>JAESGS010000004.1_pt1:0-1050000 | contig 1492614 bp, 1480 predicted proteins | sample 9269761 | NCBI WGS metagenome assembly JAESGS01 (sample SAMN15741799, study PRJNA653493) | algae metagenome | isolation source: Cyanosarcina radialis HA8281-LM2 and co-occurring heterotrophs from damp... | place: USA: Makauwahi cave, Hawaii | collected 2011-01-06
CACCGAGTTTGCTTCTGGACCCCGGCCTTCGCCGGGGTGCACGGTGGGGGGAGGGGCCGGACGCATTTCGCCTGCGCTCCGCTCCGGCGCCGCCCTGTTCCGGGTCTCCGGTCGCTTCGCTCCCGGCGCCCGGAATGGCGAAGGGAACGACGCGATGTCATCCGTTTCTCGACCCCGGCCTCAGCCGGGGTGCACGGCGTGGGAAACCAGAGTCGCCCCCACCCGGTCGCCCAGCGATCACCTGCTCGGCCCGCATGCGAGCCTTCGTCGACCTCGTCTCGGGGAGGGAAAGGCCGTGCGGTCCGCCGTTGAGACCGTCACACAAGCAGCCGATCGCGGCGTCGGGACAGGAACAGCCGTTCGGCCGGGGCCGGGAAGAGCGACAGGGCGCGATCGTATTCGGCGCGGGCCTCCGTCGTCTTGCCGAGCCGGGCGAACAGGTCGGCGCGGGCGGCATGCAACGGGAGCCAGTCGGTCGTCTCCACCGCCGCGAGGTCCGCCAAGGCGGCGGCGGGGCCCTCGACCTCCGCCAAGGCCACGGCGCGGTTGACGCGGATCACCGGGTCGTCGCGGTGGAGGAGCAGGCGGTCGTACAGGCCGAGGACGGAGGGCCAGTCGATCCGGCCGGTGCGGCGGCGATCAGCATGGGCGCCGTGGATCGCGGCCTGGAGCGCGCGGGGGCCGGGCGGGGCGCGGCGGGTCATCGACAGGCGGGCGGAGGCGGCGAGGCAGGTCTCCGCCTCGGCCAGCAGGCGGGCGTTCCATTCAGCCGGGTCCTGCTCGGTCAGGGGGATCATGGCGCCGTTGGCGTCGAGGCGGGCGGGACGGCGGGCCTCGGCAAAGCGGACGGTGGCGGCGAGCGCCTGGGCCTCGGCGTCGTCGGGTGCGAGACGGGCGAGCAGGCCGGTCAGCTTGAGCATCTCGGCCGCGTAGTCGGCGTGAGGCCCGGCGCCGGCGGCGTCCGCGTGGGCCTGCGCGTAGGCGACCTCCAATGTGGACAGGACCGCGTCCATGCGCTCGGGCCAGCGGTCGGGTGAGGGGACTTCGTAGGGGATGCCGGCCTCGGCGATCTTCTTCTTGGCGCGGACCAGACGTTGGGCGAGCGTGGCTTCGGGGGTCAGGAAGGCGGTGGCGACCTCGGCCGTCGACAGGCCGCAGACGGTGCGCAGCGTCAGGGCCGCCCGCGCGTCGGGGCTGACGGCCGGGTGGCAGCAGACGAAGATCAGCCTTAAGCGCTCGTCGGGAATGGGCTCGTCCAGAGCCATGACATGGTCCTCGGGCGTCGGTTCGGGCGGGGCGTCGTCGGGGCGGTAGGCAGCGGCGGTGGCGCGACGGCGGAAGCGGTCGAGCGCCCAGCGCCGGGCGACGGCGTAGAGCCAGGCGGCGGGATCGGCGGGTGGGGCGTCGCCCCATTTTTCGACCGCGCGGGTGCAGGCCTCGGCGAAGGCCTCCTCGGCCAGATCGAGATCACGAAACGCGGCGGCGAGGGCGGAGACCACCCGGCCGCCGGCGTCCCGGAACGTCTGGTCGAGGAGACGGCTCACCGGCTTGGGGCTCAGCCCTGCGGCGGCGGGGGCAGCATCGGACGGATCTCGATGGAGCCGTTCTTCGAGATGGGCAGCTTCTTGGCCCATGCGATGGCGGTGTCGAGGTCCGGCACGTCGATCATGTAGAGACCGCCCAGCTGCTCGCGGGTCTCTGCGAAGGGGCCGTCGTGGACGGTGCGGCCCTCGGGCGTGACGCGGACGGTGGTGGCGGTGCTGTAATGCTTCAGGCCCGCTCCGCCGATGATGACGCCGGCCTGGGCGAGTTCGCCGCCGTAGGCGATGTGGGCGTGAAAGATGTCTTGCCAGGCCTTGCCGGTCTCGCCGTCGGGATAGGCCTCGGGATAGTTCTCGTGGATGAGCAGGGCGTAGTGCATGTCGGTTCCCCGTTTTGGATCGCGGCCCGGACGATCCGAACCTTGGCGATACTGGTGAGACGCGCGAGGGGGTCGGGGATCGACAGCCTGGGTGAAGAATTCAGCGCCGACGTGCCCGAGCCGTCCCTCGGGCGGCTCACCGGGAAGGATCAGCCCTGTGGGGGCGGGGGCAGCATGGGGCGGATCTCGATGGAGCCGGTCCTGGCGATCGGCAGCTTTCTGGCCCACTCGATGGCGGCGTCGAGGTCCGGCACATCGATCATGTAGAGGCCGCCCAGCTGTTCGCGCGTTTCGGCGTAGGGGCCGTCGTGGACCGTGCGGCCCTGGGGGGTGACGCGGACGGTGGTCGCGGCGTCGGTGCGCTTCAGGCCCGCGCCTCGACGAAGACGCCGGCGGCGCCCATCTCCTGACCGTAGGCGGTGTGGGCGGCGAGGATGTCGAGCCAGGCCTGGCCGCTCTCGCCGTCGGGATAGGACTCGGCCTCGGGTTCGTGGATCAGAAGGGCGTAGTGCATCTCGGTCTCCGGTTTAAGGATCGCGGCTCGGACCATCCGAACCTTAGCGATATCGGGGAGACGCGCGAGGGGGCGGGGGATCGACACGAGATGTGAAATTGACGTGATATCGTCGATATCGTATGGTGGCTGTATGGGCCAGATCCTGATCAGAAACCTGGACGACGCTGTCATCGCGGATATCAAGCGCGGGGCAAAGATCATGAACATCTCCGCCGAGGAGGAGGCGCGTCGGCGCCTGACCGCAAGCGTTCCGATGGATCGTGAAGCGATCATCGCCAGGATGAACGCGATCGCCGAAGCGATTGGGCCGCAGTCCGGCCCCTCCAGCACCGAGCTGCTCCGGATGGATCGAGACCGAGACGACTTGCTTTGAGTCTCGTGGTCGATTGCTCGGTCGCGTTGAAATGGGTCCTGATGGAAGAGGGACGTCCGAAAGCCTTGGGATTGCTGGGGCAATCCCTTTGGGCTCCCGACTTCCTGATGCTCGAGTGCGCCAACGTGCTCGCCACAAAAGCGCGGACCGGGGTGGTTGATCCGCATCGCGCGGTCGAGGCCTTGGAGGAGATCAGCGAACGATCGGGCCTGCAGTGGCGCCCCACGACGCTCTATGTCGCTCGAGCCCAGGCCTTGGCCCTGCGTTTACGACAGTCGGCATACGACTGCCTCTACCTTGCTATGGCGATCCAAGACGGTCGTACCTTGATCACTGCCGACGGCCGGTTTGCGCAGGCGGTCGAGCAGGATGCGCTCTACAGGATGTGCATCTCCCGGCTCTGATCTGCCAATAATGCGCCGACAGGCCCTTTATTTCGCCGGCGAAGCGCGTATAAGTGCCCGCTCCGCAAAACTCCCCATGAGTCTGCGCGAAAGCGCCGAGGCCCGGTCCGTCGCCCTCCGACCGAGCGAAGGCGTGGCTCCTCTCCCAGGAGCTTCAATGATTTCAGACCTCCTGACGTTCCCCCGGACGTCGAGGGTGGAGGTCGAAACTCCTGTCACGGGACGCCGGAAGGCGCGCTCGTGCCGCCGCATTTCACGCGCGTCTCCCCGGCTGCGCGACATGGGAAAACAGAATGACTGACGTCCTGAACGGTCTCGCCATCAACGGTCAGATCGCCTCGGCCACGACCTTCACCGGCAAGAAGCGCATCCGCAAGTCCTTCGGGCGCATCCCCGAAGCCGTGGCGATGCCGAACCTGATCGAGGTGCAGCGCGCCTCCTATGAGCAGTTCCTGCAGCGCGAGGTCCGTCCGGGCCAGCGCCGGGACGAGGGCATTGAGGCCGTCTTCAAGTCGGTGTTCCCGATCAAGGACTTCAACGAACGCGCCATCCTCGAATACGTCTCGTATGAATTCGAGGACCCGAAGTACGATGTCGAGGAGTGCATCCAGCGCGACATGACCTATGCCGCGCCGCTGAAGGTCAAGCTGCGCCTGATCGTGTTCGAGGCCGACGAGGAGACCGGCGCGCGCTCGGTCAAGGACATCAAGGAGCAGGACGTCTACATGGGCGACATCCCGCTCATGACGGACAAGGGCACCTTCATCGTCAACGGGACCGAGCGGGTGATCGTGTCGCAGATGCACCGGTCGCCGGGCGTCTTCTTCGACCACGACAAGGGCAAGACGCACAGCTCGGGCAAGCTGCTGTTCGCCGCGCGGGTGATCCCGTACCGCGGCAGCTGGCTGGACTTCGAGTTCGACGCCAAGGATCTGGTGTTCGTCCGCATCGACCGTCGCCGCAAGCTGCCGGCCACGACGTTCCTGTATGCGCTCGGCATGGACGGCGAGGAGATCCTGCGGACCTTTTACGAGACCGTCCCGTACGAGAAGCGCGGCGAAGGCTGGGTCACGCCCTACAAGGCCGAGCGCTGGCGCGGGGTGAAGCCGGAGTTCGACCTGATCGACGCCGACACGGGTGAAGTCATCGCCCAGGCCGGCCATAAGATCTCGGCGCGCGCGGCCAAGAAGCTGGGCGAGACCACCAAGTCGCTGTCGCTGGCGGCCGATGCCCTCGTGACCAAGTATCTGGCCGCCGACGCGGTCAACTATGAGACCGGCGAGATCTACGCCGAGGCCGGCGACGAGCTGGACCAGGCCACGATCAACCTTCTGGAAGAGAAGGGCTTCACCACCATCGACGTGCTCGACATCGACCACGTCACGGTCGGCGCCTACATGCGCAACACCCTGCGGGTGGACAAGAACACCGGCCGCGAGGACGCGCTGTTCGACGTCTATCGCGTGATGCGCCCGGGCGAGCCGCCGACGCCGGAAGCGGCCGAGGCCATGTTCAACAGCCTGTTCTTCGATAGCGAGCGCTACGACCTGTCGGCCGTGGGTCGCGTGAAGATGAACATGCGTCTGGAGACCCCCGAGGTCTCGGATGAAATCCGCGTGCTGCGCAAGGAAGACGTGCTGAAGGTCCTGCAGATCCTGGTGGGCCTGAAGGACGGTCGCGGCGAGATCGACGACATCGACAACCTGGGCAACCGCCGGGTGCGCTCGGTCGGCGAGCTCTTGGAAAACCAGTACCGCGTCGGCCTGCTGCGCATGGAACGCGCCATCAAGGAGCGCATGAGCTCGGTCGATATCGACACGGTCATGCCGCACGACCTGATCAACGCCAAGCCGGCGGCGGCCTCGGTGCGCGAGTTCTTCGGCTCGTCGCAGCTGTCGCAGTTCATGGACCAGACCAACCCGCTGTCGGAGATCACGCACAAGCGTCGTCTGTCGGCGCTGGGGCCGGGCGGCCTGACACGCGAGCGCGCGGGCTTCGAGGTGCGCGACGTGCACCCGACCCACTATGGCCGCATCTGCCCGATCGAGACGCCGGAAGGTCCGAACATCGGCCTGATCAACTCGCTGGCCACCCACGCCCGGGTCAACAAGTACGGCTTCATCGAGAGCCCGTATCGCCGGGTGAAGGACGGCAAGGCCACCGACGAGGTGATCTACATCTCGGCGATGGAAGAGGCGAAGTACACCATCGCCCAGGCCAACATCCGTCTGGAGAACGGCGAGATCGCCGAGGACCTGGTCCCCGGCCGGATCAACGGCGAATCCCAGCTGCTGACCAAGGCCGACGTCGACATGATGGACGTGTCGCCCAAGCAGGTGGTGTCGGTGGCCGCGGCCCTGATCCCCTTCCTGGAGAACGACGACGCCAACCGGGCCCTGATGGGCGCCAACATGCAGCGTCAGGCCGTGCCACTGGTCCAGTCCGACGCGCCGCTGGTCGGCACGGGCATGGAGGCCGTGGTCGCGCGTGACTCCGGCGCCGTGGTCGTGGCCCGTCGCGACGGCGTGGTCGAGCAGATCGACGGCACCCGCATCGTGGTGCGCGCCACCGGCGAACTGGAAGCCGGCCGTTCGGGCGTCGACATCTATCGCCTGTCGAAGTTCCAGCGTTCCAACCAGTCGACCTGCATCAACCAGCGCCCGATCGTTCGCGTGGGCGATGAGGTGAAGGCCGGCGACGTGATCGCGGACGGTCCGTCGACGGACCTGGGCGAACTGGCCCTGGGCCGCAACGCGCTCGTCGCCTTCATGCCGTGGAACGGCTACAACTTCGAGGACTCGATCCTGATCTCGGAGCGCATCGTGCGCGACGACGTCTTCACCTCGATCCACCTCGAGGAGTTCGAGGTGATGGCCCGCGACACCAAGCTGGGGCCGGAAGAGATCACCCGCGACATCCCCAACGTCGGTGAGGAGGCGCTTCGCAACCTCGACGAAGCGGGCATCGTGGCGATCGGCGCCGAGGTCCAGCCGGGCGACATCCTGGTCGGCAAGGTGACGCCCAAGGGCGAGAGCCCGATGACCCCGGAAGAGAAGCTGCTGCGCGCCATCTTTGGCGAGAAGGCTTCGGACGTCCGTGACACCTCGCTGCGCCTGCCGCCCGGCGTGGCCGGCACCATCGTCGACGTGCGCGTGTTCAACCGCCACGGCGTCGACAAGGACGAGCGCGCCATGTCGATCGAGCGTGACGAGATCGAGCGCCTGGGCAAGGACCGCGACGACGAGCTCAAGATCCTGGAGCGCAACGTCTATGGCCGCCTGAAGCCGCTTCTGCTCGGCAAGAACGCCGTCTCGGGTCCCAAGGGCCTGGGTCGCGGCGAGATCACCGAGGAGAAGCTGGCCGAGCTGTCGCGCGGCCTGTGGTGGCAGATCGCCCTCGATGACGAGAAGGCGATGGGCGAACTCGAGGCGATGAAGAAGTCGTTCGAGGACAACCGCAAGGCTCTGGACCGTCGCTTCGAGGACAAGGTCGAGAAGCTGCAGCGCGGCGACGAACTGCCGCCGGGCGTGATGAAGATGGTCAAGGTCTTCGTGGCCGTGAAGCGCAAGCTTCAGCCGGGCGACAAGATGGCAGGCCGTCACGGCAACAAGGGCGTCATCTCCAAGATCCTGCCGATCGAGGACATGCCGCACCTGGAAGACGGCACCTCCGTCGACCTGGTCCTGAACCCGCTGGGCGTGCCCTCGCGCATGAACATCGGCCAGATCTTCGAGACGCACCTGGGCTGGGCCGCGGCCGGTCTGGGCAAGCAGATCCAGGGTCTGCTGGAAGCCTGGCAGAACGGCGGACAGAAGAAGGCGCTGATCGAGCGGCTGACCGACATCTATGGCGCGGACACCCCGCTGCCGGACGACGAGGAAGAGCTGGTCGAATTGGCCCGCAACCTGTCCAAGGGCGTGCCCTTCGCCACCCCGGTGTTCGACGGTGCGCACATCTCCGACATCGAGGACCTGCTGGAACAGGCGGGCCTGGAGCGTTCGGGTCAGTCGATCCTGTACGACGGCCAGACCGGCGAGCAGTTCAAGCGTCCGGTCACGGTCGGCTACATTTACATGCTGAAGCTGCACCACCTGGTGGACGACAAGATCCACGCCCGCTCCATCGGGCCGTACAGCCTGGTCACCCAGCAGCCGCTGGGCGGCAAGGCCCAGTTCGGCGGCCAGCGCTTCGGCGAGATGGAGGTGTGGGCGCTGGAAGCCTACGGCGCGGCCTACACCCTGCAGGAGATGCTGACGGTGAAGTCCGACGACGTGGCCGGCCGCACCAAGGTCTACGAAGCGATCGTCCGCGGCGACGACAGCTTCGAGGCGGGCATTCCGGAGAGCTTCAACGTGCTCGTTAAGGAAATGCGCTCGCTGGGCCTGAACGTGGAGCTGGAGAACAGCTGACCGACCGAATGATCTCTCCTCGCTGACGCGGGGAGGGACGGTCTCTCGCTCTCTCCACTTTTCGATATTTTGCGCGGCTCCCCGCCGCAGAAGGAACCAAGATGAACCAGGAAGTCCTGAACATCTTCAACCCGGTCCCGGTCACCCCGACCTTCGACCAGATCAAGATCGCGCTCGCTTCGCCCGAGAAGATCCGCTCGTGGTCGTTCGGCGAGATCAAGAAGCCGGAAACCATCAACTACCGCACGTTCAAGCCCGAGCGTGACGGCCTGTTCTGCGCCCGTATCTTTGGCCCGACCAAGGACTACGAATGCCTGTGCGGCAAGTACAAGCGCATGAAGTACAAGGGCATCATCTGCGAGAAGTGCGGGGTCGAGGTGACCCTCGCGCGCGTTCGCCGCGAGCGGATGGGCCACATCGAGCTGGCCAGCCCGGTCGCCCACATCTGGTTCCTGAAGTCCCTGCCGAGCCGCATCTCGCTGATGCTCGACATGGCGCTGAAGGACGTGGAGCGCGTGCTCTACTTCGAGAACTACATCGTCACCGAGCCGGGCCTGACCCCGCTGAAGCAGAACCAGCTGCTGACCGAGGACGAGTTCTATCGCTATCAGGACGAGTTCGGCGACGACGGCTTCACCGCCGAGATCGGCGCCGAGGCCGTGCGCAACCTGCTGATGGGCATCGACCTCCACGCCGAGGCCGAAAAGCACCGCGCCGAGCTGGCCGACAACCCGTCGGAAATGAAGGCCAAGAAGGCGTCCAAGCGCCTGAAGCTGATCGAGGCCTTCCTGGAATCCGGCAACAAGCCGGAGTGGATGGTCCTGACGGTCGTGCCGGTCATCCCGCCGGAACTGCGCCCCTTGGTGCCGCTGGACGGCGGCCGCTTCGCCACGTCCGACCTGAACGACCTGTATCGCCGGGTCATCAACCGGAACAACCGTCTGAAGCGCCTGATGGAGCTGCGGGCGCCGGACATCATCATCCGCAACGAGAAGCGGATGCTGCAGGAGTCGGTCGACGCCCTGTTCGACAACGGCCGTCGCGGCCGGGTGATCACGGGCGCCAACAAGCGTCCGCTGAAGTCGCTGGCCGACATGCTGAAGGGCAAGCAGGGCCGCTTCCGCCAGAACCTGCTCGGCAAGCGCGTCGACTATTCTGGTCGTTCGGTCATCGTCGTGGGCCCGGACCTGAAACTGCACGAGTGCGGCCTGCCCAAGAAGATGGCGCTGGAGCTGTTCAAGCCGTTCATCTACGCGCGGCTGGACGCCAAGGGCCTGTCGGGCACCGTCAAGCAGTCCAAGCGGATGGTCGAGCGCGAGCAGCCGCAGGTCTGGGACATCCTGGAAGAGGTGATCCGCGAACACCCGGTCATGCTGAACCGGGCGCCGACGCTGCACCGTCTGGGCATCCAGGCGTTCGAGCCCAAGCTGATCGAGGGCAAGGCCATCCAGCTGCACCCGCTCGTCTGCGCCGCCTTCAACGCCGACTTCGACGGCGACCAGATGGCCGTGCACGTCCCGCTGAGCCTTGAGGCCCAGCTGGAAGCGCGCGTCCTGATGATGTCGACGAACAACATCCTGTCGCCCGCGAACGGCAAGCCGATCATCGTGCCGTCGCAGGACATCGTTCTGGGCCTCTACTACCTGTCGCTGGTCAAGGACGGTGAGCCCGGCGAGGGCAAGCTGTTCGCCAACATCGGCGAGATCGACGCGGCGCTCGACGCCGGCGTCGTGACGCTCCACACCCGCATCAAGGCGCGCTGGACCGAGCAGGACAAGGACGGCAATGAGGTCACCAAGGTGATCGACACGACGCCGGGCCGGATGAAGCTGGGCGCGCTGCTGCCCAAGAACCCGAACATCGGCTACCGCCTGCTCGAGAAGAACCTGACCAAGAAGGAGATCGGCAACCTGATCGATCAGGTCTATCGCCACTGCGGTCAGAAGGCGACGGTCATCTTCGCCGACCAGATGATGGGCCTGGGCTTCCGCGAGGCGGCCAAGGCCGGCATCTCCTTCGGCAAGGACGACATCGTCATCCCGGCCAAGAAGACCGAGATCGTCGACGCCACCCGCACCCTGGTCGAGGAGTACGAGCAGCAGTACGCCGACGGCCTGATCACCAAGGGCGAGAAGTACAACAAGGTCGTCGACGCCTGGGCCAAGGCCACCGACCGCGTCGCCGACGAGATGATGGGCGAGATCGCCCAGCCTCGCGTCCTGGCGTCGGGCCGGACCGCCGAGATCAACTCGGTGTTCATGATGGCCAACTCCGGCGCCCGCGGCTCGCAGGCCCAGATGAAGCAGCTGGGCGGCATGCGCGGCCTGATGGCCAAGCCTTCGGGCGAGATCATCGAGACGCCGATCGTGTCGAACTTCAAGGAAGGCCTGACCGTGCTGGAGTACTTCAACTCCACCCACGGCGCCCGCAAGGGCCTGGCCGACACCGCGCTGAAGACCGCCAACTCGGGCTACCTGACCCGTCGTCTGGTGGACGTGGCGCAGGACTCCATCGTCACCGAGGACGACTGCGGCTCGACGCGTGGCATCACGCTCCGCGCCGTGGTCGAAGGCGGCGACGTGCTGGTCTCGCTGGGCCAGCGGGTCCTGGGTCGCTACGCGGCCGAGGACATCAAGGAGCCCGGCACCGACACCGTCCTGTTCCCGGCGGACACCTATCTGCAGGAAGAGGAGGTCGAGGCCATCGACGCGGCCGGCGTCCAGTCGGTCAAGGTCCGTTCGGCCCTGACCTGCGAGGCGGAAGCGGGCATCTGCTCCTACTGCTACGGGCGTGACCTGGCGCGCGGCACCAACGTCAACATCGGCGAAGCGGTGGGCGTCATCGCCGCCCAGTCGATCGGCGAGCCGGGCACCCAGCTGACGATGCGGACCTTCCACATCGGCGGCACCGCCCAGGTGGCCGAGACCAGCTTCTACGAGGCGACCAACGCCGGTACGGCCAAGATCGTCGGCCCGACGGTCACGGCCGCGCACGGCGATCTGGTTTCCATGAGCCGCAACGTCGTCATCACCGTCGTCGTCGACGGCAAGGACCGTGAATCCTACAAGGCTCCGTACGGCGCCCGGATCCGCGTCAAGGACGGCGAAGAGGTCAAGAAGAACCAGCGCCTGGCGGAGTGGGACCCCTACACCACCCCGATCATCACCGAGGTGGGCGGCATCGTCCGCTTCGAGGATCTGGCCGAGGGTCTGTCGTTCCGCGAGGAGACGGACGAAGCGACGGGCATCGCCCAGCGCGTCGTCATCGACTGGCGCGCCAGCCCGCGCGGCTCGGACCTGCGTCCGGCCATGGGCATCACGACGGGCGACGCCTACGCCAAGCTGGCCTCGGGGTCGGACGCCCGCTACCTGCTGCCGGTCGGCGCCATCCTGTCGGTCGCCAACGGCGACGAGGTCAAGCCCGGCGAGATCCTGGCCCGTATTCCTACGGAAGGCGCCAAGACGCGCGACATCACCGGCGGTCTGCCGCGGGTGGCCGAGTTGTTCGAGGCCCGTCGTCCCAAGGACTGCGCGGTCATCGCCGAGATGGACGGCCGCGTCGAATTCGGTCGCGACTACAAGAACAAGCGCCGCATCAAGATCACCCCGGAGCCGGACGCGGACGGCAACCAGGGCGAGGCGGTCGAGTTCCTGATCCCGAAGGGCAAGCACATCTCCGTCCACGACGGCGATCTCATCCAGAAGGGCGACTACATCATCGACGGCAACCCCGATCCGCACGATCTGCTGCGCATTCAGGGCGTCGAGGCGCTGGCCGAATACCTGGTGAACGAGGTACAGGAGGTCTATCGACTGCAGGGCGTGCCGATCAACGACAAGCACATCGAGGTGATCGTTCGCCAGATGCTGCAGAAGGTCGAGATCACCGACTCCGGCGAGACCACGCTCATCAAGGGCGACACGGTCGAGATCGCCGAGGCCGTGGCCGAGAACGAGAAGGTCGAGAAGCGCGGTGGCCGTCCGGCGACCGTGCAGCCCGTCCTGCTCGGGATCACCAAGGCCAGCTTGCAGACCCGCAGCTTCATCTCGGCGGCGTCCTTCCAGGAGACCACCCGCGTCCTCACCGACGCCTCGGTCAACGGCAAGAAGGACACGCTGGAGGGCCTGAAGGAGAACGTCATCGTGGGCCGCCTGATCCCGGCGGGCACGGGGGCCTATCTGCGGTCGCTGCAGAAGATCGCCAACCAGCGCGACGCCGAGCTGACCTCGACCCGCGAAGCGGCGGTCGAGCCTCTGCCGGCCGACCTGCAACTGGAGTTGGCCGAGAGCGAGTGATCGCTGTCGCAGCGTTGATCTGAGGAAGGGCGGCTCTGGCGACGGGGCCGCCCTTTGCTTTGCCGCCAAGGCCGCGTCGATCCAGCTCTTCACACACGGCCCTGAGGCTTTAGGCTCGCGCCCTCGTGAGGGAGACACAGCCGATGCGCAGACGCACCTTTCTGACCACCTTGCCTGCGGGCGCTCTGGCGGCGGGGGCCGCTGTCGGAGCACCGGCTCAGGCGGCCCAGACGTCGACGGAGTCGGGCCAGGCCGGGCAGGGGGCGGCGCGGGCCTATCCCTACGCCGGGGTCGGACCGGGCGACCGGATCATGGGGGCGCCGTTCGCGGGGCGCTCGACCGTGTGTGGCACGCAAGGCGCGGCGGCCACGGCGCATCCTGCGGCGACCCTGATCGGCATCGACACCCTGAGACGCGGCGGTTCGGCCATCGACGCGGCCATCGCGATCAATGCGGCGCTGGGCTTTCTGGAGCCGACGGCGAACGGCATCGGCGGCGACGCCTTTTGCCTGATGTGGGACCCGGCGCAGGGCAAGGTAGTCGGGCTGAACGGCTCGGGCGCCAGCCCGCGCGGCCTGTCGCTGGAGACGGCGCGGTCCAACGCGGGTTCGGACGGCTATCTGCCGCGATACGGGGCGGTGACGGTCAATGTGCCAGGCGCGGTCGATGCCTGGTGGGCCGCGCATCAGCGGTACGGCAGGCTGCCTTGGCGCGACGTGCTGCTGCCGGTTGCGGAGATGTGCGAGCAGGGCGTGCCCATGCCGCAGCTGATCGCCTGGTATCTGGAGCGGAACATGGCCGGGTTCGACCGGTCGGCCGGGATCATCGAGGACAACGACAACCGGAAGCGCGTCTACGCGCCAAACGGCCGGACGCCGCGGGTGGGCGAGGTGTTCGCCAATCCGGACCTGGGCCGGACCTATCGCGCCATTGCCGAGGGCGGAAGGAACGCCTTCTACGACGGGCCTCTGGCCGATCAGATGCAGGCCTACTTTCGGCGGATCGGCGGATGGATGACGCGGGCAGACCTGGCAGCCCATCAGACCGAATGGGTCGAGCCGATCATGACGACGTACCGGGGAGTCGAGGTCTACAGCCTGGGGCCGAACACCCAGGGGCTGTCGACCAATCAGATCCTGAACGTCTGCGAGCGGTTCGATCTGGCCGGGATGGGGTTTCAGTCGGCGGCCTCGATCCATGTCCAGGCCGAGGCGAAGCGGCTGGCGTTCGAGGACCGGGCGAAGTGGTTCGCCGATCCGGCGTTCGCGGCGACGCCGGTCGAGTATCTGAACTCCAAGGCCTATGCGGCCGAGCGCGCGGCCCTGATCCGGCCGGACCGGGTGATGGACCGGGTCATGCCGGGCGACGCGCCGACCCAAGGGGACACGACCTACTTCAGCGTGGCCGACAAGGACGGGATGATGGTCAGCTGGATCCAGTCCAACTATCGCGGCATGGGCTCCGGCCTGGTGCCCGACGGCGTGGACGGACACACGCTGGGCTTCATGTTCCAGGACCGGGGCGAGCTGTTCAACCTGCGGGACGGCCACCCGAACGTCTATGCGCCGGGCAAGCGGCCGTTCCACACGATCATTCCGGGCTTCGCCTGCAAGGACGGTCAGCCGTGGATGGCCTATGGCGTCATGGGCGGAGGCATGCAGCCGCAGGGCCAGGCCCAGATCGTCATCAACATGGTCGATTACGGTCTGGACCCGCAGGAGGCCGGCGACGCGCCGCGCTGGCAGCACGAGGGATCGTCGGAGCCGACGGGGCATCCGGCGGAAGGCTCGGGCGTGCTGCATCTGGAGAGCGGCGTGCCGGAGGAAACGAAGGCGCAGCTGAGGGCCATGGGCTGGACGCTGGGCGAGCCCAACGGCGGGTTCGGCGGCTATCAGAATGTCGTGCGTCAGGTGCACGCCGAGGGGCCGTGGACCTATGGTGCGGCGACCGAGATGCGCAAGGACGGCATCGCCCTGGCGTACTGATGAGCAAGCCGTTGGACCTGAGCGGACGATGGTCCGGTGTCTATTTCTATCCGAATGACCCCATCTGGAATCCTGACGACGTTATGCCCGCCACGACCTTCAACGCGGAGTTGGTGGACAGCGAGGGCAGGGTCTCAGGTACGGTCGTGGAGCCCGATAACCTCTATTGCAACGGGTCGCGCACAATCCCGTCGGTTGTCGACGGGAGTCATGACGGCCGCACGCTGCGGTTCGCCAAGTTCAGCGAGGCCGAGGAAGGCTATGAATCTCCCATCCACTACGAAGGCGCGATTTCGGCGGACGGCCTGACCGTAGACGGGTCCTGGAGCATTCCCGGGGATTGGTCCGGTACATTTCGAATGCAACGTCAGTCTGGAGCCGACCGGTTGCTGCACGTCGAGCGCACAGTCGAAGCTAAGGAGCCTTAGCTCGGGTCTGCTGCCATGGCTGGCTCCAGGGCGTAGACTCGGGCGCAGTATTCGCAGGTGACGTGGATCTTGCCGTCGGGCTCGACCATGTCGGCGCGTTCCTCCGGGCTGAAGGAGGCGAGGACCGTCTCGATACGGTCGGCAGAGCAGCGGCACTGGGCCTTCAGCGGACGGGCGTCCTCCAGCCGGACACCGTCCTCGTGGAACAGGCGGAACAGCAGCGTCTCGGGCGTGATGGTCGGGTCGATCAGCTCGTCGTCGGCCAGGGTGTGGAACAGGGCGCGGGTGCGGTCCCAGGCCTCCTCGGTCGAGCCGCGCGCGTCGTCGGCGGCGATCAGCTGGATCAGGGCTCCGCCCGCGCGCCATTGAGTGCCGGCGTCGGTGGTGACGGCGCCGACGGCGAGGCGCACCTTGGTCGGGATCTGCTCGGACTGCTCGAAATAGTGCTCGGCCGCCAACGACAGGCTCTCGCCCTCGATCGGGGTGATCCCTTGCGTGCGCTCGAAGTCGGGGCCGCGGTCCAGGGTCATGACGAAGACGCCCTGGCCCAGCAGGGTCTTGGCGCCCGGACGCGAAAAGCCGCTCGAGGCGGCGGCGACCTCGGCCTCGTCATACCGGCAGTAGCCGCGCAGGAAGCCCTCGGTATCGTAGTCGGCGACGACATAGCGAACCGGGCCATCGCCCTGGGCCTGGACGATCAGGCGGCCCTCGAACTTCAGGCTGGAGCCCACCAGGGCGGCGAGCGCGCAGGCTTCGCCCAGCAGGGCCGCGACGGGCTCGGGATAGGCGTGGGCCGACAGGATGGTGTCGATGGCCTCGCCCAGCCGCACCAGGCGGCCGCGCACGGGCCAGCCCTCGATCTGGAAGGCGGCGGCGAGGTTGTCGGTGGGCGCGGTCGGCGCCGGCGCGTGATCGGTCACGGCGGGGGTCCTGGGAAGCGGAAAATCGGTGAAGGGGGCAAGATAGGAAACCACAAGCGCGATGGTAAGGGCCGGTTCGCGTGGCTATCTGTGTCGCGACGATTGCTTCCGAGAGACCGCCCATGTTCGCCAGACCATCGCTGAAACCCCTGAAGCAACAGGCGATCGTGGTCACCCAGGCGGCGCACGGCGTGGGGCTGGCCACGGCGCGGCGGGCGGCGAGGGCGGGGGCCTGCGTCTTCCTGATCGACACCGACGAGCGGGCGCTGCGCCGTCTCGTGGAGGCGATCCAGCGGGACGGCGGGCGGGCGGCCTATGCGGCGGCGGACGCGGCGGACTACGACGCCCTGTCGGCGGCGGCCGAGAAGTGCGTGCGGCTGTTCGAGGGTTTCACGAGCTGGATCAACATCGTCGGGCCCGTCCAGACGCCCGTCGCTGACGACAGCGGAATCGACGATGCCGGGGCCGGCGAGCACGCCGGCTATGAGGGTTTGGTCAAAGGCTCGCTGATCGCCGCCGAGCATCTGTCGCGGCGCAAGGGGGGAGGGGCGATCGTCAATGTCGGGCCGAGCCTGTCGGATCTGCCCGAGCCGGGCTGGGTCGCGCATCAGGCGGCCAAGGCGGCGACCAAGGCCTTCACCAACGATCTGCGGGCGCGGCTGAGGCGCGACGGACATCCGGTTTCGGTGTCGCTCATCAAGCCGGGGCCGGTGTTGGATCCCGCCGGCGCGCGGCGGGCGGGCCTGCCGCCGCAGCCGGTCTATGCGGCCGAGGTGGTGGCTGATGCGGCCCTGTGGTGCGCGCACCATCCGATCACCGAGATCACGGTCGGCGGGACGGGGCGTTTGATCGCCATGATCTCGGCGGCGGCGCCGGAGTTCGCGGAACCTTTGCTGGCGCGGTTCGCTCCTGTCGCACGGCGGGGCGACGATCCCGCATGGGACGCCGAGGGCCTGAACGGTCCGGACGGCGAGGACACCGACGAGGAGATGATCTATCCCATGGTTCGCAACTTCAGCGCCCTGGCCGAGGTCAGGAAACATCCCGGCGTCACGGCCGGTTCTCTGGCGGTCGTCGTGCTGGCGACGGCGGCGGCGGTGCTGCTGACCCAGCGCACGGGGCCGCGCCGCTATGAGACGATCCGCGACCGCATCGACCCGCGCGGCTGGATCGACGCGGAGGCCCTGCGCCACCGCTTCAGCGACATCTCGCGGGGTCTTGGCGAACGCGCCGCCGATCTGGGCGACCGGGCGAGCGACCTGTCGGACGACGCCCGTTATGGCGCCCGCAAGCTGCTGAAGCGCGGTCAGCGCGCGGTGTCGGAAAAGCAGCGTCGCAAGTACGCTCGCGAGGCCCGTCGCTATGCCGATGAAGCCGGTCGTTATGCGCGCGATCACGCCAAGGAGGGCGGGGCGTTGCTGGCGGTGGCGACGATCGCAGCCGCCATCGGCGCGGCGGCGCTGGAGAGCCAGCGGCCGGACAGCCGGGTGCGGCGGATCACCGGGCTGTAAAGCCGTTTGACGCTATCGAGGCCGCAGGCGCAGGTGACCGTGTCTGCGGCCTTGCTGCATCTGCGAAGGTCCGCTTAACAGGGGCATGGCCGCCCCCACGCTGATCTTCGACTTCGACTCGACCCTGGTGCGGATCGAGACGCTGGAGGCGCTCGCCGACATCGCCTTGGCCGGCCACGCGGACGCCGAAGCGATCCGGGCCGAAGTCGCGTCCCTGACCGACCGCGCGATGGCGGGTGAGATCGGCTTCGGCGAAGCGTTGCGGACCCGCCTCAAGCTCCTGCCGCTGACCCGCGAGCATGTGCTGAGCCTGGCGGACCGCATTCTCGACGAAGGCACGCCGTCGGTGCGGCGGAATCTGAAATTCTTCAACGAGAATGCCGAGCGGCTTGTGATTCTCTCGGGCGGATTCCGCGAGATCATCGCGCCCATCGCCGAGCGGCTGGGCGTGCGCGCAGACCGCGTGCTGTGCAACGACCTTGTCTATGACGACGCGGGCCGCGTGACGGGCGTGGACGAGGCCAACCCCCTGTCGCGAGAGGGCGGCAAGCCGGAAGTCATTAAGGCTCTGGGCCTGACCGGGCCGGTGGTGATGGTCGGAGACGGCTGGACCGACGCGGAGGTCAAGCTGGCCGGAGCGGCCGACCGCTTCTACGCCTTCACCGAGGTCGCCCGCCGCGAAAAGGTGGTCGCGGTCGCGGACGCCGAGGCGCGATCCATCGACGAGCTGCTGCATGCCGAGGGTCTGGCCGGGCGGTGGAGCTATCCGCGGAGCCGCATCCGCATGCTGCTGCTGGAGAACATCCATCCGGCGGCGGTCGAGCGGCTGGAGGACGCGGGATACTCGGTCGAAACGCAGAAGGGGGCGCTGGACGAGGACGACCTGATCGCGGCGATCAAGGGCGTGCATGTGCTGGGCATCCGCTCCAAGACCAATGTGACCGAGCGGGTGCTGGCCGAAGCGGACCGTCTGCTGGCGGTCGCGGCCTTCTGCATCGGCACCAACCAGATCGACCTCGAGGCGGCGGCGGGCAGGGGCGTGGCCGTGTTCAATGCGCCCTATTCCAACACCCGGAGCGTGGTGGAACTGGCCATCGGCCTGACCGTCGCCCTGATGCGCGACGTGGCCGACAAGTCCGCCGCAATGCACGAGGGCCGCTGGAACAAGTCGGCGGACGGGTCGCGCGAGCTGCGCGGCAAGACGCTGGGCATCGTCGGTTATGGGGCCATTGGGTCGCAGCTGTCGGTGCTGGCCGAAGCCTTGGGCATGCGGGTCATTTTCCACGATCTGTCCGAGCGGCTGGCGCTGGGCAATGCGCGGCGGATGCGGTCGCTGGACGCCCTGCTGGCCGAAGCCGACGTGGTCAGCCTGCACGTCGACGGGCGCAAGGAGAACGCCAACCTGATCGGGGCGGCGCAGTTCCAGGCGATGAAGCCGGGCGCGCTGTTCCTGAACCTGTCGCGGGGGCATGTCGTGGACGTCGGCGCCCTGGCCCAGGCCATCGGCTCGGGCCGGGTGGGCGGCACCGCCATCGACGTGTTTCCAGAGGAGCCGCGCACCAACGCCGATCCCTTCGACAGTCCGCTGAGGGGTCTGAGGAACGTCATCCTGACGCCGCACATCGGGGGATCGACCGAGGAGGCGCAGGAGGCCATTGCCGAGTTCGCGGCCGAGCGGTTGCTGGGCTATCTGAACCGGGGCGACACCACCTTCTGCGTCAACCTGCCGAACGTGCAGCTGGCCGAGGTCTCGGGCGGGCACCGCATCCTGCACATCCACAGGAACCAGCCCGGCGTCATGGCTGAGCTGAATCGCGAGCTGTCGGCGGCGGGGCTGAACATCCTGGGCCAGCACCTGAAGACCGATGAACGCACGGGCTACGTCATCACCGACGTGGACCGCGACTACGACCCGCAGGCCCTGCGGGTGCTCAAGAGTGTTGCCGGAACGCTGCGTTTCCGGTTGCTGCACTGAAGGCTTCCCTCGCGGCATCTTGCGTCCGTCCGTGGACGGCGCAGACTGTCGCGGAACGGTCGCATTCAGCCGGCCGACGGGAGGACTTCATGAACCGCTTTCTTCGCGGCGCCGCGCTCGGCGCCCTGACGCTCGCCGCCGCCTCGGCCCTGGCCGGGGCCGCCTCGGCCCAGACCTATGGCCGTCTGGTCGTGTTCGGCGATTCGCTGAGCGACAACGGCAACCTTTATGCGGCATCCGGCAACACCGCGCCGGCCTCGCCGCCCTACTTCCAGGGGCGTTTCTCGAACGGTCCCGTCTTCACGGAACTGCTGGGCTTCACCGCCTTGCGCGGCGCCATCCCGACCAGCGCGGTCAGCGGCAGCGTCAACTTCGCCTATGGCGGGTCGCGCACGGACAACAACGTCGCCTTTCCGCCCGGCATGCGCCAGCAACTGACCACCTACCTCGGTCGGGGCGGAACGTTCGGATCGGGTGACCTGGTCAGCATCCTGGGCGGCGCCAACAACATCTTCCAGTCGATCGGCGCGTTCGTGGTGTTGCCGCCGACGTCGCAGGGCAATCCCACCGGCTTCGTCGATCCGACGATCCGGGCCGCAGTCACGGATATCAACTTCCTGGTCGGCGACGTCGCCACTCGGGGCGCTGGCACGGTGCTGGTCACCAATCTGCCGCGTCTCGGCCTAACGCCCCAGTTCCGGACGACGCCCGTCGCCGCCCTGGCCGATTACGCCGGATCCCAGTTCAACAGCCAGCTGCAGACCTCGCTCCTGACGCTGGCGCCTACCCGGCCGAATACGAACATCATCCTGTTCGATCTGGCCAAGGTCTCCGACGTGCTGGCGGCGAATCCGGGCCGCTTCGGGCTGACGGATGTGACCAACCAGTGCCTGAACACCACGACTGGCGTGGCGTGCTCCAACCCTGACGGCTTCCTGTATTGGGACGGCGTTCACCCGACGGCCGCCGGGCACCGGCTGATCGCGACCCTGGCGAACGACTACCTCTACTATGGCGATCTGGCGTCGAACGCGACGCTCCAGGGCGAGACCGCCTTCCGTCACCGCGAGGATGCGCTCGATCAGGCGACGGCGCGGCTGTCCGGGAAGGACGCCTGGACGGCCGGCACATCGCTGCATGGCGGCGCCTTCTACGATGCGGCGGACATCGATGCGCGCGGCGAGGCGTCGGACGGCGAATCGACCAGCTACGGCGCCCATCTGGGACTGGAAAGCGGGACCGAGACCCTGCGCTTCGGCCTGTCCGGGGCCTGGCGCGTGGCGGACGTCGAGGCCGGGCCGACCGACTTCGAGCTGCAGACCCTGTCGCTCGATCTCTATGGCGGCTGGCGGTCGGGCAACGTCTTCGTCAACGGCGCGGTCGGCGTCGCCAGCGAGGACTTTAACGACATCAGCCGGGTCAGCAGCCTGTCGCCGCTGGTGCAGACCGCGACGACGCGCGGCTTCTCGTCCGGCGCCCGCGCCCAGGCCGGCCTGTGGCTGGACGCCGGCGGGATCGCGATCTCGCCGCGCGTCGCCGTGACGTGGGCGAGCTCCGAGATCGACGGCTATACCGAACAGGGCTTCGCCGCCTCGTATCAGTATCAGGATCGGGAAGTGAAAGGCGTGACCGCCGAGGCGAGCGTACGCGCCGAGGGCGACATGGGCGGCTTCGGCTTCTTCGTCGAGGGCGGCTATCGCGACAGCCTGGACGACAGCTCCGAAGCGGTCCGTGTGGGCATCGCCGGCAACCCGGCCCAGGTGCTGTCGCGGCCGTTCGACGATCCGTTCGGCGGTTCCATCCTGGCGTCCGCCGGACTGACCGGTGACGTCGGGCCGTTCGACCTGGAGGTCGGTTATCGTGGCCGCTTTGGCGACCATGCGGACAGCCACACGGGCGGGATCACCCTGACCCTGCCGCTGTCCTGATTATCCGCGAGACGGAGACGAGAGCGCGCCGGGTCCGCCCGGCGCGCTTTTGCGTTTCGGTTCCCGCGTGCGACCCCCTGCCGCATGCTCGGCCCCAAAGTCGCCCCATGAAGCCTTAGAACGGCGGCTTGCTTCGCTCTCGATCGGTTACGAATCGTAACGGCGAGGCTCCTGACAGCTTTACCCAAAGCGCCGACAGAGCCGACGACCTCATGCGCCGACCCTTGCCGAGCCTTCGTGGCCTTCTCGTTCAATCCAGCCAGGGAGCGGCCCTCGCAGGCGTCGCCGTCCTGGCCATGGCGATGGCGCCCGCCATCCCCGAGCCCGCCATTGAGCCCGGTAGCCTGCCCGAGCTTCCTCCTGTCACGGCCGTCGCGGAACCCGCCGGGCCGGTGACCCGCACCATCCTCTTCGAAGAACCGGTGCGCGGCTTTCCGATCAACTCGCGCTTCGGCATGCGTCGCCTGGGCGGCGAGCGCGGCGCGCGGATGCACAAGGGCGTGGACATCGCGGCCCCGACCGGCACCGCCGTCTATTCCTCGGCCGAGGGCGAGGTGCTGCGAATCGGCCGCCAGCCCGACGGCTACGGCAACTTCATCGAGGTGCTTCATCCGACCGGCAAGACGACCCTCTACGCCCACCTCAGCCGCATCGACGTGGCCTCGGGCGACCGGGTGATGGCGGGCGAGCGGATCGGCCTGGTGGGATCGACCGGCTACTCGACCGGGCCGCACCTGCATTTCGAGGTTCGCCGCGACGGGGTGCAGGTCAACCCCAGCCGCGTCGTCGGTCGCAGCTTCGAGGTCGCGGTGGAGACGCCCGTTCTCGGCTGACGCCGATATCGCCGAAGATGACGGCGAATACAGTTTGCATGTAAAGCGTCCTTTGCTACCCCTGTGGCCAGTCAGCAGTGGGGACGACGCATGGACGCCTTGACGCTCGAGAGCGTGAGCAAGCGATACGGCGGCTTCCAGGCCGTGCGCGATCTCAGCTTTTCAGTCCGCAAGGGCGCGATCTGCGGCTTTCTGGGGCCTAACGGCGCGGGCAAGACCTCGACGATCCGCATGATCCTGGGCCTGCAGCCGGCCACGACCGGGACCATCTCGATTCTGGGCGCGCCGGATGGGCGCATGGTGCGCGACCGGATCGGCTTCCTCCCGGAAGAGCGCGGCCTCTACAAGAAGATGACGCCGGTCGACGCCATCGCCTTCTTCGGCTCGCTGAAGGGCCTGCCGACGGGGGAGGGGCGCAAGCGCGCCAGGGAGATGCTGGAGGCGCAGGGGCTCGGCGCGTCGCGCAACAAGAAGATGAAGGAGCTGTCCAAGGGGATGGCGCAGAAGGTCCAGCTGATCGCCTCGGTCGTGCATCGGCCCGAGTTCGTGATCCTGGACGAGCCCTTCAGCGGACTGGACCCCGTGAATCAGCAGGGGCTGGAGACGGTGATCCGCGACCTGGCGGCCAATGGCGCGACGGTGCTGTTCTCCACCCACGTCATGCAGCACGCCGAGCGGCTGTGCGATCAGGTCGTCCTGATCGCGCGGGGCAGGAAGGCCTTCGACGGCACCGTGACCGAGGCGCGGGCGACCAGCCGCCGCTTCCTCGATCTGGAAGGCGCCATCGCGGTCGATCAGGCGGCGGCCCTGCCGGGGGTGACCGGCGTCGAGGTCGTTTCCGAGCATGACGGCGTGCGCACCCTCAAGGCCGCTCTGGCGCAGGGGGCGCCGGGACAGGAGGCGTTGAAGGCCGCGTTCCTGAACGGTCTGGACGTGCGTCGCTTCGAGCTGAAGGAGCCGACGCTGCACGACGCCTTCATCGACCTGACCGGCGACCATCCCGATCAGGACCAGAGCGTCGCCCGCAATGAAGTGGCTTCGGAGGCCGCCCGATGAACCGCATTCTGTTGATCGCCCGCCGCGAGTTCATGGCCTATGCCCGCACCGTCGGGTTCTGGCTGTCGCTGCTGGCGTTTCCGCTGTTCGCCGTGCTGGGCGGGGCGATCCCGCTCTTGATGGACAACGCGGACCCGGTGCGGGCCGTGGTCCTGATCGAGGAGGGGCCCCAGGCCGCCGGGCTGGCGGCGGCGGTTCAGGGTCGTCTGGCCGATGAGGCCGAGCGTTCGGCCGAGCGAGCGCGCGAAGCGGCCGAGAAGGCCGCCGAGGCCTCCGGGGCGCCTGCGGCCGCGACCCAGGGCGCCATCGCCCAGATGACACGCCAGCGGATGCGGATTGTCGAGGCTCCGGCCGAACTGACGGAGGCTGCGCCGGGCGAAGCGCGCGACACCGTGGTGCGGCGCTATCTGACCGACGAGACGCCCAAGGACCAGCGTCTGGACGCCGTGGTGTTTCTGGACAGCACGGCGGAAGGACCGGCGGCGCGTGTGTGGGCGGCTCGGGCCACCGACGACACGGTGGAGGATTTCGTGCGGGCGGCGTTGCGTGACGCCAACCGCGACGCCGTTTTGACCCAGGCGGGGATCGATCCGGCCGTGGTCGAGGCGACCGATCGCTTCCGGCCCGAGGTGACGCTGTTCTCGCCGCGCGCCTCGGACGGGGGCGAGGTGTCGTTCAAGGACCGGCTGCCGGGCATCATCGGCCTGGCCTTCAGCTTCCTGCTGTGGTCGCTGATCATCACGGGGGCCTCGATTCTGCTGAACAGCGTGATGGAGGAGAAGTCGAACAAGATCCTGGAGGTCCTGCTGTCCTCAGCGTCGCCTACGGAAATCCTGACGGGCAAGGTGCTGGGCGTGGCCATGCTGACGCTGTCGGTGCTCGTCGTGTGGGGCGGGATCGGCGCGGCGGGGCTGATCACGACCGTGCCTGAGCAGGCGGGGGATATCTGGGAAATTCTGACGACCGACGGGCTGATCTTCTACTTCCTGGCCTACATCGTCGGCGGATATCTGATGTACGCGGTGCTGTTCGCGGCCATCGGCGCTTTCTGCGAGACGCCGCGTGACGCCCAGACCCTGATGGGACCCATCATGATGGTGCTGGTGATCCCGATCCTGCTGGTCCAGTTCGCCCTGGTGAACCCGGACGCGCCGATGGTGCGGTTCGCGTCCTGGGTGCCCTTCTTCACGCCCTTCCTGATGGCGGCCCGCGCGCCGTCGGGTCCGCCGCTGATCGAGATCATCGGCACCATGGCGGGCATGTTCGCCGTGGCGCTGCTGATGGTCTGGCTGGCCGGTCGGGCCTTCCGCGCCGGGGCCCTGTCGGACGTGAAGTTGAGCTGGAAGTCGTTCGGTCAGGCCATCGCGGGGGGAGGGCGCTAGGCCCCCTCCCGAGCGGCCGTCAGTAGCGCCGACGGCGGCCCGAGCCCGCGAGCACGAAGGCCAGGGCCGCGATGATGCCGGTGGTCACCAGCGGCTTGCGACGCGCGAAGTCCAGGCCGGTGCGGACGGGCTCGCGCAGGTCGGCGGGAGCGCGCTCACTGAGCGTCTCCAGCTTGTCGATGGCCCGGCCATAGGCGTCCAGCGCCTTGCCCTTGACCTGGTCGAACTGGCCTTCGAGCCGCAGCCGGGTGTCGCCGACCAGACGACCCGCGCCGTCCTTCAGCTTGCCGTTCAGCCCGGTGGCCGCGCCTTCGATTCGCTCTTCCGTCATAATGTCTCTCTCGTCTCAGACGTGGGGGGAGGGTTCGAGACCATAGCGCAATTCCATGGCCCAGGTTCCTGGCGGCGGACGTTCATCCGGGCGACCGTCAAGGCCTTCCCCCGAACGCCGTCTCAGGCCGCCAGCCGATCGCGCCGGGCGGCGAGCGAGGCGCGGGGCAGCGAGACGGCGAGGGTGAAGCGCGACCCCCGGCCGATCGCGCTGTCGACGTGAATCTGACCGCCCATCGCCTTCACCAGGCCCTGGCAGATCGACAGCCCCAGTCCCGCGCCCTCGAACCGGCGCGTGCTCGATTCATCCCCCTGTACGAAGGGGTCGAACAACCGTGGCAGGACGTCCGGGCTGATGCCGATGCCGGTGTCCGACACGGTGATCAGGACCCGATCGTCGTGCTCGGACGCGTCGATCCGAACGCCGCCCGTTTCGGTGTATCCCAGGGCGTTCTCGAGCAGATAGCCCAGCGCCTGCTCCAGGGAGGCGCGGGCGCCGACGCGGTCGCCCGACACGGTGTTGCTCATCGCCAGGGTCAGACCCTTCGCCTCGGCGGCCTCTCGACGACTGTCGAGCGCGGTGGTCAGGAGGGCGCCCAGATCGAAGGTCTCCTCCTCGGGCGGCGCCTCCGAGCGTCGCTCGAGCCGGGTCACGGCGAGCAGGTGCTCGATCAGCCTCAGGAGATCGGCGCCGGACGCCTTGAGGACCTTCAGATGTCCCTGCTGGTGCGGCGAAAGCGGCCCCATCCCCAGAACCTCGGCCATGCCCATGACCCCGTTCAGCGGGGTGCGCAGCTCATGGCTGATGTTGGACAGGAAGCGCGTCTTGGCTTCGCTGGCGGCCTCGGCCCGATCGCGGGCCTCGACCAGGGCGGTCTCCGACGCCTGGAGGCGCTGCATGATCCCGTTCAGCCGGCGCATCAGCAAAAATCCGGCGCCGCCGAGCCCGATCAGCAGGAGCAGGAGAACCGGCAGGCTCTCGGTCACCACCCCCATGCCGGGTTTCTGGGGAGTCCAGCGGATGTGGCCGAGAGGACGACCGTTCAGATCACGCAGGACCGCGCGGCCGGCGCCGCTCAGGGCGACCGGATCGTATCGAGGCGCCTCGATCGCGAGGTCCACCTCAAGCGAGTTCAGCACATAGTCTATCGGCCGTGAGGACACGATGATCGGGTCGCGCTCGGGGCGGGCGACACCAGCGTTTTCTGGAACGACGGTGACCGCCACGACCTGATGGATGGCGTCGCCGACGCGGATGAAGGCGCCCTGGCTGACGGCCGCATCCAGCCCCACGCCTTCGCCCGGACGCGGGCGGGCGGCTTGGGTCGCGACGCTGCGGATCAGCGGCCGGGCAGCGTTCAGCATGTCTGCGACGCGCGTTGCGGGGACCGGCTCGCTGTCGATCGAGGCGAGGATCAGGCGACCCTCGCCATCGAGGACGAGCGTCGTTTCATGATCCATGTAGTCGGCGTAGTAGTCGCCGAAGTTCAGCTGCATCCATTCGAGATCCCGGCGCAGGATGGCGGCGACGGAATCGTCCCAGACGCTGGCCGAGGTGACGTCCTCGATCATCTGGGTCTGAAGCCTTTCGAGGCGCCGCTCGACCAGGGCGGCCTCGCGGTTCGCCTGGATCGCATCCAGCCGCGAGGCGGCATGCAGCATCAGCGCCGCCGCTCCGACCAGGATCAGCGACGCCATGATCATCGCGGCGCGGAGGATGCCGCGCAATCCGGGTTCGGGAAGCGCTGATCGGGACATTGTGCGGCATTCTGTCCGCGTGCTGAAAAGATCGGGTGAAGCCGCGTGGTAAACCGATCGTAAAGAGGTGCGCGCCCACGGTGATCGCTCACGGGGAGAGAGGACGTGCATCGAGTGATCGCCCTGGCCGCGCTTGGCGCGGCCGTTTCGTTCGTCGCGCCCGCGAGGGCTCAGGACGCCGAGCCGGCCTGGTCGGTGGAGGCCGAGATCGGCGCCGTGACCGACTATCGGTTCCGCGGCGTCAGCCTTTCGGAGAATGATCCGGCGGTTCAGGGCGGCGTCACCGCCTGGCACGCGGCGTCGGGCCTCTATGGCTCGGTGTGGCTGTCCACCATCGCGCCCTATGGGCTGGACGAAGACGGCGAGGGCGCCGAGGTCGAGGTCACCCTGGGCATCGGCTGGTCGGGCGAGGCGCTCGGTTACGTCTTCGATGTCGGCGTCGAAGCCTATCGCTATCCGGGCGGCGAGGACGTCGACTATGTGGAGTTTCCCCTATCGGCCGAGCGGGCCATCGGCCCGGTGACGCTGTCGGCCGGCGTCTCCTGGGCGCCCGAGCAGGACGCCCTGGGCGATGAAGACAACACCTACGTCTGGACCGGCGTGGACTATGCGCCGTACGGCTGGCCGGTCTCGCTGCGCGCCGGCGTCGGTCACGAGGACGGCGGGTTCGCGCCCAACGGCAAGACGGACTGGTCGGCGGGGGTGCGGGCGCCGGTCGGCGCGCTGACGCTGGGGCTCGACTGGGTTGACAGCGACGCGGATGACGGAACCGTGGTGGCCAGCGTCTTCGCGACCTTCTAGGGTCAGGGCCCAAGGCGAAGGGCGAGGCGATGCTGAGGTTCGTTCTGCAGGCTGTGGTGACGGCGCTGGGTCTCTGGCTCGCGGCCTATGTCGTGCCCGGGGTGGCGGTGACCCAGACCGGCTCGCTGATCGCGGCGGCGGTGTTGCTTGGACTGGCCAACGCCGTCGTCCGGCCGATCCTCGTGGTCCTGACGTTTCCCCTGACCGTCGTGACCTTCGGCCTGTTTCTGCTGGTCGTGAACGCGGCCGTCATCGGACTGGTGGCGAGCTTTCTCGGCGGCTTCGAGGTGGACGGTCTCTGGGCCGGGATCGGCGCGGCCGTGGTGACCGGGCTCGTCAGCTGGGTCGCGGGCTCGGCGATCCCCGACGATCGGCGCCGAGCCGACTAGGCCGATCTCAGGCCCGTTCGATCACATTGATCAGCACGCCGTCCGGGTCACGCAGCATGACCTCCCGGTCCGTGCGGCGCTGGGGCGTGTCGACCAACCGTTCGGGACCGCTCAGAAAGCCCTGTCCGATGCCTGCGAGCCGCGCCGCCAGGGCGTCCAGATCCGTGCGGTGGAACACCAGCACGCCCTCGCCGATGTTGACGGTCCCTTCGGTCTTCCGGACCCGGGTGATCGTCTGGCCGGTGACCTCGAACAGGGCGATCATGCCATAGGGCGGCCCCTCGGCTTTCAGGATGCGAAAGCGGACGCCGGCGCCGTCGCCGAGGCCGAGAAGCCGCTCCAGCGGCGCGCCCTGCAAACTCCCCTCGAACAGGAGTTCCGGCAGACCGATGACATCCCGGTAGAAGACGGTCGAGGCCTCCAGGTCCGAGACGAACAGGGCGCAGCGCACCAGCTGGCCCGTCGACGGCGGCGTCTGGGCCGTCGCGGCCGTGGCGAGCGCGGCGGGGGCGAGAGCGGAGCCGATCAGAAGCGCGCGGCGGTCGAGGGTCATGGGGTCATCCTTGAGCGGCGAGGGCGAGCAACAGGTCGGCGACGGCGGCGGGCGCGGTGATCATGGCGTCATGCCCGGTGGCCAGGGTCGAAGCGCGCCAGCTGGAACCGTTCCTCAGCCTGTCATAATGCGCCCCGAACGACGCCATCGGCAGGACTGGCTGGACGCAGTGGACATAGGCGCGGCGCAGACCGTCCGATCCGCCTCGCGCCAGCCGGATCGGGTCCAACCACGTCTTCAGCGGATGGGGCGTCAGGCGGCGCTTCAGCCAAGCCTCGTCTTCGCCGCCGGCCGCGACGCCGAACAGGGTGACGTCCGCGAAGACCTGCATCGCCACGCCGTCGGGAGCCAGGGCCCGCAAGCCGGCTTCCGTGGCCGCGGCCGCTTCCGGCGTGACGCCGGGCGCCTGGGTGATCATGCTCTGGCCATCGGTGGGGACGGCGGCGTCCAGATACAGGACCGAGGCGATCCGATCCTTCAGGTGGTCGCATACGCCGGTGACGACCATGCCGCCGTAGGAATGGCCGCACAGATGCACGCCGGTCAGTTCCTCCGCCTCCATGACGGCGACGACGTCGCGGATGTGGGTGTCCAGCCCGATGCCGGGGCCCATCAGATGCGCGCGCTCGCCACAGCCGGTGAGCGTCGGCGTCAGAACGCGGGCTCCGGCGGCCTCCAGCCGGTCCGCGACGCGCCGCCAGCACCAGCCTCCGTGCCAGGCGCCGTGCACCAGGACGAAGACGGGGCGCGAGGCTTGCGCCCGCGCCCCGTGGCGGGTGGCGTTCAGGACCGCCCCCAATGCGCCGCCGGTCAGGAGCGTCCGGCGGCGCAACCCAGTGGCCTCAGAAGTTCCGGCGCAGGCGGAAGGTCACCCGGCGCGGATCGTTCGGATAGCCGAGTCCGACCAGCGAGGAGGTGAAGTAGTATTCCTCGCCGCAGTTCGAGCAGTCGAGCGACGCTTCCCAGGCTCCGTCCAGGCTCTCGTAGCGGACGCCGAGATTGTAGACGGTCGTCGCGGGCACGTCGGAGAGCCGCACGGTGCGCGGTGTCGTCGAGCCGAACGGATTGGCCGTGACCGTCCCGCTGTCGTTGTAGGTCGAGGTCCAGTATTCGTCCGAATAGCTGACCGAGCCGTTGAGCGAGAACTCGCCGTTCATGAAGACCATCGGCAGGGTGTAGCGCGCGCCCAGGGTGGCCTGGCTCTCGGGGAAGCGCACCGGCTCGTCTCGCGTCGTCACACAGTTCAGCGGCTCGGGCGTGGTGGAACAGGGGACATTGCCCGCGCCGTTGGCGGCGGGGATGTCGACGTATTCGCGGTCCGCGATGGATCCCGTGAAGAAGACCTCGAGCGCGTCTGTGGGGCGCCAGGTGACCTCGGCTTCGAGGCCGGTCGCCTCCAGCCCGCCGGCGTTGCGGGTGACGAAGTCGATGCCGCCGCCCGGCCGGGGTTGCCCCGACAGCAGCTGCAGATCCTCGACGTCCAGACGGTAGAGGGTCAGGTTCAGGCGCAGGGAATCGTCGAACAGGTCCGAGCGCATGCCCAGCTCGTAGGACCAGGCCTCTTCCGGCCCGAAGGCGGAGTTGGTGGCTGCGGTCGTGCCGCGCGCGTTCCAGCCGCCCGACTTGAAGCCGTTGGTGGCCGAGGCGAAGACCATGATGTCGTCGCTGACCTCATAGGCCAGGGCGACGCGCGGCGTGAACTTCGACGTCGACTGCTCGACCGGAATGTTCGCGGCGATCAGGTTGGCCGTCGTGGGCCGGGAGGTCGCCGCACCGGTCGCGGCGATGAATCCTGTCGGATAGGACGTCCGTGTGCGGTCGGTGAAGGCGATCTCCTTCTCTTCGTCCGTGTACCGTCCGCCGAGCGTCAGGATCAGCTGATCCGTCAGGGAGATGTCGGCCTGGGCATAGACGGCGAAGCTGTCGGTGGAGTTGTCCAGCAGGCGATCGCCCAGCACCAGCGCCGCTGTCGCCGTCGGCGTCGTGGCGAAGGTGTCGACCTGATAGGTCGAGTTGTCCTCCGTGAAGTAGAACAGGCCCGCGACCCAGTTCACCCGGCCGTTCTCGCCCGCCAGCTTGATCTCCTGGGAGAACTGGTCGCTCTCGACCTCGTTGGAGATGGTGAAGCCGCCGAAGGGGGAGGGGCTGCCGCCGGTCCCGAAGTCCAGCGAGAAGTCCTGGTTGGTCGAGATGAAGCCGGTGATGAAGCTGATCGTCGCCCAATCCGTCTCATGGCTGATGTTGGAGATGATCGTGCTGACCTGCGTGCGAGCGCAGTTGCCCTGGCGCTGGGACAGGAAGGCCTCGATCGCGCCGCCGTCGCAGTCGCCGGTGCGAAGGCCCGTGCGGCTGGTGTATTCCGGATCGACCGGGTTCGATCCGATCGTGGTCTTCAGCTGATCGACGTAGTCCGCCGAGAGGTTCCACTCCCAGGCGTCGTTGGGGCGGACGTTCAAGGCCCCGCGAATGCCGGTCGTGATCTCTCCGTTCAGGGTCTCGCCGGTCACCAGGCTCTCGCCGTAGCCGTCGTCGTCGATCCGCAGGAAGGTCAGCCCGCCGCTCACGGTTTCAGCGATCGGCCCGCTGATCGCTCCGCGGAAATGGCGACGCTCGAAGGAGCCGTAGCTGCCCTCGATCGAGCCGCGAAGTTCCTGATCCGGCTTGCGCGTCGTGATCGAAATGGCCCCGCCCGTGGTATTTCGGCCGAACAGGGTGCCTTGCGGCCCGCGGAGGACCTCGATCCGGTCCACGTCCAGCAGCGTGATGTTGTTGGCGATCTGACGCGCGACATAGACCTCGTCGACATAGGTGGCGACCGGGACGTCGAAGGTGGCGACCTGCTCGGTCGAGCCGAGGCCCCGGATGAAGTAGCTGACCGCGCCGCCGGTGCCGGTGTTCAGGCCCCCGGTCAGGCTGGGGGTGACACGAACCAGGTCGGTCGTATCCTCGACCAGGGCGATCTCGAGCTGGGTTTCGGTGAAGGCCGTGACGGCGATCGGCACGTCCTGGATGTTCTGCTCGCGCCGCTGGGCGGTGACGACGATGTCCTCGACACGCGAGGCCTCCTGGTCGTTTGACGCGGTCTGGGCCACGGCCGGCGCGGAGGCCAGAAGAACGAGGGCGGATACGCTCGAAAACAGCAACGCGGACCTACGCATGGACGGCTCTCCTGATTCTGATTGACGGCGCGCCCGACTCTCATCGGTCGGTTCTAATGGTATATCCTTATATCATTTGCCGCGTCCCACAAGCGTCGCTACCCTGTCGTGCGAACGTCGTGTTTTGAGGGTCACGGTCAGACATGAGCGAACTCCGCTTCCAGCCCACGATGATGCGCGACGACCGACCCGCGCGGGCGATCTACGAGGAAGTGCTGGCCAACCCGGCGCGGAAGGGGTTTGGCTTCGGCCAGCGGGCGGCGGTGGTGAACATCGACGTGCAGCAGGCCTATACGCGGCCGGACCTGTTTCCGAAGTCGGCCTATGTCACCGATCCCGACCAGATCGACTGGATCAACCGGCTCAGCGATGCTGCGAGGGCGAGGGGCCTGCCCGTTGTCTGGACCCGCGTCTGCTACAAGCCCGACGGCGGCGACGCTGGCGTCTGGGGCACCCGTACCGACACGCCCGACAGCCTGCAGAACATCAAGTTCGGCTCCGAACGGCACGCCTTCGACCCGCGGGCCCGGCCGGATTGCGAGGTCGACCTGATCTTCGACAAGCGGATGCCCTCGGCGTTCCACGAGACGCCGCTGCAGAGCTATCTCATCTGGCACAGGGTCGACACGGTGATCGTCACTGGCGGTTCGACCTCGGGCTGCGTGCGGGCCACCGCTGTCGAAAGTCTGTCGCGCGGATACCGCACCATCGTCCCGGTCGAATGCGTCGCCGACAAGCACGAGAGCTACCACTACGCCAATCTGACGGACCTGCTGCTCAAGTACGCCGACGTCCTGCCGGCGGCGGAGGTCCTGAGCCATCTGGAGACCGCCCGATGATCCGCGCCCTTTTGCTGACCTCCGCGCTCGCGATCTCCGCCTGCGCCTCGACGGCGGTGGCCGAGCCCTCGCCGGACCGCGTTCCGGCCGAGCAGCGCGTGCCGCTCGACCTGCGTCGGACGACCCTGGTGGTTCGGGACATCGAGAAGAGTCTGGCCTTCTATCGGGCCATCGGCCTGGTCCCGATCTACGACAACGTCATCCGCACCCCGCGCGACGCCCCGAGCGACGAGGCGGCCGAACGATCGCTGCGGCTGGTCTTCCTGCGGGCGAACGACGACTACATCGGCATTCTGGGCCTGATGGAGTACTCAAAGCCGGAGCGGGAGCCTCGGCCCGAGCGTGCGCCGGACGACAATGTCCTGCATCCCGGCGACATCGTCCTGGTCTTCAACGTGGAGAATCAGGAGGAGGTCTTCGCCCGCGCCATCGCCTCGCCGGGCGTGCGCGTCGGCGAGACGCCGCACATCGTGACCTATCCCGGCTACGAAGGGACCAGCGTGATCCGGGTGAACTTCTCGTCCGTCTACGACCCGGACGGCCACTACGTCGAACTCAACCAGGTGCTCACCGACCTGCCGGTCGGCGACTGACGGCTACGAAAAAGGCCGCCCCGGGGGGCGGCCTTTGATCGTTCGATCTGATCCGAAGATCAGGCGCGAGGCGCGCGCGGCTTGGGCGCCGGCAGCAGGCCTTCGCGCTGGGCGCGCTTGCGGGCCAGCTTGCGGGCGCGACGGACGGCCTCGGCCTTCTGGCGGGCGCGCTTTTCCGAGGGCTTCTCGTAGTGCACGTGGCGCTTCATCTCCCGGAAGCTGCCTTCGCGCTGCATCTTCTTCTTCAGGGCCTTGAGCGCCTGATCGACGTTGTTGTCGCGAACGAAAATCTGAACCAGGTTCAACTCTCCTTTGGCTGCCCGCCGCGTCCTTACGAGAGGCGGGCAGACAAATAAAATCCGATCCCGCGGGCGACAGCCCGGCGAGCGAAGCCGGGTCGATACACCAAGCCCCCCGGACTGTCCAGCCGATCCGCCGCCATTCGTCGCGGTCTGCATCCCCGTCTCGCGCGTTCAGCCGGGCGACGCTAAGGATAGGCCCATGACCGACGTGCCCCCTCTGTCGAACGCCGAGCCGGACTGGGCCGACGCCAAGGAACAGGCGGTGCTGGACGCCGCGATCCGTCTGGCGCCGACGCTGGGCTGGAACGCGCGGATGGTGCGCGAGGCCTGCGCGGCCGAGGGTCTGTCGGAGGGCGATCAGGAACTGCTGCTGCCCAACGGGCCGCGCGACCTCGCCGCCCTGCTGTCGCGGCGACATGATTCGCGGGCGCTGGAGGCGCTGGGGTCCGCCGAGGGTCTGAAGATCCGCGAGCGCATCGCTCGGGCGGTGTCTGCCCGGATGGAGGCCGGGGCCGCTGATCTGGAGGCCACCCGCAAGTGCGCGGGCTTTCTGGCGCTCCCCACCAACGCGGACCTCGGCCTGTCGCTGGCGTGGGAGACGGCGGATCACCTGTGGCGCTGGGCCGGGGACACGGCGACCGACTGGAACCACTATTCGAAGCGTACGATCCTTTCCGGCATCCTGATCCCTGCGCTGACGATGCGCTGGTTCGAGGGCCGAGACGCCGCCGAGGCCTTCGTCGCGCGCCGCATCGACAACGTCATGGCCTTCGAGAAGTGGAAGGCGGGCAAGGATTTCGACGCTCCGGTCCGCAAGGCGACGGAGTTCCTGACCCGGCTCCGCTACGGCGCGACCTGATCCGGTGTGCGCCTCCTATCAGGCCAAGCTGAACGTCACCCAGCTGGTGGACTGGTTCGCGCGCGCCGGAGCGCCGCTCGATCTGCCCGGCGGCCTGCCCAATCTGGAGCCGCAGGACGAGGTGCGCCCGACCGACAGCGCGCCGGTCGTGCTGGGGACCGGCGGCGTGGCGAGGCTGGCGACTCAGCGGTTCGGCTTTCCGCCGCCCAAGCCCAAGGCGGGACCGATCATCAATCTGCGGGCCGAAGGGCGGACCCTCCTGAACCGCGACCGGACCGGCCGCTGCCTCGTGCCGGTCAGCGGCTTCTATGAGTTCACAGGATCATCCTATCCCAAGACGCGCTGGATCTTCCGCGACGCGGAGGCGCCCTTCCTGGCGCTGGCGGCCGTCTGGCGGGCGGGGGAGGGCGACGCCTTCTCGCTGCTGACGACAGAGCCCGGGCCGGACGTCGCGCCCTATCACACGCGCGGCGTGATCCCGGTGCCGGTGGAGCGCTGGGCCGACTGGCTGTTCGCGGAAGCGTTTCCCGCCGACGTCGTCGCGCCGCCGCCCGCCGGCCGTCTGGTGGTCGAGGCGGCGCCGAGGCCGGCGAAGCCTACAGCGGCCTGACCCTGTTCACATGCGCCATCTTGCGGCCGGGGCGAGCTTCCGCCTTGCCGTAGAGGTGTAGCCGGGCGTCGGCCTTGCCAGCGAGCTTCTTCCACTGCTCGACCTCGTCCCCCAGCAGGTTGTGCATCTCGACACGGGCGTGAGGCGTGGTGGGGCCGAGCGGCCAACCGGCGACGGCCCGGATGTGCTGTTCGAACTGGTCGCAGACGCAGCCGTCCTGGGTCCAGTGGCCGGTGTTGTGCACGCGCGGCGCGATCTCATTGACCAGTAGCTTGCCGCCGCCCAGGTCGAACAGCTCGATGCCGATGACGCCGACATAATCCAGGCCATCCAGCACGGCGCGGGCGATGGCGCGGGCGCGGCGCTCGGTCTTCGCATCGATTTCGGCCGGGGCGACGGTGGTGCGCAGCACGCCGCCCGCATGGGTGTTCTCGCCCAGCGGATAGACCGCCGTCGCTCCGTCCCGGCCCCGCGCCGCGATGATCGACAGCTCGCGCGTGAAGTCGGCGCGGGCCTCCAGGATCGCGGGGCGGCCGCCGATGGCCTCGAACGCCTTGGCCGCGTCCTTGGGCGACTTGATCCAGACCTGCCCCTTGCCGTCGTAGCCCTCCCGGCGGGTCTTGAGCAGGGAAGGGCAGCCCAGCGTCTCCAGGGCGGCCGTCAGGTCCCCCAGCGTCGCCACGGGCGCGAAATCGACCGTCGTCGCCCCCACGCCGTTCAGGAAGGTCTTCTCGTCCACCCGATCCTGGGCGACGGCCAGCGCCGCCGGCCCAGGCGCCACGCGAGCGCCAGCCTCGGCCAGCCGTTCCATTGAGCTCGCGGGCACGTTCTCGAACTCGAAGGTGACGACGTCGCAGACGCGGCCGAAGACGTTCAGCGCCACCGGGTCGTCATAGGCGGCGACGATCTGGCCGCGCGAGACTCGCCCGGCGGGGCTGTTGTCCTCGGGATCCAGGATCACGACGTCGAAGCCCAGCCGTGAGGCGGCCTGGGACAGCATGCGGCCCAGCTGGCCGCCGCCCAGGATGCCGATGGTCGAACCCGGCGCGAGAGGCGCGTCGCTTCCGCTCACTCAGTCCTCGACCGTTTCGTGCACGGCTTCCGTCTGGGCCTCGCGGAAGGCGTCCAGCCGCCCGGCCAGCACGGGATCGCCGAGCGCCAGGATCTGCGCCGCCAGGATGCCCGCGTTCTTGGCCCCCGCCTCGCCTATGGCCAGCGTCGCCACCGGCACGCCGCCGGGCATCTGGACAATCGACAGCAGCGAATCCAAACCCTTCAGCGCCCTGGACTGCACCGGCACGCCCAGCACGGGCAGGGACGTCATCGAGGCCGCCATGCCCGGCAGATGCGCCGCGCCGCCCGCACCGGCGATGATGACCTTGAAGCCCGCCTCGCGCGCGCCCGATGCGAACTCCCACAGCCGCTGGGGCGTTCGGTGCGCCGAGACGACCTTCGCTTCCCAGGCGACGCCCAGCCGGTCCAGCGTCTCGGCGGCGTGCTTCATCGTCGGCCAGTCGGATCGACTGCCCATGATGATCGCGACGGGCGGGGTCTCGGTCGCCATGCGGTCAAGGCTCCTCGCGGGAAAGCGGCCGGTTACAGCACGCGCGTTGCGCCCGCAACCGAGGGCGTTAGCCTGTGTCCGCGCGGCCGTTCGTTGAGTCGCCCCGGAGCCCGACCGTGACCGACGCGGCCGACATCGACGCCCTCGCCGATCCGCACGCCGAGATCGCCCGCCTGCGCGCCGAGGTCGAGGCGCTGCGCGCCCGCGCCGAGGCCGCCGAGGCCGCCGCCGAGCACGATGTCCTGACGCCGGTGCTGAACCGCAGGGGGTTCGTCGCCGCCATGACGCGGACCATGGCCTACTGCACCCGCTACAAGGTCCCGGCCGCGCTGCTGTATCTCGACCTCGACGGCTTCAAGGGTGTGAACGACAGCCTTGGCCACGCGGCGGGTGATGCGGCCCTGGTGCGGGTGGCGGAGATCCTGCTGGAGAACGTGCGCGCAACCGACGCCGTCGGGCGCTTGGGTGGCGACGAGTTCGCGGTCGTGCTGCTGAACGCCGGGCTGGAGGAGGGGCGCGAGAAGGCCGCGTCCTTGAAGGCCGCGCTGGAGGCCGCCGCGTTCGAATGGGAGGGGCAGACCGCGCGTCTGGACGGCTCGTTCGGTGTGCGCGCCTACGCCGGCCACACCGACGTCGAGGCCTGGCTGGCCGAGGCGGACGCCGCCATGTGGGTCCGGAAACGCGGCCGCTAGGTTCGAGCTACGCCTCTGCGCGATTCCTTTTTCTGCCGTGTACCCCGGCGAAGGCCGGGGTCCAGATGGCAAACTCAAGCGTCTGGGGAGACAAAAGGCGCAAGGCCCAGCCATCTTGTCTGTGATCTGGACCCCGGCCTTCGCCGGGGTGCGCGGTGGGGGGATTTGGGTGAGCTTTGTTTCAAAGCTAGTTTCGCGTCAACGCCAGCTGGATCACATCCGTGCGCCGTGAGCGGAAACCCGCCTCGCAGTAGGCCAGATAGAACCGCCACAGCCGCCGGAACCGCTCGTCGAAGCCGCCCATCTTGCGGATGTCGGGCCAGACCGCCTGAAACCTCTGATCCCAGCGCGACAGGGTGTCGGCATAGTCGACGCCGAACCGTTCGACCGTGTCCCAGCTCAGCCCCGCCGCCTCGACCACGGGCTGCAGCCGAGCTTCGGAGGGCAGCATGCCGCCGGGGAAGATGTATTTCTGGATGAAGTCGACGCGGGCGTTGTACTCGTCGAACAGGTCGTCCTGGATGGTGATGATCTGCAGGCCCGCGCGCCCGCCGGGGACCAGCACCCGTCGCACCTTGTCGAAATAGGCGCCCCAGTATTCCTTCCCGACCGCCTCGAACATCTCGATGGAGGCGACGCGGTCGAAGGTTCCCTCGACGTCGCGATAATCGATCAGGCGGATGTCGGTCCGCTCCGACAGGCCCGCGTTAAAGAGGCGCTGACGGGCGAAGTCGTGCTGTTCCTGGCTGATGGTGACGCCGGTGACGTGGGCTCCGACCTCCTGCGCCGCATATTCCGCAAAGCCGCCCCAGCCGCAGCCGATCTCCAGCACCCGCATGCCGGGCTTCAGATCCATGGCGCGCGCCAGGTCGGCATACTTGCGGGTCTGGGCGGCCTCGAGCGGCTCCGACGCGCTCTCGAACCGGGCCGAGGAATAGGTCATCGTCCGGTCCAGCCACGCCTCGTAGAAGGCGTTGCCGAGGTCGTAGTGGGCGTGGATGTTCTTTTTCGATCCGGTTCGGCTGTTGCGGTTCAGCCGGTGCGAGATCCAGTTCGCCGCGAGCATGATGGCGTTGCCGTCGAACAGGCGGCGGATGTGGTCGTAGTTGGAGGCCAGCACCTCAAGCAGCACGGCCAGATGCGGGCTGTCCCATTCGCCCGCGACATAGCCTTCGGCATAGCCGATGTCGCCGTTGGCCAGGACGCGCCGGGCGAATCGGTAGTCGATGACCTGCATGACGGCGGCTGGGCCGGGCGTCGCGCCCTCCAGCCGATGCACCTCGCCGTTCGGCAGGCTCAGGGTCAGCGTCCCATAGGTCCAGTTGGCCGACAGCAGGCGCAGCAGAAGCGCAAAGACGCGGGGCGTCTTCTTGACGGTGGGCAGGGCGTGGTCGGCGGTGGATGCGGTCATGACGGTCAAGCTGGGTTTGGGAGGAGCTACGGTCAATCCTCCGGAAAGGCTTCACCTCCGCCGGTCACGACCTTGAGCGCCGCCAGAGCCCGCGCGCGCGCCTCCGCATGATCCACGAGCGGCTTCGGATAGGTGCGGCCCAGCGTCACGTCCGCTGCGCGCAGGATCTCCGGCGGCGCGGTCCAGGGCGAATGGACGAAGGCGGGCGACAGCCGCTTCAGCTCCGGAACCCAGCGCTTCACATAGGCGCCGTCCGGATCGAACTTCTGGCCCTGGGTCACCGGATTGAAGATGCGGAAGTAGGGCGAGGCGTCAGCGCCCGAGCCCGCGACCCACTGCCAGTTCTGGCTGTTCTGGGCCAGGTCGGCGTCCATCAGGCAATCCCACAACCAGGCCTCGCCCTCTCGCCAGTCGATCAGCAGATGCTTGATCAGGAAGGACGCGACGATCATGCGCACGCGGTTGTGCATGAAGCCGGTGGTCCAGAGCTCGCGCATGCCCGCGTCGACGATGGGGTAGCCGGTCCGGCCCTTCGTCCAGGCCTTGAACTGGGCCGCGTCATTGATCCACGGCATCCGGTCGTACTCGGGCCGGAAAGCGTCGGTCGGCAGGGTCGGGAAGTGGTGCAGCAGATGGGCGGAGAAGTCGCGCCAGATCAACTCGTTTGTGAACTTGTCCGCCTGCGTCTCTGAAATCTCCGTGGAACCGGCCGCGTCGTAGGCGGCCGTCCAGGCGCGCCACGGGCTGATCTCGCCGAAATGCAGATGAGGCGACAGGCGGCTGGTTCCCGGTCGATCCGGCCGGTCGCGGTCGTCGGCATATGTCTTGAGCCCCGTCTTCAGGAAATCGGACAGGGCCTTCGTCGCCCCGGCCTCGCCGGGTTCGCCGAGGAAGCCGGTGGACCAGTCCGGCCGCGTCGGATGCAGGCCCCAGGCGTCGATGTCGTCGCTCTCGACCTCTGGCGTGCCGGACAGGTCGCGCGGCCCGAGCGTGTGGGCCGGCGCCGTCGCCTGGGCCCGCAGCGCCTTCATGAAGGGGGTGTAGACCTTATAGGGCCCGCCCGAGCCGTTCAGCACCGCGCCCGGCGTGGTCAGCAGGGTCCCGTTGAACCCCTTCACCTCGATCCCGTCGCCCTTCAGCGCATGGGCGATGTCCTTGTCGCGTGCCCAGCCGTCCGGCTCGAACAGCCGGTTCATCATCACGCAGGTGGCGCCGCTCTGGTCGATCAGACGGCGCAGCTCGGCCTCCGAGTCGCCCCGGCGCGGCACCAGCCGCCCGCCGCGCTCGGCGATGGAGGCCGCCAGCGCCCTCAGGGACTTGTCCAGCCACCAGCGGCTGGCTCCGCCGATCGGCCGCACGGCCGGCCCGTCGTCGAGGATGTAGACCGGCAGGATCGGCCGCCCCGTCGCCTGCGCCGCCTCCAGCGCCGGATTGTCCGCCAGCCTCAGATCGCGCCGGAACCACAGGATGACGGGCGGCTCGCGGTCTGTGGTCACGCCTTCCGGCTCCGTGCTAGGTTGAACTGGACGGCGGTCGGGGCCACCTGACCGCCCCATAGGCTGGGCCATGCGAACGCGCCAGCCGCCAAACCGTCGCTACTTGGAAAGCCCGCCCGTGACCGCTCCCAACTCCGTCATCACCCTGTCCGGCAACGGCGTCACCACGCCCGTGGTCATCGGCGGCGGGGCGCGCATCGCCTTCATCGCCGGCCCGTGCCAGCTGGAGAGCCGCCAGCACGCCCTGGAAATGGCCCATGCGCTCAAGGAGATCGGCCAGCGTCTGAACGTCGGCATCATCTACAAGACCAGCTTCGACAAGGCGAACCGCACCAGCGCCACCGCGGCGCGCGGCATCGGCCTTGAAGGCGCCCTGCCGATCTTCGCCGAAATCCGCGAGGTCACCGGCCTGCCGGTCCTGACCGACGTGCACAACGAGGAGCAGTGCGGCATCGCCGCCCAGGCCGTCGATGTGCTGCAGATCCCGGCCTTCCTCAGCCGCCAGACCGACCTGCTGCTGGCCGCCGCCGCGACGGGCAAGGCCATCAACATCAAGAAGGGCCAATTCCTGGCCCCCTGGGACATGAAGAACGTCATCGCCAAGGTCGTCGGCGCGGGCAATCCCAACGTCATGGCCTGCGAGCGCGGCGCCAGCTTCGGTTACAATACCCTGGTTTCGGACATGCGGGCGCTGCCGGTGCTTCGCGACATCGGCTGCCCGGTGGTGTTCGACGCGACCCACAGCGTCCAGCAGCCGGGCGGGCAGGGGACGTCGTCCGGCGGCCAGCGCGAGTTCGTGCCGGTTCTGGCCCGCGCCGCCGTGGCCGTCGGCGTCGACGCCGTCTTCATGGAGACCCATCAGGATCCCGACCACGCGCCGTCGGATGGCCCGAACATGGTCCCCCTGTCGGAGTTCGAGGCCCTGGCCGCCGACCTGATCGCCTACGACGACCTGTCCAAGGCCCGGATGGCGAAGGCGGCGTGAATCCGATAGGCGGTGGGCATGGCTGACACCCACCTCGACCTCGGCGGACTGCAGGCGCTGCTGGACAAGGCGCGCGGCCTGACGATCGCCTGCGTCGGCGACCTGATGCTGGACCGCTACGTCTATGGCGAGGTCAGCCGCATCTCGCCCGAGGCGCCCATCCCCGTGCTGCGCGCCCGCCGCACGGTCGCCATGCCTGGCGGCGTGGGCAATGTGGCGAGGAACGTCGCCGCGCTCGGCGCCACCGCCCGGCTGGGCGGCGTGGCGGGCGACGACGCTCCCGGGGCAGAGCTGGCTTCGCTGGTTTCGGCCGAGGCGCGGATCGAGGATTTCATCGCCCGAACGGCGGCGGGCGGCACCATCGTCAAGACGCGCTACGTCTCCGGCGGTCAGCAGCTGATGCGGCTTGACGAGGAGGAGCCCGTCGTCGGCGCCTTCGAACGGGACGACGTGTTTTCAAACGCTTCTGCCATTCTCCTGTCGGACTACGCCAAGGGTGTCGTCACCGAGCGCCTGATCCGCTCGGCCCTGTGGCAGGCCCAGAACGCGGGCGTGCCGGTCATCGTCGATCCCAAGGGCCGCGACTTCGCCCGCTACGGCGCCGTCGACGTCATCAAGCCGAATGCGTCGGAGCTGGCTGGCGCCACCGGCCTGCCGGTCGAGACCGACGCCGAGGTCGAGACGGCGCTGGCCGCCCTGCTGGAGGCCACGACCGCCAAGGCCATCGTCGTCACCCGCGCCGGCAAGGGCATGAGCCTGAGGCGGCGCGGCGGCCCCGTCCGCCACTTCCCCGGACGGGCGCGCGAGGTGTTCGACGTCTCCGGCGCCGGCGACACCGGTCTGGCGGCGCTGGGCCTCGCGCTCGGGGCGGGGGCCTCGCTGGAGCAGGCGGTGCAACTGGCGATCCTGGCGTCCGGCGTTGTCGTCGGAAAGAGCGGCACGGCCGTGGTCACCCCCGCCGAGCTCATCGAGGCCGAGGTCAGCCAGCACGCGGGCGCGGCGCTGGCCAAGGTCACCGGGCTCGACGACCTCGCTGCCGAGGTCGAGGCCTGGCGGGCCCAGGGCCTGAAGATCGGCTTCACCAACGGCTGCTTCGACATCCTGCATCGCGGCCACGTCGCCTATCTGGCCCAGGCGCGCTCGTGGTGCGACCGTCTGGTGGTCGCCTTGAACACCGACGCCTCGGTCCGCGCGCTGAAGGGGGAGGGGCGGCCGGTCAACGACCTCGACAGCCGCGCCGTCGTCATCGGCGGCCTGGCCAGCGTGGATCGGGTCACCTCCTTCGACGACCCGACGCCGATCCGCCTGATCGAGCGGCTGCGGCCCGACGTGCTCATCAAGGGCGCGGATTACACCCGCGAGGGTGTGGTCGGCGGCGACCTGGTCGAGAGCTGGGGCGGGCAGGTGCGCCTGGCCGCCTTCACCGACGGCTTTTCCACGACCAAGACCATCGAGACGATGAAGGGATCGGCATGAGGCGGGCGGTCGTGGTCACGGGCGGAGCCGGCTTCATCGGCTCCAATATCGTCTCGCGTCTCTGCGCCGAGGATCGCTGGGATGTGATCGTCTGCGACCGGCTGGAAAGCGCCGAGCTGGGGAAATGGCGCAACATCGCCAAGTCCCCCATCGCCGACTTCTGGCAGCCCGAGGAGCTGTTCGCCCAGCTGGACCGCCAGGTCGATCGGGTGACCGCCATCGTCCACATGGGGGCCATTTCCTCGACGACCGAACAGGACGCGGACCTGATCCTGCGGACCAACTTCAGCCTGTCGCGCGATCTGTGGGATTGGTGCGCGCTCAACGACACGCGATTCATTTATGCGTCGTCTGCGGCCACCTACGGCGACGGCTCGGCCGGGTTCGAGGACGCCGACGATCTTGCGTCCATCTCTCGGCTCCAGCCGCTAAACGCCTACGGCTACTCCAAGAAACTGTTCGACCAGTACGCCGTGCGCGAGGCGTCGCGCGACCATGCCCCCAAGCAGTGGGCCGGGCTGAAGTTCTTCAACGTCTATGGCCCCAACGAAGGGCACAAGGGCGGGATGAAGTCCGTCATCGCCCAGATCTGGCCCAAGGTCGCGGCGGGAGAGACCGTCAGCCTGTTCCGCTCGCATAACCCCGACTACGCCGACGGCGGCCAGCTGCGCGACTTCGTCTTCGTCGACGACGTGGTCGACATCGTCGATTGGTTGCTGTGCGAGGACCGGATCAGCGGAATCTTCAACGCGGGGTCGGGCCAGGCGCGCTCCTTCCTCGATCTGGCCAAGGCCACCTTCGCAGCGGCGGGCAAGGAGCCCCGCGTCGCCTACATCGACATGCCCGAGGGGGTCCGCGACCGGTATCAGTACTTCACCCAGGCCTCGATGGACCGGGTCCGGTCGCTGGGCTTCTCCGGCCAGTCCACGCCGCTGGAGGAGGGCGTGCGTCGGTACGTCCAAACCTATCTGAGCCAGCCGGACCCCTATCGGTGAAGCTGCCCCGATTGACCCTGCGCCAGTGGATCGGGTGGACCGGGTTCGCCCTCGTCTTTCTTCTGACGGCCGCCGTCGCTGTGTGGCGGGGCGACATCCTGCGCGCCGCGCTCGACCCGCAGGTGCCGTTCCAGACCTATGACCCGCCGCCTGCGCCCGACTATGCCGACGCCGCCTCCTGGGCGATGCGGGACGTGCGCACGCCGGAGGCGGGTCCGGCCGCCGTCTTCTTCCTGCACTCGACGACGTTCGACGGCGGGCGCGACTGGAACAGTCCGATCGGCGACGACAAGGCGGACGACTATCTCCAGCGCGTGGTCATCCCGAACCACGCCGGGCCGTTCGCGCGCGCCGGATCGGTCAGCGTGCCGCGATATCGGCAGGCGTCGCTCTACACGCGTCTGACCCTGCGCGACGACGCCCGGGACGCCCGCGCCTTCGCTTACGGCGACGCGCTCACAGCCTTCGACGCCTGGCTGTCGAGGCATCCGACGGGTCCGCTCGTGCTCGCGGGTCTTGAACAGGGCGGAGAGCTGCTGGACCGGCTGGTGTATGAGCGCGTTCTGCCCGACCCGGACCTGAGAGCCCGGGTCGTGGCGGTCTATCTGATGGACGTGCTCTCGCCGGTCGAGCGGTTCACAGATCTTCCCTTGTGTCAGGCCCCCGATGCGTCGGGCTGCGCCGTGATCTGGGCCGCCGCGCCCGACCACGATCTGGCCAACATCCGCCGCAAGATTCGGCGGGGACTGACCTGGAACGCCCAGGGCCAGCTCGTCGGCATCGACGGTCGGCCGACGGCCTGCGTGAATCCGGTGACCGGAGCCGTTGGAACGCCGGTCTCGGCCGCGCGCCAGAGCCGGGGCGCGACCAACAGCACCAATCTGGAATGGGGCGTCCATCCGCCGCTGGTCGGTCGGGCGGTCGCGGCCGCCTGTCGCGACGGCCTGCTTTGGTACACCCGCCCGGGAACCGAGTCGTTCCGGGAAACCGGATCCTGGGCGGACCGGCGAAAGACTCCGCCCTACAATCTGTTCTTCGCCGACATCGAGGCCGACGTCCTGCGGCGGTTGCAGAGCTGGCGGGAACGCCAGCCGTGACGGACGCCATCGACCGAGTGCTGGAAGCGGGTGTCGACGGTATCGCGGTCATCAACCTGGACCGTCGTCCCGATCGCTGGAGCGCGTTCCAGGCGGCCTGGGGCGGGGAAACTGCAGGCGATCGGCTGGTGCATGTCCCGGCGTGCGACGGCGTTACTCTCAAAGGCTACGGGGAAGCGCCCTGGTTCCGAGGCCGCAAGCGCGACCGGAGCTGGGCCAGCCGCGCCGGTTGCGCCCTCTCTCACAGGCAGGCGCTCGCCCTGGTCGGTGAGCGTGGCTGGCGAAGAGCTCTGATCCTGGAGGACGACGCCGTTCCCGCTCCCGGCTTCGCGGACGGGACGCTGGAGCGAGCCCTGGCGCGCCAGGACTGGGACCTGCTCTACCTCGGTTGTCAGGAGGCGAGGGAGCCGATCCGGCCTGCCGAGCCCGGCCTGGTCTGGATCCGGGGCGCGCTGGACGCTCATGCTTATGTGGTGGACGCGGCGCTCGCCGACTGGATGGTGCGGCGCCTGCCGGGCGAAGACCGAATCTGGCCGTGGATCGCGGAGCAGAGGGCCTGGGACCGCTGGCTGAGACGCGAGATCGGCCGAAAGCACGCCGTTCTCGCTTGCGATCCTGCCATCGTGGTTCAAGCCGAGGGTCATTCGGACATCAGCGTCGCCCTTCGTCAGGATCAGGGACCGCCGCCCTTGAGCCAACCGCGCCGTGGGCCGTTTGATGCCCTGAATCAGTATTTCGATGCGTTGACTGAAGGTTACGGCGACTACCTGAGAGGTCGAGTCAAGCGGATCGCTGGTTTCTAGTCGAGTGCCGCCCGCTCGGTCTTCCAGTCGAACAGAGCCTCCAGCACCTGGATCGCCTTGCCCCGCTCCGACAACAGGTCGGGGTCGCGGCCCAGCACCAGCCGTGCGTCGTCCGCCGCCGCCAGGAGCAGGGCCCGGTGCCGGATCGGATCGGCGAAGCGATAGGCCGGAAAGCCGCTCTGCTTCAGCCCCAGCGGATCGCCGCCGCCGCGCAGACGGAAATCCTCCTCCGCGATCTCGAAGCCGTCCTCGGTGCGTCGCAGGGTCTCCAGCCGCTGGCGCGCCGTTTCGCCCAGCCCCCCGTCCTCGCCGCCATAGAGCAGGATGCAGGCGCTGGCCTTGGCGCCCCGGCCGACGCGGCCACGCAGCTGGTGCAGCTGGGCCAGGCCGAAGCGGTCGGCGTGCTCGATCACCATGATGGAGGCGTTGGGCACATCCACGCCGACCTCGACCACGGTCGTCGCCACCAGCACGGGCAGGCGGCCGTCGGCGAAGTCGGCCATCACCGCCTCCCGCTCCGCGTCCGGCATCTGCCCATGCGCCAGACCGACCTCGGCCCCCAGCAGGCGGCGCAGATCGACGGCGCGCGCCTCCGCGGCCGCCAGATCGACGGCTTCAGACTCGGCCACGAGGGGACAGATCCAGTAGGCCTGGGCTCCGCTCTCGACCGCCGCCTTCAGCCGATTGGCCACCTCGCCGATGCGGGCCAGAGGCAGGACGGCCGTGGCCACGGGGGTGCGGCCGGGCGGCTTCTCGGTCAGGCGGCTGACATCCAGCTCGCCATACTGGGTCAGCTCCAGCGTACGAGGGATCGGCGTGGCCGACATGGTCAGCAGGTGGACGCCGCCCGTCCGCGGATCGCCCTTGGCCTGCAGCCGGGCGCGTTCGTTGACGCCGAACCGGTGCTGCTCGTCGATGACCGCCAGGCCGAGCCGGTCGAATCGCACCGCGTCCTGGAACAGGGCGTGGGTCCCGATCGCAACCCGCGCCGCGCCGGACGCCAGGGCCGCCAGCTTCTCGCGCCGCTCGGCCGGGGCGTCTCGTCCAGTCAGCAGGATCGCCGGCGCGCCCGCCGCCTCCAGCAGGGGCCCGAGCCTCTGGTGATGCTGGCGGGCCAGGATCTCTGTCGGGGCCATCAGGGCGGACTGGAAGCCGCTGGAGGCCGCGTCCGCCATGGCCAGCGCCGCCACCGCCGTCTTGCCCGAGCCCACGTCGCCCTGCAGCAGCCGCCCCATCTGCTCGCCCGACGCGAGGTCGCGGCGGATTTCGGCGATCGCCTGATCCTGCGCCCCGGTCAGGCGGAAGGGCAGGGCGGACAGCAGGGCCTGGGACACGCCGCCCGACTGGATGACCGGCGCAAGCGTGATCTGTCTGGCCCTTCGTCGCCGGGCCAGCGCCAGCTGATGGGCCAGAAGCTCGTCATAGGCCAGCCTCTGTCGGACCGGCGCATCGGCTTCCAGATCGACCTCGACGGACGGCGCATGCAGCGCCGCGATCGCCGCGCGCCAGCCCGGCCATCGCTGCCGCCCCAGCCAGGCCGCGTCCTGCCATTCCGGCAGCTCGGGCGCGGCGGCCAGCGCCGACAGGGCGATCTTCCGCACCTGCCGCGAGGTGATCCCCTGCGTCGCCGGATAGACAGGCTCGACCGCCGGAATCTCCTCGCCCTTGTCCAGCGGGACGATCCAGTCGGGGTGAACGATCTGGACCTCGTTATTGTAGCGCTCGACCTTGCCGGACACGAGGCGGCGCTCGCCGCGCGGCAGCTGGCGCTCGATGTGCTGGGGACTGCCGCCGAACCAGATCAGATGAACGAAGCCGGTTTCGTCGGTGGCGCGCACCTTCAGCGGCGCGCCCGGCCGGTTCGGGGCGATCATGCGGTCGACGACGACGTCGAACACGCCGACCTGGCCTTCCACCGCATCGACCGCCGTGGTGCGGCGGCGCGTGATTACCCCCGTCGGCGCCAGGAATAGCACGTCGCGCACGAGCGGCCCGGCCAGCTTCTGCACCAGCGGCAGGGTGCGCGGGCCGACGCCCTTCAGCGAGCCGACCTCCGCGAACAGGGGAAACAGAATCTCCGGGCGCATCGCCTGCGACCATAGCGGTCGCGGCGACGCTGGCGAAACGGGCAGGGGAACGCTATCTCCCGCGACCTGTTGGAATGATGGACCGGGCAAGGATTCTTGTGGCCGAACACGACGCGCGCGCCGAAACCCCCTCTGATCCTCGCCGCGAGCGGCTGGGGCGGCTGACCTTCCGCGCCTGGCGTCGGGGCTTCCGCGAGGCCGATCTGGTGCTCGGACCCTTCATGGAGGCCGAGGGCACGGCTCTGTCGGACGCCGAACTCGACGCCTTCGAAGCCCTGTTGGCCGAGGACGACCACGACCTCTACGCCTGGATCATAGAGACGAAGGCCACGCCCGAACCGCACGACACCCCGCTGATGGCCCGTCTGCGCGCCTTCATGCGCGCCCATGTCTCGGCTGCGGTCGCGCAGGGAGCGGGCTGATGGACGGGACCCAGATCGAACGCCGTACGGACCAGACCCTGGGCGGGGCGCCCGAGGGCATGGACGCCCTGGTCGTCGCCGAGCGGCTGAAGGCGTCCGGCGGCGTCGCCGTGTTCGTGGCGCGGGACGGCGCGCGCGCCACGGCCTTCAGACAGGCGTTTGGCTTCTTCGCCAAGGACGTTGAGGTTCTTGAGTTTCCGGCCTGGGACTGCCTGCCCTACGACCGGCTGAGCCCCACCGCCAGCGTGTCCGCCGAGCGCATGGCGGCGCTCACGACGCTGGCCCGGCGCGAGGCCGACGCGCGCGAGCCCCTGCTGGTCGTCACCACGGTCGCCGCCGCCATGCAACGCACGCCGCCGCGCGAGATCACCTGCGCCGCCGGCTTCGAGGCCGTGGTCGGGCTCGATCTCGACCTCCAGGCGCTGGAGACCTACTTCGCCATCAACGGCTATGTCCGCGCCTCGACCGTCAGCGACCGGGGCGAGTTCGCCGTGCGCGGCGGGGTGGTCGACGTCTTCCCGCCTGGCTTCCCCGAGCCTGTGCGGCTCGACATGTTCGGCTCCGAGCTGGAATCGATCCGCACCTTCGACCCCGAGACCCAGCGCTCGACGGGTCAGCTGCGCGAGGTCTCGCTATCGCCGGTGTCCGAGGCCCTGCTGGACGCCGACAGCATCAGTCGCTTCCGCAGCGGCTACCTCAATCTGTTCGGCGCGCCGGGCGAGGACCCGATGTACGCCTCGGTCAGCGAGGGCGCGCGCCGGCAGGGGTTCGAGCACTGGCTGCCATTGCTCTACGACCGGCTGGAGACCCTCTTCGACTATCTGCCCGAGCGGGCGTCGATCTTCGTCGACCATCAGGCGGATGCGGCGCGCAACGATCGTTGGGCGCTGACGCGGGATGCCTATGAGGCTCGTCAGGAGGCGTCGAAGGCCAAGGGGGGCGGGGCGAACCGGGCCCTGCCGCCCGAGCGCCTGTATCTGCCCGAAGAGGAGTGGAACGCCGCGCTCGCGGGGCGTTCCGTGCGCCGCTTCAGCCCGTTCGACGGCGGCGTCGAGGACGCAGGCGGCCGTCTGGGTCGCACCTTCGCCGCCGAACGCGCCCAAGACAGCGTCAACCTGTTCGAGGCCGTCGCCGCCCATGCAGCCAAGCTCAAAACCGAAGGAAAGAAGGTCCTCTTCGCCAGCTGGACCGAGGGATCGTCCGACCGGCTGGGCCTGATGCTGACCGATCACGGCCTGGAGCCCGTCGTGGCCGTCCGGGATTGGGCCGACGTGCAGGCCGCGTCCAAGGACCTGTTCTTGCGCGGCGTCCTGTCGGTGGAGCACGGCTTCGTCACCGACGACGTCGCCGTCATCTCCGAAACCGACATCCTCGGTGACCGTCTGGCGCGGCCCAAGCGCAAGCGCCGGGCGTCGAACTTCCTCGCCGAGGCCTCTGCGCTGACGACCGGCGACCTGGTCGTTCACCTCGATCACGGCATCGGCCGCTATGAGGGATTGAAGACGCTGGAGATCCAGGAGGCGCCGCACGACTGCCTGGAGCTCCTCTACGCGGGTGAGAGCAAGCTCTACCTGCCCGTTGAAAACATTGACCTCCTGACCCGCTACGGGGCCGAGTCCGACGACGTCCAGCTGGATCGTCTGGGCGGCGCCGGCTGGCAGGCCCGGAAGGCCAAGGCCAAGCAGCGTCTGCGCGACATGGCCGAGGGCCTGATCGCGCTCGCCGCCAAGCGCGCGCTCAAGACCGGCGAGCCCATCACCCCGCCGCACGGCCTGTTCGACGAGTTCTGCGCCCGCTTCCCGTACGAGGAGACCGACGACCAGCTGAACGCCATCGGCGACGTGCTGGAGGACCTCGGCAAGGGCTCGCCGATGGATCGACTGATCTGCGGCGACGTCGGGTTCGGCAAGACCGAGGTGGCGATCCGCGCCGCCTTCGTGGTCGCGATGAGCGGCCAACAGGTCGCCATCGTCTGCCCGACAACGCTCTTGGCCCGCCAGCACTTCAAGACCTTCTCCGAACGTTTCGCCGGCTGGCCGATCAAGGTGCGGCACCTGTCGCGCATGGTCACCGCCAAGGACGCGGCCGAGACCCGCGCGGGCCTGAAGGACGGCTCCTTCGAGATCGTCGTCGGCACCCATGCGGTGCTGTCCGATCAGGTCGGCTTCAAGGACCTGGGCCTCGTCATCGTCGACGAGGAGCAGCACTTCGGCGTCAAGCACAAGGAAAAGCTCAAATCCCTGCGCGCCAACGTCCATCTGCTGACGCTGACCGCCACGCCGATTCCCCGCACGCTCCAGATGGCGCTGTCGGGCATCCGGGAGATGTCGATCATCGCTACGCCGCCGGTCGACCGTCTGGCGGTGCGGACCTATGTCGCGCCGTGGGATCCGGTGATGGTGCGCGAGGCCCTGCTGCGCGAGAAGTATCGCGGCGGCCAGGCCTTCTACGTCTGCCCGCGCCTGTCGGACCTGCCCGACATCGAGGCGTTCCTTCGGGTCCAGGTGCCCGAGATCAAGTTCGTCGTCGGCCACGGCCAGATGAGCCCGACCCAGCTGGAAGACGTGATGAGCGCCTTCTACGACGGCAGCTACGACGTGCTGGTCTCGACCACGATCGTCGAAAGCGGCATCGACATTCCGACCGCCAACACCTTGATCGTGCACAGGGCCGACATGTTCGGCCTGGCCCAGCTGCACCAGATCCGGGGTCGCATCGGCCGGTCGAAGGCCCGCGCCTTTGCCTATCTCACGACCGATCCGAACAAGCCCATGACCCTGTCGGCCGAGCGGCGGCTGCAGGTGCTGCAGTCGCTCGACAACCTGGGCGCCGGCTTCCAGCTGGCCAGCCACGACCTGGATCAGCGCGGCGGCGGCAACCTGCTCGGAGACGAGCAGTCGGGCCACATCCGTGAGGTCGGCGTCGAACTCTATCAGCAGATGCTGGAGGACGCGGTCGCCGAACTGCGCGCCAACGGCGAGACGGGCGTCGTCGACCGCGGCTGGTCGCCGGCCATCAACGTCGGTGCGGCCGTCCTGATTCCGGAGGATTACGTCCCGGATCTGAACGTCCGTCTCAGCCTCTACCGCCGCCTGTCCGACGCCGAGAACACCGAAAGCCGCGAGGCCCTGGCGGCCGAACTGATCGACCGCTTTGGCCCTTTGCCGGACGAGGCCAGGCAGTTGCTGCGCATCGTCGGCATCAAGGCCAACTGCAAGACGGCCTGCGTGGAGCGCATCGACATCGGGCCCAAGGGCGCGGTCCTGACGCTGCGCGACAACCGCTTCCCCAATCCGGCGGGGCTGGTCGGCCTGATCCAGAAGAACCACGCCAGCTGGAAGATCCGGCCGGATCAGAAGATCGTGGTCAAGGGCGACTGGCCGACGCCCGAGGACCGTCTGAAGGTCGCCGAGCGGATCACGACCGACCTGGCGCGGGTGGCGGGGGCTTGAGAAGGAAGGGGTTCATCACGAAGAGCACCAAGGGTTCACCAAGGACACGAAGAGACCGAGCGGGCGGGTAGGGCGACGACCGTTCGTCTCCAGCGGGCTGTCCAGGATTGACGCTTCGCGTCGGATCGCCTTAGCGGCGCAGCCGCAATCACATCACACGAGGCGTAGGGCGTGAGAGGTCGGCGACCTCGACGTTCGCTCGGTCCCTTCGTGTCCTTGGTGAATCCTTGGTGGCCTTCGTGATGAACCCTCCGACGACGGCCCAACCCGGCGGTCAGACGCTCTGACTCAGGCCGCCCGCGCGGCGTGAAGGTCCGCCGAGGCCCGCTCCAGCACGGCCGCCGCGCTCTCGCCCGGCATCAGCTCGGCCACGCCGACGCGGAACTCGACCACGAACGGCGAGCGGTCCGGGCCGGCGTCGAACGCCGTACAACCGATCACCGCCGCGATCCGCTCGGCCGCCAGCCGCGCGGCCGGGCCGGGCGTGGCGGGAAGCGCCAGGGCGAAGACTTCGGGCGCCAGTCGCGCGGCCGTGTCCTCGACCCGCACCAGACGCGACACCATCGCCCCGATCTGCGGCATGGCCCGGTCCAGCCAGCCGCCGCGTCGGGCGTGTCCCAGTGTCTCGGTCTCCGACACCTTGAGCACGCAGATCGACAGCGGCCGCCGCCGCGCCGTCGCGGCCTCCGCCACGCGTCCCAGATGGCTGGCGAACAGGGTGGGGGTGAACAGGCCGGTCGTCGGGTCCATGACGCCGGACCCCCGCGCGCCCTCCAGCGCCTTGCGGATCGCCAGATGGCGGCGGTGGGTGTGGGCGAGCGCCAGCACGCGGGCGGCGATGTCCGGTTCCGGCGTCGAGGCGGCGGCGACTTCGGAGAAGCCGCGGTTGTAGAGCTCGCCCAGATTGATCTCGCCTTCGGAGCGCAGATAGAGGGCCAGCGGGATGTGATAGAGCCGCGTGTTCCGCTTCATGCCGGACGCGATGCTCAGCGCCGGCGCGTGGTCGGGCGCGCCCCACAGCACCGCGGCGTCGAACGGGCTTTCGTGCAGATAGTCGAAGGCGGTGTAGGGTGTCGGCGCCGCCACGATCTCGGCCCCCGCCTGGGTCAGGGTGTTGGACAGGCCGATGAAGCGGTGATCGGGCGCCCCGGCGATCAGGATGCGCACCGGGCTCTCGTCCGGATCGCCCGCGTCCAGCGATGCGCCGTGGAGCGCCAGCGTCTGGCGGCGCAGGCGGAACTCCTCCTCGGTGATCGCCGCCCGAACCAGCTGTTCCAGCCGAAGTCCCAGCTGCGTCGGATGCGGGGCCTCCGCCATCGCCAGGTCGATACCGTCTTCGGCCGTTTTCGAACCAATCGACACGATCGGCAGTCGCCGCGCCCCGGCCGCCATCCTCAGACCCTCGGGCAGGGCGGCGGCTTCGGGATGGTCCGCGTCGATGATGGCCGCTTCCAGCTTGAAGTCACCGAGCGCCGCGACCGCCGCCCCGCCCGTACGCGCGGTCATGGTGCGCCAGCCGAGCCCGTCGAGGCCCCGGCACAGGGCGCCGATCCTGTCGTCGGTTTGGGCGACGACCAGAACGCGTGGATCAGAAAGCAAGTCGGCCGTCCCCCAATGGACCCCAGCCAGGGGCCGCGTCCGCGACGCCGGCGGACCATACCGAGCCGCCCCGGTCGGACGCAATCCGCAATGCCCCTTACAGGCGAAGTTGCTCTCGGTAATGTGAGGCTTCCATGACAAATGAATTGCGCTAGGGTGCCGCCGCGCAGGGGGCTGTGGCGGGAATCGGTTTGAGCGGACAACGGACGGACATCGCCACGCCCGGCTACTGGCTGCGCCTGTCGGGCCGCGCCTTCGCGCGCAGCTGGGGCCGCGACGTGATGCTCTATACGGGCGGCGTCTCCTTCTTCGCCCTGCTGGCGGTGTTTCCCGCGATCGCCATCTTGATCGGCTTCTACAAGGCCGTGCTGTCGATCGGCCAGGTCAGCGAGCAGGCCGCCGCGCTCGCCGACGTCATGCCCCACGCCGCGCGCACCATCTTCCAGGCCGAGGTCGAGCGCCTGGCCAACGCCTCGGCCCGCACTGTGTCGTTCCAGAGCGCCTTCGCCCTGGTCGTCGGCGCCTATGCCGCGCATCGGGGGTTCAAGGCCCTGCTGGCCGGGCTGAACCTGATCCACGACGAGACCGAGCCCCACGGCTTTCTGAAGTTCAACCTGCTGGCCTTCTTCGTCGCCCTGTTCGCCTTCGCCCTGTTCACCGTGATCTCGGGCGCCGTCGTGACCGGGCGTCTCCTCCAGCACACGGCCGGAGAAGCGGCGGTGGGCGGCGGGCTATCGCTGGGTGGGCTGGTTCCGGCGCTCGGCCTCGGCATAGGGCTGACCATGCTCTACCGCTACGCCATGTCCCATCGGGCGCCCGTGGCCTGGGCTCCGGCGCTGGCGGGCGGGTCGGTGGCGACGATCCTGTCGATGATCTCGTCCTGGCTCTGCGCCATCTATGTCGAGCAGATCGCGCCGCTGGGCGCCACCTACGGCTCGGTCGGCGCGGTGGTGGTGCTGCTGATCTGGCTCTCGTGGAACGTCAACGCCATCTTCTACGGCGGGGCCTTCGCCACCGAGATGGAGATCGCCAAACGGGCCCGCGGCGCGCCCGAGTTCGACAACCCCGGCGAGGAAACGACCGCCGCCATCGTCAACCTGTCGGAGCGACGGGCCTCTCGACGGTGATGGTCAGGACGCCGTCGGCCTCGACGATGTCGACGATCCGCCCGCCCAGTTCCTGCATCAGATAGGGCGCATCGATCCGCGCCATCGGATCGGTCGCCAGCAGGACGGCGCGTCCGGCCGCCGGCGCCTCGGCCAGCGCCTTCCTCAACCTCAGCGTCGGCACGGGACAGCGATGCCCGCGCGCGTCTACGGTCAGAGACTCGCTCATCCGGCCTCGCAGGCCGAGAGCAGCAGCCGTAGCGCCGTCCGCACCGCCGCCAGCCGCACGCCCTCCCGGTCCAGCCCCTCGAAGACATGGCGCTCGTGCACGATCCCGGACTGCGACACGCAGCCGAAGTGAACAAGGCCGACCGGCTTCTCCGGTGACCCGCCGCCAGGTCCGGCGATGCCCGTGATCGAGACGGACAGATCAGCGCCCCCCTGCGTCCGCGCGCCCTTGGCCATCGCGCGAGCCACGGGCTCCGATACCGCGCCGTGCGCTTCGAGCATCGATTCCGGCACGTCGAGCAGGGCAGTCTTCGCCGCGTTCGAGTAGGTGACGAAGCCCCGATCCACGACGGCTGACGATCCCGCCACCGCCGTCAGTGCGCCCGCCACCAGCCCGCCAGTGCAGCTTTCGGCCGTCGCGATCGTCCAGCCGCGTTCATTCGCAGCGGCGATCACCTTGGCGGCCAGGTCGGCGATGTCGTCGGGGAACATGGGGCTTTCCGAAGCGGGCGGGAATGGCGATACATGGGCCGGGCGCTCGGGTCTGTCGACCGGTCGGCGCGACCGGAGCAGGCATGAGTGACCTAAGCGTGGGTGCGGACGCAGGCCGTCCGGTTCAGAGCGGCGGCGCGGACCGCGCGACGCCGGGCCTGTTCGCCCTGGCCATCTTCACTTCGGCGGCGCTGGTCTTCACCGTCCAGCCGATGGCGACCAAGCTGGTCCTGCCCGTGCTGGGCGGTTCGCCGTCCGTCTGGAACACGGCGATGGTCTTCTTCCAGGCCGCGCTGCTCGCCGGCTACGCCTACGCCCACGCCCTTCAGCGCATCCGCTCGATGAAGGTCCAGATGGCGGTCCATCTGGCGCTCCTGCTGGCGGCGGCCGTATTCCTGCCGCTGCGGATCAGCGGGCTGCTCGGCGACCCCGACCCGTCGGCGCCCATCGCCTGGCTCCTGACGACGCTGGCCATCTCCATCGGCGCGCCCTTCGCCGTGCTCTCGGCGACCGCGCCCCTGCTTCAGGCCTGGTATGCCCGCGTGCGCTCGGGCCACGCCGACGGCCAGAACCCCTACGTTCTCTACGCCGCCTCCAACCTCGGCAGCTTCCTCGCCCTGATCGCCTATCCGGCCCTGATGGAGCCCCTGCTGACCCTGTCCGGCCAGCGCGCCAGTTGGAGCGCCGGCTACGCCATTTTCGTCCTCATGATCGTGGCGCTCGCCGCCGTCGCGTGGCGGCGAGGGCAGGGGACCGTCGAGGCCGCGCCGCTCGAACGCTCCGCGCCTATCCCTTGGAAGGAAAAGGTGGTCTGGGTCCTGCTCGCCGCCGCGCCCGCCAGCCTGATGCTGGGCGTGACGACGCACCTCTCGACGGACGTGGCGTCCGCCCCCTTCCTGTGGGTCGCGCCGCTCGCCCTTTACCTGCTCACCTTCGTCATCGCCTTCCAGAACAGGCCGCTGATCCCGCTTCCGATCACCCTCGTGGTCGCGGCGGCACTGGGTCTGACCTGCCTGGTCTTCACGGCCTTCCGGACCGGGAACTGGCTGATGCTGTTCGGCCTGCACCTGACGACCTTCTTCTTCCTCGCCCTCATGTGCCACCAGCGGCTGGCCGAGCGCCGCCCGCCGCCGGATCGCCTGACGGAGTTCTACCTCCTGCTGTCGGTCGGCGGGGTGGTGGGGGGAGCCTTTACGGCGCTCCTCGCCCCGGTGATCTTCAATGGGGTCTGGGAATACCCGCTGATGCTGGTGCTGGTCGGCCTGGCGCGTCCGCTCAGCCGCGCGCCGATCCGCAACACCGAGGTCTATCTGTTCGTCCTGGCGGTGATCGTCTGCCTGACGCCGCCCATCCTCTCGGCCATGTTCCGGGTCGACTGGGACTTCGCCTGGTGGTTCAGCGACAACGTCACCGGCGACATGCCGCGCTTCACCCAGATGCTGATGACGGTGGCCCTGATCGCCGGCCTGCTCCTGCGCGACCGGACGCCCGCCTACGTCGCCATCGCCGCCCTGATCGCCCTGTCCACCCACTACATCGCGCGCGGCTACGAGGCGAAGGTGCAGGACCGCAGCTTCTTCGGCGTCATGCGCATCGGCACGACCCAGGACCCGCGCCTCGGCGGCGAGGTTCATGTCCTGATGCACGGCACGACGCTGCACGGGGCGCAACCTCGGAACCCCGAGTTCGCCTGCATGCCCAGCCTCTACTATTCGCCGCTGACCCCCATCGGCCAGGCGACGCAAGGCGTGCAACAGCGCGCGCCCGGCGTTAACATCGGCGTCATCGGGCTCGGCACCGGCGCCATGGCGGGCTACAAGCGGCCCCAGGATCGTCTGACCTTCTTCGAGATCGACCCGCTCGTGGATCGTCTGGCGCGCGATCCCGACAACTTCACCTTCATCTCGACCTGCGCGGCCGGGCCGGTCCGCACCGTGCTGGGCGACGCCCGCCTGACGCTCGGGCGCGAGGCGGCGGGGACCTACGACCTCCTGCTGATTGACGCCTTCTCCTCGGATTCGGTTCCGACGCACTTGCTGACGGTCGAGGCCATCCAGGGCTATCTGACCCTGCTGAAGCCGGACGGAGTGGTGATTCTGCACCTGTCGAACCGGAACCTCGACATCACGCGACCGGCCGTGGCGGCGGCCCAGGCCCTGGGCGTCCCGAACCTGCATCAGGTCTATCAGGAGAGCGACGCCAGCCCGGAGATGGCCGACGCCTCCACCGAAGCCCTGATCCTGTCGCCGACGGAGGAAGGTCTCGCCGAGTTCCGGCAGACCGGCCGCTGGCAAGTCCTCGCCGACACCGAGGTCCGCCCCTGGACCGACGACTACGTCAATCTGGTCGGTGCTCTCTGGCGCCACGCCCGTCGCTGAGGATCAGGCCGGCAGCTCGATCGTCGCCACGGCCTGCGCCGCCAGGCCCTCGCCTCGGCCGGCAAATCCCAGCGCCTCGGTCGTCGTCGCCTTCACGCTGACGGCGTCCAGCGGCAGGGCGAGGATCTCCGCCAGCCGCTCGCGCATCGCCAGCCGGTGCGGCTTCACCTTGGGCCGCTCGCAGATCAGGGTGACGTCGACGTTGACCAGCCTGCCGCCCCGCGCGGTCAGCCGCTCGACCGCATGGATCAGGAACTGGTCCGAGGCCGCGCCCTTCCACTTCGGATCGGTCGGCGGGAAGTGGTCGCCGATGTCGCCGTCGCCCATCGCCCCCAGCAGAGCATCGGTCAGGGCGTGCAGGCCTGCGTCGGCGTCCGAATGGCCGATGAGGGTCTGGTCATGCGGGATCTCGACGCCGCACAGCCAGACCGCCTCGCCCGGCCCCCAGCGGTGGACGTCGAAGCCCGTGCCGACGCGGATCTGACGGGGCAGCAGGGCCTCGGCCATGGCGAAATCCTCTGGGTAGGTGAGCTTCATCAGACGCGGGTCGCCCTCGACCAGACGCACGACGCCGCCGTCGCGCTCGACCACGGCCGCTTCGTCGGTCGGCGTCTCGCCTTCGGGCCAGGCGGCGTAGGCGGCGCGCAGGCGGCCCAGCGGAAACGCCTGCGGCGTCTGGGCGCGCCACAGGCCGGCGCGGTCCACGGTCGTCTCGATGCGCTCGCCGCCGCGCTTCAGCGTATCGGAGACGGGCAGGGCGGCGATGGCTCCATCCGCCCCCGGCAGCGCTTCCAGCAGTCTCCGGACGACCGCTTCGCTGAGCAGGGGGCGCGCCGCGTCATGCACCAGCACCGGCGTGTCCTCGGCCGCGTCGATGGCCGCGAGCCCGGCCCGCACGGAATCCGCGCGCTCGGCCCCGCCGGCGACGGCGATCCATCCACTCAACCCGGCCAGAGCCTCCTCGGCCCGGCCAAGGCTGTCGCGCGCGACCACGACGACGACCGGCGCGGCCCCGGCCTTCAGCAGCGCCTCGACCGACCAGCGCACCACGGGCTTGCCGCCCAGCGGCCGCCACTGCTTGTCGCCCCCGGCGCGCGAGCCCGAGCCCGCCGCCACCACCACGCCCGCGAATGTCATGGCCTGCCTTCTAGGAGCCACGATCGACCTTGACGAGAGGCGACGCTTGGCGAAACGACGGCGGCGATGACGCACACCCTTCAGATCGGAGACGTGACCATCCCCGGCCGGGTGCTGATGGCGCCGATGACTGGCGTCACCGACCTGCCGTTCCGTCGGCTCGCCAGCCGGCTGGGCGCGGCCTATGTGGCGACCGAGATGGTGGCCTCCGCCGAGTTCGCGCGCGGCCGTCCCGACGTCGTCCGCCGCGCCGCCGTGGGCGAGGGCCTGCCTCTGACAGTCATCCAGCTGGTCGGCCGCGATCCGGCCGCGATGGCCCAAGGCGCCCGCATGGCCGAGGCGGCGGGCGCCGACATCGTCGACCTCAACTTCGGCTGCCCCGCCAAGGAAGTCACCGGCGCGGCCTCCGGCTCGGCCCTGATGCGCACGCCCGAGCTCGCCGGCCGCATCATGGAAGCCGTGGTTCAGGCCACGACCCGCCCGATCACCGTCAAGATGCGTCTCGGCTGGGACGACGGCAGCCGGAACGCCGCCGAGGTTGCCGCGAACGCCGAGCCCCTCGGCGTCAAGGCCGTCACCGTCCACGGCCGCACGCGCCAGCAGTTCTACACCGGCCGCGCCGACTGGGACGCCGTCGGCGAGGTCAAGGCGGCCGTCTCCATCCCCGTCATCGTCAACGGCGACATCGTCACGGCGGAGGAGGCGAGGGAGGCGCTCAATCGCTCCGGCGCCGACGCCCTGATGCTGGGGCGCGGCGTCTATGGCCGTCCCTGGCTGGCCGCCCATCTGGAGCGGGCGCTCCGCGACGGGACCCGACTTCAGGAGCCCGACCGCGAAGAACGCTGCGCCATCGTGATCGAGCACATGCAGGCGTCGCTCGACTTTTACGGCCCCGGTCTGGGCCTGAAGATGTTCCGCAAACACCTCGGCTGGTATGTCGAGCAGGCCCCCTGGCCCGCCGATCCGCTGGACCGCCGCGCCGCCAAGGCCCGCCTCTGCCGCCTGGACGATCCAGCCGAGATCGCCGAGGAATTGGCCGCGCTCTGGAATGTGTCGTCTGCGTCACTGACGCTTCCCGGCAACTCTGCTGTTGAAAAAGCGCCACAGGTCGCCGAAGCTGTGGGGTGATGTCGGACACAGCGACCGCCGCTGAAGCCACAGAGGCCCGACCCACCCTGTGGGATCGGCTCGCCGCCGGTCGCGCCCGCGCCGCCTTCGTGGCGGCCTATGTCATCGCCGTCCTGATCACCGCCACCGCCATCTGGATCGTCGCCGTCGCGCCCGAGGCCGGGGGCGGCGACGCCCAGGCCGCCGCCAGTCGGGCCGTGCTGGCGATCCTGTCGGCCAACCTCATCCTGATCGCCGGTCTAGCCACCGTGGTCGGGCTGCAGGTCATGCGGCTCTCACGCCGACGCCGCGAAGACCCGGGGGCCCGCCTGCATCTCCGCTTCGTGACCATCTTCTCCCTGGTCGCTCTGGTCCCTGCCGTGGCGATCGCCCTGGTGTTCGGCGTCCTGGTCAACCGCGGCGTGGACCGCTGGTTCAGCGACAACGTCAGCTCCGCCGTCGAGAACGGCGCTCGGATCGGCGAGGCCTATGTCGCCGACGTGGGCGATGGCCTGAACGCCGACCTCGAGACCATGTCTATCGAGCTGGGCGGCATCCGCGACGCGTTCGACAACCGCATCCAGTTCTCCCAGGCCCTGACCCAGATCGCCGGCTACTTCGGCTATCCGGCCGTCTACATCCTGAACGGCGACGGCGAGGTGCTGGCCCAAGGCGTCATGGAGGACGCGCCCGCCTACGTCGCCCCGCCGCGCGAGGCGCTGGAGACCGCAGCCGAGGGCGATGAAGCCCCGGTCGCCGTCACCGAACGCCCCGACACGGTTCGCGCCCTCTATCCGTTGCCGGAGTACGGCGACGCCTACCTCTACGTCGTCCGTCCGCTCGCGCCCGGCATCATCGCCCGGATGCGCAATGGTGTGGAATCCATCCAGTCCTACCAGCTGGCCGAGCAAAGCCGCGCCCGCATCCAGGCCGCCTTCGCCCTCAGCTATCTGGAGACGGCGCTTCTGGTGCTTGTCGGCGCGGTGTGGCTGGGCATGTCGGCGGCCAGCGCCATCTCCGCCCCCATCGGCCGGCTGGTGAAGGCGGCGGACCAGGTGGCGAGCGGGGACCTGTCCGCGCGGGTCGATCCGGAGGGCGCGCCCGGAGAGATCAAGACCCTGTCGGACGCCTTCAACCGCATGACCGGCGACCTCGAGACCCAGCAGGCGGCGCTGAAGACCGCCAGCGAGGAGGCCCAGGACCGCAGCCGCTTCATCGAGACCGTGCTGTCGGGCGTCAGCGCGGGCGTCATCGGTCTGGACAAGCGCGGCCGCATCTCGGCCATCAACGACAGCGCGCTGCAGCTGCTGTCGATCTCCGACCTCGACGTCCACGGCAAGTCGCTCGCCGCCATCGCGCCGGAGCTCAGCGAACTCGTCGGCCGGGTCGAGGCCCACATCGAGGAGGACATCGACGTCGCCCGCGAGGGAGAGACGCGGCGTCTGCGCGTCCGCATCGAAGGCGGCGTCGGCGGCGAGATGGTCCTGACCTTCGACGACATCACCCGCTTGGTCACGGCCCAGAGGAACGCCGCCTGGCGCGACGTCGCCCGCCGCATCGCCCACGAGATCAAGAACCCCCTGACCCCGATCCAGCTCTCGGCCGAGCGCCTGCGCCGCAAGTATCGGACCAAGGTCGACGACGTCGAGGTCTTCGACCGCTGCACCGAGACCATCATCCGCCAGGTCGGTGACATTGGCCGGATGGTCGACGAGTTCTCCTCCTTCGCCCGCATGCCGGCGCCGCGGTTCACCAATGAGAACCCCGCCGAACTGTTGCGCGAGGCGGTCTTCGCCCAGCGCGTGGCGGCCCCGAACCTGCCTGTGGAGCTGGTCGAACCCCTCCCGAAGGCCAGGATGAGATGCGACGGGCGCATGGTCGGACAGGCCCTGGCCAACATCCTGAAGAACGCCGGCGAGGCCGTGGCCGCCCGCCGGGCGTCCGATCCCGACGACGGCTCGACCGCCATCGTCGCCCGTCTCGAAGTCGAGGACGGAACCGCGACCTTCATCATCGAGGACGACGGCAAGGGCCTGCCGGTCCGCGACCGCGACCGCCTGACCGAGCCCTACGTCACCACCCGCGAGAAGGGCACGGGCCTGGGCCTGGCCATCGTCAAGCGCATCTGCGAGGACCACGGCGGCGAGCTGAAACTCGCCGACGCCGAGACGCTCAACGGCGCTCGCGTGTGCCTGATCTTCCCCCTTTCACCCCCTGTCCGAACCGGCCAGTCCGAGCCCAAGGGCAGCGGTCTGGCCGCTGCTGAATAGCGAGGCGATATGCGATCCAACGGCGCCGACATTCTCGTTGTCGATGACGAGGCCGACATCCGCGACCTGGTCTCCGGCCTGCTCGAGGACGAGGGCCATTCCGTCCGCGTGGCCTCCAGCTCGGAGGAGGCGCTCGCCGCCATCCGTGCGCGCAAGCCCAGCCTCCTGGTGCTCGACATCTGGATGCAAGGCGGCGGCATGGACGGGCTAGAGTTGCTCGACATCGTCAAGACGCTGGACGCCGACCTGCCCGTCGTCATGATTTCGGGCCACGGCAACATCGAGACGGCCGTGAGCGCGCTCAAGCGCGGCGCCTACGACTTCATCGAAAAGCCTTTCAAGTCCGACCGGCTGGTGGTCGTCATCGAGCGCGCCCTGGAGGCCGCCTCGCTGAAGCGCGAGAACCGCCGCCTGCGCGCCCAGGCCATGACCCCGACGGGCCTGATCGGCCGTTCCGCCGCCGCCCAGGCGTTGCGCTCGACCATCTCCAAGGTCGCGCCGGCCAACAGCCGCGTCCTGATCTCCGGGCCGCCGGGCTGTGGCAAGGAGCTGGTCGCGCGCCAGATCCACGACGCCAGCCCTCGCGCCCGGTCCGAGTTCGTCGCCATCTCCGCCGCCGGCATGACGCCCGAGCGTCTGGATCTAGAGCTGTTCGGCGAGGAGGGCCACGACGGCCGGCCGCGCAAGATCGGCGTCTTCGAACGCGCCCACGGCGGCACCCTCTATCTCGACGACGTGGGTGACATGCCCCGCGAGAGCCAGAGCCGCATCCTGCGCGTCCTGGTCGAACAGCGCTTCCGCCGCGTGGGCGGCGAGCAGGACGTCCAGGTCGACGTCCGCGTCGTGACCTCGACTTCGCGCGACCTGAAGACCGAGATCGCCGAGGGCCGCTTCCGCGAGGACCTGTTCCACCGCCTGAACGTGGTGCCCATCCGCGTTCCGCCCCTGTCGGAACGGCGCGAGGATATCGCCGAGCTGGTCGACTACTTCATCGAGACGCTTTCCGCCTCTCAAGGCCTGCCCAAGCGCCGCCTGGGCGAGGACGCCATCGCGGTCCTCCAGGTCCATCCCTGGCCCGGCAACGTCCGCCAGCTGAGGAACAACGTCGAACGCCTGCTGATCCTCGCCACGGGCGATCTCAACGACCCCATCTCGGCGGACATGCTGCCCCAGGAGGTCGCGGCGACCGGCGGCTCGTCCATGGGCACCGAACGCACCATCGCGCTCCCTTTGCGCGAAGCCCGCGAGGTGTTCGAGCGCGAGTATCTGGCCGCCCAGATCATGCGCTTCGGCGGAAACATCTCGCGCACGGCCGCCTTCATCGGCATGGAGAGATCCGCCCTGCACCGGAAGCTGAAGTCGCTGGGCGTCTCGCCCGCGCGGGGCGGCGAGGACGAAGAAGGAGCGATGGACTGATGTCGCGCGTGGCCTATGTGAACGGCGTCTACCGCCCCCACCGCGAGGCGACGGTCCACGTCGAGGACCGGGGCTTCCAGTTCGCCGACGGCGTCTATGAGGTCTGGTCTGTGTTCGACGGCCGGATGGCCGATTTCGACGGCCACATGACCCGCCTGCATCGCAGCCTGAACGAGCTCCGCATCGACATCCCCATGACCCGAGACGCCCTGACCCGGGTGCTGAAGGAGACCATCCGCCGGAACCGGGTCCGCAACGGCATCGTCTATCTCCAGGTCACGCGCGGCACGGCACGGCGCGACCATCCGTTTCCCGCGCCCGGTACGCCTCCGAGCGTGGTCGTGACCTCCAAGTCCATCCCCTTCAACCGCTCCCAGGCTCAGGCGGCCAAGGGCGTCGCCGTCGTGACTTATCCCGACATCCGCTGGGGCCGTTGCGATATCAAGACCGTGGGCCTGCTCCCCAATGTGCTGGCCAAGCAGGCCGCGCGCGACAAGGGCGCCTATGAGGCCTGGATGGTCGACGAGATGGGTCTGGTCACCGAGGGCTCCTCGACCAACGCCTGGATCGTCGACAAGGACGGCAAGCTCCGCACCCGCGACACCCAGGCCAACATCCTGCGCGGCATCACCCGCGCGGCCATCATGGACTTGGTCGAGACCGAGGGCATCGAACTGGACGAACGCCCCTTCAGCGTCGAGGAGGCCAAACAGGCCAGGGAAGCCTTCTTCACCGCCGCGGGCGCCTTCGTCATGCCCGCCATCTCGATCGACGGGGTGAGGATCGGCGACGGCAAGCCCGGTCCGATCGCCACCAAACTGCGCGAACGCTATCTTGAAGCCGCGCGGCGAGACGCGGTGTAGGGCGACCGGCGACCGTGTGGGCTCTGCCGCTGCAAGGGGTTCATCACGGAGAGCACCAAGGGTTCACCAAGGACACGGAGAGACCGAGCGCGCGGAGAGGGCGCCGATCGGTCCCGTCCAGATCGCGCCTCGCATGGGATCGGCAGCGAAGCTGCCCTTCATCCTTGCTCCGGCGCCGAAAATGAGCAGTCGGCGCTCTTGGCCACCCCTAGGTCCCTTCGTGTCCTTTGCGCCTTCTTGGTGCTCTCCGTGATGAACCTCTTTCCCCGCCTCCACGCCCCCGCCCCAAACCGCTCCCGCTAATGCCGGTTGCGGCCATGACGATCCCTCGTCTACGCTAGATCCGTCGGCCCGACCGACCTCGCGCGCCTCCCCGCACGCGACGAACCAAGAAGAACAGGGACCCAACCCGCCATGTCGCAAGACAAGCGTCAGAACCTTCAGGACACCTTCCTCAACTCGGTCCGCAAGACCAAGACGCCGCTGACCATCTTCCTGGTCAACGGGGTCAAGCTGCAGGGCATCGTGACCTGGTTCGACAACTTCTGTGTGCTGCTCCGTCGTGACGGTCAGGCCCAGCTGGTCTACAAGCACGCCATCTCCACCATCATGCCCTCGGCCCCCGTCCAGCTGTACGAGCCCGAGAGCGACGAGGACTGAGGGAGAGTGGCTAGTGATTAGTGGCTAGTGGCTTTGAGGGTGCCGATGTCGGGGCTCGTAACTACATCTGGCTCCAAACGTTTTGGCACGCAGCCACTAGCCACTAGCCACTCCTCAAACCACCGAGTTCCACCTGACCAAACTCATCGACCACGCCGTTCCCCTGATCCGGGCGGTCGTCATCCATCCCGATTTCGGCGAGCGGTCCTCCCGCTCGGCCGCCGACCGTCTGGAGGAGGCCGCCGGCCTCGCCCGCGCCCTGGACCTCGACGTCCGCGCCGAGGAGGTCGTGCGTCTGCGCAAGACCACCCCCGCCACCCTGTTCGGCACGGGCAAGGTGGAGGAGCTCGCCGCCCTGATCCGCGCCGCCGAGGCCGAGGCCGCCGTCATCGACGACCAGCTGACGCCGGTCCAGCAGCGCAATCTTGAAAAGGCCTGGGACTGCAAGGTCATCGACCGCACCGGCCTGATCCTGGAGATCTTCGGCCGCCGCGCCCGCACCAAGGAGGGGCGGCTGCAGGTCGAGCTGGCCCGGCTCGACTACGAACGCTCGCGCCTGGTCCGCACCTGGACCCACCTGGAGCGCCAGCGCGGCGGCACCGGTTCGACCGGCGGCCCCGGCGAGACCCAGATCGAGCTGGACCGCCGCCTGATCGCCGACCGCATCGTCAAGCTGAAGTCCGAGCTGGAGGAGGTCCGCCGCACGCGCGGCCTGCACCGCAAACAGCGCCAGAAAGCCCCGTTCCCGACGGTCGCCTTGGTCGGCTACACCAACGCCGGCAAGTCGACGCTGTTCAACCGGCTCACCGGTTCCGAGGTCCTGGCCAAGGACCTGCTGTTCGCCACGCTCGACACCACCCAGCGCACCATCCGCCTGCCGCAGGGCCGCCCGGCCATCATCGCCGACACCGTGGGCTTCATCTCCGACCTGCCGCACGAACTGGTCGAGAGCTTCCGCGCCACGCTGGAGGAGGTGGGCGAGGCCGACCTGATCCTGCACGTCCGCGACATCGCCTCGCCCGACACGGTGGCTCAGTCCCAGGACGTGGAGGCGGTGCTGAAGCAGATCGAGCAGGCCGTCGATGCCAATGGGGTGGCCAAGGACCGCCGCATCCTCGAGGTCTGGAACAAGATCGACCTGCTGGACCCCGACGCCCGCGAAGCCATCGAAGGCCAGGCCGCCCGCGCCAATGTCGATGCAGTGGCCGTCTCCGCCTGGACCGGGGAGGGGATCGAGCCGCTCCGCACCGCCATCGCCGCCCGCATCGACGACGACCCCGAGACCGAGGTCACGCTGGACCCCTCACAGGGCGAGGCGCTCGCCTGGCTCTACGAACACGGCCGCGTCACCGGCCGCGAGACGGACGGGGAGGGACGGATGCGGCTGACGGTGCGGCTCGACCCCCAGGCGATGGGGCGGTTCGACCAGAGGTTTGGGGCGGGCTGACGCGTTCAAACGCGACCAGTTCGTCGCCCAGGCTCGGCGCCGCCGGCATATGCGCCTTCAGATGCTCGATGAAGGCTCGAAGCTTGGGGAGCACCTGGCGACGATCTGGGTAATAGAGGAACAGCCCGGGCGCTTCTGAGGCGAAGGCAGCCAAGACCGGCCTGAGCGTACCGGCGCGGATGGCGGCGACGGCGACCGCCTCGGGAACCTGGGCCAGCCCGACCCCGTCAATCGCGGCGTCGAGCAGAGTCGGAAAGTCCCCCGCGATCAGAGGCCCTTGAACCACGATCTCCAGCGGCCGGCCATGCTCGACGAGCCGCCACGGCGAGGAGCCGCCCTGCGTGCGCCGCGACCTGAGGCAGGCATGGTGCTTAAGCTCTTCAGGTTTCAGCGGCGTCCCGTGTCTGTCCAGATACTCCGGGCTCCCAACCACGATCATGCGAAACGGGGGTGTGAGCCGCAGCGCCGTCATGTCCTTGGCGATGAACTGACCCATGCGCATCCCGGCGTCGAACCCCTGGGAAGAGATGTCGATCAGTTCCTCGCTCGCGGCGATCTCGAGCTCGATGTCGGGATAGGTCGCGGCGAATGAGGGCAGGATCGGCCGAATCACCAGAGGCACCACCGAACGGGGAACCGCCAGCCGGAGCAACCCGGCGGGTCGACCGCCCAGATCGCTGGCGGCGGCCCCGGCGGCGACCAAAGCCAGATAGGCGGGTTCGGCCTCAGTCAGAAAGCGCTCTCCGGCCTCGGTCATGCCCACGCTGCGGGTCGTTCGGACGAACAATGCGACTCCCAGCCGTGTCTCGAGCGCGCGCACCGCCTGGCCCGCCGCCGACGGCGTGACCCCGAGTTCAGACGCCGCGCGGCGAAAACTGCGGTGGCGGGCGACGGAGAGAAACACCTCGACCCCGTCCAGAGCCCCACGTCGGACTGCGTAGTTTCGCTTCATGGCCAATGCACATTAGCGCGAATAGTCACGTAGTAGAACCGGGCGCTAAGCGTGAGCCGTCAACTGGAGCTCACTCATGCCAACGTCCTCCAAGCCGCGCATCCTGGTGATGGGGGCCACCGGAAAGACCGGCGGCGCGATCGTCGCCGAACTGTTGCGTCAGGGCTGGCCGGTCCGCGCCGTGGTGAGACGCCGCGACGCCAAAAGCGCTGTCCTCGACAGCATGGGGGCCGAGACGGTGGTCGCCGACTACTTCGATGTGGGCCAGTTGCGTGACGCCATGAAGGGCGCGCCCCGCGCCTATTATCTGCCGATCATGCACCCCTTCATGATCCAGGGGGCAGCGGCGTTCGCGCTGGCCGCGAGGGACGCCCAGCTCGAACAGGTGGTGCAGATGAGCCAGTGGCTTTCCAGCCCCTGGCATCCGTCTCTTCTGACCCGTCAGCTCTGGCTGGTCGATCGCCTCTTCGCCGAGATCCCGGGCGTGGCGCACACGATTCTCAACCCGGGCATGTTCGCGGACAACTTCCTGCGGCTGATCGATTTCGCCACGCTGCTGCTGATCTATCCGCACCTCACGAAGGACAGTCGGTGCGCGCCGGTATCCAACGAGGACATCGCCAGGGTCGCGGTGGCCGTTCTCGCCGATCCGGATCGACACGCCGGGCGATCCTACCGGCCGACAGGTCCGAAACTGCTGTCGGCGCGAGACATGGCCAAGGACATCAGTCGGGCGACCGGCAAGCCCGTGCTGCCCGTCGGCATCCCCTTCTGGATGTTCGTCAAGACCGCCCGGATGCAGGGCGTGGATCCTTACGAGATCAGCGGCTTTCGCTACTATCTGGCGGATCACCTGCGCGGCACCTTCTCGGCGGGCGGCGGTGTCACGAATGTCGTGCAGGAGCTGACCGGCTCGCCCGCCGAGAGCTTCGAGACTACCGCCCGGCGCTACGCCGCCCGGCCGTTCGCCCAGCCTACGGTCGCCAATCGCCTGAGGGCGATCTGGAACTTCACGCGCACGCCGCTTCACCCCGGCTGGAACTTCGATCGCTACGAGCGGGACCAGGGCTTCCCGGCGCCGCCATCCACCCGGCTCGCCGTGGACGACGAGACCTGGACGTCGAGCCACCTGGCGTCCGACGACACCCGCATGGGCGCGGGAGCGAAAGCATGACCACCGTGCAGATCTTCCTCGCCTTCGTCGGACTGATCGCTGTGTCGGTCGTGGCCATCGCCTGGCGCTACCTTCCCGGCCGTATCGCGACCGTGATCACCCTCGGCCTGCCCCTTTGGTTGCTTTACGTGGGCGGGCTGTCGTGGCTCGGCGTCTTCGAGCCGGTCGCGGGCCGTCCGCCCGGCATCCTGCTGCTGTTTGTCCCGATCATTCTCTTCGTCGCGCTCGGGGTCGTCCGTTCGCGCGTCGGTCTCGTTGCCGCGACTGCGGTGCCGCTCGCCCTGTTGCATGGCCTACAAATCTTCCGAGCCGGCGTCGAGCTGCTTCTCCACCAGCTTCATGAGATCGGTCTCGCGCCTCGGATGCTCACCTTCGAGGGCGCGAACATCGACCTCTACATCGCGCTCAGCGCCCCTCTGGCCGCTCTGATCGCCAGGAACGGTCGGCTGGGGCTGCGGCTTGCCTTCGTCTGGAACATCATCGGGATTCTTGCGCTCGCCAACGTCATCGTCCGGTCGGTCCTGACCGCACCGGGCCCCCTCAACGTGCTGATTACCGAAGTCCCGAACACCTTCGTGTCGACCTTCCCCTATAGTTTGTTACCGGGCCTTTTCCCGCCCCTCGCGCTGACGCTTCACATCCTTTCCATCCGGGCGATAAGGAGCCGTCTGCGCAGTGAGGCCCTGACGAGCGATCGCGCAACGACGTCACTGCCGGGCGGATAGCCTTGGTGTTCTTGCCGCCGGGCGCGGGTCGTGCAGCTCTGCGTCCGATTCTGACGCACCGCCGTGCAATACTGCTCGCCATGACCCACACCACCCACGTCACAGACAGCACGCAGCTCAACCCCCTCGGACTCGACGATCTCGGCGGAAACTACTGGGACCATGCGCGCCGGGAGTATCTCGCCGGCGTGAAGGCGACGACCATCTGCCAGCGGTACGGCATGTCGCTCAGCTCGTTCAGGATGCACGCCCGCGCCGGCGGGTGGCGGCGCATCGACCAGCGCGCCTGTGAGGTCCCGCCGGAGTTCGGCGAATACCATCCCGACGACGAGGTCAGCTTCGCCGACCTGGCCGACCAGGCCTTCCTCAACATTCGCCGCGCGCTGGGATCGGGCCGCGCGGCCGAGGCCTCGACCTGGATGCGCGTCTACGACCGCCTCGCCGACCGCGCCCGCTCCGAGGTCATGGCCGAACTCCCCGACATCAAGCCGCCGCTGCTGGAGGACAAGCGCGAGCCGCTGAGGTTGGTCGCTGAGAAAGAGCCCGATCTCAGCGTGATCAATGTCCTATCGCCAACAGCGGAGTCAGAAACTCAGAATTTGGACTCGTTGGACTCGGTGTCCCCAGAGTCCAACTCTTAACGCCGCTCCGCCGCCTTCGCCGCGTCCCACAGCCGGTCCATCTCGGCCAGGTCGCTCTGCTCCGGTGTCCGCCCGTCCTTGGCCAGCTCCGCCTCGATGAAAGCGAACCGCCGCACGAACTTGGCGTTCGCGCCCCTCAGAGCGTCCTCCGGCTCGACCCCCAGCTTGCGCGCCAGATTGGCCACGACGAACAGCAGGTCGCCCATCTCCTCGCGGGCCTTGTCCAGGTCGCCCGCCGCGATCTCGGCGCGCAGCTCGGCGACCTCCTCGTCCAGCTTGTCGAAGACCTCGTCGGTCGAGGGCCAGTCGAACCCGACCCGCGCCGCCCGCTTGGTCAGCTTCGCCGCCCGGTGCAGCGCCGGCAGACCCACCGGCACGTCGTCCAGCACCCCCGTCTGGGCCTTCGCCGCCCGCTCCGCCGCCTTGATGTCTTCCCAGCGCAGCTTCTGGGCGGGGCCGGAGATCTGCGCCTCCTCCTCGCCGAAGACGTGGGGATGCCGCCGGATCAGCTTGTCGGACATGGCCTCGGCCACGTCGTCGAAGGCGAACAGGCCCTGTTCCTCGGCCATGCGGGCGTGGAAGATCACCTGGAACAGGAGGTCGCCCAGCTCGCCCTTCAGCTCGGCCATGTCGCCCCGCTCGATGGCGTCGGCGACCTCATAGGCCTCCTCGATGGTGTAGGGGGCGATGGTGGCGAAGGTCTGCTCCACGTCCCACGGACAGCCGCCGTTCGGGTCGCGCAGCCGGACCATGATCTCTTTCAGCCGGTCGACCGGGCTCATGCCGACGCCCCGTCGCGAGCCGCCAGCTTGGCCCGCACCTCCGCATGGGCGGCGGGCGTCAGGGGATAGAGCCTCAGCACCACGGCCGAGATCAGCAGCAGCGCCACCGGCGCGGCGATGAACAGCCACTGCAGCCCCAGGATCACGCCGGGGTCATTGACCGCCCCCGGCTCTGGATCGAAGCCGATCCATTCCAGCACGGCGAAGGCCCCGACCGAGAAGGCGTAGCCCAGCTTGGACGTGGCGTTCAGGATCGAGAACAGCAGCCCCGTCCGGTCGGCCTCGGCCTCCAGCCGGATGACGTCGGACGCATCCGCCATCATGGCCCGCAGCAGCAGGTCCGCCGCCCCGAACGCCAGCCCCGTGGCGAAGATGGCCGCCACCGCCGCCGGGAAGTTCCCCGCAGGAACCAGGAGCGTCGCCGCGCCGAAGCTGACGGCGAAATAGACGGATGCGACCGCCAGCGCATGATGCTTGCCCATCCGCGTCGCCAGCCAGGCCCAGACCGGGGCCCCGATCAGACCGGCCACGAAATAGACGAGCAGCAGGATCGACGTCTGGTCCCGCTCGAACCCGCGCGCCTGCTCGAAGAAGTAGAAGAACAGCACCCCGATCAGCCCCCGCGCCGCGCCGAGCAGCAGGTCCGACAGCAAGAGCCTGCGCAGCACCGGCTTGGCGATCAGGGCCAGCGTCGCGCCCAGCCCTCCATGCGCCGGCGGGGTCACGTTCCGGGGCTCGGGCGTGAACAGGAAGGTGATCAGCAGAGCGATCGGCAGCAGGCCGACGATGAACCCGCCCTGCATCCGCACCGCCTCGACGTATGAATAGCCCATGGCTTGGGCTCCCACCGGGATCAGCAGCACGGCCAGAACGCCCAGGATGTTCGCCACCTGCCAGAAGCCGTAGATGCGGGACCGCTGGTCGTAGTCCGGGGACAGCACCGCCGCCCAGCTCATCTGACTCAGCAGGCTGATGGAATAGCCGAGGTACATGACCACCAGCCACACCGCGAGGTGCGTCGCCCCGGCTCCCTGCGCCACGAAGAAGAGCATGGCGACCGACAGCATCAGGATCGGCGCTCCGATGGCCATCCACACCCGATAGCGGCCCCACTTCGTCGAGGTGCGATCGATGATCACCCCCAGCATCGGATCGACTACGATGTCGGCCAGCCGCACGATCAGGAAGATCAGGCTGACCGCCGACAGGCTGACGCCCACATGACTGGCGTAGAACTCCGGCAGGGTGACATAGACTGGCAGCCCCAGCGCCGCATACGGCAGGCAGCTGGCGGCGAACGCCATCAGCGTGGCGTTGGAGCGCCGGGCGGGCGCAGGCGGGGCGGCGTCGGTCATGCAGAGGTCCGCGAGTCGGGGCAGGGGCTTCACCATGCCAGACTTGGCGGGAGCGCGAGAGGCCTTGATCGCGCCATGCGGCTGGGGCTTCCTGACGGCCATGCGGTTGGGGATGCTTGCGATCATCGTGGCGACGATCCTGGTCTGGCTCACGCCGGGCCGCGCCGACGCGCAGGGCGCCTGGACGCCCCAGTGCGATGTCCACGAACAGGCCTTCGCGGGAGCGGGTCTGGCCAATGCCGTCTCGGTCTATGCGATGGAGTGGACCCCTTTCGGCCCGGCCGAGTGGGGCTGGGTCGCCTATGTTCCCCTGCTGCAGAAGGAGCTCGGCACCGACTGCCAGGCCGGCTCCCCCGACTTCGCCGAGGCCCTGTCACGGTTTCAGGCCCGCTATGGCCTGACGGCCACCGGCGTGTTCGACGCCGCCACCTTCGAGGTGCTGAAGGGCGTGCTTCAGGAGCGCCGCCCCTTCATCCAGGCGCGGCTGCGCGACGAATGTCCCAACCCGCCGCCGATCCGAATGCTGGGCTACCTCGTGGAGGAGGAGGAGCACGCTGACCGCCTGACCCGGCTGCTGCGCCGCGATGTGCTGGACGCCTATCGCCGCATGGTCGCCGCCGCCCGCGCCGAAGTGCCCGAAATCAACGCCAACCGCGAACTGCTGCAGATCTTTTCCGGCTTCCGCGATCCGGAGGCCGACGCCGCCCGCTGCGCCGCCCAGGGCAACTGCGACGGCCTGCGGCGCGCCGTCTGCTCGGCCCATCGCACGGGCACGGCGGTCGACCTGTACGTCGGCCAGCTGTTCGACTTCGGCGTCGACAACACCTCGGTCGCCAGCCGCCAGCACATGAGCCAGGGCGCGACCTACCGCTGGCTGGTCAGGAACGCCGGCCGCTTCGGCTTCGTGCCCTACCTCTACGAGCCTTGGCACTGGGAGTGGGTCGACCCGAACGGCCAGACCCTGATCTCGGAGTGATCCGCTCGCTCACCGAGGGTGAACGCCGCCTGATCCGACAGGAGTTCAGCGACGCCGTGCGCCTGGACGAGGTCCGCCTCGCCGCCATGCCCTGGCCGTTCTATCGCGCCTTCGTGCCGGGCCGGGCCTTCGGACGCAGCTGGATTTGTTGGCCGGGCAGGGGCCTGCCTAATGACTTCGCCGTCGCGCCCCTGTCGCTCCAGGCGGTGCTGATCCACGAGATGGTCCACGTGTGGCAGGCCCAATCGGGCGTCAACCTCCTGACCGGAAAGTTCCGCGCCGGCGACGGACCGCGCGCCTATCGCTATCCCGACGCGCCCTGCGGCTGGGAGGCGTTGAACATCGAGCAGCAGGCCATGACGGTCGAGCACCGCTTCCGCGCCCGCCGAGGGCAGGGCGTGCCGAGGGCCCACGAGCACTTCGCGTCAGTTTGTCCGATCGGCGCATCGAAATCGGCGTAGGGGTCTTGCGCCCGCAGCGGAGCACGCTAAATCCGCTACTGCAGTTGTTGCAGAACAATGACCCTTCGACAGGAGCGACCCATGACCAAGGTGCTGGTTCTCTATCATTCGACCTACGGCCACATCGAGCAGATGGCCTACGCCGTCGCCGAGGGCGCCCGCTCGGTCGAGGGCGTCGAGGTCGACGTCAAGCGTGTGGTCGAGACCGTGCCGGAAGAGCTGGCGAAGCAGTCGGGCTACAAGCTCGATCAGCCCGCCCCGATCGCCGATGTCAATGAGCTCGCCAACTACGACGCGATCATCGTCGGCGCCGGCACCCGCTTCGGCACCGCGGCCTCCCAGATGCGCAGCTTCTGGGATCAGACCGGCGGCGTCTGGTTCCAGGGCAAGCTGGTCGGCAAGGTCGGCGCGGCCTTCACCTCCTCGGCCACCCAGCACGGCGGCAACGAGACGACGCTGATCGGCCTGATCCAGACCCTGCTGCACCACGGCATGGTGGTCGCAGGGCTCCCCTACGCCTTCCAGGGCCAGATGACGCTGGAGGAGATCACGGGCGGTTCGCCCTATGGCGCGACGACCATCACCGGCGGCGACGGCTCGCGCCAGCCCAGCGCCAACGAACTGGCCGGCGCCCGTCACCAGGGCGAATACGTGGCCCGGTTGGCGAAGAAGCTGAAGGCGTAAAGGCCGTGCGCCAGCCGGCGGTCTTCTTTGGTCATGGCTCCCCCTTGAACGCGCTGGGCGGTCCTCATGCGGAGGGCTGGCGGCGCGTGGGCGAGGACCTGGGCAAGCCCGCCGGCGTGGTCATGGTCTCCGCACACTGGGAAACGCAAGGGCTCGGCGTCACCGCGCAGGAGCGGCCGCCGACCCTCCACGACTTCGGGAACTTTGGGCCGGACCTGCACGCCATGCAGTATCCGGTGCCGGGGTCTCCGGCTTTGGCGCGGCGCGTGGCCGGGCTGACCGGGGCGGTCCAGACCGACAGCTGGGGCCTGGATCACGGAACCTGGTCCGTTTTGGCCCATGTCTGGCCCGAGGCGGACGTGCCCATCGTGCAGCTGTCGCTGGACCGGCGGCTGGACGCGCGCGGGCATTTCGAGCTCGCCCGACGGCTCCAGCCCCTGCGCGACGAAGGCGTGGTCATCACCGGCAGCGGCGACTTCGTCCACAACCTGCGCACCTGGAAGCGCGACGGCGGCGAGGCCTACGGCTGGGCCGTCGCCTTCAACGACGCGGTGAAGGCGGCGCTGGCCCGCGGCGACCATGACGCCCTGATCGACTGGGTCGGTCTGGCCGAAGACGCCCAGCTGAGCGTGCCCACCGACGAACACTTTCTGCCGCTGCTCTACGTCGCCGCCCAGGCCGGGCCGGGCGACGACGTGAGCTTCTTCAACGACGTCATCGAGGGCGGCTCGATCTCGATGACGGGCGTGCGGATCGGCTGAGCGCCTACTTCTTCTTCAGCAGCGCATCAACCGCGACCGACCCCGGCCCGGCGAAGAAGATGTAGAGGAACACCCAGCAGTACAGCGCCGCCAGCTCGCCCTGGTTGACGAGCGGGAAGAAGCCGCCCGACGCCGCGTGAAACTGGAAATAGGCCACGGCCATCATGCCGGACATCAGGAAGGCGACCGGCCGGGTGAACAGGCCGATGATCAGAAGCGCCCCTCCGACCAGCTCCAGCACTCCGCCGATGCCGATCTGGCTGGCGATGTCGAAGGGCCCCATGGCCGGGGCCGGGAAGCCGAAGATCTTCTGGGTGCCGTGCTGCATGAACATGAGACCGGCGATGATGCGCAGGCCCGACAGGGCCAGCGGGCGATGACGCTCAAACGCTTCGAACATGGTGACCTCCTCGTTAGGTCTACATATTGAAACAGTATCGGTATCAGATCAAGCGGCCACGCTTGAGCCGGTCGATCAGGCCGCCTTGTCCATCTCGACCAGGGTCTGGATTGCGACGTAGTCGGTCTTGCCGGTCCCCAGCACGGGCAGCTCGCCGACCCGCACGATCTTCTTCGGGATGGCCAGCTCCGGCGCCCCGTGCTCGCGCGCCCATTCCGCCAGGCGGGTGACGTCGGCGTCGCCCCGGTCGGTGACGAGCACCAGCTTTTCGCCCTTCTTGGAGTCCGCTACGGCGACCACGGCGTGGCGCGCCTCGGGATAGACGGCGGCGACCAGCCCCTCCACGGCGGATAGCGAGACCATCTCCCCGCCGATCTTGGCGAAGCGTTTCACCCGGCCGAGGATGGCGATGTAGCCCTCCGGATCGATGTCGACGATGTCGCCCGTGTCATGCCAGCCGTCAGGCAGGGGCTCGACCCGGTCCGGATCATCCGCCGACATGTATCCCGCCATGACGTTGGGTCCGCGCAGATACAGCCGCCCGCCGTCGGTGATGCCCTCCACCGGCTCGACCCGCGCCTCCATGCCGGGCAGCAGCTGGCCGACGGTGCCGGGGCGGTTGCGGTCCGGATGGTTCACCGCCACGACCGGCGCGGCCTCGGTCGCGCCATAGCCTTCCAGCAGCTTCACCCCGCCGAACTTGGTGTTGAACAGGTGATGGGTCTCGTCGCGCACCTTTTCGGCGCCGCCGACGACGAACTGCAGGGTGCGGAAGTCGTCGGGCGAGGCCACCCGCGCCCACTGGTTCAGGAAGGTGTCGGTGGCGAACAGGATCGACGCCTTCACGTCCGCCAGCAGCGAGACGATCTGCTTGGCGTGCAGCGGGGAGGGGTACTGGAAGGCCTTCAGCCCGTTCAGCAGAGGCAGCACCACCCCGCCCGTCAGGCCGAAGCAGTGGAAGGTCGGCAGGGGATTGAACATCACCCAGTCCGGGTCCAGCGCGATGTGGGTCGCTACCTGACGCGCATTGGCGACCAGGTTCTTCTGGGTCAGCACCACCCCCTTGGGCGCGCCGAAGCTGCCGGAAGTGAACAGGATCACGCCCGGATCGCTGGGCAGGGTCTTCGTCCGAAACTGGCCCGGCATCAGCCCCGCCATCAGGCCGAACAGCTTGTCCGGCAGGCCGATGGAGGCGCGCACATCGTCCAGCCAGACGATCTCGGCCTCCTTGGACAGCACCTCGATCAGGTCGTCGATCTTGGCCTGCTCGACGAAGCGCTTGGCCGACAGGATGCGCTTGACCCCAGCCGCCTTGATCGCGGCCTTCAGGTTCCGCTCGCCGGCCGTGAAGTTCAGCATCACCGGCACGCGGCCGAAGGCGTGCAGGCCAAAGAAGGTGACCACAACGCCCATCGACGACGGCAACAGGATCGCCACCCGCTCCTTGGGCTCGGTCATGGCCGCGATCTTGCGCCCCAGGACGAAGGCCGCCCGGATCAGGCCGGTATAGGTCAGGGGCTTCCTGTCCTGATCCTCGACGATCTCCTTGTCGCCGTACCTGGCGCGCGCGGCCACGAGGGCGTCGAACAGGGATTCTTCACCCGCGGAGGGGTCAAGGCCAGGACGGAACAATACGCGTCTCCTCCGGGGGACTTTCGCCGCCCCCTCGCTGTCAGGGCGCGCAAACTAGTTAAGCGTCGCGGCGCTGAAAAGATGCGTTACGCTAGGTGAGGTTCCACGTCGTCGCCCGCTCCAGGCTTCACGACCGGTTGCAGCATTTCGTTAGCCCCGTAGGATCGCCGTATGACCCCGCTGGCGAAAGTGATGGAGTGGCTCTTCATCGCCGCCTGGTTCGTTGGACTAGCCGGCCACATCTACGGCACTCGCTACTTCCTCCCGGCGTGGGCTTCAGGATTTCGAAAAAAGCCCGAGCATAAGGGCTATGGTCGGAAGATGCTGATTGGCTATGGCATCTTCATCGCTGCGGTCGCAGTGGGATTTGCGGCGGGCGGGGTCGCTGAACTCGCTGGAGGTTGGGGCTGAGTGTTTCGAGGCCCGCCCTAGATCAGGCGTTTGGCCTGCTGAGATTATGCCATAACCTCCGTCCGCTCTCCGCGCCGTCACACCCCGTGACTTGCCTTCGCCGTCCTGAACGACGACATACCGGGTTTCCGCCCGACTGGAGCCCGGCCCGCCTCGATGGTCACCGTCATCGACACCCTGACGCGAAAGCCTTCGGAGCTGCGCCATCCCGAGAAGGCCAACCGGCCCGAGACGGCGGTGCTGCGCAAGCCCGACTGGCTGAGGGTCAAGGCCCCCGGCTCGGGCCAGTACAACGCCACCAGGGCCATCGTGAAGGACAAGGGCCTTCACACCGTCTGCGAAGAGGCGGCCTGCCCCAACATCGGAGAGTGCTGGAGCCAGAAGCACGCCACCCTGATGATCATGGGCGACACCTGCACGCGGGCCTGCGCCTTCTGCAACGTCAAGACGGGCCTGCCCCAGCCGCTGGACGCGGAAGAGCCCGCCAAGGTCGGTCTGGCGGTGGCGCAGCTGGGCCTGAACCACGTCGTCATCACCTCGGTGGACCGCGACGACGTGCATGACGGCGGCGCCGCCCACTTCGCCGAGGTGGTGCGCGAGATTCGCCGTCAGGCCCCGGCGACGACCATCGAGATCCTGACGCCCGACTTCCTGAGGAAGGACGGCGCGGCCGAGGTGATGATCGACGCCAAGCCCGACGTCTTCAACCACAACCTGGAGACCGTGCCGCGGCTGTATCTGAAGATCCGGCCCGGCGCCCGCTACTTCCACTCCTTGCGGCTGCTGCAGATGGTCAAGGAGCGCGACCCCAACCAGTTCACCAAGTCCGGCATCATGGTCGGCCTGGGCGAGACCAAGGAGGAGGTCATGCAGGTCATGGACGACATGCGCTCGGCCGGCGTCGACTTCATCACCATCGGCCAGTACCTCCAGCCCACCCGCAAGCACGCCGCCATCGAACGCTTCGTCACGCCCGAGGAGTTCAAGGCCTATGAGGCCATCGCCCGCGCCAAGGGCTTCCTGATGGTGTCGTCCTCTCCGCTGACCCGCTCGTCGCACCACGCCGGCGACGACTTCGCCCGGCTGAAGGCGGCGCGTCTGGCCACTGGACGCTGACCCCCGCTTGGCCGTCCACCGCGTCACCCGCATCCTGCCCTATGCGCCGCATCAGCTCGCCGAGCTGGTGGCGGACGTGGAGGCCTATCCCCGCTTCGTGAAGTGGGTGAACGCCATGCGCGTCTGGAACCGCCGTGAGGAGGCGCCCGGCGTGCGCGTCTTCGACGCCGAGGCGGCCGTGGGCTTCTCCTTCCTGAAAGAGCGGTTCGCCACCTGGGTCCGGCATGACACCAACGCCCCGTCGGTCGAGGTCGGCCTGCTGCGCGGCCCCTTCCGCCACCTGAAGAACCGCTGGGACTTCCACGCCGTGCCCGAAGGCACCCGGCTGGAGTTCGTCATCGACTTCGCCTTTCGCTCGCCGCTGCTGAACGCGGCGCTCCAGGCCAACTTCGACCGCGCCGTCTCCGCCCTGATCGCCAGCTTCGAGGCCGAGGCGAAGCGGCGTTACGGAACGGGCGGATGAGCTTCGACTTCGACGCGACGGTCGTGGGCGCGGGGGCCGTGGGTCTCGCCTGCGGCCGCGCGCTGGCGAAGCGGGGCCTGAGCGTCCTGGTGCTGGAGAAGGAAGGCCACATCGGCCAGGGCGTCTCCAGCCGCAACTCCGAGGTCATCCACGGCGGCCTCTACTATCCGACCGGCTCGCTGAAGGCCCGCTTCTGCGTCCAGGGCCGCCGCGCCCTCTACGCCTTCCTCGACAGCCGCAAGATCGACTACCGCCGCTGCGGCAAGCTGGTCGTGGCGACCGAGGAGGCGGAGGTCGAGCGCATCGAGGCCATCTTCCGCCAGGCGACCGAGAACGAGGTCGAGGGGCTGGAGCACCTGACCGGCGCCCAGGCCCGCGCGCTGGAGCCGGGGCTGAACGCCCACGCCGCCATCCTGTCGCCCGAGAGCGGCGTCTTCGCCAGCCACGACTACATGCTGGCGCTCCAGGGCGAGATCGAGGACGCGGGCGGCTCGGTCGTCATCTCCACGCCGTTCGAGCGCGCCGAGCCTCTGCCGGACGGCGGCTTTCGCATCACCGCAGGCGGGGAGGGGGGCGCGGTGCTGACCACCCGCCTCCTGGTCACCGCGCCGGGTCTGGAGGCGCAGGACGTCGCCGCCCGCATCGAGGGCTTTCCGACCGACCGCATCCCGACCCGCCATCTCGGCAAGGGCGTCTACTTCCGCCTGACCGGCAAGGCCCCGTTCGAACGCCTGATCTATCCGCCGCCGATCCCCGGCGCGCTCGGCACCCACTATCGCAAGGACCTGGGCGGCCAGGCCGTGTTCGGCCCCGACCTGACCTATGTCGAGACCGAGGACTACACCGTCGACCCGGCCAAGGCCGAGGAGTTCGCCCGCTACATCCGGCGCTTCTGGCCCGGCCTGCCCGACGGAGCGCTGACCCCCGACTACGCCGGCATCCGGCCCAAGCTGCACGGCCCGGGCGAGCCCCAGCCGGACTTCCAACTGGACGGCCCTGAGGTCCACGGCCTGCCCGGCCTCGTCGCCCTGTTCGGCATCGAGAGCCCCGGACTGACCAGCTCCCTTGCGATCGGGGAGGCGGTCGCCGACAAGCTTCAGCATGGATGACGTGACCTTCCGCGAGGCGACGCTCGCCGACGCCCCCCTGATCCAGCCCCTGGTCCACCATGCCTATCGCGGGGACCGCGCCAAGGTGGGCTGGACGCATGAGGCGGATCTGCTGGATGCGCAGAGGATCGACGAGGACCAGCTCCGCGCGTCCATCGCCGACCCCGCCCACGCCATCCTGCTGGCCGAGCAGGGCGGGGCGCTCATCGGCTGCGTCCAGGTCAGCGACAAGGGCGAGGGGCTGGCTTACCTCGGCATGCTGACGGTGGACGCAACGCTTCAGGCCAAGGGGCTGGGCCGCCGCCTGATCGACCAAGCCGAACGCTTTGCTCGTGACCGCTACGGGGCCGACCGCATGGAGATGACCGTCATCGTCCAACGCGCCGAGCTGATCGAATGGTACGAGCGGCGCGGCTACCGCCTGACGGGCGAGCGGCGACCATTCCCCTATTCTGACGCCCGCTTCGGCGCGCCCCGGCGAGGCGATCTGGAGTTCGTCGTCATGGAGCGGTCGCTGGCGTGACCGTGATCCGCACCGAGCGCCTGCTCCTCCGCCACGCGCGGCCGGAGGACGTCGAGCCGCTGCACTCCATTTTCTCCAATCCCACGGCCATGCGCTGGTGGTCGTCCCTGCCGCATGAGTCCGTCGATCAGACCCGCGCCTGGGTCGAGGGCATGATGGCCGGCAACGCCGCCGGCGCGCCCGACTTCATCGTCGAATGGAACGGCCGCGTCATCGGCAAGGCGGGCTGCTGGAAGCTGCCGGACGTCGGCTACATCCTGCACCCCGACGCCTGGGGCCAGGGGCTGGCGCGCGAGGCGGTCGGCGCGGTGATCGACTACGTCTTCGCCAAGGGCCTGACCGACATCGTCACCGCCGACGTCGACCCGGAGAATACAGCCTCCATCCGCCTGCTGGAACGCCTCGGCTTCACGCGCACGGGCTCGGCAGAGCGCACCTGGAACATCGGCGGCGAATGGAAGGACAGCCTCTACTACGCCCTGGATCGTGCCGCCTGGGCGGACCGGCTCAGTACCGGGTCGTGAGTTCCGTCAGCCAGGCCGGCGACGACTGAACCAGCGCCGTCTCGATCGACTTGTCGAGCCCCAGCAGGATCATGATCCCCATCAGGACCATAAGGCCGCCGAGCACATATTTCCCGGCTGACCCCGCCGCCAGCATTCGCCCCCGCAGCCGGGCGATGGCCTGACGCGACATCAGGCCGATCAGCACCAGGGGCGTGGCCGCCCCGACGCCGAAGATCAGCATGGTCAGGCTGACCCGGCCCAGATCCTCGCCCTGCGCCGCCAGAAGCGAGGCCGCGCCCAGCGTCGGACCCACGCACGGCGCCCAGACCAGACCCATGAGCGCGCCGAGACCCAGTTGGCCCCAGGGACCGCGCCCGTCCAGCTTGCGCATGCCGCCGTCGGCCCAGGTGGCTAAAGGCCCGCCCGCCGCCGCCAGCCGCACCTGCGCCGCCGGGACCAGCAGGATCACGCCGATCCCGACCAGCAGGGCGCCTCCGACCCGACGAAACAGGTCGCCGTCCAGACCGATCGAGAATCCGATCGTGGCCACGAACAGACCGACGACGGTGAAGCTGGTCGCGAGGCCCAGCCCCAGCGCCACCGGTCCCCAGCGGCCCTCGGACTGGGCGCCGCCCAGCACAATCGGCACCAGCGGCAGGACGCAGGGGCTGAGGATAGTCAGAACCCCCGCCACGAAGGCGATGGCCAGGGCTCCGAGGCTCGCGATCACCGGGGCTTACCGGGTCGAGGCGAGAAGGCGGGCCAGACTGGCGGCGTTGGTGTCGCCGACCGAACGGCCGGTCTCGGTCGCGCCGCGATAGGCGATCAGGGTGCTCTGACGCTGGGCGCGGAAGCTGCGCACCACGTCGCGCTGATTGTCGAAGTCCACGCGGAACACCACGAGCTCGGCGTTGGCCGGCTGGGCCTGGAGGGATTCGAGGATCGGCTCCTGGGCGCGGCAGACCGGGCACCAGGGTGCGTAGATGTCGACCAGGATCGGCTTGCCGGCCGCTTGGGCGGCCTCGAAGGCGGCGCGGGTGAAGGGAACGTGCTCGGCCATGGCGGCGCCGGCCGAGGCGACGAGGGTCCCGGCCGCGACGGCCAGGGCGAGAAGGGTGCGACGAAGCATGGGGATCATCCGGACTGGCTGTGGAACATGGCCCTCTTCGGCGAATGGCTCTGCTTCGTTACCGGGTGCGCGCCGCAATCGGCGCCGGGCCTTGAAATCACCGGGATGATCCGGCATACACCCGCGCTCGCTGGCGGCTCATCACTTGGGCCGCCGCTTTTCGTTTTTCGCGCCCTCGCCGGCGCCCGACACTGAGATCGAGACGGACATGGCCGTTCCCAAGCGCAAAGTATCGCCCTCGCGTCGCAACATGCGCCGCGCCCACGACGCCCTGGGGACCAACCCCTACACCGAGGACAAGGACACGGGCGAGCTCCGCCGATCGCACCACATCGACCTCAAGACCGGCACCTATCGCGGCCGTCAGGTCCTGACGCCGAAGGAAGACTAGTCTCCGTCACGACGGAACAGTGAAGATTGCGGCGCGCGGGTTTTCCCGCGCGCCGTTTTCGTGTCTCCATGCGGCTCCCCGTTGAACCGGAGCTGTCCATGATCCGCCTCGCCACGACCGTCGCCGTCGCGTCCCTGATGACGCTCGCCGCCTGCAACGCCCCCGAATCGGCCGAGACGCCCGCCGCCGAAACCCCGGCCGCCGAGGCGCCCGCCGCGCCGTCCGACCCCAACGCCCTGACCGCGGAAGGCTTCGGCTCCTTGCGCATCGGCATGACCGCCGCCGAGGTCGAGGCCGCCCTGGGCGGCGACAGCGATCCGAACGCGGTTGGCGGCCCCGAACCCGAGAGCTGCGACCAGTGGCGTCCGGCCCGCGCGCCGGAAGGTCTGCTGGTCATGATCCAGGACGGCGTCCTGACGCGCATCTCGGTCTCCTCGCCCGCCACGCTCAAGACCGACCGCGGCTTCGGCGTCGGCGATCAGGCGGCGGCCATCAAGACCGCCTATGGCGACCAGATCATCGCCCAGCCGCACAAGTATTCCCCGGCCCCGGCCGAGGACCTGTTCGTCTGGACCGTCGGCCGTCAGGCGGACGCCAACGCCTATGTCCAGGACGCCGCCGCGCGCGGTATCCGCTACGAGATCGGCAATGACGGCGCGGTCCAGATCGTCCACGTCGGCGGGCCGGCGATCCAGCTGGTCGAAGGCTGCGCCTGACGGTCTGAGGGCCATGGTTGGCGTTTGGCGGGCGGCGGGCTAAACCCCGCCCGCCATCCTCCTCCATCCGCGAAGGCTCTCATGACCGACATCGCCGACATCGTCGCCCGCCAGATCCTGGACAGCCGGGGCAATCCCACGGTCGAGGTCGATGTCGTGCTCGACGACGGCTCCTTCGGCCGCGCCGCCGTGCCGTCGGGCGCCTCCACCGGCGCGCACGAGGCGGTCGAGCTGCGCGACGCCGATCCGGTCATGTGGGGCGGCAAGGGCGTCCAGAACGCGGTCGACGCCGTCAACGGCGAAATCTTCGACGCCCTCAGCGGCATGGACGCCGAGGACCAGCGCCGCATCGATGAGGCCCTGATCACGCTGGACGGCACCGAGAACAAGGGCCGCCTGGGCGCCAACGCCATCCTGGGCGTCTCGCTGGCGGTCGCCAAGGCCAGCGCCATTTCGGCCGGACTGCCCCTCTATCGCTACGTTGGCGGCGTCAGCGCCCGCGTCCTGCCGACGCCGATGATGAACATCATCAACGGCGGCGCCCACGCCGACAATCCGATCGACATCCAGGAGTTCATGATCCTGCCGACCGGCGCTGAGACCTTCGCCGAGGGCCTGCGCATGGGCGCCGAGATCTTCCACGCCTTGAAGAAGCAGCTGAAGGACGCCGGTCACAACACCAACGTCGGCGACGAGGGCGGTTTCGCTCCCAACCTCGCCTCGGCCGAAGAGGCGCTCAGCTTCATCACCCGCGCGGGACAGGCGGCCGGCTATCTGGCGGGCGAGGACTTCCACCTCGCGCTCGACGTCGCCGCCACCGAGTTCTTCAAGGACGGCGCCTACAACATGACCAGCGAGGGCAAGATCCTCGGCGCCGACGGCATGGTCGCCTATCTGGCCGACCTGTGCGAACGCTTCCCCATCGTCTCCATCGAGGACGGCTGCTCGGAGGACGACTTCGAGGGCTGGAAGCATCTGACCGAGGTTCTGGGCGACCGCGTCCAGATCGTCGGCGACGACCTGTTCGTCACCAATCCGGCGCGTCTCGCGGCCGGCATCGGTGAGGGCCTGGCCAACTCCATCCTGGTCAAGGTCAACCAGATCGGCACCCTGTCCGAGACGCTGGACGCCGTCGATATGGCCCACCGCGCCGGCTACACCGCCGTGATGAGCCACCGCTCGGGCGAGACGGAGGATTCGACCATCGCCGACCTGGCCGTCGCCACGAACTGCGGTCAGATCAAGACCGGCTCTCTGGCCCGCTCGGACCGAACCGCCAAGTACAACCAGCTGCTCCGCATCGAGGAGATGCTGGGCGACCAGGCCAGCTACTACGGTGACGGAATGCTGCTGAAATAGGGCTCTGCGACCCTCGCTTCCGTGAGGATGGGGCTTCGGCTATTCTTTAGGCCATGAACGCCCCCGCCTTCTTTCCCCGGACGGAAACGGCCCGTCATCGCTTCACGGTCGAGGACGTGTGGCGGATGGTCGAGGCGGGCGTGCTCGACGACGACGCCAAGATCGAGCTGCTGGACGGAGAGATCATCGACATGGCCTCCGAAGGCGAAGTCCACCTGAGCCTGAAGGCTACGCTGGTTCGTCATCTGAACCGGAGCCTGGACGACTCGTGGGCCGTCATGCCCGACGGCACGATCCACCTCAGCCCGGAAGATGCTCCTGAGCCTGACGCCTACGTCCTCCCTGCAGGGGCGACGCTTCGGCCCGTCAATCCGGCCCTGGTGGAACTGGTCGTCGAAATCTCAGACTCGACCCTCGCCCGCGACCTCGGCCGCAAAGCCGGGAAGTACGCTCAGTATGGCTTGCGCGAGTACTGGGTCGTCGACGTCAACGCGCGGGTGACCTACGTCCTGACCGACCCCGTCGAAGGCGCCTATCGCGAGTCCCGCACGGCGTCCTTCACTGAGGCCCTCACCCCGCGCGGTCTGCCACAGCTTCAGGTCCGCTTCGACGAGCTGAGCCCCGCGCAAACTTGAGGCCCGGCTACCATTCCTTAGGCATTTCCGGTCACGGATGATCAACCGTGTCCCGCGCTCAGAAGGAGCGTCGCAAGTGCCCGAACGGATGAAACCGTACGCCCTGTCCGCCTTCCTGTTCCTGCTGGTCGTCTACCTGGGCGTTCAGGCCCTGACGGGAGAGCGCGGCCTGCTGTCCGGCTCGACCCGGGACGCGCGGCTCACCGCCAGCGAGGCGCAACTCGCCTCGCTCCAGGAACAGCGCGCCGATCTCGAGGTTCGCGTCCGCTACCTGAAGGCCGACAGTCTCTCGCGCGATCTGCTGGAGGAAAGGGCTCGTGTCGTGCTCGGCTTCTCCGACCCGCGCGACTATGTGATCCGGGTCTCCGCGCCGCCCGCGCCCGCGCCCGCCGCCGCCCGCTCCTGAACTCTTGTTACAGGCTGGGCCGCGTGCTTTGCCTTTCGGGAACGAAGGCTGCTACAGCCCCATTCCGTAACGACAAGAAGCCCTGACGGCGCGTTTCGCCATGGGCTCAGCCCGGAGACGCCGGATGGCGAGAGCCGCCCAGAAGACCTCGGATTCCAAGCCCGGGAAGATTCCCAACATGCCCACGGCGACCAAGGACGAATTGCTCGCCTACTATCGCGAGATGGTCCTCATCCGCCGCTTCGAGGAGCGGGCGGGCCAGCTCTACGGCATGGGGCTGATCGGCGGCTTCTGCCACCTCTACATTGGCCAGGAGGCCGTCGCCGTCGGTGTCCAGGCCAGCGTGAAGCAGGGCCACGACAAGATCATCACCGGTTACCGAGACCACGGCCACATGCTTGCCGCCGGCATGGACCCCAAGGAAGTCATGGCCGAGCTGACCGGACGCGCCGGCGGCTCGTCCAAGGGCAAGGGCGGTTCGATGCACATGTTCGACGTGCCGACCGGCTTCTACGGCGGCCACGGGATCGTCGGGGCCCAGGTGGCGCTCGGCACGGGCCTGGCGTTCGCGGGGAAGTATCGGGGCGATGACTCTGTCGCCTTCGTCTATTTCGGCGACGGCGCGGCCAACCAGGGCCAGGTCTACGAGAGCTTCAACATGGCCCAGCTGTGGAAACTGCCGGCCATCTACATCATCGAGAACAACCAGTACGCCATGGGCACGAGCATCGAGCGCTCTTCGTCCACGACCGAACTCTACATGCGCGGCGCCAGCTTCGGCATCCCGGGCGAGCAGGTCGACGGCATGGATGTGCTGGCTGTCCGGGACGCCGTCCGTCGCGCCGTCGAGCGGGCGCGAGCGGGCGAGGGGCCCTTCATCCTGGAGGTGAAGACCTACCGCTACCGCGGCCACTCCATGTCCGACCCGGCCAAATACCGCACCAAGGAGGAGGTCGACGAGGTCAAGAAGACCCGCGACCCCATCGACCACGTCAAGCTCCTGCTCGAGCAGGCCAAGGTCACCGAGGACGAGATCAAGGCCATCGACAACGAGATCAAGGCCATCGTCGCGGAAGCCGTTCAGTTCGCCCAGGAAAGCCCCGAGCCCGATCCATCGGAGCTCTACACCGACGTCTATGTGGAGACCGCAGCGTGACCGACATCCTTATGCCGGCGCTGTCGCCCACGATGGAAGAGGGCACCCTGACCAAGTGGCACGTGAAGGCGGGCGACGTGGTCAAGGCGGGCGACGTGATCGCCGAGATCGAGACCGACAAGGCGACCATGGAGGTCGAGGCCGTCGACGAGGGCGAGATCGCCGAAATCCTCGTGGCCGAGGGCTCCGAGGGCGTGAAGGTCAACGCCGTCATCGCGCGCCTGGCCGGCGAGGACGGCGGCTCTCCGCCCCCTGGGCGGAGACAGGCGGCGGACCCGCCAGAGGCGGGCAAGTCACCGCAAGGTGAGAACTCGCCCCCCTCGGCTGCTTCGCAGCCTCTCCCCCCAAGGGGGGGAGAGCAGTCCGGCGATCCGGAGAAGAAGGATGTCACCGCCGCGGCGCCCACTCCGAAAGTCGAGCTGAAGGACCCCGAGATCCCCGCCGACGCCAGGCTGGTGAAGACCACCATCCGCGACGCGCTCCGCGACGCCATGGCCGAAGAGATGCGCCGCGACGAGGGCGTCTTCCTGATCGGCGAGGAGGTCGCCCAGTATCAGGGCGCCTACAAGGTCAGCCGCGAACTGCTGCAGGAGTTCGGCGACCGCCGCGTGGTCGACACTCCGATCACCGAGCACGGCTTCGCCGGCCTGGGCGTCGGCGCCGCCATGGCGGGGCTGAAGCCGATCGTGGAGTTCATGACCTTCAACTTCGCCATGCAGGCGATCGACCACATCATCAACTCCGCCGCCAAGACGCTCTACATGTCCGGCGGCCAGATCCGCGCGCCGATCGTCTTCCGCGGCCCCAACGGCGCCGCCAGCCGCGTCGCCGCTCAGCACAGCCAGGACTATTCGGCCTGGTACGCCAACGTGCCCGGCCTGAAGGTCATCGCCCCCTATGACGCCGCCGATGCCAAGGGCCTGCTGAAGGCCGCGATCCGCGATCCCAACCCCATCGTCTTCCTCGAGCATGAGATGATGTACGGGCTGGAGTTCGATGTTCCGGAAGGGGATTACGTCCTGCCGATCGGCAAGGCCAAGGTCCGTCGCGAGGGGACCGACGTCACGATCACGGCCCATAGCCGCATGGTCGGCTTCGCCCTCCAGGCGGCCGAGCAGCTGGCGGGCGAAGGTATCTCGGTCGAGGTCGTCGACCTGCGCACCCTGCGTCCGCTGGACCACGAGACCATCGTCGAGAGCGTGAAGAAGACCAACCGGCTGGTCTCGGCCGAAGAGGGCTGGGGTCCCATGGGCGTCGGCGCCGAGGTCGTGGCCCGCGTCATCGAACACGCCTTCGACTACCTCGACGCGCCGCCGCTGCGAGTGCATCAGGAAGACGTGCCGCTGCCCTATGCGGCGAACCTCGAGGCCCTGTCGCTGCCGGGCACGGACAAGATCGTCAAGGCGATCAAGGCGGTGCTGGCATGACCGACATTCTCATGCCCGCCCTGTCGCCCACGATGGAGGAAGGCGTTCTGGCCAAGTGGCACGTCAAGGTCGGCGACGTGGTCAAGGCGGGCGACGTGATCGCCGAGATCGAGACCGACAAGGCCACCATGGAGGTCGAGGCCGTCGACGAGGGCGAGATCACGGAAATCCTCGTCTCCGAGGGCGCCGAGAATGTGAAGGTCAACACCCCGATCGCGCGCCTGGCCGATGAAGCCGGCGCGACCAGCTCTCCGCCCCCTGGGCGGAGACAGGCGGCGGAGCCGCCAGAGGCGGGCAAGTCACAGCAGGCTCAGCCCGCGCCCGCCGGCCACGAAAGCGGCCAGGCCGTCGCCACGCCGGACGGGATCAAGTCAGCTGAGATCGTCTTGCCCCCCTCGGCTGCTGCGCAGCCTCTCCCCCCCAGGGGGGGAGAGCAAGGCGAGCGTGTGTTTGCTTCGCCGCTCGCGCGTCGCCTGGCCAGGGAAGCCGGGCTCGACCTGAAATCCGTCAAGGGCACCGGCCCGCGCGGCCGCATCGTCAAGGCCGACGTCGAAGCCGCCGGCAAGGGCGGCGCCGCGCCGGCAGCGGCGGCTCAGGCCGCAGCCGCGCCGACCGCCGAGCCCCGCAAGGTCCAGTCGCTCGCCCAGATGGGCATTCCGGACGGCAGCTACGACCTTGTCCCGCTGGACGGCATGAGGAAGGCCATCGCCCGCCGCATGACCGACAGCTTCCGCGACATTCCGCACTTCCCCCTGACCATCGACTGCGAGATCGACGGCCTGATGGCGGTGCGGGCCAAGGTCAACGCCATGCTGGAGCCGCAGGGGATCAAGGTCTCGGTCAACGACTTCGTCATCAAGGCGGCGGCGCTGGCCCTCAAGGCCGTGCCGGAGGCCAACGCCAGCTACAGCCCCGAGGGCCTGGCGATGCACCACCACGCCGACATCGCCATGGCGGTGGCGATCGAGGGCGGACTGATCACGCCGATCATCCGCAAGGCGGAGACCAAGTCCCTGTCGCAGATCGCGACCGAGGCCAAGGACCTGGCCAAGCGCGCCCGCGACCGCAAGCTGAAGCCCGAGGAGTTCCAGGGCGGCACCTTCAGCGTCTCGAACCTCGGCATGTTCGGCATCAAGGCCTTCGCCTCGATCATCAACGAGCCCCAGGGCGCGATCATGAGCGTCGGCGCCGGCGAACAGCGGCCGGTGGTCAAGAACGGCCAGCTGGCCGTCGCCACCGTGATGACCGTCACCCTGACCTGCGATCATCGCGTGGTCGACGGCGCGACGGGGGCCAGGTTCCTCCAGGCCTTCAAGCCCCTGATCGAAGATCCCGTCACCATGTTGGCCTAGGCCATGACCTCGGTCTTCGACTTCAGCGCGACCGGCATCGACGGGACCGAGGTTCCGCTGGACCGGTTTCGCGGTCAGGCGCTGCTGATCGTCAACACGGCGTCGCGCTGCGGCTTCACCGGCCAGTACGCCGGTCTTGAGGCGCTGCACGAGGCGTATGCGGACAAGCCCTTCCAGGTGCTGGGCTTTCCCTGCAACCAGTTCGGCGCCCAGGAGCCGGGCCGGGCGGCGGAGATCGCGGCCTTCTGCTCCTCGACCTATGGCGTGAAGTTCCCGCTGTTCGACAAGATCGAGGTCAATGGGCCGAGCCGCCATCCGCTCTACGCCTGGCTGACCGAGCAGAAGAAGGGCGTCCTCGGCAGCCGCGACATCAAGTGGAACTTCACGAAGTTCCTGACGGACCGCGAGGGCCGGGTGGTCGCCCGCTACGCCCCCCAGGTCGAACCCGAGGCCATCCGGCCCGACATCGAAAAGCTGATCCAGAATGGCTGACACCTTCGACCTCATCGTCATCGGCTCGGGCCCCGGCGGCTACGTCGCCGCAATCCGCGCCAGCCAGCTAGGCCTGAAGGTCGCCATCGTGGAGCGCGAGCTTCTTGGCGGCATTTGCCTCAACTGGGGCTGCATCCCCACCAAGGCGCTGCTGAAGTCCGGCGAGAAGTACGAGAGCTTGAGCCACCTCAAGGACTACGGCCTGTCCGCCGAGAAGGTCGGCTTCGACTTCGACGCCATCATCGCCCGCTCGCGCGGCGTGGCCAAGCAGCTGAACTCCGGCGTCGGCTTCCTGATGAAGAAGCACAAGATCGAGGTCATCGAGGGCACGGCCAGGCTGGAGAAGGGGCAGGGGGCTCCGAAGGTGGTCGTGGCGCTCAAGGCCGGCGGCTCGCGCACGGTCGAGGCCAAGGCGGTCATGCTGGCGGTGGGCGCCCGCGCTCGCGCCCTGCCGCAAATCGGGCTGGAGGCGGACGGCGACCGCATCTGGGCCTACCGCGAGGCCATGACGCCGAAGTTCCTGCCCAAGTCCATCGTGGTGATCGGCTCGGGCGCCATCGGCATCGAGTTTGGCAGCTTCTATCGCGCGCTCGGCGTCGAGGTGACGGTTGTCGAGGCGTTGCCGCGCATCCTTCCGGTCGAGGATGAGGAAGTCTCCGCCGCCGCCCGGAAATCCTTCGAGAAACGCGGCATGAAGTTCCGCGTCGGCGCGGTGGTCAAGCAGGTGATCAAATCCGCCAACAAGGTGTCGATCTCGATCAACATCGACAACAAGACCGAAGTCCTGGAGGCCGAAGTCTGCATCTCCGCCGTCGGCATCACCGCCAACACCGACGGCATCGGACTGGAGGCCCTGGGCGTCGAGATGGACCGCGGTCACATCAAGATCGACGGCCACTGCCAGACCAATGTGAAAGGCCTCTACGCCATCGGCGACTGCGCCGGCGCGCCCTGGCTGGCGCACAAGGCCTCACACGAGGGCATCCACGCCGCCGAGCACATCGCGGGCTTCAAGACCCCGCATTTGAACAGCCCCATCGCCGGCTGCACCTATTCCCAGCCCCAGATCGCCTCGGTCGGGGTGACCGAGCAGGGGGCCAAGGAGGCGGGGATCGCGGTCAAGGTCGGCCGCTTCCCGTTCAAGGTGAACGGCAAGGCCATCGCGTCCGGCGACACCGACGGCTTCGTCAAGACGATCTTCGACGCCAAGAGCGGAGCCCTGATCGGCGCCCACATGATCGGCGCAGAGGTCACCGAGATGATCCAGGGCTACGTGACGGCCATCACGCTCGAGGCGACGGAGGAGGAGATGCACGGCATCGTCTATCCGCACCCGACCATGTCCGAGGCCATGCACGAGGCCTCGCTCGACGCCTGGCAGCGCGTCCTGCACATCTGACCCGCGCGGGCGAGCGGGGCGTCAGGCCCCCTCGACCACCACGGCGGTGCCGTAGGCCAGCACTTCGGTCACGCCCGGCATGATCTCGTTGGATTCATAGCGGATCGCCAGAACGGCGTTTCCTCCGGCCGCCCGGGCGTGTTCCAGCAAAAGGTCGAACGCCTCCTGCCGCCCCGCCTCGGCCAGCTTCACATAGGCCCCGACGCGGCCACCCAGCATCGACTGCACCCCGCCGATGGCGTCCGACACCAGATTGCGCGACCGCACGGTCACGCCCCGCACCATGCCGATGTGGCGCACGATGCGGTGGCCCGTGATGTCATTGGTGGTGGAGGTCAGCATGGGGGGCTCCTGATCTCAGCGGCGGTCCAGAACGCGGAAGACGAAGGGGTGGTCGTCCTTCTCGCCCGCATCATGCCGTTCGTTCGCCGTCTCGACAAACCGGCTTTCGTCGAAGCCCGGGAACCAGGCGTCGCCCTCCGGCTCAGCCTCGACCTCGGTGATGTAGAGCCGCCGCGCGCGCGGCAGGGCCAGGTCGAACAGGGCGACGCCCCCGATGACACAGACCTCGTCGACCCCGTCCTCGACCGCCTGCTCGCGCGCGATCTCAATGGCCTCGTCGAAGCGGGTGACGGGCACCGCCCCCTTCGGCTCGAACGACTCGTCCCTGGACAGCACCAGGTTCAGCCGGCCGGGCAGGGGCTTGAGCGGAAGGCTCTCCCACGTCTTTCGCCCCATGATGCAGGGCTTGCCCAACGTGATCGCCTTGAACCGCTGCAGGTCGCTGCGCAGCCGCCACGGCAGATCGCCGTCCCGGCCGATCACGCCATTCTTCCCCCGCGCGACGACGATGGCGATGTGGGGAAGCAACTAGGCTGCGAGCCGATAGACGAGGGCGTCTTCAATGTAGACGCCGTTGAACGCGTTGCGCTGCATCCTCATGGCACCCAACCCGTCTACCTTAATCAGGCCACCGAGAGCCTTGAACACGGAACTGCTAGGCGGCTGGAAGTCGACCCGAGCGAGGTCAATATCCGCTTTCTCGCGGATGGCCTTGAGATAGAGGTCTTTGGAACCACGCGCGGCCTGCGGCGTGACGATGACCAAGCGCCAGCGTTCAGCGTCCGGCTGATACAGCCAGAAGGCTCCTTTCACCTCGGTCCCCGACCGATCCAAGAGTTCCACGAAGCGACGGCCCGCTTCGATGTCCTCGGCTACCAGTGCTTCTTCAGCCACTGCAGAACTCCATGTTGGTCGTCGCCGACGGCATTCACCATCTCGACGGCCCGAAACTCATCAATCATCTCATATCGGCTGGATACAGACCACTGGCTAACGGTCGACCAGTTTGCGGCGAAGAGCGGATCAGCCGTCGCCTCGTCTGCCCGCTGTTTTTCCAGGCCCGCCAACTTGGCAAGACGATTGAGGTCATGCCCGTTATCGTAGAGGTCTCGGACCAGGCTCTTGTCTGGAATGCACTCGGGCAGGAACTGCTGGCAGGCAGCCGCCTTGAATCCGAGCTCGAGAGCATAGCCCGCAAGATAGTAGGCGTTTGACACCCGGTTGTTGGCGAGCAGCAAGCGCGCGTCGTCCAACTTGCTCTCCGCCAAGGCCTGCAACGTTTGTCGCGACAGAAGCATCCTAAACCGCGACCGCCGCCTTGATGTGCGGATGGGCCTCGTATCCGCTCAGCACGAAGTCCTCGCGCTCGAAGGCGAACAGGTCACCGCGCGGCGCGACCGTCATGGTCGGCAGCGGCAGGGGCTGGCGGGTCAGTTGCAGCTCCGCCTGCTCGACATGGTTCAGATACAGGTGGGCGTCGCCGAAGGTATGGATGAACTCACCCGGCTTCAGCCCCGTCACCTCGGCGACCATATGCGTCAGCAGCGCATAGGAGGCGATGTTGAACGGCACGCCAAGGAAGACGTCGGCAGACCTCTGATACAGCTGGCAGCTCAGCTTCCCGTCCGCGACGAAGAACTGGAACAGGCAGTGGCAGGGCGGCAGGGCCATGTCCTCGATGTCGGCCGGGTTCCAGGCGGACACGATGTGGCGGCGGCTGTTGGGGTTGGTCTTCAGCCCTTCGATCAGGCGCTGGATCTGGTCGATCGACTGGCCGTTCGGCGCGGCCCACGAGCGCCACTGCTTGCCGTAGACAGGCCCCAGCTCGCCTTCGACGTCGGCCCATTCGTCCCAGATGCTGACGCCGTTCTCCTTGAGCCAGCGGATGTTGGTCTCGCCGCGCAGGAACCAAAGCAGCTCCACGATGATGGAGCGCAGATGCAGCTTCTTGGTCGTCAGAAGCGGAAAGCCCTTGGACAGATCGAACCGCATCTGGCGACCGAACACGCCCAGCGTCCCCGTGCCGGTCCGGTCGTCCCGCCTTGCGCCGGTCTCCAGGATGTCGCGCAGCAGGTTCAGATACTGCCACTCGGGATGATCGGCGGGCGCGGCCGCCTGCGCTCCGGTGCGGTCCTTAAGATCGGCGAGGGCGGCCATGGCGTTCATTCCGTCAGTGTGCCGGTGATTCGCGACAATGGCAGCGGCGTGATTCGGTTGCCCACAGAAAGGCTCAGCCGCCGAACCCGCCGCCATCGAGAAACGCCTGCTCCTCGCCCGTCGTCTCCCGCCCCAGCGCCGCGTTGCGATGGGGGAACCGGCCGAACCGCACGATGATATCTCTGTGGATGTGGGCGAACTTCAGCGTCTCCGGCATGTCGGCGACCAGCGGGAGCAGGGCGTCCTGATCGGCCAGCGTCTCGGAGTGCATCAGGGGCATCAGCAGGAACTGCCGCAGCTCCGGCTCGAACGCGGCCGGATAGCCCGCAGCGATCCCGGCCTTGCAGAAGCTCCGCGCCAGCGGGTCCGTCGCGAACTGGTGGGCCGAGCCTCGGAAGATGTTCCGCGGAACCTGATCCAGCAGGATCAGCAGGGCCAGCGCGCCTTCCGCCGTCTCCATCCACCCGTCCAGCTCGCGTCGCGCCGCCATGAAATGCGGCTCGCCCAGCGCCATCCGCACCTCAGCGTCGAAGGCGTCGGACTTCTTGTACCAGCGCTTGGGGCCGGCCGCTTTCCAGAAGCCGACGACGTGCGATGGCGCTAGAAGGGCGGTCATGAGCCAGACCCTAGCGCCCGCCCCCCTGCCTGTCTTCAAGGACAAGGACTGCGACCTCTCCATCATCCGGGGCAAGCGTGTCGCCGTCATCGGCTACGGCAGCCAGGGCCGCACCCACGCCCTGAACCTGCGCGATTCGGGCGTGACGGACATCGTCATCGGCCTCAAGCTAGCCTCACCGACCCGCGCGAAGGCCGAGGCTGACGGCTTCACCATCCTGACCGCGGGCGAGGCCACGGCCGGCGCCGACGTCGTCGCCGTCATGGTCTCCGACGAGGCTCACCGCGACCTCTGGGCGGACGAGATCGAACCGAACATCCGCGCCGGCACCGCCCTGATCTTCGCCCACGGCCTGTCGGTCCGCTTCGGCCTCGTGACCCCGCGCCCCGACCTCGACGTCGTCCTCGCCTCGCCCAAGGGCATCGGCCCGCGCATCCGCGACCTCTACGAAGCCGGGGAGGGGGTGTTCTGCCTGTTCGGCGTGCATCAGGATGCGACGGGCGGCGCCCATGCGCTCGGCCTCTCCTACGCGGCGGCGCTCGGCTGCGGCCGCAAGGGCATCCTCGAGACCACCTTCGCCGCCGAGTGCGAGAGCGATCTGTTCGGCGAGCAGGTGGTGCTGTGCGGCGGCATCGCCGAGCTGATCGACGCCGCCTTCACCAAGCTGGTCGAGGCGGGCTATCCGCCCGAGGTCGCCTGGTTTGAATGCTTCTATGAGGTCAAGCTGGTCACGGACCTGATGTTCGAACGCGGCGTCGCCGGGGCCTTCGCCAAGATTTCGAACACGGCCGAGTACGGAGCCTATCTGACCGGGCCACGCGTCATCGGCGAGGCGTCGCGCGCCGCGATGGACGGCGTGCTGGGCGACGTTCAGGACGGATCCTTCGTGCGGCGGCTCATGGCCGATTACGACGCGGGTTCGCCCGATCTGCTGGCGCGTCGCCAGGCCCTGGGCGACCGTCTGATCGAGCAGGTCGGCGCCCGCCTGACACGCATCGCCACGGAACGTTGATCGACGGAGCCTCCGCCGTTAACGTCGTCCCGGTTTTCCGGGAGGTGTTGATGTCCGTTCGTCTCGTCGCCGCGATCGCCCTGGGCGCGCTCGCTCTCGCGGGTTCCGCTGCGGCCCAGTCCAGTTCCACGACGACCACCACCACGACGGTCGAGCGCGAGGGCAACCGCACCACGACCACGACCCGCTCGCGCAGCTCTTCGGCCAGCTTCGACGCCAACGCGGCCATCGGCGCCCTGGCCGGAGCGATCGCCGGCGCCAACGCGCCGCGCCGCTCTCCCGAATCGATTGCGCTGGAGAACCGCGCCAACCCCGTGCGCGAGACCGCCGAGGTCTTCGGCGCGTGGAAGCTGGACGACGGCAGCGAAGACGCGTCCGAGTGCGTGCTGACGCTGCGGGACCGGGGCGGCCTGCTGGGCTTGCGCGGCGTCGAAAGGACCAACTGCCCGCGCCGCTTCGACACCATCCGATACTACGGCAACGACCAGGGCGACATCGTCCTCTACGACGTCGGCAGCCGGCCGCTCGCGCGGATGCTCTACATCGAGGGCCGCCTGCTGGGCGGCGGTCTGACGCTCTATCGCCCCGACGACGACCGCAACGGCCCGTGGGTCGAGGAGCTGGAGGACCGCTACCGCCCGGGTCTTTACGACTGAGGCGGGGTCCGTTTTTCAAACTCGGGAAAGATGGTCGGAGTGGCAGGATTCGAACCTGCGACCCCTGCGTCCCGAACGCAGTGCTCTACCAGACTGAGCCACACTCCGACTTGGAGGCGGGCTTATAGCGAGGGGGTCGGGGGGCCGCAAGCGCCGTTCTTGGGGACATGAAAATTGTCCGGAGAGCGGGTGTTGCATCGCTTCGGGGCATGGCGTATCTGACCGCCCTCCCGGCCCGACAGGTCCGGGCTGCGCCGGTCCTGCTGGGGAATGGTGTAATGGTAACACTCCGGTTTTTGGTACCGTCATTCTAGGTTCGAGTCCTAGTTCCCCAGCCACCGCTTCGCTTGACAGACACCGAAACCGCGGCCCGCGAGAAGGCCCCATGGAGCTCAGTGCGGCTTGTCGCTGCGGATCGGCAGACGGATGCGAATGCCGACACCCGATCCCGGCGCCGTCTCGACGCTCATCGCGCCGCCCAGATGGTCGACCAGCCCCTGGACCAGCGCCAGTCCATCACCCTTGGCCAGCTCCGCCGCGCCGACGCCGGAATCGCGAACGACCAGGCTGACGCCGTCGCTGGCCCGCGAATAGGCCACCGCGATCGACCCGCGCCGCCCGTTCGGAAAACCGTGACGCACGGCGTTGGACATCAGCTCGTGCAGAATGATGGCCAGCGGCAGGGCGTGTCCTTCGGGCAGGTCGGCGGCTCCCGCACGAATGTCGATCCGTATGGCCCGGTCCTCGCAGGCTCGACGCCAGAATCCCGCCGCGTCGTCCAGATAAGCTGAGAAATCGACCGGTCCGCCGGCGCTGGATCGGCGGGTCATCAGACCCATGGCGGCGACCACATCGCTCAACCAGGTCAGATGGCGGCGGCTCTCCGGGTCCGCGACGCTCCGCAGCCGGATGCCGACGAGCGCCTGCAACAGCTCATAGCCGCCGATCAGGCGACGTTCGAGTTCGGCGATGCGCACGTCCGAGTCCGCGGTCATTCGGCCCCCACGCTGCTTGATGACAGGCTTTTCACTTACGGCGCGCGAACCAATTCGCCAAGCGCGCGTTTCCTGTGTTCGGTAACCGACACAGTAAGGTTGATCGGGCCGGGGGATGCGCTTTTGTTGGTTCAGGAACTGTCCGATCTTCGTGTGATGATTGTCGAGGATCAGGCCATCCTGGCGATGGAGCTTGAGCTCGTCCTGAACGACCTCGGCTGCGACGTTGTCGGCAGCGCGATGGACCGCGCTGGTGCCTTCGCCGTGGCTGAGCGCGAGCGCCCCGCCCTGGCCTTGGTCGACGTCAATCTGATGGATGGGATGACGGGGCCGCAGATCGCCCAGCGGCTGGTCGCCGACTACGGCACGGCGGTGGTGTTCCTGACCGCCAATCCGGAGCAGATTCCGGAGGGGTTCGCCGGCGCCCTCGGCGCGGTGTGCAAGCCGTTCGACTCCCAAACCATCAAGGCCGTCGTCGCCTTCGCCCAGCAGTTCATCCTGCACCGGACGGTGGGGCAGCCCCCCCGCCGGTTCCGCCTGGCCCCGTGGCTCACCACACCTCCGGCCGACATCGCCCCGCACTGAGCCTCAGGCCAGCCCGCCGCCCAGCTGAAGACCCGGCGAAACCGGCGGCCCGCCGACGGGATCGAGGTCCAGCTGCATCAGATGGACGTCAAGCCAGCGATCGAACTTCCAGCCGACCTGGGCATAGCGTCCAGCCGCTTTGAAGCCCATCCGCTCATGCAGGGCGATGGAGGCGGCGCTCGTCGCGCTGTCGCTGATCGCGGCGATCAGGTGGCGCAGACCCATCGTGCGGACCCGCTCGATCAGCGCCGTCAGCAAGGCGGTGGCCACGCCGCGCCCCCGCGCCGCCTCCTCGACGTAGATCGAGACCTCCACGCCATAGCGATAGGCGGGTCTCGGCCGGAACGGCGAGGCGTAGGCGTAGCCCGCGAACCCGCCGTCGACCTCCGCGACCAGCCACGGCAGGCCCTTGGCGGCCACTGCCTCGAACCGCGCCGTCATTTCCATCAGCGATGGCGGCTCCAACTCGAACGTCACCGTCCCGCCCAGAACCTCCCGGCCATACAGCGCCGTGATGGCGGGCAGGTCGCCGGGGACGGCGGCCCGGATCACGCCCGCTCCCACCCGCGCTCGATGGCCCACACCGCGAAGGCGTAGTCGTGGGCGACCTCCTTCAGATAGTCGAATCGCCCCGACGCGCCGCCGTGCCCGGCCTCCATGTTGATCTTCAGCAGCACCGGATTGCCCGAGGTCGTGGCCGGCCGCAGCTTGGCCACCCACTTCTGCGGCTCCCAGTAGGTCACGCGCGGATCGGACAAACCGCCCGTCGCCAGGATCGCCGGATAGGCCTTCGCCGACACCTGATCGTAGGGGCTGTAGCTCATCATGTAGTCGTAGGCCTCGGGGTCCTCGAGCGGATTGCCCCACTCGGGCCACTCCGGCGGCGTCAGCGGCAGGCTGGTGTCCGACATGGTGTTGATCACATCCACGAACGGCACCTGGCCGATGATCCCGGCCCACAGCTCGGGCCGCATGTTGGTCACCGCGCCCATCAGCAGCCCTCCCGCCGACCCGCCCTGGGCCACGATGTTGCCGGCCCGGGCGTAGTTCCGAGCGATCAGGTGGTCGGCGGCGGCGGTGAAGTCGGTGAAGGTGTTCTTCTTCTTGAACTTCCTCCCGTCCAGGAACCAGCCCCAGCCCTTGTCCGATCCGCCCCGGATGTGGGCGATGGCGTAGATCCAGCCGCGATCCACCAGCGACAGCCGCCCGGTCGAGAAGCTCGCCGCCATCGGGATGCCGTAGGAGCCGTAGCCGTAGAGCAGCAGCGGCGCCGATCCGTCGACCGGTGTGGTCTTCCCGCGCAGCACAGTGACTGGCACCAACTGGCCGTCCTCGGCCGGGGCGTTCAGCCGCTCCACGACATAGTCGGCGGGATCGTGGCCCGACGGCACTTCCTGCACCTTCCTCAGCACTCGCTCGCGCGTGGCCAGGTCGTAGTCGTAGGTCGAGGTCGGCGTGGACGGCGAGTTATAGCCATAGCGCATCGTCGTGGTCTCGAACTCCGACGCCCCGGCCAGCGACAGGGCGTAGGCGGGCTCGTCGACGGCGATCTCGTGCTCGGCGCCGGCGCGGTCGCGGATGACGATCTTCGTATTGGCGTCCGCGCGTTCCTGACGCGCCACGAAGTCCTTCACCAGGGCCACGCCTTCGATGAAACGCCCCGGCGTGTGCGGCACGAGGTCGGTCCAACCGTCGCGTTCCGGCGAGGCGGTCGGCGCCTCCACGATCTTGAAGTCGATGGCGTCGTCGGCGTTCGTCCGGATCACCCAGCGGTCGTCCCAATGATCGGCGTCATAACGCTGGGCCACGATCCGTTCAGCCAGCACGCGCGGCTCCGAGGTCGGGGCGTCGCCGGGGATGTAGCGGACCTCCGACGTCTCCTGGTTCTGGATGCCGATGAGGAGGAATCGGTCGTCCGAGCTGCGCTCGACGCCGATGAACATGCCCTCGTCCTGTTCCTCATAGACGAGCGTCGTCTCGCCGCCGCGCGACGGACGGCGGAAGATCTTGTCCGGCCGGCCGTTCTCGTTTCTGTTGGTCCAGAAGATCCACTGGCTGTCCGGCGAGAAGGCGAAGTTGCCGTTCGCCGACTGGATCGGATCGGGCAGGATCGCGCCGGTCTCCAGATCGCGGATGTAGATCTGATGCACCTCGGACCCCTGCGCGTCCTCGGCATAGGCAAACAGGGTGTGGTCGGGGCTATGTTCGGCCGCCGAGACCTCCGAATAGGCCTTGCCTTCGGCTAGTTCATTGGCGTCCAGCAGAAGCTGAGGTTGCGGCGGTTCCCCACGAGGAGGGGGCATGGTTATCTCTTCGCCGCTTTGGCGGAAGGTGCCCGTCCGCCGACGGCGCATGTACCGAGGATGCTGGTCGCCCGTCTGGTATTCGACGAAGTACTCCCACGGCCCATCGGCTCTGGGCACCGAGCTGTCGTCTTCCTTGATCCGGCCCCGCATCTCCTGGAACATCTGCTCCTGCAGCGGCAGGGTCGAGGCCATCATGGCCTCGCGGTAGGCGTTCTCGGCCTCGAGGTGCTCCTTCACATCCGCCTTGATCAGGGTCGGGTCGCGCAGGACGGCCTGCCAGTTGTCGTCCTTCATCCACTGATAGTCGTCGGTCCGGGTGCGCCCCAGCTGCTCGATGGTGACCGGGATCTTCTTGGCGACGGGCGGGACGGGCGACATCTGGACTCCGGGGCGGGCGAGGGCGGGGAAGGCGGCGGCCGCGAGCGCCGAGGCGGCGGTCGAGGCGACGAATTCACGGCGGTTCATGGCAGGCATCCCTCTAGGCTGGACGCGCAAGGTGTGCGACCGGGAAAGGGTCGTCAAACGCTTCGTCTGTCCGAGATCGATGTTCCAGGTTCCGCCCGCCGATGCTCCGCCTCCGGTTCCGCCGCCGGTCTGGGACCTGACCGTCGGCCTGATCGAGGCGACGGTCCAGCTCGACCAGCCGTCCGGCCCCGACACGCGCACGGTCGGCACCGGTTTCCTGATCCAGGCCGAGCGCCCGGACGGCAGCCCCCGCATCGTGCTGGTCACCGCCGCCCATGTGCTCGAGCGCATGGACGACCCTGAGGCCCGCATCGGCTGGCGCACGGCGCTCCCCGACGGAGGCTGGCGCTTCGACCCCGAGCCCCTGACCATTCGCGACGACGCCGGCGAGCCGCTGTGGACGCGCCACCCCGATCGTGATGTCGCCGTCATGGAAATCCAGGCTCCGGAAGCCTTCACCCGCGCCGCCATACCGCTGGGCTGGCTGGCGGACCGCAACGCCTTCGACGCCTGGCAGGTCGGGCCGGGCGACGAGCTGCTGTCGCTGGGCTTCCCCCGCGGCCTGTCGGCCAACCGCGCGGGCTTTCCGATCCTGAGGGTCGGACGGATCGCGTCCTACCCCCTGTCGCCGGTCGAGGCCTTCCCGACCTTCCTGCTCGATTTCACGGTCTTTCCCGGCAACTCCGGCGGCCCGGTGTTCTGGACGCCCAGCGCCCGCAAACGCCCCGGCACGACCGAGCCCGACACCGCCTTCATCGCCGGCCTGCTGAGCCAGGAGGTGCGTGTCGGCGAGGATCAGCTGGACATCGGCGTGGTCACCCATGCGGTTTTCGTGCGCGAAGCGATTGCACTGCTCGACCGGGCGTCCTGAAGACGAACTGCAGACCATGACCCACACCATTTTCATCGACGGCGAGGCCGGGACCACGGGGCTGGAGATCCGCGAGCGGCTGGAGCGGCGCGCCGATCTGGAGCTGATCCTGCTGGGCGAGCGCAGGCGCGATCCCGAGGCGCGGGCGCAGGCGCTGAACGCGGCGGACGCGGTGATCCTGTGCCTGCCCGACGATGCGGCTAAGGAAGCGGTCGCCATGATCGAGAACCCTGACGTGCGGGTCATCGACGCCTCGACCGCCTATCGCACGGCGACGGGCTGGACCTACGGCTTTCCCGAGATGGACGCGGTGCAGCGGGGCGAGATCGTGGGCTCGCACCGGGTGTCGAACCCCGGCTGCTATCCCACCGGCTTCATCGGCTTGATGCGGCCGCTGGTGAAGGCGGGGCTGGTTCCGGTGGACTGGCCCGTCACCGTCAACGCCGTCAGCGGCTACTCAGGCGGCGGCAAGGCGATGATCGCGGAGTTCGAGGGCGGGGAGGGCGCGCCGCCCTATCGCGCCTATGGGCTGACGCTGAAGCACAAGCATGTGCCGGAGATGACCAGGCACAGCGGCCTGCACGTGCCCGTGCTGTTTTCGCCGGCGGTGGGGGCGTACCGGCAAGGGATGCTGGTCGAGGTTCCGCTGCATCTGGCGGCCCTGCCCGAGACGCCGTCGATCGACCGGCTGCACGGCTGCCTGGTCGAGGCCTATGACGGCTGCCGCTTCGTCGAGGTGGCGGGGCTGGACGAGACGGAGGCGATGACGGGGCTGGATCCGGAGGGGCTGAACGGCACCAACCGGATGAGGCTGCACGTGTTCGGCGACCGGGGGGGATCGCAGGCGCGGCTGGTCGCGTTGCTGGACAACCTGGGCAAGGGGGCGTCGGGGGCGGCGGTGCAGAACCTGAACCTGATGCTGGGTCTGGACGAGGCGACCGGGCTGATCTGACGCCTTGAAACCCGCGGCGTCATGCCGACGTAGTTGGGGCCATGACCCAGCCCCTGAGACTCTCCCGCCGTGCCGTCCTGCTGAGCGGATCGGCCGCCGCGCTTGCAGCCTGCTCCTCGCCGGGGGAGGCCGACGCCTCGACGGCGCAGTATGCGAACTCGCCGTTTCGGCGGATCACTGACGCCCAGTGGCGCGAACGGCTGCCAGGGCTGAGCTATCAGGTGCTGCGGCATGAAGCGACCGAGCGGCCGTATACGAGCCCGCTGAACGACGAGCGGCGGCGGGGGACCTATGTCTGTCGGGGGTGCGAGCTGCCGCTGTTCCGGTCGGAGACGAAGTTCGACTCAGGCACCGGTTGGCCGAGCTTCTATGACGTGATCGACGGGGCGATCGGGACCAAGACCGACTTCGCCATCGGCATTCCCCGGACAGAGTATCACTGCGCCCGCTGCCTGGGGCACCACGGCCATGTGTTCAACGACGGGCCGCGACCGACGGGTCTGCGCTACTGCAACAATGGCGTCGCCCTGATCTTCCGGCCTGCCTAGGGCTCGGCGCGCGGGGCCTTCATGGCCGAGCGGACGGTGTAGCCGAACAGCACCGCGGCGATGACCACCAGCAGGCCGTAGTCCCAGCCCCGGAAGAAATACGGAACGACGGCCAGCACCGTCACCACACCGGGGAAGATCGCCGCCCAGATGGCGGAAGTCGGCGCGCGCATGTCGATCATCGGCGGACGGTCGGGGTCCATGCGCATCAGCTTGGACAAGGGCCGGTGCAGAACCACGAACATCGCCGTGTAGAGCCCCGCCAGGAAGGGATAGCGCCACAGCGGGGCCGGCTCGCCATAGACGGCGGCGGTCAGCGTCAGGAGCAGAAGCGGCAGACCGGTGGCGACGGCGAGGAGGAGGTTGGGTTCGATACGGCTCAAGACTTCACTTTCACATAGGACCCGGGGGCGGGTTCTAGCGGTGAAAGGGGGCCTTTGTTGGGATCGCGGGCTGCGACCCATTCGCCCGAGCGGGCGTGGAGCCATTCGGCCCAGTGCGGCCACCAGCTGCCGGGGTGCTCCTGGGCGCCCGCCTGCCATTCGGCGAGGGTGGCGGGCAGGTTCGGATTGACCCAGTGCTGGTACTTCTTCGCCGAGGGCGGATTGACCACCCCGGCGATGTGGCCCGAGCCCGCCAGCGTCAGGGTGACGTCGGCGTTTCTGAACGCCTTGGCCGAGCGGTAGACCGAGTTCATCGGGGCGATGTGGTCTTCCCGGCTCGCCTGGAAATAGAGGGGGATCTTCACCTTGGACAGGTCGACGCGCACGCCGCCGATCTCGAACTCGCCCTTGGTCAGCTTGTTCGCCCCGTACATGCTGCGCAGGTAGTTCATGTGCAGCGCCTTGGGCATGCGGGTCTGGTCGGCGTTCCAGAACAGCAGGTCGAAGGCCGCCGGCTCCTTGCCCATCAGGTAGTTGGACACGAAGAACGACCAGATCAGGTCGTTGGCGCGCAGCGCGTTGAAGGTGTCGGCCATCGCCGCGCCGGGCAGGACGCCGCCGGCCGCGTCCATCTGTTTCTCGATCTCGTTCAGCCAGTGCTCGTCGGTGAAGAGGAGCAGGTCGCCGGCCTCCTCGAAGTCGTGCTGGGCGGCGAAGAAGGTGGTCGCGTTGACCCGCTTGTCGCCCCGCGCGGCCATATGGGCCAGGGCCGCGCCCATCAGGGTGCCGCCGATGCAGTAGCCGACGGTGTTCAGCCGGTCCTGACCGGTCTGTTCCATGACCTTCTGGGTCGCGCGGTAGATGCCCTTTTCCAGGTAGTCGTCGAAGTCGTGGGCCGCCATCGAGGCGTCGGGGTTGACCCAGGAGCAGACGAAGACGGTGAAGCCCTGGCCCGACAGCCAGCGGATCATGGAGTTCTCCGGCTGGAGGTCCAGGATGTAGAACTTGTTGATCCAGGGCGGGAAGATCAGGAGCGGGATGGCGCGCTGCTTGTCGGTGGAAGCGTCGAACTGGATCAGCTCGAACAGTTCGTCCCTCCAGACGACCTGGCCGGGCGCGGTGGCAACGTTCTCGCCGACGACGAACTTGCCGTAGTCGGCCTGGCTGATCTTGAGCTTGCCCATGCCGCGTTCCAGGTCGGCGGCGAAGTTCTGCATGCCCTTGACCAGGCTCTCGCCGTTGGTCTCGGCCATGGCCTTGAGCGCTGCCGGGTTCGACGCGAGGAAGTTCGACGGTGAGAAGGCGTCAGTCAGCAGCTTGGTGAAGAACTCGGCGCGGCGCTTGGTGCGCGGGTCGACGTCCTCCACGGAGGAAACCAGGCCGTTCATCCAGTCGGCGGTGACCAGATAGGACTGGCGCATGACGTCGAACATGGGGTTCTCGGCCCAGGCGGGGTCCTTGAAGCGCTTGTCCTTCGACGGCTGGGGCGATTCCTCGCCCGACACGCGGCGGGCGGTCGTGGCCCACAGGTCCATGTAGCGGTTGAACAGGTCGGCCTGGGCGGCGAACAGCTTGTCGGGACGGGCGGCCAGGCTGGTCATGACCGAGTTCATCGCCGGGCCGACGTTGAACGGATCAGGCGACAGGGCGGCGGGGCGGTCGGCCTGGGCGAGCGCGGCTTCGGCGATGGCGGCCTGGGCGGTCATGGCGGCCTTGGCCAGGTTGACCGAGAGGGTTTCGATCATCTGCCGCTGCTCCTCGCCGGGGAAGGCGAAGGGGTTGGCGGCGTCGGGAGCGGGCTCAGGCTGCGGCGCGACGGTCTCGGCGGCCGGTTCCGACGCGACAGGCTGCGTGGCGACCAAGGGTTCGACGGCGGCCTCGGCGGTCGGAGCCGCTTTCTTCGCGCGGGGCTTGGCGGAGGTGGTGCGGCCGGGCTTGCGCGGCTGGGACGCCACGGCGAGGGGTTTGGGCGGGGTCTTGGGGGCCTTGGCCATGAAGTCTCCGGGCGCTTCCTGCGGGGCGTCGGGCGCATCGTTCGCCCTTTTGCCTGTCACGATCATGGCCTAAGACCGGCGCGAGATGAACGCGCAACGAGCGAAAATCCTGATCGGGCTGGCGCTGATAGGCGGCGCCGCCTCGGGCTGTGCGGGCGCGTTCGAGGCGGAGACGGACGCGGCCTCGCCCATCGCCCCGCGAATCCAGGCTCTGGTCGACGCCAATCGCGAATATCCGCGCTGGGAGGATTTCCCGAAGGCGGCGGCGGATTCGCCGACGCCGGTCGAGGTGGCCGCGCGGGTGCAGGGCCTGACGGGCGCGGGATCGTCGCTGCAGTCCGAGGCCGAACGGATCGAATGGACGCTGGGCGACCCGGCGACGTTGGCCAGCGAGATCGGCGCGCGCGTCGATTCGCAGCAGATTTCGCCCGTGACCGCCGAGACCCAGGCCGAGGTCGAGGCCTTCGCCGAGGAGGTCCGCCGTCGCGCCGAGGCCCCGCCGCCCATCGACCGCACGCCCGCGCCCTCGAGCAACGGGCCGCGCTGACCCATAGCCTATCGCCCGGTCGACAGAATCCGGGAATCATCCGCCTTCAGGAGCATGCCCATGGCCGACACGGCCCCCTTCGCCTCGACGCTGGCTGCCGACGCCGCCATGGTCACCGAACTGGCCGCCATCGCCAGCTGGGCCCAGATCGGCCGGGGCGACGAGAAGCACGCCGACCAGCTGGCCGTCGACGCCATGAGGAACGCGCTGAACGGCCTGGATATCGACGGCAAGATCGTGATCGGCGAGGGCGAGCGCGACGAGGCACCCATGCTCTACATCGGCGAGAAGGTCGGCACCGGCAAAGGCCCGGCCATCGATATCGCGCTCGACCCTCTGGAAGGCACGACCCTGACGGCCAAGGCCATGGCCAATGCGCTGTGCGTCCTGTCGATGTCGGCGTCCGGCGGCCTGCTGCACGCGCCCGACACCTATATGGACAAGATCGCGATCGGCCCGGGCTATGCCCCCGGCACGGTCGACCTGGACATGAGCCCGCAGGAGAATGTGCGGTCTCTGGCCTCCGCCAAGGGCGTGCGGCCACAGGACATCACCGTCTGCTGCATGGATCGGCCGCGGCACGAGGCTCTGATCGCGGCGCTGCGTGAAGTCGGCGCGCGCGTGATGCTGATCACCGACGGCGACGTCGCGGGGGTGATCCACACCGCCGAGCCGGAGACGGGCATCGACCTCTATCTGGGCTCGGGCGGGGCGCCGGAGGGTGTGCTGGCGGCCTCGGCGCTGAAGTGCGTCGGCGGGCACTTCCAGGGGCGGCTGCTGTTCCGGAACGACGACGAGCGGGCGCGGGCCCAGCGGACGGGCGTGACCGACTTCGACCGCAAGTACGACCTGCACGACCTCGTGTCCAAGGACGCCGTCTTCGCCGCGACCGGCGTGACCAAGGGGGCCATGCTGGACGGGGTGGTGATGCGCAACGGCTTCGTCACGACCCACACCCTGGTGATGGACAGCTCGACCCGGACGGTGCGGCGCATCCGCACGACCCGCCCCGTCTGATGGCGGACGGCGCGGCGACAGGACTGACGCCGGGCTTCCTCGACGTCGCGCGCTCGCTGTCCGGCCGCGCCTGGAGACAGAGACCGGCGGAGACCGCCGTGGTCCGCGCCCATATGCAGGCGCTGGGCCTTTCCGAGCCGCTGGCGCGGGCGTTGGCGGCGCGCGGCGTCGGAGCAGAGGAGGGGGCGGACTTCCTGTCGCCGACGCTGAAGCGGCTGTTCCCCGATCCGTCGTGCTTCATGGACATGGACAAGGCAGCGGACGCCATCGTCTCGGCTGTGCAGGCGGGCGAGCGGGTGCATGTCTTCGCCGACTACGACGTGGACGGTGCCTCCAGCGCGGCGCTCTTGGTGCGCTGGTTCCGGGCCATGGGGGCGGAGCTGCCGACCTATGTGCCCGACCGTCTGACCGAGGGATATGGCCCGAGCGCGCGGGCGTTCGACCGGCTGAAGGCGCTGGGTGCCGATCTGGTCATCACGGTGGACTGCGGCGCGGCGGCCAATGAGGCCATCGCCCATGCCTGCGCCATCGGGCTGAAGGTCGTGGTCATCGACCACCACATGATGCGCGAGGAGCCGCCCCAGTGCCTCGCGGTCGTCAATCCGAACCGGCCGGGCTGCGGCTCTGGGCAGGGGAACCTGGCGGCGGCGGGGGTGGTGTTCGTGCTGCTGGCGGCGCTGAACCGCGAAGCGCGGCGGCGGGGCATGTTCGAGGGTCGGGCTGAGCCGGACATCCGGCAATGGCTCGATCTGGCGGCGCTGGGGGCCATTTGCGACGTGACGCGGCTGTCGGGTTTCAACCGCGCGCTGGCGGGGCTGGGGCTCGGCGTCATGTCCGGCTGGAGCAATCCGGGGCTGAAGGCCCTGCTGGCGGTGGCGGGCAGCGAGCCGGGTCCGGCGAAGGTCAACCACGCAGGCTTCATCCTGGGGCCCCGGATCAACGCGGGCGGGCGGGTCGGCCGGGCCGATCTGGGCGCGCGGCTGCTGTCGACCGAGGATCCGGAGGAGGCGCGAGCCCTGGCCGAGGAACTGGACGCGCTGAACGTCGCCCGGCGCGAGGTGGAGCGCGAGGTGACTGAGACGGCGGTGCGCCGCGTTGAAGCGGCCGGACACCATTCGGACGGCTCGGCGGTCGTCGTCGTGGCGGGCGAGGACTGGCATCCGGGCGTGGTCGGCATCGTCGCCGGGCGGCTGAGGGAGCGGTGGCGGAAGCCGGTGATCGTCATCGGCGTGGATGCAACGGCGGGCGTCGGCAAGGGTTCGGGGCGGTCGCAACCAGGCATGAACCTGGGCCGGGCCGTGCAGGCGGCGTGGAACGAAGGGCTGTTGCTGGCGGGCGGGGGGCACGCCATGGCGGCCGGTCTGACGGTGCGGCCGGACGAAATCGAGGCGCTTCGGGACTATCTCAACGCGGCGCTGGCGGGCGAGCAGGTCGAGGCGGAGGCGCTGGACTGGGTCGAGGTCGACGCCCTGATCGATCCGTCAGCGGCGACGAGGGCCCTGTTCGAGGACTTCGAGCGGCTGGCCCCGTTCGGGCCGGGGAATCCGGAGCCGCTGTTCGCGCTGGGCGGCGTGCAAGCCCGCGAGCCGGTGCAGATGAACGGCGGCCATGTGCGGTGCCGCCTGGTCGGGGCCGATGGGGCGTCGGTGCGGGCCATTGCCTGGCGGTGCGCCGACCTGCCGCTCGGGCGGGCTCTGCTGGCCGGGCAGGGCGGCCTGAGCGTGGTCGGGCGGCTGAAGGCCGACGACTGGAACGGGCGGCGCGGGGTCCAGTTCGAGATCGAGGACGTCGCCGACCCCCGCATGTCCATTTAGCGACAGCGGGTGCTTGCGCCCCTCGGAATCGCCCGCTATATCGCCGGCTCCCCGCGCAGCGGTCCCTTCGTCTATCGGTTAGGACGTCAGGTTTTCAACCTGAAAAGAGGGGTTCGATTCCCCTAGGGACTGCCACGCGGGGCCTCCCCAAATCCTTGTGTACGCTGGCGACTTTTGCGTCGTGAGCCAAAACGGCCTAGCTGCGTTTCGTAGTGAAGGGGTCGTTACCGCAGGCCTCGTATCGAGGAGCCTGCCGCTTGTCGTCCGACACGCCTGAAGTCCCGCCCGCGCGCAGCGTGGTGCCGACCGTCACCCACGAAGGGTTCGCCGGAACAGACGACATCTTCTTCGCCGCTGTCGAGATGACGCGGATGCCGATGATCGTCACCGATCCGAACCAGCCTGACAATCCGATCGTCTTCGCCAACAACGCCTTCGTCGACCTGACGGGTTACAGCGTCGAGGAGTTGGTCGGCCGCAACTGTCGCTTCCTCCAGGGCCAGAGCAGCGATCCCGAGACCGTCGCGGTCGTCCGCCAGGCCATCGCAGCCCGGACGGACGTCTCGGTCGAGATCCTGAACTATCGGAAGGACGGGTCCGCGTTCTGGAACGCCCTGTTCATCAGCCCGGTGTTCGGACCCGACGACAAGCTGTTGTATTTCTTCGCCTCGCAGCTGGACGTCTCGCGCCGCCGCGACGCCGAGGACGCCTTGCGCCAGGCCCAGAAGATGGAGGCCGTGGGGCAACTGACGGGCGGCATCGCCCACGACTTCAACAACCTGCTGACCGTCATTATGGGCAACATCGAGTCCGCCCTTGATCGTATCGACGACGACGGCGCCAAGCGGCGTCTTGAGCGCGCCATGGAGGGGGCCAAGCGGGCCGAGACTCTGACCGGTCAGCTGCTGGCCTTCGCGCGCAAACAGCGACTCGATGGCCGGCCGACCAACTTGAATCTTCTGATCGAAGGCCTGCGCGACATGGTCGGGCGGACGCTGGGTAGCCAGATCACGATCCGGCCGGCGCTGGAACCGCGGCTGCGGCTGGCCCAGGTCGATTCCGTTCAGGCGGAAGTGGCCTTGCTGAATGTGCTCGTGAACGCGCGCGACGCGATGCCGGAGGGCGGCGAGGTTGAAATCCGCACCGAAACCGTCTCCGTGGCCGAGCGGGGCGAACTCGGCGACGCCGAGCCTGGCGAATATGTCGTGGTGTCGATCAGGGACAGCGGGATTGGCATGCCCGCCAATGTTTTGGCGCGCGTCGTCGAGCCCTTCTTCACCACCAAGGACGTGGGCAAGGGCACCGGCATGGGGCTGGCCATGGTCTATGGCTTCATGCGCCAGAGCCGGGGCCATCTGGTGATCGAGTCCGAGGTCGGGCAGGGCACGACGGTCAAGCTGATCTTCCCCGCCATCGGTGGCGAGGCTGCGCAGGCCATTCAGCGGCCGCTGCGCGAAATTCAGGGCGGGAGCGAGACCATCCTGATGGTCGAGGACAATCCCGACGTCATGGAGATGGGCCGAGGCATTCTGGAGGACCTCGGCTACACCGTGGTCACGGCCACCACGGCGGGCGAGGCGCTGAAGACGCTGGAGCGTCTGGCGAACGTCGATCTGCTGTTCACCGACATCGTCATGCCGGGTGGAATGAACGGCGTAACCCTCGCCAATCAGGTGCGCCGTCTGCGGCCTCGCATCGAGGTGCTCCTGACGACCGGCTGGGCGGATCGAGCGCTGGATCACGAGGACGACCGCAGCGGCTTCGAGCTCATCGGCAAGCCCTATCGCCGGGGCGATCTGGCGCGGAAAGTTCGAGTGATCCTGGACGGCCCGACCGGCGTAAGCTGAGCCGTTTCTGAAACACACGTTTTTCGCTTTTCACGGGTTCACAGAACCGTGTTAAACATGAACCGTCCGCAATGTTGGCGGACGGGGGGCTGAACGTGTCTGACTACGAGGGGCTGGATGCGCCGGACACGGTCCGGATCGTCGGGCGAGTGAAATGGTTCGATCCGGGCAAGGGGTACGGCTTCATCGTTCCCGACGATCCGGGCCAGACGGACCACAAGGACGTGCTGCTTCACATCAGCAGTCTGCGGGACGGGGGCTGGGACCAGGCGGGCGAGGGCGCTTCGATCGCCTGCGACTGCGCGCGTCGGCCCAAGGGCTGGCAGGTGACGCAGGTTCACGACCTGGGAGAGCCCGAACCCGACACCGTCGCCCCGCGTCGGGGATATGAGGCCATGAAATCGGATCGACGCAGCCTGTCGTCGGCTCCGGAGGCGTCCGGCGAGCTCGAGACCGCCACGGTGAAGTGGTTCAATCGCACCAAGGGCTATGGATTCGTGGTGCGCTCGGCGGATCCGGGCGATATCTTCGTGCACATCGAGACGCTGCGGCGCTGTGGCCTGGACGATCTGGTTCCGGGCGAGACGGTGTCGGTGCGGTTCGCCAGCGGGCCCAAGGGCCTGGTGGTCGCGGAGATCAGACCGGGCGGCTGAGACGTCGCCCCGAAAGGGTGACGATGATTTCGAAGCGGAACCTGTTGGCGGCGGGCCTGGCGCTGATCGTCGCCGCCTGCGCCCAGAGCAACGGCCCCGTCGACGCCGCCGGCAATCCGCTGGAGCCCCTGACGATCGTCACCGCGTCCGGCGAGCACGAGTTCCTGGTCGAGATCGCCGACGACGACGCCGAGCGGGAGCGCGGCCTGATGTTCCGCCCGCCGCTGGCGGACGACCGGGGCATGCTGTTCCAGTTTCCCGATGTGGCCGAGCGCGGCTTCTGGATGAAGGACACGCCCAGCTCTCTGGACATCCTCTACATCGCCGCCGACGGCCGGATCGTCTCGATCGCGCGGCACACGACGCCCTATTCGGAAACGATCATTCCCTCGAACGGTGGCGCGAGCGGCGTGCTCGAGTTGCGAGCCGGGCGCTCCGAGGAGATCGGGGCTCAACCGGGCGACCGGGTGCGGCACCCCTTCTTCGGCAACTGACCGATCATGCGTTGCCCGTGGAGGCGGCGCATGGCAGAGAGCGCGCCTTCGGAGTGTAGCGCAGCCTGGTAGCGCATCTGCTTTGGGAGCAGAGGGTCGCAGGTTCGAATCCTGCCACTCCGACCATCCCAGTTTGTAAGGCTGCCGCTCGCGTCGTGGGCGCTCGCGGCTTGAGCACGGTTTGCGCCGTTTTGCTCTCTGGCGCCGTTGCATTGGCCGCGTCATTGTCCGTCGGGAACTCGACTGGAGGGGCGTATGGCCGAACCGATCAAATCCATCCTCATCGTCGGCGGCGGGACGGCCGGATGGATGGCGGCGGCGGCGATCAAGCGGTCGGTGGGGCCCAACGCCGATGTGCGGCTGGTCGAGAGCGCCGACATCGGCATCGTCGGCGTCGGCGAGGCGACCGTGCCGCCGATCCGCGACTTCAACGCCATGATCGACCTCGACGAGGCCGAGTTCATGCGCGAGACCAAGGCCACCATCAAACTCGGCATCGAGTTCAACGGCTGGGGCCGGGCCGACAGCGCCTATTTCCATCCCTTCGGCACCTTCGGGCGCGGGCCGACGCTGGGGGAGTTTCCCGGCTCCTACTTCGCGCTGAAGGCGCGGGGGAAGGCGGCGAGCCTTGAGGCCTATTCCGTCACCTCGCATGCGGCGCGGCGGGGCAAGGTGGGCGAGCGGTCCAACGATCCGCGCTCGGCGCTGGCGGGCTTTCATACGGCCTATCATTTCGACGCGGTGTTGTATGGCCAGTATCTGAGAAAGGTCTGCGCCGGGCGGGGCATCGAACGGATCGAGGGCGAGATCGTCGAGGTCGTGCAGCGGCCCGAGGACGGTTTCGTCGATCATGTGGTGCTGAAGGACGGGCGGACGCTGAAGGCCGATCTGTTCATCGACTGCACGGGCTTCCGGGGTCTGCTGATCGAGCAGACGCTGAAGGCAGGCTACGAAGACTGGTCGCACTGGCTGCCGATGAACCGGGCGCTGGCGGTGCCCTGCGCCAAGGTGCGGGCGGTGGATCCCTTCACCTCCTCCACGGCGCGGGAGGCGGGGTGGCAGTGGCGCATCTCGCTGCAGCACCGGACGGGCAACGGCTACGTCTATTGCTCCGACTACATCGATGAAGACCGGGCGCGAGAGACCCTGCTGGCCAATCTGGACGGGGAGGCCCTGGCCGAGCCCCGGCCGCTGCGGTTCGTGACGGGGCGGCGCAAGAAGCTGTGGGACAAGAACGTCGTGGCGTTGGGCCTGTCGTCCGGGTTCATCGAGCCGCTGGAATCGACCAGCATCCATCTGGTGCAGGTGGGGATCATTCGGCTGCTGCAGCACTGGCCGGACACGGCCTTCAGCCAGCCGAACATCGACGGCTACAACCGACGCCTGACGCGCGAGATCGAGCTGATCCGCGACTTCGTCATCCTGCACTATCACGCGACCCAGAGGGACGACACGCCGTTCTGGCGCCACGTCGCGCAGATGCCGATCCCCGACAGCCTGAGGGAGCGGGTCGAGATGTTCCGCGACCGGGGCCTGCTGTTCCAGGTCGGGGCGGACGAATACTTCAGCCAGGGGTCCTGGATGGCCGTGATGATGGGGCAGGGGATCACGCCTCAGGCCTATAACCCGCTGTATGACTACCAGAACCTGGACCAGGTCGCGGCGAGCTTTGAGCAGACGCGGAGGGCGTGGTCCGCGACCGCCGACGCCTTGCCGGCTCATGAGGGCTATCTGAAGTCCAAGGGAATGTGGGCGGAGGAGGCCGCCGTTGACGCCTTGACGATGTGAGGCCCGCTCTCGAGCCGATTTGTCAGCTATTGAGGCGGAGTCGCTTGCGCGGACGCCATCGCGCGGGCATGGGGCCGTTCCACTCCTCTTCTTCGTGAATGCGCCTTGGGCGTCCTAGACCTGCGTCGACCCTCCGCCGACCTGCTCGCCGTGGCGGGCGTGGTCGTCTGCGCCGTCATCTGGGGCACGACCTGGTACGCCATCACCTGGCAGCTCGGCACGGTCGATCCGGCCGCCTCCCTGACCTGGCGCTTCGGCCTCGCGGCGCTCCTGATCTTCGTCGGATGCGCGGTGACACGGCGCCCGCTGGCGCTGACCCGCGCACAGCATCTGGCGGCGGTGGGGCAGGGGGCCTTCGTCTTCGCGGTCAGCTACTCCTTCACCTATGCGGCCGAGGAGAACGTGACCTCGGCCATCGTGGCGGTGGTGTTCGCCAGCCTGGCTTTCCTGAACCTGGTGCTGTTCCGCCTCGTCGTTGGGCAGAAGGCCCACCGCGCGGCCTGGATCGGGGCCACGTTGGGCATCGTCGGCGTGGCCGTGCTGTCGGGTGGCGAGGCTCTCGGTGACGGGTTGGACCAGCGCGCCCTGATCGGCATCGGACTGGCGCTTCTGGCCGTGCTGAGTTCCGCCGTCGGCAACTACTTCTCCTGGCGCGGTCAGCAGGCGGGCTCGGCCATCCTGCCCCAGACGGCGTGGGCTATGGCCTATGGGACGGCGATGCTGGCGCTGTTCGGCCTTGCGACCGGCGCCCGGTTCACCATCGACCCAAGCCCCGGCTACGTCATCTCCTTGATCTATCTGGCGGTATTCGGCTCGGTCATCGCCTTCGTCACCTATTTCGCCGTGGCCAAGGCGCGCGGCTATGCTCTGGCCAGCTATATCTCGGCCCTGACCCCGCCCATCGCCATGCTGGTGTCGGCGGTGTTCGAGGACGCCCGCTTCGGCTGGGCGGCGGCGGTCGGGCTCGCCTTGGTGTTGGCCGGGCAGGTCCTCCTGACCCGCGCGCCCCGGGCGGACTAGCCGAACCAGCCCTTCTTCTTCGGTTTGGGGTCGGCCCCGGCCTTCTCGGCCTCGCGCTGCTCTCGCTCCCGGATCGCCTTGGCGCGCTGCAGGGCGATCAGGGCGATCAGGCTGTGTCGACGCGGGTCGGACGAGCCGGCCATGTCAGTCCTCGCGCTTGGACTGGTCCAGCAGCCGCTGGATGCGCGCGCGTTCGATGTCGGTGGCCGACTTCTCGCCTTTGGTGCGGCCGTGGGCGGCGCGGTTGGCGGCGGCCGTCGCCCTGGCCTCGGCCTTGTCGCGAGCCTTGCGCGCACGGTTCAGGTTGATGATCTCGCCCATCTCGACCTCGCAACCGCCGGAGCCCGCCTGGCGTTCCGTCGTCTCCTGAACAGAACGGAGACCTCCCCATGGTAGACGCCGCCCTCATCAAGGAACACCAGGAAGTCATCGGCTCGGACGGCCACCACGTCGGCCGCGTCGACCATGTGCTGGGCGACCAGATCGAACTGGCCAAGCTCGACCTCGCCGCCGGCTTCAAGCATCACATGATCCCGGTCAGCTGGGTCGATTACATCGACGACGACAAGGTCCGGCTGACCCTGACAGCCGACGAGGCCAAGTCGCGTTGGACCGAGAAGCACTAGGCTTCAGCTTACTGCGAATTCACGGAAAGCCCGCTGCGATCGGCGGGGCTTTCGCTTATCTGGAGCCGGTCGGCGTTCGGTCGACGGGAGACGACACCCTTGATCCGCCTGATCCTGAACATCCTGTGGTTCATCTTCGGCGGCTGGATCAGCGGCCTGCTGTGGCTGCTGGGCGGAGCGATCCTGGCCATCACCATCGTCGGCCTGCCGTGGACGCGCGCGGCCTGGCGGATCGCCAGCTACTCCTTCTGGCCGTTCGGGCGCGAGGTCGTCTGGGCTGGCGAGGCCGAGGGGCAGGGGATCGGCTGCTTCGGCATCGGTCTGAACGTCATCTGGTTCGTCTTCGCCGGCTGGTACATCGCCCTGTCGCACCTGCTGATCGCGGTGGCGGAGTTCATCTCCATCATCGGCATCCCCTTCGCCCTAAAGGACCTGGAGCTGGCCAAGTTGGCGCTCGCCCCTGTTGGCGCGACGATCCGCGACAAGCCCTGACGTCCTCAGAGGCTGTCACCGAAGCGTGGCGCGGCCATGCTAGCCTTCCCGCCCAGTCGCCCCGTCCCGATCGTCGGACCGTGAGCGACACCTCAATCGGAGGCGGCCATGCCCTATGCGACGCTGAGAGACGGCACCCAGATGTTCTACCGCGACTGGGGCTCCGGCCAGCCGGTCGTGTTCCACCACGGCTGGCCCCTCAGCGGCGACGACTGGGACGCCCAGATGCTGTTCTTCCTGTCTCAGGGCTATCGCGTCATCGCTCATGACCGTCGCGGCCACGGCCGGTCGGGTGAGACCTTCGACGGCAATGAGATGGACACCTACGCCGCCGACGTCGCCGATCTGGCGGCTCAGCTCGACCTGCGCGACGCCATCCATGTCGGACACTCGACCGGTGGAGGCGAGGTCACCCGCTATGTCGCCCGCCACGGGGCCGGCCGGGTCGCCAAGGCCGTGATCATCGGCGCGGTGCCGCCGATCATGCTCAAGACCGAGGCCTATCCGAACGGTCTGCCGCTCGAGGTGTTCGACGGGTTTCGCACGGCTCTGGCCGCCAATCGCGCGGCGTTCTACCGCGAGGTGGCCTCGGGTCCGTTCTACGGCTTCAACCGTCCGGGCGCGACGGTCATCGAGGCGACGATCCACAACTGGTGGCGTCAGGGCATGGCCGGATCCGCCAAGTCCCACTACGACTGCATCAAGGCGTTCTCGGAGACGGACTTCACAGACGACCTGAAGACGATCGACGTGCCGATCCTGATCCTGCACGGCGAGGACGACCAGATCGTCCCGATAGACAACTCCGCCCGGCTGGCGATCGGCCTCGTGAAGCATGGAACGCTGAAGACCTATCCCGGCCTGCCCCACGGCATGTGCACGACCCATGCGGAGGTCATCAACGCCGACCTGCTGGCCTTCTTCCGGTCCTGATCGCCTTAGCCAGGAGAGATCATCTTCTCCGGACGCACCGCCTCGTCGAACTCGGCGTCGGTCAGATAGCCGCCGCCGACCGCTTCCTGGCGCAGCGTCGTGCCGTTCTTGTGCGCCGTCTTGGCGATCTTGGCGCAGGTGTCGTAGCCCAGCTTGCCGTTGAGCGCGGTGACCAGCATCAGCGAGTTGTCCAGTCCGCGCTTGATGTTGTCCTCGCGCGGCTCGATGCCGACGACGCAGTTGTCGGTGAAGCTGACGGCCGCGTCGGCCATCAGGCGGACCGACTGCAGGAAGTTGTAGGCCATCACCGGGTTGAAGACGTTCAGCTCGAAATGCCCCTGCGATCCGGCGAAGGTGATCGCCGCGTGGTTGCCGAAAACCTGAACGCAGACCTGCGTCAGGGCCTCGCACTGGGTCGGATTGACCTTGCCCGGCATGATCGACGACCCCGGCTCGTTCTCCGGCAGGGCCAGCTCGCCCAGACCCGAGCGGGGGCCCGAGCCCAGGAAGCGGATGTCGTTGGCGATCTTGAACAGGCTGGCAGCGACCGTGTTGATCGCCCCGTGGCTCATGACCAAGGCGTCGTGGGCGGCCAGAGCCTCGAACTTGTTGGGCGCCGTGGTGAACTTCAGGCCGGTGATCTGGGCGATCTTCTCGGCCACGCCCTCGGCGAAGCCGATCGGCGCGTTCAGTCCGGTGCCGACCGCCGTGCCGCCCTGGGCCAGCTGCATCAGGTCGGGCAGGGTTTGTTCGATCCGCTCGATGCCCTTGGTCACCTGCTGGACGTAGCCTGAGAACTCCTGGCCCAGCGTCAGGGGCGTGGCGTCCTGGGTGTGGGTGCGGCCGATCTTGATGATGCCCTTCCACGCCTCGGCCTTGTCGTTCAGCGCGTTCCTGAGCTTGGCCAGCGCCGGCAGGAGGCGATGCACCACCTCCTCGGCGCAAGCGACGTGCATGGCCGTGGGATAGGTGTCGTTGGACGACTGGCTCATGTTGACGTGGTCGTTCGGATGGACCGGCTTTTTCGAGCCCATCTCGCCGCCCAGCAGTTCGATCGCCCGGTTCGAGATCACTTCATTGGCGTTCATGTTGGACTGGGTGCCTGAGCCGGTCTGCCAGACGACCAGGGGGAAGTGGTCGTTCAGCTTGCCCTCGATAACCTCGTCGGCCGCCTGGACGATGGCCTTGCCGATCGCGGGGTCCAGCCGGCCCAGCGCCACGTTGGTCTCGGCCGCCGCGCGCTTGACGATGCCCAGCGCCCGCACGATTGGCAGGGGCTGCTTCTCCCAGCCGATCTTGAAGTTCCCCAGCGACCGCTGCGCCTGGGCCCCCCAGTAGCGGTCTGCGGCGACCTCGATGGGGCCGAAGGTGTCGGTCTCGATGCGGTGGGCGGTCATGGGCTTTCGTTGTCCGGAAGGGCTGCGGGCGCTATATAGCTAGGCGTCTGGCTAGGTGCGACATGAAACTGGGTGTGCTCGAAGCGAAGAACCGGCTGTCCGAACTGCTCGACCGAGCTGTGGCGGGCGAGGAAGTCGTCATCACCCGTCGTGGCGAGCCCGAGGTCGTCCTGACGCCTCTCCGCAAGGCGATTTCTCGCGAGGAAGCCGAGGCCGGGATGGCGCGATGGGATGCCTTGCGGGATCGATACAAGGGCCCAGTTGGTACGGCCGAGCAGACGAAGGCTGACATTAACGCCGGTCGGCGCTTTTGACAGGCTATGTCCTCGACGCTTCCGTCTTTATCGCAGGTCTCGTCAGTGAAGATCAGACCCAAGCCGCAAGATCGCTCTTGATCGAAGCGGAGGTCGAGGGCGTCGTCGCGCCGGGGCACGTGATTCTGGAAGTCATGAATGGCCTGCTGATGAAGCAACGGCGCGGTCTCATCGACGCGGACTACCGTCATGAAGCCGTGGAGAGATTTCTCGGATATGGCCTGCGGCTGGACCTGGCTCGGCAACCCGGGGCCGCCAATCGCAGAACCCTGAATCTGGCCGATCGCTACGGCCTTACGGTTTATGATGCGGCCTATCTCGAACTTGCGCAGCGTGAGAGCCGGGTGCTGGGCACCTTCGACAACGCACTGCGCCGGGCTGCCGCTTCGCTCGGCATCGCTGTCGCCCCCGCATGACCTCAGACTGGATCGTCTCCGGCAAGGTCCGCGCGCGGGAGGAGGGGGCCGCCGTAGTCGTCATGATCGACGGCCTCACGACCCAGGCCAAATACTACAAGCCGCTCGTCTATGAGTTCTTCCGCAAGGAGTGGCGGGGCTCGCGTCCGTCCTACGGCGACTTCGTCGTCGAGATCGTCATGGAGCACGTGGGCGATCCGCCGTGGATGGATCTGGACAACCTCGCCAAGGCCCTGCTGGACGCCATCAAGGGCTATCTGTTCCACGACGACGCCCAGGTGGCGCGACTGCTGGTCGAGCGGCGTGAGGGCGAGCGCGAACGCATCACCATCCGCGCCTTCCCGCGCACCTAGCCCGCCGGCCGGCTGAACCTCAGCGTCGGCGCCAGCAGCTGCATATTGGCCCCGATGAAGACCTGCGGCTCCGAGGCGGGGCTCAGCCCCTCCGCCTCCTCGCGATCCCTGACGCAGGACCGCACCGCGTTGCCCAGGGCGATGAAGTCCGTCGCCGCCGGGAGCTCCTGGATCACGCAGCCGTCGAAATAGGGATAGACCGCGTCCTCGCTGCATCCGAACGAGGCCCGGTCGCGCCGCGCCGCCGTCAGGATCATCCGGTTCGGGCCCGCGAGCGCATCGATGAAGGAGCCCGAGAAGCAGGCCGAGAGCACCAGCACGGTCGGTCTCTCTCCGCACCAGGTTCTCAAAAGGCCGGCCAGCGTCGGAGGCGTCAGCCGGACGTCGGGTCCGAAGACGATCTCCTGCGGCACGCCGTGCGAGGTGATGTAGATCAGGCATCCGCGCGGCGCTCGCGCCGTGACCTCGGCGATCCGGTAGATGGCGTCCTGCGCGGTCGTGACGGGCTGCACGTCGGGCCTCAGCGTCACATCCACCATGTCCGCCCGGCTGAAGCCGGCGGCCAGGAACCCCGCCGTCAGGTCGCGGCGCGCGTTGTCGAACGCCTGGATCGGCTCGCCCGCGCTGGTGCGCCAGTCCGCGGCGATAATGGCCGACGCCCAGCCGTCGAAACGGCTCTGGGCCTGCGCTGACCCCGCGACCAGCCAGATGAGAACGATGACGAGGGCTCTGACCACAGGCGTCTCCGCAACCGATGTCCGGAGGTTAGCGCGGCGGCTGGCGGCGTGAAGCCTACTTCTTGCGGAACTGGTCCAGGGAAACGACCTTCGGCCCCTCTTCGCCCGTCGGCGCGGGCTCCGGTCGCTTGGGCGGCGCGGGCAGTTCGGCGACGGTCGGGGCCACCGGCTCAGGCGCCTCGAACTGCAGCAGGAACTGCACGCTCGGGTCGTAGAAGCGGGTGACGGCGTTGTAGGGCACGGTCAGCACCTTGGGCATGCCGCCGAACTTCAGCATGACCGAGAAGAGGTCGTGCTCGACCGCCAGGTCCCAGTACTGATGCTGGAGGACGACGGTCATCTCGTCGGGATACTTCGCCACCACATCCGGCGGCACCGAGACGCCCGGCGCGCGCGTCTTGAAGGTGATGTAGAAGTGGTGGGCGCCCGGAATGCCTTGCGGGCTGGCGGCGCGTTCGAGAGCGGCGCGGATCACCCCGCGCAGGGCGTCCTGCGCGAGCTTCTCGTACTGCATCTCGTCGATCGGCTGGGCGTCGTCGGCCATGCGGCGACTGATAGCGGCGCCGGGGGCCGGGTGGAAGATGCCAATGTGGTGAAAGTGCCGGCTTCTGTTGCCAGGCGCCGCAGTCCGCTGAGGAAGTCCCGGGCTTCTGTTGCCAGGCGCCCGGGGGGCCCCGCCTGGGGATCTGAACCCCCAGGACTTAAGTGTTCGAAATCAACCGAACCGCATTACGCGGCGAGGCGGACTTCTCCAGCGAAGTTATCGTTCGCAGTTAGAAAATGGCCCGATACGGTGGGCCAGGACGGGCGAAAGCAGTCTTCTTTACACGTCCGTCGATGCTAGTCGGCCCCATGCTCGCTCCGCCGATAACGCCGGGAGAAATGGTGGAGCCGCCGGGAATCGCACCCGGGTCCGGTCCGCTTATTACAAGCGCGTTTATCGCCATAGCCGGGACCGAAGCCCCGGCGGGATCAATATAAGTCCGCCAGGGGTGAATTCCAAGTTTCAGCCCCACCATTCACCGTGCACCCCGGCGAAGGCCGGGGTCCACAAGCGTACTCGGCGTCTGTCCTCCTTCAACGTGCGTTTAGCCGCACACCCGATTTGTGATCTGGACCCCGGCCTTCGCCGGGGTGCACGGTGAGGGGATGGGGACGCAGGCAAAATGACAGCCGACGCACGGCTTCAGATCGCGGCGGGGTTCGCCACGGCGAAGGGGCCGCGCGCGGACAACCAGGATTTCGGCGCCGTCCACATCGGCCCGCCGTCGGAACAGGCGCTCCACGGCATGGTCGCCCTGGTCGCCGACGGGGTCAGCGGGTCCAAGGCCGGGCGGATCGCGTCGGAGCTCGCGGGCCGGACCTTCATCGACGCCTACGTCGATCAGAACCCGCTGAAGGGCGTGGCGGCGGCTGGCGTGGCGGCATTGACCGGCTACAATCGCTGGCTCCACGCCAAGGGGCGGTCCGATCCGGAGATGGCGGGGGCGGCCACGACGTTCACGGCGCTGGTCATGCGGGGCCGCGAGGCGACTGTGCTGCACGTCGGCGACAGTCGCGCCTGGCACTTCCGCGACGGCGTGCTGACGCCGCTGACCGAGGATCACGTCCTCGCCCAACCCGGCCTCAGCCACGTCCTCTATCGCGCCGTCGGCATCGAGCCGGACCTGAGGCTCGACACCCGCGCGGTGACGCTGAAGGCGCACGACCGGCTGCTCCTGACCACCGACGGCGTCCACGGCGTCGTGCCCGAAGCCGATCTCACTCGCCTTCTCGCCCGCCGCGCCTCGCCCGAGGCCGACGCCCAGGCCATCGTCGCGGCGGCGGGGGAGGCGGCGACCCGCGACAACGCCACCGCCATCGTCATCGACGTCATCCGGTCGGGCGCGGTGGATCAGGACGCCATCGGCGCCGAGGCCGCCGGCCTGCCGATCCTGCCGGTCCCGAGCGCCGGCGATCGCATCGACGGCTTCGTGCTGGAGCGCGTGCTGTCGGACGGCAAATACACCCGCGTCTTCGCCGCGAGGGACGGGGAGGGCGGCGACCGCCTGGTCCTGAAGTTCCCCAAGCCCGCCCTGTTGTCCGAGAGCGGCGCGCGCGGCGCCTTCCTGCGCGAGAGCTTCATCGGCCGCCGCATCGACAGCCCCTTCGTCGGCAAGACCCTGAGCCTGGAGCCCGGCCGTCAGAGCGGTCTCTACATCGCTCAACCGCTTTACGTCGGCCGCACCCTGCACGCGAAGATCGCGGACGAACCGTTTGATATCGAGTCGGGTCTCGACATCGCCATCCGCCTGTCGAAGGGCGTGGCGGCGCTCCACCGCCTCGGCGTCGCCCATCGCGACATCAAGCCCGACAACGTTATCCTGGAGGCTGACGGCGGCCTCAAGCTCATCGACCTCGGCGTCGCCCGTCTGCCGCGCGTCGAGGAGTTCGCTGAAGCCGAGGCCCCCGGCACCCCTGGCTACAAGGCGCCGGAGATGTTCGCGGGCGCCCCCGGCGACGCCCTGACCGACCAGTATGCGCTCGGCGTCACCCTCTATCGCATCTTCACCGGCGACTATCCGTCCGGTCAGGAGACCGAGTTCAGCCGCATCCGCTTCGACCGCCCGACTCGCCCGACCCAGCACCGCCCCGACATGCCCGCCTGGCTGGAGGCCGCCATCCTGCGCGCCCTGTCGGTCGATCCCGCCGACCGCTTCGACAGCGTCGAGGAACTGATCCACGTCCTGGAAGCCGGCAGCGCCGCCGCCGTCCCGCCCCGCCGCAACCTGTCGCTGATGGAGCGCGAACCGGTGCGATTCTGGCAGGCGGTCAGCGCGGTTTTGTTTGTGTTGCTGCTGGTGAGTTGGATGCTGCGGTAGAAGCGCTTCTAGGGCGACGCGAACACCTCATTGAACTGGGCTTTCTTGGTATGGTTGAGCCTTTTCGATCGACATGGTAACTCAGCCGAGTAACGTTGTTCGTCAGGTTCTGCCGATGGAATGGCTCTCACACATTGTTCAGGGCCTTGGCGACCTCGTCGTCACGGTGACCGGAGGTCTGGTAGATTTAGCGCCGGTGTCCTCGGCGGTTGGTCTCACCCTAGCAGTAGTTCATCTGTTCAGGAGGGAATCGATTGACGGATTTCGACGGCGGTATACTCGCACCTACGCCAAAACGACGGCTAAAGATCACGCGATAAACGTTATCGTAATGCCATTCATAACTATTGATGCCTTAGTCGATAAGGTTTTGGCAAAGCCTGCCCCAATATTCTTCATTCCAATAACATTCATTGCAATGATATTTGCCGTAGTTGCAGTTGGCAAAGTCGGTACTGCTGGCGTATTGGCGCTTCTGGCAGTACTATAGCCCTTTGACTCGTCATGCCTTTATGCGCGCCCAATCCCCACATTGGTTTCTGAACCACGTCAGCTGACGCTTGGCGTAGTTGCGGGTGGCCTGCTTAATCGCCGCCGTCGCCTCGGCCAGCGTCGTCTCTCGCGCCAGATAGCCCGCTAGTTCACGCACCCCCACGGCCTTCATCGCAGGCAGGGCGGGATCCAGCCCCCGCGCCGTCAGAGCCCGAACCTCCTCCAGCGCCCCCGCTGCGACCATCGTATCGACCCTCGCATCGCAGGTGGCATAGAGGGCCGCTCGCTCCGGTTCGATCACCATCCGGGCATAGCTCCCCGGCGCCAGCAATGGCCGGGTCGCGGCGCGCCAGTCCGACAGCGATCGCCCGGTCGCCCGCGCCACCGCATAGGCGCGTGTCAGGCGCTGGCGGTCGCCGCTCTCGATGGCGGCCTCGGCGGGCGGGTCGAACGTGGCCAACCGCAGCCGGAAGGTGGTCTCGCCCTCGGTGTCGTAGAGCGCCAGCGCTTCCTCACGCGCTGCAGGCGGAACCTCGGGAATGTCCGCCAACCCCTTCGTCAGGGCGGAGAAGTAGAGCCCCGTCCCGCCGACCAGCAACGCCGGCCGCCCCATCGCCTTCAGCTCCGCCAGCAGCGGGATCACCGCTCGCGTCCACCGCCCGACCGACCAGGGCTCGGCCGCATCGGCGACGCCATACAGGTGATGCGGCGCCCCCGCCTCGTCCTCCGCCGAGGGCCGCGCCGACAGGATGCGCAGGTCGGCGTAGAGCTGCTGGCTGTCGGCGTTGACGATCGCAGCTCCGGTCGCCTCGGCGATCTCCAGCGCGCGCCGGGACTTTCCAGACGCGGTCGGGCCGGCGATCAGGGTGATCAGGGCAGGGCGGGGCACATCGGGCTCGCTAGCGGCGGACTGTGGCGATAGAACGCGCGTCCCGAACCCGCAACCGAGACCCGAACCCCGTGATCGACCGCGCCGCCGTCGAGGCCGTCCTGAACGCCATTCCCGACCCCGCCACGGGCAGGGGGCTGGTCGAGTCCGGCGTCGCCAAGGGACTGACGGTCGCCGTCGACCGCGCGGGCTTCGTCATTGAGGTGCCCGCCGCCGCCGTCGCCGCCTACGCCCCCGTCCGCGACGCCGCAGAGGCGGCCTTGAAGGCCATGCCGGGCATGGCGCGGGTCTCCGTCGTCCTGACCGCCGAGGCCGCTCCGCCCGCCCGCAAGGCGTCCCTGTCCAGGGAGGCCGTCGACCAGACCCGGCCCCGCGCCCCTGTCCCTACGGACCGTCCCGCCCACGTCCGCCGCGTGCTCGCCGTCGCCAGCGGCAAGGGCGGGGTGGGCAAGTCCACGGTGTCGGTGAACCTCGCCGCCGCCTTCGCCCGCGCGGGCCTGTCGACCGGCATTCTCGACGCCGACGTCCACGGCCCCAGCCTGCCGACGATGCTGAGCCTGCGCGGCAAGCCCGACTACCGCGACGGCATGATGGAGCCGCATCTGGCCCACGGCCTGAAGGCCATGTCGGTGGGTCTGCTGACCAAGGCCGAGGACGCCATGGTCTGGCGCGGCCCCATGGCGTCCCAGGCCCTGACCCAGATGCTGACCCAGACCCGCTGGGGCGCGGCGGAGGCGCCGCTCGACATCCTCGTCGTGGACCTGCCGCCCGGCACCGGCGACGTGCAGCTGACCCTGATCCAGAAGACGCCGCTGGACGGCGCCGTCATCGTCTCCACGCCGCAGGAGGTCGCGCTGGCCGACGCGCGTCGCGCCCACACCCTGTTCCAGCGCGTCAACGTCCCGACGCTCGGCCTGATCGAGAACATGTCCGGAGACATCTTCGGCCGGGGAGGGGGGGCGGCCGAAGCCGGCCGGCTCGGCATCGAGGACCTCGGTGATCTGCCGCTTGACGCGTCGGTCCGCCAGGCGGGCGACGCGGGCGCGCCCTTGCAGACTGGCGGCATCGCCGCCCGGTTCGACCGGATCGCCGCGACGCTGAAGGCGAAGTTGGAGCTCTAGCCGCAACTGTCCACCGCGGAATGGCCCCGAGAAAATTCGCCGTCAGCAGGTTTTCAAACGCAACGCCACGCGTCACCTTGGCCGCACCTTCCGCCCCGAGAAACTTCATGAGCGTCGACGTCCTGTTCCGCCCCTTCACCATCAAGGGGCTGATCCTGCCCAACCGCATCGTCATGGCACCCATGACCCGATCGTTCAGCCCGGGCGGCATCCCGACCTCCGACGTGGCGGCCTACTATCGTCGTCGGGCCGAGGGGCAGGTGGGGCTGATCATCACCGAGGGCACGGTCGTCGAACGCCCCGCCGCCCGCAACGACGCCAACGTGCCCGTCTTCCACGGCGAGGCCCTGCCGCAATGGAAGACCGTCGTCGACGAGGTCCACGCCGCCGGCGGCCTGATCGCGCCCCAGATCTGGCACGTCGGCTCGGCGCGGGGGCAGGGGGCCGAGTGGTCGCCTCTGGGCCAGGTTGACAGCCCGTCCGGTCTCGTCGCGCCCGGCAAGCAGAAGTACGCGCCGATGACCGAGGAGGACATCGCCGACACCATCGCCACCTTCGGAAAGTCGGCCCGCGCCGCCCGCGAGCTCGGCTTCGATGCCGCCGAGATCCATTCCGCCCACGGCTATCTGATCGACCAGTTCTACTGGGCCGGACTGAACGCGCGAGGCGACCGCTGGGGCGGTCCGACGATCGCCGAGCGCGCCCGTTTCGGGGTCGAGGTGGTCAAGGCGGTGCGCGAGGGGCTCGGCCCGGACCTGCCGCTGATCATCCGCCTGTCCCAGTGGAAGCAGCAGGACTACGCCGCCCGGATCGCCGAGACGCCTGACGAGATGGCGGAATGGCTGACGCCCCTGTCGGACGCGGGCGTGGACGTCTTCCACTGCTCCCAGCGCCGCTTCTGGGAACCGGAGTTCGAGGGCTCGGACCTGAATTTCGCGGGCTGGGCCAAGACGATCACCGGCAAGCCGACCATCAGCGTCGGCTCGGTCGGCCTAGACGGGGAGTTCATCGCCGCGTTCGGCGGAGCGGGCTCGCAGCCCGCCTCGCTCGACGGCCTGATCGCCCGCATGGAACGCGAGGAGTTCGACCTGATCGCCGTCGGCCGGGCCCTGCTGTCCGACCCTCACTGGGTGCAGAAGATCCGCGACGGTCGCCGGGACGAGCTGAAGCCGTTCGCACGGGACCATATGGCGGTGCTGCACTAGCGGACGGCGCGGCGAACGCGCACCTCGTGCCGCGCCGCTCGACGCTCTAGACTGCCGTCATGACTCTCGCGGGCGTCCTGCTTTCCACCTTCTGGCTCAGCCTGATCATCGGCGCGCGCTACCTGCTGATCGCGGGCGCCGTCTGGTGGGCGGTCTGGGGCAGGGCGTCCGGCGTCGGCACGCGGCTGAACCGCGAGGGCCCGTCGCGTCGCCTGATGCTCCACGAGATCAAGTTCTCCCTCCTTTCGACGCCCATCTACGCCTTCCCGACCGCGATCGCGCTTGAGGCGTGGAAGGCCGGGGGCACGATGATCTACGTCGATCCTCTGGCGTATCCGCTGTGGTGGCTCCCGGTCAGTTTCCTGCTGCTGCTCATCATCCAGGACACCCACTACTACTGGACCCACCGCCTGCTGCATGACCGGCGGCTGTTCAGCTGGGCGCATGCGGCGCATCACCGGGCGAGGGACCCCAGTCCCTTCGCCAGCTTCGCCTTCGATCCGGCGGAGGCCGCGCTGACGGCCTGGCTTCTGCCGCTGCTGGCCTTCGTCATGCCGCTGAACATCTGGATGCTGGCGGTGCTGCTGGCCGTGATGACCGCGACGGCCGTGATGAATCACTGCGGTTGGGAGATGTGGCCAGACAGCTGGGTGCGAGGCCGCGTCGGATCGCAACTCATCACGGCGACACACCACAGCCGTCACCACACGCACATGAAGACGAACTTCGGTCTGTATTTCCGGTTCTGGGATCGAGTCTGCGGCACGGATGCCATGCCGGCCGCAAGAGAGGAGCCGTCCAGAGCGGCCTGACGTCAGCTGTTCGACCGTGAATCGCCTAAGATATATTATGCGAAATTCCGGACATGGACGAGCTCAGGACTTGATACGGAAGTGGTAGCCAAGTCGCTCAAATCCCTCCCGATCATAGAACCGATGAGCGTCCATCCGCGCCATTCCTGAATCCAGATGCACCTCACCGCGCCCCTCAGCCTTGGCGACGGCTTTCACATGATCCACGAGCGCCTTTCCGACGCCCGTCGATCGCTCGGTGTCGCTTACGACCAGATCGTCGATCTGCAGTATCCGACCGCAGTACAGCAGCTCCATCGGCCGAACGCCCGCAACGCCGACGACGACGCCGTCGCGCATGGCCGCAAAGACCCTGAAGCCGTCGGTCACGCGCATTCGTCCGACGATGGCGAGATAATCAGCCTCCCTCAGATGAGGTCTTAACTGCGCCATGACCGGCCAGGTCTGCGCCAGGTCGTCGTCGTCGATCTCTTCGATCCGCAAGGCGCTCATCCTGGCTCCAGCGCCAGCGTTGCCGACCAGCCGTCGTAGGCGACCTCGACGCCCGTCGGAGTCAGGGCCGCCAGCGCGTTGTAGTCCAGATCGATGTGCAGATTGGTCAGCACGGCGCGTTCCACGCCAGCCGCCGCGATCCACGCCAGCGCCTGATCGACGTTGGCGTGCGTCGGATGCCGGGTCCAGCGCAAGGAGTCGATGATCCAGAGCGCCGAGCCGCGCACAGCCTCGATCGCGGCGTCATCGAGGTCGGAGATGTCGCTCGAGTAGCTGACCGGACCCAGCCGATAGCCGACCGACCGTATAGGCCCGTGCGCCTGATCGAAGGTTACGACCGGGATGGCGCCGCCCGGACCTTCGATCGTCCATCTCACGCCATGCGGCGGCAGATCGTGCGCCTCGACGATGGCCGGATAGCCCACCTGGGACTCGAAGATGTAGTCAAAACGCTTTGTAAGCGCTGACTTTGTCGCCCCATCCATCCATGCCGGCACGCGCTTTCGCCGGCGCAAGGCGAACACCCGCAGATCATCGATCCCGTGGGTCTGGTCGGCGTGGTCGTGGGTATAGAGCACGGCATCCACCCGGCTCGCTCCCGCCGCCAGCATCTGCTCGCGCAGGTCCGGCGAGGTGTCGATCAGGACTGCCGTCTCTCCCTCCGGCCCCCGCCGCCGCGCCAGCATGGAACACCGGGTGCGTCGGTTCTTCGGCTCGGCGGGATCGCAAGCACCCCAATCCCCGTCGCCGCGTGGAACGCCGCCCGACGAGCCGCAGCCCAGGATCGTGACCTCCAGCGCGTCGCTCACGCCCCCTCCGGCCTCGGAATACGGTCGAACAACGCGAAGAAGGCGTCCGTCGTCCGCGCCTCCGCCTCCTCCCGGCTCCAGCCCCGAATGTCGGCCAGGGCCTGGAGCACATGACCGATGTAGGCCGGCTCGTTCCGACGACCCCGATGCGGCACGGGCGCCAGGTAGGGACAGTCCGTCTCGACGATGATCCGCTTGGCCGGCATGGCGCGGATCACGGCCCTCACATCCTCGGCCGCCTTGAAGGTGGCGATGCCCGAGACCGAGAACCACGCGCCCATTTCCGCCGCCTGTTCCGCCAGTTCCGCTCCGCTGGTGTAGCAGTGCATGAGGAAACGGAACGGCCCCTCCGCCGCCTCTTCGCGCAGGATCGCCCCCATCCGGTCGTCGGCTTCGCGCGTGTGGACCACCAGCGGCAGCCCCGTCCGGCGCGCGGCCGCTATGTGGGCCCGGAACACCGTCTCCTGCTGGTCGCGCGGGCTGAGGTCATAGTGGAAATCCAGCCCGCACTCGCCGATCCCGACCACGCGCGGCCGCTGGGCCAGGTCGATAAGGACCTCAGGCGTCACATGAAGATGGTCCCTGGCCTCATGCGGATGGACCCCCACCGTGCACCAGATGTCCGGATGCGCCATGGCCAGCCCGTGCGTGGCCTCGAACGTCGACAGCTTGTCGGAGATCTCGACCATCATGCCGACGCCGACCTCGCGCGCCCGAGCGATGACGGCGTCGCGGTCCTCGTCGAACTGTGGGGCGTGCAGGTTCACATGACTGTCGATCAGCATCAGGCGACCCTGTCGCGCGTTCGCTTCAGGTCGGCCAGCGCGGCCGCCAGCAGGTCGGCCCGGTCCAGATTGACCGCTGCCGCCCGCTCAGGCAGGTCGGTCAGCCGACCCCAGAGCTCGGACCAGGCCTCCCCCCTGCCCCCGGCCGCCAGCGCGCGATCTCTCACGGCCGCGGCCAGCCGATCCATCAGGGCCTCGAACCGCGCCTGCCCCTCCGCGCCCCGAAAGCCGTCAGCGACGGACAGCGCCTCGGCGGCGTCGATCTGACCGTCATCGACCCAGCGCCGGGCCAGAGCATCCAGCGCCAGGCTGGTGCTCGACGCCAGCGTCAGCGCTGCGCCCGGCGATCCCCGCGCCATATCCGCGATTTGGTCGGCTTCGGCTGTGTCCAGTTCGGTCTGACGCTCGACCAGCCGGGCGATCTCTCCGCGCTCCATCGCCGGAAAGGTCAGGCGCCGGCACCGAGACCGGATCGTGGCCAGCAATCGGCCTGGCGCATGGGTGACCAGGAACAGCACGCCTCGCTCGGGCGGCTCCTCAAGAACTTTCAGCAAGGCATTGGCGGCGTTGACGTTCAGGTCGTCAGCCGCGTCGATGATGGCCACCCGATAGGGCGCTTGCGACGGGCTCTTGGAGAAGAACTCCGGCAGGTCGCGGGCCTGATCCACCGAGATCGACTTCTTGGTCTTGCCACCCTCGACCAGCCGCTCCAGCACCAGCAGATCGGGATGAGATTGCGCGCAGATCAGCTGGCTGACCGGGTCGCCGGGCGCCGCGCCGAGCGGCCCGCGCGAGACGTCCGGCCTCGCCCCCAGCAACGTCCGCGCCGCGCGATAGGCGAAGGTCGCCTTGCCGATGCCCTCCGGCCCGCACAACAGCCAGGCGTGGTGCAGCCGCGCCCGCTCCCGCGCATCGACGAAGGCCCGCTCCGCAGCCTCGTTCGGCACAAGATCGAACCGGTCGCGCGGATGGCTCACAGCAGAGGCTCCACAGCCGCCCACACCCGCTCTGCGACCGCATCAGGTTCGCCGGCGGCGTCGATCAGCCGGCACCGGTCCGGGTTGGCTTCGGCGACGGCGCGGAAACCCTCGCGCAGCCGCGCATGAAAGGCCGCGCCCTTGGTTTCGAACCGCGTCTCGCCCACGCCGCGCCCCAGCGCCCGCTCCAGCCCGACCTCGAACGGCAGGTCGAACACCAGCGTCAGGTCCGGTTGATGATCGCCGACCACGCCGCGCTCTATCGCGGCGACGAGCTCCAGGTCCGCCCCGCCCGCCAGTCCCTGATAGACCCGGCTGGAATCGGCGAAGCGATCGCATACGACCCAGCGCCCGGCCGAAAGCGCCGGCACGATGGTCCGCTCCAGATGATCGGACCGCGCGGCGTACATCAGCAGCAGCTCGGTCCGCGCCGACCATCGCTCCGCCGCGCCGGAGACGACCAGCGCCCGAATGTCCTCGGCGCCCGGCGATCCCCCCGGCTCGCGCGTCCGCAGCACATCCAGCCCGCGGCCCGCCAGCCGCTCGACCAGCCGCGCCGCCTGGGTGGACTTGCCGGTCCCCTCCCCGCCTTCGAATGTGATGAACCTGCCACGAGTCACGCTGGCACAATGGCGGGGCGCGGCGACGGGGCCAAGGCCGCGCCGCCCGGAAAGTGGGGATCAGCCCGACGGAATCAGCTGGGCCGAGGAAAAGCCCCGTGCGATCGTGTCCTGCCGCGCCCGCTCGGCGGCGTTGGCGTCGGGCCACGGGCCTGTGATGACGCGAAACATCGCTCCGTTGGTCGCGGCCTGAACCTGGGCGGGGCCGCCCACCCGCTCCGCCGTCGCCCGCGCCGCCTGCGCGTCGGGGAACGCCGCCACCTCGATCCAGTAGGTCTGCCGCGGCTCCGACACCGGAACAGAAGGCCCCGCTGCGGGCGCAGGCACCTCGGCGATCTGCAGCCTCTGCCCGCCGCCCAGCCGCGGCGCCCGACCCAGATAGCGCACTCGGACCTCTCCGACGCCCCGCCCCAGCATGTCCAGCTCTTCGGCCGCCCCGCGCGACAGGTCGATGATCCTCCCGTCGACGAAGGGCCCCCGGTCATTGACCCGGAGCACAACGCGCCGCCCGTTGGCGAGGTTGGTCACCTCCACCAGCCCCGGCAGCGGCAACGTCTTGTGGGCCGCTGTCAGGGCGTGCATGTCGAACCGCTCGCCGGTCGCGGTGGGCCGCCCGTGGAACTGATCGCCGTACCAGGACGCCAGCCCGGTCTCGTCGTAGCTCGGCTGCTCCTCGGGCCGATACCACCGCCCCCTAATCTGATAGGGCCGCATGGTCCCCGAGACGATCGGCGCGGGATCGGTCACCTCCGGGATCGCGGCGATATCGACCCGTCGGGCCCCCGACGGAGCCGTCGCGCAAGCGGCTACGCCCGCGAGCAGACTGGCGAGCGCTGCGGCTCTGGCCGTGCGTCTGAAAAAAGTCGGCTGCAAAACCATGCCGACAGGATCGTCGCCGCGATTTCCCTTTTGGTTAACGCCGCGTCCGCTGCTATCCCCTGACCCGCCGGACAGGTGGCCGAGTGGTTTAAGGCAGCGGTCTTGAAAACCGCCGTAGGTGGAAGCCTACCGTGGGTTCGAATCCCACCCTGTCCGCCAGCCCTATGGCGTCTCCGACACCAGCACCGTCCCGAACAGCGGGGGAAGCGTTATCTCGATCGTCCCGTCCGCCGCGACGGACGCCCCGCTCAAGGCGTCCACATAGGCTCGCCCCGCCAGCGCCGGCGGCAGCGTCACCCTAACCGTCCGCGCCGTCCCCGCGTTGTTGATCGCCACGAGGGCCGCGACCCCATCCAGCATTCTCGGCGCCACCACGACCGAAGCGTCGGCCAGCAGCGGCGATCCCAGCTCGCCCAGCGCAAGCACCGGATGCTGTCGTCGCAGGGCCAGGATGCGTCGCATCTCGGCCTGCAGCGCCAGGTCCGGCGACCCGCCCTGATCCGGCCAGGGATAGGTGCGGCGGTTGTCCGGATCCTCGCCGCCCGTCACCCCGGCCTCGTCGCCGTAGAAGACGGTCGGCGCGCCCGGCCAGGCCACCTGCATCAACACCGCCAGCCGATAGCGCCTGCGCGCCTCCGCCGCCCGTTCAGGATCGTCCCCCCGGTCGCCGAGCAGCCAAAGGCTGCGCGCCGTGTCGTGGGTCGACAGCAGGTTCATGGACGCTCGCCACGACGCCGCCGGATAGAGCTCCCGCATCAGCTCGATGTTGCGATAGTTCGCCGCCACGTCCCCGCCCGCGGCGATGTCCAGCGCCGTGTTGCGGAAGATGTAGTTCATCGTCCCGTCGAAGCTATCGCCCAGGAAGTACTTGGACGAATCGAACCAGGTCTCGGCGATGGTCACCGCCTCGGGGTCGTGCGCCTTCACCGCCGCGCGCCACGGCCGCCAGAAGTCGTCGGGGACCCAGGGGGCCACGTCCATCCGCCAGCCCGAGGCCCCCCGATCCAGCCACAGCCGCGTCACCGAGTCCGGCGCCCCGAAGGCGAAGTCCCGGAACGACGCCGAGGCCTCGTTCAGCTCCGGCAAGTCCCGCGCCCCGGTCCAGCCGCTGTAGCGGTCGTCCGGGTCCTCCCGGCTGGGATCGAGCCGATACCAGTCCGCGGAGGGGCTGTCGGTCCGCACCTCTCCGCTCTCGAGCGCGCCGATGCCTGGATGCTTCCCGAAGCGATCGAAATACAGGCTGTCCCGGCCCGTATGGTTGAACGACACGTCCACGATCACGCGGATGCCCCGCGCCGCCGCCTCGCGCGTCAGGCGCTCGAAGTCGGCGTTGGTTCCGAACGCCGGATCGACGCTCCGATAGTCGCCGGTATCGTATTTGTGGTTGCTGGCGGCCGTGAAGATCGGCGTCATGTAGAGTGCCGTCACGCCCAGATCGGCCATGTGATCCAGCCGCTCGATGATCCCGGCCAGATCGCCGCCGAAGAAGTCGTTGCCACCGCGCCCGTCCGACCCGTCTCCGGAGCCCGGCCGGAACGGCCGCGCGTTCCAGTCCGCATGCACCTCCACAGAGCCGTCCTGAAAGGTGTTCGGCCCCGGTCGCGGATCGTTGCTCGGGTCGCCGTTCCGGAACCGCTCGGGAAAGACGTAATACCAGACCGCCTGCTGGGCCCAGGCCGGGACCGCGTAATCCGCCGCGTGGACCGTCAGCCTGAACCGCCGGATCGCCGTGGGGTCGGCGGGCGCATCGGCGGCGACCCCCTCCCCGTTCGCGCCCCGCTCCCGGGTCCAGTAGATGGGCGCCGAGTTGTTCTGATAGACGAAGCGTCGTCCGCCCGCCTCGACATCGAACCAGTAGCCATAGACGCCCGGTTCGGCGAAGGCCCGTGACGTCGTCCAGCGCCCGTCTGGCTCCTGCGTCATCGCCACACGCACCGGGTCCTCATAGGCCAGGATGTCCTGGTTTCCCTCCAGCCGGCGTCGTTCGACAACCAGGGTCACCCGCGCGTCGGCCGGCGCGCCGTCCAGGCCGAAGGCGATCTTCGTTCCCTCCGCGACCGCTCCGAACGGCGCGCGGTGGCGCAGATCGCGGCTGTCGTGGCGCAGGCTGCGCAGCCGGGCGTCCGACAGCGGCTCCGGACGCGGCTCGGCGCGCGTCACGGTCAGGACGGGCGCGACGTCTCCGGGCCGCAGCCGGATCGTGCTCCAGCCGTCGAAGCGGTGACGCAGGTTGTCGCTCCCGCCCTGGTCGGCGCGGGCGACGGGGATGGCCCCGCCGTCGCCTTCGCTGTCCCTCGGCGCGGCGAAGCTGGCGCTCGGCGTCCAGCCGGCGTCGGCGATCTTGAAGTCCTGGGCGCCCTGCAGCTCGGCCGTGACCACATAGGCGTCGCAGTCCCAGGCGAAGGCGTATTCCTCCGCCGCGGCCCAGCCGCTCATGGCTCCGCGCAGATAGAGCCGCGTCTCGCCCAGCGGCGGAGGCCCGCAACGATCGGCGGCGGCCTCCGGGATGGAGGCGCAGCCGCCGATCAGGCCCGCCGCGATCAGGCCAAGCGCAGCGACCCGCCTCACGGCTGGCCGGCGGCCGGAGCGGTTTTCACATGGCGATCCAGCCAGTCGACCATCTCCCACAGGGTGTGGCCGACGGACTCCCGCGCCCGATACCCGTGCGCCTCGTGCGGCAGGACCACATACCGCGCCGTCGCCCCCGTTCCCTTCAGCGCGGCGTAGAACCGCTCGGACTGGACCGGGAAGGTGCCGGAGTTGTCGTCGGCCTCGCCGTGGATCAGCAGGATCGGCTCATTGATCCGGTTGGCGTAGGTGAAGGGCGACATCTCCGTATAGGTGTCCGTCGCCTCCCAATAGGTCCGCTGTTCGGCCTGGAAGCCGAACGGCGTCAGGGTGCGGTTATAGGCCCCCGACCGCGCGATCCCGGCCCGGAACAGGTCCGTGTGGGCCAAGAGATTCGCCGTCATGAAGGCCCCGTAGCTGTGGCCGCCCACGGCGATCCGGTTCCGGTCCGCCACGCCCATGCCGACGACCGCGTCGACCGCCGCCTGGGCGCTGGCCGACAGCTGCTCGATGTAGGTGTCGTTGGGCTCTGCCCCGTCCACGCCGACGATCGGCATGGAGGGATCGTCCAGCACCGCATAGCCCTGGGTCAGCAGGAACAGGTGGCTGGACCCGCCCGGCCGCACGAAGCGGTTGTCGGTGTCGACCACCTGCCCCGCGACCGCCGCATCCGTGAACTCCGCCGGATAGGCCCACATCACCAGCGGCAGCGGCCCGTCGCGCGCCGCGTCGTAACCGGCGGGCAGATACAGCGTGCCCGACAGCTGCACCCCGTCGGCGCGGCTGTAGGTGATGGTCTGGCGCGTCACCCCGGCCAGCTGCGGCGCCGGATCGGGGAAGGTCGTCAGGGCCTGGGGCTCGGCCGCGTCCAGATCGCGGATGACCATATTGGGCGGGGCGGCCTGGGTTTCCCGCCGCGACACGAACCGGCGACCGTCGTCGTCCAGCAAGCCCACGATGGTCTCATAGCTGCCGGGCGCCGAGCGCCACAGCTCGGTCCGCTCGCCGGTGTCCAGGTTCATCCGCGCCAGGAAGGGATACTCCCCCTGCCGCGTTGCGCCCGGCCCGTCCATCAGGATGGTCCGCCCCTCGCCGGCGAAGGTCATGACCGGCCGACCCGCCGCATTAGGCTCGGTCAGCGGCGTGCCCGGGTCGTTGTAGCGGTCCTGATAGTTCCGCTCGACGAGCACCCGGCCCTCGCCCGGATTGGACGGATCGACCAGGAAGCGGGTCTCGTGGCGGGTGTTGAACCAGCGGCTGTAGACGATGGCCGTATCGTCGCGGCCCCAGCTGACTCCGGCATAGCGTTCCGGCAGGTCGATCAGCCGCGTGGGGGCCGCACTGAACGGCGCGGCCTGCATGAAGACCCGGTCGCGCACCTCGGCCCGGCCGCGCGGATCGCCCCCGTCCTGCGCCTCGGCCCAGACCAGCGTGGCCGGCGCATCGGCGCGCCAGCTGACCGAGCGCGGCCCGGTCGCCACGGCGTCGAAGGGCGGCGGGATGTTGTCGCGCAGCGGCAGGTCCGCGACCCGGTGCACAACCCGTCCTGTCAGGTCCGTGACCACGATATCCGTCGGAAACAGGCCTGCCGGCGTGGCGTAGCTGTAGGGCCGCTTGACGCGCGTCTGCAGGATGTAGCGCCCGTCCGGCGAGATCGACGCCCCCAGCACGATCCCCGGTTCGCCCACCGGCGTCAGCCGGCCGTCCAGGCTCGCCAGCGTCGGCTGGGCGGTGAAGTAGTGGTCGAACAGCCGCTCGTCGGCCGGGCTGCCCAGCAGGTCCTGATAGGTCCGCACCGGCCGCGCCGATCCGCCCGTCTGCTCCACGATCGGCCCGGTCGGCGCCGCGTCCGCGACCGGCGCCGCGCCGCGCCCGGCTGGGACCGCACGGAACAGGATCGACCGGCTGTCCGGCGCCCATTCCACGCCGGCGCCGGCCGCCGCATTGACCACTGCCCCCGTCAGCGCCGACGCCGCGCCGGTGCGCGCATCCACGACCCAGAGCTCGAGCCCGTCGGCGGCATCCCTCAGGACCGCAACCTTGCCCCCGTCCGGCGACCAGGTCGGAGAGATGAAGCGCGAACCCGCCGGCAGGGCCGCGGCGACCTCGGCCCCGCTCGCCACATCCTTGAAGGTGATGGAGGTCAGCCACGCGACCCGCCCGTTCGACGGCCCGTTGTTCCGGGGATTGATCCGGTAGCCCGCCAGCCTCAGCGTCGGCTCCGCCAGCTCGGAGATCGGCGGCAGATTGGCGCGGCTGAACAGCGCCAGTCGCTGCCGGTCCGGCCCCAGGCTGGCGATCGGCGTCGGCTCGGCGTCGAGGATGTCGGCTATGGGTGCGGGCGGCTGCTGATAGAGCGCTGCGTCTCCCGGCGTCTGCGCCAGAACCGGCGCCGAGACCGCCACCAGGGCCGCGCTCGCGACCGCCATACCCCACCGAACCATCGACATGGACATACTCCCCGAATGCATGATCTTGCGTCGCGCCCGTTCCCGCCGCGACGGCGGCGACACTCGACCCGGAAGCACGGCGAAGCGCAAGGGCCCGCGCGCTCCGTATCCTTAACAGGCCGTTCAGCCTCAGTTCATGGACGCCCTTGGAAGCTGCCCTGCAGTCGGGCTTTCCCCGCGCTCGACCGAACATCGCGCGCGGGCGTGTATGGAGGACGAGCATGAAGACGAAGACCCTGATCATCGGCGCCCTCGCCACCCTGGCCACCGTAGCCGCCCCGATGGCCGCGTCGGCCCAGCATTGGCGAGGCGACCGCGACCGCGACGGCCGTTATGAACGTTGGGAGCGTCGTGCGGACCGCAACCGCTATGACGGCGGCCGCTACACTGAACGGGAGCGCTACAACGACTGGCGTCGCGGCCAGCGCGACCAGTACCGCGACGGCCGCCGCTATGGCCCGCCCTATGGCAACGCTTACGGCTATCACCGGAACCGTTGGTACCGCGGCGCGACCATTCCCTACGACTACCGCAGCCGCTGGTACGTGCGGGACTATCACCGCTACGGCTATGCTCCGCCGCCGCGCGGCTACGGCTACTACCGCACGGACACCGGCGACATCGTTCTGGCGGCCATCGCCACGGGCGTGATCATCTCGCTGCTGAACAACTAAACACGGCGTCCAAGCCGGTGATGGGCCCGTCCGGAGCGATCCGGACGGGCCTTGTCGTATCGGCGATCGAGGAACCCGGCGTGCGGCCTCCGGTTCTAGACCGGAGAGGAGAGCGCCATGACCGACCCCAGACCCGATCAAGCCAGGCAGAACCCGAACGAACAGGCCGAAACGCCCAAGCCCCGCGATCCCGATCCCCGCATGGGAGAATCGCCCGCCAAGCCCGCGACCGGCGGCGAAGGCGCGGCCGGGGCCGGCGGCCCCGACGGCTTCGGAACCGGCACATGAGCATGCGCTTCTTCAAGGTCGCGCTCGACGGCCCGCACGGCCGCCGCGAGATCGTCGTCCCCTCCCCGACCGAGGTCCAGGCCGGCGACGCCGCAGCCGTCGAAGCCCGGCCGGGCGAAGCCATCGCCCGCATCACCGAGGTCGACAGCGAGTATCAGCACGCCGACGCCCTGCCGCCGACGACCCAGACCGCCCAGATGCCCCAGCCGCCCAGCTTCGAGCCGGTCGAGCACGACCGGACGAACCTCGACCAGAGCCGGACCTAGAGCCCCAGCTTGGCCTTCAGGATGTCGTTGACGGCGGCGGGGTTCGCCTTTCCGCCCGTTGCCTTCATGACCTGACCGACGAACCAGCCGATCGCCTGGGGCTTCTCGGCTACGGCGGCGGCCTTGTCCGGATTGGCGGCGATGATCTCGTCGATGGCCTTCTCGATCGCGCCGGTGTCGGTGACCTGTTTCAGGCCATGCTTCTCGACCACCTCGACGGGCGAGCCTTCGCCGTTCCAGACGTGGTCGAACACCTCCTTGGCGATCTTGGACGAGATCGTCCCGTCCTCGATCAGGGCCACCAGCTCCGCGATGTGCGCCGCCGGCGCCGGGCTCTCGGAGAAGTCCTTGCCGTCCGCCGCCAGACGCGCCGACAGCTCGTTGGTCACCCAGTTGGCCACCAGCTTGGCGTCGCGCCCCTTGGCCGCCGCCTCGAAGTAGTCCGCCTTGGCCTGTTCGGAGATCAGGACGACCGCGTCGTACTGCGACAGCCCGTACTGCTCCATAAGCCGCCGACGCTTCTCGTCCGGCAGCTCGGGCAGGTTGGCCTTGATCTCGTCGATCCACGCCTGCTCCAGCTCAAGCGGGAGCAGGTCGGGGTCGGGGAAGTAGCGATAGTCGTTCGCCTCCTCCTTGGACCGCATCGACCGCGTCTCGCCCTTCACCGGATCGAACAGCCGCGTCTCCTGGATGATCGATCCGCCGTCCTCCAGGATCTCGATCTGACGCCGGGCCTCGTACTGGATCGCCTGAGAAATGAAGCGGAAGCTGTTGACGTTCTTGATCTCGCAGCGCGTGCCGAACGGCTCGCCGGGCCGCCGCACCGACACGTTCACGTCGGCGCGCAGATTGCCCTTCTCCATGTCGCCGTCGCAGGTGCCCAGATAGATCAGGATGGTCCGGATCTTCTTGACGTAGGCGACGGCCTCCTCGGGGCTGCGCAGATCGGGCTTCGACACGATCTCCATCAGCGCCGTGCCCGCGCGGTTCAGGTCGACGTAGCTCTCGGTCGGCGACAGGTCGTGGATCAGCTTGCCGGCGTCCTGCTCCAGGTGCAGCCGCTCGATGCCGACGTTGAAGAAGCTGCCATCCTCGGCCTCGACCTCGACCACGCCCTCGCCGACGATCGGGAAATACAGCTGGCTGATCTGATAGCCGGTCGGGAGGTCCGGATAGAAGTAGTTCTTCCGGTCGAACTGGCTGCGATTGTTGATCTTGGCCTTCAGGCCCAGGCCCGTCTTGACCGCCTGCTCGACGCAGTAACGGTTCAGCGTCGGCAGCATGCCGGGAAAGCCGGCGTCGACCAGCGACACCTGCTCGTTCGGCCCGGCGCCGAAGCCCACGGCCGCGCCGGAGAACAGCTTGGCCTTGGACGCCACCTGGGCGTGGATCTCCAGGCCCATGACGATCTCCCAGGGTCCGGTGCGCCCCTGGATCAGCTTCGGATTGGTCAGAGTGTCGGTCATCCGCCGTGATTAGCGCCGAGGCGCGCCAAGCGGAAGCGCGTGTCTTGAGCCTGTCGCGATTTCAGGATCATCTGCGCCTTCCCCAAACGGAGCCTGATCCATGAAGTCCCTCCTTCTCGCCGCCGCTGTCCTCGCCATCGCCCCGGCCGCCGTGGCCCAGCAGGCCGCGCCTGCCCAGGACCATTCAAACCACGTCAATCACACCGCGACGGCCACGGCTCGTCCGACGATCGCCAGTCCGATCAAGGACCTGCTGAACAATCCTCAGACGGCCGAGGTCATGGAAAAGCACCTGCCGGGCGTCGGCGCCCACCCCATGCGCTCTCAGTTCGAGGACATGACGCTGGCCCAGGTCATGCCGCTGTCCCAAGGCATGATCACCCAGGCGACCATCGACGCCATCGACGCCGACCTGAAGGCGCTTCCGGCTTCGTAAATGCCTAGAGGGCGTGGACGGTCCGTCCGGCGACGACCGTCCGCGCCACCCGGCCCTGCAGCCGCCGCCCGTCGAAGGGCGAGTTCTTCGACTTGGACCGCAGCGCGTCGGCGTCCACGATCACCGGCGCGCCCGGATCGAACAGCACCAGATCGGCCGGAGCCCCCGGGGCCAGCCGCCCCGCCTCCAGCCCCAGCAGGCTCGCGGGCCCCTCCGTCAGCGGCCGCAGCACGTCGAGCAGGTCGATCCCCTCCTCGTGATGCAGCGTGAGCGCCGCCGGCAGCAGCGTCTCGAGCCCCACCGCGCCCGGCGCGGCCTCCGCGAACGGCCGCCGCTTGTCCTCGGCCGGCGCCGGCGCATGGGCCGAGGTGATGGCCTCGATCAGCCCGTCGCGCACCGCCTCGATCAACGCCCGCCGGTCGCTCTCGGGCCTAAGCGGCGGGTCCAGCCTGTAGAAGGTCCGATAGTCGCCGATGTCCACCTCGTTGAAGCACAGGTGGTTGATCGACACCGACGCCGCGACCTCCAGCCCCTTCCCGCGTGCCCGGCCCAGCACCTCCAGCGCGCCTTCCGTCGAGATCTGGTCCACCAGGAACCGCACGCCCGTCTGCTCGACCAGGGCGAGGTCCCGCTCCAGCTGGATGCGCTCGGCGATGGCGGGCGCGGACGGCAGGCCCAGCCGCGTCGCCAGCTCCCCCGACGTCGCCACCGCCCCCTCTGACAGCCATGGATCGGCCGGCCGACACGCGATCAGGGCGTTAAACGCCGTCGCATAGCTCATGACGCGGCTCAGCACCCGGCTGTCGGCGATCACGTGATCCCCGTCGGTGAAATACAGCGCGCCTGCCTCGTGCATCAGGCCGATCTCGGCCATCCGGCTCCCGCCCCGGCCCTTGGTCGCCGCGCCCGCCGCCCGCACATTCACCAGCCCCAGCGCCGCCCCCCGCCGCTGAATGAAGTCCACCATCGCCGGATCGTCCACCGCCGGATCGGTGTCCGGCTGCACCACGATGGTGGTCACGCCGCCCGCCGCCGCCGCGAGGCTGGCGGACTTCAGGGTCTCCTTGGGCTCGGCCCCCGGCTCCCCGGTCCGTGCGCGGATGTCGATCAGCCCTGGCGCCAGGCAGAGACCGTCGCAGTCGATGATCTCAAAGTTGGTGCCGAGTTCGGTCTCGAACTGTCGCTGGAAAGCAATCTCTCGGATCTTGCCGTGCTGAACGATGACTGTAGCAGGACCGTCCCGGTCGGTTGCTGGATCCAGCAGGCGAGCATCGGCGAAGACGCTAATCAGATCACTCAAGCGCCGCCCTCCAGCCGCATGGCCAGAGACGCCAGCACCGCCATTCGCGCCGCTACACCCATCTCGACCTGATCCTGGATCAGCGACACCGACAGGTCGTCCGCCACGTCGGAATCGATTTCCACTCCCCGGTTCATCGGCCCCGGATGCATGACCCTGGCCCCCGATTTCGCCCACGCCAGCTTCTCGCGGTCCAGTCCCCAGAACCGGAAATACTCGCGCGTCGACGGCACCAGCGCCCCGTCCATCCGCTCCAGCTGCAGCCTCAGCATCATCACGACGTCGCAGCCCGCCAGGCCCTCGCGCATGTCGTGAAACACCTCGCAGCCCCAGCGATCCGCATCGCCGGGCACCAGCGTCGGCGGCCCGATCAGCCGCACCCGCGCCCCCATCATCGACAGCAGCGCGACATTGGACCGCGCCACCCGGCTGTGGGCGACGTCCCCGCAGATCGCCACCGTCAGCCCGCCCACGTCCCCGAACGCGCGCCTCAGGCTCAGCAGGTCCAGCAGCGCCTGCGTCGGATGCTCATGGCGCCCGTCGCCCGCGTTCACGACCGCGCATCCGACCTTCTGGCTCAGCAACGCCGCCGCCCCCGACGCCCCATGGCGAACCACCAGGATGTCCGGCCGCATGGCGTTCAGCGTCACCGCGGTGTCGATCAGGGTCTCGCCCTTCTTCACCGAGCTGGCCCCGACCGGCATGGTTACGACGTCGGCCCCCAGCCGCTTGGCCGCGATCTCGAACGAGGAACTGGTCCGCGTCGAGTTCTCGAAGAACAGGTTCAGGACCGTCCTTCCACGTAGCAGATCGAGCGCCTTGGTCGACTGCCGGTTCAGGTCCACGAACGCGTCGGCCAGATCCAGCAGCGCAGACGCCGCCGGCGGGTTCAGATCGGCCGCCGCCAGGAAATGGGCTTTCGGGAACGGGACCAGCCGGTCGGCGATCAGGTCGGCGGCGACGGCTGAGTCTGTCATCAAAGCCGCGCTATAGCCGCTCCTCACGCCAGATGGAACAGCGCGAGGAGGATCGGGATGCCCGCCGCACTGCCGACCGTCGTTAAGGCCACGATCCCGGCCATCAGCGGCGCGTCCCCGCCCATCTGCCGCGCCAGGATGTAGGACGCCGCCGCCCCGGGAGCCGCCCCGCATAGCAGCGCGATCCCCTGCGCCGTCTCCGACCCGCCATACAGCCGGCACAGTCCCCACATCAGGAACGGCGTGATCACCAGCTTCACGATCGACACCGCCGTGATCGTCAGCCGCCGCCGCGCCACCTCGGCGAAGCTCAACCCCGCCCCGGCCACGATCAACCCGAGCGGCAGGGCGGCCCCGCCCAGCAGCTCCAGCGTCTCCGAAATCCCGCCTAGCCTCGGCACGCCCGTCAGGTTCAGCGCCAGCCCGATCAGGCAGGCGATCAGGATGGGATTGGACAGGATCGCACTGCCCAGCGACAGCGCCGACAGCCCCCGCTGATCCGCGCCCCAGCGCACCAGCACGATGACGCACAGCACGTTGGTCACCGGGATCATCGCCCCGATCACCACGGCCGCCAGCGCCAGTCCGTCCGGCCCATAGACCGCCTGGATCACCGGCAGGAAGACGAAGCTGTTCCACCGGATCACCCCCTGAAACACCGAGGTGTAGGCCGGCCCGTCGATCTTCATCAGCGGCTTTGCCAGCAGCGTGACGGCCGAGATGATCAGCACCGCGCTGACCGCCGCCGCCCCCGCCGCCGTCGCCCCGCCTCCGGAGATGTCCGCATGCCAGATCGCCGGGATCAGAAAGCCCGGATACAGCAGATGGATCGACAGCTTTTCGATCGGCCGCCACGCCGCGTCCGGCAGGAAGTCGGACTTCCTCAGGCCATAGCCGATGGCGATCAGCACGAAGACCGGCACGACCCCGGCGAGCAGCGCGGTCATGACTCCGCCCTCTCCCTCCCCCTGCGGGGGAGGGTGGTCGCGCAGCGACCGGGTGGGGGCGGCCCGGCGATACACAGGCAACGGCGGCGTTTGGCTCGCCCGGCCGCCCCCACCCGGCTGATGCCGCGCATCAGCCCCCCTCCCCGTTCCGGGGAGGGAGAGATCGAATTCGATCCAGCGCCCCCTGAAGGATCCACGCCGCCGCCGTCCGGTCCACGACGCCCGCGCGGCGCTTGCGGCTCAGGTCCAGCTCGTCGATCAGGAACCGCTCGACCGCGCTCGTCGACAGCCGCTCGTCCCAGAAGGCGACGTTGACCGGCCGCAACCGCTCCAGATTGCGCGCGAACGCCCGACACGACTGCGCCCTTGGCCCTTCCGTCCCGTCCATGTTCATCGGCAGGCCGATCACCAGCGCCGACACGCCCCGCCCGTCCATCAGCTTGAATAGCGCCTCGGCATCCTGGGTGAACTTCGTCTTGCGGATCAGCTGCAGCGGGCTGGCGATCATCCGGCTCGCGTCCGATACCGCCACGCCGATGGTCTGCTCGCCCAGGTCCAGCCCCATCCACGGCGTGTCCGGCGGACAGGCGGCGGGCAGGTCTGTCAGGTTATGGATCGGCACGCGCCCCCGCTAGGCGTTGCCTTCCGCACTGTCAAAGCACAGGGTGGCGGCGTCGCCATCGGGAGGGGTTCCATGTCGCGTTTCGCCTTCGCCATCGCGTCGGCCGTCGCGCTCGCCCTGTCCGTCAGCGCCTGCGACGCCGTCACTGAAAAAGCCTCCACGTCGGACGCCGTCGCGCCGACGCCCCGCGCGCCCCCGACCGAACCGCCAGCCACGCCCCAGGCTAAGCCCCTGACCGCCTCCGGCGCCGCCCAGCCGCTCACGGCCGAGCCCGCTGCCGACGAGTCCCTGCAGGACGCCGCCAGCGTCGCCCGCGTCGATCCCGTCAGCGACGGTCAGGCCAAGCTGTTCGGTACGGCGGGCGGTGATCCGGCCATGAACGGCCTCTACACCTACATCGCCTTCTACGTGGCCCCCAGCGAGCCCTGGACCGTCTACAAACTGGGCGATGTCCTCGACTACACGGTCCTGTCGTCCGCGCCGGGCCGCGTTGACCTGGACCTGCATGAAAGCACCTATGACGAGGCGTCCGGCCAGATCGGCGACCGCCGTCGCCGCGTGATCGTTCAGTGGACCATAGGCTCCGACGAAGGCCCGCCGACCTCCGTCATCGTCACCCCGGCCCAGTAGCCCCTCCGGTTCTTGTGCGGCGCGGCACGGGCAGCTAATCCCGCCCGCTTGACCCCTATCGACTGGAGGGCCCTGTGGCCATCGACGCCGAGACGGTGAGGAAGGTCGCCCACCTCGCCCGCATCAAGACCCCCGACGACCGGCTGGAGCCCCTGGCCCAGGAGCTGAACGGCATCCTCGCCTGGATCGAGCAGCTGCAGGAGGTCGATGTGACCGGCGTGGAGCCCATGACCTCCAACGTCGCCCAGCCGCTGCGTCTGCGCGACGACGTCGTCACCGACGGCGGCAAGGTCGAGGCCGTGCTGTCGAACGCGCCCAGGTCCGCCGACGGCTTCTTCGTCGTGCCCAAGGTGGTCGAATAGAATGTCCGACCTGACCCAACTGACCCTCAAGGCCGCTCTCGACGGCCTGAAATCCAAAGCCTTCTCCTCGGAAGAGATCACCCGCGCCTTCGTCTCGACGATCGAGGCCGCCAATCCGACGCTGAACGCCTACGTCGAGATCACGGCCGACAAGGCGATCGACATGGCCCGCGCGTCGGATGCCCGCATCGCCTCGGGCGACGCCGGGGCTCTGGAAGGCGCGCCGCTCGGCATCAAGGACCTGTTCTGCACCGACGGCGTCCAGACGACGGCCGGGTCGAACATGCTGCGCGGCTTCGTTCCGCCCTATGAATCCACCGTCACCGCCAACCTCTGGCGCGACGGCGCGGTCATGTTGGGCAAGCTGAACATGGACGAGTTCGCCATGGGCTCGTCCAATGAGACCTCGGCCTTCGGCCCGGTCAAGAACCCCTGGAAATCAAAGGGCTCCAACGCGGACCTGACGCCGGGCGGCAGCTCGGGCGGCTCGGCCTCGGCGGTCGCGGCGGACCTGTGTCTCGCCGCCACGGCGTCCGACACCGGCGGTTCGATCCGCCAGCCCGCCGCCTTCACCGGCACCGTCGGCATCAAGCCCACCTACGGCCGCGCCAGCCGCTACGGCATGGTCGCCTTCGCCAGCTCGCTGGATCAGGCCGGGCCCATCACCAAGACGGTCGAGGACGCCGCCATCCTGCTGCGCTCCATGTGCTCCTTCGACGTGAAGGACTCGACCAGCCTCGACATCGAGACGCCCGACTGGACCCAGTCGGTGGGCAAGTCGGTGAAAGGACTGCGCATCGGCGTGCCGCGCGAATACGTCGTCGACGGCATGCCCGCCGAAATCCAGGCGCTGTGGGACCAAGGCGTCGCCTGGCTGCGGGACGCGGGCTGCGAGATCGTCGACATCTCGCTCCCCCACACCAAGTACGCCCTTCCGACCTACTACATCGTCGCTCCGGCCGAGGCCTCGTCCAACCTCGCCCGCTACGACGGCATGCGCTTCGGCCACCGCGCGGCCGAGGCCAAGTCCCTGACCGACCTCTACGAGACCAGCCGCGCCGAGGGCTTCGGCAAGGAGGTCCAGCGCCGCCTGACCATCGGGGCCTATGTGCTGTCGGCCGGCTTCTACGACGCCTATTACGTCCGCGCCCTCAAGGTCCGCCGCCGCATCGCCCAGGACTTCGACGATGTCTGGGGCCAGGTCGACGCCATCCTGACGCCTTCCACGCCGTCCGCTGCCTTCGCTGTGGGCGACAAGCAAATCGACCCGGTGACGATGTACCTGAACGACGTCTTCACGGTCACGGCGAACCTCGCGGGCCTGCCGGGCATCTCGGTCCCCGCCGGCCTCGACGCCAACGGCCTTCCCCTCGGCCTCCAGGTCATCGGCAAGGCGCTCGACGAAGCCACCGTCTTCCAGGTCGGCACCGCGCTGGAACAGGCGGCGGGCAGCGTGGGCAAGCCGGAACGGTGGTGGTGAGACGGCTGGGGACCGCCCTGTTTTGTTCAGGGGCCCTCATGATCGTCTTGCCGCTTCTCGCGGCTGCGGTGGCCCATCATTTCTACACCGTCGGCTTTGTTGTCACTAACCCTGTGCCACTCATGATCTGGTTCGGGTTCGCCAGCCTATGCCTGATCGCGGGATATCTTGTTCGGCGCCGCGCATGATGTCTTGGCTCTGATCATCGGCAAGCTGCCGCCGCCGCCAGCTCCGCCCCCAGCACGCTCCTGACCGCCAGAGGCGCATCCGTGGCGATCACGACCGCGCCCTGCTCGAACAGGTCCCGATACTCCGACACGTCGCCGTCTTCGGCATAGCGGTCGTCCAGCCGCCGCCCCGGGGCGCCCAGCGTCCCGAACTGCGCCTCCACGCCCCGCTCCGCCAGCGCACGCCAAAGCGCCGGCCGCGCTTCTCGCGTCCCCGTCCACGCCAGGATCTGCGTCGGATTGAGCCCCTCCAGCCCATCCACATCGTTCAGCCCCGCCGAGATCATCATCTCCGGCGCCATCCCCGCCACCGCCCGTGCGGTCTCCGGCGAATAGGTGATCAGGATTACCCGATCCTGCGCGCCCGCCGCCCGCACCTCCTCGACCACCCGCCGCGCCAGCGCCAGCGTCGCCGCCTCGTCCGCCGGCTTCAGGTCGATGGAGGCGATCACGCCTGCCCGTCCTGCCGCCTCCAGCGCCTCGGCCAGCGTCGGCGGGGGCGCGTCGATCACCGTCCCGTCCGTCGCCTCCAGCCGCGCCGTCCGCACCTCTTCGAACATCAGGTCCGCCACCCGCCCCGCGCCCGTCGTCGTCCGCTCCAGCGTCTCGTCGTGCATCAGCACCAGCCGCCCGTCCGATGTCAGGGCCGCGTCGATCTCCACGATCGCGCCGGGGATGGCCCGCCCGGTCGACTCGATGGCCTGGATGGAGTTCTCCGGCTGGTCGTCCGCCGACTGGGCCCGATGCGCCGACACCATCACCCCGCCGGTCTCCCTCACGCAGTCGAAGAAGGCCGCCAACGCGGGCGCTTCGCCCGCCTGCCGCACCGGCGTGGCGGCGCAGCCGGAGGCCATCAGGGCGGCGACGGCGGTCGTGGCGAACAGGCGGATCATGAGGTTCTCCGGATCGGGCGGAGGCGTCTCTTAACGGCCACAGCCGTCCGCCGGAACCCTCCGCCGCCCTTGCCGCCGCGACGGCCGCGCCGCATTCTGACGATGCACGTCTGGCGGGAGCGAATCAGTTGCAGGATCTAGTGGGCCCGGCGCTCGGAACCCTCGCGGCCGTGGCCGTAGGCGGGTATCTTCTGGGCTCCATCCCGTTCGGCGTCCTGATCACCCGCGCCGCCGGGGCCGGCGACGTGCGCAAGATCGGCTCGGGCAACATCGGCGCGACCAATGTGCTCCGCACCGGCCGCAAGGACCTCGCACTCGCCACCCTCCTGCTCGACGCCGGCAAGGGCGCCGCCGCCCTCCTCATCGCCCGCCAGCTGTTCGGCTCGGAGGTCGCGGGCGCCATCGCCGGCGGCGCGGCCTTCCTCGGCCACCTCTTCCCCGTCTGGCTCGGCTTCAAGGGCGGCAAGGGCGTCGCCACCTTCTTCGGCCTGCTGATCGCCGCCGCCTGGCCGCTGGGGCTGATGGCCGGCGCGACCTGGCTGATCGTTGCCTTCGCGCTCCGCTACTCCTCGCTGGCGGCCCTCGTGGCATCCATCGCCGCGCCCATTTACGCCCTCCTGCCGGTCCCCGCGCTGGGCCTCCCCGCCGAACAACCGATCCTGGTCCTGGCGATCTTCACCGCGGCCCTGATCTGGATTCGCCACCACGAGAACATCGCCCGCCTCCTGAAGGGGGCCGAGCCCCGCATCGGCGCCGCGAAGAAAGCATGAGCCTTTCCCCGGCCGAGCGTTTCGCCCGGCTGCGGCTCGCCCGCACCGACCGCGTCGGCCCCGTCTCCTTCCGCCAGTTGCTCCAGCGTTTCGGCTCGGCCGAACGCGCGCTCGACGCCCTGCCGGACCTGGTCCGCAAGGGCGGCGGTCACGGCTTCGCCCTCCCGCCCGTCGACCGCATCGAGGCCGAGCTCGCCGCCGCCGACCGGATCGGCGCGCGCCTGATCGTGCTGGGCGACCCGGAGCACCCGCCCCGCCTCGCCGCGCTGGACCCGCCCCCGCCCGTCCTCTGGGTCCGGGGCGACGCCAGCCTGCTGGCCCGCGACGCCGTCGCCATCGTCGGCGCTCGCATCGCCTCCGCCGGCGGCCAGCGCATCGCCCGCGGCCTGGCCCAGCAGCTCGGCGAGGCTGGCTTCGTCATCGTCTCCGGTCTCGCCCGCGGCATCGACGCCGCCGCCCACGCCGGCTCGCTCCCGACCGGCACGGTCGCCGTCCTCGGCGGGGGCGTCGACGACGTCTATCCACCCGACAACGCCGCCCTCTACGACCAGATCGTCGACCAGGGCGCCGTCGTCTCCGAAAGCCCCATCGGCGCCCGCGCCCAGGCCCGCGACTTCCCGCGCCGCAACCGCATCATCTCCGGCCTCTCGCGCGGCGTCATCGTGGTCGAGGCCGAGATCCGTTCCGGCTCCCTCATCACCGCCCGCCTCGCCAACGAGCAGGGCCGGGAGGTCTTCGCCGTCCCCGGCTCGCCGCTGGACCCCCGCTCGAAAGGCCCGAACGAGCTCCTGCGCCAGGGCGCCCACATCTGCGAGGGCATGGACGATGTGATTCGCGGTCTGGAGACCCTGCGCACCCTCGCAGAACCCGCCGTCGACAATCCGTTCGACGCCGGCACCCCCGACGGAGACCTCGACACGGCCTTGCTCGACCGCGTCGCCGCCCTGCTCTCGCCCACGCCGACGCCCCGCGACGAGATCGCCCGCGCGCTCGACGCCCCCGTCGCCGAGGTCGCCGCCGCCCTGCTGGAGCTCAGCTTGCTGGGCCGCGCGACCCTGCTCCCGGGCGGGCTCGCCTCGACCTAGGCCGTGCGACGCCGGGCGGGCGGGTCCAGCTCCACAGACACCGCCGGGGCCGCCTCGGCCGCCCTCGCCGCCGCCGCGTCCAGCAACAGCCCCAGGTCCTCGTCGCCGTCCCAGCGCGCCATCTGCGCCAGTTCGACGGCCATCGCCCCGATGTACTCCCGCACCGGAAACTCGCGGCGTTCAGGCTCGTGCGGCTGCGGCTTTTGCGAACACGGCGTGGACTCGAACGGGGTGGTCATGGCGAGGCCCTTCGCTGGGGTGACGCCGCAGATGACCACAACCTAAGCCTGTTTGGCAACCATAAGGCGAATTGTCTCGTCCGATTGACAGACGCCGCCTGCCCAACCACGTTCGCCGCCCCTCCTCCCAGACCGAGCCGTAATGAATCTCGTCATCGTCGAGAGCCCCGCCAAGGCCAAGACCATCAACAAATATCTCGGCTCGGGCTACGAGGTCCTCGCCTCCTACGGCCACATCCGCGACCTCCCTTCGAAGGACGGTTCGGTGAAGCCCGACGAGGACTTCGCCATGGACTGGGAGGTCGATCCCAAGGCCTCCAAGCGCATGTCCGAGATCGCCGAGGCCGCCAAGCGCGCCGACCGCCTGATCCTGGCGACCGACCCCGACCGCGAGGGCGAGGCCATCAGCTGGCACGTGCTGGATGTGCTCAACAAGAAGCGCGCGCTCAAGGACACCCCGGTCGAGCGCGTCACCTTCAACGCCATCACCAAGGCGGCCGTGCTCGACGCCATGGCCGCCCCGCGCCAGATCGACATGGAGCTGGTCGAGGCCTACCTCGCGCGCCGCGCGCTCGACTACCTCGTGGGCTTCACCCTCTCGCCCGTGCTGTGGCGAAAGCTCCCCGGCGCCCGCTCGGCCGGCCGAGTCCAGTCGGTCGCGCTGCGCATCGTCGTCGACCGCGAGCTGGAGATCGAACGCTTCCGGCCCCAGGAGTACTGGTCGATCGAGGCCGACCTCGCCGCTGACAGCCCGCCCTTCACCGCCCGCCTGGTCAAACACGCTGGCAAGCGCGTCCAGCGCCTGGACATCAAGGACGAGGCCACGGCATCCGCCGCCCGCGCCGCCATCCAGTCCGGCGACTTCACCATCAAGTCGATCGAGAAGAAGCCGGTCCGCCGCTTCCCCTCGCCGCCCTTCACCACCTCGACGCTGCAACAGGAAGCGGCCCGCAAGCTCGGCTTCGACGCCCAGCGCACCATGCGCGCGGCCCAGAAGCTGTATGAGGGCGTCGACGAGACCGGCGGCCTGATCACCTATATGCGGACCGACGGCGTCCAGACCACGCCCGAAGGCATCGCCCAGGCCCGCGAGGTCATCGGCGAGGTCTTCGGGCCGGCCTTCGTCCCCGCAGAACCCAAGTATTACAAGTCAAAAGCCAAGAATGCTCAGGAAGCGCACGAGGCGATCCGGCCGACCAACATCGCCCGTCGCCCCGAGAGCCTGCGCCTGGAATCCGACCTGCAACGCCTCTACGAACTGATCTGGAAGCGCATGGTCGCCTCCCAGATGGAGGCCGCCCGCCTGGACCGAACGACCGTCGAGATCGAGACGCCCGACGGCCAGACCGGCCTTCGCGCCACAGGTCAGGTCGTCACCTTCGACGGCTTCCTCGCGGTCTATGAGGAAGGCCGCGACGAAAAGCAGAAGGGCGCCGAGTCCGAGGAAGACGACGACACGGCCCGTCTCCCCGCCTTGAAAGAAGGCGCCAAGGCCCGTGTCGAAGCCATTCGTTCGGAACAGCATTTCACCGAGCCGCCGCCGCGCTATTCCGAGGCGACCCTGGTCAAGAAGCTGGAGGAGCTCGGCATCGGACGACCCTCGACCTACGCCTCCATCCTGACCACGCTGCGCGACCGCGGCTACGTCCGCATGGACAAGAACCGCTTCATACCGGAGGACAACGGCCGCCTGGTCACCGCCTTCCTGGAGCAGTTCTTCGGCCAGTGGGTCGAATACGACTTCACCGCCGCGCTGGAGACCCAGCTGGACGAGGTCTCGGCCGGGGACATGGACTGGAAGGCGCTGCTGCGCGACTTCTGGTCCAAGCTGAAGCCCGCCACCGCCACCGTCCTGGAACGCCAAGGGGTGATCGACGAGCTCGACACGGCCATCGGCCCCTTCCTGTTCCCGGACAAGGGCGACGGCTCGGATCCCCGCCTGTGCCCGCTGTGCAAGCAGGGGCGGCTGCACCTAAAGGCCAGCTTCAAGATGAAGTCCTCCTTCATCGGCTGCTCGCGCTATCCGGAGTGCCGCTACACCCGCGGCTTCGGCGCGGGCGAGAATGCGGGCGAGGAGACCGGCGGCGACCGCGACCTCGGCATCGATCCCGTCACAGGCCAGCCCATATCTCTCAAGATCGGCCGCTTCGGCCCCTATGTCGAAACCCCCGTTCCCGGCGAGGACAAGCCCAAACGCTCCTCCCTGCCCAAGGGCTGGAGCCCGGCGACGCTCACCCTGGAACAGGCCTCGCGCCTGCTGTCCCTGCCCCGGCCGGTCGGCGACCACCCGGAGGACGGCAAGCCCATCACGGCGGGCCTCGGCCGCTACGGCCCCTTCATCCTCCATGCCGGGACCTACGCCAATGTCGCGGATATCGAAGAGGTTTTCGAGATCGGCCTGAACCGCGCCGTGGTGCTGCTCGCCGAAAAGCGCGCAGGCGGCTTCAAGGGACGCGGCGCGGCTGTGGCGCCGCTGAAGGACCTGGGCGCTCACCCGGAAACCGGCGACCCCGTCCACGTCATGGCCGGCCGCTTCGGCCCCTACGTCAAGTCCGGCAAGGTCAACGCCACGCTGCCGAAGGGCACGGCGCCCGAGGACATGACGCTGGAGATCGCGCTGCCTCTCCTCGCCGCCCGCGCCGCCGCGGCGCCCGCCAAGGGCAAGAAGGCTCCGGCGAAGAAGGCCAGCGCCGCCAAGAAGCCTGCAGCGAAGAAGGCAGCGCCGAAGAAGAAGGCGACGGCAAAGACGTAGCGCCCCTCTCCCCTAGGGAGAGGGCTTGAGAGCCCGAGAGCCGTCAGGCGATCGGTCTTGCGCGAAAGGGTGAGGGGTTTCCCTGTCACCGGTGGCACCTCATTTCCCTTCTCCCCTTGCGGGAGAAGGTGGCCGAGCGAAGCGAGATCGGATGAGGGGTAAAAGGCGACGTTGGCGGTGAGCCACGACCGCCCCCAAATTCCGCTCACCGAGTATCACCCCTCATCCGTCAGCCTTCGGCTGCCACCTTCTCCCGCAAGGGGGAAGGATCGCGCGCGGTTTTTCTCAATCATCCAACGACGCCCGGATTTCGCGAGGAAAACAGCGCGCGCCTCATTCGAGACGCCGCGAACGCGCCCTCATATCGGGGTGTGTTACCCTCCCTCTCGGTTCCGTCGCTTGGGAAGGGCGCAAGGCCTTGCGAGCTTGTCGCGGCGGGAGCGGTTGGAGCGGGAGCTCCCGCGGTCCAGCGACCGGAGATCGCCCAGGGGCGTTCATCCGGCGTGCCGGGCCGAGGGGGTGGCATGGGCAGACTACGCCGTGAGGAGCGAAGCGTCGGGCTCAAGTAGCGAGACGCCGCGCGTCGAGCGGTAGCCCACCAAAAAGGTCATGGGCAGAAGACCCATGACGTTCAGGGGATCGGCTTTCGCAAGCACGCCGACCTTCCCGCCGGAGGCGTCAGTAGCGGCAAGGCTCTAACAGGGCCGTTGGTCCCCGGTCAGTCGGCTTCGAGCGACGCGGGGCCGTCCGCTTCCGAGCAGACCAGCCGCGCGGAGCAGTCGTCTTTCGCTGAAACAACATTCCATACGGTCTCCGGGCGAAGGCCCGGCTGCTCCGCCCGCCCTTCCCACCCGTTCACAGCGGAAGAGCGATGAGGCGCGCCTGGAGCTACATAGTTCTTGCTTTGTTCTCATGTCGCGCTATCTTTCCTGCATGTCCTCGACGCCGCTTCAGACGAAAGGCCGCGGCGCCCGCTCCAACGCCACGGGGCGGTACGAACACACCACGACCGAAGCCTTCGACGACGGCTGGACCGCCGACGACGCCCCGGCGGCGCAGATCCGCACCACCCTGACGCCCGAACACGCCCGGACCATCATCGCCAGGAACACCAGTCCGGACATCGGCTTCGACCGCTCGATCAACCCCTACAAGGGCTGCGAACATGGATGCATCTACTGCTACGCCCGTCCGTCCCATGCCTGGATGGGCCTATCCCCGGGCCTGGATTTCGAGAGCCGGATCTTCTTCAAGCCCGAGGCCCCACGTCTCCTGGAACAGGAGCTCTCGGCCCGCCGCTACGTCTGCAAGCGCATCCACATCGGCGGCAACACCGACCCGTACCAGCCGGTCGAGCGCGAATTGAAGTCCACGCGCGGCATCCTTGAGGTCTGCCGCCGCTTCAACCAGCCCTTCTCCATCATCACCAAGTCGAACCTGATCACCCGCGATGTGGACATCCTTGGGCCGATGGGCCGCGACCGTCTGGCCAGCGCCTTCGTCTCGATCACGACGCTGGATCGCAAGCTCGCCCGCGCCATGGAGCCCCGCGCCTCGACACCACCCAAGCGTCTGGAGGCCATAAGCCGCCTGGCCGAGACCGGCGTGCCGGTCGGCGTGGGCTTCGCGCCCGTCATCCCCGGCCTGAACGATCACGAGCTCGAGGCCGTGCTCGAGGCCGCCGCCAAGGCCGGGGCCACCACGGCGATGTACGTCACCCTTCGCCTGCCGCTCGAGATCAAAGACCTGTTCCGCGAATGGCTGGCCGAGGCCCGGCCCGACCGCGCCGCCCGCGTCATGTCCCTCGTTCGCCAGACGCGCGGCGGCAAGGACTACGACCCCGACTGGTCCCAGCGCATGAAGGGCTCAGGCCCCGTCGCCGACCTGATCGGCGCCCGCTTCAAGGCCGCGATCAAGCGCTACGGCCTGGACGGCCCCCGCCACGACCTCGACGTCACCAAGTTCCGCGTCCCCGCCGACGCCCGCCCCCAGCTGGAGCTGTTCGCCTGACGGCTCAGACCGCGCCTTCCACCAACGCCCGCCACGTCGGATCGGTGTCGTCGACCAGGTCGACATCCTCCAGCAGGGCCACCACGCCCTCCCCGTCCGGCAGGATCAGGCCCAGCACCTCCATCACCTCATCGTCAGGACCGACATGGCTTTCGGCCTGAACCGCGATCGCGGCCTGTTCCCCGTCCTCGTCCCACCAGATCACCGGCTGGGGCAGCTCCATCTCGATCGGCCGGGCGTCCTCGGTGTCGCTCAAAGCGAACATCGCCCGCTTGGCCTGGACGTCGTCCAGCGTCGCCACCCGGCCCGTGAAGGGCGTCAGCCTTCGCCAGTCATCGACATCGAACCCGCCCCCATCGTCGCCGAAGTCCGACTCCCTCTCGTCCATGGTCATCTCCGGAACACCCCGACCAGCTCGACATGGCTGGACCACAGAAACTGGTCCACCGGCGTCACCCGTTCCAGCTGAAAGCCCGCCTCAATCAGCACCCGCGCATCCCGCGCGAAGGTCACCGGATTGCACGACACCCCCACCACCACGCCCGCTTTCGTCCCCGCGATCTGCGCCGTCTGTTCGATGGCCCCGGCCCGCGGCGGATCGAACACGATGGCCTCGCACCCTTTCAGGTCGAACGGCGTCAGCGGTCGCCGGAACAGATCCCGCGCCTCGGCCGTGATCGGCTTGATTCCCTGCGCCGTCGGAATGCCCGCCCTCAGCGCGGCGATGCCCGCCGCCGACGCGTCCGCCGCCACCACGCTCGCCACGGTGGCCAGCGGGAAGGTGAACGTCCCCGCCCCGCAGAACAGGTCCGCCACCTTCTTCGCGCCCCGCACCGCCTCCACCGCCCGCGACACCATCGCCGCCTCGGCTTCCGGCACGGCCTGCAGGAACCCGCCCGCCGGCAGCGGCACGGTCGCCGGGCCGAACGTCACGCGCGGCTGGCGGGCCATCACCAGCGTCTCGCCCGCCAGCGACAACCGCGCCAGATCGGCCTCGGCCGCCGCCCGCACCGACAGAGCCCGCCGATCCGCCGACAGCCCGCCCGAACGCCGCTCCACCCCCGTCACATCGACGTCCAGCCCGTCCAGCGTCCACGTCACATGCAACGTCGGCGCCGACTTCGGATGCTCCAGAAACGCCGCCGCCACCTTCGCCAAGGCCGGAAACGCCCGCACCAGCCGCGGATCGGCGACCGGGCATTCGCTGACCTCGACCAGCCGCCAGGACTTCCTCGCCTTGAACCCCAGCACGACCCGCCCGTCCGCCAACCGCCGCGCATGCAGCGCCAGCCGACGCCGCGTCCCCGCCGACACCGCCACGGTCGTCTCCACCTCCGTCTCGATCCGCTCCCGCGCCAGGGCGGCGACCACCTGCTCCCGCTTCCAGGCCAGATACGGCGCGCTGGCCCAGTGCTGAAGCGAACATCCCCCACAGTCGCCATAGTGCCGCGAAGCGGGCGCGAGCCTGTCGGGACTGGCCTGGACGATCTCGCCGCCCTCCAGCCGCCCGTCCCGCACCTCGCCCCGGACGACCTCTCCCGGCAGGGTCAGCGGCGCGAACACCGGCCCGGCGGACGTCTCGGCCACGCCGTCGCCCTGCCCGGCCACCCGGGCGATCGTCAGGATCGTCGTCATCGGCGGTCTCTAACCCGGTCGGCCCGCCCGCGAAACATGAACGAAGATGAACGGCCCGATCAAAGCCGGTTCAGGTTGCGAGCCCTAGAACGCTCCTCAACAGACGCCGGATGTCCCGGCGCCGGAACAGGGGAGTGCTTCCCATGACCAGCAAGTTCGCCAAGCCCGCCGCCGTCGCCGCCGCCCTGGTCGGTGCGATGACGCTGGCCCCCGCCGCCGCCACGGCCCAGTCCTACGGCTACGGCAACGGCTATTACAACAACGGCTACAGCCAGCCGTACGGCTACAACAACGGCTATGGCTACGATCGCTGCCGGACCTACGGCGACGGCCGCACCGGCGCGGGCGCCCTGATCGGCGGCGGCATCGGCGCTGTCGCGGGCTCGCAGATCGCCGGCCGGGGCAATCGCACGGAAGGCTCCATCATCGGCGGCGTGCTCGGCGCGGTGATCGGCGCCCAGGTCGGTCGGGCGTCGAACGACAACTGCCGCTCCGACAATCGCGCCTACGGCTACGATCGCTACAACGACCGGGCCTACTCTGGCGGCTACTACGACGACCGCAACTACGGCCGGTACGACAACCGCTACGACGGCCGCCGTTACGAGAACGGCTACGAGGTCTCGGCCGACGGCTACTACTACTATGATCCGCGCCGGGGCTGGCTGCCGCGCTGATCGCACAGGGTTCGCGGTCCCGGTTAGTTTTCAGCCCCCCTGTCGATCGGGATCGTGACGGGCGCCGCCGGCGGAGCAATCCGCCGGCGGTTGCTTTTTGGGGTGTCGCTAACGCTCGCCGCGCGGCGGCTCGCGGCCTGAGCGACGGCTGGCCCGGAGCAGGTATTCGACATTGCCGTCGCCGCCGAGGATGGGGCTCTCGGCTGAAGCCCGCACCCGCCAACCCGTCGTTCCGAGCCAGGCCGAAACACGCTCGACCGCCGCTGCCCGGGCATTGGCGTCCTTGACGATTCCGCCCTTCCCGATGGCCTGCGGCCCGGCGGCCTCGAACTGGGGCTTGACCAGTGCAACAAGGTCAGCGTCCTCCCTGGCCAAATCAAGCGCAGCAGGCAGCACCTTGGTGAGGCTGATGAAACTGGCGTCGCAGACGATCAGATCGGGCGCATCCGGAATCAGCGCGCGCGACAGAATCCGCGCATCGGTGCGCTCCAGATTGATCACGCGCGGATCGGCTGCGACGCGCGGATGGAGCTGGCCTGAGCCGACATCGACCGCATAGACCCGCGCCGCGCCTCGGCTGAGACAAACCTCGGTGAACCCGCCCGTCGAGGCCCCCACGTCCAGCACCGTGCGGCCCTCGACAGGGATCGCCCAACGGTCCAAAGCGTCCACCAGCTTCAACGCGCCGCGCCCGACCCAGGGGTGCGGCTCTTCCACGGCCACGACGGCATCCTCGGCCACGGTTTCGGAGGCCTTGGCCGCCACACGGCCATCCACAGTGACGCCGCCGGCATCGATGGCGGCCTTGGCCCGGGCCCGGCTTTCGACCAGGCCGCGCGAGACCAACAACACGTCCAGTCGAACGCTCATCGCTGGTCCAGCCGCAGGCGCGGCGTGAGGTGATCCAGGAACAGTCGCGCCTTCCTCGGCAAGTCGCGATGGGTCCAGAGCGCCGTCAGCGGAACCGGCGGGCCCGACCATTCGGGCGCCACCCGCACCAGCCGCCCCGCCGCCACGGCGTCGCGCACCGAGAAGGACGGCATCAGCGCCACCCCCGCTCCGGCCTCGACGAGGCCCAGCACCACGGCGCCCGCCGCCGCGCTCAACGGCCCTGACGGCTCCAGCTCGATCGTTCCACCCGGCCCTTCCAGCCGCCATTTCTGGGCCAGACTGGTTCCGGAAAAGACCACGCACCGCTCCCTCAGTCGCTCCGACAGAGGCGCGTCCGTGTCCAGGGACGCCGCCACAGCCGGAGCCGCCACAAGCCATCTCTCATAGGCGCCAAGCTTGCGGCCCGTCAGACTGCTGTCGGTCAGGGGGCCGAGCCGCAGGATCAGATCCACGCCCTCCGCCACCGCATCGATGCGCGCGTCCGTCGCCGCCAGGTCCAGCCTCAGCCTCGGCCATTCCCGCAGGAAGCCGTCGACATGGGGCGCCACCTCCGCCGTGGCGAAGGCCACGGACGTCGAGACCCTCAACCGTCCGATCGGCTCCCGGTCCGCCCCCGCGGCCGCCTCGACGAGCGCCGCGTCCTGCTCCAGCAGCCGCAGGGCCTGCTCATACACCCGCTGCCCGGCCTCGGTGACCGACAGCCGCCGCGTGGTTCGCAACAGCAGTCGCGCGCCCAGCTCAGCCTCCAGCCCCGCGATAGCCCGGCTGGCGGCGGACTGCGACAAGCCGGCGTCCCTCCCGGCGCGCGAGAAGCTGCCGCTCTCCACGGCGCGGACGAACAGACGAAGGGCGGACAGGCGGTCCATGCCCCGTCATTTCATGCGTCTGGCGCATAAGTCAAAGCCGATCCGCCCGGCTACTGCGCGGACCGATCCCGGCGCACCTTCCCCCTCGACGACGCGCTGATGCGCCGCCCGAACCGAAAGGAAAACCGCCATGACCCAGTTCCCCATCCACACCCTCGACACCGCGCCCGAGGCCTCGCGCCCCTTCATCGCCGGCGCCAAGGCCGCCTTCGGCCTGGTCCCCAACCTTGTCGGCGAGTTCGCCGAGAGCCCGGCCGTCATCGAGGGCTATCTGGCGCTCGCGGGCGCCTATCAGAAGTCGGGCCTGACCCCGCTGGAGCGCGAGGTCGTCCTGATCGCCGCCTCGGTCGAGAACGCCTGCCACTACTGCGTCGCCGCCCACACCACGGTCACGCAGGGCCAGAAGCTGGATCAGACGGTCATCCAGGCCGTCCGCAACGGCGGGCCGATCGCCGACGCCAAGCTGGAGGCCCTGCGTGACTTCGCCACCCGCGTGGTCCGCGAGCGCGGCTGGGTGTCGGACGCCGACGTCAACCGCCTGATCGCGGCCGGCTACACGGCGGGCAATGTGCTCGAGGTCGTGCTGGGCGTGGGGCTGAAGACGATCTCGAACTACGTCAATCACATCGCCGAGACCCCGGTCGACGCCGCCTTCCAGGCCAACGCCTTCGAACCGCGCCGCGCGGCCTGATCCCCTTCCCCGTAACGCGGCGGCGGCGTCCGGCGAAAGCCGGACGTCGTCACCGTTTCAGGAGGCGCGGATGCGCGTGATATCCGTCCTGTTCGCCCTGGCCATCCTGGTCGCGGCGCTCCTGCTGATCCCGGCCACGCGGCGCGGCATGCTGGTCGCCGCCGAGAGCGTCAGCATCAGCATGCCACGGATGCGCTAGAGCCCCGCCAGCCGCCCCAGGGCCGCCTGCAGACGGGCACTGGTCGCCTCGGCCTCGGCCAGCTTGGCGCGTTGCTCCTCGACGACTTCGGGCGCGGCGCGATCGACGAAGTTGGGGTTGCCCAGCTTCTTCATGACGTGGCCGATGTCGCTCTCGGCCGCCGCGATCTCCTTGGTCAGGCGGGCCAGTTCGGCCGTCACGTCGATGACTCCCGCCAATGACAGGGCCGCCGCCGAGCCGCCGGAGACAATGGTCACCGCCCCGTCCGGCGCAGCCTCGGCCACGCCGATCTCCGACACCCGCGCGAGCGTCAGGATCAGGTCGCGGTGCCGCTCGATGCGCGCGGCCGTGACGGCGTCGGGCTGGACGAAGGTCAGCGGCGGCTTGGCGGCCGGGGGCACGTTCATCTCGCCGCGCAGAGCCCGGATCTCGCCGACCAGATCGACCAGCCAGCCGATCTCGGCCTCGGCGTCGGCATCCACGAAGCCGTCCGGCAGCACGGGCCAAGCCGCGCCCAGCAGCATGACCTCGTCCCGCGCCGCGCCCGCCTTGCCGAGCTCGGCCCACAGCTCCTCGGTGATGAAGGGCATCACAGGGTGGAGCAGCTTCAGCGTCTGATCCAGCGTCCAGGCGGTCATCGCCCGGGTCTCGGCCTTGGCGGCCTCGTCGGCGCCCTGGAACACCGGCTTGGCCAGTTCCAGATACCAGTCGCAGAAGACGTTCCAGACGAAGCGGTATAGCGCGCTCGCCGCGTCGTCGAACCGCCCGCCCTCGATGGCCTCCGACACTTGCCGCTCGGCCTTGGTCAGTTCGCCCCGGACCCAGCGGTTGATCGTCTGCTGGACGGTCGCGGGGTCGAAGCCTTCGACGCGGGCGCAGTCGTTCATCTGGGAAAAGCGCGCCGCGTTCCACAGCTTGGTGCCGAAATTGCGATAACCTTCAATGCGCTGCTTCGACAACTTGATGTCGCGCGTCCCCGACAGGATAGCCATGGTGAAGCGCAAGGGGTCGGCGCCCAGCTCGTCGATGATGGTCAGGGGATCGATGACGTTCCCCTTGGACTTGCTCATTTTCTGGCCCTTCTCGTCGCGGACCAAGCCGTTGATGATGACCCGCCGGAACGGGACCTCATCCCTGAAGTGCAGCCCCATCATCATCATCCGGGCCACCCAGAAGAAGATGATGTCCGCCGCCGTGACCAGGTCCGAGGTCGGGTAGAAGCGCTTCAGGTCGTCGGTGTCTTCCGGCCAGCCCATGGTCGAGAAGGGCCACAGGGCGGAGCTGAACCAGGTGTCCAGCACATCCTCGTCCTGCGTCAGGGTCTTCCCGCCTGCTTGCGCCCTCGCCTCTTCCTCGGTTTCGGCGACGTAGATGTTTCCATCGGCGTCATACCAGGCCGGGATGCGGTGACCCCACCAGAGCTGGCGGCTGATGCACCAGGGCTCGATGTTTCTCAGCCATTCGAAATAGATCTTCTCGTACGACCTCGGCTCGAAGACCGTGTCGCCCTGCTCCACCGCCTTCAGCGCGGGCTTGGCCAAGGTCGCGGCATCAACGTACCACTGATCCGTCAGCCAGGGCTCGATGACCACGCCCGAGCGGTCGCCGTGCGGCACGACGTGCTTCGTCTTCTCGATGTTCCTCAGCCAGCCCTCTTCCTCAGCGCGGGCGACGATGGCCTTGCGCGCCGCGAACCGATCCATGCCGTCGAACTCGACCGGCACGTCCGGAGCGTCCGCCGTGGTGATGCGCGCGAAGGCGTCCATCACGTTGATGGCCTGAAGTCCCGCACGCTTTCCAACGCCGAAGTCGTTGAAATCGTGGGCAGGCGTGATCTTCACCGCGCCCGAGCCCTTGGTCGGGTCGGCGTAGTCGTCGGCCACGATCGGGATGCGGCGACCCACGATAGGCAGGGTCACGAACTTGCCGACCAGCCCGGCATAGCGCGCGTCCTCCGGATGCACCGCCACCCCGGTGTCGCCCAGCATGGTCTCCGGCCGCGTCGTCGCCACGACGATGTAGTCGCGCGTCTCCCACTCCGTCGCCTCGCCCGCATCATTGAAAACGATGGGGTGCTCATAGGTCACGCCGTCGGCCAGCGGATAGGCGAAGTGCCAGTAGTGGCCGTCGACCTCGCGCTGCTCGACCTCCAGGTCGCTGATGGCCGTCTGGAACTGCGGGTCCCAGTTCACCAACCGCTTGTCGCGATAGATCAGACCCTTCCTGTGCAGCTCGACGAAGACCTTGCGAACCGCCGCGTTCAGCCCCTCGTCCAGGGTGAACCGCTCTCGGCTCCAGTCGCAGGACGCGCCCAGGCGACGCAGCTGCTGGACGATGGTCCCGCCGCTCTCGGCCTTCCATTCCCAGACCTTGGCCACGAAGGCGTCGCGGCCCATGTCGCGGCGGCCGACATTCCCCTGGGCCGCCAGCTGGCGCTCGACCACCATCTGGGTGGCGATGCCGGCGTGGTCGGTGCCGGGCAACCACAGCACCGCCTTGCCCCGCATCCGGTGATAGCGGGCCAGAATGTCCTGAAGCGTGTTGTTCAGCGCATGGCCGATGTGCAGCGAGCCCGTCACGTTCGGCGGCGGGATGACGATCGAATAGGCCTCGGCGGCCGTGTCCTGGCGCGGCGCGAACAGGCCCGAGCCCTCCCACATCGCATACAGGCGGGGTTCGGCGGCCTTGGGGTCGAACGTCTTCTCAAGCATGGTCGGCGTTTCGATCTTTGCCGGAGCTCTCATCCTCCGTGCACCCCGGCGAAGGCCGGGGTCCAGATCGCGAACCGGCTGGCTGGGACAGCGCACCCGGGCTCGCTTCGGCGAACGAGACCTCCATCTTCACCCCGGCCTGCGCCGGGGTGCACGGTGGGAGGAAAAGCAAAAGGGGCGGCCCGTCTGGGACCGCCCCGTTCGATCTAGTCGCAAGCTGCGAGCGGGGCTAGCCCGCGCTGCGGGCGATGCGTTCGACTTCCTTGCGTACGGCGGCCTCGACGATGCCGGGCAGGTTGGCGTCAAGCCACTCCTTGAGCATCGGCCGCAGCAGCTCGCGCGCCAGGGCGTCGATGGTCGGGCCGCTGCCGCCGGTCAGGGCCGCGGGCTCGGGCCGGGCCAGGCTCGCGGTCAGGCCGGCGAAGGCCGAGGCCGCGCTGGCGGCCGCGCCGGCGCCCACCAGGGCCTCGACGGGGGCGGAGGTTTCTGACGGGGCGGGCGCGTGATGCACGGGCTCAGGCTCCGGCTGGAAGGCGGTCGGGAAGGGTTCGGGTTCGGGCTCTTCGTGGGCCGAAACGTCCAGATCGCCGATGCTTTCCACCGCCGGCGCCTCATAGCGCTCGGTCAGCTCCAGAACCTCTTCTTCGACAGGCGCGGACTCGGGCTCGGCCGCCATGACCGGTTCCGGCTCGGGCGCCGCTTCGGGCTCGGCGGCCGGCTCCGGCGCGGGCTCCACAGCCGCGGGCGCGGCCTCGGCGGCGGGAGCGTCGTCTTCCGAGATGATCCGGCGGATCGACGCCAGGATCTCTTCCATCGTCGGTTCTTGAGCGGTCGTGTCGGTCATGGTCGGGCCTCGAGCGAACCTTCGGGAAGGCGAAAACATGGACAAGAGACTGCGGACCGACCCCCGGCCAGCCCCTCCCCGTTCGTCGCATCAACGCCCTGCGGAATCAACGAGACTTTTTCGCCTCGTTGGTTAATCCGCGCGGTCGCCCGCCTCGATCACTGGCCGCGGGGAACGGCACGAACGACCTCGCTGTTGAGTTGCTCATCGACCGGCGCCTCGGGGCCGTCGACGGCCGGAGTCACCGGCGGCGCGGCGATGCGGTCCAGCGTCTCGACCACGAGGTCGGTCGGCAGGCCGCCACGTCCGGCCACTCGCGCGGCGTTCGCAGCGGGATCATAGACATCGAGATCCGGCACCAGGTCTTCGCCACTCAGCCGTCCCATGGCCGCGAGCAGCTGGGCCTGGGCCACGTACTGGTTGCGCCGCGCCTGCGCCAGGGTGATCTCGGCGTTCCTCAGCTCCAGCTCGGCGTTCAGCACGTCGAGGGTGGTGCGCAGGCCGACCTGTTGTTCCTGGCGCACGCCCTCGGCGGCGATACGGGCGGCGCGCACGCTCTCCTCGCCCGCGGACAGCTGGGAGTTGGCTGAGATGATCTGGGCGTAGGACGAGCTGACATCCTGCAGCACCGTGCGCTCCTCGGCCCGGATGCGCGAGCGGGCGGCGTTGGCCTGCTCGAGCGCCTGGGCCAGCCGGCTGCGGTTGAGACCGCCCGTGAACAACGGCACAGTCAGGGTCGCTCCGGCGCGGAAGGCGGTGTTCTCGGCGAGATTGAAGGACCCGAGATCGTCGGATCCGCCATAGGAGGCCGTGACGCCGACCGAGGGCATGAAGGCCGAGCGGGCTTGGGCGGCGCGCGCCTCGGCGGCTTGCAGGTCGTACGCGGCGGCCAGCACCGAGGGATTCTCGGCCAGGCCGACGTCGAGCGCCGCCTCGAAGTCGTCAGGCACGCCCGGCAGGGCCGGCGGCGTCGCGAGATCGGTCGGAGCCTGTCCGACAACGCTGGCGTAGGCCGCGCGCGACACCGAAAGCTGGGCGCGTGCGCCGGCCAGGTCGGCTTCGGACTGCGCCAGCCGGGCCTCGGACTGGGCCACGTCGGTGCGGGTGATTTCCCCGACCTCGAAGCGGGCGTTCGATTCGTCGAGCTGGCGACGCAGCACCTGCAGGTTGGCCTCGCGGATGCGCAGAATCTCCAGATCGCGCAGCACGTCGACATAGGCCTGGATCACGCTGGCCAGGATCTGCTGCTCGACGCTGCGCAGACCCTCGCGGCCGCTGCGGACGTCGGCGTCGGCGGCGTCGATGGCCCGCGCGATGCGGCCGCCGGAGTAGAGCGTCTGGCTCAGGCTGATCGTGGCGCTCCCGGTATCGCTTTCGTTGACGCCGCCGCTGCCGGGAACGTTCGGGTCCGCCTCGTTGTCGGTGCGGCTGTAGTCGGCCGAGACCGAGACGCCCAGCTCGGGACGCAGGCTCGCCCGCGCCTGGGGGACGGCCTCGTCTAGCGCCCGCTGGTTGGCCCGCTGGGCCTGAAGCGTCGGATTGGTCCGGTAGGCGAGCGCGATGGCTTCGCGCAGCGTGTCGGCGAAGGCCGGAGCCGCCGTCGACACCGCCACGGCGATGACGGCGACCGAGGCGAGCGCGCGCGAGCGTTTGAACATGACCTGATCCTTCGGTGCGCCGATCCGGCGCCGGTATCCCACGTACGGCGTAGTGCGTAAGAGCTTCGCTTTGCGCCAGTTAAGTTTTTTTCACGCGAACGCCAGCGTCATGCCGCCGCATTTCGGCCCTCAAAGGGCGAAGGTCGGCGCCGGAGTCATTTCCTCCAGCCGAGGCGGAGCCGCGTCGAACAGTTCACGGCGCGAGAGGCCGGATTCGCCCTTCACATACAGCACCGCCCGCCCGTTCTGCCCCGGCCGCTCCACCACGGCGAGACGGCCCCCAGTCTTCAGAACCGCCAGCCACGTATCCGGACGCACCGCGACCGCGCCTTCCGACACAATCACGTCGTACCCTTCCCCCGCGGGCTGAGCGAGCGGGGCGACGGCGGCGCTGACGCCGGCTTCCGCCAAGGCGGGCGCGACCACCTCCATGACGGTCCCGTCCGATTCCTGCGCCGTGACCTTCAGGCCCATCTTCGTGAGGACAGCCGCCGCATAGGGCGCGGCGATCGCCAGCCCCGTTTCGCCCGGGCGCGCATCCAGCGCCTGGATCAGTTTGGCGACCTCGCGAGCCTGCATCAGACGACGACCGTTGGCGATCTCGACCTCGACCTCGCCATAGGCGGTGAAGGCGCGATCGGGCGCGCAGAACCGTTCGCGCGGCACGGCCAGCAGCGCGGCCTGCAGCGACCGGTCGGTGACGTCGTTCACGCGGACCTGGCTGTCGACCATGACCTTGCGGGCGGCGGCGAAGTCCATGCGGCGGGCGTCCTGACGGCGTTCAGAGGAAAACTGGCGCGCTTATAGGGTCGCGCGCCGCGCCGGACAATGTTTGCGACGGCCTCATTGCAGGCCGGAAGTCGATCTGATAGCGAACGCCCCTCGCGATCGCGGGGCCCTTTCGGATGGGCCTCAGGGCCTGATGGCGGAGTGGTGACGCAGAGGACTGCAAATCCTTGCACCCGGGTTCGATTCCCGGTCAGGCCTCCATCGTGATCCCGATAGGATCGGACCTAGATCGGCGCGGTCATCCAGCCGATCGCGCCGGCGGCGCCGACGCTTGCGACTACGACGGCCAAGGCGACCGCAATGCGGGCATTGCGCCCCATGAAGCTCAACAACCCAGCCATGTCGTCCTCCCCGGATCTCCATAGCGTCACGGAAATCGCCGTTCATCAAGGTGGATGAAGCGTTAACGGCTTGAATTTTTGACGACAGTCAGGCCCGCGCGACGTCGCTCAGATGGTGAAGCGCGATAGCCGCCGAAGTGGCGACGTTCAGGGAATCGAAGCCTCCCGCCATCGGGATGCCGACCGTCCTGATCCGGTCCATGATCGCATCCGGCAGTCCCGGCCCCTCGGACCCGACAAGCAGCGCCTGCCGGCCCTCCCGACGCAGGGCGGTGAGCGGCTCTCGCGCTGATGGCGAGAGCGCGATGACCTCGACGCCGGCCGCCTCCAGCTGATCGACCATTGCGTTCAGAGACTCCGCCACCGCTGTCGGCGTTCTCAGCACCGCGCCCACGGAGACCCGGATGCTCTTGCGATAGAAGGGGTCGCAGCAGCGGTCGTCCCTCAGCACCGCCGCCGCCCCGAACGCCGCCGCGTTCCGGAACAAGCCGCCCATGTTGTCGTGGTTGCCCACACCCGAGGCCGCCAGCACCACGGCCCGCTCCGGCAACCGGCCCAGCAAAACCTCGATGTCGTGCGCCTCCCGCTTCACTCCGATGGCCAGCATGCCCCTGTGGAGCTCGAAACCCGCGATCCGGTCCAGCACCGTCTGCGACGCGGCATAAATGGGAACTCCCTCAGGTACTCGCGCCAGAAGCGCCGCCCGGCGCTCGATCCGATGCGCCGCCATCAACAGCGCCTTGGGCCGACACAGCGACTGCGGCGACAGCAGAACGTTCAGCACAACCTCGCCTTCGGCCACGAAGAGTCCTTCCCGCCCGGTCAGATCGCGCTCGCGGATGTCGCGGAAGTCGGCGACGCGTGGGTCTTCGGGGTCTTCGACGGTGAGGATCGACACGGATGAGATTTCCCGTTGCGCGACGCGGAAACCCGCTGCTATAGGCCCGCCTCCCGAGCAGCTGTTCCGCGGTAGCTCAGTGGTAGAGCAGCCGACTGTTAATCGGCTGGTCGTAGGTTCGAATCCTACCCGCGGAGCCACTCGTCCTTTTGGACGAACGTCAGGAAGACCTGATCATTTCGACTGATCGCATCGCGCTATCTAGAGCGGCTTGCGGAAGCGATAGACGAATTGGTCGGTGCGGCCCCGGATGGCGGGATCGAAGACGTTGATGGTCCGGTCGTCCTCTGCATTGCTCAGCGCCTGGCTCTCCGCCTCGAACACGAACCCCGCCGCCTCGACCTCGTTCTTGAGGAACTCGCCCTCGATGCGGTGCAGGCTTTGGACCTCGGTCGCTCCCGTTCCCGCCCGACCGGAATGATCGATGACGATGTAGACGCCACCGGGCTTGAGCGCCTCGAAGACCGCCCGGTTCATGCGGGCGACGTCGGTGTTGAATGCCGGGATGTGGAAGTCGTGGTACTCTTGGACCATGAAGACCGCGTCGAGCGGCTCCGGGAAGGTCATCGCGTCAAGAGCCCCGGTGAGCGGCGTCACATTCGGAAAGGCGGCGGCCAGAGCCTCGGCCAGCGGGGTCTCGCGCGTCGCCGTGCGTGTGGGGACGAAGGCGTAGACGCGGCCTGTCTCGCCGACGGCGGGGGCGAACAGTCTCGTGAAATAGCCTTCCTCGGGGCGGATGTCGGCGATGCGCTGGCCCGGCTGGACTTCTCCGAAGGCCAGCATCTCGGCGGCCTTGCGCAGGCCGTCGCGGGCCACGTCCTCGGCCGGACGCCGGGAGTCGGCGACGGCGGTTGCGATGTGGGGCGCCGCCGCGTCCTGGGTCGAAAGCGCGACGACCGCCGTCGAGGCCGCGGCCGTCGTCATCAGCGCCAGGGCAAGCGCGACCAGGCCGGTTCGTTTCAGCATGAGCAGTCTCCCGTATGGACGCGCCAGCTACGCCCGCGATCGTCCAGGGACGCAAGCCTCAAATCAGCGGCGACCATTCCTCATCGGGTGGCAGAGGCGCAAACAGGGCGTCTACAGCGGCGTCCGACACGTCTTCCAACGCGGCGGGAGACCACAGCGGCGCATTGTCCTTGTCGACGATGACGGCCCGCACGCCCTCCTGAAAGTCGTGGGTCCGGACGATCCGGCCGCCCAGCCGGTACTCCATCGCCATGACCTCGGCGAAATCCGTCATGCGTCGACCGGCCCGAAGCTGGCGCAGCGTGACCTTCAGCGACTGCGGCGACTTGGTCCGAAGGGTCGCCAGCTGCTGCAGGGCCCAGTCCGATCCGTCGGTTCCAAGGGCGTCGAAGATCGCTTCGACCGAATCGTGGGCGAACAAACGGTCGATCGCCCCCCGGTGCGCGGCAAGAGAGGGCGGACCCGCGTCGGTCGCGTGGCGACTCAAGGCGTCCGCTTGCCCGGACAGGATCGCAGCCTTTAGATCACTGATCCGCTCGGCCGGAACGAAGTGGGTATGAATGCCGAGCGCTACGGTATCGGCGGCCTTCAGCCGCGCCCCGGTCAGAGCCAGCCAGGTTCCGGTCTCGCCCGGCAGTCGCGGCAGGAACCAGCCGCCGCCCACATCGGGGAATAGGCCGATGCCGGTCTCCGGCATGGCGTAGGTGGTCCGCTCGGTGGCGATACGCACATCAGCCGGCTCCGAGATGCCGACGCCGCCGCCCATGACGATGCCGTCCACGATGGCCATGATCGGCTTGGGATAGACGAACATCAGGTGGTTCAGCCGATACTCGGCGTGGAAGAAGGCCTTGGCTTCGCGGGCATCCCCTGCCCCGCTCTCGGCGATCATGCGGATGTCGCCCCCGGCGCAGAAGCCGCGCTCGCCGGCGTGGTCCAGAAGCACGCCCTCGACCGCCGGATCATTGCGCCAGGCCAGCAGCGCCTCGGTCATGGCCCGGCACATGGCCAGATTCAGCGCATGGAGCGCCTTGGGCCGGTTCAGCCTGATGCGGCCGACGCGGCCTTCGATGCGGGTCAGGACTTCGGCTTGGCTCATGCCGCGGCGAATAGCCCGCCCCTCGCCGAAAAGAAAAGCCCGGCGCGGACGCCGGGCCGAAAGTCGGTGATGGTGGGTGTCCTCGAAGAGAACATGCTCTTGCTCAAGCGAATTGGTTAACCAGGCGTTTCCGGGAGCGCCGCCGGAAACCAGGTGACCTGACGCGCGCCGTCGGGAGCGGTCCAGATCAGCCGCCAGCCCCCACCCGCCACGCTCAGGCCGTCGGGCCCGTCGATCGACAGGGCTGGATCGAAGCCTTGCCCGCCGACACGTATGGATCCCTGCAATCCCGCCGGCGCCGCAGTCCAGCGGCCGCTGCGGTCGGCTGTCACGTCCCGAGCGACGCCGGCTTCGATCCGCACCGAGGCGCCCGCCTCTGCGCGTCCGCTCAGGATCATCGCACGGCCGTCAGCATCGACAGCGTCAAGCGGCGGGGCCGGATCGAAGCGCTGCGTCGCAGCGCCCGCGCTGACGAAGGCGATCGGTCCGCCGGAGTTGGACGTCACCAGCAATCGGCCGGGCGCGAGGTAGCGCGCCTGTCCCGCTTGAACCTCAAGCTGATAAAGCGTCGGCCGGTCCGGGCCAGGCATGACCAGGCGGAACCCGCCTCGGTCATCGGCGGCCACGGCGAACTGCTGACCGTTCGGATCGCTGACAACGACGCGTCCGCCCGGAGACGCCGTGCCGGACAGCGTCAGCGATCCAGCCCCCACCCTGGCCGTCTGGATGACGGGCGGCGTGACCCAGGCGGTCTCGATCGCGCCCTCGGCTGGTTGCGACGAGGGGCGCTCGCCGCAGGCCGCCGCCGCAAGCCCGAAGGCGACCACCGCGCCGATCCGTCGTTTCATCGCTCGCGCCATCTCTGTATGACCCGCTTCCGGATAGCGCGACAGCGGTCGCCTGTCCCCTGTTTCGCACCGAGGTTTCATGTCGCCCGCCCATCCCTCCATCCAGCCGTTCGACGGCCCATCGGTCTGCCTGTTCTGCGGGTCGTCGGACGCCGCTGATCCGATCTACACCCAGGCCGCCCGGGACTTCGGACGCGCGGCCGCTCAGGCGGGCTGGCGGCTGGTCTATGGCGGCGGTGGCGTGGGGCTGATGGGGGCGTCAGCCCGGGCGGCGCACGAGGCCGGAGGCCGCGTGCTGGGCGTCATGCCCGAGTTCCTGCGCAGCCGGGAACGGCTGTTCGACGAGGTCGAGACCCTGGTCGTGCAGACCATGCATGAGCGCAAGCAGATCATGTACGACCAATCGGACGCCTTCGTCGTGGCGCCGGGCGGCATCGGCACCCTGGAAGAGGTGGTCGAGCTGCTGAGCTGGAAGCGGCTGGACCTGCACGGCAAGCCAATCGTCTTCCTGAACATCGGCGGCTTCTGGGACACCTTCTTCGCCCTGATGCAGCACAGCGTCGAGACCGGCTTCACGCCCGCCGCCTTCCTCAACGCCTGGGTCGTCAGCGACACGGTGGATGGCGCGATCGAAGCCTTGGGTGTGAGCGCGGACACGGCTGCCTTGCAATATGATCAGCGATAAGTGATCGTCGTTCATCACGGCGCGGTCTAGTCCGTCTTTTTTGACTACGCGCCTTGACAGTTTTCAAACGCGACGCACTATGTCGTTTGGCCGACCTGGTCATCATCCTCTTCGGAGTCTCCCCATGCGCTCTGCCCTTTCCATCGCCGCCCTTTGCCTCGCCCTCGCCGCTCCGGCCGTCGCCCAGACCCCGACCGGCACGCGGCTGACGCTGACCGACGCGGCCAATGCCCCGACCCGTCCCGTGATCGTCGACGGCGCCAGCTGGCGCTGCGAAGGCGCGACGTGCACCGCCTCGGGCGGCGCGAACCAGCCCGCGCCTCGCGCCTGCCGTCGCGTCGTCGCGCGCCTCGGCGCCGTCAGCGAGTTCACCTGGCGCGGAACGGCCCTGACGGCGGAACAACTGGCCGCCTGCAACGCCTGATCTGGTTTTGGGAGGGCGGCGCGTCCGCCCTCCTCAGGCCGTCTCGCCCTTGAGACGGCGCACGATCCGCTCGCGCCCGAGTAGAGGAACAAGCGTCGCCATATCCGGCCCCCGCTCCTGCCCTGTCAGGATGTGGCGCAGCGGCATGAACAGCGCCTTGCCCTTGGCGCCGGTGCGTGCCTTGACCGCCTCGGTCCACGCTGCCCAGACGCCGGCGTCGATCGTCTCGGGCAGAACGTCCAGCGCGGCGGCCGCGAACGCCGCGTCCTCCACGATCGGCGTCACCGGCCCGGTGACCATACGGCTGAGACCCACGATGTCGCCGAAGCGGTTGAGATTCGGCCGCAGGGCATCCCAAACCGCCTCACCCAGATCGCAACCGAGCACCTCCAGCCGAGGCTTGGCGACCGCATACGGCATGGCGTGAAGCGCCTGGGCGTTCAGCCGGTCCAGGTCGTCGGTGTCGTAGCGGGCGGGCGACCGGCCCATCTTGTCGAAGCTGAAGCCCGCGCCCAAGGTTTCCAGGCTTTCGGCGACCTCCAGCGCGTCCGACGTCCCGATCTTGCCGAGGTGGCTGGTGATGGCCAGCGGCTCATAGCCCTGGTCGCGCATCTCGGCGACCGACAGCGAGCCCAGCCGCTTGGACAGCGCCGCCCCGTCCGCGCCGACCAGCAGGGGCATATGGGCGAACTTCGGCGTCGCCGCCCCCAGCCCGGCGGCGATCAGGGCCTCGAAGATTTCGATCTGGGCGCCGGTGTTTGTGGTGTGGTCCTCGCCCCGGATGACGTGGGTGATGCCCATGTCCAGATCGTCGACCACCGACGGCAGCGTATAGAGGTAAAGGCCGTCCTCGCGGATCAGGACCGGATCGGACATGGAGGCCGTGTCGACTTCCACATGCCCCTTGGCCAGGTCCTCCCAGGCCACGCGCCGGCCGTCCAGCTTGAAGCGCCAGTGCGGCTTGCGGCCCTCGGCCTCCAGCGCGGCGCGGTCGGCATCGGTCAGGGCCAGAGCGGCGCGGTCATAGATCGGCGGCAGGCCGCGCGACAGCTGCACCTTGCGACGACGGTCCAGTTCCTCGGCGGTTTCGTAGGCCGGATAGAGCCGCCCCGCCGCCTTCAGCCGCTCTGCGGCGTCGTGATAGCGGTCGAAGCGTTTGGACTGATTGTGCCGCTCGTCCCAGGTCAGGCCGAGCCAGGTCAGGTCCTCCTCGATCCCGCGCTCGAACTCCGGCGTGGACCGGGCCAGGTCGGTGTCGTCGATGCGCAGCACGAACTGCCCGCCCTGACCCTTGGCGAACAGCCAGTTGACCAGCGCCGTGCGGACGTTGCCGACGTGGAGCTTGCCGGTGGGAGACGGGGCGAAACGGACCTTGACGGACATGGGGAGGCGCGACCTTGGACAGCGAGGCGCGTAGGTCGTCTCCCCGCCCCCTCAAGTCAAGCCGCAGCCTCTCGCGCGTCGCCTCTGCTTTTCCGCTTCCAACGCAAGGATCTTGCGGCATAAGGCGGCGATGACCGCCACCGCCACTCTGACGATCGACCTCGACGCCCTCGCGCACAACTTCCATGCGCTCGAGGCCGCCATCGGCGTGCCGGTCCACCCGGTCGTGAAGGCCGACGCCTATGGACTGGGCGCGACCCGCGTCGCCGAGCGTCTGATGGCCGAGGGCGCACGGACCTTCTTCGTCGCGCGACTGGCCGAGGGCCTGAAGCTGCGGCAGGCGCTCGGAGCCGCGCCCGCCATCTACGTCCTTGACGGATGCGTTGGCGACAGCGCGGCGGCTCTGCGGGACGCCGACCTCCGGCCGGTGCTGAATCACGGCTATCAGCTGGTCGCCTGGCGATCCTCCGGCGGCGGCACCTGTGGCCTGCAGATCGACACCGGCATGAACCGGCTGGGCTTTCGTCCAGAGGACGCGCCCGCGGCCTTCGACGGTCTCGAGCTGGTCATGAGCCATCTGGCTTGCGCCGACGATCCGGCCAGCGCCATGAACGCGCGCCAGCGGGACGCCTTCACCGCGATCGCTGCGCGCTATCCCGGCGTCACCCGGTCCTTTGCGAACTCGGGAGGCTGCTTCCTAGGCCGGGACTATGGCTTCGACGCCGCGCGGCCCGGCAACTGCCTCTATGGCGGCGGTCCGGAGGGGCGGCCAGACGATCGGCTGCGGCCCGTCGCCACCTTCGCCGCGTCGGTGCTCCAGGTTCGCGACGTCGCGGCGGGCGAGAGCGTCGGCTATTCGCGTGGTTTTGTCGCCGACACGCCGCGCCGCATCGCCACCTGTGGCGCGGGCTATGCGGACGGCGTACTGCGCAGCCAGAGCCAAGTCGGGCAGGTCTGGGCGGCCGGAGCCCTTCGACCCCTGCTGGGCCGCGTGTCCATGGACGTGATCGCCGTCGATGTGACCGGGACCGACATCGCGGTCGGCGACACCGTGGAGCTGTTCGGCCCCAACCGCCTGCTCGATGACGCCGCAGCGACGGCCGGCACCATCGGCTATGAGTTGCTGACCTCGGTCACGGCCCGCGTTCCGCGACTATATCGTTGAGCCCGTGGACTTGCGGTCCGGAAGCGCGGCCCTACAGTCCGCCGCGTCCTGATGGAGTCCTGCATGCGTTCGATCGCCCTCGCCGCCCTCATTTCCGCCCTGCCCGCCGCCGCTCTGGCCCAGACGCCCGCCTCGGTCGACCAGCCGGCGATCCACGCCCTGGTCTCTGAGGTCCGGACGGATCGTCTGAGGGCCGATATCGAGGCGCTGGTCGGCTTCGGCACGCGACACACCCTGTCCGACACCGTCAGTGAGACGCGCGGCGTGGGCGCGGCCCGCCGTTGGGTGGCGCGGGAGTTCGAGAGCATCAGCCGCGCCTGCGGCGGCTGCATCGAGGTCGAGCTCCCCTCGGCCGTCATCACCGCTCCGCCCCGCGTGCCCAATCCGACGGAGATCGTCAGCGTCGTCGCGGTTCAGCGCGGCCAGAGCGATCCGAACCGCGTGATCCTCATTTCCGGCCATCTCGATTCGCGCGTCACCGACGTGATGAACGCGACCGACGACGCGCCCGGCGCCAATGACGACGCCTCGGGTGTCGCGGCCCTGATCGAGGCGGCGCGGGTGCTGTCCAAGGAACGCTTCGCCGCGACGCTCGTCTACGCCGCCCTGACGGGCGAGGAACAGGGCCTGCACGGCGCGACCATCGTGGCCAACTGGGCCCGCGAGCAGGGCTGGGACGTCATCAATCTGAACAACGACATGGTCTCGAACGTCCAGGGCCAGGACGGCAACATCGACACGACCCGCATCCGCGTCTTCGCCGAGGGGACCCGCACGGTAGAAACTCCGCAAGAAGCGAACCAGCGACGCTACAACGGCGGCGAGGTCGACAGCCCGTCGCGCAACCTGGCCCGCTACATCGACACCATCGCCGACCGGTATCTGAACGACTTCGACGTGGAGATGATCTACAGAACCGACCGCTATGGACGCGGCGGGGATCAGACCGGATTTCTGCGCGCCGGCTATCCGGCGGTGCGGATCGTCGAGGGCAACGAGAACTACGACCGCCAGCATCAGGACCTTCGCACCGAGAACGGTCGGGTCTATGGCGACACGATCGAGGGCGTGAACTTCGATTATCTGACCCAGGCGACGCGGCTGAACGTGGCGACCATGGCGTCGCTGGCGCGGGCGCCGGCGCCGCCAAAAGGCGTGACCATCGCGGGCGCGGTCCTGCCCGACACGACGCTGAGCTGGGAGGCGGTTCCGGGCGCGGCCGCCTATCGCGTGTGGTGGCGGCCGACGACCGCGGCGCAATGGACGAACTTCCGCGACGCCGGGAACGTCACGACGTTCACCCTGCCCGGCGTTGTGATCGACGACTTCTTCTTCGGCGTCTCTGCGATCTCCGCCGACGGCTATGAGAGCCCGGTCGTCTTCCCGGGTGCGGCGGGATCCTTTATCGCGCCGCCGCCCGCGCGCGCCGCCGCGAACTGATCCATGCCCGATGCCGACGGCCGCGTGCGCGTGGCCATCCTGATCTCCGGAGCCGGCTCGAACATGGCCGCGCTGATCGACGCCGCGCGTCGGCCGGGGAGCGCCTATTCCATGGCGCTCGTGGTCTCGAACAATCCGGATGCGAGCGGGTTGGCCCTTGCAGCGGCTCAGGGCGTGGCCACGGTCGCCGTTGACCATCGGCCGTTCGGCAAGGATCGCGCCGCGCACGAAGCCGCGATCCAGGCGGAACTGGAGAATTTTGGGATCGAGGTGGTGGCGCTTGCCGGGTACATGCGTCTGCTGACACCCTGGCTGGTCCGGCGCTGGGAGGGGCGGATGCTCAACATCCATCCCAGCCTGCTGCCGCTCTATCCCGGTCTGGACACTCATGCCCGGGCGATTGCGGCGGGTGATGCCGAGGCCGGATGCACGGTCCATCTGGTGACCGAAGGCGTGGACGAAGGCCCCGTCCTCGATCAGGCGCGCGTCCCCGTCCTGCCGGACGACACGCCCCAGACGCTGGCGCAGCGCGTGTTGACGGCCGAGCATGCGCTCTATCCAAAGGCGCTGGATGCCTTCTGCTCGCGCCTGAAACAGCCTGCGATTTGAGCGGAAAGTGAAAGGGCTCCGGATCGCTCCAGAGCCCTTCAACTTATCTGGCGATGCGGAGGATCAGCCGACGATCTGGTCTTCCGTGAAGAACTGCTCGATCTCGATCTTGGCGTTTTCCAGCGAGTCCGAGCCGTGGACCGAGTTCTCGCCGATCGAGAGGGCGAACTGCTTGCGGATGGTGCCCTCGGCGGCCTGTTCGGGGTTCGTGGCGCCCATGACTTCGCGGTAGCGGGCCACGGCGTTGTCGCCTTCCAGCACCTGGACGACGACCGGCTCGGCGGTCATCTGCTCGACCAGCTCGCCGTAGAAGGGGCGCTCGGCATGGACGGCGTAGAATTTCTGGGCCTGCTCGGTCGTCAGCTTGACGCGGCGCTGGGCGACGATCCGCAGGCTGGCGCCTTCGATGACGGCGTTGATCGCGCCGGTCAGGTTGCGGCGGGTCGCGTCGGGCTTGATGATCGAAAAGGTGCGTTCGGCCATGGGAGGTCGTCTTCTTGTTTGGGAGTTTGAGGGTCGCGGGCTTATAGACGCGGCCCTCCCGCGTTCCAAGCCTCCCCTCTCCCAGTGTCCCTAACGCTCGCGACGCGGTCGCTCGCTGCTTGAGGGACGACCCGAGTTCGCCGTTACCATGCTCCAGATCACCAACCTGACGTTCAACGCCTGGGGCCGCCAGTTTCTGGACGACGCCTCGGTCAGCCTGCCGCCGGGCGCCAAGGTCGGGCTGGTCGGACGAAACGGCATCGGCAAGTCGACGCTGTTCAAGATCATCCTGGGCGAACTGGCCGGCAACGGCGACGAGGTCAGCCTGCCCAAGACCGCCCGCATCGGCTCGGTCGATCAGGAGCATCCGGCCACGCCTGTCAGCGTCATCGAGACGATCCTGGAGGCCGACGTCGAACGTCACGCCCTGCTGACCCGGCTGGAGACCGCCGAGCCGGAGGAAATGGGCGAGATCTGGGCCCGGCTGATCGAGATCGACGCCGACGGCGCGCCCAGCCGGGCGGCCGAGATCCTGGCGGGGCTGGGCTTCAGCCACGAGGACCAGCAGCGCCCGATGTCGCACTTCTCGGGCGGCTGGCGGATGCGGGTGGCGCTGGCCGCGGCCCTGTTCGCCCAGCCGGACATGCTGCTGCTCGACGAACCGACCAACTACCTCGATCTGGAAGGCGCGCTGTGGCTCGAGGCGCGGCTGAAGAAGTATCCGGCGACGGCGCTGATCATCTCCCACGATCGGGAGATGCTGAACGAGGTCTGCACCCACATCCTGCATCTCTCGAACCGCAAGCTGACGCTCTACACGGGCAACTACGACACGTTCGAGAAGACCCGGGCCGAGAAGCTGCGGCTGATGGCGGCGACGCAGGCCAAGCAGGAGGCGGAACGGGCGCACCTGCAGAAGTTCATCGACCGCTTCAAGGCCAAGGCGTCCAAGGCCACCCAGGCCCAGTCGCGCGTCAAGAAGCTGGAGAAGATGGAGCGGATCGAGCTGCCGCCGGACGAGCGGGTCGCGCCCTTCGTCCTGCCCTCCCCGCCCCGGCCGCTGGCCCCGCCGCTGATCCGGCTGGAGGGCGCCAGCGTCGGCTATGAGGCGGACAAGCCGATCCTGAAGCGGCTGAACCTGCGCATGGATCTGGACGACCGCATCGGTCTGCTGGGCGTCAACGGGGCGGGCAAGTCGACCTTCGCCAAGATGATCGCCGGCGCTCTGAATGTGCAGACCGGCGAGCTGCACCGCGACCGCAAGATGAAGGTTGGCTGGTTTCACCAGCATCAGATCGAGGCGATGGACCCGACCGACACGCCGCTGGAGATCATCCGGCGCGCCATGCCGGATGCTTCGGAATCGAGCCGCCGCAGTCGGCTGGCGCAGTTCGGCCTGCCGTTCGAGAAGCAGGAGACCAAGGTCGAGGCCCTGTCGGGCGGCGAGCGGGCGCGGCTGCTGCTGAACCTGGTGGCGATGGACGCTCCGCACGTCCTGATCCTCGACGAGCCGACGAACCACCTGGACATCGACAGCCGCCGGGCCCTGCTGGACGCGCTGAACGAGTACACGGGAGCGGTGATCCTGATCACCCACGATCGCTCGCTGATGGAGCTGGTAGCCGATCGGCTGTGGCTGGCGGCGGACGGGACGGTGACGCCCTTCGAGGGCGACATGGACGACTATGCGAAGTTCGTCCTGGAGCGGGCGAAGGCGGCGGCCGTGCGGCCGAGCCAGGTGAAGGCGGAGGCGGCGCCCGCTCAAGCCGCACCTGGCCCTCAAGCCGCGAGCGCCCGCGGCGCGAGCGACAGGGCCACGACGAAAGGCGGTCCGTCGCCGTCGACGCTGCGTCATGCGGCGAAGAAGGCCGAGGAGCGGGTGACGGCCCTGACGGCGGAGATCGCCCGGCTGGACGACGACCTGGCGAATGCGGCGGTGTCGAATCCGAAGGCGCTGGAGGGGCTGACGCGGGCGCGAGCGAAGGCCCAGGCCGATCTGGACGCGGCCGAGGCCGCGTGGCTGGAAGCTGAGGAGGCTCTGGCGGAGCTGGTGTGATCGGCCATGCGTCATCGCTCTTCCGCTGTGAACGGGTGGGAAGGGCGGGCGGAGCAGCCGGGCCTTCGCCCGGAGACCGTATGAGAATGTGTTTCGGCGAAAGACGACTGCTCCGCGCGGCTGGTCTGACCGGAAGCGGACGGCCCCGCGTCGTTCGAACGCGACTGACCGGGGACCAACGGCTCTGTTAGAGCCTCGCCGCTACTGACGCCTCCGGCGGGAAGGTCGGCGTGCTTGCGAAAGCCGATCCCCTGAACGCGGCGAGTCTTCTGCTCGCCGCCTTATTGGTGGGCTACCGCCCGGAACGCGGTTCCGGGCTGCTTGAGCCCGGGACCCACATTCCGAACGGCGAAGTCACCCACGCCACCCCCTCCGCCCGGACGCCGGATGACCGCTCATCACGGCCTCCGGTCGCTGGACCTCGGGAGCTCCCGCTCCAACCGCTCCCGCCGCAGCAAGCTCGCAAGGCCTTGCGCCCTTCCCAAGCGACGGAACCGAGGGCGAGGGTAACACACCCGGATATGCGGGCGCGTTCAGCGGCTCTCAAATGCGAGGGGCGCTGATTCGTAACGCGGAATCCCGGTGTCGTTGGATGATTGAGAAAAACAGCGCGCGATCCTTCTCCCCTTGCGGGAGAAGGTGGCAGCCGAAGGCTGACGGATGAGGGGTGATACTCGATGCGCGGAATGTGGGGGTGGTCCGAGGGGCATCGGCAATGTCACCTTTCACCCCTCATCCGACCTCGCTCCGCTCGGCCACCTTCTCCCGCAAGGGGAGAAGGAGCCTGGGGGCGAACCCGTCCGCCTACGTGAGGGGAAAGATCGTCCTGTCGATCCCGCCCCTGCCCGCGCGTCTCCCTGACAACGCGACCTTCCGCGTTGCTCGAACCCCGGAGACCGCCATGACCCGTCTGACCCTGCTGTCCGCCCCCGTCGCCTTCGCCGTCGCCCTGCTGGGCACGGCCGCGCCGGCGTCGGCCGAACAGTTCGCCCTGTTCGTCTATGAGACCCCCGCCGACTTCGCCGCCCGCAATGATCCGGCGAAGGCCGAGGCCTATTGGGGCGGGTTCGCCGCCCTGGGCGGGGAGATGCGCGCAGCCGGCATCGTCCGGGGCGGAGGCCCGCTGGGCGAGCCGTCGCTGGGCGCCACGGTGTCGGTGCGCGACGGGCGAACGACCTCAACCGCCGTCGACGGCGGCACAGAGGCCCTGAGCGGCTGGTTCGTCATCGACGTGGCAAACCGCGCCGAGGCCGAGGCCTGGGCCGCGCGCGTGCCGGCGGCCTCCACCGCACGCATCGAAGTCCGGCCGGTGCTCGACATCCCGATGTCGAACATGACGGCCCGCTGACCGGAGCGACCCGGCGGACAGGCCGTCCGCCGGGTCAGCCGTCGCGAAGCGCGTTGAGCACCGCCGGCATGATCCCCGGCAGATCCTCGGCGATCAGCCCCGGCCCGAACCGCTCGGCGGCGGCCGCATGCATCCAGACGGCGGCGCCGGCGGCGTCGAAGGTGGGCATGCCCTGGGCGACCAGGCCGCCAATCAGGCCCGCCAAGACGTCGCCGCTGCCCGCCGTCGCCAGCCAGGGCGAGCCATTCGGGTTGATCCGAATGCGACCGTCCGGGGCCGCGATGATCGTCTCGGCCCCCTTGAGCACGATGTGGGCGCCGGCCTGATGCGCGGCATCGACGGCGGCGGCCTCCCTCCCCTTAGCCAGAAGACCGGGGAAGACCCGTTCGAACTCGCCTTCGTGCGGCGTGAGGACGTCGTCGCGGTCGAGGCTGGCGAACAGGTCGACGCCCCGGCCCTTGAAGATCGTCAGGCCGTCGGCGTCGACGACCAGGGCCGCGCCCGTGCGCGCGAGCGCGGCCAGGTTCTGCACCGTCGCCTCGTTCAATCCAGCCGCCGGGCCGATGACGACGGCGTCCATCGCCTCGGCCAGGGCTTCCAGGCTCTCCGGCGAGGTGAAGGCCTCGACCATGACGGCCTCCAGCGCGCCGGCGACGATCGGCGCGGCGGCGGGCGGGCACAGCACCTTCACCAGACCCGCCCCGACCCGCAGGCCCGCGCGCGCCGCCAGCCGCGCTGCGCCTGTATTCAGGGGACCGCCCGAGACGACGCCGAGCCGGCCGCGGGAATGCTTGTGGCTGGCGGCGTCGGGCCACGGCAGGCGGTCGCGCCACAGGCACGGGTCGTTGGTTTCGGCCATCACATTCTCCGGGGGCGGAGCGCCTGAAAATGCGATCCGCCCCTTGCCATATTGTGCAATGCGGTGTCCCTTTCATTCCCGAGCGTGCGCACCGGCGATGGGCCGGACCCGCGCGGCCTCGGGGCGCCCATGAAGAAGATCGAAGCCGTCATCAAGCCGTTCAAGCTGGACGACGTCAAAGAGGCGCTCCAGGACATCGGCGTGCAGGGCATGACGGTGCTGGAGGCCAAGGGATACGGCCGCCAGAAGGGCCATTCCGAGCTCTATCGCGGCGCCGAGTACGTCATCGACTTCCTGCCCAAGATCAAGATCGAGGTCGTGGTCGCCGACGACCTGGCCCCCGCCGTCGTCGAGGCCATCCAGACCGCCGCCCGCACCGGCAAGATCGGCGACGGCAAGATCTTCGTCTCGACGATCGACGACGTCATCCGCATCCGCACCGGCGAGACCGGCGCGCAGGCGGTCTAGTTCAGTTCCCCAGCTTCCTCCCCAGAAGAAACGCGAAAAGGATCATCACTCATGAGCGCCAAGAAAATCCTGCAGGAGATCAAGGACAAGGACGTCAAATACGTCGACGTCCGGTTCACCGACACGCGGGGCAAGCTGCAGCACGTCACCTTCGACGTGGACCTGGTCGACGAGGACTTCCTGGAGGAAGGCACCATGTTCGACGGCTCGTCGATCGCCGGCTGGAAGGCGATCAATGAGTCCGACATGCTGCTGAAGCCGGACCTGACGACGGCCTACATCGACCCCTTCTATCAGCAGACGACGCTGTTCCTGTTCTGCGACGTCATGAACCCGGACACGGGCGAGCCCTACAACCGCGACAGCCGGTCGATGGCCAAGAAGGCGCTGGCCTATGTGCAGTCGTCGGGCGTGGGTGACGCGGTCTATTTCGGGCCGGAAGCGGAGTTCTTCATCTTCGATGACGTGCGCTGGAACACCGCCCCGCACGACACCGGCTATTCCTATGACTCGACCGAGCTGCCGGCCAACACGGGCGCGGAATACACCGAGGGCAACATGGGCCACCGCCCGGGGCCCAAGGGCGGCTACTTCCCGGTCAACCCGGTCGACTCGGGCCAGGACCTGCGCGGCGAAATGCTGGGCGTCATGCGCGACCTGGGCCTGCAGCCCGAGAAGCACCACCACGAGGTGGCGCCGGCCCAGCACGAGCTGGGGCTGAAGTTCTCGGACCTGCTGACCATGGCCGACCGGCTGCAGCTCTATAAGTACGTCATCCACAACGTGGCGGCGGCCTATGGCAAGACGGCGACCTTCATGGCCAAGCCGATGTTCGCCGACAACGGATCGGGCATGCACGTGCACCAGTCGATCTGGCGCGACGGCAAGCCCCTGTTCGCGGGCGACAAGTACGCGGGCCTGTCGGACTACTGTCTGTGGTACATCGGCGGGATCATCAAGCACGCCAAGGCAATCAACGCCTTCGCCAACTCGACCACCAACTCCTACAAGCGGCTGGTCCCGGGCTATGAGGCGCCGGTGAAGCTGGCCTATTCGTCGCGCAACCGCTCGGCCTCGATCCGGATTCCGTGGGTGTCGTCGCCCAAGGCCAAGCGCATCGAGGCCCGCTTCCCCGATCCGATGGGCAACCCCTATCTGACGTTCGTCGCCCTGCTGATGGCGGGGCTGGACGGCATCGAGAACCGCATCGATCCCGGCGCTCCGGCCGACAAGAACCTGTACGACCTGCCGCCCGAAGAGCGCGGCAACATCCCCGAGGTCTGCGGCAGCCTGAAGGAGGCGCTGGAGGCTCTGGATAAGGACCGCGCCTTCCTCAAGAAGGGCGGCGTCATGGATGACGACTTCATCGACAGCTACATCGAGCTGAAGATGGAAGAGGTGATGCGGCTGCAACTGCACCCGCACCCGGTCGAGTTCGACATGTACTACAGCTGCTGATCGGTCGGATCGGCGTTGAACAAGAGCCCCGGATGGTCCGCCGTCCGGGGCTTTCTGTTGAGTTCGTGGGCGCACCACCAGCGAGTGAAATCTGTCTGGAGTGTCGCGCTAGGGATCTACAGGCTCGTTAATTTGGCCCGCAATACAAACTTGTCAGCTTCTCTGTCCGAACATCATAGGTCGCCAAGACGAGCATGTTGTTGGAACTATCCAGAGCCAACACGTCTTGATCCGCACGCAGCAGGCTTCGACCTGGAGGGTACACCCCCGGCACCGCTATCTCATGGAAACGAACACTGACCTTCGAGGTGTCAGAGCCAAGCCAAGGACCGCTTAGAACCCAGATCAGGTGAGTGCCTTGGCTTTTAGCCCATGCGGGCTTTTCCCAAACATAGAACCGCGATGGCCAACGATCGACAGAACGCACGCATGGGTCCTGCTCCAGCAACTGATCGATGTCATTGGCGAGCGAAGCGCTTGGAGTGGGCGCGATAGAGAGCCATAGGAACGCGGCGCCGGCAAAGCCCAGGCCGGAGACGAGAAATGCCGACCGGATGTTACGGCTATGCATTCTATGCATGGATCGACCATAGGCTGGAACAGGAGTTCAGTAACGAGTCGAACGTCAGTGTCCGTCGCCAATCAAGCGCTGGCCAGCCCCTCGGCCTCGTCCTGCCGCTTGCGACGAAGCTCGATCAGGCGGACGCACCAGATGGAGATCTCGTAGAGGATCACCAGGGGCACGGCGAGCATAAGCTGGCTGATGGGGTCCGGCGGGGTGACGATGGCGGCGAGCACCACCACGGCGACGATGGCGTAGCGGCGGCCCTCGCTCATCAGCTTGGAGGAGATTAGACCGGCCATGCCGAGCAGGGTCATGACGACGGGCAGCTGGAAACACAGGCCGAAGGCGAGGACCAGCGCCGTCACCAGGTTCAGATACTCCGACACCTTGGGCAGGAGGGCGACGGCGACGCTCTCGGAGCTGATCTGCTGGCTCAGCGAGAAGAACATCACGAACGGCAGCATGACGTAGTAGACGAGCGCCGCGCCGAGCACGAACAGCAGCGGCGAGGCGATCAGGAAGGGCAGGAAGGCCCCCTTCTCGTTGCGATAGAGGCCGGGCGCCACGAAGCGCCAGAGCTGAAACGCCAGCACCGGGAAGGCCAGGAAGACGGCGCCGAGGCCCGCCAGCTTCATCTTGGTGAAGAGGATTTCCAAGGGCGCTGTATAGATCAGCTGGGCCCCCTCCCCGGTCACCGCGGGCGTGGGGACGAGGCCGGCCGTGGCCTGGATCAGCAGGATGGGCGAGACGTTGTGGCCGTCGCCGGCGGCGTGCAGCGCATTGGCCGCCACGAACGGCTTCACCAGGAAGACGTAGATCGGCCCGGCGAAGAAGAAGCAGACGATGAAGGCGACCCCGAAGGCCGCCACGCACCAGATCAGTCGGCCGCGCAGCTCGATCAGATGATCCATCAGCGGCGCGCGCGACGCCTCGATCTCGGCTTCGTCGCGGTCGACGGTCACGACACGGCCTTGGGCTTGCGGGGCGCGCGCGGACGCGGCGCGGCGACCGATTCAGCCTCGGTCTTGGCTTTGATCCGCGCAGACGATTTGGGCGCGGCCTTGGCAGAACTCTCTGCGACCGACGTCGGCGTCTGGGCCTTGGCCGCGCGGGCCTTCCGAGGCTTGGGCGCGGCGGCGGCGGGCACCGCCTTCGTGGCCGCCGCCGACGGGGTCGCGGCCGCCGGCGGGGCATAGTCGGCCGGCAGCGGCGTCATGGCGGACTCGGGGAATTCCGGACTGTTCAGCGTCACGGGCGGCGTCGGCGCGATCGCGGGCTTGTCGAGCTCGGACTTGATGTCCTTAAAGGCGGCGTCCGCCTCGGCGCCGAGGCGGACCAGGCCCTGACCGGCGATGGTCTGGCCGCTACGCAGCGCCTCGACCTCTTTCCTCAGTTCATCGAGCTCGGACTGGCGGGCCATCTCGTCGAAGCTGGAGCGGAACTCATTGGCCATGCGGCGCATGGAGGCGACCCACTTGCCCAGCTGGCGCAGCATGGCGGGCAGGCGTTCGGGGCCGACGACGATCAGGGCGACGACGGCGATGATGAGGTATTCGAGACCCCCGATCCCGGGGCCGAGGCCGCCCATGCGTCAGGCTCTTTCCGCCCTGGGGCTCAGCGCTTCAGCTCGTCCTTTTCCGCCTCGGTGCGGGGCAGGCTGGAGACGCCCTCGGTCGGGCCGTCCTTGCCGTCGTCCTTGAGGCCGTCGCGGAAGGCGCGAATGCCCTTGGCGGCGTCGCCCATCAGGCCGGACAGCTTGCCCCGCCCGCCGAACAGCAGCGCCACCACGATGATGACGATGGCCCAGTGCCAGATGCTCATTGCGCCCACGGCGAACTCTCCTTCAGCGAGGCCACGCGCCTCGCGTCGACCACGGTCCTATAGTCCACCGGATGGCGACGCGCCAAGGGAAGCTGTAAGCCCGCGCAAATGAGTCACGTCATCATCCACACCGACGGCGCCTGTCGCGGCAATCCGGGGCCCGGCGGCTGGGGGGCGATCCTGCAGTCCGGGGGCAAGGCCAAGGAGCTGCATGGCGGCGAGCGGCTGACGACGAACAACCGCATGGAGCTGACGGCGGCGATCATGGCGCTGGAGGCGCTGAACCGGCCATGCCGCGTCGATCTGCACACCGACAGCAAATATGTGATGGACGGCATCACCGGCTGGATCCACGGCTGGAAGGCGCGCGGCTGGAAGACGGCGGACAAGAAGCCGGTCAAGAACGACGACCTGTGGAAGCGGCTCGACGCCGCCCGCGCGCGTCACGAGGTCAAGTGGCACTGGGTGAAGGGTCACGCCGGCCATGAGCTGAACGAGCGGGCCGACGCGCTGGCCAACCTCGGCATCGACGAGATGCTGGCGGCGAAAGCCTAGACGGCCCGAACCTTCAGGCCCGAGCCGAGGCTGGCCTCGACGATCACGCTGTCGCCGACGGGCGGACCCTCGCCGTCGATCTCGGCGGCCCATTCGGCGCCAGAGACGAAGACCCGGCCGCGGCCGTCGACGAAGGGTTCGACGACGCGGGCGCGCTGGCCGATCAGGCGGGCTTCGCGGTCGTTGACGTCGGGCTTGTCGTCCGGGTTCACGCGCTGGATCAGCCGGCGCGAGAACAGGGTCGCCACGACGGTCAGGATGGCGAACAGCCCGACCTCGCCGGCGAAGCCGATGTCGAGGCCGAGCGCCGTCAGGACGGCGACGACGCCCGCCGCCACCGCCGGCCACAGCAGCCATTCGGTCGACAGCGCGGCCTCCACCGCCAGCAGCAGCACCCCGATGGCGAGCCAGATCCAGAAAGGCTGGCTGGCGTAGATGTCGAGAACCGCGTCCATCGTCCTCTCCTCAGGTGGTGGGGACCGCGCTTCCGCCACGCGGACGAGGTGCGGGAGGCGGCGGCGGAGCAGGCCGCGAGGGCGGCGACTGCTGGTCCCTGGCCAGGCCGACCAGCTCGCCGATGCCGGCGATCGTGCCGACCAGGCCGCCCATCTCGGCAGGCACGATCACGGTCTTCTGGGTCGGATTGCGGGCCAGCTCGGCGAAGGCGTCCACATAGCGCTGGGCCACGAAGTAGTTGATGGCGTTGACGTCGCCACGCGCGATGGCCTCAGACACCATGGCCGTCGCCTTGGCCTCGGCCTCGGCCTCGCGCTCGCGGGCCTCGGCGTCGCGGAAGGCGGCTTCGCGGCGGCCTTCGGCCTCCAGGATGGCGGCCTGCTTGGCCCCCTCGGCGCGGGCGATGGCGGCCTGTTTCTCGCCATCGGCCTCGGTGATGACGGCGCGACGCTCGCGCTCGGCCTTCATCTGGCGGGCCATGGCGTTGGTGATGTCGGCCGGCGGGGTCAGGTCCTTGATCTCGATGCGGTTGACCTTGACGCCCCACGGCTCGGTCGCCGCGTCGATGGTGTTGAGGAGACGCGAGTTGATGGCGTCGCGCTGGAACAGCACCTCGTCCAGATCCATCGAGCCGACCACGGTGCGCAGATTGGTCGAGCACAGCTGGGTAATGGCGTATTCCAGGTTCTCGACCCGATAGGCGGCGTTGGCGGCGTCCATCACCTGGATGAAGACGATGGCGTCGACCTTCACCATGGCGTTGTCCTTGGTGATGACCTCTTGTTGAGGAACATCAAGGACCTGCTCCATCATGTTCATGCGTCGGCCAATGCGCTCGACGAAGGGGGTCAAGAGGCTGATGCCGGGCTTGAGCGTGCGAGTGTACTTGCCGAACCGTTCGACGGTCATCTCGCGCCCCTGGGGCACGATCTTGACCAGGCTGAACAGAAACACGGCCGCGAAGATCACCAGCGCGAGCACGAAATAGGTCATGGAAATCCTCCTGCCCTGCAACGGTAGCGGGAGCGCGGGTGGTCCGCCACAGAAACCGGACGCGGGATGGCTAACGATGTCTGACGGTCAGTCGGCGGGGGCGGCGTTGTTCCGCACAGCCACGGCCGCCTCGATGATTCGCCGCGTCTCGCTCCAGGCGACGAGGCTCAGCGCTTGGGTAACGGGGAAAAAGGCGGCCTCGGCCGCGTCGTCTCCGGCGGTGGGCTCTCCGCTAAGCCACTCGGCGGCGAAATCGATGAGGACGTAGTGTCGGTCGGCGTCCGGGAAGACACCATCGACGACATCGATCAAGCCTATCAGCCGAGCCTCCACGCCCGTCTCCTCGCGCAGTTCCCGCAGGGCCGCCGCCCGGACGGCTTCCCCCGGCTCGATTCGGCCACCGGGCAGGCTCCATTCGCCGAGCCGAGGCGGCGTCCCGCGACGGATCAGCAGGACCTCTTCGCCTCGCAGACAGACCACGCCTACAGCGGGGATTGGGGTGGTCCAACTCATTTGGACCAAGTCGGCATTCGTGATAATCTCATTGCATGATCACGATGAACATCGCCGAGGCCAAATCCAAGCTTTCCGAGCTCGTGGCTCGCGCTGAGGCGGGGCAAGAGGTCGTGCTGACGCGTAACGGAAAGCCCGCGGCGCGGATCATGGCCGTGGCGCCGAAGCGCAAGGAGCCCCGCAGATTGGGCGCATGGGAGCATTTGGGCATCAGTGTGCCAGACTCGGTATTCTTCGATCCCGACCCCGAACTGGAAGCCTTGATGGACTCGCCGATCGACCCGACGATCCGGTGAATCTTCTGCTCGATACCCATGTGCTGGTCTGGGCGATGACCGAGCCTCGTCGGCTGAGTGCGTCTGCGGCCGCAGCCTTGAAGGATCCCGACAACGACCTGTTCGTCGGGGTCGGCAGCGCTTATGAGATCGACTTTAAGCGGGAGGTGTCGCCGGACCTGGCGCTCATGCCGTTCGACCTCGACGACGCGAGGCGGGCCTTTGATTTCGACTGGTTGGGGCTGACGCAGACCCATACAACACGCGCTGCCCGGTTGCCGAGGATTCACCGGGATCCGTGGGACCGTCTGATGATCGCGCAAGCGATCGTTGAAGACCTCGTCATCGTATCCGTCGACGCCCATGTCGCGCGCTATGGAGTGCCTGTCCTGTGGTGACCCCCTCCCCGGCCGCCCTCGCCGAATTGAAAGCCGCGCTCGACCCATCCGGCTGGACCGAAGACCCGGCCGAGATCGCGCCTTGGCTGACGGAGTGGCGCAACAAGTGGCAGGGGCACACGCCGCTGATGCTCAAGCCCGGTTCCACCGCGGAAGTGTCGCAGGCGGTCGAAATCTGCGCCCGGCACGGCGTCGCGATCGTGCCGCAGGGCGGTGACACGGGCCTGGTCGGCGGCCAGATCCCCTATGGCGAGGTGCTGCTGTCGACGCGGCGGCTGCGGGCCGTGCGAGACGTGACGCCGCTGGACGACGCCATGACGGTCGAGGCGGGCGTGACCCTGCTGGAGACGCAGCAGGCGGCAGCGGCGGCGGGACGGTTCTTTCCGCTCAGCCTGGCCGCCGAAGGCACGGCGACCATCGGCGGGGTGATCTCGACCAACGCCGGGGGCACGGCGGTGCTGCGCTACGGCATGATGCGCGACCTCGTTTTGGGCATCGAGGCCGTCATGCCGGACGGGCAGGTCTTCAACGGCTTGAAGCGACTGAGGAAGGACAACACCGGCTATGACCTCAAGCAGCTGCTGATCGGCGCCGAGGGGACGCTGGGCGTCGTGACGGCGGCGACGCTGAAGCTGTTTCCGGTGATGCGGAGCCGGGCGACGGCGGTCGTGGGGCTGGAGAGCGCGCATGCGGCGATCCAGCTGCTGGCCACCGCCAAGGCCGAGACTGGCGGCGGGGTCGAGGCCTTCGAGCTGATGAAGCGGATCGGGGTGGAGTTCGCCATCCGCCATGTGCCGGGCGTGCGCGAACCGCTGGAAACGGTGCACCCCTGGTATGTGCTGATCGAGCTGACGTCGGGGGAGCCCGGGGCGGCGGAGGCCGGGATGGAGCGCATCCTCGCCTCGGCGTTCGAGGACGGGCTGATCGTCGACGCCGCCATCGCCCAGAACGAGACCCAGACGCGGGATTTCTGGAAGCTGCGCGAGGAGCAGTCGGCGGCGCAGAAGCCCGAGGGCGGCGGCTGGAAGCACGACGTGTCGGTGCCCGTCAGCCGCATTGCCGACTTCCTGGACGAAGCGACGGCGGCGGTCGAACGGTTCGAGCCCGGCGCTCGGGTATCCGCCTTCGGCCACGTCGGCGACGGCAATATGCACTACGACATCCTGTGCCCGCCGGGCGGGGACCTGAAGGCGTTTCTCGGGCGCTGGGAGGCGGGATCGCAGGTCGTGCACGACATCGTGGCACGGTACGACGGCTCCATCTCGGCCGAGCACGGGCTGGGTCGGCTGAAGACCGAGGAGGCGCGGCGCTACAAGTCGGCGCTGGAGATCGAGACCATGCGCGCTATCCGCCAGGCGATCGATCCGAAGCGGATCATGAACCCGGCGGTGCTGTTCTAGATCGTCGCGCCCGGGTTCAAACCGTCGCCGAAGCGGCCTAGAGGACGCTCCGAACGCGAAGGAGCCTCCCGCCTTGCTGATCGTCCTGTCTCCGGCCAAGCGGCTGGACTTCTCCGAGCCGCCGGTCGCGGTCGAGCCCACCCTGCCCCGCCTGATGGAAGATGTCGCCAGCTTGGCCAGGACCGCCAAGCGTCAGACCAAGGCCGATCTGCGCCGGCTGATGGGGATTTCGGACGATCTGGCGCGGCTGAACCGGGAGCGGTTCCAGGCCTTCGATCCGGAGGCAACCGACGGAACGCCCGCCGCCTTCGCCTTCGCCGGCGACGTGTATCAGGGCTTGGATGCGCGGACGCTGGATTCGGATGCGCTGGCATTCGCGCAGGATCGGGTGCGCATCCTTTCGGGGCTGTATGGCGTGCTGCGGCCGCTGGATCGCATTCAGCCTTATCGGCTGGAGATGGGCACGCGACTGAAGACGCGGCGGGGCGGCAGTCTCTACGATTTTTGGGGCGACCGGCTGTCGAAGCAGCTGAACGCGGATGCGGAGGGGCATGCCGACCCCACGCTGGTGAACCTGGCCAGCCAGGAATACTTCGGCGCCGTCGACGCCAGGGCGCTGAAGATCCCCGTCGTCACCTGCCACTTTCGAGAGGCGAAGGACGGCGAGAGCCGGATCATCTCCTTCTTCGCCAAGAAGGCGCGGGGGACGATGGCGCGGTTCGCCATCGAGCAGCGGATCGACCGGGCGGAAGACCTGAAGGCGTTCGACCGGGACGGCTACGCCTTCGACAAGGCGGCTTCCACGGACGCGGACTGGATATTCATCCGATCGGGAAATTCCTGAGGCCTGTCGCCTTCGCAACCGCGAACGGCTAGGGTCGCGTGAACCCTGACCCCGGCGTCCGCGGACGTCGGCAAGAAACGAACGGACGGCAGTTTCATGTTCCAGTGGCCCGGCAAGAAGGACGGCGGCGAGACCGAGCGGCCCGTCTATCGCGATCCCAACGACCTCAAGGGTCAGGTGGCGGTGATTTCGGGGTCGACGTCCGGCATCGGCCTGGCGCTGGCGCGAGCGGTCGCGGCGAGGGGTGGCGACGTGGTGCTGAACGGGCTGGGCGATCCGTCGGAGATCGAGCGGACGCGGGCGGAGCTGGAGGCCAGCTGCGGCGTGCGGGTGCGCTATCATGCGGCCAATATGCTGAAGGGCGACGAAGTGGCCGACATGGTCGCCTACGCCAAGCACCAGCTGGGGCGGCTGGACATCCTGGTGAACAACGCCGGCGTCCAGCACGTCGAGGCGGTCGAGCGGTTCCCCTCGGAGAAGTGGGAGCAGATCATCGCCATCAACCTGTCCTCGACCTTCTATGCGACGCGAGCGGCGATCCCGATCATGAAGGCGCAGGGGCGCGGCCGGATCGTCAACATCGCCTCGGCGCATGGACTGGTCGCGAGCCCGTTCAAGTCGGCCTATGTCGCGGCCAAGCACGGGGTGATCGGCTTCACCAAGACGGTAGCGCTCGAGGTCGCGCGCGACGGCATCACCTGCAACGCCATCTGCCCCGGCTATGTCGAGACGCCGCTGGTCCAGGCCCAGATCGCCGACCAGGCCAAGGCGCGGGGCATCTCCAAGGAAAAGGTCATCACTGACGTGATCCTGGAGGCCCAGCCGACCAAGCAGTTCGTCACGACGGACGAGCTGGCGGGGATCTTCCTCTATCTGGTGTCCGACCTGGGAGCCTCCGCCAACGGGGCGAGTTTCTCGATCGACGGCGGCTGGACCGCCCAGTAGCGCATCAGGCTGTGGCCGGGGGGCGGCATGGCACTGTTCAAACGCAAGGTAGCGAGCGCGACACCCGCGCCTGAGGGCCCGCCGCCGCCGGCGCGGTGCCCCATCTGCCTGGCCCTGCAGGGTGGCGGGGCGCATGGGCCGTTCCAGTGGGGGGTACTGGATCGGCTGCTGGAGGCCGATGTGCTCGACATCCGGGCGGTGACGGCCTCTTCGGCGGGGGCGATCAACGGGGCGGCTCTGGTGTCGGGGCTGACCACCGGCGGGCCGGAGGGTGCGAGGACGGCGCTCGACAAGCTGTGGCGCGAGACCAACCAGTCTGGCGGCAAGAACGTGTTCGGCGACAGCTCGATCTGGTCCAATGCCCTGACGCCCGGCTGGCTGAAGGACTCGCCGTTCTGGCGCGCGGGCGAGACGCTGGCGCTGTCGATGTCGCCGTATGAATTCAATCCGTTCAACCTCAATCCTCTCAAGCGAGTTCTGGACGCCTCGATCGATTTCGAGGCGGTGCGGGCGTCCCAGATCAAGCTGTTCGTGGCGGCGACGGCGGTGCGTCATGCGCGGTCGCGGGTGTTCCGGTCAGACGAGATCACCGATCAGGTGCTGCTGGCCTCTGCCTGTTTGCCGCACCTGTTCCAGGCGGTGGAGATCGAGGGCGAGCCCTACTGGGACGGCGGCTATCTGGCCAATCCGCCGCTGTGGCCGTTGTTTTACGAGGACACGCCGGACGACATCCTGCTGATCACGCTGAATGCCTTCGAGCGCGACGATCTGCCCCGAGCGGCGGGCGACATCATGGACCGGCTGAACGAGGTGGTCTTCAACGCGCCGCTGGTCGCCGAACTACGCGCCGTCGCCTTCGTGCAGGAGCTGATCCAGGAGGGCCGGCTGATGCCGTCCGAGCGCGACCGCTACCGCAACATCCTGATGCACGCCATCGAGGCCGATGGCTGGCTGGGCGACCTGTCGCTGGGGTCGAAGTTCAACACCGAGTGGACCTTCCTGAACGACCTGAAGGCGCGCGGCAGGGCGGCGGCGGACGAGTGGCTGGGGAGCTGCGCAGGCAGCGTGGGGCGGACGTCGAGCGTGGATTTGCAGGCGCGGTTTGGGTGAGGTCGCGGCGAAGACGACGTTAACCCTCCACAGCGCGACTCGGCTCAGCCTCAAGAAGCGTTTGGGCGTTCTGGTCTGGCATGGTCCACTGTCTGCGAGGAATCACGCATGGCTCTGCTGAGGAAGGACATCGCCGCTTTCGAGCGGATGCGGTCTGAACTGGAGACCCGGCACGCCAATCAGTGGGTCGTGTTCCATGACGGTTCGCTGGAAGGCGTTTTCGCCGACTTCGAAGCGGCAGCGACGACCGCTGTCGAGCGGTTCGACGAAGGTCCGTATCTGATCCGGCAGGTCGGGGCCGCGCCTATCTCACTGCCGGGCGGCATGATCTTCACTCCGGCCCATTATCTTGGCTGAGGCCGGGTTCAAGCGGGGGACCCAGGGAGAAACAGCGGCGGACCTGCTGGTGCGGCTGGGCCCGACGCTGAAGGTCGACATGGGCCTGAAATCCAGAAGCCCCGCAGGCAGCGACCCCGATCTGGCCCGCAAACAGGTCAAGGCGCTGATCGACACGGGCGCCGGCGGGGAATGCATCGACGACGAACTGGCGCGCGCCCTTCGTCTGCCCATCACCGACGAGGGCGAGATCAGCGGCGTCGGCGGGAAGCACCGAGCCTACATCTACACGGCCCGCGTCTGGGTGCCCGCACTGGGGCGATTGCTGTTCCAGCCCCTCACGGGCGTGAAGCTGCTGGAGGCGGAATCCTTCCATGCCATCATCCTGGGACGGAGTTTCCTGCGGCAACACAGGCTGACCTATGACGGCAAGACGGGCGAAGTGCAGATCGACTGAGCCCCCGCAGAAGCGGCGGCTGGCGGATGGCGGCTGGCTGGGCGACCTGTCGCTGGGGTCGAAGTTCAACACCGAATGGACCTTCCTGAACGACCTGAAGGCGCGCGGGCGGGCGGCGGCGGACGAGTGGCTGGGGAGCTGCGCAGGCAGCGTGGGGCGGACGTCGAGCGTGGATTTGCAGGCGCGGTTCAGCGCTACCTGAGTCGTTCGCTGTATGGGCGATCGTTTCTCTCGTTCACGAACGCCATGACAGTCGGCCAGATCGTCACGATGCCCTCAAGCCAACCTCGTAATCCGTACTGCCCCTTCACCTGACAGGCCGCCAAGTTCATGGCCGACTTGAGCTGGCCCAAGCTGACGGCCTTTCTCCAAAGGACCTCCGCTGCGCGCCGATCTCTAGTCACACCGGTGCCGTGGTAGTGCATATTGGCCAAGGCTCCGAACGCAGGGGCGTAACCTCGCGCAGCTGCCTGCTCCAAGACCTCAAGACCCTTGGCGAAGTCGCCGCTACGGTTGTGCGCGACTCCCATGCCGTAGAGGGCCCTGAGGGATCCGTTGTCGGTGCCGATCTGGTACCAGGGTTTAGCCTTCTCAAGATCGCGGTGGTAGATCCAGCCTCCGTCTCGCATGGCATCGGCGATCAGAAGCAAGCTCAGGATTGAACCGCTCTCCGCAAGCCATTCAAGCCGCTTGACGGCTTCTCTCCAGTTGTCCGAGTGCAAGCCATCTCGTGCAGCCTCATATTCTCGCTCAAATGGATCGGGGTGCGGATAAATGGTTTTCGCGTTGTTCATCAGACGGCTTGGAGCCCAAACGAGACACTCAACAACCTAACCGACATGCCCGGCCGCCCTCTTCAGCCGGTCGTTGATCGCCTCGCCCAGCCCCTCCCCCGGCACACCCGCGACCGCGATCCCCACAGGCTCCTCCCGATCCGCCTCGCGCAGCATGCGGAACAGATTCGCGGCGGCTTCGCGCAGGTCGCCTGACGGGCTGAGGCTCCAGCGCGCTTCCCCGACTCCCGGGCCGAAGCCCAGCAGGATCTCGCCGTCGCCCGCCGCCTCGGCGTTCAGGCGCAGGGGGGCGCGGGGGGCGTAGTGGCGGGTCAGGCGGCCGGGGGAGCGGTGGCCCTCGGCGCTGTCGGTCAGGGGGCCGACGACAGCCTCGATCTCGGCGCGGGTGACCGAGCCGGGGCGGAGCAGAGAGACGACCCCGCCCAGCACCGAGACGACGGTGCTCTCCACCCCCACGGCGCAGGGGCCGCCGTCGAGGCTGGCGGAGGCGAAGGCGCCGGTTTCCTCCATCGCGTCGGGATACGTCGTCGGGCTGGGGCGGCCCGAGCGGTTGGCGGAGGGGGCGACGACCGGGCCGCCGAACGCGGCCAGCACGGCGCGGGCGCGGGCGTGGCCGGGCACGCGGACGGCGACGCTGTCCAGGCCGGCGCGGGCGAGGTCGGAGACGCCCGCCCGATGCGGCGCGACGATCGTAAGGGGGCCGGGCCAGAAGGCCTCGGTCAGGCGGCGGGCGTGCTCGTCGAAGACCGCGATGCGCTCGGCGGCGACGGCGTCCTCCACGTGGGAAATCAGGGGGTTGAAGCGGGGTCTGCCCTTGGCCTCGAAGATCCTGGCCACGGCCTCGGCGTTCGCGGCGTCGGCGGCGAGGCCATAGACGGTCTCGGTCGGGAGAATCAGGAGGTCGCCGGCGCGCAGAGCCGCGACGGCGGCGCTCAGCTCGCCGGACGGGTCGCCAGGACCACGTCCACCCTCACCTGCCGTGCCAGTATGCCGTTCCAAGGTCCGCGCGTCCCGATGCCGAAGGCCGCCCGATCCAGCGAGAAGCCGCCCGTCATCTGCGCCGTCCGCCCGTCGCTGCGCAAGGTCACGGGGAAGCTGACCGGGCGGGTCACGCCCTTCACGGTGATGTCGGCGCGGGCCTGAAAGCGTTGGGGGCCCAGAGGCTCCAGGTCCTGGAGGCGAAAGGCGATGCGGGGATGGCGGGCGCTGTCCAGGAAGGACGGCCCGAGCGCCGTGCGGGTGAGCGCGCCGTCGTCCATGCGCAGCGACGCGGCCTCGACCTCGATGGAAACCTCCGCCTGTTCCGGCGCTTGCGGATCGAAGCGGATGTCGCCGCTCCACCGCTCGAACCGCCCGGAGCGTTGGCCCAGCGGCGAGCCGACGCGCATGGCGATGGAGGATTCGGACGGCACGACCGTCCAGGGCTGGACATCCGCTCGCGCCGCGATCCCGAGCATCAGGCCGACGCCGATCAGGATGATGGCGACGGCCCGGAACATCACGGACGCCGGGGGATCAGCGGGATCATCCGGTGCAGCACATTGTCCCGGTCAATGAAGTGATGCTTGAGCGCGCCGAGCACATGCAGCGCCAGAAGGACGTAGAGCACCTTCACCCCGGCCTCGTGGGCGTCCATGAACTGACCCGCCAGTTCCCGGCTCTGCGGCAGGGGCAGCAGCGGCCAGTTGAACAGGCCGAAGAAGTCGATGTCGCGCCCGGCCGCGCTGGACGCCGCCCAGCCGCCCAGAGGCAGGCCGATCAGCAGCAGGTAGAATCCCACGTGGGTCGCCCGCGCCGCGATCCTCTGCCAGCCGGCTGTGCCCGGCGGCAGGGCGATGGCGGGGTTCATCAGACGCCAGGCGATTCGCGCCAGGGTGACGACGAGGATGGTCAGGCCCAGCGCCTTGTGCGCGCTGATGAAGGTGCGCGTGCCCTCGTTGGCCTCCTGCGCGGTGATCAGCAGGATCTGGGCCAGGACGGCCGCCGCGATCCCCCAATGGAACAGCAGGGACACCGTCGAATATCGGTTGCGCGGTTCGGCCATGGAGCTCCCCAATCAGGCGTCCGCGACAGCTTGGCCCACTCCGGGTCCGAGGCCAAGCCTTGCCTGCCGCGACGGCATGGCGGCAAAGAGGATGCAAAAGATCGAGGATCGCCCATGACCTATCGCGCGCCTGTCCGTGACATCGCCTTTTCCCTGACCGAGGTGGCGGGGATCGACGCCCTGGCGGCCACCGGCGCCTTTCCGGACTACGACCCCGACGTGATGGGCGCGGTGCTGGAGGCGGCGGGGTCGTTCTCGGAAGAGGTGCTGGCCCCGCTGAACCGGCCGGGCGACCTGGCGGGCGCGACCTACGCCAACGGATCGGTCACGGCGGCCCCGGGGTTCGCGGACGCCTACAGGCAGTTCGCCGAGGGCGGCTGGACGGGGCTGGCGGCGCCGGCCCACTCCGGCGGTCAGGGCCTGCCCAAGGCGCTGGAGCTGGCGGCCTATGAGACGGTGCATGCGGCCAACATGGCGTTCGGCCTGTGCCCCATGCTGTCGCTGGCGGCGATCGAGGCGCTGGAGGCGCATGGGACCGAGCATCAGAAGACCGCCTATCTGCCCCGCCTGGTGTCGGGCGAATGGACCGGGGCCATGTGCCTGACCGAACCGCAGGCCGGGTCGGACCTCGGCGCTCTGACCGCCATGGCGACGCCGAACGGCGACGGGACCTACAGCCTGACGGGCCAGAAGATCTACATCACCTGGGGCGACCACGACGCCACGGACAACATCGTCCACATGGTGCTGGCCCGCCTGCCCGACGCCCCGCCGGGGCCCAAGGGCATCAGCCTGTTCCTGGCCAACAAGTTCGACGTGAAGGCCGACGGAACGCTGGGGGACCGCAACAGCTTTCGGCCCGTCGGCATCGAGCACAAGCTGGGCATCCACGCCTCGCCGACCTGCGTCATGGCCTATGAGGGGGCGCGGGCCGAGCTGGTCGGGCGGCCGAACGAGGGCCTGTCCCACATGTTCGTCATGATGAACGCGGCGCGGCTGGCGGTCGGTGTCGAGGGCGTCGGCATCGCCGAGCGGGCCTATCAGCATGCGCTGGCCTATGCGCTGGAGCGGCGTCAGGGACGGTCGGTGTGGACGGGCGAAGCCGGCGCGCCGATCTTCGACCATCCGGACGTGCGCCGGACCCTGTCGGTGATGAAGGCCAAGATCGAGGCGGCGCGGGCCATCTGCCTCTCCTGCGGGGTCGCGGCCGATCTGGCCAAGCACGCCGGGAGCGAGGAGGAGCGCCGGCTGTGGAAGGGGCGCGAGGACCTGCTGACCCCTATCGCCAAGGCCTGGTCGACCGACATCGGGGTCGAGGTGGCGTCGCAAGGGGTGCAGATCCATGGCGGGATGGGCTTCGTCGAGGAGACTGGCGCGGCGCAGTTCTATCGCGACGCCCGCATCGCCCCGATCTACGAGGGCACCAACGGCATCCAGGCGATGGACCTGGTGGGACGCAAGCTGTCGCAGGACGGCGGGGCCTCGGCGCGGGCGATCATCGCCGAGATGGCGGCGACGCTGAAGGAGATGACGGCGCTGTATTCCGGCAAGCCGGTAGAGCGGTTCTCGGCCGCGATCGAGGCGGCGCAGGACGCGACGCTGTGGTTGCTGGACAAGAAGGCGGATGCGAACGCCGCGGCCGACGTACTGGCCGCGGCGGACCCGTATCTGAGGCTGATGGGCGACGTCATCGGCGGCTGGATGCTGGCCAAAGGCGCGCTGGCGGCGAAGGCGAAGCTGGCGGCGGGCGACGGCGATCCGGCGTGGCTGGAGGGCAAGATCGCGCTGTACGAGGTCTACGCCGCCAATGTTCTGGGCCATGCGTCGAGCCGTCTGGCCGCCATGGGTCAGGGCGGGACGCTGCTCCAGCGGATGACGCGCGAGGCGCTCGGGGCCTGAGGGTTCGCCCATGGAAAAGGGCGCCCCGGGTCTCCCCGAAGCGCCCTTGTAATCCCCGTCGCGGGTTCGCGACTTAGCGCTTCGAGAACTGGAAGCTGCGGCGGGCCTTGGCGCGGCCGTACTTCTTGCGCTCGACGACGCGGGCGTCGCGGGTCAGGAAGCCGTGCGGCTTCAGCACCGGGCGCAGGCCCGGCTCATAGTGCGTGAGCGCGTGCGACAGGCCGTGGCGGATGGCGCCGGCCTGGCCCGAGAGGCCCGAGCCCTCGACCGTGCAGACCACGTCGAACTGGGTCGTGCGGTCGGTGACTTCCAGCGGCTGGGCCACCATCATCTGTAGCACGGGACGGGCGAAGTACTGGGCCAGCTCCTTGCCGTTGACGGTGATCTTGCCGGTGCCCGGCTTCACCCAGACGCGGGCGATGGCGTTCTTGCGCTTGCCGGTCGAATAGGCGCGGCCCTGGGCGTCCAGCTTCTGGACGTATTCGGGAGCCGATTCAGCGGCGCCGGCGGTGCCCAGGCCCTTCAGGGCGTCGAAGCCCGTGGCCGTCGTTTCTTGCGTGACGTCGGTCATGGCTTACAGGCTCCGGGTGTTCTTCTTGGAGCGACCGGCGAAGTCGATCGTCTCGGGCTGCTGGGCTTCGTGGCTGTGCGACGGTCCGGCGAACAGGCGCAGGTGCGTCATCTGCTTGCGGGCCAGCGGGCTTTCCTTGGGCAGCATGCGCTCGACGGCCTTTTCCAGCACGCGCTCGGGGAAGCGGCCGCCCAGCACCTTGGCCGGGGTCGTTTCCTTGACGCCGCCCGGGTGGCCGGTGTGGCGGTAGTAAACCTTGTCGGTGTTCTTCTTGCCGGTGAACACCACCTTGTCGACGTTGGTCACGACGACGTAGTCGCCGCTATCGACGTGGGGGGTGTAGGTCGGCAGGTGCTTGCCGCGCAGGCGCATGGCGATGAAGGTCGCGAGACGGCCCACCACCACGCCTTCGGCGTCGATGTGGATCCACTTCTTCTCGACCTCGGCCGGCTTCAGCGAAGCCGTGGTGCTCTTCAGCATGGTTGAGGTGTCCTGGGACGAAGACGAAAACGGGATCGCCCCGGCGGGCCGGAACGAGCGAAGGCGCGCTAGTAGAGGAGGACGAAGTCGGCGTCAATGACACCATCGCGACCCAACTCGGACTAGGACGTTGTAATCGTGATACTTTTCGATTACGGTATTAAAATACCGTACCTTGGCGCGCGGCGGGACGCTGCAAAGGGCCGCACCGCTCGTCACAGAACCATGATGACCCGATCGCTTCGGCTGTCATAAACACCGGCCGACTTTCGGAGCCTCTCACAATGCAGTTCGACCGCCGCAGCCTGTTCTCCACCGGCGCCGCCGCCCTCGCCTTCGGCGGCCTGGCCCGCAGCGTCGTCGCGCAGGAAGCGTCAGAGACCTACGTCAACGAGGTCGAGGGCTATGGCCCGCTGATCGCCGATCCCAACGGCATGCTCGACCTGCCCCAGGGCTTCTCCTACCGCATCCTGTCCCAGGGCGGGGAGACGATGGACGACGGGCTCGTCGTCCCCGGCCAGTTCGACGGCATGGGCTGCTTCGCGCTGGAGGGAACCCGCGTCGCCCTCGTCCGCAATCACGAGCTCAAGGGCCGCAACGCCAATCATCGCAACTGGGGCCCCGGCGGTCAGGACCAGGCCCTGATCGGCCGCCTGCCGGTCGAGAAGGCCTACGACACCTACAAGGACGGCCGTCCCCTGCCCGGCGGCACGACGACGCTGGTCTATGACATGGCGAGCGGCGAGGTGGTCAGTCAGCACCTGTCGCTGGCCGGAACCTCCACCAACTGCTGCGGCGGCCACACGCCCTGGGGCTCCTGGCTGACCTGCGAGGAGACGGAGGAGACGCCCGACACCGCCGACGTCGAAAAGGAACATGGCTATGTCTTCGAGGTGCCGGCGAACGCGACCGGCCTGGTGGATCCCGTGCCGCTGAAGGCGCTGGGCCGCTTCGACCACGAGGCCGTCTGCGTCGATCCTCGCACCGGCATCGTCTATGAGACCGAGGACAAGGTCGACGGCCTCTTCTACCGCTTCATTCCCAATACGCCAGGCAAGCTGGCCGAGGGCGGCCGCCTGCAGGCCCTGGCCGTCAAGGGCCGTCCGGGCGCCTCGACCACCAACCACACCGACCGGTTCTGGAACGTCGGCGACTGGGTCGAGGTCGAATGGATCGACATGACCGACGTCGAAAGCCCCGCTGGCGACCTGCGCCAGCGCGGCCATGCGGCGGGCGCGGCCCTGGTCGCGCGCGGCGAGGGCATCTTCTGGGGCGAGAATGAGCTCTACATGACCGCCACCTCGGGCGGGCCGCTCCAGCGCGGCCAGGTGCTCCGCTACGTCCCCTCCCCGGCCGAAGGCACGCCGGAAGAGGCCGCCCAGCCGGGCCGCCTCCAGCTCTTCGTCGAGAGCACCAACGAGAAGACGCTGAACATGGCCGACAACCTGGCCATCGCGCCGAACGGCCACCTGATCCTGTGCGAGGACAACTACTCCGACACCACGCGCAACCACCTCAAGGGCGTCACGCCGGACGGCAAGGTCTATACGATCGCCAGGAACGTCTTCCGCGGCAACGCAGAGCTGGCCGGGGCCGTCTTCTCGCCCGACGGCTCGACCCTGTTCGTCAACATCATGTTCCCGGGCATCACCCTGGCCATCACCGGCCCCTGGGACAGCGTCCGCGCCTGATCAGCGGCGCGGCGCGGAGACGAACAGCCGGGGCTGGGACCGCCGCACCAGCCACAGGTTCGCCGTCGCCAGGGCCAGCACCAGCGCCGCGCCCGCCTGGTGCAGGCCGCCCAGCCAGATTGGCACCACATTGACCAGCGTCACCACCCCCAACGCGGCTTGCAGCCACAGGGACCCCGCCACCACGACCGCCGCGAAGCCCAGCCCCTCGGCCAGCCGCCACCGCCAGGCCTGAACCGCATAGACCGTCGCCCCGATCACCAGCCCATAGCCCCAGATCCGGTGATTGAACTGCACCAGCGCCGGATCATGCAGGAAGGCCAGCGCCCCCTGCCCCCAGTCCACCGGCGGCAGCACCGACCCGTTCATCAGCGGCCAGTCCGTATAGATGAACCCCGCCTTGGCCCCGGCCACCAGCCCGCCCAGCAGGCACTGCACAAAGACCGCGCCCAGCAGCACCGCCGCCCCCCGGCTCCACCCCTCCGGTGACCTCGACGTCTCCGGCCCGTTCCAGGCCTCCAGCCCCGTCCAGATCAGTCCCGCGAAGATCAGGAACGCCAGCCCGAGGTGAACCGTCAGCCGCTCAGGCGCCACATCCACCCGCTCCGACAGCCCCGAGGACACCATCCACCAGCCGATGAAGCCCTGGAGCCCGCCCATCGCCAGCAGCACGGCGCAGCGCCAGACCAGCCGATCCGGCAAGGCCAGCCGCCCCAGGAACGACCGCTCCGGCAACAGACGGAAGGCCAGGAAGGCAAAGAACGGAACCGCGAACACCACCCCGATCAGCCGTCCGAACAGCCGATGGAACCACTCCCACCAGAAGATGCCCTTGAACTCGTCCAGGCTCATGCCGGCGTTGACCAGGGCGTACTGCGGGATCGCCTTGTACTTCTCGAAGGCCTCGTTCCACTGGGCGTCATTGAGCGGCGGCACGGCCCCCATGATCGGCTGCCACTCGGTGATCGACAGGCCCGATCCGGTCAGGCGCGTGATGCCGCCGATCACCACCATGGCGAACACCATGGCCGCGGTGAAGAACAGCCAGATCGCCACGGCGCGGGACTGTTCGACCTTTCCGAAACGGTTCATTCGACGCCTGACGCTCCGCCCGATACAGTGCCGCCTCGCGGCGACGCTGGCGGTATGCCCGCCGATCGCGGCAAGATCAAAGTCGCCGTTGGGACGCGAGGTCGCAGCGGCGCTCAGGGAGACTGAATCCGGGTGCAGTACGCCGACATCGCCATCGCCGCCGTGGCCGTTCTGGTCCTCGCCTGGATCGCCGACCTCCTGACCGGCCGCCGGGGGCTGTTCGGGGCCAGCCTGGTCTCGGCCACGGGGGCCGTGTGCGGCTGGTTCCTGGCCGTGCGCGTCTTCGGCGCCGCAACCATGGACGAGCTGGGCTGGACCGTCTGGTCGGGCGCGGGCTCGATTCTCAGCCTCTTCACCTTCTACCTGTTCCGGAACACCCGCTGATGGGCCTTCGCACCCGCCGTCTGATCGCGGCCTTCGGCATCCTCGTCTTCCTCGCCTTCTACATCTGGGCCGCCACCGTGATCGGCGAGCGCGTGCCCGCCAATCCGCTGGCGCAGTTGGCCTACTATGCCCTGGTCGGCACCCTCTGGGGCGTGCCGCTTTTCCCGCTCCTCAGCTGGGCCGAGGGCAAGCCGTTCCTGCGCAAGCGCGGCGGCTAAGCGCAACCCCGCACAAGCGAAAGCCAATCGCCGAAAAGATCGGCGCGGCCGGCCGCGCCTTACTGATCCTCGCGGCGGCCCGGGGGCTGCTCGCCACGGCGCGACCTTCCGCGTCCCGAGGATCGACCATGTCCGCATCCGCCCGCCGCCTCGCCGCCCTGCTGACGACCGCCGCCCTTACCTGTGGCGCCTCATCGGCCCTCGCCCACACCTGGACACCGCTGGAGAGCGACCGCTTCGGCGAGGAGTTCACCCAGAGTTGGATCCCCGTGCCAGACGGCTCCAGCGGCGCCCCCCGCCAGGGCTGGCTCGGCGCTCCGGACGGCTTCTTCACCCGCGAGGTCCACCTCGCCTACGACTGGATCGACACCGACGCTGGCGACGCCCAGCGCGTGATAGGCCGCTTCAACTACCCGCTGTCCCGCCGCTTCTGGGTCGGCGTCGAGGTGCCGGTCTATCAGGAGATCGACGGTGGCGGCTCGGGCTTCGGCGACGTCGGAGTGACCGCCCAGATCATGCTGGCCGAGAGCCGCGACCTGTCGCTGAACGCCGGCCTCGGCTTCGAGCTGCCGACCGGCGACGACTCGGTCGGCGCCGGCGAGGTGTTCGGCGTGACGCCCCAGGTCAATCTCTGGACCGATCTGGGCGCCGGCGTCTCCTTCCGGGGCCGCGTCGCCTATTCGGCCCGCGACGAAGGCGGCGCCGACGGCTTCGGGCTCAGCCTCGCGCTCGGTCAGACCGTAACGCCTGCCGAAGCCGCGCCGCTCGGTCAGTTCACCTATTCGCTGGCTCTGAACTGGTTCGAGCCGGACGACGGCGACGGCGTCGTCAGCCTGACGCCCGCGCTCCGGACCCGCCTGGTCGACAGCCTGTTCCTGCTGACCGGCGTCGAGTTCCCCGTCAGCGACGACGAGCCCTACGACCAGCGCTGGATCATCCAACTGGTGAAGGGGTTCTAGCCCTAAGGAGGAAGCCGCCGCGGGACGAGCAGTAGGACGAGCGAACCGCCCTCAAGCAGCGAGCGACCGCGTCGCGAGCGTTAGGGCCAGAAACATGCCCTCAAGCAGCGAGCCGTCGCGCGGCGAGCGGTAGGGCGAACAAATATGGGTCAAGGGAAGATGGTCGGAGCGACAGGATTCGAACCTGCGACCCCTTGACCCCCAGTCAAGTGCGCTACCAGGCTGCGCCACGCTCCGAGAGGCCGGTCGTATAGCGGCGGGGCCGCGCCGCCGCAAACCCTAAAAGCGCCGCCGGCGTCGATTGCCGGTCAGGCGGTCAGGACGGCGTCCAGACGCGCCTTGGCCGCCTCCAGATCGGCGATGACGGCGCGCAGCCGCTGCGCCGAGGAGCCGGTCACGGCCCGGCTCGATTCGGACGTTCCGGGCGCGGTCGCCGGGACGTCCGGGCCCGCGAAGCTCATCGTCGCATCGGCTCCGCCGTGGGCCGCCAGCGCCGCCAGACCCTGGTCCTTGTGCAGCTTCTGCACGCCCTTGATGGTCAGGCCGTCCTCGTGGAGCAGCTTTCGGATCGCCTTCAGGATGACGACGTCTTGCGGACGATAGAACCGCCGTCCGCCCGCCCGCTTGACCGGCGTCACGAAGGCGAACTTGGTCTCCCAGAACCGGAGCACGTGCTGGGGCGCGCCGACCGCCTCGGCGGCTTCCGAGATGGTGCGGAAGGCCTGGGCGGACTTGGCCATCTCAGGCCCCGTTGGCCCCGTGGACCCGGGCCTTCATGATCTGGCTGGCGCGGAAGCTGATGACGCGGCGCGGGTTGATCGCGGCCGGTTCGCCGGTCTTGGGATTGCGCCCCATCCGGGCCCGCTTTTCCCGGACCTGGAACACGCCGAAGCCCGACAGCTTGACGGTCTCGCCCTTCTCCAGGGCCTCGACGATCAGGTCCAGCGTGCGTTCGACCAGGCTCGCGCACTCCTGGCGCGACAGGCCGACCTCTTCGTGGACAGCCTCGCAGAGATCGGCTCGGGTCAGTGTCTGCAGTTCGCCCACGGATCGTCCCCCAAGGTCCAGCCTTCCCATAAAAGGGGAAAACGCCGCCAAGTCAAAGCGTCGGCGTGCTTAAGCCCGTCGCCTCAGAACCGGAAGGCGCAGGCGCCCCAGGTCAGGCCGCCGCCCATGGCCTCCAGCAGGATCAGGTCGCCGCGCTTGATCCGGCCGTCGTGAATGGCCGCGTCCATCGCCAGAGGGATCGAGGCGGCCGACGTGTTCGCATGCATCGCCACGGTCGAGATCACCTTGTGCTCGTCCAGACCCAGCCGGTCGCCGACGCCCTTGATGATGCGCTGATTGGCCTGGTGCGGCACGAACCAGTCGACCTCGGGCACGGTGATCCCCGCCGCCTGGCAGGCCGCCGTGATGGCCTCGGCGATGTTTACAACGGCGTGGCGGAACACCTGATTGCCGGCCATGCGCAGATGCCCGACCGTGCCGGTGCTCGACGGCCCGCCATCGACATAGAGCAGATCGGTCTTGGTCCCGTCGGAGCGCAGGGCGAAGCCCAGGAGGCCCTGATCGGCCGTCGTCCCCTGCCCTTCGCGCGGCTCGACCACGAAGGCGCCGGCGCCGTCGCCGAACAGGACGCAGGTCGTCCGGTCGGTCCAGTCCATCAGCCGGGTCATCTCCTCGGCGCCGATGACCAGGGCGCATTTGGCGTGCCCCCGCGCCACGAAGCCGTCGGCGACGCTGAGCGCATAGACGAAGCCAGAACACACCGCCTGGACGTCGAAGGCGATGCAGGTCGGGGCGCCGAGCTTGCGCTGCACGATCGAGGCGGTGGCCGGAAAGGTCATGTCCGGCGTCGTCGTCGCCACGACGATCAGATCGACCTCGGACGGATCGCGGCCCGCATCGGCCAGCGCCCGGCGCGCCGCCTCGACGGCCAGGTCGCTGGTCGGCTGGTCGTCGCGGGCCTTGTGGCGCTGGCGGATGCCGGTGCGCTCGATGATCCATTCGTCGGACGTGTCAACGATCTTCGACAGGTCGTCGTTGGTGACGATCTGGTCGGGCAGATAGGAACCCACGCCGGTGACGGCGCTGCGGATGACGTTCACGAAACGGTCTCTTCCTCAGGCGCGGCCGCCGGGGCCGCGTGCATGACGCTGTCGAGCCTGCCCAGATTGGCCCCGACGGTCTTCAGATAGTCGCTGCGGGCCAGTTCGACCGCGATGCGGATGGCGTTGCCGAAGCCCTTGGCATCGGCGCCGCCGTGGCTCTTCACCACGATGCCGTTCAGGCCCAGCAACGGGCCGCCGTTGATGGCGCTGGGGTCGATCTTCTGGCCCATGGCCTTCAGCGCCGGCATGGCGATGACGGCGCCCGCCTTGGCCCGCAGGCTGGAGGTCAGGGCTTCTCTCAGCAGCGCCGAGATGAAGCGCGCCACGCCCTCGGCGGTCTTGAGCGCGATGTTGCCGGTGAAGCCGTCGGTGACGACCACGTCGACCGTGCCCTTGGCGATGTCGTCGCCCTCGACGAAGCCGTGATAGTTCAGCCCCAGCCCGCCCTCGCGCAGGATGCGGGACGCCTCGCGGACTTCCTCGTGGCCCTTCATGTCCTCGGAGCCGACGTTCAGCACGCCGATGGTGGGGCGGGCGATGCCGTGGACGGCGGTCATGAAGGCCTCGCCCATGATGGCGAACTCGACCAGCTGCTCGGCGTCGCTTTCGACGTTGGCGCCGACGTCCAGCACCGCCGTGACGCCCCTCAGCGTCGGCCAGCTGGCCACGATCGCCGGCCGCTCGAGGCCCTGCGCCGACATTCGCAGGATCAGCTTGGAAATGGCCATCAGGGCGCCGGTATTGCCGGCCGAGACCGAGGCGCCCGCCTCGCCCGCCTTCACTGCCTCGATGGCGTTCCACAGGCTCGAGCCCTTGCCGCGCCGCATGGCCTGGGCGGGCTTTTCGTCCATGGCCACGACCTTGTCGGTGTGACGGATGTCGCAGACCTCGGCCGTAAGATCATGCCGCGCCATTTCGGCGACGATGGCCGGCTCGTCCCCGTGCAGCAGGAAGCGGACGCCCTCTCCGCCATGCCGACGGATGTAGTCGCGCACGCCCGCCACGACGACGGGCGGGCCATGGTCGCCGCCCATGGCGTCGAGCGAGATAACGGTCGGGGCTGGCAAGGGGGTCGGACGCTCCGGCGCGCCTTCAGGGGCGCGGTCTTGTGTACGCCAAGGATACCGCCCCGCCGGGCGGATGCAATCCGAGCCGACGTTGCGTCAGCTTTTTCCGTCCTGGGCCGCGCGGAGCTGCTTCAGTACGGCGAAGGGCGAGATCTCCGCCGGCTCTTCCGGCTGGACGAACTCCGCGCCGGGCTTCCTCGGAAACGGGTCCAGCGCGAGTGCGAACTGCTCGACGGCATACTGGCCCAGGTCGATGCGGCCTTCCTCGATCACGTCCGGCGAATCGTCCTCCAGCGTGACCTCGACCTCGGGCGCTGCGTCGGCTTCCTCGACCAGATCAACCGAGAACCGCTCCTCAACGCTCACCGGCAAGGGCTCGAGCGTGACGCCGCAGATCTGCTCGGCCTCGGCCCGAACCCAGCCGGACAGGGTCCACCCGACATGGGCCGGGACGACGGTGATCTCGCTTTCGAATGATGCCAGCGACGCGAGATCGAGCGCCTTGATGATCCGGCCCCGCGCCGCTTCGTCGGGCACCAGCCGGCGAGTCGCGCCCGCGCCGATCTCATTGACGCGCAGGACCTCGCTGAACGGCAGACGATGATCGGGGTTCACGCCGCGACCTCCGCCCAGATCGGCTGGGCCAGCACCGAGTTAAGTTCTTGGGCCGCCAGCCCCGCCCGTGCTCGCAGCGCGTAGTCGGCCAGCCGGTCGCCAGTCTCGCCATCCGCTCCGGCGTAGACGTTCCGCGCCAGGGCTTCGGCCAGCGCCGCCCTGTCCGCCGCGCGGATCGGAGCTTCATAGGCGGTCATTCGACCGTAGAGCGCCTCGCCCAGCTTTCTCATCTTCTTGGCCATGGTGACGTCATGAACGCCCAACTCCCGCAGGGCGTTGTCGAGCGCCGAAACATAGACGTCGAACAGCTCCTGGGCGATCTCCGCCCCGGCTTCGCCTTCGTCGCGCAGGCGCAGGATGAGCAGCAGCACATGCAGGGTGTAGAGTTCGAAGCGGGCGTCGATCTCGTCGGCCACACCGAGCACCGTGAAGAAGGCCGGATCGCGGGCCTGCTCGACCGTCCTGGCATAGAGGTCGAGGCCGATGCGGTCGTTGGATCGGACGCGGAACAGTTTCTGGAGCATGGGTTCTGCGGCCCCTTTTCCGCCGCGCCGTTGAACTAGGACGCGGGTCCGTCTAGGTCAAAGACCTTGTTTTGTCGCAGGCGCTCCGATCCATGAACAAAGCCGCCGCCACCCTGGCTCTCGTGACCGCCCTCGGCGCCGCCGCTTCGGCTTGCGCCCCCGTGGTCGGCACCCACGGCTTCCAGACCGTCGATGTCGCCCCGGCCGAGATCAAGGTCGGCGAGGACACGAAGTCGACCGTGCTGGCCCAGCTGGGCTCGCCCTCGGCCACGTCCACCTTCGAAGAGAACATCTGGTACTACATCAGCCAGACGACCGAGCGGTACACCTACAACCGTCCGCAGGTGTCGCAGCGCTCCGTGACCGCCATCACCTTCGCCGCCGACGACAAGGTCGCCGAGGTGCGGACGCTGGGCCTCGAAGACGGCCAGCAGGTCGCCATGAACGGCCGCGAGACCCCGACGCGGGGCCGCGAGCTGACCGTCATCGAACAGCTGCTGGGCAACGTCGGCCGCGGCCAGCTGCCTCGCACCAATGAGGACGTCCCCGGACAGCGCCGGCCGGACTGATCCCGCGAACGATCTGAAAACAAGAACGCCCCGGAGATCGCTCTCCGGGGCGTCTTTCGTTCAACCGGGCTGAACCGTCAGCCGATGGTCCCGCTCGCCAGCACTGCGAGCAGCAGGAGCGCCACGATGTTGGTGATCTTGATCATCGGGTTCACCGCCGGGCCGGACGTGTCCTTGTAGGGATCGCCGACCGTATCGCCCGTCACCGCGGCCTTGTGGGCTTCGGAACCCTTGCCGTGGACGACGCCGTTCTTGTCGGTGAAGCCTTCCTCGATGACCTTCTTGGCGTTGTCCCACGCGCCGCCGCCGGAGGTCATGGAGACCGCGACGAACAGACCGGTGACGATCACGCCCATCAGCATGGCGCCAAGCGCGGCGAAGGCATTGGCCTTGTCCGAGATGAACAGGACCGCCACGAACAGCACGATCGGCGAGAGCACCGGCAACAGCGACGGCACGATCATCTCGCGGATCGCCGCCTTGGTCAGGATGTCGACGGCTCGGCCGTACTCCGGCTTGACCTCATAGGTCATGATGCCGGGGTTCTCGCGGAACTGGCGACGCACCTCGGCCACGACCGATTCGGCCGCGCGACCCACGGCCATCATCGACATGCCGCCGAACAGGAAGGGCAACAGCCCCCCGAACAACAGGCCTACGACGACGTAGGGGTTGGTCAGGTCGAACGCGACCGGGCCCATGTTGGCGAAGAAGGGATAGTCCGCCGGGTTCGAGGCGAAGTACTGCAGATCGGATGTGTAGGCCGCGAACAGCACGAGCGCGCCGAGGCCTGCCGAACCGATCGCATAGCCCTTGGTCACCGCCTTGGTCGTGTTGCCCACGGCGTCCAGAGCGTCGGTGGAATGGCGCACTTCCGAAGGCAGGCCCGCCATCTCGGCGATGCCGCCCGCGTTGTCCGTCACGGGTCCGAAGGCGTCCAGCGCCACGATCATCCCCGCCACGCCCAGCATGGTCGTGGTGGCGATGGCCACGCCGAACAGGCCGGCCAGCTGGAAGCTGACGATGATGCCGACGATGATCACGAGCGCCGGAAGCGCGGTGGCCTCCAGCGACACGGCCAGGCCCTGGATCACGTTGGTGCCATGCCCCGAGACCGAGGCATTGGCGACCGACCGCACCGGCCGGAAGTTCGAGCCGGTGTAGTACTCGGTGATGACCACGATGGCGGCAGTCACGATCAGGCCGACGAGGCCGGACCAGAACAGCGCCATGGGCTCGATCTGCAGGCCGCTGGTCGTCACGACCGGACCGGTGACCATGGTGTTGATGACCCACCAGACCGCGCCGACCGACAGGACGCCGGTGACGATCAGGCCCTGATACAGGGCGCCCATGATGTTGTTGTTCTTGCCCAGGCGCACGAAGAAGGCGCCGATGATCGAGGTGACGATGCAGACGCCGCAGATCGCCAGCGGCAGGAGCATCAGCACGTCCACATAGGGCTGGCCGCGGAAGAAGATGGCCGCCAGCACCATGGTGGCGACGGTGGTCACCGCATAGGTCTCGAACAGGTCGGCCGCCATGCCGGCGCAGTCGCCCACGTTGTCGCCCACGTTGTCGGCGATGGTCGCGGCGTTCCTGGGATCATCCTCAGGGATTCCGGCCTCGACCTTGCCCACCATGTCGCCGCCCACGTCGGCGCCCTTGGTGAAGATGCCCCCGCCCAGACGCGCGAAGATGGAGATCAGCGAGGCGCCGAAGCCCAGAGCCACCAGGCCGTCGATGACCTCGCGGCCCGTCGATTCCAGCCCAAGCACCTCGGTCAGGACGCCATAGTAGCCCGCGACGCCGAGGAGCGCGCCGCCCGCCACGAACATGCCGGTGATGGCGCCCGAGCGGAACGCCAGGTCCAGGCCCTTGGACAGGCTGATCGAGGCGGCATGCGCCGTGCGGACGTTGGCGCGAACGGAGATCAGCATGCCGGCGAACCCGGCCAGGCCCGACAGCACGGCCCCGATCACGAAGCCGATGGCGGCGTAGGGCCCGATCAGCAGCCAGGCCGCGATCAGGATGACCACGCCCACCATGCCGATGGTGGTGTACTGCCGCCGCAGATAGGCCGAGGCCCCTTCCTGAATGGCGGCGGCGATCTCTCGCATCTTGTCGTTGCCGGTGTCGGCCTTCATCAGGGCGGCCGTCTGGATGAGCCCGTACAGGACCCCCAGGGCGCCCGCGGCTATGACTAGCCACAAGTAGTTCGTCATTGGCGTTTCCATACCTAGTGCATTTGGGCGCGCGGACCCTTGGCGCGGCGGGCGTTGTTCGCCTCTTTCCGCCTTCCGGTCCCCCCGTGCGCGTCAGGACGCCTGAGTGCGTCCCAGCGGGAATTGCGGCCAAAGCGTGCCGCATGCGGCGGATGGGCGCAACCGGGCTTTTGCTGTCAGGCTGGGTTTTTGACGGCGGTCGTCAGGTCGGGCGAACGCCTGTGCGCCGGCGCGGCGTCTGCAAGGCGACCTCGGCCGCCGCGATGGACCCCGCGCCGGAGATCGCCGGGGCGGCGCGCATCAGCCAGGCGCTTATGGCCTCCGAATCGACACGGGTCCAGTCGTCGGCGAGCACGAACGGCGTCCGGTGCGCCTGACGCACCAGGGCGTCGCGATAGTAGGGCTCCTTGGCCCTCATCATCTCCGGCGTCTGACCGGATCCAAGGGTCAGGCGCAGGGTGACGAAGACGTAGTTGCGAATGCGTCCGCCCGCGATGATCGGCACGCCCACGCCGGCGATGTTCAGCGACGGCGCGACCGTTCCCGAAGAGGACGTCGGCCCGCCCGCAGAGGCGCTGCCGGCCGCGGTCGCGGCGACGGCCAGGGTTCCGAGGGCGAAGAGGTCTCTGCGGCGCATGTCGGCACACTGGCAGAGAGGGTTTGAGATTCTGTTGCTACCCGCCGTGGGTCCAGCCGCCGTGGTCGATCCTCAGCGGCTTGCCCAGATACCGCGCTTCCACCCCTGCGCCGGACACGACGCGCCCGATACGGGTCAGCCGCAGCCGCAGCCGGTCCGCCTCCCGCCTCAGCGCCGCCTCCTCACGCTCCGGTGCGGTCAGCAACAGTTCGTAGTCGTCGCCGCCGGTGACCAGTTTCTCCATCGCCGCCTCGGCGTCGATCCGGTTGTCGAACCAGGCGTGCGCCGCCGCCGACAACGGGGTGACCTCCAGATCGAGCTCCAGTCCCACACCGCTGGCCCGCGCGATGTGAGCGGCGTCGGCGATCAGGCCGTCGGACACATCCATCATGGCGCCGACCAGCCCCCGGACGGCCTGCCCGAACTCCAGGCGCGGAACAGGTCTGCGATAATGCTCCGCCAGGGCCGCGACACGCTCCGGGTCCAGCGAGAGCCGACCTTGCGCCGCCTGCAGACCCAGCCAGCCGTCGCCGATCGTGCCCGTGACATAGACGGCGTCGCCGGGCCGGGCGCCGGATCGCGCGGGCGCCCCGCCCTTCGGGACCCACCCCAGCAGCGTCGCCGAGAAACTCGCGGGCCCCGGCGTCGCGACCGTGTCGCCGCCCAGCAGGCGTACCCCGAAGGCCTTCTGATCGACCGCCAGACCGGCCGCGAACGCCTCCCGCTCCGGCCAGCCGCAGCGTTCGGACCAGTGACACGCCAGCAGATAGCCGAACGCCTCGGCCCCCTTGGCGGCCAGATCGGACAGGTTCGTCCGCAGCAGCTTCTGCGCCACCGTGTCCAGCGGATCGTCCGGCAGGAAGTGCACGCTCTCGACGATGGCGTCCTTGGTCAGGAGGAGGTCGAAGCCCGGCCGCGACGGGAGGACCGCCACGTCATCGGCGAGGTTTCGGGCATAGTCCGGATGGGCCAGCGGCCTCAGCAGCCGCTCGATGGTCTCGAATTCGCCGGCGACGTCGACGGCGGGCACGGCGTCAGTCCTTCGGCCGGACGTCGCGGGCGACGCCGTCCAGCGCGGCGTTGACGAACTTGGCCTCGGCCTCGTCGAAGAAGGCCTTGGCCAGCTCGACATATTCGTCGATGACGATTTCCCTGGGCACCTCGGGACGCTCCATCAGCTCCCAGGCCCCGCAGCGCAGCAGCGCGCGCAACGTCGCGTCCAGCCGCTCCAGCCGCCAGTTCGACGCCAAACGCGCCTTCACCGCAGTGTCAATACCGCGCTGGCTGGTGACCACGCCGCGAACGATCTCGGCGAACCAGTCCTCGTCGGCTTCGGCCAGCATCTCGCCCTCGATCTGGGCGTCGAAACGATGGTTTTCGAACTCGGAGATGACGGTCTCCACCCCCTCCCCGGCCAGCTCCATCTGGTAGAGCGCCTGCACGGCCGCCAGGCGCGCCACGGTCCGGGCCCGACGCTGACGGCTGGTCAGCTGCGGCTCGGCGCGCGCGGCCTCGGCCTCGGCCAGTTGCTCCAGGACGGACGCGATGGAGTTGGGGGACGCGGGCTCGCTCATCCGTGGAGCCCTAGGCGCAAACGGCGCTTGAGTTCAATCAGGTCCATGCAGGCGCGCGCCGCCCCGCCGCCCTTGTCGCCCTCGGACAGGCGGGCCCGCGCCCAGGCCTGGGCCTCGTCCTCGACGGTCAGAACGCCGTTGCCGATGATCAGGCCGCGCACGCCCAGCGTCATGATGCCGGCCGCCGACTGATCCGACACGATCTCGAAATGATAGGTCTCGCCCCGGATGACGGCGCCGAGCGCCACGTAGCCGTCGTAGCGCGGCGCGGTCGGGAACTTGCCGGCCTCGTCGGCGAGCGCGATGGCGGGCGGGATTTCCAGCGCGCCCGGCACGGTGACGACGTCGAAGGTCGCGCCACGCGCCTTCAGCGCGTCCTTGGCGCCTTCCAGCAGGGCGTCGGCCAGGTCGTCGTAGAAGCGCGCCTCGACGATGAGGACGCGGGGAGCTTCGGTCAGGATGGGTCTTCTCCGTCCATGGTGCGCCAGCCGACGATGTTGAGGCCATATCCCTCGATGGCGGCGGGCTCGGGCCGGCTGGAGCTCATCACGATCATGTCGCGCACGCCGAGATCGAGCAGAATCTGCGCGCCGACGCCGTAGTTTCGCAATGACCGGTCGATGGCCACGGGCTTGTCCGCGCCGGACAGCCGCTCGGCCAGGCCCTGAAGCGTCGGGTCGCGCAGAAACACGACGACGCCGGCTCCGTCGTGATCGGTGATCGTCTTCAGGGCGTTGGGGATGTAGCTCTGGCGCGCCTCGACATGACCCAGAAGGTCGGCGGCGAAGTCGACCTGGTGCATGCGCACCAAGGTCGGCTTGCCCGGCTCGATCCGGCCGTGGACCAGGGCGACGTGCTCGGCGCCTTCGATGGTGTTCCGATAGAGCATTAGGCGGAACGGCCCGCCGTGGACGCTCTCGAACGGGGTGTCCATGACCCGCTCGACGAACCGCTCGGTGCGACGGCGATAGGCGATTAGGTCGGCGATGGTGCCGATCTTCAGGCCATGCAGCTGGGCGAAGGCGACCAGGTCCGGCAGGCGCGCCATGGTGCCGTCGTCGTTCATGATCTCGCAGATCACGCCAGCGGGCGTCAGGCCGGCCATGCGGCTGATGTCGACGGCGGCCTCGGTGTGGCCGGTGCGGACCAGGACGCCGCCGTCGCGCGCCACCAAGGGAAAAACGTGGCCGGGCGAGACGATGTCGTCCGCGCCCTTCATCGGATCGACCGCGACCTGGATGGTGCGGGCGCGATCCGCCGCGCTGATGCCGGTCGTGACGCCTTCGCGCGCCTCGATGGAGACGGTGAAGGCCGTGCCCATGCTGGTGCGGTTCTCGGCGGCCATGGGCGGCAGGCGCAGGGCGCGAGCGCGTTCCGAGGTGATGGCGAGGCAGATGAGGCCGCGCGCGTGGCGGGCCATGAAGTTGATCTGGTCCGGCGTGGCGAACTGGGCCGGGATGATGACGTCGCCCTCGTTCTCCCGGTCCTCGGCGTCGACGAGGATGTAGGGACGGCCGTTGCGGGCGTCCTCCAGGATGTCCTCGATCGGACTGATCGGACTGTCGGAGTTGGCGGCGGCAAGGTGCATCACGCGGTCTCCTGCCACCGGGCGAGGTATCTGGCCAGCATGTCGATCTCCAGATTGACCGCGTCGCCGACCTGGAGCTGGCCCAGCGTCGTGGCTTCCCAGGTGTGCGGAATGATGTTCAGGCCGAAGCGGCGGCCCTCCACGCTGTTCACCGTCAGGGACACGCCGTCGACCGTGATCGAGCCCTTGGCGGCGATGAAGCGGTGCAGCGGCTCGGGCGCCTCGATGACGATGCGGTGCGACCCGCCTTCGGGCGTGATCTCGACCACCTTACCCAAGCCGTCGACGTGGCCGGACACGATGTGGCCGCCCAATTCATCTCCAGCCCGGGTCGCGCGCTCAAGGTTGATTTTCGTCCCGGCCGTCCAGCCGCCCAGCGTCGTCTTCGACAGGGTCTCGCCCGAGACCTCGACCGCGAACCAGCCCTGCGCCTTCTCAACGACCGTCAGGCAGACGCCGGAATGGCTGATGGAGGCGCCAAGGTCGATGCCCGAGGTGTCCCAGGCCGTCTCGATCTCGTAGCGGCGATCGCGCGCCGTCTGGGCGACCGCGCGGACGCGGCCGATGTCGGTGATGATGCCGGTGAACATCTCAGGATCGCCTTTCGTAGCGTTCCCACAGGTCGTCACCCAGAACCTCGACCGCAAGTCTGCGGTACTTCGGCGCATGCGCCAGCCGCGCGAGGTTCAGCGCCGCCACGCCGGGCCGACCGTCGCCGCCCAGCAGGATCGGGGCCCGGAACCACTCGATGGCGTTCACCAGTCCGGCCGAGACGAAGCAGGCCGCGACCCGACCGCCGCCCTCGATCATCAGGCTCTTCACGCCGCGCGCAGCCAAGGTCTCGACGACGGCTTCGACGGCCGGCCGGTTGTTCTGGTCGCCCGCGACGCGGACGACCTCCGCCGGGCCGATCTGCATGGGATCGCGCGTGGTCAGGATCAGCGTGCCCGTCGCCGCGATCCGCGCGAAAGACGGCGTCCTGAGCTTGCTGTCCAGCACGACACGCAACGGCTGTTTCGCCTCCAGTTCGGGCTCATCGGGCAGGCGCACGGTCAGGCGCGGATCGTCAGCCAGCACCGTCTCCACGCCGACCAGCACTGCGTCATGCGCGGCGCGCAGCCGGTGGCCCTGCGCCCGCGACTCAGGCCCGGTGATCCACTGGCTCTCGCCCGTGGACGTGCCGATGCGGCCGTCCAGCGACGTCGCGACCTTCCAGGTGATCCGCATCAGCCCCGCGACGCCCCCGGATCGTCGTCCAGCCCCTCGTCGCCCAGGAAGCGGGCGAAGTCGCCGGTGGCGCGGAAATCCTTGTAGACCGAGGCGTAGCGGACATAGGCCACCTCATCGACGCCCTTCAACGCCTTCATGATGAAGTCGCCGACGACGCTGGAGGGGATCTCGGTCTCGCCCAGGCTCTCGAGCTGGCGCACGATGCGCGACACCATCTGCTCGACCTGTTCCGGCTGGATCGGGCGTTTCCTCAGCGCGATGGCGAGCGACCGCTCCAGCTTGTCGCGGTCGAACGGCGTGCGCCGCCCGTTCCGCTTCAGGATCACCAGCTCGCGCAGCTGCACCCGCTCGAACGTCGTGAAGCGCCCGCCGCAGTTGGGACAGGACCGGCGACGACGGATGGCCGCGCCGTCGTCCGACGGGCGGCTGTCCTTCACCTGGCTGTCCGCGTTGCCGCAGAAGGGGCACTTCATCCGCGTGCCCTATCCGTAGATCGGGAAGCGGGCCGTCAGCTCGCGCACCTTGCCCGAGACCTCGGCGACCACCGCCGGATCGGCCTCGTCCCCGCCGTTCATCGAGGAGACGACGTCGGCGATCCAGTGACCGACCTGCTGGAACTCGGCCACGCCGAAGCCCCGCGTGGTGCCCGCCGGCGTCCCCAGACGCACGCCCGACGTCACGGTGAAGGGGGCGGTGTCGAACGGCACGCCGTTCTTGTTGCAGGTCATCAGGGCGTGCTCGAGCTGCAGCTCGGTGGCCTTGCCGGTCACGCCCTTGGGCCGCAGGTCGACCAGCATCAGGTGGCTGTCGGTGCCGCCCGACACGATGGCCAGTCCGCGCTCGACCAGCACGGCCGCCAGGGCCTGGGCGTTCTTCACCACCTGGCCCGCATAGGCCTTGAACTCCGGCTTCAGGGCCTCGCCGAAGGCCACGGCCTTGGCGGCGATGACGTGCTCCAGCGGCCCGCCCTGCAAGCCCGGAAACACCGCCGAGTTGATCTTCTTGCCCAGCTCCGGATCATTGGACAGGATCAACCCACCGCGCGGTCCGCGCAGGGTCTTGTGGGTCGTGGTCGTCACGACGTGGGCGTGCGGCACCGGGTTCGGATAGACGCCGCCGGCGACCAGACCCGCATAGTGGGCCATGTCGACCATCAGATAGGCGCCCACGCTGTCGGCGATCTCACGGAACCGCTTGAAGTCGATGTGGCGGCTATAGGCCGAGGCGCCCGCCACGATCAGCTTGGGCTTCTCGCGCTCGGCCATCTCGGCGACGTGGTCGTAGTCGATCAGATGATCGTCCTCGCGCACCTTGTAGGTCACCGGCCGGAACCACTTGCCCGACTGGTTGGCCGGGCTGCCGTGCGTCAGGTGCCCGCCCGCCGCCAGATCCATGCCCAGGAAGGTGTCGCCGGGTTGCAGCAGGGCGAAGAACACCGCCTGGTTCGCCTGGGCGCCCGAGTGCGGCTGGACGTTGGCGAAGGCCGCGCCGAACAGCTGCTTGGCCCGCTCGCGCGCCAGATCCTCGGTGACGTCCACATACTCGCAGCCGCCGTAGTAGCGCCGGCCCGGATAACCTTCCGCGTACTTGTTCGTCAGGACCGACCCCTGCGCCTCCAGCACCGCGCGCGAGACGATGTTCTCCGACGCGATCAGCTCGATCTGTTCCTGCTGGCGGTGCAGCTCGCCCGTGATCCCGGCGAAGACCTCCGGATCGGCCTGTTCCAGGCCGCGCGAGAAATAGGCGTCGTGGATGAAATGGGCTGTCACGGGCGGCGTCCGGGCTGAACTGGCAGGAGGCGCGCAATCTAGGCCCGACGACCCGTCGCCACAACATCTTGTGTCAGGATGCGGCGACCAGACGCCGAAGCTTGGCTATGGCGAGGCGTTCGACGGCCTTGGGCTCCATCACCGGACCGACCGCAGACGCCTCCAGACCCGTGGCCGCATGGATGGCCGTGACCTTGAGGAAGGTGCCGTTGCGGGTCGCCTCGAGGATGACCTCGCCGAGGTCGTCCGCCGTCACGCCGCCGCCGGCATCCGGGCGACGTTGCAGTGGGTCCAGAGCCTGTCCATCGCCTGGACGAGCGCATCCATCATGCCGTCGTCGTGGTCCGGCGACGGCGTGAACCGCAGCCGCTCCGTGCCCTTGGGCACGGTCGGGTAGTTGATCGGCTGGACGTAGATGCCGTGGTCTTCCAGCAGCATGTCCGAGATCATCTTGGTGTGGACGGGATCGCCCACGAAGACCGGGACGATGTGGCTCTCGGACGGCATGACCGGGATGCCCGCCGCGGCGAAGCGGCGCTTCAGCGTCGCCGCCCGCTCCTGATGCGCCTGGCGCAGTTCAGGATGGGCCTTCAGGTGCCGCACCGAGGCCAGGGCGCCTGCGGTCAGGGCCGGCGGCAGGCTGGTGGTGAAGATGAAGCCCGCGGCCCAGCTGCGGACCGCGTCCACGATGACCGCGTCGGCGGCGATGTAGCCGCCCATGACGCCGATGGCCTTGCCCAGGGTGCACTCGATGATGTCGATGTCGGCCAGAACGCCGTCGCGCTCAGCCACGCCCGCGCCGGTCTGACCGTACAGGCCCACGGCGTGGACCTCGTCGAGGTAGGTCATCGCGCCGTACTTGCGGGCCAGAGCGATCGTGCCCTTCAGGTCGGCGATGTCGCCGTCCATGGAATAGACGCTCTCGAAGGCGATCAGCTTGGGCGCGTCGGCCGGAGCGGCCGCCAGCAGCGATTCGAGATGCGCCAGGTCGTTGTGCAGGAAGACGTGCCGCTCGCAGCCGCCGTTCCGGATGCCCGCGATCATCGAGGCGTGGTTCAGGCTGTCGGAGAAGATGATCAGGCCCGGCAGGATGCGCTGGAGCGTCGTCAGCGTCGCCTCATTGGCCACATAGCCCGAGGTGAACAGCAGGCTGGCTTCCTTCTGGTGCCAGGCGGCCAGTTCGGCCTCCAGATCGACCGCCGAGCGCGTGGTGCCGGAGATGTTGCGCGTGCCGCCCGCGCCGGCCCCGGCCTGCTCGACCTCGGCCTGCATGGCCTCGACCACGACAGGGTGCTGACCCATGCCGAGATAGTCGTTGGAGCACCAGATCACCACGTCCTGCTCGGACCCGTCCGGACGACGACGCACCGCGCGCGGAAACTGGCCGCGCACGCGTTTCAGGTCGGCGAAGACGCGGTAGCGGCCCTCGGTCCTGACCTGATCGATGGCGTTCTGAAAGGCGGCCTTATAGTCGAACAAAACGACGCTTCTTCTGCTTATCCGGCTGTGGTCGGTATCTGCGCCGATGAGGCAAGAAAGTCCACACGCCGGGCAAGGCGAAAACGTCGCAAGACGTTAATTGATAACGGTTCTCATTACGCCTTGGGCAGATCTCCGAGGCGTCCGCGCAGCATCTGCAGGATGCCCGAGAAGTCCCGCCCGCCGTAGCCGAGCCGGTCGAACAGTTGGAACAGCGCCTCCGTCTGCGCGCCCAGCGGCGTCGACGCTCCGGCCTTGGCCGCCGCGTCCTGGGCGAGCTTCAGATCCTTCAACATCATGGCCGTGGCGAAGCCGCCGTCGTAGTCGCGATTCGACGGCGCGGTCGGCACGGGACCCGGCCAGGGGTAGTAGGTCGTCACGCTCCAGCTCTGGCCCGACGACTTGGCCACGATGTCGAACATCTTGACCGGATCCAGTCCCAGCTTTTCGGCGAGCGCGATGGCCTCGCAGGTGCCCAGCATGGTGATGCCCAGGATCATGTTGTTGCAGATCTTGGCCGCCTGTCCCGCCCCGTGGTCGCCCGCCCGGAAGGTCGCCCGGCTCATGGGCTCCAGCGCCGCCTCGATGCGGGCGAAGTCCGCCTCGTCGCAGCCGACCATGAAGGCCAAGGTGCCCGCGTCCGCCGCCATCGTTCCGCCCGACACCGGAGCGTCGGCGAAGGCATAGCCCGCGTCGCGCGCGAGCCCCGCGACCTTCCTCGCCGTGTCCACGTCGATGGTGGAGCAGTCGAGCAGCAGCGCCGAGGTCGGCGCCGCCCCGATCACCTGCTCCGAATAGACCTTCAGCACATGGGGCCCGGCCGGCAGCATGGTGATGACGACGTCCGCGTCCTTCACCGCTTCGGCGACCGAGCCGACGGGGGTGCACCCCGCCGCCCTGGCGCGCTCCAGCGCGGCGTCGGACAGGTCGAAGGCCGAGACCTGATGACCCGCCTTGGCCTGGTTGGCGGCCATGCCGCCGCCCATGTTGCCGAGGCCGATGAAGGCGATCTTGCGAGCGGTCATGAGGCGTCTCCCGAAGCGTTCTGATTTTCGCTCCGGTTAGACCCTCGGCGCTAGCCTCGCCAGCCCCGTCAGGCGGGTTTCCTGAACCTCAGCATGAACTGATCGGTCTGGCCCCGGATGCCGGCGTCGAAGACGTTGGCGGTGCGGGGGTCGGCGGGACGCGCCAGGATGTCGCTCTGGGCCTCCAGCACGAAGCCGGCCGCCTCGACCTCGCGCCGCACGTCGGCGATGTCGATGCGGTGCAGGCTGTCCGCCACGCCCAGCCCCGCGCCCGCTTGCGCTGAGTGGTCGACGATGACGTAGAGCCCGCCCGGCTTAAGCGCCGCGAACACCGCCGCATTGACCTTTGCCGCCGTGTCCTCCGGGAACGGCGCGAGGTGCAGATCGTGGTAATTCTGGGCCGTGAAGACAATGTCCAGTCCTTGCGGGAACTCCGGCGCGCCGATCGGCGAGCGGATGGCGGTGACGTTCTCGTGCGCCTCATCGACCGTGGTCAGGCTCTCGCCATAGCTGGCTTGGAAGGCGATGAACTCGGCCGGCTGCCAGGCGACGACGGAACCGGCGTCACCCACAGCGGCGGCGAACAGGCGGGTGAAGTAGCCGCCGCCGATGATCATGTCGGCGATCCTCTGGCCCGGCTGCACCTGGGCGAAAGCCAGGGTCTCGGCCGCCTTGCGGCCTTCGTCGCGGGCCCGGTCGGCGGCGAGGCGCTCCGGGCTGGCGAGAACCTGCGAATAGGCGGAGGCGTCCTGCGGCGGGGCGGCGAGAGCCGAGCTTCCGAGGATGAGCGCGATGGACGCCGCCAACCATGATCGATGCAAAACGCCAGTCATTAAGCCCTCCCATGCGCCTGAACGGCTCGGGCGAAGACTACGCCTTTCAAGCCCTCTCGTCAGGGGCGAACGTCGACGACATCGACAGTTCGTGGCGCGCCCGGATCAGGTCAAGCGCGCAGTTTCAGAGCCGCCCGGGTCGCTTCCGGCACGGCGGCGTAGATCGTCGGCGGACGGATGCCCAGCCGCGCCCGCGCCGTGTCCAGCGGTTCGGCGAAGAGGGCCTCGTAATCCAGCGCCGGCAGCCACTGGGCGGCCCGTCCGTTGCGCCACGCCTGCCAGACCGCACGGCGCGCGGGGATGGAGCGGTTCTCGCGCTGAATCTCGCGGGCCGCGCCCCAGCCGATGAAGGCGAAGCCGAGATTGCGGGTCTGGCCGTAGGAGAAGCTGACCACGCAGGCCTCGCCCAGAGCGTCGGTGCCGTAGCCTGTCAGGACGTGCCAGATGTCGTGGATGTCCCTCAGGCGGCGCGAGTACCAGACGACCGGATGCGGCGCGTCGATCTCGGGCGCGACCTCCCGCGCGGTTTCGGCCAGACCGTCGGCGGTGAAGCCCCGCGCTTCCCGGAAGGCCCGGTATTCGCCACCTACCGTCCCAGGCGCGAAGCGGGCCAGCCAGGCGGCGTCATCCAGCCGGTGGGCCAGCTCCTGCCGGAGGAAGGCCTGACGCCCGCCCTCGACGGTGCCGAGCATGCGATTGTAGCCCCGCGCGCCGGATTCGCCCGTCAGGGCCCGCATGATCTCGAACACCTGGGCGGTGTCTTCCTTGTCGCGGATGAGCTTGTTGAAGGCCCTGAGCGCCGTCAGCGGTCGCAGCCGCTGGGGCGCGATCACTTCGAACTCGTCGGGATAGACGGCGGCGTCCATCGTCATCGGTTACATCCGGCTGAGAGGCGGATAGTCTATCGCAACCCACGTCCACGCCAAGCGATCATTGGATCCCGATCTTGCTCAAGAAGCGCTCCGTCGTGCTTGCCGGCCACGCCACGTCCGTGGCGCTGGAGCCGGAGTTCTGGGCGGTGCTGGACCGCGTGGCGGCCGAGCGGGGCCTCAGCCAGGCGGGCCTGCTGGCCTGGATCGATGAGACGCGGGGGCGGCACTCTCTGGCCTCGGCGTGTCGGCTGCTGGCGCTGTCGCATGCGGCCCAGTCCATGCCGCCCAGCCATCCCTGACGCCCACGAAAAACGGCCCCGGATCGCTCCGGGGCCGTCGGTGTGGTTCCTGGGAAGCGAAGGCCTAGCCCGCCCGCGCTTCCAGACTGGTGATCTCCTCCTTGATCCGGAGCTTTTGTCGCTTGAGCTTCCTGACCTGCAAGTCATCCACGGAGGGGTGGCCGAACTCCCGCTGGATGGTCTCGTCCAGCATGCGGTGACGGTTTCCCAGTTCGCGGATACGAGCTTCGATGGTCATGGCTTGCGCCTCCATGTCTAAGGGACGAGGGTAGTGAGCGCCCGGATTGACGTCTTGGGGAATCACGTTTCGGTGACGCAAGACGTTGTTATCCAAAACCTCCGGCCACTGACTTCCTCAGGATCAGACTCCCTCCGAAAATGGACCAAGTTGTGAACGGAGCCGCACAGACCCCGCGCCGTCTCGTCGTCGGGATTTCGGGCGCATCGGGTGTGATTTACGGCGCGCGGGTGCTGGATGCGCTGAACGAACTGGGGGTCGAAAGCCACCTGGTGATCACGCGTGCGGCCCTGCTGACGCTGTCGCAGGAGACGGACCTGTCGCCCGATGATCTGACGGCCAAGGCCAGCGTGGTGCATCGGCTGAACGATGTCGGCGCGACCATCGCCTCGGGATCGTTCCGGACGCTGGGCATGATCGTGGCGCCCTGCTCGGTGCGGACCATGAGCGAGATCGCAACGGGCGTCACGTCGACGTTGCTGACCCGAGCCGCCGACGTGGTGCTGAAGGAGCGCCGGCCGCTGGTTCTGATGGTGCGCGAGACCCCGTTCCACCTGGGGCACCTGCGGACCATGACGGCTCTGGCCGAGATGGGCGCGACCATCGCCCCGCCCCTGCCGGCCTTCTACGCGCGGCCGGGGTCGATCGCGGAGATGGTGGACCAGTCGGTCGGGCGGGCTCTGGACCTGTTCGGCCTGGACTGGGGTTCCGTGCGGCGGTGGGAGGGGCTGAAGGGCTCGGCCGACACGGAATGAGCGGCTTCTGGGACTGGGCGCTCGCCGCCTATCGCGGACCGGGCGTGTCCGAGGCCTGTCTGACGCTGCAGGACACCCACGGACAAAACGTGCCGCTGATGCTCTGGGCAGGGTGGACGGCGGCGAGCGGGCGGGCGCTGGACGAAGAAACGATCGAGGCGGCTTGCGACGCGGCGCGGGCCTGGGACGGGGCTGCGGTCGGACCGCTCAGGGCGATCCGGCGCACGTTGAAGGCGCCGATCCCGGATATCGGCGACGCGGGGCGGGAGGCTCTGCGGGATCAGGTCAAGGCCGTCGAACTGGCCGCCGAGCGGGCCCTGATGACCGATCTGGAGGCGCTGGTTTCCGAAAGCGGCGGGCCGCCGACGGCGACGCTGGACGCGCTCGTGGCCGTCGCCCGGGTCTGGGCACGCGTGGTGCCGCGTCCGGCGCTGGCGGCGCTGGCCGAGCGTCTTCCGGCCTGATCGGGGCTGGAGTATAAGCCCGCCCTCACGGGACCCGCGATGAACGACGACACCCCCTTTCTGACCGAGGAAGAGCTGGCGCTGCGGGCCCAGGTCAAGCTGCTGCGTCAGGAGCATGCCGACCTGGACGCCTCCATCGAGGCCCTGTCGCACATGCCGATCCCGGATCAGCTGCTGATCGCGCGGCTCAAGCGCAAGAAGCTGAATCTTCGAGACGAGATCGTGAAGATCGAAAGCCGCATCCTGCCGGATATCATCGCCTGACGGCGCCCAGCGCCTCGCGCGCGGCTTCGGCTTCGGCCAGCAGGGCCCTGCGCTTCTCCGGGCCGAAGTTCTCCAGAGTGCGATAGGGCATGGCCAGCCGGACATTGTCCCGCAGCCGGGCCCGGTTCCGCTCCAGAAAGCCCCAGTAGAGCCGGTTGAACGGACAGGCCCCCTCCCCCGCCTTGGCCTTCACGTCGTAGCGGCAGCCGCCGCAATAGTCGCTCATCCGGTCGATGTAGGCGCCGGACGCCGCATACGGCTTGGAGCCGACGATGCCGCCGTCGGCGAAGGTCGCCATGCCCCGGGTGTTGGGCATCTCCACCCACTCATAGGCGTCGGCGTAGACGACCAGGTACCAGTCGTCGATCTCGTCGGGGTGGACGCCCAGCAGCATGGCCAGGTTGCCCGTCACCATCAGCCGCTGGATGTGGTGGGCGTAGGCGTGCGCCCGGGTCATGGCCACGACGTCGGCCACGCAGGCCATGTCGGTTTCGCCCGACCAGTAGAACCACGGCAGGGTCCGGTCGGCGTCGAGGAAGTTCCGCTCCCGATACTCCGGCACCTTCAGCCAGTAGACGCCGCGCACGAACTCGCGCCAACCCAGGATCTGGCGGATAAAGCCTTCGACCGCGTTCAGCGGCGCGCGGCCCTTGCGGTACTCGATCTCCGCCCGGCGGCAGACATCCAGCGGATCGAGCAGACCCAGGTTGATCGAGGTCGAGATGAGGCTGTGCCACATCCAGGGCTCGCCATGGGCCATGGCGTCCTGCCAGTCGCCGAAGCCCGGCAGGATACTGGCTAGGAAGTCGGCGAGCACCTCCTCGGCCTGCTCCGCCGTGGTGGGCCAGCCGAATTCGTCCAGGTCGCCGAAGTGATCCGCGAACAGCCGCGCCACGTCGGCGATGGCGCCTTGAGCGATCGCGTCGGGCGCGATCCGCAGACGGCTCGGCGGACGCAGCCCCTTGGTCAGCTTCTTGCGGTTCTCGGCGTCGTAGTTCCACTGGCCCCCGACCGGCTGCCCATCGTCGAGCAGGAGGCCGGTGTCCTTCCTCATCTCGCGATAGAAGAACTCCATCCGCAGTTGGCTCTTGCCGGAGGCCCAGCGGCGAAAGCGGTCGGGCGAACAGATGAAGCGGGTATCCTCGCGGACGTCGACCGGAACGCCCGCCACGCCCGCGAAGCTCGCGAGCGCCTCGGCGAGTCGCCACTCGCCGCACTCGGTGATGGCCACAGCCTCGAAGGGCTGGTCGTCGAGCGCGCGATGAAGCTCGCCGACGATGCTGTGGCTGTTGTCGGGATCGTCGAAGCGGACGTAGCGGACCGTGACGCCGCGCCCTTCCAGCCTGAGCGCGAAACTGCGCATGGCGGCGAAGATCAGGGCGATCTTCTGCTTGTGGTGTTTTGCGTAGGTCGCCTCGTCCCGCACCTCGGCCATCAGGACCACGTCCCGCGCCGGATCGAGATCAGCGAGAGCGGACAGGCTGTCGGAAAGCTGGTCGCCCAGGACCAGTCTCAGCGTGCCGCCGCTCGTGCTAGGCTGGGGCATGGCATCCTTTCTGATCTCGACCGACGACCTCGCGGCCCAGCTGAACGCGCCGGACCTGAAGATCGTCGACGCCAGCTGGCATCTGGACGGGCGCGACGCCCGCGCCGACTTCGGACAGGCGCGGATACCCGGCGCGGTCTTCTTCGACCTCGACGCCGTGTCTGACCACACGACGGACCTGCCGCACATGCTGCCGGACGCCGCAGCCTTTGCTGAAGCCGCGGGCGCCCTTGGCATCGCCGCCAGCGACCGGATCGTCGTCTACGACAGTCAGGGCCTGTTCTCCGCCGCGCGGGTCTGGTGGACCTTCCGCCTTATGGGGGCCGAGGACGTCCGCGTGCTGGACGGCGGCCTGCCGAAATGGCGCGCCGAAGGGCGGCCCTTGGCTTCCGGGCCAGCGGAGCCTCCGAACCCCACCGTCTTCACGCCCGGCCGTCGTCGCGGCGCGGTGGCCGACATGCCGACCGTGCTGGCCGCCCTGACCGGGGACGCCCAGATTCTCGACGCCCGCCCCGCGCCGCGCTTCTCCGGGGAGACCGCCGAGCCTCGTCCGGGTCTAAGCTCGGGGCACATGCCGGGCGCCCTGAACGTCCCGTTCAAGACGGTGCTCGACGCTGACGGCCGCCTCCTGCCCGCCGAGGCGCTGCGGAACAGGTTCCAGGAGGCCGGCGTGACCTTCGACCGGCCGATCATCACCAGCTGCGGGTCTGGCGTGACGGCCGCCGTCCTGACGCTGGCGCTCGCCGAGCTGGGTCAGGACAGCGCGCTTTACGACGGGGCCTGGGCCGAATGGGGGAGCCGCGCGGACACCCCCGTCGTCACCGGTCCCTGACGGATCAGGCGACGCTCGCCACCGTCGGCTGAGGCTCCGGCGCGACCGGCTCGTCCTTCTCGCCGCGCGAGACGACGGTGGCCAGGACGAGGTCGCCCGTCACGTTCAGCACCGTGCGGCACATGTCCAGGAACCGGTCGACGCCGAGGATCAGGCCGATCCCCTCCGGCGGAATGCCGACCATGACCAGGATCATGGCGATGACCGGCAGCGACCCCGCCGGCACGCCGGCCGTGCCCACGCCGCCCAGAATGCAGACCAGCATCACCACCACCTGCTGGGTGATCGTCAGCTCGATGCCGAAGAACTGGGCGAGGAACAGCACCGTCACGCCTTCGAACAGGGCCGTGCCGTTCTGGTTGGCGGTGGCGCCGACCGTCAGGACGAAGCGGGAGATCTTGCGGGGGAGCTTCAGCTCCTCCTCGGCCGCCTTCAGCGACACCGGAAGCGTGGCGTTGGACGAGGCCGTGGTGAAGGCGACCAGCATGGGCCGCTGCACGCCCTTGAAGAACCACAACGGATTGCGGCCGGCGCCGATCAGCACGACCAGCGGATAGACCACGAACATGTGGATCGCCATGGCCCCCACGGCCACGCCCACGAAGGCCGCCAGCCGCACCAGCAGGTCCCAGCCGAACAGGGCCGCGAGGTTGAACATCAGGCAGGCGATGGCGATGGGCGCCAGCTTGATGACCATGTTGATGAGCTTCATCGTCACCTCGAGGATGCCCTCGATGGTGACCTTCAACCGATCGACGTTCGGCCCCTTGGCCATGACCAGGCCGATGCCGAACAGCAGGGCGAAGATCATGATCGGCAGGATCTGGTTCTCGGCCGCCGCCGTGAAGACGTTGGACGGGATCAGGTCGAGGAAGAACTGGCCAAACTGCACGCTCTCGGGTGCATTCTCGACGATGCCCGCCGCACCCTCAGCCCCCTCGGCCAGCAGGCGCTGGGCCAGCGCCGGATCGACGCCGTCGCCGGGCCGGAAGTAGTTGACCAGCCCCAGGCCGATCACGACGGCAATCGCCGACACCACGACGGTCAGGGCCAGGGTCTTGAAGCCAGCGCGACCGAGCGACTTCAGGTCGCCCATCTCGGCCACCCCGACGACGAGCGCCGAGAACAGCAGCGGGATGACCAGCATGAACAGCAGCCGCAGGAAAATCTGCCCCGCCGGTCCCGTCACGTTCTCGGTCAGCCACTGGACCCAGGGGGTCTCCGGCCCGACGAACTGGTTGACGTAAAGCCCCGCCCCCAGTCCGACCACGAAGCCCAGCAGCATCAGCCAGTGAAGCGGGATCCCGCCGCGTTTCGTCGTGTCCATTCGTCCCCCGAAGGCGCCGCCCGCTGCTGACGGGTCGGCTCATTGTGCTCAGCGAACCGGCAGGCCGTAGAGCAGGCCGCCCGGTCGAGCGTTCCATTGTGCATTCAGACCGCGCGCAAGGTCGAGAGGCGATTGCGCCCCCAGATTCCGCTCGAAGATCTCGCCGTAGTTCCCGACAGCCCCCACCGCATCGGCCGCCCAGGTCGCCGGCAGGCCCAGCCGTTCGCCGAACTCGCCCTCCGCCCCCAGCAAACGCCGCACGCGCGGGTCGCGGGCCCCTTCGGCCTGTTCGTCGACATTGGCGCGAGTGACGCCGTATTCCTCGGCCAGGATCAGGGCGTTCAGGGTCCAGCGGACGATCGCCGTCCACTGCTCGTCGCCGCGCCGCGTGACCGGACCCAGCGGCTCCTTGGAGATCACCTCGGGCAGGAGGACGTGCTGGGCCGGGTCCGAAAGGGTCGTGCGCGCCGCCGCCAGCGCCGAGATGTCGGCGGAGAAGGCGTCGCAGTCCTCGCGCCCATAGGCCTGGCGCGCGGCCTCTTCGGTCGGCAGGACGACCGCTTCGTACTCTATGCCCCGGCTGCGGAAGTAGTCCTCGGCGTTGAGCGCGCTGGTGGATCCGGACTGGACGCAGACGCGCGCGCCGTTCAGCTCGGCCGCGCTGGCCAGATCGAGCGACCGGCGCACCAGGAAGCCCTGGCCGTCGTAGTAGTTGATCCCGGCGAAACTCAGCTGGCCGCCTGTGTCGCGCTCCATCGTCCAGGACGTGTTGCGCCACAGCACGTCGATGCGGCCGTCCAGCAGGGCCTGGAACCGGTTCTCGGCCGTCAGGGGCACGAAGCGCACCGCGTCCGGATCGCCGAAGATGGCGGCCGCCAGCCCCCGGCAGAAGTCGGCGTCAAAGCCCCGCCATTGCCCGCGGTTGTCGGTGTAGGCGAACCCGACGAGACCCTCGTGCACGCCGCAGTTCAGCCGCCCGCGCCGCTGGATGGCCTGAAGAGTCGCGCTCTCGACGGCTGCCGTCGAGGTCGTCGTGGGGGTCGAACCTGTCGTTTCGGCGGGAGCGTCCGGTTCGGCGTCGCGCCCGCAGGCGGCGAGCGTCAGGACGGCGGCCAGCGACGCAGCCCACAGCGAAACCCGACCTGCACTCACACCCATGATCCGTCCCGCGTCACGGTTGGCGACGACTCGCGTCGTCGGCTCGCGCCCCGGCCGCTATAGAGGCCTTTGGACGACGGATCGCAACCCGTGGAGCGCCGAATGGACCGCCTTTCCGACCGGACCCGCCTGATCGCCTCCGCCACGCGGCGCGGGGGCGGACGTCGTCCGGTCAGCCCCCCGATCGAGCGAGCCTCGACGCTGCTGTCCGACCGGGTCGCCGATATGCGCGACGACAGCCTGGGTCCGGTCTACGGCATCGAGGGCACAGCCTCGCAGGCGGCGTTGCGCTCCGCCGTCGCCGATCTGGAGGGGGCCGAGCACTGCTGGCTGACGCCGTCCGGTCTGTCCGCCGTCACCGTGCCGATCCTCGCCCTCACCCGGCCGGGCGACGAAGTGATCACGACGGACGCTGTCTACGGCCCCGTGCGTCGCTTCCTGACCCGGTATCTGGCGTCGCGGGGCGTGGCCACCCGCTTCCACGCGCCGGACGCATCGTCCGAACAGATCATGGCGATGGCCGGCGAGCGGACGCGTCTGATCCTGATCGAATCGCCCGCCTCCCTGACCTTCGAAATGATGGACGTGCCGGCTCTGGCCGCCGCCTGCCGAGCGCGCGGCGTCCTGACTGTCATGGACAACACCTGGGCGGCCGGAATGGCGTTCAAGCCGCTCGCTCACGGCGTAGATGTCAGCGTTCAGGCCCTAACGAAGTACGTCGCTGGCCATTCCGACCTGCTGCTCGGTTCCATCTGCGCCAGCGACCCTGCGGTGTCGAAAGCGGTCGGAAACACCGTCGAAGATCTCGGCCTGTGCGTTTCGCCCGACGACGCCTGGCTTGCGCTCCGGGGCCTGCGGACCCTGCCCGTCCGCTATGCCGAGCAGGCTCGATCGGCGTTGAAGGTCGCCGAGTGGTTGTCCGCCCGCCCGGAGGTCGCCCGCGTTCTCCACCCCGCCCTGCCCGGCGATCCGGGCCATTCGATCTGGCGCCGCGATTTCACTGGTGCGGCCTCGATCCTCGGCGTGGTTCTCAAGGACGGGAACACGCGGGGCGCAGAGGCCCTCCTGGAAGCGCTGACCTTGTTCGGCCTCGGCTACTCCTGGGGCGGGTTCGAGAGCCTGGCGACCCATGAGACGACCCAGCTCGCCTTTCGCAACGCCGTGCCTAAGCTGGAGGGGCCGCTTTTGCGGCTGCATATCGGGCTCGAGGACCCCGCAGACCTGATCGCCGACCTGGGACAGGCCTTCGCCGCCCTGCGCGCCTAGCCTTCGATTTCCGGCATCATGCCCGTGACGAAGCTGCGCATGCCGGACTGACGCCCCAGCATGCCGCGCAGAAAATGGACGGTCGTCGCCGCATTGCCCTCGAACGCGAAGCGGCTCCGCGTGAAGCGGCAGTTCGAAAAGCCTGGCTGCTGAACACCCTTGAAGACGAGCACCGCGTCACGGAATTCGCAGTCGTAATAGGTATTTCCGTCGAGCTCCTGCCGACCCTCGAGAACCTGGTTGCGGATGCCGGCCATGGAAAAACGTCCTCGGGAAATGGCGCGCCCTGCAGGATTCGAACCTGCGACCGTCCGCTTAGAAGGCGGGTGCTCTATCCAGCTGAGCTAAGGGCGCCGATGGGAAGTGGGGGTAGCGGCAACCACCCGCCGGCTCAAGCCGCGAGGCTCCGCGCGTCGAGCTTTAACCGCACCGGCAACCCTGCGGCTCAAGCAGCGAGCGACCGCTTCGCGAGCGGTAGTCGCACCCACTAATGCGTCCAAGGCTGCTTTCTGCCGGGGGCGAAGTTGTCGGCGTAGGCCTTCAGGATCACGGGCGGCTCCTGCGGCTCGTGCAGGCGGAAGGGGATGCCGTGGCGCTCGGCGTAGGCGATCGCCTCCTCCTTCGTCTCGAAGGAAAGGCGGACCTGGCCGTTCATGTCGGTCGAGGAGGTCCAGCCCATCAGCGGATCGATCGTGCGCGCCGAGGCCGGCTCGAAGTCCAGCCGCCAGTCCCTGGACTTGGCCTTGCCGGACTGCATGGCGGTCTTGGCGGGGCGGTAGATGCGGGCGAGCATGGGCGGTCTCGGTCTTCTGAACTGCGGTGGACTTACAGGGCTTTGGCCCCCGGCGTCGAGGGCCGCCGCCCTATTGGCGCATCATCTCTCGGGCCGTGATGACGCGCATGATCTCATTGGTGCCTTCCAGGATGCGGTGGACGCGCAGGTCGCGCACGATCCGCTCCAGCGGATAGTCCTTCAGATAGCCGTAGCCGCCGTGCAGCTGCAGCGCCTCGTCGGCGATCTGGAAACAGGCGTCGGTGGCCAGCCGCTTGGCCATGGCGCACCATTTGGTCTTTTCCGGATGGCCGGTGTCGATGGCCCATGCGCCGCGCAGCACCATCAGCCGCGCCGCCTCCAGTTGGGTCGCCATGTCAGCCAGCTTGAACTGGGTGTTCTGGAACTCGTTCAATGCCTTGCCGAACTGTTTTCGCGTGGCGACGTAGGCCTGCGCCGTTTCCAAAGCGAGCCGCGCTCCGCCCAACGAACAGGCCGCAATGTTCAGCCGCCCCCCGTCCAGCCCCATCATGGCGTAGCGGAAGCCGTCGCCTTCCTTGCCCAGCAGGTTGGCGGCCGGCACGCGGCAGTCGTCGAACGACACGACCGCCGTGGGCTGGCTGTTCCAGCCCATCTTCTTCTCCTGCGCCCCGAAGCTCAGGCCGGGCGTGTCCTTCTCGACCACGAAGGCCGATATCCCTTTGGGTCCTGCTTCGCCGGTTCGGGCCATGACGACGTAGACGTCGCTGGTCCCCGCACCGGAGATGAAGGCCTTGGAGCCGTTCAGGACGAAATCGTCGCCGTCGCGCGTCGCCGTGGTCCGCATGGCCGCCGCGTCTGATCCCGAGCCCGGCTCGGTCAGGCAATAGCTGGCGATCAGCTCCATGGTCGCCAGGCGCGGCACATAGCGGCCCCGCAGATCGTCCGAGCCGAAGCTGTCGATCATCCAGGTCGCCATGTTGTGGATCGAGATGAAGGCGGCCGTGGACACGTCGCCGCGCGACAACTCCTCGAAGATCACCGCCGCCTCGACCCGACCGAGCGCCATGCCGCCATGTTCCTCGCCCGCATAGATGGCGGCGAAACCCGTCTCGGCCGCCCGGCGCATGACATCGACCGGGAAGTGCTTGGCCTCGTCCCACTCGGCCGAACGGGGGGCCAGCTCGGCCTCGGCGAAGGCGCGCGCGGCGTCCTGAATGGCGCGCTGGTCGTCGGTGAGGGCGAAATCCATGGGGTCTCCCGAAAGGTTTCGGGCCTTCTATCCGCTTCCCCAGTCGCAGAGAAGAACGCTAAACCCGCGTCATGACCGCGCCCTTCGCCCCTGCCTCCTACCCCTTCGCACGCCCGCGCCGCCTGAGATCCAGTCCTTGGGTCCGGCGCATGGTGGCCGAGACTACGCTGACGCCGTCCGACCTGATCTGGCCGCTGATCGTGCATGACGGCGCCGAGGACCGCGTCCCGGTCCCCTCAATGCCCGGCGTCTTTCGCCTGTCGCCCAGGGCCGCCGCCGAGGCCGCGAAAGAGGCGCACAGCCTCGGCATTCCGATGGTCGGTCTGTTCCCCAATGTCGATCCGTCAATCAAGGACACGGTCGGCACGGGCGCGACCGATCCCGACGGCCTGGTCCCCGCCTGCATCCGCGCGATCAAGGACGCCGCGCCCGATATCGGTGTCATGACCGACGTGGCGCTGGACTGCTACACCGACCACGGTCACGACGGCGTGCTGGAGGACGGCAGGATCGTCAACGATCCGACGCTGGAGCGACTGGCCGAGCAGGCGTTCATTCACGCCCATGCCGGCGCCGACGTCGTGGCCCCGTCGGACATGATGGACGGCCGGGTCCAGGCCATCCGCGAGGCGCTCGAGGCCAACGGATTTTCCGACACCCTGATCCTGTCCTACGCCGCCAAGTACGCCTCGGCCTTCTATGGCCCGTATCGCGACGCCGTGGGTTCGGCCAGGCAGCTGACGGGCGACAAGAAGACCTATCAGATGGACTACGCCAACACCGATGAGGCGCTGCGCGAGGTCGCCATGGACATCGCCGAGGGCGCCGACATGGTCATGATCAAGCCGGGCATGCCCTATCTCGACATCGTGCGGCGGGTGTCGGAGACCTTCCGCGTCCCGACCTTCGCCTATCAGGTCAGCGGCGAATACGCGATGATGAAGGCCTCGGTCGCCAACGGCTGGCTGGACGAGGACCGCGCGATCCTGGAGACGCTGCACGGCTTCAAGCGGGCGGGCTGCGCGGGCGTGCTCACCTATTTCGCGCCCCAGGCCGCGAGGCTGCTCGGCGGCTGACGCTGCAAGCTTGACAGCAGGCGGCCACTGGGGTGGACGTTAACCGTCACGGTTGGGGGCGGTCATGGCGTGGTTTTTCGGTCGAAAGCCGGCTTCGCGGCAGGTAGCGGTTCCGGCAATCGTCGAGGCCCAAACAGCGCTTGAGACCACCCCGCCGGTCCCTGATGACCCGCCGGAGCGGCCCGTGTCGGTCCGTCCGACACCGGATCAGGCGCTCGATCTGCTCAAGACCGGCAACACCGCCTTTCTACGCGGCGAGAACAACCTCGGCCACGTCCGGGCTCAGGATCTCGACGCCCTGCAAGGCGGCCAGCAACCGATCGCCGTCATCGTGGGTTGTGCCGACAGCCGGACGCCGCCGACCATCCTGTTCAATCAGGGCTTCGGCCGCCTGTTCAGCATCCGGGTCGCGGGCAACACCGTGGATACGCGAGGTCTCGCCTCGATCGTCTATGCGGTGAAGCACCTGGACTGTCCGCTGGTCGTGGTCATGGGGCACACGGGCTGCGGAGCCGTGGCGGCGGCCGAAGCCGTGGCGACCGGCGCCGCGCCGCTCGATCCGTCGCTGGAGGCCATGCTGACGCCCATTATCCCACCGGTTCTGGCGGCGCGGCGGGCAGGCGGCGATCCGGTGGCCGAGAACGCCCGCTGGGTGGCCGAAAAGCTGAAGACCGCCGACGCCGCGCTGGACGAGGCCCTTAACGCCGGGACGCTCAAGATCGTCGCGGCGGTCAAGGAAATGCAGTCGGGCCGCGTCGACTTCCTGGAGTAGGCCCGTGGTAGGCGGCGACGGGTTCGAACCGCCGACCCTCTCGGTGTAAACGAGATGCTCTGACCAGCTGAGCTAGCCGCCCATCCACGCGCCGTCTTTGCCGCGCTGGACGCGTCCGATCAAGAAAAAGCCTCCCCGGCGGACCGGGGAGGCTTCGTCGTCAGTGGCTGACCACTGTCGTGCCGTCGCCGGCGAGCGGCGGCGGGGTGGGGTTCAACGGCTCGGCCGCCTCGTCCCACTCCACGGGCGTGAGCGCGCCGGTCAGGGCCCACTTCAGCGCCTCGTCGGCGGTCGAGATCGGAACGATCTCCAGCGCGCCCTTCACATTGTCGGGCACGTCGGCGAGATCCTTCTCGTTCTCCTGCGGGATCAGGACGGTCTTCACGCCAGCCCGCAGAGCCGCCAGCAGCTTCTCCTTCAGCCCGCCGATGGCGGTGACCCGACCGCGCAGGGTGATCTCGCCGGTCATGGCGATGTCCTTGCGGATCGGGATGCCGGTCAGGACCGAGACCATCGCCACCGTCATGGCGACGCCGGCGGACGGGCCGTCCTTGGGCGTGGCGCCGTCCGGCACGTGGACGTGGATGTCGGTCTTCTCGAACACCGGCGGCTTGACGCCGAAGGCCAGCGACCGGGCGCGGACGTAGGACGCCGCCGCCGAGATCGATTCCTTCATCACGTCCTTCAGATTGCCCGTCACGGTCATGCGACCGCGGCCTGGCATCTTGATCGCCTCGATGGTCAGGATGTCGCCGCCGAACTGGGTCCAGGCCAGGCCGGTGACGATGCCGACCTGATCGTTCTCCTCGGTCTCGCCGTAGCGGAACTTCCGGACGCCCGCGTAGTCAGCCAGCTTGGCGCTGTCGACGGTGATCGACAGCGTCTTCTCCTTGGCCATCTCGCGCACGGCCTTCCTCGCCAGTCCGCCCAGCGCCCGCTCGAGCGAGCGCACGCCGGCCTCGCGGGTGTAGTAGCGGATCAGCTCGCGGATGGTCTCGTCCGGCACCACGAACTCGGCGGGCTTCAGCCCGTTGTCGGTCGTGACCTTGGGCAGGACGTGACGCTTGGCGATCTCGACCTTCTCGTCCTCGGTGTAGCCGGAGACGCGGATGATCTCCATGCGGTCCATCAGCGGCTGGGGCATGTCCAGGCTGTTGGCCGTGGTCACGAACATCACGTTCGACAAGTCGTAGTCGACCTCCAGATAGTGGTCGCCGAAAGTGTTGTTCTGGGCCGGATCCAGCACCTCGAGCAGGGCCGAGGACGGGTCGCCGCGCCAATCGGCGCCCAGCTTGTCGATCTCGTCCAGCAGGATGAAGGCGTTGGTGGTCTTGGCCTTCTTCATCGACTGGATGATCTTGCCGGGCATGGAGCCGATGTAGGTCCGGCGGTGGCCGCGGATCTCGGCCTCGTCGCGCACCCCGCCCAGCGACATGCGGACGTATTCACGCCCCGTCGCCTTGGCGATGGACTTGGCCAGCGAGGTCTTGCCGACGCCCGGAGGGCCGACCAGACACAGGATCGGACCCTTCAGCGAGTTGGTGCGGGCCTGGACGGCCAGATACTCGATGATCCGCTCCTTGACCTTCTCCAGGCCGTAGTGGTCCTCCTCGAGGATGTCCTCGGCCTTGTTGAGGTCGATCGGCTTGGTCTTGGCCTTGCCCCAGGGGATCGACAGCAGCCAGTCGAGATAGTTCCGCACGACGGTGGATTCCGCTGACATGGGGCTCATGTTGCGCAGCTTCTTGACCTCGGCGTCGGCCTTGGCGCGCGCTTCCTTGGACAGCTTGGTCTTCCGGATGCGCTTTTCCAGCTCCATGATCTCGTCACGGGCGTCGTCGGTCTCGCCCAGCTCGCGCTGGATCGCCTTCATCTGCTCGTTCAGATAATATTCCCGCTGGGTCTTCTCCATCTGGCGCTTGACGCGCGAGCGGATCTTCTTCTCGACCTGGAGGACCGAAATCTCGCCCTCCATCAGGCCGTAGACCTTCTCCAGCCGCTGGGGCACGGCGATGGTTTCCAGCAGGGCCTGCTTGTCGGCGATCTTGACCGAAAGATGGGCGGCGACGCTGTCGGCCAGCTTCGACGCGTCGGTGATCTGGGGGATGGAGCTGAGGGCCTCGGGCGGGACCTTCTTGTTCAGCTTCACATAGTTCTCGAACTGCTCGACGACGGCGCGCAGCATGGCCTCGGCCTGCGATGGCTCGCCCAGGTCGTCCTCGATCTCGACGGCTTCAGCCTCGAAGTAGTCCTCGCGGTCGGTGAAGCGGGTCAGGCGGGCGCGGCCCTTGCCCTCGACCAGCACCTTGACCGTGCCGTCGGGCAGCTTGAGCAGCTGCAGCACGGTGGCGATGACGCCGATGGGATAGATGGCGTCGGGCGTCGGGTCGTCGTCGACGCTGTTCTTCTGGGTGGCCAGCAGGATCTGCTTTTCGCCCTTCATGATCTCGTCGAGCGCCCGCACGGACTTCTCGCGCCCCACGAACAGCGGCACGACCATGTGGGGAAACACGACGATGTCCCGCAGCGGCAGGACGGGGAGGACTCTACTCTCGGACATTGATGCGGCTCCTGGGCCTTTGACGATCTCCGGCCCGCCGACCGGGACGCCCCGCGATATGCAGCGACACCCTCGACCGGCCCGTCGATTCCGACGGCGTTCGAGGGAGTATGTGGCCCGTTCCCGCGCCGGTTCAAGCGTTGCGGATAGCGACCCACAGCCGCCCGCCTTCAGGCGACATCACAGCCACAGGCGGATCGCGTCCAGCGACAGCGGACCGTCGGGCTGGGAGGCGTTCACGGTGTAGCTCAGCCGTGTCTCGCGTGACCCGCACTGACAGCGAAACCGCTCCGACCGTCCGGCGACCGGCCAGTTGCGCCGCGCCCCAAACAGCGGACGCGGGTCCATCAGAACGGCGCGCTCGCAGTCGCGCGCCAGACAAGCCACGACCAGCCGCGCCCCGTGGCGGGGCTGACGGATGTCGCGGGGCACATAGAAGTCGGTTCGAATGTCACGCATCGCGGTCCTCTGCGGATCAACAAACGCCCCAACGCCGAAGCGCGCAATAGAAAGTTCCTATTTTGTTCTTGTCTCTTGGGGGCAGACGCCACGGTTCGCCCAAGAGCAATCACCGGAACTTGCGAAGCCCGCGTGGACCCATGCGCCCAGCCCCCGCCCGTTTGCCAAGCCAGTCCCTCCAGTCGGGCCAGTTGCGGCGACGGCCACCGCCGTCGACCCACTCGGGCCCTGTCTCGGCGGCGAAGACAGCGATGTCCGACAGGCCGCCCTGCTTGAACGATTGCAGCTTCACCCCCTTGCCGCGCGGCATCTCCGGCAGTTCTTCCACGCGGAAGATCAGGGTCTTCAGGTTCTCGCCTATGGTCACGACGTGGTCCGCAGGACCGAGGCGCAGCGCCGCCAGCAGATCGCCGTTCAGCACCTGCTTGCCGCCGCGCTTGGTCGCCAGCAGTTCGTCCTCCGGCGCGACGAAGCCATAGCCGGCCCTGGACGCCATCAGCATCTTCGCGCCCGGCTGATGGGCGAACAGGCCGACGATGCCGGCGCTGTCTTCCAGTTCGATCATCAGGCGCAGCGGCTCGCCGTGCCCGCGTCCGGACGCCAGCTTGTCCGCGCCGACCGTGAACACCCGGCCGTCCGTCGCCGCGACCAGGATCTTGTCCGTGGTGAAGGCCGGGACGAGGAAGCCAAGCGAGTCGCCCTCCTTGAACTTCAGCTCGGACGGATCGTCGACCTTGCCCTTCACAGCCCGGATCCAGCCGCGCTCGGACAGGATGACGGTGATGGCCTCACGGGGAATGAAGGCCTCGGGCGCGACGAATGCGGACGCGTCCACGGCCTCGGCGATGGTCGTACGACGCGGAGAGACCAGCGCCTTGCGCGCCGCCTCCAGTTCCTTGCCGATCGCCTTCCACTGTTTGGCGGGCGAGGCCGACAGCGCGCGCAGCGACGCAAGTTCCTCGGACAGGGCCTTGAACTCGTTCTCGATCGTCATCTCCTCGATCCGCGCCAGCTGACGCAGGCGGGTGTCGAGGATGAAGTCGGCCTGGGTCTCCGACAGGCCGAAGCGGGCGATCAGGACGGCCTTGGGCTGCTCCTCCTCGCGCACGATGCGGATGACCTCGTCCAAGTTCAGAAAGACGATCCGCAGGCCTTCGAGCAGGTGCAGCCGCTTCTCGACCTTCTCGATCCGCCACTGCGAGCGCCGGTTCAGCACCTCGCGCCGGTGATCGAGGAAAGCCTGCAGACAGCCCTTCAGCCCCATGACGCCCGGGGTGCCGGTGGCGTCCAGCACATTCATGTTGACCGGGAAGCGGACCTCCAGGTCGGATAGTTTGAACAGGCTCTCCATCATGGCGTCGGGGTCGACGTTGCGGCTCTTGGGCTCGATGACCAGGCGGATGTCCTCGGCGGACTGATCGTCGAAGGTGTCGACCAGCGGCAGCTTCTTCTGCTCCAGCAGTTCGGCCATCGCCTCGATCAGCTTGGTCTTCTGGACCTGATAGGGGATCTCGGTGACGACGACCTGCCAGCCGCCGCGCTCCAGAGGCTCCTTCTCCCAGCGCGCGCGCAGCCGGATGCCGCCCCGGCCGGTCTCATAGGCCTCCAGGATCGAGGCATGACCCTCGACCGCCACGCCGCCGGTCGGGAAATCCGGCCCCGGCACGATCTCGGCCAGCTCCGCCGTCGTGGCGTCCGGCCGGTCCAGCAAGAGCAAACAGGCGTCGATCAACTCGCCGACGTTGTGGGGCGGAATGGACGTCGCCATGCCCACGGCGATGCCGGAAGAACCGTTGGCGAGCAGGTTGGGGAAGCCGGCGGGCAGGACGACCGGTTCTTCATCCTGATCGTCATAGGTCGGACGGAAGTCCACGGAATCCTGATCGATTCCGTCCATCAATAGCATGGCCGCCGGCGTCAGCTTGCACTCGGTGTAGCGCATGGCGGCGGGGTTATCGCCGTCGATGTTGCCGAAGTTCCCCTGGCCGTCCACCAGCGGATAGCGCTGGGCGAAGTCCTGGGCGAGCCGCACCAGGGCGTCGTAGATCGAGGCGTCGCCGTGGGGGTGATAGCCGCCCATGACCTCGCCCACGACCTTGGCGCACTTCCGCGCCGCCGCCTGTGGGTTCAGCCGCATCTGGTGCATGGCGTAGAGGATGCGGCGGTGCACGGGCTTGAAACCGTCGCGCACGTCCGGCAGCGCCCGATTGGTGATGGTCGACAGCGCATAGGCGAGATAGCGGCGCGACAGCGCCTCGCCCATCGGCTCCTCGACGATGCGGCCGCCTTCCGGTGGCGGGGTGTGGATGGTCATGGGTGTGCGAATCGTCCCGTTCGACCGAGAAGTCTAGAGGCTGCGGGCCGCGGGTCGACGGTCAGGACGTGGCCGCTGTGGACGGACAGGCGGCCCCGCGGGTTCTGGCCTCGGCGGCCACGAGGCGATCGATGTCCGCGGCATAGGCGGGTGGGAACTCGCGGCGGACTTGGGGCCAGGCGACCCGGCCGCCCGGCGTGCAGATGACGATGGCCAAATCGACGCCGGCGCCCTCGTAGAAGCTCTCGCGTGGCCTGAGGCCCACCCGCACCCGCTCCCAGCCCTGATAGGTCAGCCAACCCTGTTCACGCAGCAGGAAGGCGAAGCGGACCTGCTCGACGGGCTCGAGCGGCCGGGCCCCCGTCGTGGCGGCATGATAGATGTCCGCTGTCTCCCCGTCGCCGTAGATCGAGGCGTTGAACGCCGTCCACTGGTCCTGGGTGGCGTTGGCCTCCGCTCGCGTCGAGACGACGTTGCCGTCCCGCAGCTGGATGCCGACGAAGACCAGGGACACCACGACCGCCACGGCGCTGACGACCTCGGCCACAAGGGCCCAGTACTCCAGCCGCGCCCGGTCCAGGATGGCGGTGCGCAGGGTCTGTCCCGGCGTCTGTTCCTCGTCGGTCATGGCGCCCCTCCCCGGCCAAGCTAGGCCGGGCGGCGGCCCTTGTCAGCCCGAGAGCGCGGTTTCGATCCCGGCCAGCAGGCTCTCGGCCGTGATCGGCTTGGAGACATGCAGATCGGCGCCCGCGGCGCAGGCCTGATCGCGATGCTCGGCCATGGCGTTGGCGCTCAGCATGATGATCGGCGTCCGGCCCGTGGTCTCCAGCGCCCGGATGGCCTCGGTCGCCGACAGCCCGTCCATGACCGGCATCTGCATGTCCATCAACACGAGGTCGAAGCGGTCCTCGGCGAAGGCGGCGACGGCCTGGGCGCCGTCCTCGACCATGACCAGTTCGACGTCGTGCGGCTGCAGGATCAGCTGGACCACGCGCCGGTTGGTCGGATGGTCCTCGGCCAGCAGGATGCGCAGGGGCCGTTCGCGAATGGCCGCCGGCGCTTCGGCTGCAGGCGCAGCCGTGTCGACTACCGCGTCGGCACGGCGGAGCGGGATCACCACCTCGAATCGACTGCCCTGACCCGGAGTGGACATCGCCGAGATGTCCCCGCCCATCATCTCGACCAGGGACTGGCAGATCGACAGGCCCAGACCCGTGCCGCCGAATCGCCGGGTGATGCTGGTGTCGGCCTGGCTGAAGCGTTCGAACAGCCGGGTCGCGTGCTCCGAACTGAACCCCACGCCGGTGTCTTCGACGACCAAGGACAGTCGGGCGTGATCGGCGCCGTCCGGTTCCAGCCCGATCGACAGGGTGATCGACCCATCCGCCGTGAATTTGACGGCGTTCGACAGCAGGTTCGACACCACCTGACGGATGCGAGTGCTGTCGCCGACGAATGTTCCAGTGGCCTCCGGCGCGCGTCGCAGCCGGAACAGCAGGCCCTTGTCCCAGCACCGCTGGCGGGCCACCTCGGCGGCCGAGGCGAAAGCCTCGTCCAGGTCGAAGGGGCGCTCCTCCAGCGTCAGCTGGCCCGCCTCGATCTTGGAAACGTCCAACACGTCGGACACGAGCCGCTCCAGCGTCACGCCCGACTCGCGGATCAGCCCCACCATCTCCGCTTGCTCGGGGCTCAGCGGCGTGCGCGACAGGGCGTCGACGATGCCAATGACGCCGTTCAGGGGCGTTCGGATCTCGTGGCTCATGTTGGCCAGGAAGTCCGACTTGGCCTGGCTGGCGGCCTCTGCGGCCGACTTAGCCTCGATCAGGGCCTTTTCGGCGGCCACCTCCTCGGTGACGTCGCGGGCCACGGCGTAGATGCGGTCCTGATGACGCTTCGCCCGCCAGTCCAGAATGCGGTAATCGCCGTCGCGGTGGCGGTAGCGGTTGCGAAAGCCCAGAATCGGCTCGCCGGCCTTCTTGCCCTCGACCTCCTGAACCTTGCCGAGCGTGGCGGGCATGTCGTCCGGATGGACCAGATCAAGCAGCCGCCTGCCGCGCATGTCGTCGGGATCGTGGCCCAGGGTCGTCAGCCACGACCGGCTGGCCTTCACGACGCAGCCGTCCAGATCGCGGATGATCAGCAGGTCATGCGAGACGTCGAAGAAGGTGTTGAGCTCGGCGACCTCGTTTGGCGACGCTGCGCCGAGCGTCGTCCATAGTCCCGCCTCCAGCACTGAATCCGCACTCATGGATCGCACGACCGCCTCCCGCTATCCGGATTAGGCGGATTCGATGAAAGAGACGCTAGCGGTCACAAGCGCGCAGCTTCGGCGAGCCTGTCGACCATCCAGACCCGGGCCGACGGCAGCGGACGGTTATGAGGGTGAAAGACGAACTGCTCGAGAAAGTGCCCGGTGAGATCGAGCCCGGCCCGGACGTCGCCCTCCCTCAAGCCGGCCTGGGCGCCGAGGAGAAAAGGCGGCAACTTCAGCAGTTTGTCGGCATAGGGGCGCCCGGCTTCGGAACTGACGGCGCGGCCGGTCCGGGGGCTGACCCAGACCAGATCGTCGACCGTGCCGGTCACGGCGCAGGACGAGAGGTCGAGACCGAACCCCAGATCCTCCAGCAACCCCGCCTCGAACCGCACGAAGATGGCCGGCCAGACCTCAGGAATGGCGAAGGCGCTCATCAGGGCCTCAAACGCCAGAAAGGCGCCCGGATGCGCCTCCCGCTCCGGCAGGGCCCCTTGCGCGACAGCCGCCGCGGCGGACAGGCCGGTCAGCGCCAGGGGATCGTCGAAGAGAACGCTCGGCCCCTCCCCCACCGGCTCCAGCCGCGCCGAGCCCAGGTGATCCGAGGTGCGGGCGCGATAGTCGACGATGACCCGGGCGCCGGCCTGCAGATGCGGCTTCATCTTGCGCGACGCGCCGCCCGCGATATAGGCCGCGTGCCGTCCGTGCGTTTCCGTGAGCAGGTCGACGACCGCGCCGGTGTCGCCATGGCCGCGCGCGGAGAGGACGAAGGCCTCTTCGTGGAACTCCATCACTCGCCCTTGATGACCTGGACCACGGCGTCCGCCCGATCATTGGGCACGGCGAACGACAGGACGTACTGCTCGATCTTCCAGCCGTCGTCGGTCAGGCGCAGCACGCCCGAGCCACGGGTGACGCCGTAGCTGGCGTTGATCAGCTTCTCCTCAAACCAGGCGATGCAGCGGCAGTCGATGGGGGCGATGGTGATCGTCCGCTCGGTCGCCGGATAGGACCAGCCACGGCCGCGAGCGAACACCGGGGCCGCGTAGGCGCGGAACTGCGACAGCGTCCAGTGCTCGGTCGCGTCGGTTCCTACGAATCGGGCGTCGGGCGTGAACAGGGCGAAGTAGGCCTCGCCGTCGGCGGCGGTGGACGCGGCGTTCAGACGATCCAGCACGGCGGCGACGTCGGCCTCGGGCGAGGACTGGATGGCGAGGGCGGCGGCAAGGGCGGCGAACATGGGACGCTCCGTGGCTGGAGATCCGGCTTACGCCTAGTCGCCGCTCTCGGGAACCGGGAACGTCTCGGGCTTCAGCACGCGCGCCACGGCCAGCAGGTTGCGCGCCGCGTTCCGGCCCACGCGGTCGGAATAGTCGTGCGCTTGGTCCGTGTCGACGTAGTTCGGCCCCGGCCCGGGCCCCAGATGCCAATAGGTCCAGCTATGGCCCGGCACGGTGAAGCCGATGTCGATCAGGGCCTGGCAGACGCTGGCCACGATATGGTGGGCCCCGTCCTCGTTGCCGGTGACGACCACGCCCGCGACCTTGCCGAAAGCGACGGGGCGGCCGCTGCCGTCGGCCTCGCCGATCAGGGCGTCCATCCGCTCCAACGCCCGCATGCAGACGCTGGACTGCTGGCCCAGCCAGGTCGGCGTGGCGACGATCAGGATGTTTGCGGCCAGGATTTTCTCGCGCACGCCCGGCCAGTCGTCGCCCTCGCCCATGTCGCTCTCGACCCCCGGCTTGATGTTCAGATCGACCAGCCGGACCAGATCGACGCTCGCCCCGCCCTTCTCCAGTTCGGCGATGACCACGCGGGCCAGCGCCTCTGTGCTGGAGGTCTCGGGCGAAGGTTTCAGGGTGCAGTTGAGGACGACGGCGCGCATGGGGGTCTCCGGTTGGTCAGAACCGAACGGAGTCGGACAGCCGACGTTCCGGTCACTTTATTCAACCAGCCGGTTGACAACGAGCGGCGCGAGGGTTATTCAACCACTCAGTTTAACACGAAGCCCTGACATGCAGACCGACGACCTCTCCGCCAAGTTCGCCGCCCTGGCCGACCCGACCCGTCGGGCCATCCTGGCGCGGCTGACCGAGGGCGAGGCCAGCGTCAACGACCTGGCCCAGCCTTTCGACATGAGTTTGGCCGCTGTCTCCAAGCATCTGAAAGTGCTCGAGAAGGCGGGCCTGATCACGCGCGGCAAGGAAGCCCAGTGGCGCCCTGCCCGGCTGGAGCCGATGGGCCTGAAGGGCATGGCTGAGTGGCTGGAACACTATCGGCGATACTGGGAGTCCAGCTTCGACCGCCTCGACGCCTACCTCAACAAGATCCAAAAGGGAGACCCCCGTGGCCCAAGAAATTGACCCCTGCGTCGCCACCGGCGCACACGAACACGCCCTGGTGCTGGACCGCGTCCTGAACGGCACGCCGGAGAAGATCTGGAAGGCCTTCATGACGCCGGAGATCCTGGCGCAGTGGTTCTGCCCCAAGCCCTGGACCATCACCGACGCGGTGATCGAGCCCGAGGTGGGCGGCCGCTTCGCCTTCACCATGCATGGGCCGGACGGCGAGGTGATGCCCAACGACGGCGTCTTCCTGCTGGTCGAGCCGAACCGGCGCTGGATCACGACCGACGCCTTCGTGAAGGGCTGGCGTCCCGCCGGCATGCCCTTCATGGCCGCCGAGATCGAGCTGACCCCCCTGCCTGATGGCAAGACCCGCTACGTCGCCACCGCCCGCCACTGGTCGGAGGAAACGATGAAACAGCACGAGGCGATGGGCTTCCACGAGGGCTGGGGCACGGTCGCCGACCAGCTGAACGACCTGCTGCCGAGCCTGTGAGATGAGCGCCGTCGCCCTGCCCGATCTGCCGACCCTCCTGCCCCACCGGCTGGATCTGACCCGCACGTTCGACGCGCCGCGCCAGCTGGTCTGGATGGCCTGGACCCAGCCCGAGATGCGGGTGAACTGGATGGGTCCGGTGGAGTGGCCGATGGTGTCCGGCACGAACGACCTGCGGGTCGGCGGCCAGTGGCGGGCCTGTCTGCGCTCGATCGAGACCGGAGAGGACCTCTGGCAGGGCGGCCACTACCGCGAGATCGTGGAGCCCGAACGGCTGGTCTTCACCTTCCGCTGGGACGAGAGCCATGAGGACGGCCCGCCGGCCGACACCCTGGTCACCGTCGTCCTGCACGAGACCGCCGACGGCCGCACTCGCATGGACTTCACCCACGAGGGCCTGAAGTCCGAACGCAGCCTGACCGGCCATGAATACGGCTGGAACTCCACCCTGGATCGCCTGGAGGCCTGGCTCGCGGCCAACCCCGACTGAAGACAATACAAGGGAGAGACGACCATGAAGATCGTAACGAGCCTGAGCTTCAGGGGCGAATGCCGAGCCGCGTTCGAGTTCTACGCCGAGGTGCTGGGCGGCAGGATCACCGCAGCCATGCCGTTCGGCGACGGTCCGCCCGACATGCCGATCCCGCCGCAATACAAGGACTGGCTGATGCATTGCTGGCTCGACGTCGGCGACCAGGCGATCATGGGCGCGGACCTGCCGCCCGAGTTCGCCCCGAACATCGACAAGCCCAAGAACGGCTTCGATGTGACCGTCCACTTCGACGATGCCGCGAAGAGCCGCCGGGTGTTCGACGCCCTGGCCGAGGGCGGCAAGGTCGGCATGGCGTTCGGCGAGACCTTCTGGTCGCCGGGTTACGGCAGTCTGACGGACAAGTTCGGCATTCCCTGGATGGTCAACACCAATCCGTCCGAGGGTTGGACGCCGGGTCAGGCCTGACATGGAAAAAGTGAAGCCCGGCCTCACGCCCGACGTCTACGCGGCCTCGTTCGACGACTGGCGCGGCGAGGAGCTCCGCCGCCTGCGCGCGGCCGCCCTGGCGGTGGACGGCGTGGAGGAGGTCATTAAGTGGGGCCACCTCGTCTATCTGTCGAACGGCCCGGTCGCCCTGATCCGCGCCGAGGGCAAGCGGGTCCTGTTCGGCCTGTGGCGCGGTCAGCGGCTGCGGGAGACGGAGCCGCGCCTGAAGCCGGGCGGCCAGTATGAGATGGCCTCCATCAGCCTGTCCGAAGGCGAGACCCTGGACCCCGCCGTGGCGACCGCCCTCGTCCACGCCGGCGTCGCCCTCAACGCCAAACTCGGCGACCCGACCAAGGCCGCCAAGGCCTGAGGAGACGCCCCATGCGCAAGGTTCGACTGTCCACCTTCCTGACGTTGGATGGCGTCATGCAGGCCCCCGGCGGTCCGACAGAGGACTGGACCGGCGGCTTCCCCTACGGCGGGTGGCTGGCTCCGCATTTCGACGCGACCGTCGGCGAGATGATGGAGAGCTGGATCGGCCGCGACTACGACCTGCTGCTCGGCCGCAAGACCTACGAGATCTTCGCCGCCCACTGGCCCGAGCAGGACGACGAAATCGGCCGCACCTTCAACGCCATCGAGAAGTTCGTCGTCGCGGGTCCGGACACGCCCCTGACCTGGGTCAACAGCCACCGGCTGCACGACGAGCCCGGCGAGGCGGTGCGGCGGCTGAAGAGCTCGGGCGATCGCGACCTGCTGATCCAGGGCAGCGGCCAGCTGGTGCAGGCTCTGCTGGCGGCCGACGTGATCGACGAGATCACCCTGATGGTGTTTCCGATCGTGCTCGGCCAGGGGAAGCGGCTGTTCCGCGACGGGGTCGGAGCCACCGCCTGGCGAATGACGGAGACGCGCCTCTCCCCCTCGGGCGTGATCTGCAGCCGCTATGTCCGCGCCGGGTCGGTGGAGACCGCCGCCATCGCGCCCCAGGTCCGGAACGACCGTGAGCAGGCGCGGCAGGAGCGGATGCGCCGCGAGGGCTAGCGGACCATGGCGGTCGGGAACGCCCGCCCCAGCGCCTCGGCCATGGCCTGCTGGGTGGTCAGGAACACCTGCTCCTGCTGGTGGTAGTTGTTGGTCAGAACCACGACCGTCACCTGCCCGCCCGGCTGCCAGCTCATCAGGTTGCGGAACCCCGACCAGCTGCCCGTGTGATAGACCTGGATGTCGTCGAAGCCGGGGCTGACGCGGCGGCCCAGCCGGTTGGCCATGACGCCATAGCCCCAGATGCGCCGCACCCGCCCCCGCTCCGGCCCCTGATCGGCCGGCGCATGATCCGCGACCATGGCGGCGTAGCTTTCGGCCGACAGCAGTCGCCCGCCATGCAGCGCCCGGCTCCAGACCAGCATGTCGTCCAGCGTCGAATAGAGCGCGCCCGCGCCCGGAATGATGGAGACGTTCGGCTGGCGTTGCGGCGTCAGGCCCTCGGGGAAGTTGGCGTGCCCCGCGACGAGATCGGGCGCGTCGCCGAGACCGGTGTCGGCCATGCCCAGCGGTTCGAAGAAGGTCGTCCGGAGGTAGTCCCCGAACGCCTGTCCCGAAGCACGCTCGACGATATCGGCCGCCAGGTTGAAGCCGGCGTTATTGTAGCGAAGCTTCTCGCCCGGAACGAACGACAGGCGATAGCTCGCCGAATCCGCCGTCAGCTCGGCCATGGTGGCCGGCGTCGTCCGACGCACGCCCCAGCCAGGCCGCTGCATCAGGTCGGGGATGCCCGAGGTGTGCGAGATCAGGTGATGGATCCGCAGCGGCGCCCAGGCCGCCGGGCAGGGCTGGATCCAGCGGCACACCGGATCGTCGACCGACAGCCTGCCGTCGTCCTGCAGTTTCAGAATAGCGACGGCCGTGAACTGCTTGGAAATGCTGGCCAGGCGGAACTTGGACGACAGGGTCAGAGGCTGGCCCGTGTCGGCGTCGGCGACGCCATAGACCTGGCGGAACAGCACCTCATCGCCGCGCGCCACCAGCAATCCGCCCATGAATCGTCCGGCGTCCGTCTCGCGGCGCAGGCGGGCGGACAACTGCGGCAGGGCCTCGACAACGACGACCGGCGGGCGCGGCGGCGGCGCGGGCGCGGTCCTGTCGGCCAGTCGTTCGGGCGCGCTGACGGTCACGGCGATGGCCGCGACGGCGCCGACCAGCAGCAGCGCGATCAGGGCGACGACGGCGAGAAAGAGCCGGGGGTGGTTCCCGGCGTTACGCGGAACCTGGAACACCCTAGACGTCGAACTCCAGCCCGAACTGAGCGTAGAGCGCTCTGGAGTCCTGCCACTTCGGATCGACCTTGACGGTCAGGAACAGGTGGACCGGCCGGTCCAGCAGGTCGATCAGCTCCTCGCGCGACTTCTGGCCGATCCACTTCAGGGTCTGACCGCCCTTGCCCAGCACGATGGGCCGCTGGCTTTCGCGCTCGACGTAGATGGTCTGCTCGATCCGGGCCGATCCGTCGGCCTTCTCGTCGAAGGCCGTCGTCTCGACTGCCGCCGAATAAGGCAGTTCCTCGTGGACGCGGAGATAGACCTTCTCCCGCGTGATCTCGGCCGCCAGCACCCGCAGCGGCACGTCGGCGGACTGGTCCTCCGGATAGAGCCACGGCCCCTCCGGCATGGCCATCGCCAGGCGGGTCTTCAGGTCGTCGACGCCGTCGCCGGACAGGGCCGAGATCATGAAGACCTCGGAATAGACGCCCGTGTCGAACAGCGCCTGCGACAGCGCCAGCAGGGTGTCCCGGCGCATGCCGTCGATCTTGTTCAGCGCCAGGATGACCTGGGTCCCGGTCGCCTTCAGGTTGGCGATGATGGTCTCGGTATCCTCAGCCGACTTGCGGTCCGCCGCCGAGCCGTCCTTGGTTTCAGCGGCGATGTGCGACGCCGCATCGACCAGATGCACCACCACGTCGGCGTCGTCCGCCCCCGCCCAGGCCGAGGCGACCATGGCCCGGTCCAGCCGCCGGCGCGGGGTGAACACCCCCGGCGTGTCGACCAGCACGATCTGGGCGGTCCCGTGCATGGCGATGCCGCGCACGGGGAACCGCGTCGTCTGCACCTTCTGGGTGACGATCGACACCTTAGAACCGGTCAGGCGGTTGACGAGCGTGGACTTGCCCGCGTTCGGCGCGCCGATGATGGCGGCGAAGCCCGCGCGGGTCTCTTGGGTCTCAGTCAAATCACGCCTTCACGTTTCAAGAGGGCGGTCGCCGCCGCTTTCTCCGCGTCCTGACGCGAACGTCCCTGCGCGGTCAAGGGCTCCACGCCCGGGATCGACACCTCGACGGTGAAGGTCGGCGCATGATCCGAGCCGGTCTGACCCACCACGCGGTAGGCCGGCAGCGGACGCCCCTGCCCTTGCGACCACTCCTGCAACGCGGATTTCGGATTGTTGAGCGCGCGCGGCGCGGGCGCGGCCAGCTCCTCGGCCCAGGCACGCTCGAAAACCCGCCGCGCCGCCTCGATGCCCCCGTCCAGCCAGACGGCCGCCAGGATCGCCTCGACCGCGTCGGCGACGACGCCTTCCTTGCGACGCCCACCGGTCTTCGTTTCGCCGGGCGACAGGCGCATGGCGGGTCCCACTCCCAGCCGCGCCCCGACCCGCCCGCAGGCGTGCTTGTCGACCAGGGCGTGCAGCCGCGACGACAGCTCGCCCTCGTCGGCTTCAGGAAAATCACCATGCAGCCGGTCCGCGACCAGCAGGCCCAGCACCCGGTCGCCCAGGAACTCCAGCCGTTCGTTATGGCGCGCGGGCTTGCCGGCGGCCTTGTCGGCCCCCTCCCCCACGCTGGAATGGGTCAGGGCCCGCTCCAGCAGGGCAGGATCGGCGAACCGGTGGCCGAGCCGGTCGACCAGAGCGGCCACCGCCTCGGCGCGGGCATTGGCCATCAATCCAGAACGCGGAAGAAGCGGCTGGGCCGGACGTTGGCGAACCAGCTGACCGGGTTGAACAGCGAGGCCCCCGGCGACCAGGAGAAGGCGATGATCTCAGCCTTGCCGACCAGGTTCTCTTCCGGGACCAGGCCCACGCCGGCGCTTTCCTGCACGCGGCTGTCGATGGAGTTGTCGCGGTTGTCGCCCATCATGAAATAGTGGCCGGCCGGCACCTCATAGACCGGGGTGTCGTCCAGATCGCCGCCGGGGCCGAAGTCCTGGATCAGGAAGGACTTGCCGTTCGGCAGGGTCTCGCGCGCCTGGATCATCGAGCGCGGGCCGAAGACGTCCTCGACCTCGCCTCGGCTGACGACCACGTCGTTCACCGGCTGGCCGTTGATGTGCAGGACGTTGCCGATCATCTGGATGCGGTCGCCCGGCAGGCCGATCACGCGCTTGATGTAGTCGGTCCGGTCGTCGCGCGGCAGCTTGAACACCACGATGTCGCCCCGCTCGGGCGCGCGGCCGAACACCCGGCCCTCGCCCAGCGGCAGGTTGATCGGCAGGCCCGAGGAATACTTCGAATAGCCATAGGTCCACTTGGACACGACGATATAGTCGCCCTCGTAGAGGTTCGGCTCCATCGAGGCGGACGGAATGGTGAAGGGCTGGAACAGCAGCACCCGCAGCACGAAGGCGATGGCCAGCGCGACGACGATGGTCTTGACGATCTCCAGCGTCTCTGACCCCGCGGAGCGTCCGCCGTCGTCGTCATCATCCTTCACGCGGGCGGCGGGGGGCACCTTTTCCTTCTTGCCGCCGTCATCGAACGGCGCATCGCCTTGGTCGCTCCAGATCGGGCGGGAAGCGGCGACGGTTCCGGCGGCGGCAGCGGCCAGAACCGGCTCGGGCGCGGCCGGCTGAACGGGTTCAGGCTCCGACGCGGCGCCAACCGCCTCAGGTTCAGACACGGCGGGCTCGGCTTCAGCGGTGGAGGCCTCCACCGGCGCGTCCGGCTGCACGGGCATGCCACCCTCGGACGCGGCGAAGGCCGCTTCGGCGGCGTCGACCTCACCCGCGCCCGTATCGACCGCAGGCTCGCTGGCGGCAGGCGCGTCCGGGGTCTCGACCGGCGTCGGCTCGGAGCCGTCCGTCATGTCGCGCTTGTGCTCTTCGTCCATGAAATCGCTGTCCCCGCCCGCCGAACGCGGTCTGATCGTCGCGCGCACGGGTATAGCGCGATTACGCCATCGGCAAGGCTTCGATCACCACGAAGGCGAGTGCGTAGGGATGCTCGTCGGACAGCGTCAGATGAATGCGCGCCTCGTGCCCCGGCGGCGTCAACCGGGCCAGATGCGCCGCCGCCGGGCCGGTCAGGGCCAGCGTCGGCTGGCCGCTCGGCAGGTTCACCACGCCCATGTCCTTCCAGTAGACGTCGCGGCGCATGCCGGTGCCCAGCGCCTTGGCGCAGGCCTCCTTGGCGGCGAATCGCTTGGCGTAGCTCCAGGCCGCGTCGGGCTTGCGATCCGACCGACGCTGCTCCAGCTCGGTGAAGCAGCGGCGCTTAAAGCGGTCGCCGAACCGGTCCAGCGACGCCTGGATGCGCCGGATGTCCGACAGGTCCGCGCCGACCCCGATGATCACGGGACCGAGTCCATCGCCGCCCGCATGCGCCGCACGGCGTCGGCCAGGCCCACGAACACCGCCTCCCCGATCAGGAAGTGGCCGATGTTGAGTTCGCGGATTTCCGGAATGGCCAGCATCTGCGCGGCGCTGACATAGTCGAGACCGTGGCCCGCGTGGACCTCCAGCCCCAGGATGTCGGCCTGCGCCGCCGCCGCCGCCAACCGGTCGAACTCCACGCCCCGTTCACTCGGGGACAGGTGGCAATACCGTCCGGTGTGCAGTTCGATGACCTGCGCCCCGATGGCGGCGGCCGCCGCGACCTGATCCTCGGCGGGTTCGATGAACAGGCTGACGCGGATGCCTGCGTCGGCCAAGGCCCTAACGACCGGCCCGATCCGCGCCTCGTGTCCCGCGACGGCCAAGCCGCCCTCGGTCGTCACCTCCTCGCGCCGCTCCGGCACCAGACAGGCGGCGTGGGGCCGATGACGGAGCGCGATGGCCAGCATCTCCTCGGTCACCGCCATCTCGAGGTTCAGCGGCCGGTTCGCCTCGGCGCACAAAGCGGACAGGGCGGCGATGTCGGCGTCGGTGATGTGGCGGCGATCCTCGCGCAGGTGCGCTGTGATTCCGTCGGCGCCGGCCGCCAGGGCTTCCCGGGCTGCCCGAACCGGATCGGGATGCACCCCGCCCCGCGCGTTCCGCACCGTGGCGACATGGTCGATGTTGACGCCCAGCCGGACCCGCTCCGTCACTTCGCCAGCCTCCGGCTGCCCGGATCCTCGACCGGGAGTGCCGCCAGTTCCGGCGGGAGGGCGTCCGCGGGATAGGCCGGCACGTCCAGCGTCGCCAGCGCCACCAGAGGCACGCCCACGTCGGCCCGCCCGCCCGAGCGATCAACGATGCAGGCCGCCGCGACGACCTCACCGCCCGCCGCCTGGATCGCCGCGATGCACTCGCGGCTCGACAGGCCCGTGGTCACGATGTCCTCGACCATGACGACCCGCTGTCCGGGCTCGACGTGGAAGCCGCGCCGCAGCTTGAACGCCCCGCCCTCGCGCTCGACGTACATGGACGGCACGCCCAGGTGCCGCGCGGTCTCGTAGCCGGGGATGATGCCGCCCACGGCCGGGGAGATCGCCACATCGACCGGCCCGACCGCCGCCGTGATCTTCTCCGCCAGCGCCCTGCACAACCGCTCGCAGCGGCGCGCGTCCATGAAGACGAGGTTCTTCTGCAGGAACACGGGGCTGTGCAGCCCTGAGGACAGGACGAAGTGCCCCTCCCGGAGCGCGCCTGCGGAGCGGAATTCGTCGAGAACGTCGTCGGAGGTCATGCGCCGCTCATAAGCCCGCGAGCGTCACAGGTGAAGGCCGCGAACGCCGCTGCGTCAGTATTCCCGGCTTTCGGCCTGCCGCTCTTCCAGATGGCCGTCCTTTAGGGCGAAGACGCGGTCCATGTGACCGGCCAGCTCCATGTTGTGCGTGGCGATCAGGGCCGCCACGCCCGTCGTCTTGGTCAGGTCCCGCAGGGATTCGAACACAGACTGGCTGGTGGTCGGGTCCAGGTTGCCGGTCGGCTCATCGGCCAGCAGCAGGCGCGGCTTGTTGGCCAAGGCGCGGGCGATGGCCACGCGCTGCTGCTCGCCGCCCGACAGCTGCGCGGGCTGATGCGTCAGGCGTTCGCCCAGACCAAGCGCCGTTAGCGTCTCCTCGGCCTGACGCCGCGCCTCGGCTTCCGAAAAACCAGCGATGCGCATCGGCAGGGCGACGTTATCGCGCGCGTCAAACTCCGGCAGCAGATGGTGGAACTGGTAGACGAAGCCCACGCGGCTCAACCGGATGCGGGTCCGTGCCCGTTCGTCCAGCGCGCCCACGTCTTCCCCGTCGATCCGCACCTCGCCAGACGTCGGCCGCTCCAGAAGCCCCGCCGCATGCAGCAGCGACGACTTGCCCGACCCCGACGGCCCGATCAGCCCGACCAGCTCGCCGGGAAAGATGTCCAGATCGACGCCCTTCAGCACCGTCAGCCCGCCCTGGGCCGTGTCGTAGGTGCGGGTCACGCCCCGCAGCGAAAGAACCGGTTCACTCAAAGCGCAGGGCCTCCACCGGGTCGATGCGGCTCGCGTTCCACGACGGCGGCAGGCTGGCCACGCAGCTCATCAGCAGCGACCACATCGCTACCCAGAAGACATCGACCGGATCGACCAGCGCCGGGATGGCGTCGAGCATGTAGACATCGGCGTTGAACAGCTGGACGCCCGTCACCGCCTCAAGGAAGTGCTGGATCGCGCCGATGTTCAGGCAGAACAGCAGGCCCAACGTCAGCCCCGCCAGCGTCCCGGCCACGCCGATGGTCGCCCCGGCCATGAAGAAGACTCGCAGGATCGAGGACGGACTGGCCCCGATGGTGCGCAGGATGGCGATGTCGCGGCCCTTGTTCTTCACCAGCATGACGATGCCCGAGATGATGTTCATCGCCGCGATGGCGACGACGAGGCCCAGGATGATCGACATGGCCACCCGCTCGACTTTCAAGGCACCCCAGAAGGCGGCGAGGCGATCGCGCCAGTCCTGCACGAAGGCGCCCGGCCCGGCGGCCGTGGCGACCGGCTCCAGATAGTCAGCGACCCGGTCCGGATCGGCGACCTTCAGCTCGATGACGTCCCAGACGCCTTCCTTGCCGAAGAACAGCTGCGCCTGCTCCAGCGGCATGAAGATGAAGGCCCGGTCGTAGTCCGCGGTACCCGACGAATAGGTCCCGCCGACGACGTAGGTCTTCTCCAGCCCGCCGAGATTGCCGAAGGCGCTGTCAGCCCCAGTGGGCGAATAGATCTGGATCGGATCCCCGATTCGCAGGCCGAGCTGGTCCGCAAGGGCCTGACCGATCAGGACGTTGTCACCACCGTAGGAGCCCTGCCCGAAGCTGGAGATAGCGCGTTCGGAGAGGCTGGACGAGACATACTGCATGGAGGCCAGGTCCTGCGGCCGCAGCCCGCGCACGATGGCCCCGGTGGTCTGGCCCGCCGCTCGGATGAGGGCCTGGTTCTCGGTCAGCGGGCTGACGCTCTGAACACCCGGCACCGCCGCGATCCGTTCCAGCACCGCGTCGCGATCCGGGGCCTGCAGCACCTGTCCCTGAACGTACATATGCCCGTTGAAACTCAGCATCCGACCCAGCAGCTCGGAGCGGAAGCCGGCCATGATGCTCATGACGCTGATCAACACCGCGACCGCCAGCATGATGCCGACGAAGCTGATGATGGCGATGGTCGCCACCCCGCCCTCCTTGCGCTTGGCGCGCAGGTAGCGGAGCGCCAGCCCGACCTCCCAGGCGGAGAAGGGACCGGCGGGTTTCGGCGGCGCGCCGACAGGGGTCGCGGTCAACCGATGCGCTCCAGGGCCTGATCCAGCGGCAGGGTGACCTTCTCGCCCGTCGGGCGCCGCTTCAGCTCGACCACGCCCTCGGCCACGCCCTTGGGCCCGATGGTCAGCTGCCACGGCACGCCGATCAGGTCGGCGGTGGCGAACTTGCCGCCCGGCCGCTCGTCGGTGTCGTCGTAGAGCACTGCCTTGCCCGCGGCTTCCAGCGCCTCGACCGCCGCTTCGCAGGCCTGGCAGACATCGGGGTCGTTGGCGCGCAGGTTGATGACGACCACGTCGAACGGCGCCACCGCGTCCGGCCAGATGATGCCAGCCTCGTCATGGCTGGCCTCGATGACGGCGCCCAGCAGGCGAGACACGCCCACGCCATAGCTGCCCATGTGGACGTCCGTGTCCTGCCCGTCCGGCCCGGCCACGCGGGCCTTCATCGGCGCGGAGTACTTGGTGCCGAAGTAGAAGATGTGCCCCACCTCGATGCCGCGCGCCGTCAGCCGGTCGGCCTCGACCGTCTGCGCCTCGAAGGCGGCGGCGTCATGCATCTCCTCCGTCGCCGCATAGAGCGAGGTCCGTCCATCGACGATGGACTGCAGGTCGTTCCAGTCGACGTCCGCGCCCGGCGCCGGCATCTCAACCAGCTTGCGGTCGCAGAACACCTGGCTCTCGCCGGTGTCGGCCAGAACGATGAACTCGTGGCTCAGGTCGCCGCCGATCGGGCCGGTGTCCGCCCGCATCGGCACGGCCTTCAGTCCCATCCGCGCGAAGGTGTTCAGATAGGCCACGAACATCCGGTTGTAGGCCCGCCGCGCCGACGCCTCGTCCAGGTCGAAGGAATAGGCGTCCTTCATCAGGAACTCGCGCCCGCGCATGACGCCGAAGCGCGGCCGCCGCTCGTCCCGGAACTTCCACTGGATGTGGAACAGGTTCAGCGGCAGCTGCTTGTAGCTCTTCACATAGGCCCGGAAGATGTCGGTGATCATCTCCTCGTTGGTGGGGCCGTACAGCAGCTCGCGCTCATGCCGGTCGGTGATGCGCAGCATCTCCGGCCCATAGGCGTCGTACCGCCCCGATTCCCGCCAGAGATCGGCCAACTGCAACGTCGGCATCAGCAGCTCGACCGCCCCGGCCCGCTCCTGCTCCTCGCGCACGATCTGCTCGATGCGCTTCAGCACCCGCAGACCGAGCGGCAGCCAGGCGTAGATCCCCGCCGCCTCCTGCCGGATCAGACCGGCGCGCAGCATCAGCTGGTGGGACACGATCTGGGCGTCGGAGGGCGCCTCTTTCAGGGTCGGCAGGAAGTAGCGCGACAGGCGCATCGGCGATCTCAAGGCGTGGGTTCGGGTTGACTGCTTTAGCCGGGCGGACGGGGCGAAAGCTAGGCCAATCCTCCCCCATTGGGGGCTGCGGGCGGCTCGTATACGAGCCGTCCTCAGGCTCCGGAGCGCAGCGAGGGAGACGGAGGGGGCTTGTCGCGGACGCCGTCATACGTTGTCGCCCCCCTCCACCGCTTCGCGGTCCCCCGCCCCCGATGGGGGAGGATTAAGCAACCGGCGGCGCCAGGTCCGGCAGCGGCATCCACCCGATGAAGACCAGGAACATCACGAAGGCCCAGACGATCAGGGCCACCCAGGTCGTCGTGATGAACTTCTTCTTCAGGTTCGGCGTCTCGGGCGCCCCCCACTGGCGGCCGTCGGTCGGCGGCTCGTGGGTCTCCGACGACGTGCCCAGCGGCAGGACGGCGAACAGCACCACCCACCAGACGACGATGTAGATCGCCAGCATGGTCACCGGACCGATGGGCATGTCAGTGCGCCTCCTTCGGGGATTCCATCAGCTCGACCAGCACCCCGCCCATGTCCTTTGGGTGCAGGAACAGGATCGGCGTCCCGTGCGCCCCGATGCGTGGCTCGCCCGTGCCCAGGATCGTCGCGCCTCTGGCCCTCAGCGCGTCCCGCGCGGCCAGGATATCCTCGACCTCGAAACAGACGTGGTGCTGACCACCCTTGGGGTTCTTGGCCAGAAAGCCGTGGATCGGGCTGGCCTCGCCCAGCGGCTCGATCAGCTCGATCTGGCTGTTGGGCAGGTCGATGAAGCAGACCCGCACCCCCTGCGCCGGCAGGTCGAACGGCTCATGCGCCCGGGTCGCGCCCAGCAGCTCGGCGTATATCCGCACGCTGTCGGCGATGGAGGGCGTGGCGACGCCGACGTGGTTCAAACGGCCAATCATGAGGTGGCTGATAGCCGTCACAAGCGCCAAGCGAAAGCGGGGCCCGCGACCAGCGACACGTTGACGCCTCGGGTAACAACGTTACCGTTGTTCCTAGAGGGAGGAAGAAAATCATGTGCGGACTTGGAAGACGTGCAGTCTTGGGCGGCGCGCTGGCAGCGGGGCTGGTCGGCGGAGCACGGGCCCAGGACCTGTTGGCGCCGACGCCTATGATCACTTTAGGGCCCTTTTATCCCGTGATCCGACCGGCCGACAGCGACGCGGACCTGACCCGCATCGCCGGGCGCACCGGCCGGGCGCAGGGTGAAGTGATCCAGGTGATCGGTCGCATGACGGACCAGCGTGGACGCCCGATCGTCGGCGGTCGCGTAGAGCTCTGGCAGTGCAACGCCGCCGGCCGCTACGCTCACCCGGCCGATCCGAACACCGAAGCGGCTCTCGATCCGGACTTCCAGGGATTTGCGCAGCTGACGACCGACGGCGACGGTGAGTTCCGCATCACCACCATCAAGCCATCGGCCTACCCGGCTGGTCCCGACTGGATGCGCGCCCCGCACATCCATTTGGACGCCCAGGGAAACAGCTATCGCAGCTCGCTGCAGATGATGTTCGACGATCCCCTGCTGGCGCAGGATCGTGTCCTGACCGACTTCAGCCCGGAAGAACTGGCGGCCGTGGTGGCCAATCCGATCGCGGCGGGCGCCGACGGCGTCCCTCGCTTCGCCTGGACCATCGTCATGCTGGAAGGCTGAGAAGCGCGTCAGTCGCTTCCTCGGCCGGGGCAAGCGGCGCCCATGCCGGGAGCGCGCAGCGCCAGCAGGGCGGATCGTCGCGTCTCCCGGCTCATCAGCCCCGCCTCCTCCAGGATGCAACCGACCACGGTGTTGGAGTTAAGCGCCAGCAGGCCATAGGGCTGATCCAGCGCCTCCAGCTGGTCCCGCGCCTCGGTCAGCCGTCCCAGCGCGCCCGCCACGACCGCAGGATCGTCGCTGACGATGGTCATCTCGTGCAACGCCTCGCCCGAGCTGGGGAAGTCGTAGGCGGCGTCAGCATACGGGGTGATCCGCGCTGACAGCCGGTTCGGGCTGTCCGTGTCGCCAGGAAACTTTCCCTCCTGACTGGCGGAAAAGGCCCAGGCCGGGCCGGTCTCGGGCACCACCAGGATGTAGGCGTGGCGCGGGAACAGCACATAGTGCGCCAGCCACTTGGTGACCCACACGAGCGGCGGCTTGTCCGGCCCCAAGGCATGCGCGCCGACATAGACGCCGGGCGGCAGGACGGCTGCGTCCACCCGCCCGTTCACCGCCTCCATACGATCGACCATGATCTGGTCCAAGAGGAAGGTCCCGCCCCGCGCGGCCACCAGGAAATGCGCCTTGATCTCGGCCACGCTGGGATCGTCGCCAAGGTCGCGCCCGTGGATGGCCTCAAAGGCTTCATCCGACGTCGGCTGGCCGTCCGGCGTCGAGTACCACAGCACGCCCAGCTCATGCGCCGTCCGCCTCAGCGGGTCCTCGCCCCGGAATGTCGAGAGGCTGAGCGTCAGATTGGCCAGGGAGAACAGCAGGACGAAGCCGACCGTCCCCTCGCCGGCGATCACCGCCCACTTGCGCCACCCGGTCCACGGATGACGCGCGTGGCGGATGCGCTCCAGCACCCGCCCCGTCCGCTGGCGGAGCCTGTCCCGAACCGAGCGCGCCCAGTCCGGCGTCACCTCACAGCCTAAGGATCACCGTCTCGACGATGGGCCGGCGGTCCCAGATGCGCTGGCTGGTCTTCTTCAGCGCCCGGGCCACGGCCTGTTCGATGACGGCCTCGTCCTCCAACGCCTCGCCCTTGAGCGCCATCACGGCCTGCTCGGCGCGCTCGGCCAGTTCATCCAGCGCCTCGCCCAGCGGCGTGACTTCGTCGCCCGGCAGGCCGATGCCGCGCACGTCGATGTCCGAGACGATCTTGCCCCGTCGGTCCATGGCGAAGCTGACGACCAGCACGCCGTTGGTCGAGGCATGCCGACGCTCGCGCAGGGCCTCCCCGGCCTCGGTCACCACCATTCCGCCGTCGACATACAGCCGCCCGCTCGGCACCTCGTCGATGATCGAGGCCGGTCCGGGGGCCAGCCGCACCAGATCGCCGTTGCGGGGCGTCACCGTCTCGGGCGTGCCCAGCTCGCGGGCCAGGGCAGCGTGTTCCATCAGGTGGCGGCGCATGCCGTGGGTCGGCACCGAGATGCGCGGCCGTGCCCAGGCATACATCTGTCGCATCTCGTCCCGGCACGGGTGGCCCGAGACGTGGATGCCAGGGTGATCCTTCTCGGTGTAGAGCCGCACGCCCCGGTCGGCGAGACGGTCCTGGAGGTCGGCGATGGCCAGTTCGTTGCCGGGGATGACCCGCGACGAGAAGATGCAGTGATCCCCCAGCCCCAGCTTGATGAAGGGGTGCGTCCCGTTGGCGATCCTCGACAGGGCCGCGCGGTCCTCGCCCTGGCTGCCGGTGCACAGATACAGGATCTCGTCGGCGGGCCAGTGCCGGGCCTCGTCCTCCGACAGGATGGCCTTCGATTCATTGAACAGGCCGACGTGTTTCGCCGCCGCCGTGATGCGGTGCATCGACCGGCCCGCCAGCGCCACGCGCCGCCCCGCCTTCTCGGCCGCCCTCATGACGCTGACCATGCGGGCCACGTTGGATGCGAAGCAGCCGACCGCGATCCGCCCGGTCTTGAGCGAGTCGATCAGCTCGATCAGGCCCGCCTGGGCCTCCGTCTCCGACCCGGCCTCGCCCTCGACGAAGACGTTGGTGCTGTCGCACACCATGGCCAGCAGGCCCTCGTCGCCCATCTTCTGGATGGCGGCGATGTCGGTCGGCTTGCCGATGACGGGGTTGGGATCCAGCTTCCAGTCTCCGGTGTGGAAGACGGTGCCGAGCGGCGTCGTGATCTTCAGCCCGTTCGGCTCGGCGATCGAATGGGTCATGGTGATGAAGTCGACCGAGAACGGCCCCAGATCGACGTGGCCGCCCATCGGCACCTCATGGATCTTCACGTCCTGCAGGCCGCGATCGCGCAGCTTCTCGCGGATCAGGAAGGCGGTGAACGGCGTGGCGTACATCGGCGCCTTCAGCCGGTCCCACAGCCACGGCAGGGCGCCGATATGGTCCTCGTGCGCGTGGGTCAGGACGATGCCGCGAATGTTTTCACCGGCCAGGAAGCTGGGATCCGGAACGATGATGTCCACGCCGGGCGTGGTGGAATCGCCGAACGTCACGCCGACATCGACCAGCATCCACTGCCGGTCGCTCTCCGGCCCATAGCCGTAGCAGTTCAGGTTCATCCCGACCTCGCCCGAGCCGCCCAACGGCAGGAAGACGAGTTCGTCGTTCTGTTGAGTTTTCATGCGTCCTTGAGGTGGGTGTTCCGCCGCCAGATTTCGAGCAGGCCGCGGATGGTCAGGTCCGGATCGAACCGGTCGATAGCGGGCGTGGCTCCTTCGAACAGGCTGGCCACGCCGCCGGTGCCCACGACCGTCATCGGTCGTCCCCACTCGGCCTTGATGCGCGCCACCATGCCCTCGATCAGGCCGATGTAGCCCCAGAACACGCCCGATTGCATATTGGACACGGTGTCCTTGCCGATCACCCGCTCGGGCCGCTGGATGGCGATGCGGGGCAGCATGGCCGCGGCCTCATGCAGGGCCTGGAGACTGAGGTTGATGCCGGGCGCGATCGCCCCGCCCTCGAACGCGCCGTCCGCCGCCACGATGTCGAACGTCGTCGCGGTTCCGCTGTCGATCACGATCAGGTCGCCCGGATAGGCCAGATGCGCCCCGATGGCGTTGACCAGCCGGTCCGCGCCCGCCTCGTTCGGCTTGGCGATGCGAACAGGGATGCCGAGCTCGACATTGTCGCCGATCACCAACGGCTCGACCGCCAGATAGCGCCGCGCCAGGTTCCGCAGGTTGAAGATCGACTGGGGCACCACGCTGGAGATGATGCAGCCCGTCAGGCTGGTCAGCGCGATCGATCGCATGGCCAGCAGCTGCGTCAGCCACACCGCATATTCGTCGGCCGTCCGACTGGCCTCGGTCGCCGTGCGCCACTGGGCGATCCAGCTCTCGCCGTCATGAACCGCGAACAGCGTGTTGGTGTTGCCCTGTTCGATGGCGAGCAGCATGCGGCGTCGGGCCCTTGGATCGCGTCAGTTCTTCTCGACCAGGATGACGCCCGGCAGGTCGCGGAAATGGGCGTCGCAGGTCAACAGCTCGGCCCCGTGTTCCTGGGCGGTGGCATAGATGACCGCGTCCGCCGTGGCCAGCTTGTGCTTGACGCAAATCTCGGCGGCGATGAGTGCGATCCTCATCGTCATGGGCGCGACCACACAGATGCGGCTGAACGCGATTGTCGGCTCCAGCAGCTCCTGTCGGTTTCGCATGAGCCATTTGGTGAGCTCGAGCTGGACCATGGTAGGAGCCAGCCAATCGTCGACTTTCGGCATCGCCGGTCGCACTCGCGCGCCCGTCGGCGTGCCGAGCAGAAACTCGATCCAGGCAGAGGTGTCGACTAGCAGCATCAGTAGCGGTCGTTACGATCTCGATAGCCGGTTGGATCGGCACCCTTGGCCATGCCGAAGAGGTCCTCCAGCTCAGGCACCGGTACTAGGACGACGCTCTTGCCCTTCGGAATGAAGGCGAACTTCTGACCCGCCTTCCAACCGAGTTCTTCGCGAACTTCCTTGGGAACGGAAATCTGGAACTTGGAGGACAGCGTCGTGGTGTTGGACATCGCCTTACTCGCTTGCATCGATCGGCAGACCGTAAGATGCGCTTCGCCACCCTTGGGCGCAAGCCGTTAGGCCGCCTCTCCAAAGAAGACATCGCCCGCCGAGATCAGCCGTAGCGCGCCGTCCGCCGTCCTGAGCTTCAGCGACCCATCCGCCGCGACGCCCTCGGCCACGCCGCTGACCGTCTCGTGCCCAAGCCGTGCGACGCAGGGACCGTCCAGCCCCTTCGTTCTCGCCGTCCAGGCGTCCAGCACCGGCAGGAAGCCCAGCGTCTCCCAGCGGGCCCGCCAGGCCTCGAAGGCCTCGGCCAGCACGCCCGCCGCCGCCGAGACGCTCGGCGGATAGGCCACGTCGCTCCGCAGATGATGCGCCAGGCTGGTCGCCGGCCGCTCGGTGCCTTCCGGGGCGTGGGCGAGGTTGACCCCGATCCCGACCGCCAGCCACAGCCCGCCCGCCGGATGGGCCCCGGATTCGACCAGGATCCCTGCCGCCTTCTCGCCTGCGAGCAGCACGTCATTGGGCCACTTGATGCTGACCGTCCCCGGCGCGGCGAAGGCCTCCAACAGTTCGGCCACCGCCAGCGCCGCCACGAACGTCACCTGCGCCGCTTCGGCTGGCAATTTGCGAGTGATGTGAGCCAGCGTGGCGAACAGGTTGCCCGTTTCGCTCTCCCAGCTTCGCCCCCGCCGTCCCCGCCCCGCGGTCTGGCGACGCGCGACGATCCAGGCGGAGGCGACCTCTCCGGCCTCGGCCCTGCGGCGCGCCTCGGCGTTGGTGGAATCGAGCTCGTCGAAGACCTGGACGGGCGGGATCACCGCCCTACCCCGCCCCGAAGCCCGAGGCGGCGATGCGGGTCGCGGGCTCCAGCCAGGTCAGGCCGACGATGACCAGCGGGAAGGCGAAGGCCGCGCAGGCCCAGCCGATCCACTGGCTCTCGACCGGAGCCTTGTCGGTGCGGGCCAGCCCCTCCGGCGCCGCGTCGAACCACATCAGCTTGATGATCCGCAGGTAGTAGAAGGCCGCCACGACCGAGGCCACCAGACCCGCCGCCGCCGCCGGCCAGTAGCCGGCCGAGGCCGCCGCGCCGAAGACGTAGTACTTGCCCCAGAACCCCGACAGCGGCGGCATGCCCAGCACTGACAAAGACAGCACGGTGATGGCGATCGCCGTCACGGGCCGGTCGTTCTTCAGCCCCGCCAGATCAACGATGGTGCGGATCGGACGCCCGTTCCGGCTGAGCGACAGCAGGATGGCGAAGAAGCCCATGGTGTCGATCATGTACAGCGTCATGAAGACGATCATGGCCTGCAGCCCGGCTTCCGTGCCCGCCGCGATGCCCAGGATGGCGTAGCCGATGTTGGCGATCGACGAATAGGCCAGCAGCCGCTGGATGTCCTTCTGCGCCAGACCGCCCCAGGCCCCGACGACGAAGCTGGCCAGCGAGATCAGGATCAGCACCTGGGCCCACTGGGCGTGCGCCTCCATGAAGCCTTCGGACAGGGCGCGGGCGAACAGCACCATGGCCGCCATCTTCGGCGCCGTCGTGAAGAAGGCCACAACCGGCGTCGGCGCGCCTTCGTAAACGTCGGGCGTCCACATGTGGAACGGCGCGGCCGAGACCTTGAACGCCAGGCCGCAGATCAGGAATACCAGGCCGAACACCAGACCCACGCCCGGATTGGCCGTGGCGTAGGCCGCGATCTCGTCGAACCGCATCGAGCCGGTGAAGCCGTAGATCAGGCTGGCCCCATACAGCAGCAGGCCCGACGACAGGGCGCCGAGCACGAAGTACTTCAGCCCGGCCTCCGAGGCCTTCAGGTTGTCGCGGTGATAGGCGGCCAGCACATAGAGCGCCAAGGAGTGCAGCTCGACGCCGACATACAGACTGATCAAGTCGCCCGACGACACCATCATGCCCATGCCGACCGCGGCCAGCACGATCAGGACCGGATACTCGAACCGCGCGATCCGCTCGCGCTGCATCCAGCCGCCGCCCAGCACCACGGCGACGGCCGAGGCGAGATAGATCGCCACCTTGCCGTAGATGGCCAGGGGATCGGCGACATAGGCGCCGTTGAACGCCGTGCCCAGCGGGCCGGTGGCGGCGACCGCCGAGGCGGCCACGAGCAGGGCCACGGACAGGATCGACACCAGCCGGGCCGACTTCTCTCCGACGAAGGCGCCGACCATCAACAGCACGAGGCCGCCGAGCGCCAGCACGCCTTCCGAGGCCGCGATGTTCAGGTCCTTGAGCAGGTCAGGGGTCATCAGTCTCTCACCCGCCGGTCGCGAGGCGCCAGCCGCCGACGACGGCGTCGACGGAGGCGGCGGTATAGTCGAGCACCAGGCCGGGCTGCACGCCCAGCCAGATCGTGCCGACGATCAGGGGAACGAAGATGGCGAGCTCACGCAGGTCGATGTCCTTGATGGTCGCCAGTGCCGGATTGGTGATCTCGCCGAACATGACGTTGCGATACAGCGTCAGGGCATAGACCGCCGACAGGATCACGCCCGTCGCCGCCACGAACGCCGCCCAGGTCGAGGCCTCATAGACCCCGGTCATGGTCAGGATCTCGCCGATGAAGCCGCTGGTCCCCGGCAGGCCGACGTTGGCCATGGTGAACATCAGGAAGATGGCCGCGTACCAGGGCATGCGGCTGGTCAGGCCGCCGTAGAAGGCGATCTCGCGCGTGTGCATCCGGTCATAGACCACGCCGACGCAGAGGAAGAGCGCTCCCGAGATCAGGCCGTGGCTCAGCATCTGGAAGATGGCGCCCTGCATGCCCTGCTCGTTGCCGGCGAAGATGCCCATGGTCACGAAGCCCATGTGCGCCACCGACGAATAGGCGATCAGCTTCTTGATGTCGGTCTGCCGGAAGGCGACCAGCGAGGTGTAGGCGATGGCGATCACCGACAGGGTGAAGACCAGCGGCCGGTACAGCACGGACGCATCCGGGAACATCGGCACGTTGAACAGGATGAAGCCGTAGCCGCCGAGCTTCAGCAGGATGCCGGCCAGGATCACCGAGCCCGCCGTCGGCGCCTGCACGTGGGCGTCGGGCAGCCAGGTATGGACCGGCCACATCGGCATCTTCACCGCGAAGGAGGCGAAGAAGGCCAGCCAAAGGATCGACTGGGCCCAGGGCCCGAAGGCGTACTCCTTCAGCTCCGGAATGCTGGTGGTGCCCGCCTCATTGGCCATCCACAGCATGGCCAGCAGCATCAGGACCGACCCCAGCAGGGTGTAGAGGAAGAATTTGTAGGCCGCGTAGATGCGGTTCGCCCCGCCCCACACCCCGATGATAATGAACATCGGAACGAGGGTGCCCTCGAAGAAGATGTAGAACAGGAACAGGTCCAGCGCCGTGAAGACGCCGATCACCAGCGTCTCCAGCACCAGGAAGGCGATCATGTAGTCGACGACGCGGTCCTTGATGGTGGTCCAGCTGGCCGCGATGCAGATCGGCATCAGGAAGGCGGTCAGCAGCACGAACAGGATCGACACCCCGTCCACGCCCAGGTGGTACTCGGCGCCCGCGAACCAGGCGTAGCGCTCCACGAACTGATAGGCGGCGCTGGACGGATTGAACTGGGCCACCAGCACGAAAGACACAGCCAGCGTCGCCAGCGTGGTGATCAGCGCGACCCAGCGGGCCAGGCCGTCGGCGTTCTTGCTCGTCAGGCGGCCGATCAGGATCGCCAGCGCGCCCACCAGCGGCAGGAAGGTGACGATCGACAGAATGTTGGGGATCGCGCCCATCTTATGCGCCCCAGGCGTAGATGGCGAAGGCGAGCAGGCCGGCCACGCCGAGCAGCATCACGAACGCATAGTGATAGACATAGCCGGACTGGATCTTGGCCAGCCGCGCGGCGGACTTCAGCGAGGCCCAGGCGGCGCCGTTCGGCCCCAGCCCGTCGATGATCCGAACGTCGCCGACCTTCCAGAACAGGTCGCCGAGCGCCTTGGCTCCCTTCACGAACAGGAAGTCGTAAATCTCGTCGAAGTACCACTTGTTGGACAAGAAGCTGTTCAGCGGCCCGCCCCGCTCTGCCATGCGCCGGGCCAGACCCTCGCGCAGGACGTAGAAGTAGACGGCCGCCAGCGTCCCGATCGTCGACACGACCAGCGGCGCCCACAGGACCCAGGTCGGGACGTAGTGGCTGTCGTGGATGACGTGGTTGGCCGGGCTGGTGAAGATCGCCCCGCGCCAGAATTCCTTCTCGTGGTGGCCCACGAAGAATTCATAGAAGGCAAAGCCCGAGGCGATCGCCCCGACCGAAAGCACCAGCAGCGGAACCAGCATGACCCACGGGCTCTCGTGCGGCTTCAGCGGGCCGTGGTGGCCGTGACCGTGATCGTCGTGACCATGTCCGTGGCCGTCGTCCGGCAGAGGCTCCGAATGGGTCTCGATCTGCGCGTGCGGAGCGGCGTGATCGTCGTGGGCGTGGTCGTGCGCATGCTCGTCCTTCCAAACCGGCTTGTTGTGGAAGGTCATGAACACCAGCCGCCACGAATAGTAGGCCGTCAGACCCGCGGCGAAGAGGCCGATGAAGAAGACGAACAGGCCCACGGGGCTGTAGTCGGCGGCGGCAAACGCGCTCTCCAGGATGGAGTCCTTGGAATAGAAGCCCGCGAAGCCGAATTTGAAGTCGTGGCCCGGGATGCCGATGCCGGTGATGGCGATGGTGCCGATCATCATCACCGCATAGGTGACAGGCAGCAGCTTCCACAGCCCGCCCATCCTCCGCATGTCCTGCTCGTGATGCATGCCGTGGATCACCGAGCCGGCGGCCAGGAACAGCAGGGCCTTGAAGAAGGCGTGGGTGAACAGGTGGAACATGGCCGCCTGATAGGCGCCGACGCCTGCCGCGAAGAACATGTAGCCGAGCTGCGAACAGGTCGAATAGGCGATGACCCGCTTGATGTCGTTCTGGGCCAGGCCGACGGTCGCGGCGAACAGGGCGGTGATCCCGCCGGTGATGGCGATCAGCATCGCCGCCGTCGGCGCGTATTCGTAGATGGGGCTGAGCAGGCAGACCATGTAGACGCCCGCCGTCACCATGGTGGCGGCGTGGATCAGGGCCGAGACCGGCGTCGGGCCCTCCATGGCGTCGGGCAGCCAGGTATGCAGGAAGAACTGGGCCGACTTGCCCATGGCGCCGATGAAGAGCAGCACGCCCGCCAGATCCAGCGCCGACCAAGTGTAGCCCAGGAACTGCCAGCCCTCGCCCTGCCGCGCCGCGATCAGGGGGAACAGCTCGGCGAACTGGATTGTGCCGAACATCCAGAAGACGGTGATGATGCCCAGGGCGAAGCCGAAGTCGCCCACGCGGTTGACCACGAAGGCCTTGATGGCGGCGGCGCTGGCCGTGGGCTTCTTGAACCAGAATCCGATCAGCAGATAGGAGGCCAGACCCACGCCTTCCCAGCCGAAGAACAGCTGCATGAAGTCCGCCGCGGTCACCAGCGCCAGCATGGCGAAGGTGAAGAGCGACAGATAGGCGAAGAACCGCGGACGGCTGTCGTCCTCGGCCATGTAGCCCCAGCTGTAGAGGTGCACGAGCGACGACACCGTCGTGACCACAACCAGCATCACGGCCGACAGGGCGTCGATGCGGATCGCCCAGTTCGACTGGAAGTCGCCCACGTTGATGAAGGGCGCGATCTGAACCGTGAACGGCTCCAGATGGCCCCAGGTCCACTGGCTGAACACCGTCCAGGCGACGGCGCAGGAGAAGAACAGCAGGCCGGTCGTGACCGCCTGCGAAGGAATATTTCCGATGCGGCGGCCGAAGAAGCCGGCGATGGCCGCGCCGAGCAGAGGGGCGAAGACGCCGAGGGTGACGAGCAGTTCGAGAGACACGATCAGCCCTTCATCACGCTGGCGTCGTCAACCGCGATGTCGCCGCGGTTGCGGAAGAAGGTCACCAGGATGGCCAGGCCGACGGCGGCCTCGGCGGCCGCCACCGTCAGGACGAACATGGCCATGATCTGCCCCTGGACGTCGTTCAGATAGGCCGAGAAGGCGACGAAGTTGATGTTCACCGCCAGCAGGATCAGCTCGACCGACATCAGGATGATGATGACGTTCTTGCGGTTCACGAAGATGCCGAACACCCCGATGGTGAACAGCATGGCGGCGACCGCCAGATAGTGCTGGAGCCCGACCTCCATCAGCGCAGCTCCTCCGAGGTGACGCCCACGCCGGTCGTCACGCCCTTCACTTCGACCGAGGTGCGACGGTCGCGATTGGTCTGGGCGCCCGGGTCCTGGCGGCGGACATGCGCCTTCTTGCGCAGCGTCAGGACGATGGCGCCGATCATGGCGATCAGCAGGACGATGCCGGCCGCCTGGAAGAAGTAGACGTAGTCCGTGTAGAGCACCCGCCCGATCGCCTCGACGTTGGTCTGGTCGGAGCCATAGACGACCGGCGCGGTCGCATCCGCCGCCGCCCCGCCCTGGGCCACCAGGATCGAGATCATGACCATCTCGGCCAGCAGGATGCCCGCCACGATGGCCGCCAGCGGCAGATAGGAGGCGAAGCCCTCGCGCAGCCGCACGAAGTCCACGTCCAGCATCATGACGACGAACAGGAACAGCACCGCGACGGCGCCGACGTAGACGACGACCAGCAGCATCGCCAGGAACTCGGCGCCCAGCAGCACGAACAGCCCGGCCGAGGAGAAGAAGGCCAGGATCAGCCACAGCACCGAGTGCACCGGGTTGCGGGCCGTGACGACCAGCAGCCCGGCGACCACGGCCACGGCCGACATCACATAGAAGGCTATGCCTTGCAGCATGGAGGCGCGCGCCCCTTTCCGATTCAGCCCGGCGAAATCGCCGCACCTCTTAGACAGCGACCGCCCCCAACGGAAGCGGCCAATTCACCCATCGACAGACGGGTCGAGCCGACGTCACCGATAGGGCGCGTCCAGCTCCAGGTTCCTGGCGATCACCCGCTCCCAGCGGTCGCCGTTATCGAGCAGCCGCTGCTTGTCGTAGAGCAGCTCCTCGCGGGTCTCGACGGTGAAGTCCATGTTCGGCCCCTCGACGATGGCGTCGACCGGGCAGGCCTCCTGGCACAGGCCGCAGTAGATGCACTTGACCATGTCGATGTCGTAGCGGGTCGTGCGGCGGCTGCCGTCGGCGCGGGCCTCGGACTCGATCGTGATGGCCTGGGCCGGGCAGATGGCCTCGCACAGCTTGCAGGCGATGCAGCGTTCCTCGCCGTTCGGATAGCGGCGCAGCGCGTGCTCGCCCCGGAAGCGCGGCGACTTCGGGTTGCGTTCGAACGGATAGTTCACGGTGGCCTTGGGGCGCGCCATGTACTTTAGCGACAGGCCGACCGCGCCCACCAGATCGAGCAGCATGGCGCCCTTCGCGGCCTGGACGATGCGGGTGAACATTATTGGGGGTCTCCAGGACGGCGGCAGTCGCGCTCGTAGCCCTCGCTGTCCTCGTTGCGGATGGCGCACAGGCGGCGGCGCTCGGCTTCGCGGCGCGTGATCTCCTCCTGACGCCGCTCCCACTGATAGACGGAAGTGGGATCGGGCTCGTAGGGTGCCGGAAAGGTGCAGGCGGCGGTCGCCAGGGCCATCAGGCTCAGGATCAGGGTGCGCATCATCCGCCCACCACGAACACGCGCCACGCCGCCACGATCACCACGGCCACCAGCGAGGTCGGCAGGAAGATCTTCCAGCCCAGCCGCATCAGCTGGTCGTAGCGATAGCGGGGCACGAAGGCCTTCACGATCGAGATCATGAAGAACCAGAAGACGATCTTGGCCGCGAACACGAGGAACAGCAGCAGGTTCACCAGGAACGGCGGCCAGTCGGCGGCGAAGTCGATGGGGAAGCCCGGGTTCCAGCCGCCGAAGAACAGCAGGCTGATCATGGCGCACATGAAGACGATGTTGGCGTACTCGCCGATCATGAACAGCAAATACGGGGTCGAGGAGTACTCCACCTGATACCCGGCCACGAGCTCGGATTCGGCCTCCGGCAGATCGAACGGCGGCCGGTTGGTTTCGGCCAGGGCCGAGACGAAGAACATGATCGCCATCGGGAACATCACGACCAACAGGGGCCAGCTGTCGAGCCCGCCGCCGAAGCCGAACCAGTTCCAGAACCAGCCCTCCTGCGCCGCCACGATCGACGTCAGGTTCATGGTCCCGGCCAGCAGGATGACGTTGATGATGATCAGGCCGATGGAGACCTCATAGGACACCATCTGCGCCGCCGACCGCAGCGAGCCGAGGAACGGATACTTCGAGTTCGAAGCCCACCCGCCCATGATGATCCCGTACACGCCCAGCGAACTGATGGCGAAGATGTAGAGGATGCCGACGTTCAGGTCCGAGATGACCCAGCCCGGCGCGAACGGGATCGCCGCCCAGGCGATGAAGGCCAGGACGAAGGTGATCAGGGGCGCCAGGATGAAGACCGTCTTGTCGGCCCCGGCCGGGACGACGATCTCCTTGAGAACGAACTTGAAGAAGTCGGCGAACGACTGAAGCAGGCCGAACGGGCCCACGACGTTGGGGCCTTTGCGCATCTGCACGCCCGCCCAGATCTTGCGATCCAGCAGCAGCAGGAAGGCCAGCGACAGCAGGATCCCGACCGTCACGATCAGGATGCCCAGCGTCGTCAGCAGGGCCCAGCCGCCCGGGGTGCTCCACATCTCCTGCATCGGCCTACTCCGCCGCCATCAGGGCCGGGGCGACGCGTTGCTCGCTCAGCTCGGCCATGGTCGCGCTGGCCCGCGCGATCGGGTTCATCAGATAGGGGTCGACCACGATCGAGCGCAGCGCCGTATCGCCAAGCTCGCCCTTGGCGCCCAGGCCCGCGACGTCGAACGATCCGGCCGGGGCCAGATAGTCGATGCGGCCAAACGTCGGGTGATCCGCCATCAGCTTGGAGCGCAGCTGGTCCAGGCTGTCGTACGGCAGGGTGTGTCCCACGCGCTCGGACAGGGCGCGGAGGATGGCCCAGTCTTCCTTGGCCTCGCCCTTGGGGAAGACGGCCCGTTCGGCCATCTGCACCCGGCCCTCGGTGTTGACATACAGGCCCGACTTCTCGGTCCAGGCCGCGCCCGGCAGGATGACGTCGGCGCCGTGCGCGCCCCGGTCGCCGTGGCTGCCCAGATAGATCGTGAAGGCCCTGGTCGCGCCGGTCTGGATCTCGTCGGCGCCCAGCAGGAACAGAACGTCCAGCGCGCCCTTCTGCACCATCTCATGGGCCGACAGACCGCCGGCGGCGGGCGTGAAGCCCATGTCCAGACCGCCGACCCGCGAGGCGGCGGCGTGCAGGACGTTGAACCCGTTCCAGCCCGCCTTCACGACGCCGACCTTGGCCGCGAGCTTGCCGAGCGCGTTCAGCACAGCCGGACCGTTCGGACCGGTCAGGGCGCCCGAGCCGACCACGATCGCGGGCCGCTCGGCGTTCGACAGGGCGTCCACCGCCGCCTTGGGCAGCTTGGCCAGGGTCTTCGTGCCGCGACCGATCAGGTCGTAGTCGTAAGTCAGGTCCAGCTGCTCGCCGATCACGCCGATGCGCGCCTTGCCGTTCAGCCAGGTCTTGCGGATGCGCGCGTTCAGCAGCGGCGCCTCGGTGCGCGGATTGACCCCGACCAACAGGATGGAGTCCGCCTGCTCGAGCCCCTGAAGCCCGCTGTTGAACAGCCAGCCCTCGCGCGGGCCCGCGCCCAGCGCCGAGCCGTCCTGGCGGCAGTCCGTGTTGGCCGAGCCCAACGCGCGGAACAGGTCCAGCGCGGCCTTCATCGACTCCGCGTCCTGCAGATCGCCGGCGATGACGCCGATCTTCTCCGGCTTGGCGGCCTTCAGCTTCGCGGCGACCGCATTCAGCGCCTCGTCCCAGCTCGCGACCCGCAGCTTGCCGTTCTCGCGGACATAGGGCCGGTCCAGGCGCCGCGCCTGTAGGCCGTCGGTGACATAGCGGCTACGGTCGGCCAGCCACTCCTCGTTGATGCCCTCATGGACGCGCGGCAGGATGCGGATGACCTCTGACCCGCGCGACTGGATCGAGATGTTGGACCCCAGCGCGTCCATGACGTCGATGCTCTCGGTCCGCTTCAGCTCCCACGGCCGGTACTGGAACGACCACGGCCTGTGGGTCAGGGCGCCGACGGGGCACAGGTCGTTGACGTTGCCCGACAGCTCGGAGTCGACCGACTTCTCCAGATAGGTCGTGATCTCGGCGTCCTCGCCGCGCGAGATCATGCCGATGTCAGGAACGCCAGCCACTTCCGTGATGAACCTCACGCAGCGCGTGCACTGAATGCAGCGCGTCATGAAGGTCTTGATGGTCGGGCCCATGTTCTTTTCTTCGACCGCCCGCTTGTTCTCGGCATAGCGGGAGCCGTCGCGGCCATAGCCCATGGCCTGGTCCTGCAGGTCGCACTCGCCGCCCTGGTCGCAGATCGGGCAGTCCAGCGGGTGGTTGATGAGAAGGAACTCCATCACCCCTTCGCGGGCCTTCTTCACCATCGGCGTGTCGGTGAAGATCTCCTGGTTCTCGGCGGCCGGAAGCGCGCACGAGGCCTGCGGCTTGGGCGGTCCGGGCTTCACCTCGACCAGGCACATGCGGCAGTTGCCGGCGATCGACAGCCGCTCGTGATAGCAGAAGCGCGGAATCTCATGCCCGGCGCGCTCGGCGACCTGCAGCACGGTCATGCCGGGCTCGAACTCGACTTCGACGCCGTTGACCTTGGCGACGGGCATCAGCTTACCTCTTCCTCAGGACGCACGGCCATCATCGCCTGCTGCGTCGTGCCGTCCGGCAGGGCCTGGACGATCTCGATCTCTTCGCCGCGGATCGTGTAGCGCACGACCGGGTCGCCCGCCTCGTTCATCCAGCGGACCTGCGCCGGGTCGGGCAGTTCCAGCGGCTTCCACACCACCAGGCCGTCGCCGGCCCGGCACTGCGCCTTCATCCAGCCGCCGTCGACCGGTGCGCGCCACTGGGCGTTCAGCACCTCGCCCTCCGCGCCCGTGATCTGGATGGCGTCCAGCGTCTGACCGTGGATCGCCGCCAGCCCCGCGCGGCACACGCGGCGCAGATCGACGGCCGTCAGCACGGCCGGCGTCTCCGCCACCGCGTCCGACACAGGCGCTTGCGCCGCCGCCTTTTCGACCGGCGTCGGTTCGGCGGTGTCGCCGGACTGTCCGCAAGCCGTCAGGCTCACGGCCGCCATCAGGGGGAGCCAGACCCGCATCCCTACTCCGCCGCGATCGCGTGGCCGGCGAAGTTCGCGCGGCGGCTGCGGTAGTCCGAGATGCGGTCCTCGATCTCGTGACGGAAATGCCGGATCAGGCCCTGGACCGGCCAGGCGGCGGCGTCGCCCAGGGCGCAGATGGTGTGGCCCTCGACCTGGCCCGCGACGTCCAGCAGCAGGTCGATCTCCGACGGATCGGCCTCGCCCACGGCCATCCGCTCCAGCACGCGCCACATCCAGCCGGTGCCCTCCCGGCACGGGGTGCACTGGCCGCAGCTCTCGTGCTTGTAGAAGTAGCTGATGCGGGCGATCGCCTTCACCAGGTCGGTGTCGTTGTCCATGACGATGACGGCCGCCGTGCCCAGGCCGGACTTCATGTCGCGCAGACTGTCGAAGTCCATCAGGGCGACTTCTGACATCTCCCGCGTGATCAGCGGCACCGAGACCCCGCCAGGGATCACGGCCTTCAGATTGCCCCAGCCGCCGCGGACTCCGCCGCAGTGCTCTTCCAGAAGCTGGCGCAGAGGGATCGACATGGCCTCTTCGACATTGCACGGCCGGTTCACGTGGCCGCTGATCGACATCAGCTTGGTGCCCGTGTTGTTCGGCCGGCCGAAGCCCGCGAACCAGTCCGCCCCGCGCCGCAGGATGGTGCCCACGACCGCGATCGATTCGACGTTGTTCACCGTGGTCGGACAGCCGTACAGGCCCGCGCCGGCCGGGAAAGGCGGCTTCAGGCGCGGCTGGCCCTTCTTGCCCTCCAGGCTTTCCAGCAGCGCCGTCTCTTCGCCGCAGATATAGGCCCCGGCGCCGTGGTGGATGTAGACGTCGAAGTCCCAGCCGTGGACGTTGTTCTTGCCGATCAGCTTGGCCTCATAGGCCTGCTTGACCGCCGCCTCCATGCGCTCGCGTTCCAGCACATATTCGCCGCGCAGATAGATGTAGCAGGCGTGGGCCTGCATGGCGAAGCTGGCGATCAGGCAGCCTTCGATCAGCAGGTGGGGATCATGGCGCATGATCTCCCGGTCCTTGCAGGTGCCCGGCTCGGACTCGTCAGCGTTGACGACGAGGTAGTGCGGCCGATCCTTCACCTCCTTGGGCATGAAGGACCACTTCAGACCCGTCGAGAAGCCCGCCCCGCCGCGTCCGCGCAGGCCGGAGTTCTTGACGTTGGTGATGAGCCAGTCGCGGCCCATGTCCAGCATGTCCTTGGTCGCGTTCCAGCAGCCGCGCTGCTTGGCGCCCTCCAGGCCCCAGTCGTGCAGGCCATACAGGTTGGTGAAGATGCGATCCTTGTCGGCGAGCAGACCGGCCATCAGCGGACCCCCTCCCCGGCCGCCGCCGCCGACGCCCCGGCCGCGCGGGCGCGACAGCTCGCTGCGACGATCGCCGGTTTCGCGCTCCTCGCGCGGCGGCGGGCGCTGGGATTGGGATGACGGAGGTTCAGGCGCATTCGGGGTACCAGACGGAGAAGACGGCGCAGGCTGCGCGGGCGTGGGCGGCTGGGTCGGAGGCGCAACCGCGCCGCCGAGCGGCAGGGCCCCCGCCCCCATCAGATTGGCCAGGAACAGGCCGGCGGACTTGCCGCGACCGGGTTTGGACGATGTCACGACGATCCCCCGAAGGTCTTGAGATCAGCGACTGTGCGCCACGGACCTGACAGGGCTGCGACACCCTCATCGCGCGCCTCCGTCCAGCTTGGACCGCGCCCAGATCGCGAGGCCCGCCCCGGTGGCGGCCATGACGCCGCCGACGACCGACAACGGCATGGTGAGATCGTCGCCCAGCACACCGGCCAATCCGGCCGCCAGTAGCGCCAGGCCCATGACGATGTCCCCGACGCCGAACAGGGCCAGCACCTTGTAGCCCTCCGGCGGCATCTTCTGATCGCGGCGGCTCATCGCGCGCCTCCGTCCAGCTCGGCCATGCGGCGACGGTGATACCGCGTGCGCAGGAAGATGGCCGTCAGCATCAGGGCCCATCCGGCCGCCAGCGACGCATAGCCCGCCATCTGGACGACCTCGGCCAGACCGCCGGCGCGCGTCGCCGCCCACACCAGCACGGCGCCCAGCAGCACGAGCCCGAACCCCGTCAGCCGCTGGGTGCGGCCCACGGCGCGGATCTCCGCGCGATAGGCGGCGACCTTGTCGTCGGCTTGGGGGTCGGATGCGGTCACGCCGTCACGGGCTCCGTGTTCGGCAGCTTCTTGATCGGCTTGGCGGCCGAGCCGTCATAGAGCTTGGGGTCGGTCAGGGTCAGCGGCCCGCCCTCGGGCGCCGAGTTGATCCGGTCCACGCGCGGTCCGCGCTCTGGCGTCTTGCCGGCGGCGAAGTCGTCGATGATCTGGTTCATGTCCGAGGCCGTCAGGTCCTCGAAATAGTAGTCGTTGATCATGGCCATCGGCGCGTTCACGCAGGCGCCCAGGCACTCGACCTCTTCCCAGTAGAACTTGCCGTCGGGCGACAAGGTCTGCTTGGGCCCGATCCGGTCCTTGCAGACCTTCATCAGATCGCCCGCGCCGCGCAGCATGCAGGGCGTGGTGCCGCACACCTGGATCAGGGCGGCCGAACCGACCGGCTCCAGCATGAACATGGTGTAAAAGGTCGCGACCTCCAGCACCCGGATGTAGGGCATGTCCAGCAGGTCCGCGATCGCGCGGATCGCGGGCTCGGACACCCAGCCCTCCTGCTTCTGCACCAGCCACAGGATCGGGATCACCGCCGACTGCTGGCGGCCGGCCGGATACTTGGCGATCCACCAGTCGGCCTTGGCCTGGGTCTCCTTGGAGAAGGCGAAGGACGCGGGCTGGACCTTGGCGAGACGACGGACGCTCATGCGGCAAACTTTCTTTCCAGCTCAGTCACCGCTTCGCTCCGGTCGAGCAACCACCGCTTTACAGCTGGTATCGCCAACAGGATCGCCCAAACTACAACAGTCACACCTAACCCCCAGCTCGCTTCTAACATGCGCGACAGCCGGTCAGTTGTGTCAGCACGCGAGATCGCAATGGGAATGTTGAAAACCGGCAGTGTAGTGGCGGTCCAAGCCACAACGGAACTCGCAAGCCAGGACACTGAGCGCGGGCCAGTTGTTCCGCGCCCCCGCTCTTTGAACCAATCCATCACAACAAGGACCGCGACAACGACAACGGACCAAGCAAAAACAGCCAAAGAGAACTGCATGGGTGGCAACGTCACCGGTCTACCTCGCCGAACACGATGTCGAGCGATCCCAAGATAGCCGACACGTCCGCCAGCATGTGACCCCGGTTCATCCAGTCCATGGCCTGCAGGTGGCGGAAACCCGGAGCGGAGACCTTGACCCGGTACGGCTTGTTGGTGCCGTCCGAGACCAGATAGACGCCGAACTCGCCCTTGGGCGCCTCGACGGCGGCGTAGACCTCGCCCGGCGGCGTGCGGAAGCCCTCGGTGTAGAGCTTGAAGTGATGGATCAGGCTTTCCATCGACCGCTTCATCTCGCCCCGGCGCGGCGGGGTAATCTTGTTGTCCTCGGCCAGCACGGGCTCGCCCGGGCAGTTCCGCAGCTTGTGGATGCACTGCTCCATGATGCGGACGGACTGCTTCATCTCCTCGACGCGGACGAGATAGCGGTCCCAGCAGTCGCCGTTCTTGCCCACGACCACGTCGAAATCGAGCTCGGCGTAGCACTCATAGGGCTGCGACTTGCGCAGGTCCCAGGCGACGTCGGAGCCACGCAGCATGACGCCCGAGAAGCCCCAGGCCAGGGCCTGCTCCTTGGACACCACGCCGATGTCGACGTTGCGCTGCTTGAAGATGCGGTTCTCGGTGACCAGCGCCTCGATGTCCTTCAGCGCGGCCGGGAACTCGGCGCACCAGCGGGCGATGTCGTCGACCAGGTCCATCGGCAGGTCCTGATGGACGCCGCCGGGCCGGAAGTAGTTGGCGTGCAGACGCGATCCCGAGGCCCGCTCATAGAAGACCATGAGCTTCTCGCGTTCCTCAAAGCCCCACAGCGGCGGCGTCAGCGCCCCGACGTCCAGCGCCTGGGTCGTGACGTTCAGCATGTGCGACAGGATCCGGCCGATCTCGGAATACAGCACCCGGATCAGCTGGGCCCGATACGGAACCTCCAGTCCCAGCAGCCGCTCGATCGCCAGGCAGAAGGCGTGCTCCTGGTTCATCGGCGAGACGTAGTCCAGCCGGTCGAAATAGGGCACGTTCTGAAGGTAGGTGCGCGCCTCCATCAGCTTCTCGGTGCCGCGGTGCAGCAGGCCGATGTGCGGATCGACGCGCTCGACCACCTCTCCGTCCAACTCCAGCACCAGACGCAGCACGCCGTGCGCGGCCGGGTGCTGGGGGCCGAAGTTGATGGTGAACTTGCGCTCGTCCATCTCGCGGGCGTGCGCCGTGCGATGGTCCAGATCGTCGGACCAGATGTCGACCTCGTTCTGGGGCGAGGGCTGGGCGGCGTATTTCAGGTCGTCGGCCATCAGGACTTGCCTCCCGCCGGCGATCCCACGGCCTTCTCGTCGCCCGGCAGCGGCTTGGTCGGATACTCGGCGCCTTCCCACGGCGACAGGAAGTCGAACTGGCGGAACTCCTGGGTCAGGCGCACGGGCTCATAGACCACCCGCTTCTGCTCCTCGTCGTAACGGACCTCGACGTAGCCCGTCATCGGGAAGTCCTTCCTCAGCGGATGCCCGCTGAAGCCGTAGTCCGTCAGCAGGCGACGCAGGTCCGGATGGTCCGAGAACAGGATGCCGTACATGTCGAACGCCTCGCGCTCGAACCAGCCGGCGGACGGATAGACCGGGATCACGCTCGGCACCGGCTGCGCCTCGTCGGTCGTGACCTTGACGCGCACCCGCATGTTCCGGGTCAGGCTGAGCAGGTGATAGACCACATCGAACCGCTCTTCCCGGTCCGGATAGTCCGCGCCGCAGACGTCCAGCAGCTGCTGAAAGCCGAAACGGTCGCGCAGATCGGTCAGCACCTCGACGATGCGGTCGCGATGGCACGTCAGCGTCAGCTCGCCATAGGCCACGGCCGCATCGACCTGCAGCTCCGCCACCATCTCCTGCCCCAGCGGCGTCAGCGCCGCCTCATTGGCGCGCACGGTCGCCAGCGCGCCCCGCGCGAACGGCGAGTGGTCGTATCCGGTCGTCGTCTGATCGGTCATCGCTCGATCGTCCCGGTCCGGCGGATCTTCTTCTGCAGCTGCAGCAGGCCGTAGACCAGCGCCTCCGCCGTCGGCGGGCAGCCGGGAACATAGGCGTCCACTGGCACGATCCGGTCGCAGCCGCGCACGACGCTGTAGCTATAGTGGTAGTACCCGCCGCCGTTAGCGCAGCTGCCCATCGACAGCACGTAGCGCGGATCCGGCATCTGGTCGTAGACCTTGCGCAGCGCCGGAGCCATCTTGTTGGTCAGGGTTCCGGCGACGATCATCAGGTCGGACTGGCGCGGGCTGGCGCGCGGGGCCATGCCGAACCGCTCCAGGTCATAGCGCGGCATCGAGGCCTGGATCATCTCCACGGCGCAGCAGGCCAGACCGAACGTCATCCACATCAGCGAGCCGGTGCGCGCCCAGTTGATGACGTCGTCCAGCGACGCCGTCAGGAAGCCGTGCTCGGCGACCTCGGCGTTGACGGCCTCGAAGAATTTGTCGTGGATCTTGGGGTCGTAGCCCTCGACCGACGACCGCGCGGCCGAGCCCGCGGGGACCAAGGGACTGCTGGGGGCGATCACTGCCATTCCAGCGCTCCCTTCTTCCATTCGTAGATGAAGCCGACGGTCAGCACGCCCAGGAAGACCATCATCGACCAGAAGGCGAAGATCATGTCGGGCCGCGCCAGGTCGAACATCGACACCGCCCACGGGAACAGAAAGGCCACTTCCAGGTCGAAGATGATGAAGAGGATCGACACCAGATAGAACCGCACGTCGAACTTCATCCGCGCGTCGTCGAAGGCGTTGAAGCCGCACTCATAGGCCGACAGCTTCTCACTGTCCGGGTTCGAGGGGGCCAGCACCCAGGCCGCGATCATGAAGCCGAGGCCGAGCACCGTCGCGATCCCTATGAAGATCACGATCGGCAGGTACTGCAAAAGGAAGTCGTTCATGCGTCCTGGGTCCACGCCGCGACTGGGAGGGGGCGGCGGATTCGGCGTCTTCTAGACCCATCGTCCGGCCGGTTCAAACCCATGCGACGACAGGATTTTTCTTGCGAGCCGTTCGCAGAAATAGCGCCGTTGCCGCATGTTCATCTTGGCCGTCACAGGGTAGCGGTTCTGTTCGGCTTCAACGACGCATGGACCCCGCATGGCCTCCGGTTTCGGCATCCTCAACGCGGTCGAGCGGATCGGCAACAAGCTGCCCGATCCGGTCTTCCTGTTCCTCTGGTTCATCCTCGCCCTGATCATCCTCAGCCTGGTCGGCGCAGGCCTCGGCTGGGAAAGCGTGAACCCTGTCACAGGGGACGTGTTGAGGGCCCAGAGCCTGCTGAGCCCGGAGAACCTGTCCAAGCTCATCATCGACATGCCCAAGACGCTCGCGGCCTTCCCGCCCCTGGGGATCGTCCTGACCGTCGTCTACGGCGCGGCCGTCGCCGAGCGCGCGGGCCTGTTCACCACCGCGTTCCGGGGCATGCTGCTGAACGCGCCCCGGTTCATCCTGACGCCGGTGGTCGCGGTGACCGGCATGGTCTCGCACCATGCGTCGGACGCCTCCTACGTCGTCGTCATTCCGCTGGCGGCCGTCATCTTCGCCGCCGCCGGCCGCCATCCTTTGGCAGGCCTGGCCGCCGGCTTCGCGGCCGTGTCGGGCGGCTTCGCGGGCAATCTGTTTCCCGGCGCGTCCGACGCTCTGATCCTGGGCATCACCGAGCCGGCCGCCCAGCTGATCGACCCGAACTACACCGTGACCATCGCCGGCAACTGGTTCTTCTCCATCGGCATGGTGGTGGTCTTCACGCCCATCATCTGGTTCCTGACCGACGTCGTCATCGAGCCGCGCCTGAAGAAGCGCGCGCCCATCGAGGTCGAGGGCCCCAAGGCCGACGAGAAGACGCCCCTGACGCGCGAGGAGAAGCGCGGCCTGGCCTTCGCGGGCCTGACGCTGCTGGGCATGATCGCGCTCTGGGCTGTCATCTTCCTCATGCCCGGCACGCCCTTCATCGACCCGGAGGCTGAGCCCAACACCCGGCTGAACCCGCTCTATCAGTCCCTGGTCGCCTTCTTCGCCGTCCTCTTCTTCCTGGCGGGCGCGGCCTATGGCGTGGGCGCCGGCACGGTGAAGAGCCATCGCGACCTCGTGGTCATGATGCGCGATGGCATCGCCCAGATGGCGCCCTACGTCGTGCTCGCCTTCTTCGCCGCCCACTTCGTGGCCATGTTCAACTGGTCGGGCCTCGGACCCATCCTCGCCGTCAGCGGCGCCGAGTACCTGAAGACCCTCGCCCTGCCCGCCCCCATGCTGCTGGTCGCGGTCGTGCTGGTGTCTTGCTTCTTCGACCTGTTCATCGGCTCGGCCTCGGCCAAGTGGTCGGCGCTCGCGCCCATCGTCGTGCCGATGTTCATGCTCCTCGGCATCAGCCCGGAGATGACGACCGCCGCCTACCGCATGGGCGATTCCGTCACCAACATCGCCACGCCGCTGATGAGCTACTTTCCCCTGATCCTGACCTTCGCCCAGCGCTGGGACCCGAAGTTCGGCCTGGGCTCGCTGATGTCGACGATGCTGCCCTACGCGGGCGTCTTCCTGATCGCAGGCCTGGCCATGGTCGGGATGTGGGTGGCGCTGGATCTGCCGCTCGGACCGGGCGTCGGCGTTCACTACGAGCCCCCGCCGCCGACCGCTTCGACCGCCTCGCCGACGATCGCCGAGGCCGTCGCCCCGCGCTAGGCGAATATCCACAGACGGGGCGCTTGACACTGTCGGGCGCCCCCGCCTAAACGACGCCCCTCGCCGCGCCGGACGCCGTCGCAGCGGGAAACGCGGGTGTAGCTCAGTTGGTTAGAGTGCCGGCCTGTCACGCCGGAGGTCGCGGGTTCGAGCCCCGTCACTCGCGCCACTTTCCATCGAACCGGAAAGTGGCGCGCCGCCCCCTCCTCTCCTTAGTGCGCCAACGCTCGCAGCGCGGTTGCTCGCTGCTTGGGCGCGTTCCCGCCCCACTCCGCGCACCCCGGCGAAGGCCGGGGTCCAGATCACACGCTCCGGCCGCTGAGCCGCGAGACCGTGTGCCCGCTCCAAGCGTCACCTTTGCCTCTGGACCCCGGCCTTCGCCGGGGTGCACGGTGGCGGGATGCTGCGCCCGCCCGTTCCTCGCAACCTCTGCACCGACTGCGGCGTGTCGCGCATGGAAGACCCCAGCCTGTGCGGTCGGGCCTGCCAGTTCATCAAGCCGGACTACCCGGGGCTGGAATCGCGCATCCACGGCCGATCCCGCGACGCCGAGACGGGCGACGAGGTCTTTTTCGGCCCGTTCCGCCGCATGGTGCGCGCCTCGCTGACGCCTGCCGCCGAGGGGGCCCAGTGGACCGGCATCACCACCCGCCTCGGCGAACGCCTGCTGGAGACCGGCGCCGTCGACGCCGTCCTGACCATGACCGCCGACGCGGACGACCGCTGGCGGCCGGTCCCGGTCCTGATCACCGCCGCCGCCGACATGGCAAAAGCGCGCGGCATGCGCATGGGCTATGCGCCCCTGCTGGCGCTGCTGGAGACCGCGCGTGACGCCGGCCACCGCCGCCTCGCCGTCATCGGGATTCCGTGTCAGGTCTATGCGCTCCGGGCGCTGGAGGCCGAGCTCGGCTTCGACAGCCTGACCGTTATCGGTACGCCCTGCTCGGACAACACCACGACCGAACGCTTCCACGAGTTCCTCGCCCTGCTCGACGAGAACCCCGACAGCATCACCTACCTCGAGTTCCGAGCCGACTATCACGTCGAGCTGCGCTTCGCGGACGGCCGCAGACGGGAAATCCCCTTCCTCAGCCTGCCGATCTCCCAGCTCGCCCCGGACTTCTTCCCCCTGACCTGCCGGACCTGCGTCGACTACACCAACGCCCTGTCGGACATCACCGTCGGCTACATGGGCGGCGAGGGCGAGCAGTGGCTGATCGTACGGAACGAACGCGGCGAGGCCCTGCTGGAGCTGCTGGGCGAAGAGGTCCGCCTGTCGGAGCCCCGGAGCCTCGGAAAGCGCCGCGCGGCGGTCGCAGGCTTCATCGCCAACGTCGAGCGGGCGGCTGGCGGCCTGCCGCTGCGCCGCATGCCCGACTGGGTCCGCCCCATCGTCAGCTGGCTCCAGCCCCGCACCGGCCCCCGCGGACTGGAGTTCGCCCGCACCCGGCTGGAGATGAAGGCCGCCGAGACCGTCATCCACCTGCGCCGCGAGGAGCCGCGCCGGATGAAGTCCATGATCCCGGGTCACGTCTGGACGCTGGTCGCGCCCTACGGTCTGACGCCGGCCGAGGACGAACTCAGTGCGCCGTCGCCTGCTCGCCCGGCTGAACGAACGCCGCCTGACCGCTGACCTCGCCGTAGGTCATGCACAGGTCCTCGAAGACCCGATTCCAGGAGAACCGCTCGACGGTGTGCACACGCGCCGCCGCGCCGAGCGCCTCGATGTCGCGCGCAAACAGGGCCTCGATCGCCTGGGCATAGTCGTCCGGATCGGCGCTCCGGGCGAGCTGGCCCACGCCCTCATGCACCGTCTCGGCCACGCCGCCCGCATTGACGCCGACCACCGGTCGCCCACAGGCCATGGCCTCCAGCACGATCAGCCCGAACGGCTCCTTGTCATTGGCGTGCACGAAGGCGTCGCAACTGGCGATGATGCGCGCCACCTGCTTGGGATCGCGCTCATACGGCAGGGCGATGACCCGCTCTTCATAGGGCAGGCCCGCGCCCGCCCCGACGAGCACCAGGTGATAAGGCTCGCCCAGCTTCTGGACGGCCTCGATCAGGGTGTCGATGTTCTTCTCGCGCGCCGGACGCCCCGCGAAGCAGAGCAGCCGCGCCGACGCCGGCAGGCCCAGCTTCTTTAGCAGCCAGTTCCGGTCGCCGCGATCGGGCCGGAAGGTGTCGATCTCCACGCCCAGGGGCCGAATGACGATGTCCTGGATGCCCGCTTCCTCCAGCCGCCGCGCGATGAAGCGGCTGGGCGAGACGACGCGATCGAACTGGCCGAACAGCTTGGCCCACCGCTTCTCCACGGGCTTCTTGGCCCATTCGCCGAAATGCAGCGCCGCCAGCCCCGCCGGATCGGAGTGGCAGAAGCCGACCACGGGGCAACTCGCCCGCTGACCGGCCTCCAGCGCCCCTTGCCCCGGCGTATAGGGATCGCCCGCCTCGATCAGGCTGGGCTTCATCGACGCGACCCAGGCGCCCCATCGCCGCACCGACGTCGGCCAGCGATAGCCGTCTCCGAACGGCAGCTTGGTGGCGTGCAGCTTGATGATGCCGTCCGCGCCCGCCTCATGATGCGCGCCCGGCACGATCAGCGAGTGGGCCACGCCCGGCCGGTTGGCTTCCAGCCAGGCCTTCTTGGACAGCAGATAGCGCTTCACCCCGCCGGAACGGGGCGCATACAGCATGGTGGTGTCGACCATGCGCGGACGCGGGTCGGCCGTCGAAGCCTTCAGCGCCCGGAGCGTATCAGCGACCTCCTCGTCCCAGCCGGGAATGAGCCGCAGCTCGCCTTCCTGAACGTCGAGATCGGCCATGCTCATGGGGTCGTAGTCCTCCAGCGACCGGCGCGAAACGCGCGTCCGTCGTTTTTGGATGCGTGCGGACGATGTGCGTCGGACCATGTCGCGCCCCTACGCCCGCCAATCGCCAAGCTCAAGCGGTATCGTCACCGTCCCTGACGGCGCTCGGATCGATCCCTCGCCGCGCCAGGGCCTCGCGCACCAGCACCTCCAGCTGGGCGTTGACCGAGCGCAGTTCGGCGGCCGCCAGACGTTCGACGGCCGCCATCACGCCGGGCGAGGCCCGCATCAGGAAGGGTTTGGTCGCCCGTCCGGCCACGGATCACCCGTAGAGGGTGCCGGTGTTCACGACCGGCTGGGCCTCCCGGTCGGCGCACAGCACCACCAGCAGGTTGGACACCATCGAGGCCTTCCGCTCCTCGTCCAGCTCCACGACCTTGCGGTCCGACAGGTCGCTGAGCGCGCTCTCGACCATGCTGACCGCGCCGCGCACGATCAGGCGGCGCGCCGCCAGGATGGCCTCGGCCTGCTGGCGACGCAGCATGGCCCCGGCGATCTCCGGCGCATAGGCCAGGTGCGCCAGCCGCGCCTCGTCGATCGCCACGCCCGCCACCCGGACCCGGTTGGCCAGTTCGATCTGCAGCTTCTCGGCAACCTCCTCTGCGTCGGCGCGCAGCGTCAGCTCGGCCTCGGCCCCCTCCTCCTGCTCGCCGTGGTCGTAGGCGTAGTGGGAAGCGATGTCCCTCAGACCCGTCTCAATCTGGATGTTCACGAAGGCCTGATAGTCGTCGACGTCGAACAGGGCCTGGGCCGAATCCTCAACGCGCCAGACGACGTTGGCGGCGATCTCGACCGGGCTGCCTCGCCGGTCGTTCACCTTCAGCGTGTCTGAGGTGACGTTGCGGGCCCGGAGCGAGATCTTCTTGCGCGTATACCAGGGCAGCACCCAGCGCAGGCCGGTCGCGCGGTCCGTGCCGCGGTAATCGCCAAACAGCAGGATGGCGGCGCCTTCGTTGGGCTGCAGCGAGTACAGTCCGCACATCAGGAACAGACCGACCGTGATGGTCATGACGCCGCCGATGATGTTCAGCACGGAGTCCGGGTTCTGGATGATCCACACCGGGCCGAGAATGGTCAGCGCCAGCCCCACCAGCAGCATGAGGATGCCGTTGGCCGTGGAGGCCGGGCGCTCGGTGGATACGGTTCTGCGGTCGTTCATCGTCAGCCTCCCAATCAATATGAAAGTGATATCATTTTGATCTCCACCTTGGCAATACGGAAGCGAACGGCGTTGGCTCTAAGTCACGCTTTCGGCCTTGCATTCGCCTCAAATTCGCGAAACTTGGGACAGGCCGCGCAGCCCCTGTTAGAAGGCGCCGGCGCCCGCCTGCGCGTATCCATCTGGGGTGACTTTCCGAATGCGTAGACTGCTTGCGACCGCGGTGGCGCTTGCCCCTCTGATGGCGGCTTCCGGCGCCCTGGCCGACGTGGTCATCTCCAACGCGCGCACCACCCCGATCCTGACGTCGAACGCGACGGGCACGGCGGCGGACAATATCCGTCTGGCGTCCGGCGGCTCTATCAGCGTCACGAACGGCGTCGCCCTGACGGTCGACAGCAACAACTTCGCCGATCTCGATTCGGGGTCCAGCATCACCATGGCGAACTCGGCCGACGGCTCGACCGCCATCCTGGTCGGTCCGACGGCGACCGCCGCCAACATCACGATCGGCGGCGCCATTTCCGTCACCGACAACATCGACGCCTATCCCGACAGCGACCTCGACGGGGATCTCGACGGCCCCTTGGCGAACGGGGCGGACCGGTACGGGCTCCGGCTGACCGGAGGCACGGCGCTGACGGGGAATATTCTGGTCGAAGGGACGGGGTCCATTTCGGTCGAGGGCGCTTCGTCCCGCGCCGTCTCGCTGGAGCGGGACCTGACGGGCAATGTGAGTGTATTCGGCACCCTTCGCGCGACAGGCACGAACGCGACCACCTATCTACAGACAGGCGACGTCACAGGCGCGGTCAACCTGGGAGCGGCCGTTTCAGCGCTTGGACAAGGCGCGGTCGCCGTGGATGTCCAGGGCGACATCGGCGGTCGGCTCACGCTTCAGGGCGCGATGACGAGCTCGGGCTACCGGTTCACCTCCAGGCCGTCCGACCGTATTGTCTCCAACCTGGACCCCGATGATCTGCTCCAGGGCGGTTCGGCCGCCGTGGTGGCCGGGAATGTGGGCGGCGGGGTGATTCTGGACACCCGCCCGGCCGACAACAGCACGACCTCGACCGACGAAGACAATGACGGGATCCAGGACGCCCAGGAAGGCACGGCGGCCCTGTCGAGCTTCGGCGCCGCGCCAGCGATTACGATTGGCTCAGCGGCCCGGTCGATCACTCTCGGCGCAGCGGGCCCGGACGCCCTCAATTACGGTCTGATCAACCGCGGGTCTATCCTTGGCGATGGCGTCTACGACGGCGTGTCGGCGACTGGCATGCAGATCGGCGTCAGCGGCGGACAGACCGTGACCATCGCGGGCGGCGTGCGCAATGAAGGGACCGTGACGTCGCTCAGCGTCGACGCCTCCTCCACAGCGGTGTCGATCGGGGCGGGCGTCTCGACGCCCCGCTTGGACAACATTAGCAACATCAGCGCCGGCGTGACTTCGGACGTCGCGGGCGTGTCCGCGACGGCCATTCGCATCGGGGCCGGCGCCTCTGTTCCATCCCTGACCACCAACGGGACTGTGTTCTCGGCGGCGAACGGCGGCGTGGCGGACGCCGTCGCCATTCAGGACCTGTCGGGAACTCTGACCACCCTGACCAACGCGGGAACGATCCAGGCGCTCGTCCGGCCGAACGCCGACGGCGACGCCGTCACGGGAACGGCCACGGCGGTCGATGTCGCGGCCAATACGACCGGTGTCACCCTCCGCCAGTTCGGCGAAGCGAGCGCCCCGACGACGCTGGACCCCGACAGCGACGGCGACGGCGTCACCAACTCCAACGAGCCCTTCCTGATCGGGGACGTGCGCTTCGGCTCCGGGGCGGATGTCCTGCAGGTCGAGAACGGCGAGGTTCGCGGGGGCGTAGCGTTCGGGGCCGGCGCCGACCGGCTTACGATCACCGGAGGCGGTCTGGTTCGGGGCGCGATCACCGACACCGACGGCCTGCTTGCCGTTGAAGTCGTCAACGGGACGCTGGACGCGCGGCAACCGGGCGTAACGAGCATCACCAGTCTCGACATCGGAGCCAACGGAGATCTCATCGTCGCCCTTGATCCCGCGTCAGGAACGAACGCCGGGTTCCGCGTCAACGGTACGGCCACGCTGGCTGAAGGAGCCGGCCTGGGCGTCAGCTTCAACTCCCTGATCACGGCGCCTCAGACGTTCACGGTGATCCAGGCGGACGCCCTGGTCTCGGGGACGATCGACCAGAGCGCGGTGACGGCGAACTCACCCTATCTGTTCAACGTCAACGCCTATCGCGGCACGGGCGCCGCAGCGAACAGCATTCTCGTCGATGCGCGTCGACGGACGGCCGCCGAGGCCGGTCTGATCGCCGTCGAAGCCCAGGCCTTCGACGCCTTCTACGGAGCTCTGGGCGGCAACACGCAGTTGCGCGATCTCTTTATCGACCAGACGACGCGCAACGGCTTCATTGAGCTGTACGAGCAAGTCCTGCCAGATCACTCCGGCGGCCCCCTGCTGTCGCTGGCGTCCGGCGTCGACGCCGTCACGCGCGCCCTCACCGGCCGTAACGCCACCGTGGCGCCCGGCGAGACCAGCGCCTGGCTGCAGGAGATCAACTTCTACGCCGACAAGGACAAGACCGACACCTACGGCTTCCGGTCCGAGGGCTTCGGCGTCGCGGGCGGCGTCGAGCGCGGCACCAGCCTGGGCGCCGTCGGCGTCACCCTGGCCTTCACCTCGTCCGACATCGAGGATCCGGAGGCCGAGGCCGAGGAGCTTCTGTCCGCCAGCCTGGTCGAACTGGGACTGTCCTGGCGCGCCCAGGGCCAGGCCTGGTCGACGTGGGCCCGGGCCGCGGGCGGATATGCGACCTTCGATTCCACGCGCCAGCTGGTCGCCGAAGGAATCAACCTCCGCAACGAGTCCAGCTGGAACGGCTTCACCCTCGCCCTGGCCGGCGGCGCGTCGTACGAGCGCAACTTCGGCCGCCTGAACGTTCGTCCGGAAGCCTATCTGGAATACTTCTCGCTCAGCGAGGACGGTCACACCGAAGAAGGTCCGAACGACGCCTTCAACCTCGAGATCGAGGACCGCGACGGGCACCTGTTCGCCGGCGTGGCGGCGGTCAACATCGGCTACGGTTTCGGCCAGAACGGCTGGATCCGCCCGGAGGTCCGCGTCGGCTGGCGCCAGAACATCTCGGTCGATCCGGGCGAGACCATCGCGCGCTTCGTGGCGGGCGGCGGCGACTTCACCCTGTCGCCGCAGTCGATCGAGGGCGGCGGTCCCATCGCGGGCTTCAACCTGTCGGTCGGCAACGACCTTGGACGCCTGTCGATCACGGCCGACGCCGAGATGATCGAGGACTACGTCCGCTACACCCTGCTGCTGCGCGCCAGCTTCCGGTTCTGATCTGCCATCGCCTCAGGGCGCGGGCAGCCGCGCCTTGAGGCTGGAGGTGTCCCAGCGACCGCCTCCCATCGCCTGCACCTCGGCGTAGTAGCTGTCCACCAGCGCGGTCAGATCCAGTCGCGCGCCATTGGCCCGCGCCTCGTCCAGCACCAGACCGAGGTCCTTCCGCATCCAGTCGACGGCGAAGCCGAAGTCGAACTCCCCCTTGGCCGCCGTCCTCCAGCGATTGTCCATCTGCCAGGACTGCGCCGCGCCCTTGGAGATCGCCTCATAGACCCGGTCGGTGTCCAGCCCGGCCGCCTGGGCGAAATGCACCGCCTCGGCCAGGCCCTGAACCACGCCTGCGATGGCGATCTGGTTGACCATCTTGGTCAGCTGCCCCGCGCCGGACGGCCCCATGTGCTGGATCGCCTTGGAATAGGCCATGAGCACCGGCCGCGCCCGCTCCAGAGCCTCGGCGTCGCCGCCGGCCATGACGCTGAGCTGGCCGTTCTCCGCGCCCGCCTGTCCTCCGGATACCGGCGCATCGATGAAGCGGACGCCCTTTGCGTGGGCGGCCGCCGCCATCTCACGCGCCACCTTGGCGGAGGTCGTGGTGTGATCGACAATGACCGCGCCGGGCTCCAGCACCGCCAACGCCTCGCCGACGACCTGGCGCACGTCGTCGTCGTTGCCGACGCAAAGGACGAACAGCTCAGCGCCCGACGCCGCCTCCGCCACCGTTTCGGCGAAGCGACCGCCGTGCGCGTCCGCCCAGGCCCGCGCCTTGGCCGGAGATCGGTTGTAACCCGCGACCTCATGCCCGGCGGCGACCAGATGGCGCGCCATCGGCCCGCCCATGACGCCGAGCCCTGCAAAGCCGATCCTCATGCCGTCACGCTCCCGCCCGGCCATAGCGGCCCCGGTGATAGGTCAGGGTCTCGCCGCCCGAGACCTCATAGGCTTCGACCTCGCCGACCAGGATCAGATGGTCGCCCATGGGCGCCCGGCCGTAGGCCCGGCACTCGAAGCGCGCGGCCACGTTCGCCAGCCGGGGCGCCTGACCCTCCCCCCGCACGAACTCGTCCTTGCTCATCCGTCCGTCGCCCTTGGCGAAGCGACGCGCGACCCCCTCGCCGTCAGCGCCCAGCACATGGATGGCGAACCGCTCAGCCCCGGCGAAGGCCGGAAAGCGCTCGGACCGCTCGTCCAGGCACCACAGCACCAGCCGCGGCGACAGCGACACCGAGGTGAAGGAGTTGATCGTGATGCCCACCGGCCCGTCCGGACCGTCGGCCGTCACCACGCAGACACCCGTCGCGAACGCGCCGAGCGCGTCGCGATAGGCGCGGGCCTCGTCCGGGCGGGCGGCGGTGTCAGGAACGGGTTCGAGGCTCACGGACCGGACCTAGGCGACCCACCGCCGGGTGGCAACGGCCATCGCGCCGCATCCGATCACCGGAACCCGAACGGCGGTATCGGGATTGTGCCTCGCGAACCGGAGACTTCGCCATGCGCCGCCTCGCCCTGCTCGCCCTGCCCGCTGCCGTCCTGGCGCTCGCCGCCTGCTCGCCCTCCGAGGAGGCCGAGACCGCCCCGGACACCGCAGCCACGGCGCCTGAGGGCGCCCCGCCCATCGAGCCCGGCGTCGGCTCCCCGCCCGAGCCCGGCGGCGGGGTCCCCGGGTCTTCGAACGAGTCCAATGATCAGGCGAATCCGGACGGGACGGTCGCCGATCCAGTCCTGCCGCGCGAAACCCCTAATCCCTAGCAACCTGCTTTCCGCCGGCGAGATTGGACTCCAGGAGCACCGAGTCCAGAACGTGCAAGTCTTAAGGCTATACCTGAGTTATCAGCCGCAGTGCGTTGGAATCGCGCGATCTAGACCAATCGGCTCTGCACCACGGCCGCGCCGATGAAGCTGGCGAACAGCGGGTGCGGCTTGAACGGCCGGCTCTTCAGCTCGGGGTGATACTGCACGCCGATGAACCAGGGGTGGTCCGTGCGCTCGACCGTCTCGGGCAGGACGCCGTCCGGCGACAGGCCCGCGAACACCAGGCCGTGGGCCTCGATGGCCTCGCGGTAGTTGATGTTGACCTCATAGCGGTGGCGATGCCGCTCGCTGATGGCGTTGGAGCCGTAGATCTCCGCGATCTTCGACCCCGGCGCGAGGGTCGAGTCATAGGCCCCCAGCCGCATGGTGCCGCCCAGGTCCCCGCCCTGCTGGCGCAGCACCCGCTGATTGCCCTGGGTCCACTCGGTCATCAGGCCCACGACCGGCTCCGAGGTCGGGCCGAACTCGGTGGATGACGCCTTGGGGAAGCCCGCCTGGTTCCGCGCCGCCTCGATCACCGCCATCTGCATGCCGAAGCAGATGCCGAAGTAGGGGATGTTGTGCTCGCGGGCGAAGCGGGCCGCCTCGATCTTACCCTCGGCCCCGCGCTCGCCGAAGCCGCCAGGAACAAGAATGGCGTGGGCGCCTTGCAGACGCGCGCTGCAGGCCTCGTGATCGCCCTCGAAGGTCTCGGCCTCGACCCAGTCGATGTTGACCTTGACCCGGTTGGCGACGCCCCCGTGGTGCAGGGCCTCGATCAGGGATTTATAGGCGTCCTTCAGCACCGTGTACTTGCCGACCACGGCCACGGTGACCTCGCCGTCGGGCCGCAGGCGGCGGTCGACGATGTCCTCCCAGCCCGACAGGTCCGGCTCGGGCGCGTCGGTCATGCCGAAGTGGGCCAACACTTCGCGGTCCAGACCTTCGCGGTGATAGTCCAGCGGCACGGCGTAGATGTCGGCCGAGTCCATCGCCTGGATCACGCCGCTGGGCCGCACATTGCAGAACAGGCCGATCTTGCGCTTTTCGTCCTCCGGGATCGGCTGCTCGCAGCGGCACAGCAGGATGTCGGGCTGGATGCCGATGGAGCGCAGCTCCTTGACCGAGTGCTGCGTCGGCTTGGTCTTCATCTCGCCGGCCGTCTTGATGAAGGGCAGCAGCGTCAGATGGACGAAACACGACTGCCCGCGCGGCAGGTCCTGACCCAGTTGGCGGATCGCCTCGAAGAACGGCAGGCCCTCGATATCGCCGACCGTGCCGCCGATCTCCACCAGCACGAAGTCGACCTCCTCCCCGTCGTCGGTCAGGGCGGGCGTCAGGCAGAAGGATTTGATCTGGTCGGTGACGTGCGGAATCACCTGCACGGTCGCGCCGAGGTAATCGCCGCGCCGCTCCTTCTCCAGGATCGTCGAGTAGATGCGGCCGGTCGTGATGTTGTCCGACTTCGCCGCCGAGACGCCGGTGAACCGCTCATAGTGGCCGAGGTCGAGGTCGGTCTCGGCCCCGTCGTCGGTCACGAAGACCTCGCCGTGCTGATAGGGGCTCATCGTCCCCGGATCGACGTTCAGATAGGGGTCGAGTTTCCGCAGGCGGACCTTGTATCCGCGCGCCTGCAACAGGGCCCCCAGGGCCGCAGACGCCAGCCCCTTGCCCAGGGAGGAGACCACCCCGCCCGTGATGAACACATATCTAGCCACGGGGGATCACCTTACCGCCGATTCGGGCGCGCCTCGCGGGACGCTCGGCGTTTCGTCTGTTGAAAACATGTTTCCGCCCCGCCCGACGGCCGGGCGGCGGAGGCACTGAGGGCGGGAGAGGCGGCGGGAGCGAGCCCCGCCGTCACCTATTGCGCCGGCGCCGGCTGGGCCGGAGCGGTCTGCACCGTCGGCAGGCTGGCTTCCAGGTCGTCCAGCGACGGCGCGGCCGGCTGGGCTGGAGCGGTCTGGGTCGGCGCCGTCTGGGCCGGAGCCGTCTCGGTCGGGGCGGCGGAGCCCACGGCGATGGAGCCGAGCGCATCGGCGTCCACGACCGACTGGTTCGAGCGCTCGATGTTGCCGACGATGGTCAGGGCGATGGCGCAGGCGCCGAACGCCCCGCCCAGCCACCAGGTCGTCACGGTCAGCAGATTGCCCGCCCCGCGCGCGGTCATGAAGCCCGACGGCCCGCCGCCCATGCCCAGCGCCCCGCCTTCGGATCGCTGCAACAGCACGACCGCGATCAAGGCGATCGAGATCAGGATCATGACGACGAGGAGAATGGTCTGGAGCATGGTGACGCTTATGTGTGGCGGAGGCCCCCGCCGATCAAGCGGCGGCGTCTATCATTGAAGCTAGGGATTAGGGAATAGGGATTAGGGATTAGCCATAGCGGGTGGTCGCTCGTGTAACCTCACGCGTGACCACGGCGGGATGGGGCCGAACCCCTAATCCCTAATCCCTAATTCCTAGCCTGCACGCACGATCGCCAGGAAGTCATCCGCCTTCAGCGACGCGCCCCCCACCAACGCCCCGCCGACCTCGTCCACAGCCAGCAGCTCCGCCGCATTCTTCGGATTGACCGAGCCGCCATAGAGGATCGGCGTCGTCGCGGCTCCCAGCCTGTCGATCAGCGCGCCACGGATCGCCGCGTGCATCTCGGCGACCTGCTCCGTCGTCGGCGTGCGTCCTGTCCCGATCGCCCAGACCGGCTCATAGGCCACGGCGAAGGCCTGGCCCCGCACGGCGTCCGGCAGCGAACCCGCCATCTGCCCCGTGACCACCTCGACCGCCCGACCGGCGTCGCGCTCCTCCAGCGTTTCGCCGACGCAGACAATGGGCTCCAGCCCGGCCCGCAGCGCCGCCTCGACCTTGGTCGCCACGTCGGCGTCGGTCTCGCCGAAACCCGCCCGCCGCTCGGAGTGGCCGACGATCACCAGCGTGGCCCCCGCGTCCTTCAGCATCTCCGCCGACACCGAGCCGGTGAACGCGCCCAAGGCCGCCGCATGGCAGTCCTGCCCCCCGACCTCGACCGCCCCGCCCTTCAGCCGCCACGCCGCCTGGGCGATCAGCGTCGCCGGAAAGCACAGCCCCACCCGGTTCGCGGTCGGCGCCTCGGCCAGTGCCGTCTTCACCGCCTCGGCCTGGGCCAGATCGGCCGCCAGACCGTTCATCTTCCAATTGCCGACGATCATCTTCACGGATTGTTTCATGCGGCCTTCCTAGGCAGCGCGGCCCGCCGTGCCAAGCCCGCCGCCCGCTCGGCGCTTGCGGCCCCGCCGTCCCCTCCCCTATAGGCGCGGGTGGCGCTCCTCGCCGTTCGTCTCTCGGGCCTTCCTTCGATGATTTCCGGCTTCCGCGACTTCGCCAAGTCTCCCTGGGCGATCGCCCTGTTCGCGCTGCTGATCCTCAGCTTCGCCATCGTCGGCGGGACCCAGACCGACATCTTCGGCAACCTCGGCCCCAGGAACGTCATCGACGCCGGCGATCGGTCGCTGACCCCCGCCCAGTTCCGCGCCGACTTCGACCGCATCCGCGGCAACGCTCAGCAGGAGCAGCAGCGTCCCGTGACGCTGGAAGACCTCGTCAACCAGAACGCCCACATCCAGTACCTGGAAAGCCAGACCCGCCGCCTCGGCTTCCTGAACTGGGCGCATCAGGTCGGCATCCGGGTCGACGAATCGCTCGTCCTGGACCGCATCCGCGAGATCCCCGCCTTCTTCGACCAGATCACCGGACGCTTCGACGAGGCCACCTACCAGCGCATGCTGGCCCAAGAGAACATCACGCCGCTGCAGCTGGAGGAGGAGTTCCGCGACACGGCCGTCAGCGAACATTTCGCCGCCGCCGTCGCCGCCGGCCTGCGCGCGCCGCGCGTCTACGGCGCCCTGGTCGCCGCCCGCGCCTTCGAGACCCGCGACGGCCGCTGGTTCACGGTGACGCAAGCCATGGCCGGCACGACCCCGCCGCCGACCGACGCCCAGCTCCAGGCCTTCCTCAGCGAAAACGCCGCCCAGTTGCGCCGCCCGGAGTTCCGCATCGCCTCCGTCATCGTCTTCTCCGACGCGCCGAACGCCCCGCGCCCGGCCGTGTCCGAAGAGCGGATCGTCGAACGCTTCAATTTCCGCCGCGAGGCCCTGTCGACGCCGGAGCGCCGCAGCTTCGTGACCCTGACGGTCGCCGACCGCGCCGCCGCCGACCGCATCGCCGCTGCGCTGCGCGCCGGCCAGTCGCCCCAGGCCGTGGCCGAGGCCAACAACATTGAGGCCGTGCCCTATGCCGGCCAGCCGCGCAGCGCCGTCGCCGACCCGGCCGTCGCCACCGCCGTCTTCGGCCTGCAGCCCGACGCGGTCTCCGCCCCCATCCAGGCGCGCGTCGGCTTCACCGTGGCCAAGCTGACCGGCGTCACCCCGGGCCAGGAAGCCACGCTTGAAAGCGTCCGCGACGCCGTGGTGCAGGAGCTCCAGCTGGAGGACGCCCGCGCCCGCGTGTTCGAGCGCGTCGAGGCCTATGAGAAGGCGCGCGGCGAGGGCAAGACCCTGCAGCAGGCCATCACCGAGGTCGGCGCCCGCGTCGTACAGCTTCCGCCCTTCACCCAGGACGGCCGCCTGCCCGACGGTCAGCCGCTGAACGCCCCGCCGCAGATCCTCGAGAACGCCTACGCCCTTGCCGAGGGCGCCGAGAGCGAGGTCGTGGACGCCGGCGAAGGCCAGTATTTCGTGGTGCGCCTTGACGAGATCACGCCCGCCGCCCTGCCCGCCCTCGCCGACGTGCGTGCGCCGCTGGCCGAGCGCTGGATCCAGCGCGAGAACGCCCGTCGCCTCTCGGCTCTGGCCGATCGCCTCGCCGCCCGCGTCCGGGGCGGAGAGGACATCGCCGCCGTCGCTGCGTCCGCCGGAGCCACGCTGAACACCCGCACCAACGTGCAGCAGAACGCTGAGGCCCAGAGCGACCTCGGCGAGGGCGTGCTGCGCGGCCTGTTCGGCCAGGGCCGCAACCAGGTCTTCACCGGCCCGGCCTCGGAGACCAGCTTCGTCGTGGGCCGCGTGGACGCCATCCGCGCCGCCAACGCCACGACCAGCGCCCCCTTCGCCGACCAGATCCGCCCCCGCATCGCCGATGAGTTCGTCGCCGGCATCGGCGAGCTTCTGGTCAACGCCGCCGCGACCAAGTCCAAGGCCGAGAACGACCCGGCCCTGGCGCTTCAGGCGCTGGGCGTCGACGCCCCGGCTGAAGAGGGCGCCGCCACGCCCGCCGCCCCAGCGCAATGAGCCCAGCCGACGGCGCCGATCCGGACCGCGAGGCCCATCTCGCCGCTTTGAACGCGGGCCGTCCGGCGCTGGTCCACCGGCGGATCGTCGATGATCTGGAAACCCCGGTCTCGGCCTATCTGAAGGTCGGCTGGGGTCGTCCCCACGCCTTCCTGCTTGAGTCCGTCGAAGGCGGCGCTCTCAACGGCCGCTACTCCATCATCACGCTTGATCCCGACGTGGTGTGGCGCTGCCACGGCGACGCCGCCGAGATCGCGCGTGGCCCCGACATCGCGGCGGGCCGCTTCACGGCCCAGCCCGGCGGCGCGCTCGACAGTCTGCGCGCCCTCATCGCCGAGACCCGCTTCGACATCCCCGACGGCCTGCCGCCCATGGCCGCCGGCCTGTTCGGCGTCTTCGGCTACGACATGGTGCGCCTGCTCGAACCGCTCGGCGCGCCCAATCCCGACCCCGTCGGCCTGCCCGACTCGGTCCTGACCCGCCCCTCGGTCATCGCCGTTTTCGACTCGGTGCTGCACGAAATCGTCGTCATGGCCCCGGTCTGGCCCGGCGGCGACCCCGCCCGCGACCTCGCGGCCGCGCAAGCCCGTCTCGACGCCTTCGAGGCCGCTCTGCGCCGCCCACTGCTGAACCGCGCCCCCGCCCCACCCGCCGAAGCCCCCGCCTTCCGCTCGCCGGTCGACGGCGCGGGCTATGGTGCGATGGTCGCCCGGGCCAAGGACTACATCGCCGCCGGCGACATCTTCCAGGTGGTGCTCAGCCACCGCTTCAGCGCGCCCTACGGCGGCGACCCCTTCGCCTTCTACCGCTCGCTGCGGCGTCAGAACCCCTCGCCCTATCTCTATTTCCTCAACTTCGGCGACTTCCAGCTGGCGGGCTCCAGCCCGGAGATCCTGGTGCGACTGAAGGACGGCGGCGTCACCATCCGCCCGCTCGCCGGCACCCGGCCGCGCGGCGCCTCGCCCGAGGCCGATAAGGCGCTGGAGACCGAACTTCTGGCCGACCCCAAGGAACGCGCCGAACACCTGATGCTGCTCGACCTGGGCCGCAACGACGTCGGCCGCGTCGCCGCCCCGGGCAGCGTGCGCGTGACCGAAAGCTTCGTCGTCGAACGCTACAGCCAGGTCATGCACATCGTCTCCAACGTCGAGGGCCGGGCCCGCACCGACCTCGACGCCGTCGACGCCCTGCTGGCGGCGCTACCCGCCGGTACCCTGTCCGGCGCGCCCAAGGTCCGGGCCATGGAGATCATCGACGAGCTGGAGGCCGAAAAGCGCGGCGTCGGCTATGGCGGCGGCGTCGGCTACATCTCGGCGGGCGGAGAGGCCGACATCTGCATCGTGCTGAGGACAGCCCTGTTCGCGGGCGGCAAGGTCTTTGTCCAGGCCGGCGCCGGCGTCGTCGCCGACTCGGACCCGGCGGCCGAATACGCCGAGACCGAGGCCAAGGCCCGCGCCCCCATGCGCGCCGCCGCCGACGCCTGGCGCTTCGAGCTCGGCGCGCCGCTGAACGACCCGGGCTGAAACTTCGGAGCCTCGTCCGACGTAGGTCGAGCGCATCCGGAGACCCCTGCATGAGCTCGCCCGTCACCGTCCGCTTCACCGCCGGAGACGAAGGGCGTTGGCGGATAACGAACGTTCAGGCGGTGATCGGCGCCACATTGGCCCCGGCCGCCCGACTGGCCGTCGCCGAGGAGCCGGAAGCAGCGACGCAGGGCGTCTGGAGCCTGTCAGGCACGACCAGCAACGTCCGCTACGCCAACCGGGCCGAGGTGACGGCTCTGCGCGCCCGTCAGGCCGGCCTGGATCGTCCGGAAGCCACACGCGCCGCTCTCATCCCGGTCCGCAAGTCCGACGCCTGGTGGGCGCTCGCCCAGGACGAGCGCCGCGACATCCTCGAGGAACAGTCGCGTCACACCGCCATCGGCATGGATTACCTTCCGCAGATCGCAAGGCGACTGCACCACTCCCGCGACCTTGGCGAGCCGTTCGATTTCCTGACCTGGTTCGAGTTCGCGCCCGAGCACGAGGCCGCCTTCGACGCCCTGCTCGTGCGGCTGCACGCCACGCCGGAATGGACCTACGTCGAGCGAGAGGTGGACATCCGCCTGACGCGAGTCGCCTGAAGGATCACGCGGCCTCGGCCTCCGCGTCATCCTCTTCGTCGTAGCCGACGAGACGCAGCGCTCGCCCCTTCATGCCGTTCAGCTCCAGCCAGCGCAGCAGCCCCTCCTCGCGTCCGTGGGTGATCCACACCTCCTCGGGCTTCAGCTCCAGGAAGGTCGCCGTCAGCTCAGGCCAGTCGGCGTGGTCGGAGATGACCAGCGGCAGCTCCACCCCCCTCTGCCGGGCCCGCGCCTTGACCAGCATCCAGCCGCTGGCGAAGGCTGGAACCGGATCGGCGAACCGCCGCGCCCAGCGATCCTGAATGGCCGACGGCGGCGCAATCGCCACCTCTCCGCCCAGCGCATCCTTCTTCAGCCCCGTCGCCGGCAGGATCGGCCCCAGCGCGACGCCCTCGCGCTCATACAGCCGGTTCAGCCGCTCCAGGGCACCATGGATGTAGATCGGCCGCTCCCACCCGGCCTCGCGCAGCAGCCGGATCACCCTCTGCGCCTTGCCGAGCGCATAGGCCCCGATCAGGTGCGCTCGATCCGGGAATTGCCTCAGCGACTGGATGACCCGCCCGATCTCCTCGCTGTCCGGCGGATGGGTGAAGACGGGCAGACCGAAGGTCGCCTCCGAAATGAACACGTGGCACGGCACGGGCTCGAAGGGCGCGCAGGTCGGATCGCGCCGCCGCTTGTAGTCGCCCGACACCACCATGGTCAGGCCCTGCCACGTGATCACGGCTTGCGCCGAGCCCAGCACATGCCCCGCGGGGACCAGCCGGATGTCCACGCCGTTGTGCGAGGCCGTCTCGCCGTACTCCACCGGCTGGCGCAGCCGCGTGAAGTCCTCGCCATACCGCTCCGCCATGATCGCCAGGGTCTGCCCCGTCGCCAGCACCGCCCCGTGCCCCGACCGCGCGTGATCCGAATGCCCATGCGTCACCACGGCCCTCGGAACAGGTCTCACGGGATCGACGTAGAAATCCCCCCGCGGGCAATACAGCCCGGCCGGCGTGGGCCGCAGCAGGTCTTCCGGCTTGATCATGTCCTCACCGTGCACCCCGGCGCAGGCCGGGGTCCAGAGGGTCGGACGGGTTCTCAGAGCGGCGCTGGATCCCGGCCTTCGCCGGGATGCACGGTGGGTGATTGCCAGAGCGGAACACGCCACTAAACAGCAGGCATGAGCGATCCGTTCCTGACCGAGATCCTGCCGCAGCTGGCGTCGGGCGCCGCCCACACCCATGCGCTGGGCTTCCAGTACGAAGGCGTCGAGGGCGACCGGGTCCGTCTGCGGACCCCCTGGCGGCCCGATCTCGTCGGCGATCCGGAGACCGAAGTCTTCGCCGGCGGCCTCGTCACCGCCATGCTGGATCACGTCGGTGGCCTGGCCGTCTGGGTTGCGCTCGGCGGCTTTCGCCCCATCGCCACGCTCGATCTGCGCGTCGACTACATGCGCGCCGCCCGCCCGCGAGTGGACCTGCTGTCGGAGGCGCGCTGCTACCGCATCACCCGCACCATCGGCTTCGTCCGCGCCTGGGCCTTCGAGGACGACCCGAAGGACCCCGTCGCCGCCGCCCAGTCGACCTACGTCATCGATTCCGACGGCGGGCGCGGTATCGGCGCCAATCTGAAGTCGGAGCGGGCGGCGTGAGCGACCTTCTCGACACCCTGCCCTACGCCCGGTTCCTGGGCCTGGCGACGGCGCGCGACGGAGACGTCCTGACCGTCACCATGCCCTTCGCCGACCACCTGATCGGCAACCCGCTGCTGCCCGCCCTGCACGGCGGCTCGACGGCGGCGATGCTGGAGCTGACCGCCATCGCCCAGGTGGCGCTGATCTGGCCGCGTCTGCGCCTGCCTCGTCCGATCACGGTCACGACGGCCTATCTACGCTCCGGCCGCCCGCAGGACGTGCACGCGCGCGCCCGCATCTCGCGCGCCGGCCGCCGCGTGGCCCATGTCCTCGCCGAGGCCTGGCAGGACGACCCCGCCCAGCCGATCGCCAGTCTCACGGCCCATTTCTCGCTCGACGACAACTCTGCATTGTAGTCATTAACCACTCATGCTTGTGTTCTGCTGTGGCGCTTGGCCACGGAGGGAACAGCATGACCAGACAGACCATCAGCGCGACCGTCGCCGCCCGGCTTCACTCGGCCGAGGCCGCGATCGACGCGGCGCTCGCCGAGACCGCCCAGCTCGCCGCGCTCCTGCCGGCCGCCCGGACCGAGGCCTATCTCTCGGCCGTCACCGGCCAGAAGGCCTTCGACGGCGCTGCCGCCTCCGTCGCCGCCCTGGCCGAGGCCCGCGCGCGGATCGTCGACACCCACAACGCCCTGGCCGCGGTGGCTCGCAAGATGGGTCTGGAGACCGTGGCCGTCGGAATTCTCGACAAGCCCGAGGACGAACCGCCCCACGGCGGGGGCGTAGAAACGTCCGCCTTGCCACAGGTTAACAAATCACTGTCAAGTTCGCTCTAGACGTGTTAAGGTTCCCTTTACCATCTATTTCGTTGGGAAAGGGGTTACACAATGGATCGCAAGGAAGTCGTCCACGGCGTGGCGAACGAACTGCACGCTACCGAAGCGTCGGTCGACGCCGCCATCACCCAGGCGACCACGCTCGTCCAGTCGATGATCGGCGCCCGCACGATGCTGAAGCTGTCGCCGACCGTGGCGGCCGACTCGCAAGCCAAGGCGATGGCCGCCATCGCCGCCCTTTCCGAGGCTCGCGAGGCTCTGGTGGCCTGCCACCACGAGCTGGCCAAGGATCACCGTCGTCTGGGCCTCGGCGCCTACGCCGTCGGCATCCTCGACAAGTCCGACGACTGGGACGCCGGCCGTCCTCCGGGCGTGACCAATCTGGACGACCACCGCGCCGCGTGAATTCGCCGTAATCCACTGAGCTTCAGTAGTTCGTAAGGAAGACTCGAAGCATCATGTCCCCGCGTCCCACTCGGCGCGGGGATTTTGCTATGCTTGACACCAAGTGGTCGCAGCTTGGGTTGCTGCCGGTTGTGATGATCGGGGTCTTCGCCTTCTGGAAAGGCGGAGAACTAGAGCGCTTCGCCATGGGCGCCTGGGTGTTAGGCTGGATGGCGGCCATGCTGATCCAAGGCGACACGGAGCTATATCTCGGCTTTCAGCTCGGCCTGTTTCTCTTGGACTGCGCCATGCTTGCGGTCTTTACTGGCCTGGCTTGGCGCTATCGTCGGTCTTGGCCTGTGTGGGCTGCAGCCTGCCAATTGGTGGTCCTGACCGCCCACCTCGCCTTTCCTCTCGCCCGAGCAGCCTCGATCACGGCGTTTTACACCGTGCTGAACCTCGCCGGTTACGGCATCCTGCTCGCCATCGGCGTGGGCACCTTCTGGGCGTGGCAGGACCGCCGGGCGGCGGGGCTGGAATAGGCTTTCATTCCTAGGTAAGAGGGGAGCGGGCGACGGTCCGCCCGCGATTCGGCGCGTCATGCCCCTCTCCCATCACCGCCTCTGGTCCGCCCTCGACGGTCTCGCCCGCCGCGAGGGCCTGTCGCCGTCCGGCCTGGCGCGCAAGGCGGGTCTCGACCCGACCGCCTTCAATCCCTCCAAGCGCTTCGGTCCCGGCCGCCCTCCCCGGCCGCGCTGGCCCTCGACCGAAAGCCTGAACCGCATTCTGGAGGTCACCGACACGACCCTGGCCGAGTTCGCGGCGCTGGCCGAGGACGCGGCGCCCCGCGTCGCCACGGCGCCGTTGATCGGCATGGCCCAGGCCGGCCATGACGGCTTCTTCGACGACGCGGGCCTGCCCACGGGCGAAGGCTGGGATCAGACCGATCTGCCGGCACCGACCGACAGCCTGTTCAGCCTGCGGATCTCCGGCGACTCCATGGCGCCGCTGTATCGGGAGGGCGACCGCGTCCTGGTCGATCGCGATCGCACAGATGTTCGTCGCGGCGACCGCGTCGTGGTCCGCACCCAATCCGGCGAAACCCTGGCCAAGGAGATCGGCGCCCTGACGGCGCGCCAGGTCACCCTCCTGTCGATCAATCCCGCCTATCCGCCCCGCGACGTGCTTCGAGCCGACATCGCCTGGATGGCGCGTATCCTCTGGGTCAGTCAGTAGTCGACACGCCAAAGGCCGCCCCTCTCGGGACGGCCTCCAGCCTTGGGCGGGTTCAGCATACGGATCGGTCGCCCGACGTCAGCGCCTTAGTACGGCTGGACGTAGTTGGCGTTCACCCAGCCGCCGCCCGCGATCTGGACCCATTCGCCCTGGGAGCCGATGGCGGTGAAGGGCTGGCCGGCCGACAGGCTGCCCGCCTGACGGTAGCTGGTGCCCGGACCCGACCGAATCCGCAGATTGGTCGCGGCGCGGTACTGGGCGCCAGAGCTGTTCACCTGGGCGTTGGCCCGGGCGCGCTGCTGGTTGCAGCCAATGTAGGACCCGGCCGCGGCGCCGGCGCCGGCGCCGACCACGGTGCCGATGGTGCGCTCGTTGCGCGCCAGGTTGGAGCCCACGATGCCGCCCAGCACGGCGCCGATAGCGGCCCCCACCTGCTGACGGCCGCCGGGGGCGTCGCAGTTGGTGATGCCGTTGGCCTGCGCCATCGAGGCGGTCGGGACGGCGGTGACCAGAGCCGCCAGGGCGGCGGCGGTGGCCAGCGAGGTGTTCACAATCTTCGACATGTCTCTCTCCTGTCATCGAGGTTCGTCGATGCAGGACACAATGCCTGACGCCGCTTACGGCTCCGCTGAACGGCTCGTTGTTTTCGGTTCATGTTTGGGGGCTACCGCTCGCGACGCGGTCGCTCGCTGCTTGAGCCCGAACAGCGCCGCCTACCTGGCCAGCTCCCCCCGTGCGCCCGCCTCGATCAGTTCGATCGTCTGCGGCAGGCCGTAGATCGCCGCGAACGAGCCGAATCTCGGCCCCTGAGACGCGCCCAGCAGGACTTCGTACAGCGCCCCGAACCACGCCCGCAGCGGCTCGAAGGCGTGCGCCTTGCCCACCGCATAGACCTCGTTCTGGACCGTCTCGCCATCGGTCGTGTCCGCCGGCAGGGCCTTCAGCCGCTCCGCCAGATCCAGCAAGGCCGCGGCTTCCGCCTCCGTCGGCGCCCGATACGCCTTCGTCGGCCGCACGAAGTCCTCGTAGTAGTTCAGCGCCCGGTCCATCAGCTGATCGAGCACGGGCTCGCTCGCAGGCGTCGCTTCGGGCAGATACTTGGCCATATAGGCCCACAGCTGGTCCTTGTTCGACGCATTGGCCACGCCGACAAGGTTCAGCAGCAGGGCGAACGACACCGGCGAAGCGACCTCCGGCGGATCGCCCGCGTGGATCGACCAGACGGCGTTGTCGATCCGCTTCGCCGGCTCCTGCGTCCGGTACTGCTCGATGAAGCTCAGATAGTCGTCGATGGCGCGCGGAATGACGTTGAAGTGCAGGCTCTTGGCCGACTTCGGGCTCTGGAACATGTACCACGACAGGCTCTCGGGCGTGCCGTAGCGCAGCCACTGCTCCATGGTCAGGCCGTTGCCCTTGGACTTGGAGATCTTCTTGCCCTCGATGTCGAGGAAGAGCTCATAGTTGAAGCCCTCCGGCGGCACGCCGCCCAGCGCGCGACAGATCTTGCCGCTCTCGCGCACGCTCTCGATCAGGTCCTTGCCCGACATCTCGTAATCGACGTCCAGCGCCGTCCAGCGCATGGCCCAGTCCGGCTTCCACTGCAGCTTCACATGGCCGCCGGTCACCGGAACCTCGGTGCGCCCGCCTGCCGGGTCGTCGAAGACGATCGTGCCGTTCTCGACATTCCGCTCCAGCGTCGGCACCTGCAGCACATGGCCGGTGATGGGGCTGATCGGCAGGAACGGCGAATAGGTCGCCCGCCGCTCCTCGCCCAGCGTCGGCAGCATGATCGCCATGACGGCGTCGAACCGCTCCAAGAGCGTCAGCAGCGTCGCGTCGAACCGGCCAGAGCGATAGGTCTCGGTCGAGCTCATGAACTCATAGTCGAAGCCGAAACCGTCCAGGAACGCCCGCAGGCGCGCGTTGTTGTGCGCCCCGAAGCTGTCGTGCGTACCGAACGGATCACGCACCTTCGTCAGCGGCAGGTGAAGGTCCGCCTTCAGCATCTCCGGGTTCGGCACGCCCTCCGGAACCTTCCTCAGCCCGTCCATGTCGTCGGAAAACGCCACCAGCCGCGTCGCCCAGTGATCGCCAGTCAGCGCGCGAAAGGCGTTGCGCACCATGGTCGTGCGCGCAACCTCGCCGAAGGTGCCCATGTGCGGCAGCCCCGACGGCCCGTATCCGGTCTCCAGCAGCACGGGCCGGTTCAGCGCCTCGAACGTCGCAAGGGCCTCATCGGCCTTGCCCGCGTCGATCAGCAGCTTGGCCGCGTCCCGCTCCGCGTCCGACAGTCGCTTCTTCAGCACATGGTTCAGGAGGGCGCGCGCCTGCTCAAAAGGCCAGGACTTGGCCTCGCGGGCCAGGGGGACGAGATCGGTCAGCATGGGCGCGGGTTTGGCGGTTGCGGGCCAGCGGGTCAACTTTGCGGTGGAATGTCACGCCGCTGTTGATTCCTTCATCGGCGCGTGGCCTAGCCCCCACCCATGAAGACCGCCGACTTCGACTTCGACCTGCCCGAGGACCGCATCGCGCTGCGCCCCGTCGAGCCGCGCGACAGCGCGCGCCTGCTGGTGGTGAAGGACGGCGGGCTCGACGACCGCATCGTCCGCGACCTTCCCGACCTGCTCCAGCCCGGGGACGCCCTGGTCTTCAACGACACCCGCGTCATCCCCGCCCGCCTGTCGGGTGTGCGCACCCGCCCCGGCCCGGACGGCGAGCCTCTGACCGTCGAGGTCGAGGCCACCCTGCATCACCGCGACGCGCCCGACGCCTGGTCCGCCTTCATGAAGCCCGGCAAGCGGCTGAAGCCCGGCGACCGCGTCCGCTTCGGCGCGACCCCCAACGCCACCTGCGACCTCGGCCGGCTGGACGCCCTCGTCGAAGCCAAGGGCGAAGACGGCCTGGTCACCCTGCGCTTCGACCTCGCCGGCCCGGCGCTTGACGACGCCATCCGCGCCGTCGGCGTCATGCCGCTTCCCCCCTACATCGCCGCCAAGCGCCCCGAGGACGACCGCGACCGCTCTGACTACCAGACCGTCTACGCCGCCCACGACGGCTCTGTCGCCGCCCCCACCGCGGGCCTCCACTTCACGCCCGCCCTGCTCGACGCCTTGCGCGCTCGCGGCGTCACCACCCACGCCGTGACCCTCCACGTCGGCGCCGGCACCTTCCTGCCGGTCAAGGCGGATGACACCGCCGATCACCGCATGCACAGCGAATGGGGCACGGTGTCGGAGGAGACCGCATCCGCCCTCAACGCCGTCCGCGCGCGGGGCGGCCGCATCGTCTGCGTCGGCACCACCTCGCTCCGCCTTCTGGAATCCGCCGCCACGCCCGACGGCGTCATTCAGCCCTTCCACGGCGACACGGCCATCTTCATCACGCCGGGCTACGCCTTCCGTGCGGTGGACCTCCTGATGACCAACTTCCACCTCCCGAAGTCGACGCTGTTCATGCTGGTCAGCGCCTTCGCCGGGCTGGAGACCATGAAGACCGCCTACGCCCACGCGATCTCGACCGGCTACCGCTTCTACTCCTACGGCGACGGCTCCCTGCTGTTCCGCGCGTAACGCGCCTCTCCCTCCCCGACACGGGGTCGACGAAGGCTCGCATGCGAGCCGAGGAGGTGGTCGCGCGGCGACCGGGTGGGCGCGGCCACTGTTCTCCTCTCCGTGCATCCCGGCGAAGGCCGGGGTCCAGAAGCAAACTCGGCGGCCGGGACAGACCGCACCGTTCGCCGCTCGATGCAGCGGAGTCTGTGATCTGGACCCCGGCCTTCGCCGGGGTGCACGGTGAGTTTGGGCGCGCTGTTTTTCTCAATCATCCGACGACGCCGGGATTCTGCGCGGAAAAACAACGCCCCTCTCGATTGAGGCCCGCCGACCGCGCCCGCATATCCGGGTGTGTTACCCTCGCCCTCGGTTCCGTCGCTTGGGAAGGGCGCAAGGCCTTGCGAGCTTGCTGCGGCGGGAGCGGTTGGAGCGGGAGCTCCCGAGGTCCAGCGACCGGAGATCGTCCCAAGGGGGCGTCCATCCGGCCTCCGGGCGGAGGGGGTGGCGTGGGCTCTTCGGGGCTCGGCGATAAGGCGTCAGGCAGAAGACCGGGCGCGTTCAGGGGATCGGCTTTCGCAAGCACGCCGACCTTCCCGCCGGAGGCGTCAGTAGCGGCGAGGCTCTAACAGAGCCGTTGGTCCCCGGTCAGTCGTGTCCGAACGACGCGGGGCCGCCCGCTTCCGAGCAGACCAGCCGCGCGGAGCAGTCGTCTTTCGCCGAAACACCAGACCCATACGGTCTCCGGGCGAAGGCCCGGCTGCTCCGCCCGCCCTTCCCACCCGTTCACAGCGGAAGAGCGTCGACGCATGCCCGGCCGCCCTTGACCTCGTCGGCGGGGCGTCGTGATCTCCCCTCCCCTTCGACAAGCCGGGTCTGTCCCATGCGTCTCGCCGCTTCCGCCTGCCTCGCCGCCCTCCTGCTCGCCGCAGGCCCGGCCCTTTCACAGACGGCGACGCCGAACACGCCGAACATCGGCGGCTTTCCCGACAGTCCGCCGATCCCCGCTCCGACCAACCCGACCTACCCCGGCGTCATCCGCTACGAGGTCGACGCCACCGACTACGACCGACACATCGTCGCGGTGCGCCAGGTCATCCCCGTTTCGGGTCCCCGCATCACCCTGCTCTATCCCAAGTATCTGCCCGGCAACCACGCCATCTCCGGCCCGATCCAGCTGCTCGGCGGCCTGACCGTCGTCGCCAACGGTCAGGAGATCGACTGGCGGCGTGACGCCGTCGACCCCTACGCCTTCCACATCGAGATCCCGGCGGGCGCCAGCGAGCTGGAGGTCTCCTTCCAGTGGTTGACGCAGTCCGACAACGCCAACTGGCGCGTGGTCATGACGCCGCGGATGATGAACCTGCAGTTCGAGAAGGCCCTGCTCTACCCCGCCGGCTATGCCTCCACCGGCATCACCTTCGCCCCGTCCGTACGCCTGCCCGACGGCTGGAACTACGGCGTGTCGCTGCGCACCAGATCCTTCGAGAACGGCCTCGCCACCTTCGAGCCTGTGAACCTCTACACCCTGGCCGACAGCCCAATGTTCGCGGGCCTGCACTATCGCCAGGTCGAGATCGATCCCGAGGGCGACGACGTCTATCTGAACATCGTTGCCGACGAGGCGGCCAACCTCGCCGCCACGCCAGAGCAGATCGGCTACTACGAAAACCTCATCACCCAGGCTGATCGCCTGTTCGGGTCACGCCATTTCGACCGCTACGACTTCCTGCTGGGCCTGACCAACCAGATGGGCGGCATCGGGCTCGAGCATCACCGCTCCTCCGAGAACACCCACGCGCCCAACTTCTTCACCTCGTGGAACAGCCACGCGGGCGGGCGCGCCCTGCTGCCCCACGAATACGTCCACTCCTGGAACGGCAAGTTCATGCGGCCGGCCGACGAGCTGACCGCCAACTACAATGTGCCGACCGAGAACAGCCTGATGTGGGTCTATGAGGGCCAGACGGAATACTGGGGCGACGTGCTGTCGGCCCGCACCGGCCTGCACACCAAGGCCCAGGCCCTGGTCCTGATCGCCGATCGCGCGGCCTTCTATCAGAACCAGCCCGGCCGCCGCTGGCGGAACCTCCAGGACGTCAACAACCACAATCTGCTCGGCTATCGCGTGCCCGGCCAGTGGACGTCGTGGATGCGAGGTACCGGCGACTACTACGACGAAGCCGCCCTGATCTGGCTGGACGTCGACACCCTGATCCGCGAACGGTCCGGCGACCGGCGCTCGCTGGACGATTTCGCGCGGACCTTCTTCTCGCCGGAGGGCTCGGACGGCGACTGGACCCCGCGCGGATACACCTTCGACGACGTGGTCGCCGCCCTCAACGCCGTCGAGCCCTACGACTGGGCGACCTTCCTGCGCGATCGTCTGGACGCCGACGGACCGGACGCCCAGGCGCCGCTGGATGGCCTGGAGCGAGGCGGCTACCGTCTGGTCTACGTCGAGGAGCCGAACGCCGACGAGAAGGCGGTCCACTCCAACTGGGGTTCGGACTTCCGCTATTCTCTGGGCTTCTCGCTGAGCGGCGCCAACAACCGCATCACCGCCATCCGTTGGGGCGGCCCCCTGTTCGAGGCCGGCATCGGCGCAGGCTGGGACCTGCTGGCCGTGGGCGACCGCGCCGGCAGCGCCGAGGCCCTGCGCGAAGCCGTCACCGCCGCCAAGGGCGGGACCGATCCCATCCGCCTGACTCTGAGGAACGGCCAGCGCGTCCGCACCGTCGAACTCGCCTACCACGACGGCCTCCGCTACCCGCGCCTAGAGCGGATCGAGGGCGCCCGCGACCGCCTCGGCGACATCCTGACGGCGCGGAGGCGGTGACAAACGAAAAGGGCCGGGGTTTCCCCCGGCCCTTCCAATAGTCAACGAGCGAAACCGCCCTCAAGCAGCGAGACTCCGCAAGCCTCGCGTTAGGGCGACAAGCCTGCTTACTTGACCTGCACCTTGGCGCCGGCTTCCGTGAGCTTCTTGGCGATCTCGTCGGCCTGTTGCTTCGAGACGTTCTCGACGACGTTCTGCGGAGCGCCTTCGACCAGGTCCTTGGCTTCCTTCAGGCCCAGGTCCGACCGCACGCCACGGACTTCCTTGATGACGTTGATCTTCTTGTCGCCGCCGTCCAGCAGGACGACGGTGAACTCGGTCTGCTCTTCACCGGCCGGGGCGGCGTCGCCACCGCCAGCGGCCGCGCCGCCGGCCGGCATGGCCATGGCCACCGGAGCGGCGGCGGAGACGCCCCACTTCTCTTCCAGCAGCTTCGAGAGTTCGGCGGCTTCGAGGACGGTCAGCGAGGACAGGTCTTCGACGATCTTGGACAGGTCAGCCATGTCAGTTTTCCTTCGGGGAATGGGTAGGTTTCAGAGAGAGATATGCGGAGATGGAAGGTCGGCTTACGCCGCGTCCTTGGTGGCGTAGGCGTTGAACACACGAGCCAGCTGGCCCGCCGGCGCCTGCAGCACGCCGGCGATCTTGGTCGCGGGCGCGTTGATGAGGCCGATGAGCGAGGCGCGGATTTCGTCCAGCGACGGCAGCTTGGAGAGGCTCTCCACGCCCTTCGCATCGACGACGGTCTCGCCCATGAAGCCGCCGACGATCACGAACTTGTCGTTGCCCTTGGCGAACTCGGTCGAGACCTTGGCCGCCGTGGCCGGATCGTTGGCGTAGGCGATGCCCACCGGGCCCTTGAACAGGCCGCGATAGGCGCTGGCTTCGTCGGCTTCGAGGGCCTTCAGCGCCAGGCGGTTCTTGACCACCTTGAATGCGCCGCCGGCCGAGCGAAGCCGCCCGCGCAGGTCTTCCATTTCCGCAACGGTCAGACCCAGGTTGTGGGTCACGACCACGCTGCCGGCCTCGGCGAAGACGCCTTTCAGCGTTTCGATCGACTCGGCCTTCTGTGCGCGATCCATTGCGGTCTCCAGTCTTGAACTCGGCGCCGGGACGAGCCCCGACGCCGTATGGCCGAAGCGCCGGGCATCGCTGCACAGCGTTCAGGCCGGTCGTATTGTCCGAAGGAAGCGTCCGACATCGTCCATCCCGGATCACGGGTCGACGACTGTCATCTCACATCCCCATCTCCCCACGGCGCCGGAGGGCTCTCCAGCATTTACGGCAAGGGTGGCCCCCTCGCCCCGAAGTTCTCGGACAGGTCCGCCGGACCGGGGTCCGACGGGAAGGCGCGCTCTATACACGGCGACGCGCAAAACTCAACCCCGGCTCAGAGCGCGATCAGGCCGAGCCCCATCAATCCGCTGACCGCGAGGATCGTCGGCATCGCCCACCCGGACCGCCAGCGCCACGCCACGACCGCAGCCGCCAAGGCGATCGCCGTCAGCAGCCAACCGCTGTCCGACCCCTTAATCAGCCCGAACGCCAACTGCGCCGCCGTCGCCGCGATCAGTCCGACCGCCCCTGCCGCTACGCCGTCCAGAAGCACCCTCAGACGCCGATCGTCGATCACAGCTTCCAGTCTGTCGTAAAAGATCAGCGAAAACGCGAACGCCGGCAGGAACACCCCTGCCGTCATGGCCAGCGCCCCCCAGAACCCGCCGGCGACATAGCCCACGAAGGTCGTGAAAATGATCAGCGGCGCCGGGAGCACCCCCGACAGCGCCAATCCGTCCAGGAACTGCCCGTCGCTCATCCAGCCGCGTCCGCTCGCGTCCTGGCGCACCAGGGGGATGGCCGTATAGGCGCCGCCGAAGGTCAATAGGCCTGCCTTCAGCCCGCTGGCGAACAGCAGGAGCAGACCCGCCTGTCCCGGCCCGCTCGCCGCCAACCCCTGCGAGACCTGCCCGAGGCTATCATCAGAGATGCGGACGAAGACGGTGCCGACGATCGCCGCCAGAGCGAGCACCACCAGAGCCGCGCGGGCACGCCCCAGCCCCACCAGCCCGTGCGCGACCGCCGCCGCGATCAGGATGATCCAGAAGTTCACGCCCAGCAGCGACGCGACCGCCGCCCCGACGCCCAGGCCGACCAGCCAGCGGCTGGTCATCACGTGTCGCCCGATCCGGGGAACAGCGCACAGCACCAGCCCGACCACGCCCGCCTGCACGCCCAGCAGGGCCGCCGCCAGCCTCGGCTCGCTCAGGTCGATGCGGAAATACAGCCACCCCAGCGCCAGCATCAGCACGAGGCCCGGCAGCATGAAGCCGAGCCCGGCCAGCAGCCCGCCGATCCGCCCCCTCGCCCGCATGCCCAGATGCACGCACAGCTCGTGCGCCTCCGGCCCCGGCAAGGCCTGCATGACGGCCAGCAGCCGGTTGAAGCGCGTGCTGGAAATCCACCGGTCTCGCTCGACCAGTTCGCGGCGGATCATGGCGATCTGCGCCACCGGCCCGCCGAAGGCCCGGACGCCGAACGACAGGAACCGCAGGAACAGCGGGGCCAGCCCCATCCTCGGGGGCGCGGCATCCTCGACGGAGCGGATCGTTTCGGCCATGGCGTCCTCCTTCGCGCCCTGCGGCGCGTCCGGGAACGGGCCTTGGAGGCGAACCCCGTGGGAGGCCGACCTCTGTCAGCGGGCGCCCGCGTCGGCCCGCAAGCGCACCCTAGCCGCACCGCCAGCCAGAAAAAAGGGCGGCGACCCTGCGGCCGCCGCCCTTCATCTCCTGGTGCCTTGCGGCGATCAGGCGTTCAGCGAGGCTGGATCGACCTTCACGCCCGGGCCCATCGTGGACGACAGGCTGATGCGCTTCACATAGGTGCCCTTGGCGCCCGACGGCTTAGCCTTGACCAGGGCGTCGACGATCGCCTTGACGTTGGCTTCCAGCGCGTCCTGGGTGAACGAGGCCTTGCCGATGCCGGCGTGGACGATGCCCGCCTTCTCGACGCGGAACTCCACGGCGCCGCCCTTGGCGTCCTTGACGGCCTGGCCGACGTTCGGTGTCACGGTGCCGACCTTGGGGTTCGGCATCAGGCCGCGCGGGCCCAGCACCTTACCCAGACGACCCACCAGGGCCATCATGTCGGGTGACGCGATCACGCGGTCGAAGTCCATCAGGCCGCCGTTGATCTGCTCGTACAGATCCTCGGCGCCGACGTATTCGGCCCCGGCGGCGCGGGCTTCCTCGGCCTTGGCGTCCTTGGCGAAGACGGCGACGCGGACGTCGCGGCCGGTGCCGGACGGCAGGTTCACCACGCCGCGGACCTGCTGGTCGGCGTGACGCGGGTCGACGCCCAGGTTGACGGCGATCTCGATCGACTCGTCGAACTTGGCCTTGGCGTTCTCCTTGACGGCCTTGATGGCGGCGTCGAAGGGCAGCAGGGCCTCACGGTCGACGTTCCAGGCCTGGATGCGCTTGGGTTGCTTGGCCATGTCTTAGCCCTCCACCACGTTCAGGCCCATCGCGCGGGCGGAGCCTTCGATGATCTTGGCCGCGGCCTCGACGTCGTTGGCGTTCAGATCCTTCATCTTCTTCTCGGCGATCTCGCGCAGCTGGGTGCGGGTGATCTTGCCGACCGTCTCGCGGCCCGTCAGCTTGGCGCCCGAGGTGATGCCCGCGGCCTGCTTGAGGTAGTGGGTCGCCGGCGGCGTCTTGGTGACGAAGGTGAAGCTCTTGTCCTGATAGACGGTGATCACCGTCGGCAGGGGCGTGCCCTTCACTTCCTTCTCGGTGCGGGCGTTGAACTCCTTGACGAAGCCCATGATGTTAACGCCGCGCTGACCCAGGGCCGGCCCGATCGGCGGCGACGGGGTCGCAGAGCCCGCGGGCACCTGCAGCTTGATATAGCCCAGAATCTTCTTGGCCATCGGTCTCTCCTATAAAGCGGCGAACTCAATCGCCACGGATGAGCCGTGGTGCGGCATGGCGGCCTCCCACGGATTTCCCTTGGCCCGAAGGCGAAGGAGGCGGGCGTGTAGCAGGGTGGAGGCGGTGGCGCAACGTTTCTCCCTCCCCGGCACGGGGAGGGTGGCTGAGCCCAGCGAAGCCGGGTGGGGGCGGCCGGGCGATCCAGACTCCAGACAGCAGAAAGGCGGCTCGTCGCCGAGCCGCCCCCACCCGGCGCTCCGCGCCTGCCCTCCCCGTGCCGGGGAGGGAGAAGCTTACGCCGCGACCTTCTCCACCTGGCTGTACTCCAGGTCGACCGGCGTGGGACGGCCGAAGATCGACACCGCGACCCGCAGGCGGGCGGCGTCCTCGTCGACGCTCTCCACCTGGCCGTCGAAGCTGGCGAAGGGGCCGTCGATGACCTTGACGGTCTCGCCGATATCGAAGCGGATCGTGGGCTTGGGACGCTCGACGCCCTCTTCCACGGCGCCGATGATGTTCTGGACCTCGCGCTCGCTGACCGGCAGCGGCTTGGTGCCGCCGGCTGCGCCCAGGAAGCCCGTGACCTTGGGCGTGTCCTTGACGAGGTGATAGGCGTCGTCTGTCAGGTCCATCTTCACCAGCACATAGCCGGGGAAGAACTTGCGCTCGGAGTTGACCTTCCGGCCACGACGGATCTCGACGACGTCCTCGGTCGGCACCAGGATCTCGGAGAAATACTCCTCCAGCCCCCGCTGCTTGGCCTGGTCGCGGATGTGCTGGGCGACCTTCTTCTCGAAGTTCGAATAGGCGTGGACGATGTACCACTTGTGGCGCGGGTTGGCCGGAGCCTTCGTTTCGAGCGCTGCATCCGTCACGGGCGCGATCCTTCTTGTCTTTATTGGCCGATGGCGAGGATGAAGGTGGAGAGGTAGCCGAGCACCCAGTCCACGATCCAGAAGAAGGCCGCCGCGATGGCCACCATGATGAAGACCATCACCGAGGTGATCCAGGTCTCCTTCCGGCTCGGCCAAACGATCTTGCGCCCCTCGGCGCGGACCTGGCTGAAGAACTGGGCCGGGCTGGTCTTCTTCTTGGGCGCCGCGTCGTCGACGGTGACCGTGGCGCCTGCGGCCTGCGCGGCGACTTGCGGCCGCGCGCCGGCCGCCGGGTTTCCGGTGCGGCGTCCGCCTGTGAACCTGGACTTGGCCATCGTCTACGGGGTCTCTTCTAACGCGTGTTCCGTCCCCGCAGATGGGAAGCCAGGGCCTGCGGGAACAGAGGGAAAAATGGCAGGAGTTGGGGGACTCGAACCCACGACCCCCGGTTTTGGAGACCGGTGCTCTACCAACTGAGCTAAACTCCTAGACAAAACAGAACGCGCCGTGGGGGCGAACCCATCGGCGCGTCGGTTCGCCAGACCGGGGGCTATGCCTGACCCGGCTGGCGTTTTCAAGGCCAATCCTCCCCCCTTGGGGGAGGTGGATGCGGAGCGAAGCGCAGCAGACGGAGGGGGGCAACTTCTACCGAGAACCTAGTCCTCGAACCGCGCCGCGTTGGCCTCGGCTTCGTCTTCGGGCTTCACCACCTGACGGAACAAGAGCTTGTCGATGCGGCGGTCGTCCATGTCGATGACCTCGACCTCGAAGCGGCCGAGCTGCAGCACCTCCCCCTCCTCCGGCACGCGCGACAGCTGGTGCAGCACCAGGCCGGCGATGGTGTGGAAGCCCTCGTGCTCGCCGAAGTCCTCACCCAGGTCGTCGGCCAATTCATCCAGGTCCATCTGGCCGTCGACCAGCCAGGTGCCGTCCTCGCGCTGGCGGATCATCTGCTCGGCGTCGTCGTGACCCTCGTCGAAGTCGCCGGCGATCATCTCCAGCAGGTCGGTCGCCGTCACCACGCCCTCGAAGGCGCCGAACTCGTCGACCAGGAAGGCCATGTGGACCTTGGACGACTTCAGGATCTCCAGCGCCTTAAGGACCGAGGTCGACTGCGGGATGAAGGCCGGCGTCTGCACCAGCTTCTCGACGTTGAACTCGCCATTATCCAGCAGGCTGTCGAGCAGGTCCTTCTTGTGGACCACGCCGATCGGGTTATCGACGTCGTTCTCGCGCGCCACGACGATCCGCGAATACGGACAGGTGCGGATTTCCTCGCGCAGCTGCTCCTCGGTGTCGTCAAGAGCGATCCAGAATACCTCGTGGCGCGGCGTCATGGCCACGCGGATCGGGCGGTCGCCGAGCGTCAGGATCTCCTCGATCATGACCTGCTCCTCCGGCTCGATCAGACCCGACGCCGTGCCCTCGGCGATCATGGTCTCGACCTCCTCCTGGGTGACGTCGGAGCCGTCACGGTCCTTGACCCCCATGATCTTGAGGATGCCCGAGGTCGACGCCGTCAGAAGCGCCACGAAGGGATGCAGCACGATCGCCAGGGTCGAGATCGGCCCGGCCGTCTTGGCCGCGATCGATTCGGGGAAGATCAGCGCCAGCCGCTTGGGCACCAGCTCGCCCACGATCAGGGACACATAGGTGATGCCCACCACGACCACGGCGGTCGAGGCGATCTCGGCCCAGGCCGTGGTCATCGGAAACGCGGTTTCGATGATGCGCGTCAGCTCCCCCGCGATGGCGGCCTGACCGTAGGCGCCGGCCAGAATGCCGATCAGGGTGATGCCGACCTGCACGGCCGACAGGAAGTGGGTCGGATCTTCCGACAGCTTCAGCGCGGCGCGCGCGCCCCGGTCGCCGCGCTCGGCCCGGCTCTGCAGCTTGGATTTGCGCGATGAGACGACCGCCAGCTCGGTCATGGCGAACAAGCCGTTGAGCACCACGAGGAGCAGAACGACGACAATGGCGATGGCTAACATCTAGGAGGGGTAGGCCCGGCGCGGCGCGACAGTCGGCGTCCGCTGTTCGTCCCTAGCCGAATGCAGCGGCTTTCGCCACGATTTCCTTGGCCCAAGCGTCCTGGGACGGAAGGATCAGTCGGTTCGGCCGGCCTCGACCGAGCCATAGGCCCCGCGCGAGCCGTCGTCGGCGTTCGCGCAGGCCGAGACGCCCAGCAGGGTGCCGATGAAAAGACCGATGTGCAGCGCGCGTCGCATGGGAGGACTGGTTACCAAATTCCTAACGTCCGTAACGAACGTAGAAGCCGGTTCGCGGTTCACTGCAAGCGCGCGCCCCAACCGGTTGTGCGGAACGGTAAACGCCGGGCGCGGGTTGATGCGGCTCCAGTCCGCCGTGAGTTCCTCCTATGCGTCGCCTGCCCGTGCTTCTCGTCTCCGCCGCCCTCGCCCTGTCTCTCGCCGCCTGCGGAGCCCCCGACCCGGAAAGGAATGAACAGCCGGCCGCCGTCCCGACCGCGCCCGCACCCTCGACTCCGGCCGGAGCCCTGTCCCGCCAGACCATAGAAGGCGCCGTCTGGTCCGAGGCGTCGGCCGCGACCGCGGCCCCCACCGAAACCGCGCCCGCCCAGGACGCGCCTCGCGAAACCCCGCGGCCCGAGATCATCCGCGCCCAGATTCTGCTGGATCGCGCCCGTTTCTCACCCGGCATCGTCGATGGGTTCGGCGGCGACAACACCCGCCAGGCCGTCGCCGCCTTCGAGGAAGCCAACGACCTGCCCGTCGACGGCGCCCTGGACGCCCAGGTCTTCGCCCGCCTGACCGAGGGCGCCGCCCCGGTCCTGACCGACCACGTCATCACGGCCCAGGACGTCGCCGGCCCCTTCGCGCCGGTGCCTGCCGACCTCGAAGCCATGGCGGCGATGCGGACCGTCGGCTACGCCAGCCCGCGCGAGGCCCTGGCCGAGCGCTTCCACGTCAGCGAAAGCGTGCTCGCCGCGCTCAACCCCGGCGTGGATTTCGCCCGCGTCGGCCAGACCATCGTGGTCCCCGCCGTCTCGGTCGCACCCTTGCCCGAGGTCTCCCGCATCGTCATCGACAAGGCCGAGAGCTCGCTGCGCGCCTTCGACGCCGACGGCCGGCTGCTGGCCTTCTATCCCGCCACCATCGGCAGCCCGGAACGGCCCGCTCCTTCAGGCCGCCTGACGGTGCTCGGCGTCGCGCCCGAGCCCAACTACACCTACGATCCTGAACGGGTCAGCTACGACCGCGGCGACCGAAAGCTCGTGATCCCTGCAGGCCCGAACAACCCGGTCGGCTCGGTCTGGATCGACCTATCGCGCGACACCTACGGCATCCACGGCACGCCCGATCCGTCCAAGATCGCCAAGACCCAGTCCAACGGCTGCGTCCGCCTGACCAACTGGAGCGCCGAACAGCTCGCCGCCTCGGTCAGGCCGGGTGTCGAGGTGGTCTTCACCTAGGCCAGGAGCGACCTACCGCAGCGTCCCCGTCAGACGGCGTCCCTGGCGTTCGATCGTGACCTCGGAGGCCCCGAGACGGGCGAGCGCCTGTGGCGAGGTCACAACCCGTCCGTTAACCTCGCGGACCAGGTCCCCTGGCCGCAGGCCCGCGCGCGCCGCGTAACTGCCGCGCTGCACCGAAGTGATCAGCAGTCCCGTGGCGAAGGGATCGCCTCCGAGGCGATCGGCCAGCGCCGGGTTCAGCGCCGCGATCTGGGCGCCGGAGAAGGGGCCGTCCTGGATCAGCAGGCCGTCGCCCTTGGCGTCGCCGGGCAGGGTCTGGACCCGCGCGTTGATCGTCTGGGTTCGCCCGTCGCGGACGACCGAGACGGCGACGCTCTCGTTGGGGCTCTTGGTGCCCACGCGGAAGTTCAGGCCGCTCTGGTCATTGACTTCGGCGCCGTCGATGGCGGTGATGACATCGCCTTCGCGCAGGCCGGCGCGGTCGCCCGGGCCGCCCTGATAGAGCTCGGTGACGATCAACCCTTGCGGTCGCGACAGGCCAAGCGAGCGGGCGATGGCCGCGGTGACGCTCTCGCCCTTCACGCCCAGCCAGGGGCGCACGACCATGCTTTCGCCGCCCAGCGCGCTGTCGACCACGCGCCGCACCATCGAGGCCGGAACGGCGAAGCCGACGCCCGCCGAGGAGCCCGAGCGCGAGAAGATGGCCGTGTTGATGCCGATCAGGTCGCCGTCCATGTCGACCAACGCCCCGCCCGAGTTGCCCGGATTGATGGCCGCGTCGGTCTGGATGAAGGAGCCGGAGTCCGAAATGCCGGTCTCGGTCCGGTTCAGCGCCGAGATGATGCCGTTGGTGACCGTCTGACCCACGCCGAAGGGGTTGCCGATGGCCAGCACGAGGTCGCCGACCTCCTGTTCCTCGCGATCGTCGATGGCGAGGACGGGGAGTTGCTCCGTCACGCCCTGGAGCTGGAGCACGGCGATGTCGGAGCGTTCGTCGGCGAGGATGATCTCCGCCGGGAACTCGCGCCGGTCGTTCAGGACGACGCGAATCTGCTGGGCGCCCTGGATGACGTGGTTGTTGGTCACCACAATGCCGTCCGAGCGAACGATAACGCCGGAGCCGGCGGATTCGGCCACGCGCTCCCTCGGGATGCCGCCGCCGAAGAACTGGAAGAAGGGATCCGCCTGCACGCGCTGGACCGAACGCGCCGAGATGTTGACCACGGCGGGCGCCGCCTCGCGCACGACCGGAGAGAAGCTCTGCTTCATCGAGGTGACGTCGGTGGGCGTCTGACGATCGGTCGGCTCGGCGAAGACGCCGTCCTGGGCTTTGGAGCTGTTGGCGTTTCCGCAGGCGGCGAGCGTCAGGGCCACGGCGATGGCGAGGGTCGAGGTCTTCATGGCGTTCCGCAGAAGGATCATGGACATTGCTATATCTGTCGCCGTTTCGGGCCGCTTCAAGGCCGGGTCATTGCGCGCGGGTCATGCGGCCCGCGCCACATCCTGAAGCAGGCCGCGCAGCCAGCGCCCGCCGGGGTCCCGACGCTGGGACGGGTTCCACAGCATGCCCACCGTCCAGGGCTCCGTCGCGAGCGGAAGCCGGAAGCGACAGACCGAAGGCCCCAGCCGCGTCGCCATCCGCTCGGGCAGGGCCGCGACCATCTCGCTGTCGGCGAGCGCCTCGGGCAGGGCCATCATGTGCGGCAGGGTCAGGGCGATCTCGCGGCTCAGACCCTGGGCTTCCAGGGCGTCGTCGAGGAAGCCGCGCGCGTCCCGGCGTACAGTGACCAGGGCATGCGGCAGGGCGGCGAAGGTCGACAGGCTCATCGCCCCGTCGCGCACGGCCGGGTGATCCGTTCGCGCCACCCCGACGAAGGTCTCGCGATAGAGGGTCTGGCTCACCGCTCCCACAGGCGGGTCTGGGAAGACGCCCAGGACGACATCCGCGGCATGGGCGTCGAGCAGCTCGGCGACGTCGTCCTTGTCATAGGCGATGACCCTGAGGCTGACGCCCGGAGCCGCCGCCCGGACGCGGCGGACAAGACCGGGAGCGAGCACCAGGGAGGTGTAGTCCGTGCTCGCGACGGTGAAACAGCGCCGCGCCTCAGCCGGCGCGAAGGCCTGACGGCGGCGGATGGACTCGCGTATGGCGTCCAGCGCGCCGATCAACTCCGGAGCCAGGTCGCGGGCCGCCGGACTGGGCTGCATCACCCGCCCCACGGGCTCGAACAGGGGATCGCCCAGCATCGTCCGCAGTCGCGCCAGGCTCGCGCTCATGGCCGGCTGTCCGACGCCCAGACGCCGCGCCGCGCCCGTCACGCTGCCCGCCTTGAACAGGGCCTCGAAGGCCAGCAGCAGGTTCAGATCCAGATCGCGTTTGGCCATCACTGTTCCCGATGATCCATATCGGTCGTGTCGATTGGAAACTATCGATGTTCCATGACGAACTGGCGACCCCGATACTCTGGAGGATCGTCATGGCCGCCACCCCTGCCCCCAACGCCTTCGTCCGCCCGCCCTTCAGGCCGGCCCAGGATCGCGCCGACGAGACGACGCTGGCCACGAACCTCGCCGCCGCCCGCCGCTTCGCGGAGCGTGTGCTGGGCATGGGCGACATGCAGGCCTTCGACGAGCTGGTCGCCGAAGACGTCTGGGTCTCGACCGGGCTCAAACCCGGCGCGCCGGTCACCAGCAAGGGGGAGTACGCACAGGTCATCGGCTCCACCATCGGCACGGCCCTGTCCAACGGGGCGATGACGATCCACGAGGTGCTCGCCACGCTGGACGGCGCCGTCATCGTCCGCTTCACCGCCGAGGCCGACCACACCGCCGAGATCGACGGCGTGGCGCCGACGAACAAGCGCTTCACCCTCAGCGAGACCCACCTGATGCGGTTCCGCGACGGCCGGTTGGTCGAGAACTATGTCGGGGCGCTGAACCCCCTGCATTGGGAGATGACCTACGCCAAATCCATCACGGCGGCGGTGTTGCCGTGAAGCGATTGGAGCTGCTCGCAACGGCGGCGCTGGTGCTGGCGACATTCGTCGGTCCGGCGACGGCGCGCCAGGTCACCGTCGAGACCGTGGCCTCGCCGGCCCCGTTCTCGGTGAACGCCCACATCGTGTCCGGGCCCGGCGGCCTCGTGGTGATCGACAGCCTGCGCACGGCGGACGCGGCGGCGGTCCTGGTCGAACGACTGGCGTGGTGCGCGACGCTCTGGCGCCGGACCTGACCCTCTATCCAGGACATGGACCATCAGGTCCGCTCGGCGATCTGCTGGACGAGCAGACCGCCTACCTGGGCACCCTGCGCGCCCTGATCTCGGTGCGGATCGCGGATGGGGCGCTGGATGAGGCGGAACGCGATGCCGTCGTTGCCGAAATGGACCGGCGGTTCCCCTATCCCGACGTCGTCGCGCCCCTTCCGGATCTGCGTCGCCGCAATGTCGAGGCCATCGGGGCCGAACTGATCCCCGCCGGAGACTGACCTCGCGCCGCGCCCACGTTGCGAAAGCTTAATCGACCCGCGCTTGTGGCCACGCTCGGCGCGAGCCAAGGTCCGACCATGACCTTCGTGATCGAGACGCGCGGCCTGACCAAGACCTATGCGTCCGTGCGGGCGCTGGATGGGCTGAGCCTCAGCATCCCGCGCGGCGGGGTCTATGGCGTTCTGGGGCCGAACGGGGCGGGCAAGTCGACGTTGTTCCGCATCCTGCTGGGTCTGATCCGGCCGACGGCGGGCGAGGCGGTGGTGATGGGCGGGGCCGTCGGCGACGTCGCCGCGTCCCGGCGCATGGGGTCGATGATCGAGACGCCGCGGTTTCCGCCCTTCATGACAGCGCGGCAGGTGCTGGATTGGCTGTCGGCCGCGCATGGGCTGAAGGCCGACGCGGCGCGAGTGTCCGGGTGGCTGGAGCGCGTGGGACTGAGCGAAGCGGCGGACCGCAAGGTCCGGGGCTTCTCGGTCGGTATGCTCCAGCGTCTGGGCGTAGCGGCGGCGCTGATCACCGATCCAGAGCTGGTCATTCTGGACGAGCCGACCAGCGGCATGGACCCGCCCGGCATTCAGGAGATGCGGGCCCTGATCCGGTCCCTGGCCGAGCGGGACGGCATCACCGTGATCCTGGCCAGTCACCAGCTGCTCGAGGTCCAGCGCGTCTGTGATCGGGTGGCGATCCTCAACCGAGGCCGGCTGGTGCGCGAGGGGGCGGTCAGCGAGCTCACTGCCTCCGGAGAGCGACTGCGGCTGTCGGTGACGCCGATCTCGAAGACGCTGGAGGTGCTGGCGGCGACGCCGGGCGCGCATGGCTCGCTGGAGGGGGACGCCGTTATGGCCGCCCTGCGCCGCCCCGAAGCCCCGGCCCTGCTGCGCGCCCTGATCGAGGCCGGGGTCGATATCGACGAGGCCCGCTGGGTCGGCGCCGACCTGGAGGCCGTGTTCATGAGCGAGACCGGATCGGTCCAGACGCCGGAGAGCATTCATGCTGGCTGACGCCCTCCGTTCGGAGACCTATCGCTTCACAAAGAACCGGATGGCCGTGTTCTGGTCGATCCTGTTCGTGCCGGTGCTGTTCCTGGCCATCGGCACGGCGGTGCAGTTCTTCACCAGGGCGCGCATGGCCGAGATGGCCGAAGCCCTGCCGCCCGAACTGACCGCCGAGGGCGGGCCTATGGCCATGTCCGGCACGCTCGACCTGGGCCAGAGCCTGCTGTCCCAGGCCGGGGACTTCGCCAACCCCATCATCCTGCTGTTCGTCCTGATCGGTGCGGCCGTCGTCTATGCCGGGGACTACCGCTGGGAGACCTGGCGGCTGACGAGCGCGCGGAACAGCCGCAACAACCTGATCCTGGGCAAGGTGGCGCTGGTGTTCGGCATCGTCCTCGCCGCGTTCGTCACCTGGGTGGCGTTCGGTCTGGTCGGGGAGGTCATCAAGGCGGCCGTGTTCGGGCGGCCCTTGGGCTTCGACCTCGGGGCCGAGCGCCCGGCGCAGCTCGCGGGATTCACGGCGGTGGCGATCGCGCGGGTGATGCAGTTCACGATGTTCGGCCTGCTGACCGCGGTAGTCACCCGCTCGCTGCTCGCGACCCTGTTCGTGCCCGTGGTTGTGGCCATCGGGCAGACGTTGCTGATGCAGGGTCTGCCTCTGCTGGGCTGGAGCGCGGGCGACCTGCAGGCCCATCTGCTGATCCCCGGGCTCTCGCACGACCTGCTGAAGACCCTGCTGGAGGCCGGTCCAGACGCGGCGGCGGTGCCCGATGGCGCCGCGTGGAAGGCGATCACCGGGCTGGCCGTCTGGACGGTGATTCCCCTGGCCGGCGCCCTGGCGTGGTTCAGCCGACAGGACCTGTCGAAAGAATAGGCATCAGTCCTCGTCCGGCGCGCCGAGCGGAAAGTAGTTCCGATATGGCCGCGCCTCGTACAACGCGCGGGCGTAGCTGGACCGGCCCAGCAGGCGGCGGCGATAGGCCCATAGGTGGCCATATCGCTCCGGAATGGCATGGGTCCAGTGGGCGTAGAGCAGGCCCGGCGCGGCCCCACAGTCGGCAAGGCTGAAAGTCTCGCCCGCCGCCCAGGTGCGGGTGGCCATGACGCTGTCCAGCCAGGCGTAGGCGGTCTCCAGCTTGGCGCGGGCCTCGGCGTCGGCGATGGGGTCGCGGTCGGCCTCGGGGCGGAGCGCGTTGTAGATGATGCGCTGCTGATTGGCCTGGAGGTGGTTGTCGAACACCCGGTCCATGAAGCGGACCTCCAGCGCCGCGTCCGGGTCGCCGGGGATCATCAGCGTCTCCGGCGCGATCTGGTCCAGACGCTCGATGATGATGGAGGTCTCCGCGAAGGTGCGGCCACCCTGCTTCAGGATCGGGAACTGGCCGAAGGGCCAGACGGCCTTGAGCTCATCCATCGCGCCGGGTGTCTCGAGGTTCCGGTGCTCGAACGGGAGACCCTTCTCGTAGAAGGCGACGATGGCCTTCTGGCAGTAGGAGGAGAAGGGGTGGCTGTAGAGCACCAGATCGGTCGCGAGGTCGCTCACAGGCGCTTCTCCATCCAGACGTTGCAACGCGCATAGGGCGTCGGCTGGGGCGGCAGGTCGACGAAGCCGAAGCGGCGGTACAGCGCGATGGCGTGGGTCTGACTGGTGTTGGTCTCGAGGTAGAGACGGGGCGCGCCGGCGGCTCGGGCGTGGTCCTCGCAGGACTGAAGCAGCCGGTTACCAAGGCCGAGCCCCTGGGCCGAGCGGGCGACCGCCATCTTGCCGACCTCGTAGCCGCCGTCATCCATGTGCATGAGAGAGCAGCAGCCGACCGCCTCACCATCTCGCTCGACCATGAAGATAACCCCGCCCTTGGACAGGATCGCGCCGCCGGGATCATCGAGCACGAACCGATCCTTGGCCTCGATGACGTAACCGCCGTCGAGGATCCAGAATTCGTTCAGGGCGACCCAGGCGGGGTGGTGATCGGTGCGGTAGGGGACGATCTGGAGAGTGGTGGCGACGCTCATCTTTCTACCGTGCACCCCGGCGAAGGCCGGGGTCCAGATGGAAAAGGCGATGCAAGACCAGGCGTGTGGGCGGCTCGTCCCTAAGATCATGTTCGTGATCTGAACCCCGGCCTTCGCCGGGGTGCACGGTGGGTGGGTAAACGGAAAAGGGCGACCCGGTCGCCCGGATCGCCCTTTCAAACCTTCAGCGGTGAAGCCGAGGCTCAGGCCTCGTCGTCGCCCTCGTAGGACATGACCGGACCCGAGTCCTGGCCCTTGGCCGAGACGTCGCGGTCGACGAACTCGATGACGGCCATGGGCGCGTTGTCGCCGTGGCGATAGCCGGCCTTCATGATGCGGATGTAGCCGCCGTTGCGGTCGGCGTAGCGCGGGCCGATCGTCTCGAACAGCTTGCCGACCTGGGTCACGTCACGGACCTGGCTGATGGCCTGACGACGCGCGTGCAGGTCGCCCTTCTTTCCGAGCGTGACCAGCTTCTCGACGAAGGGCCGCAGCTCCTTGGCCTTGGGCAGGGTCGTCGTGATCTGCTCGTGCTTGATCAGCGAGGCGGCCATGTTGGCGAACATGGCCTGGCGGTGGCTGACCGTACGGCCGAGCTTGCGATAGGCGGCGCCGTGGCGCATCGGGGTCTCTCCTACTCAACCCTGGTTTCCAGCGAACCGGACCTGGGGCTTTTCCTTCTAACCGCTCCGCGATCCGGGGATCTTGGGCGGAGGGTTGAAACTAGATCTGGTCGTCGAACTTCTTGGCCAGATCTTCGATGTTTTCGGGTGGCCAGTTCGGCACGTCCATGCCGAGCGACAGACCCATGGAGGTCAGGACCTCCTTGATCTCGTTCAGCGACTTGCGGCCGAAGTTCGGGGTGCGAAGCATCTCGCCCTCGGTCTTCTGGATCAGATCGCCGATGTAGACGATGTTGTCGTTCTTCAGGCAGTTGGCCGAGCGGACCGACAGCTCCAGCTCGTCGACCTTCTTCAGCAGGGCCGGGTTGAACGGCAGGTCCGGCTTGCCTTCCGAGGCCTCGACGGCCTTCTTGGGCTCTTCGAAGGTGATGAAGATCTGCAGCTGGTCCTGGAGGATGCGCGAGGCGTAGGCCACGGCGTCGACCGGGCTCACGGCGCCGTTGGTTTCGACTTCCATGATCAGCTTGTCGTAGTCGAGCGACTGGCCCTGACGGGTCGGCTCGACGCGATAGGCGACGCGCTTGACCGGCGAATACAGGGCGTCGACGGCGATGAGGCCGATCGGGGCGTCTTCCGGACGGTTGAACTCCGACGCCACATAGCCCTTGCCGTTCTGGACGGTCAGCTCCATGCGGATCGAGGCGCCGTCGTCCAGGGTGCAGAGCACGTGGTCGGGGTTCAGGACCTCGATGTCGGCGGGCACGTCGATCTGGCCGGCGGTCACCGGGCCAGGGCCGGTGGCGCGCAGCGTCATGCGCTTGGGGCCCTCGGCGTGCATGCGCAGGGCCAGCTGCTTGATGTTCAGCACGATGTCGACGACGTCCTCGCGCACGCCTTCCAGCGACGAGAACTCGTGCACCACGCCGTCGATCTGAATGGCGGTCACGGCCGCGCCTTGCAGCGACGACAGGAGAACGCGGCGCAGGGCGTTGCCGAGCGTCACGCCGAAGCCGCGCTCCAGAGGCTCGGCCACCAGACGCGCCTTGCGCTGCGCGTCGGAACCCAGCTCGATCTGCGGCTTCTCGGGACGGATCAGCTCTTGCCAGTTACGTTCGATCATAGGTGTCCCTAACGAGTGTCGCCGGTCCCCCTAAACCTCGTCAGGTGAGGCGGGACCGGCGGAAAATAAGGTCGACGGCAGTCTGGGTGGGCGGCGCTTAGACGCGGCGACGCTTGGGCGGACGGCAGCCGTTGTGCGGCATCGGGGTGACGTCGCGGATGGTGGTGATGGTCATGCCGACGGCCTGAAGGGCGCGAAGGGCGGACTCACGGCCCGAACCCGGACCCGAGACGTTGACTTCCAGGGTGCGGACGCCGTGCTCGGCGGCCTTCTTGCCCGCGTCCTCGGCGGCCATCTGGGCGGCGTAGGGGGTCGACTTGCGCGAACCCTTGAAGCCCATGTGACCGGCCGACGACCAGGAAATCGCGTTCCCCTGCGCGTCGGTGATGGTCACCATCGTGTTGTTGAAGGACGCATTCACGTGGGCGACGCCCGAGGTGATGTTCTTGCGCTCGCGCTTCTTCACGCGACCCGGTTCCTTGGCCATCAGCTAGCTCTCTTACTTCTTCTTGCCGGCGATCGGCTTGGCGGGACCCTTGCGGGTGCGGGCGTTGGTGTGGGTGCGCTGGCCGCGGACCGGCAGGCCCTTGCGGTGACGCAGGCCGCGGTAGCAGGCCAGGTCCATCAGACGCTTGATGTTCATCGAGGTCTCGCGACGCAGGTCGCCCTCGACGGTGTGATCCTTGTCGATGGTCTCGCGGATCTGCAGGACCTCGGCGTCGGTCAGCTGATTGACCCGGCGCGAGGCCTCGATGCCGACCTTTTCGGTGATCTCTTGGGCGGACTTGGGTCCGATGCCATGGATGTACTGCAGCGCGATGACGACGCGCTTGTTGGTCGGGATGTTGACGCCAGCGATACGGGCCACGAAGCTCTCCAGATACGCGTTTCCGGACGCAACAAACGCTCCGGTCAACAGACCAGGAGCGTGGCGCCCTTCGCGGGAAGCGCGCCTTATACAGGTGATTCAGTTTCCGTCAACGCCCGTTGACGGCTCGCAGTGCCAGCACGCCTCGGTGCCGATCGGGCTGCCGGGCGGTGTGGGCGTCTCGATGCGGTTCTCTTCCAGCAGCTGGTCCAGCCGCTCGCGGTCGGAGATCAGCTCGGCCAGGAAGCGGTCATGCGCCCGCTGAACCGGGTCGGAAGCGCGCGAACTGTCGAGACGTTCCTCGAGCGCCTTGAGGCGGTCTTCCACGATGGCGGAGCTCGTGGCCGAGACGGCGTCCGAGCGCAGCAGTCCGGCCAGCGTCAGGACCGTGCGGGCCTGAACGCGGCGGGCGGGCTCGCCCAGGCGGCCGGCGGCGGGCCGGAAGGCCGTGTCGATCAGGGTGTCGAGCGTCTCTGTCAGGCCAAGCGCGGAGGGGTCGCGGCGTTCGACGTCGGCGAGGCGTTCCACGCGACGGGGGGCGAGCAGCGCGTTGAGCGTCGTGTCGGCGGCGGCCTCGGCGGCGCTGCCGGGGTCGAAGAGCTGGCCCTGCCGGGTGGCGAAGAGCTCGATGTCGTGCTGGGGGTCGCTGTCGCCGGACTGCTGGGCGGCAAGCAGCGCCAGTAGGGGCTCTGGAAAGTCCAGCGCGGCGGGGTCGAGCGTAGTCATCAGGGCGCGAAGTGCTTGGCGCTGCTGGTCGGCGGGGACAGGCTGGGCGGCCTCCCGGCCGTCGCCGGTGACCGGATAGCCATAATCCAGGCCGCCGATCAGCTTGGCCGTCGCGTCCACCTGATAGCGGTGGAAGAGATAGATCGGCACGATCCGGCGGCGCAGGTCGTTGACGGCCGAGCCCTCCGGCAGGGCGCCGAGGCCGAAGCGGTCCAGCGCGATGCGGCGCACGCGCATCAGGTGGTTGAGCTCCTCGACAGGATCGGCGCCGTTGTCCCACAGGCTGCCCCAGGGCTGGGCGTCGCCGCCGACGCGGGCGTCGCCGTCGGAGACGAAGCGCAGACGCGCGGCCCCTTCCCTCGCCCGCCGGTCGAGTTCGGCCGGATCGGCGTCGGCATAGAGCCAGTCGATGGCGAAGCGATCCCACTCGCCGACGCCGACATCATAGGCATCGGAGAAGTCGAGCCGGTCCCCGGCCACGCGGATCAGGGGCACCGGATAGTCCATGACCGAGGCCCGGTCCTGCGTCGAGGCGGCGAAGTTGTGCAAGAGACCGATGGCGTGGCCGACCTCGTGCGCCGAGAGCTGACGGATGCGGGCCAGGGCCACTTCGCGCGGATCGTTCGGACCGCCGGTCCCGGTCTGGTCGGCGCCGACCAGGCCCTCGAAGATCAGCATGTCCTGACGGATGCGAAGGCTGCCCAGCAGCACGCTGCCCTTGACGATCTCTCCAGTGCGGGGATCGACGACGCTCTGGCCGTAGGACCAGCTGCGGGTCGCGCGATTGACCCAGTTAATGACGTTGTAGCGGGCGTCCAGGGGGTCGACGCCCTCGGGCAGGACCTCGACGCGATAGGCGTCGATGTAGCCGGCGCGCTCGAACGCCTCGGCCCACCACTGGGCGCCCTCGACCAGGGCCGTGCGGATCGGCTCGGGCGCGGCGCGGTCGACGTAGAAGACGATGGGTTCGACCACGGTGGAGCGGGCCGCCGTCGGATCGGTCTTCACCAGGCGGAAGCGGTTGGCGACGCGGCTGACGATCGGCTCGTCCAGCGGGGCGGAGAAGTCGGTGATGACGGTCGAGAGCGCGCCCGTGCGAGGGTCGTAGGCGCGGGGCTGATAGCCGTCGTCGGGCAGGCGGATGAAGCTGTGGCGCACGGTGAAGGTGGCCATGCGGCTGTCGGGCGCGATCTGGTTCAGAACACGGCCGGGATTGTCGACGCTGAAGGTCAGGCGGGCCTCCAGCTCGACATTGTCGGGGAAGGCGCGGGCCTGGGTCGGGTCGATCAGGGTCAGGTCGGCGACGGGGCGCAGCGTCCCCTGCCCCGAACGGGCCAGAGACGGCGCGATGCCGTGGGCGTCGCGCGTGACGAAGCTGGAGATGTCGATCAGGACCGAGCCGTCGGGCGCGGTGGCGACCACCTCGCCCGACCAAACCGAAGAGCCGACGAAGGCGTCCCGGGCGGCGGCCTGTTCCTCGGGCGAGCCCTGGCTGGCGCGATAGCGGGGGTTCTCGAACTCGGCGATGACGCGCCGGCCGATGCGGCGGAAGGCCAGGATGTTGGTCGGCCCGATCTGGGCGCGGTCCAGTCCCGTGACGGCCGAGCCGACGCCGGTGCGCAGCGCAGTGTGGTGGATCACGCGGGCCAGCACGCCGTCGGCGGCCGGGGCCGGGAGCTGCATCAGCACCTTGCCGCCGGCCTGATCGACGAAAATCGGGAGGAGGCCGTCCTGCCGCGTCAAGCCCTCGATGGTCCGGCTGTAGGAGGCGGGCTCCGACTGGGCGACGGCGGCTGCGGCCGCGCCGAGCGCCAGAATGAGGGCGAGCGCCGTCGCCGCCGTGCCGATCCGAACCATGGTGCCGCCCCTCGCGCTATCGCTTCTGGACTGGCGACAAAGCCGCCGTCCCTTCCCCTTACCGTGCACCCCGGCGAAGGCGGAGGTCCAGAGGCAAGATCGAGCCCGGGCCATCGGGGCGACGTCTCCTTGTTGCCACGGACAACGCCTTCACTGGCGTCCGAACAGCACGCCGACGGTGATTTGCCCCCCCTCCACGACTTGGCCAGACGCCGTCGTGGCTGGGCGAACTCGGTAGTAGGTCTCAGCAATGCGGACGGCGGAGGCGCCAAAGCCCAGACCCTCGGGAGACTCTGACGAGATCCGGCAAGACTCAAGCCGGGTATCCGCCCGAATGACGCAACGCACTTCGGCGCGACCAGGGATGCGCCGTCTGCGTGCCTCAGGAGGAACGTAGGGCAAGATGTCGATGTTTGAAGCGCCTCGGAGGATGAGCGCGCGCGTCCCCGATCCCGGTCCGTCGCCCTCACCGGTTCCGGCGCCCGTGCCGGTCCCCTCGCCGCCCTGACCGAGGCCGGTGTTCAAGGTCGCCGTCGGCGAGGCGCCGACGACCAGGGTGGGCTCGGGCGCAGGCGTCGGCGGAAGCACGGGTAGTTCGGGCCGGACACGCGGAGGGTCCGGCGGCCGGTTGACACGCGAGGCGGCCGCCGGTGCGCCCCCGCCCGGGTCGGCGGCGGGCTCCGGATCCGGCGGGGGCGGCGGCGGCGGCGGCGGCGCGATCTCGAACAGTTCGACCGAGATCGGCAGCTGGAGCGGGATCGACGGCGGCGCGGCGCGGGACAGGCCGATGGCGGCCAGGACACCGACATGGGCGGCCACGACCGTGGCGACCACGGCCGGGCGGGTCCATCGCTTCGCTTTCGCGTCTGACAGAAACTGGGCCACGCGCCTGGGTATCATCGGGGTCATGAACGCATGAGACGGCGAAGCGTCACCTTGCGTTCATTCGGCCTGTGACGCGAGCCTCAGGCGGACTTGCCGTCCAGGGCCGCGTCGATGGCGGCGGCGACGCTGTCGATCGAGCCCATGCCGTCGACCTCGGTCAGAAGGCCCTTGTCGGCATAGTAAGGGAGCAGAGGCGCGGTGTTGCGGTTGTAGGCATCCAGCCGGACCTTGAAGCTGTCGGGATTGTCGTCCGGACGGCCCTGATCGGCGAAGCGCTTGGCGATCCGCTCCATGAGGGCGGCGTCGTCGACCTTGAGACGGACGACGCGGTCGATCTTCTTGCCCAGCTTGGCCAGCATGGCGTCGAGCGCCTCGGCCTGAGGGACGGTACGGGGGAAGCCGTCGAAGATGGCGCCGCCGGCGTCCTCGGCCTCTTTCAGGCGGGCCTCGATCAGGGCGATGACGATGGCATCGGAGACGAGATCGCCGCGCGACATGATCGCCTGGCATTCCAGACCCAGCTTGGAGCCCGAGGCGATGGCCTCACGCAGCATGTCGCCGGTCGACAGCTGGACCATGCCCCGCTGTTCGACCAGTCGCTTGGCCTGGGTGCCCTTGCCGGCCGCGGGGGGCCCGAACAGGATCAGGTTCATCTCGCCCCCTCCCCGAGGGTCTTAGCGACGCACGGGCGCGGGCGCGCCCCGACCGCCACGACCGCGCAGCTTGGCCTTCTTGATGAGGCCTTCGTACTGGTGCGCCAGGAGCTGCGACTGGATCTGCGCCACCGTGTCCATCGTCACCGAGACGACGATCAGGATCGAGGTGCCGCCGAAGTAGATGCCGCCCATCTGGCCGACCAGGAACTCGGGCAACAGACAGACGGCGGTGATGTAGGCCGCGCCGATCACCGTCAGACGGGTCAGGACGTAGTCCAGATACTCCGCCGTGCGCTTGCCCGGACGGATGCCCGGCAGGAAACCGCCGTACTTCCTCAGGTTCTCGGCCGTGTCCTCCGGGTTGAAGGTGATCGAGGTGTAGAAGAAGCAGAAGAACACGATCAGGGCGCCGTACAGGGCGATGAACACCGGCTGGCCCTGCTGGAGCTGGCCCGTGACGACCGGCAGCCAGTCCATCCAGCCCGGCAGGTCGGCCGTGGCCGTCATCTGCGCGACCGTGGTCGGCAGCAGCAGCAGCGACGAGGCGAAGATCGGCGGGATGACCCCGGCTGTGTTGACCTTCAGCGGCAGGAAGCTGCGCTCCCCGCCCGCCATGCGGTTGCCCTCCTGGCGCTTCGGATACTGGATCAGAAGGCGGCGCTGGGCGCGCTCCATGAAGACGATGAACACCACGACGGCGATCGCCAGGACGGTGATGAACAGCAGGGTGAAGACCGACATCTGGCCCTGCTGGGCCAGGCCCAGCAGACGCGCGACCGTACCCGGCAAAATGGCCACGATGCCCGCGAAGATGATCAGCGAGATGCCGTTGCCGACGCCGCGCGCCGTCACCTGCTCGCCCAGCCACATCAGGAACATGGTGCCGCCTGTCAGCGACACGACCGTGGTGACGATAAAGAAGAGGCCGGGCTCATCGACCAGTCCGGCCTGGGCGTTCAGGCCCACGGCGATGCCGAAGGACTGCGCCAGCGCGAGGACCACGGTCAGATAGCGGGTGTACTGGTTCAGCTGCTTGCGGCCGCTCTCGCCGCCTTCCTTGCGCAGCTTCTCCCACGGCGGATACACGCTGCCCATCAGCTGGACGATGATCGACGCCGAAATGTAGGGCGTGACGTTCAGCGCGAAGACGGCCATCCGCTCGACCGCGCCGCCCGAGAACATGTTGAACATGTCAAGGATGCCGCGCTGGCCGTCCGGATTGTTGAAGAACTGCAGGAAGGCTTCGGAGTTGATGCCCGGGATCGGCACATAGGTGCCGATGCGATAGACCAGCAGCGCCAGCAGGGTGAACAGCAGGCGCTTGTGCAGCTCGGTCGCCTTGGCGAACGAGCCCATGTTCATATTCGCGGCGAGTTGTTCGGCGGCCGAAGCCATGTGTCGTTACCCCGACTGATCAGAACGCGGCGTATCGACGAGAATCCGACGCCTGCGTCCAGATAGGCGACGGGCGGCCTCTTGGGGAGACCGCCCGCGCTTTATTGTTAGGCCTTGGCCGAAGCGGTGCGCTTGGCGCGGGCCGAAACCTTGTTGGCGTCGCCCAGGCGCGGCTTGGCGGCAGGCGCCTTGCCCTTGGCGGCGTTGCGCTTCTCGACGCGGGCGGCGGCCTTGGCTTCGGCTTCGATCCGCTGCTCGACGACCGAGCCGCCGGCGGCCTCGATGGCTTTCTTGGCGCCGGCCGAGGCCGACCAGACGACCAGGTTCAGCTTGGCCTTGACCTCGCCGGTGCCCAGCAGACGCACGCCGTCCCTGGTGCGACGGATCACGCCGGCGGCAACCAGGGCGTCGCCGTTGATTTCCGACTTGGCGTCCAGCTTCTTGGCGTCCACGGCGTCCTGAAGACGCCAAAGGTTGACCTCGGCGAGCTTCAGCGCGTTCGGGTTGTTGAAGCCGCGCTTGGGCATGCGCATGTAGAGCGGCATCTGGCCGCCCTCGAAGCCGCCGATGGCGACGCCGGAACGCGACTTCTGGCCCTTCACGCCCCGACCGGCGGTCTTGCCCTTGCCCGATCCCGGGCCACGGCCGACGCGCATGCGCTTCTTGTGAGCGCCCTCGTTGTCGCGGATTTCGTTCAGTTTCATATGCCTGATCCTTTCGGGTTCTAGCGCCCGCTGCGTCAGCGGACTCGGCGTTGAAATGAGGAGGGGCCGCTTCTAGGCGGCCCCCGTCAGTCGTGCAAGTCGAGGCCGGGAACGGCCCCTGCCCGCTTACTTCTCGACAATCTCGGTCAGGTGCGAGACCTTGGCGATCATGCCGCGGACCGAAGGCGTGTCCTCCAGGGTCTTCTCGCGGCCGACGCGGTTCAGCCCCAGGCCCACCAGGGTGGCGCGCTGGTCCGACTTGCGGCGGATCGGGCTGGCGGTCTGACGGACGGTGACCGTCGCGTTTTCCTTCTTCGCCATCTCTTAGGCCTCCACGGCTTCAGGCGCGGCTTCGGGAGCCGAGGCGCCATCGTTGCGGCGGCCCATCAGGTCGGCGACCTTCTTGCCACGCTTGGAGGCGACCTGACGCGGCGAGGACTGAACCTTAAGCGCCTCGAAGGTCGCGCGGATCATGTTGTAGGGGTTCGACGAGCCGGTCGACTTGGCCACGACGTCGTGGACGCCGAGGGTTTCGAGCACGGCGCGCATCGGACCGCCGGCGATCACGCCGGTTCCCGGAGGAGCCGCACGCATCATGATCTTGCCGGCGCCCCAACGGCCCGAGCCGTCGTGGTGCAGGGTGCGGTTCTCGCGCAGCGGGACCCGGATCATGGTCTTCTTGGCTTCTTCCGTCGCCTTGCGGATGGCTTCCGGCACTTCGCGCGCCTTGCCGTGACCGAAGCCGACGCGGCCCTTGCCGTCGCCGACGACCATCAGGGCCGCGAACGAGAACCGGCGGCCGCCCTTCACGGTGGCGGCGACGCGGTTGATGTGCACCAGCTTCTCGACGATGTCCGAATCCGGACCGTCGGCGGCGGGAGCGTTGGAGTTGTTGCGGTTGTCGCGACGGTTGCGGTCGTTGCCGCCTTGTCCGCCGCCGCGCTGGGGTGCCTGGGCCATCTGTCGGTCCTTAGAAGTTCAGGCCGGCTTCACGCGCGGCATCCGCCAGCGCCTTCACCCGACCGTGATAGATGTAACCGCCGCGGTCGAAGACCACGTCCTTGACGCCCTTCTCGATGGCGCGCTGGGCGACCAGCTTGCCGATCGCGGCGGCCGCCTCGACGTTGGAGCCCTTGGTGACGCCCGCCTTGTCGCCTTCCAGCGACGAGGCCGAAGCCACGGTGACGCCCTTGGCGTCGTCGATGATCTGCGCCGAGATGTTCTTGTCCGAACGGTGGACCGACAGGCGCAGGCGGCCGTTGGCCACGGCCTTGAGGCGGCGACGGGTGCGCTCGGCGCGACGCTTGGCGTTTTGCTTGAGAGTCGTGGCCATGGCTTACTTCTTCTTGCCTTCCTTGCGGCGGACCTTCTCGCCGGCATAGCGGACGCCCTTGCCCTTGTAGGGCTCCGGCGGACGCAGCTTGCGGATGTTGGCGGCCAGTTCGCCGACGACCTGCTTGTCGGGGCCCGAGATCTTGATCTCGGTCTGCTTCGGCACCGCGAAGGTCACGCCGGCCGGAGCCTTGATGTCCACTTCGTGCGAGAAGCCCAGCTGCAGCGACAGGTCGTTGCCCTTCATGGCGGCGCGATAACCCACGCCGACCAGCTCGAGGTTGCGCTCGAAGCCGGTGGTGACGCCGGTGACCATGTTGTCGACCAGGGTCCGCGACAGGCCCCACATCGCGCGGGCGCGCTGGGTGTCCGAACGGATCTCGAAAGTCAGCTGATCGCCGTCCAGCTTGGGCTCGACTTCCTCGGCCACGGTCCAGGACCGCTCGGCCTTGGGACCCTTGACGGTGACGGTCTGGCCGTCGAGCGTGACAGTCACGCCCTTGGGCACGGTGATGGGACGTTTTCCGATACGGGACATCTTAGTAGACCCTGCAGAGGACTTCGCCGCCGACGTTGGCGTCGCGGGCTGCGGCGTCGGACATGACGCCCTTGGAGGTCGACAGGATCGAGATGCCCAGGCCGTTCTTGACCGGCTTCAGGTCGCTGATCGCCGAATAGACGCGGCGGCCGGGCTTCGACACGCGGGCGATCTCAGCGATCACCGGCTGGCCGTCGAAGTACTTGAGCTCGATCTCGAACTGCGGGAACTCGCCCGGGTTCTGGACCAGGTTGTAGCCACGGATGTAGCCCTCGTCCTGCAGCACGTCGAGGACGCGCTGGCGCAGGCGAGAGGCCGGCGTCAGGACCTTGGAACGCTTGCGCATGGCCGCGTTCTTCATGCGGGCGATCATGTCGCTCAGGGGATCGTTGATCATCATGTCTGTCGCTCCCCTTACCAGCTGGACTTGGTCAGGCCCGGGATCTGACCCAGGTTGCCGAGCTCACGCAGGGCGATACGGCTCATCTTGAGCTTGCGGTAGAAGGCGCGCGGACGACCCGTCACCTCGCAGCGGTTGCGGATGCGGACGGCCGCCGAGTTGCGCGGCAGCTCGGCCAGCTTCAGGCGGGCGTCGAAACGCTCTTCCAGAGGCAGGCTTTCGTCGTTCGCGGTCGCCTTCAGGGCGGCGCGCTTCGCGGCATACTGCGCAACCTTGGCCTTGACCATTTCGTTGCGGTTTACGGCGCTTTTCTTAGCCATTGTGCTTTTCCCTTCCCGCTCAGTTCTTCACGAACGGGAACTTGAACTCGGTGAGAAGCGCGCGCGCCTCGTCATCGGTCTTGGCCGTGGTGCAGACGATGATGTCCATGCCCCACATCTGGTCGATCTGGTCGTAGTTGATCTCCGGGAACACGATGTGCTCCTTCAGACCCATGGCGTAGTTGCCGCGACCGTCGAACGACGTCGGCTTCAGGCCCCGGAAGTCCTTCACGCGCGGCAGTGCGATCGTGATCAGACGGTCCAGGAACTCGTACATCTGGTCGCCGCGCAGGGTGACCTTGCCGCCCACGACCATGCCTTCGCGCAGCTTGAAGCCGGCGATGGAGTTGCGGGCCTTGGTCGGCACGGCCTTCTGGCCGGCGATCTGGGTCAGGTCCTTGAGGGCGGCGTTCGCCTTCTTGGAGTCGGCCACGGCTTCACCGATGCCCATGTTCAGCACGATCTTCTCGAGCTTGGGCGTCTGCATCGGGTTGGTGTAACCGAACTTCTCGGTCATCACGGCCTTGATGCGCTCGTTGTACTCGGTCTTGAGCCGGGGAATGTACTTCTCGGTCGCCATCAGATGACGTCTCCCGTGGTCTTGGCGAAGCGGACCTTCTTGTCGCCGTCCATGCGGAAGCCGACGCGGGTCGCCTTGCCGTTGGCGTCGGCGATCGCAACGTTCGAGACGTGGATCGACGCTTCCTTGTTCTTGATGCCGCCCTGGGGGTCGCCCTGGGACGGACGGGTGTGGCGCTGGACCATGTTGATCCCCGTCACGACCACGCGGTTATCGGTGGGCAGGACCCGGGCGACTTCGCCCGTGCGGCCCTTGTCCTTGCCGGTCAGGACGACGACGCGGTCGCCCTTCTTGATCTTGGCGGCCATGGTTACAGGACCTCCGGAGCGAGCGAGATGATCTTCATGTGGTTCTTGGCGCGCAGCTCGCGCGGAACCGGCCCGAAGATGCGGGTGCCGACCGGCTCGTTCTGCTTGTTGACGATCACGGCGGCCGAGCGGTCGAAACGGATCACCGAGCCGTCCTTACGCTGGATGTCCTTGGCGGTGCGAACGACGATGGCGCGAACGACGTCGCCCTTCTTCACGCGGCCGCGCGGGATGGCTTCCTTGACGGAGGCGACGATAGTGTCGCCGACCGAGGCGTAGCGACGCTTCGCGCCGCCCAGCACCTTGATGCACATGACCCGGCGAGCGCCCGAATTGTCGGCCACGTCCAGGTTAGTTTGCATCTGGATCATTGTTCAGATCCTTCCGGTTACGAAGCGGAAGACGGGGAGAGGACTTCCCACCGCTTCAGCTTGGACTTGGGGGCGCACTCGACGATGCGGGCGACGTCGCCTTCCTTGAGGGCGTTCGTCTCGTCGTGGGCGTGATACTTCTTGGACAGGCGGACGGTCTTCTTCAGGACCGGGTGCAGCAGGGTGCGCTCGACCTTGACGACCACGGTCTTGTCGCCCTTGTCGGACACGACCACGCCTTCGAGAATACGTTTGGGCATGGGGGTTCCTTACGAAGCCTTCTTCTCACGCAGGAGCGTGGAGATGCGGGCGATGTCCTTGCGGACTTCCGAAACGCGATGCGTCTTCTCCAGTTGGCCGGTGGCCGCCTGGAAACGCAGGTTGAACTGCTCCTTCTTGAGCGACAGCAGCTGGTCGCCCAGCTGGTCCGTCGTCTGGGAGCGGAGATCGGCGATCTTGGTCATCAGGCGGCGGCCTCCGTATGCGCCACGCCGGCATCGAGGCGGGTGACCACCTTGGTGCGCACGGGCAGCTTGGCGGCGCCGAGACGCAGCGCCTCACGGGCGATGTCGTCGGCCACGCCGTCGATTTCGAACAGGATGCGGCCCGGGTGGCAGCGCGCGGCCCAGTGGTCCACGGCGCCCTTGCCCTTGCCCATCCGGACTTCCGCCGGCTTGCCGGTGACCGGCAGGTCGGGGAAGACGCGGATCCACACGCGGCCCTGACGCTTCATCTGGCGGGTGATCGCGCGGCGGGCCGCCTCGATCTGACGCGCGGTGATGCGTTCCGGCTCCAGCGTCTTCAGCCCGTAGGAGCCGAAGTTCAGCGAGAAACCGCCCTTGGCGGCGCCGTGGATGCGGCCCTTGAAGGCCTTGCGGTACTTGGTTTTCTTCGGCTGCAGCATGGTCCTTAGCCCTCACGGCCACGACGGCCGCCGCGGTCGTCGCGGCGCGGGCCGCGTTCGCGGCCTTCGTTGGAAGACGGGCCGGCGGCCTCGGCGGCCCAGCGCTTGTCCTGGGCCATCGGGTCGTGCTCGAGCACTTCGCCTTTGAACACCCAGACCTTCACACCGATGATGCCGTAGGTCGTCTTGGCCTCGATGAAGCCGTAGTCGATGTCGGCGCGCAGGGTGTGCAGCGGCACGCGGCCTTCGCGATACCACTCCATCCGCGCGATTTCCGCGCCGCCGAGACGGCCCGACACGTTGATCCGGACGCCCTTGGCGCCCAGGCGCATGGCCGACTGCATCGCGCGCTTCATGGCGCGACGGAAGGCGATGCGGCGCTCCAGCTGCTGAGCGATGTTCTCGGCGATCAGCTGGGCGTCGGTCTCGGGTTTGCGGACCTCGACGATGTTCAGGTGAACCTCGCCCTCGGTCTGGGCCGCGATGTCCTTGCGGAGCTTCTCGATGTCGGCGCCTTTCTTGCCGATCACGACGCCCGGACGGGCGGCGTAGATCGTCACGCGGCACTTCTTGTGCGGACGCTCGATGATGATGCGCGACACGCCAGCGGCGTTCAGGCGCTCCTTCAGCCACGTGCGCAGCTTGATGTCCTGGTGCAGCAGACGGGCGTAGTCGGCCCCGCCGGCGAACCAGCGGCTGTCCCAGGTGCGGTTCACGCCGAGGCGGAAACCGATCGGATTGATTTTCTGACCCATCAGGCGGCCTCGCCGGCTTCGCGGACCACGATGGTGATCTCGCTGAACGGTTTCAGGATGCGCGACGAGCGACCACGAGCACGGCTCGCGAAGCGCTTCATCACCAGGTTCTTGCCCACGAAGGCCTCGGCGACGACCAGGTTGTCGATGTCGAGGTTGTGGTTGTTCTCGGCGTTCGAGACGGCGCTGTAGAGCACCTTGCGGACGTCGGTCGCGATGCGCTTGCGGCTGAACTCCAGCTCGTTGAGAGCCTTCTGCACCGGCAGGCCGCGGATCGAGGCGGCCACCAGGTTCAGCTTCTGCGGGCTGATGCGGACGTTGACCAGCTTGGCGCGGGCCTCGGTCTGTCCGACGCGGCGGGGGTTCTTGGTCTGGGCCATCTTACTTCCGCTTCGCCTTCTTGTCCGCGGCGTGGCCGGGGAAGTTGCGGGTCGGGGCGAACTCGCCCAGCTTCATGCCGACCATGTCCTCGTTGACGTGCACGGGGACGTGCTTCTGGCCGTTGTGGACGCCGAACGTCAGGCCCACGAACTGAGGCAGGATGGTGGAGCGGCGCGACCAGGTCTTGATCACGTCCTTGCGGCCCGACGTCTGAACGGCGTCGGCCTTCTTGAGCAGATACCCGTCGACGAACGGGCCTTTCCAGGAGGAACGGGCCATCTTTAGCGAGCCTTCTTCACGTGGCGGCTACGGATGATGAACTTGTCCGTGGCCTTGTTCTTGCGGGTGCGGGTGCCCTTGGTGTCCTTGCCCCAGGGCGTGACCGGCGTGCGGCCGCCCGAGGTCCGGCCTTCACCACCACCGTGCGGGTGGTCGATCGGGTTCATGGCGACGCCGCGGACGTGCGGACGCCAGCCCATGTGACGGACGCGACCGGCCTTGCCGAGGTTCTGGTTCATGTGGTCGGGGTTCGACACCGCGCCCACCGTGGCCATGCAGCCGTCCAGAACCATGCGCAGCTCGCCCGAGCCGAGGCGGATCTGGGCGTAGCCCTGGTCGCGGCCGACCAGCTGGGCGTAGGCGCCGGCCGAACGGGCCAGCTGGGCGCCCTTGCCCGGCTTCATCTCGACGTTGTGGATGATCGTCCCGACCGGGATCGAGCGCAGCGGCATGGCGTTGCCCGGCTTCACGTCGACCTTCTCGCCGGCCACGATCACATCGCCGGCCTTCAGGCGCTGCGGCGCGATGATGTAGGCCTTCTCGCCGTCAGCGTAGCTGATGAGCGCGATGAAGGCGGTCCGGTTGGGGTCGTACTCCAGACGCTCGACGGTCGCCTCGGCGAACTTGCGGCGCTTGAAGTCGATCTTGCGGTACAGCGTCTTGGCGCCGCCGCCGCGGAAGCGGACGGCCACGCGGCCCCCCTGCCCCCGGCCGCCCGACTTGGTCAGGCCCTCGGTCAGCGACTTTTCCGGACGGCCCTTGTGCAGTTCCGAACGGTCGATCAGCACCAGGGCGCGACGGCCCGGCGAGGTCGGATTGTAGGTCTTCAAGGCCATCGGATCAGAGCCCCGTGGTGACGTCGATCGACTGGCCCTCGGCCAGCGTCACGATCGCTTTTTTGATGTCGACCCGGCGGCCCTGAATGCCCCGGAAGCGCTTGGTCTTGCCCTTCTGGACCAGGGTGTTGACCTTCAGGACGTTGACCTTGAACAGGCTTTCGACCGCCGCGGCGATCTCGTCCTTGGAGGCGTTGTCCGCGACGCGGAAGACGACCTTGTTCTGCTCCGACAGGATCGTGGCCTTCTCGGTGATCACCGGAGCCAGGATGGTGTCGTAGTGCTTGGCGGTGGGTTGGGCGGCCATTACGCGGCGTCCTTCTCGGCTTGCTCGCGACGCGACGGCTTGATGTCGGCGTAGCGGGCTTCGATGGCGTCGACGGCGGCCTTGGACAGCACCAGCTTGTCGGCGCGCAGGATGTCGTAGACGTTCAGGCCGGCGTTCGGCAGCACGTGGATGTGCGGGATGTTGCGCGAAGCGAGCGCGAACTTCTCGTCCACTTCCGGACCGGCGATGATCAGCGTCTTGGTCCAGCCGAGCTTGCCGAAGGTCTCGCGCAGAGCCGAGGTCTTCGGGTCCTTGACGGTCAGGGCGTCGACGACGACGAGGTCGCCGGCCTTGGCCTTGGCCGAGAGCGCGTGACGCAGGGCGAGCGCACGGACCTTCTTGGGCAGGTCGTAGCCGTGGTCGCGGACGACCGGTCCGAAGGCGCGCGAACCGCCGACGAACTGGGGCGCGCGACGCGAGCCGTGACGGGCGCCGCCGGTGCCCTTCTGCTTGTACATCTTCTTGCCGGTGCGAGAGTTCTCGTTCCGGGTCTGGACCTTGTGGGTGCCGGCGCGGCGCTTGGCCAGCTGCCAGTTGACGTAGCGGGCCAGGAGGTCGCCGCGAATGTCGGTGATGCCGAAGACGGCGTCCGACAGTTCAACGTCGCCCGAGGCCTTGCCGTCGAGTTTGATGACCGAGAGTTTCATTAGGCTTCACCGCCTTCGACGGTTTCGACAGTTTCGACGTCGTTGTTGTCGACCTTGGCGTCGGCGGCCGGGGCGGCCGCTTGGGCGCCCTTGGTCTTGAACGAGCCCGGGAAGGGCACGCCGTCGAACGGCTTCTTGTGGGCGTCGCGGACCTTGACCCACGAGCCTTCGTGGCCCGGAACGGCGCCCTTGACCATGATCAGGCCGCGCTCGGCGTCGACCTTCACGACGGTCAGGTTCTGGGTGGTGATGGTCTCGACGCCCAGGTGACCGGCCATCTTCTTGCCGGGGAAGGTGCGGCCCGGGTCCTGGCGGTTACCCGTCGAACCGTGCGAACGGTGCGAGACCGACACGCCGTGGGTGGCGCGCAGACCGCCGAAGTTCCAGCGCTTCATGGCGCCGGCGAAGCCCTTGCCGATCGTCTCGCCCTGGATGTCGACCTTCTGGCCGGCCACGAAGTGGTCCGCCGACAGGGTCGCGCCGACGTCGATCATGGCGTCTTCCGACACGCGGAACTCCATGACCACGTGCTTCGGCTCCACCTCGGCCTTGGCGAAGGTCTCGCGCTGGGCCTTGTTGGTGTTCTTGGCCTTCTTGGCCCCGGCCCCCAGCTGGAGGGCGACGTAGCCGTCCCGCTCCTGGGTGCGTTGGCCGACGACCTGACAGTCGTCGAGTTGAAGCACAGTGACCGGAACGTGCGCGCCGTCATCGGCGAACACGCGGGTCATGCCCAGCTTCTTGGCGATCACGCCCGTGCGCATCGGATCCCGCCTTCTCTACTTTAAATCTTGATCTCGACGTCCACGCCGGCGGACAGGTCGAGCTTCATGAGCGCGTCCACGGTCTGCGGGGTGGGGTCGACGATGTCGAGGACACGCTTGTGCGTGCGGATTTCAAACTGCTCGCGCGACTTCTTGTCGACGTGCGGCGAGCGGTTCACGGTGAACTTTTCGATCAGGGTCGGCAGCGGGATCGGACCCCGAACGGTCGCGCCCGTGCGCTTGGCGGTGTTGACGATCTCGCGCGTCGAAAAGTCGAGGACGCGGTGATCGAAGGCCTTGAGCCTGATGCGGATGCTTTGATCCATATCGGTAGCTATTCCCAAGCAGGCGAACCTGCGTCCCTGTGAACCATTTCAAAGACCGGAGCCTTTCGGGGAAACCCCGTCAGGGTACGCACGTTTCGCAAAAACGATCGGCCCACGCGGTCGCCCGCGAAGGCCGTTGAAGTCCTAAGTCGCTGCAAAGAACGGTAACTCAGGTCGTTCCCGCGAACTGCGTCTGCGGCCTTTTTCCCCGAAGGGAAGAGGGGGCCGCACAGCCAGTCCAACAAGAGGCGCGGCTTATGACCGCCGATTCCGCTTTCGTCAAGCGGGCGAACGTTCCCGAACGGCCAGAAATGAAAAGACGGCCCGGGGGGTTCCACGCTCCCGGGCCGTCTCCATGGTCGGCAGGCTGGGTGGGGGATCAGCCGCCGATGCGCACGCGTCCTCCGCCCATCACGGACTGGGACACCGAGCCGGTCACCCGGCCCACGTTGACGTTGCCGCCGCCGACCAGGCTGGCGTCGAGGCTCGACACCGTGCCGGTCACGGTGATGTCGCCGCCGCCCGCGATGGACGCGTCCAGCGATCCGGCGTCGCCCTGGACATGGATGTCGCCCGAACCGCCGATGGAGGCGTCGATCGAGGTCGGTCGACCGCCGTTAATGCGGATGTCGCCGGAGCCGCCGATGGCTGCATCGACCGAGCCGGTCACCGAAGCCACGATGACCGTGCCCGAGCCGCCGATGGAGGCGTCCAGGTCACCGGTCGCCCCCGCTGTGATTGTGCCCGAGCCGCCGATGGCCGCTTCGAGCCGACCCGAAGTCCCGGCCCGCATGTTTCCGGACCCGCCGACAGCCAGATCCATGGTCCCGGCGGTGTTGGCCACGGTCCAGTCGCCGCAACCGCCGCTGGCCAGCTCGATCGAGGTGGCGCCGCGGCCGACCGCGCCGAAGACGGCGGCGTTCTCAGTCGAAACGTCGACCCGAGGCGGCGTGCGCACGACGATCAGGGGGGCGGAGGAAAGTTCAATCGTACCGCGGTCGCGGATCTCGACGGAGGCACCCTCCCCCGGCTGCCGGGCGTCGCTCGATCCGCCGCGGCAGTTGCGGAAAGCGCGGCGGCCGAGGTTGCCGTCAATGCGGACCTCGTTGCCGACCCGGGTGACGGTCGGAGTGGGCAGGCCCGAGGTTCCAGGCTCAATCTCCACGGCGATGTCGGAGCGGTCCTCGACGATCACGACCATGCGTGCGGCGGCGTGGCGGACGCGGACTTCGGTCTCCTGCGCCTTCACGGGCGCGGCGGCGAAGACGAAGGTCGCCGCCAGGGCGGTCGAGACGGCGGTCAGGGCCAGGGTGGTCTTCATGGGTTCTGCTCCTCCAAGCGATGAGCGGAACCTGATCCCGGGTCTGACGGAAGTCATTTTAACTCGACGTCATGACGTCGAATTAATCGAAAGGGTGCGCCGACGAGGTCGCGGGGTTCACCTTTGCCGCGCGTCCGGCTAGAAGCGACCTATGCGGATTCTAGAGCAGGATCATGCCGCCCTCGACCTGGTCGGGCGGGGGGGCGGGGTCCTTGTCGACCGCGCGATCGCCTGGGCGAACGTCAATTCCGGCAGCGACCATGCCGAGGGGCTGGAAGCGACCCTGGCTCTGCTGGAGGCCGAAGCCGCCCGCCTGCCTGCCGATGTCGCCCGTGTGCCGACGCTGGGTTTCTCCACGGTCGGAGATGACGGATCTGTTAGGCCTCAGGCGCGCGCCGACGCCCTGAAGATCACGGCCCGGCCCGGGGCGCCAATCCAGATCGTCCTGACCGGCCACTATGACACCGTCTACCCCGCCGAAAGCGCCTTCCAGACCGTGACTGCGCGCCCCGACGGCGCACTGAACGGCCCCGGCATCGCCGACATGAAGGGCGGCATCTCCGTCATGCTCGGCGCGCTCGAGGCGTTCGAGACCCATCCGGACAGGAACCGGGTCGGCTGGACCGTCCTGCTGTCGCCCGACGAGGAGATCGGCTCACCCGCCTCGGCGCCGCTGCTGGCCGAGCTCGGCGCGCGCGGTCATGTCGGCATGACCTACGAGCCCGCCCTGGCGGACGGCACGCTGGCCGGCGCGCGGAAGGGCAGCGGCAATTTCCACCTGATCGTCACCGGCAAGGCGGCTCACGCCGGCCGCGCCTTCGATGAAGGCCGTAACGCCGTCGCTGGCGCCGCCGTGGTCGCGGCGTCGCTTCACGCCCTGAACGGCAAGCGCCAGGGCGTAACGGTCAACGTCGCCCGCATCTCCGGCGGCGGGGCGCTGAACGTCGTGGCCGACAACGCTGTCGTCCGCTTCAACGTCCGCGTGCCGGACCAGGCGTCGGCCGACTGGATCAAGGCCGCCATCGACGAGATCGCCGCCGCCCCGCCGTTCGATGGCCTGACGCTGGCGCTGCACGGCGGCTTTACCCGCCCGCCGAAACCGATGGATGCTTCGCAGGTCGCCCTGTTCGAAGCGGTGCGCCAGACCGGCGCCCTGCTGGGCCAGACCATCGCCTGGTCCCCCTCCGGCGGCGTCTGCGAGGGTAACAACTTGCACGCGGCGGGCCTGCCCAACATCGACACCCTCGGCGTCCGGGGCGGGCTGATCCATTCGCCGGACGAGTTCGCCTGGCCAGACAGCTTCGTGGAGCGGGCGCAGCTGTCGCTGCTGATGCTGTGCAAATTCGCATCGGGAGAGATCGACGCTCTGGCCCTGAAGCGCCTGCGAATGGAGGGCGTCTGATGCTCGTCGTCCGCCCCGCCGGTCCCGCCGACCTGGATCATCTACTCGAGCTGGCCATTTTGTCCGGCCCCGGCTTCACCAGCCTGCCGGAAGACCCCGACCAGCTGGTCGAGCGGCTCGACATCAGCCGCGACAGCTTCGGTGGCGCACTCCCGCCCCAGGACCGCTGGTACACCCTGATGATGGAGGAGACCGACACCGGCGACGTGGACGGCATCGCCTCGGTCAAAGCGGCGGTCGGACTCAAGCGCCCCTTCTTCTCCTTCCGGGTCGTCAATCAGGCGGCCCAGTCGCCGTCGCTGAACATCCGCCTGGATCACCAGACGCTGCAGATCGTCAACGAATGCACGGGCTGGACCGAGGTCGGCTCCCTGTTCCTGAAAGCCGACCGCAGGAAGGGCGGCGCAGGCCGCCTGCTCAGCCAGTCCCGCTACATGCTGATCGGGGCGGAGCCCGAGCTGTTTGCCGACATGGTTCTGGCCGAGCTGCGCGGCGTGTTCACGCCCGACGGCGCGTGCCCCTTCTGGGACCATGTCGCGCACAAGTTCTTCCCGATGGAGTTCGACCAGGCCGACCTGATGACGACCTCGACGGACAAGCAGTTCATCCTGGATCTGGCCCCACGCCATCCCATCTACGTCGACCTCCTGCCCGAGCCCGCCCGCGCGGTCATCGGCAAGGTGCACCCGCAGGGCGTGGCGGCGATGGCCCTGCTGGAGTCCGAAGGCTTCCGCCCCAACGGCCTGGTGGACATCTTCGACGCGGGCCCCACCGTCGCCTGCCAGCGCGATCACATCCGCACCGTGCGCGACGCGCGGCGCCTGACCGTCCGCATCGCCGAGGACGTGGACGCCGAGCTGCCCGCCCTGATTTCGACCGACAGCGTCTCCGCCTTCCGCGCGGTCCGGGCCAAGGCCCAGATCGAAGGCGAAACCGTGCGCCTGACCCCCGAGGTCGCGGACGCGCTCAAGCTCGGCGACGGCGAGGTCGCGCGGGTCAAGACGTGAGAATCCCATGACGGACGGACACCTCTATATCGACGGTCAGTGGACCGAGGGACGCGGCGACGGCTTCGCCTCCTTCGATCCGGCGACCGAGGCGCGGGTCTGGCGCGGGAACGAGGCCTCGACCGATCAGGTCGGCCAAGCCGTCGCCGCCGCCCGCGCCGCCTTCCCCGACTGGGCCGACCGCCCGCGCGACGAACGCATCGCGGCGATGAAGCGCTATCAGGCCGCGCTCAAGGCCCGCGCCCCGGCCTTCGCCGAGGCCATCTCCAGAGAAACCGGCAAGGCCCTGTGGGAGACCACCGCCGAACTGGGCTCCATGGCCGGCAAGGTCGACATCTCGATCCGCGCCTACGACGAGCGCACTGGAGAGCGGACCTCCGAGACTGCCTTCGGCCACGCCACCCTCCGCCACCGGCCGCACGGCGTGGCGGCCGTGCTGGGGCCGTTCAACTTTCCCGGCCATCTGCCCAACGGCCACATCGTTCCCGCCCTGCTGGCGGGCGATACGGTGGTGTTCAAGCCGTCGGAGGAGACGCCGCACGCGGGCCAGTTGATCGCGCAGTGTCTGGAGGAAGCCGACCTTCCCGCCGGGGTGTTCAACCTGGTCCAGGGCGGGCGCGACGTTGGGGCGGCGTTGCTGGACCAGCCCATCGACGCCCTGATGTTCACCGGCTCGGGCGCGGCGGGCGCGCACTTCCGGCGCAAGTTCGCCGACGACCCGCATGTGATCCTGGCGCTGGAGCTGGGCGGCAACAATCCGCTGGTCGTCTGGGACGCCGCCGACGCCGAGGCCGTCGCGGGTCTTGTCGTCCAGTCCGCCTTCGTCACCACGGGCCAGCGGTGCAGCTGCGCCCGCCGCCTGATCGTGCCCGAGGGCGCGGCCGGGGATGCCGTGATCGAAGCCGTCAACAGCCTGGTTGACCGGTTGATTTTCGCCCCCTGGGACTCGACGCCGGAGCCCTACGGCGGTCCCCTGATCTCCAAGCGCGCGGCCGAGCAGGCGCTCGGCGCGCTCCAGCAGCGGATCGGCCTGGGCGCGAAGGTCATCCGCGCCTCGGGGCCCGTCGACAATCTGCCCGCTGCCTTCGTGAAGCCCGCCATTCTCGACGTCACCCGCGTCGACGTCCCCGACGAGGAGATGTTCGCCCCCTTCCTGTCGGTGACCCGCGTGGCCGCTTTCGATGAGGCGATCGCGCAGGCCAACGCCACCCGTTACGGCCTGTCGGCGGGCCTGATCTCGGACGACCCGGCCAATTGGGACCGATTCATCCGGCGCATCCGGGCGGGCGTGGTCAACTTCAACCGCCCCACCACGGGCGCCGCCGGTGACATGCCCTTCGGGGGCCTGGGCGCCAGCGGCAACCATCGGCCCAGCGCCTACTACGCCGCCGACTACTGCGCCTATCCGGTGGCCAGTTTCGAGGCCGGCGCGGTCAGGAACATCGAGGGCGAGATGAAGGGCCTGCGAAGATGAAGAAAAGCATAGGGCCGAACTTCGTTGAAGGCACGATACGCCCTCTGTTGGCCTATCTGGCCTTGCTCATATTCGGGGCAATCTTCTGCATTCTGCTGGCGCTTGTTCTCGATCGTATGTTCGGGCTCGATGGCGGCGCGTTTTATTGGCTCTGGATGATTACAGGAATTCCATCTTTCGTGGCGCGACTCTGGATGGCGGATCGAAAGCTCATGGCTTTGACGTTCATTCCATTGGCTACAACGATCGCATTCTTGGTCCCCTGGGTCTTTCGGCTCATCAACGTCGTTCAACTGGACTCGAACGGAGTCTACTCGTGACCCCCGCCGTCGAAGCCAACGCCGACGGCCTGATTGGGCCGACGCATTCCTACGCCGGTCTCAGCCCCGGCAACCTCGCCTCCAGCCTGAACAAGGGCGAGGCGTCCAACCCGCGCGCGGCGGTCCTGCAGGGCCTCGACAAGATGAAGCGGCTGGCGGACCTGGGTCTGCCGCAGTTCGTCCTGCCGCCGCACGAGCGGCCGAACATCCCCTTCCTGCGCAGCCTCGGCTTCACCGGCTCCGACGCCGCGGTGCTGGAACGCGCCTGGAAGGACGCCCCCAGTTTCGCCGCCGCCGCCTGCTCGGCCAGCCCCATGTGGGCCGCCAACGCCGCGACCGTGACGCCCAGCGCCGACAGCAACGACGGCCGCGTCCACTTCACGCCCGCCAACCTCGTCACCAACCTGCACCGCAGCCTGGAGCACGCACAGACGAAGCGGTCGCTGGAGGCCCTGTTCCCGGATCCCACCCGCTTCGCCGTCCATGACGCCCTGTCGCCCGTCGCCCACCTCGCGGACGAAGGCGCGGCCAACCACGTCCGCCTGTGCGCCGAGCATGGCACGCCCGGCGTCAACCTGCTGGTCTGGGGCCGAGACGCCTTCGAGGCCTGGGACGGCCCCTTCCCCGCCCGCCAGACGCGACAGGCCAGCGAGGCCATCGCCCGTCGCCACGGCGCCTCCGGCGCGGCGCTGGCCCAACAGTCCCGCGCCGCCATCGCCGGCGGCACCTTCCACAACGACGTGGTCTGCGTGGGCGCGCTGGACACCCTGTTCCACCACGAGCTTGCCTTCGAGGATACGGCCGCCACCCACGCTGCCATCCGCGCCGCCGCGACGGGTTTCGACCCGATCTTCGTCGAGGTCTCCTCCGCCGACCTACCTCTGGCGGACGCCATCTCCAGCTACCTGTTCAACTCCATGCTGGTCAGTCTGCCGGGCGAGGACCGACTGACCCTGATCTGCCCGACCGAGACCCGCGACAACCCGCGCAGCCACGCCGTCGCCCAAGGCCTCGTCGCGTCCAACGGACCCATTGGCCGGGTCGAATACGTCGATGTGCGCCAGTCGATGCGCAACGGCGGCGGGCCCGCCTGCCTGCGCCTGCGGGTCGTCCTGACCGAAGCCGAGCTGGATGCGACCAACCCGGCGATGCGGCTGACCGACGCGCTGCACGCTCGTCTGTCCACTTGGGCCGAGCGCCACTACCGCGACCGCCTGACCCCCGCCGACCTCGCCGATCCGGCCCTCATTACCGAGAGCCGCGGGGCGCTGGACGAGCTGACCGGTCTGATCGGCCTCGGCTCAGACTTTTATCCGTTCCAGAGACCCTGATCCCGACGAACGCCCGTCACGCGGCGAACCGCCCGCCTTTCTGGGCATAGGCCTGGGAGCCGCGCGTGAGGACGCGGTCATATGGCTCGATGGCGTCGACCGGGATCGAAGCCTTGCCGCGCAGCCGCTCGTAGATCGGGCCGAAGTCCTCGTAGGTGGCGTCGTTCAGGGCCTCGATCGAGGGCACGACGAAATAGACCTGCTGGAAGTCGTCGATGCGGTAGTCGGTCCGCATGATCCGCTCCAGATCGAAGGCGATGCGGTTGGGCGACGGGTCCTCTAGGGCGAAGACGCTCTCCGACGCCGACGACACGATGCCCGCGCCGTAGATGCGCAGGCCATCCGTATCTTCCATCAGGCCGAACTCGACCGTGTACCAGTAGAGCCGCGCCAGGTTCTTGAGCATGCCCAGCCCCTGCGCCCTCTGCCCGCCCTTGCCGTAGGCCTGCATGTAGTCGGCGAAGGTGGGGTCCGTTAGCATCGGCACATGGCCGAACACGTCGTGGAAGATGTCCGGCTCCTGGAGGTAATCCAGCTGGTCCGGCTTCCGAATGAACTGCCCTGACGGGAACCGCCGATTGGCCAGATGGTCGAAGAAGACATCGTCGGGGACCAGGCCGGGCACGCAGACGACAGTCCAGCCCGTCAGGGCCTTCAGCTTGGGGTTCATCAGGGCGAAATCGGGAATGCCGCCCGTGTTCAGGTCCAGCGCCTGAAGCCCCTTCATGAACGCCTCGCAGGCCCGGCCCGGCAGGATCTTCATCTGCCGCGCATAGAGGGTGTCCCAGGTGTCGTGCTCGACCTGGGTGTAGGCGCGCCAGTTCTGCGAGATGGTCCAGTCGGCGGCCGCCCCTTCCGGCGGCTTGTCGAACACGTGCTCGAAATCGGACATGGCGAACTCCCTTGGCCTTGTCTTAGGCGTCGCCGCGGCCCGGTTCAATGAATCGGCTGGCTTCTCGGCGCATGATGGCCGTCGGCGTCGATGGTGAACCATTGGGCCTGTTCGGCCTCGGTCAAAGCCGCGACTTCGGGGTCGTGTTCCAGCACGTCCTCGGCGGCATAGATCAGGAAGCCGGAATCCACCCCCATGGCGAGCACGCGGTAAAACGGCTGGTCGCGCTGATCCGGCCCGGGTTCGTGGGCGGCACCGGCATAGGCCGCGTCGACGTCGACGATCACGCCGCGAAACGCCGCGTCGCGATGCCGGACGATCTGGCCGAGGCCGAATTTGGCGAGACGGGACTGGGTCATCACGCCGAAATAGCCGTTGGCCCCTGAGCCTCGTCCGTCCGCCCCGTTCATCTTCCTGACAGGCGGGCTTGGCGTGCGGCGCACGGCAGGGCTAGGGTGGTCGGGACAGGCGCCCGTCTCGGTTGCGCCTATTTGAAAGTTCGGCCCATGCCGGAACCCGACGGCGCGCCGCCAGCGCGCGACGGACGGTCCCGGGTCCAGCGGGCGCATGGCGGGGGCGCGTCGGGACGCGACGGCCCGGCCTATGGCGCGCTTGATCTGGGGACCAACAACTGCCGCCTGCTGATCGCGCGTCCGGCGCGCGACGGTTTCCGCGTGGTCGACAGCTTCAGCCGCATCGTCCGCCTGGGCGAGGGTCTGTCACGGACCGGCCGGCTGGACCCCGCCGCCATGGATCGGGCCTACGACGCCCTCGCCCTTTGTGCGGAGCGTGTCGTGCGGCGCGGCGTCGACTCCGCCCGCCTCAGCGCCGTCGCCACCCAGGCCTGCCGTCAGGCCGAGAACGGGCCCGACTTCATCGAGCGGGTGCGCAAGGGGACGGGCCTGCGGCTGCGTATCATCGATCCGGTCGAGGAGGCGCGGCTGTCGGTCGAGGGGTGCCTGAACCTCATCGACCCCCGAGCCGAGGCCGTGCTGGTCATCGACGTGGGCGGCGGCTCGACCGAGCTGTCCTGGCTCCGGCGCTCCGGCGGCGAGATGAAGACCGTCGGCTGGATGTCGGCCCCGCTGGGCGTCGTCACCCTCGCCGAGCGCCATCCCGAACCGGAAGGCGCCGGCGGCGACGCCTGGTTCGAGGCCATGGTCGGCGACATGGGCGCGGCCCTTCAGGCCGGCGGGTTCGAGGACGCCGAGTTCCGACGGCTGTTCGCCGAGGGTAAAGGGCATCTGGTCGGGACGTCGGGGGCCATCACCTCGCTCGCGGGCGTCCACCTGAACCTGCGCCGCTATCAGCGCGATCTGGTCGACGGCCTGTGGATGACCCGCGCCGACTGCGAGGCGGCGGCGGCCAGACTCAAGGCCCTGGGTCCCAAGGGGCGGGCCGAGGAGGCCTGCATCGGCCCCGACCGCGCCGATCTGGTGCTGGCGGGCGCGGCGATACTCGAAGCCGTTCAGCGCGCATGGCCCAGCGAGCGCGTCCGGGTCGCCGACCGGGGCCTGCGCGAAGGCCTGCTGCTGCAACAGATGCGGGCGGCGAAGAAGGCAACCCGTCGTCGTCGGGGCCGTGGGCGGGGCCGGCCTCAGGCGGCCGGTGCGGGCGGTCCGGAGACCTGAACCGGAAGGTCGATGTCGCAGATCGAGAAATCCGCACCCCGGCTTGTGCGCGCCGTGTCGGCCAGGGCGCGGAAGGCGGCCGAACCCGCGTCCAGCACCTGAACCACCGGCCGCTCCTCGACCGGCAGATCCGAGGCGATCCGCACTCGCGTCATGATGTCGGGCTCGGACGGAACCATGCCGTTGTTGGCCGGATCGCCGGTCTTGATGGCCCGCACGACGTCCAGCCCCGACACCACGCGCCCCCAGATGGTGTAGCGCTTGTCCAGCGCCGGATAGGGCTGTCGCATCAGGAAGAACTGGCTGTTGGCGCTGTTGGGCGCATCGTCACGCGCCATGCCGGCCACGCCCGGACAATAGGTGCCCCAGCCGTGCACCTTGCCATCGGCCGTCGTGGCCATCATCGCCGTCGGCTGGGTCTGGATGGGCAGGCTGTTCATGAAGCCGAGCATCGATCCGGCCGGTTCTGCGACCGGCGTGAACGGCGTTTCCGGCCCCCGGCGGAAGGTGAACTCGGCCGTCAGGTCAGGATAGGGGCTCTGGCCCTCGCCATTGCCCAGGGGATCACCGGTCTGGGCCATGAACAGGTCGATCACGCGGTGAAAGACGATGCCGTCGAAGAAGGCACGGCGGGCCAGCACCCGCATCCGGTCGACGTGCAGCGGCGCGGCCTCGGGCGCCATCTCCACCAGGATGCGGCCCCGGTTGGTGTCGATGACCAGCAGGTTCTCCGGCGACACCGTGCGCCAGTCCGTCGAAGCGGGCGTCGTGGCGGACGCGGGCGGGGTCTCCTGGGCCAGAGCCGGTCCGGCCAGGGCGGCGGCGCACAGGGCGGCGGCGATCGCTCGCTTCATCCTCATCCTCCGGTGATCTCCACGACAGGCTGCAGGTCGCAGACGCTGAACTGGCGGCCGCGCGCGGTGCGGGTCTCGGCGGCGCGGGCCTGGAAGGCGGCGGACCGGCCGTCAAGCAGGCGGGCGACCGGGCGCTCGGCCTCCGGCAGGGCGGCGGCGGTGCGCACGCGGGTCATGGTGTCGGGATTGTCTGAGACGCGACCATCCTCGGCATCCGACCCGGCCTTGAGCGACCGCACGACCTCGAGGCCCTGAAGGATGCGTCCGAACGCCGTGTACTGGCCGTTTAGGACGGCGTTGTCGCCCATCATGAGGAAGAACTGGCTGTTGGCGCTGTCCGGGGATCCGGCCCGCGCCATGCCCAGCACGCCGGTGCAGAACAGGCCCGAGGCGTCGACCCGAAAGTCCGCCGTGACCATCATCTGGGCGTCCGGCTGGGTCTGGACCGGCAGGCTGCCCACGAGGCCGACCAGTCCGCTGGAGGCCCCGCCCTCCACAGCCGCGAAGCCCGCATCGCGCCCCCGACGGAAGGTGAACTCCGCGGCGACATCCGGCAGTTCAGACCCCCCCGCCCCGGTCCCCAGCGGATCGCCGGTCTGGGCCATGAAGCCCGTCATGACCCGGTGGAACTTGAGCCCGTCATAGAAGCCCTGGTCCGCCAGGGTGCGGATGCGTTCGGCATGGCGCGGCGCGGCGCGCGGCTCCAGCTCGACCAGAATGCGCCCCTTCGAAGTATCGATGACCAGCAGGTTCTCAGGCGCGACCGCGCGCCAGTCCGTGGCGGCGGGTGTCGGCGCGGACTGTCCGGCGGCGGCCAGCGGCAGAAGCGTCAGGGCGGCGGCGAGGGCGACGGCGATCTTCAAGGCGGTATCCGAACCTAGGATTTGACCCGCGCCCGCACGGCGGCGGCCACGGCGGGGCTGACGAAGCTGTCGATCGATCCGTCCAGCCGGGCGATCTCCTTGACGAGACGCGAGGCGATGGCCTGGTGGCGCGGATCGGCCATCAGGAAGACCGTCTCGATGTCGTCATTGAGGCGCTGGTTCATCGCCGTCATCTGGAACTCGTACTCGAAGTCCGCCACGGCGCGCAGCCCCCGCACGATGACGTTGGCGTTCAGGCTCTCGGCGAAATGCATCAACAGCGTCGAGAAAGGCTGGACCTCGATATCGGCATTCAACCGGGCGACCTCGGCGCGCACCATCTCCACCCGCTCGGCCGTCGAGAACAGCGGGCCCTTGTCGTCGTTCTGGGCCACGCCGATCACCAGCCGATCGACCAGCTTCACCGCTCGGCCGATGATGTCCGTGTGGCCGTTCGTGACCGGATCGAAGGTTCCGGGATAGAGCCCGATGCGCATTGGCGATTCCTCTCCGCTGGCGATTGGATAGCAGGGGTCGATGCGATCGTCTTCCTTGCCGAGCCGAAGCGTTGCTCGACGTAGAAAAAACCCCGCCGGATCGCTCCGGCGGGGCCTTTCCGTTCAACGTCTCGCGCTCAAGCAGCGGGCGACCGCGTCGCCCGCGTTAGCGCGCCATCGCTGTTAAGCGATGATCTTGGCGACGACGCCGGCGCCGACGGTGCGGCCGCCTTCACGGATGGCGAAGCGCAGCTTCTCTTCCATGGCGATCGGGGTGATCAGTTCGACGTTCAGCTCGGCGTTGTCGCCGGGCATGATCATCTCCACGCCTTCCTTCAGCTGCACGATGCCGGTCACGTCGGTCGTGCGGAAGTAGAACTGCGGGCGGTAGTTGGTGAAGAACGGCGTGTGACGGCCACCCTCTTCCTTGGTCAGGATGTAGGCCTCGGCCAGGAACTTGGTGTGCGGGGTGATCGAGCCCGGCTTGCACAGCACCTGGCCGCGCTCGACGTCCTCGCGCTTGGTGCCGCGCAGCAGCACGCCGACGTTGTCGCCCGCCTGGCCCTGGTCCAGCAGCTTGCGGAACATCTCCACGCCCGTGCAGGTCGTCTTCTGCACCGGACGGATGCCGACGATCTCGACTTCCTCGCCGACCTTGACGATGCCGCGCTCGACCCGACCCGTCACCACGGTGCCGCGGCCCGAGATCGAGAAGACGTCTTCCACCGGCATCAGGAACGGCAGGTCGATCGGACGCTCCGGCTGCGGGATGTAGTCGTCGACCGTCTGCATCAGCTCCAGGATCTTCTGCTCGCCGATCTCCGGGTTCACGCCGTCGGTCGCGGCCTTGGCCGAGCCCTTGGTGATCGGAATGTCGTCGCCCGGGAACTGGTAGGAGCTCAGCAGCTCGCGCACTTCCATCTCGACGAGCTCCAGCAGCTCCTCGTCGTCGACCAGGTCGACCTTGTTCATGAACACGACCAGGGCCGGCACGCCGACCTGACGGGCCAGCAGGATGTGCTCGCGGGTCTGGGGCATGGGCCCATCAGCCGCCGACACCACCAGGATCGCGCCGTCCATCTGGGCGGCGCCCGTGATCATGTTCTTCACATAGTCGGCGTGGCCGGGGCAGTCGACGTGGGCGTAGTGACGGTTGGCCGTCTCATATTCCACGTGCGCGGTGTTGATGGTGATGCCGCGCGCCTTCTCTTCCGGCGCGGCGTCGATGTCCGCATAGTTCATCGCCTTGGCGCCGCCGGCCTTGGCCAGCGTCATGGTGATCGCCGCCGTCAGCGTCGTCTTGCCATGATCCACGTGACCGATCGTGCCGATGTTGCAGTGCGGCTTGGTGCGTTCGAACTTTTCCTTGGCCATGGCCAAACTCCTGATGGCCCGGGTTGAGGGGCGCGTTGCTCAATCAAAAACCTGGAGCGGGTAGACGGAATCGAACCGACATATTCAGCTTGGAAGGCTGCTGTACTACCATTGTACTATACCCGCGCAGAGACGGCCTCGGGCGCTCCAGCCCTCGACCGCGATCCTCATCGTCGCCCCTGAACTCTCGGATCGAAGCGCGTGGTGGGGGAAGCAGGACTCGAACCTGCGAAGCTTACGCAGGGGATTTACAGTCCCCCCCCTTTGCCGCTCGGGACATTCCCCCGCACGCGCTGGTCGACCCGAATGAACGCCCGAAACCGGTCTTTCGACCCGCCTCGAAACAAAAGACTTCGGGGTCGAGACGCGCCTGCGATACAGGGAGCCAGACCCGAAAGCCCCAGGGGCTCCAAATCGGAGGGCGTCTTATAGTGTCGAGAATTCCAGAACGCAACGACCGCAAATCGGGCGGGAAAACGGCCGCTGGATCGGGGTTTCGCGGGCGTTCGGGGCCAGGCGGCAAGGGCCCGAAAGGTCCGTCCGACAAGGGCGGATGGGCGCCGCGGGCGACCGAACCGAATCCGACGGCGCCGCCGCGCCAAAGCCGGGGAAAGATCGACGCCGATCAGTTGATATGGGGACGCCACCCCGTGCTGGCGGCGCTGGCCAATCCGGCGCGCAAGGGCATGGGTCGGCTGCTGGCCACGCCGGATCGGGCGGCGGAGCTGGAACGCGACGGCCTGGCGCCGGGGCGGGTGGTCGAGGTCGTCGATCCCCAGGCGCTGGAACGGATGCTGCCGCAAGGCGCGGTGCATCAGGGGCTGGTGTTCAAGGTCCAGCCTCTCGAGGGCGTGACGTTGGAGGAGTTGGCGGAGCCCGCCCAGGGCGTCATCGTCATGCTGGACCAGCTGACCGACCCTCAGAACGTCGGCGCCATCTTCCGGTCGGCGCTGGCGTTCGGCGCGCGCGGGATCGTGGTGCAGGACCGGCATTCGCCGGTGCTGGCGGGCGCGCTAGCCAAGGCGGCGGCAGGGGCGACCGAGCGCCTCGCGTGCGCCCGGGTGACCAATCTGTCGCGGGCGCTGGAGCGGCTGGCCGACATGGGCTGGCGGGCCGTGGGGCTAGACGGGACGTCGGAGGAAACGCTGGAGAGCGCGCTGGACGAGCGGCCGACCGTTCTGGTCATGGGGTCGGAGGGCGACGGCATCCGCAGGCTCGTCGCCGAGCACTGCGATGTTCTGGCCAAGATCCCCATGCCCGGCGGCTTCGAGAGCCTGAATGTGTCCAACGCCGCGGCCATCGCCCTCTATGAAGCCAGCCGCAAGCAGCGGCCCGCTTGATTAACTGTCGCTCCCTGCTAACAGCCCGCTCATGGAATTCCTCAGCTCTCCCGAATTCGCCAGCCAGCTGACCGCGCTCGGCCAGGTGCTGGCCATCGACCTCGTGCTCGCGGGCGACAACGCCGTCGCCGTGGGTCTGGCCGCCGCGGCCCTGCCGGTCGAACAGCGCCGCAAGGCCATCCTGATCGGTCTGGCCGCCGCCGTCGTCATGCGCATCGGCTTCGCCCTGATCACCGTCCAGCTGCTGGCCATCGTCGGCCTGCTGCTGGCGGGCGGCGTCCTGCTGCTGTGGGTCTGCTGGAAGATGTGGCGCGAGCTGCGCGAACAGGCGACGCACGACCAGGCCGAGGCCGAAAAGGAGCTGGAGCTCGCTCTGTCAATCGAACACGGCAAGGGTCCAACACCGGAAGAGCTGGGCCTGAAGCGCAAGACCTTCGGCGCCGCCCTGCTTCAAATCATGATCGCCGACATCACCATGTCGCTGGACAACGTGCTGGCCGTGGCCGGCGCGGCCCACGAGCATCCGTGGATCATGGTGTTCGGCCTGGTGCTGTCGATCATCCTGATGGGCGTGGCGGCGACCTTCATCGCCCGGCTGCTGAACAAGTATCGCTGGATCGGCTACGTCGGCCTGGTGATCGTGCTGTATGTCGCACTGCACATGATCTGGGACGGCTATCGCTCGGTCGTGGTGCGCACCGGCAATCTGGAACAGCACAACGCCTCGGCCCCGGCCTTCATCGACATCTCTCCCAAGGAGGTCGAGAAGTTCATGCAGGGCGTGCGCAGTGAGGAATCCGAACTCCCGGCGGCGGGCCGACCGAGCGAGGCGCTGGAAACCCCTGCGGCCGAGAAGGCCGCCGAGACCGTTCCGACCGCCTAGGCGTCCGCGCCGCCGAAACGTTCACTCCACTCGGTGACCTGGGCGTCCTCGATCTTGCGGAACAAGACCTCGGGCGCCGAGACCGCGCGACCGCGCGGGAGACGGTCCAGCAAGGGCGCATCGGCGGCCGGCCAGCTCAGGTCCGTCTCGCCCACCGTCGCGGCGATCCGCTCAGCGGTGAAGGGCATGACCGGGGCGGCGATGCGGGCGAACAGGCCGACGAGGTTCAGGCCGGTGCGGACGCCTACCGCCGAACGCTCCACATCGGTCTTGAACGCCGTCCACGGCGCGGCTTCCTGCAGATACTCGTTGCCGAGCACCCAGACGGCCCGGATGGCCTGACAGGCCTTCCGGAACTCCATGGCCTCCAAGGCCTCGGTCGCTTCGGCCAGACCGGCGCGCAGGTCGGCCTCCAGCCTGGCTTCCAGCGGGCCGGGCTCGCCCCCGTCCGGCACGACGCCATCGAATTTGGACTCGGCGAACTTGACGATGCGGTTGACGAAGTTGCCCAGCACATCGGCCAGGTCCTTGTTGGTCGTGGCCTGGAACTGCTCCCAGGTGAAAGCCGCGTCCGACCCTTCCGGCCCATAGGCGGTAAGGTGCCAGCGCCAATAGTCGGCGGGCAGCAGGTCCAGCGCCTGGTCCATGAAGACGCCGCGCTTCTGGGACGTGGAGAACTTGCCGCCGTACCAGTTCAGCCAGTTGAAGGCCTTGAGCGTATCGACCGTCTTCCACGGCTCGCCGGAGCCCAGGATGGTCGCGGGGAAGCTGACGGTGTGGAAGGCGACGTTGTCCTTACCCATGAACTGGACGTAGCGGACGTCGTCGGCGCCCTCGTCCAGACGCCACCAGTCGCGCCAGGTCCGGCCGTTCGCTTCGGCCCATTCCTCGGTCGCGCCGATGTATTCGATGGGGGCGTCGAACCAGACGTAGAAGACCTTGCCCTCCATGCCCGGGCGCGGGCCGCGGTCGGGACCGACCACGGGCACGCCCCAGGACAGGTCGCGGGTGATGCCCCGGTCGATCAGGCCCTCGTCGAGGTGCTTGAGCGCGATGGAGCGGGCCAGGGTCTGCCAGTCGGACTTCGACTCGATCCAGGCGCGGATGCGGTCCTCAAGCTTGGTCTGCAGCAGGTAGAGGTGGCGGGTATCGCGCACCTCCAGCTTCGTCGAGCCGGATACCGCCGAATAGGGCTCGATCAGGTCGGTGGGGTCGAGCAGGCGCCCGCAGTTGTCGCACTGGTCGCCGCGCGCCGGGCGATAGCCGCAGTGCGGGCAGGTCCCCTCGACGTAGCGGTCCGGCAGGAAGCGGGCGTCGTCGACCGAGTAGATCATCCGATCCACCCGCTCCTCGATGAAGCCGTTCGCCTCCAGCACATGGGCGAAATGCTGGGTCAGGCGGCGGTTGGGGGCGTTCGAGGACCGGCCGAACCAGTCGTAGCTGAGACCGAACGCCTCGCCCGCGCGCTTCTGGATCTCGTGCTGCTCGTCGCAATAGGTCCGCACGTCCTGGCCGGCGGCGGCGGCGGCCAGCTCGGCCGGGGTGCCGTGCTCGTCGGTGGCGCAGATGTAGAGCACCTCATGCCCCTGCCCTCGCTTGAACCGGGCGTAAACGTCCGCCGGCAGCATGGAGCCCGCGAGATTCCCCAGGTGCTTGATGCCGTTGATGTAGGGCAGCGCCGAGGTGATCAGGATGCGGGACATGGGGCCGAGGGATTAGGGATTAAGGATTAGGGATTAGAGCTAGGCCAAGGGTTAGTGGCGAGTGCCGGGACGGACCGCAACCCCGGCTCAGCCAATCTCTAATCCCTCGTCCCTAACCCCTAGTCTTCGCGCGATCCGCACGAACCGGCCCGTCAGCAAGGTCGATGAGACCAGGCTGGCGATGATCACGGCCCAGACCAGGCCGTCGACGCCGAAGCTTTGCGACAGCTGCCAGCCCAGCGGCATCATGATCGCCCCATAGGCGGTGAAGTGCATGATCGTCGGCCACCAGACGTCGCCCGCCGCGCGGTTGGCCTGGGCGGCGACGACCTGGATGCCGTCGGCGACGAAGAACAGGGTGGCGAGGACCAGCGCCGGGATGGCGATGACGGCGAGTGCGGGGTCGCGGTTGTAGGCCCCGATCAGCAGCGGCGCGCTGGGCCAGACGATGAGGGCGACGATGAGGGTCAGGGCCGTGACAACGGCGACGCCGACCAGACCGTTCCTCAGCACCGCGCGCGGATTGCGAGCTCCGTAGGCGCGGCCGACGAGCACCGCTGTCGCCGAGGACAACCCCATGGGGATCATGAAGACGATGGCGGAGATGTTGAGCACGATGGCCCAGGCCGCGGTCTCGGCCGTGCCCAGCTGGGCGGCGTAGAGGGTCATCAGGGCGAAGGCGCCCACCTCGATGAAGTAGGACGAGCCCGAGCCGAGGCCGATCGTCACCTGCTGGCGGGCGGCGACCGGATCGCGCCGGGGCTTGGTGAAGACGCCCAGCGCGCGGGCTTCCGGCAGGCGGGCGATGTAGATCAGGAGGAAGATGGCCAGCGACGCCCGCGCCCAGAAGGTGGCCCAGGCCGAGGCCTCAGCGCCGGCCACGCCGAGCCCAAGCAGGTCGGGGACCAGCAGCAGGTTGAGCGCCAGGTTCACGCCGTTGGCCACCCACATGGCGATCATGCCGGGCTTGGGCTTGCCCAGCGCCTCCAGGAAGAACTGGCAGGCGACCGAGATCAGATAGGCGGGCATGGACAGGGAGAAGACGATCAGGGCCGGCCCGGCGGCGCTCCCTAGCCCGTCCTCGAGGTTCAGCCGCTCCAGCGCCCAGGGGCCGATCACGATCAGGGCCAGCATGGAGGCGACGCCGATCTGGGCGGCGTAGACGAGGCCGCGCCGGAGGACAGCGCCCGCCTCCCCTCGCCGACCCTCGCCCAGCAGACGGGCCGTCATCACCTGGACGCCGAGCAGCAGGCCCACGGCCGTCGTCACCACCACCGAGGTCGGCGCCCAGGCGAGCGAGTGCAGCGCCAGCTCGCGGCTGGCGTAGTTGCCGACCACGATGGCGTCGGTCAGCCCCATGGTCATGATGCCGATGCGCGCCAGCACCACCGGCCAGGCCAGGGTCAGGAGCTCGCGGGCGGCGGCGCGGGTGGCGGGGGACAACATCGGGGGGATTAGGGATTAGGGATTAGAGGGTCCGAGGCGGATCGGCGGCCGGTGGCTATAGCGGCCCAAAGCGCGCCTGTCTCTGCCCCAGGCCGCCTCTAATCCCCAATCCCTAATCCCTCTCTGCGCCCTACCAAGCCCCCATCTCGCGCAACTGCTTGGCCAGGTCGACGGGCAGATCGCCGGCGTCCATCGACGACAGGTCCGGCGGGGCGTCCTTGGGCTCCAGGTAGCGCCAGCCCTGGAAGGGACGGCGGGCCTGGGGGGCGGTGCGGATGACCTCGGGCGCCAGCTTGATGACGCAGCTGGACGCCTTGCCCTCGCCGCGCGTGGAGATGTCGACGATGGGCATGCGGCAGGTCACCGAGCCCTTCATGACCCAGTAGATGGAGCCCCCGTCCTCGATCTCGGCGGCGCGCTTGGGCGTCATGCGGGTGTTGACGGTCAGCCACTGCCCCTTGGCGGCGCGGCGCTCCAGCGTCTCGACGTGGGCGACGCCGACGCACAGTTTGATCACGTGAAGAGGCATCAGGCGGAGGCCGCCTCCACCCTGGCCAGCACGGCGTCGGCGGCGACCTGGTCGCCGACGGAGACGCCGATCTCGCCGACCACGCCGTCGAACGGGGCGACGAGGGCGTGCTCCATCTTCATGGCTTCGAGCACCACGATGGGCTGGCCCTTGGTCACGGCGTCGCCGGGCTTGGCGGGCGCGGCGACGATCTTGCCGGGCATGGGGGCGCGGAGCGAGCCGTCTGAGGCGGTGCCGCCAATGGCACCGGCAAACGAGGGCTTGAAGTCGAACGTCGTGGCCCGGCCCCGATCGAACACCAGAATGGCGTCGTCGCCATGGGTCGTCGGAAGCGGTCGGTTCGATAGATCAGAGTAGTCGAGGGGAACCCCATCAACCTGGAACCTCAGCCCCCAGTCGCCGATTGAACGTGTGACCGTGACCTCCGCCTCCCGACGGGCGCCGTCCTGCGTAAAGCGAAGCCTTGCAGCGCTCGAAGGAGCATTCAGCCGGAAGCCGAACAGATGCGCCGGGGACGGGCTCCAGACCTCGCCCTCATAGGCCGCCTCGACGAAGGTCTCGGCCGCCTCCCCGAGCGCCGCTGCGACCACCAGATCGCTGACGTCAGAGTGCAACAGCGCCCCCTCCTCCGCCGCGATGAAGCCCGTATCCACATCACCGGCCACGAAACGCGGATGCTCGAGGCACCGCACCAGGAAGCCGGCGTTGGTCCGCACGGGCCACACCTCGACCTCGGCGCAGGCCTCCGCCAGCCGCGCCGCCGCCGCCTCGCGCGTGTCTTCATGCACGATCAGCTTGGCGATCATGGGGTCGTAGAACTGGCTGACTTCGCCGCCCGCCTCGACGCCGGTATCGACGCGAATGTCGTCGGGCAGGACGAAGTGATCCAGCCGCCCGATGCTGGGCAGGAAGCCGTTGGCCGGGTCCTCGGCGTAGAGGCGGGCCTCCATGGCCCAGCCGGTGATCGACAGCTGGTCCTGCTTCAGCGGCAGGGGCTCGCCGGCGGCGACGCGGAGCTGCCATTCGACTAGGTCCTGGCCGGTGATCATCTCGGTGACCGGGTGTTCGACCTGCAGCCGGGTGTTCATCTCCATGAACCAGATGCGGTCGGCGCGCAGGCCCTCCGTCCCGTCGGCGATGAACTCGATGGTGCCGGCGCCAACGTAGTTGACGGCCCTGGCCGCCCGCACCGCCGCCGCCGTCACGGCCTGGCGAGTTGCCTCGTCCATGCCGGGGGCCGGGGCCTCCTCGATGACCTTCTGGTGGCGGCGCTGGAGCGAGCAGTCGCGCTCGAACAGGTGGACGACCTCGCCGTGGCTGTCGCCGAACACCTGAACCTCGATGTGGCGGGGCGACAGGATGTATTTCTCGATCAGCACCCGGTCGTCGCCGAAGCTGGAGGCCGCCTCGCGCTGGCACGAGGCCAGGGCGTCGAGGAAGGCCGGGGCCTCGTCGACCCGGCGCATGCCCTTGCCGCCGCCGCCCGCCACGGCCTTGATCAGGACGGGATAGCCGATGGCGTCGGCCTCGGCCTTCAGGCGGTCCGGCGACTGGTCCTCGCCCATGTAGCCGGGGGTCACGGGCACGCCCGCCTCGACCATCAACTGCTTGGCCGCGTCCTTCAGGCCCATGGCCCGGATCGAGGCCGGCGGGGCGCCGATCCAGGTGAGGCCGGCGGCCATCACGGCCTCGGCGAACTCGGCGTTCTCGGACAGGAAGCCGTAGCCGGGGTGGATGGCCTCGGCCCCCGTCGCCTTGGCGGCGGCGAGCACCCTGGCCTGGTCCAGATAGCTCTCGCGCGCCGGGGCCGGGCCGATCAGGACGGCCTCGTCGGCCTCGCGGACGTGCAGCGCGTTGGCGTCGGCCTCGGAATAGACCGCGATGGTGCGCAGGCCCATGCGCTTGGCGGTGCGGAAGACGCGGCAGGCGATCTCGCCGCGATTGGCGACCAGGACGGATCTGAACATGGCGCCGGTTTAGAGGCGCGCGCGGCGGGGGTCGAGAGGGGCAGCCATGCGTCATCGCGCTCGCGCCGTATTCGGCCGCGAGGCGGGTCGGGGAAGCGGCGGAGCCGGGGCGATCTCGCCCGGGACCGGGGCGGGGCCGTCACCGGCCTTCGCCCTGTGTGTGAGTTTCGGCGGGGTCGTCTCGGCTCCGCTCGATCGGTTTTCGCAAGCTGCGCGGTCGCGGGAAGCTCCTAGCCGGGAGCGGAGGGGCCTCTTCCCCTCCGCCTTGGTGTCACCCGGTTCGTCCTGACGCCGTCACTTAAGCCCACGACGGGCGCCGGCCCCCAGAGAGCCGACGGACCCCGGGGCCTTTCGCTCCCCGGGCAAACCCGCGATCGACCCCGCCGCGCGTCCGGGTCCTGGGCCCAGGACGCCTTCCCCCCGCGACGGGACGGGGCCGATTGTAAGGAGGTTGGATATGCGGGCGCGATCAAATCGTCCCAGCGACAACGGGCGTTGGATTCATTGGGGGAATCCGGGCGTCGTTGGATGATTGAGAAAAACAGCGCGCTTAAATCCTCCCCCGTTGGGGGAGGTGTCATGGAGCGCAGCGGAATGACGGAGGGGGCTAAACGCGAACGAGGGCATACGCGGCCAGCCCCCTCCGTCTCCTGCGCTTCGCTTCGGAGCCACCTCCCCCAACGGGGGAGGATTTGGCGGGCATCATCTGAGAAACGGCCCCACTTTCATTTTCAGCAGGGCCACCAGCTCGGGCTGCATGAAGGCGTAGTCGTCGGCGATGTCGAGGCAGACGACGCGGGCGGACTTCAGGCTCTTTCGGAACCGCGTCTGCAGCCGGGCGCGGTGGGCGCGTTCCATGACGAAGATGAGGTCGGCCCATTCGACGAGCTCATGGGTGCAGGGCTCGTCCGCATCGGGCGCCAGCCCCGCCGACGCCGTCTCCACCCCGGGCCAGTCGGCGAACACCCGCTCGGCCGTCGGCGAGCGGAGGCGGTTGCGGGAGCAGAGGAAGAGGAGGTTGGTCAATTCATATCGACCTACGCTCAAAGCAGTCCTTCGCGTTCGAGCACTCGCCGTACATCCTCAAATTTTGCCGATATATTTCCCTTAGGAAACCTGATCTGACCAAGACCCTCGATATTGGAAAACTGTTCACATCCTTCCTCGAGAAGCACGATCGCTTTTGAAAATCCTAGCCGACCTTGAAATAACCCAACCTCATGAATGACATTCTGGCGCGCATGCAGCTCTCCATTCGCTTGCTCATCTTCTGCTGTCAGAATTATGAGGGCGATAGCAGCATCGTCTAGCATGTTCGCCAAGCGTGTTACATTAGGCAAACCAGCCACGGGTACTCGATTGAACTCATCGTAACTGAGGTTGAGTCGCTCGCTGACAAAATCTTTTAGGTCTCGCCACGCCGGAGATTGGCCATGTCCTATAAAGACTTTTGTTTTGGACGACGAGACAAATTGTCCTATTGGACTAGCTTTACCGTCGTCGGCATCTTCACGAAGCCCTGAAACGGCTTGACGCAGAAGGGCGATGGACCGCTGTATATTGGAATGAATCGATCTTCGGACTTCGCTCATTGGCGTAGGGGGCACATCTTCGCCGCCAATCACGATGAACGACAATCCCTCGGAATAAGCCAGCGTAGCCGCCGATTTGAATCGGTGGTACTCGCTTGTGTCTGCTCCAAAAACTCGATCCAAAGTCTGCTCAATGGAAATTTCGAGCGCTTTTAGGTCGTTCGGAGCCCATTGATCGACTGCCGAAACATCGTAGCTCTGAAGGTCAACAATCCTGCGTTCAAGCCGAACTATCCCTTGTTCCATCTGCGCCAAGGTAAGCGTTGCCGGGCGTCTTGAAACAATCGTAGTATCGCGAGCCATTTGTTGACCTATAACGGAATATTATCGTGCTTCTTCCACGGATTGCTCTGCTGCTTCCCCTTCAGCGTCCGTAGCGCCTTGATCAGCCGCCGCCGCGTGCCGTGCGGCATGATCACGTCGTCGATGTAGCCCAGGCCCGCCGCCACGAACGGGTTGGCGAAGCGTTCCTTGTATTCGGCCTCGCGCGCGGCCAGGGCCTCGGGGTCGCCGGCTTCCTTGCGGAAGATGATCTCGACCGCGCCCTTGGCGCCCATGACGGCGATCTCGGCGCTGGGCCAGGCGTAGTTGACGTCGCCGCGCAGGTGCTTGGAGCTCATGACGTCATAGGCGCCGCCGTAGGCCTTGCGCGTGATGACGGTCAGCTTGGGCACCGTGGCCTCGGCATAGGCGAACAGCAGCTTGGCGCCGTGCTTGATCAGGCCGCCGTACTCCTGGCGGGTGCCGGGCATGAAGCCGGGCACGTCGACGAAGGTCACCAGCGGAATGCCGAAGGCGTCGCAGAAGCGGACGAAGCGGGCGGCCTTGCGCGAACTGTCGATGTCGAGCACGCCCGCCAGCACCTGGGGCTGGTTGGCGACGACGCCGACGGGCTGGCCGTCCAGACGGCCGAAGCCGCAGACGATGTTCTTCGCAAAGTCGGCGCCGATCTCGAAGAAGTCGGCCTCGTCGACCGTCTTCAGGATCAGCTCCTTCATGTCATAGGGCTGGTTCGGATTGGCGGGGACGAGGGTGTCGAGGCTGTCCTCGTCGCGCTCGGGGTCATCGTAGCTGTCGCGGACGGGGGGCTTTTCGCGGTTGGACAGGGGCAGGAAGCCGATCAGGCGGCGGACCTCCATCAGGGCCTCGATGTCGTTCTCGAAGGCCCCGTCGGCGACGCCGGACTTGCCCGCGTGGACGCGGGCGCCGCCCAGGTCCTCGTGGCTGACGACCTCGTTGGTGACCGTCTTCACCACGTCCGGGCCGGTCACGTACATGTAGGAGGTGTCCTTCACCATGAAGATGAAGTCGGTGATGGCCGGGGAATAGACGTCGCCGCCCGCGCAGGGACCCATGATGACGCTGATCTGGGGGATGACGCCCGAAGCGAGCGTGTTCTGGAGGAAGATGTCGGCGTAGCCGGCGAGGCTCTCGACGCCCTCCTGGATGCGGGCGCCGCCGGCGTCATAGAGGCCGATGATGGGGGCGCCGTTGGTGAGCGCCATGCCCATCAGCTTGACGATCTTGGCCGCATGCGCGCCCGAAAGAGAGCCTCCGAAGACCGTAAAATCCTTGGAGAAGACGTAGACCAGACGGCCGCCGATGGTGCCCCGGCCGGTGACGACGCCGTCGCCGGGGACGCGCTGCTTCTCCATGCCGAACTGGTGGGAGCGGTGCTCCACGAACATGTCGGTCTCCTCGAAGGAGCCCTCGTCCAGCAGGACCTCGATGCGTTCGCGGGCGGTCAGCTTGCCCTTGGCGTGCTGGGCGGCGATGCGGGCGTCGCCTCCCCCCAGGCGGGCGGCGGCGCGGCGGGCTTCGAGCTGTTCGAGAATGGCTTGCATGGGCGAGACTCCTTGGGGGGAGGCTTAAGGAGGGGCCGCGCGCGAGTAAATCCTCCCCCGTTGGGGGAGGTGGATCCGGAGCGCAGCGGAGGAGACGGAGGGGGCCTGACGCGCGCTCAAACCCAGCCTATCGTCCACAAATGGAAGCCCCAAAGCTGACCATCAACCGCGCCAGGGAGCTTCGGCGCAAACTCACCCTCCCGGAGGTGATCCTGTGGACGGCGGTTCGCGGGCGCCGCGTCGCAAGAGCCGGTTTCGGCGACAACATCCTATCGGACCCTACATTCTGGACTTCTATTGCGATGAAGCCCGGCTGGCGCTTGAGATCGACGGCGATGGACACCTGCATCCCGATCAGGGAACGCATGATCTGCGTCGGACCGTCTGGTTGGAGGCGAGAGGGATAGCGGTCTACCGGATCGCGGCTCGAGACGTTCTGTCGAATCTGGAGGGCGTTATCGCGAGCATCGCAGAGCGAGTGCGCGGCGTCGTCGCGTCGCAATGCGCCGCTCCTCCACCCCCTCCACCGCTTCGCGGTCCCCCTCCCCCTACGGGTGAGGATTAAGGGCCCAGAACCACCGCTCAAGGAGGACGGCTTCCGCGCGGCGGGCGGCGGTGCGGGCGGCGGCTTCCTCGTCGACGCCCCAGCGGCTTTCCTGGAAGGCTTCGTCGAGGCGGGAGAGCTCGAAGGCGGCCTCGCCGGTCAGGGCGCCGCGCTGGAGGGCCAGCGCGAGGACGGCGCTGCCCAGAAGCGGCACAGCCATGGCGAGGGCGGACAGGGCGAAGTCGTCGAGCGACAGGGCCAGATCGCGGACGCGGGCGACGGCTTCGGGGGACTGGGGCCGGTGGATGATGCCTTCGACGGGTTCCAGGGCGACGCCGAGCTCGGATGCGGCCCAGTCGCGCCAGGGAGTCCACTGGCGGGCCTGCTGTTCGACGAGCGAGGTCGGGTCCTCGGCGAGATAGCAGAGCAGGTCGGAGCCGGCGTAGGCCGCGATCTCGTCGGCGACGGCCTCGCGGGCTTGGGAAACGCGGTCGATGGCGGTGGCGGCCAGGCGGGTGGCGAACATGGTCGCCGGCTCGATGAACTCGCCCTGGGCGGCCCATTCGTCGGCGACGAGGCGGGCGAGCGGTTCGGTCGGCAGGGCGTAGGGAGCGCCGGCGGGGGTCTTGGGGGCGCGGCCGTCGAGCAGGACCGTGAAGCCTGCATCGCGGGGGTCGACCGTGACCTCTTTCCAGAAGCGCTTCTGGCGCTCCTCGGACTCGCGAAAGCCCTTCCGGGCGGCGATGTTGGGGTCGAGGTTGGGGATGTGGCTCATGCGAAGGCTCTCGCCGCGAAACGATCGAGCGCCGCTTCGAGGTCCGTGAAGTCGGAGGCGACGTGGGGGGCACCGGCGGCGATCTGTTCCTCGGCCGTGTGGAAGCCCCAGGCGACGCCCTGGGGGCGGACGCCGGCGTTGATGGCCATGACGATGTCGTGGGTCGTGTCGCCGATCATGATCGCGGCGTCGGGCTCGCAGACGGCGGCGGCGAGGGCGGCGTTCAGCATGGCGGGGTGCGGCTTGCCCGGGCCGTCCTCGGCGCAGTGGGAGGAGACGAAGAGGTCGGCCCAGCCCTCGCGGGCGAGGTTGCGGGCGACGCCTCGCCGCGACTGGCCGGTGGCGAGCGACAGGCGCCAGCCGTCGCGGTGCAGGCGACGCAGGGTCTCCATCACGCCGGGGTAGAGCGGCTCGTGAAAGTCGGGGTCGGTGTTCATGCGCAGGAACACGGCCTTGAAGGCCTCGACAAACCGGTCGAGCTCGGGGTCGGTCAGCTGGGGCTCCAGCGTGCGGAGCGCCTCGGGCAGGCTGAGTCCCACGATGCGGCGGACGCGGTCGTAGTCGGGCTCGGGCAGGCCCAGCGCGCGGGCGGCCTCGGTGGCGGCCTGGAAGATGGAGGCGCGGCTGTCGACCAGGGTGCCGTCGATGTCGAAGATGGCCAGCGGCCTCATAATCCTCCCCCCTTGGGGGAGGTGGCGCGGCGCGGCTTCGCGCCGTGACGGAGGGGGCCCGAGCCAGACGCCGATGTGCGCGGCTTTCCCCCTCCACCGCTTCGCGGTCCCCCTCCCCCTGCGGGGGAGGATTTGCCGGCGAAGGGGTCGGGGTCGGCCTCGGCTTCCTCGAAGCCGAAATGCTGGAAGCCGGCGCGCATTTCGGGGCTGATCGGGGCTTCCACGATCAGCTTGCCGCCGGAGGGGTGGTCCAGCTCGATGCGGCGGGCGTGGAGTTGCAGCTTCAGCGGGCCGGACAGTTCGGCGCTGCGCTCATCACCGTATTTGGGGTCGCCCAGGATGGGGTGGCCGATGGCCTTCATGTGGGCGCGCAGTTGGTGCGTGCGGCCGGTGAAGGGGCGAAGCGCCAGCCACGACGCCCGCTGGCCGGCGTGGCTGATGAGGGCGTAGGCGGTCTCGGCGGGTTCGGCGCCGTGCTCCTTGGCGTCGGCGGGGCGCATGATCTCGAAGTCGTTGATGCCGGTCTTCTTGAGCGGCAGGTCGATCTGGCCGGCCGTGGGCTTGGGCAGGCCGATGACGAGGGCCCAGTAGGTCTTCTTCGCCTGACGTCGGGCGAAGGCGCCGGCGAGGCGCTTGGCGGCCTCGGGGCCCTTGCCGAGCAGGAGGACGCCGGAGGTGTCGCGGTCCAGGCGGTGGACAAGACGCGGGCGCTCCATCCCCTCCCCCCAGGCCGACAACAGGCGATCGACGTGGCGCGTGGTCTTGGTGCCGCCCTGGACGGCGAGGCCCCAGGGCTTGTTGAGCGCGATGACGAGGTCGTCCTCGTAGATCACCAGCGACTTGGCGAAGGCGACGTCGGCGGGGCTGAGCGCCTGATGCTCGCCGGGCGCACGGACGACGGCGTCGGGGATGGGCGGGACGCGGACGGCGGCGCCGGCGGTCAGGCGGCCTTCGGGCTTGATGCGGGCGCCGTCGACGCGGATCTGGCCGCTGCGCGCCATCTTCTGCACCTGGATGTTGGACAGGTGGGGCCAGCGCCTGCGGAACCAGCGGTCCAGACGGATGCCGTCCTCGGCCTCGGCGACGTAGAGGGTCTTGACCTCGCGCTTGGGGGCCTCGTCGGTCACAGGGCGGCTCCGAGCACGCGGCGGGCGATCAGGAGGCCGAGGAACAGGGCGGCGCAGGCGAGGATGACCGACAGGGCGACGTAGGCGGCGGCGAGGGCGAACTGACGCCGCTCGATCATCAGGACCGTCTCCAGCGAGAAGGCCGAGAAGGTGGTGAAGCCGCCGAGCACGCCGACGGCGGCGAACAGGCGAAGGCTCTCAGCCCCCTGCCCCCGCTGGGCCAGCCAGCCGACGAGCAGGCCCATGAGGAGCCCGCCGATGACGTTGACGGACAGCGTCGCCCAGGGCCAGGCCGCGCCGGGGGCCAGACGCGCGGCGGCCAGGCCTGCGCCATAGCGGGCCATGCTGCCGAGCGCGCCGCCCAGGCCGACGATCAGGAGACGTTCCATTGTGCGCGGCTTATAACCCCGATTGCGGCGAAGCGAAGGGAGGCGCGCATGCACGATCTGGGACTGGCGGTCGTCCACCATGTGCTGGTGTTCGGGCTGGCGATCATGCTGGCGATGGAGCTGGCCTATCTGAGGGCCGATCCCGTGCCGGTGACGCGGCTGGCGAAGCTGGACGCCGGCTATGGCGGGGTCGCCGTGCTGGTGCTGATCGTCGGGGTCGCGCGGGTGATCTGGGGAGCCAAGGGCTGGGTCGCCTATGAGGGCAATCCGTGGTTCTGGGCCAAGATCGCGACGTTCACCGTGATCGGGCTGATCTCGATCCTGCCGACGATACGGTTCATCCGTTGGAGCCGGGCGCTGAAGGCGGACGCGGGGTTCCGACCGCCGGCGGCCGAGGTGGCGAAGGCGGCGATGTGGGTGCGGCTGGAAGTGCTGCTGCTGTTCCCCCTGGTCGGCTTCGCGGCGGCGATGGCGCGGTACTAATCCTCCCCCATTGGGGGAGGTGGCTCCGGAGCGAAGCGCAGGAGACGGAGGGGGCCGGCCGCGTGCGCCGGAGATCGGGATGGAGGCGCCGCCGAAGACCGTCGAGCGCGCAAAGGAACTGCGCCGCAAGCTCACCCTGCCGGAGGTGATCCTCTGGCGGGAGCTGCGTGGGCGGAAGCTGGATAGAGCCCGGTTCCGGAGGCAGCATCCGATCGGGCCTTTCATCCTCGACTTCTACTGCGACGAGACCAGTTGGCGGTCGAGGTCGATGGCAGTGGGCACGAGCATCCGGATCAGGCGCGGTACGATGCGCAGCGCACGGCGTGGCTGGAGGCTCGGAGGATCAGAGTGCTGCGGGTGCATGCGCGCGACGTTCAGGAAAACCTCGAGGGCGTAGTCTTCACGATCAAGCAGCGCTTGCGCGGCTAGCCCCCTCCGTCTCTCCGCTTCGCTCCGAGCCACCTCCCCCAACGGGGGAGGATTTGGGTGGCGGAAACTTCACTTGCCGAGCTTCGCGTTTCGAGAGAAGCCGGTCGGAGACGGTGAACGGCCGGTTTAGGGTGTAGCCATGTCGCACGAGGATCAGACGCCGCAAGCGCCGCCCCCGGCCAATCTGCCGCCCGTGTCGAACGAGCCGGCGGGAACGGCGACGCGCGCCGATCGGGCCGAGCCGCCGCCCATCCCGACCGCGACGCCCCAGCCGACCACGGCGCAGGAGGGCATCCTGAGGCCGATCCAGGAGAGCGACTACTTCACGCTGGATCCCGAGGCGATCTCGGTGATCTCGGCCAACATCGACCGGTACTTCAATCAGGCGCTGGACATCTTTCCGTTCTGGGAGACGGAGAACAAGCCGGACCGTTTCCACGTCCTGTTCACGCGCCAGATCGAGGAGCGGTTTCCCGCCGACGCCGATATCCGAGGCCGGATCTTCGGCTACGGGCGGCGCGTGTTCAATGCGCTGCGCGTCCACGTCCTGACCAAGCGGCTGACGCAAGCCTTGGCGCTGGTGGGCTTCGCGGCCATGGCCATCCTGGGGCCGACGCTGTTCGCGGAGTGGACGGGCGGCCAGCCGCAGGGACTGGGGCTGGCGGTGCTGGGCATGCTGATCACGGCGGGGCTGTTCTACGGCGTCTCGGCCATCCTGTTCGTGCAGTACCGGTTCCGGCTGGAGAACGACTCCTACGAGCTGTCGCGCGAGATCGTGCAGCGGACGCGCGAGTTGCAGAACCTGTTCACCAACGCTCGCGCCCTGTCCGACCAGGCCGAGACCACCTACGCCACCGATGGCAAGGGCTGGGGCCAGCGGGCGCTGTTCCTGACGCGGCTGGTGCTGTGGCTGGGCGCGCGCATGGAGCATCTGGAGAAGTACGCTCAGCTGGAGCTGTGGCGCGTGCGGCGCGAACGCTACTGGATGCGCTGGGTCGGGCGGATCACGACGCCGCTGGTGCTGATCGTCTGGCTCGCGGTGTTCGCCTTCTGGCCGGCCCCGGCGGGCAATGAGATCGGCTTCCGCGTGCTGCAGGGCGTGGCGCTGCTGATGGGGCTGATCGTGTCGTGGCTGTCCTACTACCGCTGGCAGACGCCGACGGCGGCGGTGAAGGACAAGCTGGGGCTGGACGGCTGGGTCCGCTACGCCTCGCTGGACCTGGACAACACCATCGGCGACCAGGTGCGGCGCGACAAGGAACGGCTGGTCGAGTACCGCGCCCTTACGCGCGGCCGCTGAGGTTGGCGCGCACTTCGGAGGCGCTGTAGACCTCGCCGCGATCGGGCTGAGGGCCGCGACCCAGGCGGACTTCCAGCACCGTCGACGTCGGGGACGGACCGCTGAAGTTCAGGCCCACGCCCACGCCGGTGCTGGAGCCCGAGTAGCGGTAGCCGCCGTACCGGCCGGAGCTCGAACCGAAGCCGACGGAGACGCTGGGCCGCACGCCGCCGGCGCTGTCGGGTCGGCCGTCGATGTAGCGCTGGGTGACCTCGAACCAGTCGTAGCCCTGCTCCAGCGTCAGCTCGGCGGCGCGCAGCAGGGCGAGATCGGCGACCGGGCCGGGCGCGCCGACACCGTTGTAGGTCACGCGGTATCGGTCGCTCTCGATGCGCTGTTCGGAGAAGCCCTGGCCGCCCGGACCCTGCTGCGGGCCATAGGGGGCGAGCGAGGCGCAGGCGGCGAGGGAGAGGGCCGAGGCGGCGACCAGTGCGGCGCGAGAGGCCAATCGGAAACGGTTCATTTCACTTTCCTCACCCAAATAAGTGGCGTTTTGTCGCACGTGCTGAGGAGATTCGCTCCTCGATCGGATCAGTATGCCCAAGTTCAGTTCGGGCGCTCAGGCGGAAAGCCTGGCGTCGCTTCAGGGTTCCGAGCTGCTGGCGAACGGCTGCGTCAACCTGATCGGGCTGGACGCCATCCGGGACCGGGCGGGCGACCTGTGGCCCCGCAAGCGCGAACTGGTCTGGGACTTCACCGAAAAGCGCCTCCAGGAGCGGCTGGCCCCGCACGACCTGATGCTGCGGGTCGACGACACTACCTTCTTGATCGCCATCGTCGCCGATTACGCGACCGCCGCCCAAGCGGTCTGCGTGCGGGTGCTGGAGGAGGTGCTGCTGCACTTCATCGGCCACCTGGATCGCGCCGACATCCGGCTGCAGCGCGTGACGACCATCGACGGAACCGACATCGCAGCAAGCGAGGTGGATCTGGCGCGGGTGCCGCGGCTGGAAGACGTGGCCTGTCGCGCGGCGGACATCAGCCCCACGCCCCAGCGGGAGCGCGAGAAGAACCCGGTGCTGTTCCGCTCCGTGTCTGGGCGCAGTCTGAGGATCGATTTCGCGCCGAGCCCGGTGACCAGCCTGAGGCACGGCGTCCTGACCGCCCTGCATCTGTCACGGACGGTCGTGGACGAGGAGACCGGGCACACGCTCAGCTTGGAGGAGCTCGACGGCCTGACCGATGCCGACCTGATCCGGATCGACGCCGCCACGATGGACTACGCCGGCCTGTTCACGACAGGCGAGCATGAGGCGGGCTATATCGCTCTGATCGTTCCGGTGTCCTACCGGACGCTGCTCAACCGCCGCGGACGGGCGGCCCTGATCGAGGCGGGCGCGGGCAGCCACGCCATGCGGACCGGGGGTCTGTTCGAGATCGTCGACATGGACACCGGCACCCCCGCCAGCCGGTTGACCGAGGCCGTGGCCCTGGCGCGGCCGATGTCGCGCGGGGTGCTGGGGCGTTTGCCGGAACGGCCCGGCAGCCTGGCGTCCTTCACCGGGGTCGGGTTCGCGGGCCTGACGGTCCCCCTCTCGCGCCAGGCGGCGCGTGGGCTGGACGCGATGAAGATCGTCCGCACCAAGGGCGATGAACTCAAGCGCGCGTTCCGGGCCGTGATCGCCCTCGATCCCGACGCCCTGGAGTATGACCGCCTGGGCGAGCTCGGCTTCACCCACGCCAGCGCGGCGGTGGACCTGGCCAAATCGGTCAGGGCGTCGCCAGACCCATCGCCCCTGCCAGTGCTCTGAAGTCTTCCGGTGGCGGGGCCGTCACCGTCCGGTCGCCGCCGTCCGGGTGCGGGAACGTCAGGGCCGCCGCATGGAGCATGAGGCGCGGCGCGGCGCGGCCCGCCGCCGTCAGGGCGCCGCCGTAGCGCACGTCGCCAATCAGGGGACGGCCGATGTGGGCCATGTGGACGCGCAGCTGATGCATGCGGCCGGTGAAGGGCTGGAGTTCGACCAGGGCCCCCTCCTCGCTCGACGACACCGTGCGGTAGCGGCTGCGGGACCCTTGCGCACCCTTCGCGTCAAAGGCGGCGACGCGCATGTAGCTCTCGCGGCCGATCTCCTGCCGGATCAGGGGGACGTTGATGTCGCCGTCGCGGGGCTCGGGCGCGGCGGAGACGAGGGCGAGGTAGGTCTTGGTCAGGCGGCGGGCCTGGATCGCCTTGCCGAGGAAGCCGGCGGCGGGCTTGGTCTTGGCCGCCAGGATGACGCCGGAGGTGTCGCGGTCCAGCCGATGCACCAGCTCCGGCCGCTTGCCGTTGGAGCGGGCGAAGGCCCACAGCAGGTCGTCCAGGGTGTGGGCCTGGATGCGGCCGCCCTGACTGGACAGGCCGGCGGGTTTGGCGAAGGCGATGACCGCCGCGTCCTCATGGATGACCCAGGAACGGACGGCGGCGATCTCTTCGGGCGTCAGGGAAACGGGGGCGCGGCTCACCCCCGTGCGCTTAGCGGAGCACGCCTCGCTTCGCCATCGTGCGGCTGTACCAGACGAAGAAGACGCAGCCGACGAAGATGACCGCCTGCATGATCCAGGTCCCGTCCGGCAGGGTCGCGGCCGTATCGGACAGGGCGTAGGTGTAAACGAGGCTCAGCACATAGGCGATCAGCGACACCACGAAGACCGGGAACGCCAGCCGGTTCTTCAGCAGCAGCAGGACCGTGCCCAGCATGGCGCCCCAGACGCCGACGGCCCAAACGGCGGTCATCCAGGCCGGCATGGCGTTGAAGCTCGCGATCTGCTCGGCCGTCATGCCCATGGAGCGCAGCCAGGCGTCGCCCTGAATATTCGTCATGGTGTAGTCGACGCAGCCAAAGGCGTTCCACAGAACGCCCACGACGCCGACCGCCCACAGATGCCACGGGGTTCTCGCGCCCGACGAGGCGCTCATCACGCTGACCATCATCCCCTCCCAAGGATCGTTCAGACGACCGACGATACGCCGATCGGGCGGGGCGGCAAGCTACCGCTGGGTCAGGCCGCGATGGGGCGGACCTTGATCCGGTCAGAGGCTTCTCTCGCGCCGGCCAGGTCGTGAGCCGCCTGCATGCGCAGGAGCGTCTCGGCCCTCAGGCCGAAGGCCTTCTCGAAGCGGATCGCCATTTCGGCCGAAAGTCCGCTCCGGCCGTTGAGCAACTGACTCATCGCCTGCCGGGTGACCCCCAAGGCTTCAGCGAGCGCGGTGACCGACAGGGCGCGCGGAGCCACGATTTCCTCGGCGAGCCAGAGACCGGGATGGACGGCGTGGCTGGGGTGAAGCTTGATCGGCATCAGTGATAATCCTCCAGATCGAGGTCCTCGATGGCGTTGGCGGCATTGACCCGAAACGTCATGCGCCAGTTGCGCGTCAGGGTCAGCGACCAGGTTCCCTTCCGGTCGCCACCGAGCAGGTGCGCTCCGAAGTTCGGCGGGATCAGCAATTCCTCGACGGTCTCGATGGCCGCCAGATAAGCGAGCATGTTGCGAATCCGGGGCAGGAGATCGGCCGGCAGGCCCTTGGCTCGTCCCGTCTCGGCGAACGTCCTCAGCGGCTTGTGCCGGATGGTTTCGATGTCCACGACGCGACTTTAGGATCGCTATCGTCGCCCGTCAAGCGACGGTTTACAGCTCCGAGTGCTTCGCCGCGCGCAGCTCGGCCCATCGTTCCAGCCGCGCTTTCACCTTCTCCTCGTGCCCCTCGCCTTTCGGGGCGTAGAAGACGCGGCGGTCCATGCCGTCCGGGAAGTAGTTCGCGCCGGAGAAACCGTCCTCGGTGGAGGGGTCGTACTGATAACCCGCGCCGTAGCCGAGGGACTTCATCAGCTTGGTCGGGGCGTTGCGGATATGGGCCGGCGGCATCAGCGAGCCGGTCTCGCGGGCGGCCTTCGACGCGGCCTTCCAGGCCTCATAGACGGCGACCGACTTGGGCGCGGTGGCGAGGTGGACCACGGCCTGGGCCAGGGCGAGCTCGCCTTCGGGACTGCCGAGGAAATCGTACGCATCCTTGGCGGCGTTGGCGACCAGCAGGGACAGGGGGTCGGCCTCGCCGATGTCCTCGACCGCCATGCGGACAATGCGGCGGGCGAGATAGAGCGGATCCTCGCCGCCGTTCAGCATGCGGGCGAGCCAGTAGAGCGCCGCGTCGGGATCGGAGCCCCGAACCGATTTATGCAGCGCGGATATGAGGTTGTAGTGCTCTTCTCGGCTTTTGTCGTAAGCGGGCGCGCGCTTCTGAAGGACGCTCGCAAGGGCCTGAACGTCGAGCGGCTCGGGCGGGAGGGCGAACAGGGTCTCGGCCATGGTGAGCAGATATCGGCCGTCGCCGTCGGCGAGCGCCAGCAGCGCCTGACGGGCCTCAGGCGTGAGGGGGAGCGGACGGCTCTCGTTATCCTCAGCGCGCGTCAACAGTTGATCGAGCGCTGTATCGTCCAGCCTCCTCAGCACGAAGACCTGGCTGCGGGACAGGAGCGCGCCGTTCAGCTCGAACGACGGGTTCTCGGTCGTGGCCCCGACCAGGGTGACGATCCCCTCCTCCACGAAGGGCAGGAAGCCGTCCTGCTGGGCGCGGTTGAAGCGGTGGATCTCGTCGACGAAGAGCAACGTCGACTGGCCAGCGGCGCGACGGACGCGGGCCTGTTCGAACGCCTTCTTCAGGTCGGCGACGCCGGAGAAGACGGCGCTGATGGCCTGGTACTGATAGCCCGCCGCCTTGGCCAGCAGGCGGGCGATGGTCGTCTTTCCCGTGCCCGGCGGGCCCCACAGGATCATGGAGCCCAGACGGCCAGCCTCGACCATGCGGCGGATCGGGCCGCCCTCGCCCAGGAGATGGTCCTGGCCCACGACCTCGTCGAGCGTGGCGGGGCGTAGCCGGTCGGCGAGCGGCGCGTCCGGCGGATGGATCCCCGAGGCTTCGAAAAGATCGGTCATACGGCTATGTAGGAGCCGACCGCCCACGGAGAAAGCGTCGCAGATGGCCGAACCCGCCCCGATCCCGACCGGCGTCGTCGCCTATCTGACCATCCCCGGCCGGGGCGGTCAGGCGGCGGTGGAATTCTATCAGCGCGCTTTCGGGGCCGAGGAGGTCATGCGGCGGCTCGCGGACGACGGCGAGCGGCTGATGCACAGCCGGTTGGTCGTCAACGGCGGGCTCGTCATGCTGTCGGACGAGTTTCCGGAGTACGGTCATGAGACCGACATCACGCCGAAAGGCGTGACGCTGCATCTTCAGGTCGACGACGCCGACGAATGGTGGAACCGGGCGCTGACGGCGGGCGCCGTGCCCGTCATGCCCCTGGCGGACCAGTTCTGGGGCGACCGGTATGGCCGGTTGACGGACCCCTTCGGCCACTGCTGGTCGATCGGCGGCCCGATCAAGGGCTGAGGGCCCCAACCGCTCAGGCGGGCTTCTCTTCGGGATCGCCGTCGCGGAAGCGCCACTTCATGGCCAGCACGCCCGCCGCCATGACCAGCGCGGCGGAGTTGGCGAAGGTCACCGGCCAGGCCTGGGTCAGCACGCCGTAGACGACCCACAGGACGAAACAGGTCACCGTCAGGGAATAGGTCTTCAGCGAGACCGAGGAGGCGTCCCGCTCCTTCCAGATCTTGATCATCTGGGGCGCGAAGCTGGTGATGGAGCACAGGGCGGCGGCCGTGCCGAAGGCGTTGGCGATCAGGTCGGAATTCATCCGCCGTCAACGGCGCGACATGGCCCCGGTTCCTGTCACTGCGCCCTCAAGGCCTCCGGAGCGCGCGACCCGATGGTGCGGTCCAGGAAGTCCAGGTAGGTGCGCCATTGCTGCAGCTGACGCTCGTTGCCCCGGATACCGTGGCGCTGGCCCGGATAGAGCATCAGCTCGAACGGCGTGCTGGACGCCTGCAGCGCATCCATCACCCGCGTGGAGTTCTCCAGGATGACATTGTCGTCCGCCATGCCGTGCATCAACAACAGCCGCCCGGTCAGCTGATCCAGCTGATCGACCACGTCGGACGCGGCATAGCCCTCCGCATTGGCCTCCGGCGTCGACATGAACCGCTCGGTGTAGTGGGTGTCGTACAGGCTCCAGTCCGTCACCGGCGCGCCCGAGATCGCCGAGGTCAGGTTCATGCGCGGCTCGGTCAGCATGTGCAGCGTCATGAACCCGCCGTAGCTCCAGCCCATGGCCGCGATCCGGTCTTCGTCCACGAAAGGCAGTGATCTCAGATAGTTGATGGCCAGAACCTGGTCGTCGACCTCGGGTTGGCCCATGCGGCGATAGAGGCTGTTCTTGAAGGTCCGGGAACGGTCGCCCTCTCCGCGATTGTCGAGCCGGAAGACGATGTAGCCCGCCTCGTTCAGCAGCTGGGTCGTCGTGGGCTGCCAGGACTGGCGCACGCCGCCGCCCGACGGCCCGCCATAGACCTGCATCACCACCGGATAGACCAGCGTCGGATCGAAGCCCGGCGGCGTCGTCATCTGCCAGACCAGCATCTGGCCGTCGCTGTCCAGCGTGCCGAACTCGGGCGTCCGGCGGCGCGAGGCGTAGGGCCAATAGGGGTGGTCCTCGTCCAGCCGGTTCTCCTCGATCCAGCGGATGAAGCTGCCGTCGGCGCGATACAGGCCCGAGCGTGGCGGCGTGGCCGGATCGGAATAGTTGCCCACGAAGGCCGTGCCCGTCCGGTTCATGGAGGCCGACCACCAGCCGCCGTCCGACGTCACCGGCTCGAACCGGCCCGAGCCGCCCAGGCTGGCGCGCCAGATCCGCTGGATCGTCGGCCGCTCCCCCTGCGGATCGCACATGGTCTGCATGTCGTTGGGCAGGCGGCAGATGATGTGGCCGCCCGACACGCCTTGCGGCCGCTCCGCATAGCCGAAGGAGGCGGTGAAGAAGACCTCGCCGGTCTCCTCATTGACGCCGTTCAGGCTCTTTACCGGCCACGGCCCATAGGTGATCGGCCGGATCAGCGTGCCGTCCCGGTCGTACAGATACAGGTGCCGCCATCCCAGGTCCTCGTTGGACCAGATGAACCGCCCGTCCTCCAGCGCCTTGAAGTCGTGCGTCAACTGCACCCAGGCGTCGCCGGTCTGGGTCAGGATGACGCGAGAGGCGCCCGTCGTCGGATCGACGCTGAGCAGATCCAGCGTCTTCTGGTCCCGCGACTGGCGCTGTACATAGAGGCTGTTCCCGTCCGCCGACCAGTTCACGCGCGCCAGATAGATGTCGGGGTTCTCGCCCAGATCGACCCGGACCCGGCGCCCCGCGGCCACGTCCTGCACCCACAGTTCGACCAGGGCGTTCGGCCGTCCCGCGCGAGGGTACCGCTGCTCGATCGTGGTCGCCCCGCCGCCGGTGATGTCCAGCCGCGGAATGACGTCGACGGTCGATTCGTCCGTGCGCTGGAGCGCGATGAAGCGTTCGTCCGGGCTCCACCAGTAGCCGGTGTCGCGGTCCATCTCCTCCTGAGCGATGAACTCGGCCGTGGCCCAGGTGATCAGCCCCTCGCCGTCCGTCGTGACGGGGCGCTCCTGCCCGTCGGCCAGATTGACGATCACCAGGTCCTGGTCGCGCACGAAGCTGACGAAGTTGCCCTGGGGGCTGACCTTGGCGTCGATCTCGTCGGCCTCGGTCTCGGTCAGGCGGCGAATGTCGCCGCCCTCGCGGCTGGCCAGGAAGATGTCGCCTTCCAGCGGCGCCAGGATATAGCGCCCCTGCTCGTCCCAGGAATACTCGACCACGCCGCGCTGGCTGATCCGCATGCGCTCGCGCCGCGCCTTCTCGGCCTCCGACAGCTCGCCGGCGTCCGGAACCAAGGCCCGCGCATCGATCAGTTTGAAGGGCTCCCCCTCCCCCGTCGGCGCGGCCCAGAGGTCGAGCACGGACACATCGTCCTCCCGCGCCCGAAGAAACGCGACCAGCTCTCCGTCCGGCGACAGGCTGACGCCTTGGGCGACCGGCCCGTTCAAGGACGGATTGGCGAAGACCCGTTCGGGGGTGAGGATCGCCGGGTCCGAGGTCTGGGCCTGGGCGGCGGCGGCGGAAAGGACGAGGGCGGAAACGGCGAGGACTGTGCGCATGGCGGCGACGCTAGCGGCGGATTCTGCATCCGTCACCCCGTGAGCTCCGGCCGCGTCCGGCTCCGGAGATGAAGCATGGGTTGACCGTGCAATGCCGAGTGGCAGGCCGTTCAGACCAGTCTGACTGATAGAAAAATCGTCGAAACTGGTGCTTGTGTCCTGTTCTTCAATCTCAAAGTAAAGATGTGCACTCGTTGGACTCGGTACCCGCAGAGTCCAATCCGGAGTGATTGCGACCTCTGCGACCTTTCACCCAGCCCCAGGCCCGCCTAAGACAGCGTCAGATGACCGACGCCGTCCTGTCCCCGCCGCCCGCCCGTCCCTCGGCCTTCCACGAGCTGGAGGTGGCCTGGGTCCATCACTGGACGGAGCAGCTGTTCAGCTTCCGCGTCGCCCGGCCCGACGACTTCCGCTTTCGCTCGGGCGAGTTCGTCATGATCGGCCTGCCGGGCGAAGACGGGGCCAAGCCCCTGCTCCGCGCCTATTCCATCGCCAGCCCCAGCTGGGACGAGCAACTGGAGTTCCTGTCCATCGCCGTGCCCGACGGCCCCCTGACCTCGCGCCTGGTTCACATCCGGCCCGGCGACACCGTCCTGATGGGCAAGAAGCCGACCGGCACCCTGGTGCTCGACGCCCTGACCGGCGGCGAGACGCTGTGGCTCATCGGCACCGGCACGGGGCTGGCCCCCTGGCTCAGTGTCGCCCGCGACCCTGAGACCTACAGCCGGTTCGGCCGCGTCATCGTCTGCCACACGGTGCGCAACGTCGCCGACCTCAGCTACCGCGACTTCTTCACCTCCGGCATCCACGACGACCCCCTGATCGGCGAGGAGGCGGCGGCCCAGCTGACCTACTATCCCACCGTCACCCGCGAGCCGTTCGACACCCCCGGCCGCATCACCGACCGCATCACCTCAGGCGCCGTCTTCGCCGATCTCGGCCTGCCGCAAGGGTTCTCGCCCGACCGCGACCGCGTCATGCTCTGCGGCTCCATGGCCATGATCAAGGAGACGGCCGAGCTGCTGGAGGGCTTCGGCCTGAAGGAAGGCTCCAACGCTGAGCCCGGCGACTATGTCCTGGAGCGCGCCTTTGTCGGCTGAGGTCCTGCACAAGCCCCAGATCGTCGCCGTCGACGCCCGCGTCGACCCTGCCGCCTGCCAGTCGATGGCCGAGGTCCGCCAGGGCGTCGACGCGCTCGACCGCGCCCTCGTCGCCCTGATCGCCGAGCGCCAGCGCTACATGGAGGCCGCCGCACGCATCAAGCCGAACCGCGACGCCGTCCACGACGACGCCCGCATCGAGGATGTGGTGGCCAAGGTCCTGGCGGCCGCGCAGGCCCAACACCTGTCGCCGAACATCGCCGAGCCTGTCTGGCGCACCCTGATCGACCGCTGCATCGCCCACGAGTTCTCGGTCTACGACCGCACGCGCAGCTGATCGCGAACTGTGCTAAACTCCCGGCATGAGCAAGGCCGACGTCTCCATCTTCGACGATCCCGATCTCGAGGCTGAACAGCGCGATGCCGACGAGGCGGACGCCGACGTCAAGGCTGGCCGCGTCGTGCCCCACGACGAGGTGGTGAAATGGCTGCGGACATGGGGCGGTCCCGACGCGGGGGCTCCTCCTGCGGCCTGGAAGCTGGATGACTGAGGTCATCTGGTCGCGGAAGGCCCTGCGACAGCTGGCGGCTATCGAACGGTACGTCTCCCGCTTCCGGCCATTGGCCGCTCAAAGGTTGGCTGTCAGAATCATCGCCAGCACGGACGACCTGAGGCTTTTCCCGGAGACGGGACGGGCCATAGGCCGAGGTCGACGTCAGATCGTGGCTGTCGATCCCTATGTCATCCGCTACCGATATGACGGAACAACCGTCGCCATTCTCGAAGTGAGGCACGGCGCGACCCTTGCGGACTAGGATCGCAGGGTCCGCAGCATCAGCTCGTGCCGCCAAGCCGCCACGTCGGCCAAGGCGGCGTCTAGCGCATCCCGCACCCGATCGAGCAGCGGCGGCGCCTCGGCCTTCTCTGCGGCTTCCGCCACCGCGCAGGCCTCGGCCAGAGGCCCCGCGCCAATACCCGCCGCCGTGCCCCTGAGCGTATGCACCGCGTCCCGCCAGCCGTCCTCGCGGACGTCGAGCAGAGGCGCCCAGACCTCCGCCTGCTGAACGAACAGGCCGAGGATCTCTTCCGATACCGCATCGTCGCCGCCCGTGGTGCGGTCCAGCATCGAGAAATCCACCGCGCCCGTCAGGTCGCGGCGGGACATCAGCCGGCCTGCTCGGGGTGCTTGGCCAGCCGCGCGTTCCGCGCCGACCACAGGAAGTAGACCAGCAAGCCCGCCCCGTTCCACACCAGGAACCAGAACTGCGTCCGCGCCTGCAGGCTGAGGAAGAAGACGATGCACCCCACGATGGTGATCGCCCCCACCAGCCAGTACAGCGGCGCCTTGAACTTCCTGGGCCGGTTCGGGTCGCGCAGCCTGAGCACGATCAGGCACACCCCCACCGCCGCAAAGGCCGCCAGCGTCCCGGCATTGGCCAGCGACGCCAGCTCGTCCAGCCGCATGACGCCCGCCAGCGCCGCCACGACGATCGCCGTGAACACTGTCACCACCGCCGGCACGCCGCGCGAGGAAATCTTCGCCAGCCCGGTGGGCAACAGGCCGTCGCGCGCCATGCCGAGGAAGATGCGGCTCTGTCCGAAGAGGAACGCCAGGAGCACGGTCGGCAGGGCGATCACCGCCGAGGCCGCGATCCACTGCGCCGCCGTCCCCTGCCCCATCTCGCGCAGGATAAGGGCCAGGGGCTCAGGGCTGTCAGCGAAACTCTCGACCGGCCGGGCCCCGATCGCGGCGGCGGCCACCACCAGATACAGCGCCGTGCAGATCAGCATCGATCCGACAATGCCGATGGCGAGGTCGCGCTCGGGCCGCTTGGTCTCCTCCGCCGCCGTCGAGATGGCGTCAAAGCCGTAGAAGGCGAAGAAGATGATGGCCGCCGCCGCCATCACCCCCGTCTGCACGAAGGGCGCGCCGAAGCCGTTGGGCATGAAGGGCGTGAAGTTGGCGCTGTCGAACGCCGGCAGCGCGATGGCCACGAACGCCACCAGCGCCGCGACCTTGATGACCACCAGCACGGCGTTCAGCGTCGCGCTCTCTCGGGTGCCGAGCAGCAGCAGCCCCGTCACCACGGCGATGATGAAGACCGCCGGCAGGTTGACGATCCCGCCCGCGACGTGTGGCCCCACCGTCAGCGCGGTCGGCAGGTCGATGCCCAGTCCGGTCAGGAAGCCGACCGCATACCCCGACCACCCCACCGCCACGGCGGACACGACCAGCGAATACTCCAGGATCAGGGACCACCCCACGATCCAGGCCAGCAACTCGCCGAGCACGGCGTACGAATAGGTATAGGCGCTGCCCGCCTGCGGCATCATGGTCGACAGCTCGGCGTAGGCCAGCGCCGCGCAGGCGCAGACGAGGCCCGCGAGCGCGAAGCTGATCATCACCGCCGGCCCCGCGAGCCCGGCCCCCACGCCGATCAGGGTCAGGATGCCCGTCCCCACGATGGCCCCGACACCCAGGGCGATCAGGTGATACCAACTCAACGTGGCCTTCAGCCTGGGGCCGTCGCCCGCAGCCTGCATCAGATCGATCGACTTGCGCCGGTTCCAGAAGGCCATGCGTTCACTCCCCCGCCCCTGCTCGGGCGATTCCTCGGCTGAACCCTAGACGCCTCCGCGACACAGAGGAACCACGCTCGAAAACCCTTGCCAGGCGAGGCCGAACTCTCTATGTCCGCCCCTCCCGCGCGGCCTCCCGATCTGGCACACGCGGAAGTGGCATGGCGTTTGCACGACCGACCACGACGACTGGTCCGGGTGATTAGCTCAGTTGGTAGAGCAGCTGACTCTTAATCAGCGGGTCGTAGGTTCGAACCCTACATCACCCACCATCGTCTTCTCGTTGATATCGCTAGGTTTTGTCGTCCCGCATCGGGCGGAACATTAGGCGATCAGAGCGCCCATTTTGCATTTCATTTTGAAGCTTTGTTCTCGTTTCGAGCTTGGCGATCGCTGAGACAGCCAGGTTCTGGTCGCGCTTCAGGTAGTGCGCGTCCAAGATCGCGCCGACGTCTCGCAGGGCGTGGCCGGTGATGGTCGCGATCTCCGCAACGGTGCACCCCGCGAGCGCAAGTCGCGTGACCGCCGTCCCTCGCAGATCATGAAACGTTAGATCGACGATCCCCGCCTTCTCGCACGCCTTCCCCCAAGACGCTCGAAAGCCGTCGCTGGTCCACGGCCTGCCGCTCGCGGTCGTCAAGATCGTCACCGCGCTTCGAGCGTCGTCGCGATGAGCATCGAGCGCGACCTTGAGCGGTTGACCGACCGGTATGAGCAAGCGCGCACCGGTCTTGCTCTGTGAAAAGCGCAGCGTTTGGCCGTCATAGGCTGCCCAAGTCAGCCTGAGCAGGTCGCCTTGACGTTGTCCCGTCCAAAGCGCCAACAGCAGCGCGAGATGCAGGTGCTCTGGTGCTTTGGCGAGAAAGGCGGCCTCGTCCTCGTCGGTCCACACCTTCTCCTTCCGCGCTGCTCGATACAGCCGCCCAGGCCGCTCAAGAGGGTTCAGAGGCGCGAGACCGCGATTGAACGCCCAGGACAGCACCCGAGCAAAAACGGCGAACCGATAATCAGCCCCCCGTCGCGAAGACACCGCAAGCCGATCGCGCCACGCCAGAAACTCCCCCCTCGACCGACGGTCGGCCAGAGCGGTCACCGGGAAGTCCCCGAACTCCCGCTCGATCGCGGCAAGGTGCTGGCGATAACCTCGGCGAGTCGCTTCGGCGAGCCCCTTGAACTCAGCAGCATCCTGATAGGCGTCGATCAGACCGGTGAGCGTATCGACCTTCCGCCGGTTCTCACGGCGTTGTGCGATGGCGTCGTGGTAGCTCTGAACGAACTCGGGAGAGCCGGGCTGACCGACCAATCGCGGTCCTCCTCGCCAGGCATAGTAGTAGGTCACCACCTCACCCGAAGCGAGACGCGCTCGTGCGAGGTTGATGCCCTTAAGCCTGACGCGCATCTCGTTTAGCCTTCCATGCCTCGAATGGATCGGGCGAAGCAGTCGATGCGGTCGGAGCCGCGTGTCGGCTGATTTGGAGAACCCCATCCGGTCTCAGCTCGATCGCATCGACCTCAAAACCGACCGACTGAGCCGCCTTCAGCGCGCGCACGATATCGGCTTGGGTGAACTTGGCCGTCGAACGCGCCATCAGACCGCCCTCACCTTCTTGGCGAGAGCTTGCAGGCGCGGGTCAAGCAGTCCGTGCAAGGTCGCCCTCGCCAACGTTTCACGCATGACCTCGGTCGCGTTCACCACCGTGTGCGCGATGATCGGTTCACCGGGCGCTACGGCGTCGCGAAGCTTGGTCATGACGTCGAACAGCGCCTCTTGAGGCGCAGCGAACTCCATATGCGTTCGCACGCCACTGTCCGCCGCGTGCAGCTTGGTGATGAACTTTCCGAGGAACAGGTCACCGACCTCACCCAGCGGCCGTTTGGTCAATGACTCGAACTCGACGCGAACGAGGCGGCCGGCATCCGCGTAGGTCAGCCCCGCACGGTTGAGAGCGAAAGCAAGCGCCAACCGATAAGCGTCATCCGTACTGAACTCGCCCCACGACCTGCCGTCGTCCCGTTTCGACCAGGGCACCTGGCCACGCTGGAGCATGGCGTCGAACTGGCGCGCGCCGATGTCGACGAGGTCGAGGATGTCAGACCGGCGCAGAACAATATTACTCATGATGGGTATTTTAGCTGCTGATGAGTATTACGCAAGCCGCGTATTTTGGAAACGATAGGCGGCCCTAACGCATTCAAACTACGATATTTTCTGCTTGCATACCGCTGCGAATGATGCTAAGATGCGACTGCGTCTCATGTGCGCAATTATCAGCATCGTGAAAGCGTCGGCCGTCTGGAGCAGCTCTCTAGCGGGCGATGACTCACGCCGAGGGGAGATCCCAAATGCCAGGCCGACAAGCCAAACTGTTATCCGCCGCCCTAACGCGTCGGGCGCTCAATCACGTCAAACGTCGACCAACCGCAAAACGTGACCGCGTCATGCTTTTACTGTCACTGCAGGCGGGTCTGCGGGCGTGTGAAATCGCCGGCCTTGAGTGGTCGATGGTGCTGCAAGCGAACGGTCGCGTCGGTCGTGTCCTGACCATCCACGACTGTATCGCCAAGAAGGGCGGCGGGCGGCGCATCCCTATCCACGAGGACCTGTTCTGCGCTTTGCGCGACCACGCGAACAGCTCGGACACCTCAGGGCCGGTGCTGCGATCGCTTCGCACCGGCGGGCATCTGCGGGCGAACAGCGTCGTGAACTGGTTCGTCGCCCTCTACTCAGAAATCGGCGCTGAGGGCTGCTCGTCCCATAGCGGGAGGCGAACCTTCATAACGCTCGCCGCACGGAATGCGCATCGCGCCGGCGCAAGCCTGAGGGATGTTCAGCTTCTAGCTGGCCATAAGTCGATCGAGGTCACACAGGGTTACATCGATGGCGACAGCGACGCACAACGTCGGCTGATCAGCGTGATGAGCCGATGACGGACCTCGCACTCGCCCCCGTCGTCGTCGCGCTGCAAACCATCAAGCTCGCCAAGCGATCTGACGACCTCAAGCTCCACGGCATCGACCTGGAAAGCGGGCGGACGGTCGTCGTGACCATCCGCTTTCGCCCACCAACCACCGAACCTGCCGAGCGTCTTTCCGGACTGCTCCTGAAGCTCTCGCTTCACTCGCGCTAGCGCGCGTCTCCCACCCACAATTTGGACAGCACACATGTCTGACGACAGACGTGCGCGCATCTGCGCGCTCAATGATCGCCTGCGCCAACGGCACCTCGGCGGTCGCATCGTGGTCACATCGGGAATGGTCAATCGGGGCATCGGCTTTGTCGCCTTGGCCCTTCAGGCCATTCGCGAGTTCGACGACTTCTCGGAGGACAACGACCCGTACGGCGAACACGACTTCGGCGCAGTCACGATCGGCGCAACCCGCATCTTCTGGAAGATCGACTACTACGACCAGTCACTAACCTCGGCCGCCGTCGATCCCGCTTCAGAGACCGGGTGTGTGCGGGTCCTGACGGTCATGCTCGCCGAGGAGTACTGATAGTGCGGCCTCAGCGGCAGGGCGACCTGGATGGCCTTTGCGGTCTTTATGCGGTGGTCAACGCGATAGAACTCACAGGGGTGGTGGGGCCAAAGGCCTTGCTTCATCGCCGCCTGTTCAACGGCATGTTGGAGGGCTTGTCGGAAGGCGAGCTGCACCACGCGATGGTGCACGGTTTGTCGCGCGACCAACTCATTGACGTCAGCAGCTACGCGTTTCGCCGACTCCGTCGCCGATACGACCTGAAACTCCAGATCGAAGCCGCCGCAGCTGACTGGCCACTAGGGGACTTCGACGGCTTCATCGAGCTGCTTCATCGGCTGTCCGTCCAACCCAAGACTGCGGTGATCATCGACCTAGTGATGCCACGGCTGGACCATTGGACGGTCGTTCGCCGCGTGCGCCTCGGCCGCCTCGATCTTCGCGACAGCGAAGACTTCCGATCGGTCGCGCTCGACCGCTTCGCGCTTCGTGGGAGCCCCTACCGCATTGAAGCGAGGTGTACCCTGGTCGTTAGGCGGTTGGGCGGACCAGATAGACTACGGGCGTGCGACCTGGACTAGCTCTGCGAGAGGCGCGCGAGAATGACTTCGGGTTTGACCCCGATGGCCGCCACAACCCGCAGAAACTCGATCACGTCTAAACGCCTGCGGCAGCTCTCGTACTTCGAGACATAGCTCTGATCGACACCGAGTCGATCTGCGAGCTGGTACTGCGTGAGACCAGCCGTCTGACGCGCCTCCGTCAGCGCGTTCATCAATCGCCGGTTCTCCTCCGTATGGAGGCCGGTTAACCCCCGACGCGCAGCTGCCATTTGTCAGCGGCTAGAGCGCGTCACGAATGATGCTAAACTGGCATCAGAGCTTCAAGGAAAAGATCACCACATGCCAAGACTGCGCGCTTTAGGAGTGTCACTGATCGCCTTGGTCGCGCTTGCCGCTTGCGATCGATCGAGGTCGAAGGCTGACATCGATGCGGGATCCGCCCAAGCCTTCGACGACCCGCCGGAAACTCCCTCACCGGCCGACCTCGCCAGAGTGGCGCTTTATGCAAGTCGGGGACAAGGCGAGGCTTGTGGCGATGCGCTGATCACTGATCACATCCTGACCGAGGCGATCGCGTCGAACACCTACCCAGAAGCCAGAGGATGGACCGCAGAACAGGAAGATGCGTTCTATCGAACATACACGAATTACTTCACCAATATTGTCCTAAACGCGCACGATCCCGTGGCCAAGTTAGTGTCGTGCGGCGGGACGTACCTTGAAGAGAGGAATGGAGCCTCTTTTTCCGTCTACGTTGAGTATGACGTTCAGGCTACCGTCGACAACCAGGTACTCGTCAAAATCTACAATTTGGACGATCTGCAAAGAACGGCGAGGAACGCTGTCAACGAGTATCAGCAAACAATGCTTCAACCTGCGATCGACGCGAGACAAGCCGAGGAGAACGCTCAGCGTTTGCAAGCAGAGGCCAATAACCGGACTGCGCTGCTTGAGCGCGCAAACGATCGGTGCAGGAGGCCTTACAGCTATCCTCTCCCGGAGCCGATAAGGATTGAGCTGGGAGGATACCTCCGAGACATTTCAGCACCGCAGAACGACTACGAACGCTCGACGCGCGCATGCCTTCAGCGTGTTCTAGATGTTCCCCCGCCCCCTCCTCCGAGAGAAGATCGCGTCGAGTACATCGGTCCGCCCGTCATTGTTCCCGGGCCTCCCCCGCCACCCGCACCGCCTCGTCAGCCGCGTCCTTCGAGGATCAGCAATCCGTCATGGTCGCGACAACCTCAGCCCGAGTTTCCTGATAGAGCCAGAGCCGCGGGGATCACGACGGGGGCTGTCTCGCTCGATTGCATGATAAATCCCAACGGTACGCTGACGGACTGCGGGGTGCTTTCGGAGAACCCATCTGGCGTAGGTTTCGGTCGCGCCGCTCTGGCAGCCGTGAGAAGCGCGCGCGTATCCCCACGGTCCGTTGAATCCGTCGAATCGGGTGGGCGAGCGACTTTTGTGGTCAGGTTCGACGACGACGGTGAGTGACCCCCTTAGGGCATTTGCCTGCATCTACACCGAGAACGGCGGCAACGGGTCGGCACCCTTTAGGCGATGGTTCCAGTTCTCTGGTGAGCGGTTTACGTTGTGCGCCATCACCACCTCGAACCGCCCAACCGTGCTGCTGGCCCGTACCAGAAGCGCAACTCCCTCGCTCTCTTCTAGCGCCTCAAGCACGGCCAGCTCGTGGTCTTTCGAGGGCCAGACGAGATTTAGCTTGGTCGGTGTGGGATCGACCGCTGCGGTATTCTGCCGACCAGCTTGCGCTTCATCGCGTGACATTCGATCGAGCCCGCCGGGATAGCTTGCAACGAATTTGATGAACTCGGCAGGCTTGACCCTCTGGCGCGCTGCGCACTTCAACGCGGCCGCGTCACGACCCACCCGCCTCATCGCGGCTTGGCGCTCGGCGGCCTGCGCTTCGGGCGTGTCCCTTGGTTTCTCGTAAGCGATCATCGAGCGCAAAAGAATATGTAGTCCGCCGCCACGACCAGCCTTCTGGAGAGTCGCATCTCTCAGCTCCTCCAAGAGCGCGAGGCGCTCGTTCTCCGGCCAGCGACCAAGCTCAAACCAAGTTGCATACACGGCGGCCAATGCTTCTCGCAGGTGCCTGTGCGAGCGCGCCACGGCGACGTTTACCTTTTCGGACGTCAGCAACTGCATGGCAATCGCACGACGCAGCACGGCGCTCTTCGGATGGTCGAAGGCGTCTAGGAGGTCCGGATCGACCGGGGGAAGCGCCAGCCTTATCGAACGCTTCTTGGATCGCGCCGCCTCCGCTCGCTCCCTCGCCCACTTAGCCTTAAGGGCGCTTTTGGGGCGCCCCCTCTTTTTCGAAACCGCTACCATGGACCTTGGACTCCGTTTAACGTAGTTTACGTCTATCAGCCTCAATCGCGTTCAGCAAGATCGGAGACGAAACATGGGCTACGCCGACGAGCTTCGGGATGCTTGGATCCAGCTAGTCGAGGGTTTGAAGCCCACGATGGCGGTGACGCTTGGATCGGGTCTCAACTGCGGCCCGTCGGCTCTGAACCGGGACGCGCGGCGATTTTGCTGCGCTTTGGAGCGGAAGGTGCTCGGTGCTGGCTGGTCAAGTAAGCCAGCTGAGCAGCGCATGACTGCCATTGGCTTTCACGAACACCCAAGCTCAAACCGCCACATTCATGTGGCCATCGCCGCACCTTTCGCCCACGAGGGACGCCTCATGACTGACGGGAACGAGCTATGGCGGAAGGTCAGAAGCTGCGGCGACTTCTACTGCGAGCCGATCAGGAACGTCTCCGCCTACGCCCGTTACATCACCAAGGACGTGGGGCGGGCGTACGAGGCCGAAGATATCTTCACCTACGTACCGAGACCGCGACTGAAATGGTGAGAATGTAATTTGGTATGCACGTCTGTCGTTGAGCGCCCGAGGAATGAATGCCCGGGGGTGAGACGGACGTAGCCGCCGACGGTCCAAATGGTGGATGCGCCGTCGGCGGAGCTGTGCGCAAATCGGGTGGCTCAACGACCTGCATTGGATAGTCGGCGGCGGCGCAGCAGGTCGTTCACGCCGACTGCAGGAAACCGACTACCTACCAGGAACCAATGACGAGCCTCGGGGGTGCGATGCAACAGCAGCAAAGCTGGGTCGGTTGAAACTGACCAATCCGGAGAGCGGTTCATGGAACCGGAAGCTGCTCGCCCTCTCGAAGGAACTCCTGGATTCAGGGGGCGACGAATGCGGGCGACGTCAAGGGGTCCGGCAGACTGCGCCATAGGCAAGTGGCGATGCATCAAACGGCATCGATCTCTGCCAAGCTCTCAATCATGGTCTTTGAACCGAGGTGCTAGGCGGATCAAAGCAGGTGCCGCAAGGCTTGGAAGCTATCGGCTTCTGTATCGGACAACCCAGCGAGGCGACCGGGTCTGCCGTTAGGCTCCGGCGCCGGACATGCCCGACCGACTGTAGCTACTCGAAGATCCGCCTGCGCAGAACGACCGGGCGACCAATCTTCGGACTCATTCCTTGATCTTCTAGACTGCTAACCACCCCGACCTGCCTTCGAGAGCGTCGATTACGGCTGACCACCTTGCTGACTGAGGCTTCCTTTCCCGCAGTTGGCCAGCGCAGCACAGCGGGCCGCTGTTCAAAAGTGCCTTGTTCGCATTCTGCTCCGAGGCAAAGGTCTGCGACGCGCCAGAAGCGGACGTTGGCGTCTGGCCGAATTTCAGACGTTCAGGCGGTAGCCGACGCCGGCTTCGGTTTCGATTATGGAGGGCTTGGAGGGGTCCGGTTCCAGCTTCTGCCGCAGCTGACCCACCACGACGCGCAGATACTGGGTGTCGTCCTTGTGCGCGGCGCCCCAGACGGCGGTCAGCAGGTCTCGGTGCCCGACCACCTTCCCGGCGTCACGCGCGAGATGGGCCAGGACTTCGTACTCCTTCGGCGTCAGGCGGATGGCGGCGTCGCTTCGCTCGACCCGACGGTACTCCAGATCAATAAGGACATCTCCGATCCGCACTGGCCCGGACGGTTTTGGCCTGGCGTCGGCTTGGCGAAGCCCGGCCCGGATGCGGGCCAACAGCTCGCCGACGCCGAAGGGTTTCTCGACGTAATCGTTGGCCCCCAGGTCCAGGGCGGCGATCTTCTCGGCTTCCCGGTCGCGGGCCGACAGGACGATGATCGGGCCCTTGTAGAACTCCCGCGCGCGGGCCAGCACGTCCTTGCCGTCCATGTCCGGCAGGCCGAGGTCCAGAACCACGGCGTCGGGGCTCCAGAGCGCGATGCCGCGCAGGCCCTCCTGACCGCTGTCGGCGCGTTTCGGCTCATAGCCGGCGGCGTCGAGCGCCGGCGAGAGGAACCGGTGGATCTGCGGCTCGTCGTCGATGACGAGCACCTGGGGGCGCAGCGCGGACATGGATGGAGCTTAGAGAAGGTCCGGGTGGGTGGCGACGGCCTTGGGCAGGCTGATCAGAATGCGGGTGCCTTTTCCGTCGTGGATGGGGCTGGCGGCGGCGATGCGACCGTTCATGGCCTCGACGAAGCCTTTTGCGATGGCGAGGCCCAGACCGGCGCCCTTGGTCCGATCGGAGGGCTCCTCCATGCGGCGGAACTTGTCGAACACACGCTCGAGCTCTGCGGTCGGAATGCCCTGACCTTCGTCCTCGATGGACAGGACGACCGAGCCCCTGTCTTCGTAAGCCGCCAGCTCGATGGTCGTGCCGTCGGGACTGTAGGCGATGGCGTTCTCCAGGATGTTGACCAGCGCCTGTTCCAGAAGCGCCTGGTCCGCCGGCACGGCGGTCAGGCGGTCGGGGAAGTCGCGGGTCATGCGCCGCGTCCCCAGTCGGCGCGACACCCGGTCGGCGGCGGCGTTCAGGACGTCGCGGACGTCGATCCAGTCCGACCGGACGTTCAGCGCGCCCCCCTCCAGCCGCGTCATGTCCAGCAGGTCGCCGACGTAGCGGCTGAGGCGCTCGGCTTCCTCGCGGATGCTGAGCAACAGGTCCTTGCGCACGGCGGGCTTCAGGTCGTCGCCATAGTCGATCAGGGTGGTGGCCGAGCCCAGAACCGTCGAGAGCGGCGTCCTGAGATCGTGGCTGACCGAGTTCATCAGGGCGCCCCGAAAACGGTCGGCGCGTTTCAGAGTCTCGGTCTCGACGGCCTCGCCGGCCAACTGAGCGCGCTCCAGCGCCACCGCGCCCTGGCGCAGCAGGGCCAGCACCAGTCGCTCCTCGTCGGACCCGGTGCGGAGGCCTCCCGCCTCGATGCCGACGACCCCCGCGCGGGATCGCAGCCCGTCGAGCGGGCGGAAGGTCCAGGGCGTCTGCGGCAGGGTGCCGGTGCCGTGGCCTGCGGGCTCGCCCTTCTCCCAGGCCCAGCGGGCGGCGGCCATGGCGGTCGATCCCAGCAGTTCCAGGGTCGGTGCGCCGGCGGCAGCCGCCACGTCGGCGCCGTCGGGCAGGAGGACGACCGCCTTGGCGCCGGCGGCGGCCGCCGTCTGTTCCGCCAGCACGGCGGCGGTGGCCTTCAGATCGTCCGCAGCGGACAGGCTTTGACTGGCGGCGAGAAGCGCCGACACGGCCGAGGCGCGGCGCTGGGCGTTCCGCGCCTGGTCCCGCACCCTGCCCGCCAGACCTCCGGTGACCAGCGCCACGGCCCAGAAAACGGCGAGGGTCAGGAAGTCGGTCGGCGAGCCGATCAGGAAGGTGTAGCGCGGCTCGAGGAACAGGAAGTTGTAGGTCAGGAAGGCGACGGTCGCCGCCGCGAGCGCGGGCCGCACGCCGTACAGCACTCCGGCCGCCAGCACCGCCGACAGGTAGACGACTCCCAGGTCAACCCGGGCGAAGGTCCGGTCCAGCACGGTCGCCAGCCCGGTCGCGGCCAGGATGAACAGCGCCCCGATGGCATAGCCGCGCCAGGCCGCCGGGGTGGGCAGGCCCGGGGCCTTGGCGGGCGCGTCGCTCGTCGGAGCGGCGTCCGTCACGACGTGGATCGCCACGCCCCTGGCCGCCCTCAGCAGTTCGGCGGCCAGCGACCGGCCCAGCAGGTCGCTGATCCGGCTGTCCGCGCTCTTGCCGATGACGATCTGGGTCACGTTGGCGCGATGGGCATAGTCCATCACCGCCCGCACCACGTCGTCGCCGGTCAGCAGCACGGTGCGACCACCCAGCTGCTCGGCCAGGATGAAGGCCTCGCCAATGCGGGCGGCGGACTGGGCGGGCGGCGGCGCACGGTTGGGCCGCTCGACGTGGGCGACCGTCCAGGGCGCGTCCATCATCATGTCGGACAGGCGCCGACCGGTGCGAACCAGCGACGCCGCCATGGCGTCGCCGCCCACCAGCACCAGAATGCGCTCGCCCGCCGCCCAAGGGCCTTCGACTCCGCGGTCGCGCAGGGTGGCCACCAGCTGATCGTCGACCGTCTGGGCCGCGCGGCGAAGGGCCAGCTCGCGCAGCGCGATCAGGTTCTCGACCTTGAAGAAGCGGTCGGCCGCCAGCCGGGCGGTCTCGGGCACATAGACCTTGCCCTCGGCGAGGCGTTTCCTCAGCTCCTCGGCGGTGATGTCGACGACCTCGATGTCGTCGGCGCGGCTGAGCGCGCTGTCGGGCACGGTCTCGCGCTGGCGCACGCCGGTTATGCGCAGGACGACGTCGGACAGGCTCTCCAGGTGCTGGACGTTCAGCGTGGTCCAGACGTCGATCCCGGCGTCCAGGATCTCTTCCACGTCCTGCCAGCGCTTGGGGTGACGCGAGCCGGGCACGTTGGAGTGGGCGTATTCGTCGACCAGCAAGAGCTCGGGCCGCCGGGCGATGGCGCCGTCGAGATCGAACTCCAGCAGCGTCCGATCGCGGTAGTCGATGGGCGCGCGGGCCATGACCTCCAGCCCGCGCAGCAGGCTCTCGGTCTCGCGCCGGCCGTGGGTTTCGACCACGCCCACGACGACGTCGCCGCCCTCCGCCTTTCGGCGGCGGGCGGCGCGCAGCATCTCATAGGTCTTGCCGACCCCCGGCGACATGCCGAGAAACACCTTCAGCCGCCCGCGCTTTCGCCGGGCGGCCGAAGCCGACGGAACCGGGCCCGGGTCCAAACCTCAGCCCGTCGGGAACCGGGCGTCCAGCGCCCGGTTCGTGATCAGGACGTTGACGCGCGGCTGGCCGATGAAGCCCAGCAACGGCGTCTCGACGTTGGCCTCGATCACCTGAAGGACCTCCCCGACGGGCGCGCCGCGCGCGTCGGCGACGCGGGGGGCCTGAAGCCGAGCATATTCCGGCGACACATGCGGGTCGAGGCCCGAGGCGGAGGTGGTGACGGCGTCGGCGGGGACCGTGGCGGCGCCCGTCTCCGCACGGATCGCGTCGGCGTCGGTCTTCACCCGCTCGATCAGATCCGGGTTCAACGGGCCGAGGTTGGAGCCCGACGAGGCCGAGGCGTCGTAGCCGTCGCCGGCCGCCGAGGGTCGGGGGTGCAGGTAGCGGGCCTCGGCGAAGGTCTGGCCGATCAGGGCCGAGCCGCGCACCGTGCCGTCGGCGTCGCGGATCAGGCTGCCGTTCGCCTGGGCCGGAAATGCGACCTGGGCGATCCCGGTCACGGCCAGCGGATAGACCAGGCCCAGCAGGGCGGTGAACAGGGCGATCATCACGATCGCGGGGCGCAGGGCGTTGAGCATCAGAAGGTCGCCTTCAGGCTGGCCACGACCCGGCTTTCATAGACGGCGCCGAAATCGTGCTCGTCCGTGTCGTGCCAGCGGACGTCCAGCGCCAGCGTGTCGGTCAGGGCATAGGCCGCGCCGGCGTTCCAGGTCGTGTAGTCGAAGTCGGACGAGACCCACTGCCGTCCCAGGGCGCCGGAGACGGTCCAGCGGTCGGCGGGCTTCCACGCCAGATTGGCCTCGGCGTAGGTGGCCTCGTCCTCGGCCGCGCCGAAGAAGTCGGGCGACCAGAACACCGCCACGCCGACCGTCACCGGGCCTATGGCGCGCGACGCCGCGGCCTTCAGCTCCACGTAGTCGTAATCGAGCCCGGACGGGTCGTCGTACAGATAGGCGACCGCGCCGAAGTCCCAGTCCCAGCCCGCGAACTGGGGCCGGAAGCCGGCGTAGAGATCGGCCTCCAGAGAGGTCTCGTCGTCCCCGGCATAGGAGACGTTCGACGCCCAGGCGCCGGCGTAGAAGGCGCCCGAGCCGAGGTCGACGCCGGCCTGGAGCGCCGGATCCTCCTCCGTCTGGCTGACGCCGCGGAAGACGTAGTCGGAGGTGACGCCGACGTTGGCCGAGACGTCCTGGGCGCGGGCCGACCCGCAGAGGGCCAGGCCGAAGATGCCGGCGATGGCGACCAGGCCGAAGATCACGTCGTTGCGGCCGGAGGCGTGGGGAATGCGCTTGCGCATGGAATGAACTTTCACGGAAGAAGGATTGAGGCTCAGGCGAGGCCGAGCCCGGAGACGACCAGGTCGATCAGCTTGATGCCGACGAAGGGCGCGATCAGACCGCCCAGGCCGTAGATCAGGAGGTTGCGGCCGAGCAGGGCGCCCGCTCCGATGGCCCGGTACTTCACGCCGCGCAGGGCTAACGGGATCAGAGCGACGATGACGAGCGCGTTGAAGATCACCGCCGACAGGATGGCGCTCTCGGGGCTGTGGAGCCCCATGACGTTGAGCGCGCCGAGCGACGGCAGGGCGACCACAAACATCGCCGGGATGATGGCGAAGTACTTGGCCACGTCGTTGGCGATCGAGAAGGTGGTCAGGGCGCCGCGCGTGATCAGCAGCTGTTTTCCGACCTCGACGATCTCGATGACCTTGGTGGGGTCCGAGTCCAGATCCACCATGTTGCCGGCCTCGCGCGCGGCCTGGGCGCCGGTCTGCATGGCCACGCCGACATCGGCCTGGGCGAGCGCCGGGGCGTCATTGGCCCCGTCGCCGCACATGGCGACCAGACGGCCCTTGGCCTGTTCGGCCTTGATCAGGCGCATCTTGTCCTCGGGCGTGGCCTCGGCGAGGTAGTCGTCGACCCCGGCCTCAGACGCGATGGCGGCCGCCGTCACCGGGTTGTCGCCGGTGATCATGACGGTCCTCAGCCCCATGCGGCGCAGGTCGGCGAACCGCTCCTTCACACCCGGCTTGACCACGTCCTTCAGGTGGATGACCCCGATCAGGGCGCCGTTGTGGGTGACGGCCAGGGGCGTTCCGCCCGACCGCGCGATGCGGTCCACCGCCTGGCGGAACTCGGCCGGGGCCTGCGCCTCGGTCAGATCCAGCGACTTCAGCACGGCATCGACCGCGCCCTTCCTCCAGCTCTCCTTGCCCGCATCCACGCCCGACTGGCGGGTCACGGCGGTGAAGGGGATGGCGGTCGCGCCCTGCGGCAGCTCGGCCGTCAGACCCGCGTTCCGGCCCAGTTCGATGATGGAGCGACCTTCCGGCGTCTCGTCGGCCAGAGACGCCATGACGGCGGCTTTCAGGGCGGCCTCGGGGCGCACGCCGGGGACCGGGATGACCTCGGTCGCCATGCGGTTGCCGAAGGTGATGGTGCCGGTCTTGTCCAGCAGCAGGGTGTCGACGTCGCCCGCCGCCTCGACCGCCCGGCCCGAGGTGGCCAGCACATTGACCTTCAGCAGACGGTCCATGCCCGCGATGCCGACGGCGCTCAGCAGCCCGCCGATGGTCGTCGGAATCAGGGTGATGAACAGGGCGCCCAGCACGATGGGATCCAGGTCCACGCCCGAATAGGCCCCAAGCCCGAGCAGCGTCACCACCGCGATCAGGAACACCAGCGTCAGCCCGGCGAGCAGCACGGCCAGCGCCAGCTCGTTCGGGGTCTTCCGCCGATCCGCGCCCTCGACCATGGCGATCATGCGATCGAGGAAGGTCGAGCCGGGCTTTGCGGTGATGCGCACCTTGATCCAGTCCGACACCACGGTGGTGCCGCCGGTCACGGCAGACCGGTCGCCGCCGGATTCGCGGATCACCGGCGCGCTTTCGCCGGTGATGGCGGCCTCGTTGACCGAGGCGACGCCCTCGATGATCTCGCCGTCAGAGGCGATCACGTCGCCGGCCTCGACCAGGATGATCGACCCGATCTCCAGCTCGTGCGCCGGGGTCGGGACCACCGTGCCGGTCGTCGGATCGACGATCAGCTTGGCCTTGGTGGTGACGCGGGTGGCGCGCAGGCTGTCGGCCGCCGCCTTGCCCCGCCCCTCGGCGACGCTCTCCGCCACATTGGCGAACAGCACCGTGGCCCAGAGCCAGAGCGCGATCTGGAGCGCGAAGCCGAAGCCTTCGCCGGAGGCGATCTCCGCCGCCGCCGAGACGGTGGCCAGCAAGGCCACGATCCAGGTGGTGAAGATCACCGGGTTCTTGAGCAGCTTGACCGGGTTCAGCTTGACGATGGCATCCGTCAGCGCCCGGCCCAGCATGGCCCCCGACAGCCCGCCGGCGATCGGCGAGCGCGGGGCGTGAAGGGACATGTCCGTCATGTCTGTGGGTCCGTTCGGGTCAGAAGCGGGCCACGACCTGGAGCATGTCGAAATGCTCCACGATCGGGCCAAGCGCGAGGGCGGGGAAGAACTGCAGCCCTCCGAGAATAAGGATCACGCCGATCAGCAGGCCGATGAATAGCGGCCCGTGGGTCGGAAGCGTGCCTGCGGAGGGCGCCAGCTTGGGCTTGGCCACCAGGCTGCCGGCGACGGCCAGGACCGCGATGGCCGGGACGAAGCGGCCCAGCAGCATGGCGATGCCCTGCGTCGTCGCCCACCACGGCCCGTTCGCCGTCAGCCCGGCGAAGGCGGAGCCGTTGTTGGCGGCGGCGGAGGTGTAGCCGTAGAGGATCTCCGACAGGCCATGCGGACCGTCGTTCAGCAGACCTTCCAGCGCCTGGGGCAGGACGGCGGCCACCGCCGCGAAACCCAGGATGGCCAGCGGCAGGACCAGAACGGCCACCATGGCGTACTGGATCTCCCGCGCCTCGATCTTCTTGCCGAGATACTCCGGCGTGCGGCCGACCATCAGGCCGGCGACGAAGACCGCCAGCACGGCCATCAGCACCATGACCGCGATCCCCGAGCCGATGCCGCCGGGCAGGATCTCGCCCAGCTGCATCAGGAACATCTGCAGGCCACCGCCCAGAGGCATGAAGCTGGCGTGCATGGCGTTGACCGAGCCGTTGGAGGCGCCGGTCGTCATGGTGGCCCAGGCCACCGAGGACGGCACGCCGAAGCGGACCTCCTTGCCCTCCAGGTTCTGGGTCGCCTCGACGCTCGCCGCAGCCAGCGACGGCACGGTCTGGGTCTCGATGGCGTACATGGCCGCGGCCGAGGTGCCGAGCAGCACGAGCGCGGCGATCACGAGCGCCCGCACGTCGGTCCTGGCCAGCACGCTGCGGCCGAAGGCGAAGAAGGCGGCCCAGCCCAGCACATTGATGCAGACGGCCGTGATGAAGTTGGTCAGCGGCGTCGGGTTCTCTAGCGGGTGGGCGGAGTTGACGTTGAAGATGCCGCCGCCGTTGATGCCCAGCTGCTTGATCGCCAGCTGGCTGGCGGTCGGGAACAGGCTGATGGTCTGCTGACCGCCCTCCATCGTCGTCGCCGTGGCCGAGGCCTGAAGCGACTGGACGACACCGAGGCCCGCCAGAACGATCGCCACGACCAACGACAGGGGCAGCAGGACATAAAGCGTGGTGCGCGTCATGTCGGCCCAGAAGTTGCCGACGCCCTGGCCGCGATCGGCGACGAAAGCGCGGGCCAGGGCCGCCGCGATCGCCGCGCCGGTGGCCGCCGAGAGGAAGTTCTGCACGGTCAGGCCCAGCATCTGGCTGAGCGTCGACATGGTCGTCTCGCCGCCATAGGCCTGCCAGTTGGTGTTGGTCACGAAGCTGACGGCGGTGTTGAACGCCATGTGCGCGTTCAGGCCGTCGAACCCTTGCGGGTTCATCGGCAGCACGCCCTGCAGCCGCAGGATCGCATAGAGGGCGAAGAAGCCCGCCGCGTTGAACGCGAGCAGCGCGCCCGCATAGCCGAGCCAGCCCTGGCTGCGCGTCGCATCGACCCCGGCGGCCCGATAGAAGACGCCCTCCACCGGCCTCAGCACCGGGTCGAGCCAGGTGCGTTCGCCGTTCCAGACGCGCGACATGTAGACGCCGATGGGCCAGCCGAGCAGGCAGGCCAGACCGAGCGTCAGGGCGATTTCCGCCCATCCCTGAACGTTCACGACGCGGCTCTCCTAGAACCGCTCGGGCCGCAGCAGCGCCGCGACCATATAGACGGCGACGACGACCGCGCCGGCGCCCCAAAGCAGACCAAGCGCCATCATCAGATCCGCTTCAGTCCAGCGGCGAGAGCGGCGAAGAGCACGAACGCCCCGCCGCCGATCGCCAGATAGATCACGTCGGCCATGCCGCGCTCCCTCTGTTCAACAGGGGGCGATCAGAAACGAGATCGGCGTAAGGGGGCGATCTGAATATCGGGGGCGGGCATAAGCCCGGCGTAAAGACGGGCGGTCGCCCTCGCTGGCCGCGAGCGTTCCGGAAAGCAGACACTCCAGAGGTCAGCTAGGAGTCAGAGGTGGACCTTCAGGTCATGGTCTAGTGGCGGCCGCCCAGCAGCCCCAAACGTGACCAGTGTCAAAACCGGCTGCCCCCTCCCCTCACACAGTGCGATTGTCTCAATCTGCACTGAGGGGCGAAGCGGGCTTTAGGAAAGATGCATCCAACGCCCCCTGATGTGTATCGAGCCATCCCTTCGGTCGCTCGTAGTCTGGCATCAGCGTCCCAAGGTGCCCCCAGAAGTCGGAGCCGTGCGAGCGGACGGTCAGGTGCGCTAGTTCGTGGGCCACAACGTATTCCAGCACTGCTTTCGGCGCGAACACGAGGGTCCAGTTGATCAGGATCGAGCCGGTCGGGCCGCAGGCACCCCAGCCAGTCTTCATGTCGGCGACGCGGATCGTGCGCGGCTTCAGGTCGAACCGGCGGCGATAGGCGGTGGCGATCTCCATGACGTCGCGACGAACGCGACGCTTCAACCAGAGCTTGATCTCCGTGGCGACGATGGCATCCTGATCCTCGTCACGGACCCACGATGGAAGATCGACCAGAAAGCCGTTGCGGTAATCGATCTCGATGTGCGCGCCGTCGTGACGGCGCACGGTCAGCCGAGCCATCCGACCGCGATAAGGGATCTTCGAGCCGGTCATGAAGCGGGGCACGACTGCGCGCTTCGACGCCTTCGTCTCAAGCTCGCGCAGCGTGTTGAACAGCCATTGCCGCTTGCGGTCGAGGAAGGCGTCAATGTCTGCTTGACCGTCCGTGGTGAGGGCGAGCACTTCGACATGGCCGGGTGTGACCGTGATCCGTCGCTCCGAGGCGGCGGCGGATCGGCGAAGCTCGTATGCGACCTCGGTCTGACCGATGCGGACAACCCCCATCAATGGGCCTCAGCGTATGCGTGGACGGCATAGTTCTCGATGTCGTCGCGCACCGCGTTCGCGTCTTGGAGTTCGAGGGGACGCAGCAGCTTCCGAACCTCGCGACGAAGCTCCTTTTTGTAGCCGTCCATGAAGAACCACGACGGCTGGCTGGCCTGCGCCCTCGCGTAAAGATCGCCCACCTCGACGGCCACGCTCTGACGTGTCGCGTGGTCGGCATCGGGCGCGTGCGGTTCCATGATCCGTAGGATGGCGAAAGCGCGCTCGTCCATGCCCAGTTCGTCATGCGCGCCCGCCTCGGCGGCGATGCCGCCGGTCAGGTCTTCGAAGTCCTTCAGGCCCTCGGCGGCGGCGATCTGGCCTTCCTCGAAGCGGCGGATGATCTCCAGCACCCGTTCGGAGAAGCGGCCGTACTGAGCCGGGTTCTTATCGACCAGTTCGCGGGTCACCCGCTTCAGTTCGGCGGCCTTCCGCACGAACGCCTCGTGAAGCTCCTCCTCGGACTTCTCCTCGGTCTGGAAGTCGTCCTTGAAGTCGGGATCGGTGATGTCGCGGAGGCGGACGATCGTGGTCAGGCCGGTGGCCCGAACGTGCTCCTCCAGCATGTCCCTGATCTTGCCTGTGTAGGTCAGGTGATCGAGGCTGACGTCCTTGGTGATCGCCTGTTGGGCTAGCCGCAGGAAGGTCGCCGCCCACTTCATGTCCTCGGTGAAGTCGAGGATCGCCGGATCGGGCGACAGGTCGCCATAGGTCCGCACGAAGTGGCGACCCAGCCGCTGAAGTTCGAACCAGTCATCCTCACGGCCATCCGAGATCATCTTCTCGACCGCATAGGCCGCGACCTTTTCGTCCATGCCGTCGAGGCCCATCAGCCGCCGCTGGCGCATGAACTCCGCATGGGTCTTCCGCAGGTCGCGGCGTAGCAGGTCAAGGTCGCGGAGGGCGTTCTGAACGTCCTCGGCGCGGTAGGAAGACAGGGCGTCTTCAAGGTTCTGGGTGACGCCGATGTAGTCCACGATCCGGCCGTGCGACTTCGTCACCGTCGATCCGTCAGGTCGCTTCGCCGAATGTGTTCGGTTGGTGCGGGCGATCGCCTGAAGCAGCCCGTGCTCACGCAGCGGCTTGTCGAGATACATGACGTGCTCGTTCGGCGCGTCGAAGCCGGTCAGCAGCTTGTCGCAGACGATCAGGAAGCTCGGCTCGTCGCCGCTGCCCTTGAACGCCTTCTTGGCCGTCTTCTCGCCGTCCGTATCGAGATAGTGGGCGATGAGTTCGCTGCGGACGGCTTGCACGTCCGGGTCTTCGCTCGGCTTGTCGTCCTCTTGGCTCTTGGAGAAGACGCACGCGATCATGCTGTCGGCCTTGGCCGCCGCGTCCGCCTCAGCCATGCCGTCCTTCGCCAGATCGTCAGCGATGACCTTGGATAAGGCCAGCCGATAGAGCACGACCGACTCGCGGTCGATGGCCACGATCTGTGCCTTGAAGCCATCCGGTCGGCAGGTCTGCTTGAAATGCTCCCAAATGTCGCGCGCGATCAGCCGTATGCGCTCCGGGTGCTTGGCGATCAGGGCAAGGCTGACGCCCTTCTGTTTCAGCTTCTCACGGTTCTCGTCCGACAGATCGACGAACCAGCGGTCGAACAGGATGTCGATCTCGGCCTCGTTGATCGACCATTCTGTCTTCCGGCCCTCGTAGAGGATCGGCACGGTCGCGCCGTCGCGCACGGCGTCGTCGATCCCGTATTTGTCCAAGTATGTCTCGCCCGGCTCGCTGAAGCGGGCGTAGGTGTCCTTGTCGGCCTTCTTGATGGGTGTGCCGGTGAAGCCGAAGTAGCGGGCGTCGGGCAGGGTCGCCTGAAGAAAGGCGCCGAGGTCTTTCTCCTGAGTGCGGTGACACTCGTCCACCAGCACGATCCAGTCTTCCGAGTTCGGGATGGGCTCCTTGGAGCCTTGGAACTTGAAGATGGTCGAGAGCAGGATTTGGCCGGAGCCGCCGCGCGCCACGGCCTCGCGCAACGCCTTCACATCGGCCGCTTGTTTCGGGTTCGGCAGACCACAGGCGACGAAGGTCTTGGAAATCTGATCGTCCAAGTCGATGCGGTCGGTCAGGACGAGGATGTTGGGGTTCTGAAGCGTCGGCGCGTCGAGCGTCAGGTGCGTCTTCAGCTTCAGGGCGAGGAACACCATCGTCAGGCTCTTGCCCGAGCCTTGGGTGTGCCAGATCAGACCCTTCCTCTTGGTCCCCTCGGCGACCCGGTTCACCGCCTTGTTAACGGCTCGGAACTGCTGATAGCGGCAAACTTTCTTGATCCGTCGCCCGGTGTCGGGATCGGTCTCGAAGACGATGAAGTGAGCCAGCAGGTCCAGCAGCCGCGCTGGCTCCAGCAGGCAATACATGTCCTTGGTCAGGTCGTCGTTGAAGTCCGAGCGTTCGAACGGAAACGGGTCGGGCCATGGCGCATAGAACTTCGCCGGGGCGCCGGTCGCGCCATACAGCGTCGCCATGCCGTCCGTGACGATGTTGAAGGCGTTGGGATAGAACAGGCGCGGGATGTCGCGCTCATACTGTTTGATCTGCTCGAACGCCTGACCGGAGCGATCCGCCGCCTTGAGCGGGCATTTCGCCTCGATCACCACCAGCGGGATGCCGTTCACGAACACCACCAGATCGGCGATGCGCGACCGCTGCGCCTCGACCTTGAACTGGCGCACGACGTGGTAGCGGTTCCTATCGCGCCGCTTGAAGTCGATCAGGGCGACCGGCCGATCCTTGGCCTCGCCCTTCAGCCGCCGTGAATAGGCGCCCCGCAGCCGCCGCTGCCATTCCTCGTTGTCCGACAGGGTGGACAAATCGCTGTAGATCGCCTCGGCGTCTTCGGCGCCCAGCCCCTCGTTCAAGGCCTGAAGGGCTTCGATCAGCACCGGCTTCAACAGGACGCGATTCGCCTCTTGCCGCATCAGCATCGCCGCCTCGTGATGAAGCGCGAGGTAGCCCATGGCCGTCAGGGCATCGAGCGCGGGCTTCTCGGCAAGGCGGTATTCGCTCATGGCGTTCCCTGACGAGACTCTTGGGTTTCGAAGAAGAACAGGCAGAGCGTTCCTGCTGCGCCCACGGCCAATCTGGCGTGGCGCGAGGTGAGTCCTTTCGCGGAACTGGCTCGTCCATGCCCAGAGCCATACAGCCCCCTCAACTCGTCCATCTGATGGGCGATGTTGGCCAAGGCGTTCAGAGTCGCTTTGATGGCGTCCACACCGCGACTGCGGTCGGGAATGTCGTCCGGTGCCAACTCCAAACAGCGGAGAGCGTGCTTCACCAAGGCAGACGGGCTGGACGCCCGCTCGGGAGTTTGGCCACTGCGTTCGATGACGTCTTTCGCCACGGCCTCGATCAACTCCTTTGCTGATCCGATGGCATCGGCCGGGCTGGTTTCGCAAGTCCGCTCAATGTTGCGGATTCTCGTCAGGAGGTTGTCGTGACTCAGCCTCTCCCCATGCGACTTCAGGTGTTTAAGAACTTCCGTAGCGGCGGCCCCAGAGCGGAGTACCAAATCGGTGCGGTAGCCGTCATCCACCAGATCATAGCCGTCTCTACCGACGCATCGCTTCAGAGCGTCCAGCCGGTTCTGGCGGTCGCCGACGCCGGGGAAATAGTGCGGACTCAGTATCTGGTTCACGGCTTCCGCAAGTTGGTCGGTGCCATTCAGCGTGCGCCACGCGCGCTCAGCGAAACTACGTTTGCTGTCGAGCATGTGAACGACCGGCTCGTTCATACCGAAGGAATTGAAGAAGGCGATCAACCGACTGCTGGTCATGCCAGTAGCATAAGCAATCTCGGTAAGATTAGAGATCGCCGCTTCTCCGAGCCTCATGCGGGCACCCTGACGCGGCCGGAGAGGAGATCAGAGCAAACGCACGTCTTCAACTGTCGAAGCTGATAGGTCGCCTGACGCGCGGCAATGATCTCTTCGTCCAAGGCCAGAACCGTCTTGTTAATCTCATTCATCTCGACGGATGATAGGAGTGGAATTTCGAGCGAAGAGAAAGTCGTCTTATTAATGATCGGAACCGCTTGCCGCCCCGCGTTGGCAAGGATTTCGTCCAATATCGAGAGGCAGGCTACATAGGCATACCCTGACAATTCCGGCGGGCATAACACAGCGTTGATTTGCTGGTTTGTGCTGACCTCGACGTGGCTCACGCCCATCTTTCCGACCGTTGAACCGATACAGGTGACGAGCAAGCTACCGGCGGGAACAATTCTTCCGCCATGCGCCGCCAAGGCATTCAATGATCGCGCGCTGCTTCTCACCGAAACGTCTTGATCGTTGATGTCTCCCGGCGTCACAAAGGGCAGGTCTCCGTCCCAAAGTTCGCGATTGTCGGGGGCGGGGGTTCGCCCAGTGACGACATCCCACAGGCTCCCGATGGGAGCGGAATCGGTTGCGCGGGCAGCTACGTCGCTCGCGAGTTGACGAACAAGCTTCCGGGCAACCCATGCCGCAGACTCGTTATAGGCAATCGCCTCATCCACCGACCGCAGCACCTCGGCGATCCGCCGCTGCTCTTCAAGCGGGGGAAGCTGAATCGGCAGAGGCGCAAGCATTCCAATGGTGAGCATGGGAACCGCCTGCTGGGCGGCGAGCGACCTGATATCAGCGGCGCACAGGACGGCATGAAGGTAAGTGCTGTCCACGATAGAATTATCAGGCTCCACCGATATGGTGGTCTGCGTGCTGGTGAACGTCTCGAACAGCGGCAGGCGCGGGAAGCCGATTGAACCACGCGCACCGACGACGATAGCTCCTCGTTTGAGCCTTCTTTTGTTCAGGTTCGTGTAGCCCCACGGTTCGCTGTCTGTGTTTGCCGAAAACACAGGCACCCCTGTTCCGGTCAAATCCTTGGAGAGGAGCGTTTCCCCCATCGCAATCTTCGCGACACCCGATAGTGGACGAGATAACCAACCCTCTGGTGCCTCACTCGACATATCCAAGCCTTTTCAGGTGTCCGAACATCACAGCCTCGGCCTCATTGCGCTTGGCGATCAGGTGTTGCAGCTTGGCGACCTCGGCGGCCGTGTCCACGGCCTCGCTGTCTGCACCCGTCTGGACGTAGCGGCTGATGTTCAGGTTGCCGCCGTTGGTGGTGATCTCATCCACCGGCACGACGCGCGCCAGCTTCTCGATGTCGCCGAAGCCACGGAAAGCGTCTGCCAGAGTCCGCACATTGGCGTCGGTCAGATGGTTCTGCGCCTTGCCCGGCGTGAAGGTCGCGTCGCCGTTGACGACCAAGACCTTGCCCTTCCTCTCGGCGGGCTTGGCCTTGCGGATGATCAGGATCGCCGCCGGAATGCCCGCGCCGTAGAAGAGGTTGGGCGCCAGTCCGATCACCGCCTCGATGATGTCGGCCTTCAGCATCCCCTCGCGGATACGGCCCTCGGCGCCGCCTCGGAACAGCACCCCGTGGGGCACCACCACGCCAAGCATGCCGTCGTCCTTAAGCGAGGCGACCATGTGCTGGACGAAGGCGAGGTCGCCGTAGCCCTTAGGCGGCACGCCATACTCGTCGCGCCCGAAGGGATCGCCGTTGGTCCAGACCTCGTGGCCCCAGACTTTCTGCGAGAAGGGCGGGTTCGCCAGAACCCGGTCATAGGCGCCGATGCCCGGCATGAACTCCTGCGCGCGCGGGTCGTATCGCTTCGGATCGAGGATGGTATCGCCCTTGGCGATGAAGGCATCGTCGATGTCGTGGAGGAACAGGTTGATCTGGGCGATGGCCCAAGTGTCCAGTTCCTTCTCCTGCCCGTAGAGCGACAGGCTGCGCGGGTCTTGGCCCCTGTTCTTCAGGTGCTGGACGGCCTCCAGCAGCATGCCGCCCGAGCCGCAGGTCGGGTCGTAGATCGACATGCCCGGCTGGGGATCGAGGCATTCCACGATCAGCTTCACCACCTGCCGGGGCGTGTAGAACTCGCCGCCCTTCTTGCCCGCCCCCTCGGCGAACTGCTCGATCAGATACATGTAGGCGTCGCCCAGCATGTCGGGCGGCACGTCGCTGTTTCGCAGCCGGTGCTTCTCGAAATGCGCGAGCAGCTTCTCCAGCCGCGCGTCGGGGAAGCGTTCCTGATTGGCGAAGTCCACATCGCCGAAGACGCCGCGCAGACGCAGGTTGGCATCTTCGATGGCGGCGAAGGCGTTGTTCAGATGCTGGCCGATCTGGGTGGCATGCTTCCTGACCGCATTCCAATGATGCTGCGGCGGGACATGGAAGCGGTGCTCGTCAGGATCGGCCGCCTCCTCCCGGTCGCCGGTCTCGGCCAGCAGCACCTCGAACTCTTCGTCCCACACGTCGCAGAGGCGCCGGTAGAACAGTAAGGCGAAGATATAGTCCTTGAACTTCCCCGCATCGACGTGACCGCGCAGGATGTCCGCCGCTTGCCAGAGATGCCGTTCAAGTTCCGATTGCGAAAGCGTAGCCACTGAAGCCCCCAAAGTCCGAGTCGGTTGGAGCCGCCCTGCCCTCAGCGGTCAAGCTACCCGCGGCCATCAGCGCGATTTTCCAAACGTACCCTGAGCGCCCCCTCCCTCAGTGCGATTGTCCTAACCTACCCTCACCGCCCAAATGGCTGAGCGCGATTGTCTTAATGTACCCTCAGCGCCCAAATGGCTGAGTGCGATTGTCTTAATGTACCCTCAGCGCCCAAATGGAGGAACGCGATTGTTTTAATGTACCCTCAGCGCCCAAATGGCTGAGTGCGATTGTCTTAATGTACCCTCAGCGCCCAAATGGAGGAACGCGATTGTTTTAATGTACCCTCAGCGCCCAAATGGCTGAGTGCGATTGTCTTAATGTGCACTGAAGGCATGGAAGAACGAAAAAGCGCAAAAAGCGGTCCTTGCTGGGTAACGTGAAAGGGGACTTTCATCGATGCACAGAGCAGCGCGGTTTAGTCTGCTGCGAGCGTACAGTGGCTGCCAGACTGTACATCACCATGCGGCTGCCCGCGTCACCTCGGGGGCAAGAACATCTCATTCTGCGTCGCCCTTCGACCGAGCTGTCACACCAAGCCAGCCGGACTTGACAGTCCGACAACGGTGTTCTCGACTAACTGTGTAGCTTCAGCGTCTTGGGTGCCTGCATAGCGTGCGCCGGGGGTGTGAGGTTGGTCGGCGTGCGTGCTGTGAGGGGACGGGGACTGCAATGAAGATGAGGCTGCTGTGCGCGACCAGCGTCGCCGCGTTCGGTTTAGCCGTGGGCGCGGCGGCGCAGACAACGCCCACCGCCGGAACGGGACGTGCAGACATCGACGTGGCAGCGCGGACGGCACCCGCGATCGCCTCGGCCCCCTCGCCCCTGCCCGCCGCCTATCGCGCACCCTGTCCGTTTGTCGGTCAGGGCGAGGTCACGCTGACCTCAGTGCGCGCGCAAGGGGCACGGTCGGTGAGCCAAGACGCCATCGACGCCGCGACGGCAGACCTGCTGAACCGGCCGCTGGACCTTGGCGTCATCTGCGAGGCGCGCGATCGCGTGGCGGCCCTCTACATCCGAGACGGCCGTCCGCTGACGCGGGTCGAACTGCCGGAACAGCGCATCAGCGGTGGGGCCCTGACGCTACAGGTCACGGAAGGCTATTTCGCCGAGGCTACGATCGAGAACAGGGCGGCCCACGGGCCGTCCGCAGCCCTGGCCCAGGCCTATCTCGACGGCCTTCAGACGGGGAGGCCCGCCGAGTGGCGCGATATCGAACGCGCGCTGCTGTTGGTGCGCGAGATACCCGGCGCGGATGTTCAACTGGCCCTGCGGCCCTCGTCTGCGGGAGAAGGCGCGCTTGAGGCCGTCGCGCGCTTCGCTCCGCGTCGGCGACTGGACCTCACTCTGGGCGCGCAGCAGCAGGGTTCCGAGGAGTTGGGCCGCACCGCCGTGTCAGCCCGCATTGACGCCAACAGCTTCACCCGCTGGGGCGAGCGCACCACCCTGGTGGCGTCCGTCAGCACGACGGGCGCCCAGCAGGTCGTGCAGCTGATCGAGGAGGTCCGGCTGGGGTCCTCGGGCCTACTGCTCACCGGCGACCTGGCCTACAGCCGATCCCGTCCGGAGGGGGCGCTAGAACCGCTGGACCTTGACGGCGAGGCGTGGATCGGGCGGATCGGCCTGGCCTATCCGGTGCTCAAGAGCCGGTCGGCCTCAGTCACGATCGCCGGCCGTTTCGAAAGCGTCGATCAGGAGAACGACCTGGGGCTGTTCGGCACGCCGGTCTCGCTGTTCGAAGATCAGTTGCGCGTAGTGTCGGCGGAGGGGTCATGGTTGTGGCGGCCCCAGACCGCGCCGGGCTTCGCCACCGCCGGCACGGTTGAGGTGCGTCGGGGCCTGGATGCGCTCGGGGCCAGCGACGCGGGCGATGCGCTTCTGTCGCGGGCCGAGGGTCGGCCGGACTTCACCTCGGTTCGCGTGCGCGGCCGGGTACGTCAGGCGCTGCAGCCGGAGACGGGGCTCGGGCCCTGGGTGTCGGCCGCGGTGGAGGCGCAATGGGCGGACGGCCCGCTCCTAGCATATGAAGAACAGCAGCTCGGAAACTATACGATCGGCCGGGGTTTCGACCCGGGATCAGCCAGCGGCGACCGGGGCGCGGGCCTTCAGCTTGAGGCTGGATGGACCGTTGTGCGGGGCGGCGCGATGTTCGAGCCCTTCATCTTCATCGACGCCGTCGACCTGCGGAACGAGGATGCGGGCGGCCTTGACTCCTCGGCCTGGTCGGTCGGCGCGGGGGTCCGCGGCCGGGCGGCGGGCGTCGACTTCAGCCTGACCTACGCAGCTCCGCAGTCCGAGCCGATCGCCGGCGCAACCACGCCCGATGATCGCGTGCTGTTCACCGTTTCGCGCACCCTTTCGTTCCGTTGAGACCCGTCATGACCCGCACGCGCTCCCTTCGCCTCTGCCTCGTCGCCGGTTCGGCCTCTCTCGCGATCAGCACCGCCTGGGCCTCCGCCGTATCGGCCCAAAACGCGCCGAGCGGCGGTGAAGTCATTGGCGGTTCGGCCACCATCACCAGCGGCGGCGTGTCGGGCCAGCTCGGCGGCGGCGCGGGATCGCTCATCGGCTTCGATCAGAACGCGACCAACTTGGAGATGACCGCGACGGGTTCTCGCGTTCTGATCAACTGGAACGATCTTCAGCTGGCGTCCGGACGCACCTGGATGATCACCCAGGACGGGGCGAACGCCATTCTGGTCAACCGCGTGATCGGAGGCGGCCAGACCACCCTGAGCGGAACGGTGAATTCCAACGGTCAGGTGTGGATCCTGAACCCCAACGGCGTCGTGGCGGGCGCGGGGTCGACCTTCAACGTCGGGGGCCTACTGTTCAGCAACCTCGGTTTGGCCGACGCAGACATTCTCGACGGCAACGGCAGCTTCAACTTCACGGGCGTCGCCGGCGGCACCGTAGCCCTGAACGGTGCCGTTACGGCCAGCGCAGGCGTGGTCGCTCTAATTGGCTCCAACGCTTCGATTGGCTCGACTGGGTCTGTGAATGAGGCCACCGTGGGCGCAGCGGAGTTCTACGCTGCGACGACAAGCGACATCACCTTTGTGCTCGACGAAAACCTGGCGACCGGATTTTACGAGATCGGCGGCACTTCGATCAGCGGCCAGACCAGCGACGCCAGCTCACTGAACATCGCCGGCTCTGTGACGGCCGGGCGCATCCTGATTCAGACCACGGCGCCACTCGGCAACCTGTCCAGCCTGGTTTTGTCGAACAACCTGACGGCTACTAAAGCGGCGATCGACGGCGGCGATATCGTTCTGTCGGCCCAGTCGATCACTTTGGACGGGGCCACCCTCTCCACCCGCCGCGGAGCCACCTTAGCCTCGGCGGATGGGGACATCTTCATCAACGGCACAGCTCAGTTGAGTGGATCCGTGACCGTGGAGGGCGGATCGGTTTCCTTCTTTGACGGCATCTTCGGCTCCGGCTTCGCTGAACTCGATGTCGCTTCGGCCGATGGCACGACGTTCCGGCGCATCATCGACGACATCACTGATCTGACCGTGTCGGGGCTTTCTCGCTTCGATTTGACGTCTTCTGTCACTGTAGACGGCGACGTCACACTGGGCGACGTCGTCATCGACGGAAGCAACCTGTTTGTGAGCACTGTCCCCAGCGGCACGATCACCGTCGGCGTGGTCACAGACAACGATACGACACCGAGCAATCTGCAATTCTCCGCCCGCAACGTCATCGTGGGAGGTCTGGGCTCGTCGATCAATCCGCTTGGAACCGTCACCTTCGGTGCGGAAACGACGATTTTGTCCGGCGACGTCTACGCGACTGGGGCCGCAAATCTTGGCGACCTGACGCTCGCGGGGAGCGGAGTGCGACGGATCGAGGCGGCTTCAGCGAACTTTCAGTCGGTCAACTCGCTGGTCTCGGGAACCACGGGCCTATCCGTGATCACGACCGGCCAAACATCCTTCAACCAGGCGATCGGCTCGGCGGGTGCCTTGGCGAGCCTTGGCGTCGACGCAGGTTCCGCGACTTTCACGGGCACAAACCAGGTTGGAACCTTCGCCGCCGACGTCGATAGCGGCGGGATTGCCTTCCGCAACGGTCAGGATCTGACCATCGGCGCGGTCGATGGCGTGGTGGGCGTTCGAGCGGCGACCGGATCAATCACGATCGACGCTAACGGCGAACTGATGCTGAATGGGGCCGTAACGGATACGGCGAGAAACGATTCCGTCACCTTGACCGCCAGCGACGCCATCACGGGCATAGGACGGGTCACGGGAGGGCAGGTTACTCTGAGCGGTGAGGGCGTAGGGACCAGCGCGGTTCGCGTCAACACGACGGCGGAAGCCCTAGCGGTCGACGGCGGTGCCGGCAGTGTCTGGATTTCCGAGGCAGATAGCGTGTCTCTGCGGACCATCGGCGCGACGTTCAACCAGGGAGGGGCAGGCTATCATCTGTCGGCTGGCGGAACCATCGAGGTCTACGAAGCAATCTCGGCGAGCGGCGGCGACCTTTCGCTCGTGGGCGCGAGCGGCAACCTCAGCCTCCTGCAGGGCGACAGCGACCTGACGGCCTCGGGCACGGTGACCCTGACCACGCCGGGGGCCCTGTTCGCGGCCACCGGGTCTTCGATCACGGCCAGCGACGTCGTCCTCAGCGCAGGCGACTGGTCTGGCGACATCTTCCAGGCGGCCGTGCTGCAGGAGAGCGACGACCTGTCGATCACCGACACCCTCGGGGGGCTCACCCTGGGCGCTCTGAGCGCGGCGGGCGACCTGTCGGTAGCTACGACCAACGGCGGGGGTCTGGACATCCTTGGCCTGACGGCGGGCGGAGGGATCACTGTCAACAGCGCAGGCGGCCTCACAATCACCGGCGTGGTGGCGGCACCTGGGGACGATGTCTCCCTGAGCGCCCAGGGCAACCTGACGCTCAACAACGAGGTCAGCGGGCGCACGCTGATCCTGTCCACCCCCGGCGCGTTCGTGAACAATCAGGGGTCGGGCGCGCTTTTGGCGAGCGACCGGTGGATCGTCTATTCGGCGGCGCCCGCCGGCAACACCTTCGGCGGGCTGAACAGCGGGAACACGGCTATCTGGAACGGCACTCTGGCCACGCGGGCACCCGGAACTTTCAGCGGGAACCGCTACGTCTTCGCTTTCCAGCCGACCCTGACCTTCACCTCGACTGACGTCGCAAAGACTTATGGTGACCTAGCGAGCCTGCTGAACGCCTTCTCTGTCAACGGCTTTCAGGCGGGCGTCGCGGGGGCCTATCTCGGCGACACGGCTGCGACGGTGTTCTCGGGCGCGCCGTCGCTGACGTCCGCCGGAACGGCCGCCACGGCCAGCGTGCTGGGCGGCCCCTATGTGATCGACGTGTCCACGGGAACGCTGACGTCGCTCAGCGGCTACGCCTTCGCCTTCAACGACGCCGGCCTGTTGACCGTGAACCCTTTGGCCCTGACTGCCGGTGTCACCGCCAACTCGAGGACGTATGACGGCACGACCGCGGCCACCGGCTCGGTTAGCCTGACGGGCGTCATCAACGGCGACGACGTCGGGACGACCGTCGGAACCTTCACCTTCGACAGCCGCAACGCAGGTCTGAACCGCACCGTCCGCGTCAGCGGCGTGACCCTGACCGGCGCGGACGCGGGCAACTACACGCTCACAGTTCCGGCCTCGACGCTGGCGGACATCCTGCAGCGGGCCATCACCGCGACCGCCACGGCGGACGACCGGGTCTATGATGGCACCACGGCGGCGACCGGCAGCCTGCAGCTGAACGGTGTGGTGGCGGGGGACAACGTCTCGGTCGGCGGGGCTACCTTCACCTTCGACAGCCGAAACGCGGGCGTGAACCGCACAGTCACCATCAGCGGCGCCACCCTGACCGGCGCGGACGCGGGCAACTACACGCTCACAGTTCCGGCCTCGACGCTGGCGGACATCCTGCAGCGGGCCATCACCGCGACCGCCACGGCGGACGACCGGGTCTATGATGGCACCACGGCGGCGACCGGCAGCCTGCAGCTGAACGGTGTGGTGGCGGGGGACAACGTCTCGGTCGGCGGGGCTACCTTCACCTTCGACAGCCGAAACGCGGGCGTGAACCGCACAGTCACCATCAGCGGCGCCACCCTGACCGGCGCGGACGCGGGCAACTACACGCTAACAGTTCCGGCCTCGACGCTGGCGGACATCCTGCAGCGGGCCATCACCGCGACCGCCACGGCGGAAGACCGGGTCTATGATGGCACCACGGCGGCGACCGGCAGCCTGCAGCTGAACGGTGTGGTGGCGGGGGACAACGTCTCGGTCGGCGGGGCCACCTTCACCTTCGACAACCGAAACGCGGGCGTGAACCGCACCGTCACCATCAGCGGTGTGACCCTGACCGGTGCGGACGCGGGCAACTACACGCTAACAGTTCCGGCCTCGACGCTGGCGGACATCTTAAGGCGAGCGATTGTCGTGACGGCCGACAACCAAATCATAGCCCAGGGAGAGTTCGACCCGCCGCTGACCTGGCAACTGACGCAAGGATCCCTGGTGGCTGGCGACAGCCTCGCCGGGGCCCTGACCCGCGCGCCTGGACGAGGCCCCGGCGTCTACGCCATCAGCCAGGGAACGCTCGCCGCTTCGGACAATTACACGCTCACCTTCGTACCCGGGACGCTGCGGATCGAACCTCAGCAGCGACTGCCGCTGCCGCGCCCGAATGACACTCTCCAAGGGCTGCTGCAGCAAGCGGTCGAGTTTGGGTTCGGGTTCGACCAACCCATCACGATCATCACGGATGCCTGGTGCGACAACGACGACAACTGCGCAGGCACGCGGTAGCGATTGTCCCCTCCCGGAGAGCGATTGTCTCAATGTGTATCCAGTACAGCGAGTCATGGGCATCCCGTTCGTCCTGACGGCTCCGGCCCCTTGAGAGGCGACCGCACCGACCGCGCGCTGATCGGGCTCTTCATCGTCCTGATCCTCGCCCAGGCGGCGGCCGTCGTCGCTTGGGCGGTCAGCGCCTTCTAGAGATCCGACGGCTTATCCGATGGTGGCGAGGCGAACCGCCTCGGACCGCGAACGAACGACGCGATGATCTCCGCACCATCAAGTGGATGCAGCTGATCAGCTCCGCCTCGCTGATCATCGACCTGATCATCTGGATGGTGTGGCTGGGCGAACGGTGATCCACCGGATGACGCGGGCTGGCGAACCCAGTTCCCTCATGTATGGTCAGATTTGCCGCCTGGGCCCCACTCAGCGGCACGCGGCCCGGCACGCCCCTCCATGTCCCGCAGACTGGAAGCCGGGCCGCCACTCACTCCAGGGATGACGCATGGGCGTTCGGAAAGAGGCCAAGGAACGGACGCGAGCGAACGTCATCGCCGCAGCCAAGCGGCTTTTTGCGGACCAGTCCTATCACGCCGTCACGGTCCGCCAGATCGCGGCCGAGGCGGGCATCACGACGGGAGGCGTTTTCCACATTTTCGAGTTCAAAGCCGACGTCTGGAGAGCGGCCATGGGCTGCGAACCGCCGCTCGATCGCGTGCACACGCGCTTCGCCGACGACCTGGCGGCCCATCTGCGGAGTCTGGTGGAAGCCTACCGATCAGAAGGCCGGGCCAGTGTTGAAGACGCTCTGCTGAAAGCCGAGGCCTTGCTCGCCCGCATCGATCAGAAGGCGTAGTCGGCGCAGGTACAATACGCCCCGCCCTCTCATTCCGGGGCCGAGACGAGTGTCGAGGCATCCTTTAGGTCACTGACCTCGCTAAGCCGGTGCGCTCCCCTCCCCTCCGTCGCCCAGGCGAACAAGGCTACGATCCCTATCACCGCGAGCAAATGTATCAGGATCTGATAAGCCAGATCGCGCTTGCGCCAGACGGTCCACGGAGCGTTTCTCATGGCATCACTATATCACGCTGTAGATCCAATGTGCTTCAGCCGACCAGCGGGGGCCTAGATCCCATTGCGTTGCCAAGCGTCATGACATCCAGTTCAGGATCAATTATGGCTCGCCGCGATCGCGCTCGGTGAGTCCTTCGGTTCAGGCCTTAGGTTAAGCTGTTTCTCTGGGCCAGCTTTACGTGGAACGGGTTCGGCGTGAGGTCCAGCATGGCGCCCAGCCCGCACGCCAGAACCGGTCATAGCGCCACGACCAGAAATCTAACTCGCCGCGCTCAGTGCGATTTTGCGAATGTGCACTTTGGCGGCTCACCCGCCGGCGAGGCCTTTGAGGTCGAGCCGATATGCCGAGACGTCGAGATGCGTCGACGCCTTCGGCAGCAGCAACGCCAAAGCGCCCTCGCGCTCGGCGAGGTGGATGTGGTGATGCGCTCGACCGTCTTCGCGCGTCGTCGTGTTCAGCGACCCGACGACGTTCCGCATGACCCCCAAAGGCACGGCGAACGCCTCGTCGCGATCCATGCATCCAAGAACGAAGAACCCCCTCGACGCGGGCGCGAGATACTCATCCTGATCGACGTGATACGCATACCAATAAGGAAAATCCGGGCGGTCCTCGTAAAGCTTCGAGAGCGAGAGCACCGCGCGCACGTCGCCGTTCGCGCTTCTCCGACGCGCGACTCCGTCACTCCGCAATTCGACAGCCTCCCGCTGCGCCAACGCCTTGGTGATAACCTCACGCTTCGCGTGTAGCAGCTCGGCGTCGGTGAACTTCCAGACTCCCTTCTCTGCAGCGTCGATTTCCTCGGCCTCTCCACTCTCGTCGTCATCGCCCGTCGAGGTCGGCCGAAACCAGATCAGACGCGCGAACTCAAACAACTCGCGACCGCGCGCGACAACGTCCGCTTCGGACCAGGTCGCAGGTGTATCGGCCCTCAGCCAAGCGTTCAGCCGAAGGTCGCTGTCCAATGCGATTTTTTTGGTCTTCGTCGGCCACGTCCCATTGCTGGCCGAGGCGTTCAGCTCGTTCGTCAGCAGGGTGAGATTGCCGACTGTGTGCATCAAACGCTCTCGCCGACGTTCTACGGTCTCGCCTTCAGCCAACGGCAAGTCCGTCGGCATCGGGTAGTCCGACAAGAGCCCCTTCTGAGGCAGAAGGTGCTCCACGCTGAGCTGGTCGGGGAGCGTCACTTTCTCGTTCCTATTGGTCCTGATTTGGCGTTCGATAGCACGTAGCACCATCACGCTGCGGTCTGGTCGCGACTTGGCGTAGAGAGGTTTGCTCAACCAAGCCGCCAGGAATTCTCGGTCCGTCGGCCAGCGCGCAGTGACTTCTTTCGAGCGCGACAGCTCGGTTCTGACCAGGTCGGCGAGGTTCACGCCGGCCTCTGCGCGCTTCATCTTGGCGAGCAGAGCGACGAAGAACCGATTGTAACTCTTGTTGGTGAGCTGGCAGACGAAGCGACGGACCAGCCAAGACTCGACGTCTTCGAAGATGCGGTCGCGATCTGTGGTCGACAGGCGCTCTCCTGAAAGGCCCATGACGTAAAGAAGCAGCGGATAGACTGTGCTGTTGTCGAGCGACTTAAGCCGACGTGCGAGCAGCGCAACCCTGTCCTCCCCCTCAGGTTCGATGAGCTTCCTAAAATTGGCGCTGTGGAACTTGAGATCGATAAGCAACGCCTCGACCGGGCCGGCCGTCTCGGCTCGCCAGTCTCGAAACGCGCTAAACAGCTGCCCGATGTTTAGATCGTGCTCCGTCTGCATGACCAGGTAGTGGAATAGAAAGAGGTCGATGCGTGGTCGCTTGAGCCGCCCCTGCCGCTCCTCGATGTGCCAGAAACGCGTCTCTCCGCTGACCGCCGTATCGACGCGGTCGTCGTCGAACGGTCGCCAGTAGCCGTCATAGAGCCCGTCCGCGTCACAATGCGCGTCGTTGCTAGCGTGCAAGAAGATATAATTCCTAATCAAATCCGACGGCAGCAACGGCTGCCCGCGAGCATTGAGCGTCTCGAAAATGACCTGGGGGTCATCACCGTCTTCGAGTTCGATGACGACGAGTTGGAGGGACGTCCGCAGGGCTTGAAGAAGCGCGAGTATGCGGCTGTCGCGCGTGTCTTCGTCGACGTCCGTTCCAACGAAATTCGCGATCTGACGTGAAAAGTAGAGGTAGGCGCCAGCTAGTCGGGGAACCTTCCCAGCCGTGACGCCCAGCGCCTTCAGCAGCGCATCGGGGGCGCCGGTGGACAGTACGGTCTTGAACAAGGCGCGGTCGGCGTTCGTCGGCCAAACTTTATAGGACCCGTCGCTTCCTGCCTTCTCGTCCTCATTGACCGTGAGACGTCGCAGCTTCGCGACGTGGTGCGAGCCGCTCTTTGCCGCGAAGTCGCGCAACGCCGTGATAAAAATCTGCAGCGTGGTGAGACGCTGCTGACCGTCGATAACCTCAGAGCGCGCAACGCCGGATCCCACAATCTTTGAGACGTTCAGCACGATGGCGCCGAGAAAATGGGATCGCTTGGCGACAAGCCCCTCGCTCTCCAAGCACGCCTCAGCCTGTCTCTCGATGTCTTCCCAAAGCGGCTCCCATTGCCCCTCCTCGTTCCAAACGTAGGCGCGCTGATAGAGCGGGACGACGTAGCGACGCTCGCGCTGAAAGAGGTCGTGAATCGTCAGCTTATCGGGCTTCAAGGTCGGGCTCCCCACCGCCGCATTGGGTCATCGGCTCGATACCAGTGTTGCAACCGGCGCGTGCTGACGCAATCGAGCGATACAGACTGGCCGCACCTGCCGCTGTACTGTCGGAACACCCTCCGCCGCTTAGGTCGGCGATCGATACCCTCCGGTCTCGACGTCGATCCATGAACTGACCACCGCATCTTCGTGCATCAGGCGTGTGACAGCGAGGCGGTTCTCTATTGCGGTCGGAGTGAGTTCGCTTCTGAGCGCCTCCTGGCGCCGATGAAGCCAACTCCTGAACAGCTTGACGTCGGCCGGCAGATCCCCAGACCCCAAGTGATCGATCAGTGCTGTTAAACTCGTTAGTCGTTCGAGCCGAGAAATCTGCCGTTCCGCGAACTCCACACGACGCTCGTCAATTTGCGCGAGCCGCTTCTGCTGTTCACGACGCAAGTGCTCTTCATGCGCCCGTACGCGCGCCTTCTCATCCTCCATGCGCCGGCGCTTGGTTTCGGCTGCGTAGGCAGCCAACGCCTCTACGATGCAGTCGACGAGCGACTCGACCGTCTGCGTCTTTCGGTCGCTGAACGTGCGCCGCACCCCGCGCCAGCGGGCTTTCTCTTCAAGGACGAGCGACAGCTTCCCGTTCGGCAGATGATCCCACTCCGGTATTCGAGGTTTATCCCACGTCGAAACGTAGGCCCCCGTCCGACGAGCCTTCTCCGCTCTCGCATTGTACGCCTCGATCGCTCTGCGCTCCTGCTCCGCTAGGACATGGGGTACCCTGTCGGTCGTCTCGATCAGCTCAAAGCTGATCGTTTCGCCGTCCACATCGAGTGCGAGACCTTGTGGCCCTGCGGCGACGCCCCAGCCGCGGCCATCCGTCGCCCTGAGTAGCCGACCGAGCACGCTTTCGACGCGATCCGCTGTCGCCGTCGACGCCAGCACTGTAAAGCACCCGGACCCCGCGACACGTACTCGACCTTTCACTTTGGCCGACCTCAGTCGCGCGACCGTTTTGGCCGCTTTGGGATGACGCATCTCCTCAGCCATAAGATCGTTCGGTGAACCGGCAGCAGGGTCGCGCTCAAAGGCACCCTGAGTCCGGGTTTTTGGGCTTGATGCTCTGAACCCTGGTGTTCGGACCCGACCAATGTCGATCAGCGCAGTTCGATCGCCCTCCAACTCGGGCCGTGCGCCCCCTTTGCCGTGAGCGACTCGGCTCCAGTACCCAGCGCCGGGCGTCGGAATTTGGTGCTTTCGGCAGATGCTCGCCAGCAAGAAATTCGTGATGCCGAACTCCTCGGCTAGGCGGACAACCGGCGTCGCCCATACCCGGTGAAACAGCTCGGCTCGCGTCAGCTTGAGAGGGTCGGACCGACTTTCCATGACACGAAGTATGCAGCGTCATTCCCTCGGGACGAAGGCCAGCGTTGATTTAGGCCCAGAGGCCTCCCTTGCGGATCCTCGGTAGGTGATTGGTGCTGATCTGCACTGAACAACACTCTCAGCGGTCGGTCGTCGACCGACCTGATCCGCCGCCGGAAATGCGCGCCTATACGCCCTTCTCTCGCGACTCGACTGAAGATTGCGCCTCGGTCTAAGTTCGCGCCTTCGGAGGGCTCCAATGAAAACTGTCGCTTCGCTGCTCGCGATCTTGGTCGCGCTCGCACCATTCCCGGCTGGCGCCCACCCTGGTGGCCTGAACTCAGAAGGTTGTCACAACGACCGTCGCAACAGCGGTTACCACTGTCATCGAGGCGGCGGTCGCTCGTCGGGGTCGTCTTCGTCTCGGCAAGGTCTGCTCAGCGCGACACCACGCACTGGTGGTTCATTCGCAAACTGTTCCGCCGCCCGCGCCGCTGGCGCCGCTCCGGTCCGACGCGGGCAGCCCGGTTACGGCTCGCACCTCGATCGCGACGGTGATGGGGTCGGATGCGAGCGGTAGACGGCGACCCTCGACCTTGACCCGTAGACAAGCGCGTCGGGCGGACTGCGGCTCCTCCACCCATTGCGGCCAACTCCCGGCAGCCTCGTGAAGCTTGCATGTCGGTCGCTCTCGACACACGCGAGAGTCGTAAGCTATGCACGGTGACGCTCTCGTTTGGGGGGAGCGAGGGAGACTTCTATGCTTATCAGACTGATGGCGGCGCTCGGCGTCGTCCTGACCGTGCCTGCTTGCGCCACCGTTACGCGGGGCACCAATACCGCTTGGGAGGTCACGTCCACGCCGCCTGGCGCTCGTGTCGAAACCTCGAATGGGCACATGTGCCAAGCGACGCCTTGCTCGATCCGCATGCCGCGTCGCTCCGAATTTGTCGCGACTCTGACGCTCGACGGTTATCAGCCGGCCACCGTCACCGTGACCAACAAGGTCGCGACCGGTGGTGGTGTCGCGATGGCGGGTAATGTGCTCGTCGGCGGCATCATCGGGGCTGGCGTCGATGCGGGCTCGGGCGCGATGCTCGACCTCACGCCCAACCCCGCGCACGTCGAGCTGCGCCCCGAAGAGTAACGGTCTTCATTAGACCTGCCTTGGGGGTCTGCGGCAAGCATGTCGCAGACCCCCTTTTTCGTGCATGCTGGCCGTGAACGACGGCGAAGTGACCAACCTTCGGTCTGGCTTCTCATCGGAATGCGCTTACGGCCCAGACGATCACCAGAACGGCCTGGACCGCGGTCAGCAATATCACTGCGCCAACGAGCACTCGGTCGGTCGGGTCGCCCTTCAAGTCCTACCCTGCCTTCATCATCTGGTTGCGGCCAGACGCCCGCTGCCCCAGCTGCTCCGATCTTGCGGCGTCTGAAGCCCTCTGGTCCACGAGCCAGACTCACCGCGAGCGCCGCACCTTCACGACACGTGCAGACGCTCGCATCGAGAACGCAACTGCTGCAAGACCAACCTCAAAGGGCTTTTCGGCCAACCGGGATCGTCTTCAACATTGTACTCGAACAAGTCGATGAGAGCCCCGACATCCTCCAGAGTCGTAGGCGGCACGAACACGTATCTGTCAAAGACTTCGCGCCAATGCACGTACTCGCTCGCATCGACCGACGGATATCGCCAGACGAAGGCTTCCAAACACTGACGCCGCAACTGGCGACCGAACGCAGCGGCCTCTTGCAGGTCTGAAACGACGCCGACCATCAATGCAGCGGCGACAAGTTGGTGCGTTTCGCCCTCTGAGAGAATGCGGACTGACATGGCCTAGAGCTAGGACGCCTAAGCCGCCGCCGCGCGCCGGGGGCGCCCGGGTCGCGGGAGGAGGAGCGGCCCCAAACTCCCTCCCGGTCCGATGTAGCCAAGATCGCGAAGACTGGTGATCAGGCGTTTGGCGACGATCAGATGATCCACCACCTCCAACCCCATGGCCATTGCAGCTGTCATGATCTGCCGCGTCATCTCGATATCCGCCCTTGACGGTTCGGCTTTCCCTGAGGGGTGGTTGTGGACCAGAACCAGGTGTTTTGATCCAAGTTCGAGAGCCCGACGGATGACCTCACGCGGATAGACCGGAGCCTGATCGATCGTGCCCTCCCCTCCTAGCTCGTCCGCGATCAGGTGGAGGCCGGCGTCTAGGTGCAGGACTCTGAACTGCTCACGGCGCTCATGAGCCAAACTGGCTCGGAGATAGTCGTGAAGTTCACGGGCTGAGGCGACGAGTGGTCGGTCTGTGATGGCGCTCTTCAGAACGCCGATAACGAGGCGATTGAGTGATTTGACCGTTTCAGCGCAGGCATCTGAGTTGGGACCAAGGACGCGCTTTAGTTCGGTGGCAGGAGCTCCAAACACGGCCGCGAGCGTCCCGAACCGCTCAAAGAGTCGGTCAGCATAAGTTCTGGCAAGGTCAGGTCCCAACGACGCCGACAACACAGCCGCCAACTGAGCTGCATCGGCCGAGACCTCCGCTGTATCTGAGGGCAAGGTTCATTCCTTCCGCGCTACGCGCGCGAGACGAGACGGAGCTTGAGCGTAGGGTGCATATCGCGCTTCGAGGATGCCGAAGGCAGCGAGCGCCATAAGCTCCATCCAGACGATCAAACGAAACGTGACTGCCGCCCAAACCTGAGCATCGGGATCGACGATCTGGTAGATCCATGACGCTACGGAAACGAGCTGCAGCCCCGCCGCAACGACCAGCCACCACCGCCGACCCGTCAGTGCGAGACCGAAGAGGCTGACCGCCAGAAACACGGCGAGCCCGGCGACCCCGAGTCTCACACCGAAGACTTCCAAACCAGAAAGAAGCGGGGTGGCTGTCTGGCTGACCAACAGAGCGAAGGCAGCCAGACGATCCAACGCGCGTCCTCGCCAAAGGAGCAGGAGCAGTACGGCGTAGGTCAGGAACGTCAGGAACCACTGGGGGGCGGTCACAGCGACGAGGTCTTGCTCAGGCGGCGCTGGGCAAGACGTGGAGCTGCCCCGTCGGCCGAACCTTGGGCTCCATCGTCCCCTCCATCCGGTAGGGGATGTGGGTCGCCTCGGCGAGGTCCTTCAACGCGTCGTGACCCGCGATAACCGACCCGCGCACCGCCTGGAGCCGGCTCAGGCCATCGACCACGTGAGACAGAGCCTCGTGCCCCGACTGAGCAGCCACTCCAACCTCTAGTCGCCCCTCAATCATGGTTTGGATGAGAGCACTCGTCGCGATCATCGCGTTGTCGATCGCGTGCTCGGTTTCTTGAAGTTTGCGGGCGATTTTCACCCCAGTCTTGATGGTCATGAAGTCCTCGATGAGCTGGTGTTATCCAGCGCCAGGACTGCGTTCGAGGGTGCTGCTGGAGCCAGAGACTGAATGCCCCCAGCGACCAGCAAGACCAACCCGCCCGTGACGAGACCACTCAACGCCGCAAACGCCAAGATCAGACCAATGAGCCGCCAGGACCGCTGGGGCGGAGCTGGCAGTGGCCATCGGAAGCCGACCGAGGAGCCGGCGCTGGCGACAACGTCTCCTAGCGCCCGGTCATTCGCTGCGGGGCGCGAGCCTCCGGCTATGGGGGTAGGCGCCAACTGGGTGATTTCTGGGTAGGTACGGGCGACAATCTCCGCCGCAGCTCGTCGGTCAGACGTGCCGAGCTTGGCGTAGGCGCTGGTGAGGTGGTTCTCGACGGTGCTTGGCGAAATTCTAAGGGCTTGAGCGATCTGCTTGTTGCCAAGGTCGCGACCTGCCAGCCGAAGGCATTGCACTTCCCGCCGGGTCAATCTGTCGGCCATGCGACTCACCCCCTCCCCTCACGAGGGTGCCCCACGCCCATTAACCAAGGAAGAGACCGAAGACCTACTCCGACGAGTCTCGTTCAACCATCCGCCTGATGAATGCAGCAACCAACTCTTGATCCTTGGGCTTCAATGCTTTGGCTTCGAAAACCACGCGTCTCACAGTTGGCGAACTGGCGATCTGATCGACCTCGTCGCTGAGGGCGGCGTTCGTACTCGGGAAGAAGGCGCTTACCGGTACGCCCAGGAACTCGGCAGCCAACCATAGCTTGGACGAAGATACCCGGTTTGCGCCTCTCTCGTACTTCTGCACCTGCTGGAACGTCACCCCCAGAGCTGCAGCTAGTTCAGACTGCGTTAGGTTAAGCTCCTGTCTTCGCGCGGCGAGCCGAGCGCCGACAATCAGATCGACCGGCTCCGGCTGAGGTCTCGCAGTCTTGGTCATCGCCTAGGCTCCCACCATCGGAACCCCCTATACGGTATAGGTTGCACGAGGGCATCAGGGGTAAGCGGTCGCCCTGAGAGCGCGGCTATCCAAACCAACGACCAACGTAGTGACCAAACACAGCGATCCGGGCCGGTATAGCGCGACTCTTCCGATCCGAGACCTCCACACACCACGATGATGCGCGGAAAGTTGTCGCTGACCCGCATTTTGCGGAGGTGTCGTAAGTCATTGATTTGTGTGAAACGCAGCAATGCCTGTTTTGAGATTTTGCAGCAATCTTTCAGCAGGCAGTAGCTCGTCTCTTAATCAGCGGGTCGTAGGTTCGAACCCTACATCACCCACCATCGTCCACCCCCTTGCCCCCGTCGCGCGCAGGTCTGGGCATGATGGCCAGCGACCGGAGTGCGCCAGCAGCGGACATGCGGCGCTCTCCTGAACTGAGCCCCCACGTATGGTCACATCACCATTGCTCCGCGTTCCTCTCCAAACTCCATCGCGACCATCCACACCGCCATGGCGATCATCATCAGGTTCTCGGTCAGGGACAGGAAGCCCAGCGGCACGTTGCTGTCGCCGCCGACGCAGGCGCACTTGAGTTCGCGCTTGTCGATGTAGACGGCCTTGAACACCGAGACCGCGCCAATGCCGCCGATGAACAGGGCGATCGGGACCGACAACCAGGTCAGGACGCCGGCCAGCATCAGGGCCCCCGCCCCGAACTCGGCGAAGGGGTAGATCCTGCCGTAGGGGACCCATCGCTTGGCCAGAAGGTCGTAGTTCAGGAACATGGTCGAGAAGCTCTCGACGTTCTGCAGCTTGAGCATGGCCAGCGCCATCATCGACAGGGCGATGAACCATTCGCCCGCCTGAACCGTCAGGGGCGTGCCGTGGACCGTCAGGCTCAGCATCGACGCCATCACGGCCGTGGTCAGGAACACGACGAGGACCGGCGTATAGGTCAGGGCCTTGGGATCGCGGACCTTCAGGCCCAGGAAGCGACGCAGGTCGTCGTGGCCGCCGATGCGCCGGCCGTCGATGAAGACCTGGGGCGTGGTGGTCACGCCGTGCTCGGCCTTGAAAGCGTCGACCGCCTCGCGCGTGGTCAGCCAGCGATCGTCGACGGCATAGCCCCGGCTCTTCAGCAGATGCCGGGCCTTCAGCCCCCAGGGACAGGTGTGGCCGGGCATGACCATTCGATACAGGACGGCGGTTCGGGACAGGTTGGACATGGTGCGCTCCTTGGTTTGGCAATCCAGAGCAGCGACCCTAGGTTCCGTACTCAGATACGGAGTCAATCATGAAGGTTCGAACGATTGCGGGCCTGGCGCCGAAGGCGGCGTGGGGAGAACAGTCGCCGTCATGGCGATGGCGCCACCAGAGGAGAGTCCTGGCTCGCCGGACGCCCGACCTTCGGACCGAATGTCAGGTTTGAGCGTCGACGCGACTGCCGTGGCTATCGACAAGAGGCCGTCAGACTGAGGCTTCCTGGACGCAAGTCCGGATTCGGGAAGCGCGGTCATCAGCCGACAGCCGCTCGGCCCATTGACGTCGTTCAGTTGATCGGCCGATTTCGTCGTCGAACGGCGAGCTCCGCTGGCTCGCCTGAAACATCCATTCGCTGAGCGCCCGGAGGCCGGCGACATCGAGATCGACCCCTTGTCGCTGGGATAGGCCCCTCTCTGCGGCGAGCACGCCGACACAGGCAGCCGCGAAACCAGCGGAGCCGTCGTCCTTGAGCACCGGATCAACGACAGGCACGGACGCGCAACCCAGCAGCGCCGTCGCGGCGGCGATAAGGACCAGGACAGCGGAGGTCCTTTGTAAGGTAGGGGCTGGCGAGGTGGTCGCCTCGGCAGGACCAGACGGGTCGGCACGGTGTGTCATGGTGAAGATCGGCGCTCCGACTAGTACGACCACCTCATGGGCGTGTAGGTCAGAGTCTCGGGCTCGCGCACCTTGAGGCCCAGATAGCGGCGCAGGTCGTCGTAGCCCCCGATACGGACACCGTCGATGAAAATCTGAGGTAGCGACCTCACCCCTCGCTCAGCCTTGAAGGCCTCGACGGCGTCTCGTGTGGTCAGGCCGCGATCATCGATCGCGTACCCTCGCCCCTTGAGCAGATAACGCGCTCTCAATCCCCAGGGACAGATCTGACCGGGCATGACCACCCGATAAAGGACGGCGGTTCGGGAGAGGTTGGACACGATGCGCTCCGCAGCTTGCAATCCAGAGCGGCAAGCCTAGGTTCCGTACTGAGGTACGGAGTCAATCATGAAGGTTCGAACGATCGCAGGCCTGGCGCGCGAAGGCGGCGTGGGCGTGGAGACGATCCGCTTCTATCAGCGGCGCGGCCTGATGCCGAAGCCCGAGCGGTGGTCCTCCAGCGGCGTGGGCGAGGGCATCCGGCGCTATGGCGACGAGGATGTGCGGCGCCTCAAGTTCATCCGCTCGGCCCAGACGGCCGGCTTTACCCTGGAGCAGATTCGGGAACTCTTGTCGCTGGACGCCGGCGAGGATCGCGAGCGCGCCCGTGCGCTGGCCGCCGAACGCCTGGAGGCGCTGGACCGGACCATCGCGGATCTGGAGCAGGCGCGGGCGGGCTTAAGACGGCTGGCCGGAGCCTGCGCGTCGAAAGACACCGGGCCATGCCCGATCATCGCCGCCTTTCAAGGCGAGGCCGCCTGAGGCTCAGGCCCCGTTGTGGCGGCCGAAGACGGTCGCCTCGCCGGCGCGGTTGACCAGCAGGGTGACGTAGGGCTGGCGGCCCGCCGCCTCCATGCCGGGCGACCCTGCGGGCATGCCGGGCGCGGCCAGCGCCACAGCGGCGGGGCGCTCGCGCAGCAGGCGCTCCACATCGGCGGCGGGCACATGGCCTTCGATCGCATAGGCGCCGACCACGGCGGTGTGACACCCGGCATAGCGGTCCGGCACGCCGTATCGCGCGCGGATCGGTGCCAGGTCCTTGCGCTCGACCACCTCGATGGTCCAGCCGGCCGCGCGCATGTGCGCCACCCAGCCGTCGCAGCAGCCGCACCACGGCGTCTTGTAGGCCGTCATCCGTCGATCCTGCGCCATCGCCGCGCGTGCCGAGGCGAGAGTTAGGGCGCCGCCCAGCATCAGGCGGCGGGTCAAACGGGCCGTCATCAGTGGACCATGAAACGGACGGCGCCCGTCATCTCATGGCCGTCCGCGCCCTCGGCGGTCCAGTTCAGGACGTAGTTGCCGGGCGACAAGGTCGGCAGGTCGGCCGATACCCGCGTGGTTGCGGCGGCGGCGGCGACCGGGACGGTCACCGGGGCCTGACCTTCGGCCGTCACGGTGACGGCCTTGAGCGTCATCGCGTGCGGAAAGGTGGCGGTGAACCAGTCGGGCGAGCCGTCGGTCATGGCGCCGTCCGCCGGACTGGTGACGACGCCGTGCGCGGCGTGGTCGGCGGACGCGGCCTGGCCATGACCGGCGTGCGCATCCTGCCGGGCCCCCTCTGCGCAGCAGCAGCAGGCGGCCGCGGCCTGGGCCAGCGTCGGGAGGCTCAGGGCCAGGGCCAGAGCGGCGGCGGGAATGATCTTGCGCATGAACAGGTCTCCTAGAACCAGGCCTTCAGGCCGATGACAAACCGGGTGTGCTCGGGTTCTTCGCCCGCCGCGCGGGTGAAGTCGGCTGTGTCGCCGAGCTCCCGGCTCCACTCCACGCCCACATAAGGCGCGAACTCCTTGGCGATTTCATAGCGCAATCGCACGCCCGCCTCGACATGGGTGAAGCCGGAACCCAGACCGAGCTCCGGCACGTCGGAGGCCGAGGCCTCGACCTCGACGCGCGGCTGCAGGATCAGGCGCTGGGTGATGCGTTGGTCGTACTCGGCCTCGACCCGCGCGGTCAGGTCGCCCTCGGTCGACAGGAAGGCGGCGGCGTCGACCTCCCACCAGTAGGGGGCCAGGCCCTGAAGCCCGAGCACCAGATGGGTCGGGTCCTCGCCGTCCTCGCGGAAGTCCTGGCGCACCCCGGCCTGCACGTCCCAGAAGGGCGAGATGGCGCGGCTGTAGAGAGCCTGGACCTCGCCCTCGGCCTCGCCGTCGAAGTCGCCTTCGCCCTCGGACTTCCACCAGAAGCGGTTGATGTCGCCGCCGGTCCAGCCCGCGACGTCCCAGGTCCAGCCCTCCTCGCCGTCGTCGAAGCCGACCTCCAGCCGGTCGATGATGACGGCGGTGGCGCGCACGTCGCCGTTCTCGCGCCTCAGGATGTCGCGGGCGCCGGCCATCTGGTCCGCGCCCCAGAGGGCGTCGGCGGCATGGGCGGGGCCGGACAGGGCGGCCGGCGGCAGGGGTGGTTGACGCGGACGGCCTTCGTCATCCGCGCTGGTCGGCACGTCGGGAGGACCTCCGGCAGATTGGCCGCCCATGTCATGACCCGCATGGGGGTCGCTTTGGACCGGCATCGCATGACCGGCGTGGGGGTCAGCGGCCGGCGCCGGCGCGCCCATAGCGTGCCCAGCGTGCGGATCGGCGGCCTGAGCCGGCGCGGGCATGGCGTGTCCCGCATGCGGATCAGCCGCAGGAGCCTGCGTCGTCGGTCGGGCGGGCGTCGCATGATGGCTGTGGTCCTGGGCAGCCGCCGTCCCGGCGACCAGCAGCAGGGGGACGAGCGCGGTCATCATCCGGATCATGCCGCGCCTCCATCCAGCGGGCGCACGGTGACGACGTTGAACATGCCCGCGTGCATGTGCATCAGCATGTGGCAGTGGAAGGCCCAGTCGCCCGGCGCATCGGCCGTCAGGTCGAAGGTCACCTTGGACCCCGGCGCGACATTGACCGTGTGCTTCAGAGGCTGATGCCCGGGCGGCCCGCCGGTCACCAGCTCGAAGAAGTGGCCGTGCAGGTGGATGGGGTGGGCCATCATGGTGTCGTTGACCAGGGTCACCCGTACGCGCTCGTTCCGCTCGAAACGGATCGGCTCGACGATCTCTGAAAACTTGCGCCCGTCGAAGCCCCACATGAACCGTTCCATGTTGCCGGTCAGATGGATCTCCAGCGCGCGCGACGGCGGCCTCTGGTCCTTGTTGGGGGCGAGAGACACCAGGTCGGTGTAGACCAGCACCCGGTGCGGGACGTCTTCCAGCCCCATGGGCCGCTCACCCAGGCGGTTGGCCGGGTCCGACGAGATCATGTCCACCCCGACCCCGACCTCCATGCCGGCGGGGGCGTTGTCCGGGTTGCGCATGTCGTGGGCCATGCCCTCGTGACCCATGGCGGCGTGGTCGACTGGCGCGGCGGCAGGCTCTCCGTGACCCATGGCGGAGTGATCCATGCCGCCGTGTCCCGTCGCCGAGTGATCCATGCCCGCCATCCCGCCCATGCCCATGTCTCGCATGGTCAGGGTCGGAACCTCACGCAGAGGCGGAACCTCGGCCGTCATGCCCAGACGGGGCGCCAGCGTGGCTCGCGCCATGCCGGACCGATCCACGGACTCGGCGACCAGGGTGTAGGCGCGATCGTCCATCGGCCGGACGACGACGTCATAGGTCTCGGCGACCGAGATCTGGAACTCGTCCGTCTCGACGGGGCGCACGTTCTCGCCGTCGGCGTTGACCACCGTCATGACCAGGCCCGGGATGCGGACGTTGAAGATCGACATGGCCGAGGCGTTGATGACCCTCAGCCGCACCCGCTCGCCGGGACGGAACAGGCCGGTCCAGTTCTCGGCGGGGCCATGTCCGTTGATCAGATAGGTGTAGGTCGTGCCGTTGACGTCGGCGATGTCGCGCGGGTCCATCCGCATCTGGCCCCACTTCCGGCGGTCGGCCAGCGACATCCCGTCCTCGCCGGAGATCAGGCCCGACAGGGTCGTGCGCGACTGGTTGAAATAGCCGGGGCTCTTCTTCAGCCGGTCCAGGATTTCGTGGGGATGGAGGAAGCTCCAGTCCGACAGGACGATCACGTGCTCGCGGTCGTAAGCCACCGGATCGGCCCCTGCCGGGTCGATGATCAGCGGCCCGTAGTGGCCCATCGCCTCCTGCAGGTTGGAGTGGCTGTGGTACCAGAAGGTGCCCGACTGGATGACCGGGAACTCGTACTCGAACGTCTCGCCCGGCCGGATGCCGGGAAAGCTGACGCCCGGTACGCCGTCCATGTGGAAGGGCAGCAGCACGCCGTGCCAGTGGATAGAGGTGTCCTCATCCAAGGTGTTGGTCACCGACAGCCGCGCCGTCTGGCCTTCGCGCAGCCGGATCAGCGGCGCGGGCAGGGTCCCGTTCACGGTGATGGCATGGCCTGTCCGTCCACCCACGGTGAAGGGTGAATGGCCGACGCTCAGCCGCACGTCGGGGCCTTCCAGCGTCGGCAGGTCGGCGCGCAGGCCCCGAGACCCGGTCTGCGCCCAGGCCGGCAGCAGGCCTTGCGCGGCCCAGGCCGTCGCTGCGCCGCCCAGTCCCTTGAGAAGTCCTCGACGATTTCGGTCGATCATGGCGTAGGGTCTCGATTCCAGTTGGCGCAGACTTGCACTGCGTACATTGGTACAGAGTCAACGGTATGGCCTGCGACCGACTGTCCCTTCACCCTTACGCCCATTCGGAGCCGATGATGACCCGCCTGATCTTCGCCGCCCTTCTCGGCCTCGTCGCCGCGCCCGCCGCAGCGCACGACCGTCCGGTCGCCCCGGCGCTCGCCCAGGCGGCCGACGCCGCCACGGCCCCGGCCATCGCGGTCGTGGACGCCTTTCACGCGGCGCTTGGCTCCGGCGACGCCGACGCCGTCCTGGCGCTGCTGACCGAGGACGTGGTCGTCCTGGAAACGGGCGGGGCCGAGCGGTCGCGCGAGGAATACGCCGGCCATCACCTGCCCGCCGACATGACCTTCGCCGCCGCCACGACCGACGAGGTCACGAGCCGCGCCGCCTGGGTCGAGGGCGACGTTGCCTGGGTCCTGACCGAAGGGCGGACCACCGGCACCTTCAACGACCGGCCGATCAACAGCCTGGGCGCCGAGACGATGATCCTGCATCGCACGGCCGACGGCTGGCGCATCCGCCACATCCACTGGTCGTCACGGAACGTGCGCTGATCCTCACATCGAGGCCGGCGGCATCTGCACGCCCATCGCCGCGACGAGACCCAGCAGGAGGATCCCGGCCGCCATCTCCACGCCTACGCTGATCCGCAGGCCGCGAACCGCCTCGCCGGTGTCCGCGCCGGCCTCGATCGCCCGCTCCAGGGCCGGGGTTAGGGTGTAGCGGTTGTGCGAGGCGAGCCAGACCATGATCGTGAATAGCAGCAGCTTTGCGAACAGCAGCTGGCCCCACGTCGAGCTGGCGAGGCGTTCGGATCCTTCCGTCCCGACCAGAAAGGCGGCGTTCACCATCCCGCTGAGCGTCAGCGCCAGCACGGCCGCCGTCCCCACGGTCCCGAACCCGGCCAGGGATCGCGCAGAGGCCTCGACATCACCTCGGTCGCGGCGCGTCAGCATCATCAGAAAGCCCGCCAGCGCGCCCAGCCAGACGGCTGCGGCCAGGGCATGGATGATGTCGGCGACCAGATGGACCGCCCCCGCCCTGCCCTCGCTGGACGCCCCATGGCCGCTCCAGGCGAAACTGCCGACAGCGCCGGCGAAGGCCGCGACGGCCATCGCGGTTATCGACCGTCGGCCTCGCGCCGCCAGCAGCAGCACGGCCCCGAGCAGCGCCAGTCCAACTCGGCCCAAGTGCGCCATTCCAAGGCTGGTAGACTGGACAACATACCCGACCGCGGTCGGATCCAGAGCCGCCGCCCAGCCTCCTGCCATCATGGCGGTCTGGGTCAGCAGTCCTCCGACCGCCCCGAGCGACAGCAGCACGCCGGCGAGCACGGCCGCCCGATGCTGTACAGGCCCTTCGGAGGCCTTTGGGGCATAGAGCCGAAGCAGCGGCAGACCCAACGCCAGGACGGCGGCTGCGAACTGAAGCCAGCGAAGGATGACGACGGTCAGATCGATCGGCACGTCAGCGGACGGTGAAGCTGTATGTTCCGGTCATGCGGTGTCCGTCGGCCGCCGCGATCGCCCAGGTCACCCGGTAGGTCCCGGCTGCGAGGGGAGCGGCGAACGATCCTCTGAGCGTCTTGCCGTCTTCCGACACGGACCGGGTCACCGCGACTGCGCGACCTCGACCATCTTCCACTTCCACGATCGAAAACGGCGCGGCGAACCGTTCACTGAACGTCAGTGCGACCGTTCGTGGCGCATTGACGGTTGCTCCGTCAGCTGGCGTGGCGGCCACGAGCCGGGCGTGGGCGGCGACGGGAGAGGCCGACGCGACCAGGGTCGCCACGCCGGCCAAGACTAGGAGTCGGTTGGAAGCCACGTTCAGAAGCCCTTCATTACTGCGCAAACACATCGGTTCTGGTACAACCAGCAGCCGCCACCATGACGATCTGCCCGAAGGCCGCAAGGGCGCTCTTCGACGCCTCTCACGCTCGGCGGTGGAGCCGCTGGCTGCAATCGGGTGCGGCCGGTCGCAGGCCATCACGGTCTCTTACACCTGGCCAGAAGCAGGCCTCCAGTCCGCCTCGACCACCGCGACAGCGTCCCGGGGCCGGCTGAGGTGGCGCCGCCTGGGGGGCAGAGATTGGTTTCGCGCACAGACGGCTGAGGAGGGACTTGTCGACGCCAGGACGCCTCAAGGGCAGCCTCGTCTGGCGATAGTTCCGATGGTTTCAACGAGAGGCGCGGGACTTGCCGACGACCGCCAGGATGATGAGCGAGAAGGCGGCCAGCCGGATCAGGAAGAAGGGGCTCTGCTCTTCGCGTGGGACGTCCAGCCAGATCATCAGAAGCGGTCCGACGGCGAGCAGCACGAAGGCCGCGGAGAAGGCCAGAAAGAGGCGGTCGCCCGTGCGCTTCCAGAACCGCGCGAAGAAAAGGGCGGCCAAGGCATAACCCATGATCACCATGCCTGAGAGAAGATCTGTGGAAATCACCGATCGCTCTCCCAGATGAAGCCGTAGAGCAGCACCGTGACCGCCGCGAGAGCGCTCAGTTGTCTCGGCAGGGTCAGATCGACACGAGGCAGGACGAGCATGTCCAAAACCACCAGGAGGTTGTTCGCCGCCAACAGAACGAAGCAGAGGCCGCTCCAGAGCAGCAGCCTCTGGCGCGTGGATGCGTAGGCCCGCAGGAGCAGGCCGGCGCAGGCTGCGCTGGTGAGCAGACACAGGCCGTAGACGCCTTCAGGCCAGCCCAGGCTCATTTCTTCCATCCCCTGACTCGGAACGACTCTGCAAAGCTGACAAGCGGATCATGGCGCGCGGACACGATCGCATTGACCACCGCCACCGACCGTTCGGCATAGGCGGCCTCCAGCCGATCGCAGAGGTCCGCGAGGGAAGCCCCGGCGGGGGCGTAGCGCGCGCCGTCCTTGTCGGCCACCACAACGCCGCCTCTCTGGAGCGCGTCGAGACACTGGTCCACCAGCGGCGCGCTGGCGCGCAGTTCCGCAACCAGATCCGCGGCCTGCCACGTCCGGCCCTGGTCGCGCTTGAGCAGCAGCAACAGCTCCAGCGCCCACACCGAGGGGACGGCGGCGGCGATGAACTCTGTGAGCGCCGGATCAAGGGCGCTGGCCTGCGATGACGTCATCGCGACGCCCCCGGATGGGTCGAGCGAACCATTCGCCAAGGGTAGTCGCCGAAGATCATCAGGCAAGAGAACAGTTTTGGGCCGAGGGTGGAACCGCTCCGCTTGTCGCGGGTTGATAAAAGTTGGTTCGGGGAGGCATGCGAACATCATCGCGCGGACGGGGCTGAGGGGACCAGCCTCCAGGCGCGTCGGTGTCTTCCCGGCGATCCTTATCGTCTCGTGCGAAGGCCTACCATGACGCTCGCCCACATCGCTCCGGAGCCCACGCTCGACACCCGGCAACTGCTCGCCGCGCTTCGAGCCTTTCGAAGGGGCGATTTCTCCGTCCGACTGCCCGGCGATCTGACTGGCATGGACGGCGATCTGGCCGAGGCCTTCAACGACGTCGTCGAACTGAACGACCGGATGAGCCAGGAATTCAGCCGGCTGCGCGAGGTCGTGGGCCGGCAGGGCAAGATCAACAACCGCGCCCGTGTGCCCGCCGCGACCGGGGCCTGGGCCGAGAGCGTCGAGGCCGTCAACACCCTGATCGAGGACATGGTGCACCCCACGGCCGAAATGGCGCGGGTGATCGGCGCGGTGGCCAAGGGCGACCTCAGCCAGACCATGGACCTGGAGAATGAGGACCGGCCCCTGCGCGGCGAATTCCTGCGGATCGGGCGCGTGGTGAACACCATGGTGGGCCAGCTGGGCTCCTTCGCCTCCGAGGTGACGCGCGTGGCGCGCGAGGTCGGCACCGAGGGCAAGCTGGGCGGTCAGGCGAACGTCAAGGGGGTGGCCGGCGCCTGGAAGGACCTGACCGACAACGTGAACTTCATGGCCGCCAACCTGACCGGTCAGGTGCGCAACATCGCCGAGGTCACCACCGCCGTCGCCAACGGCGATCTCAGCCGCAAGATCACGGTGGACGTGAAGGGCGAGGTGCTCGAGCTCAAGAACACCATCAACACCATGGTGGACCAGCTGAACGCCTTCGCCTCGGAAGTGACGCGGATGGCGCGCGAGGTGGGCACCGAAGGCAAGCTGGGCGGTCAGGCGCAGGTCAAGGGCGTCACCGGCACCTGGAAGGACCTGACCGACAATGTGAACTTCATGGCCGCGAACCTGACCAGCCAGGTCCGCAACATCGCGGAGGTGACCACGGCCGTCGCCAAGGGCGACTTGTCCAAAAAGATCACCGTCGACGTGAAGGGCGAGATCCTGGAATTGAAGGTCACCATCAACACCATGGTGGACCAGCTGAACGCCTTCGCCTCGGAGGTGACGCGGGTGGCGCGGGAGGTGGGCACCGAGGGCAAGCTGGGCGGTCAGGCCCGCGTGGAAGGCGTCGGGGGGACCTGGAAGGACCTGACCGACAACGTCAACCTGATGGCCGACAACCTGACCGGTCAGGTGCGCAACATCGCCGAGGTCACCACCGCCGTCGCCAAGGGCGACCTGTCCAAGAAGATCACCGTGCAGGTGCGCGGCGAGGTGCTGGAGCTGAAGGACACCATCAACACCATGGTGGACCAGCTGAACGCCTTCGCTTCGGAGGTCACCCGCGTGGCCAAGGAGGTCGGCACGGACGGCAAGCTGGGCGGTCAGGCCCAGGTGGAGGGGGTGACCGGGGCGTGGAAGGACCTGACCGACAACGTCAACCTGATGGCCGATAACCTGACCGGTCAGGTGCGCAACATCGCCGAGGTGACGACCGCCGTGGCCAACGGCGACCTGTCCAAGAAGATCACCGTGGACGTGAAGGGCGAGATCCTGGAGCTAAAGTCGACCATCAACGTCATGGTGGACCAGCTGAACTCCTTCGCCTCCGAGGTGTCGCGCGTGGCGCGCGAAGTCGGCACCGAGGGCAAGCTGGGCGGTCAGGCCAACGTCCGCGGCGTTGGCGGGGCCTGGAAGGACCTGACCGACAACGTCAACTTCATGGCGGCCAACCTGACGGGCCAGGTGCGCAACATCGCCGAGGTGACCACGGCCGTGGCCAACGGCGACCTCTCCAAGAAGATCACCGTCGACGTGAAGGGCGAGATCCTGGAGCTGAAGTCGACCATCAACGTCATGGTGGACCAGCTGAACGCCTTCGCCTCCGAAGTGACCCGCGTGGCGCGCGAGGTCGGGACCGAGGGCAAGCTGGGCGGTCAGGCCCAGGTCACCGGCGTGACCGGCACCTGGAAGGACCTGACCGACAACGTCAACCTGATGGCCGACAACCTGACCGGTCAGGTGCGCAACATCGCCGAGGTGACGACCGCCGTGGCCAACGGCGACCTGTCCAAGAAGATCACCGTGGACGTGAAGGGCGAGATCCTGGAGCTGAAGTCCACGATCAATACCATGGTCGATCAGCTGAACGCCTTCGCCTCCGAAGTGACGCGCGTGGCGCGCGAGGTCGGCACCGAGGGCAAGCTGGGCGGTCAGGCGAACGTGAAGGGCGTCGCCGGCACCTGGAAGGACCTGACCGACAACGTGAACTTCATGGCCGGCAATCTGACCGGCCAGGTCCGCAACATCGCCGAGGTGACCACGGCCGTGGCGCGAGGGGACCTCAGCAAGAAGATCACCGTCGACGTGAAGGGCGAGATCCTGGAGCTGAAGAACACCATCAACACCATGGTGGACCAGCTGAACGCCTTCGCCTCCGAAGTGACCCGCGTGGCCAAGGAGGTCGGCACCGAGGGCAAGCTGGGCGGCCAGGCGCAGGTGCCGGGCGTCGGCGGGACCTGGAAGGACCTGACCGACAACGTCAACTCCATGGCCGCCAACCTGACCGGCCAGGTGCGCGGCATCGCCGACGTCGTGACCGCCGTGGCCAACGGCGACCTGAAGCGCACCCTGACGCTGGACGCCAAGGGCGAGATCGCCTCGCTGGCCGACACCATCAACGGCATGATCGAGACCCTGGCCATCTTCGCCGACCAGGTGACCAACGTGGCGCGGGAGGTCGGCATCGAGGGCAAGCTGGGCGGCCAGGCTCGGGTGCCGGGCGCGGCGGGCCTGTGGCGCGACCTGACCGACAACGTCAACCAGCTGGCCGGCAACCTGACCACCCAGGTCCGCGCCATCGCCGAGGTGTCGACCGCCGTGACCAAGGGCGAGCTGACCCGCTCCATCACCGTCGAGGCCTCCGGCGAGGTGGCGGCGCTGAAGGACAACATCAACGAGATGATCCGTAACCTGAAGGATCAGACGCTCAAGAACACTGAGCAGGACTGGCTGAAGACCAACCTGGCCCGCTTCACGCGCATGCTGCAGGGCGAGCGCGATCTGGCCACGGTCTCGAACATGGTGCTGTCGGAGCTGGCTCCGCTCATCAACGCCCAGCACGCCGTCTTCTACGCCGCCGACAAGGACGGCGAGGACGAGACCGTCCTTGTGCTGGCCGCCGCCTATGCCGCGACCGAACGCGATCAGCTGCCGGCCACCTTCCGTCTCGGCGAGGGTCTGATCGGGCAGTGCGCCAAGGAGAAGGAGCGCATCCTGCTGACCAACGTCCCGCAGGACTATGTGCAGATCGGATCGGGCCTGGGCGCCGCAGCGCCCCTGAACATCATCATCCTGCCCGCGCTGTTCGAGGGCGAGGTCAAGGCGGTGATCGAGCTGGCGACCTTCGGCGAGTTCTCCGAGACCCACCAGTCGTTCCTGAGCCAGCTGATGGAGTCCGTCGGCATCGTTCTGAACACCATCGCCGCCAACATGCGGACCGAAGGTCTGCTGACCCAGTCCCAGCTGCTGACCGGCGAGCTTCAGGCCCAGCAGGAAGAACTCAAGACCACCAACGATCGGCTGGAGCAGCAGGCGGCGTCGCTGCGTCAGTCCGAGGAGCTGCTCCGCGCCAAGCAGGAAGAGCTGCAGAGGTCCAACGCCGAGCTGGAAGAGAAGGCCCAGCTGCTGTCGGCCCAGAACAAGCAGGTGGAGGCCAAGAACATCGAGGTGGAACAGGCCCGTTTCGCGCTCGAGGAAAAGGCCGAGCAGCTGGCCCTGACGTCCAAGTACAAGTCCGAGTTCCTGGCCAACATGAGCCACGAGCTCCGCACGCCGCTGAACAGCCTGCTGATCCTGTCGAAGATGCTCAGCGAGAACACCCAGGGCAACCTGACCGGCAAGCAGGTGGAGTTCGCGAAGAACATCCACGCCGCCGGCTCGGACCTGTTGGGTCTCATCAACGACATCCTGGACCTGTCGAAGATCGAGTCCGGCACGGTCACCCTCGACATCGGCGAGACCCGCTTCGCCGATCTGCGCGACCAGATGGAGCGGACCTTCGCCCAGATCGCCCAGGACAAGAAGCTGGACTTCAATATCGACCTCGCGTCCGACCTGCCGGCGTCGATGTACACCGACGACAAGCGGCTCCAGCAGATCATCAAGAACCTGCTGTCAAACGCATTCAAATTCACTGCAGCCGGGGCTGTTCGATTCAGCGTGCGCCGCGTCGCCGAGGGATGGAACCCGGGCAACGAGCACCTGAACAAGGCCGGTCAGGTACTGGCCTTCTCGGTGGAGGACAGCGGCATCGGCATCCCGGAGGACAAGCAGCGCATCATCTTCGAGGCCTTCCAGCAGGCCGACGGCACCACCAGCCGCAAATACGGCGGCACGGGCCTGGGTCTGTCGATCAGCCGCGAGATCACCCGGACCCTGGGCGGCGAGCTGAAGGTCGAGAGCGAGCCCGACAAGGGCTCGACCTTCACCCTCTACCTGCCCCTCAACTTCAGCCCCGCTGCGGCCCCCGCCGCTCCGGGCAAGGAGGCGGGGCGGTCGCTGATCGTCCGCACCCAGGAAGTCGAGGAGGAGGCCGAGGCCGAGCCGATGGTCAGCGATGACCGCGACCAGATCGCGCCCGGCGACGCCGTCGTCCTGATCGTGGAGGACGATTCCCGCTTTGGATCCATCCTGCTGGGCCTGGTGCACGATCTCGGCTTCAAGGGCGTGATCACCCAGCAGGGCGTCGCCGCCGCTTCGCTGGCCCGACGGTTCGCGCCCCAGGCCATCCTCCTCGACGTGGGACTGCCCGACATGGACGGGCTGGCGCTGCTCGACCTCTTGAAGCGCACGCCCGAGACGCGGCACATTCCGGTCCACGTGATCTCGGCCGACGATCAGGCCGGCTTGGGCCTGGCGATCGGGGCCTTCGGTTTCACGCCGAAGCCTATCGACCGAGAAGGCGTCGCGGCGAGCCTTGACCAGGTAAAGCGTTTCGTTTCGACCGAGGATCGGCGGCTGATCTATGTCGGCCGCACCGGCGAGGCCTTGGGCGCGCTAAAATCCGCCTTCGACCAGGTCGTCCGGGTCGAGAGCCTGAAGAACCTGGCCAAGGCCAAGACGAAGGCGTCGGACAGCATGATCATCGATGCCGGAGCGGTCCCCGCGCTCACGCTGGCCGACTGGCTCAAGTCCGCCGAGCGGCCCGCCGTGATCTATGCGGCCGATCCTCTGGAGCCGGCCGACGAACGCCGCCTGCGGCTGTCGGTCTTCGCCGGTCAGGCCCGCATGGCCCGCACGCCGGAACAGTTGCTGGAGCAGGCGGCCTTGCTTCTGCACGAGCCGACCGACCGTCTGTCCGAGACCGCTCGAAACACACTGGCCCAGACCCGCAAGGACGACGCCATTCTGACCGGACGCACTGCGCTGGTGATCGACGACGACATTCGCAACATCTTCTCGATGGCCAGCGCGCTGGAAGAGTTCGGCGTCGGGCTTCTGTACGCCGAGAGTGGGCGGGCCGGACTGGACCTGCTGCGCCAGCATCCGGAGGTCGACATCGTCCTGGTCGACATCATGATGCCGGACATGGACGGCTACGAGACGATGCGGGAGATCCGCGGCATCTCTCGCTTCGCCGACCTGCCGATCATCGCCGTGACCGCCAAGGCGATGAAGGGGGACCGCAGCAAGTGCATTCAGGCCGGCGCGTCCGACTACGTCTCCAAGCCGGTCGATATCGACTATCTGATTTCGGTCATGCGGGTGTCCATCCAGCGTGTCGACGCCCAGCGGTTGACGCGCCGCGAGCCGGCGTCGGCCTGATGGCGTCGGGCAAGGACAAGCGGGGGGGGCTGCGCGCTCGCGTGCTGATCGTCGACGACGACGAGCGCAACGCCTTCGCCGCCACCGAGGCTCTTCAGGTGCTGGGCCACGAACTGGTCGTCGCCCGCTCCGGCGAGGAGGCGCTTCGGCTCCTGCTGGGCGAGGAGTTCGCCGTCATCCTGCTGGACCTGCACATGCCCGGCATGGACGGCTACGAGACCGCGCGCCTGATCCGGGAACATCCCCGCACCCGCGACACGCCGATCGTCTTCGTCACCGCCGTGTTCCGCGACGAGGCCCATATCTTTCAGGCCTACACGGTCGGGGCCGTCGACGTGGTGTTCAAGCCGGTCGATCCCTTCATCCTGCGCTCCAAGGTCGCCGTCCTCGCCGACCTCCATCTCAAGACGCTTGAGGTCGATCGCCAAGCCCGCGAGCGCGAGGCCCTGCTGGAGGAGAACGCCCGCATCGGCGAGGCGCGGCTCGCCGCCGAGATCGCGCTCCGCGCCACGCGCGAGCGCCAGGACGCCATCCTGCGCTCTCTGCCCGTGGTCTTCACCTCCCGCACCGGCGTGCACCCCTTTCCCGCCCAGTTCGTCAGCGACAGCATCCACCCGCTCACCGGTTTCGAGCCGACGCGCTTCATTGAGGAGCCGGAGATCGGGCTGGGCCGCATCCACCCCGACGACGTCTTCTCGGTGGTCGACTGCCTGATGCAGGCGGCGCAGAGCGGCGCCTACGCCTGCGAGTACCGCTGGCTCTGCGCCGATGGCGACTATCGGACGTTTCTGGACCAGGGCGTCTGGGTTCTGGATGAAGAAAGCGGCGAGGGCCGCATTCTGGGGACCCTGCTGGACGTCACCGACCGCAGGAAGCTCGAGGAGGAGCTGGCCCAGGCGCGCAAGATGGAGGCGGTCGGCCAGCTGACCGGCGGCGTCGCCCACGACTTCAACAACCTGCTGACGGTGGTCCTCGGCAACGCGGACATCCTTCTGCGACGCCACTCGGACCAGCCTGCGCTCGTAAGGCACCTCGGCGCCATTCGCCAAGCCACCGAGCGCGGTCAGGCGCTGACGCGGCAGCTTCTGGCGTTCTCGCGACGTCAAAAGCTGAACCCGCAGCCCACTGACCTCAACAGACTGGTGGAGGCCTTCACCCCGCTCCTGCAACAGGCGGTCGGAGAGGGCGTCAGCATCGAGACCCGGCTCGCGACCGCACCGCCTTGCAGCGAGATCGACGCCATGCATCTCGAGAGCGCCTTGCTGAACCTCGCCGTCAACGCCCGCGACGCGATGGGCGGAAGCGGCATCCTCAAGATCGCGGTCGATCGCGACCCGGTCCAGCCCGGCTTTGCGACGATATCGGTCGAGGACACGGGCCCTGGGTTGGCTCCGGACATCGCGGAAAAGGTTTTCGAGCCCTTCTTCACGACCAAGGAGGTCGGCAAGGGATCCGGGCTGGGTCTGTCCCAGGTGTACGGCTTCGTGCAGCAGTCGGGCGGCGCCATCCGCGTGGAGAGCGAGCCGGGTCGGGGCGCGCGCTTCGTCATTGATCTGCCTCTGACGGACGCGGCAGCGACGTGGCAAGAAGCGGAGCTTCCGACCGACGAGCGGAGAGGCGCCGAACGTATCCTGGTCGTCGATGACGACCCCGCGGTTCGCGGGGTCGGCGTCGATCTTCTGGAAAGCCTGGGCTACGCCTGCGAGACGGCGGACAGCGGCCTGACGGCGTTGTCACGGCTTCAGGAGACGTCGGATTTCGACCTCCTTTTTTCAGATGTCGTGATGCCGGGCGGCATGAACGGTGTGGAGCTGGCCGAAGCCGCGGCCGCCTTGCGCCCGGGACTGCGCATCCTGCTCACGTCCGGCTATGTCGACGAAGCCGCCCGGAGCCGCCAGCACGGTTTCCCGATCATAGACAAACCCTACGAACGCGCCCAACTCTCCGTCGCCATCCGTCAGGCCCTAGACGAAGTCCGGCCTCCGCTTGTGACGGCAAACCAGTCCGGCTGAGGCGTTGCGACAGAAGCGAACCTCATCCGCTGTCGCCGAACTGTGATCGACCTTGCCCGAGTTGCGGCTCGGGCAAAGGCGGCGGCTGGGGACCCAGCCCGGTCTGGTGGAGCGGGTCCGTGCCATCTGGAGCGGATGAACGGCGATGATCGATCCGTGCTGGAGCCGCGGGGCCGCGTCAAGAAGGTGGTGGTCGCCGTGGCTCTCGGAGGACGAGCGGGAGCCCTCGGCGGCCTGCGAACGGTTCAGGAAGCCGTCGGGGCCTGAGGCGGCGCGGACCGCCCGCAGAACCGGGCGAACGCCACGATCACGCCATAGCAGACGATCGGCGCCAGAAGGGCGACCCGCAGACCCGAGGCGTCGGCGATGGCTCCGGTCAACGGCGGAACGAGCGCGCCGCCGACGATGGCCATGCAGATGATGCCCGAGCCCTCCGCCGCCTTTCGCCCGAGGCCGGCGGAGGCGAGGGTGAAGATGGTCGGGAACATGATGGCGTTCATCAGCCCGACGGCCAGGATGGCGACGCCGGACACCAGCCCCGTGGTCAAAGCCGACGTCGCGAGGAGGACGATCGCCACGCCCGCCACTGAGGCGAGAACCTTCCAGGGGGCGACACGGCTCAGCACGAAGGCCCCGATGAAGCGACCCACCATGGCACCGCCCCAGTAGAAGATCAGGAGTTCGCCGGCCGGACGGGCCGCCAGGCCCAGGGTGTCGGACTGCATCAGGTAGTTGACCAGAAGACTGGCCACCGCGACCTCGGCCCCGACGTAGACGAAGATGCCCAGCGCCCCGAAAGCGAAGCGCGGGCGCTTCAGCAGGGCGAAGGCGTCGCCGATGTTGATGGCCGGGCCGTGGTCCTCCTTCAGCCGTCCGCGGTTCAGCCACACGACGGCGGCGACGACGAGGATGACGGCGGCCAGCGCCAGATAGGCGTTGGTGACGACCTGGGCCTCCTGGGCCCTATAGGCCGTCAGCGCCGCGCCGCTGAGCGTCGACTGATCCACCGTGGCGAGGGAACCGAGGATCACCACGGCGCCGACCCACGGAAAGATCGTGGTTCCCAGCGAGTTGAAGGCCTGGGCGAAGGTCAGGCGGCTGGAAGCGGAGCGCGGCTCGCCCAGCATGGAGATCAGGGGATTGGCGACCACCTGAACGATGGTGACCCCCGCCGCCAGGACGAACAGGGCGCCGAGAAAGGCGGGAAAGGCACCGGTGGCTGCGGCCGGAACGAACAGCAGGCAGCCCGCCATCATGACCAGCAGGCCGAGCGCCGCCCCGCGAAGGTAGCCGGTCCGGCGAATCATCAGGGCCGCCGGCAGGGAGACGATGAAGTAGGCGGCGAAGAAGGCCGACTGGATCAGCATCGCCTCGAAGTAGTTGAGGACGAACAGGTCCTTCAGCTTTGGAATGAGCACGTCGTTCAGGCTGGTGATGCCGCCGAAGATGAAGAACAGGCCGAAGACGAACCACTGCAGGGTGGCGACATTGGACGGCGCCGTCTGGCCGGCGACGGGGTCTGGGGTCTGAGGCGTGGCGATCATGGGCGGGCGTCTTCCAGGGGGCGCGGTGCGGGGCGCGCGAGCGCTTCGGGGTAGAGGTCGAGCAGAGCGCGGGTCACGCCATTGGTCCAGCCGAAACCGTCCTGCAGGGGATACTCGCCGCCGCCGCCGGGACGCACCGCCTCGACATCGTACTTCTCGAGCATCTTTCCGGTCTCGCGGTAGACGCGATCGACCGTGACCAGCCAGCATCCGGCGATGTCGGCCGCCAGATCGTCGTCGCCGTAGCGGCGGAACCCTGCGACGGCGACCCACTGCAGGGGCGCCCAGCCATTCGGCCGATCCCATTGCTGGCCCGTCTCCAGCCCGGTGGTGCGCAGGCCGCCGGGGGCGAGCAGTTCGGCGCGGGCGAGCGCCGCGGTCGCTCGGGCCTGTTCCCGCGTCGCCAGGCCGACGAAGAGCGGATAGAGGACCGCCGCCGAAACGGTCGGGGTGAGGTCACCGCTCCGACGGTCCCAATCGCCGAAGCGGTTCCGGGTCTCGCTCCAGAGGTGCTCGACGATCGCAGCGCGACGGGCGGCCGCGAGCGTCTCGAAGGTGTCGGTGCAGGACGCCTCCATCAGCACCCGGCACTGGGAGGCGATTTCGCGCTCCAGCGTCCAGAGCAGGCTGTTCAGGTCGATCGGTACGGTTTCCGTCGTGCGGATCGTGGCCAGCGACGACGGATCGTCCAGCCACCGGGAGCTGAAGTCCCAGCCGCTTTCGGCCCCGGCCCGCAGGTTGCGCCAGACGATCGGCGCGGGACGGCCCGCGGCGAGCCTCGCGGTCTCCACGTCCTCGGCCCAGGATTCGTCCCGCGGCGTCTCGCGATCATCCCAGTAGCGGTTGAGCAGGGCGCCGTCGGGCATGCGCACCACCCGCAGGCAGGCGTTCGTCGCGTCGAGGCAGTCGGCGCCGTCCATCCAGAAGGCGTGTTCGGTCCGCAGAGCCTGGAGCCGTCGCCGGCGCGTTTCCGGATCGGTCTGGTCCGACAGTCCCACCATCAGGGCGTAGAACGGCGGCTGGGATCGGCTGAGGTAATAGCTGCGCGCCCCGTTCGGGATGCGGCCGTGCGCAGCGAGAAGCGCCTCGAAGTTGGCGAGCATGGACTCCAGCAGCGCCGTTTGCCCGTCCGCCTTGAGGCCGAGCAGGGTGAAGTAGGTGTCCCAGTAGTAGATCTCGCGGAACCGTCCGCCGGGCACGATGTAGGGCTCCGGCAGGGCCAGCGCCGAGGAGCCCGGAACCGGCTCGAGCGGAGGCCGGGTGAGCAAGGGCCAGAGTTCGGCGATGTGCCGCTCGATCGGCGCGCCGTCCGTGATGGGCAGGTCCGTCGTCGGCTGATCGCGGGGAACCTCGAACCGGGCCTCCACGAAGCGGCGAAGAGCCTCGGCGCCGATCGGCTGCTCCCGCTCATAGTCCGCCATGATCCGCTCGGGCGGGACACGAGGAACGGCGTCGACGAAGGTCTTTCCGTCGGAGAAGACCCTCTGGGTCTGCACCGCCTCGAACAGCGGACCGTAGAGGTCGGCGGGCGTCGGCCGGTCCTGGCTCGCGGCCGTCAGCAGGGTGAGAGCGCCGGCGGCGACGGCGAGACGGCGGAGGCGGGTGATCACGGTCATGGAACGCTCACTGAAGACGGCAGCCGAAACAGGAAACTCCCCGGTCGTCGAAACGACCGGGGAGCAGTCGCGGGGAGGCTCAGAAGCGGTAGCCGACGCTGAAGCGGACCGACCGACCGAGGATGGGACGGGCCAGAATGACCCCAGACCCTTGGGCGCCCAGGGTCCGCGGATTGCCCTCGGTCAGACCGATCTCATCGGTCAGGTTGTCGCCCACCAGCTGAACCTGGACCCGGTCATTGACGTCCCACGTCACACCGGCGTCGATCTCGGTGTAGGCGGGCAGGCTCTGCTGGTTCTGTACGTCTGAGAAGCGATCGCCGACATAGGCCACGGTGGCGTAGAGGGTCAGCTCGCCCTCGGACCCCACCGGAAGCGTGTAGGAGGGCGTGATCCGCCCCTGCCATTCCGGCTGGCGCTGCACCTGGTTGCCGCTGAGGTCCGTCAGGCCGCCGTCGGCGAAGAAGTCCTGGTAGGTCGCATCCAGCCACGTCCCCGAGAAGGTGACGCTGAAGGCGTCGGTCGGCCGAACCTGGCCTTCCAGCTCCAGGCCCGTCGCTTCGGCCCCGCCCACCGACGCGAGCGGCGCGCCGTTGACGATGACCGTCGTCGCCAAGCCCTCGAACTCGTTGCGGAACAGGGTGGCGTAGAGGTCTAGCCGATCCAGGCTCGCCTTGAGCCCGGCCTCGTAGGTCTCGACCGCCCGAACCTCCCGCAGACCGTCGCGCAGGTTGTCGAAGAAGGGGAAGCTGTGGCCGAGGCTGTAGCGACCGAACAGCGACACCTCCGGGGTGAAGGCGTAGTTGGCCCCGACCGTCCAGGACGTTTCGTCGGCCTCGTAGTCGATGGTGGAGAAGGTCCCGTTCAGAACCGCCGTGCCGTTGTCGAACAGGGTGTCGGGGTCGCCGTCCACATTCACGCCGAAGGTGTTGTTCTCCAGCGTGCCGTCGACCTCGTTCCACTGATGGCGGATGCCGCCGTCCAGGGTCAGCTGCGGCGTGATCTCCCACTCGTCGGTGACGTAAAGCGCCGTGTCGACGCCGTCGTATGCCGCGTTGACGTTGAAGAAGGCGCCGCCGAGGAAGCCGCCTCGCGTCGCCTGCTGCAGGGCGTTGGTCGTGCTGTTGCGGATGGTGAGGTTCAGGCGCCGGGCGTTCGGCTCGGCCGTCAGAAGCTGCAGATTTCCGAGGTTCCAGGCGTCATCGGACGAATATCGGGCGTGATAGAGCCCTGCCGTCAGCGTATGGGCGCCCAGCCGGAACTCGACGGCGAGGTCGTTGACGAACGACTCGAGGTCCTTGTTCACCCGCCAGGCGCCGACCGGGATGACCTGCTGCGTCGCCGCGTTGGCGACGGCGCCTCCACCATTCACGAACGTCAGGCTTTCGAGGGTCCCGCCCAGCGACGAGGCGAAGTCCGCCGCCGTCTGGGGCGGCGCGCCGCCCGGAACCAGGCCGTTTGTGTCCGCGGAGCCCGTCAGCAGACTTGTGCGGTTCCTCAGGGTGATGGAGTCCGTCAGGTCGAGCTCCAGATTGGCGCCCAGGTTGACGATGTCGGCTCCGCGACCGTCGGAGAGGTCGATCGAGGTGCCGTCGTTCAGAACCGACAGACGGGTCTCATTGCCGGCGAAGGTTCCGGTCCCGGCGTTGAAGCCGGCGTACTCGCCGATGTCGTCGCCGTTCTGGGTCACGGGGATGGGCAGCAGCCACTGGCCGCGATCGTTGAGATAGCGGCCGAACACCATTAGCGAGCCGCGATCGAAGCGGTGGCGAATGTTGGCGGTGATCTGGCCGCCTCGCTCGGCGTCGAACTGCGGATCGCGGACGCCCGGTCCGCTGGCGTAGTAGCCGCCGATCATGAAGGTGGTGTCCGGCCCGAGCGGACCGGAGACGTAGCCGTCTCCGCGCGCGTCTCCGTAGTCCGTGACGGTGATCTTGCCGAAGCCTTCGAAATCCTGACCGCCTTCGCGCTGGACGAAGTTGATGGTCAATCCCGGCTGACCGGAGGAGAACAGGGCTCCGGTGCCGCCGCGGACGGCCTCGATCCGGCGAACGGTCTCGTCGATGCGGATTAGCTGACTGTTCTCGAGGAAGGAGAGCGTCGAGGGCGGGAAGAACGGCACCCCCTGGGACTGGAGGGTGATGAACTCCGCGTCGCCTCCCGACGGGTAGCCGCGCACGAAGATGTTGGCCCCGTTCTGACCGCCCGAGCTCTCGGCCGTTACGCCCGGCACCAGTCGGAACAGGTCGGCGGTGCTCGACGGGGCGGCCTGACGGATGGCTTCGTCGGACAGGGTAGTGACGGCGAAGGCCGCGTCCTGGCGACGGATGCCGGCACCGGCCGTGCCGATCACCACCACTTCGTCCACGATCGTGGGCTCTTGCTCCTGAGGGGAGCCGGCCGACGGTGCGTTCTGGACAGCTCCGCCCGAAGCCTCGGACCGCGCGCCGGATGCGGGCCGAGCCGGGGCCGAAGCCTCGATCAGCAAGGCGCCGCCGGCGGTCCGCTGATAGGTCAGGTTCGATCCGGCGAGCAGGCGCTGCAACGCCTGGTCCGTCGTATATGCACCGCGCAGCGCCGGCGCGCGCTTGCCCCGGACCAGGGCGGGAGAAAAGATCAGCTGCTGCCCGCTCTGGCGAGCCAGTTGCGTCAGCGCCTGCCCGAGGTCGCTTCGTTCGATCTGGAGCGCCGTCGGCCCGGTCTGGGCCAGGGCCAGACCAGGCGCGGCCGCCAGCAGGGCGGTCGAGCACAGGGCGACGATGCGCGTGTAGGATAGGGTCTTCATGGCCAGTCTCCTCCCGGCTCCTTCATGGAGCTCTCCCTTGTCTGGACGCAGGGCGATGGCGACTGCGAACCGCAAAGCTGAGAATTCTTGCAGCGCCTACGATCGACGCGAGGACAGAGTGAGGCGGTCCGGATCGGAAGGATCGACCGCGATCGGGAATCCGCGTCCGAGCGCCTCGGCGAAGGCGGTCTCTCCGCCCACGCGATAGACGCCGCTGATCCGCACCCGGCCGACACGCTCGTCCTTGAGCACCAGCGGGCGGGCGGCATAGCGGTTGATCTCCGCGGCCGCCTCGCTCAGCGGCGTGTCGTCGAAGATGACCAGACCCTCGCGCCAGCTCTCCAGCTGCGACGTGTCGGCGACCCGTCGCACGCGCACCCCCGCTGCGTCGGCGGTCAGAAGGTCGCTGGGCCGAAGACGGGCGGTCGCCGCCCCGGCTCCACCGCGAACCGGTGCGACGCTGACGCTGCCCTCCGCCAGCAGAACCTGGAGGGAGGAGACATCAAGCCGCACATCGAACCGCGTGCCGTGGGCGGTCACGACCCGATCGCCGGCGACGACGGAGAAGGGTCGTTCAGCGTCGTGCGCCACATCGAACCAGGCCTGGCCCGCGTCGAGGCGGATGAGCCTCTGGTCGCCCGAATAGGCGACGCGCAGGCGGCTGGCGGTGTTGAGGGTGACCTGGGAGCCGTCCTGCAGCGTCAGGTTCATGCGCTGGCCGACCGCGGTGGCGTAGCTCAGGGAGCGCTCCGCCGCCGGCTGCGGGTCCCGGAGGCCGAGCCAGAGCGCCGCCGGGCCGACCGTCAGGACGACGGCCGCAGCGAGCGCCGCGGCGACCTCAAACCGTCTGCGTCCAGCCTGACGCCGCGTCCGGCCAAGGGACGCGCGCGCCAGGGTCTCGTGGCGCACGGCAAGCAAGCCGGGATTCTCCCGGTGCGCGAACAGTTCGTCCTCCAGAGCGACCAGGGCGTCGTAAGCCCGGGCGTGAGACGGATCGGCCTCCATCCAGCGTGACCATGCAGCGCGCATGGAGGGCGACGCATCACCGGCGAGCGCGGCCCGCCACTCCGCCGCCGCTTCGCCCACGGGATCAGGGGTTTCAACCGCGGGCGAGATGGTCTGCCTCCGTGAGCGCCCGGGCCACATGGGCCAGCGCCTTCGCATAGTGTTTCTCGACCGCCCGCGTGGAGACGCCGAACGTCGAGGCGATCTCGCGCATCGACATCTCCTCGAAGGCCTTCAGCACGAACACGTCCCGCGTACGGGTCGGCAGTTCGTGAAGCGAGGCCCGGATCAGGGCGATCCGCTCTCGTGCGGTAAGGACGCGCTCGGCCGAAATCTCCGAACCTTCGAGCAGGTTTTCATCGAAACCCTCATGAGCGGCCGCGTGATGGGTCGATTCCCGGCGGTGACGGTCCCGCAGCACATTGGCCGCCACCACGAACAGGAAGGTCTCTGGCTTCTCGATCCGCCCGGGATCGTCCATGCGGCTCAAGCCGACGAAGACGTCCTGAACGAGATCCGGCACATCGGCGGGGTTGGCCGAGCGCCTCCTGAACCAGCGGGCGAGCGGACGCTCGAAGCGACGCGCCAATCCGTCGAGCAGGACATGACGCTCGTCCGACGGCCCGGCGGATCGCGGCGACAACCCTTCAGGCACGGGCGGGCTCCTGGGCGGCGACCCGATTCATGCTGCACCTCCCCGGACCGTCTTGCGGGTCCCTGCATCAAAGGACGCGCAAGCCGCCGTTTCGCGAACCTCGGACCGGCGCCCCGAAAATGCAAGCGCCCGCTCCCGCGCCGCATGGATCGCGCATCAGCCTTGGGCGATCGCCGGAGCTGATTGTCTTCCAAGGCGGCACCCTATTCCTCACAGAGGGCGCCCTCCCCCGCCCGACCGAACCGCGAGGACCCAGCAAGACGGTCCCTGACTCCGGTCAGAAGCTCGACGTCAGCGAGATCTGCACCGTTCGCCGCGGCCCCGGCCGGAAGGTCGAAGTGGTCCTGATGACCGTGGGGAAGTCGCTGGCGCCCGTCGTGGTGTTGATGGTGCCGAGGTAGTCCTCGTCGGTCAGGTTATCCACGTTCAGGCGGATGGACACATCGCGCACTGGTCCGAAGTTCCAGTCCCGACCGAAGTCGATGTAGGCGTTGATCACCGTATAGGCGTTCGTGGTCTCGGTATTGGTGAAGTTGGTGAACCGCTCGGAAATGCGCCGGACCGAGACATTGCCGACCAGCCAAGGCAAGGGCTCGACCGTGACGCCGCCCTGTATGACCCACTCGGGGCTGTCGGGCGTGCGGTTTCCCGCGATATTGAACCCGGTGAAGTTGTCCTTGAACTCGGAGATGTTGTAGCTGACGTTGGTGTTGAAATAGATTTGGTCGTTGAACAGCGACGGTTTCCACACGCCGCTGAACTCCCCGCCGTAGGCTTCGACGGTCCCGACGTTCTGGAAGAAGGTTTCCGTCGTCGTCGAACCGGGCACGACCGAGGCGAAGGACTGCAGCCGGTTGTCAAACCGGGTCCGATAGAGGGCCAGCGCCGCGTTGAAGGTCGGCCGATTGGTGCGGATCCCGACCTCGAAGTTCTCGGACGTCTCGGCCTCGGGGCCGGGGGCGGCCGGGCTGGCCTGAGAGAAGATATCATCGGCGCCGCGCGGCAGGGCCAGGTTCTCCGAAAAGCCGGCGAAGACCTGTTCGGTGTCAGTGATTTCCCACACCAGACCGACATTGGGCAGGAAGCGGTCGCGCCAGCTGTCGGTGATCCGGGGCTGGCGGCGGTTGTTGTAGTCGGCCGGGTTGCGGAAGCCCGAGATCTCGTAGTCGATGTCCAGAGCCTTGACGCCCAGCTCCAGCTTCAGCCGGCCGTCCAGCAGGCTGATGACGTCCTGGAGGAACAGCTGCCGGGTCTCGCGCGTCGAGACGTAGTCGCGCTGAAGGTGGACCGGCTCGTTCAGCAGGGGCTCGCCGTCCGGCGATCCGTCGACCTGATTATAGCGGGCCTGGGTGCGACGGTAATCGTCGGTCTCGACCCAGAAGCCGCCGGTGATGGTATGAGCGCCGAGCTCCCAGATCGCCCGTCCGACCAGGCCGCTACGCTCTCCCTCCACCGTCGACAGGCCGTACTGCAGGCCGCGGGGCGCAGTAAGGCCCGACACGAACGGTCGCTGGTTGTTGTAGCTGCTCAGAGAGGTCGCATAGGCCTCGGGCGAGACCCCGTAGCCGTCCTTGTCCTCATAGTAGGCGACCGCTTCGACCCGAAGGTTGTCGCGGAGCGGCGCCGACAGATTGGCGTGGATCAGGGTGTCGGTGCGGCTGTTGATGGCCTGCTTGAAGTACTGATTGTAGGCGGTGTTCGAAAACGGAACGCCTGCGACCGTCGCCGGCAGCGAGTTGGGCGTGGCCGCGCTGCCCACTGGCCCCGGCGTCGGCACGTAATCGAGATAGCCGAAACCCCGGCCCCTGCGCCCGAAGACGTCACCCGCCGCGCCCAGATACTGCGCACGGCTGATCGCGGGCGCGTCGAAATCGAAGTAGTCATTCCAGGTGACGCCGAGCGTCGCCTCGAGCCCGTTGGGGCCTTGGTAGCGCAGCTTGCCCTCGGCGTGTTCGCGGTTGATGTCGCCCGGCCCGCGCCACAGGTCGGCGGAGAAGTCCGAGAAGCTGGCATAGCCCGACCAGCCGTCGTGTTCGCCCGAATCCACCCGCACGAAAGCCCGCCGGAGATTGTCCGAGCCGACGCTGAGGCCCGTGAAGACGCCGAACTCCTCCGCCGGGTCGATGGTGTCGTAGCGGACGATGGGGCCGAGCGAGGCGTAGCTGGGAAGGGTCACGTCGCCGGCCCCTTGCGACGCCGTCACGCTGGCCAGGTTCTCGTTCTCGACGTAGCGGAAGATCGGGCTGCCGCCGAACTGGTCCGAGCGCCCCATCGGCACGCCGTCCAGCACGAAGCCGATCTGCTGGAAGTTGAAGGCGCGCACCGTCACCGAGTTGCCGAACTCATAGAGGCCGAGCGCGTCGTTGGCCTGGACGTTGAAGCCCGGCAGGCTCTCCAGCATCTTCAGCCCCGAGATCCCGCCGGGAGCCGACAGCAGCGCCTCGCGCGTGATGGCGATGGTGTTGGTGGTCTGGTCCGTGCCGATGGCGACTGCAGCGGTCGAGACGCGGCGGCCGGTGACGACGACGTCTTCGACCGCGGAGGTTTCCGGATCGGCGGCTTGAGCGTTGGCCACGCCGGCCAGCCCGGCTGACACGGCGGAGGCCAGCAGCGCAGCCTTCCAGGAGGTGGTCTTCATTCTGCGATCCCCGCGCCTTCGGCGCTTGTTGTCGTTTGAAAGGGGTCCGGCCGCGCGGAGGGAGAACACGCGCGGCCGGGGCTGTCAGGGCGTGCGCGCCGCCGCCTGCGCCGTCCCGAGAACGCGCAGGAGGTTTCCGCCCCACAGCTTTCGAATGTCCGCTTCGGAATAGCCGCGCCGCACCAGGGCGGCCGTGACCTGGGGCGCCTGGGATGCATCGGCCCAGCCCTCGATCCCGCCGCCGTGGTTGAAGTCCGAACTCAGCGCGACATGGTCGATGCCGATGCGACGCACCGCGTAGTCGATGTGGTCGACCAGGTGATCCAGCGTAGCGCGCGGCGTCACCGCCAGGGTGTCGCGCGAAAGGGCCGTACGTTGCTCGAAGCTGAGGCCCTCATAGCCGTTGCCGGTGAGGCCGTAGGAGGCGCGGACGGCCGCGATCCTCTGGCGCTCCTCGGGCGTGAAGGCGCGCAGGTAGCTGTTGAAGGCGTTGATCGCCACGACCCCGCCATTGGCCTTGATGGCGTCCAGCTCGGCGTCCGACAGGTTCCGGGGTTGGTCCACCAGGGCGCGGATGCTGGAGTGGCTGGCGATCACCGGCGCCCGCGTTGTCGCCAGCGCCTCGGTGAAGGCCTCGCTGGACAGCTGGGATACGTCGACCAGCACCCCCAGCCGGTTCGCGAGGCGAATGGCCTCGACGCCCGCCGGGGAAAGGCCGCCGTTCTCGCCCGGCGTGTCGCGCGCCTGGGGCCGGGAGGAGTCGGAGAAATCGTTGTTGCCCGCGTGCGTCAGGCCGACGATGCGCACACCCCGGTCGTAGAAGCCCTGTAAGGCCGCCGGGTCCCGACCCAGCGAATAGGCGTTCAGCAGGCCGATCACGATGGCCGTCTTGCCCTCCGCCGCCGCCCGTTCGACGTCGGCGGGCGTGAGGGCGATCACCGCCTGATCCGGCCGCGTCTCTGCGATCGCCCGGATGGCCGCCAGCTTGGCGTCGGCCTCGGCGCGCGCGGCGGCGTATCCCTCTGGCGTGCGCGGCCCCTGCTCGACGAAGACCGAGGCGACCATCGCATCGACCTGCCCGGTCCTCAGCTTGGCGAAGTCGATCTGGCTGCCCGCATCGATCGTGCCTGGCTGGCCGGCCCGGCTGGACGGCGAAGGCACATCGGCGTGGGCGTCGATGACGATGGCGCCGCGGTGGATCGCCCCTGCGTCCTGAGCCAGGACCGGCGCGGTCGACAGCGCCGACAGCGCGGTCGCAACAAGAAGGAAATGTCGTCGTTCCATATCGGCCCCCGAGCCGGAAAATCAGTCTTCATCACCGAGATGATGGGGCCGATGCCGCAACGCGCAAACCAGAACGCTTGCGCTACGGTTTAGCCAAGCTAAAAGATCAAACTCGGACGCCTTCCCCGCGTCGCCGCAATGCAGCATCGCCATCATGACCCTTCGCACCGACGTGACCCAGTTGATCGGGAACACGCCCCTGCTCCGGCTCAACGCCGCCTCGGCCGCGACCGGCTGCGAAATCCTGGCCAAGGCCGAGTTCCTGAACCCGGGCCAGTCGATCAAGGACCGGACGGCGCTGGGCCTCGTCCAGGCCGCCCGCGCGTCTGGCGCGCTTCGGCCCGGCGGAACCATCGTGGAGGGCACGGCGGGCAACACCGGGATCGGCCTCGCCCTGGTCGGGGCCGCGCTCGGTCACCCCGTCGTCATCGTCATGCCCCGCACCCAGACCGAGGAGAAGAAGCGCGCGGTCCGGCTGCACGGGGCCCGGCTGATCGAGGTCGACGCCGCGCCGTTTTCCAGCCCCAACCACTTCGTCCACTTCTCGCGCCGTCTCGCCGCCGAGCTGAACGACAGCGAAACCAACGGCGCGATCCACACCGATCAGTTCGAGAACACCGCCAACCGCGACGTCCATGAGCGCACCACCGGTCCCGAGATCTGGGATCAGACCGGCGGACGGATCGACGGCTTCATCTGCGCGGTGGGCACCGGCGGCACGCTGGCGGGCGTCGCCCGGGCGCTGCGGGCCCGGAAGCCCGACATCGCCATCGGCCTGGCCGATCCGCCTGGCGCGGCGCTCTACAGCTTCTACACCGAAGGCCGCCTGGCCTCCGAAGGCCAGTCCGTGACCGAGGGCATTGGCGTGAACCGCATCACGGCCAATCTGGAAGACCTCGCCGTCGACCACCCCTATCGCATCCCCGACGCCGAGGCCCTGTCGGTCCTGTTCGACCTCGTGCGCGACGAGGGCCTGCTGCTCGGACCGTCGAGCGGGGTGAACGTGGCAGGCGCCATCCGCCTGGCGCGCGACCTTGGGCCGGGCAAGACGATCGTGACCATCCTGTGCGATCCCGGCCAGCGCTACGCGGGGAAGATCTATGATCCGGCGTTCCTGCGCTCGCGCGATCTGCCGGTCCCCGCGTGGATGGAAGGCGCATGAGCGGCGACCCCGGCCGCCTGCCGCCGTTGAACGCGCTCAAGGCCTTCGAGGCGGTGGGGCGCCGTCTCAGCCTGTCGCGAGCCGCCGAGGAGCTGTCGGTCACCGTCGGGGCGATCAGCCAGCAGATCCGGCTGCTGGAGGAGCATGCCGGCGGGGCGCTTGTGCGCCGCGAGGGCCGGTCGACCGTCCTAACCGACCTGGGCGCCGAGCTGCATCCGCCGGTGCAGGAGGCGTTCGAGCGCCTGCGCCGGGCCTCGGAGATCATCTATCGGCCGGCGCGGCGTCGTCAGCTGACGGTCAGCGCACCGCCGTCGTTCGCCGGCAAGTGGCTGGTGCCTCGCCTGACCCGCTTCGGCGCCGAGCGACCCGAGATCGAGGTGTGGATTTCCGCCGACATGGCGCTGGCGGATGTCGCCGGCGGGCGGGTGGATCTGGCCATCCGATACGGCCGAGGCGGCTATGCGGGCGTGAGCAGCCAGCCCCTGCTCAGCGGGGCGGTGACGCCGGTGTGCAGCCCGGCGCTGATCACGCCGGACCGGCCGTTGACGCGGCCCGCCGATCTGGCCGGGCATACCCTGATCCACGTGCGGCCGGCGGGGCTGGAGGAGCCTCGGCCGGATTGGGAGATGTGGCTGCGTGTGCATGGCCTGACGCTCGCCAACGCCGAGGCCGGCCCGAGGTTCGACCAGTCCGCCCACGCCATCGACGCCGCCGTTCATGGACGAGGCGTGGTGCTGGCGCCGCCCGCTTTCGTGCGCGACGACCTGGCCGCCGGTCGGCTGATCGCGCCCTTCGCCGACGGCCTGATGGAGACGCCGCTGGCCTATCACCTCCTGACCCGCAAAGGCGCTGGGGCGGACGTGCAGGACCTGGCGCGCTGGCTGCTGGCGGACGCCCGGCGCCTGGAGGCCGAAGCCGACGAGCTGTGACGCGCGACCTTCAGCGCTCGTAGGGCAGTCGGATCAGCTCGACCCTCTCGCCTGCGGCGAGCGCGGGCGCGTAGGGCGGGCGCCGGATCAGGGCGTCGGAGCCGGCCAGGACCCGCACCAGCGACGAATCCTGCGCGACGGCCGGGATGACGGTCGACGGCCCCTCCCCCGGGCTTCGCAGCGCGCGCATGTAGTGTTCGCGGGGACCGTTCGCTTCGAGAGGCGCTCCGAGCGTGGCGCGTTCGACGATCAGCTCGACGCGACCGCCCTGGAGCGCCGCCAGCAGAGGCGCGAGGAACAGCTCGGCGCAGACGAGCGCGGACACCGGATTGCCCGGCAGACCGAGCACGAGGCGACCGGACGGAAAGCGGCCGAACCACACGGGCTTTCCGGGGCGCATGGCGATGCCGTCGACGGTGAGGTCTGCGCCCAGGCTCCGCGCCACCGGCTTCAGCCGATCATGATCGCCGACCGAGGCTCCGCCGACGGTGACGAGAAGGTCGACGTCCATATCCGCCATGACCGAGCCCAGGGCGGCGTCGTCGTCCTGGACCGGGCGCGACAGGCGAGCCTCGGCGCCCCATCGCGCGGCGAAGGCGACGAGAGCGGGACCGGCGGAGTCGTAGATCTGATGGGCATCGACGGGCTCTCCAGCCGGGCGGATCTCGTCGCCGGTCGGCAGGACGGCGACGCGCGGGCGGGCGGCGCAGACGAGCGTGGTGCGGCCAGCGGCCGCCGCCAGGGCCAGCCGCCACGGGCCGAGCCTCGTCCCTGGCTTCAGCAGGGCTTCGCCCGACCGGAAGTCGCCCCCGCGCGGTCGGACCCACGTCGCCTCGCTGATTTGCTCGCCCAGGATCAGGGTGTCGGCGTCACGGCGCGCCTCCTCCTGGATCACGACGCGGTCGGCGCCCGGCGGCAACGCGGCGCCGGTGAAGATGCGGGCGGCCTGGCCGGGGCCGACCGTCGCGCCGGACGCGTGCCCTGCGGCGATCTCGCCCACGATGGACAGGCGGGAGCCCGGCGCCACATCGGCCGATCGGACGGCCCAGCCGTCCATGGCGGAGGCGTCGAAGGGCGGCTGGTCCCTCGTGGCCGACACCGTTTCGGCCAGCCAGCGCCCGTCGGCGTCCGCGAGCGGCGTCTCGACGGCGCCGAGCGGCGCAGCGGCCGCGAGGATGGCGGCGCGGGCCTGTTCGACCGTGGCGAGCGTCACGCTCGCACCCAGTCCCCGGACGCCCCGCCGGACTTGGCGGTCAGGGCGACGCGCTCGAGCGTCATGCCTCGGTCCACGGCCTTGAGCATGTCGTAGAGCGTCAGCAGGGCCACGGTGGCGGCGGTCAGGGCCTCCATCTCGACACCGGTCTGGCCCCGCGTGCGGACCGTGGCCGTCACGTCCAGGCCCGAGCCGTCCGCCGCCTCGGAGACGACGACCTGAACGCCGGTCAGCGGCAGGGGGTGGCAGAGGGGAATCAGGTCCGAGGTCTTCTTGGCCGCCATGACTCCGGCGATCTCGGCGACGGCGCGAACGTCGCCCTTGGCCGCCCGGCCCTCGCGCACCAGGGCCAGTGTTTCCGGCCGCATGGCCAGCCGCCCGACGGCGGTCGCCTCCCGCGCCGTTTCCGCCTTGGCCGAGACGTCGACCATGCGGGCGCGTCCTTCGCCGTCGAAATGGGTCAGGTCGGGCATCAGATCTCCTTCAGCCGCGGCATGAGCTCGACCAGGTTGCAGGGGCGATGACGGCTGTCGAGCTGCCAGCGGATGACCTTGTCCCAGCCGTCGCGCACCGCCCCGTTGGAGCCCGGCAGGCAGAAGACGAAGACGCCGTCGATGATGCCCGCCGTTGCCCGGGACTGGAGCGTCGACAGGCCGATGGTCTGGTAGCTGACGTGGTGGAAGATGACCGAGAAGCCCTCGATGCGCTTGTCGAACAGGGGCTCCAGCGCCTCGGGCGTGACGTCGCGGCCGGTCAGTCCGGTGCCGCCGGTGGTGATGACGACGTCGGCCTGTCCCGCCTCGATCCAGCCGCGCACCCGGGCCCGGATGGCGGCGATGTCGTCGGGGACGATGGCCCGGTCCGCGCAGACGTGGCCGGCGGAGACGATGCGCTCGGCCAGGATGGCGCCGGAGGTGTCGCTCTCCTCGTCGCGGGTGTCGCTGATGGTCAGGACGGCGATCCGGACGGGCGTGACGGGTCCGTCGACCAGCTTGCCGCCCGGCGCGGGAGGGGTGTCGGGGGCGGTCATGGGGCGTCTCCGGTCCAGCGATCGAGGTCGGTCAGGTCCTGCGCCCGCGGCTCGACCCAGCGCGAACCCTTCGGGCCGACCTCCTTCTTCCAGAAGGCGGCGCGGCTCTTGAGGTGATCCATGACGAAGTCGGCCGCGTCGAAGGCCGCGCGGCGGTGGGCGGCGGCGACGGCGACGAAGACCACGGGCTCCCCGACCGGCACGGCGCCGATGCGGTGGCTGACGTGGACGTCTTCAATGTCGAAACGGCGGCGCGCCCCGTCCACGATGGTCTGGATCGTGCGCTCGGTGACACCGGGATAGGACTCCAGCACGATCTCCGCGACCGGGAAGTCGGCGTTCCCTGCCCGCGTCAGGCCGGTGAAGCTGACGATCGCACCGACGGAGGCGCGGCTTCGCGTGAAGCCGGCCAGCAGGGCCGAGGGGTCGAGCGGCGCCGCCGTGACCTCGATCATCAGCCGCCGCTCACGGGAGGACCGAAGGCGATCTCGTCGGTCGGGGTCAGGGCCCGGTCGCCGGCGCGGGCGGCGGGCGGCAGGATGGCGCCGTTCAGCACGACGAAGGTGCTGGGGTGGTCGAGCCGATCGACCAGAGCCGGATGATCGGCGACGAGGACCTGCCTGAGGGCGTCCAGCGTGGCGGCGTCGATCTGCGCGTCCCGCCAGCCCGCGGTCTCGGCGAAGGCTCCGAACAGTTTGACGATGGCCATGCGGTCCCGACCCTTGATCCAGTCTCGCCTTACGCCGATCAGCCCGCCAGGGGTACAGAGGTCGACGGCGCGGCGGTCGAAGGCGTGCCGAGGGCGTCCAGCGGACCGGGATCGCGCCCGCCGCCGAAGCGGATCAGGGCCTCGACCCGCTTGTCGATCGACGGATGGGTGGCGAACAAGCCGTCGAGGAAGCCTTCCTTGCGGTTGTCCAGGAACATGCCCTGGACTTCGTCGGGCGCCTTGACGAAGGAGCGGCCCTCGACCTTGCGCAGAGCCGAGATCATGGCGTCCGGGTTCTTGGTCAGCTCGACGGCGCCGGCGTCGGCCACGAACTCGCGAGTGCGCGACAGCATGAGCCGGATGACGACCGCCAGCGCGAAGCCGACCAGGGCGATGGCGAAGCCGATCATCAGCAGCGGCCCGGCGTTCTTGTTGTCGCGGCTGGAGCCCCGGACATAGAACAGCGCCCGGAAGGTCAGCTCGGCGATGACGGTGATGATCCCGGCGAAGATCGAGGCGATGACCATGGTCCGCACGTCCTTGTTGATGACGTGGGTCAGTTCGTGAGCCAGAACCGCTTCCATCTCGTCGCGGTCCAGGGCCTCCATCAGGCCCCGGGTGACGGTGACGCTGTAGTGTCCCTCGCGCAGGCCGGACGCATAGGCGTTCAGCTCGGGCCGCTCGATGATGCGCAGCGTCGGCGTGCGCAGGCCGCGCAAGATCGCGAGGTTTTCCAGAAGGTTGTAGAGCTGGGGCTCCGCGGTCCGCTCGACCTTTCGCGCGCCGGTCATGGCGTCGATCATGGCCTGGTTGCCGAAGAAGGCGATGGCGAACCAGATCCCGGCGACGACCAGGGCCAGCGGGATGGTGCCCGCCAGCATGGAGGCGGCGAGCGCGATGTCCTGCGCCAGCGTCCCGCCCGAGTTTGGCAGAACGCCGAGCCCCATGAGGATCAGCTGGATGCCGAAGATCACCCCGATCAGCATGACGGGAAAGCCCGCCAGCAGCAGGGCCGAGCGGGTGTTATTGGCCCAGATGTGGGTCCGAAGACCGACGGCGCGCATCAGACGTTAGAACTTCACCGTCGGCGGGGCGGCGTTCATGGTTTCGCGGTCGGCGGCGCCGACGTCGAAGAACGGCTTCTCCTGACCGAAGCCGAACATCCCGGCGAACAGCACAGTAGGGAACTGGGCGCGCACGGCGTTGAACTCGGCCACCGCGTTGTTGAAGAAACGGCGGGCGGCGGCGAGCTTGTTCTCGATGTCCGAGAGCTCGCGCTGAAGCTCCAGGAAGTTGGTGTTGGCCTTGAGGTCCGGATAGGCCTCGGCGACGGCGAACAGCCTGCCGAGCGCGGCCGTCATCATGTTGTCGGCGGCGACCTTGTCGTTGACCGACGTGGCCCCGGCGGCGGCGGCGCGGGCCTGGGTCACGGCGTTCAGGGTGCCCTGCTCGTGGGCGGCGTAGCCCTTCACCGTCTCGACCAGATTGGGGATCAGGTCGTTGCGCTGCTTCAGCTGGACGTCGATGTCGGCGAACGACTGGTCCGCGCGCTGATCCAGCGCCACGAGCTTGTTGTATGATCCGATCACCACGAAGGCGAGGATGGCGACGACGACGGCGATGATGATGAGCGTGGTCATTGAAGCTTCCCGGTTCACGGCGATTATCGCGCGCCCGGCCGGGCTCGGATAGTGAAATCGCAGAGAGGTTCGCCGACGAGCGAAGCGCCGCCGAAAGGAACCGCCGGACGGCGGAGAAGCTTCACGACAGCGAAAAGGGCCGCCGGATCGCTCCGGAGGCCCTTGTTACGCTACCGATGTCGCCAGGCTTAGCGGGCGGCCTGGAACTTCTCGACGGTCGCCGTGACGCGCTCGTTGACCGGCTTGAAGCTGTCCTTGACCGTGGCGGTCAGGGTCTCGGTCATCTTGGTGACTTCCGAGAGGTGGGTTTCCATCGCCGTCTTGGCGAAGTTGGTCTGCAGCTCGATCAGCTCCTGGATCGAGCGGGCCTGGGCCATCGACTGGGCGGCGGCGACGCCATGTTCCCAGCTGGTCTTGCCGTAGGACAGGGCCTGGGCCGACAGGGCCTCGGCGCCCTTCTGGGCGGCGGTGGCCGAGGCGGTCAGGGCCTCCAGGTTCGACTTGGAGTGAGCGGCCAACTCGTTCAGCGAGGCGGTCGTCTTTTCCAGGCCTTCGCGCACGGCCTTGACGCCGGCGGCCTGGGCGGTTTCGGCCTGGGCCTTGAACTGCTCGCCCTGAGCCTTGAACTGCTCGCCCTGGGCCTTGACGGTGGTCTTGGCGGCCTGCTCGACGGTCTTGATGGTCTCGGCGGTGTCAGCCATGGAAGGTCTCCTGAACCTGATGAGATCGCGGTTGATCCGCGTGATGCTTCTCGCCCCTTTGGGGAGCGACCAGGCTCATATGGTGCAAGTGCGAAGGAAGGTCAAGCTGTTTTGTGCAGCGCACAATAGCCACGCTTGGGCCTTTCGCCTATCGGGATTCACCCGTTCAAATCCGCGTTGACGTCTGCTTAACCCACATGAAACCTGCGCCCCTCATGCTAGGCTGAGATTTGCGTCGCGCCGGGGGGGCCGTCGTCGCGTCACGAACGGATGAGGCTGTTTGCCGATGATGCGTCTGCTGTCGAAGGGTTCCGGATTCGATCTGCGTCGCCTGGTGGCGGTGCTGGCGATGGCGTCGCTGGTGCTGGGCAGCGGGCTCGGCGTCTGGACGAAGGTGCAGGCGCAATCCGGCGAGAACACGCGCTATGCCGCGATCGTGGTCGACGCCGCCACCGGTGAGGTGCTGTTCGCGCGGCACGCGGACAGCCGGCGCTATCCGGCCTCCATCACCAAGGTGATGACCCTGTATCTCGCCTTCGAGGCCCTGGAGCAGGGTCGGGTGCGGCTGGATGACGTGATCACCGTCTCGCCGCTGGCGGCGTCGCAGCCGCCGTCCAAGCTGGGGCTCCAGGCCGGGCAGACGATCCGGCTGGACGACGCCATGCGGGCGACCGCCGTGCGGTCGGCCAACGACATGGCGGTGGTCATCGCCGAGCACATCGGCGGGTCGGAGGCGCGCTTCGCCTCCATGATGACGCTGAAGGCCCAGGAGCTGGGCATGACGCAGACGCGCTACGTCAATCCCAACGGCCTGCCCGACAGTCGGCAGCTGACCTCGGCGCGCGACCTGGCGATCCTGGCGCGGGCGGTGATGCGGGATTATCCGCAGTACTACGCCTACTTCGGTCAGCACGACTGGGCCTTCGAGGGCCGCGGCTATCGCAACACCAACGGTCTGCTGCATTCCGGCGACGGCTATGACGGCATCAAGACCGGCTTCACCAACGCCTCGGGCTATAATCTGGCGGCCTCGGCGGTGCGCGACGGGCGCCGCCTGATCACCATCGTGCTGGGCGGACGGTCCAGCGCGACGCGCAACGCCCATGTGGCCGAGCTGATGAACACCGGCTTCGAGGTCGAGCGGCGCCGCGCCGCCGGAGAGCGCATCCAGGTGGCCCAGGCCTTCTTCGAGGCGCGCGGCTTCGGCATCGGCGGACCGGATACGGGGGCGCCGGTGGCCTATGCGTCGCTGAACGGCGCGCCGACGGCTGACGAGGATACGGGCCAGGGATCGAACGCCGTGGCCTATGCCTCGCTGCCGGCCGCCTCCGTGCCGCAGCCGACCGCCGTATCGAACACGCCGCCCGCCGGCTACACGCGGGCCACTCCCCTGCCCCCAGCGCCGGTCGAGCGGGCGGAAGCCGCGCCCGTGCGGACGACGGCCAGTCTGACCGCCAGCCTGAACAGTGGCGTGGCCGGGACGACGTCCTCGCTGAACCGGAATGCAGCCACGACGACTTCGCGCCCTGCGGCGGCGGCGAACACGCGGCCTGCGACGCCGACACGGCCGGCGGCCGAGCGGTGGAGCGTTCAGGTCGGAGCCTTCCGCGACGAGTCGGTCGCCAATGAGTGGCTGGCCGAGGTCAATCGCCGCTTCCGCAGCCAGTTTTCCAACGCCGAGCGGACCGTGGCCTCGGCGGCGGGATGGCACCGGTCGCGCTTCACCGGCATGACCGAGGCGGCGGCGCGGGCGGCGTGCGAGGCGCTGGATGCGCGTCGCGTCACCTGCATGGTCGTGCGACCGGGCGGCTGAGCCGTCTAGCGCAGCTCGATGCGGCGGGCGTTCGCCGGAATCGCTAGATCGTTGCCTGACCAAGCGGCGGCGCGTCCGTCGATGCGGACCCGCTGGGGCGGGGTTGCACCCTCGGGCCAGCGGAGGACGAAGCCGCCGGGCGGGGTCGCTTCTCCCGACAGGGTCAGGGTCGTGACGCCGGCGCGGCGGCGCAGGGTATAGGAGAGAGCTCCGTAGGGGGTCCGGACGTCGCGCAGGCCGACGCCGGCCGCGCTGTCGATCCAGCGGAGCGGCACGCCGGCGGCGAGGATCAGGGCGTTGTCCGTATCGCGCTCATGAACGAACAGATCCAGCGCCGAACGGATGTAGTCCGAGCTGATCCAGGCGTGGGGCATGTCGCCGATGAAGCGGGGCTCGCGCAGGTCGCGGCCGACGACCTCGGCCCAGCCGTTCCAGGCGGTGGGGCGGCGGTCGGCGAAGAAGAAGTCGAGCGCTTCCAGCGCCCGGTCGCGATGGCCGAGGCGGACCAGGGCGCCGACGTTCCTGAGTTCGTAGGGCGTGTAATCCTTCCACTGACTGCGGTTGGCGGCGCGGGCCTGGAAGTTGGACCAATAGCGATCGAAGGTGTTGGTCAGCAGGGTCTCGGGCAGATCGGCCTGGAGGCCGCCGGGCGACAGGCTGATGGTGGTGGAGGTGGCGTCGAAATCGCCCCGGTCAGCGGCGCCGGCGATCCAGCCGATGCCGTGGTGGGCCGCGGTGGCCTCGATCGAGGCGAGGACGTCGGTCAGGAACTCCCGCCGGGCGGCCTCGTAGCGGTCGGCGGCGGCGGTGTCGCCCAGCGTCCGGGCGATGAAGACGGCGTCGCGGTAGCCGAGCAGGCCCCAGAAGTTGTCCCAGTTCGAATAGGCGGGACGGTCCGAATAGCCCTCGTGGCTGATGGACGGCGGGAGCAGGCCGTAGAGGTGGCGGCGGTCCAGCGTCTGGTTCTCGGCCGTGCGGGTCTGGGCGCGCAGCTCGTCCATGTAGCGGACGGCGCCCTGGACCTGGGGCCAGACGGCGCGGAGCTGGGTCTCGTCGCCGGTGTAGCGAAAGGTCTCGGCGGCGAGGAAGACGAACTCCCCGTGGCTGTCGTTCTCGGGCACGGGGTCGGCGCCGCGCTGGTCGACGCAGCAGGGAACCTTGCCGTTGTCGAAGACGAAGGGGGCGTACCAGGCGAGGTAGTCCTGGCTTAGGGCGGCGTGGCCCAGGCGGTTCAGCCCCTCGGCCATCATGGCCCCGTCGCGGATCCAGGAGCGGTTGTAGCTGCGCGTGCCGGGCTGGAGGATCGGGCCCTGGCGCGACATCAGCATGTGGGCGAGCGAGGACTTCATCGTGTCCTCTATGCGCTGGGCCTCGGGCGGGAGTATCAGGTCGAAGCGGTCGAGCTTCTCGCGCCATGTGGCGGCGATGCGTTGCTCGACGGTGTCCAGCGCCGCCTCGACCGAGCCGGTCGCGGGCAAGGCCGGGCGGACGCCCGCCAGCGCGGTGACCCAGCCGATGGTGCGGGTCTCGCCGGGCTGGAGCGTCAACGTCCAGGTCAGGGCTCCAGACATCAGGCCGGTGCTGTCGGACTCCACCATGGCGTCCCGGGGGACGTCGGGGCCGCGGGCGAGCAGGCTCTGGGGATCGGCGCCGGCGTGGAAGGTCGCGAGGCGGGCCTCGTCGGGCTGGACCAGGGGGCGGATGCGCAGGGCGTCGTTGAGGATCAGTTCGGCCCCGTTCCACTGGATCTGCTCCAGAGGCGAGGCGCCGCCGGGGACGGCGAGGAACTGGACCGGGCCGTTGACCTGCATGGGTCGGGCCATGAGGGCCAGCGTCAGGGTGCGGGGGCGCGCAGAGGTGTTGGTGAGGTCGTAGCGACCGTAGAGGGAGGCGGCGTCGGGGGAGCCTTCAGCCATGGCCGTGACCTTCAGCGTCCAGTCGTCGTGGGTCCAGGTGACGGTGGGGATGGGCAGGTCGTCGTCGATCAGGCCCTGCTCGATCCGCGCGTCGGCCCAGGTGACGACCCGGCCGTTGTCCAGCACGAAGGGCTCGATGGAGGGGCCGCCGCGCTTCAGCTCGATGGCGCCGTCCTCGGAGATCAGGCCGCTCTCGCCGCCGCCATCGACCCCGACGAGAGTCCAGTAGGACTGCTCGCCCCGGAAGCCGCGCGGGTAGAGGCCCCGGCGGCTGCGGTCGGCGACGGCGGTCAGGAAGGCGGTGCGGCTCTCGCCGAAGGACAGGGGCTCGATGCGCAGGTCGGCCAGGCCATAGGCGGCGGTCGCCCCGTCGCGCGCGCCGAAGCCCGCGCCCATCTGGCCCGAGGCGGGGGCGGGCTGGGGCTCGATCAGGTCGAGGCGCAGCCAGCGGGCGGAGGCCTCGGTGGTCATCAGCCAGTCCACGCCGCCGTCCGAGCCGTCGACGCGGGCCAGCTCGCGCCACAGGCGGCGGTCCGACGAGGACAGCAGGCGGTAGCGGGAGGCGGCTCGGCCCTCGACCCAGGTCAGGGTCAGACCGCCGAACTCGCGTTCGTAGCCGAGGTCGAGCGTCAGGCTCTGAGCGCCGGCGCCCTCGGTGACCCAGACCGTGCGGGGGTCGTCGTCGACGGCGAGCGCGGCGACGCTCTGGCCCTGTTCGCTGGAGGCCTCGGCGATGGGCCGCGGCGGGACCGAGGGCTCGGGCGGCAGGGTGCGCAGCGTCAGGTCGTCGATCTCGATGAAGCCGCGGCCGCCCTCCCCGGCCACGACGACGAACTCAATCCGCTCGGCGCCCCGGAAGGTGCGGTCCGGGTTGGGGCCCCAGGCCCAGACGATGTGGCGGCGCTTGATGACCACCTCGGTCCACTCGCCGGGGAAGTCGTAGCGGGTCAGCTGGCGCCAGTGGACGTTCTCGCCGGACGCGTCGGTGAACTTGATCTCGAAGGTGTTGGTCGGGCCCTCGCCCCGGACGCGGAAGCGGATTTCGTAGTTTTCGGGAGCCTCGAAGGACAGACGGCGGGCGGCGAAGGCGTAGCCGGATCGGCCGTTGAAGTCGTAGTCCAGCCGCATCGCCTGGCCGCGCGGGCCGTCGACGGCGCGGATCGTCGAGGTGACGTCGGTGGAGGCGTCAGCGGTCCAGGGCGACAGGTCCTCGAAGGCGTCGAGGGTGCGGGTGGATTGGGCGTGGGCGGGGGCGGCGAGGAGAAGGAGCACGAGCAGCAGCGTCACAAATCCTCCCCCGTTGGGGGAGGTGGATGCGAGCCCTTGCGAGCAGACGGAGGGGGCCAGCCGCGAGTGACGGCGTACGGCCAGAGCCCCCTCCGTCTCCTTCGCTACGCTTCGGAGCCACCTCCCCCAACGGGGGAGGATTAGTTCACGCATACTCAACCCTTCACGCTGCCCGCGAGCATACCGCGGATGTAGAACCTCTGGAGCGCCAGGAAGAGCGCCAGGACCGGCGCCACGGTGATCACCGCGCCCGCCATCATCATCTCGATGTCCTGCACGTGCTCGCGCGACAGGGCCGCGAGCGCCACCGGCAGGGTGTAGTTGGACTGGTCCGTCAGGATGATGAGCGGCCACAGGAAGTCGTTCCAGCTGCCCAGGAAGACGAAAAGGGCCAGGGTCACCAGGATGGGGGTCAGGGTCGGCAGCACGATGCGGCGGAAGATCTGGCCCTCGGTCGCGCCGTCGACGCGGGCGGCCTCCAGCATCTCATCCGGGATCGACAGGGCGTACTGGCGCACCAGGAACAGGCCGAAGATGGAGGCCAGCCAGGGGACCAAGGCCCCGGCGTAGGTGTTCACCAGGCCGACCGACTTCAGCATCAGGAACAACGGCAGGGTGCCGATCTGGGCGGGCACGACCAGCGCCGCGACCAGCAGCTGAAACAGGCGCTCGCGGCCCGCGAACCGCAGCTTGGCGAAGGCGTAGCCGGCGGGCACGGTGAACAGGAGCGCGAGGCCGGTGGCCAGGCTGGCCAGGGCAAAGCTGTTGAAGACGTAGCGGCCCATGCCGCGTTCGACGAAGAGCTCGCGGTAGTGCTCCAGCGTCGGGGCGGACGGGATCAGGGGTGGGGGGAAGTTGGCCGCCTCCCCGCTCGACATCAGGCTGACCGAGACCATCCAGGCCAGCGGAAACAGCACGATCAGGCCGATCGCGGCGACGCCGAGGTTCAGGAGGAGATCGCGCGGCTTCACGTGTGCTCCCCGCCGAGGCGGCGCGACACCGCCAGCTGGAGCATCGTGACGGCGAAGATGCAGACGAAAAGGACGAAGGCGACGGCGCTGGCGGAGCCCAGGTTCCACCATTTGAAGCCCTCTTCGTACATGAAGTAGAGCACGGTCACGGTGGACTGGGCGGGGCCGCCCTGGGTCATCACATAGGGCTCGGCGAACAGCTGGAAGAAGCCGGCGACCGAGATGATCGACACGAGCAGCAGAGTCGGCGCGATGGCCGGGAGCGTCACGTGGCGGAAGCGGCTCCAGGGGCCGGCGCCGTCGATGCGGGCGGCCTCGTGCAGCTCGTCCGGGACGGTCTGGAGCACCGCCAGGAATATCAGCATGTTGTAGCCGAAGGTCTTCCACACCACGAACAGCAGGATGGCGGGGATGGAGGTCGCGGGGTCGCCCAGCCAGTCGACGGCGGGCAGGCCGAGCGACGTCAGGGCCCAGTTGATGACGCCGTAGCGGGTGTTGAGCAGGTAGTTCCACAGCACCGCCGTGGCGACCAGCGTCGTGACGAAGGGAGCGAAGAAGATGACGCGCCAGATCGGCCGCCACTTCACCGTGCGGGCGTTCAGCAGCAGCGCCGCGCCCAGCGACGCCGCGATCGAAAGGGGCACGCCGATGACGGCGAACAGCACCGTGTTCTTCATCGCCTGCCAGAACAGGGGGTTGCCCAGCAGGCGCGTGTAGTTCTCCAGCCCGATCCAGCGCAGGTTCGACAGGTCGGCGAGCGCATAGATGTCGAAATCGGTCAGGCTGAGCAGCAGCGACGAGACGACCGGCACGACGAAGAAGACCGCGAGCGCGATCAGGGCGGGCGCGACGAAGCCCCAGGCGGCGCGTTCGCGGCTCGTCACTGTCCTTCTCCCCTTGCGGGAGAAGGTGGCCGAGCGCGGCGAGGTCGGATGAGGGGTGATACTCGGTGGCAGGCAATGAGGGGGCGGTCGGCGGTCCACCGGATACGTTGCCTTTCACCCCTCATCCGGCCCTCCGGGCCACCTTCTCCCGCAAGGGGAGAAGGGACGATGTGCGTAATCATCCCCGCCCCCGTTCCAGCATCCAGCGGCGCTTTTCCAACAGGCGGTCGGCGCGGCGGTCGATCTCGGCGGCGGCTTGGGGGACCGTGAACTCGCCGCGCACCATGCGTTCGGCGACGATCTGCATCTCGGTGACGATGCGCTCCCATTCCGGGGCCTTGGGCACGGCCTTGGCGCGTTCCAGCTGGCCGCCGAAGGCGGTGACATAGGGATCGGAGGCGACCTTGGGCGCGGCCCAGGCAGTGGGGCGGGCCGGCAGGCTGCCGGTGATGACGTTGAACTCGGCCTGGACGGCCGGATCGGAAAGGTAGCGGACCAGCCGCCACGCCGCCTCCTGGTTGGGCGAAGAGCGGAAGACGGCCAGCGACGAGCCGCCGGGCGCGGAGGCGCCGGGGCCGGTCGGGCCCGGCACGCCGGCGGTGGTCCAGTGCGGCTGGACCTCGGGCGGCAGGCGGGACTTCATGTCGCCTATGGTCCAGGGACCGGAGAAGTAGAAGCTGAACCAGCCGCGCGCGAACTCGGTCCAGACGTTGGAGATCTGAGACGCCGAGGCGACGGGGGCCAGGCCCTCGTCGAACAGGCTCTTGTAGAAGGCGAGCGCGGCCTGGAACGACGGACTGGAGAAGTTTCCCCGGGTCGCCTCATCCCGAAGCAACGGTTGATCGCCCTGAAGTCCGAAGGTCAGAAGCTGCTCGAACTCATTGAGCGGCAACAGGATCGCATAGCGATCGGGGCCGACGACGCGCTTCACAGCGTGCATGGCCCGCTTCCACTCGGCCCAGGTGGTCGGCAGCGCCCCGTAGCCGGCCTGGGCCAGCAGATCGGTGCGGTGGAAGATCAGGCGGGTGTCGACATACCAGGGCGTGGCGACGACCCGGCCGTCGATGCGGTTGGTGTCGAGCACCGCCGGAAACTGGTCGGTCAGGAGGTCGGCGGCCGCGGCCGGCAGCGGCGACAGGGCGCCGATGGCGGCGAGCTCGGCCACCCAGGTGTTGCCGATCTGGCTGACGTCCGGCAGCGAGTTCCCTGCGTACCCGGTCAGCAGCTTCTGGTGGGCGGCGGTCCAGGGCTGGGGCTGGACCTCGACCCGGATGCCAGGATTGGCGGCCTCGAAGGCAGGGAGCAGCCGGGGGACGTTGGTCCCCTCATTGCCCATGGCCCAGAAGGTCAGGCGGGTGATCCCGTCATTCCGCCCGCACCCGGCGAGCGCCGCGCCCGCGCCGGCCAACAGCCCCAGGGCGGCGCGGCGGTGGATCATGCCCCGAGCCATCCGCCGGTGAAGCCCGCGGCTTCGAGGCCCCGACGCAGGTTCGGCTCCTCGCGCATATGACGCCAGACCAGGTCGGTGCGGGCGTTCTCGATCATGACGACGATGGGGCCCTGGTCGATGCCGAGGTAGTCGCCGTCGACCCAGCCGACGCCCGGCACGATGCGGCCGTGCTGGAGCCGCCCTTCCCGCTCCGTCAGGGTCGGATTGAAGGAATCGAGGAAGCCGTACTCGGTATAGATCGCTTCGCCGTAGCCGGACTTCATGGCCTTCAGGCAGGCGGTGACGTCGGCGGGCGCGAACGGATAGCTGGCCATGGCCGCGGTGGGGGCGAGCGTGCCGTCGTCGCGGTCGCCGGGGCCGCGGGCGGAGTAGCTGAAGAACTCCCTCTCGCGCGCGTCGATGACCTGTTTGAAGTCGCCCGGGCCGTCGCAGGCGGTCAGGCCCCAGACATCGGCGGAATAGCCGTCCCAACCGCCTGGATTGGCGATGGCGTAGGTCCTCTGGGCCTGAACGGCGCGGACGCTGTTCTCGAAGTAGTCGAAGGGCCCTATCTCGGCGGATTTCGCCCGCATCCAGGGGTCGCGAATGCCGCGATAGTCCACGAACATGTGGCTGTACTGGTGCCCGAACAGCGGCGGGAAATGCAGGTGGGCGGGGCCGTACCGGTCGGTCCAGCTGCGGTCGTAGACGCTGCACCACTCGGTCCAGACGGCGGGCGAGACGGGGTGAGTGCGGCTGCCCATGGCCAGCAGCAGGACCAGCATGCCCTCGTTGTAGACGTGCCAGTCAGCCTCGATGAAGCCGGTCTCGGGATGCCAGCCCATGCTGATGCGGTTCGGGCGAACCACGGCCCAATCCCACTCGACCCGGTCGTAGATGGCCTGGGCCAGACGGCGGATCTCGGCTTCGTCGGCGTGATCGCGGTCGAAGTAACGGGCGGCGAACAGCATGCCGCCGAGCAGCAGGGTCGTGTCGACCGTGGACAGTTCGGTGCGGCCGAAGCGGTGGCCGGTGTCCATCTCCAGGAAATGGTAGAAGAAGCCCTTGTAGCCGGTCATGCCGGTGGCGTCGGGTCCCTGGGGCGCGTCGTGGAAGAAGCGCAGGGTGTCGAGGGTGCGCGCCCTCGCCTCCTCCCGGCTCATCCAGCCGTTCTCAACGCCGACGGGCCAGCAGGCGAGCGCGAAGCCGACGGCCGCGACCGAGCAGAACGACTCGGTCGGCCAGCGATCCGGCGTCAGGCCGCGCTCACGGTCGGTGACGTGGACGAACCAGTCGAAGGTGCGGCGCTGAAGCTCGGCCACCTCGGGGTCGAGCGGGCGGGCCTCAAAGCCCTCGCGGGCGGGACCGAAACGCGGCGCGCATCCGCCGGCCGCGAACAGCGTTCCGGCGACCGCCGAACTCATCAGGAACCGACGACGATCCACACACGACCTCATACGCTATCGAACTCACCCGCTCCAAAAAGAATGGCCGCGCCTCGAGCTTTTCGAGGCGCGGCCGAGGCTCAGGAGAGGATTACCAGCGATACCGCATGCCGAGCTGGAAGCTGCGCGGCGGCCCGCCCAGGGAGTTCGGCTGGCCGAAGTTGGTGTTGTTCTGCACGCCTTCGGGCGGAATGAAGCCGTCGTAACCGCCGAAGTTGTCTTCGTTGAAGACGTTGAACACCTCGGCGATGAGCTCCAGCTCCTGCCCCGACACGACCTCGAACGTCTTGGTCAGGCGCAGATCGACCTGGCTGAAGCTCTGGGCGTCGCCGAAGTTGCCGAGTCGCGCGAGACGCTCGAAGCCGGGCTGCAGGTCGACCACGAAGAAGGGCTGACCCGATCCGTAGGTGATCAGCGTCGACCCTTGCAGGCCGAACGGCAGGTCCAGGATGCCCGACGCCACGATGCGATGCGTCTCGTCCGCCGCGTTCGGCACGAAGGGCGCCTCGGCGATATTGGGCCGGTCGAAGTTGAACAGGAAGCCCTTCGCCTCGGCGTCGGAGTAGGTGTAGGCGAACGTCACGCCCCAGCCCGAATCCCGTGTGTAGGGCTTGTCGGCCGTGACGTAGATTCCGGTGTAGCGGGTCTCGTTCTCGTCGTTGGATGCGACGACGTTGCCGAAGCCCGGCACCGGAATGAAGGTGTTGGCTCCGTTCGGCTGGGCCTGGACGTTCCGGTTGGCCGGGAAGTAGCCGATCTCGTTCTTCCCGATCTGGCGCGTCAGGGTGATCGAGGTGTTCCAGTCGCCCAGCTTCTGGCGCAGGCCGATGCTGAACTGATCGGTGTAGGGCGGCTCCTGGTCGTTCTTGAAGACGCGAAGTTCGCCGTTCAGGTCGGTGCGGCTGGCGATCAGGGCGTCCAGGCCGGCGGCGCTGAGATAGCTCGGATCCCACTGGATGGTGGGCTGGCCGTTGCGAGGCGAGCCGTCGCGCGAGAACTGGAAGTTCTGCACCGCGACCTGTCTGAACAGGCTCTCCTCGGCCGCGTTCCGGAACAGGGTCCGGTCGTAGTAGCGGCCGAAGCCGCCGAACAGGACCGTCCGCTGATCGGCGAACCAGTCGTAGGAGAAGCCGACGCGGGGCTGGAAGGCCTCGGCGAACGGTTCGCGGTTCGATCCGGTCGAGATGTAGTCGTCGGCGCGGAAGAAGTTCCCGGGCTGGCTCGACAGCGTGGTCTCCAGCGCCCTGAGGGCCGCCACCGCGTCCGCCGGAGTGACGTAGTTCTCGTTGTTGGCGTTGGTCTCGTAGTCCCAGCGCAGACCCAGATTGAACGTCAGGTGTTCGTTGATCTGCCAGTCGTCCTGGATGAACAGACCGATCTGGGTGTTGCTGACCGAAACGCTGGGGACGCCGCTGCTGTAGCAGGCCTCGAACGGGAAGGTGAAGTCGACGTCGCGGACCGGATCGACGGCGAAGATGAACAGCGGATTGCGGCAACGCGCGCCCGTGATGTCGTAATCCTGGAACGACACCTTGGCCCCCATCTTGATCAGATGCTCGCCGTTCCAGTCCAGCGGGCTGAAGGTGATGTTGTTGCGGAAGGTCGAGCGAGACTCCTCGACCGCCTGGGTGGTGTCGCGCCCACCGACACGGATCACGCCCTGATAGTCGCGGCCGGGAACATTCGGATTGGCGGCGGTCGGCTCGAACGTCGAAGTCAGATAGTCGAAGCTGAACTCGTTCAGGAAGGCCGCGCCTTCGTAGTTGTGCTGGACGCGGACAGTGGTCACTTCGTTGATGAACTCTTCGGCCGCCTCGACGGTGGTCGCGCCGCCAAAGCCCCGGATATCGCTTTCGTCGCGATAGCTAACCGAGACATCCAGGGTCTGGTTGTCGGTGATCCGCCAGGTCAGCTTGCCGAACGCCAGTTGCTCCTCGAACGGCGCCTCGAAGGTCCCTGCGAACTGGGACACGTCGAACGGAACCTGGGCCTGAAGCGCCGGGCCGCCACCCGGAAGGACGTTGTTCGAGCGCGTCTGTTCGTTGACCTCATAGGCCGCGAAGAAGTGCAGTCGGTCGCGGATGATCGGCCCGCCCAGAGAAAGGCCGTACTGCCGGCGCTCCAGATCCGGCTTCTCGCGGTTGTCGCGGTCGACGAAGAAGTCCTCCTCGATCATCGACTCGTCCTGGTAGAAGCCGAAGACCTCGCCGGTGAAGTCGTTGGTGCCGGAGCGCGTGATGGCGCTGATGATCGAGGTCCCGGCCTGCTCGTACTCGGCCTTGAAGTTCTGGGTGGACACCCGGAACTCCTGCACGGCCAGCTGGCTGAAGGGGTTGCCCCGGCTGGAGTCCTGGCCGACCAGGCCGCCCTGCTGGACGTTGCTCTTCAGGCTGACGCCGTCGATGAAGACGTTGACCTGGCTGGAGCCCAGCGACGACCCGTCCCGTTCCGCGCCGTTGGCGCCGCCGGAGAAGGTCTGACGCTCCTCGTTGTTGTTCAGGCGGACACCGGGAGCCAGGGTGGCGAAGTTCAGGAAGTTGCGGTTGTTCTGCGGCAGGGTGTTGATCTGCTGCGTCGTCACGTTGGTGGCGACTTCCGAGGTGCGAACCTCGATGACCGGGCGCCCGACGACCACGATGTCCTCGACCACGGTCGCCGTGGGATCGACGGCCGCGGTCGCGGCGGCGACGTCGAGATCCAGATAGGCCTGCTGGCCGACCTGCAAGGTCACGATCTGCGAAGTGGACGACCCGTCCGGCGCCGTCACCTCGACGCGATAGGTGCCCGGCCGCAGCCCGCTCAGGACATAGCCGCCGTCCGCGCCGGCCGTGCCGCGCGTAACGAAGCCCGTGTTGACGTCCGTCGCGACGATGGTGGCGCCCGGTTGCGTCTGGCCTGCCTCCGAAACCGATCCGCGAAGCGTCGCGGTAACGGTCTGAGCCGAGGCCGCCCCGGCGACGGATAGCGTCGCCGCGATGGCGATCGCTGATGCCGCGGCGAGGACGCGGGTACGCGAGATACGGCGGTTCATGATGTCTCTCCTGATGAGCCCCGGGTGGAGGTCCTGGCCCCGCACGACTGGCGAACGACCAGTCGGGGGACGATGATGTCGCGGTTGGCGTCGTTGGCCGGACGAGCCTGCGACGGCGCCTTGGCGTCGATGTCTTCGAGCAGGCGTTCGACCGCCCGGCGGCCCATGCCCGCGATGTCGATGTGCAGCGTCGTCAGGCCGGGCCGAACCAGATCGGCGATCGGCACGTCGTCGAATCCGACGACGGCGACGTCTTCCGGACACCGGAGGCCGGCGTCCTGAATGGCGAGGAGAACGCCCACGGCCATGGCGTCGTTCGCGGCGAAGATGGCGTCGGGGCGATCGGCCTCGGCCAGAAGCCGGCGGGCCGCCTCGAACCCGCTGGCCTGGGTGAACTCGCCCTGGGCGAGGATCGGTTCCTGACCGGCCGCCGCGAGAGCGTCGACATAGCCCTGCTTGCGCTGACGCGCCTCGAGGTTGCCGATCGGGCCGCCGACATGGGCGATGCGTCGACGGCCGAGAGACAGCAGATGATCGACCGCCGCTCGGGCCCCGCCGACGTTGTCGACCGCCATGGAGGGCTGCTGGCCGTTCAGGTCGCCGCCGTTCATGAGCAGCACCGGCAGACGGCCGGACAGGCTGCTGGTCAGTTCGCCGGAGTCCAGATGCGGCGACAACACGATCAGTCCGTCGACCCGACCGCGCATCGAGCGGATGGCGGTGGCGGCGGCGGCGGCGTCGTCATGCGAGCTGGAGACGATGAGATGACGCCCCTGCTCGCGGCACGCGACGTCCATGCCCCGGATCAGCTCGGAGAAGAACTCGCCGAACAGGTCCGGCAGGATGACGCCGACCACGTCGGTGCGGCTGGTCGACAGGCTGCGGGCGCCCGAATGGGGCACATAGGACAGGGCCTCGACGGCCTGGAGAACCCGGCTGCGGGTGGGCTCGGCCACGACGCCGGCGCCGGTCAGCACGCGCGACACGGACGCGACCGACACGCCCGCGCGCTCGGCGACGTCGCGGATCGTGGCCGCCTTCACCGGCGACCTCCGTCGACCCGGAAGCGGGTTTGCTGAAGCCTGTGTCCCAAGGACCTGTCCTGACGCGTTTCCACCGTGCCGGCCGCCTTGTTGACGGTCCGTCGGCTTTTTGTAGCCGGTTACTGTAATCGGTTACATGACACGGCCTCGGGCCGATCCGCAAGGCCTAGATTTCGCCACATGGCAAAAAGGCGTCGGGCCGGCCGCGACGCAGCCCGCTAGGGACGGACGCGGCCGTAGTAGGCTTCGATCAGATCCAGACGTTCCGCATGGGGCATGGCGACGACGCGCGGTCCGTCATTGGTGAACTCCAGAAGCCGATCGGCGGCGGCATCCGGCCACTCGACCCCGGAGGCCACGACCGGCACCCCGGTTTTCGCGAAGCCTGTCCAGAAGCCCGCCATGAGATCGGCCGCCGCCTGATCTCTCGCTTGCATCGGTCGTCCGACGGTGTGGAGGTTGTCGAAGACGTAGGGGCGCTCCGAGGCATGGGTCGCGCCGCCGCTGGGCTCCGGATTGGAGGCCGCGACGACGTCAAAGCGGTACATCCAGGCCGGATGGCCGGCGCGCCGGTGCAGCCGGGCCAGATGGCGCGCGGGCTCGTTGAAGACGAGGTCGCTGACGATGTGGGCGTCGTAGCCGTCGGGACCGCCATAGGCCTGGAGCAGCGCCGCGTGCTCGGCGTCCGTCAGGGCGTCGTCGAGACGGCCGTAGGCGCCCGCATCGGTGGGACGGATCCACCAGAACTCGGCGCTGTTCGTGCCGATGATCAGGGGCACGGGCGCCTGGCGGCCTGCGGCGAACGCCTTGACCACATCCTCCGGGACCACACGGCCGTCGACGATCAGGTTGTCGGAGTAGAAGGCGGGCATGGGCGGCAGCAGTCGCTCGGCCGGGAGGGCGCGGAGTTGGTCGGCCGTCGCCTCGGGGAGGCCGGCGGAGCGGGCGAACTGGAGCCCCAGGGACTGGGCCGAAGGGCGACCCGGCCGATCCTCGGACAACAGGGCCGATCGCTGGCGGCCCAGGCCGGACTGGACGATGGCGGCGTGAAAGAGCCCTCGGGCGGCGGGGGCGACCATGAGCTGGGTGACGGCGGCTCCCCCGGCGGATTCTCCGAAGAGGGTGACGCGGCCGGGGTCGCCGCCGAAGGCGGCGATGTTGTCGCGCACCCATTCCAGCGCCGCGATCTGGTCCATGACGCCGTAGTTGCCGGCGGGCGTGTCGGCCGCGCGCTCTGCGGCCAGGGCCGGATGATCGAAGAAGCCGAGCCGGCCGAGGCGGTAGTTGATCGTGACCACCACCACGCCCCGGCGGGCCAGATTGGTCCCGTCATAGAGCTCTGCGGTGCCCGAGCCGTTGTTGTAGCCGCCGCCGTGGATCCAGACCATGACAGGCAGACGCTCGGCTCCCGCTGGGCTCCAGACGTTCAGCGTCAGACAGTCCTCGCTCATGGGCAGGGGCCCGACGCCGGGATCGCCGTTGGCGGGCGGCTGGATGCAGATCGCGCCGAGGTTGTCAGCGAGGCGAACGCCGGACCAAGGCTCGGGCGCCTGGGGCGGACGCCAGCGCAGCGCTCCGACGGGCGAGGCGGCGTAGGGGATGTTCCGAAACGAGGCGACTCCGTCGGCGGAGCGGCCGGTCAAACGGCCTTGGGCGACCTGAACCTCGGGCGGGTCCGATGTCGGGGCAGACAGGAGGGACATTCCGAACGCCAGGACCGCAAGCAACATCCTTCGATCCTAACCGTTGAGGTCCGGTCGGCAATGGCGGGGGCCATCTGGCGGCGGATGAAAATCTGCATTACGGCACGGCGTCGAACGCGGTCAGGCGCGGGGAGCGGAGGGATGTCATGACGACCGGACTGGACGGACGCCGCGTGCTTGTCGTCGAGGATGAATCCCTCGTCGCCATGCTGCTGGAGACCATGCTCGAGGACATGGGCTGCACCCCGGTCGGTCCAATCGGCACGGTCGAAGGGGCGCTGGAGGTCATCGCCGCCGATCCGGCGCTCGACGCCGCCCTGCTGGATGTGAACGTCGCGGGCCGGGCCGTGTTCCCGGTGGCGCAGGCGCTGGCGGACAAGGGCGTGCCGTTCCTGTTTTCCACCGGATACGGCGAGGGCGGTTTGCCCGACGACTGGCGCGGACGTCCGACGATTCAGAAGCCGTTCACCGAGGCCACGGTGCGCGAGGCCCTGCAGAAGACGCTGGGGATCAGCCTGGCCTGATCCGCTTGAGGACGGCCCGGGCCGCGTTATGGCCGGGGGCGCCGGTCACGCCGCCGCCGGGGTGGGCGCCCGACCCGCACAGATAGAGACCCGGCACCGGCATCCGGTGATCGGCGTGGCCGAGCACAGGGCGGGCGCTGAACAGCTGGTCCAGCGTCAGGCGGCCATGGAAGATGTCGCCGCCGACCAGGCCGAAGCGGCGTTCCAGATCGAGCGGCGTCAGGGCCAGGCGGCCGACGACCGAGGCCTTGAAGCCCGGCGCCCAGGCGTCGACCGTGTCGATCATCAGGTCGGCGACCGTCTCGCGGTGATCGTCCCAGCTGCGGCCGTCCGACAGCTGGGGCGCGACGTGCTGGCAGAACAGGCTGGCGACGTGGGCGCCCGGCGGGGCCAGGCTGTCGTCCAGCGTCGAGGGAATCAGCATCTCGATGATCGGCTGGGACGACCAGCCGTTCAGCCGCGCCTCGGCGTGGGCCCGGTCCATGTAGGCGAGACTGGGCGCCAGGATGATCCCGGCCGTCAGGTGGTCGCCGGGTTTTGGCCGGGCGGTGAAGCACGGCAGCTCGGACAGGGCGACGTTCATGCGGAAGGTGCCGGAACCCGAGGCGTAGCGTCCGATCCGCTCGCGGAAGTCCGCCGGGACGACGGCGGGATCGACCAGGCGGTCGAACAGCAGGCGCGGGTGGACGTTGGCGACGACGGCGCGGGCGCGAACCGTGTCGCCAGCCGCCGTGACGACGCCGACCGCCCTGCCCTTCTGCGTCAGGACCTCGGCGACCTCGGCGTCCAGGCGAATCTCGACGCCGGCCCCGGCGCAGGCGGCCGCCATGGCCTGGGTGATGGCGCCCATGCCGCCGATGGCGTGGCCCCAGGCCCCGCGCTTGCCGTTCACCTCGCCGAACACGTGGTGCAGCAGGACGTAGGCCGAGCCGGGCGTGTAGGGGCTGGCGTAGTTGCCGACCACGCTGTCGAAGCCGAACAGGGCCTTGATGGGGTCGCTCTCGAACCAGCCGTCCAGCCAGTCGCCGGCGGACTTGGCGAACAGGTCCAGCACATCGCGGCGGCCGGTGAGGTCCAGCCCGCCCAGCCGACGGGCCACGGACGCGGACTTCAGCATCTCCGGCAAGGCGTCGCGCCAGCCGCCGTCAGGCAGGTTTGGCGGGATTTCGAGCACGAGGGCGCGCAGGACGTCGGCCACGGCCTCCAGACGACGCTCGTATTCAGGCAGGCGTTCCGCGTCGCGGGCGGAGAACTGCGCCACGCAGGCGGCCGTGCGCCCCTCGCCGGCCTCCAGGGCGCGGCCGTCGGGCAGGGGCAGAAAGTTCGACATTCGCCGCTCGACGACCCGCAGGCCGTGCCGGGCCAGCTCCATGTCGGCCATGACCTTGGGGTTCAGCAGGCTGACGGTGTAGCTGGCGGTGGAGTTGCGAAAACCCGGGTGGAACTCTTCCGTCACGGCGGCCCCGCCGACGACGGCCCGGCGCTCCAGCACCGTGACCTTCAGCCCGGCGCGGGCGAGGTAGAAGGCGCAGACGAGGCCGTTGTGGCCGCCGCCTATGATGACGATGTCTGTGTCTGTCGAGGCCATGGGAGACCGCCTCTAGCACGGCGTGTCGCCGAGCCAACGCCTGCCTTCACCGCTTCGGAAGCCAGGGCGAGACGACCAGCCAGACCTGCAGCAGCCAGGCGATCCAGACGATCAGGATCAGCCCAAGTTCGGAGCGCAGGCGGTCGCGGTTCGGGGAATCGCACATGGGCGCATCTTAGCGTGCAACTCCACCATTATCTACTTTGAGTTGTCACCCTTGCAGCGGCGCTCGCGTCAAGGCGTCGAGATTCGCGCAGCCCGTGACGAAGCAGGTGGTCCGAAGCTGGCGGGACAGACCCTCGAAGTGAGCGATGACGGCGTCGGCGGACACTGTCGCGGCCTTCAGCACGCCCGCCGCCTGCGCCACGACGTCGGCCCCAAGCCGGATCGCCTTGGCGGCGTCCACGCCGTTCCGGATGCCGCCCGAACCGATGATAAGGGCTTGCGGACAGGCTGAGCGGACGTCGGCGATGGCGCGCGCCGTCGGGATGCCCCAATCGGCGAAGGCGAGCGCATGGGCCTTGTCGGCAGGGTCGGTCGCCCGCTCGCCCTCGATCAGGCCCCAGTTGGCGCCCCCTGCCCCGGCCACATCGATGGCGGCCGCGCCCATGTCGATCAGGCGGCGGGCCGTGGCGGCCGAGATGCCGGCGCCGGTTTCCTTGACGACGACCGGCGCGTCGAGCCTGCGGATCAGGGCCTCCAGCGCGGCGGCCACGCCCCACCAGTCGCGGTCGCCCTCGGGCTGGCAGGCCTCCTGCAGGGGATTGAGGTGCACGATCAGGGCGTCGGCGCCGATCATCTCCATGACCCGCCGCGCCTGGTCCACGCCGAAGCCCTGGGTCAGCTGGGCCGCGCCGATGTTGGCCAGGATCGGCGTGTCGGGGGCCCGGTCACGGAGCGAGGCGTTCAGTCCGCCATGGGCCCCGCCTTCCAGCGCGCCGCGCTGTGAGCCGACGGCGAGCGCGATGCCGAGCGCCTGGGCGGCCTCGGCGAGGTGGGCGTTGATCGCCTCGGCGCGGGACGGGCCCCCGGTCATGGAACTGATCAGGAACGGCGCCTTCAGTCGTCGGCCGAGGAAGTCGACGCCCAGGTCGATCTTGGCGTGATCCAGGTCCGGCAGGGCCTCATGGACGAAGCGGATGGCGTCGAAGCCCGCGTCTCGGGCATGGCGGCCGCCGCCGGACAGGACGACGTCCAGATGCTGGTCCTTGCGGTCGCGGATGACGTCGTCGCTCATGCCCTTCTGCTTAGCGACGCGCGGTCGCGGTTGGAACCGTCGGCGACGCGGCGTAGGGTCGAGGCATGACGATCGTCTGGTTCATTCTGCTGACGCTGGCCGTCTTCTTCCTCATGGAAGGGGTCGCCTGGACGACGCATCGCTACATCATGCATGGGCCGCTCGGCTGGGGCTGGCACCGCGACCACCATGAGCCGCACGACAAGACCTTCGAGGTCAACGACCTGTACGGCGTGGTCGGGGCGGTGGTCGGGACCGGCCTGTTCGTCGTCGCCTGGCTGACGGACCTGTGGTGGGTGCGGGCGATCGCGTTGGGCGTCACGCTGTATGGCGTGGTCTACGCCTTCGTGCACGACGGCCTGGTCCATCAACGCTGGCCGTTCCACTGGATGCCGAAGAACGGTTATGCGCGACGGCTGGTCCAGGCGCACAAGCTGCATCATGCGGTGCAGACGCGCGATGGGGCGGTGTCGTTCGGCTTCGTCTTCGCGCCCAACCCGCAGAGGCTCAGCGCCATCCTGAAGGCGCGCCGGGCCGAGCGCGGGGCGTCGGACGTTCCCGCCGAGTGACGCGGCGACGCCAGACCGTCGTCGGCCTGACGCTGGCCGCCCTGATCGTGGGCGGCTGGATAGGGCTGCATGTCTGGGGCGTGTTCTTTCAGCCGCTGTCGGGACCGACCCTGTTCGTTGTCCCGCTGCTGATCCTGACCCAAAGCTGGCTGGGCGCGGGCATGTTCATCGTGGCCCATGACGCCATGCACGGCTCGCTCGCCCCCGGCCGGCCTCGCCTGAACGCGGTGATCGGCCAGATCTGTGTCGGGGCCTATGCGGCGTTCTCGTATCGCAAGCTCAACGCCTGCCATCACCAGCACCACCGCGCGCCGGGCACGGCCGAGGATCCGGACTTCCATGCCGAGCGGCCGGAGGCCTTCCTGCCGTGGTTCTATGGCTTCTTCACCCGCTACTTCGGCTGGCGCGAGTTCGCCATCGTGACGGCGGTGCTGATCGCCTATCTGCTGATCGGCGCGAGGGTCGCCAACCTGATCCTGTTCTGGGCCGTGCCTGCCATTCTGAGCGCGCTGCAGCTGTTCGTCTTCGGGACATGGCTACCACATCGACATACGGACGGCGACGCGTTCGCCGACAGGCACAACGCCCGGACCGTGCCCATGCCGTGGATCGCGTCCTTGCTGACCTGTTTCCACTTCGGCCTGCACCACGAGCACCATCTGTCGCCGACGACGCCGTGGTGGAGGTTGCCAGAAGCCCGCCGACTGCTGACGAAACGAGGCGCCTAGACCCGCGTCCACATAGCCGCGCGGGGCGGCGGGGCCTTGCCGCGGTCGAGCGTCTGGGTCCAGACGGCGATGAGGGCGCCGCGCCCGAACAGCCAGAGCTTCATGAGGCGACCGACCGAGACGCGCTCGCGCCAGACGCCGGGGCCGCGTCGGCGGACCTTGCGGCCGATCTCGCGATAGACGCCGCGCGCGGCCGCGATCGCCATGGCGGAGCGGAACGGCAGGCCGCGCAGGCCGTCGCGGGCGCTGTCGTAGTAGGGTTCCGCGACCGCGAGCAGCCGCGTGGTGACGGCGTGGACCCGGTCGCGATTCGCGGGATCGGCCACCGCTTCGGCGGTGGGCTCGAGACCCGCCTCGATCAGCCAGTCGGCCGGCAGATAGACACGGCCGCCTTCGGCGTCCTCGATCACGTCGCGCGAGATGTTGGTGAGCTGGAACGCCAGGCCCAGGTCCTGGGCGCGGCGCAGGACCTCCGGGTCGGTCACGCCCATGACACGCGCCATCATGACGCCGACCACGCCCGCGACGTGCCAGCAGTAGGCCAGCACGTCGTCGATGGTCCGGTAATCGCGGTGCTCCACGTCCATGGCGAAGCCGTCGATCAGGTCCATGGCCCACCGCTCGGGCAGACGGTGGCGGATGGCCACGCGCTGGAAAGCGGCGAAGACCGGGTCGGACATGGGCTCGCCGGTCATGGCGCGGCGCGTCAGGTCGTAGAGGCGTTCCAGACGCCGCTTCTGCTCCTCGGGCGACAGTTCCTCGTGGCCGAAGCCGTGGTCCTGGCCGTCGATCTCGTCGTCGCAGGCGCGGCACCAGGCGTAGAGCAGCCAGGCGTCCTCGCGCACCTTGGGGTCGAACAGCCGGGAGGCCGAGCGGAAGCTCTTGGACCCCTTGACGATCGACGCCTTGGACGCGGCGAGGACGGCGTCGCTCATCGGGTCTCTGCTTGCTCCAGCATGAGGCCCGCCGTGGCCTTGGCCGAGCCCACGACGCCGGGAATGCCCGCGCCCGGATGGGTGCCGGCGCCGACGATGTAGAGGTTCGGGATGACGTCGTCGCGGTTGTGCGGCCGGAACCAGGCGCTCTGGGTCAGGATCGGCTCCAGCGAGAAGGCCGAGCCGAGGTGAGAGTTCAGGTCGTCCTTGAAGTCCTGGGGCGTCCAGATGCGCGTCGTCACGAGGTCGCGCCGCAGGTTCGGCATGTAGCGCTCCTCGAGATAGTCGATGATCTTCTCGCGGTACTCCGGCCCCTTGACCGACCAGTCGATGTCGGCGGCGCCCAGGTGCGGCACGGGCGACAGGACATAGTGGCTGGACTGTCCCGGCGGGGCCATCGACGGATCGGTGGCGCAGGGCGCGTGGAGATAGAGGGAGAAGTCCTCCGGCAGTTCAGGGCCGGAGAAGATCTCGGAGATCAGTTCGCGATAGCGCGGGCCGAAGCAGATGGTGTGGTGCGCCAGCTGCGGCTGAGGCGTCGACACGCCGAAGTGCAACACGAACAGCGACATGGAGAAGCGCTTGGACTTCAGCGACTTCGCCTTGGACTGCCCGCGCGGCGTGCGGCCGAGCAGGCGGTCGTAGGTGTGGACGACGTCGGCGTTGGACGCGACCATCTCGGCCGGAATGACCTCGCCGCCCTCCAGCACCACGCCGGTGGCGCGCTCGCCCTCGGTGGTGATGCGCTCGACCGGGGCGTTGAGGCGCAGGTCGCCGCCGAGGTCGGTGAAGAACTTGCACAGGCCGCCGATCAGGGCGCCGGTGCCGCCGCGGGCGAACCAGACGCCGCCGCGCCGCTCAAGCGCGTGGATCAGTCCGTAGACGGAGCTTGTCTTGAACGGATCGCCGCCGACCAGCAGGGTGTGGAAGCTGAAGGCCTGGCGCAGCTGCGGGTCCTTCACATGGCGCGCGACCATGGTGTGGACGCTGTTCCAACTCTCGAGCCGCATCAGCTGGGGCGCGGCCGCCATCATCGACCAGAAGGACTGGAACGGGACCGTGCCCAGCTTGAGGTAGCCCTCCTGATAGAGCTCCTCGGAGTAGGCATGGAAGTCGTTGTAGCCCCTGACGTCGTCAGGGTTGAAGGAGGCGATCTGGCGCTCCATCGCCTCCTGATCGTCGTTGTAGTCGAACGACCGGCCGTCCTCCCAGCACAGGCGATAGAAGGGATCGACGGGCAGGAGTTCGACGTAGTCCTTGAGCACCGAGCCCGTGCCGTCGAACAGCTCCTCCAGGCAGGCCGGATCGGTGATGACGGTGGGGCCGGCGTCGAAGGTGAAGCCGTGCTCCTTCCAGACGTAGGCCCGGCCGCCGGGCTTGTCGCGCTTCTCGACCAGAGTGGTCTGCACGCCCGCACGCTGCAGCCGGATGGCGAGCGCAATGCCGCCGAAGCCGGCCCCGATGACCACCGCCCGTTTCGCCGCGACGTCTCTCATGCGCTTCTTCCTAGACCGGTCTCGCGCAGCTGTCGAAGCGCGCGATGGATGGGGACGGGCGGTTTTCCAGTCAGGATGCGCGCCTTGTCCAGCGCCGTGCTCCGTCCTGCGTAGAAGCGCCGCACCAGGGGTTCGCGCAGGCCGTAGAAACGGCGCATGACGCTCCAGCGCTTCGAGGGCTCGGCGGCGCGGAACAGCATCCGGTCCAGCAGGCGATAGAAGGCGCGGTCGGCCCAGACCTTCTTGGAGTGCGCCTCCAGCAACGCCCTCAATGCCGGCCCCGACAGATCGTCCGCCTCGGCGACGAGCCCAGCCGTGGCGACAGCGTCCAGCAGGGAATAGCCCGTCGTGGGGTGGAACAGCGCCGCCGAAAGACCGGCGCGGGCGACCGGCGGCCCTTCGGCCCAGAAGGCGTCGATGTCGCCATCGAGCGCGATAGGCAGGACGCCCTCCTCCTCGTCGACCACCGCCTCGACCGTCCAGCCCCGCGAGCGGATGTAGGCGTCGATCCGTCCACGGATGATGTCGCGATCCAGACGGGGGCCATCGACGTAGTAGGTGTCCTCGACCAGCACCGTGCGCGCATCGAAGGGCAGGAGATAGACGAAGCGGTAGGCGTCGCCCTGGGCGACCGTGGCGTCCATGATGGTCGGTCGGGTCAGGCCGTGGGGCTCGGTGAGCCGGACGGTGCGGCCGAGGAACAGCTGCCAGCCGAGGTCGAGGTGGGGCGTCGGGGCGGGGCCTCGGGCGTCGATGACGCCGCGCGCCCGGATCACGCTCTGGTCGGCGAGGGTGACGGAGTCAGGCGCGACCGCGACCGCCTCGCCGCGGATCAGGCGGTCGCCGAGCAGGGGCGCGACGGCCTCATGCAGGCCTTCCGACGTCATGCTGTTGTAGGGCGTGGCCAGCGAGCGGCTGAGGCCAGGGAAGTAGATGTCGTAGCCGCTTTCCCAGCGGTGCGGCGTCGCGGGAGCCAGCCAGGCGCGGTCCTCGGCGGAGATGTCGCCGTCGAAGAAGGACCAGGTGTGCTTTCCGCCGAGACGGCCGTCGCGTTCGACGACGAAGACCCTGAGTTCGGGCCGGTCCAAGGCGAGACGCCAGGCGATCAGGCTGGAAGCCAGGCCGCCGCCGACGAGGATCAGATCAGGGTCGCCCGAGGCCATGGTCGAGTTTTAGAGGCAAAAGGCCTCCGACGCGACCGCGCCGGAGGCCGCCTGCGTCATTTCGGCCGCCTCATTCGCGCGGCTCGATGGTCAGGGCGTAGGCTCCGGTCTGGCCCGAGGCGAAGCTTCGGGCGCGGATGACGTATTCGCCGTCCTCCTCGACCGACCAGTCGACCTTGGCGTGGGTGTCGGACAGGCCGTCGTCGTCGGAGGCGACGCTCATCCACTCGGCGCCCTCGCCGCGACCGATGTCGAGATAGGTGTCGAACTCGTTCGAGACCATGGTCAGGCGCAGCTTGTCGCCGGCCTTCACGCTGATGCGATAGGCGTCGTAGAAGCTGCCGTCCTCGGCGATGGCGTCGTCCTCGCTCAGCGTGCCGCGCGCGGTGCCGCCGACGATGATGCTGCCCGGCGCCGGCTGGGGACCGCGGTCGATGAGCTCCAGCGAATAGAGCCCGTCCGCATCCGAGAACAGGGGACCCGCGCGGACGATGAAGTCGCCGGTCGAGGGCAGGATGTAGTTCAGACGCGAGTCCGTACCCTCGCCCAGACCGTCGTCGTCGCTGGCCAAGGCGTAGAAGTCACCTTCCGGACTGCCGATCTGGAGATAGGTGTCGAAGTCGCCCGAGCGCATGATGAGCTGGATGCGGTTGCCTTCCTGGCCCGAGATGCGGAAGGCGTCGAAGCCGCGGTTGTCGTCGTCGCGCGGATCGCCGTCGTTGATCTCGCCCTGGATGGTCCGGCCATAGGCGAGCGGCGTCGGCTCGGGCTCGGGGGCTGCTTCGGTGAGAGTGAGCTCATAGTCGCCACGGCCGTCCGCCGAGAAGCCGCGCGCCTCGATGGTGTAGAGGCCGTCCTCGACCAGGGTGTGGGAGAGTCGCGAGTCGGTCCCCTCGCCGGCCCCGTCGTCGTCGGAGTCGACCACATACCGGCCGTCGCCCTCGCCCGTATACAGATCGAGGTAGGTGTCGAAGTCGTCCGAGCTCATAGTCACGACCACGCGCTGTCCACTGCGGCCCTGGAAGGTGTAGGCGTCGGCGATCTGGCCGGCGCCGTTCTGGCCGTCGTCGTCGGACAGTTCGCCCTCCACGGTGTCGCCGAACCCGATGGGCTGCGTCGCCATCGGCGGCGGCCCTTCGGTGATGCCGACCGTGTAGGCGCCCGTCTGGGTTCCGCCGAGCGGCGCGGCGCGGACGATGTACTCGCCGTCGTCGGGGACGGTGAAGACGAGGTAGGAGTTCAGGTCGCCGCCGCCCGGCCGGTCGTCGTTCGAAGCGAGTTCCTCGAAGACCCCGCCGGCCATGCGGCCGACGCGGAGGATCGGGTCGAAGGGCTCGCTCTCCAGCGTCACCGCGATGCGGTCGCCTGCACGCGCCGAGAAGCTGTAGGCGTCGTAGAGATAGCTCGAATACGAATCCTCGCCCTCGTGCTCCGGATCGCCATCCGAAATCTGGCCGTCCAGGGTCGAGCCGAGGCGGATCGGGGTCGGACGGGGCGCGGGCGTCGGGGGGCCGCGATCGGAGGCCTTGAGGGCATAGTCGCCGCCCTCGAAGCCCCCGAGCGTCCGGGCGCGCAGGATGTAGGTTCCGTCCTGGCTGACGGTGTAGCGCAGCCGGGAGTGCAGACCTTCGCCGAGGCCGTCGTCGTCCTGCGCCAGGACGTCGTCGCTGCCCGCTCGCATCAGCTCCAGATAGCTGTCGAAGGCGTCCGACCGCATGACGATCTCGAGCCGCTGACCGGCTTCGGCGTCGATGGAATACAGGTCGTAGACGTACTGGCCGGAGTTTTCGTCATCGACCCGGGGGTCTTCACTCGTCAGGCTTCCGGACACGCCGTCGCCGAGCCGCAGCGGCGTCGGGTCCTGGGCCAGGGCCGAGCCGGCCGAGGCGAACAGCGCCAGCGCGCTGACAGTGGCGATGAAGGTCGAGCGGCGCATGGTTTCCCCCGTGATGCCCGACAACATAGACGCCGATCCGTGACGGCTGTAAATCGCTCGCGACCCTTCGGATTCTGACGAAACGGGAGCCCCTCCGTGGCCCATGACGACGCGCGCGCCCGACTGATCGACGGCAAGGCCTTCGCGGCGGGACTGGTGGAGCGGGTCGCGGCGGCGGCGGCGCGGCTGGAAGCCGATCACAGCGTCAAGCCGGGGCTGGCGGTCGTCATCGTCGGCGAGGATCCGGCCAGCCAGATCTATGTCCGCAACAAGGGCGAAACGACCGCGCGGGCGGGGATGCGGTCGGATACGCACCGGCTGGCCGAAACGACCTCTCAGGCGGAATTGCTGGCGTTGATCGCGCAGCTGAACGCCGACGCGGGCATTCACGGCATCCTGGTTCAGCTGCCCCTGCCGAGCCACATCGATTCGGCCGCTGTGCTGGGCGCGATCGATCCGGACAAGGATGTGGACGGGTTCCACGTGGTCAACGCCGGGCGTTTGGCGGTCGGGCTTCCGGGACTGGTTCCCTGCACGCCGCTTGGGTCGGTGATGCTGCTGAAGGATGCGCTCGGAGATCTGTCGGGGCTGAACGCGGTCATCGTCGGGCGGTCCAACATCGTCGGCAAGCCGATGGCGCAGCTGCTGCTGGCCGAGAACTGCACCGTCACCGTGGCCCATTCGAGGAGCCGCGACCTGCCGGCGCTGTGCCGCGCCGCCGACATTCTGGTGGCCGCCGTCGGGCGGCCGGAGATGATCCGGGGCGACTGGATCAAGCCGGGGGCGACCGTGATCGACGTCGGCATCAACCGCGTGCCGTCGGCCAATCCGGTCAAGGCGGCGGAGGGCAAGACCCGCGTCGTCGGCGACGTCGCCTTCGCCGAGGCCGCCGAGGTCGCCGGCGCCATCACGCCGGTGCCGGGCGGCGTTGGGCCCATGACCATCGCCTGCCTGCTCGCCAACACCTATACGGCCGCCTGCCGCGCGGCGGGGGTGGAGCCGGAACCGCTCGACGCAAGCGGCGCTTGAAGACCCGTCATCTTGCGCTGATAGTTCGGCGCAGCGTCCGGCTGGGACGGCTCAAGGGGGTTCTCATGGCTCGCGGTCCGCATCGTCTCGTCGTCACGCTCGGCGTCGTCGCCCTGGCGCAGGGCGTCGCCGCCTGCGGCTACAACACCATCCCGGAAAAACAGGAGCGGGCCGAGGCCGCCTGGGCCGATGTCCAGAGCCAGTACCAGCGCCGCGCCGACCTGATTCCCAACCTGGTGGCCACGGTGCAGGCCGCGGGGATCCAGGAGCGCACGACGCTGACCGAGGTGATCGAGGCGCGGAACGCCGCCGTGGCCACGCCTTTGACCGCCGACCAGTTGAGCGATCCGGCGGCCGTCCAGGCCTTCGTGAACGCCCAGGGCCGCGTGACCGCCGGGGTGCGGTCGCTGGGCGTGCTGGTCGAGGCCTATCCGCAGCTGCAGGCCAACCAGAACTTCCTGAACCTGCAGTCCCAGCTGGAAGGCACGGAGAACCGCATCACCATCGCGCGGCGCGATTACAACGAGGCCGTGCGGGACTACAACACCAGCCTGCGCACCTTCCCGACGGTGATTTGGGCCAACACGGCCTTCTCGGGCGAGGAGCCGATGCAGCTGTTCAACGCGACCGACGAAGCCCAGTCCGCACCGCGCGTGGAGTTCAACCTGAACGGCGCGCCTACCTCGGCCGGAAACACCGCACCCGGCGGCGGCGCGGCCCCCGTCGCGCCCGGATCGACGCCGCCCGCGCAGTGAGCACTGCCCTTCTCACCAGAATGACCAGGGCCGTTCTGGTCATCTTCCTGTTCGGTTTGGCGTCGAGCCTCGCGGGTGGTCGAAGCGCCGTCGCCCAGCCCGCCTTCCCGTCCCTGAGCGGCCGGGTGGTCGATCAGGCCCGCCTGCTGTCCGACGCCAAGGAAGCCGAGATCACGGCCAAGCTGGAAGCGCTGGAGGCCGACACCAGCGACCAGCTGGTCGTCGTCACCGTCGACAGCCTGCAGGACCTCGAGATCGAGGACTACGGTTATCAGCTGGGCCGCGCCTGGGGCATCGGTCAGGAAGGCCAGGACAACGGCGTCCTGCTGATCGTCGCGCCCAATGAGCGCAAGGTGAGGATCGAGGTCGGGTACGGGCTGGAGCCCATCCTGACGGACGCTTTTTCCAACGAGGTCATCCAGCGCGAAATCCTGCCGGCCTTCCGTGTCGGGGGCTTCGAGCGGGGCATCACAGCCGGCGTGGACGCCATTGATGCCCAGCTGAGGCTTGATCCTGCGGAGGCCCAGGCGCGCGCAGCGGCCGCGGAGCCGACGGAGGCAGAGCTTCCGGCTTTTCCTGCGATCATCATCGCCCTCATCTTCCTGTTTCTGTTCGTGAACATCCTGCGCGCCGTCGGCGGGAGCGGACGACGGCGGCGGCGCCGTAAGGGGCTCGATCCCGTCCTCGTCTGGACGGCGGCGGAGGTTCTGGGCAGCGCCAGCCGGAGCCGGTCCGGTGGAGGATCCGGCTGGAGCGGTGGCGGCTTCGGCGGCTTCTCGGGCGGCGGCGGGAGTTTCGGCGGCGGGGGAGCCTCAGGCGGATGGTGAAGCGCATCTCGGAAGCCGACCACGCCCGCATCGGCGCCGCCATCCGCGCCGCCGAGTCCCGGACCTCGGGCGAGATCTTCTGCGTCCTGGCGCGGGAGGTCTCGACCTATCGCGACGTGAGCCTGCTGTGGGCGGCTGGAGCGGCCTTCGTCCTGCCCTTAGGCCTGATTCCGTTCGGCTTCGACGCCTCGTGGATTCCCGGAATCTCGGCGGGCTGGGACGCGGCGCATCTGGCTGGGCGCGGCACCGAGACCAGCCAGTCGCTGGCGGCCTATGCCCTGGTCCAGGCGGCGGTGTTCGTCTTCGTCTATGCGCTTCTGCGGTTGCCGGGCCTGCGGCGGCTGGCCACGCCTCGCGCCATCCGGCGGGCGCGGGTGAGGAAGGCGGCGCTGCATCAGTTTCTGGCCCACGGCCTGCACGTGACCGAGGAGCGCACGGGGGTGCTGATCTTCGCGGCGCTGGGAGACCATCAGGTCGAGGTCATCGCCGACAGCGGCATCCATTCGCGCGTCGACCAGTCGGTTTGGGCCGAGGCGGTGGAGGCCCTCACGGACGGGCTGCGGGCCGATCGGCCGGCGGACGGCTTCGAGGCGGCGATCGGCCTGGTGGGCGGCGTGCTGGCGGAGCATTTCCCGCCGCGTCCGCGCAATCCGAACGAGATCGCCGACCGGCTGGTGGAAATCTGAAGCCTCGCGGGTCGCCAAGCGGCGGCAAATGCCTTAGCCCGTCCGGCCGTGCGCCTCCTCACCTACAATGTGCATCGCTGCGTCGGCGTGGATCGGCGGCTGGACGTCGAGCGGATCGCGGCCGTCATCGCCGAACATGAGCCAGACATCGTCTGCCTGCAGGAGCTCGACGTCGGTCGGGCCCGGACCGGAGGGGTGGATCAGGCCCGGGCGATCGCCGACCGCCTGTCGATGGCGGTGCGGTTCCACGCCGCCATGCGGATCGAGGCGGAAGAGTATGGCGACGCCATTCTGACCCGCTGGCCGGAGCGGCTGATCCGGGTCGGGGCGCTGCCGACCGTCCAGGGCATTCCGGGGCTGGAGCCGCGCGGAGCCCTGTGGGTCAAGGTGGAGATCGAGGGCGTCGAACTGAACGTCATCAACACCCACCTGGGCCTGGTTCCTCGCGAACAGAGGCTTCAGGCGGCGGCGCTGGTCGGCAAGGACTGGGTGGGCCATCCGGAGTGCGTGGGGCCGACGCTGCTGGCGGGCGATTTCAACGCGACGTCGATCACGCGGCCGTATCAGACCATCGCGCGCAGACTGGCCGACTGTCAGCGGCAGCTGGGGCTGAGGCCGTCGGTGAAGACCTTCCCGTCGGGCTTTCCGGCCATCCGGATCGACCATGTGTTTGTCACGCCGGACGTGCGGATCACGGGCGTGAAGGCCCCCTTCTCGCCCCTGTCGCGGATGGCCTCGGACCACCTGCCGCTGGTGGTCGACTTCGAAGTTCAGACCGGAAGCTGAGGCCGCTGGGAGCGGTTTCTCCGCTTCCACGGACGCCAGGCGTCGGCGGGCGAGACGGGGTCGCCGATCTGGAACTCGGCGATGGTGCGCTGGATCAGCGATGGCGGCGTGGCGCCGAGGGGCGTCAGGCGGCCCGTGTCGAACCGGCGCATGGCCTTGCCGGTCGAGCCCAGCACGGCCTCGGCGGCGGCGAATTCGTCTCCGGTCACGCCGATGAAGTGGGCGATGGTTCGGTGGCGGAAGCGACGAAGGGCGTCCCAGCCGGTCGCGTCCTTCGGCGCGACGGCGACGTCGCACTCGGTGTCCATGCCCAGCGACCGGTTGTTCAGGTTGGTCGAGCCGATGCGCAGGATGCGGTCGTCGACGATCGTCACCTTGGCGTGGACGATGATGCGCTCCCCGCCCGCCGTGTTCGGGCTGAAGGCGAAGAAGCGGTCGTGGCGGTCGGCGCTCTCGAGCCGGAACAGGACCTCGGCGCGGGCCGTGTCCATGGTCATGCTGTCGAACCAGCTGGGGCTGCGGCCAGTCGAGACCAGCACCACCTCCGGCCCATTCGGCTCGGCCAGACGCTCGGCCAGGGCGGCGGCGATGACGGGCGAGGTGAAGTACTGGTTCTCCATGTAGATCAGGCGCCTGGCCTGACGGATCGCCTCGACGTGCATCCGTTCGTTCTCCCGCACCTCGGAGCGGCCGCCGTGGGCGGGCTCGGTGCGGGCGATGGCGACGGGAACGTCGCGGAGGTCGGGCGCCACGCCGTCGGGCCAGGGGTCGAAGCCGTCCGGGTCGGGCAGGGTCCGCTCCCAAGTGGCCTTGAACCAGCGTTCGCGGGCCAGATCGCCGAGCGCGCGGGCGGCCGGGCCGTCCATGACGCACATGGTCTCGTGCCGGGGCGGAGAGATCGCGCCCGACGGTTGGGCGCGGCGCAGGTCGTCGTCGCGGTGGGCCTCCGAATCCCAGCGGTCGGTCGAGATGTCCCCTCCCCCGCAAAAGGCCACGGCGTCGTCGATGACCACGACCTTCTGGTGGTGACAGGCGCCGAGCGGTCCGGGCTGGTCCAGCCGGAACTCGACCATGCGCTTCCTGAACCAGCCTTGCGCGCGGTGGGGGTAGAAGCCCTGCGACGCGGCGATCAGCAGCGGCGATTTCCAGATCAGCAGGCGCACATCCAGCTCGGGCCGCGTCTTGACCATCATGCGCAGCTGGTGGCCGATCTCGGCCTGACGGTCGCCGGGGCGGGTCTCCGGATCCAGGCGCGTGCGCGGGTCGAACTGCCAGCCTAGGATGACGACGGACCGCTGGGCCTTGGACAAGGCGGAGGCCAAGGCGTCGAAGTAGGCCTCGTTCTCCATCAGGACGGCGAAGCGGCTGGCCCGGACCACCCGCCAGCAGGTGTCGCCGGGCGTCAGCACGCTCGCGGCGTCGAGGGCCGGTGCGTGATCGGCCTCCTGCTGCATCCTGTGGCGTCCCCCTGGTCCTGAGCGGAGATGCCCCGGTCGCGTGAAGACGCGCGGGAAGCTTATCCGTTCCACGCGCTCCCGGTCCGGTCAACGCCGCGCGACCACCCTGCATTGTCCGGTTCGCCGAAATCGGGTATCAGGGCGGCCGTCGTGGGGGAGATGAACACGTGCAGGCGCTGATCGAACTGCTTGCCGGCTTCATCGTCATGCTGGCCACAGCCGCCCTGGCGCAGTTCGGGGTATCGCTGGACCGACCCTCGGAGCCCCAGCCGGAAGTCCGCCGCGTGGTCGACTGCACGCCTTCGACCTCGGTCGCCGCGCCGGCCGACGCGCCCCGCGACTGCTGATTCCTCCCGCCTGAATCGCACCCGAAGCCTTCCGGGACAGGGGCTTAGTCGCTAGGGTCCGGCCCTCGCACACGACTGGCGTCAGCCCACCCGAGAAACCGCGTCCCATGAAGTCCCGTCACCGGCCGCCCCTGACCCTGACCGACCCCGCGCCTGAGGCCGACGCTTCGCCGGAGCGGGCGGACGCCGGGGCGGAGCCGTCGATGGACGCGCCCGGCGAGGAACGACCGGTCGAGGTTCCGGCGATGGACGGGCTGCGGCCCATGTCCGAGCGCCGCCGCCGCCGTCTGCTCGAGCAGCAGCGACTGGAGCAGGAGGCGGCCTTCGCGGCCCCGCCGGCGCCGGATCCTGAGCCGGCCGCTGCGCCGAGCGCGGTCGTCACGGCCGCGGAACCGGAGCCCGAGCGTCAGCCGATCGCCTTCGCAACCAGCGCCGACGCTCCGCCCGCGACACGAGAAGCCGCTCCCCCGCCCGCGCCGTTCACGGTGAAGTCCAGCGTGGCGCCGCCCTCCTCGGGCCGGACCTATCTGATCGCCGGGGTCGCCGCGGCGCTGTGGATCGGGGGCGTGGCCGCGTGGGCCGCCTATGAAGTGGGCGCCGGCGACGTCACGCTCGATCCGCTGCGTCTGGCGCTGTACGCCCTGATCGCGCTCGCCCCGGCCGGGCTGGCCGTCATGCTGGCCCATGCGGTGCGGCAGGGCGCGGGGCTGGCGGCCGAGACGCGGCGTGCGCGCGATCTGTCCGAGGCGCTGGTCGCCCCGACGGCGCTGGCGGCCCAGCAAACCGGCGAGGTGCTGGCGACGCTCAGGAACGACATCGACCAGGCGGCGCTGGCCGCCGAACGGGCCCGCAACGACATGGCCCTGCTGCGCGAGGCTCTGGCGGCCGAAACGCAGCGTCTGAACGACGCCGCCGAAGTGGCGGGGCGAACGGCGCGCCGCCTGACCGAGCAGCTGGGCAAGGAACGCGAGGAGATGGCCACGCTGGGCGGCCGTCTGGATACGCAGGCGTCCGGTGTGCTGGACGCGGTCGAGAAGCAGTCGCGGCTGATCGTGGATGCTTCGGACCTGGCGCAGACCCAGCTGCGGGAGGCGGAAGCCGCCCTGGCCGCCCGCGCCGCAGACCTGGCCGCCGCGGCGACGGAGGCCCAGGACGCGGCGCGTCTGGCCGCCGACGACCTCGCGCGCCAGACGCTGAGGCTGGAGAACGCCGGCACCGGCGTGGCCGAGCAGATCCAGTCGGTCGAGGAAGGCCTGAGCCAACAGCGCGCGGCGCTGGTGACCGCCGCCTATGCCTTGAGGACCGATCAGGAGGACTTCTCCGCCCAGGTCGAGAGCCAGCGCGCCCAGCTGACCGAGCAGCTGTCGGCTGCCCGCGCGGCAGCGGCGGACTTGGGCGACACCTCGACGAAGGCGTCCGAGAGCGTGCGCGATCTGGTGGAGGCGGCGACGGACCAGTTCCGCGCCCTGGTCGACCTGTCCCAGCGCGAGGCTGACGGCTTCGACGCCGCCACCAAGCTGTCGCTCGACAAGTTCGAGGCCCTGGCCGCCGAGGCGCGCGACACCCTGATCGAAGAGACCCGCCGGGCCCTGGCCCTGCTGCAGGCCACGGCGGAGGAGAGCCGCCAGACCGCGACGGACGCGACGACGCAGGCGCAGATCCACGCCGACCGCCTGGGCGAGGCGCTGTTCGATGCGGCGAAGAAGGCCGACGAGGCGGCCGATGCTCGCGTCGAGGGCGCGCGCCGGATCGTGCTGGAAACGACCGATCTGGTGGACGAGGCCGGGCAGAAGGCGATCGAGAAGCTGGAGGCGACGCTGGGCCGCATGACCCAGGCCCTGGCCGAGGTCGACGCTGCCATCGGCGATCTGGACGAACGCGCCGCGCGCCTGCCCGAGGAGGCCCGCGCTCGCGCCGAGGCTGTCCGCGTCACGGTCGAGGATGGGCTGGCGGCGCTGGCGGCGGCGTCGCGCAAGGCGGCCGAGGACACGGAGGCCCTGGACGCCGGCTTCCAGGAACGGGTGCGGCGCAACTACGACATGCTGACCGAAGCCGTACGCCTGATGGGCGTGGTGTCGGGCGATCCCGCGCCGATCCGGCGGCGGGAAGCCGCGCCCGAGCCCGCGCCCGCGGCGGCGACGCCTCCTCCGTCGCCGCGTGAGCCGGAGCGACCCGCGCCCCCGCCCGAGCGCGGGTTCGGCCTGCGCGGCCGGTTGCGTCTGGCCCCGACGGTCGATGATCCCGGATCACGGGCTGCGCCGCCCGCCTCGGATCGGCTGGACTGGGCCGATCTTGTCGACGACGCCGGGCCGGAAGCGCCGCTGGAGCTGGATACGCCGGTGATGCCGGACGATGCCGGCGCTCTGGCGGACCGCATCACCGCCGCAATCCGGCGCATGGGGGTGGATCCCAACGCGCTTCTGCCCCGGTCCCGGGTGGAGGAGGCTGCAGAGGCCTTCGCCAGCCGCGATCCCGACCGGGCGCGCCAGATCGTGCGCCGGGTGGCTCCGGCCGCGGTCCGCAGCGTGTCCCGCCGGGTGATCAGCGATCCGGAGCTGCGCGCCGACGCGGAGCGGTTCGTTCGGGGTCAGGCCGCTCGACTGGCGCAGCAGGCGGCGGACGGCGCCTCCGCCGTCATGGCCGTTCTGGCCACGGACACGGGTCGGGCCTTCATGCTGCTGGACGCGGCCATCGGCGATCTCGCCTGACAGGTGATTCCGGAAGCGAACGACCTTTACAGGTCGGTTTCGACTTGACGGCCACGCTGGATTTCCGACACGGTCCGGCCGCTGTCATGAGCCTGTCATGTGCAGCCCGGGGGCCTCAGTCCGGCCCGCCGGTTGGCGTCAACGGCTTTCGCAAGGCTTCATGCTCGACACCGCCGCCGAGGAAAAGCCCGACCGCAGGCCCGCGATGCTGGTCTGCGTGTACGAGGACGCCGACCCGATCTGGCCGCTGGAGGCCGGAACGCCGAACGCCCGCATCGTCTCGGTAGGACCCGATGATCCCGCTGTTCTGGCAGGCGTGATCACCGGCGAACTGGACGACGAGGCGTGCCGGGCCGTGCTGCTGGTTGGCCGCACCAAGAAGGCCGACCGCTTCCGCATCCAGATGCGCGCCGAGAACCGCGCCCTGAGCGGGGGCAAGAAGCTGTCCCTGACGGGCCCGGCCGTGGCGCGGGCCACCGCCCCGGTGTCGGAGATGGTGCGCGCGCTAAGCGACGCGGGCTTCGCCGCCGATGCGACGTCGGAGAGTGAGGACGACGCGGGATCCTATCTGCTCTATCGGGTGCTGACGGCCCTGCCGGACAATGCGGACGCGGTGGCCGTGGGCCTGCTGCGGACGCCGGCCGGTCTGTCGCCCGAGGCGGCCCGCCGCGGCGTCGAGGCGGCGGCGGCGGCGATGGCGCGGCACCTGTCGCCCCTGCCCCGCGCGCGCCTCAGCTGATCCGCCCCCTGAGAGACCAGGCGGCGATGAGGCCGACCCCTGCCAGCGCCGCCATGGACAGATAACCGAGCGTCCCGAACGCGCCATAGAGCGGCCCGGCCGCCAGCGTCGCCAGGCCGATCAGGACGCCCGCCGCCATGACCGAGTTCAGCGTCTGGGCGGCCGTGTGCTGGCCGGGCGGAGCGAGCCGTTCGATGATCTCGACCCCCGCCAGATAGGTCGCGGCGAAGGTCAGGGCATGGAGGGCCTGAAGCGGCCAGAGCAGGACGAGCGGCGGGGCGAAGGCCAGGGCGGTCCAGCGCACGACCGCCGCCAGACCGCCGACCGTCAGGATCGTCAGGGCGCCGATGCGTCGACGTCGCCGCCACGGCTCGACCCACCACATGAAGCCGATCTCGACGATCACGGAGAAGGCCCAGAGCAGGCCGGTCGCACGCTCGTCTATGCCCTGCGCCTTCCAGGCGATGGCCGAGAAGCCGTAGTAGAAGGCGTGGGTGGCCTGGATCGCGCCGATGGCGAGGAGCGCGGTCATGAACAGGCGATCCTTCAGCAGACGGCCGACGCCGGCGAAGCGGTCGCGCGCCCGGCCCCGCTCGGCCACGCCTTCCGTGGGGAGCAGGGTTGCGGCCGTAAGCGCAAGCAGGCCCGAGGCGACCGCGACGCCGACAATGACGCCATCCACCGTGGCGCCGCTGAGGACCGCGCCCATCAGGACGTTGGCGATGACAAAGGCGGCCGACCCGCAGCCCCTCGGCCAGGCGAAGGCGAAGCCGGTGCGGCGCGCGGCCTGGAGGCTGAGCACATCGGTCAGGGGGATCAGCGCCGCCATCGCGGTCGCCGCCACGAACCACGCCGAGCCCTGGATCCAGAGCCCCTGCCCCATCCCGGCGACGACATAGGCCGCGCAGGCGACGGCGCCGAGCAAAGCGATGGGCGTGCGTCTGCGGCAAAAGCCGTCCGCCCAGACGGCGATCACCGGGCCCGTGACGAGGCGGGCCAGCATAGGCGCGGCGAGCAGCCCGCCGATCTGGGCGGCCGTGAAGCCCTGGGCCGACAGCCACAGGCCGGCGAACGGCAGGCTGACGCCGTTGGCGGCGAACAAGAGGACATATTGCAACGCCAGTCGGCTCGCGGGGCTCATGGGGCGATGCGATAGCAGACGCCGGAGATTCCGTGAGCTACGGTCGCCTAATGAGTTGGAATCGCTCGCTCGCAGGCTTCGCCGCGTTGAACGGCGCCATGGCTGTCGCCGTGGGCGCCTTCGCCGCGCATGGCGCCGGGCCGCAGGTGAAGACGCTGCTGACCACCGGCGCCGGTTACCAGCTGTCGCACGCCCTGCTGGGCCTGGCCTGCGCCCTGTGGCCAGCCGCGCCGCGACTGGCGCATCTCGGCGGCTGGCTGGCGTCCGCCGGCGGGCTGATCTTCTGCCTGGCGCTGTCGCTCATCGGCCTGGCGTCGTTGCCGGCGCTGGGGGCTGTGGCCCCGATCGGCGGGGTCCTGATGATCGCGGGCTGGCTGGTCATCGCCTTCGCGGCGTTCCGGTCACCTTCCGTCAACGCCTGATCTTGTAGCTGCAACTCCTCGAAACTGTATGGCCTTTCCCGTGACCGAGACGCCCCGCCGAGAGCTCTATCCCGAGCTCGAACCCTTCGCGTCCGGCTGGATGCAGACCGACAGCGTCCACGAGGTCTACTTCGAGGAGTGCGGCAATCCGCAGGGCCAGCCGGTGCTGGTGCTGCACGGCGGGCCGGGCGGCGCGGTCAATCCGGCCATGCGGCGCTATTTCGATCCGGCGATCTATCGCATCATCCTGTTCGACCAGAGGGGATGCGGGAAGTCCCGGCCGAACGCCTCGCTGGAAGACAACACCACCTGGACCCTGATCGAGGACATCGAGCGGCTGCGCGAACGCTGCGGCATCGACCGATGGACGGTGTTTGGCGGATCGTGGGGATCGACGCTGTCGCTGGCCTACGCCATCACCCATCCGGAGCGGGTCAAGGCGCTGATCCTGCGCGGCATCTTCCTGCTGACCAAGAAGGAGCTGCACTGGTTCTATCAGGACGGAGCCTCGATGATCTTCCCGGACGCCTGGGAACGCTTCATCGCCCCCATTCCGGAGGATGAGCGGCACGACCTGATGGGGGCCTACTACAAGCGGCTGATCGGCGACGACGTGGCCGAGCGCGAGCGCTGCGCCGTCGCTTGGTCCAGCTGGGAAGGCGAGACGGTCAGCGTCGAGGGCCCCGCCGCGCGTCCGGACAAGTTCGCCGAGCCGGAGTTCGCCCTGGCGTTTGCGCGGATCGAGAACTGGTACTTCACCAACGGCGGCTTCTTCCCGGAGGAAGGCTGGCTGCTGAAGAACATCGGCCGGATTCGCCACATCCCGACCTGGATCGCCCAGGGACGGTTCGACGTCGTCACGCCGATCGCGAGCGCCTGGGCGCTGCACCGGGCGATGCCGGAGGCGAAGCTGGACATCGTCGGCGATGCGGGCCACGCCTCTTCGGAACCGGGCATCGTCGACAGCCTGGTGCGCGGCACGGACTGGGCCGCGACGCTCTAGGGCGGCTCAGACCAGGCCGTAGCCCTTGGGCAGTTCGGCGTAGCGGTGGACGCGGGTCGACAAGACCAAGCCGAAGCCGATCATGATCGTCATCATCGACGAGCCGCCGTACGACAGCAGCGGCATGGGCACGCCCACGACCGGCGCCAGACCCATGACCATGGCCCCGTTGATCAGCACGAAGATGGCAAAGAAGGCCGTCATCCCAGCCGCCGAGATGCGCGCGAAATGGCTGTGCGCCAGGGACGCGATGCGGAGCGCGATCAGGATGATGCCGACATAGCAGGCCAGCAGGGTGAAGGAGCCGAGGAAGCCGAACTCCTCGGCCACCGTCGAGAAGATGAAGTCGGTCTCGCGTTCGGGCAGGAACTCCAGCTGGCTCTGGCTGCCCAGGCCGTAGCCCCGGCCGAGCAGGCCGCCGGAGCCCAGGGCGATCTTGGACTGGATGATGTTGTAGCCGGTGCCCGAGGGATCCTTGGTCGGATCCAGGAAGGTCAGGACGCGGTTCCGCTGATAGTCGTGCATGCCGAACATGACGAACAGGGGCGTGAAGACCGCGCCCGCCGCCGCGCCCGCGGCGATCACCTTCCAGCTGAGCCCCGCCACGAACATGACGGCGGCGCCGGTCAGGCCGATGACCATGGCCGAGCCCAGGTCGGGCTGCTTGGCGATGAACAGGAAGGGCACGCCGATCATTCCGACCGGGAAGATCAGCTTCCAGGACCAGCGCGCCTCCTGGGCGGTGTGGTCGTGGTACCAGCGCGCCAGCGCCAGAACGAGGCCCAGCTTGACGAACTCGGCCGGCTGGATGCGGATGAAGCCCAGGTTCAGCCAGTTCTTGGCCCCGGCCCCCGCCGGCTCATAGCCCAGAGGCGTGAACTCGATCATCAGGACCAGCAGCAGCAGGAAGGCGTAAAGGGGATAGGCCGCGCGGAAGAACCATTTGGGGTGGATCATGGCCAGGCCGATCATGACGACCAGCATGGCCGTGAACCGCAGCAGATGATCGATGGCCCAGGGCTGCCACTGGCCGCCCGCGATGGAATACAGCATCGCCGTACCCACCAGGGCGACGGTCGAAAGGAGCGCGATCAGGCGCCAGTCCAGCTCCGATATCTTGGTCGAGAGGCGGTCGCGCTCGCCTGGACGGGTCAGGGCCGAGGCGGTCATTGCGGGGCCTCCGGCAAGTAGGGGCGCGGGCCGGTCGGTTCGGCAGCCGGGGCGGCGGCCTGCGTCGGCTCGACGTTCTGGACCAGACTGTCGGACTCGTGGGCCCCGGGGTCCTCGGGCGTCTCGGCGAAGCCTTCGCGTTCGACGCGCTGACGAATCTCGTCGTCCTTGAGCAGCACCACCTTCATGATCTCGCGGGCGCGGGGCGCGCCGGCGGTGCCGCCGCCCATGCCGCCGTGCTGGACGATGACCGAGACGGCGTAGCGCGGATTGTCGATGGGGGCGTAGGCGATGAAGAGGTTGTGGTCCTTCTGACTCCACGGCCGACCCGCGCCCTTGCGGGAGCCCGAACCGTAGTTGCGCGACTGGGCCGTGCCGGTCTTGCCCGCCATGCGCACCGCGCCGAGGCCCAGCTGGCTGTTCCTGAAGCCCGTGCCGCCGACGTCGGTCACCATCTCCATGCCCTCGCGCAGGACCTGCAGATGGGCCGGGTCATAGGGCAGGTCGGCGAAGGCGCGGTCGCGCCCCTGCTCCACCCCGTCGATGCTCTTGATGAGGCGGGGTGTCACGGCCTTGCGCCCGTTCGCGAGGCGCGCGGTGTAGGTCGCCAGTTGCAGGGCGTTGGCGGTCAGGGCCCCCTGCCCGATCGAATAGCTGGGCGTCTCGCCCGGATACCACATGGGGTCGCCGCGCACGGGATTGCGGCGGCGCCAGTCGCGGTCCGGCACCAGGCCCTCGCGCTGGCCGTCGATGCCGATGTCGAACTCCTGGCCGAAGCCCATCTCGCGCGCGGCCTCGGCGATGGCGTCGGGGCCCATCTCGACGCCCAGCGTCATGAAGTAGACGTTGCAGGAGTTCTTGATCGCCTCGCGCATGTTCTGCGAGCCGTGGGTGGCGTGGCAGGCGAAGCGCCGGCCGAGGTAGTAGCCGCCGGTGCAGACGATGCGGCGTTCCGGATCCGCGCCGCGCTTCAGGGCCGCCAAGCCGGTGATGGGCTTGAAGGTCGAGCCCGGCGCGAAGGTGCCGTAGATCGCCTTGTCCAGCAGCGGCCGCCGCTCATAGTCCGCCAGCGGACGGTACATCGAGCTGGGGATGCCGTTGACGAACAGATTTGGATCGAACGACGGCGCCGAGACCATGCACAGGATGTCACCGGTGCGGACGTCCATCACGACGGCGCCGCCAGCCTCCTCGCCGAAGACCTCCAGCGCCCGGTTCTGGACGTCGGCGTCCAGGGTCAGGACGACTTCCTTGCCGGGGACCGCCGGGCGGGAGCCGCCGACGTCCTCGGCCACCACGCGGCCGCGCGCGTCAACCTCCACCCGATTGCCGCCCTCGACGCCGCGAAGGTCGGCGTCGAGCGCCTTTTCGACACCGGTCCGGCCGATGCGGAAGCCGGGATTGTAGAGAAGCTGCGGGACCTCCTCGTTGCGGTCCTTGTAAGCCTGGACGTCGCGGTCCGACGGCTTGGCGACGTAGCCGACGACGTGGGCGAACGACCCGCCGAACGGGTAGTAGCGGGCGTCGTTCATGTCGGCCATGACGCCCGGCAGCTCATTGGCGTAGAGGTTGACGCGGGCGAACTCCTCCCAGGTCAGGTCGGTCTTGACCGGAACCGGGGCGAAGCGGGGCGCGGCGTTGACGTCTCGGATGATCGAGCGGCGACGGTCGACCGTATCCGGCAGGAGCCGTCCCAGGAGATCGAGCGTCTGGTCCAGATCCTTGGTCTCGTCGCGGACGACCAGGACGCGGAAGCTGGGCCGGTTGCCGGCGATGACCACGCCGTTGCGGTCCAGGATGCGCCCGCGCGGCGGCGGGATCATGCGGAAGTTGAACTGGTTCTGGCTGGCGAGGGTCGCGTACTCCTGGGCCTGAACGACCTGTAGCTGAGCCAACCGCACCGTGAGCGCCGTCACGCCGATGGCGGTCAGGCCGCCCACCACGAAGGTGCGCCGCAGGAACGAGCCTTGCCGCTCGTTGACGTCGGAGAAGAAGATGGACGGCTCGCTGCTCATCCTGCTTCGCTCCCTGCGGGAGCTTCGCAGGACTTCGTCCTCGTACTGCGAGGGTTACAGGGAAGGGCCTGCCCTTCGAAGCCTTGGCGAAGAAGGGTCATCGGAAGCGCACATCACCATCGTCGAACCGCTGGACCATCCAGTCGGCTACGGGAAACAGAAGAAGCGTCGGCAGGACCTGCAAGAGCAGGGCCAGCAGACTGGGCGGGCGGCCCGCGTCAAAACTGACGACCAGATAGGCCAGGAAGAAGGCGAGCGCGTTGCAGATCGCATACCAGACGAAGAGCACCTGGGTTTCCTGACCGGCGAGCAGGTTCCGCGAGACCAGGACCACGGCGTAGACCGCCAGCAGGGCCAGCGGCCACATGCCGAGCGTCCCGCCCCAGAAGATGTCGAGGAACAGTCCGAGCGCGAACAGCACGGCCGGCGCCAGCATGGATGGGCGGATCAGCGGCCAGGCGAAGGCCAAGACCATCGGCAGGACGGGCTCAGGCAAGGTCAGGCCGAACAGCTCCACCGGCGTGGCCAGGGCGATGGTCAGGGCGATGGCGATCAGGGCCGGCCGGAACACCAGCTCGAAGGAGCCGACGACCCGAACCGCGACGGGGCGCCTCACTCCGCCGCCTCCGACGGAGCGGGAGCCGCAGGGGCCGGAGCCTCGGCCTGGCGGGCGCGACGAGCGGCCGAGTCGCCGATGGCCGCGGTTTGGGCGGCGTCAGGGGCCGGAGCTGTCGCCAGCCCAGCCAGCGGCGGGGCGTTCAGGGCCTCGGGATCGACCAGTTGGCCGAAGTCCTCGAACAGCATGATGCGGACGTAGTCGATGGCGCCCCGGTCGCTGAACAGCTTGACCCGCCAGGTGCCGTCGATGCCGCGCGCCGCCACGCCGATCGGGACGCCGCGCGGAACGCCGCCGCCGTCGCCGGAGGTCAGGACGCGGTCCCCCGCCTGAACCGAGCCCACCCCGCGCACGAACTCCAGCCGGGGATTGCCCGAGCCGTCGCCGGTCAGGATGGCGCGGGCATCGGTGCGGTCGACCAGCACCGGCACGCGGCTGGCGACGTCGGTGACGAGAAGCATCCGGCTGACGCCGCCCGTTGTGCCCACGATGCGGCCGACCAGGCCGTGTTCATTGATGACGGGGTTGCCGATACGCACGCCCTTGCTCGATCCCGCGTCCAGAAGGCGGGCGTTGGCGAAGGGTCCACGCGATTCCGAAACGGACCGGGCCGTGGCCATCGCCACCGGCGGCTCGGTTCGCAGGCCGAGCATGGCCTCATAGCGGGCGTTGACGTTCTTCAGGGCGATGGCCTGGTCGCGCCACGGCTGGAGCTCGGCGACCTGCCGGCGCAGACGACGGTTCTCGGCGACGGCGTTGAAGTATCCGCCGACATAGTCGGACGCGCTGCCCGCCCAACGCACAGGCGCGGCCAGAACCCCGCCGATGGGGGCCAGGACCGTGTCCACCCCCGCACGGACCGGGCCATAGCCGTGGGCCCCGCTGTCATTGCGCCGATCGCCGACGATCATCATCACCGATGCGATCAAGGCGACCACCACCGCGACCGCGGCGGTCCACGCCAGCGGCACCTTGAGCTGATCGAACGGTCCGTCGCGGAACGCCACGGCCTTGCCTTCCAAAAGAGGTCAGAATCGGCGGGACGCCCCCCGCCGCTGTGGCCAGCCTATCGCAAAAAGCGCGCCGGATTGGAACCGGCGAAATCGCTGCAATCACGGGGATTTGCAGCGACGCTTGCGTCTCCGATCAGAGCGCGGAGTCGAGCACGCCCTTCATCCAGCGCGGATGCTCCAGAACGCGACCGCAACCGATGGCGACGCACGACAACGGATCGTCGGCGACCGAGACCGGCAGGCCGGTGTGATCGCGGATTTCGGCGTCCAGGCCGCGCAGCAGGGCGCCGCCGCCGGTCAGCATGATGCCCTTGTCGGCGATGTCGGCCGCCAGCTCCGGCGGCGTGGCTTCCAGGGCCACCTTCACGGCGTCGATGATCTGGCTGACCGGCTCGGCCAGGGCTTCGGCGGCCTGGCGTTCGGAGATGCGGACTTCGCGCGGCACGCCCTGCATCAGGTCGCGGCCCTTGACCTCGATCGACAGGCCCTCGCCGTCGGCCGGAATGCGGGCGGTGCCGATGTCCTTCTTGATGCGCTCGGCGGTCGTCTCGCCGATCAGGAGGTTATGGTTGCGGCGCATGTAGCTGATGATGCTGTCGTCCATCTTGTCGCCGCCGACGCGGACCGAGCGCGAATAGACGATGCCCGACAGCGACAGCACGGCCACCTCGGTCGTGCCGCCGCCGATGTCGACGACCATGGAGCCGGTCGGCTCGTGGATCGGCAGGCCGGCCCCGATCGCGGCGGCCATCGGCTCGTCGATCAGGCCCACGCGACGCGCCGAGGCGTTCAGGCAGCTGTCGTTGATGGCGCGACGCTCCACCGCCGTGGCGCCCGAGGGCACGCAGACGATGATCTTGGGGTTCACGAAGCCCTTGCGGTTATGAACCTTGCGGATGAAGTGCTTGATCATCTCCTCGGCGACTTCGAAGTCGGCGATGACCCCGTCGCGCATGGGGCGGATGGCCTCCATGTGGCCCGGCGTGCGGCCCAGCATCTGCTTGGCCTCGATGCCCACGGCGTGGACGATCTTCCGCCCACCGACGTTTCTCAGCGCCACCACGGACGGCTCGTTCAGGACGATGCCCTTGCCCTTCATGTAGATCAGGGTGTTGGCGGTGCCCAGGTCCATCGCGATGTCGTTGGAGATCGCGCCGAAGAGGGAAAAGCTCATGGGGGTCGGTTACCGTTCGGGTTGGGGCCGTTGAGGGCGATGCGAATCCAGCCCGTTTCGGCGACGCCCCTGACCGGTGCGCATCCCCATACGCAGTCAGTCTCCTGATCGTCCTCGCCTGACGGACTGAGCGCCCTTTGCCCGCTGCGACAGGCGATGACAAGCCCTGATGCCGCATAGCGCCGCTCGGGCGATCACGAGCCGGTTACGGCCGCGCTTGGCCTGCGCGTCAGGCGGCGCGGCCGAAGTCTCCGCCCGCCTGCATGACCCGATCCACGAGGGGATAGAGCTCGACGTTTTCCCGCTCGACCCGCAACGCGAGGGCTCCGATCACGCCGTCGGTGGCGGCCCGGAAACGGCGGGGATCGGCGAGGATCGCCTCGGCGCTCCAGAGGTCGCGATAGGCGTTCCACGCTCCGTGAATGCCGCCCATGTCCTCGAAGCATGAAGCCGCGATCGCGCGGACCTCCGCCTCGTCCGCCTCCATCAGGAGCGGATACATCCACTGGTCCTCGGTGATGAGATGATCGACCAGCAGACGATCGAGGCCGAGTATGACGGTTCGCGCCTCCTCGGCGACGTCCCGGGTCATCCGGATCCGCGCGAGGCCGGCGAGCGCGCTGGCCTGACGGAGAATGCGGTCGTGTTCGTTCCGTAGCCTCTGGGTGGGCATGACGGGCTCCTGACCATGACAGGAGTATGACGACGTCGATAAGGCATAGCTAACAAGACAGTACGCTGAATTACTTATCGAAGGCGGCGATCAGGCGTCGCTCGCACTGCCTTCTCGCCGTCGCACGAGCTCCCGGACGCCGAGCATGACAGCCAGCCAGACCACCGCCACGGCCACCAGAATCAGCGAGGTCCAGACGCCGTCGCCGCTGACCGCCGACACCACCGCCCCGCCGAAGAAGGCCACCAGCGCGGTCTTGGGCAGGACGCCCAGGGCGCAGCCCGCAAGGAAGGCGGCGTAGGAGGCGCGGGTCGCCCCGAACGCCATGTTGACGACGATGAAGGGCGCGGAAGGGACGTTGCGGATCATGAAGCTGGCGTAGAAGGCGTTACGCCCCACGAACCGCTTCAGCCGCTCCAGCGTGCGGCTGTCTAGCCGGTCGATCAGGCGCGCGGTCGGGCCGCGACCCAGCCAGTAGGTCACGCCCGCAGACACCACCGTCGCCGCCCAGCTGTAGAAGAAACCCAGTGACGGTCCGAAGGCGACCACGCAGGCGGCGATCAGGATGAACTGCGGCGCGCCCACGAAGGCGGCGGCCACGAACAGGGCGATGGTGACGGCGAAGGCGTAAGGGCTGCCGCGATACCCCTGGAGCCAGGCCTCGAGGTTCTCCTCGGCGTCCAGGGCGAACTGGGTCTTTCCGAGCGCCAGCAGGCCGAGGGTGGCCCCCAGCAGGAGAGCGGCCGCCAGCGCGGTGCGCCACCGCCGGGCCTCCATGTTGAGGATGAAGTCGAGGATGCGCCTCATGCGCCGCGCTTAGCATCCGACGCGCCCGGTGCGCGACTCCGGCGCTCAAGCAGCGAGCCGCCGCGCGGCGAGCGATAGCGCCACCAGCCCGCGCCGTTTGATCCGCGTTTCGCAACTGCGTAAGGGTTTTCGACCTCCCCGGGGAATCGCCGATGTCCGACCTGCAGTCCTCCGCCCTCGCCCGCGTGGCGCCCTCAGCGACCCTGGCCGCCACCGCCAAGGCGCGCGAGCTGAAGCGTCAGGGTCGCAACGTCATCAGCCTGGGCGCCGGTGAGCCGGACTTCGACACGCCGGAAAACATCAAGGCCGCCGCCATCGCCGCCATCCAGCGTGGCGAGACAAAGTATACGGACGTGGACGGCCTGCCCGAGCTGAAGGCGGCCATCGTGGCCAAGTTCGCCCGTGAGAACGGCCTGACCTACACGACGGCCCAGATCCACGTCGCGCCGGGCGGCAAGCCGGTGATCTACAACGCCCTGGTGGCCACGCTGAACGCGGGCGATCAGGTCATCGTGCCGGCGCCCTATTGGGTCAGCTATCCGGACATGGTGCTGCTGGCGGGAGGCGATCCAGTCTTCGTCACCGGCGAGGAGGCGGACGGCTTCAAGCTGCGGCCGGAGGTGCTGGAGGGTGCGATCACGCCGCGCACCCGCTGGCTGATCCTGAACAGCCCGTCGAACCCCACGGGCGCGGCCTATACTGGGGCCGAACTGGAGGCGTTGGCCGAGGTGCTGCGGCGGCACCCGCAGGTCTGGATCCTGACAGACGACATGTATGAGCACCTGACCTACGGCGGGTTCGAGTATACGACCATCGCCCAGGTCGCGCCGGACCTTTACGAGCGGACGCTGACGGTGAACGGCGTGTCCAAGGCCTATGCCATGACCGGCTGGCGGATCGGCTATGCGGGCGGGCCCAAGCCGCTGATCGACCTGATGCGCAAGGTCGCCAGCCAGACGACGTCGAACCCGGCGTCGATCAGCCAGTGGGCAGCGGTCGAGGCGCTCAACGGGCCGCAGGACTTCATCGCCGAGCGCGGCGCGGCCTTCGAGCGGCGGCGCGACCTTGTGGTGTCGATGCTGAACCAGGCGAGCGGCATCCGCTGCCCCACGCCAGAGGGGGCCTTCTACGTCTACCCGTCCATTGAGGGGCTGATCGGCAAGACGGCGCCGGACGGAACGGTGATCGACAGCGACGAGGCGTTCTCGACCGCGCTGCTGGAGGCTGAAGGCGTGTCGGTGGTGCACGGGGCGGCGTTCGGGCTGAGCCCCTATTTCCGCATCAGCTATGCGACGTCCGAGGACGTGCTGGAGGACGCCTGCGCCCGCATCCAGCGGTTCGCGTCGTCGCTGCGCTAGCTGGCCCGGCTGACGGCGAAGTCGGCGAGGCTTTCCAGCGCCGTGCGCCAGTCGCCGCGCGGCAGGACCTTGAGCGCGGTCTTGGCGGCGTCGGCATAGTCGCCGGCGGCGTCCAGCGTGGCCGAGACCGCGCCGGTGCCCAGGATCAGCTCGCGGGCGCGGCGGAAGTCCTCGTCGGAGCGTTCGTTGCGGTTGATCGTGCGGTCCCAGAAGGCGTCCTCACGGCCGCGCGTGCGGGCCACCGCCAGCAGCAACGGCAGGGTGACCTTGCCCTCGCGGAAATCGTCGCCGGCGTTCTTGCCCAGAGCTTCGGACGAGCCGCCGTAGTCGAGCGCGTCGTCGGCCAGCTGGAAGGCCAGGCCCAGGTTCAGGCCGTAGGACCGCAGGGCATCGGTGGTCTTCTCGTCGGCGCCGACGCCGACCGCGCCGGCCTCGGCGGCGGCGGCGAACAGCTCGGCGGTCTTGGCCGAGATGATGCGGAGATAGGTTTCCTGATCCAGGTTCAGGTCGTGGGCGCGGGTCAGCTGCAGCACCTCGCCCTGGGCGATCACGCCGGACGCCTGGGCCAGAATCCCGAGCGCGCGGATGGCGCCGGTCTCGACCATCAGCTCGAAGGCGCGGGCGAACAGGAAGTCGCCGACGAGCACACTGGTCGCCGAACCCCAGATCAGGTGGGCGGCGACCTTGCCACGACGACGCTCGGAGCCGTCGACGACGTCGTCGTGCAGCAGGGTGGCGGTGTGGATGAACTCTACGGACGCTGCGAGCTTGAGCGCGTTGTCGATCGGATCGGCCCCGACGGCGCGCGCGGCGGCGATGGTCAGAAGCGGACGCAGCCGCTTGCCGCCCGCCGAGACGATATGTTCCGCCAGCAGAGGGATCACCGGCACCTGAGACTGCATCCGGTCCAGGATCAGGGCGTCGACCGCCGCCATGTCGGCCTTGGCCAGGCGGGCCAGGGTCTCGACGTCGCCTTTCGGGCGGATGGCGGTCAGAACGGCGGCGTCCAAGGAAACTCTCTTTCAGGCCTCGCGGCGCGAGGGGAGTCCGCGTCGCACGATCATCCGTCCTTGCGGGGCGGCGTCACGGCGGACAATGGTGACCCCGCCATGAAGGGTCAAGCCGCGTGACCGTCGCATCCCCCCCGCCCGAGGGCGAGGTCCGAGAGGACGAACCGACCGAGAACGCCCTGCTGGGCGGAAGGGTCCGGCTGCTGCAGCCCGCGCGCGGATATCGCGCCGGCATGGACGCGGCCTTGCTGGCGGCGGCGGTGGCGGCGAAGCCCGGCGAAACGGTGCTGGAGGCGGGCTGCGGGGCAGGCGCGGTGCTGACGCAGATCGCGGCGCGGCGGCCGGACGTGGCCCTGGTCGGGGTGGAGCGCGACACCGAGGCGGCGGGGCTGGCGCGGCGGAACGCGGATCTGAACGGGATCGGGGACCGGATGACGGTCGTCGAGGGCGACGTCGGCGCGGGGTTCAAGGCCCTGGGTCTGCCGCGCGCGAACTGGGCCGTGTCCAACCCGCCCTTTTTCGACGATGAAGGAGCGCTGCGAGCCCCCTCCCCGGCCAGGCGCGGGGCGTGGATCGCCGACGACGGACTGGCCGCCTGGGTCGGATTTCTGACGGACGGGGTGAAGGACGGCGGGAAGGTGGTGATCATCCACCGGGCGGATCGGCTGGCGGACCTGCTGGGGCTGCTGGGAGCGAAGTGCGGGTCGTTCGTCATCCGGCCGGTCCAGCCGTTCGCGGACGAGCCGGCGAAGCGGGTGCTGGTCCAGGCGGTGCGAGGCGGGCGGGCGCCGCTGAGGCTGCTGCCGGCGCTGGTGCTGCACGACCGGTCGGGGGCGAAGCATACGGCCGAGGCGGACGATATCCTGACGGGGGCTGCCGCATTGGACTCTTGAGGGACCGAGTCCAGCGAGTGCAAGTACTCACGTCAAAACTCAGGTCTTCTGTGCAAAGATCTGGTTTATTTGATTTATTTTCTTCCGCTCACCCCGGCGAAAGCCGGGACCCAGTTCTTTTACGAGGCAAGCTGGCCTGGACACGCTATGGGGCTTATCGCCGGCCGTTGGCGCGCCCAAAGGACTGGGTCCCGGCTTTCGCCGGGATGAGCGGAGAACAATGTAAGCCGATGTCCCTGCGCCCGCTCTTCGTCACCCAGGTCTATGAGGCCAGCCTGGCCGGGACGCCCGGCTTTCCCGCCTTCAACGCCGCCCTGGCCGAGGCCTGCCGCATGCTGGCGGTCGAGGATGCGGGCGGGCGGGCGTGGTGCCGGGCGCACGGCTATCGCGGCTATACCTCCTATGGGTCGCTGAACGACCTGCCCCAGCGCCTGCCGGAGTTCGCCGAACTGAAGCGGCGTCTGGACCGGCACGCGGTCGCCTATGCCAAGGCGCTGAACTTCGACCTGGGCCGCAAGCCCCGGTTGGACACCCTGTGGGTCAACATTTTGAAGCCCGGCGGATCGCACAGCGGCCACATCCACCCGCACGCCTTCCTCTCGGGCACGGTCTATGTCGAGGTGCCGGACGGGGCCTCGGCGCTGAAGCTGGAAGACCCGCGTCTGGCCATGATGATGGCCCGGCCCAGCGTGCGGCCGGACGCATCGGAAAGCGAGCAGCCATTCGTCTACCTGGCGCCGCGCGCCGGCACGGTCCTAATGTGGGAGAGCTGGTTGCGCCATGAGGTGCCGGCGAACGCGGCGAAGAGCGAGCGCATCTCCGTGAGCTTCAACTATGCCTAACGACGTAGACGATCGAGCCCAGTATCCCGGCGTGTGCCTGATCACAGGGGCGGCGTCCGGCATCGGCGCGGCGACCGCGAGACGGCTGGCGGACGACGGCGCCCGCGCGCTTGTGCTCGTCGATCGTGACGGCGATCGGCTGCATGATCTGGGCGACGCACTGCAGCGCCCCGGGCTGAAGCCGTTTCTGTGCGTCCAGGACGTGACGGACGAAGATGGCTGGGACGGCGTCGAGCAAGGTGTGCGGGACCGCTGGCATGGTCTTGATGCTGTCGTGGTCAACGCGGGCGTGTCGGACAGCGGGCCGATCGCGGAGCTGTCGTTCGAGGCCTGGCGACGGGTGACGTCGGTCAATCTCGATGGCGCCTTCCTGACGCTGCGGACCGCGATGAGGCTGTTGCGGGATGGCGGAGCAGCGGCGGTCGTGTCGTCCGCCTCTGGCGTGAAGGCCGAGGCGGGGGTCGCCGCCTATGCGGCGTCCAAGGCGGCCGTCATCCATCTGGCCAAGGTGGCGGCGAAGGAGGGCGCGCCGCGCGGTGTCCGGGTCAACGCGATCCTGCCCGGCGGGGTCGAGACGCCGATGTGGAGCGGAATGGACTTCTTCCGGGACATGGTCGCCGAGCTGGGGTCCGAGAAGGCCGCGTACGACGCCATCGCCGCCCACGGCACGCCGCTCGGCCGTTACGCCAAGCCCGAGGAGATCGCCGGCCAGATCGCTTTCCTGTTGTCGCCGGCGGCCCGCTCGATGACGGGCGCGGCGCTGGTCGTGGACGGCGGCTATACCCTGTAGGCTCAGCGTGTAACCTTCCCCCTCTCCTCGCCGTAACGGGCCGCACGTGACCGACCGCGAAGCCCAACTGAAAGCCCTGATGCTCCGCGGACTGGAGGGCGACGCCGCCGCCTGGCGGCTGTTGCTGTCCGACATGGGGGCGCATCTGCGTCCCTTTTTCCGGCGCCGCCTGTTCGACGGCGGGGCCGACGCGGAGGATCTGGTGCAGGAGACCCTGATCGCCATCCACGCCAAGCGGGCCACCTGGGACCGCAGCCAGCCCTTCACCGCCTGGGCCTTCGCCATCGCGCGCCACAAGCTGATCGACCACCTGCGCCGTCAGGGCCGACGCCCCAGCCATCCCATCGAGGAGGCCGGAGAGCTGTTCGCCGATCACACGGTTGAGGACGGCGCCACGCGCGCGGACCTGACCCGGGTGCTGGGCCACCTGCCGCCGCGCCAGCGCCGTCTGATCGAGGACGTGCGCCTGAAGGGCCTGACCGTGGCCGAGGCCGCGGAAAGGCACGGTTACAGCCTTACCGCCGCCAAGGTGTCCATTCACCGCAGCATGAAGTCCCTGAACGCCCGCTTCGCGCCCGCGTCCACCGACGGGTCCATTACGGAGGGGGCCGAAGATGAAGACCGATGACCTGATCGAGGCGCTGGCCGCCGACCTGCCCGCCGCAAAGCCGCGCGAGGTCGAGCGCCGCATCCTGCTGGCGTTGGCGGCCGGGGGACTGTTGATCGTGATGGGCGTGGGGCTCTGGCTCGGCTTCCGCGAGGATCTGGGCGCGGCGATGATGGGGCCGAACTTCTGGATGAAGGCGGCCTATACGGCGGCGCTGGGCGTCGTCGGCTTCTGGCTGCTGGACCGGTTGGGGCGGCCGGGGGCCCGGATCGTGGGGCCGCTGGTGGCGCTCTGCGTCGTGTTGATCGCCGCGGCCGTCTTCGGGGCGATGGAGTTCATGAGCATGCCCGCGTCCGAGCGGATGCCCGCCATGATGGGCGAGAGCGCGGCGGAGTGCGCGCCGCTGATCCTGATCCTCAGCCTGGTCGCGGCGCCCTTCGTGTTCGGCGCGGCGCGGGGGTTCGCCCCGATGCGGCCGGGCGCGGCGGGGGCGGCGGCGGGGCTGCTGACGGCCGGGCTGGCGACGACGCTGTATGGCCTGCACTGCCCCGAGCATTCGGCCGGGTTCGTCGTGGTGTGGTACTCGCTGGGAATCGCCGCGACGGCGGCGGTCGGGGCGGTGATCGGGAAGGTGCTGTTCCGGTGGTGACACCCCACTCCCGTCGTCCCCGGACTTGATCCGAGGATCGGACGAAGGACGGGCTGTGCGTCGGACCTGTCGCACGAGCGAGCGGACAATCCGATCCTCGGATCAAGTCCGAGGATGACGGCGAGAGGTGGGTTCCGGTTTGCCCTTCCCGCCCCCAGTCGCTACATCCCGCGCCGACCTCCTCACACGCTTGAACGACAAAGGCGCACGCACCCCATGGCGCAGCAATACATCTTCCAGATGCAGGGTCTGACCAAGACCTTTCCCGGCGGCAAGAAGATCTTCGAGAACATCTGGCTGAGCTTCTACAACGACGCCAAGATCGGCGTGGTCGGCGTCAACGGCTCGGGCAAGTCGACGCTCCTCAAGATCATGGCCGGTCTGGACAGCGAGTTCTCCGGCGAGGCCAAGGCCGCCGACGGCATCAAGCGCGGATATCTGGAGCAGGAGCCCCAGCTGGACCCGAACCTGACCGTCCGCGAGAACGTCGAGGCCTGGTGCGAGGAGAAGCAGTGGGTCAACCGCTTCAACGAAGTGGCCGCCGAGCTGGGCGAGAACTACACCGACGAGCTGATGGAGGAGATGACGTCCCTCCAGGAGAAGATCGACGCCGGCGACGTCTGGGACATCGACAGCCGCATCGAGATGGCGATGGACGCCCTGCGCTGTCCGCCCGACGATTGGTCGGTTGTGAACCTGTCGGGCGGCGAGAAGCGCCGCGTGGCGCTGGCGCGGCTGCTGCTCTCGAAGCCCGACATGCTGCTGATGGACGAGCCGACCAACCACCTGGACGCCGAGTCGGTCGCCTGGCTGCAACACCACCTGGAAAACTTCCCCGGCTGCGTGATCCTGGTCACCCACGACCGCTACTTCCTGGATCAGGTGACCAAGTGGACGCTGGAGCTCGATCGCGGCAAGGGCATCCCCTACGAGGGCAACTACTCCGGCTGGCTGGAGCAGAAGCAGAAGCGCGTCGTTCAGGAGCAATCGGAATCCGAGGCCCGTCAGCGGGCGCTGACCCGCGAACTGGAGTGGGTGCGATCCGGCGCCAAGGCCCGTCAGGCGAAATCGAAGGCCCGTCTGGCCGCCTATGAGAAGATGGTGGCCGAGCAGGAGAACAGTCGTCAGGCGCAGAGCTTCGCCGTCATCCAGATCCCGCCGGGGCCGCGCCTGGGCAATGTCGTGCTGGAGGTCGACGGGCTGCAGAAGTCCTATGGCGACAAGCTGCTGTTCGACAACCTGACCTTCAAGCTGCCGCCGAACGGCATCGTCGGCGTGATCGGCCCGAACGGCGCGGGCAAGTCGACGATGTTCAAGCTGATCACCGGCCAGGAAACGCCGGACGGCGGCACCATCCGCGTCGGCGAGACGGTCAAGCTGGCCTACGTCGACCAGTCGCGCGACGCGCTCGACCCGAACAAGACCATCTGGGAGGAGATCTCGGGCGGCACGGACGTGATGCTGGTGGGCAAGCGGGAGATCAACTCGCGCGCCTATGTCGGCAGCTTCAACTTCAAGGGCGGCGACCAGCAGAAGAAGGTCGGGCAGCTGTCTGGGGGTGAGAGGAACCGAGTCCACCTGGCCAAGACGCTGGCGAGCGGCGGCAACCTGATCCTGCTCGACGAACCGACCAACGACCTGGACATCGAGACCCTGCAAAACCTCGAAGAGGCGCTGGAGGAGTTCGCCGGCTGCGCCGTGGTCATCTCCCACGACCGCTGGTTCCTGGACCGTCTGGCGACCCACATCCTGGCCTTCGAGGGGGACAGCCATGTGGAGTGGTTCGAGGGCAACTTCGAAGCCTATGAAGAGGACAAGAAGCGCCGTCTGGGCACCGATGCGCTGATCCCGCACCGGATCAAGTTCCAGAAGTTCGGGCGGTAGACGTCTCTCACGACCCATGCCCCACCGCCCGGCCCTTCTGATCGCGTCGCGCGCGCTCGCGCCCGTCGCGCCGTTTCTGGAGCCTGCCTATCGGGTGTTTCGCCTGTGGGAGGGGCCGCCGGTGGAGGCGACGGACGACATCACCGCCGTCGTCGTGGCGGGCGAGGATGCTTTGGATACGGCCGTGCTGGAGCATCTGCCGAACCTGAGGCACGTCGCCTGCTTCACCTCGGGCTATGACGGACTGGATCTGGACTGGTGCCGGGCGCGGGGACTGATCGTCACCCATGCGCCGGCGGTGAACCACGAGGATGTGGCCGATCATGCGCTGGCCCTGATGCTGGCGGCGCGGCGGCGCGTCGTGGACGGCGACCGCATCGTCCGGTCGGGAAGCTGGGCGATCGAGCAGCGGCTGATCACCCCGTCGATGCGGGGACAGCTGGTGGGTATCGTCGGGCTGGGCGCGATCGGCGAGGCGGTTGCGCTGCGGGCGGTGGTCATGGGCTGCGAGGTCACGTGGTGGGGGCCGCGCGACAAGCCGCAGGCGGCATGGCCCAAGGCGGGGTCGCTGGTCGAGCTGGCGCAGGCGTCGGACGTCCTGGTGGTGGCCTGTCGCGCGGATGCGACGAACCGGGGGCTGATCTCGACCGAGGTGATTGAGGCGCTGGGGCCGAACGGCCTGTTGGTGAACGTCGCGCGCGGCTCGCTGGTCGACGAGGACGCCCTGATCGCGGCGCTCAAGGCCGGGCGGCTGGGCGGGGCGGCGCTGGACGTGTTCGAGACCGAACCCACATCGGCCGAGCGGTGGGCGGACGTGCCCAATGTGCTGCTGACGCCGCACACGGCCGGGGCGACGTTGGCGGCGGTGCACGGGATGCTGGCGCTGTTGATGCGAAACCTTCAGGCTGTGGCGGCGGGCGAGTCGCCCGTGTCGCCTGTTCCCTAGCCCCTCCTCCGTGCACCCCGGCGAAGGCCGGGGTCCAGAAACGGACACGGTTGTCTGGACAGGTTGGTCCAACCTCGCAGGGCGGTGTTTGCATCTGGACCCCGGCCTTCGCCGGGGTGCACGGTAGGGGGAAGTCGTTTCAGCCTCTTTCGAGACCCTCACTTGACCGACATCGCCGCCGAGACCGACGCCCTGACGCTGGAATGCTTTCCAATGCGACCGGATCCGCCTCGGATGGTTCCCGGACGGCCCGAGCGGGAATGGATGGATGAGTTCGCGGGGCGGCATCCCTATCGCTGCCTGCCGTTGACGATGGCCAACACCACCGGATGGGAGCTGCTGTGCCCCTTCGGCTTCGAGGCCGAGTGGGACGGGCGGATGGGGGCCGACGCCATCCAGTTCCGACCTGACGCGGACGCGCTCTATTTCGATCATTTCGCCCAGTCGCATTTCACCGAAGGCGTGCTGACGTTTCACACCGGCTGGATGTTCCGCACGCCCGAGGGCTGGGGCATGCGGGCGTCGGGGCCGCCGAACCGGGCCAAGCACGGCATCTGCGCGCTGGAGGGCATCACCGAGACGGATTGGCTGCCCTACCCCTTCACCATGAACTGGCGGTTCACGGCGCCCGGCGTGATTCGCTTCGAGAAGGACGAGCCGTTCTGCTTCCTGCAGCCCGTCCCGCACCACCGGATCGAGCGGTTCCAGCCGGTGCGGCGGTCGCTGGACGACGACGGGGATCTGGCGGTGCAGTACCGCAAGTGGTCCGAGGTGCGGACCGACTTCAACACCCGCATGGCGGCGGGCGATCCGGAAGCGGTCAAGCAGGCCTGGCAGAGGTTCTATTTCCGGGGCGAGTTCCCGGATCAGGTCGGCCAGCGCACGGTCGAGCACGTCAACAAGCGCAGGCTCGCGCCCCTGCCGGACGCGCCGGAGCCGTCGCCGCCCGCCAGGGCGCATGTGGCGTTCACGACCTGGTCGGCGGTCGGCGCGGCCAAGACGATCACGGACGACGGAAAGCGCTAGAGCGCCGCGTTTCCTTCTTCACATCATATAAGGATATCCTTATATGATTATCTCATGAGCCTGACCGCTGATCAGACCGTCGATGTGCTGCGCGCCGCCGGAGAGCCGACGCGGCTGCGGGTGCTGTCGCTGCTGGCGGGCGAGGAACTGTCGGTCATGGAGCTCAGCCGGGTGCTGGACCAGAGCCAGCCGCGAGTATCGCGGCACCTGAAGCTGATGGCCGACGCCGGGCTCATCGAGCGGTTTCCGGACGGCGCGCGGGTCTTCTATCGCGTATCGCATGAGCCGGACGTGCGGCGACTGATCGACACCATCCTGGACGGGCTGGACGACGACGCCGGGGCTGCAGACCACCGGCGGCTGGACGAGGTGCGCGACGAACGCGCCGCCGCGGCCGCCGCCTATTTCGAGCAGGTCGCGCCCAGCTGGGACCGTATCCGTTCGCTGTATGTGTCGGAGACGGCGGTCGAGAGCGCCATAGAGCGCGCGGCGGGACCGGGACCGTTCCAGCGGGTGGTCGATCTGGGCACGGGCTCCGGGCGGATGCTGACCCTGCTGGGCAAGAAGGCGCGGATGTCGATCGGGCTGGACCTCAGCCAGAACATGCTGAACATCGCCCGCGCAAACGTGACCAAGGCCGGGCTGGACAGAGTCGAGCTGAGGCATGGAGACATCTTCGCCACGCGCCTGCCGGCGCAGTCGGCGGACCTCGTGCTGGTGCATCAGGTGCTGCACTACCTGGCCGATCCGGCCGCCGCCGTGGCCGAGGCCGCGCGGCTGGTCATGCCCGGTGGAAAACTGCTGATCGTTGATTTCGCCCCCCACGAGCTGGAGCAGTTGCGGGAGGAGCATCAGCACCGCCGCCTGGGCTTCGCCGACGAGGAGATCGGGCGCTGGCTGGGAGATGCGGGGCTCAAACCCTCGGCCACCATCGCCCTGCCCCCGGACACGGCGGGCCTGACCGTCACGATCTGGACCGCCGAGCGGCCCGCCATCGCCAGCCGGAGCGTCGCCTGATGGCCGCCACATCCCTCGCCGCCGCGCGTGCGTTGCTGCTGTCGCCGCTAGGCCCGGTGGCGCGCGCCGGCGAAAACCCGAACCCGGTGCGGGTCTCGTTCGAGTTCTTTCCGCCCAAGTCGGACGAGGCGGAAGCCTCGCTCTGGAAGTCGATTCGGCGGTTGGAGCCCCTGAACCCGGCGTTCGTGTCGGTGACCTATGGCGCGGGAGGTTCGACGCGCGAGCGGACGCACCGCACGGTGCAGCGCATCCTGACCGAAACGACGATGAAGCCCGCCGCCCACCTGACCTGCGTCGAGGCCAGCCGCGACGAGGTCGATCAGGTCATCGCCGAGTACAAGGCGATCGGCGTGGATCACATCGTGGCCCTGCGTGGGGACCCGCCGGGCTCGGCCGTCAGCGGCGGATCGGGCATCGGCGGGGTCTATCAGCCGCGCGCGGACGGCTACGCCAATGCGACGGAGCTGGCCCGCGCGATCCAGCGCGTCGGCGGGTTCCAGACCTCGGTCGGCGTCTATCCGGAGAAGCATCCGGAGAGCCCGTCGATCGAGCACGACATCGACGTGATCAAGGCCAAGGTCGACGCAGGCGCGACCCGGGCGCTCAGCCAGTTCTTCTTCGACATCGACGCCTTCCTGCGCTTCCGCGACCGGGTCCGGGCGGCGGGCGTGAGCATTCCCCTGATCCCCGGGATCATGCCGGTGTCGAACTTCGCCGGCTTGCAGCGGATGAGCGCCTCGTGCGGAGCCTCGGTGCCGGCTTGGTTAGCCGCGCACTTCGAGGGCTTGGACGACGATCCGGAGACCCGGAAACTGGTTGCGGCGTCGGTGGCGGCCGAGACATGCGCGCGGCTGCAAGAGGAAGGGTTTTCGGACTTCCACTTCTACACCCTGAACCGGGCCGACCTCGTCTATGCGATCTGCCGGATCCTGGGCGTGCGCGAGCAGAGGGCCGCCGCATGAGCCGCGCATCTTCAGATCGAAGTGGCCGCATCGCCCAGCTCCACGCCGCTGCGAAGGACCGCATCCTGGTGCTCGACGGGTCGTGGGGCGTGATGATCCAGCGGCGCGAGCTGTCGGAGGAGGATTTCCGCGGCGACCGCTTCACCGCGCACAACGGCCAGATGAAGGGGAACAACGACATCCTCTGCATCACCCGGCCCGACGTCATCGCCGACCTGCATGACCAGTACTTCGCGGCCGGGGCGGACATCTCCGAGACCAACACCTTCTCGGCCACGACGATCGCCCAGGAGGACTATCACCTGGACGCCGACACGGTCTGGGACATCAATCTGGAAGGGGCCAGGCTGGCCCGCGCCGCCGCCGACCATTGGACGGAGAAGGAACCGCACAAGCCCCGCTTTGCCGCCGGCTCGATCGGGCCGCTGAACAAGATGCTGTCCATGTCGTCGGACGTGAACGATCCGGGGGCGCGGCTGGTGACCTTCGACCAGGTCTATGAGGCCTATCGCCATCAGGTGAAGGCGCTGAACGAAGGCGGCGTGCACCTCTATCTGATCGAGACGATCACCGACACGCTGAACTGCAAGGCGGCGATCAAGGCGATCAAGGACCTGGAGGACGAGGGGCTGGAGCCCCTGCCCATCTGGATCAGCGGCACCATCACCGACCGCTCGGGCCGGACCCTGTCGGGCCAGACGGCCGAGGCCTTCTGGAACAGCGTGCGCCACGCCAAGCCCTTCGCCGTGGGCTTCAACTGCGCGCTGGGGGCCGACCTGATGCGGCCCTTCATCGCCGAACTGAGCCGGGTCGCCGACACCCTGGTCGCGGCCTATCCCAACGCCGGCCTGCCCAACGCCATGGGCCAGTACGACGAGGAGCCGCACGAGACGGCCCACTTCATCGAGGAATGGGCGCGCTCGGGCCTGGTCAACATCGTCGGCGGCTGCTGCGGCACGACGCCGGAGCATATCCGGCATGTGGCCGAGGAGGTGGCGGGAGTGACGCCGCGTGTGATTCCTGAGCGGCCGGTGGCCCTGCGGCTTTCGGGCCTCGAACCCTTTGAAATGGTAGCGTAGTGCGCCCCACCTTTATCAACGTCGGCGAGCGGACCAACGTCACCGGCTCGGCCAAGTTCAGGAAGCTGATCGTCGAGGGCGACTATGCCGCCGCGCTGGACGTCGCGCGCCAGCAAGTCGAGGCCGGCGCCCAGATCATCGACGTCAACATGGACGAGGGGCTGCTGGACGGCGCCGTCGCCATGCGGACCTTCCTGAACCTGATCGCGGCCGAGCCCGACATCGCCCGCGTGCCGGTGATGATCGACTCCTCCAAGTGGGAGGTGATCGAGGCCGGGCTGAAGTGCGTCCAGGGCAAGCCGATCGTCAACTCGATCTCGATGAAGGCGGGCGAGGCGGAGTTCCGCGAACAGGCGGTCAAATGCCTGCGCTACGGCGCGGCCGTCGTGGTCATGGCCTTCGACGAGGTGGGCCAGGCCGACACGGCCGCGCGCAAGATCGAGATCTGCACCCGCGCCTATCGCATCCTGGTGGACGAGGTCGGCTTCCCGCCCGAGGACATCATCTTCGATCCCAACATCTTCGCCGTGGCGACGGGGATCGAGGAGCACGACAACTATGCCGTCGACTTCATCGAGGCGACGCGGGCGATCAAGACCACCCTGCCCTACGCCCGCGTGTCCGGCGGGGTGTCGAACGTGTCGTTCAGCTTCCGCGGCAACGAGCCTGTGCGCCGGGCGATCCACTCGGTGTTCCTCTACCACGCCATCCAGGCGGGCATGGACATGGGCATCGTCAACGCCGGCGACCTGCCCGTCTATGACGACATCGATCCGGAGCTGAGGGAGGCCGTCGAGGACGTCATCCTGAACCGGCCGCAGCGAACGAACGTCTCCAACACCGAGCGGCTGGTCGACATGGCCCCTCGCTACAAGGGAGAGAAGGGGGCGGCCAAGCAGGTTGACCTGGCCTGGCGGTCCCTGCCCGTCGGCAAGCGGATCGAGCACGCCCTCGTCCACGGCGTGACGGAGTTCATCGAGGCGGACACCGAGGAGGCCCGAGCCCAGGCTGAGCGGCCTCTGCACGTCATCGAAGGCCCTCTGATGGACGGGATGAACGTCGTCGGCGACCTGTTCGGCGCGGGCAAGATGTTCCTGCCCCAGGTGGTGAAGTCGGCGCGGGTGATGAAGCAGGCCGTGGCCTACCTCGAGCCCTTCATGGAGGCGGAGAAGGCCGGAAAGCCGCGCGAGCAGGCGGGCCGGATTCTGATGGCGACCGTCAAGGGCGACGTCCACGACATCGGCAAGAACATCGTCGGCGTCGTGCTCCAGTGCAACAACTACGAGGTCATCGACCTGGGCGTCATGGTGCCGGCCGACCGCATCCTGGACGAGGCCAAGGCGCACAACGTCGACATCATCGGCCTGTCGGGCCTGATCACGCCCAGCCTGGACGAGATGGTGTTCGTGGCGCGCGAGATGGAGCGGCGGGGCTTCGACATCCCCCTGCTGATCGGCGGGGCGACGACCAGCCGGACCCATACAGCCGTCAAGATCGAACCGACCTATCGCCGGGGGTCGACCACCTATGTCGTGGACGCCAGCCGCGCCGTGGGCGTGGTCTCGGGTCTGCTGTCCAAGACGGAGCGGGCGAAGAACGAAGCCGCCACGCGCGACGAATACATCCGCATCCGCGAGCAGTACGCCCGGGGCCAGGAGGTCAAGGCGCGCACCTCGATCGCCGATGCGCGGAAGAACCCGGTCGCCATCGACTGGACCGCGCCCCGCCCCGCCGCGCCGAGTTTCACGGGCGTGCGCGCCTATGAGGCCTGGGACCTGGCCGATCTGGCCGACCACATCGACTGGACGCCCTTCTTCGCCAGCTGGGAACTGATCGGGCGGTATCCCCACATTCTGGAAGACGAGATCGTCGGCGAGGCGGCCCAGGACCTGTTCCGGGACGCCCAGGCGATGCTGAAGCGCATCGTCGAGGAGAAGTGGTTCACGGCGAAAGGCGTCGTCGGCTTCTGGCCCGCCAATGCGGTCGGCGACGACATCGTGGTGTTCGGGGACGAAACGCGCACAGCCGAGATCGCCCGGTTCCACACCCTGCGCCAGCAGATCGCCAAGTCGAACGGCAAGCCGAACGCGGCTCTGTCAGACTTCGTCTCGCCCACCGGCGACGACTGGATCGGCGCCTTCGCCGTCACGGCCGGCCATGGCGAGCTGGAGAAGGCCGCGGAGTTCAAGGCGGCGGGCGACGACTATTCGGCGATCATGTGCACCGCGCTGGCCGACCGTCTGGCCGAGGCCTTCGCCGAGCGGCTGCACAAGGAGGTGCGGACCACGCTCTGGGGCTATGCGCCCGACGAGGCGGCCACGATCCAGGACCTGATCGAGGAGAAGTATCAGGGCATCCGCCCCGCCCCCGGCTACCCGGCCCAGCCTGACCACACGGAAAAGGCGACCCTGTTCCGCCTGCTGGACGCGGGCGCGAACGCTGGCATGGCCCTGACCGAGAGCTATGCGATGACACCGCCCGCCTCGGTCAGCGGCCTCTACTTCGGCCACCCGCAGAGCCACTACTTCGGCGTCGGCAAGATCGACCGCGACCAGGTCGAGGACTATGCGCGCCGCAAGGGCTGGGACCTGGAGACGGCCGAACGCTGGCTGGCGCCCATCCTCAACTACGATCCGGTGGTCCTGGAACGCGAAAGGGCGGCCTGACGGCCGCCCTTCCAACTTCAGCCCGATACGGGAGCCGCCTCAGGCGGCGCCGTCGGCCGCCTTCTTCTTCTCGGCGTAGATCAGCAGAGGCTGGGCCTTGCCCTCGATGACCTCGGCATTGACCACGACTTCCTCGACGCCGTCGAAGGTCGGCAGTTCGAACATGGTCTCGAGCAGGATGCCCTCTAGGATGGAGCGCAGGCCGCGCGCGCCGGTCTTGCGCGTGATCGCCTTCTTGGCCACCGCCGACAGGGCGTCGTCGGTGAAGGTCAAGCCGACGTTCTCCATCTCGAACAGGCGCTTGTACTGCTTGATCAGGGCGTTCTTGGGCTCGGTCAGGATCTTGACCAGGGCGGTCTCGTCCAGGTCTTCCAGCGTCGCGAGGACCGGCAGACGGCCGATGAACTCCGGGATCAGGCCGAAGCGCATCAGGTCGTCCGGCTCCACGCCCTTCAGGATGTCGCCGGTGCGACGCTCATCGACTTCCTTGACCTTGGCGCCGAAGCCGATCGAGGCGCCCTGCCCGCGCGCCGAGATGACCTTCTCCAGGCCGGCGAAGGCGCCGCCGACGATGAACAGGATGTTGGCGGTGTCGACCTGCAGGAACTCCTGCTGCGGGTGCTTGCGACCGCCTTGCGGCGGCACCGACGCCACGGTGCCTTCCATGATCTTCAGCAGGGCCTGCTGCACGCCCTCGCCGGAGACGTCGCGGGTGATCGAGGGGTTGTCGGACTTGCGCGAAATCTTGTCGATCTCGTCGATGTAGACGATGCCGCGCTGGGCCCGCTCGACGTTGTAGTCGGACGCCTGCAGCAGCTTGAGAATGATGTTCTCGACGTCCTCGCCGACATACCCCGCCTCGGTCAGGGTCGTGGCGTCGGCCATGGTGAAAGGCACATCGATGATGCGCGCCAGCGTCTGGGCCAGCAGCGTCTTGCCCGAACCGGTGGGCCCGATCAGCATGATGTTGGACTTGGCCAACTCGACGTCGTTGTTCTTCGTCGCGTGGTTCAGGCGCTTGTAGTGGTTGTGGACCGCGACAGAGAGCACCTTCTTGGCGTGCGCCTGGCCGATGACGTAGTCGTCCAGGACCTCGCGGATTTCCTTGGGCGTCGGGACGCCGTCCTTGGACTTGACGAAGCCGATCTTGTGCTCTTCGCGGATGATGTCCATGCACAGCTCGACGCACTCGTCGCAGATGAACACGGTCGGTCCGGCGATGAGCTTGCGCACCTCGTGCTGGCTCTTGCCGCAGAAGCTGCAGTAGAGCGTCGACTTGGCGTCAGTGCCGGCGGCTTTGGTCATGGACCCTTCTCACTCTCACGTTCCGGGGAGGGAACGCGCTTCCTTCGCGATGATTCCACCACTATGGACGCGAAGATATTCAAAAAATGACAATCCCCCATCCGGAGCGCCGCCACAACCCCGTATTGGGGACAGCGTCGGGTCTGGTCGGGGATGGATCGGCGGCGACCTTGGGCGGACTGGGCGGAGATCGCGGCGCATGAGCGAGATGGGCGCCGCAGGCGGCTTTCGCCAGCCCCCCGCTCCGGGTCAGGCCGTGGTCGCCTTCGATTTCGACGGCACCCTGACGGTCCGCGACAGCTTCACCACGTTCTTGAGGAAGCGCGCGGGACGGCGGCGCTGGGCGCTCGGTCTGGTGCGCCTGGCGCCCGCGACGGCGGCCTACGCCAAGGACCGCGACCGTGGGGCGATCAAGGCGGCCGCGGTCAAGGAGTTCCTGCAAGGGGTCAGCCGCGCGGACCTAGAGGCGGACGCCGAGGCCTATGCCGCCCGAGCGTGGCGCAAACTGATGCGGCCGGATGCGCTGGAGACCTGGGCGGACTGGGGCGCAAAAGGCGCCCATCGGGTGATCGTGACCGCCTCTCCCGCCCTTACGGTCGCGCCGTTCGCGCGCAGGCTGGGGGCGGAGGGGTTGTTGGGGACGGAACTGACGTTCGACCCGGAGGATCGCCTGACGGGGGCCTTCGAAAGCCCCAACTGCCGGGGCGAGGAGAAGGTGCGGCGGCTCTACGCGGCCTATGGCGCTGACCTGCGGCTGGCGGCGGCGTACGGCGACACCTCCGGCGACACGGAAATGCTGCAGATCGCCGACCACGCCGGATTCCGGGTATTCAAGGGTCGTCCCTAGAACGGGTCAGCGGCCGTCGGCGTCGACGTCGAACACCATGGCCTTGCCGCGCGAGGCCGGGTCCCAGCCGGCTTCGATGGCGGCCGTCACGGCGTTGCGCACCGCGTCGAGGTCGACCTTCTGCTTCTCCACGTCCGGCCGACCGTTGGGGCGCAGCGGCGGCGGGAACTGCACGATCGCCTCCCGCTTGAAGTCCTGATGGCGCAGGCTGACGGCCACGCCCTCCCAGCCCCCACCGGCGACCGGCCGCGGCTGGCGGCGCAGCTCCCAGACATAGGTCTCGCCCTCGACCTCGAGGGTTCCGGACTGGTCTCGCGTGGACTGGGCCACCGCCGTATCGGCCTCAGACCGTCTTGACGCCGTCTTCGTCGGCCTGTTCGCGGCGGTCGTAGACGTGGTCGACGATGCCCCAGGCCTTGGCCTCTTCCGCGCTCATGAAGTGGTCGCGGTCCAGAGTCGTCTCCACCTCCTCATAGGTCCGGCCGGTGTGCTTGACGTAGATCTCGTTCAGGCGGCGCTTGGTGTAGCGGATGTCCTCGGCGTGGCGCTCGATGTCCGAGGCCTGGCCGCGGAAGCCGCCGGACGGCTGGTGCACCATGACCCGCGCGTTCGGCAGGGCGATCCGCTGGCCCGCCTCGCCCGCCGTCAGGATCAGGGAGCCTGCCGACGCCGCCATGCCCATGACCACGGTGGAAACCGGCGACTTGATGTACTGCATGGTGTCGTAGATCGCGAGCGCCGACGACACCTGGCCGCCGGGGCTGTTGATGTACATGGAGATTTCCTTCTTCGGGTTCTCGGACTCCAGGAACAGCAGCTGGGCGCAGATCAGGCTGGCCATGCCGTCCTCGAAGGGACCGGTCAGGAAGATGATCCGCTCGCGCAGCAGGCGCGAGAAGATGTCGAAGGCCCGCTCGCCCCGGCTGGACTGCTCCACCACCATGGGGACCAGGTTCATGTTCATCAGTTCGATGGGATCGCGCATTCGTGCCTTCTCGGGATGCTGGTCGGGCGACTCGGAGGCCGCGCCCTTCGTCCACCGATATCGCGTTCGCCGGGCCGGTTCGCAACCCATGCCGGAAAAGCAGATCCCCGCCCCGGAGACCGGGACGGGGATCGAAAGGCGTTCGACGGAGAACCCGATCAGACTTCGTCTTCGTCCTTCAGCAGCTCTTCCTTGCTGATCGGCGTGTCCTTGACCTCGGCCAGGGTGAAGATCAGGTCGCAGACCTTCTCCTCATAGATCGGGGCGCGCATCTGGGCGGCCGCGCCGGGGTTCTGGCGATAGAAGTCCAGCACCGCCCGCTCCTGGCCCGGATAGTTGCGGGCCTCGGCCATGATGGCGTTGTTCAGTTCCTGATCCGAGACGCCGACATTGTTGGCCCGGCCGATCTCGGCGAGCACCAGGCCCAGACGCACGCGGCGCTCGGCGATCTTCCTGTATTCTTCCTTGAGCTTCTTGTCGGACTTCTTGGCGTCCTCGGGCGTCAGGCGGCCGGCTTCCTTGTCAGCCTCGACCTGCTTCCAGATGCCGTCGAACTCGGCCTCGACCATCTTGGGCGGCAGGTCGAAGCTGTGGGCGGCGTCCAGAGCGTCCAGCAGGGCGCGCTTCAGCTTGAAGCGGGCGGCGCCGGCGTACTGCTGGTTCAGGTTCTGACGCAGCAGGTCCTTGAGCTTGTCCAGGCTCTCCAGCCCGATGCGCTTGGCGAACTCGTCGTCGACGGTCGTCTCGGCTTCGGCCTTGATGGCCTTCACCTTGACGTCGAAGGTGGCCAGCTTCCCGGCCAGGTTCTTGGCCTGATAGTCCTCGGGGAAGGTGACCTCGATGGTCTTTTCCTCGCCGACCTTGGCCCCCTTCAGCTGCTCCTCGAAGCCGGGGATGAAGCGGCCCGAGCCGATCACCAGATCGGCGTCCTCGGCGGCGCCGCCCTCGAAGGGCTCGCCGTCCAGCTTGCCCAGGAAGTCGATGGTCAGCTGGTCGCCCTCGGCGGCCTTGACCGTCTTGCCCTTCTTGTCCTCGTAGGACTTGGCCTGACCGGCCAGCTCCTTCAGCGCCTCGTCCAGATCGGCGTCTGTCGCCTCATAGACCGGGCGTTCCAGCTTCAGCGTCTTGGGATCGACCGGTTCGAAGTCCGGCATGACCTCCAGCGCCATTTCGTAGGCGAGGTCGTCGGACCCGGCGAGCACCTTGTCCATGTCGGACGTCAGCTTCATCTCGGCCGGGGCGGCGGGACGGACCTTGGCCTCGTCCAGCGCCTTCTGGCTCGACTCATTGATGGCGTCGTTGACGATCTCGCCCATCATGTCGCGGCCGAACGACTTCTTGACGTGGCTGACCGGCACCTTGCCGGGGCGGAAGCCCTTCAGCTTCATCTTCGGCGCGATCTCGGCGGCCTTGGCGTCCAGGCGGGCGGTCAGGTCGGCGGCCGGGATGGTCACGGCGATGACGCGGCTCAGGCCTTCGGTGGATTTCTGGACGACTTGCATGGACGGATCTGACGCTCTGGGGCGGCGCCGGATCGGCGCGCGCGGCGGGAGGGATAAACGAAAAGAGGCCGCCCCATCCGGAGCGGCGTCTCGAAGCCCGCCCTTATGTCGAGACAGGGCCCAAAGGTCAACGCGGGGCGGCACGGGCTTCTCCCTCCCCGGCACGGGGAGGGCAGGCGCGAAGCGCCGGGTGGGGGCGGCAAGGCGAACCAGACTCCGACCGTCACCTGTGTGTCGCAGGGCCGCCCCCACCCGGTCGCTGCGCGACCACCCTCCCCCAAGTGGGAGGGAGAGGCTATGTGCTTTCCCATGACCTCCTCCCCCTCGCCCGTCGGCGTGTTCGTGACGCCGGTCACGCCGCTGCAGCAGAACTGCACCACCGTCTGGTGCACGAAGACCATGAAGGCCGCCGTGATCGATCCCGGCGGATCGGTCGACGCGATCCTCGGCGAGGTCGCCCGACGCGGCCTGACGCTGGATCAGATCTGGATCACCCACGGCCATCTGGACCACGCGGCCGGCGCGGCGGAAATGGCGGAGAAGTCCGGCGCGCCGATCATCGGCCCGCATCCGGACGATCAGTTCTGGATCGATGATCTGGAGACCATGGGGGTCCAGTGGGGCCTGCCGGGCGCCCGCACCTTCACCCCCACGCGCTGGCTGGACGAAGGCGACGAACTGACGCTCGGCGAAACGTGCTGGCTGGTCCGCCACTGCCCCGGACACACGCCCGGCCACGTCATCTTCTTCAACGCAGCGGCCCGGTTCGCCCAGGTTGGAGACGTGCTGTTCAAGGGCTCGGTCGGCCGCACGGACTTTCCGCGCAGCGATCCCGCAGCGCTCATCAACTCCGTGATCGACAAGCTCTGGCCGCTCGGCGACGACGTCACCTTCGTTCCGGGCCACGGTCCGATCTCGACCTTCGGCGAAGAGCGGCGGACCAATCCCTTCGTTTCCGATCGCGCGGTGTCCGGAACGCCGCCCACGCGGGCGGCGTCCGGTCCGTCCTAGGGCCTCAGCGGCGCAGAAGGATGCCGATCAGCACGCCGACGCCCAGCGCATAGAGCGTGGCCTTCATCGGCTGATCCTCGATGGCGGTGCGGGCCAGCGTCGCCCGGTCGCGCGCCCAGTAGCGGCCGGCTTCGATATCGCTGCGCAGCGCCTGACGCAGGCCTTGCTCACGGGCGAAGGCGCGCTGCTCGCCGTCCACCAGCAGGCGATCGCCCTCGGCGTCCAGGGTGCGGGTCAGGCCGTCGTCGTCAACGATGTCTTCAGCGTTCAGGGTGGTGTTGGCGTCGGTCATGGAGGCTCCTTTGGGGAGGACGTTGATCCTGGCCGGTTGAACCCGAGGCGTCCGGGGCGGTTCCGCAAGGCGAGAGCTTTTCCCCAGGAGCCGCCATGACCGATCCGACGCCCCCCGTCCCGCAACCTGAAATCCCCCCGATGGACCCCGTGCCGCCGATGCCGGAGATCGATCCGGCCGGGACGCCCGACGAGGTTCCACAGCAGCCGGACGAGCCTGGCGGCGACTTCGATCGTCCGGGCGCGTCCTAAGTCGGGATTCAAGCATAGCCGTTGAAGCGCGGCTTTTGTCGGAACCTTGGCGGGCGGCCGGGGTTTCAGAGCCAACCCTCAGCGTATTCAGAGTAAAAGGGAGCAGCCGATGGCTCAAGGACAACCCAACCGTCCGTCCGGCGTGTCGAAGCGGGGCTTTGCCTCCATGGACCCCGAGCGTCAGCGCGAGATCGCCCGCAAGGGCGGCGCCAGCGTCCCCAGCGAAAAGCGCAGCTTCTCCCAGGACCGCAGTCTGGCGGCGCAGGCCGGCCGCAAGGGCGGCGAGGCCTCCCACGGCAGCCGCAAGCCCGGGGATGTGGCCGGTCAGGCGGAGTAAGCCCTAGCCGGCCCAGTCCGCGTCCCGGGCACGCTCGTAGGCGTCGCGAACCGCCTCGCGCGGTCGGTCGGCTCCGAGCAGCGCCGTCTGCTCGCTCCAGACCTCGGCGAGGCGGCCGACCGTCGTTGTGACCCAGCCGGGCTCCTGTTGGCGGACCCAATTCTCGACCGAGGCGATGTTGAAGATCAGGAGCACCACGGCCGCGATCACGATGACGCGGCTGGTCCAGCGGCGATCGCGCGCGGCGATGCCCTCCTCATCCGGCGGCTCCCCCGGCGGGAAGGCGAACCGGCCGAGCGCCACCAGCGGGTTCACGGGCTCGGGCGCGGTCGGCAGGTCGCGGGCGTCGGCTTTCTCGATCCAGTCGCTCGGCGGGTCGACCGGCGCCCTCTCCGGCTCCGGCGCTTCGAGATAGGGCGCGGCCTCGCCGCCCAGCGGCGGGAACGGCGACGGCGGCAAGGCCGTCGGGAAGGGCGCCAGCGGGATGTCCGGATCTTCGGGGCGGTCGCTCATCGGGCCCTCAGAACTGGAAATAGATGAACGGGGCGACGCCGTCGGGCCTCACCGCCTCGACCAGCAGGATGGCGGCCCCGACCAGCACACCCATCGTCAAGGACGGCGCGGGCTTGAGCCAGGTGGCGAAGCCTTCGACCGCGCGCGGCGGGAGCCAGTGCATGGCCAGACCGCCGACGATCAGCGTCAGCAGGAACGGCGTGACCAGCGTCGCCGCCTCGAACCGGCCGAGGCCAGCCAGCACCTGCATCGCCATGGGGAAGGTCTCGGACCGGAACAGGATCCAGCCCAGGCAGACGATGTGGAAGGTCACGATCACGCCGATCCAGGTCGGGATCACCCTGCGCTCGCCGAACGCGGCGCGGCCCAGCCGTTCGATCACCTGCACTCCGCCGTGCAGCGCGCCCCAGGCGACGAAGGTCCAGGCCGCGCCGTGCCACAGCCCGCCCAGCAGCATGGTGATGAAGACGTTCAGGCAGCTACGCACCAGACCCTTCCGCCCCCCGCCCAGCGGCACATAGAGGTAGTCGCGCAGCCAGCTGGACAGGCTGATGTGCCAGCGCCGCCAGAAGTCCTGCATCGACCTGGCGCGATACGGCTGATCGAAGTTCCTCGGGAAGGAATAGCCCAGCAGGGCCGCGATCCCGATCGCCATGTCCGAATAGGCCGAGAAGTCGCAGTAGATCTGGACGGCATAGGCATAGACGGCGGCCGCGAGGTCGAGCGCGCCGTAGGCTGACGGGTCGAAGAAGACCGGGTCCACCAGGCGGGTGGCGAGCTCCGACGCGATCACCGTCTTCTTGAACAGGCCCCAGCCGATCAGCAGGAAGCCGTGCGCCGCCATCTCGCGCGTCAGGCGGGGCACGCGGTCGAACTGGGGCAGCAGGTCGGACGCCCGCACGATCGGTCCGGCCACCAGGTGCGGGAAGAAGCTCATCAGGAGCATGACGTCGAGCAGGCTCTTGGCCGGCGGCGTCTTGCCGCGATGGACGTCGACGACGTAGCTGATGCCCTGGAAGGTGAAGAAGCTGATCCCGACCGGAAGCACGATCTCGAGCAGCGGCAGGTCCCGCTCCCAGCCGAAGCGGGCCAGCAGCTCGCCCGCCTGTTCGACGAAGAAGCCGTAGTATTTGAAAAAGCCCAGGATCAGCAGATTGGCGGCGACGCCAAGACCGACCAGCAGCTTTCGACGTCCCGCCTCGTCCGAGCGCGCGATCAGGGCCGCCACGCCCCAGTTGAGCGCCGCCGAGGCGATCAGCAGGGCGACGAAGCGCCAGTCCCACTGGGCGTAGAAGAACCAGCTGGCCAGCAGCAGGAACAGCTTGCGCCGCCCGTTCTCGCGATCCAGCGACCACGCCGTGAAGTAGACGAACAGGAAGAAGACGCCGAAGGCGAGCGTCGGGAACAGCACCTAGCGCCCTCCCCGGCTGGCGAAGGCGGCAGCGAGGTCGTCGAACAGCAGAGCGCCGATCCAGTCCCCGCCCGCCCTTGTGAAATGGACATGGTCTGGCCGCATCAGGGGCTCAGGGCCGAGCGTCAGGGCGTGCGCCGAGCATTCGCCTCCCATCCGACCCCTCCAGTCCCAGAACGCGACGCCCGTCTCGGCCGCCACCCGGTGCTGCACGTCCCGCACCACCGACAGCATGGCGGGCGCCCGCCAGCGGCCTTCCGGATCGCCGGCGCAGGTCCCGCCGCCCTCGCCGCGCATGGCTTCGGGCGCGCCGAGCAGCAGGATCGACGCTCCCGGCGCCTCCCGACGCACCCGTCCGATCTGCTCGCGGAGCTGGCGCTCGAACACCGCCGGATCCAGCAGGTCGTCGAAGCCGTCGTTGGTCCCGTAGGCCAGGACCACCAGCTGCGGCGCCGTCCCCTCGAACAAGGGCTGCCGCGCCTCCAGACCCCGCAGCGTCTCTCCGACTGTCCCAACGCCGTCCAGCCGGATGTCGCGTCCCGGGAAGCGCGACTGCAGCCGCCACAGAAGCGCGGCGGTGATGTCCCCGCCCGCCGTATGGCTGTCCCCGAACTGCAGAATCCGCACGGGGCCGGGGCCGCGCAGGGCTCCGAAGAAGCTGGACAGGCCCTCCGGCTGGCACAGACCGCCGGGACAGGTGGCGCTCACCGGACTGGGCATGGGCGTCCAGGGACGTTCCTGGGCCGAGGCCGCTCCGCCCGTCGCCAGAACGGCCGTCAGCACCAGCGGCCGGATCATCCCCCGGTCGGCTCCGACGGCGGCTCCAGCCCCGCGTCGCGGCGGATGCGCGCGGCCACGGGCTCGGCGATGCGCATATAGCCGGCCATGGTCATGTGGATGCCGTCGTTGCCCCGCATCAGCCGACGGCGCCCCGTGCCGGTCTCGGCCAGATAGGCGTCGTACTCGCCGGCCTCGTCGCGGGTCAGGCTCTCGGTCTCGATGAAGGGCACGCCCAGCGCCGCCATGCGGGCCGAGACGACCTCGTTGATCAGGTTCATCTTGGCGTCGAAGCCGGCCCGTTTCATTTCCGGCAGGCCGATCCAGTAGACGGCGATCCCCTGCCCCCGCAGCAGCGCGACGAGATCGTCGACGCGGCGAGCATAGGCGGCCTTCCAGCCGTCGCTGCCGAAGGCGTGGATGACGCCATTGAGCTCGATCGCCTGACCGTCGTTGGTGCCGAACAGGATGACCGCCGCGTCGATCGGCTCCTCGGCGATCTGGCGCGCGGTCTTGGCGTGGATATCGACGTAGTCGTAGCGCGACAGGCCGGTAGAGACCTCGCTGAACTGGGTCACAGTGACGCCGGGCTGCCCCCGCATATCGCGATACAGCGCCGCCCAGACGCCGTCGGCCATGGAGTCGCCGAAGACGCCGATGCGGAGCTGGCCTTGCGCGGCCTTCTCTCGAAGCGGGCTGACCGGTGGGGCAATTGGAGCGGGAGCAGCGGCCATCGCGAGCGGAGCCTCTCCGACGGCGGGGGCCGGGCTCGCCGAGGCGTTGGCGGAGCCGCCCGGCATCAGCGTGGGACGCGCCAGCCAGGCGCGACCGTCCGGCGTCAGGGCCAGTCCGATCCCGACGCCGACCACGAGGGCGGCGGTGACTGCATTCACTCCTGCGCGCACGCGAGGCCCCCAACGCAAACGACCGGGCCTTCATAGCCCGGCCGTCCCCGAATGCGCCATGACGCACGCGCCACGCACGAGCGAAAAGGTTAATCCTCGCCGAGCTCGCTGATGTAGAGCTCCGCCGAGGCGGTGTCGTCGCCGTAGGTCCCGACCCAGATGTCGTAGGTTCCGCTCTGGGCGTCGTTGAAGCGGATGAGCGGATTGAACGCCGCGTCGGCGCCGTCGTCGTCGCAATACCAGCGCCCGTCCGGCCCGTTCACGACCAGAGTGGTGTCGGTCGAACTGTTGACCCCGATGGTCAGGTCGAAGCTGGTGGCGCGGTAGCTCAGCTCGTAGTCCGGCGCTCCGGCGATCCGACCGACGCAGCCGGACCCCAACTGCGAGGCCTCCAGGCTGCCTCCGGCCGTCAGCCGGACCCGGTGCGGATCGGGCGTGAAGCCGCCGCGCAGCGACGTCGATCCATAGGTCGCCGGCAGGGAAGCGTCAGGATAACCATTGTTCGGCCCCGGCCCGCCGTCCAGTTCGCTGATGTGCAGTTCCGCCGGCGTCGTGCCGCCGCCGAAGGTGCCGACCCAGATGTCGTAGACACCCGACGGGGGACTGCCCCAGCGCAGTTCGGCGTTCAGGTTGCCGCCCGAATCGTCATCGCAGTACCAGCTGCCGTCCGGACCGTTGATCAGAAGCGTGGTGTCGCGGTCGGCGTCCGTGCGGATGCGCAAGGGAAAGCTGCCCGCGCGATAGGTCAGCTGGGCGTCCGGGGCCCGGGCCACCATGCCATTACACCCGTCGGCCACATTGGAGGCGTCCACATCGCCGCCCGCCGTCACATAGATAATGTAGGGATCGTCCGGGAACCCGGCGTTCAGCCGATAGTCGCCGTAACTGGCGCGGGCGGACGGATCGACCTGTTGCAGGGTCTTGCTTTGCGAGGTGGCAACAGCTGGCGCAGCCGCCAAAGCAAGAACGAGCAGCGCCGCCGATGTGGTTTTGAACATGAGATCTTCCCCCAACCAAGTTGCCCGGAGATGAGATACCATTGGCTGGCCAAAAACAATCGGCCGTCGGGAATCGTCAGGTTGCTCGGCCCGAGGCGAAGGTGGCCGCGAAGTATCCGGCCGTGGCCGCCAGCAGGGTCAAGGTCGTGCCCCAGGCGATATCGATCACGGTCAATCGCGCCGACCAGTTGGCCAGCGTAGCCTGATTGGTAAGATCGTATGTCGCGTAGGCGACGAACCCGAGAACGGCCCCATTGAGCGCGGCGCGCGTCCAGGCTCCTTCCTTCAGCGCGGGCGCGATGGCCAGGATGACGATCCCGCCGATGTAGATGACGTAGAACGCGACGGCTGCCACCATGTCGGGCTTGGCCGCCATGATCGGGCCGATCACGGGCCGATACAGCCGGTCGGTCATGTTCGTCAGCCAGACGAAGTCGATGGCGGCGAAGGCGACGGCGGTTCCGACGTAGGCGGCGATCCACTTGATCATGCGCGGGCTCCGACGGGGGCGAGCAGATAGTGGCTGACGGCCCAGGTGCGACCTTCGTCGTTCCCGAACAGCCCGGCCGTCGCCAGATAGAAGCGACGCCAGCGCCGCGTCCACAGCTTGGCGTTGGCAGGGCCGTAGGTCTCCGCCATCAGCTCGGCGACCCGGTCTTTGTTCAGATCCATGTTCTGGAGCCAGTGCTCGGCGGTGCGCTGATAGTGGACGCCGTTCCAGGTCCATTCCCGGGTGACGGCGAACAGGTCCGGGAACTGCCGGATCAGGTCGTGGCTGGGCATGACGCCGCCGGTGAAGAAGTGCTGGGCGATGAAGTCGCCGCTGTCGGTGTGGTCGAACCGGTAGGGCGCGTTCCGATGGGTGAAGACGTGGATGAACATCCGCCCGTCCGGCTTCAGCCAGCCGCGCGCCCGGGTCAGCAACGCGCGCCAGTTGGCCATGTGCTCGAACATCTCCACCGAGACGATGCGGTCATAGGCGCCGGGTGACGGCGGCTCGAACACGTTCATGTCCCGGGTGATGACGGTCAGGTTGGTCAGGCCGCGCGCCTTCGCCTCGGCCTCGATATGGCCCCTCTGGCCATGGCTGTTCGACACCGCCGTGATCCGGCTGTTGGGATACTTCTCCGCCATCCGAAGCGACAGCGAACCCCAGCCGCAGCCCATTTCCAGCACCGTCTGGCCGTCCTTGAGTTCGGCATGCGCGCAGGTCTCGGCCAGCGCCGCTTCCTCCGCCTCGTCCAGCGTCTCGGCGCCCGTCGGATAGAGGCAGCAGGAGTATTTCAGCCGCTTGCCCAGGCAGAGGCGGAAGAACTCGGGCGGCAGCTCATAGTGCTGGTCATTCGCCGCCTCGGTGTGTTCGGCGATGGCGCGGGCCCCCATCTCCCGGGCGAAGGCGGCGGCGTCGTGCGGGCCCTCGCGGTCCAGTTTCTTTCGCGCCTCGGTCACCAGGCTGCGGATTGCAGGACGGGTGACAAAATCGGGAAAGGGGGCGTCCTGTAGCTGGCGAATGGCGACGTTTGCGAGGTTCATGCGACGATCCTGACATTGCGGGCCGCCCGGGCGAAGCCTAACCATTGCCGCACGCAACGGCCGCGCTTGGGGGCGACCCGGCAGTTACGCACGACCGCGCCCGTCGGATGAGGCTCATCCAGCCGGGCGAACCGGCCGTAGTTCAGGGGTCAGCCTTCACCGTTTCCCGGAGACCGCATGAGCCCGCACCTCGCCGCCTCGAACCCGACGCCCGTCAAGCGCCAGAGGATCGCCGTCGTCGGCTCGGGCATCTCGGGGCTGTCTGCGGCCTGGCTGCTGTCAAAGCGCCACGACGTGACCCTGTTCGAGGCTGACGACAGGATCGGCGGCCATTCCAATACGGTGGAGGCCCCCAGCCCCTCTGCGCCCGTCGCGGTCGACACCGGCTTCATCGTCTACAACGAGGACAACTATCCGAACCTCAAGGCCCTGTTCGAGCATCTGTCGGTGCCGACCAAGCCGGCGCACATGTCCTTCGCCGTCTCCATCGACGACGGGGCGTTCGAATATTCCAGCCACGGCATTCCCGCCCTGTTCGCCCAGAAGCGCAACTGGGTGAGTCCAAAGTTCTGGCGGATGATCTCGGACCTGCTGCGCTTCCAGAAGCAGGCGCCAAAGGACCTCGCGGAGATGGAGCGGACCGGCGAGACGCTGGACGCCTACCTCAACCGCAACGGCTACGGCGACCTGTTCAAGGAGGCGCATCTGCTCCCCCAGGCGGCGGCGATCTGGTCATGCTCGATGGGACAGATGTCGGCCTATCCGGCGGCGTCGTTCGTGCGGTTCTACATGAACCACAACCTTCTGACCTATGACCTCAAACCGACCTGGCGCACGGTCGACGGCGGCAGCCGGGAGTATGTCCACCGCCTGCACGCGGACTTCGCCGGGCGGACGATCCTGAACGCCGGCGTCGTCGGCGTGTCGCGGGACGGCTCGGGCGCGACGCTGCGGTTCGCCGACAGCCGGGCCGAACGCTTCGACGCGATTCTGCTGGCGACCCATTCGGATCAGGCGCTGCGGCTCCTGGACCAGCCCACAGCCGAGGAGCGGCGTCTGCTCGGCGCGATCCGCTATCGCGCCAACAAGGCGATCCTGCACCGCGACGTCACCGCCATGCCCAAGCGCCGCAAGGCGTGGGCCGCCTGGACGCACAAGGGCTATTCCGACCGCTCGGGCGAAGGCGGCGTCACCTACTGGATGAACGAGCTCCAGTCCCTGCCGGGGCCGCCCCTCTTCGTCAGCCTGAACCCGGCCAAGGCGCCCGATCCGTCGCTGGTGATCGGCGAATGGGATTACGAGCACCCCGTATTCGACCAGGCGGCGGTGGCTGCGCAATCGGAGCTCTGGTCGCTTCAAGGCCGGGGCGGAGTCTGGTTCGCCGGGGCCTGGTTCGGCTCGGGCTTCCACGAGGACGGCTTGCAGGCCGGTCTGGCGGCGGCGGAACAGTTGGGCGGCGTCCGGCGGCCGTGGACCGTCGCGAACGAGAGCGGTCGTATTGTCCTGGGCGCCGCGCCGACGCCCGTTGCCGAGGCGGCGTGACATCGACCCTCCACACGCCGTCATCCTCGGACTTGATCCGAGGATCGGAGGTCGCCGCACGCTCGTCGTCCGCCGATGCGAACGGGACCGTGGATCAAACCCGTCGGCGGAGCCGCGTCATGCCCGATCCTCGGATCAAGTCCGAGGATGACGACGTAGACGTGGGCGGCGACGCGGACGCCCTCTACGTCGGTGAGGTGATCCACCGCCGCGTGGCGAACTTCGAACACCGGCTGCGCTATCGCCTCTACATGGCGCTTCTGGACATCGACGCGGACGAGGTGAACCGCCCTCGCCTGCTCCGCTCCGGCCTGATGCGCTTTTCCCCGCGCGACCACGGCGACCGCTCGACGACGCCGCTCCGCGTCCAGATCGAGAGCCACCTCGCCGCCGCCGGGATCGACATCGACGGCGGCCCCATCCGCCTGCTGACCATGCCCCGCATCCTCGGCTATGGCTTCAATCCGATCAGCGTCTACTTCTGCCATCGCCCGGACGGGACGATCGCGGCGTTGGTCTATGAGGTCACCAACACCTTCAATGAGCGGCACAGCTATCTGGTCGCCGTGCCCGAGGCCGCGCCTCCGGGCTCGATCCGCCAGACCACCGAGAAGTGCTTCTTCGTCTCCCCCTTCATGGACCAGGCCCTGACCTACGACTTCACCGTGCGGCCGCCGGGCGAGGTCGTCTCCATCGTCGTCGCCGTGCGGCGCGGCGACACGCCGATCCTGACCGCCAGCTTCGCCGGTCGCCGCCGCCCCCTGACCGACGGCCAGCTGCTGCGCGCCTTCCTCACCCACCCCCTCCTGACGTGGAAGGTCACCCTCGGCATCCACTGGGAGGCGCTGAAGATGATGCTCAAGGGCGCCCGGTATCGCCATCGGGGCGCGGTCCCCGCTCATCCGGTCACGGTGGGCAAGCCTCGCTGATCCGGCTATCTCTTGCCGTCCTCGCGTAGGGGCCCTAGAGACGGGCCAACGCCGCGTTATTCATCGGATGGTGAAAAAGGAAGAGCGATGCGCAAGATCTACGCCGACGCCAGGTCCGCGCTGGAGGGTCTGACCTTCGACGGCATGACCGTCATGTCCGGCGGCTTCGGCCTGTGCGGCATCCCCGAAAACCTGATCGCCGCCCTGCGCGAGAGCGGGGTCAAGGGCCTGACCGTCATCTCCAACAACGCGGGCGTGGACGGTTTCGGTCTCGGCCAGCTTCTGGAGACGCGCCAGATCGCCAAGATGATCAGCTCCTACGTCGGCGAAAACAAGGAGTTCGAACGCCAGTACCTGGCCGGCGAGCTGGAGCTGGAGTTCAACCCCCAGGGCACGCTGGCGGAACGCATCCGCGCGGGCGGCGCCGGCATCCCCGCCTTCTTCACCGCCACCGGCGTCGGCACCCTGGTCGCCGAGGGCAAGGAGGTGCGCGAGTTCGACGGCCGTCAGTACGTCATGGAGACCGGCCTCGTCGCCGACCTGTCGATCGTCAAGGCCTGGAAGGCCGACGAGCGCGGCAACCTCGTCTTCCGCAAGACCGCCCGCAACTTCAACCCCATGATGGCCACGGCCGGCAAGGTCACCGTCGTCGAGGTCGAGGAGATCGTGCCCGTCGGCTCGCTCGATCCCGACCACATCCACACGCCGGGCGTTTACGTCGACCGCCTCATCAAGGGATCGTTCGAGAAGCGCATCGAGCAGCGCACCGTCCGCGCCCGCGAAGCCGCCTGACCTTCAGCCACGGGGGACTGACATGACCGAGAAATCCGACAACCAGCACCTCAAGAGCATCAGCGACAAGCTGACCTGGGGCCTGATCTTCCTGTTCATCATCATGCTGAACACCTGCTCGCTCAACGACGACATCGAGGACGCCATCCGCGATAGCCGTCAGGAAGCCGCCCCTGCGGCGCCGGCGGCGACCGAGCCCGCGCCCGCAACCACCCAAGGCTGACCCATGCCCCGTACCCGCGAACAGCTCGCCGAACGCGCCGCCCAGGAGCTGCAGGACGGCTTCTATGTGAACCTCGGCATCGGAATTCCGACGCTGGTGGCCAACTACATCCCGGCCGGGATGGAGGTCACCCTGCAGTCCGAGAATGGCATGCTCGGCATGGGGCCCTTCCCCTATGACGACGAGGTCGACCCCGACCTGATCAACGCCGGCAAGCAGACGATCACCGAGATCCCGGAGAGCAGCTATTTCAGCTCGGCCGACAGCTTCGCCATGATCCGCGGCGGTCACATCAACCTGTCGATCCTGGGCGCCATGGAGGTGGCCGAGAACGGCGACATCGCCAACTGGATGATCCCCGGCAAGCTGGTGAAGGGCATGGGCGGCGCCATGGACCTGGTCGCGGGCGTCAAGCGCGTGGTCGTCGTCATGGAGCACGCCAACAAGCACGGCCAGTCCAAGGTGCTGAAGCGCTGCACCCTGCCGCTGACCGGCACGGGCGTGGTCAGCCGCATCATCACCGACCTCTGCGTCTTCGACGTCAAGCCGGGCGGCGCGGGGCTGGAGCTGATCGAGCTGTCCGACGGCGTGACCCTGGACGAGGTCGCGGCCAGGACCGAGGCCGCCTACACGGTTTCCCAAACCCTCAAGGCTGCGGCATAGTTAACTCCGACACCGGCTCCGTCAGAGGGCCGGACGATGGAGGGTGACATGACCGACGGCTCGCCGCCGACCGCCCCGGACCGCATCGCCGCGATCCGCGCCGCCATGACCGACGACGCCGAGGCCGGCGCGACCTTCGCTGAGCCCGTGCGGGGATCGGTCGGAGCCGCCCTTGAACGCCTGGATGCGATCGTCGGGTCCGCGCCCCACGCGGAGGCCGCCGCCCTGCTCCAGCATCTCCGCGATCGGATCTCCGGTCTCGACCCTGCGCGCCTGGAGCCGCGCCGGGGGTTGAGTGGGCTGTTCGACAGCCGGGGCAAGCGACTCAAGGCCTTCCGCGCGGCCTACCTCTCGGCCGCCGATGCGGCGGCATCGGGTGCGGCCGAACTGGTCGATCGCGGCTCGGCCATCGCCCGACGGAGCGAGGACCTGAACGCCCTGTGGACCGAACTCCGCGCGGGTGTCAGCGACCTCGACGACCACCTCGACGCGGGCCGCGCCTGGCTCGTCCAAAGGAACGCGACGGCTTCTGCGCCCCTACCGCCGGAGGCGGCCGCCGCTTTTGAGGACGCGGTCGAGCCGGCTGCCCCTCCTGAGGAGACGTCAAACGAGGCCGAAACGGGTCCGGTCGAAGCCCAGGCCGATGCGGAGGCGAACCGGGAGACCGTCGCTCCGGCGGCCCTATCCGAAACGACACCTCCCCATGATGCCGAGGCCAAACCGGACTCGGCGGCTGCGGCGCCCGTTGAAGCCCAGGCTGAGCCCAGTCCGCCGCCCTCGGCCGGGCTGGCCGCCCTGCCCCACCCGCTCGAAGCCCGGCTGACCGCACTCGCGGCCCTGCGCGCCCGCGCGGTCGCCGCCCTGCCCCGCATCCGGGCGCTGCAGAACGCCGATCACGCCGCGCCGGCGGCCCTAGCCTCCGCGCGGGACGACGTCGAGGCGTGGAGCGCGGAATGGCGGGACGCACTGGGCCTCTCGGGCCGCAAGCCGAAGAAGGTCCGCCCGGACGCCGCCCGGCTGGTCGGAAGCCGGGACGCCCTGATCGGCCGCCTGTCCGCCGCCAAGCGCGTGCTCGCGTCCGCCCAGGCCCGTCTCGCCGAGCTGACGCCCCGCACGCAGACTCCGCGGGAAGAGGTCCGCGCCGCCGCCTGAGACCGTGCGCCTCGAATTCGGCGCGGACGCCCTCTATATGGCCGCCATGACCGCCGTTCTGGACGATCTGGCCGCGCCCGCGTGCCCTCTGCCCGACATCGCTCGCGCCGACATGGACGCGGTGGTCGAGGCCGCGCGCGCGGCGGTGGGCCTGCCGGTCGGCAGCCGCATCGTGGCGGCCATGTCCGGCGGCGTGGACTCCACTGTGGTCGCGGCCCTGCTCGCCAAGGCGGGCTACGACGTCGTCGGCGTGACGCTGCAGCTCTATGACCACGGGGCGGCGCTGAAGAAGAAGGGCGCCTGCTGCGCGGGCCAGGACATCCACGACGCGCGTCTGGCCGCCGAGACGATCGGCATTCCCCACTATGTGCTCGATTACGAGAGCCGGTTCCGGGACTCGGTCATCGACCAGTTCGCCGACGACTATCTGGCGGGCCGCACGCCGGTGCCCTGCATCCGCTGCAACCAGACGGTCAAGTTCCGCGACCTGCTTGACGTGGCCCGCGACCTGGGCGCCGCCGCCATGGCGACGGGGCACTATGTCGGCCGGGCGGTCGGACCGGACGGACGGCCGCAGATGCGCAAGGCCATCGACCCCTCGCGCGACCAGTCCTACTTCCTGTTCGCCACGACGCGCGAGCAGCTGGACTATCTCCGCTTTCCGCTGGCGGGGCTGGAGAAGCCGGCCGTGCGTGGCGTGGCGGCCGAACTGGGCCTGCGCATCGCCGCCAAGCCCGACAGCCAGGACATCTGCTTCGTGCCGTCGGGCGACTATCGCACTCTAATTGACCGGCTGCGTCCGCAGGGGCGCGAGGCGGGCGAGATCGTGCACATGGACGGCCGGGTCCTGGGCGCCCACGGCGGCATCACCGACTACACCATCGGCCAGAGGCGCGGCCTGAACGTGGCCGTGGGCGAGCCCCTGTTCGTCGTGAAGCTGGAGCCCGAGACGCGCCGCGTCGTCGTAGGCCCGAGGGAGGCGCTGCTCACCGCGTCCCTGACGCTGGACGAAACCAACTGGCTGGGCGACGAAGCGAGCATGGAGGCGGCGGCCGAAGCGGGCGCGCCCGTGCTGGCGCGCGTGCGCTCGACCCGGCCGCCGTCGCCCGCGCGGCTGGCGCTGTCGGACGGCGCGATCTCCGTGGTTTTCGACGCAGGAGAAGAAGGCGTCGCGCCCGGTCAGGCCTGCGCCCTCTACGATCCCGCCGATCCGGACCGCCTGCTGGGCGGCGGCTTCATCGCCTCGACGACGGCTGTGGCGCTTGTCTGACGCGCTCGATGGCCGCACCGGCCTGCCTGAGGCCCATCGCTGGCTGCTGGAGACCTATCCGCGTCTGCGCTGGCGTGACGCGGAACTCGGCGAGGTCGCGCGCTTCTGGCTGCAGATGCACGGGAGCTTTCGCCACAAGCAGGCGGAAATGGCGCGCCACGTCGCGACGTGGCGAGCGGGCGGTGATCTCGTCACATTCCACCGCGGCCTGATCCCGACGCTTCAGGCCTATCTTCAGCATCTGGACGGCCACCACCGCGTCGAGAGCGGCCACTATTTCCCCGTCATGCGGCGAGTCGAGCCCGGGATCACCGCCGGCATCGACCTGCTGGACGCCGACCACGACGCCATCCACGGCCAGCTGGAGGCGTTGTTCAAGGCGGGTCTCGCCTTCCATCAGGCCGTCGCAGGCGGCTCGCCTGACGCCGCCGATCCGGCGGCAAGGCTCGGCGATGTGTTGGAACGCACCTCCCGACAGACCGACCGGCACCTGGAGGACGAGGAAGACATCGTCATCCCCCTGATCCAGCGCCACGCCGACGCCTTCGCGCACTGATCCGCGACTCTTTCGCAGACAGGCCGGACAGGACGTGCTCCTATCGGTTCGGGGATCGTGATCAGACCGAAGGGGCTTCGTCCACATGCGTACCGTCCACCTCGTTTCCGTCCTGGCGCTGCTCGCCGCCGCGCCCGCCCTGGCCGCGCCGCCGAGCGAGCCGGCCGCCTCGACCCAGGCCTCCGCGCGCCCAACCTACAGCGCCGCCCAGTTCTTCGAGAACCGCAGCTACCAGCTCAACGGGGGCTCGCGCGTCGGCGCCTTCTCGACCGACGGCCGGTCGATCCTGATCTCCTCGGACCAGACGGGGGTGTTCAACGCCTATGCCCTGCCGATCGCGGGCGGCGATCCCGTGCCCCTGACCAACTCGACCACCACGGCCACCTTCGCCATCAGCTACTTCCCGACGGACGACCGGGTGCTGGTCACCACCGACGGCGGCGGCGACGAGCTGAACCACGTCTATGTGCGCGAGCGTGACGGCACGCTGCGCGACCTGACGCCCGGCGAGAACCTCAAGGCCGGCTTCCTGGACTGGAGCGCGGACGGCAAGACCTTCTACCTGACGTCCAACGCCCGCGACCCGGCCTCCTTCGACGTCATCGCCTATGACGCCGAGACCTATGAATCGCGTATCGTTTTCCAGAACGACGGCTTCTTCCCTGACGCCATCTCGGGCGACGGCCGCTGGCTGGCCTTGACCAAGAACGTCTCCAGCGCGCGCACCGACATCTATCTGGTCGACCTTCAGGCCGGAACGCCGCCGCGCCTGGTCACGCCCGAGCAGAACATTTCACACGGCGTCTACGACTTCACCCCGGACAACCGCTCGCTGATCTACGGCACTGATCAGTTCGGAGAGTTCACCCAGGCCCGCCGCATGGTTCTGGAGACCGGGGACACCGCGCCCCTGATCGAGGCCGAGTGGGACGTGTCCAACGTCGCCTTCTCGCCATCGGGCCGCTACCGCGTCTCGTCGCTGAACGCCGACGGCTCCACCGAGGTGACCATCACCGATACGACGACGGGCCGGCCGGTCAGCGTCACCGGCATTCCGGGCGGCGACGTGGGCGCCGTGCGCTTCAATCCATCCGAGGACCGCATCGCCTTCACCGTGCTGTCGGACACCTCGCCGTCGGACATCTTCACCGCCAGCCTGTCGGACGGCGTCGCCCAGCGCCTGACCACAGCGCTGAATCCGCAAATCGACGAGGACGTCCTGGTCGAGGCCACGGTGGTGCGCTACCCGGCCTCGGACGGCACCCTGATCCCGTCCATCCTCTATCGCCCGCACGGCGCCTCGGCGGAGAACCCGGTCCCCGCCATCGTTCTGGTGCATGGCGGTCCCGGCGGACAGACGCGGCGCGGCTATAACGCCATGGTCCAGCATCTGGTGAACCACGGCTATGCGGTGCTGGGGGCCAACAACCGGGGTTCCTCCGGCTACGGCAAGACCTTCTTCCACATGGACGACAAGCGCCACGGCCAGGAAGATCTCGGCGACATCGTCGCGGGCGGTCAGTGGCTGCGCGATCAGGACTGGGTCGCCGACGACCAGGTCGCCGTGATGGGCGGCTCCTACGGCGGCTACATCACCGCCGCCGCCCTGACCTTCCACCCGACGGCGTTCGAGGCGGGGGTGAACATCTTCGGCGTCACCAACTGGGAGCGCACGCTGCAGTCCATCCCGGCCTGGTGGGGCGCCAACCGCGTGGCTCTGTACGACGAGATGGGCGATCCGGCCACCGATGCCGAGCGGCACCGCCGCATCTCGCCCCTGTTCCACGCCGACCGCATTCAGCGGCCGATGCTGGTCGTCCAGGGCGCCAACGATCCGCGCGTGCTTCAGGTCGAGTCCGACGAACTGGTGGAGGCCGTGCGCGCCAACGGCGTGCCGGTCGAATACGTCCTCTTCCCCAACGAGGGGCACGGGTTCCAGCGCCGCGACAACCGCATCACGGCTCAGGAGGCCTATCTGGCCTTCCTGAATGAACACGTCCGCAAGGCGGACTGAACTGCTCCCTCAGGCCGCCTCTTCGGGGGCGGCCTCCTTGGGCAGGACCTCGCCCACGGTCGGGCGGTTGGCGTGGAAGTGGATCTCGGTATCGCGCCGTTTCACGATCTCGCCGCAGCAGGAGCAGGCGACCCTGGGCTTGAGCTCGTGGCCGCAGGTCGTGTGGGTGAAGGTGACGCCGGAATCGAACTCGCCGTACAGGTGCTGGGAGCCCCAGCCGTGCATGACGATCAGGACATCGGACAGGGCGCGGCCCTTGGCGGTCAGGACGTATTCGTTGCGCGGCGGGCGCTCGGAATAGAGCTGGGGCTCCAGGATGCCGTGCTGGACCAGGGTCTTCAGCCGGGCGGCGAGAACGTTGCGGGCCACGCCCAGACGCTCCTGCCACTGTTCGAACCGCTTCACGCCCTGGAAGGCGTCGCGGATGACCAGCAGCGTCCATGGATCGCCGATCACCTCCAGGGTGGCGGCGATCGAGCAGCTCTGGCGAGAATAGTCGGCGGTGCGTCCCATGCGCTTGAAAGTGACCCTGCGTCAGCGGTTTGGCAAGAGGGTTGCCAAAAACGACGCGGTAGGTCAGTCTTGTTTGGCAACGAACACCGCGGCCTGCTTACGGCGTTTCCTGCATTCCCTCGACTGGCGGGCGGAGGCTTAAGCTTTCGCCCGTCTTCTTTCTCCGGTGACCCATGACCCAGCAGACGCTCGCCGAGGCGATGGCCCTGACGCCGTCTGAAGGCGGAACGCTGACGGCCCGGCTGACGCGGGACTTCTCCAACGCCGCCCTTGCGATGGACCCGGATCGCGGGGCGCCGTTCGGCGGGCTCATGGCGGCCCTGGCCGCGCGCGCCGCTCGTGACGGACTGGACATCGCCCCTCCCCTTCAGACCCTGACGGTGCAGTATCTGGCCGCCGCCCGGTTCGAGGACTGCGCTTTCACGCCGACCCTGCTGCGGGGCGGTCGTTCCGTCGCCTTCGCCCGCGTGGACGCCGGCCAGCCGGACCGCCCCGCCCTGTCGGCTCTGGCCACCTTCGGCAAGACTTCGCCGAGCCCCGACGTGAAGCCGCTGACCGCGCCGGTCACGCCCTTCGCCGATCTGGACGACACGCCTGTCGACCCGAACCTCGCGCCCTGGTTCACCCGCTACATCGAGCATCGCTTCGACGGCGGGCCGCGTCTGGGCGGCGGGAACACGATCTCGGACCCTACGCTGCGGCTGTGGATGCGGACGACCGATCACAAGCCGCTGGACGAGCTGGACCTGTGCTTCCTGCTGGACGGGATTTTCCCGTCCTACATGACGGTATTGCCCGCCCCGCCGGTGATCTCGGCCAGCGTGGACCTGCGCTATGACTTCATCGAGCCGTTGACGCCCGAGACGTCGCCGGAGGGCTGGGCGGTGTTCCAGTTCACGGTGCGCGACGTGGGCGGCGGCTGGGCGCTGGACGACGGCGTGGCCTTCTCGCCGTCGGGGGCGCCGCTGGCGCTGGCCCGTCAGCGACGCAAGCTGGCCCCGACGCGGCCCGCGCGGGAGGGCTGAAACGACAGCGGCCGCCCCCGTCACCGGGAGCGGCCGCTGTTTCCGTTCGGGAAAAACCTCAGGAGCGGTAGTTCTGGATCCGCGTGGTGCGCAGGCCCTGCATGCCCCATTTGTCGATCGCCTTCTGCCAGGCCAGGAACTCCTCAGCCGTCAGGCGATAGCGGGTCAGGGCCTCGTCCAGGGTGATCAGGCCGCCGCGAACGGCGGCGACCACCTCGGCCTTGCGCCGGATGACCCAGCGGTCCGTATTGGCCGGCGGCAGATCGCGCATGGTCAGGGGCGTGCCCGTCGGACCGACCACGTACTGTTCGCCGTCCTTGTTGACGCGACGCTCTTGCAACATGGGCTTATGCCTCATTCACCACCACCAATGAACGAGACTGTACCGAGCGCCCGCTAAGGCCGAGTTTAGCGGCGTGGTGAACCAAGGGATAACATCCCCGGCGGGCCCCAACGTCCGTTTCACTGATCTTTGAGTAAGAGTTCATTCAGTCTAACGAGGCGTTACCTGCCGATCAGCGTTTGATACTGATCAGTTCGGCCAGCATCTCATCGGCCGTGGTGATGATCTTGGAAGAGGCGGAGTAGGCCCGCTGGGTGGTGATCAGGCCCGTGAACTCCGCCGAGAGGTCGACGGTCGAAGCCTCCAGCTGGCTGGCGCCGATCAGTCCCGCCCCGCCGGTGCCGGGCGCCTTCAGGTTGTACGTGCCGGACCCCTGGCTGACGCGATAGGCGTTGCCGTTGGCGGTCGTCAGGCTGTCGGCGCTGGTGAAGGTGGCGAGCGCCACCTGGGCGATGCGGCGCGTCACGCCGTTGTCGAAGATGGCGGTGACATAGCCCTCGTCGTCGATCTCGATGTTCGACAGATTGCCGAAGGCGGTGCCGTTGGTGACCACGGCCTGGACGATGGAGTCGGAGTCGTATTGCGTCAGGCCCCCCGCCGAGGCGGTCAGGTCGAAGCTGACGGTCTGGTCGTCGATGCCGAGCGCCGTGGTCCACTTGGGCGCGGTCGCGCTGGGGGCCACCGCCGAATCCGAGGCGTTCAGGGTGACGGCCGCCGTCGCGGGATCGGCGAACAGCATGGAGCCGGGCGTCGCCGCCTCCGCCGCCACCATGCCGTCGACGTCGAGACGGCCGTCCTGGGTGAAGAGGACCAGGCCGGAACGCAGGATGCCGTTCGGCGGAGCAGAACCGTTGTCGATGTCGGTCGCCGGGATGACGTGAACCTCGGCGCGCCACTCATTGGGGTTCGCGGTCTTGAGGAAGGAGTAGGCCAGGGTGCGCTGGCCGCCCTTGGAATCCGACACCGGAACCGTGATCCGGAAGTCCGGTTTGAAACCGGTGCCCGCCTCCGCGTCATAGGTCGCCATATTATTGGTCGCGACGTTGTAGGTGGCGATGTCGGGCGAGACCGGCTGGCTGGATTGCAGGTTGGCGTTCAGCTGGGCGCGCGTCGTGGCCTGGGCCGTGCCGCCGACCGAGCCGACGTTGATCGAGCGTAGACGGTTGAGATCGGACGGGTCCGTCTCGATCAGCCCCTCGGCGTCGACCGGCCACCCCTGCAGATACAGGCCGGCGGTGTTCTTCAGATAGCCGAAGCTGTCGACCCGGAAGGCCCCCGCGCGGGTGAACAGGCGGGCGTCGCCCGCGTCCAGGTTCTCGGCCTTCTCGGTCACGACGAAGAAGCCCTGCCCCGCGATGCCGAGATCGGTCGAGGTGTTGGTGCGCTGCAGCTGGCCGCCCTGGCTTATGAAGTGCCGCTGATTGGCCAGGACGCCGCCGGCCGAATAGCCTGTGCCCTGGCTCTGGGAGTTGACCACGGTCGAGAACTCGGCGGCGGTGCGCTTGTAGCCCACCGTGTTCACGTTCGCGATGTTCTGGGAGATGGCGGCCAGCGCGGCGGAGTTGGCCGTCAGGCCCGAGACGCCGGCGAGAAGGGCGGAGTTGATGCTCATGGCTTGAGGCTCCTTACGAAAGCAACTTCAGGGGATTGAGGGCCGAGGCGATGGAGGCCATCAGGCCCTCGTTCTCGGAGGTGTCGGTGGTGGTCTGCGCGGCGGCGGCATTCGCCTCCTCGACGCCGATGACGGCGCTGAGCGGCACGATCGACGCGCCGATCGTCAGGTAGGGCTGGCCGTCGTAGAGCTCGACGCCCGTGACGCGGCCGCGGGTCAGCACCTGGGAGTCGACGTCGGCCGTGCCGTTCTTGGCCACGACCTTCAGGGTGTAGACGCCGCCATCGGCCAGCTGGCCGCCGGCGGTGGTCTTGCCGTCCCAGACGAAGTCGTGGGTTCCCTCGGCGCGGTCCGGGGCCGGGCCGCTCCAGACGACCTTGCCGGAGGAGTCCAGCACCTGGAGCTCGACCGAGGAGGCCGAGGCGGCCAGCTCATAGGACCAGTTGGCCTCGCCGTCCTCGAGCCGGGTCGCTGGCCAGGCGGCGGTGGCGTCCTTGCCGATGTAGGAGGTGGCGCCGCTCAGGCCGCCGCCCTGCTGGGCCGCCAGAAGGCTGGTGAGCAGGTCGTTGGTCAACAGCTGCTGCTCGACCCCGGTCATCTGGGTCAGCTGGGCCGTGAACTCATTGGAGTCGAGCGGCGACAGCGGGTCCTGGTTCTTCAGCTGGGCCGTGAGCAGGCTCAGGAAGGTCTCGAAGTTGGAGACCAGGCTGGTGCGGCTTGTATTCGCTCGCGTGGTGGCCTCGGTCGTCGTGATCGCATCGACCATCGTGTCAGACCTTCATATCGACGCCGGCGGGCGTCAGGCTCAGGGAGATCCAGGCGGGCGTCTGGAGCGAGAGGTCGGCCTCGGCGGCCAGGCGCGAGGCGGCGCCGAAGGCGCGGGCGTTCCGGGGATCGGCCTCGCGGTCGAAGGCGCCGCCCTGACCGGCTGACGGATCGCGCTCGGCGAAGGACAGGGCGTCGTCGGCGACGCTGAAGCCTGCCTCGATCAGCTGGCGACGCAGTTCGTCGGTCCGGCCGCGCAGCTCGGTGGCGGCGACGGGGTTGTCGAAGGCAAGCGTCGCCTGGAGAGCCCCGTCGGCGTCGATGTCTAGGCTGACGTCGACGCGGCCAAGGTCGTCGGGCGTGAGCGCCATCTCGAAGCGGGTGGAGCGGCCTTCCAGCTTGCGCACGATCTGGGCGGCGATCTGGGCCGTCGCCTCGACGGCGGCGCGCGAGAGGGTGGAGAAGACGGGAGACGACGCGGCTTCGGCCGGGCCAGCCTCAGGGGCGGCCGGCGCGACCGACGGCGCCGACACCGGCGCGTCATCGGCCGCGATCGGCGGAAGAACAGCCGTCGGAAGCTCGATGGGCGACTTGGCGACCGAAGGCTCGACGGCGGTCGCTAGGGTCTTGTCGGCGGTCGTGGCGTCGGTCGGGGCCTTGCCCTCGGCGCGCGCGCCCTGGGTCTCGGCGGGTGTCGCGCCCTGGCCGGATGGACGGGCGAGCGCCCGGTCGATCACGTCGCGGACGCGGGTCGTTTCGGCAGGCGGCGTGGAGGTCGCCGCCGGGGTTTCGCTCGCGGCTTCGCCCTCGGATCCATCGGCGGCCGGGGAAGAGTCCGCGACGGCCTGACCGGCGGGCTCCGCGGTCTTCGCCGGGCGCAGCGGCGTGATCACGGCGGAGCGGACATTGGCGACCTCCCGCGCGCGATCCGAGGCGACAGGCGTCGCCAGCTTCGCAGGCTCGGCGGGGGCTGGATCGGGCTTGCGGGGACGGTCTTCGGACGCGGTCGCTTCGGCAGCGGCAAGCAGCGTTTCGACAGGCTTTCCGCTCGGGTCGGTTTCCGTCGGGCGCGACGGCCGGGTCGATTGAGCCAGCGACGGGTCAGCCGCTTCGGCGGCGTCGGAGAAAGCGGGAGCGGAGCCGAAGCCGTCCGCCGGGGCGGTCTCGGCGTCCAGGGCCGGCGCGACGGCGGCGGCGTTCGCTTCCGAACCCACGCCGTCCGCCAGGAGGGGTGCGGCCGGGACCGTCGGCGGAGGAGCGAAGTTGGCGCCGAGAACAAGGGCGGGCGTCGCCGTGTCCGTCGCGGGCGCGCCGGCTTCGGGCGCGGGCGCCGGCTCGGCGGCGGGCTGCGGGGCCAGCTCCGCCTTGGCCCTGGGAGCGGACTCGGGGGCGGTCTCGGCCGGGACGGCCTCGTCCAGGGCGGCGCCGAAGGCCTCGGCGTCAGCGGACGCGCGCGCATCGACCTTCGCGCCCTTCACGGGGGCGGACGGCGCGACGACGGACAGGAGGACGGCGGCGGACATGGAGCGCAGGCGGCTTCGGTCTGGAGGAGCGTGGCGCCTGCTGCGCCGGAACATTCGGTTCGCTCGTCGCAAAGGGCGGGCCAGACTGCGAAGTCACAGCCATCCCACTGAAAGGTCGTATCTTTTCTGACCTTACGATCGCGGAGGTCGACATCCGCCGCCGACCATTCTTGCCGTGCGGCGGACGCTTTTTGCCCGGCTCGGCCAGCGTTCCCGGCCTTGGCCCGCCGCTTGCGCGCCTTGTCGGGCATGAAACGGTCGTCGATTCATTTCCTGAATGAAATCAGCGGGGTCGCCGCCGGGCCTTCGCGTGCGGCTGGGCAAACTTCGCAAGGCTGCGGGCAGGGCTTGCCGGGTGGAGGGTTAATCCGATGAGCCTGAACACCATCCTGAACATCGCCAACTCGGGCCTGCAGACCGCCCAGACCCAGCTGCGGGTGGTCTCGGACAACGTCTCGAACGTCAATACGCCCGGATACGTCCGCAAGATCGCCGACCAGCAGTCCTTGACGACCCAAGGGGTCGGCACGGGCGTGGAGATCGCGCGCATCCGCCTGGCCACCGACCGTTTCCTGCAGGCCGCCAGCCTGTCGGCGGGAGCGGAGGCCAGCCGCCAGGGCGTGCGGTATGAGCTCTATGACCGCATCCAGTCGCTGTTCGGCGATCCGGGTGGGGACACCGGCTTCTTCTCCCAGATCGACGACATCTTCTCCTCCTTCGCTGTCGCCGCCGAAGACCCCACCAGCGGACCTCGCCGCCAGGACGCCCTGTTCAAGACGCAAGCGGTCTTCGACGAGGCCGAGCGGATTTCCGGCCAGATCCAGGCCGTGCGCGAGGACGCCGACGGCCGCATCCAGAGCGCGGTCGAAAAGGCCAACAGCCTGCTGCAGCAGATCGAGACCCTGAACCTGGACATCGCCCGGGCTGTGGTGCTGGACGGCGACGCCTCCGGCGCCCAGACCCAGCAGGCGCGGCTGGTCAGCGAGCTGTCGTCCATCCTGGACGTGCAGGTGACGCAGCGGTCCGTCGGCGGCGTCTCGATCCGCACCAGCGCGGGCGTCCTGCTGGCCGGCAACGGCGCCGCCACGCTGGAGTACAATCGCGCGGGCACCGTCAACGCCGAGACGGCCTTCAACGAGATCTGGGTCACCGAGCCCGGCGCCACCAAGCGGCCGCTCGCTGAGGGTCTGAAGTCCGGCGAGATCAAGGGCCTGCTGGAGCTGCGCGACGTCGATGCGCCCCAGACGGCGGAACGTCTGGCCGAACTGGTCGCCCGGGTCGCCGACGAGCTGAACCGCGCCCACAACGCCAACTCGGCGGTGCCGGCACCCACGACCCTGACCGGCAAGAACGTCGGCCAGGCGCTGGAGACGGCGCTGACCGGCTTCACCGGCGGAACGACAATCGCCGTGGTCAATCCGACGACGGGCGCGATCACGACGCGGGCCGACATCGTCTTCTCGGGCGGGACGCTGACGATCAACGGGGCGGCCTCGACGCCGGCCAACTTCCTGACCGACCTGAACGCGGCGCTGGGCGGGGCGGCGACGGCCAGCTTCACCGGCGGACGGCTGTCGATCACGGCGGCGGGCGGCAACGGCGTGGCCGTGGCGGACGATCCGGCCAACCCGAGCGCCAAGGCGGGGCGCGGCTTCTCGCATTACTTCGGCCTGAACGATCTGATCTCCAGCGACCGGCCGGCGCTCTATGACATCGGGCTGACGGCCGGGTCGGCGCACGGCTTCACGGCGGGCGAGACCCTGACATTCCGCTTCACCGACGGCGACGGCGCGCGGTTGCGTGACATCCAGGTGGCGATTCCGGCCGGCGGCACCGTCGGGGACCTGATCACGGCGCTGAACAGCACCGCGACCGGGATCGGCCGCTATGGCTCCTATGCGCTGGACCCGACGACGGGCGAGCTGAAGTTCACCGGGATCGGCGACCCCGCCCCGCGTCTCAGCGTGCTCGCGGATACGACGACCCAGGTTCCCTCCGGCATTTCGGCGACCGAGCTGTTCGGGCTGGGCGGCGGCGTTCGGGCGTCGCGCGCCGACGGCTTCAAGGTGCGCACCGACATCCAGCAGGCGCCGTCGAAGTTGTCGCTGGCGCAGCTGAACCTGGCCGCCGCGCCGGGGGGCCAGGCCCTGTCCACCGGCGATGGACGCGGGGCCCTGACCCTGTCCGACGCCGGTCAGGTGACCGCCCGCTTCTCGGCCGCCGGCGACAGTCCGGGCGGCAGTCTGTCGGTCTCGCGCTATGCGTCGGAGCTCTCCGGCGAGATCGGCGGCAAGGCCCAGTCGGCCAAAACCCGCCGCGACAGCGCCGTCGCCCTGTCGACCGAGGCCAACGCCCGCCAGTCCAACTACGAGGGCGTCAACCTGGACGAAGAGTTGGTGCTGATGACCACCTATCAGCAGGCCTTCAACGCCTCGGCCCGGCTGATCCAGGCGGCCAGCGAAATGTACGACACGCTTCTGAGGATGGTCTGATGAGCCGCGTCTCCACCACCGGAAACTACCAGTCCGCCCTGCTGGACCTGATGGCCTCGCAACAGCGTCAGGCGGACGCCTCCCAGCGCGTCTCGACCCAGAAGGTCGCCACCGACATGACCGGCTTCGGCCGCGGCGCCGAGACGCTGACGGCGCTGAAGGGCGCGGTCAGCCGAGTGCAGGGCTTTCTCGACACCGGAGAGGTCGTGGCCGCCCGCCTGAGCGCGCAGGACCTGGCGCTCAACCAGATGATCGACGGCATCGGCGGCGCGCGCGAGGCGGTGGGCAACGTCCTGTCGTCCGACTCGGCCGGCACCCTGATGCTGGAGCTCGAGGGATACTTCCAGTCGGTGTCGAACGGCCTGAACGCGCGCCACCAGGGCGGCTACCTCTTCGCCGGGGCCGACACCTCGAACCCGCCGGTCTCGGTGGGAACACTGAGCGACCTGGCGGCCGCCGCCAGCGTCGCCTCGGTGTTCGGCAACGACACCATCAAGCCGGTGTCGCGCGTGGCGGAGAACACCTCGGTGGAGACCGGCTATCTGGCCGACGAGCTCGGCACGGACATTTTCCAGATCTTCCGCGACATCAAGGAATACCACGACAACCCCGCCACCGGCCCGCTGACGGGCAAGCCGACGGAGGCCCAGAAGGCGTTCCTGACCGCCCAGCTGTCGCGCCTCGATGCCGCCAAGGGCGCCACCATCGACGTCGGAGCGCGGAACGGCTCGCTGCAGAAGCGTATCGACCAGATGGCGACCAGCCATACGGCGCAGATCATCGCCCTGAACGATCTGGTGTCCGATCGCACCGACGCCGACCTGGCGCAGGCCGTGACGGACCTGCAGCTGGCCCAGGTGGCGGTGCAGGCCTCGGCCCAGGTCGTGAGCCAGCTCAGGGACGTCACCCTGCTGAACTATCTGCGGTGACGATCACTCGCGGATCTCGCCTCTCTTAAGTCTCGCGAGAAACGCTTCCACACCCCCGTCATCCTCGGACTTGATCCGAGGATCGGAGGCTTGGCCAACAAGAAAGGGGTAGAGGTCGCACCAATCGGGGTTGCGACGCTCGATGAGTTCCATCTTCCAGGGCCGATTCCATCGCTTCAGCTGCCGCTCGCGGTGAACCGCCGAAACCATCATCTCGAACGGCTCGTACCAGACCAGCATCCCGCAGCGATGCCGCTTGGTGAAGCCGTCGTAGAGGCCCTCACGATGTTCCCGACCTCGGCGGTAGAGGTTGTTGGTCGAGCCGACATAGATGACGCCCATCGGGCGGCTGGCCTCAATGTAAGTGGCGATGAAGGGACGTTCCAAAGGCAGAGCTCGCTGATGCTCCGATCCTCGGGTCAAGCCCGAGGATGACGGAGTTGGGGTCGCGCAGCGTGCGACACGTCGACTATAGCCATTCTCCCCTAATGAGAACATAATGGCAACATATGGCTCAGCTGGACCTCAGACGAAAACTCGCCGTGCTGGCGGATGCGGCGAAATATGACGCCTCCTGCGCTTCGTCCGGGACGTCCAAACGCGATAGCCGGGGCGGCAAGGGGATCGGCTCGACTGAGGGCATGGGCATCTGCCACGCCTATACGCCGGACGGTCGGTGCGTCAGCCTGCTCAAGATCCTGCTGACCAACTTCTGCATCTACGACTGCGTCTACTGCATCAACCGCGTGTCCTCGAACGTGCAGCGGGCGCGGTTCACGGTCGATGAGGTCGTCGAGCTGACGCTGAACTTCTACAGGCGGAACTATATCGAGGGCCTGTTTCTGTCGTCGGGCATCATCCGGAACGGCGACTACACGATGGAGCAGCTGGTGCTCGTGGCCAAGAAGCTGCGGGAGGAGCATCACTTCCGGGGCTATATCCACCTCAAGCTGATCCCCGAGGCCGATCCGAAGCTGGTGGAGGAAGCGGGACTCTACGCCGACCGCCTGTCGGCCAACATCGAGCTGCCGCGCGACGAGGCGATGGGACGGCTGGCCCCGCAAAAGGACGTCGGCGTCATCAAGAAGGCCATGGCTGACGTCCGGCTGAAGGTGCAGGCCGCCAGGCCGGAAAAGAAGACCAAGGCCCGCCCGCCGAAGTTCGCCCCGGCCGGCCAGTCGACCCAGCTGATCGTCGGGGCGGACGACGCCCCGGATACGGAGATCCTCGACCGGTCCGCCTCGCTTTACGGCGGCTACGGCTTGCGCCGGGTCTACTACTCCGCCTTCAGCCCGATCCCGGACGCGAGTTCCGCCCTGCCGGTGACGAAGCCGCCCCTGATGCGCGAGCATCGGCTCTATCAGGCCGATTGGCTGATGCGCTTCTATGGCTTTTCGCCGCCGGAGATCGGAGAGGCGACGACGGGCGGTATGCTGGATCTGGCCATCGATCCCAAGCTGGCCTGGGCGCTCAATCGACGCGAAGAGTTCCCGGTGGACGTCAACACCGCTCCACGCGAACGGCTGCTCCGCGTGCCGGGGCTGGGCGTAAAGTCGGTCGACCGCATGATCTCGGTCCGGCGCTACCGCACCCTGCGGCTCGAGGATGTCGCGCGCCTGTGCCGGGGCATCGACAAGGTGCGGCCGTTCATCACCGCGCTGGACTGGACCCCGGGCGGTCTGACCGACGCGGTCGATCTGCGCGCGCGGATCGCGCCGGAACCGCGACCGGAACAGCTGACGTTGTTCTGAGATGGCGACCGCCGTCCTGGATCACGAGATTGATTTCGACGGCTGGCGCGCGGCGGCCCGGCGGTTCCGGCTGGCGGGGGTCGAGCCGGCGCAGGTTCGGTTCGTGGTGCGAGGACAACCACACACCGGCGACCTCTTTTCTCCCGTGCACCCCGGCGAAGGCCGGGGTCCAGAAGCGCACTCACGGGCAGGCGTCGAAGACGGTGCTGGATCATTCCCATCCACCTTCGACGGAGTTCCTGATCTGGACCCCGGCCTTCGCCGGGGTGCACGGAGGGAAGAGAGCTTCACCGTCCCCAAGGCCTTCGTCGACATCGCCCAGGAGGTGATCCTCCATCGCTCCGAAGACCGCTTCGACCTGCTCTACCGCCTGCTCTGGCGGCTGCGCGATCAGCCGGACCTGATGAAGGTGGTCTCCGACCACGACGTGGCCGACGCCCTGGAGCGGGCCAGGAACGTCAGCCGGGCCTCGCACAAGATGAAGGCCTTCGTCCGCTTTCGCCTGATCGACGACGAGGACGGCGAGCTCTACGTCGCCTGGTTCGAGCCGGCCCACCGGGTGCTGGAGAAGACGTCCGGCTTCTTCGTGCGGCGCTTCACGACCATGCGCTGGTCGATCCTGACGCCGGACGGCTCCTGCTTCTGGGACGGCGAGGCCCTGACCTTCGGCCCCGGCGCCCGACCCGAAGACGCTCCGGACGACGACGAGGTCGAGGAGTTCTGGAAGACCTACTACGCCTCCACCTTCAACCCCGCCCGGCTGAAGACCAGGACCATGCAGGGCGAAATGCCCAAGCGGTACTGGAAGAACCTGCCGGAGGCGCAGCTGATCCCGGAACTGGTCGCCGCCTCGTACGCTCGCACCGAGACTATGGTCCAGGCCGCCCCGACAGAGCCGAACGCCCGCCTGTCCAAGGCCATCGCCCGGCATGCGCGCGACGGATCGTTCGAGGAGGGATTCGTCGCCTCCAGCCTCGATGAACTGCGCCACGCCGTGCAGGCCTGCCGCCGCTGTCCGCTTTGGCGCGACGCCACCCAGGGCGTCTGCGGCGAGGGGCCGAGGGAGGCCAGGCTGATGATCGTGGGCGAGCAGCCCGGCGATCAGGAAGACCTCGCCGGCCGCCCCTTCGTCGGCCCCGCCGGTCAGGTGCTGAATCAGGCGCTGGAGGCCGCCGGCATCGACCGGGACGACGTCTTCGTCACCAATGCGGTCAAGCACTTCAAGCACGAGCCGCGCGGCAAGCGTCGCCTGCACAAGACGCCGGTCGCCAGCGAGGTCTCGGCCTGCCGCTGGTGGCTGGATCAGGAGCGGCGGCTGGTGAAGCCTGCGATGACCCTGGCGCTGGGCGCGACCGCATCCTTGGGCGTGCTCGGGCGCAAGGTGGCGGTGACGCAGGAGCGGGGCCAGCCCCTGACCCTGGCGGACGGCTCGACGGCCATGATCACGGTCCACCCGTCCTACCTGCTGCGACTGCCGGACGAGGCAGCCAGGGCGCGGGAGCACGAGCGGTTCATCGCGGACCTGGCGGCCGTCAGCGCCAGGCTCTGACCCGCAAGTCATCACCTGTTGCAGACCGACGACGCGGCCGCTTTGATGGCGCATGGGCGCAACCTGCGGCGTTCTCGATTCGCATTCGCTCCGCTAAGGGTGACTTATGAGAACGGCGGAATTCCAGATCGAGGAGGCCAGCGGCGGCGGAGCCCTGCTGCGGCTCTCGGGCGACTGGACCACCATGACCTTGGGCAAGGCCGCGGTGCGGCTCGGCGATGGGCTGCAAGGGCGCTCCGTCGCAAAGGTCGACGTCAGCGACCTGGGGCGGTTCGACACCGCCGGCGCGCTCGCGCTCGTGCAGGCGTCGGGCTGCGCCATCCCGAAGGACGCCTTCGCCGCCCGCCCGGAGGCCGGGCGCATCTACGCCATGGTCGAGACCCTGGAACGCCAGGCCGGCCAGCCGCCCCCGGCCAAGCAGTCCCTGACCCGCTTCTTCGCCAAGATCGGCCACGGGGTGCATGACGCCGGGGCCGAGTTCCTGCTTTCGATGGCGTTCCTCGGGCGCCTGCTGACGGCTAGCGGACACGCGCTGCGTCGTCCCGCCGACATCCGATGGGCGGCGTGGGTCAGCCAGGCCGACCGGGCGGGGCTGGACGCCCTGCCGATCATCGCCGTGACCAACTTCTTCATCGGCGCGGTCATCGCCTTCCTCGGCGCCAACCTCCTGACGCAGTTCGGGGCGGGCGTCTTCACGGTCCAGCTCGTGGCCGTGGCGGTGCTGCGCGAACTGGCGGTCCTCATCACCGCCATCCTGCTGGCGGGCCGCTCCGCCTCCTCCTTTGCCGCCGAGATCGGCTCCATGCGGATGAATCAGGAGGTCGACGCCATGCAGGTGATGGGCGTCAATCCGTTCCAGGCCCTGGTCATCCCCCGGCTGGCCGCCATGCTGGTCATGATGCCGCTTCTGACCTTCGTCGGCATGCTGGCGGGTTTCCTCGGCGGCGGCCTGGTGACCTGGAGCCAGCTGGACTACGGCCCGGCCTTCTTCATCCAGAGGATCAGCGACGACCCCCTGATGGACACCCACCTGATGGTCGGCATGGTCAAGGCGCCGGTGTTCGCCATCGTCATCGCCGCCATCGGCTGTCGCCAGGGCATGGCGGTGGCCGGCGACGTCGAAAGCCTGGGCCAGCGGGTGACCGCCGCCGTCGTCCAGGCCATCTTCGCCATCATCGCCCTGGACGCGATCTTCGCCCTCATCTTCCTGGAGCTGAACCTGTGAGCCGGCCGCCCGCCCCAGCGCCGGCCGCGAACGACGCCGGCTCCGAGAACCTGATCGAGGTGCGCGGCCTGCTCAGCCAGTTCGGCGAACAGGTGATCCACAAGGACCTCGACCTCGACGTGAAGCGCGGCGAGGTGCTGGGCGTCGTCGGCGGGTCGGGCACCGGCAAGACCGTGTTGCTCAACTCCATCATCGGCCTGAAGGAGCCCGAGGGCGGCACGATCCGCATCTTCGGCCACGACCGGGGGGACCTGACCGAGGCGCAAGCCGCCGACATCGAGCGCCGTACCGGCGTGCTGTTCCAGCAGGGCGCCCTGTTCAGCTCCCTGACCGTGCTGGAAAACGTCGCCTCGCCCATGGTCGAGCACACCAGGCTGCCGCACGACACCATCCGCGAGCTGGCGGAGATGAAGATCGCCATGGTCGGCCTCAAGCCCGAGAGCCACCACCAGAAGCCGGCGGAGCTGTCCGGCGGCATGAAGAAGCGCGTCGGTCTCGCCCGCGCCCTGTCGCTGGACCCGGAGCTGATCTTCCTGGACGAACCGACGGCGGGTCTGGACCCGATCGGCGCCGCCGCGTTCGACGAGCTGATCCGCAAGCTGTCCGACGATCTGGGACTGACGGTCTTCATGATCACCCACGATCTCGATAGCCTTTACGCCATCTGCGACAAGGTCGCGGTGCTGGCCGACAAGCGGGTGATCGAAAAGGCCACGGTGCAGGAGTTGGAGAAGTCCGACCACCCGTGGATCAAGGAATACTTCCTGGGGCCGCGCGGACGCGCCGCCACCGAGGCCGCCTGAGGAGCCGAGATGGAACGAGACGCCCACTACGCCGCCGTCGGCATCGCCACCGTCGCCCTTCTGGCGGCGCTGGCGGTGTTCACCATCTGGCTGGCCCGGCTGCAGTTCAACGACGAGTACGACCTCTACGACATCGTCTTCTACGGCCCCGTGCGCGGCCTGTCGGAGGGCGGCGAGGTCCATTTCAACGGCATCCGCGTGGGCGAGGTGACCGACCTCAACCTCGACCCCAACCAGGGCGACCAGGTCATCGCCCGCGTGCGTCTGGACGCCACCACCCCCGTGCGCGTCACCAGCCGCGCCCAGCTGGAGCCCCAGGGCATCACCGGCCTGAACTACATCCAGATCACCGCCGGGACCGACGGTTCGGCCCTGCTCAAGAGCCAGTACGCGGAAAACGTCGTGCCGGTGATCCAGTCCCAGCCCTCGCCCATCGCCGAACTCCTCAGCGGCTCGGGCACGGTGTTGGCTCAGACCGTGGACGCCCTGAACCGCATCAATCGCGTCCTGTCCGATGACAACGTGCGCAGCTTCTCGACCAGCCTGCGGAACGTCGAGGCCCTGACGACCGAACTCGAAGCGCGCAAGGGCATGTTCGAGGACCTCGAGAAGGCGCTGGAGTCCGCCAACGCCGCCATCGCCGAGTATCAGGCTCTGGGGGCCGACGCGCGTCGCCTGATCAACACCGACGGCCAGGAAGCCATCGCCAACATCAACGCCGCGACCGCCGACGCCCGCACCGCCATCGCCTCGATCAACCGCACGGCCAATGCGCTCGAAGGTCCGGTCGGCGAGGTCGCGACGACCGGCATCCCGCAGCTGCTGGAGGCCATTCAGGGCCTCGAAGCCGCGACGCAGTCCTTGCAGGGCCTGATCGACGACGTGCGCGCCAGCCCGCGCGACTTCATCGCCCGTCCGCAGTCTCAGGAACTGGAGGTCCAGCCGTGATCCGTTCGCTCGTTCTCGCGGCCGCCGCGCTCTCCCTGTCCGGCTGCGCCCTGCTGTCCAGCCCCGACCCGGTCCAGCTCTATCGTTTCGGAGAGAGCGGCGGCGCGACGGCCTCGGCCGTGACGGTCTCCAGCCCGGTGCAGGTGCGGCTGAGGAACGTCGAGTTCCCGTCCGCTTCGCGCGGCGACCGCATCCTCGGCGTCACGGGGCTCGAAGCCGCCTACATCGGCGGGGCCCGCTGGGTCTCTCCGGCGCAACAGCTGATGTCCCAGAGCATCGAGAACGCCTTCGGCGAACAGGCTCGCACGGTCCGCCTGATTGGCCAGCGCGAGCTGACACCCGCCACGCGCGTCCTGGACGTCGATGTCCGCACCTTCGAGGCCCGCTATGACTATGAAGGCGCGATCCCGGTCGTGACCATCAGCGCCCGCGCCCGCCTGCTGCGCTTCCCCGAACGCACGGTGGTGGCCGAGGAGGTCATCACCGTGACCGAGTCCGCCGGCCAGAACCGCGTCTCCGCCATCGCCCAGGCCTTCGACCTGGCGTCGCGCGAGTTCAACACGCGTCTGGTCACCTGGACCGAGGCGAACGCCGGCTAGCCCACGTCATTTCCGGACGTAGGAAGCCGCGCGCCCCCTGCCCTCGCCCACGCGACTGCGCTAAGCCCACGGCATGGCTCGAGACGGCGCGATCTATGTCTGTCAGTCCTGCGGGGCGGTCCACGGCAAGTGGTCCGGCCAGTGCGGCGCCTGCGGCAACTGGAACACCATCGTCGAGGAGAGCCGCTCGGCCCCGCCCGGCGCGCTGAAACCCGCCGCCACCGCCCGCAGCCGGGGTCTGGCGTTCGAATCCCTCCAGTCCGAGACGCCCGAGCCGCCCCGCATCGTCACCGGCGTCGCCGAGTTCGACCGCGTCTGCGGCGGCGGCGTCGTGCCGGGGTCCGCCATCCTGCTGTCGGGCGACCCGGGCGTCGGCAAATCCACCCTGCTGCTCGATGTCGCCGGCCGCGCGGCTATAGCGGGCAAGCGCGTCGCCTACATCTCCGGCGAGGAGGCGATCGAGCAGATCCGCAGCCGCGCCAAGCGCATGGGCTTGGCCTCCGCCCCCGTCGAACTGGCCTCAGCCACGGCGCTGCGCGAAATCCTCGGCACGCTGAAGCGCGAGAAATTCGACATCGTCATCGTCGATTCCATCCAGACCCTGTGGTCCGACGCGCACGAGGCTGGCCCCGGTTCGGTGACGCAGGTCCGCGCCTGCGCCGGCGAGCTTGTGCGTCTCGCCAAGGCGGGCGGTCCGGCGCTGGTGCTGGTCGGCCACGTCACCAAGGACGGCCAGGTCGCCGGCCCCCGCGTCGTCGAGCACATGGTCGACGCCGTCCTCAGCTTCGAGGGCGAGCGCGGCTACCCGTTCCGCATCCTGCGCGCCGGCAAGAACCGCTTCGGCGCCACCGACGAGATCGGCGTATTCGAGATGGGCGACGCAGGGCTCTCGGAGGTCTCCAACCCCTCCGCCCTGTTCCTCGGGGAGTCCAAGGAACGCGCCCCCGGCTCCGCCGTCTTCGCCGGCATCGAGGGCAGCCGCCCCGTGCTGGTCGAGGTCCAGGCCCTGGTCGCGCCCTCCGCCTACGGCACGCCCCGCCGCGCCGTCATCGGCTGGGACACGGGGCGCCTGGCCATGGTGCTGGCGGTGCTGGAGGCCCGCTGCGGCGTCGGCTTCGGCAATCAGGACGTCTATCTGAACGTCGCGGGCGGCCTGCGCATCAACGAGCCCGCCGCCGACCTCGCCGCGGCCGCCGCCCTGATCAGCTCCGTCACCGACACCCCCCTGCCCCAGGGCTGCATCGTCTTTGGCGAGATCAGCCTGTCCGGAGAGGTCCGCGCCGTCGGCCGCGCCGAGGCCCGCCTGCGCGAGGCCCAGAAGCTCGGCTTCGACCAGGCTCTGTCCCCGCCCCTCACGGTCAAGGGCGGCGGCGTTTCGATCACACCCGTCAGCCGCCTGACCGAGGCCGTCGAACGAATCTCGCAGAACAGGTATTAGGTCGGCATGGCCGCAGCCGCTGACGCATGACCGGGTTCGACGCCTTCGCCTTGCTCGTGATCCTCGCCTCGGCCGCGGCCGGCTGGGTGCGCGGCGGCACGCGCGAGATCATCACCCTGCTCAGCTTCGTTCTGGCGGCCTTCATCGCCCTGGTCGCCCTGCCCCTGACCGCACCGCTGGGGCGCGCCCTGATCGATCCGGACTGGGCGGGCTCCATCTTCGCCGCGATCGGCTCCTTCCTGCTGATCTATTTCGGCATCCGCATCTTCGGCTCGATCCTGTCCAGGAAGGCCCAGGCCCATCCGACGCTGGGCGGCGTCGACCGCTTCCTCGGCATCCTGGTCGGCACGGGCCGGGCGCTCGTGCTGCTGGGCGCCATCCACCTCGTCATCGTCGCCGCCCTGCCGGGAGAGCGCACGCCAAACTGGCTGTCGGAAGCCGCGCTTCGGCCCGTCAGCGCCGGGGCCGCCCGCGCCATCCAGATCATCCTGCCCGGCATCGGCCGGGGCGCCGACGCCATCAGCCCCGTGGTGGATTCGTCCGTCCGCAGAGGCTTTTCCAACGATCCCGCCTTGCCCTCGGCGCAATCCGCGCCTACCTCGCCGCCTGCCGCCGCCGAATAGAGTTCTCGCCTGTCATCGGAGCCCCCACGATGATCAAGCTCGACCACGCCATCGCCTCTCCCGTCGTGCACCGCGAGCACCATCGCGAGGCCGACGACGACCGTCCGCGTCTTGAGTGTGGCGTCTGCGGCGTCTGGGGCGCGCCCAACGACGAAGCCTCGTCCATCGTGGCGCTCGGACTGCATGCGCTCCAGCACCGGGGCCAGGAGGCCTGCGGCATCGCCTCGGTGAAGGCCGCCCGCTTCCACACCGAACGCCACATGGGCCATGTGGGCGAGGCCTTCGGCGGCTCGGACTTGCCGAGCCGCATGCCCGGCCCGGCGGCCGTGGGCCACACCCGCTACTCCACCGCCGGCGGCAGCTTCCTGCGCAACATCCAGCCCATGTTCGCCGACCTGGACCAGGGCGGCATCGCCATCGCCCACAACGGCAACCTGACCAACTTCCACTTCCTGCGGAACCAGCTGGTCGGAGAGGGCTCGATCTTCCAGTCGACCTCGGACAGCGAGGTCATCCTCCACCTGATCGCCCGCAGCCGGAAGGCCAAGATCGTCGACCGCTTCATCGATGCGCTCGCCCGCATCGAGGGCGGCTACGCCCTGGTCGCCCAGACCCGCACCAAGATGATCGGGGCGCGCGACCCGCTGGGCATCCGCCCGCTGGTGCTGGGCCAGCTCGGCGACGCCTGGATCTTCGCGTCCGAGACCTGCGCGCTCGACACCATCGGCGCCACCTTCGTGCGCGACGTGGAGCACGGCGAGGTCGTGGTGATCGACCACGAGGGCGTCCGCTCGCTCAAGCCCTTCCCGGCCCGCGCCGCCCGCCCCTGCCTGTTCGAATACGTCTACTTCTCCCGCCCCGACAGCGTCGTGAACGGCCGCTCCGTCTATGGCGTGCGCAAACGCATGGGCCAGAGCCTGGCCCGGGAACACGCCGTCGAGGCCGACGTCGTCGTGCCGGTGCCCGATTCCGGCGTGCCGGCCGCCTTGGGCTACGCCCAGGAAAGCGGCATTCCCTATGAGATGGGCATCATCCGCAGCCACTATCTGGGCCGCACCTTCATCCAGCCCAGCCAGGGCGCCCGGCAGAAGGGCGTCGCCATGAAGCACAGCCCCAACCGTTCGGTCATCGAGGGCAAGCGCGTCGTCCTGATCGACGACTCCATCGTGCGCGGCACGACCTCGGTGAAACTCGTCCGCGCCGTCCGCGCTGCGGGCGCCAGGGAGGTCCACCTGCGCTCGGCCAGCCCGCCCATCCTCTGGCCCGACTTCTACGGCATCGACATGCCCGAGCGCGACCAGTTGATCGCCGCCAACAAGTCGATGGAGGAGATGCGCGAGTATCTCGAGGTCGAAAGCCTGGGCTTCCTCTCCGTCGAGGGTCTCTACCGCGCCATGGGCGAGGAGCGTCGCGACCCCGCCAACCCCCAATTCACCGACCACTACTTCACCGGCGACTACCCCACCCGCCTGCTCGACCGCGAGATCGAGGAAGGCGGCCGCGACCTGACCAACCGGCAACTTTCCCTGCTGGTCAGCGCTTAAGCCGTCTATGCAGACGCAGCTCGGCTACTTCACCCTGGAAACCCTCGACATCGCCAAGGCCAAGGCCTTCTACGGCGCCCTGTTCGGCTGGACCTTCGACGCCGAGGCGTCCCAGTCGACCTACGCCCACGTCGCCGGATCCAACCCCGCCTTCGGCTTCACCAAGGTCGAGCGCACCGGCGGCCACCCCAACCTCTACTTCCAGGTGGCTGACATCGACGCCGCCTGCGCCCGCGTGACCGAACTCGGCGGCCGGGCCGCCATCCCGTCCGACAGCCCGTCGGGCCGCTCCGCCACCGTCCACGACGACCAGGGGGTCGCCTTCAGCCTGTGGCAGCCCGCGCCGGGCTATTGATCCCGCTCTCGCCAACCTCGCCAGTCCTGCGACATGTGGAACAGGCGGTGGATGTGCAGCTCGTCGCCCATCAGTTCGTAGATGACGATGTAGCGCGTCTTCGGAACGATCTTTTCGAAGGTTCCCGGCGCATGCCCCGGTCGGCCGATCGGACGCTCAGCCAGTCCTTCGATTGTGGCCCGAATCTGGGCCGCGAGCTTTCCCGCGGCGACGGGGTTGCGCGGGATCAGGTACATCATGGCGGACCGGTACTGGCGCTTGCCCCAGTCCGACCAGACAACCTGTCTCAAGCAGCTTTGTCCTTGTAACTCGCCAGCAACTCGTCGATCTCCGCCATCACTTCCTCATGGGTATGGGTCCGACCCTGACGGATGTCCTCGCGGCTCTTCTCGATCTCCTCCAGCATCTCCAGATGGTAGTCGAGGTAGGTCCCCAGCGCCCGCTCGGCGACGGCCGAGGGCGTGCGGTCCGTCTCGGCGGCGAGCCGCGCCAGCTTGGCCTTCAGCTCCTCGGAGACCCGCAGGGTCAGGGCGGCGGTCTTGGGCATGATCGATCCTCGCTTGCGTGATGCAATGTATCACATTGACCGCCGAGCCGACCACACCCTAGGACGGCGGCCATGACCGACGACGCCCTCCCCCTCGACGACCGCATCGCGCTTGTGACCGGCGCCTCGCGCGGCATCGGCTATCAGAGCGCGCTCGCCCTGGCGCTCGCCGGGGCCCACGTCGTCGCCACGGGCCGTACGCAAGGCGCTCTGGAGGAGCTGGACGACGCCGTCTACGCCGCCACCGGGCGTCACGCGACGCTGGTGCCGTTCGATCTGGTCGACGGCGGCGGGATCGATCGGCTGGGCGGGGCCATCTTCGGCCGCTTCGGCAAGCTGGACGTCTGGGTCCACGCCGCCGCGACCCTGGGCGCTCAAGGACTGACGCCGGTCAGCCACATCGACCCGCGGGGCTTCGCCAAGATCGAGAAGACCAACTTCACGGCCACCTACCGGCTGATCCGCTCGCTGGAGCCCCTGCTGCGCCAATCGGACGCCGCCCGCGTCATCCACCTGACCACCAGTCTCGCGCGCGAGCCCAAGGCCTTCTGGGGCCTCTACGCCGCGACCAAGGCGGGCGCGGAGGCGATGATGCTGTCCTGGGCCGACGAGATCGAGAACACCTCCATCCGCATCGCCGTGCTCGATCCCGGCCGCATGCGCACCCAGATGCGCGCCCAGGCCTTCCCCGGCGAAGACCCCGAGACCCTGACCCACCCGTCCGAGATAGGCCCGCTGATCGTCGAGCTGGCGCGCGGCGACCGCACGCCGCCCCAGCGCGTCTCGTTCAAGGAGTGGAAGGCCACGCTGCCGCCGGAAGCGCTGATCTGACGATCAATCGTCGCGGTGGACGCGCTCGCGGCGCTCGTGCCGCTCCTGGGCCTCGACCGACAGCGTCGCCGTCGGGCGGGCTTCCAGACGACCCAGGCCGATCGGCTCGCCGGTGTCCTCGCAGTAGCCGTAGGAGCCGTCCTCGATGCGGCGCAGAGCGTCGTCGATCTTGGAGATCAGCTTCCGCTGCCGGTCGCGCGTGCGCAGCTCCAGCGCCCGGTCTGATTCTGAGGAGGCCCGGTCCACCAGGTCCGGGTGGTTCTCGGTCTCCGCCTTCAGATTGACGACGGTGCCCTTGGATTCGCGAAGGATCTCGTCCTTCCACGCCAGCAGCTTGGATTTGAAGTAGGCCAGCTGCCGTTCGTTCATGAACGGCTCGTCCTCGGTGGGCCGGTAGCCGGCCGGTTCGTCCGATGGGACCGAAGCTAAAGCGGTCATCGCACTCACACAAAAGAACAACGCCCCCCGTGGCGTTACGCGGCGTATAGGCAGGTCGGCGAGTCCCGGCAACACGGTTCTCGTTTCCGTGATCGCGGCGACGCTTGGGTTGAGTCGTCAGCGTGACATTTCTTCATCACCCGGTTCGTCGATCCGGGGATAGTTTCGGGAAAACTGGCGCTTATGCTGCGCTGCGGCGAACCTCGGCCTTGGCCAGCTCGACGGCGGCGCGGAGGTCGATCTGATCCAGCAGGCCGGTCAGGGCCGGGTCGGGATCTTCCGGCCGTTCCTCGCGCAACGACCGCGACAGCCGCTCCAGCGACGCCTCCCCGCTCTCGCCCGCCAGCAGCGCCAGCTTCAGCTCGTCCAGCCGGTCCAGCAGGCCCCCGCCCCGGCGCACCGCGCGCCGACGCCGCTCGGTCGCGCTCTCGACGCCCTGGAGCGCCATCAGGGCGGACACATCGGACACGCCGGACGTCGAGGCCGCGGCCTGGGCCGGAGCCGTCGAACCGGCGCCCGTCCCTTGCGATACGGCGAACCCGCCCGCCGCCGCCCGCGCCGGGCGACCGGGGGCCGTCGGGCCGGGACCATAGGGGCCGGTGATCTTCATCGCGGAGCGCTCCGAGGCATGACCCCACCTTCGACGCCCGACCGTGACCGTTTGGTTAACGCCCCGGCAGGATTTGCCCACGAACGCAGGAGCCAATGCACTAATGCATTGTCATTTCGAATGATTTTGTGCGGCACGCCTCCTGCAACGGGCCTCGCGAACGCGTTGTCGAAAGACCGTCCATGCAGAAGTTGCTCACCGCCCTCCTCGCCCCGCTCGCCGCGTCGCTGGCGCTCGCCGGCCCGGCCATGGCCCAGTCCCGCATCAAGGATATCGCCTCCATCGAGGGCGTCCGCTCCAACCAGCTGGTCGGCTACGGCCTCGTCGTCGGCCTGAACGGCACGGGGGACAGCCTGCGCAACTGCCCCTTCACCCGCCAATCGCTGGAAGGCATGACCGAGCGGCTGGGCGTCAACATCCGCGGGACCAACGCCAACTCCAAGAACCTGGCCGCCGTCATGGTCACGGCCGAACTGCCGCCCTTCGCCACGCCCGGCGCCCGCATCGACGTTTCCGTCTCCAGCCTGTGCGACGCCAAGAGCCTCCTGGGCGGCACCCTTCTGGTCACCAGCCTGCAGGGCGCCGACAGCCAGGTCTACGCCGTCGGCCAGGGCTCCATCCAGACCGGCGCCGTCTCCGGCTCGGGCGGCTCCGGCTCGTCGGTGACGCGCGGCGTCCCGACCGCGGGCCGCATCGCCTCGGGCGCCACGGTCGAGCGCGAGACGGGCTTCAACCTCGACAGCATGCCCGAAATCCGGCTGACGCTGCGCAATCCGGACTTCACCACGGCCCAGCGCATCGCCGCATCCATCAACGCCACGTTCCCGGCGACGGCGCTCGCCGAAAACGGCTCGGTCGTGACGCTTCGTCCCCCGCCCGCGCTCGGCATGGCCGCCTTCATCAGCCGGGTGGAGAACATGCCGGTCGCCGTCGATACGCCGGCCCGCGTCATCATCGACGAGGTCAACGGCGTCATCGTCATGGGCGAGAACGTCCGCATCTCCACCGTGGCCATCGCCCAGGGCAACCTGACCATCTCGGTCCAGGAAAGCCCCCAGGTCAGCCAGCCCGCCCCCTTCAGCCAGGGCGAGACCGTCGTCGTCCCGCAGTCCGACGTGACCGTCGAGGAAGAGCTCGGCCGCGAGATCCGGCTGGTGAACGGCTCGACCTCGCTCGCCACCCTCGTCGAGGGCCTGAACGCGCTCGGCGTCTCGCCCCGCGACATGATCTCCATCCTCCAGGCCATCAAGGCGGCCGGCGCGCTCCAGGCCGACATCGAGGTCATCTGATGGACGTCACCAGCATTCTCCCTCCCCCCTCGGGGGAGGGCAGGTGGCGAAGCGACCGGGTGGGGGCGGCCTCGGAGGCTTTCGCCCAAGCGCTGGCCGCAGAACAGACGGCCGCCCCCACCCGGTCTCCGCTTCGCTCCGACCCCCCTCCCCGTTCCGGGGAGGGAGAAGACCGCCGCATGCGCGAGACCGCCGAGCAGTTCGAGGCCTCCTTCCTGTCCCAGATGCTGAAGCCCATGTTCGAGGGCCTCGACACCAACGGCCTGTTCGGCGGCGGCGAGGCGGAGGCGACCTGGCGCAGCTTCCTGATCGACGCCATGGCCCAGCAGACCGTGCGCGCAGGCGGCATCGGGCTCGCCGACACCGTCATGGCTGAGATGATCCGCATGCAGTCCGAACAGACCGCCGGAGCCGCCGCATGACCGCCGATTCGACCACCGCCACCGCCTATCTACGCCGCCTGACCGACCTGACCGACCGCCTGACCGCCCGGCTGGAAAAGGAAACCGACGCCTTCGCCTCGCGTCGCCCCCAGGAGGTCGCCTTGGGCCTCGCCGAGACCCAGGAACTGGCCAACGCCTATCGCCGCGAGACCGCCCAGGTGAAGGCCAATCCCGGCCTGATCGCCTCCGCCCCCGCCGCCGAGCGCACCGCCCTGATCCGCGCCACGGAAGCCTTCGAGGCCGCTCTGGCCATCCACGCCCGCACGGTCGAGGCGGCCCGCAGCGTTTCCGAGGGCCTCGTCCGCGCCATCGCCCAGGAGGTCGCCGGGGCGCGCGCGCTCGGAACCGGCTACGGCGCCTCGGGCCAGGCCTACGCCGGCGACAGCCGCGCGGTCACGCTGAACCGCACCGCCTGACGCCGTCACCCTGCTGCCAAGGCGTGGCAACATGGCCTTGATGTTCCCACATTGTTCTTGCTGAATCGCCGGTCTTGATCCCCATATAGCGTTGTCGCGCCGGGCCACCCGCCCGGCTCTCCCGCGTTCTCCGGACTCCATGACCGAAAAGCACAATTTCATCCGCGTGCGCGGCGCACGCGAGCACAATCTCAAGGGCGTCGACGTCGACATCCCGCGCGAGAAGCTGGTGGTCATGACCGGCCTGTCCGGCTCGGGCAAATCCTCGCTCGCCTTCGACACCATCTACGCCGAGGGCCAGCGCCGCTATGTCGAGAGCCTGAGCGCCTACGCCCGCCAGTTCCTGGAGCTGATGGGCAAGCCCGACGTCGACCTGATCGAGGGCCTGTCGCCGGCCATCTCCATCGAACAGAAGACCACGTCCAAGAACCCGCGCTCGACCGTCGGCACGGTGACCGAGATCCACGACTACATGCGCCTGCTGTGGGCGCGCGTGGGCGTCCCCTACTCCCCCGTCACAGGCCTGCCGATCGAGAGCCAGACCATCAGCCAGATGGTCGACAAGCTGTCGGCCCTGCCCGACGGCGAACGCATCCTGCTGCTGGCCCCCGTCGTCCGGGGCCGCAAGGGCGAATACCGCAAGGAAATCGCCGACTGGCAGCGGATGGGCTTCCAGCGGCTCAAGATCGACGGCCAGTTCTACGCCATCGAAGACGCGCCGACCCTCGACAAGAAGTTCAAGCACGACATCGACATCGTCGTGGACCGTCTCGTCACCAAGGCGGGGCTGGAGAGCCGCTACGCCGACAGCCTCCAGACCGCCCTGAACCTGGCCGACGGCATCGCCACCGCGGAGTGGGCGAGCGCGCCAGAGGGCGACGAGCCCCGCCGCATCGTCTTCTCCGAGAAGTTCGCCTGCCCGGTCTCCGGCTTCACGATCAGCGAGATCGAACCCCGGCTGTTCTCGTTCAACAACCCCTTCGGCGCCTGCCCGACCTGCGACGGCCTGGGGCTGAAGCTGACATTCGACGCCGACCTGGTCATCCCAGACCGCGACAAGTCCCTGCACAAGGGCGCCGTCGCCCCCTGGTCGCGCGGCCCCTCGCCCCTCTACACCCAGACGCTGCAGGCGCTCGCGCTCCACTACGGCTTCTCGATGGACAAGCCCTGGCGCGACCTGCCGGAGAAGGCCCATCAGGTCATCCTGCACGGCACGGGCTCGGAGAAGATCAAGTTCGTCTATGACGACAACGCCCGGAAGTACGAGGTCTCCAAGCCGTTCGAGGGCGTCATCCCCAACCTCGACCGCCGCTGGCGCGAGACCGACAGCGCCTGGGTGCGCGAGGAGCTGGGTCGATACCAGTCCGAGACCCCCTGCGAGGCCTGCGGCGGCAAGCGCCTGAAGCCTGAGGCCCTGGCGGTCAAGATCGACGGCGCCGACATCGCCGAGATCTCGACCCTGTCGATCTCCAAGGCCTTCCTCTGGTTCTCCACGCTGGAGGAGCGGCTGACGGCCAAGCAGATGGAGATCGCCCGGCGCATCCTGAAGGAGATCACCGACCGTCTGCGCTTCCTCAATAACGTCGGCCTCGACTACCTCAACCTGTCGCGCAGCTCCGGCACCCTGTCGGGCGGCGAGAGCCAGCGCATCCGCCTGGCGTCGCAGATCGGCTCGGGCCTGACCGGCGTCCTCTATGTGCTCGACGAGCCGTCCATCGGCCTGCACCAGCGCGACAACACCCGCCTGCTGGAGTCGCTTTCCGGCCTGCGCGACCTCGGCAACACCGTCCTGGTGGTCGAGCATGACGAGGAGGCCATCCTGACGGCCGACTACGTCATCGACATGGGCCCGGCCGCCGGCGTCCACGGCGGCGAGATCTGCGCCGAGGGCACGCCCCAGCAGGTCATGGCCAATCCCCGCTCGCTGACCGGCAAGTATCTGACCGGAGAGCGCGAGATCGAGCTGCCGCCCGAGGGCCGCCGCCCGGTCAACCGCAAGAAGATGCTCAAGGTCTCGGGCGCCACCGGCAACAATCTGAAGAACGTCACGGGCGAGATCCCGGTCGGCCTGTTCACCTGCATCACCGGGGTGTCCGGCGGCGGCAAGTCGACCTTCACCATCGAGACCCTCTACAAGGCCGCCGCGCGCCGCCTGAACAATGCGTCGGACGCCCCGGCCCATTTCGACCGCATCGAGGGGCTGGAGCATTTCGACAAGGTCATCGACATCGACCAGTCGCCCATCGGCCGCACGCCGCGGTCGAACCCGGCCACCTACACCGGCGCCTTCGGCCCCATCCGCGACTGGTACGCCGGCCTGCCGGAGTCCAAGGCGCGCGGCTACGGCCCCGGCCGCTTCAGCTTCAACGTCAAGGGCGGCCGCTGCGAGGCCTGCCAGGGCGACGGCGTCATCAAGATCGAGATGCACTTCCTGCCCGACGTCTACGTCACCTGCGACGTCTGCAAGGGCAAGCGCTACAATCGCGAGACGCTGGAGATCGTGTTCAAGGGCAAGTCGATCTCCGACGTGTTGGACATGACGGTGGAGGAGGCCGCGCGCTTCTTCTCGGCCGTGCCCTCCATCCGCGACAAGATGAAGACGCTGGAGCGCGTCGGCCTCGGCTACGTCCAGGTCGGCCAGTCGGCCACGACCCTGTCCGGCGGCGAGGCCCAGCGGGTCAAGCTGTCCAAGGAGCTGTCCAAGCGGGCGACCGGCAAGACGCTGTACATCCTGGACGAACCCACCACCGGCCTGCACTTCGAGGATACGAGGAAGCTGCTGGAAGTGCTCCAGGAGCTGGTCGAGAGCGGCAACACCATCGTCGTCATCGAGCACAACCTCGACGTCATCAAGGTCGCTGACTACCTGCTCGACTTCGGCCCCGAAGGCGGCGACGGCGGCGGCGAGATCGTCGCCGTGGGCACGCCCGAAGAGGTGGCGCAGAACAGGAACAGCTGGACCGGCAAGTACCTCAAGGAGGTCCTGGACCGCCACGAGGCGCGCCGCCGTGCGCGAGTGGCTGCCCTGCCGCCCGAGGCCAAGCCGAAAGCGGCGCGGAAGAAGGTGAGCGCCTGACTTCTACCCCACTCCGTGCACCCCGGCGAAGGCCGGGGTCCAGAGGCGGACTCGATGGAGGAACCAGACCGCACGATCCGCCCATGGGCCAAGCGGAGTCCCCGATCTGGACCCCGGCCTTCGCCGGGGTGCACGGGCGTTATTCGTGCGGCAGCCCCTTGATGTCCCGGTAGGCCGCCGAGAACGGCGCATACAGCACCGCGATCTGCAACGCCGAAACGATGGCCTGCACCACGCCCCAAGCCAGCAACGCCGGTCCCGCCGCCTGGATGATCTGGGTGGTGGACAACCCCTCCATGGTCGCCAGTTGAGCCAGTCCCCCGCCGGTCAGCATCACCACCGGCAGGGAGATGATGCTGCCGAGGAGGCTGACCAGCATCGACATGATGAAGGCGATCACCGCCATGCCGAGGATCGGCAGGACCTGGCCCTTGGTGAGGGCGAAAGAAGCGAACGGCGCGATCCGCTTCTCGGCGACTGTGATCGGCACGGCCAGGCTCAGGCGAATGGCGACCCAGCACAGCAGGGCTCCAGCGCCGAACCCCAGGATCACGCCGACCAGAACCGCCACGCCGGGCTCGCCCTGGCTGACCAGCCCGGCGATCAGGGCCACGGCCATGAACAGCACGAAGGAGCCGACGCCGAGAACGATGCCGAGCACCAGGCTGACCGCCATGACCCGCAGCTCATCCGCGCCGAGCCTCAGATAGCCGAACGCTCTCTGCGACGGGAACAGCACCCCGCGGGCCACGCCGGCGTTGAGCACCGCGCCCACGACAAGGCCCAGCGGCAGGCCGAAACCAAGCAGCGCCGCATAGCTCGCGCCCAGCGCCTGGAGATCCGACACGTCCGGCTCTCCGCCCTGCAGCGCCTCCGCCTGCGCCATGATCGACGCCAGCTGTCCTCCGACCAGGGCAAAGAAGCCCACGAAGAAGATCACATAGGCCAGCGCCCAGAAAAGGATCGCCAGCGGGTTCCGCCGCACGATGCGGAAGCCCTCGAACGCGGCCTCGGTAGCTGAAAAGCTCATGGCGAATCCTCTCCCTGCTGTGCGCGACCCTAGGGGTTCGCCGCCTCGACGTCAGCCCCGACGGACGGGGCGAGCGGCAGTCCATCCAGCAACTGCCGCGCCGCCCGGATCGCCGGGGCGGCCATCAGGGCGATGAAGCCTCCATAGGCTAGCGAGATCACCGGGATCAGCGCCAGCAGCGGCCCCGTCATGGGCTCGACCAAGGGCGCCAGGTCCCGAGGGCCTTCGATGACCTCTGGCAAGGTCAGACCGAGCGCGAGGAAACTCCCGACCAGAATGGCCCCGACTACGGCGAAGAGCACAAGGTAGGCGAGGACATAGATGACCCAGATGATCAGGTGCATGCCGATCAGCTTCAGCACCTGCCCCCGGCCGATGGTCCAGCCCTCGGCGAATGCGAACCGCCGCAGGATCAGTGTGGCTGGGCCCATCAACGAAATCCGCGCCCACCCCGCGATGGAGACGATCAAGACCAGCAGGGCATAGACGATGACCGCCCCGACGGCGGCTGCTTCACCGAAGCTCCACGCCGCGAAGCCTATAGCCACGCCGATCAGGGTCAGGACCAGAATCGCGATGTACCAGCCGATGAACGCGCCCACGAGGACGACCGCCACGCGCACCTCGTCCATCCCCAGCCGCATGAACAGGAACCGGTCGCGCACGCCGGGCGACAGCGTCGCTCGTCCGGCCGCATTGAAGATGACCAGCAACACCAGATACATCAGCGCCATGAAGCCGTTCGACGCGGCCTGCAACCTCATGCTTTCCGCCTGAAAGGTCTCCATCGCGGTTTCCGCACCGTCCTGGAGAGGCAGGTTCAGAAAGATCGGAAGCAGCTGGCTGTAGTAGGCGATGGCCAGGGCCGCCATGGTCAGCCCCCAGGCAAACAGGCTGAACGGCCGCTGCCGGATCAGGACGAACGGCGCGGCGATGGCGTCGCTGAGCGAGAATCCAGGTTTCACCTCTGAGCCTCCTCCGGCGTCCAGTATTCAAGCTGTCGATAGGCCGCGCCCAGGAACGCCATGGTCAGCGGCAGCTGCAACCCGACCAGTCCCACGACCCACGCCACCGTCGCGGCCGTCCCCGTCAGCACCCCGCCCCCGATCAGGGCGATCAGCGCGATCTTCGGCGCGCTCGTGACGATCAACCCCGCCAGCAGCTGCCAGAAACTCCCGTAGGCGATGCCCATGCTGTTCAGCGACACCATCTGCCGCCGCCCCAGCGTCGCATGGGCGAACAGCGACAGCCGCACCGCCAGCACCAGCGGAATGATCAACGCCCCCGCCACCACGGCCCCAACCACCGCCAGCCGCCACGGCGGCCCGACCGCCGCCCAGTCCCGCGACCGGATCGCCTCGACGTTCAGCTCCGCCCCGCCCGCGATGGCCAGCACGATCACGCCCAGCACCGACACGATCATCGCGAGAAAGATCAGACACAGCAGCGAAGCCCCGATCAGCCGAAGCTCCGGCCACTTGAACTGCAGTCCCAGAGGCCCGAGCCCCAGATCACGCGCCGCCTTCAGGTCCGGCGTGATCGAAAGCCGCGCCAAAGCCCCGACCGCCACCACACTCAGAACCACCGCCGCGCCCGTCGCGCCCGCGACCGCGCCGCCCAAGGCTTCCACGAAAGCCGGGGCCAGGCACACAGCCGCCAGCAGGATCAGCGCGCCCGCCGCCCCCGCCCACAGACGCGGCATGGCCGCCAGCGCGTCGCCCAGCGCGCGCCGCAGCTTCAGCCGCCGGCTTCCGACATCCCTGTGGCTCATCAAGCCCCCTCGCTGAGCGTGGCCGTCACCATAGCCCGCGACGATGACGGCTGACAGACGGCGGCTGACGAACCGGCCGCGCGTGGCTAGAAAGCCGCATGTCTTCCTCCCCCGCTCCCATCCACGTCGTCGGCGGCGGCCTCGCCGGCTCCGAGGCCGCCTGGCAGATCGCCCAGGCCGGCGTCCCCGTCATCCTGCACGAGATGCGTCGCCCCGGCGTGACGACCGACGCCCACCACACGGATGGTCTCGCCGAGCTGGTCTGCTCCAACTCCTTCCGCTCCGACGACTGGGAGTACAACGCCGTCGGTCTGCTCCACGCCGAGATGCGGGCGCTGGACTCGATCATCATGGCCTGCGGCGACACCCATCAGGTTCCCGCCGGCGGCGCCCTCGCCGTCGACCGGGAGGGCTTCTCCAACGCCGTCACCGAGCGCCTGCACGCCCACCCCCTCGTCACCGTGGTGCGCGAGGAGATCGCCGGCCTGCCGCCGGAGGACTGGGACAGCGTCATCGTCGCGACCGGCCCCCTGACCTCTCCCGCCCTCGCCGACGCCATCCTGGGCCTGACCGGCGAGGAGAGCCTCAGCTTCTTCGACGCCATCGCACCGATCGTGCACGCCGACTCCATCGACTTCGACATCGCCTGGCGCCAGTCGCGCTACGACAAGGAAGGCCCGGGCGGCGACGCCGCCGCCTACGTCAACTGCCCGATGGACAAGGCGACCTACGACGCCTTCATCGACGCCCTGCTCAGCGGCCCCAAGGCCGAGTTCAAGGACTGGGAGAACGTCCCCTATTTCGACGGCTGCCTGCCCATCGAGGTCATGGCCGAGCGCGGCCGCGAGACCCTGCGCCACGGCCCGATGAAGCCCGTCGGCCTGACCAACCCGCGCGACCCGACGGTCAAGCCCCACGCCATCGTCCAGCTGCGTCAGGACAATGCGCTCGGCACCCTGTTCAACATGGTCGGCTTCCAGACCAAGCTGAAGCACGGCGCCCAGGCCGAGGTCTTCCGCATGATCCCCGGCCTCCAGAACGCCCAGTTCGCCCGCCTGGGCGGGCTGCACCGCAACACATACCTCAACAGTCCCAAACTGTTGGACCGCCAACTTCGCCTGAAGCCTCAACCGCGCCTACGCTTCGCCGGCCAGGTCACCGGCGTCGAGGGCTACGTCGAAAGCGCCGCCACGGGCCTCCTCGCCGGCCGCCTCGCCGCCGCCGAGCGCCTGGGCAAACCGCTGGACGCCCCGCCCGCCCACACCGCCATCGGCGCGCTGGTCGAGCACATCACCGGCGGCCACCTCGAGGGCGCGAAGTTTTCCCCAATGAACGTCAACTATGGACTCCTGCCCCCGCTGGAGGCTCCCCGGGTCGACGCCGAGGGCAATCGCATCCCGCCCAAGGACCGCGGCCGCGCCAGGAAGAGGCTGATGAGCGTCCGCGCTCTGGACGGCCTCACGGCCTGGCGCGACGCCGCCTGATCGGCTGAAACGAAAAAGGGCCCCAGCGTGGAGCTGGGGCCCTCGGTCTTGGCAGTCGGATCGGCTTAGAAGCTGAAGCGGGCGCCCACCGACAGGGTGTGGACCTCGCCCTCGGCCGAGACTTCGAGGCCGCTCTCGGCGCGCTCGAATTCCGGCAGGGTCAGGTAGCGGTAGCCGAAGTCGATCGTGGTGCGCTCCGACAGGGCGTAGTTCACGCCGGCGCGGACCTGCCACACAAAGCCGCGGTCGTTCTGCTCGTCGCCATCGGCCTCGAAGGCGACGCGGCCGTAGCCGACGCCCGCGCCGACGTAGGGGGTGAAGCCGCCAGCCTGGAAGTCATAGATCGCGTTCACGAAGAACGACTGCGACGAGGCGGTGACCTCTCCGAAGTCTTCGGTGTCGTCCACGTCGTTGTCGGTGAAAACCAGTTCGCCTTCGATGCGAACCGGATAGGCGGTCAGCTTGGTGCCGGCCGCGATGCTGCCGAAGATGCCGGCTTCCAGGTCCGCGTCTTCGCTGAAGGTGTCGACGCCGTCATCGGCGAACAGGTCGAGATTGCCGGCGACGCCGGAACCCAGGTTGAACTGGACGTAGTTCTGGCCGGCGCTCTGGGCGGAGGCGGTCGTGGCGGTGGCGGCCAGAAGGACTGCCGCGATGGCGAGCTGCGTTCTCATGATGATGCGATCCATTATTGCGTCCCACACGCGGGGCGAGCGCGATGGATATGGCAAGCGTAGCTCGGTTGTCGATCCGTGCTCCGCGGCATTTTGGAGAGCGTAGTATGGCGAACACACATTTGTCGCAGTCCGATCCGCAAAACCGCTCTGCGCGGCGATGTACCGCTCGAAAGGAGGCGGACGCCTCAGGTATCTCTTGGCTGTCTGAAGAAACGAGACCCATGACAGGCTCCGCCGAACTGTTGAAAGCCCGCGTGCGTCGCCGAATCAACACCCTGTTCAACGACTACGAACGGGGCGAACGTCCCGCCCTGCGCCGCGCTGACGCCCTGTTTCCGCCGGATTCCGTCGCCTGGCGGGTGAACGGCGACATCGTCACCATGATGATCGGCGGGGTGTCGGGGCTGCTGCTGCAGATGCTGCATCCGGCGGTGCTGGCCGGCGTCTGGGACCACTCCGACTTCCGCGCCGACATGCACGGGCGCCTGCGCCGCACCGCCAAGTTCATCGCCGTCACCACCTACGACCACGCCTTGAACGGCCAGGCCGCTATCGATCGCGTGCGCCGCATCCACGACAAGCTCGGCGGGACCCTGCCCGACGGAACGCCCTATCGCGTCAGCGACCCACGCCTGCTCGCCTGGGTCCATGTGACGGAGATCACGAGCTTCCTCGACGCCTGGGTCCGCTACGGCGACCCGTCCATGAGCCGCGCCGACCAGGACGCCTACATCGCCGAGATGGCCCGCATCGGCCGCGCGCTGGGCGCCGACCCGGTTCCCACCGACCGCCTGTCCGCCGACGCCCTGATCCACGCCATGCGCGGCGAACTGAAGGCCGACGCTCGCACCCGCGAGGTCGCCGACCTCGTCATGCGCCAGAGGATCGGCGGGCAGGCCGAGCGCGCCTCGGCCGCCCTGGTCATGGCGGCCGGCGCCGACCTCCTGCCCCGCTGGGCGCGCGAGATGCACGGCCTGCCCGCCGCTTCACCCGCGACCCACGCCGGGGCCCGCGCGCTCGCCCGCGGGCTCGCCTGGGTCTACGACGGCTCGCCCAACCGCCGCGTCTGGCCGGCCGACGTCACGACCTGGCCCGAGACGGTGGACCTCGGCCGCTAACCCTTGGCGAAACCCGGTTCGGCGTGCTGTAAGCAAAGCCGTTCTCGGGGGAGACCGTCATGAAGCCCGCCATCCTCGCCGCCGCTCTCTGCGCCGCCGCCCTGCCGCTCGTCGCCCAGGCCCAGACCTCCGTCGGTCAGTTCTACCGCCAGAGCGACCGGCCCGAGGTGATGTTCCAGTACGACAACGACTACCATTGCCACGTCCAGAACCCGTCGCAGATGGAGGCCTGGGGCGGCTTCGGCCTCGTCAACACCCTGCCGCGCGTGCAGATGCGCGGCGAGTTCACCGGCCTCTGCCCCTTCCCCGACGGCTTCTATCGGCTCAGCAACGACGCACGGGTCTATCGCCTCTACGGCGGCGGCATGTTCAATGTCGGCGAGTTCAGCTGTTACGTCACCGACCCGGCCCAGATGGCCCGTTACGGCGGCTTCGGCCAGGTCCGCGTCATCGAGCCGTCCTCGGACATCTCGATCGCCCGTCCGCGCCCCGGCCCCTGCGCCGATCCGTAAGCGTCAGACCCGCCCCCGCGCCACCGCCCAGGTCAGCCTCAGCGCCCGTGTCGGATCGCCTGGCGCGACCCCGATCAAGGCCGCATGCGCCACCGCCGGAAACGCGGCGGCCGGCAGCGCCTTCAGCGCCCGATTGGCAGCAGGTCTCAGAGCCCCCGCCTCCTCGACCCGCCCGGTCTGCGCCAGCCCCCACATGCGGCCCGCCTCGACCACGGCCGCCTCATGACCCGGCCCCGCCAGCACTCGCACAGCCGTTTGCATCGGCCCGACATAGAAGGCGTCCAGATCGTGCGCCTCGCCATGCACCCGGCCGATGTGCGCCTCGATCAGGGCCTCGAGCGGCGCCCGCTCCAGCCCCCGCCGACCCACAGCCAGTGTCAGCGCCTCCAGCACCGGATGCCCGCGCCGGGGCTCGCCCGCGAACACCCCGTCCATCTGCTCGCGCCACCAGGCGTAGCGCATCTCGGCCAGCAGCGGCTGGGTCACCCGCGTCGGTATGGCCAGCAGCTCGGCCTCGAAGGCATACAGCGCGATCAGGTCCGCCCGTGCCTCTGCGTCGCCGACGAACCGGCTGGACAGCCAGCGGTCCGGATCGGCCGCGCGGACCTGGTCGTCCAGATCAGCCAAACAGCGTCTGGTACATGGCCATGCTGGTCAGCATCGGCAGGCTCAGCAGCAGGTTGGTGCGGCTGCCCAGCATGGCGACGCGCGCGGCCTTGGCCTTCTTGTCGTCGTCGACCACCACGATGCCCAGCGCCCGCTTCTGGTTCGGCCAGATGATCCCCCAGACGTTCAGGAACATGACGATGGCCAGCCAGACGCCGACGCCCAGCAGCATATAGCCCTGATCCCCCTGCACCACGCCGCCGGCCAGGCCGAAGCTCAGCACCTCCATCGCATAGCCGTGGCCGCGCAGCGCCAGGATCGCCAGGCCCGCCAGCACCGTGGCCAGCGCCGCCCAGCGGAACCAGAACAGGGCCTCGGGCGCGATGTATTTCGACACCGCAGGCTTCAGCTCGCCGGGGATGGCCGGCATGACCCGGATCTGCACGAAGTTGAAATAGTAGAGCAGCCCGATCCACAGGATGCCGAAGCCGACGTGGCTCCAGCGCGCCACCGCCTGCCAGAAGCTGAGGTCGAAACCGCCCGGCGAGACGCGCCCGAAGGCGAAGATCATCACCCCCGCCAGCACGAGGCTGAGGATCAGGGTGTTCCTGAAGTTCGAAAGCAGTCCGGCCATGTGAGTCCCCCGTGAGTCGTCGAAGTGTAGTCTCCTCCCTATCGCGAAGCGATGGGGAGGGGGACCGCGAAGCGGTGGAGGGGCGCCGCGCACGCGATCATCGGGCGGCGAGAACCCCTCCGTCTCCTCCGCTGCGCTCCGGATCCACCTCCCCATCGCTTCGCGACAGGGAGGAGACGCAAGTTACGGCCGGCTCGCCATCCCCAGCTTCACGGGCTTGGCCTCCTCGGCGAACTCCCCGCGCTTGACGCCCCACAGCAGGATGATCGGCGCGGCGACATAAACCGAGGAATAGGTGCCGATGATGATCCCGGCCATCAGGGCGATCGAGAAGCCGAACAGGGCCACGCCGCCGAACACCGCCAGCGCCGCCAGCACCATGATCGCCGTCACGCCTGTGATGATCGTGCGGCTCAGGGTCTCGTTGATCGACAGGTCGATCACGTCGCGCAGAGGCATGGTCTTGTACTTGCGCAGGTTCTCCCGAAGGCGGTCGAACACCACGACGGTGTCGTTCATCGAATAGCCGATGACCGTCAGGATCGCCGCGACCATGTTCAGGTTGAACTCCAGCCGGAACAGCACGATCAGGCCGAACACCAGCACCACGTCGTGCACCAGACCCGCCACGGCGCCGAAGCCGAACTGCGGCTCGAACCGGAACCAGATGTAGGCGAACATCAGCACCACGGCCGCGCCGAGCGCCAGCAGGCCCGAGGTGAACAACTCGCTGGAGACCTTGGAGCCCACCACGCTGACCCCGGAGTAGGTCACGGCCCCGACCTCGGCCGTCACAGCATTCTGCACCCGCTCGACCACCGCCGCCTGGGCCTGGCCTTCCGGAATCTGGAACCTCAGGATGGCGCTGGAATCGTCGTCGATGCCCTGCACGCCGACATCGCCCATGCCCAGGCCATCCACGGCCGAGCGCACCTGCTCCAGATTCAGCGGACGCCCGTCCGCGGTGGTCAGCTCCATCGCCGCCCCGCCGCGGAAGTCGATGCCCATGTTCATGCCGGGGTAGACGACCCCGATCACGGAGGCGATGCACAGCACGGCCGACAGGGCGCCGAAGAACTTGGCGAACTTGACGAACTTCAGGTTCGTCTTGATCGGGACGATCTTGATGAGGGGCCACCAGGTCATCGCACGCTCTCCGCGATCGGCAGGGTCTTGGGTCGGCGCGTCTTCAGCCACCAGGCCAGCAGCACCTGCGCCACCAGCACGGCCGAAAACACCGAGGTGAACACCCCGATGGTCAGGGTCCAGGCGAAGCCGCGCACCGGTCCAGCACCGAACACGAACATGATCAAGGCTGCGACCAGGGTCGTGACGTTGGCGTCCAGGATGGTGCCCCAGGCCTTGTTGAAGCCCGCGTCCATGCTGGCGATGACCGATCGCCCGGCCCGCGCCTCGTCGCGCATCCGCTCATAGATCAGGACGTTGGCGTCCACCGCCACGGCGAAGGTCAGGATCAGACCGGCGATGCCCGGCAGGGTCAGCGTCGCCTGCGTCATCGACATGGCCGCGACGATCAGCAGGCCGTTGAGGAACAGCCCCAGCACCGACACCCCCCCGAACAGGAAGCCGTAGGCCAGGATCATGAAGACGATGATGATCGCAAACGCGATGGCCGTGGAAAAGGCGCCCGCCGCCACGGCGTCGGCGCCCAGTTCGGCCGTCACCGTGCGCCGCTCCTCGACCGTCAGGGGCGCCGGCAGGGCACCGCCCTCCAAAAGATTAGACAGCTCGGCCGCCTCGGCGATAGAGCCAACGCCAGTGATCTGGCCCGTCCCCCCGGTGATGGGGCTGATGATGGTCGGGGCCGAGATGACCCGTCCGTCAAGGATGATGGCGAAGGGACGACCGATGTTCTGGGTCGTCGCCTCGCCGAAGCGCCGCGCGCCCTGACCGTCGAAGCGGAAGTCGATGGCAGGCCGGCCGCTCTCGTCGGCACCGACGTCGGCGCGCGTCAGGTTCTCGCCCGAAACCAGAATGCGGCGCTTGACCAGATAAGGCGTGCCAGCCGCGTCCTGCAGCAGCTCGGCGTCCGGCGGGATCAGGCCCGTCTGGATCGCCTGGGTCTGGTTCTGCACGTCCACCATCTGGAACGTCAGCTGCGCCGTCTGGCCGATGACCCGTTCCAGCGCGGCGGGATCGCTCTCGCCCGGAGCCTGAACCACGATGCGCTCGGCCCCCTGACGGGTGATCGACGGCTCGCGCGTGCCGAGCGAGTCGATCCGTCGGCGAACGACCTCGATGGACTGGTCCACCGCTCGCGAGGCCATGCTGTTCCAGACCGCGTCGGTGAAGGCAAAGCGCAGCCGATCCGAGCCCACCCTCTGCACGGTCCGCTCCGGCTGGCCATTGATCCCGGGCGATCCGGCCGCCTGTTGCAGGGCCTCATAGGCCGCGTCCTGCTGGGCGGCGCTCGCCAGGGTGACCAGGGCGCCGCGTTCCTCGCGGGCGATCGCGGTCGTGGCGATGCGCTCCTCGCGCAGGGTGACCCGCACGTCCTCCACCAGGTTCGACACGCGGGCCGCCCGCATCGCCGCCGTATCGACCTCGAGCAGCAGATACGATCCGCCGCGCAGGTCCAGACCCAGGTTCAGCGTCCCCTTGGGCAGGAAGCCCGGCAGGGCCTCGCGCTGCGCGGGCGTCAGCACGTTCGGAAGCGCGAACAGCACCCCGAACACGACCGACAGTACGACGAGGATGACCTTCCAGCGCGACAGCTGAACCATGGACGGCGCTTTCGTTTCAGCGTGCGGCGATCAGCCCTTGGCGGGCTTGGAATCGTTGGCGGCGATGGCGGTGCGGTTGCGGACTTCGGCGATCATCGCCTTGACCACCCGCACGTTCACCGACGGGGCGATCTCGACGTTGACCTCGGCGTCCTCGACGCGCGTCACCTTGCCGATCAGGCCCGACGACAGGACGATGGTGTCGCCGCGCTTAACCGCCGCGATCAGCGCCGCATGCTCCTTGGCCCGCTTCTGCTGCGGACGGATCAGCAGGAAGTAGAAAAGCACGAAGATGGCGATGAACGGCACGAACTGCACGATCAGCGCGACGATGCCGCCGTCAGCGGGTGTGGTCATGGTGTCTTCCCCGACAGTTGGGCCAGCCTCACAGTCGGGCGCCCTCAAGAATACGAGGCGCGTTACCTAGGGCCGGGCGTCGCAAGATGCAACGCGACTATCTGGGAAGCACCGTCAGCGGATCGATCGCCACCGGCTCGTCGCCCTGCATGCGCCGGGTCTCGAAGTGGATCGAGGGGCGTCCATCGCCCGCCGTCAGCCCGACCGTGCCGATCTGCTGGCCCGCGCGGACGTCCTGATTGTCGTCGACCGTGGCCGAGCCCAGGTGCCCATAGACCGTGCGCCAGCCGTCGCGGTGGACGATCAGCACCGTCAGCCCCTGCCCCACCAGGTCGTCGCCGACATAGGCCACCCGGCCGTCCGCCGCTGCGACCACGGAGGCTCCCGCCGGCGCGCCGATGTTGATGCCGTTGTTGCGCTCGCCCAGACCCACCGGCCCGAAGCGCCGCACGATCTCGCCCCGCACCGGCCACTGCAGGGCGACCGAGCCCGGCGTGGCGACGCCGGTCTGTCCGCTGGACGCCGGCTGGCGCGGCGGCGGCGGCGTGGCCGGATTGCCCGACGGCGGCGGAGGCGGCGGCGGCGCGATGCCGTTCTCGGGCACCAGCACGCCCCTCGGCGTCGGCCCCGTCGCATAGGGATCGGTTCCCGTATCGACCGCGCTGTCGGGCAGGATGATCGACTGCCCCACCGTGATCGCGCCCCTCGGCCCCAGGCCGTTCAGGTCGATCAGCACCTGCACCGGCGTCTGGAACCGCCGCCCGACGCCCGAGATGGTGTCGCCCGGCTGGATCACATAGGCCGCGCCCGCCGTGACCGTCGTCGGCGCGCTGGCCACCGGCGGCGGGACATAGGTGGGAGGTGGGGGATTGTAGGCTGGCGGAGGCGGCGCATAGGTCGATCCGCCCGGCGGCGGCAGCGCCCCGCCCTCGATCGCCTCGACCGGCGCCGTCGCGGGCGGCGGAGCCTCATAGACCGGCGGCGCGGGCTGGGATCCATAGGCGGGCGCGCCATAGGGCGGCGGCGCGGGCTGGGCTCCGGACCCATACCCCGACATCGGCCGCGTCGAGTATCGCGGCCCCTCCGGATAGCTGGCGCAGGCCGTCGCCGCGAGCCCTGCGAGCGCGATCGCCCCTGCCCTGATCCACTGTCCGAGCGCCATCCGCCCCTCCTGATTCCGAGCCCCGAGTCGATGGTGCAGGCATACCCCCAAACCGCGCGAAAGTGGGGCGGAAAGGTTAATGGCAGGGAGGCAGGGATTAGGGATTAGGGATTAGGGATTAGAGGGACGGCCAAACCGCCAGTGCCGGGCGATCGACGCAGTGTGCGCGGCCAACCCAACTCTAATCCCTAATCCCTAATCCCTTTCCCCTCACCCCTCCTTCGCCGTCCCCTCGACCAGGGGCACGAACCGCACCTCGCACAGGCTCTCGCGGCGGAAGCTCCCGTCCGCCTGGCCCACATAGCGATGCAGCATCTGCACCGACGTCCGCCCCACCGGCGCCACCAGCACCCCGCCGGGCTTCAGTTGCTTCAGCAGCTCCGTCGGCTCGGTCGGGGCCGCGGCCGTGACCATGATCCGGTCGAACGGCGCCTGCTCGGGCCAGCCCAGGCCGCCGTCGGAATGCCGGGTGATGACGTTGTCGATCCCCAGCGTCCGCAGCTTGCCTTCCGCTTCGACCAGCAGGCTGCGATACCGCTCCACCGAATAGACATAGCGCGCCAGCCGGCTCAGCACCGCGCACTGGTATCCGCTGCCCGTGCCGATCTCGAGCACCCGGTGGCGTGGCTCCACCATCAGGGCCTGGGTCATCAGGCCGACGATATAGGGCTGGCTGATCGTCTGGGCGCAGTCGATCGGCAGGGCCTGATCCTCCCACGCCTGATCGAGGAACTTCTCGTGCACGAACACGGCGCGGTCGATGGACTCCATCGCCCCCAGCACCCGCGCGTCCGTCACCCCCTGCTGCCGCAGCGACAGGATCAGACGCCCGGCCCGGTCGTCGCTCAAATTCATTCTCCCCCCCCTGGGGGGAGAGGCTTCGCCTTGGCGAAGCCGAGGGGGGCAAGTCCGTTCATTCGGGCCCGCCTCTGGACGCTTCGCGTCCTGTCTCCGCCCATGGGGCGGAGAGATCCTTGGGAGGCGCGCCCCCCAAAACACCCTTCAGCGCGTGGATGCTCTCGCGGTGCGTCAGGTCGATGTGCAGCGGCGTGACCGAGATCTTCCCCTCGTCCATCGCCCGCAGGTCCGTCCCCGGCGCATGGTCCTGCTTGGTCCCGCGAAAGCTCATCCAGAAATAGTCGCGCCCCCGCAGATCGGTGCGCTTGACCGCGTGCATCTCGCCCTCGCCGCGAAAGCCCTGCCGCGTCACCTCGACCTCGGTCACCTCCTCCGGCGCCCGGGCGGGGAAGTTCAGGTTCATCACCACCCCCTCCGCCCACGTCTGGTCCAGCAGCCGCCGGATGATGGCCGGGGCAAAGGCCTCCGCCGTCTCCCAGTGGGCCGTCACCTCGTCATGGAACCGCTCCAGGCTCTGGCTCAGCGCGATGGAGCGGATGCCGAACGCCATGCCCTGCAACGCCCCCGCCACCGTCCCGGAATAGGAGCAGTCCTCCCCCACATTGTGCCCGCGATTAACGCCACTCAGCACCAGGTCCGGCCGCCCGTCGAGGATGTCGTTCACCGCCAGCACAACACAGTCCGTCGGCGTCCCCGTCACCGCGAACCGCCGCTCGCCCAGCCGGTTGACCCGCAACGGCTCGGTCAGGGTGATGCCCCGCCCCTTGCCGGACTGCTCCTCCTGCGGCGCGACGATCCACACGTCGTCCGACAGGGTCCGGGCGATGCGCTCGAGACAGTGCAGGCCCTCGGCCTCCACGCCGTCGTCGTTGGTCAGCAGGATGCGCATCACCGCTCACCCCACATGCGTCATCCCCTCGGGCATGTAGCGACGCAGCGCCTGCGGCACCGCGATCCGGCCATCCTCGTCCTGATAGTTCTCCATGATGGCCACCAGCGTCCGCCCGACCGCCAGCCCCGATCCATTCAGGGTGTGCACGAACTCGGTCTTCTTCTCGCCCGCCCGCTTGAAGCGCGCGTCCATCCGCCGGGCCTGGAAGTCCCCGCAGTTGGAGCAGGAGCTGATCTCCCGATACGTCCCCTGGGACGGCAGCCAGACCTCCAGGTCATAGGTCTTCCGCGCCGAGAACCCCATGTCGCCCTTGCACAGCAGCATGCGCCGATAGGGCAGCTCCAGCGCCTGCAGCACGGCCTCGGCGCAGGCCGTCATCCGCTCGTGCTCGGCATCGCTATCCTCCGGACGGGTGATCGAGACCAGTTCGACCTTGGAGAACTGGTGCTGCCGGATCAGCCCGCGCGTATCCCGCCCCGCCGACCCGGCCTCGGCCCGGAAGCAGGGCGTCAGGGCGGTCAGGCGCATGGGCGTGGCGAGTTCGTCCTCGGACAGGATCGTCTCGCGCACGAGGTTGGTCAGGGAGACTTCGGCCGTGGGAATCAGATATCGGGGCGCGTCCACCATGCGAGCGTTGTCCGTGCGTACAAGCACGATCAGCTTGCCGTCTTCTTCAAAGACCTCTGCATCAGGCGCGTGCGGGAACAGCAGACCGGGTCCAGCATCGAACTTACCATGCTGGTTTGGACGGACATCGAACTTGCTCGTGGCGAAGAACAAATCCTCCTCGAACTTCGGCAACTGCCCCGTGCCGAACATCGCCTCATCCCGCACGAGATACGGCGGATTGACCTCCAGATAGCCGTGCTCGGCGGTCTGCAGGTCCAGCATGAACTGGCCGATGGCCCGCTCCAGCCGCGCCAGCCCGCCCTTCAGCACGGCGAACCGCGCCCCCGACATCTTCGCCGCCGCCTCGAAGTCCAGCAGCCCCAGCGCCTCGCCCAGGTCCGCATGGTCCTTGGCCGGCCCGCCCTCCCGAGGCGTGCCCCAGCGCGAGACCTCGACATTGGCCGCCTCATCCTCGCCGTCCGGCACGTCGTCGGCCGCCAGGTTCTTCTGCGCCGCCAGCAGATCGCGCAGGGCCTTGCCCTTCTCCGCCTCCACCGCCTCCTGCGCCGCGATCTCGCCCTTCAGCCCCTCAACCTCGGCCTTCAGCCGCTCGGCCTCGGCCATATCCTTCTTGCCCATCGCCGCACCGATGGCCTTGGAAGCGGCATTGCGCCTGGCCAGAGCCTCCTGCCCCGCCGTCTGCGCCGCCCTCAGCTCCCGATCCAGCGCCAGCGCCTGCTCCACGATGGCCTCGGCGTCCTCCACGCCCCGCGACCGCCACCCGGCGACGTAGGGCTCGGGGTTCTCACGGATGGCGCGGATGTCGTGCATGGCGGGCGTCTTCGGCAGGAGGAAGCGGTTGCTCTAGCGGGCGTCGCGGGCCTCCGCAAAATCTTCCTTCTCACGGCGCCTATGTTCCTTCTCCCCTTGCGGGAGAAGGTGGCCCGGAGGGCCGGATGAGGGGTGACACTCGATGCCGGCAGTGAGGCACCGCGACCGCCGCTCATTTGGCGTCGTTACCTATTACCCCTCATCCGTCAGCCTTCGGCTGCCACCTTCTCCCGCAAGGGGAGAAGGAGAAACGCGCTGTTTTTCCCAATCATCCAACGACGCCCGGAATCCACGAGGAAAAACAACGCCCGTCGCATTTGAGAGCGTCTGAACGCGCCCGCATATCGGAGTGTGCTACCCTCCCCCTCGGTTCCGTCGCTTGGGAAGGGCGCAAGGCCTTGCGAGCTTGCTGCGGCGGGAGCGGTTGGAGCGGGAGCTCCCGAGGTTCAACGACCGGAGGCCGCCCAGGGGCGCTCATCCGGCGTTCCGGGCCAAGGGGGTGGTTCGCGGGTCCTTCGGGGCCCGCGGCGATAAGGGCGTCGGCAGAAGACCGGCACCGTTCAGGGGATCGGCTTTCGCAAGGTACGCCGACCTTCCCGCCGGAGGCGTCAGTAGCGGCAAGGCTCTAACAGGGCCGTTGGTCCCCGGGCAGTCGCGCGGGAACGACGCGGGGCCGTCCGCTTCCGATCAGACCAGCCGCGCGGAGCAGAAGACGCGAAGCCGAAACTACACACTCACGGTAACCGGGCCTCGCGCCCAAGCTCCGCCCGCCCTTCCCACCCGTTCACAGCGGAAGAGCGTGGACGCACGCCTGCGTCGCACCGGCTCTCCGCCCCCTGGGCGGAGACAGGCACCGCCGACCTGATCCGGGGCGCCAGAGGCGGGCCCGTCACCGCACGCTTGACCCCCAAAGCCTTTGCACCCCGCCCCGCACCTGATAAGCACTCGCAACATGAGCACCGTCATCTCCCTGTCCGACGCGCGTCTCGGCGACCGGGGCGTGATCACCGGGGTCCGCCCCGGCGGGACCGACGAGCACGCCGCCGAACTGGAGCGCCGCCTGCTGGAGCTCGGCCTCATCGAAGGCGCCCGCGTCGAACTGCTGCACAACGGCCTGTTCGGCCGCGATCCGATGGCGCTCAAGGTCGACGACATGCGCGTGGCGCTGCGCCGTCACGAGGCGGCGAACCTGACCGTCGAACTGCTCGCTGAAGCCGCCGAATAGATGGACGCCCTTGTCCGGCCCATCCGGGTCGCCCTGGTCGGCAATCCGAACTCGGGCAAAACCGCCCTGTTCAACGCCCTGACCGGCGCCCGCCAGAAGGTCGCCAACTACGCCGGCGTCACGGTCGAGCGGAAGGAAGGCCGAGTCCAGGGCGCGTCCGGCCGCTCCATCACCGCGCTGGACCTGCCCGGCACCTACAGCCTTCGCGCCCGCAGCCCCGACGAGGAGGTCACCCGCGACGCCGTCCTCGGCCGCCTCCAGGGCGAGGCCGCGCCCGACGTCATCGTCGCCGTCGCCGACGCCACCAACCTGCGGCTCGTTCTGCGCCTGATCCTCGAACTCAAGGCCGTCGGCCGGCCGATGGTCCTGGCGCTCAACATGTTCGACATCGCCGAACGCCAGGGCCTGCGCATCGACCTCGAACGCCTGTCCGCCGCCCTGGGGGTGCCCATCGTCACCACCACGGCCACCCGCAAGCGCGGCATCCCCGACCTGATCGCCGCCATCGAGGCCGCCGCCGCGCCCGCCTGGGCCGAGCCCGCCGAGGGCGGCTGGTCGGCCCCGGACGCCGCGGCCATTCGCGAAGCCCACCGCCGCGCCGAGCAGATCATGCGCGACTGCGTGCGCCCGCCCGAGCGCCCCGACACCACCACCGGCCGCATCGACGCCGTCCTGCTGCACCCGGTCGGCGGCCTCGCCATCCTGCTGGCCCTGCTGTTCGTCATGTTCCAGGCCGTCTTCGCCTGGGCGACGCCGGCGATGGACGCCATCGAGGCGGGCTTCGTCCTGCTCGGAACCGGCGTCGCGGCGGTCGTGCCCGACACCGGCGCTGTCTGGCCGCTGGTCCAGAGTCTGATCGTGGACGGCCTGATCGCGGGCGTGGGCGGCGTTCTGGTCTTCCTGCCCCAGATCGTCATCCTCTTCGCCTTCATCATCCTGCTGGAAGACCTCGGCTACATGGCGCGGGCGGCCTTCCTGATGGACCGCATCATGGGCGGCGCGGGCCTGCACGGCCGGGCCTTCATCCCGCTGCTGTCCAGCTTCGCCTGCGCCATCCCCGGCGTCATGGCCGCCCGCGTCATCGACGCCAAGCGCGACCGCCTGACCACCATCATGGTCGCGCCCCTGATGACCTGTTCGGCGCGCATCCCGGTCTACACCCTGATCATCGCCGCCTTCATTCCCCGACAGACGGTCTGGGGCTTCGCCTCGCTGCAGGGGCTGGTGATGTTCGGCCTCTACGCCGCCGGCATCGTCTCGGCGCTTCTGGTCTCCTTCGTCATCCGCAAGGTCTTCTGGCGGGGCGCGGTCGAGCCCTTCATGATGGAGCTCCCGGCCTACAAGCTGCCGGACGCCAGGAACGTCCTCTTCAATCTGTGGCTTCGCGCCAAGATCTTCATGGAGCGGGCGGCCCGCATCATCCTGCCCTTGATGATCCTGGTCTGGGCCGCCTCGACCTTCCCCTATCCGCCGGAAGGGGCCACCGGCCCGGCCATCGACTATTCCTTCGCCGGCCGGCTGGGCCATGCGCTGGAGCCCGTATTCGCCCCGATCGGCTTCAACTGGCAGATGGTCGTCGCCCTGATCCCCGGCATGGCCGCCCGCGAGGTCGCCGTCGCCGCGCTCGGCTCCGTCTACGCCATCGCCGACGCGGAGGCCGCCGGCAGCCTCCTGGCCACCACCATCGCCGCCCAGTGGTCGCTGGCCACCGGCCTCGCCTTCCTCGCCTGGTACGTCTTCGCGCCCCAATGCGTGGCGACGCTGGGCGTCGTGAAGCGCGAGCTGAACGGCTGGAAGTGGATGTGGGTCATGGTCGTCTACATGTTCGCCCTGGCCTACCTCGCGGCCTTCCTGACCTACCGCGTGGCGGTAGCGCTGGGGGGCGGCTAGACCACACCGCCGTGCACCCCGGCGAAGGCCGGGGTCCAGATCGACACACGGACGTCCGATAATGACGCAGCTTCATGCGATGATCCCGCCATCGAATCTGCATCTGGACCCCGGCCTTCGCCGGGGTGCACGGGGGTAAGTTGGACATCGTCCTGCCAGTCCTGTTCGCCGTCCTCGGCCTCATCTTCGGCAGCTTCATCGCCGCCGTGACGGTCCGCATGCCGAAGGACGAGGACATCGTGCTCGCCCGCTCCCGCTGCATGAGCTGCGGCGAACCGCTGAAGCCCTGGCATCTGGTCCCGATATTCAGCTGGCTGATCCAGCGCGGCCGATGCGCGATGTGCGGTGCCGCCGTCTCCCCCCGCTACATCCTCATCGAATGCGCCGCCGCCGCGATCGGCGTCTGGGCGGCGCTGGCCGGCGCCGGCGACCTCATCTGGACCCTCGCGACCGCCGCGCTCGGCTGGCAGCTCCTCCTCATCGCCCTGATCGACGCCGAGAACTTCTGGCTGCCCGACGAACTGACCCTACCCCTGATCGCGTCCGGCCTCATCGCCTCCGCCGTCCTCGTCTCCGGGTGGCCGGTCGATCAGATCATCGGCGCCGTCGCGGGCTTCGCCGGTCTGTGGCTCATCGCCCTCGCCTACCGCCGCCTGCGCGGCCGGGACGGCATGGGCTCGGGCGATCCGATCCTGTTCGCCGGCGTCGGCACCTGGGTCGGCTGGCAGGGCCTGCCCACCACCCTGCTGTGGGCCTGCGCCGCCGGGTTCAGCCTCGTCCTGACCTTCCTCATCACCCGCCGGAAAGTCTCCGGCGCCGACCGCCTCCCATTCGGAACCTTCCTCGCCACTGGCCTCTGGCTGACCTGGCTCTACGGCCCTCTGGCCGGCTAGCGACCCGTGACCAGCTTCACGACGATATGGGCCGTGGTGTCGATGATCGCTTCCGGCGGCGTCTCGCCCCGCCGCAGCAGCTCGAACCCCGCCGCGACCGACTCGACCAGGTTCGCCACCTCATACGACGCCAGCCGGGGATCCAGCCCCGGCGCATGGTACCCCGTCGCATGCGCCACTGCGATGCGCCGCTCGAACGCCAGGTGCACCCGCCGCAGCCGCCGGACGCGGGATTCGACGAACCCCGCCTCGCCCTTGTCGGCCAGCATGTGCTCGATGCGCAGCACCGGCCCGTGGTCGCGCCAGATCAGGAGGACATCCATCACATAGGCCCGCGCCGCCCCGAACGCCGCCTCCGCCGACCAGTCGCCCTCCAGATGCCGCGACAGGGGCTGGAACTCCGCCGCCACACCCTCGCACAGCGCCAGCACCGGCTCCTCCACCGTCTTGAAATAGGTGTAGAAATTCGAGGGAGACAGCCCCGCTTCCGCCGCCACGTCCGCCACCCGGATCTCCCCCAGGTGCCGCCGGTCCAGCAGCCGCCGCGTCGCCTCCAGGATCGCCGCGCGCGTCCGCCCGCCGCGAGCGCCGATGCGGTGACCCAGCTTGTTGATCTGGCGGTCGGGCATGAACGAGCGGCCGCGAAAGGGTGGTGCCGGCGGAGAGGATCGAACTCCCGACCTTCGGTTTACAAAACCGCTGCACTACCGCTGTGCTACGCCGGCTCGCGGTGGCCTTTAGCGGGCGAAACCGACTCGGCGCAAGCTGTCGCCCGCCATGCCGAACGCCGCCTACGTCACGCCTGTCCTGCTGCTGGTCGCCTCGAACGTCTTCATGACCTTCGCCTGGTACGGCCACCTGAAGTTCGGCTCAAAGCCGCTGTGGATCGTGGTGATCGTCAGCTGGGGCATCGCCTTCTTCGAATACTGCCTGGCCGTGCCCGCCAACCGCATCGGCCACCAGGTCTATTCGGCGGCCGAGCTCAAGACGATGCAGGAGGTCATCACCCTGCTGGTCTTCGCCGTCTTCTCGGTGACGATCCTCGGCGAGCGGCTGACCCTGAACCACGCGGTCGGGTTCAGCCTCATCTTTGCCGGGGCCTGGTTCGTCTTCCGCGGACCGTTCTAGGCGGCCTCGGCCATCGTCATCGACGCCGCCCGCTGCTCCGCCCACGGGATCAGCGTCGAACGCGGCCACACGACAAGCCACGACCGCGGCAGATACTCTCCGCTGTCGATCAGGGCCTTCCGCGTCGGCGAACTGGTCGCCGCCCGCTCGGTGTGGATCTCGCCCGGCCCCTGATGGACGATGAAGGCCCCGCCCTTCAGCGGATTGAGCCGCAGATAGGCCAGGCGCGGGCTGATCGTCTCCAGCGGCGGATCATAGAACCAGCTCGACCCGATCATGCCGCCCAGCTCCGGCCGCGTCCTGCAGATCGCCGCCGCCGTGGCCCAGGCCCGGTCCCAGCCGGCCTCGTTGAAGTCCTCCAGCTGGCGCGCCTCGGTGTGCACCTCAAGCCACGGCTTCTTCCAGCCCTGCGCCCGGACGTACTGGATCAACTGGCCCCAGCCATAGCCGTCGCGCCCGTTCTTGACGATCTGCCCCGGTCCGACGGGCGAGCTCAGATCGATCGTCTGCGTCCGCGCGCCCGGCACGCTGAGCACCAGCGCCATGCGCACGTCCTTGGCCCAGTGATCGCGATCGTAAGGGGCATCCGCCTCAGCCGCCGCCGTCAGGAACTCGGCCATCTTGTCGAGCCAATAGGGATAGAGCTCCATCACCTCGCCCGGCAGGGCCGCCTGCCTGACCCGCCCCGGCAGCTCGAGCGCCCAGGTAGCGACCAGCGCCCGCCGCATGGCGTCGGAGGCGTCCTCGCCGAGCGCCTTGTCGGCCGCGTGGCTCGGCAGGTCGAAGTTCCAGTGGGGCGCCGACGCGACGGCCGGATCGACAGCCTCCACCGAGGCGATGTCGACGCGCGCGCGTTCGTCGGGCGTCAGGCGGGCGCGCACGGCGTTAAACGCCGCGACTTGGGTGTTCGAGAGCGTTTCCATCCCCGCAGCTTGGCACACGCCGGTTGGCGAACCTTTAAGGGGTGGCGAGACGTCTCGCCGCCGCGCTAAACCGCCCGCGACCCTCTATGTGGAGCCTGACATGAGCATCGCCGCCCGCCTGACCGAACTCGGCATCACCCTGCCCCAGCCCGCCGCGGCCGTGGCCAACTATGTGCCGTTCGTGCGGACCGGGAACCTGCTGCACATCTCCGGCCAGATCTCGATGGATGCGTCCGGCGGGATCAAGGGCGTCGTCGGCGAGGACGTGACGCCTGAGCGCGCCGCCGAGGCCGCGCGCCTGTGCGGCATCAACCTGCTGGCCCAGATGAACGCGGCGCTGGACGGCGACCTCGATCGCGTCGTCCGCATCGTCAAGCTGGGCGGCTTCGTCCAGGCGGGTCCGGGCTTCCACGCCATTCCGGCGGTCATCAACGGCTGCTCCGACCTGATGGTCGAGGTCTTCGGCGACAAGGGCCGCCACGCCCGCTCGGCGGTCGGCGTCTACCAGCTGCCGCTCGGCGTCGCCGTCGAGATCGACGCCATCGTCGAGGTGCGGTGACGCCGGACGCCGACTTCACCCTCCAGGTCCACGACAGCCTCGCCGCCATCGGCCGCGAGGCCTGGGACGCCTGCGCCGCCCCGACGGGCGATCCGTTCGTCTCGTTCGACTTCCTCCACGCCTGCGAGGCCTCGGGCAGCGCCGTGCCGCGTCAGGGCTGGGCCGGGCGGCACCTGACCCTGCGCGATCCCGATGACCGGGTCATCGGGGTCATGCCCCTCTGGCTCAAGGGCCACAGCCAGGGCGAGTACGTCTTCGACCACAGCTGGGCCGACGCCTATCAGCGCGCCGGCGGGCGCTACTATCCCAAGCTCCTGTCCGCCGTGCCCTTCACCCCCGCGACCGGGCCGCGCCTGATCGCCCATCCGGACGTCGACGCCGCGACGGTGCGACAGACCCTGATCCAGGGGGGCCTGACCCTGTGCGAGCGGCTGGACCTGTCGTCGCTGCACGTCAACTTCCCGACCGAGGACGAGTGGCGGCTGATGGGCGACCAGGGCCTGCTCAAGCGCCAGGACATGCAGTTCATCTGGCGCAACGACGGCTATTCGACCTTCGACGACTTCCTCGCCGCCCTGTCGTCGAACCGGCGAAAGACGATCCGGCGGGAACGCCGCGACGCGCAAGGAGGGCTCGACATCCGCGTGCTGACCGGATCGGACCTCACCGAGGCCCATTGGGACGCCTTCTTCGCCTTCTACATGGACACGGGGTCGAGGAAGTGGGGCCGTCCCTACCTGACCCGCGCCTTCTTCAGCCTGATCGGCCAGAGCATGGCCGACCGCATCGCCCTGATGATGGCCTTTCGGGGCGAGACGCCGATTGCGGGCGCGCTCAACTTCATCGGCCGCGACGCGCTGTACGGCCGCCAGTGGGGCGCGCTGGAGGAGGTGCCCTTCCTCCATTTCGAGCTCTGCTACTACCAGGCCATCGACTTCGCCATCGCGCGCGGCCTGTCCCGCGTCGAGGCGGGCGCCCAGGGCGAGCACAAGATCGCCCGCGGCTACCTCCCCACCCCCGTCTACTCCGCCCACCACATCGCCGACATGGCGCTGAGGGTCCCGGTGGAGCGGTATCTGGAGCAGGAGCGGCGGGGCGTGGAGGCGGAGATCGCCGGGCTGACGGCGGAGTTGTCGCCGTACAGGGCACCGCAAGTCTGATTGCGGTCGGCTAGCTTGCACGGCATCGTGTCTGGATGAACGTCTACGCAGACATGGATGAGGTGATCGACAAGTGGGTCAGGTCAGCAGACAGCCACTTGTACACGGAGTGGGCGGGCTCTCAGGCTCGCTTCTTCCACCTGCCTGGCGATCCTCCGTTTGAGTGCTTCCAGATTAGCATTCAGCCGCCCGAGAAGGCAGCGACATCCGTGAGCGCCAGAGCAATCGATACCAACGACGGCACCGACAATTGGATGGAACGAGTATGGCATGGTCCGATCGACCAGCTGGATGATATGCTCGCCATCGCGTTTGAGACGATCGACACCTGGAAACGCCGCGAGCGCATCAAGCCAAATACACCGTCGCCCTTGTAGAGCATCGGTGTCTGCAGCAGCTAGGTCGAGCACTTACCCCCTCTCCGCCGCCGCTGCGAACGTCCGCGCGATCTCGTCGTCCACCGCCGCCGCGTCGTCCAGCTCCACCACCGCCGTCAGCCGCTCGGACCAGCTTTCCTTCCTGACCGCCGCCGTCAGCCGCCCCGACGCCTCCGGCTCCAGCTTCAGGCCCAGCAGCGCCCGGCCGCCCTTCAGCGGGCGCATGGCGGCGAACTGCACGGAGCGGCTCCAGGCGGTGTAGCCCTTCCTCTGGGTCGGGACGACGCCGTCGACCCCCGCCGCGATCCGCTCCACCGCCTCCAGGATCGCCAGCGAGCCCGCCTCCTTCCACAGCGCCGCGCGCAGGCCGTCGGGATCGTCCCAGCCCGTGCCGCCGGGACTGGCGGCCGAGATGACGTAGGAGGCGTGGTTGATCCCCAGGCCGTGGTTCGCCTTCAGCCAGGCGGCCTGCTTCTTCGGCCCCGTCTCCGGACAGGCCTTCAGCACATCGACCCAGGCGTCCAGCGACCGCCCTGTCTGCGACTCCAGGTTCGCCCGCAGCGAGGCGAACCACGTCTTCTGCCGCTCGGTCATCTGGATCGTGGTCATGGTCTGTCCATCCGGGCGAACCCCGAAGGGGTTCATCACAAAGAGCACCAAGGATACACGAAGAGCACAAAGAGAGCGTCGCCGCGTCCACGCACGGGGTCCCTTCGTGTCCTTCGTGGCTTTGCTTCCTTGGTGTCCTTCGTGATGAACCCTTGATGGGCCTGCGGCCCGCCCTTCGCGGCGAGGCCCCGACGCACTACCTTACCGAATCCCATGCCCATCCGCCGCCTCCCGCCCGAGACCGTCAACCGCATCGCCGCCGGCGAGGTGGTCGAACGCCCGGCCAGCGCCATCAAGGAGCTGGTCGAGAATGCGCTGGACGCCGGCGCCACCCGCATCGAGATCCAGGCCGACGGCGGGGGCCTCGCCCGCATCCTGATCGCCGACGACGGCCACGGCATGGCCCCGGACCAGCTGGCGCTCGCGGTCGAGCGCCACGCCACCTCCAAGCTGGAGCCCGACGACGCCGGCGACGTCGACCTGCTGCGCATCCACACCCTGGGCTTTCGCGGCGAGGCCCTGCCCTCCATCGGCTCGGTCGCCCGCCTGACGATCACGAGCCGCAGCGCCGGCGGCGACGCCCACCAGATCACCGTCGAGGGCGGCGACCAGCGCCCGGTCGCCCCCGCCGCCTTCCCCGGCCCCAACGGCTGCCGCGTCGAGGTGCGCGACCTGTTCTACGCCACCCCGGCCCGGCTGAAGTTCATGAAGTCTCCGAGGGCCGAGGCCATGGCCATCTCCGAGGAGATCAAGCGCCAGGCCATGGCGCACGAGGCCGTCGCCTTCACCCTGGACCTCGACGGCCGCACGGTCCTGCGCCTGCCCGCCGAACACCCCGGCGACGAAGGCCGGCTTAAGCGGCTGGCCGCCCTGCTGGGCCGCGACTTCGAGGCCAATGCGCTCCTGATCGACCAGTCGCGCGAGGGCGTGCGCCTGTCCGGCTACGCGGGCCTGCCGACCTATTCGCGGGGCAATGGCGCGCACCAGTATCTGTTCGTCAACGGCCGCCCGGTGAAGGACCGGCTGCTGCAGGGCGCGCTGAGGGGCGCCTACGCCGACTTCCTGGCGCGCGACCGGCATCCGGCGGCGGCGCTGTTCCTCGACATCGATCCCCTGTTCGTCGACGTGAACGTCCACCCCGCCAAGGCCGAGGTCCGCTTCCGCGACCCCGCCCTGGTGCGCGGCCTGATCGTGGGGGCGCTGAGACACGCGCTGGCCGCCGCCGGCCACCGCGCCTCCACCACCGTCGCCGCCGACGCCCTGTCGGGGTTCCGGCCCCACACCGGCGTGGCCGCCTACAGTCCCTCGTCCCCGACCGCCCAGAGCTTCTCCGGCGGCTACAGCGGCTGGACCGGCTGGGACCGCCCGGCCGCCGCCGTCCAGGACTTGCCCGGCCTGAACGAACGCAGCGCCCGCGTCGAGCCGGACGCCCTCCAATCCCCAATCCCTAATCCCTCGGCGGCCACCGCCGCCGACCCCATCGACCACCCCCTCGGCGCCGCCCGCGCCCAGGTCCACGGCACCTACATCGTCGCCCAGACCCGCGACGGCATCGTCGTGGTCGACCAGCACGCCGCCCACGAACGCCTCGTCTACGAGCGGATGAAGGCCCAGATGGCGCAAGGGTCCGTCACCCGCCAGGCCCTGCTGACCCCCGAGGTCGTCGAGCTCGACCCCGCCGAGGCCGACCGCGTGATCGCCCGCGCCGACGAGCTGGCCGAGCTGGGCCTCATCGTCGAACCCTTTGGCGGCGGGGCGGTGCTGGTGCGGGAAACCCCTGCGCTGCTGGGGGATGCCGACGTCCAGGGCCTGATCCGCGACATCGCCGACGACCTGGCCGAACACGGCGCGGCGCTGGCCCTGTCCGAACGTCTGGGCGAGGTCTGCGGCACGATGGCCTGCCACGGCAGCGTCCGCGCCGGTCGCGTGCTCAGCGCGCCCGAGATGAACGCCCTGCTGAGGCAAATGGAGGCCACCCCGCACAGCGGCCAGTGCAACCACGGAAGGCCGACCTACGTGGAGCTCAAGCTGACGGATTTAGAGAAGCTGTTTGGGAGAAGGTGAGACCCGCCCTCAACAGCGATTAGGCGCAACACGTTCCCCGTGCATACTGTGCGCTTCTTACAGGCTAGGGGCGTCGGATGCCTTTCACAGAACTCTTGGTCAGGGACCTTCTCGTCAACCAAGCCAACGATCGACATGGCGAAGTCGGCAGCGAGGATCTAGCGATCGCCGAGTTGTTTCGGCTCCATGACGTCCAGATGCGCAACCTTGCTGCTGACATTGTAACGGTCGGAACGATCTACGACCCTCCTCTTGTGATGCCCACTGGCGACCGGTTCATCGTCTTTGACGGCAATCGGCGGGTCACCTGCCTGAAGCTTCTGCTCGATCCAGGTCGAGCACCAACAAACGAACTAAGAGCGCACTTCGCCACGCTGCGTGATGGCGCAGACCACCCACTACCTACCGCGTTGGTCTGTCAGGTCGAAGAGGACAGAAATCTTATCGATTCTATTCTGTTCCGCCGTCACACAGGGTCTCAGAGGGGTGTCGGCCAGCTAGATTGGAATGACCGTGCAAAGCTAAACTTCGTTGAACGAACCGGCCAAGGTAGCGGTGTCAACGTTGCGGCTGAAGTTGAGCGGCTGCTCGGTGACGCTGGTCGACTTCCAGCTGGGACTATACCTTGGTCAACACTCACCCGACTGTTGTCTTCTGAAGAATTTCGGAACCGTGCCGGCGTAAGTACGGCGGGCCGACGTTTTCGGTTAACTCACGATCACGCTGCTGTCCTCGACACGCTGGCTCACATTACCGCAGACCTCGCGGCCGGTAACGTCACTCTTGGCGACCTTTGGAACAATGCGGGCAAAAGAACTTACTTGGATCGCTTGCAGGCCCAAGGAATCTTGCCCGACGAAGATGAGCGACTATCTGAACCAGCCGACCCCGGTGGCGGGCAGCGCAATCCCAGACGCAATCCCCGTCCCCGCCCTCCGCAAACTACATTTGTTCCGGAAGATGCCCCCCATATCCAGTGGATGGCCAACCAGCATCGAATAAGAGCGATCTGGGAGGAGTTACAATCTTTACAGCTTCAATCACACCCCAACGCCATATCAGCGCTGATGCGAATTCTCTTGGAACTAACTGTTGAAAACTACATCGCGCAGCATGGCCTAGCAGTTCCAGACAATTTGTCGCGCAAAGTCGGTGCCGTCTCGCGTCATCTTCTCGATCAGGCAGCGATCGACCAAGCCTACTTCGATGAGATCGAAAGACTGAGGCAGAACGATCAGCTTATCTCCGTTGCAAGCATGCAGAGGTACGTCCACTCCCCGGATTTCGGTCCAATGGAGCACGAACTGCGCACATATTGGATGCGACTTGGACGATTTTTGACCTGTGCACTCAATCGCTAGCTACCAGAACCCTCAAGCTTCGATCCTCTTCGTCTGCCTCGGCAACATCTGTCGCTCGCCGCTCGCCGAGGGCGCCCTGCGGGCCGAGGCGGCGCGGCGGGGGGTGGAGGTGGTCGTCGACTCCGCCGGCACGGGGAACTGGCATGCGGGCGAGCCGCCGGATGAGCGGGCCATCGCCGTCGCGGCCAGGAACGGCGTCGACATCACGGCCCTTCGCGCCCGTCAGGTCACGCGCGCCGATTTCGCCCGCTTCGACCATATCGTCGCGCTCGACCACGCCAATCTGAAGGACCTGCGCCGCCTGGCGCCCGCCGATGGCACAGCCCGGCTCAGCCTGCTGCTGGACTGGGTGCCGGGGCGACAGGGTCAGGCCGTGGCCGATCCCTGGTTCGGCGAGGCCGAGGGCTTCGACGCTGCGTGGGCCGACGCTGCCGCCGCCGCCCGCGCCATCATGGAGCGTCTCGGCCCAGCGGCCTAGACGGCCTCAGCGCGGGTTCTGGCGAAACCACATTTCGGCGACGTGGGGCGGGCCGCGCTCGTCAGAGACCGGCTCGCCGGCCTCCTCGCCGCGACACACCGTGCCGATCAGCCGGGCGATGGGCGAGTTCGGCGCGGTCACGGGCGGGTTCCACGCGTCCGACACGACCTGCTCGCCCACGATCCAGAGGTCGCGGTCGCGCAGGAGCGCCTGCTCGTCGGCCCATTCGCCGGTGCGGCAATCGACGCGGACGCGGCTGAGCTTGTTGGTCGCGCCGTTGTTCAGGCCATGCTCGAAATAGACCGCCAGCCAGCCCTCGCCGATGTCGCCGTTGCGCTCGATGTCGGCGCCCGAGACGAAATAGAGATAGCGGGTCTGCGGCTGGGTCTCAGCCCCGACCATCCACCACGGCCCGCTGACCGAGAAGCGTTCCCGCTGCGGAGCCGGGCGGAAGTCGCCGGCGCCGCCATAGGGGATGGCCGTGCGCGGCGGCATGGGCCGACCCAGGATGCGAGCGTCGAAGCGGGCGGCCACGTCGGCCTGACAGAAGGCGCGCAGCTCGCTCTCGTCGCGGGTGCGGACGCCCTGACGCCGGAGCGCGAGCCGGTCGCGCTGACGTTCCTCGGCGATGCAGTTCAGAACTTCCTGCTCGGTGGGCGTCACCGCCACCTGGGGCGAGGCCGCTGTCGCGACGGAAACGGCGGCCGCGGCCAACATGGAAATCAACACGATACGCCCCCAACCCCTACGCAACCTACGCAAGAATGGCGCGAGGACGCGGGGGTGTCAAAGTCCGTAGAGGACTTCCACCGTGCCGACCGCCTGTCCGCCCGACACCACCGCTCCGCCCGCGATGGCGTAGACCCGGTCGCCCATCGCCGCGGCCGCCAGACCGTGACGCGGCGTCCTCATGTCCGGCCCCGCGCTCCAGGCGTCGGTCGCGGGGTCATAGATCCAGGTCTCGCGGAACACCCCGCCGCCGCCCGGCGCGAACCACTCTCCGCCGAACGCGACCAGTTTCCCCCCGACCGCCGCCATCGCCAGTCCCCCACCGACCTGCTGGTCCGCCGCAGCGGAGCGCGGGATGGGGGCCAGGGTGTCCCACCGGTCCGCCGCAGAGTCATACCGGTCGAGTCGCCCCGTTCCGCCGCCGGTGACCGTTCGGCCGCCCGCGATCCACAGCGCCCCGTCCAGCACCGCGCCCGCCGCGCTGTTACGGGCCATCGGCGCCGGTCGCGCCTGCTCCCATCGGCCGTCGGCCAGCACCCAGTGCGCATCGACATCGACCTGATCCCGCCACTGGGCGTTGGCCTGGCCCCCCGGCGAGCGGCCGGTGACCAGATGCACCCGCCCGGCGTGGGCCAGGCCCACGGACTCGGCCAGGGGCGTCGGCAGGGACGGTCCCGCCGTCCACGCCTCGGCCCCCGGCGTCAGGCTCCAGACCTCGGTGGCGTTGGTCCAGTCGCCCTCGCCCCGGCGATAGCCGCCGATGGCGAACAGGCGGTCGCCGTCGGCCACGATCATCGGATGATGTCGGGCCTCCGGCAGCTTCGGCCCCTCGCTCCAGGCGTCGGCGGCGGGGTCGTAGAGGCCGACGCGATCCTCGATATGCAGCGGCGCATTGGTGCGTCCGACGAGGCCCCCGGCCGTGACGATGCGGCCGTTCCACACGGCGGCGTAGATCTCCTGCACCGGCCAGGGCAGGGGGGCGCGGGGCTCCCATGCGGTCTGCGCGCGAGCCGCCTGAGGCAGGGCGGCCGCGCCGGCGGCGATCAGGAGGGTGCGGCGGTCGATCTGGGTCATGGCCGGAGGCTAGAACAGCCCGCCCGCCTGCGCTATGGGCGGTCCGTCCACCCCTCCGGGAAGTCCATGTCCGAGATTGCGCGAAAGGCCTGAGGCCGACGGCGCTGACTGTCGAAGCCTCTGATCCACCGTCGGCGTGATTGCGCCGGCGCGAGCCTTCACGACATCACGGACATTCAAATGAACATCTCCCGTGCGGAGCAGCGCACGCTGCACGCCCTGGCGCAGGGCGGCGGCATCGTGCTCGAACGCGACGCGGACGGCCGCATCCTGAGAGCCGACTGCATCACCCGCGACGGCTATCTCCTGACCGATTGCACCCTGGCGGTCTGGAAGAAGCTGAAGACCAAGGGCCTGATCGTCAGCCGCAACGGCGGCCCGTATCGGGTCAACCGCGAAGGGCTGGCGCGCATGCGCAGCCAGCTCGACAACCGGGTCTCACCCCGCAGCTGGTGAGGCCCTGAGGAAGAGGACGCGCGCGGCGCCATAGTCGCGCGCGTCCAGTCGCTCGTAGCCGGGCGCCTCGATTTCAGGCTCGTCCGAACCGCGTTCGAACACCACGATCGCGCCGGGCTTGAGCCAGTTCCCCTCGATCAGACGAGCCAGCGCCTGTTCGCCCAGCCCCTTGCCGTAGGGCGGGTCGAGGAACGCCAGGTCGAAGGCCTCGCCATCCGATCCGGGCCGCACGCCCAGGTCGGTGGCGCTCCTGCGATGCACCCGGGTCGCGCCCATCAGGCCATAGGCGTCGGCATTGTCGCGGATCGCCCCGCGCGCATCCTCATCGGTCTCGACGAACAGGGCGAAGGCCGCGCCCCGGCTCAGGGCCTCGAAACCGAGCGCGCCCGATCCGGCGAACAGGTCCATGACCCGCGCGCCGGCCAAAGGCTCGGCCCAGGCGGCGTGTTCCAGCACGTTGAAGATGGCCTGCCGCGCCCGATCCGACGTGGGGCGAGTGCCCATCCCGTCCGGCGCGACGATGGCCCGGCCCTTCAGCTTTCCAGCGACGATCCGCATGGATCAGCCGCCCGAGCGAGGACCACGCGGCCCCGAGGGCTTCCTCGGCCCGACCGCGTTCCGACCCGCCGGACGCGCGCCAGCGCCTTCGGCGCGGGGCTTGAACGGACGCTTGGCGCCGTCCTTGCCGCGCTTGTCCGCGTCCCGCGCCCAGGTCGGGGACTTGGGTCCGATGATCTTGTCCTCGCGCGGTTTGAAGGGTCGCTTGGAGCCGTCGCCGCCGCCTTCGCCGTCCGGCCGGGCGCGGGGCTTGAACGCCTTCTTGGGGTGCTCGAACTTCGGCGCGGCCTTGGCCCATCCCGCCTTCTTCGGCGCGCGGGCAGCGCGGGCGGCGCCTTCCTCGGCGGCGGTCTCGGCGGCGCGGACGCGGCTGGGCTTCCTCGACGGGTCGGAGATGGCCGAGCCCGACTTGCCCACCACCTTGGGCGCGCCGGTGCGGCGGCCGGGGATGGGCGCGGGCGTCTCGACCGTATTGCCCTGGGGCAGGTTCTCCGGGCGGATATGCTGGGCCAGCAGTTCGCGGATCACGCGGGGACCGACCTCCTCGACCGAGCCGGTCGGCAGGGTGCCCAGCTGGAACGGCCCATAGGCCAGGCGGATCAGCCGGTTGACCGTCAGGCCGACCGATTCCAGCACCTTCCTGACCTCGCGGTTCTTGCCCTCGGTGATCGAGACGCTGATCCAGAGGTTGGCGGACTGGGAGCCGTCCTCGTTGGTCTTGGCCTTGTCGATGACAGCCTCGACCGGGCCATAGCGGACGCCGTCGACGGCGACGCCGTCCTTGAGCTTGTCCAGCTCAACCTGCGTCACCCGCCCGCGCGCCCGGGCGCGGTACTGACGCACCAGCGCCGTCTCCGGCAGCTCCAGCGCCCGGCTGAGCTCGCCATCGTTGGTCAGGAGCAGCAGGCCTTCGGTGTTGATGTCGAGCCGCCCGACGGAGATCACCCTCGGCAGGCCCGCCGGCAGGGCGTCGAACACCGTCGGCCGTCCCGCCGGGTCGTTGTGGCTGGTCAAAAGGCCGACCGGCTTGTTGTAGCGCCAGACCCGCGTGGCCTGGGCCGCCGCGATCGGCTTGCCGTCCACGGTGATGACGTCGTCTCGCGTCACCAGCGTGGCGGGCGTGTCAAGGATCCGGCCGTTCACCGCCACCTTGCCCAGGCCGATCAGCCGCTCCACCTCGCGGCGCGAGGCGATCCCGGCGCGGGCCATGGCCTTGGCGATGCGCTCGGTGCGCTTGGGCTCGGCCGGGGCCTCCTTGCCGCCGCCCTTGCCGCCGCCGGCCTTGGGATCGGCGGAGTAGCGCTTGCCCCTGATCGGCTTTTCGGGGCGCGCGCCCTTGTCCGGCGCATAGGCTCGGCCGCCGCCGGATCCCCGACCCGCTGCGGGTTTGTCCAGGGCTTCGTAGCGCGCGGCCGATGCCGAGCCGGGGCGGGCGGCGCCGCTCCTGGGCCGGTCGCCGGGCTTGTGGGCGCGCGGGGCTTGACGCGGCGAAGGCTTCTTGTCGTTGTCGTCGGGATGGCGGGCCATGATGAGCGGTTCATGCGCATGGCCTTGGCCCTGGCGCAAGCGGCGGCGGACGCCGGCGAGGTTCCCGTGGGCGCGCTCGTGGTCGACGAGAGCTCCGGCGAGGTCCTGGCCACGGGCGCGAACGGCCCTGTCGCTGGACACGATCCCACCGCCCATGCCGAGATCGTGGCGATGCGCGCCGCCGCCGAGCGCCTGGGCAACTATCGCCTGACCGGCCTCACCCTCTATGTGACGCTCGAGCCCTGCGCCATGTGCGCGGGAGCGATCAGCCACGCGCGCATCGGCCGGGTGGTCTGGGGCGCAGACGACCCCAAAGGCGGCGCCGTGATCCACGGGCCGCGCCTGTTCGAGCAACCGACGCTGCACCATCGGCCGACGGTTGAAGGCGGGGTGCTGGCGGACGAGGCGGGCGACCTGCTGCGCGGTTTCTTTCGCGCGCGTCGCGGAACGGGGGTCGCTCCGGCCCGTTAGCCAAGCCTGGCCATACCGGGACCTCCATGACGACGCTGAAACCGCTGACCTTTCTGCTCATCGGCGCGGGGCTTGCCCTGACCGCCTGCGGACCTTCGCCAGATGACGGTCCGACGGACGGCGAGGCCGTGCGGCAGCGGGCGATCCAAGCTCAGACCGCGAAGCGACGGACAGGCGCGGAGGTCCAGGACCGGGCCCTGAACCGCGTCATTCGCACGGTCTATCTCTGCGACAACGGTGAGCGGCTGTCGGTCGATTTCGACAATCCGCGTGACATGGCCACGGTGCGCAACTCCAACGGCGAGGCCGTCGATCTTTACCGAGAGCGAGCCGCCGACGGTCTCTGGTACCGCGCCAGCGCGCATGAGTTGCGCGGCGAGGGCCTGCTTGCCACCTGGACGGCCGACGGACGCGAACCTTCGGACTGCCGCGCCATCGACTAGGGGCGCGGTGGCCTCGAGCTCGACTGCTCGTAAGCATAGCCCAGCGACAGGATGCGGGCGTCGTCCCACTTGGCGCCGATGAAGCTGATGCCGACCGGCATACCGCGGTCCAGGCCCATCGGCACCGTCAGGTGCGGATACCCCGCGATCGCCGGCAGGCGGCTGGCGGACCCCTGGCCGTTGTCCTGATCCTCGCGGTCGTTGGTCCAAGCGCGCGACGTTGAAGGCGCGACGAGGGCCACGACGTTGTACTCGCTCAGCATCCGGTCGATGCCCTCCGGCCCGGCCATGCGAAGGGAGTTGGCGCGGGCGGCGATGTAGTCGGGGTTGTCCAGACCGCTGGTCGCCTCGGCCTGGAGGAACAGCTCCTGTCCGAACAGGACGGTCTCGCGCGGCTCGGCCTCGTTGAAGGCGATGACGTCGGCCAAGGTCCGGGTCGAAACCTGGGCGGGGTCTGTCGAGGCCAGATAAGCGTTCAGGTCGGCCTTGAGCTCGTACATCAGCACGGTCAGTTCCATCTGGCCGATGCCCGGCGTCTGGGGCGCCGTCGTGATTTCGACCAGGTCCGCCCCTGCGGCCCGAAGCGAACCCAGCGCCGTCTCGAACGCGGCCTGGGTCTCGGCAGAGTAGTTGCTGACGCCATAGCGGAGCACGCCCAGCCGCGTTCCGCGCAGCGAGCCGGCATCGAGCGCGGCGCGATAGTCCGTGCGCCGCTGATCCGCCTCGGCGGTGGCGGCGTCGGCGGGGTCAGTCCCGGCGATAGCGGTCAGGACGGTCGCGGCCGTGGCGACGTCGACCGCGATCGGGCCGGCGGTATCCTGGCTGTGGCTGATTGGGACGATATGAGTCCGGCTGACCAGGCCCACGGTCGGCTTGAAGCCCACGACGCCGTTAACCGAGGCCGGGCAGGTGATGGACCCGTCCGTCTCCGTGCCGATGGCGGCCGGCGCCAGGCCCGTCGCGACCGCCGTGGCCGAGCCGGAGGACGAGCCGCAGGCGGTGCGGGTCCGGTCATAGGGATTGACCGTCAGCCCGCCGACCGCGCTCCAGCCCGAGATGGAGTTGGACGAGCGGATGTTGGCCCACTCCGACAGATTGGTCTTGCCCAAGATCACGGCGCCGGCGTCCCGGAGGCGAGCGACCAGAGGCGCGTCGCGGCCGGGCGCGTTGTTCGCCAGCGCCAGAGAGCCCGCTGTCGTGGGCATGTCGCGAGTCTCGATGTTGTCCTTCAGCAGGATGGGCAGGCCCGCGATCCCGTCCTCGGGCGACCATTCGACCTCGCCGACGCCCGGCGTCCACAGGATGACGCTGTTCGCCGTGGTCTCGTCGTGCAGCACCGCGCGGGGCCCGCCCCAGGTCTGGGCGTTCGCAGCCCCCGCGAACGCCAGAACCGCCGCCGAAACGGCCAGCATCATCCTCGTTTTCATTGTCACGCTCCCCATCGCCCACTTGGCGCTAACCGCACCCTAACCTTCGGGACGCGCTCGTGAATAGCCCAATGCGCCGCGGCTTTCCGTCAGGGCCTTTGGCGAAGCCGCGCGGTCATTTCGGCGAACAGCCGCAAGGTCTGAGGGCTGACATGGTGTTCTATGCCCTCGGCGTCGGCCTCGGCCGTTTCCCCGGTGACGCCGAGCGCCAGCAGGAACTCGTGGACGATCCGATGCCGCTCACGCGAGGCGTCCGCCATCCGCTCGCCCGCCCCGGTCAGCGTGATGGAGCGATAGGGCCTGACATCGACCAACCCTTCTCGCTGCAGCCGCTGCAGAACCTTGGACGCCGTGGCCGGCGCGACCCCGAGACAGTCGGCCAGATCGGTCAGGCGCGCCGAGCCGGTCTCGGCGATCAGGTCGCCCACCAGTTCGACATAGTCCTCCGCCACCTCGCTGGAGCGGGCGTCACGCATCCGCCGGAAGGCGGCGGCGCGGCGGGCGGCGCTGAAGGGTTCGTCCACGGCGGGCTCCAGAGGGGCGATCCTGCCCGAGCGAGTCGGATAGCTGACGTATGGACCGATTTCATCGTCCTGTCGTGAAGAGGCGTCACGGAGACGGCGTGGTATTGCGTTGTTCCATGCTCCCGCACCTGCTCCTCGCGATCCTGTGCGCGTTCGCCGTCGCGCCAGCGGCGAATGCGGCGGCGGCATCGCCCGTCTCCCAGGCGGCCGAACCGCTGCAGTTCTACGTTTTCAGCTTCACCGACACTCCGGTGGATGAGGCGGCGCAGGACGTCGTGGTCGGCGCGCTGGCCTACGACCTGGAGATCGATCAAGCGGTGGACGCGGTGGTCACGTTCCGCGCAGACGGCTGGTACTCCAGCGACGCCCTGCTCAAGGATTTTGGGACGGCGCTGCTGGATCAGGACATCGCCTTGGTGCGGACAGGTGCAGGGGCCTTTGCTCTCGTGCCTCGCACGAACACGCCCATGCTGATGGCGCGCGGCGGGGTCGTGATGCAGCTGGCTGAACCCCGGACCGCCCGCGCGCCCGCCGGAGTCATCGCCGATGAAGAGCCGCCTCCCGTCGACCGCGCCCCGCGCTGGTGGGAGGGCGCCGCCGCCGCGCTGGCCTTGTTCTTCGCGGGAGCCGTGGTCGGAGCCGCAGCCCTGTTCGGTGGACAAGTCGTCTGGCGTCGCGCTGAGGCCGAGCGTCGGCGATTGTCCCCGCCCCTGCTGCGCCTGACCGATCAGCGTCAGACCCTGCAGCCTCCCGTGGAAGCTGCGCGGCCCGATCCCGAGCTGGTCATCCCTCGTTTCGAAAACCGGACCTAGAAGACGTCGTCGACGTCAGTCTCCAGTCTCGGCACCGTCTCCAGCGCCGGAGGCCGCGACGGGTCGATGCGAACGGGCTCGGCGGCGCGCAGGCGGTCGTAGCTCTCCTGCGCCGAGGCGGCCACGTCGGCGGCGTCCCTCAGGATCGTCGGCTTCAGGAAGATAAACAGGGTCCGGCGCGTCTGGCTGTCATTGCGCGACCGGAAGGCATTGCCGATCAGGGGGATGCTGGCCAGCCCCGGCACGCGGCTGTTGCCGATCTGCCGGTCGTCGGTGACCAGGCCGCCCAGCACGATGGTCTCGCCGTCGTCGGCCAGAACGCTGGTCTGGATGCTGCGCCGGTTGGTGATCAGGTCGGCGGCTCCCGTCACCGTCGTGGTGACCAGCGACGACACCTCCTGACTGACCTCCAGCCGCACCGTCTCGCCCTCGTGCACGCGCGGCACGACCCGCAGCGTCAGGCCCACGTCCTCGCGGCTGATGGTGGTGAAGGGGTTGGTGGAGTTGCCGTCGGTGGCGAAGCTGCCGGTCCGGAACGGCACATTCTGGCCGACCACGATCTCGGCGGGTTCGTTGTCCAGCACGGTCACGCTGGGCGACGACAGCAGGTTGGCCGCGGAGTTGGTCCCCAGCGCCTGCAGCAGCACGCCGAACTCCCCCTCCTCCCCCGCCGCGACCGACAGGCCCGAGGACAACAGCCGCCCGGCCGGATAGCCCAGCGCCGTCAGCACCGTCGACAGCGACGACCCCGCATTGCCGAACGACGTCCCGCCGACGACGCCCGTGTCCGGCACAGCCCCGCCGAGGCCCAGTTGAACGCCGATCTGCTCGCCCAGCTCGCCTGTGATCTCGACGATGGCGACCTCGATCTTGACTTGGGCTCGGCGCAGGTCGAGCTGGCTGATCAGCTCCTCCAGCATCTGCACCGTCGCGGGGGGACCGCGCATCACGACCGCGTTCAGCTCGGGCGAGGCCTGCACCGTGACGCCGTCGAGCGTGAAACCCGTCGGCCGCGCCTCCGCACCGCCCGTACCCGGCTGAGGCAGGGATCCCCCCTCCCCTCCCGAGGTGATGGCCGCCGCCGCTTGCGCCGCCGTATCGCGGTTGGAGGTCGAGAGGCTGGCCAGCCCGGTGTCATTGCGCAGCGACCGCGCCACGGCATTGGTCGCCGGACCTTCGCCGCCCAGCAGGCCGCGCACGATGTCGGTGATCGCCTCCGCGTCGGAGTTCCTCAGGCGCACGACGCGGGTGATCGGCGTCGCCCCGCCCGGCGTATCCAGCGCCGCGACGATCGACCGCGCCTGGGCGATGTCGGCGGCGTCGCCCCGGATCAGCAGCACGTTGGACCGCTCGTCCGCCGTCACACGCGGGCCTCCGGCGTCGGAACCCAGCAGGGCGCCCACCGACTCCGCCACATCGGTGGCCGAGGCATGTTGCAGGGCGATGGCGTCGAACGACGATCCGCCGCCCCGATCCAGCGTCGCCGCCAGCGCCTGCACCCGGGCGATGTTCTCGGCGTAGTCGGTGACGACCACGGCGTTCGGCTCGGTCAGGGCCTCGATGGCGCCGAAGGAGGACACGAGAGGCCTTAGCGCGCGTACGGCTTGATCGCTCGGCAGGTTCCGCAGGCGCACCAGCCGCGTCACGATCTGCTGGCTGGAGCTGGCCGCGCCGGTCTCCGACGCCCCGCTCTGGACCACGCTGGCCTGGGGCACGATGCGCCAGACGTTTCCACTGCGCACCGCCGCGAAGCCCGAGGTCCGCAGCACCGACAGGAACAGCTCCCACACGCCGTTGCGGCTCAGCGGCTGGGCCGAGACGACGTTGACCTGGCCCTGCACCTGCGGGTCGAGCACCAGGGTGCGGCCGGTGATGCGGCTGACCTGTTCGGCCACGTCCTTGATGTCGGCGCCGCGCATGTTGATGACCACGTCCTGCATGGCCTCGGGCGGTGGGGCGACGGTCTGGGCGAGCGGCGCGAGCGGCGCCGTGGCCGCGAGGCTCAGGGCCAGGACGCTGGCGGTGGTCAGGCGGAGATACTTGGTCACGCCGGGCTCCTAGCGAACGGGAAAGGTGAGAGTGAGACGACGGCCGCCACGATTGACGACGACCCGGGCCTGGCCGGCCGCGCGGGCCTGTTCGACCAGCGACTGGTCGTTGGCCGAACCCGAGACGGCCTGACCGTTCAGGCTTTCGATCACGTCGCCGGGCTGCAGGCCGAAGCGGCGGAGCTCGGCCGAGGGGTTGGGACCGACGCGATAGCCGGACGCCGTGGCCGAGACCCCCGAGGCGCCCGCGGCGGCGGCGACATTCGGGGTCGCTCCGGCGTCGAGCGGCGGCGGAGCGGGTCGGGCGGCCGCGGCGCTGGCCACGGGCGAGGCGGCGGCCAGAGCCGCAGAGGCCTGGGGCGTCTGGGTCGGCGGCCCCACCGGCGTGACCGTGATGCCCGCGCCGGGCGCGGCCGCCGCCGGATCGACCGGGGCGACGACGGGCTGGGGGAAGTCCAGACGCTCGCGCGCCCCGCCGACGTTGAGGATGACGTGGTCGATCTCGATGGACTCGATCACCGCGTTCGCCGCCGGGCTCTGGCCGACGCCATAGATGGTCGCCGGGCCTTCCCCGACCGCGATCAGGACCGTCGAGGCGCTGGGGGGATAGGCGGCCAGCACACCTTTCAAAACCAGGCCGAGACTGGAGGCCGGAAGCCCTCCGACCGCGGCGGCCCCGCCGCCGAAGGGCGCCAGCGAAACGATTCGCGCGACGTCGGGGTCCTGCCCGCCGGCCTGGACGCCCAGCGGCGGCAGGCTTTCGGCGACGGCGACTTCGCTGCGCCCATCGTCCCAGCCGACCAGCCGCCAGGTCAGGGCCGCGAGCGCCCAGGCGATCGACCCGACCACCAGCACGCTGACGGCTCGCAGGGCCAGTTCGTTGCGACGCTCGGGGGTCACGCCGCGCTCCCCAGACGGTCGACGAAGCCCGACAGCCGGATCGTCTCGGCGCCAGATCCGGCCGGGCTCACGGCCACCTCGACGGCGATCAGGTCCGGATCATCGGTCGCCCGGCGGCTGACCCGCACATCCCACTGGCGGTTCATCATCGTGACGGTCGAGACGTCGGGCGTCGTCGCCCCGCCCTTGAGGTTCAGTTCGGTCAGCCGGTTCTCGGCCACCCACTGGGCGACGACCCGATCCTCGAGCCCGCGCACCCCATCGACATGGGCCTGGGTCGCACGGGTCAGGCCCACCGTGGCGATGGCCAGGATGAACAGGGCGACCAGCGCCTCCATCAGGGAATAGCCGGACCGGCGCGCCCGCATCACGCCGCCTCGCCCGTCACGGGCCGCGCCACGGCGTTCAGTCCGTCGAACTCCACCCGCCAGCGCCGGTCGCCCTTGGCCAGGCCGAAGGCGGCGACCGGCTGGGCCCCGTCCGGGTCGATGGTCACGGGCGAGGTCGTCTCCAGCCCGATCAGGGTCACGCCGGGCGGCAGCGCATGCCGCTCCGCCAATCCCTCGACCCCCTCCCCTGCCTCGCCGCCGGGCCGCACGAAGCCGTAGCCCTCGCCGTCGAAGGCCAGCGCCAGCGGCCGCCGCGTCACCAGAACGTCATCCGCCGCGAGCCTCAGCCGGTCGGCCAGGCGATTGGCTTCAGTCTCCACGCCCATGCCGCGATCCGCCGCCCCGACGCCCAAGCTCACCACCGCCGCCATGACGCCGACGATGGCGAGGACGACAAGGATCTCCACCAGCGTCATGCCCTGGCGCCGCGTCCGTCCGACCTGTCCCCCGACAGCGGTCATCAGCGGCTCTTCTCCGTCAGGTCGGCGTCCAGGCCTTCGCCGCCCTCCTCGCCGTCCTTGCCGAGGCTGAACAGGTCGTAGGCACCGGACTGGCCGGGGCTGCGATAGACGTAGTCGCGGCCCCAGGGGTCCTGCGGCAGTTCGGTCAGATAGGGCTCGGTCGGATAGGCGCGCGGCGCGGGAGGCGCGGTCGGGCGCTCCACGAGGGCGGCCAATCCCTGCTCCGTCGTCGGATAGTCGCCGTTGTCCAGCCGGTACATGCGCAACGCCGTCGCCACGGTCTTGAGGTCGGTCTTGGCCACGGTGACGCGCGCCTCGTCCGGCCGGCCGATGACGTTCGGGACGATCAGCACGGCGACGACGGCGATGATCGCCAGAACGACGATCATCTCGACCAGAGTCAGTCCATCGCGACGACGCGAAAGACCAGATGCCCATTTGTGACGCTTGGGCGAAGTCATCATGACACTTTTTCTCGATGGGGCCGCCCGTAGCGACAGCCTGTTTTTCGCTGCTATAGACCGCCTCGTGGCCCTGGACCACGCCCTTCTGTCACGGACTTCCGATGCCCGGTCGACCCGCCCGTTCGAACCTTCCGAGCCGAGGCTTATGGCGTATCGTCGATGACAGAATCTTTGCGATGGACCGCGCCTGGGCGGGGCCGACGACGGTTCTGGTCCCTTCGGAAGACGTCCTGACCCTGACGGTCGACCTGCCGTTCGCGACGCGCGCGCAGCGCCTGGCCAATCTTCCGTATGCGATGGAAGACGCCGTCGCCGAGCCGCTCGCCAATCTGCACTTCGCGCTGGGCCAGGAGGTCGCGCCGCGCCGCCACATCGCCGGGGCCGTCCGCCGCGCCCGGATGGACCAGTGGATCGCCCTGCTGGCCGAGGCCGATCTGGACGCGGCGATTCTGCTTCCGGACGCCCTGACCCTGCCCGTCCCGCCCGCCGGGGTTTGGGCCGTCCGCAAGGCCGAGGGCGGCCGCGCCCTGATCCGCACCGACAATGGCGCGGGCTTCGCCGTGCCCCTGGCCATGCTCAACTCCGCCTGGACGGCGGCGGGTAAGCCCCGCATCGCCGCGCTGGGCGACCCCCTGCCCGACGCGATGGCCGAGGGCGTGGATGCGACGGCGCCCCTGGTCGATCCGGCGGGCGATCCCCTGCTGGTCCTGCCGCCGCTGGACCTGCGCCAGGGCGCCTACGCCGCGACCCGTCCCACCGCCCTGTCCGCCGGCCGCACCCTGGCCTGGGTCGCGGGCATCGGCGTGGTGGCCCACATCGCCATCCTGGGCATCGACGCCCTCCTTCTGCACGGCATGGCCGAACGAAAGGAAGCGGAAGCCCGCGCCACGCTCCAGTCCGTCGCCCCCCAGGTCGCCGCGACCGACGACCCGGTCGCCGCCGCCGACCGTCTGCTGCCCGGCGCGGGCGGCGGAGCCAAGCCCTTCACCGGCCTGCTCGGCCGCACGTCCCAGGCCCTGCCGGGAGGGGGCGTCGTCGCCTTCAACCGCCTGGCCTATGAGCCCGGCGGGCTCGATCTCGCCGTCGTCGTGCCCGACGCATCCACGCTGGAGCGGGCAGTGCAGGCGCTCAACGCCTCGGGCCTGACCGCGACCGGCGCGCCCGGCGTCGCCGACGCCGCCGCCGCGACCGGCGGGCTGAACGCCACCATCACGGTCGGAGGCGCCCGATGAGAGCGCCCGTCCTCCTGACCCGCGCATCGCCGGCGATCGACTCGGCCGCCGGGTGGTACGCCGCCCGCTCTCGGCGAGAGCAGATCCTGCTGGCCGGCCTCGGCGTGCTGCTGGCCGGCACCGTGCTGTGGCTCCTGATCCTGCGCCCCCTTCTGGACGCCCGCGCGGCTTCCGTCGCCCGCATCGCCGCCTATGAAGAGGTCATGGTGCGGGTCCGCACCGCCGGGCCTCCGGGACCGATGGTCGCCGGGCTGGACGGCCCACTAGAGACCGCCATCCCGACCCAGGCTGCGACCTTCGGCGTCGTCCCGACCGTCGCCATGGACGGCGAGGCCGCGACCGTGACCGTGTCGGAAGGCCGTTACGACAGCCTGATCCCCTGGCTCTCGGCGCTGGAGGCCTCGGGCGCGATCCTGTCCTCGGTCGAGTTGCAGCGCGGCGCTCAGCCGGGCGCCGTCAACGCCACCCTGCGGGTCGAACGCCCATGACCCTCGCCGAAGACCGCCCGGCCGCCCCTGCTCTCGCCTACGGCTTCGCCCGCAGGCACGGCGCCATGATCGTCACCGGCGGCGACCGGCCCGTCTGCCTGCACCGCCGCTCGGCCACGCTGGAGACCCTGCTGGAGGTCCGCCGCGTCGCCGGCGCCGACATCGCCTTCGAGGCCGTGGACGACGACCGCTTCGACGCCGTCCTGCGGGACCAAACGGGCGGAGAGGCCGCGCCCGCCGCCGACATCGCCGCCTCCGAGGACGACCTCAAGGCCCTCGCCGACGAGGCCGCCGTCATCGACGACCTGCTGGACAGCCGCGACGACGCCCCAGTCGTGCGCCTGATCAACGCCCTCCTGCTCCAGGCCATCCGCGATGGTGCGTCCGACATCCACATCGAGGCCGAGGAGAAACGCCTCGTCGTCCGCTTCCGCATCGACGGCGTGCTGCGCGAGGTGCTCGAGCCCGCCCGTGCGCTCGCCCCCCTGCTGGTCAGCCGCATCAAGGTCATGGCCCGCCTCGACATCGCCGAGAAGCGCGTGCCCCACGACGGCCGGGTGACCCTGCGGATCGGCGGGCTGGACGTCGACGTCCGCGTCTCGACCATCCCGTCCCAGTACGGCGAGCGGGTGGTGCTGCGTCTGCTGGATCGCGGCTCGACCAGCCTCGACCTCGCCCAGCTGGGCATGAGTGAGCGCGACCTCGCCACGTTCGAGCGCCTGATCGCCCGGCCGCATGGCGTGATCCTGGTCACCGGCCCCACCGGCTCGGGCAAGACGACGACCCTTTATTCGGCGCTCACGCGCCTGAACGACCGCCGCCGCAACATCATGACGGTCGAGGACCCGATCGAATACGCGCTCGACGGCATCGGCCAGATGCAGGTCAATTCGAAGATCGACCTGACCTTCGCCCGGGGCCTTCGCGCCATCCTGCGTCAGGACCCCGACGTCATCATGGTCGGCGAGATCCGGGACCACGAGACCGCCGAGGTCGCCGTGCGCGCCTCCATGACCGGCCACCTGATGCTGTCGACGCTGCACACCAACACCGCCGTCGGCAGCGTGACCCGCCTGATCGACATGGGCGTAGAGCGCTATCTGCTGGCCCCCATGCTGACCGGCCTGATCGCCCAGCGTCTGGTCCGTCGCCTCTGCCCCCACTGCCGCAAGGAGGATAAGGCGACCCAGGCCGACAGCGAACTGACGGCCGGCGCCATCCCGGTCGGCGCCCGCGTCTTTCGCCCCGTCGGCTGCCCCCAGTGCCGGGGCGAGGGCTACAAGGGTCGCCTCGGCGTCTATGAGGTGATCGAGGTCGATCCGGCGATGCAGCAGGCCGTCCACGACGGTGCGGGCGAACCCGAGCTGGTGAAGCTCGCCCGCCAACGCGGCCCGGGCCTTCTGGAGGACGGCGCCGCCAAGGCCATGGCCGGGGAAACCTCGGTCCAGGAGGTCGCGCGCGTGGTCCGCGAGGACGCCTGATGCCGGTCTACGCCTGGCAAGCCGTCGACGCCGAGGGAAAGCCTCACAAGGGCACGATCGAGGCCGCGTCCGACGTCGGCGCGCGCCAGCTGGTGCGCGACCGGGGCCTGCTCCCCACCGGCGTCACCCTGGCCGGCGACACGGCCCGGACCAAGGGCGCCGGGATCACCCTGTTCAAGCGCGGCGTCTCGTCCAAGACGCTCGCCGCCGTCACCCGCCAGCTCTCGACCCTGATCGGCTCGGACATCCGCATCGAGGAGGCGCTGCGCATCGCCGCCCAGCAGACCGAGGGCCAGCCCGTCTCCGTCGTCCTGACCGACGTCCGCGCAGCCATCCTGGAGGGCCGCAGCTTCGCCGCCGCGCTGGGCCGCCACCCGAAGGTCTTCCCGGAGTTCTACCGCGCCTCGATCGCCGCCGGAGAGCAGTCGGGCAAGCTGTCGACCGTGCTCGCCCATCTGACCGAGTTCGTCGGCAATCAGGAGACGGCGCGGCGCAAGGTCCAGCTGGCGCTGCTCTATCCCGCGCTGCTGGCCGGGGTGTCGCTGCTGATGATCACCCTGATGATGGTCTATGTGGTGCCCGACATCGTGCGCGTCTTCGTCTCGCGCGGCGCCGAGCTGCCCTTCCTGACCCGGGCCCTGATCGCCCTGTCGGCCTTCGTCCAGAGCTTCGGCGTCTATGTCCTGATCGCTCTGGCGGTGGCTGCCGTCGCCTGGAACCGCTGGCTGGCCGTCCCCGCCAACAGCCGCCGCTTCGCCGAGTTCCTGCTCAAGACCCCGCCCTTCGCCGGCTTCGTCCAGCACCTGAACGCGGCCCGCTTCGCCGGATCGCTGGCGACGCTGGTCCGTTCCGACGTGCCCCTGGTCGAGGCGCTCCAGGCCGCCGCCGCCGTGACGCCGAACCGCTACGCCCGCGAACGCGCGCTGGTCACCGCCGCCCGGGTCCGCGAAGGCTCCTCGCTGCGTCGCGCCATGGCCGAGGCCGACGTCTTCCCGCCCCTGCTGCTCGCCATCGTCGCGGCGGGCGAACAGTCCGGCAAGCTGGGGCTGGGCCTCGAGCGCGCCGCCCAGGATCTGGAGCAGGAGCTCGACAGCCTGGTTCAGGCGCTCGTGTCGCTGGTCGAACCCGGGGTGCTGCTGGTGATGGGCGGCATCGTGCTGCTGATGGTGCTGGCCATCCTCATGCCGATCGTGAACCTCAACAACCTGGCGGGGTTGTGAGCCGCCCGACCTACAGACTGCCCTCGAACCTCACCGGCGCGGTCATGCCGGGGATCAGGCCGACGCCGCCCGCCTCGATGGAGGCCGTCAGCCCGCCGTCCGCCTCGACGCGCGCCTGCATCACCCCCTCGCCCGAGCCGTCGCGATTCAGCGTCACCAAGGTCGATCCCTCGTCCGCCGTCACCGTCCCGGCCAGCGCCGGAACCGGCGTCCCCGCCCCGCCGCCAGTCAGGGCGCACGACCCCGCCGAGGTCGTGATGCTCCCCTCGCCCTCCGGCGCGCCCCGGATCGACAGCCGCGCCACATCCAGCCGCGCCACCGGATCACAGACGAACGGCATCGCGGGCGAAACGGCGTTGAGCAGCCGCATCGACGCCGTCCCCTCCAGATCGCGCACCAGCACCCGCCCCGGCCGCACCAGAGCCTCGGCCGTCGCCTGGGTGTCCGGCCCACGCAGGGTGATCAGCTCCACCGCCGCCAGGCTGAACAGAGAGCTGAAAGGCCGCAGGCTCCAGCCCGCGCCGAACCCGCCCGGCAGGGCCCGCTCGCCCGCCCAGACGGTGCCGACCGCCTGCCGCTCGCCGTTGGACGAGCGCGGCGTCACGATCTCCGCCGGGGCCATCGCCACCAGCCCAATCAGGAACGACCCCACGGCCACGCAACCCAGCACCACGCGCCAGCGCGTGACCTTGACCGCCAGGCGCTCGAACTGAAATGCGCCCCCGGCCCGTCCGCCTTCGCCGTCGCGTGTCCGCCAGACCTTCAGCATGGGCTCTCCCTCGTCCGCGCCTCGATAGCACGGCCAAGGTGACAACCAAGCGGCGCCGCGAGGGTTTCACCCTGGTCGAGGTGCTGATCGCTCTGGCCCTTTTCGCCCTCATCGGCGTGGCGGGCTTCACACTGCTGAACAGCGTGCTCCGCACCCAGGGCGCGACCGAGACCCGGCTTGACCGCATGGCCGAAATCCAGCGCGCCATGCTCGTCGTCACCTCGGACCTGGATCAGGTCACAGGGTCGGTCGCGGGCGGAGGCGGCGCGCTGTCGATCCGCAAGTTCGACGTCGCCGGCAACATCGTGGCCGTCCGTTACGAACTGGCCGGCGACCGCGTGAACCGCATCGTCAGCGGCTCCGGCGGCGAGCGCGTCCAGACCCTGCTGACGGGCGTCGCCGATGCGCGCTGGAGTTTCCACCAGAGGCGTGGAACGTGGCTCGACACCTGGCCTCTTCCCGCGCCCCCGGCCGCGGCTCCCGGAACCCCCACGCCCAACCAGCCAACCCGGCTGCTCGCCGACGAGGGGCTGACGGCGGTCGCGCTCGACCTGACGCTCAACGGCGTCGACGGCCGCCCCGGAGCGACGGTGCGCCGCCTCGTCTCCATCCCCCTGACCGATGCCCCCGAGGCGACCGTCCCGGCTCAGCCGGAGCCCGCGCCATGACCCGACGCGAGGGCATGATCCTGCTGAACGTGCTGTTGGTCATGGCGGTGGCCAGCGTCGCCGTCCTGATCATGATCGCGGCCCAGGACCTGGAGGTGCAGCGCTCCACCCGCCTGCGCGACGCCGCCCAGGCCAACGCCTATGCCCGCGCCGGCGAGCTCTCGGCCATCACGGCGCTGCGCCGCGACGGCCTGACCGCATCCGCCACCGACAACCTGACCGAACCCTGGGCCCAGCTGGGCCAGCAGGACATCTCAATTCCGGGCGGCCGCTTCGCCCTGACGATCGAGGACGAGCAGGCCCGCTTCAACCTGAATGCGCTCAGAACCGGAGACCCCGGCCCCATCGACCTGTTCCAGAGGATCGGCGCCGAGCTCGACATCGACCCCGCCAGCCTCATCCGCATCGCCACCGTCGTCCGCGTCGCGGGCGGCATCACGGACGAGGGCCTGATCCTCGCCGCCGGCGTGCCCCGCGCCGATCTGGACCGCCTCGCGCCCTACGTCGCCATCCTGACCGGCACGACCAGCGTCAATCTGAACACCGTCCAGCTTCCGCTCCTGACGCTGATGATCCAGGACGCCGAAGTCGCCCGCAACCTGATCGAGACCCGCGCCCGCAAAGGCTACCTGACCCCCGCGGACCTCGCCGCCGAGGGCGCTCCGACGCTGATGGGGACCGGCTACGCCTCCGACCACTACCGCGTCGTCACGACCGTCACCGTTGGCGACGTCACCCAGGCGCTGGACAGCCGCATCGCCCGCGTGCGCGGCGTCGGTACGGTGGATGTGGTGGTGACCGGACGTCGCCGGACGGCGGGCTAATCCCGAAGGCGCCGAACTCTCCCGAGTGCGATCAGTCCGTCACCGGCCCCAGCGCCGTCCCACCCCAGAAGGCGCAGTTGCGGCGCTCGAAGAAGGCGTCGTCCATCCGGTCGCCCGCCGGATCGAACACGCGCACCGGTCCGCCGCCGTCGCTGACCTGCGGCCACTCCGCCTCAAAGCCCGGATCGTGCCCAAACCCGGCCCACAGCCGCATCATTCGCTCCGATAGCGCCCGCTGCTCCGGCGTCCAGCGCTCCGTGTCCGTGAACAGCCAAGAGGCCCCGAACACCGACGCCAGCTCCGACGCATGATAGGCTCCCATGTCGATCCCCATAATCGCGTCGGGGATGACGAACGGCGGTTCCGGATCCGCGAACTCATAGCCGTGCACCGGCACATGGGCCGCCAGCACCCGCCTGAGCGCATCCGACGGACAGGCGAAGCGGCTGTCAGTGAAGCTGCGAGCGATCGCCACGCCCGGCCCGGCCTCCCCCACCGGATAGAGCGCCAGCGCCCGCTCGCCCGCCTCGCCATACAGCCACCGGGTCTGCCGCTCATACCGGTCCAGGCTCTTCACCTCGGTCGCGAACAGCCGGGCCTCGTCCGCCGTCGTCCCGGCGATCACGGGCACGCGCAGGAAGCGCCCGCTCGCGAAGGCTTCCGGCGGGCTGACCGGCACGATCCCATCTGAGTGCACCGGCCCCCACGACCCCGGCCCGTTGATCCCCGACCGAGGCGACGGCGCCCGCGCCACCCGCCACGCCGGCAGCGCCCTCAGGCACGCCACGTCCCAGGCCTCGCACCCCAGGCCTTCCGCGAAGGCCATCCCCTTCACCGCCTCGACCGCCGCCGGGTTCAGGGAATGCGGCTCCAGGCACGGCCCGCTCTGCAGAATGACGCGGTGAAACAGCCCCTCCGATTGCGGAGACGTCATCAGATAGCAGGCGCTCCACGCCCCGGAGCTCTCTCCGAACAGGGTCACATCGCCCGGGTCGCCCCTGAACCGCGCGATGTTGGCCTGCACCCATCTCAGCGCCGCCTGCTGGTCCATCAGGCCCCAGTTGCCGCCGACTCCCTCGCCCTTGGCCGCGAACTCCGGATGCGCCAGCCAGCCCAACGCCCCCAGCCGGAAGTTCACGGTGACCACCACCCGCCCCTGCTCGACCGCCAGCCGGCTCGGGTCGTAGTTCGCCCCAGCCCCGATGGTGAAGGCCCCGCCGTGGAGGAACACCATGACCGGCAGAGCCTCCTGGCTGCCGGCGGGCGCGTAGACGTTCAGGACCAGGCAATCCTCCGACCCCACCACAATCCCGCCGCCGCCGCCCAGCACGGCGTCCCGCCCGATCGCCTGCACGCAGTCCGACCCCAGCCGCGTCGCATCCCGTACGCCCGCCCACTGCTCGACCGGCCTTGGACCGCGCCAACGGAGCTCGCCCACCGGCGGCGCGGCATAGGGGACGCCGAGAAACGCCCGCACGCCCGCTCCCTCGACGCCCCTCACCTCCCCGGCCAGCGTCGCAGCCCGTACGAACGTCCGATCCCCCGCGAACCGCACATGGTCCACGTCACCGGGATGGGTGCAGGCGGCGAGCCCCAGAGCGAGGACCAGCACGAGCCTCCGGATCACGCGCCGTCCCCGCCGATCCTCAGGGCGTCGTACCAGTCCGCATAGGGGGTCTTCCGAACCATCTTCCGGTTCATGTCAGGTGCGCCGTCGCTCCACCAGACCGCACCGCGCTCGCCAAGGGCGACCTTGGCATCATTCACCTGCGCCCGCGCCGACTTCAGGGCCTGCTCGTCGCCGCTTCTAAGCGCCAGACCCACCGCCCGGCGCGCCTGCATCAGCGTCTTGACCAACCGCTCACGCGCGTCAGGCGCGAGGGCGGGATCGGAGCATCGCCACAGACGCCCGCGCACGACGAAGTACCGCCCGTCCGGCGTGACGGGATACGGCGGCGGCTCATCCGCCGACCTCAATAGTAGCCGTAGTCGCCCCGACGCGGCACGCGCTCATAGCCGTAGCGGCCGTCGCGGTTGTAGCCGCCGAAGCCGTAGCCGCAGGGATCCTCCCGCGCCGACAGCTGGTTGCCGATCAGACCGCCGGCGATCGCGCCGATCGCCGCGCCGCGCTCCCGGTCGTTCTCGCCCGCGATGGCCGCGCCCGCCAGCGCGCCCAGCGCTGCCCCGCTGGCCGTGGCGTAGCGCCGGTTCTCTGCATAGTCCCGCTCACAGCGCGAGGCGTAGTTGTCGGTGGTGGCGCAGGCGCCGGTCAGCAAGGTGGCAGCGCCCACGACGCCCAAGGTCAGGATGGTCTTCATCGGCCGGCTCCACGTTTGTCCCGGCTGAACGCAGGCTGGCCCGACGCCGTTCCTCGCAACGAAAAAGCCCCGCCGGATCGCTCCGGCGGGGCCTTTCGGTTCAGTCGCTCACGCGCTCAAGCAGCGAGGCTCCGCGAGCCGAGCGTTAGCGCGCCATGACCTTTAGGCGATGATCTTGGCGACGACGCCGGCGCCGACGGTGCGGCCGCCTTCACGGATGGCGAAGCGCAGCTTCTCTTCCATGGCGATCGGGGTGATCAGCTCGACGTTCAGCTCGGCGTTGTCGCCGGGCATGATCATCTCCACGCCTTCCTTCAGCTGCACGATGCCGGTCACGTCGGTCGTGCGGAAGTAGAACTGCGGGCGGTAGTTGGTGAAGAACGGCGTGTGACGGCCACCCTCTTCCTTGGTCAGGATGTAGGCCTCGGCCAGGAACTTGGTGTGCGGGGTGATCGAGCCCGGCTTGCACAGCACCTGGCCGCGCTCGACGTCCTCGCGCTTGGTGCCGCGCAGCAGCACGCCGACGTTGTCGCCCGCCTGGCCCTGGTCCAGCAGCTTGCGGAACATCTCCACGCCCGTGCAGGTCGTCTTCTGCACCGGACGGATGCCGACGATCTCGACTTCCTCGCCGACCTTGACGATGCCGCGCTCGACCCGACCCGTCACCACGGTGCCGCGGCCCGAGATCGAGAAGACGTCTTCCACCGGCATCAGGAACGGCAGGTCGATCGGACGCTCCGGCTGCGGGATGTAGTCGTCGACCGTCTGCATCAGCTCCAGGATCTTCTGCTCGCCGATCTCCGGGTTCACGCCGTCGGTCGCGGCCTTGGCCGAGCCCTTGGTGATCGGAATGTCGTCGCCCGGGAACTGGTAGGAGCTCAGCAGCTCGCGCACTTCCATCTCGACGAGCTCCAGCAGCTCCTCGTCGTCGACCAGGTCGACCTTGTTCATGAACACGACCAGGGCCGGCACGCCGACCTGACGGGCCAGCAGGATGTGCTCGCGGGTCTGGGGCATGGGCCCATCAGCCGCCGACACCACCAGGATCGCGCCGTCCATCTGGGCGGCGCCCGTGATCATGTTCTTCACATAGTCGGCGTGGCCGGGGCAGTCGACGTGGGCGTAGTGACGGTTGGCCGTCTCATATTCCACGTGCGCGGTGTTGATGGTGATGCCGCGCGCCTTCTCTTCCGGCGCGGCGTCGATGTCCGCATAGTTCATCGCCTTGGCGCCGCCGGCCTTGGCCAGCGTCATGGTGATCGCCGCCGTCAGCGTCGTCTTGCCATGATCCACGTGACCGATCGTGCCGATGTTGCAGTGCGGCTTGGTGCGTTCGAACTTTTCCTTGGCCATTCTCTTCTCTCCGTCCCCTGATGAGGGGGCTATCCTAGGGTTTTCAGGGGGTTGGGGTTAGGCGCTGTACTTCTTGATCACTTCGTCGGCGACGTGTTGCGGCACCGGCTCATAGTGGTCGTACTGCATGGTGAAGGCGGCGCGGCCCTGCGACATGCCGCGAAGCGTGTTCACATAGCCGAACATGTTGGCCAGCGGCACGAAGGCGTTCACTACCGTGGCGTTGCCGCGCATGTCCTGGCCCTGGATCATGCCGCGACGACCGTTCAGGTCGCCGATGACCGAACCCAGGTAGTCTTCCGGCGTCACGACCTCGACGGCCATGATCGGCTCGAGCAGGCGGGGTCCGCCCTTCTCGCGCAGTTCCTTGAAGGCCGCGCGCGAAGCGATTTCGAACGCCAGCACCGAGGAGTCGACGTCGTGGAAGGCGCCGTCGACCAGGGTCGCCTTGAAGTCGATCAGCGGGAAGCCGGCCAGCAGGCCGTTTTCCTTGGCCGATTCCAGGCCCTTCTGAACGCCCGGGACGTATTCCTTGGGCACCGCGCCGCCGACGATCGAGCTTTCGAACACAAAGCCCGTGCCCGGCTCGCCCGGCTCGAACACCAGCTTGACGCGGGCGAACTGGCCCGTGCCGCCGGTCTGCTTCTTGTGGGTGTAGTCGATCTCGGCCTTGCGGGTGATGGACTCGCGGTAGGCCACCTGCGGCGCGCCGATGTTGGCCTCGACCTTGTAGGTGCGCTTCAGGATGTCGATCTTGATGTCGAGGTGCAGCTCGCCCATGCCCTTCAGGATCGTCTGGCCCGACTCGTGGTCGGTCGAGACGTTGAACGACGGATCCTCGGCGGCCAGCTTGGCGAGCGCGACGCCCAGCTTCTCCTGGTCGGCCTTGGACTTGGGCTCCACGGCGATCTCGATGACCGGCGCGGGGAACTCCATGCGCTCCAGGATGACCGGCGACTTGGTCGGGTCGCAGAGGGTGTCGCCCGTGCGGGTGTCCTTCAGCCCGGCCAGGGCGACGATGTCGCCGGCGTAGGCCTCCTTGATGTCCTCACGGTTGTTGGAGTGCATCAGCAGCATGCGGCCGACGCGCTCCTTGCGGTCGCGGGTCGAGTTCAGCAGGCCCATGCCCGTTTCCATCTTGCCAGAGTACAGGCGGCAGAAGGTCAGCGAGCCGACGAAGGGGTCGTCCATGATCTTGAACGCCAGGACCGACAGGGGCTCGTCGTCCGAGGCCTTGCGGGTCACTTCTTCTTCCGTGCGGAAATCGATGCCCTTGGTCGGGGGGATGTCGACGGGTGACGGCAGGTAGTCGACGACGGCGTCGAGCAGGGTCTGGACGCCCTTGTTCTTGAACGCCGAGCCGCACAGGATCGGATAGAAGGCGCCGGTCAGCACGGCCTTGCGGATGCACTTCTTGATGGTCTCTTCCGAAGGCTCGTTACCCTCGAGGTAGGCTTCCATCGCCTCGTCATCCAGCTCGACGGCGTTGTCGATCAGATACTGGCGGGCGGCGTTGGCCTTCTCGACCATGTCGGCCGGGATCGGCACGTCCTTGTAGGACGCGCCCAGGCCGTCGTTGTCCCAGACCACGCCGGTCATGCGGACCAGGTCGACCAGGCCGGTCAGGTTGGACTCCGAGCCGATCGGCAGCTGGATCGGCACCGCCTTGGCGCCCAGGCGATCGCGGATCGACTCGACCGACTTGTCGAAGTCGGCGCCGATCTTGTCCATCTTGTTGACGAAGACGATGCGGGGCACGCGGTACTTGTCGGCCTGGCGCCAGACGGTCTCGGTCTGGGGCTCCACGCCGGCGTTGCCGTCCAGCACGGTCACGGCGCCGTCGAGCACGCGCAGCGAACGCTCGACCTCGATGGTGAAGTCCACGTGGCCGGGGGTGTCGATGATGTTCAGGCGCTTCTCGCGCCAGAAGGCGGTCGTGGCGGCGGAGGTGATGGTGATGCCGCGTTCCTGCTCCTGGTCCATCCAGTCCATGGTGGCGGCGCCGTCGTGGACTTCGCCGATCTTGTGGGACTTGCCGGTGTAATACAGGATCCGCTCGGTCGTCGTCGTCTTGCCCGCGTCGATGTGGGCCATGATGCCGAAGTTGCGGTAGTCCTCGATCTTGTGCGTGCGGGGCATAGGAAGCGCCTTGAAAAGTTTTCAGGGCGCGGGATGTGCGCCCTCGGGGAGTTCGTCGATGTCGGGATGTGCGGGCGCGGGCGATTTAGCTCAAACCGCCCGCGCCGGATAGTCCCAGATAGTCAGCGCCCGGCCCTTAGAAAAGGGATGCGACGCTTTGAAGACGTTACCAGCGGTAATGGCTGAAGGCGCGGTTCGCCTCGGCCATCTTGTGGGTGTCTTCGCGCTTCTTGACCGCGGTGCCGCGGTTGTTCGAGGCGTCCAGCAGCTCGGCCGCCAGCTTCTCGGTCATGGTGTTCTCGCCGCGCTTGCGCGCCGCATTCACCAGCCAGCGGATGGCCAGCGCGCGACGACGGTCCGGACGGACCTCGACCGGCACCTGATAGGTGGCGCCGCCGACGCGACGCGACCGGACCTCGACCGAGGGGGCGACGTTGTCCAGTGCCGTGTGGAAGGTCTGGACCGGCTCCTGGTCCTTCTTCTTCTCGGCCAGGATGTCGAAGGCGCCATAGACGATGTTCTCGGCGACGGCCTTCTTGCCCTCGTACATGACGTAATTCATGAACTTGGTGACGATCAGATCCTTGTACTTCGGATCCGGCAGGACTTCGCGTTTCTGGGCGCGGTGACGACGGGACATGGGCTTCTACCTTGTTCTTGTTCTTACTTCGGACGCTTGGCGCCGTAGTGCGAGCGGCGCTGCTTGCGGTCCTTGACGCCTTGCGTGTCCAGCACGCCGCGCAGGATGTGGTAGCGGACGCCAGGCAAGTCCTTCACGCGGCCGCCGCGGATCAGGACCACCGAGTGCTCCTGAAGATTGTGGCCTTCGCCGGGGATGTAGCACACGGCTTCGTAGCCGTTCTTGGCCAGACGGACCTTGGCGACCTTCCGCAGGGCCGAGTTCGGCTTCTTCGGGGTCGTCGTGTAGACGCGGGTGCAGACGCCGCGGCGCTGGGGCGAGCCTTCCAGGGCCGGCACCTTATTGCGCACGGGCTTGGGCTTGCGGGGCTTGCGGATCAGCTGGTTGATCGTGGGCATTACAGTCTCGACTTCTGATGGAGGCGTGTGCCTGTCGGCCGGAGCGCCTCGGTTTCCTTCTTTTTGAACGGCTCTGGTGAACCGCCCGGGATCGCTCGAGACTGGTCGAACCGCCAAACGAAAAAACCGGAACGCGCGCTTCGGGCGTTCCGGCGGGCACAGCCCGTCCGTTCGATTGTCACGATCAGGATGGGGCAAGCCCCGTCTCGAAAGTCCGGCGCGTTTACGCGGACGGGCCCGTCAGGTCAAGGGCGCGACGCCCCTACTCCGCCACCGGCCGCGTCAGGTCGAACTCCACGCGGAAGTGCCGGTTGGGCCGACGCAGTTCATAGGCGAATATCCGGTCCGGATGGACCTCCATCGCCCAGACGTTGGTCGTCGAGACCGAGGCGTCCCAGGCGTTGAAGAGCTCGATGGAGAAGGCGTCGACCGGGAACGCCTGCCGCTCGGCGCTCCCCGGCGCCGCCGTGTCGCCGCCATACCAGTGCAGACCGTCGGGCCGACCTTCCGGATTGCGGTGATCATGCTTCAGCGTCAGTCCCTCATCCGTGCGCGTCACCACCCAGGTCCGCGACCGGTCCTCGCCGACCCAGAAGGGAATGCGCACCTCATCCGCCGAACAGTCGCGCACATGCATGAGCAGTCTTTGGCTGGCGAAGGTCGCGTCGACCGGATCGGTCGTCACCACCCTTCCCTCGAACCTCTGGCCGCACAGGGCGTTCAGCCGCGCCATGAAGGCGTCCTGCTGCGACGACGGTCCGGCGGGCAGGCTGGCGCAGGCGGCGAGGACCAGCAGGAGGGACGCGATCGGGAGGGCTTTCATGCCCCGACCCTGGGGCCCAGGCCGCGCCAAGGCAACGCCCCAAGTCCGGCGTTGACTTCGGAACCTTCCTGAGTATGTTCCGCGCCTCTCATTTTACGGCTTCCCCGCCGTCGCAAAGGTAATTTCCGATGGCCAAGCCCGCCTCGATCAAGATCCGCCTGAACTCCACCGCCGACACCGGCTTCTTCTACGTCACCAAGAAGAACGCCCGCACCATGACCGAGAAGATGGTCGTCAAGAAGTACGATCCGGTCGTGAAGAAGCACGTCGAGTTCAAGGAAGGCAAGATCAAGTAAGGCCGCCTTCGGGCCCGAACGCAGAAACGCCCGGCCTCGCGGCCGGGCGTTTTCGTTTAGACAAATCCTCCCGCGCTCTCCCTCTCCGTGCACCCCGGCGAAGGCCGGGGTCCAGAGGCGAACCCGGTGGCGAGAGCAGCCCTCACAGTGCGCCACGTCAAGCACGCCATCCGTAATCTGGACCCCGGCCTTCGCCGGGGTGCACGGTGGATATTGCGCCCTACTGAGCCGCCGCGCGCTCGGCGTCGATGTGTTTGCGGAAGTAGGTCCAGCTTGTCTCGTTGGGGCGCGCGTCGTCCACCGGCGGCGGCGTGGCGTAGTCGGGATAGTTGGCCGCTATCTCGTCCCTCAGAACCTGGGGCAGGCCGTCGATGCCGTTCGCCATGGTCTGGCCGACCGCGTTGAACACCAGCCCGCCGGGCCGTCCGCCCATCCGCATCCACGGCAGCCACGGCGACAGCCGCACCCAGGCGATGGCCGGATCCGCGCGCGGTCGAGAGGCGTCGATCAAATCGGCTTCCTGCATGGAGAAGTCGAAGATCTCCATCGCGTGATACTGGTTGCCCGCGAACTCCTGATACTCGCCGCCCAGCGGGTTGGTGTAGAACAGTGGCACCTCGAAGTTCAGGAACACCTTGCCCTGGTTCACCCGCCCGCTGAAGGTGAAGGGCGAGCCGTCGGCGTTGCGCTCGAACGTCGGGCGCGAGTTCACCGGATCGTTGGCGACGTGCAGGACCTCGACCTCCTGGTTCGTCTCCGGATTGGTCCAGGTGCGCAGCACCTCATTGGTGCGCGGGTCGAGGTAGAGCATCAGCTCGCGCGACACGAGGCGATATCCCATCCCGCGCAGGGGGTCCGTCACCGTGCCGCACTGACGCACGTTCATTCCCTCGACGTTGAAGATGTGGCGGTCCGGTTCGCCCGGCGACCGCGCGAACACCCGACCCGACCAGTGATAGACCACCGGCTCGCCGTCGACGGTCGAGCACTGGATCTTGCGGTTCGCCGCGATCGCGCCCGCCGGCGTCGACAGGTCGATCTGCTGGGCGGACGCCGCCATCGGCATCGCCGCGGCGACCAGGGCGGCCGAGGCCATCAATGTGCGGATCATCTCTCTTCCTCCGTTGAGATCAGGTGATCTTGGGCGCCTCGACGGCCCAGACGCGGCAGTCGGCGATGTCCTCGCGGAGTTTCTTGACCTCCGCATATTCGGGGCTGTCCCAAAAGGCGCGCAGCGCCGCCATGTCGGGCCATTCGGAAATCACGGCCCCGGCCCCGTCGCCCCAGTCGCCCTCCAGCACCTGGACCCCCGGTCCGCGCAGCAGATATCGCCCGCCGTGCTTCTGGATCAGGGCCGCCGCCGCCTGGCCATAGCCGCTGAGGAACCGCTCGCGGTCCGCGATCTTGGCCAGCACGATCATATAGGCGGCCATCGGCTCCCCCTTGCTATGGCCACCCTAGCGCGCTCAAATGATATAAATCTATACCATTTCGTCGAGAGCCTATGGAACTCCTGCGCGCCGCCACCCTGACCGTCGCCGACCCCGAGGCGACTGCGGCCCGCTATGTCGAGTGGCTGGACTATGAGGTTGTGGAGCACGGCCCGGTCCCCGCCGATCTCGCCGCCGCCTGGGGTTGCCCCGCCTCGGCCGGCCGTGCCTCGGTCGTCTGCCGCCCCGCCTCCGGCGCCGAGGTCTTCCTGCGCTTCGTCCAGGGCGCCACGCCCCCGGATTACAAGCCGCTCCGAACCTACGGCTGGGCCGCCATCGAGATCTGCACCCAGGACACCCACGCGGTGAACGCCCGCATGGAGCGTTCGCCCTTCCAGATCATCGGCCCGCCGAAAGAGCTCGACGGCCTGCCCGCCATCTTCCCCATGCAGGTGAAGGGGCCGGATCAGGAGATCGTCTATCTGACCCAGATCCGGGACAATCTCCCGGCCTACGACCTGCCGCGCGCCGCCAGCCTGATCGACAAGCTGTTCATCATCGTCCTGGCCTGTTCGGACCTGCAGGGCTCGCTGGACTGGTTCGAGACGGAGCTGAAGCTGTCGGCCGGCCGCTCGATGGACTTGGTCTACACCATGATCAACGCCGCCTTCGACCTGGCGGTGGACACCAAACACACCCTCGCCACCATGGTGCACGGGCGCGACTGTTTCCTGGAGCTGGACCAGTATCCGGACGCCACGACCCCCCGCCCGACCGAGCCCGGCGCCCTGCCCCCCGGCATCGCCATCACCACCTTCCGCCACCCGGACTTCGACGGATTGAAGGGCTGGATCACCCCGCCCGTCGCCCGCGACGGCGCCGTCTACGGGGGCAGGCGCGCGGGCACGCTCCGCGCCCCCGACGGAACCCTGGTCGAGGTGGTCGAGGTATGACCGATCAAGCCCAGGAGGTCGTCCTCGCCCGCCCCGTCACGGCCGCGCCCGTCGCCGCCGACTTCACCGTCGTGACCGGCGACCGCACGCCGCCGGAGGGCGACGGCTGGCTGAAGGTCCGCCCCCTGTTCCTCTCGCTCGATCCCTACATCGGCGCGCGCATCCGGGGCCGTCACATGGGCGAGCCCGCGCCCGCCCCCGGCGAGCCCCTGCCCGGCTTCTGCGTCGCGGAGGTTCAGGAGAGCCGCGACCCCGCCTTCGCCCCCGGCGACCGCGTCGTCACCGAGGCCGGCTGGACCGACCTCGCCTGGGTCCGCTCTGACACCGCCCGCAAGGTCTCCACCGACATCGCCCCGTCCCTGCATCTCAGCGTGCTCGGCATGCCGGGCCTGACCGCCTGGGCGGGCATGACCCAGCTGGCGAAGACCGGCGAAGGCGACCTCCTGACCGTCAACGCCGCGGCCGGGACCGTCGGCGGCGTCGCGGGCCAGATCGCGAGGAACCTCGGCGGTCGCGCCGTCGGCATCGCGGGCGGACCGGAGAAGTGCGCCCTGGTCATCGACCAGTACGGTTTCGACGCCTGCATCGACTACCGCGCCGCCGACTGGGAGGCCCAGATCGCCTCGGCCGTCGCGCCCGGCTCCACCATCCATTTCGAGAACGTCGGGGCGGGCCAGCTCGCCGTCGGTATCAGGAACCTGAAACCCTATGGCCGCGTGGTGCTCTGCGGCCTCGCCGACCACTATCAGGCCGACGCCGGCCCCGCCGTCACCGCCATCGGCCCCATCGTCGGCAAGCGCGCCGCCGTCTTCGGGCTCGTCGTCTACGACTTCTACCCCCACTGGGCCGAATGGACCGCGCTGGCCGAACCCTGGGTCAAGGCTGGCCTTCTCACCATCGCCGAGGACGTCGGTCAGGGCCTCGACAGCGCCGGCCGCCAGCTGGAGCGCCTGATGCGTGGCGAGAACGTCGGCAAGACCCTGGTCCGGGTGTGATCCGTCCGGGCGGCGAGCGCGGCTTCGTCACGGTCGACGGCCGCCGCGTCCTGATCCGCCGCTATGGCAAAGGCCCCGCCGTCCTCGTCATCCACGGCTCGCCCCAGTCCTCCCGCGCCGTCGAGGCCGTCTGCCGGGCCATCGCCGCGCGCGGCCTGACCGCCCTCGCCCCCGACACCCCCGGGGCCGGGGCGTCGGACCCCCTGCCCCTCGGCGATCCCGACAGCGCCGACTTCGCCCGCGCCCTCCACCGCCTGGTCGAGACCCTGGGCCTGTCCCGCGTCGGCTTCTACGGCTTCCACACCGGCGCCGCGACCGCCGCCACCTTCGCCGCTCTTTACCCGAACAGCACCGCCGCCCTCGTCTGCGACGGCCTGCCCGCCTGGACCGAGGCCGAGCGCGTCAGCTTCCTCGCCGACTATCTCCCGCCGTTCGAGCCCCGGTGGGACGGCTCCCACATGGCCTGGCTGTGGGCGCGGATGGAGGCCCAGACCGTCTTCTTCCCGTGGCATTCGACCGACCCGGCCGAGCGCATGGCCATGGCCGTCTCCTCGCCCGAACACATCCACGCCAACGCCATGGACCTGCTGGCGACGGGCGACGCTTACCGCCCCGTCTACCGCGCCGCCTTCACCTTCCGCGCCGAGGCGGTCGCCGACCGCATGCCCCCGCACAGCCTGATCGCCTGCGCCGCTTCCGACATACTGGCCGCCCACCTCGACCGCCCGGCGCTGGCCGGTCGCGGCGTGATTCTCCCCGACATCCCGGCGCTCCATGCCGCCGCAGCCGAGCACCTAGCGACCCATCCCGGCGACCCCGCGCCCGACCGCATCGGCGACGGCTTCCTCTCGCTGGGCGATGAGCGCCTCGCCGTCCACCGCCTGTCCGACGGCTCCGGCCGCCCGCTCGTGATGCTCCACGACGCCGGAGGCTTCGCCGCCGACCTGACCCCGCCCGAAGGCCGCCCCGTGATCGCGCTCGATCTCCCCGGCCACGGTCTGTCCTCGGAGGGCTGGACCGGGCCCATCGACTGGCCCGAGACCGTCCACGCCGCGCTCGACGTCCTGAACCTTTCCGACGCCGAGATCATGGGCGTCGGCGCCGGCTCCGTCCTCGCCTCGATCCTGACCGGGGGCGAGCTCCAGGCCGACCGCGTCCTCGGCCTGCCCGATCCCGCGCCCTCGCTCGCGCCCGAGTGGGACGGCGCCCACCTCCTCCGCGCCTTCCGCGTCGCCGCGTGGGAGCGCCTGTTCGACCCCTGGCATCGCCGCGACCCGGCCCACCGCATCGACCGTCCCGCCGACCTCGCCGCCACCCACGCTCGCGCCGTCAGCCTGTTGCGCGCGCACCGGCGATGGAGCGATCTGGAAGCGTGGGCCGCTTCCCGATCCTAGGCCGCAAAGTCCGGGTCCGTCGTCCGCTCCGCCGCCGCCGTCGCCTCGATCCGATCCGGCCCGAAGGTCCGATACTTGCCCATCAGCAAGAGCAGCGCCGCCCCCGCCACCAGCCCGATGGCCGAATACAGCAGGATGGTCTCGTAGCTGCCCGTCCGGTCGAAGTACTGGCCGAAGATCACCGGCCCGATCCCCGCCCCGAGCGCGAAGAAGCCGTACAGCGCCCCATAGATGCCGCCATAGCTCTTCAGCCCGAAGTAGCGCGCCACCATGAAGGCCATCAGGTCGTACTCGACCCCCGCCGCGAAGCCGATCAGCACGATCGACAGGCCCGCGATGACCGGATCGGTCGTGCCTTGCGCCAGCAGCCAGCACGCCACCGCCGGCGCGCTCAGCAGCACGAAGGCCACCCCCGGCGCCCAGAACCGGTCGATCAGCCAGCCGCCCAGCAGCCGCCCGCCGATCACCGACAGGCCGATCAGCGACGCCAGCGTCACGATGTCCCCGGCCTCGAAGCCGTTGGAGCGCAGAATGTTCTCGATGTTCGGGATCGGCCCGCCGACCGCGAAGCTGATCGGCACGAAGGCCACCGCCAGGATCCAGAAGCGCCAGTCCCGCAGGGCCTCGCCAAAGCTCTTGCCCGGCGTCACCGCCTTGCGTTCCGCGTCCGCCACCCGGCGCTCGGCCGCCGTCACGGTCTTTCCGCCCACGTCGTGGAAGAAGATGAAGGCGATCGGGAGCGCGATCAGCAGCGGCAGGGCCGCCACCCCCAGATAGGCCACGCGCCAGCCGAATTCCTCGACCAGCCAGGCCGTGTAGGGCTTGCAGGCAAAGCCGAACAGGCCGGTCCCCACCAGCGACAGTCCCAGCGCCAGTCCCTTGTGCACCTCGAACCGGTTGTTCACCGCCCGGGTCCACGTCACCGGCAGGGTCCCCGCCCCCACCAGCGCCATGATCCCCCACGTCACATAGAACAGGGTGATGTTGCCGTTGCTCGCCGCGAAGCCCGCGAACGCCAGACCGAACAGCAGCAGCGACCACAGCGCCACCGTCCGCACCCCGATCCGGTCCGCCAGCAACCCCACCAGCGGGCTCGCCAGCAGCACCGCGAAGGTCATGATCGGCAGGCCGCCCAGGATTTCGGCGAAGCCCCAGCCGAACTCGCGCGCCAGCTCCGGCGCGAGGATCCCGATCGTGTAGAACGGCAGGGGCGAAAGGCCCAGCCCGATGCCCAACATGGCCGACAGCACCACGGGCCACCCCAGCTTGAACTCGCCGTATCCGCCCTTCGCAGCTCCGTGCGCTTGCATCCGCCGTCCCGATCAGTTGGTATAAACTTATACCATTTGCCGACGGATCCCCGACCGATGCAAGAGCCCATCTCTGACGCCCCGCCCCATGTGGCCAAGGACGAGACTTCGCTCTTCCTCTTCGTCTGCAAGGACGGCCCCAACGGCCCCGTCCGCCGCGTCGAACATCTGGAGGGCCACCTGACCCACGTCGAGGCCAACTGGCGGCGCTACGTCGTCGCAGGACCGATGCGCCGCCCCGGCGAGACCGCCCTGATGGGCTCCTACTTCCTCGTCCGCGCCGCCGACGCCGACGAGGCCTGGGCGGTGATGCGGGGCGACCCCTACATCACCTCGGACCTCTACTCCTCGATCGAGCTGACCGAGATCACGCCCTCGATCGGCCTGTGGGTCGGCGGCAAGATCTGGGCCGACGCCGCCTCCATCGCCCACCGCGCGACGGGCGGCTGAAAGAAGCGCTGCAGTAAAAAACCTTTCCCGCCAAGCTTGTACGGTGCGGAACCGGCTTCGCGTCTCGCCGGTTTGCTGGCCATCGTCAGTTGCTTTGCAGGAGAGGCCCGTCCGTGACCAATACAGAGTATGAATTCATCGGCTGGGAGGCCTTGCTGGAGGTCTGGGCGCCCCGGGTTCTCGGCGCCGTCCTGATCCTGATCGCCGCCTGGTTCATCGGCCGGGCGATCAAATGGGCGCTGGCCAAGGGCGTAGACAAACTGCCGGGCGCGGACCGCCACAACGAAGGCCTGGAGCGCCGCCAGACCGTGGGCGCCAAGCTCGGCGACGTCGCGCTCTGGACCGTCCTGCTGTTCGGCGTGGTCGCGGCGCTGGGCGTGCTCAACCTCGGCGGCGCGGTCGCCCCCCTGAACACCCTGTTGAACACGGTGGCCGGCGCCATCCCGAACATCGTCGCCGCCGCCCTGATCTTCTTCGTCGGCTTCATCGTCGCGACGCTGGCTCGCCGCGTGGTCTCCGCCGCGCTCCAGGCCGCCAACGCCGACGGCTGGCTGCAGAAGTCCGGCGTGGGCCGCACCACCGGCTCCACCGGCGTCAGCGACGCGGTCGGCACCCTGGTGTTCGTCCTCATCCTGATCCCGGTGACGATTGCCGCGCTCGAGAAGCTGGCCATCACCGTCATCACCGAGCCCGCCGTGGCCGTGCTGTCGACCGTGTTCGACGCCCTGCCCCGCGTCATCGCCGCCGCCATCGTCCTGGCCATCGGCCTGTTCATCGGCCGCTGGGTCGCCAGCCTGATCGAGCGCATCCTGCCGGCCACCGGCTTCGACCGCTCGATCCAGAGCCTGATCGGCCTGTCGTCGCTCAAGCCCACCGCGTCCGCGACCCCGCCCGCCTCGGCTGGGGCCTCGCCCTACGCCGGCGCGGTCTCGCCCGCCTACGCGGCCCAGATCGAAGGCGCCGCCCCGTCCGCCAAGCCCCTCACCCCGTCCCGCGTCGTCGGCATGATCGCCATGATCGCCATCGTCCTGTTCACGGCGGTCGAGGCCGCGCGCCTGATCGGGTTCGCCTCGGTCGCCACCATCCTGGCCGGCGTCCTTGATCTGGCGGGCCGCGTCCTGGTCGGCGGGATCATCATCACCGCCGGCGTGCTGATCGCGGACGTGCTGGCCACCCTGATCAACCGGGGCACGGCCGGCGCGGACCGCTTCGCCTCCACGATCGTGCGTTGGGCCACCATCGCGCTCGCCACCGCCATGGGCCTCAGCTTCATGGGCATCGCCGACGAGATCGTGGTGCTGGCATTCGGCCTGATCCTGGGCTCAGCGGCCGTGGCGGCGGCGCTCGCCTTCGGCCTCGGCGGCCGCGAGACCGCCGGCAAGCTGCTGTCGCAGTGGACGCAGGGCGGTCAGCGGATCACACCGGCCTCGACCGACCGCCGCCCGCCGGCGCCCTCCCCCTACGAGCCCGAGCCTCGGCCGTTCCAGGCCGGCCAGCCCGAGAGCGGCGTCTGAGGTCTCAGAGGCGGCGGGCGATCAGTCCGCCGCCTCGACGGCCGCCAGAATGGCGTCGGCCACCACGCGCGGCTGGGCCAGCATGATCAGATGCCCCCGTCCGCGTGGGTCACTCTGGCGTTCATGGTGGTGGCGAAGTGGGTCTGCAGCTGGGGCGGGATGATCTGGTCCCCATCCGCGATCACATAGTGCGTCGGCTTGACCGACCAGGCCGCCGTCGCCCCGATGGCGTTGTCGTTGACCCCGAAGAAGGTCGGATGCTGCGTCGCCGCCAGCACCGCCTGCTGCCGCGCCGGCAGCCCGGCCAAGAACCACCGCGCCATCGGCTCGGCCGGCCAGGTCACCCAGCCTTGCGCGTCCGCGTGCAGGCTCGAGAACCACTCCGGCTGGGGGAACGCCGACAGGATCGCATTGACCGACTGGTTCGGCCCCGGCGCGAAGGCCGCGACATAGACCAGCGACCGCACCTTGTCGTGGTTGCCCGCCTCCGAGATCACCACGCCGCCGTAGGAATGGCCGACCAGCACGACCTCGCCGGCCTGATCGTCGATCACCCGCCGGACCGTCGCCACGTCGGCCTCCAGGCTCGACAGCGGGTTCTGCACCGCCACGACGTTGAGCCCCGCGTCGATCAGATGACCGACCACCTCGCTCCAGCACGATCCGTCGGCCCAGGCGCCGTGAACCAGCACCACCGTCGGCCGCTCCTGTGCCCCGGCCGCGCCCGCCGCCAGTCCGGCCGCCGCGAACACCGGCGCGCCCGCGCAAAGTAGAAATCTCAGCATCGTCAGCCTCCTCTGCTGAATCGAGACTGACTCCCGATCACCTCACTTTTGTGACGGATATCCGACTCTCGGGAACGGGCTGGAAATCTCCGTTTCCACTTAACGTTTCCGCAAATGGTCTGCAGCTAAGGTCTCTTGGTAGCAGGGAGTTTCGGCCCGAGTATGCCGACCATCGAAGTCCTGACGGAGCGCGCCGAGCCGGTCGACCCCTCGACCCCGGCGAGCCAGATCTTCGCCCGGTTCCAGTCGGAGCCGGATACCCTCGTCATACCCGTCGTCAAGGACGGCCGCCCTGTCGGCCTGGTCGAGCGCAACGCCTTCCTGCTGAAGATCGCCGGCCCCTTCGGCCACGCCCTCTACGCCAATCGTCCCGTGTCCATGATCATGGACCCCGAGCCCGCCGTGGTCGACGCCGGCGTCCGCATCGACGCCTTCTGCGACATCCTCATCAAGTCGGGCCCCGGGGCCCTGATGCGTGGCTTCATCGTCACGCACGAAGGCCGCTATCGCGGCGTCGGCACCGCCGTCGGCCTGCTCGCCGCCGTCAACGACGAACAGCGCAGCCGCAATCAGGAGCTGGCCGACCAGGCCCGCGCCCTGACTGACAGCCGCACCCAGGCCCTCGCCTCCGCCCGCGCCAAGAGCCAGTTCCTGGCGATCATGAGCCACGAGCTGCGCACGCCCATGAACGGCGTGCTCGCCGTCGCCGAGCTGCTGCGCCGCCAGCCGCTGAACGAGGCCGCCCACGCCCACGTCCAGACGATCGTCGACAGCTCCGAGACCCTGCTCCGCATCCTCCAGGACGCGCTCGATCTGTCGCGCGCCGAGGCCGGCGAGCTGGAGATGAACCCGCAGGCCACGCCCTTGCGCGCCCTCATGGACGACATCGAGCAGATGTGGGCCCCGCGCGCCTCGCAGGACAGCGTCCGCCTCATGGTCGGCTACGAGGGCGACACCGAGCTCGCCGCCGAGATCGACCCGGTGCGCCTGAAGCAGGTGTTCAACAACCTGATCGGCAACGCGCTCAAGTTCGCCCGCAACGGCGTGGTCGAAGCCAGCCTCAAGGCCTGGTCCGAGAACGGCCGCGTCCGTCTGGAGGCCCGCGTCCGCGACGACGGCCCCGGCGTTGATCCCGACCGCGTCGACGCCATCTTCGAGCCCTTCGTCCACGGCTCCGGCCCGGACGGAGCGGGCCTCGGCCTGTCCATCTGCCGGCAGATCGTCGAGCGGCTGGACGGCCGCATCTGGGCCGAGAACAACGCCGGCCGCGGCGCCACCTTCGCCTTCGACCTGACCGCCCCGCTCGCGGACCGCCCGGCCGAGGCCGCGACCAACGTCTCCGCCCTGTCGGAGCTGGACCCGCAGTCCATGCCACACATCCTCATCGTCGACGACAATGCGACCAACCGGGTCGTGGCCCAGGCGCTGTGCGAGATGTTCGGCTGCACCTCCGAAACTGCGGAAGACGGACTGGAAGCCGTCGAGGCCGTCCAGTCCCGCCCCTTCGACCTCGTCCTCATGGATATCAAGATGCCGCGCATGGACGGCGTCCAGGCGACCCAGACCATCCGCGCCCTGCCCGGTCCCGTCGGCGTTATTCCCATCGTGGCCCTGACCGCCAACGCCGATCCGGACGACGCCAAGCACTATCTCTCGATCGGCATGGCCGCCGTGGTCGAAAAACCGATCAAGCCCGAGCGCCTGCGCATGGCCATGAACGCGGCCCTGTCCCTGGACGCCGCCGAAGCCGCACCGGCCGAGGCCAAGGGCCGCCGCGCCGCCTGAGGCTCTTCGCAGGCTCCCATGTCGCTGCTAAGCCTCGGGGCATGATCCGCTTCGTCCCTCTCGCCGCCCTCGCCCTGCTCGGCGCCTGCGCCACCGCGCCCGCTCCGGCCGCTCCCGACGCCACCCCGCGCTATTCGACGCCCGAAGAATACGTGGCGGGTCAGCAGGCCTATCTGGAATGGAACGGCGCGCGACGCGGCTGGACCACCACCGCCTCGGGCCTCCAGTACCGTCGCGAGGGCCGCGCCAACCCGTCCGGCCGCCAGCCCACCGCCACCGACACGGTCCGCGTCCACTACGAGGGGACCTTCATCGATGGTCGCAAGTTCGACAGCTCCTACGACCGGGGCGAACCGGCCGAGTTCCCGCTCAACCGCGTCATCCGCGGCTGGACCGAAGGCGTGGCCCTGATGCGCGAGGGCGAGACCTTCCACTTCGCCATCCCGGCCTCGCTCGGCTATGGCGACCGGTGGGTCGGCGGCGACGAATTGCCGCCCAACTCCACCCTGCTGTTCAAGGTCGAACTGCTGGAAGTGAAGTAGACCCGGGCGTTCAGACCGTCCAGCGGGGGTCGCGCTTGTCGAGAAAGGCGCGGACACCCTCCTGACCCTCGGCAGAGACGCGGGCGCGGGCGATGCGTTTGGCGGTCTCTTCCATCAGGCTGCGATCGATCTTCTGGCCGACCACGTCGTGGACCAGGCGCTTGGCCTCGCCCATGGCGCCCGGCGCGTTGCGGGTCAGGCTGTCGGTCAGCATGGACACGAACTCGTCCATCGACCCCTCGGGCAGGACCATGTCGATGATCCCGGCGTGGGCCGCATAGTCGGCGTCGAAGATGTTGGCGGTCAGGAACAGCTGCCGCGCCCGGCGCACGCCCACGGCCTCGATGACGTAGGGCGCGATGGTCGCCGGGATGAGGCCCAGCTTGACCTCGGAGAAGGCGAAGCGGCTGCCCTCGACCGCCACGGCCATGTCGCAGGCGCAGACGATGCCCGCCCCGCCACCCATGGCCGCGCCCTCGACCAGGGCGACCGTCAGAGCCGGGATGTCGTGCAGGCTCTTGAGCATCTTCGCCAGGCCCATGGCGTCGTCGCGGTTGTCGCTCTCGGACCAGTCGACGGCGTCGCGCATCCACGACAGGTCCGCGCCCGCGCTGAACGTCCCGCCCGCCCCCCGCAGGAAGACGACCCGCGCGTGATCGGCCCCGTGCAGGGTCTCGAACGCCTCGTGCAGGGCCGCGATGGTGGCGGCGTCGAACGCGTTCTTCTTCTGCGGCCGATTGATGGTGACGAAGACGACCCCGTCGGAGGTCGAATCGATCTGCACCAGATCGTCGTTGGCGTCGGGCGCCGGATCGGCCAGCAGGGGATGGGCGATGGCGTTGATCTCGGCCGCCTCCCCGGGCGTGATGTCGAGCGCGTTCAGGTCGGGGTCGGTGGGGTCGGTCATTCATTTGTTCCTTCGGCCGCAGCGAACCGTGTCTGTTCCAGAGCGTCCCGCCAACTCGTTACCGTTTCAAACGCATGCAGTTCCAAGGGGGTCACGCAAACCCGATCTGCGAGCTCCTTGACGGGGCCTTGGGTGCCCACGGGCTGGTCAGGCAGGTAGCTCGTCTGCGCGAACTCAACGCCCCCGTGATCATAGGCGCGGCCCGGGGACAGCTGATACACGCGCCGGCGGCAGTCGATCCAGGCCTCCATGACCTGCAGCGGCGGCGCCGCATCTCCAGGCGTGACGATGATAACGGTCCCGCGCACCAAGCCCGGAATGTCAGACGCTTCCCAGCTCTGCCTCTCAATCAGCAGTCTGTTCGGCCCAAAGGCGCCCACGTAGGCGAGCGGGGCCTCCGAAAGGCGCGGCGGCTCAACCGGGACCTGAACGGTCTGCAAGAACAAGAAAGCCAAGGCGGGAACGCTTTGCATCGTGAACGTCCATGTTACATCCTGAACACGCCGAACGTCGTGTCGGCTATGGGCGCGTTGAGCGAGGCGCTGATCGCCAGGCCAAGCACGTCGCGGGTCTGGACCGGGTCGATGACGCCGTCGTCCCACAGGCGGGCGGTGGCGTAGTAGGGGTTGCCCTCGTCCTCGTACTTCTGGCGGACGGGGGCCTTGAAGGCTTCGGCCTGTTCCGGGGTCCAGGTGTCGGCGTCGCGGTGGACGGTGGCCAGCACGGCCGCCGCCTGCTCTCCGCCCATGACGCTGATGCGGCTGTTCGGCCAGGTGAACAGGAAGCGGGGCGAATAGGCCCGGCCGCACATGCCGTAGTTGCCGGCGCCGAAGCTGCCGCCGATCAGGACGGTGAACTTGGGCACATTGGCCGAGGCGACGGCGGTGACCAGCTTGGCGCCGTCCTTGGCGATGCCGCCCGCCTCGTACTTGCCGCCGACCATGAAGCCACTGATGTTCTGCAGGAACACCAGCGGGATCTTCCGCTTGCAGGCCAGTTCGATGAAGTGGGCGCCCTTCAGCGCGCTCTCGGAGAACAGGACGCCGTTGTTGGCCAGTATGGCGACCGGATAGCCCCAGATGCGGGCGAAGCCACAGACCAGGCTGGAGCCGTAGAGCGGCTTGAACTCCTCGAAGTCCGAACCGTCGACGATGCGGGCGATGACCTCGCGCACGTCGTAGGGGGCGCGGACGTCCTCGGGGATGATGCCGTACAGCTCCTCGGCCGGCAGCGCCGGTTCGCGCGGCTCGCGCACGTCCAGCTCGACCGATTTGACACTGTTCAGATGGCCGACGATGTCGCGGACGATCTCCAGTGCGTGCTCGTCGCTCTCGGCGACATAGTCGACGACGCCGGACTTGCGGCCGTGGGTCTCGGCGCCGCCCAGGTCCTCGGCCGAGATGACCTCGCCGGTCGCGGCCTTCACCAGCGGCGGACCGGCCAGGAAGATGGTCCCCTGGTTTCGGACGATCACCGTCTCGTCCGACATGGCCGGGACATAGGCCCCGCCGGCCGTGCAACTGCCCATGACGCAGGCGATCTGGGGGATGTTCCGGGCGCTCATCCGCGCCTGGTTGAAGAAGATGCGGCCGAAGTGGTCGCGGTCAGGAAAGACCTCGGCCTGATGCGGCAGGTTGGCCCCGCCGGAATCGACCAGATAGACGCAGGGCAGGTTGTTCTGTTCGGCGATCTCCTGGGCGCGCAGGTGTTTCTTGACCGTCATGGGGAAGTAGGCGCCGCCCTTCACCGTCGGATCGTTGGCCACGATCATGACCTCGCGGCCCGAGACGCGGCCGATGCCGCAGATCATGCCGGCGCCGGGCGCTTCGTCGCCGTACATGCCGTTGGCGGCCAGCTGGCCGATCTCGAGGAGGGGCGAGCCGGGGTCGAGCAGGCGTTCGACCCGATCGCGGGGGAGCAGCTTGCCGCGGGCGACATGGCGATCGCGGCTGGCGTCGGAGCCGCCGCGGGCCGCCCTGGCCACCTTGTCGCGCAGCTCGGCGACGAGGGCGGCGTTGTGGGCGTGGAGCGCCTTGAACGTGGGGCTGTTGGGATCGACGGCGGAGGTCAGCTTCGGCATGGCCGTCGGTTTAGGGGGGATTGAGGCGGTCGTGAAGCCACGCGACTTCCTTCTCCCCCTGCGTGAGAAGGTGGCCGAGCGCAGCGAGGTCGGATGAGGGGTGACAGGCAACGGAGTCAGTGGGTGGCCTTCATTCAACCACCGAGTCTCACCCCTCATCCGGCCCTTCGGGCCACCTTCTCCCGCAAGGGGAGAAGGGACTATCGCTTCAGCAACCGATCCTTTGCAGCATTGAGCTTCGCCGCGAGACCCTCGGTCCCGCCCTGGTCCGGATGGGCGCGGGCCATGAGGCGGCGCCAGGCGGCGGTGATGTCCTGGGCCGTCGCGTCGGCGGAAACGCCGAGGATGGAGCGGGCCTCGGCGTCGGACAGGCCTTCGCCGCGCGGCGGGACAGAGCGGATGCGCGACGCGAGCGTCAGCCACAGGGCGGCGGCGCACAGGCCGACGCCGGTGATCCAGGCGCCGCGCGACAGGGCCAGCGCTCCGCCTCCGAGCAGGGCGGCGGCGATCAGGGTGGCGGCGACACGCCATTGGCCCCGGCGCGGCCCCTCGGTCTGGCGGCCGAGACGGACCAAAGCCCAGACCACGATGCCCGCCAGCACGAGCCAGATCAGGCTCATGCCCGTTCTCCGATCAGGCGGCGGCGTCGAGCGCGGGCAGGCTGACGTCCTCCAGCCCCAGGGCCTGCATGAGGTTCCGCATCTCCTGACGCGCTGCGACGTGGGCCAGGGACACGGCGACCGGCCGCACCTCGTTGGACAGGTCCGCCACCGTCAGGCCGAAGGGGAAGAGCTCGCGGTAGATCACCCGGTCGCGCAGGCCGGGGCCGACGCGGAAGCCCACGCGCTTGGCCAGCTTCAGCATCCGCTCTTCCAGCCGTTTGCGGTTCCGGGCCTCGGCGACGGCCAGGCGATTCGTGACCACCACCCAGTCGATGGCGGCGTGGCGGCCTTCCTTGATGGCGCGGTGCTTCCTCGCCTCCCAGACGCTCTCGGAATAAGTCGAGGGCTTGAGCAGTTCCAATGTGACCGGATCGACCGAGCCCAGCATGTCGAAGTCGACGAAGCTGTCGTTCATCGGCGTGACGATCTGGTCGGCGCGGGCGTGGGCGGCCCGCGACAGGGGTGTGTCGCCGCCGGGCGTGTCGATCAGGATGACCTCGGCGCCGGAGCCGGCGGCCTCGGCGAAGGCGGTGTCGAAGCGGGCGATCTGCTCGGCCTCCTCGGCGCGAGCCAGAGCCTTGCCGTTGCCGAGGTCGGGCTCGGACGGCATGGGCAGAACGACGCCGTTCGCCGCCGTCCAGGCGGCGCGGTGGGCGAAGAAGTGGCTCATCGACCGCTGACGCAGGTCGAGATCCAGGATGGCCACCCGGTGGCCCGCGTGCAGCAGGCCGCAGACGATGTGGATCGCGAGCGTGGACTTGCCCGCCCCGCCCTTTTCATTGCCGACGACGATGACCCGAGGCTGCGCCATGTTCCGTTCCGTTGAGGGCGGCCGACTCAGCACGCGCCGCCTGATCCCGACAGACTCGCGGGGCGCGGGCCGGACGTCAACGAAAGGTTAAGCGAAGACTGTGGGTGGCGCTAACGCTCGGCTCGCGGAGCCTCGCTGCTTTAGCGCGGATCAACCCCGGCGCAGGCAGCCCAGGTCTGCGGCGTCGGCGGCGCGGCAGACGGCGCGCGCGGCGTCCGCGGGGGCGGCCACCTTGAGCCGGGTCAGGGTGCGGCCGTCGACCTCCACCACCTCGAAGGCCGGAGTCAGGGTCGATACAGCGTCGCCAGCGGCGGCGATCCGGGTCCAGGCGGCACGGGCGGCGTCCGGGCTGGAGAAAGCGCCGAGCTGCAACGTCTCCAGCACGGCTCGCGGGCGGAGCTCTTCGGCGGCGCGCGTGACTTCCTGAACCACGGCGCGGGTGACGGCCGGGGCGGCGGCTTCGACCACAGCCGGGGCCGCGCGTTCGACGGCGCCGCGCAGGCCGCTGTCGCGGGCGTCCCAAAGCGCGTGGGGGTCGAGCACCTCGACCCGCAGGGCGCCCGGTTCGGCGACCTGTTCGGCCGTGACGAAAGCGGGGCGCAGGCCGGCGTTGGCGGATGTGGCAGGCCCGCCGTCCAAGGGAATGTCGGCCACGGCCTGGGCCAGCTTCTCAAAGCGTTGCGGATCGCTCTCGACGAAGCCGCAGGAAGCGGTCGAGAGGCCCAGAAGGCAGATCAGGACTGGACGGAGCATTCTGCCGGGCGTCATAAGCCGACCCATAGCCGACCACCTCTCAAGGCTCGGCGAACGAACACGCTTAAATGGCAAGGTTAATCCGGTAAGCATGAGCGATCATCCTCCCCTGCCTATCGCGCGAACGGTCGAGGCGTTGCGCGAGACCGTGGGCGGCTGGCGACGCCAGGGGCTGAGCGTGTCTTTCGTGCCGACGATGGGGGCCCTGCACGAGGGCCACCTGACGCTGGTGCGCGAGGCCGGGCAGCGGGCCGACCGTGTGGTCGCCAGCGTCTTCGTCAACCCGACCCAGTTCGCCGCGCACGAGGACCTGGGGACCTATCCGAGACGGGAGGCGCAGGACGCCGAGCTGCTGGCCGGCGCGGGATGCCACCTGCTGTTCGCGCCGACGGTCGAGGAGATGTATCCGGACGGCTTCTCGACCGCCGTCAGCGTCGGCGGGCCGTCGCAGGGACTGGAAACGGACTTCCGGCCCCACTTCTTCGGCGGGGTGGCGGTCGTCGTGGCCAAGCTGCTGAACCAGGTCCAGGCCGACGTCGCCGTATTCGGGGAGAAGGACTATCAGCAGCTGCTGGTCGTTCGGCGTATGGCGCGCGACCTAAACATTCCGACCGAGATCGTCGGCTCCCCGACCGAGCGGGACGGGCACGGCCTGGCCCTGTCTTCACGCAACGCCTACCTGTCCGAAGCCGAGCTGGCGATCGCGCGGCGGCTGAACGGCGTGCTGGCGGAAGCCGCGATCAAGGCGGCGGACAAGCGCCCGCTCGCGGCGGTCGAGCGGGACGCCTACGCCGAACTGCTGAAGGCCGGGTTCGAACGCGTCGACTACGTCGCCGCGCGCCAGGCCGAGGATCTGGCGGTGTTCGCCAACGGCGTGGTGGACGCGCCGGCGCGTATCCTGGCGGCGGCGTGGCTGGGCAAGACGCGGCTGATCGACAACATGGCTGTATAGGCAGTGGCTAGTGACTGGTGGCTAGTGGCTGACCTGCGGCTCGCCGCCTCGTCGAACAATAACCAGTCACTAGCCACTAGCCACTAGGCACTCTCCAACGCCTTCAACCTCGGCTTGACGATCGGAATGGTCAGCATCGTCGAGCCCACGGCCATCAGCAACAACGCGGTGAAGGCCGTGTTGGTGATGATCGCCTTGTCCAGCAGGATGTTGGCGAAGATGATCATGATGAGCGCCTTGGTCTGAAGCAGCCAGCCGATCACGGTCGCCTCCCCCTTCGGCCATTTCAGGATGCGGCCGGCGAGGTGGATCCCCGCCAGCTTGCCCGCCACCGCCGCGACCAGCAGCAGCGCCGCCGCGCCGAACACCATCAGGCCGCCGACGTCCCACTGGGTGCGCAGGCCCGTCGACAGGAAGAAGACCGGCATGATGGTCATCAGGACGATGTGGCGGAAGCTGTCCATCTGCCGCTCCTCGAACAGGTCCTTGTCCAGCACCACGCCCGCCAGGAAGGCGCCGACCATGTAGTGGAGCCCCGCCCAGTCGCCGACGAAGCCCATGGCCGCCAGCCAGATCAGGCCGACGTACCAGCGGTCCGTCTGGGGGATGCGCCGCATCAGGGCCCGCACGGCGATGGACGCGATCGGGAAGCCGACCAGGAACGCCGCCTGACGCCCCAGCCGGTCCCAATCCAGAATGATGAGCGCCAGCACCCCCCAGATGGCGATGTCGTCCAGGCTGGCGTAGCGCAGCACCCGCTGGCCGAGGTCGCTTCTGAGCACGCCCAGCTTGTCGAGGAAAAGGACGAGGATCGGCAGGGCCGTGACCGCGCAGGCCATGCCCATGCCCGCCAGCACCTGCCAGGTCTGGCCGCGCTCGCCCACCCAGCCGGGGAACTGGAGCAGCACGGCGGCGGCCGCGCAGCCGAACAGCAGGGGCGTGATGAGGGCCAGGCTCGCCGTGACGCCGGTCTCGGCCCGGTTGGCCCAGGCGGCCTTGAGGTCGAGCTCGATGCCCGCCAGCCAGACGAAGATCATCACCGCCCACCAGGCGACGCCGTTCAGGGACTGAATGACCTCCGGCCGGAAGACGAAGGCGTAGTAGTCCGGGAACACCGCGCCCAGCACGCCCGGCCCCAGCAGGATGCCGCCGATGATCTGGACGACGACCAGGGGCGCGTAGTGATCCGTGCGGAACAGCCGCCACACCAGATACGGGACGCTGAAGATGATCAGCATCGCGATGAGGAATATCTCGGTGGTGTTCATGCCGGCCCCGGAAGCGTCGCCGTCAGCATAGGCGATTCCGGTCGAGCTTGACCAAGGGCGGAGACTCCCCTTCCTTGCCGTTCGGAGAACGGGGGACTTTCAGATGAAGACGAAGATGACGGCGCTCGCCTGTGCGGGCGCGGCGATGCTGTTGGCGGCCTGCGATGGCAACATCACCAAGACAGTAAGCGCCACGGCGGAAGCCGGCGCGACGCCGATGGTGCTGGCGGCCAGCGACATCGAGGCGGGGCGCTATCTGGTGCTGGTCGGCGGCTGCAACGACTGCCACACGCCTCAGTACGCCGCGACGAACGGGGCCCAGCCGCCGGAAGCGGAATGGCTGAAGGGCTCGACCGAAGGCCACACCGGACCGTGGGGCACGACCTACGGCAAGAACCTGCGCCTGACGACGCAGCGGCTGAGCGAGGACCAGTGGGTCGAGCTTCTGGCCACCGGCTCCAGCCTGCCGCCGATGCCGTGGCCGAGCGTGCGCGCCATGTCCGAGGCCGACAAGCGGGCGATCTATCGCTACATCCGCCAGTTGCCGGGAGACGCGGGCGAGCAGGCGCCGGAGCCCCTGCCGCCGGGCGCGACGCCGCCCGCGCCTGCCGCGCCGGCCGCCTAGGCGATCGCCCCGACGCAGCCTTCGGCGTCGCCGGGGGTGAGCCGAGCGTCGGTCAGGGCCAGGGTCCAGCCGTGGTGGGTGTTGAGCCCCCAGCGGCGCGCGCCACCGCCGTCGCCGGCGTCGCCGCCTGAGGTGACGATGACGCTGCGGCCCGTGGGCAGGGCGGCGGGGTCGATCTTGCCGACGGCCAGCGAACTGGGCTGGCCGCCCGCCTGGCCGAAGCCGTCGAAGACGCTGAGGCTGGACCAGTCGCGGCGCAGGCCGACCCACCAGGGATCGTCGGTGTTGACCGCCAGCACGGCCACCCCCTTGCCTTCCGCAGCGAAGGCGAGCGCGAGCTGGGGATCTCGCACCATGCGGATTGCGGCGGCTGTGCCGAAGCGGTGGCGCGCCCCGTCGAAGGCGCGGGTCGGGTCGACCGGGGCCCAGACCTGGACCTGGAGCTGGCCCTGCTGGGCCAAGCCCCAGCCGACGATCTCGCGCCACAGGCCCTCGACGGCCGTCGCGTTCTCGGGCTGGGCCTTGGACAGGACGCGCGACAGGACGGTCTGCTCACGGTCAGGACGCAGCTTGGTGTGGGGACCATGGGGCGCGTCCTTGGCGCGGCCGACCTTGGCGGCGATGGCGAGCCGCTTCTGGAACAGGGCCAGCATCTCGTCGTCGATGAGGTCGATCTCGTGGCGCAGGGCGGCGAGCGCCATCTGCTCGGGCGACATCTCCTCGGGATTCATTTCGGGCCAGACTTGCTGGAGGTTCGAATTCGGCATGGCGGGTGAGCTTTCAACGGATGCGTTTCGATGTGAGGGGTGCGTGGGTGCGCCGCCGCCCTGGGTCAGGGCGGTCGCCGGCGAGGCTGTCAGGTGCGAAGAGCGCGCCTGGCCTCAGCCGGCGTATCGAAAGCCGTAGAAGCGATAGCCGGAATAGAAGGTGCCGGCCGCGCGCGAACGGGGCGAAAGGGTCGAAAGGCAAGCGCGCGGGGACATGATCGGGCTCGGTTTGCGGACCGTCAGCGGTCCGTATCGCCTTAAGACACGCAAGGATCGTGCGCCGTCAACCCGCTTCACGCGCCAGGAGGACAAACCGCGTGCGGTTCGTGTCCGAATCCTGAAGGTCGTTGCGCAGAATCGACAGGCCGTAGACTTCGGCGGCCGCAACGGGGGCCAGGGCGGCGCGGGTGCGGTCGCCGAGTTCGGAGACCTCGCGGGCCGCGCCGGCGGTGTCGAAGGCCTCCACCACGTCCAGGCCCAGGGCCGCGATCTTGGCCGCGCATTGACGCAGCGCCACAGGGTGGCTGTGAACGGTGCGGAGGTGGGCGAGGTCCGCGCCGGGGACGGCCATCAGGGCGATCTGGATCTTGCGCCAGACCTCGGCCACGACCGGCAGGCCCGCCTCGGCGACCAGGGTGGCGGCGGGCTCGACCACGCCGATGGTGGAGTTCTCGACCGGGATGAGGGCGCAGTCGCAAGCACCGGATTTCACGGCCTGAATGGCTTCGGCGAAGGTCTCGAACGGGACATGCTCATCCCAGGGGCGCAGCTCGACGCAGGCCTCGTGGCTGAAGGCGCCGGGCGCGCCCTGGAAGGCCGTGCGACCGGCCCGGTCGTCGCCGTCCGGCCGGCCGATGCCCGTGGTCACGCCGCCGCCGCGCGCGCCAGGCGGCCGGTCTTGAGCCGCTCGGCGATCAGGAAGGCCAGTTCCAGCGCCTGATCCGCGTTCAGACGGGGGTCGCAGTGGGTGTGATAGCGGCTGGACAGGTCGTCCTCGGTCACGGCCTGGGCGCCGCCGATGCATTCGGTGACGTTCTGGCCCGTCATTTCCAGATGGACCCCGCCGGGGTGAACACCTTCCGCCTCCGCCACGTCGATGAAGCCCTTCACCTCGCCGATGATGCGGTCGAAGGGGCGGGTCTTGTAGCCGCTCTGCGCCATCAGGGTGTTGCCGTGCATCGGGTCGATCGACCAGATCACCCGCTTGCCGTGGGCCTTCACCGCCTTCATCAGGCGCGGCAGGCGGTCGTGGACCTTGTCGTGGCCGAAACGGCCGATCAGCGTCAGGCGGCCCGGCGTGTTGTCCGGGTTCAGCGCGTCGATCAGCGGCAGCAGATCGTCCGGCTCCATCGTCGGGCCGCACTTGACGCCGATCGGGTTCCGGATGCCGCGCATGAACTCGACGTGGGCGCCGTCCAGCTGGCGCGTGCGCTCGCCGATCCACAGCATATGCGCCGAGGTGTCGAACCACTCGCCTGATGCGCCGTCCAGCCGCGTCAGGGCGCTCTCGACGTTGAGCAGCAGGGCCTCATGCGAGGTGAAGACTTCCACCCGCGACAGGTCCGGATGGGTCTCCGGAGTGACGCCGACCGCCTCCATGAAGGCCAGGGCCTCGGCGATCTTGTCGGCCAGTTCGCGGTACTGGGCCCCCACCCCGCTGTCGGCGAAGCCCTGGGTCCAGCGATGGATGTTGTAAAGGTCGGCGTAACCGCCGCCCGCGAAGGCGCGCAGCAGGTTCAGCGTCGAGGCCGACTGGTTATAGGCCTTCAGCAGCCGCTGGGGGTCCGGCATCCGCTCTTCGGGCGTGAAGGCCGAGCCGTTGATGTTGTCGCCGCGATAGCTGGGGAGCGTCACCCCGTCGATCGTCTCGGTGGGGGCCGAGCGAGGCTTGGCGAACTGGCCGGCGATGCGGCCGACCTTCACCACGGGCTTGCGACCAGCGAACGTCAGGACCACCGCCATCTGCAGCAGCAGGCGGAAGGTGTCGCGAATGTTGTCGGTCGAGAACTCCTTGAAGCTCTCGGCGCAGTCGCCGCCCTGGAGCAGGAAGGCCTCGCCGGCCTCGACGGCCGCCAGCCGCTCCTTCAGCCGCCGCGCCTCGCCGGCGAACACCAGCGGAGGCAGCGCCCGCAGCTCGTCTTCGACGGCCGTCAGGGCGCGCGGGTCCGGATAGTCCGCCGGCATGTGCAGGGCGGTCTTGGTTCTCCAGCTCTCGGGCGTCCAGCGCATACTCATGGCGTAAGGATAGGCTTCTCGCGCCTGCGAAACAATGAACTCGGCGTCGCGGTCACCCCGCGTTTGTCTCCGACGTCTGCTTGACCCGGAGCGTCACCAGTTCCTCGGCCATGGTGGGGTGGACGGCGCAGGTGGCGTCCCACTGGGCCTTGGTCAGGCCGGCCTTCACGGCGATGGCGGCGAGCTGGATCATCTCCGGCGCCTCGGGGCCGACGATATGGACGCCGACGACGCGGTCCGACGTGGCGTCGACCACCAGCTTCATCAGCATGCGCTCGTCCGAGCCGGTGAAGGCGTACTTCATCGGCCGGAAGCGGGTGACGTAGACGTCGACCTCGCCCGGGCAGGCGCGGCGGGCCTCGGCCTCGGTCAGGCCGACGACGCCGACGGGCGGCTGGCTGAAGACGGCCGTGGCGACGGCCTCGTAGTCGAAGCTCTGGGGGTTGTCGCGATAGACCGTCTCGTGGAAGGCCACGGCCTCCCGGATGGCGACGGGCGTCAGGTTCATGCGATCCGTCACGTCGCCGATGGCCCAGATGTTGTCGGCCGTCGTCCTGGAGAACTCGTCGACCTTGATGGCCCCCTTGTCATTCAGCTCCACGCCCGCGGCCTCCAGGCCCAGGCCCTTGACGTGGGGCGCCCGGCCGGTGGCGAACATGACGACGTCGGTCTCCAGCTCCATGCCGTTCTCGAGCACGTTCAGCAGGCCGCTGTCCGTCTTGCGGATCTCGGTGTGCTGGCAGCCGAGGATGACCTTGATGCCTCGCTTCTCGATCTCGGCGGCGAGGTGGGCGCGGACGTCGTCGTCGAAGCCGCGCAGGATGTTGGGGCCGCGATAGACCAGCGTCGTCTCGACGCCGAGCCCGGCGAAGATGCCGGCGAACTCCACCGCGATGTAACCGCCGCCCGCGATCAGGATCCGCTTCGGCAGCTCGGGCAGGTGGAAGGCTTCTTCCGAGGTGATGGCGTGCTCGATGCCGGGGATTTCGGCCGGCAGCCAGGGGCGGCCGCCCGTGGCGATGAGGATGCGCTCGGCCGTGACGATCAGATCGCCGCCGTCCTCGCCCTTGCCGGCGATGGAGACCGTGTGGGCGTCCTTCAGCACGGCGCGACCGTGGATCAGCTCGACGCCCGCCTTGCCCAGATTGGCGACGTAGAGGCCCGACAGGCGGGCGATCTCGACGTCCTTGGCGTGGATGAACTTGGGCCAGTCGAAGCTGGCCTCGACTGTCCAGCCGTAGCCCTCGGCGATCTCGAAATCGTGGGCGAAGTCCGAGGCCATGACCATGAACTTCTTGGGCACGCAGCCCCGGATCACGCAGGTGCCGCCGACGCGGTGTTCCTCGGCCACCGCCACGCGCTTGCCGGACAGGGCCGTGAGGCGGGCCGCACGCACGCCGCCAGAGCCCGCGCCGATGACGAAGAGATCGTAGTCGTAGTCCGCCACCGCCGCTCCTCCGCTGCCTGGGAAAAACAGCGTGCGAATAGTCTGAAACGTCTGAAATCCGCCGTCGCGGCGGGCTGTCAGAGGGGGCTGGATGTAGGATCCGGCGGCCGCTGCGGCAAGGCTGGGCAGGACGGCCCGCGGCGAAACCCTGAGCGTATCGGCCGCGAAGACCCCGGCGGGGAATCGTCCGAACCTGAAGCCTCGCAGCGGACCTGTCGGCAGAACCAGTTGGGGAACAAGGAGCGCTCGTGGAGCCGACGACCATCCTGATGATCGCCGTCCTGATGGGGATGGGCGCGGCGCTCTATACCTCGGTCGGGCATGCGGGGGCGTCGGCCTATCTGGCGATCATGGCGCTCTTCGCGGTCGAGCCAGAAGTGATGCGGCCGACGGCGCTCGTTTTGAACGTGCTGGTGGCCAGCTATGCAACGGTTCGATACGTGCGCGCCGGGCGGTTCAACCTGTCCTTGCTGCTGCCGTTCGTGATCGCGGCCATTCCCTGCGCCTTCATCGCCGGGCGGTTTCCACTGCCGCCGGAGCTGTATCGGCCGGTGGTGGCGGTCGTGCTGTTCCTGGCGGCGATCCGGCTGCTGTGGCCCCGGCCGATCAGGGCGCTGAGCGATCCCAGGCCGCCGCACACGGGGCTGAGGCTTGTGGCTGGTGGCGCGATCGGGACGCTGTCGGGGCTGACGGGGACCGGGGGCGGCATCTTCCTGAGCCCTCTGATCCTGCTGATGGGATGGGAGACGCCGCAGAAGACCTCGGGCGTTTCGTCGGCCTTCATCCTGTGCGTGTCGATCTCGGGGCTGCTGGGCAGCCTGACGACGGTCGGGCGGCTGCCGACGGAGCTGCCGTGGTTCGTCCTGGCCGTGGCGATCGGGGCCGTGGTCGGGACGTTCGTTGGCATCCGGCGGCTCAGCGGGCCGCGGCTGCTTCAGGCGCTAGGGGTCGTGCTGCTGATCGCCTCGGCCAAGCTGGCGTTCGGGTAAGGCGCTCCCCGTCTCCGCTCATCCCCGCGAAAGCGGGGACCCAGTGCTTTCGTGAGGCACTGCGTCGGCGATCAAGGCCGTTGGGTTTCAGCGCCAGTCATCGCCCAAAGGACCGGGTCCCCGCTTTCGCGGGGATGAGCGGAAAGGGAAAGAGCTAGGGCAGAAGAACCTTCATCCCGCCGTCCTCGCCGATGATGGCCTCGTCGGCGAGGTCGAGGAACAGGCCGTGCTCGACCACCCCGGTGATCAGCTTCAGGTCGTCGGCGAGGCGGACCGGGTCGTGGATGGCCTGGCATTTGGCGTCATAGATGACGTTGCCGCCGTCGGTGCGGACCACGCCGCGATCGGCCTGGCGCAGGCGGGCCGGCATGGCGATGTCGTGGTCGGTCAGGACGTCCATGATGCGGTTGGCCGTCGAGCGGTGGCCGAACGCGACGACCTCAATGGGCAGGGGAAAGGACCCCAGCACCGGCACGACTTTGGCCGCATCGGCGATGACGATGCAGCGGTCCGAGGCCTCCCAAACCAGCTTCTCGCGCAACAGCGCCGCGCCGCCGCCCTTGATGAGCGCGAGGCCGGGACCGACCTCGTCGGCGCCGTCGACGGTCAGGTCGATGCGGGACACGTCGTCGAGCGCGGCGAGCGGCAGGCCCAGCTCGCGGGCGAGCTCGGCCGTCTTCTCCGATGTCGGGACGCAGCGCAGTCCGGTCAGGTTCCGCTCCGCCAGCGCCTTGACGAACCAGGCGGCGGTGGAGCCGGTGCCGAGGCCGACGACCATGCCGGGCTCGACGCGCAGGGCGGCGGCTTCGCCGGCGAGGCGCTTTTGATCGTCGGCGCTCATTGGGACTTCGCGGCCTTCTTCGCCTTGGCTTTCTCGCGGAAGGTCGCGCCTCCGCCCTCCTTCACGATCTGGCGGGCGCGGCCGAAGGCCATGGCGTCGGGGGGCACGTCCTTGGTGATGACCGAGCCGGACCCGACCAGAGCCCCCGCCCCGATCGACACCGGCGCCACGAGCGAACTGTTCGAGCCGATGAAGGCGCCCTCGCCCACCTCGGTCCGCGCCTTGTTGAAGCCGTCGTAGTTGCAGAAGATCGTGCCGGCTCCGACGTTGGCGCCCGCCCCGACCGAGCCGTCGCCCAGATAGGCCAGGTGATTAGCCTTGGCACCCTTGTCCATACGGACGGCCTTCACCTCCACGAAGTTGCCGACCTTCACGTCTTCGCCCAGGTCCGCGCCGGGGCGCAGGCGGGCGTATGGGCCGACCTCCGCTCCGCTCGCCACCGTCGCGCCCTCGATGTGGGAGAAGCTGCGGATGCGGGCGTTCTCGGCGATCTTGGCGCCCAGTCCGAAGACGACGAAGGGTTCGATGACCGTGCCGCCCCCGACCTGGGTGTCCCAGGCGAAATGAACCGTGTCGGGCGCGCTCATGGTCACGCCGGCAGCGAGGAAGGTCTCGCGCTGGACCTGCTGGAACAGGGCCTCGGCCTGGGCGAGCTCGGCTTGGGCGTTCACGCCCATCACGGCGTCCTCGCTGGCCATGACGGCGCGGGTCGGAGCGCCATGCTCGCGCGCGAGGGCCACGACATCGGTCAGATAGTATTCGCCCTTGGCGTTGTCGTTGGTGACGCGGGCCAGCAGGTCGAACAGCAGGCGGGCGGGCGCGGCCATGACCCCGGAGTTGCAGGTGGTGAGCGCCAGGACCTCGGGCGAGGCCTCCTTGGCCTCGGTGATGGCGGTCAGGACGTCGCCGTCCATGACCAGACGGCCATAGGCGCCCGGGTCGCGGGCCTCGAAGCCGATCACGGTGACCCCGCCCCCGCCGAACACCGGCTCGATGTCGGCGGCCCGCAGCAGGGGCACGTCGCCGTAGGTGACGACCACCTCTCCGTCGAAGTCGGCGAGCAGGCTTTCGGCGGCGCGCACGGCGTGACCGGTGCCCAGCGGCGGGTCCTGGACGGCGATGGCGGCGGCGCCCAGCCGCTTCTCGACGTGGGCGCGGACCTCGGGCGAGTGGTTTCCGACGACCACGACGATGCGCTCACAGCCCAGACCCTCGGCGGCGTCGATGGCGTGGTCCAGCATGGCGCGGTGGCCGACGCGGTGCAGCACCTTGGGCAGCGGCGACTTCATGCGCGTGCCCTGGCCGGCGGCGAGGATGACGGCGGCCCGTCGTGTCGAGTGGCTGGTCATGAATCGGTCCGGCGGCTAGTCACCACGGCGGTCTAGCCCATCGGCGGACGCGACGGGAGAGACGGCGATGATCGAACAGGACCTGATCCGCTGGACGATCGGCTTCGACCTCGACGGCACCCTGGTGGAGACCCACGAGGACCTGATCGGCACCCTGAACCGCATGCTGGCGATCAAGGGCCTGCCCCCCTGCCCGGTCGAGGGCGCGCGCGACCTGATCGGCGGCGGAGCGCGGGCGCTGCTGGTGCACGGCTTTGAGCGGGCGGGAGCGCCGGTCGAGGACGCGCAGGACCCCGCCCTGTTCGACGCCTTCATCGCCGACTACATCGAGCACATCGCCGATCACTCGCGCCCGTTCGACGGCGTCGTCGAGACGCTGGAGCGGCTGGCGGCGCGAGGCGCGACGCTGGTGGTCGTCACCAACAAGCGGTCGGATCTGTCGGAGCTGCTGCTCGGCAAGATCGACCTGACCCGCCACTTCGCCGCCATCGTCGGACCGGACCGGGTCAGCGCGAGGAAACCCTCCGGAGCGCACTTCGTCGAAGCGGTGCAGAAGGTCGGCGGCGATCCGGCGCGCGCCATCATGGTCGGCGACGCGGCGCCCGACGTCGGAACGGCGCGCGACGCGGGCGTTCCGGTCATCGGCGTGACCTTCGGCTACACGCCCGTGCCCATGGAAGAGCTGGAGCCCGACGTCATCGTCGATGCCTTCGAGGATGTGGAGGAGGCCGTCGACATGCTGGTGGTCGACCACTACGTCCTGAAGGCGATGGCGGGCTGATCGTTTAGCGACGCTAAACTCTCCGCCAGAAGAACTGCACCTGAACGGCCTCCGTGGCCGTTGCCGACCGGCGGCCGGGCGACGATGTTCCGGCTCCCCTCCCCTCGCCGGTCAACGATGCTCCAGAAATTCTTCGCCATTCCGCTGTGGCAGCGCACCGCCGCCGGGTTCGTCCTGGGCATCGTCGCCGGCCTGATCCTGCAGGAACAGGCGACGGTCTGGTTGGAGCCGATCGGCGACGTCTATCTGAACCTGATCCGCATGGTGGTGGCGCCCTTGGTGCTGTTCACCATCGCCAGCTCCATCGCCAAGCTGGGCGAAGGGACCGGGGCAGTGCGGCTGGCCATCCGGACGGTGGTCTGGTTCGCCCTGACGTCGTTCCTGGCCGTGCTGGTGGGCCTCGCCTTCGGGCATCTGATCGATCCGGGCGCGGGGCTGGCCAATCTGCCGCTCGGCGAAGTGCGGGAGCGCGAGATCCCTACGCCGCTGGAGGTGCTGATCGGCATCGTCCCGACCAATCCGTTCACGGCACTGGCCGAAGGCAAGGTGCTGCAGATCATCTTCTTCTCGGCCCTGGTGGGCGCGGCCCTGGTGGCGCTGGGCGACCGGGCGCAGACGGCGAGGCGGTTCGTCGACGAAGGCGCGGCGGTGGTGTTCCGCATCACCCGCTGGGTCATCCAGCTGACGCCCATCGGCGTGTTCGGCCTGATCGGGGCGGTCGTCGGCGGCTATGGCTGGGAGGCGCTTCTGCCGCTCGGCAAGTTCGTGATCGCCATTTGTGCGGCCTGCCTGTTCCACATCTTCGTGGTCTATCCGGCGCTGCTGAAGGCGCACGGGCTGAAGGTCATCTCCTTCTTCAAGGGGGCCTTCGCGGCCCAGCAGACGGCCTTCGCGACCCAGTCGTCGCTGGGCACCCTGCCGATCACCCTGCGTCAGACGGTCGAGCGGCTGGGGGTGCCGCAGGCCTACGCCGCCTTCGCCGTGCCGCTGGGGGCCAACGTCAAGATGGACGGGTGCGGGGCCATCTATCCGGCCATCGCATCCATCTTCATCGCCCAGTACTTCGGCATCGAGTTGACCCTGACGCAGTATGTGCTGATCGGGCTGACGGCGGTTCTGGGATCGCTGGGGACGGCGGGGGTGCCGGGGACCTCCATCGTCATGCTGACGCTGACGCTGTCGACGGCGGGACTGCCGCTGGAGGGCATCGGCTACATCGTGGCGGTCGACCGCATCGTGGACATGATCCGCACCATGACCAACGTCACCGGCCAGATGCTGGTCCCGGTGCTGGTGGCGCGCGAAGAGGGCATTCTGGATCGCGGCATCTACGACGGACACGTCGCCTGGCTGCCGGGCGATCCGGAGGCGGAGACGCCCGAAGGCGTGCGGGCCGCGGGAATCTAGGCGGCGCCGGCCATGAAGTCGTAGACGTCGGCCGGCCGGGTCACGGTGATGGCGATGCGATCCTCGCGGATCTCGATCTGGCCGCGCGCCACCGGGTGGTTGTTGGCCAGGATCCACACCTCGTCGTGCTCGGTGGCGTCCAGAGGGATGACGGCGCCGCGGCCCATCTTCAGCAGCTGGGACATGGGCAGCACGGAGCGGCCCAGCACGACCGACAGCTCGACGTTGACGGCCTCGACCTGGCTCATGGGAACTCCGGATACGCTGGAGGGTACTGGCGGCTGATCTTGCATTGGCGGCCCTCGGGGTCACATTGGGCCGATCATGCTTGCCGAGCCGTTAAGCGCCGCCGTTTCCCCGCTGATTCGCCCCGATGGCCACCCCGTCGAATGGGTCACGGCTCCCGGCTATGTCCCTTACGAAGACGCCGTCGCCGAGATGGAGGCGCGCGTCGCCGCGATTGCGGCCGGAGAGGCGGCCGAACGGGTGTGGCTGCTGGAGCATCCGCCGCTCTACACCGCCGGGGTGTCGGCCAAGGACAAGGACCTGCTGGCGCCCGAGCGGTTTCCCGTTCACCGGACGGGGCGCGGCGGCCAGTTCACCTACCACGGGCCGGGCCAGCGCGTAGCCTATGTCATGCTGGACCTGAACCAGCGCGGCCGCGACGTGCGCGGGTTCGTTCGGGGGCTGGAGGACTGGATCATCGGCGCGCTGGACGAGTTCGGCGTCGAGGCCGGCGTGCGCGACGGCCGCGTCGGCGTCTGGGTCGAGCGCAAGGGGCCCGGCTGGAGCCGCGAGGACAAGATCGCCGCGATCGGCGTGAAGGTGCGTCGGTGGGTCAGCTTCCACGGCATCAGCCTGAACGTGGAGCCGGATCTGGATCACTTCGGCGGCATCGTGCCCTGCGGCATCGCCGAGCACGGCGTCACCAGCCTGGTCGACCTGGGCGTGCCCGCGACGATGGACGAGGCCGACGCCGCGCTGAAGGCCAGCTTCCGCCAGGTGTTCGGGGCGGTAGAGTAGGGGTCGGCGACCCGAGTCCTCTCCCCCGCCGTGCACCCCGGCGAAGGCCGGGGTCCAGATACAGACTCTGCGTCGGCCAAGGGCGCACAGCGCGATCTCCTGGACCCCGGCCTTCGCCGGGGTGCACGGAGAGAGAAAGCAGACGTTTTTGGTGCAAGAAATGGTGGATGCGACAGGGATTGAACCTGTGACCCCCTCGGTGTGAACGAGGTGCTCTCCCGCTGAGCTACGCATCCATCTCTCGGGGAGGCGGGGACATAGCCCGGTCGGTTCAGAGTGGCAAGCGGATTGGCGGAGGCTCGCGCAAGACGCCCCTTCCCAAGCCCGGCGACCTCCGCTATCAGCGCGCCTCCGATGCGAGCGGTCGTGGCGGAATTGGTAGACGCGCAGCGTTGAGGTCGCTGTGGGGCAACCCGTGGAAGTTCGAGTCTTCTCGACCGCACCATCCTGCTTCGCCCTGACGGGCTTCGCAGGATTGGTCCCGCACCGGACCAATCTGAAGGCCTAGAGCCTTCGTCGAACGGGGCCGCATCGGCAGATAGCTGATCGCTGACAAACAGGGAGGCTGACGCGTGAGCACCACCGCACCCGCCGTCCCTGTCGCCGACATCGAAAATCACGAGGCGCTGGACGAGGACTATGTCCTGACCGCCGGCTTCGTCGAGAAGGTCGTCGACGCCGCCGACGACGGCGACGGCCTGCGCCTTCGCTCCCTGCTGGAAGACCTGCACCCGGCCGACGTCGCCGACCTCATGGGCTTCCTGACGGCAGAGCATCGCGCGGTCGTGGTGCTGTGGCTTCCGCCGGAACTTCTGGCCGAGACCTTGCCGGAGCTGGACGACGGCATCCGCGAGGAGGTGCTGGAGCGGGTGCCGAACGCCACCCTGGCCGAGGCGCTGCAGGAACTCGATTCCGACGACGCGGCCGCCGTCGTGGAGGACCTGGAGGACGACCAGCGCGAGAAGGTCCTGGCCGCCATGCCGGCGCCAGACCGCGCCGCCATCGAGAACTCGCTGCAATACGCCGAGGACACCGCCGGGCGCCTGATGCAGCGCGAGGTGATGGCCGCGCCGCAGTTCTGGACGGTCGGCGACACCATCGACCACGTGCGGGCGCAAGGGGAAGACCTGCCCGAGCTGTTCTTCGACATCTATGTCGTCGATCCGCTGAACCGGCCGGTCGGGGGCATTCCGATCAGCGGCCTGCTGCGCGCGGCCCGGTCGGTGAAGCTGGCCGACCTCATGGAGCCGGTGAACGAAATCGCCGCCGACACCGACCAGGAAGAGGTCGCCTACATCTTCGAGAAGTATCACCTGATCTCGGCGCCGGTGGTGGACGCCGGCGGGCGGCTGGTCGGGCAGATCACCGTGGACGACATCGTCAACATCATCCAGGAAGAGAACCGCGAGGACATCCTGCGCCTGGCCGGCGTGTCCGACGAGAGCCGGGGCGCGGGCGTGTTCGGCGTGGTGCGCTCGCGTATTCCCTGGCTGGTGGTGAACCTGGGCACCGCCCTGTTCGCCAGTTCCGTCATCGGGCAGTTCGCCAATGAGCTGGAGGCGCTCGTCTATCTCGCGATCCTGATGCCGGTGGTGGCCTCGATCGGCGGCAACGCCGGAACCCAGGCCTTGACCGTGGCGGTGCGGTCGCTGGCGTCGCGCGAACTGACCTCGGCAAACGCCGTGCGCATCGTCAGCCGGGAAATCGCGGTCGGCCTGTTCAACGGCGTGGTGGTGGCCGCCCTGCTGGCCGGGGTGGCGTGGCTTTGGTTCCGGGAGCCGCTGCTGTCGCTGACGATCGGCCTGGCGGTGGTCATCAATCTGCTGGCGGCGGCGCTGGCCGGGACGCTGATTCCGCTGGCGCTCGATCGGCTGGATCGGGACCCAGCGGTGGCCTCGCCCGTTTTTGTGACATGGATCACCGATACGATCGGATTCTTCTCCTTCCTTGGTCTCGCCGGGATCATCCTGTTGTAGGGAAGGAGCGGCGGCGCGGTCCTTGCGGGATCGCGTTCGAGGCGAAGCCGTCCTGTCTCGATTTGGGTCAAAAGTCCGGTGTCCGACGTCGTTTATCCCGTGAAGAAGGTCTCCCGCGAGGGGATCGTCCTCATCAAGAGTTTCGAGGGCTTCCGGCCCCGCGCCGTCGCGCGGCCCGAGGGCGGCTGGATCATCGGCTATGGCCACACGCTGTCGGCGCGCGAAGGCGCGTCGGTGTCGGAGGCCGACGCAGAGCTGCTGCTGCGCTATGACCTTCTGCCCGTCGAGAAGCGGCTGAACGAGACCGCCCCGGCCGCCCTGAACCAGCACCAGTTCGATGCGCTCGCCAGCTTCGCCTTCTCCGTCGGCCTGGATCGATTCGAGACGTCCGACGTCCTGTCGCGTCTGACGTCCGGCGATGACGGCGCGGCCGCCGAGGCCATGCTGGCCTGGCCCGAGACGCGCAGTCCTTCGGCCGGCGCCCGCCGTCGCGCCGCGGAACGCGCCCTGTTCACAGCCGATCCGGCCCGACCGGTCGCCCTGGCCGCCCTGCTGTCCGCACCCGTTGTCGAGCCGGAGCCTGCCCCGCACGATCCGCCGGTCGAGGCGCACGACGCGCCCTTGGCCGAGCGCCAGGTCGCCGAGCGCATCGTCGAACCCCAACCGGCGGAGATCGAGCCGCGCGCGGCCGCCGTCGCGGTGCTGCTGGGCGAGACGGAAACGCCGGTCGGACCGGCCGCCGCGCCCATCGTGCCGACGTTCGAGACCTTCACGCCCGCGCCGGTGGACCGTGAGCCGACCCAGGACATCGCGTCCTTGGAAGCCGTCGCCGACACCGCGATCGACTTTCCCTCGCCAGAGACGCCGATCGCCGTCGCGCCGGAGCCCGCCAACGACGTGGACGCCGCCCCCGAGGCGGCTGACCCGACGCCGACCGGGCTTGATCCGGCTCCGGCCGGCGCCATGACGCCCCGTCACGAGCCGCAGCCCTTCACCGCCGGACCCGTCGGCGGGGGCGCGGCCGCCAGCCTTGCCCTGAACGCCCATCGCTACTCGCCGTATGGCGCGGCGATCGTCGGCCCCCTCCCCGGCCTCGCTCCCTTCGCTGGGCCCAAGCCGGAACCGGAGCCGGAGCCGACGACGGCCCTCGAGAGCCTGATGCTGACCTCGCCCGATGACGCGCCCGAGCCGGTCGTGGTCCGTCCCGCCTGGACCGCCGAGGAGCGCGCCGAGGTCGAAACCGCGCCCGCCGGCGAAAGCTTGTTCGGAGAGGACCTGGGCCTGACGCAGGGCGGCCAGCCGCTCGGCCAGCCCGACTTCGAGCCTCAGGCGCCCCAGCGCTTCGACTGGAGCGAGACAGGGGCCTTCATCGTCATGGGCGCCGTCGGTCTGACGGCGTTCGGCGCCTCCATGGCCGCCTTCCGGCTCGCGTCGGAACAGGGCGCGGGCGACGAGACCAGCATCATCGGCTGGGTGCTGGCCGTGATCGGCGTCGCCTGCGTGGGCGTGTCGTCGTTCAACCTGTATCGCAAGTTCGGCCTGGCGGGCAGTGACCGATAAGGTCTGATCAGGAAAAGTGTCAGCGGTTTTCCGTCCGATCAGACCTCGCCAATCTGTCCTCTCCCCTCCCCCTCGCGGATCATGCTAGGGCGCGAGGCATGAGCATTCCCAACGCCCCCCAATCCATGGAATTCGGCCTCGGCGAGACCGCCGACGCCATCCGCGACACGACCGCCCGCTGGGCCGCCGACCGGCTCGCGCCGCGCGCGGCCGAGATCGACGAGACCAACACCTTCGCCCGCGACCTGTGGCCCGAGATGGGCGAGCTGGGCCTGCACGGCATCACGGTCGAGGAGGAGTTCGGCGGGCTGGGCCTGGGCTACCTCGAACACTGCGTGGCGATGGAGGAGGTGTCGCGCGCCTCGGCCTCGATCGGCCTGAGCTACGGCGCCCACTCCAACCTCTGCGTCAACCAGATCCGCCGCTGGGGCACGGAGGATCAGAAGCGCCGCTATCTGCCCGGCCTTATCTCCGGCGAACATGTCGGATCGCTGGCCATGTCGGAGGCCGGGTCGGGCTCGGACGTCATGTCGATGAAGACCCGCGCCGAGAAGAAGGGCGACCGCTACGTCCTGAACGGGACCAAGTTCTGGATCACCAACGCCCCGCACGCCGAGACCCTGGTCGTCTACGCCCGCACCGGCGAAGGCAACGGCGGCGTCACCGCCTTCCTGATCGAGAAGGGCATGAAGGGGTTCAGCGTCTCCAGGAAGCTGGACAAGATGGGCATGCGCGGTTCGGACACCGCCGAGCTGGTGTTCGAGGACTGCGAGGTTCCGGAAGAGAACGTCATGGGCGGCGTGGGCCGCGGGGCGGCGGTGCTGATGAGCGGGCTCGACTATGAGCGCGCCGTGCTGGCGGCCGGCCCGCTGGGCATCATGCAGGCGGCGCTGGACGTCGTCCTGCCCTACGTCCGCGACCGCAAGCAGTTCGGCAAGGCGATCGGGTCGTTCCAGCTGATGCAGGGCAAGGTGGCGGACATGTACGTGGCCCTGAACTCGGCCCGGGCCTATGTCTATGCGGTCGCCAAGGCGTGCGACCAGGGGCTGACAACGCGCTATGACGCGGCGGGCGCGATCCTGCTGGCGAGCGAGAACGCGGTGAAGGTGACGCTGGAGGCGGTGCAGGCTCTGGGCGGCGCCGGCTACACCAAGGAATGGCCGGTCGAGCGCCTGGTCCGCGACGCCAAGCTCTATGACATCGGCGCGGGCACCAATGAAATCCGCCGGTTCCTGATCGGACGGGAGCTGCTGGGCGCCTGATCTTCAGGCAGGCATGGCGAGCGGAACCGGCGACGGGCTTGACGGTTGATCCTGCGCAAGGAGACCCGCCATGCCCGCAAAATCCGCCGCCCAGCAGAAGGCCGCCGGGGCCGCCCTGTCGGCCAAGCGCGGCGACACGCGCAAGTCGAAGCTGAAGGGCGCCTCGAAGGCGATGCTGTCGATGTCCGAGAAGCAGCTCGAGGAGTTCGCCCACACCAAGCGTAAGGGCAAGCCTGAGCACGTGGCGAAGTCCTGAGAGGTTCGCGCGAAACCTTCACCGTCGCCGCCTAGGCTCTGGGCATGGACCTGACGACGACCTCGACCGGGCGGCCGGTCCGGTTCTCCGATACTCTGGAGAGGCTGGCTTCGCGCGGCGGCGAGAAGCTGTATCTCGGCGAGATCGTCGAGGCCTTCGGCGAGCGGGCGTTCGGGGCGGTGATGCTGCTGTTCGCCATCGTCAACATGCTGCCCTGGCCGCCGGGCGGGACGACCCTGACCGGCGCGCCGCTGCTGTTTCTGTCGGCGGAACTGGCCTGGGGTCGGGAGACGCTGTGGCTGCCGCATTGGCTGGGGCGGGCGTCCGTCAGCCGCAGCACCTTCAAGACGCTGAGCGGACGGCTGATGAAGCTGATCCGCATTTCTGAGGGCCTGTCGCGGCCCCGGCTCTACTTCCTGACCGGCCGGCTCGGTCAGGGGCTGATCGGGCTGGCGTGCCTGCTCCTTTCGGCCATTCTGGTGCTGCCGGTGTTCGGCGGGAACCTGCTGCCCGCGATCGCCATGGGCTTCTTCTCGCTCGGGATCATGCAGAGAGACGGCGTGGCCGTGCTGTTGGGCTGGATCATGACCGGGGTGACGGCGGCGGTGCTGGTGTTCGCCTGGCGGCTCGTCGTCGCAGGGTTCCAGACCGGGGCCGATTGGCTCGGCCAGGTCTTCTAGTTCTGTCGGAATGTTAAGTGGCGAGCGGACAAGCTCGGCCCTAGATCACCTTCACCCCTTCCGAGACCCCGTCGCCGATGCCCGACTACGACTATCAGAGCGACAGCCGGCCGTTTTCCAAGGTGCTGGAGGACATCGGCGCCAAGGAAGATGAGAAGCTCTATCTCGGCGAGCTGGTGAACGCCTTCGGCGAGCGCGGCTTCGGGGCCATGATGGTGTTCTTCGGACTGGTGAACGCCATCGCCTCGCCGATCCCCGGATCGACGACGATCCTGGGGGCGCCTCTGCTGCTGATCTGCCTCCAGCTGGCGACGCGGCAGGACCAGCTCTGGATGCCCAGGTGGGCGCTGAAATCCAGCCTGCCGCGCGAGAATTTCCGGAGCGTGATCGAGCGGGTCAGGAAGCCGCTCAAGACGATCGAACGGCTGTCGAAGCCCCGCTTCGGCTTCATGTCCAGCGAGATCGCCGAGGTGCTGATCGGCGTGACCTCCTGCCTGCTGACGGTCATCGTCATGCTGCCGATCTTCGGAGGCAATCTGTTCCCTTCGCTGTTCGTCGCCCTGTTCGGGTTCGGCCTGATGCAGAGGGACGGCGTGGCCATCGGCGTGGCCTGGATCGGGGTGGCGGGCTTCTGCGTCTTCGTCTGGCTGGCGTGGGAGGTGATCTCTCGGCTGTTCCTGGCCAGCGCGGGGATGTGGGAGAGCGCCTGGCAGTGGATCGTCGGCCTGTTCGGGGGATAGGGCGCTCAAGCAGCGAGGCTCCGCGAGCCGAGCGGTAGCGCCACAAACCTGCGCTCAAGCCGCGAGACGCCGCCCGTCGAGCGATAGCGCCAAACAACAAAGGGCCGCCGGGTCGCCCCGACGGCCCACATTGTCTGACCGCTTGGCGGCCGACCCCTACTTAGTCTGAAAGGATCAGACCCGGACCTCGCCAGAGGACCAGCAACCGGTCACCGCACGGGTATGGGACAATGAGATCACTGGATCACCTCCTTTCGACTGTTGAACAGGGACGACCAAGGTAGGAGTGCTTCGGCCACCGCGCAAAGCCCCGATGCCGACTTCGTGATCGCCCTCGCTCAAGCAGCGAAGCTCCACGAGCTGAGCGTTAGCGCACAAGCAAGAACGCCCGGGGCGAACCCCGGGCGTCCCTACGCTCACTAGTTCCTGAACAGCGACAGAAGGATCTGCGGCGACTGGTTGGCGATGCCCAGCGCCTGGACCCCGAGTTGCTGCTTGGTCTGCAGCGACTGGAGCTTGGCGCTTTCCTTCGCCAGGTCGGCGTCGACCAGGTTGCCCACACCGGCTTCCAGCGCATCCGTCAGCTTGCCGACGAAGGTGCGGTGGGTTTCGAGCGCCTTGGCCTTGGTGCCCAGACGCGCGAGCGCGGCGGACACGTTCTCGATCGAGGCGTTCACCAGACCCAGAGCCGTGGTGGCAAGGGTCGCGGTGCCGATGGTGGTGGTCGCCGCGACGGTGACGTTCGTCGACCCAAGGGCCAGGACTTCGGCCTGGACCGTCAGGGAGGATGTGCCAGACGCATTGGCCAGGGCCGCGAAGCCGGTCGCGCCAGCCTCCAGCAGGTTGACCCCGTTGAATTCGGCGTTGTTGGTCACGGTCGTGATCTGGTCGCGGATGGCCTTGAAGTCCTCGTTCAGGGCGGCCCTCGATGCCGTAGACAGCGACCGGTCGGTCGCCGCCAGCGCCTTCTCCTTCAGTTGCAGCAAGAGGTCAGAGACACTCTCGCCGGCCGCCAGGCTGACGTCGACCGCCGATATGCCGCGGTCGAGCGATGATTTGACCGCCCCCAGGGCGCCGATATCGGCCCGTTGACCCTGGGCGATGGCCCAGATGGCCCCGTTGTCCTTCGCGCTGGAGACCTTCTTCCCCGTGTTGATCCGGGTCTGGGTGGCCGCCAGTTCGGCGTTGGTGGCGTTCAGGTTCTGCAGCGCGATGAGGGCGCCGTAGTTGGTGTTGACCGAGTTGGCCATGGGTACTGTCCTTCCATTCTGGTCGGGGTTTGACGGCCTTCTGGCCGATGAACCGGTTCTGGTCCTGCGCGCGCACACGCAAGGGACGGGCCGGGCCCAGAGGATTGAAAGGATTGGGAAAGTTGTGGGGCGAGCGGCCGACGGTGGGCAATCTTTGACCCGTGGGGGTCGCGGTTACCTACCTTTCGTCATTCCGGGCGACAGGAGCGGAGCGACCAGAGACCCGGAACAGGGCGGCGCCGAAGCGAAGCGCAGGCGAAATGGGTCAGCGGACCGAGTGCGTGACAGGGTCGCGCTCTCGCGCGCCGCCCTGTTCCGGGTCTTCGCTGCGCTGCGCCCGGAATGACGAAAAAAGAGAACCTACGCCGCCTGCTGCCCTTGGGGCGCGAGGCCTTGCATGATCGCCCTGTTGATATCGATCAACGGTTCGAAGTCTTCCTCACCGCGCATGACGGCCGAGGAATGCCGGCCGACGAACAGGCTCAGGGAGATGATCTGGGCGCGGACCGGGTTGTTCAGCTGGTTCGACGGATCGGCGCAGTCGGTGGCCAGCACCGACCAGAGACGGCGGTTCCAGTCGAGCGCGTCGATGCGGGTCTTCACGTCCGACGGATCGACCTGGGAGGCGTGGATCAGGGCGCGGGTCACCTGGCCGAAGAGGCGGTACTCCATCTCGCGCGGGGTCTCGGTGCGCGTCGACGCCTGGGAATAGGCCGAAAGCATCAGGTCAGGCTTTCCTCATAGTCCACGATCTTCCGGGCGCTCATCAGGGCCTTGTAATACTCGCGCGCCATGACGTGCTTGGAGCAGGCCACGCACTCGGCCATGATCGCCGGGTTGCGGGTCGCGTTCATGAACTCAGACAGGCGGGTGACGAACTCATCGTAGACCTTGGGCACGGCCGCCTCGTCCAGGTACATCATCATGACCGGGAAGTAGATGCGCTTGGCCGGGGTCGTGACCTCCTCGACCTGCATGATGTCCTTCTCGCGCAGGACCGAGGCCTTGTTCTGGAGAATCAGCACGCCGCGCCGGTCGCCGTTCTGAACGACCGCGCCGTTCAGGACGAACTTCTCGCCGGGTTTCAAAGACAGCTTCAGCGGCATGGGCCGGGCCTCCCTCTCCCGCGCTCGGCTCCTGACTAGCCGCACGGTGACTGAAGCGACGTTAAACGGCCGTGGTTAACCATGTGCTATGACCCGCGCGGCCAAGCTGCGGGCACGCCAGCATCCTTGAGTCGCCCATGCCGTTCGCCGCCCCCGCCGCCGATCCCATGCCCTCCGAGCTCGCGCTCGGCCACATGCCGGTGCGGCAGGACGCGACCGGGGACGCCGCATCGCCCGCCGCGATCCGGCGACTGTCGCATGCGCTCGCCGACACGCGCGGGCCGAACGCCAAGGCGCAGAAGAAGGCGGTGGAGCAGCTGAAGGCGGCGGTCGCCTCCATCCGCGTCGGCGACTATCAGGCGGCGTCCAGGCGGGCGCTGGCGATCCTCGAAGCGGACGAGCGGAACGGCCTGGCCTGGCACGTCCTGGCGATCGCCCAGGAGAAAGGCGGGCGGCTGTCGGATGCGCTGAACGCCTATGACGCGGCGCTGCGTGCTCGACCGGAGGACCCCACCATCGCGCATGATCTGGCGCGGCTGGCCCAGCGGCTCGGCCATCTGGATATCGCCGAGAAGCTGCTGCTCAAGTTTCTGTCGGTCGAACCGGGGCACGTCGAGGGCACCAACAACCTGGCCTGCGTGCTGCGCGACCAGAAGCGATACGACGAGGCCATCGACCGGCTGCGCGACCTGATCGCCATCGAACCCGAGAGTCCGACGCTGTGGAACACGCTCGGCACCGTGCTGTCCGACCAGGGTCGGATGGGCGAGAGCCTGCCCTTCTTCGACGAGGCGCTGAGGCTGGACGAGGGCTTCGCCAAGGCCCGCTACAATCGCGCCAACGTGCTCCAGCCGCTGGGCGAGCCGGAGCGGGCGCTAGCCGATCTGGATCAGGCCCTGCCGGGTGCCGAGACGCCGTACGAGAACGCCATGATGCGCATGGCGCGGGCCATGCTGCTGATGGGCATGGGGCGGCTGAAGGAGGGCTTCGAGTCCTATGAGGTTCGGCTCGATCCGGAGATGCCCGAGGCCATGCGCGTCGTCGTCGATGCGCCGCGCTGGGACCCCGCGACGCAGGATTTGCGCGGCAAGCGGCTGCTGGTCGTCGGCGAGCAGGGCATCGCCGACGAGATGGTGTTCGGGACCTGCCTGCCCGATGTGATCGACGCGGTGGGGCCGCAGGGCAAGGTCTTCATCGCGGTCGAGCCGAGACTGGTCGACCTCTATCAGCGCAGCTTTCCGACGGCGGTCGTCGGCGGGCACCGGGCGGTGCGGATCGAGGGGCGGCTGCACCGCTACTGTCCCTTCATGGAGGAGGTCGCCGAGCGCGAGGGCAAGGCCGACGCGTGGACGCCCATGGCGGCCTTGCTGGCCCAGTATCGCACCGAGCTCTCCGCCTTCCCGGACCGCGACGGTTACCTGACGCCCGATCCGGACAAGGTCGCGCGGTGGAAGGGCGAGCTGGAGACGCTGGGGCCGGGCTTCAAGGTCGGGCTGCACTGGAAGAGCCTGATCCTGACCGGTGTGCGTGCGCGCTACTTCTCCAGCTTCGAGCGGTGGAGGCCGGTGCTGACCACGCCGGGCTGCGTCATGGTCAACCTGCAATGCGGGGACGTGTCGGAGGATCTGGCCGCGGCAGAAGCGGCGGGCGTGCGCATCTGGACGCCGCCGATGAACCTGAAGGACGACCTGGATGACCTGGCGGCGATTTCCTGCGCCCTCGATCTGGTGATCGGACCGGGCATCGCCGGCACCAATCTCGCGGCGGCTTCAGGCGCGCGGACATGGCTGATCCACGCGCCCGACGACTGGCACCTGCTCGGAACGGACCGCTACCCCTTTTATCCCCGCGTTCGCACCTTCGCGACCGGCGGCTTCGACGGCTGGCCGCGAGCGATCGCGGAGGTCCGGGCGGCGCTGGAGGCAGAGGTCCGCGCCGGCTGAGCGGCGTCGCCTCGGGCGCCGCGTCGCCCAAAGATGACGTTCTCGTGTTCTCGTCTTGACGAACCTGTGGCCGTGACCTCCAGTTGCGGACCGCGCTGTCGGCGATGATCCGCCGATCCGGCGCTGCGGGCGAGTCGGGGATGCGGTGAGTGTGGAGTTCGTCTTGGCCAGGACATCGCGCGCCCTGTTCCTCTCCCTGCTGGTCGGTCTTCTCGGCTGCGCGCCGGTGACCGCCTCGACGCCGACATTGCTGTGGCAGGGCGCCACCCGCGTGGCGGTTCTTTGTCTGGTCGCCCAGAGCCGGGTGATGGATCGACAGACCCTGCAGGACGACATCTGCCGCCGGGTCGTGGCGAATGCGACGCGCGGCGCGCCCTTGCCGGTGACTGAGATTGCTCACGGCGACCCCCAGGTGATCGCGCAGGATACGGTGACGCTCCTGGTTCACGCTTCCGTGGAGCGGGGGTCCGGTGATGGTCTGCTCGCCGCCGTCTCGATCCGCCCCTTCCGCGCCACGACCGAACAGACCGCCCAGTTGTTCGGCGCCCCGCCCCGCGCCGCGCCCATCCAGCCTGACCTGAGGAACGGCGGAGCCCTGGATGCGGCCATCGACGCCGCGCTGACGGACATCCTGCCCTGGCGCCAGCCGCCGACGCCCACCGGCCTCCAACCGCTTTCCTGAACCCTCCACGCCTTTCTCCAACCCCTGACAGGACCTATCCATGAGCAGCGCCGACAGCCAGACCTCGTCGCAGTCCACCTTCGACCTCGGGGCGTTCCAGAACCTGTCGCTCCATACCGGAGACGTCGGCTGCGGATGCCCCTCCTGCTCGCAGGATCGCGATCTCGGACCGGACACAGGGACGTCGCCGCTGGACGCCAACATCGACGGCACGGGCGGGACGGTGGCCGGCAAGCCGGTCTGGACCCTGGATCAGGTGATCGCCCACCTGAACCGGACCGGCATCTCCTGGACGCCCGGTCCGAACAACGCCGTCCCGAACAGCGGCAGCGCGGCGGTCATCTCGTACGGGTTCTTCGACACCCAGGCGCAGGTGGCGAACAACGGCTATGTCTATCAGTCGGGCACGCAGTTCTTCGGCTTCAGCGAGTACTTCAACTTCTCGGCCTTCACCCAGGCCCAGCGGCTGGCGGCCCGTGAGTCGATCGCCGCCTGGGACGATCTGATCGCCGTGACCTTCGTCGAGACCTCGGCCAACGACGCGGACATCAACTTCGGCAATCTGCTGAACGCCCCGACGACCCAAGCCTATGCCCGCCTGCCTGCCGCGACCCTGACGGGCAACCCCGCTATCAACGCCCAGATCCGCGAGATCGCCGGCGACATCTGGATCAGCACGGCCCAGGCCAGCAACTTCCAGCTGGATGAGGGTCTGTACGGCATTCACACCCTCACTCACGAGGTCGGTCACGCCCTCGGTCTGAGCCACCCTGGCGCGTACAACGCCGCTCCGGGTCTCAGCATCACCTACGCCGCCAACGCGGAATATGCCCAGGACACGCGCGCATACACCGTGATGTCCTACTTCAACGCCAGCGCGCTGGGCGCGCGGCACTTCGACTTCAATATCTCCACGACCGTCTATGCGGCGACGCCGATGATCCACGACATCGCCGTGATCCAGGCGATCTATGGGGCCGATCCGACCACACGGACTGGCGACACGACCTATGGCTTCAACTCCAACGCCGGGCGTGACTCCTTCGACTTCACGCGCACACCGGCGCCCGTCATGGCGATCTATGACGCGGGCGGGATCGATACGCTGGACGCCTCCGGCTACGACACCCAGCAGCTGATCGACCTGCGGCCGGGCTCGCTCAGCAGCATCGGCGGGGTGACGGCGGCTTCGGCACCCAGCTTCGCACAGACCAACGCCAACCGCGCGGCGGCCGGTCTGCCCCCGATCTCGCTGGCGACCTACACCGCCAACATCGCGGCTCTGGTGGCCAACCCCGTGGTCGGCCGACTGACCGATAACGTCGGCATCGCCTATGGCACCATCATTGAGAACGCCGTGGGCGGCTCGGGGTCCGACAGCATCATCGGCAACGCCGTGGCGAACGTCCTGTCGGGCAACGCCGGCGAAGACTTCCTGTTCGGCAACGACGGGGACGACACCCTCAACGGCGGCAGCGACAACGACTACCTGGACGGCGGGGTCGGGAACGATCTCATGGCCGGCGGATCGGGCGACGACATCTACATCGTCGACTCGGTCGGCGATCAAGTCAGCGAAGACGCCGACAACGGCGTCGATGAAATTCGCACGGCTCTCGCCAGCTTCACCCTCATGGCCCACCTGGAGAATCTAACGGGGACCTCCAGCACCGGCCAGACGCTGATCGGCAACGACGCCGACAACGTCATCACCGGCGGCGCGGGTGACGATGTCCTCGAAGGCGGCCTCGGCGACGACACCCTGGACGGCGGGGCCGGCGCCGACACCCTGACTGGCGGTCACGGCGACGATGTCTATGTGGTCGACAACGCGGGCGATCGCATCGTTGAAGGCGGCGGCGCAGGGACCGACGAGGTCCGGACCACGCTTGCGACCTACACCCTGGCCAACCACCTGGAAAACCTGACCGGGCTGGCGTCGACGGGTCAGACCCTGACCGGCAACAATGCGGACAACATCATCACCGGCGGCGCCGGCGGCGATACGCTCACGGGCGGCAACGGCGACGACATCCTGCTGGGCGGTGACGGCGACGACTTCCTGTACGGCAACAACGGCAACGACTTCCTGCTCGGCGGGGCCGGAGCCGACCGGCTGGAGGGCGGCAACGGCGACGATCGTCTCGTCGGCGGCAGCGGCGACGACATCCTGGAAGGCGGCAACGGTTCGGACGTGCTGGTCGGCGGGGCCGGAAACGATGTCCTGACCGGGGGCAACGGAGCGGACGTCTTCATCATCGGTCCGTCTTCGGGCAACGACCGGATCACGGACTTCGGCAACGGCGACCTGATCGACTGGTCGGCCATGACCGACGCCGGCTTCCAGGCGACGATCACCCAGTCCGGCCGCGACACGGTGATCTCGTTCAGCGACGGCTCCAGCGTCACCCTGGTCGGCGCCGGCTCGCCGCGCGGCGACTGGTATGAGGACGGCCCGCTGTCCTCGCTGGCGGCCGAACTGGTCACGCTCGGCGACGACGCCGCCCGCCAGTCGGACTGGATCCTGGCGGCCTGAGGTCGATGAGCCGCCCACGATCCGCTTCCCTCAGGGGAGGCGGTGACGGGGCGGCCTTTCCTCATCTCCGGCGTGGCGGCCAGAGCCCTCGGCTCAGCGATCGAATGGTGTGGCGGAGAGGGGGGGATTCGAACCCCCGGTACCCGTAAAGGCACGCCGCATTTCGAGTGCGGTACATTCAACCACTCTGCCACCTCTCCGCGGGGACCAAGCGCTTGGTTGAAAGCGAGGCGCTTCTCTAATCGCGCGGCGGGGTCATCGCAAGCCGGAACTTGGCCCGGTCAGCGACCGGGTCAACGCAGGGCCGGAAGCGCCAGCCCCGGCGCCTGTCCGTCGGCGTTGGCAGCCCCGGTGTAGCGGAACAACTCGGCCGGACGGCCACCCGTACCGGTCGACAACCGGCCGGTGGGCGCGACCAGTCCCGTGCGCTCCACGCCCCGGCGAAAGTTCTGCTTGTGCAGGCTCAGCGCCACCACGGCCTCGGCCGCGGCCTGAAGCTCGGACAGGGTGAAGGTCTCGGGCGTCAGTTCGAACAGGACGGGCCGATAGCGCAACTTGCTCCGCAGCCGCCCCAGACCCGTCGCCAGGATGCGCCGATGGTCCGACGCCATAGGTCGGTCGCCGAGGTTGATCGGGCATGCGTCTTCGCGGTCTCGGGCGGCCTCTGCGACCAGCCCCGCCTCATAAAGCAGCTCGAAGCGTTCCAGCACCCGCGCCTCGTCCCAGCGATGCGCTGGACCGGTCGGGAACAAGGCGTCGATCCTGGCTTGCCGCCGGGCGTCGCCTGCCGCCCAGGCTGTCAGGCCGGCGATGATCGCAGCCAGCGCCCCCTGCCCGCCTCCACGGCGATCCTCCCACGGAAACAGTTCCAGCACCGACGTCCAGCGCGCGCCCGGCGGCGTCATGTCCACCGCGTCCGAGGTCAGGGCCAGATAGCCGACCGAGATTTCCCGCCGCTGGTCCGGGCCCGGCGTCGCGCGGGGCGCATCCCGCCCCGCGTCGCCGAAGGTGTAGAGCTGCTCGACGAACCCCAGCTTAAATCCGGTCTGCGCCGTCACAAACGCCCGCAAAGCCAGCTCGAAGGTCCGATCGTTGGCGGGATCGAACGGCCCGGACGGCAGGGCCAGCTCGCCCTCGGCAGTCTCGGTGGTGAGGACGCAGAGGCGGCCGGAGTGGAGCGCCATGACCACGGCCGACAGGCTGATCCGCACGCCATGCTCCCCGCCCCAACTCATGACGCTATTCCGTGTGCCAGGCGTCGGGGCCGGGCAGGACGCCCATGGCCTGCGACAGGATGCGATAGCGTTCGACATACCGCGCCTGGGCCTGCGCCGGCGGCAGCGGATCGATGGTCAGGTCATAACCGACGGGCGGCGCGCCGAAGAAGCCCAGGGCCTCAGTCTCCGTAAACCCCGCCAACTGCGTCGCCTCGAAGAAGGCGCAGGCCTTGTCGGCGGACTTGATCAGCTTCTTGATCTCAAGCGGCGTCTTCGCCGGCAGGCCGAAGCGGACGTGGATGGCGTCCTCCAGTCGCGCCTCGAAGGCCTTGTAGCTGACGCCCAGCGCCGCCTTGAACGGCGAGATCATGTCGCCGATCACGTATTCCGACGCGTCGTGCAGCAGGGCCGCCAGTCGCCACTTCGGCTCCAGCCCCGGCCGGATGTGGGCGGCGATCTCCTCGACCACACAGGAATGCTGGGCGACCGAGAAGGCGTGCTCGCCGATGGTCTGGCCGTTCCAGCGGGCGACCCGGGCGAGGCCGTGGGCGATGTCCTCGATCTCGATGTCGAAGGGCGAGGGATCGAGCAGGTCCAGCCGCCGCCCCGACAGCATCCTCTGCCAGGCGCGCGGCGCGGGCTTGGGGGTGGTGCGGCGGGCGGGTTTGCGGGCGGTCGAGGCGTCCAAGGCGGCTTCCTATCGGTCGGCGGGTCAGGTGACCCATCCCGCGCTCAGGATCAAGCGCCGCCGATCACTCGCCGACGTTCAGCGTCACCAGATCGCGGGCCGAGTCCAGCACGCCGTCGCTGTTCCGGTCCTTGGCCTTGACGATGGCGATGACGACGGGGCCGCCGCTGGGCCCCCGCGCCTCGAAGCCGACCAGCCGCCAACCCTGATCGGCCTGGCGGTCGTCGGTCAGGATGTAGGTGGTGCGGATCGCCTCGCCAGGAATGCGGGTGCGGATCTCGGCCGCATCGTCCCGGGCCTGGACGCTGACGGTCTCGTCCTCGGACGACACGTCGACGCTGCCCGAGGCGTCGTCGGCCTCGATGGAGAAGCCGCCGATGCGGACGCTGGCCTTGTCCCCTTCCGCATCGACCGTCAGCCCCGGCAGGCGGACGTTGGCGCGGTCGCCTTCGGCGTCGACGGCGACGCCCGGCATGCGCACGCGGGCGCTTTCGGCGGAGGCATCGGCGGACGCATCGGCCGCGGCTCGAGCCTCCGCCCGGGCGGCGCCGGCTTCCACGCGCGCCGCATCGGCTTCCGCTCGCGCCTCGGACGCCTCGCGCGATGCGGCCAGAGACGCCGCCGTGTGCGGCATGGAGGCCATCAGATCCTGCTCGAAGCGGTCCAGGATGGTCTCGATCGGCTGGTCGTCCAGCCGCACCAGCTTCAGCGACACCTCGGCCCCGCGCGGCCCGGTGTAGACGCAGTGTTCGCCGCCGTCGTGGGCCGAGCCCTTGCGGGTCAGGACGCCGATCGTTTCCGGGCACTGCAGGGTGTCGATGACCTTCAGCACGCCCTTGCCGTCGGTCCGGGTCTCGGTCGCCGAGATGCGCACGGAGTTGTCGCCGTCGCAGGCGCCAAGAACCAACCCTGGCAGCAGGGCGGCGAGGCAGATCGGTGCGAGGGCGGGCAGACGCATTCAGGCGGTCCTTTCAGCCTTCCCTTCGAACAAAAACAGCCGCTGTTCCAGTGAAATTGCGGTAAGGCGTCTGACGATATCTGTTCGTCGCATGTGCAGAATGCGTCGTTTTTCTAGCCGCCGGGACGCGCGCCTTCCCGCCGATTGAGGAACGCCAGCCGCTCGAACAGATGCACGTCCTGCTCGTTCTTGAGCAGGGCGCCGTGCAGAGGCGGGATCAACTTGTGCGGGTGGGTTTCGCGCAGCGTCTCGGGCTGGACATCGTCCACCATGAGCAGCTTCAACCAGTCCAGCAACTCCGATGTCGATGGCTTCTTCTTCAGGCCCGGCGTGTCCCGGATCTCGTAGAAGGTCTTGAGCGCCTCGGCGACCAGGCGCGGCTTGATGCCGGGGAAGTGGACCTCGACGATGGCCTTCATCGTCTCATCGTCGGGGAAGCGGATGTAGTGGAAGAAGCACCGGCGCAGGAAGGCGTCGGGCAGCTCCTTCTCGTTGTTCGAGGTGATGACGACCACGGGGCGCACCACCGCCTTGATGGTCTCGCCCGTCTCCTGGACGAAGAACTCCATTCGGTCGAGTTCCTGCAGCAGGTCGTTGGGGAACTCGATGTCGGCCTTGTCGATCTCGTCGATCAGCAGGACGGGTCGCACCGGACTGGTGAAGGCCTCCCACAGCTTGCCGGGCTTCAGATAGTTGCGGACGTCGTGGACCCGCTCGTCGCCCAGCTGGCTGTCGCGCAGGCGGCTGACGGCGTCGTATTCATACAGGCCGTTGTGGGCCTTGGTCGTCGACTTGACGTGCCAGGTGATCAGAGGCGCGTTGAGCGCCTTGGCCAGCTCATAGGCCAGAACCGTCTTGCCGGTGCCCGGTTCGCCCTTGATCAGCAGGGGCCGTTCCAGCGCCACGGCCGCGTTGACCGCGATCTTCAGGTCCTGGGTGGCGATATAGTCCGAGGTCCCCTCGAACCGGTCGGTCGGCCGCGTCATGGATGGCTCCGGTTGCTCGAGCCAGCCCTAGCCGATGACGCGGCCGGTTAACAACGATCAGTTTGCCGCGCGGCCGTCAGGTGATGCGCTTGGGCGTCGCCGGGTCGCTCGCGGGAAAGGTCTCCTCCACGCCTTCGTCAATGAGAGCTTCCTGACGGTTCTCGGCCTCCGCCTCATGTCGGGCGAGATGATCGTGCTTGCCTTCGCCGAGCGGCGTCACGGGCCGGGTGGCGGGCGCAGTATCTTCCGGATCGTTCTTCACCGCGCCGCCCGCGGCGACATCATTCAGGGCGTCGATGTGATTCATTGCGTTTCTCCTTCGGGGCCATAGCCAAGATCGTCGAGGTCGTCGTCGGACAGACGCTTGGACTCCCAGTGCGCCGCGCTGGCCTGGGCTCCACGCACGTCCTCCATCAGGCCGGCGTAGACCAGTTCGACCTCGTCGGACGCCGGATCGTCGGCGCCGAGATCCTGATCGCTGACGCGGGCCGCGTCGGCACCGAACAGCGGATCTGCTTCAGGCTCGACGCCGTCGGCGCTCAGCTCGTCGTCCAGATCCAGATCGTCCTCGTCGAACTCGTCCTCGTCGGCGTCGCCCTCGGCCTGGGTGACGTCCAGCACTTCGGGCAACTCCTCGAACGTCTTGAACTCATTGGTCGCCGCGCCGGCGTCCTCAGCGTCGAAGTTGTCCTCGTCGAAGGCTTCGGACTGATCCTGCTCGTCGGCGGGGTTGTCGAGATCGGGCATGGCGATCCTCCTGTCTCGCGGTCAACGCCCGTGCTGGATGGCCCGTTCCCAGGCGGCCGAGTGGAGACTTGACGGCCGGGTCGGTCTATGGCGACGACCATGTCCGTGACGAACCCCTTCCCCGCCCTCGATCCGATCCTCGCCGCGACGTCCGACGGCCCGGCTTTCCCTGTGCGTCGGCTGTTCTGCATCGGACGCAACTACGCCGCCCACGCAAGGGAAATGGGCGCCGATCCCAACCGCGAGCCGCCCTTCTTCTTCACCGCCTGGGCCGAGACGGTCGTGGCCGGAGGCGGCGCCATCGCCTATCCCCCGGCCACCGCCGATTACCACCACGAGGTCGAGCTGGTCGTCGCCATCGGCGGCTCCGGCCGCGACGTGCCCGTCGATGAGGCGCTGTCGCTCGTCCACGGCTATGCCGTCGGTCTCGACATGACCCGCCGCGATCTCCAGGCCGAGGCCAAGGCCGCGGGCCGCCCCTGGGACGTGGCCAAGAACGTCGAGCAATCCAAGCCGCTGGGCGTGATCCGCACCTCCCCGGGCTTCGATCCGTCCCGGGGCGCGATCACCCTGTCCCGGAACGGCGTCGCCGCGCAGCGCGGCGATCTCTCCGACATGATCTGGTCGGTTCCCGAGGTCATCCGCCATGTCTCGCGCTTCTATCGGCTCCAGCCGGGCGACCTGATCTTCACTGGCACGCCTTCGGGCGTCGGCCCCGTCGCCGTCGGCGACCGTCTGGATTGCGAGATCGAGGGGCTGGCGCCTCTGAGCGTTGTCATCGCGCCGCCAGAAGCCTGACGCCATGATCCTGCACACCTATTTCCGCTCCTCGGCCGCCTGGCGGGTCCGCATCGTCCTGGCCCTGAAGGGCGTACCCGTGGAGCTGGCGTTTCAGCATCTGCGTCGCGCCGAACAGCTGGCTCCGGCCTATCGCGCCGTAAATCCGCAAGGTCTCCTGCCCAGCCTCGTCCTGGACGACGGCGAAGTCCTGACCCAGTCGCTCGCCATCTGCGAATACCTCGACGAGACATTCCCCGACCCGCCGCTGCTGCCCTCCGACGCCGTCGAACGCGCCCGGGTGCGCGCCTTCGCCCAGGCCGTCGCCTGCGACATCCATCCGGTCCAGAACCTGCGGGTGCTCAAGGCGCTGGAGGCCCTGGGTCACGATGAGGCGACGCGTACGGCCTGGGCGGCCCGCGTCATCGCCGACGGCTTCGACGCGCTGGAGGCCCTGATCGCCGACCGGTCCACGCCGTTCGCCTTCGGAGACCGGCCGTCGCTGGCCGATGTCCTTCTGGTTCCGCAGATGGCCAACGCCCGGCGGTTCGGCGTCGATCTGCGCTGGCCCCGGCTTCAGGCCGTCGAGGCGACCTGCATGGCGCTGGACGCCTTCGAGACCACCCGCCCCGAACGCCAGCCCGACGCGGAGTGAGGCGCCGATGAAGGTCGTCATCGTCGGTGCAGGCCATGCGGGCGGATCGGCCGCGGCGCTGCTTCGCGCCTCCGGCTTCGAGGGGTCGATCCTGCTGATCGGCGTCGAGCCCGTGCCGCCCTATCAACGCCCGCCCCTGTCCAAGGCCTGGTTGAAGGGCGAGGTCGATCTGGACGCCGTGCTGCTGCGCCCGCAGGAGTTCTACGCGGAACACGCCGTCGATCTCCGCACCTCCGTACGCGCCGTGTCGATCGATCGCGCCGCCAGGACGGTCGAGCTGTCGGACGGCTCGACCGAACCCTACGACGTCCTGATCCTGGCGACCGGCTCCGTGGGCCGGCGGCTGACGCTGCCCGGCGCGGATCGCGCCGACCTCCTGGAACTGCGCACTCTGGAGGACGCCGAGCGGCTGAAGGCCCGGCTGACGCCCGGCTGCCGACTGGCCATCGTCGGCGGCGGCTATGTCGGTCTTGAAGCCGCCGCCTCGGCTCGCGCCCTGGGCGCCGAGGCCGTGGTTCTGGAGCGGATGGACCGCGTCCTGGCCCGCGTCGCGTCCGGGACCTTGTCGGCCTTCTTCACCGACCGCCATCGTCGCGAGGGCGTCGACATCCGCACGGGCGTCGAGGTCACCGGCTTTGAACCTGGCGGCGTCCGTCTGGCGGACGGCGAGACCGTCGCGGCGGACGTCATCCTGGTCGGCGTCGGGGCTCTCGCCGACACCGCCCTCGCCGAGGCGGCGGGGCTGGACTGCACGCGGGAAGGCTCCGGCGGCATCGTGGTGGACGAGCAGGCCCGAACCTCCGACCCCGCCGTCTTCGCCATCGGCGACGCGACCTGGCGTCCCGTTCCGGTGCACGGCCGCCGCATGCGGCTGGAGAGCGTGCCCAATGCGCTCGAGCAGGCCCGTCAGGCCGCCCACGCCATCGTCGGCCGCGATGCTCCAGCGCCCGAGGTTCCGTGGTTCTGGTCGGATCAGTACGATCTAAAGCTCCAGATCGCCGGCGTCGCCGGCCAGGCGGATCGCACGGTGGTGCGCGGCGATGTCGAGGCCGGCCGCTTCGCCGTCTTCCATCTGCACGACGGCCGCCTCGTCTGCGTCGAGGCGGTCAACGCGCCTGCCGAGTTCATGGCTGGCCGCCAGATGATCGCCCGCGCCGCCCGCCCCGACCCGGCCGCCCTCGCCGATCCGGCCCAGCCCATGAAGGCCATCGCGGCGGCCTCTGCCTGATCCCGTCGATCCGCGATCGCCCACCCGCATTTCGGCCTTGATCCGGGCGCATAGGCCCCGCCCCCCAAAGCGCCGGCCCCGCTCGCGTTTTTCACGCGAACGCCCTACGAGACCCCCATGCCCTTCCCCGCCAGTCATCCCGCGCTCGACCGCGCGCTCTCCGAACGCGGCTATGACGAGCCCACGCCCGTCCAGTCCGCCGTGCTGGAGGCCGAGGCCGGCCGCGACCTGCTGGTCAGCGCCCAGACCGGCTCGGGCAAGACGGTCGCCTTCGGCCTGGCGCTCGCCACCACACTGCTCGGCGACGCCGACCGCATCGAGGACAATGGCGCGCCCGGCGCCCTGATCATCGCCCCGACCCGCGAACTCGCGCTGCAGGTCTCCAAGGAGCTGGAGTGGCTCTACGGCAAGGCCGGGGCCCGCATCGCCACCTGCGTCGGCGGCATGGACCCCCGCGCGGAGCGTTGTGTGCTGGAACGCGGCGCCGCCATCGTCGTCGGCACGCCCGGCCGCCTGAAGGACCACCTCGAACGCGGCGCGCTCGACCTGTCCCAGCTCAAGGCCGTCGTGCTCGACGAGGCCGACGAGATGCTCGACATGGGCTTCTCCGAGGACCTGACCTTCATCCTCGACGCCGCCCCGTCCGAGAACCGGCGCACCCTGATGTTCTCGGCGACGCTGGCCCGCGACATCGTCGATCTGACCCGCACCTATCAGCGCAACGCCATCCGCATCGACACCACCCAGAAGAACGCGCCCCACGGCGACATCGAATACCGCTGCATTCGCGTCGCCCCCAATGAGGTCGAGCTCGGCGTCGTCAATGTGCTGCGCTGGTTCGAGGCCCCCGGCGCCCTGGTCTTCGCCAACACCCGCGAGCGGGTGAAGCACCTCACTTCGTCTCTGCGCGAACGCGGCTTCTCCGTGGTCGGCCTGTCCGGCGAGCTGACGCAAGGTGCCCGCTCCGAGGCGCTGCAAGCCTTGCGCGACGGCCACGCCCGCGTCTGCGTGGCCACCGACGTCGCCGCCCGGGGCCTGGACCTGCCCGACCTCGGCCTCGTCATCCACGCCGAGATCCCGGTCAACAAGGCCACCCTGCTGCACCGCTCGGGCCGCACCGGCCGCGCGGGCAAGAAGGGCGTCTCGGTCCTGATGGTCAGCTACACGCGCCGCAGGAAGGTCGAACTCATGCTCCAGTCGGCCGCCATCAAGGCCGAGTGGCAGGGCCCGCCCACCGCCGAGATGATCCTGGAGAAGGACCGCGAACGCCTGCTCGCCGACCCCGTCCTGACCGCCCCCGTCGACGACGAGGAGGCCCTGTCGCTGGGCCGCCAGCTGCTGGAGCGCACGACGCCCGAACAGATCGCCGCCTCGCTGATCCGCCTCTACCGCCAGAAGCTCCCGGCCCCGGAGGAGGTCTATGACGACGAGCGCATGAAGCGCGCCCAGTCCTCCGGCGTGAACGAACGCGGTCAGAGGGACGGCCCCCTGACGGACTTCGCGCGCGGCGGCGACATGGTGTGGTTCCGCATCAACATCGGCCGCGACAAGAACGCCGATCCCAAGTGGCTGCTGCCCACCATCTGCCGCCTGGGCCACGTCACCAAGCCCGACGTCGGCTCCATCAAGATCTTCGAGCGCGAGACCAAGTTCGAGATCACCCGGTCCGCCGAGGCCAAGTTCCGCGCCGCGGTCGCCGCCTCCAACGAGGACGGCGTGACCGTGTCGGACGCCGTCGCCCCCGGGCCCGGCGAAAAGTCGCTGCGCCGCTTCGACAAGCCCCGCCGCGACGACGGCGACCGCCCGGCCCGCGCCCCGCGCCCGCCCCGCGCCGACGGTCCGCCGTCGAAGAAGCCCTGGACCCCGCGCCCGGCCGAGGCCGCCGCCGCGCCCGCCTCGACCGACGCCAAGCCGAAATGGGTCAAGCGCACCAAGGACGCCCCGGTCCCCGAGGGCAAGAAGCCCTGGGTCGACAAGCCCAAGTCCGCCAAGAAGCCCTGGACCCCCAAGACCCCCTCCGCCGGCGACCGCCCCTGGACCGGCAAGCCCAGGCCCGGCCCCAAGACCTTCAAGGGCAAGAAGGCGCGCGGCTAGCGTCGATCTTCTCCCTCCCCCATGGGGGAGGGTGGTCGCGAAGCGACCGGGTGGGGCGGCCCGGTGAGCCAGACGTGAACATCACCCATGTATGGACCGGCCGCCCCCACCCGGTCTCCGCTCCGCTCCGCCCCCCCTCCCCGTGCCGGGGAGGGAGAGGATTTGCTACGCCGCTGTAACCGTTTACGGTCGCCTCAACGATAAACGGGACGGAACGACGGAATGGCCGAGGTCGCCCTTCGCGGCATCACCAAGAGCTTCGGTGCGACGCGCGTCCTGAACGGCGTCGATCTCGACGTCGCCGACGGCGAGTTCGTGGTGTTTGTGGGCCCGTCGGGTTGCGGCAAGTCCACCCTGCTGCGCGTCATCGCCGGACTAGAAGAGCCCGACGCCGGCGAAGTCTCCATCGGCGGTCGGACCGTCAACGTCCTGTCGCCGTCCGACCGGGGCGTCGCCATGGTGTTCCAGTCCTACGCCCTCTATCCCCACATGACGGTGCGCCAGAACATGGCGTTCGGGCTGACGCTGGCCAAGACCGACAAGGCCGAGATCGAGCGTCGCGTGGCCGCCGCCGCCGAGAGCCTGAACATCACCGCCTACCTCGATCGCAAACCCAAGGCCCTGTCCGGCGGCCAGCGCCAGCGCGTCGCCATCGGGCGGGCCATCGTGCGAGAGCCGCAGGTCTTCCTGTTCGATGAGCCCCTGTCGAATCTCGACGCGGCGCTTCGCGTGCGGATGCGCTACGAGTTCGCGGCCCTGCATCAGCGGCTGAAGACCACCATGATCTACGTCACCCACGATCAGGTGGAGGCCATGACCCTCGCCGACCGCATCGTGGTGCTGAACGGCGGCGTGGTCGAACAGGTCGGAGCGCCCCTGGATCTCTACGAACACCCCCGAACCCGCTTCGTCGCGGAGTTCATCGGCAGCCCCAAGATGAACCTGATCCCCGCCGAAATCGTCGAGGCCTCGATGAGCGGCGCCACGGTCCGGCTCGCGGAAGGAGCCGCCGTCCGGGTCGCGGTCGACGCCTCCAGCGCCGCGCCGGGTCAGGCGGTCGCGCTGGGCGTCCGTCCGGAGCACCTCACCCTCGACGGCCCCGGGGACGGCATCGCCGCCACGGCCACCTTCGTCGAGAGCCTCGGCGCCGCCACCTATGCCTACGCCGCCCTGCCCGGATCGACCGACACCCTGACGATCCACCTGCCCGGCGATGTTCGGGTGGCGGCCGGGCAGTCCCTGACCCTCAGGGTGTCGCCCAAGCGCGCCCACCTGTTCGACGAAGCCGGCGAGGCCTTTCGCCGCCTGGGCTGACTCTTTCGCGATGCCGGGGACGTGACAGCCCACGGCCCGCTGGACAGCCTCGAACCGCTCGCCTATAGACCCCGCTCCCGCGCCGCCGGACCGCTCCGGAGCGCCGCGCCTGGATAGCTCAGTTGGTAGAGCAGCGGATTGAAAATCCGCGTGTCGGTGGTTCGAATCCGCCTCCAGGCACCACTCCCTTCCCCTAGGTCAACCTTGAGCGGCCGTCACCGGTTTTGGGGTCGGTTAATCTAACGACGAAATGCAGCAGGGGTGCGACATTGCGGGGCGTCTTCGGCGACGCTCGCCCACGGGGCGAAAAGCTCCTGCTCGCCCTTGACGCTCTGGTATCCCTTCGCCAAAGGAGCTTGACCGCTTTCTTTGCGTGAGCGGCCGAACGTCTGCCGAATTTCGATTCCACGGTGTTCGACCAACCCGCCGAAGGGGCCCCAGACCGGGGCAACCGGATGCGACAGAAGGCGTTTCGCTGTTCGGCCAATCCCGGCCGGTCGGCGGGACACAACCGTTTTCATTCTGGGCCGCGGCGCACTGACGCGCCGCGATCCTTGGGTTCCACGAGTCAGACCAAAAAGCAGGAACTGGCGACACATGCAAAAGACCAACATCCTTCTCGCTCTGGCCGGCGCCGCCGTCCTGATGGCGAGCTCGCCGGCTCTGGCCCAGGCCCCGGCCGCTCCGGCCGCGGAAGCCCCGGCCGCCGCTCCGGCCGCCGGCGCCGCCGCGACCACCCCGGCTCCGGCCGCTGAAACCGCTGCTGCCGCTGATCCCGAAACCGTCGCCGAAGCGGCGGGCGGCGGTCATGGCGAAGGCGGCCTGACCCCGATCTCCATGTTCATGGAAGCCACCCTGATCGTGCAGGTGGTCATGGTCGGGCTGCTGCTGGCCTCGATCTTCTCGTGGACCCTGCTGATCATCAAGCTGATCGAGTTCGCCGGCGTGAACGGCAAGACCGACCGCTTCCTGGAGAACTTCCGTCAGGCTCGCACGATCGCCGACATGCGCAAGGTCGCCACGGCCGATGAATGGGACGGCAACCCGCTGGCCGACATGGCCGCCGCCGCCACCGAAGAAGTCGAGCTGGCCCGCCAGTCTGGCCTGCAGGTCACCGGCGAGCACCGCGAAACCACCATCGAGCGCGCCCACACCGCCGTGTCGGCTGTCCAGTCGGGCATCGCCGCCCGCCTCTCCGGCGGTCAGCAGTTCCTCGCCTCGACCGGTTCGACCGGCCCGTTCGTGGGTCTGTTCGGCACGGTGTACGGCATCATGAACTCCTTCATCGGCATCGCCGAATCGAACACGACCAACCTCGCCGTCGTGGCCCCCGGCATCGCCGAGGCCCTGCTGGCCACGGGTATCGGCCTGTTCGCGGCCATCCCGGCGGTGGTGTTCTACAACTACTTCAACACCCGCATCGCCGCCTACGGCACCCGCGCCGACGGCTTCCAGGCTGAGCTGCTGAACGGCATCTCGCGTCAGCTCGACAAGGGGGCGTAACCCGCATGGCCGCCAAACTTTCAGGCGGCGGTGGCGGCAGGCATGTCGAACAGAACAGCGAGATCAACGTCACGCCGTTCGTGGACATCATGCTCGTCCTCCTCATCATCTTCATGGTGGCGGCTCCGCTCGCCACCGTGTCGGTGGAGGTGAAACTGCCGCGAGCCGTGGCTCCCCCGCAGGAGAACCCGCCGAAGCCGGTGTTCATCTCGATCCAGAACGACGGCGACGTCTTCCTGGGCGACTTCCGGTCCAGCCCTGAAGCCCTGGGCGACGACCTGCGGGTCCAGATCCGGACCCGCAATCCGGAAGAGGAGCGGATCTACATCCGCGCCGACCAGCAGACCCGCTATGGCGACTTCATGCAGGTCATGAACGCGCTCCAGGACAACGGCTTCTATTCCGTCGCCCTGGTCGGCGAAGACACCTCGACGCAGTAGGTCCCGATGACAGACACACCCATCGAGTATCACCGCAGTCGCTATGACGCCCCTCGCAAGAAGGGCTTCATGGGGGTGTCGGCCGGTGTCTGGCTCATCGCCCTGGCCGTCGTCACCGTTCTGTTCGGCATCCTGCTGTTCTATCTCCAGCAGGCCCGGTTCGAGCTGAAGGAGTTCAACTACACGGATGAGGCCGTGGACGTGGAGATCGTCGAACCGATCCCGCCGCCCCCGCCGCCTCCTCCGCCTCCGCCTCCGCCGGACACGCCCCCGCCGCCCAAGCTGCAGGTGCGCCCGCCGGTGATCAACACCGCCGCTCCTCCGCCGCCGATCACGCTTCCGATCGAGCCGACGAAGAAGGAGGACCGGGTCGAATACACGGGTCCGCCCGTGATCGTCCCCGGCCCGCCGCCGCCGCCGGCTCCGCCGGCTCCGGTCCGGCCTCCGGTGATCACCTCGGTGACCTGGGCTCGGCAGCCGAGGCCGGAGTTTCCGGAGCGTGCCGCTGAGCGTGGCGTGGAGTCGGGTCGCGTGACCCTCTCCTGCACGGTCAACCCCAACGGTTCTGCCACCAACTGCAGCATCGTTTCGGAGGAACCGTCTGGAGCCGGGTTCGGCCAGGCCGCCCTTCGGGCCATGCGATCCGCCCGCTTCTCACCGGGTACGGTGGACGGTGTGGCCACGGGCGGTACCGCACGCTTCAACGTGTCGTTCCGCCTAGAGTAGAAGACCGACGCTTGACTATCTTCGCCCCGGGGGAGACCTCCGGGGCGTTTTTCTTTGCGGGCGGGTCGGGGACGCCGCTTGATCACGGGGCGGGCAGAAGCTAGACACGCGCCTCCCACACGCCCTCGGGCGACGATGTGCAGCCTTAGCTCAGCTGGTTAGAGCGCCGGTTTGTGGAGCCGGAGGTCCTCGGTTCGATCCCGAGAGGCTGTACCACTTCCTCCACTGCCTTCAGGCCACTTCGGCCGACGCGCCCTCGTCCAACGGCGCCGCATCCGCGACCGGTCGCCTCCGGCACCGCGCCAGCGGCGTCTCCATGGCCTCCAGGGCCTCAACCGCCGCCTTTCGGCCGGCCTCGACGACCGGGTCATAGACTTTCCAGTCCCGGATATCCGAGCCCTCCGGCATGGGCAGGATCAGGAGGTCCGCCTCTGCCCGCGTGTCGTCCATCTCCGCGTCGGTGGTGATCGTCGCCGAGCGCATCAGGATCGAGACAATCGGCGGCCCCTTCTTCCAGGCGCCGGAAGCGATCCACCGCCACCACGAAGGCGGATTCTCCAGGGCATGGGGGTCCACCCCCCGGGCCTGGGACATGTCCACCCCGATGATCGGTCCGGCGTTCAGTTGGCGCATCACGTCGGTCGGGAAGTTCTTAATGACGGCCCCGTCGACCAGCACCTGGCCGTCCATCACGACCGGCGGCATGACGCCGGGGATGGAGATCGACGCCCGCATGGCGCGTCGCAGCAACCCCCGCCGATGCACCTCGACCCGCCCCGTCGTCAGGTTCGACGACACCGCGAAGAACGGCAGCGGCATGTCCGCGATATCGACATCGCCGTAGGCCTCTTCCAGCAAGCCCGCGACCTTCCGCGCCCGCGTCATGGCGATCATGGGAAAGGCCAGGTCGGACAGGGGATCAGACTTCACGAAGGCGCGCCGGATGCGGGTGTCGAGCTCCTCGTCGGTCCATCCCAAGGCGGGACCCGCGGCGATCACCGCCCCCATCGACGCTCCGCCCAGGAAGTCGAAACAGACGCCCGCCTCGTGCAGGGCCTTGATCGCCCCGATGTGGGCATAGGCGCGCGCGCCGCCGCCGGACAGAACCAGGCCCACCGCCGTGCCCGTCACGATCCGGGCGATCCTCGCCGCATCGCCGGCATCGCCCTCCACCGCGTGGAACCAGCGGCCGGGCTCGACGGCGTCGAGCCAGACGCGGGTGTTGGCGGGCCGCCGCATGCGGGGGTCGCGCAGCAGGATCAGGTCGGTGAACTGCTGCAGCCCATGCGCCGTCCTTGCGGGAATTGATTTCGGCGGCGCGGTCAGGGCGTCGCCCACGACGAACAGCCGGTCGACCTGGCGGGCGCACAGATTGGCCCAGGCCGGTTCGTCCAGTTCGGCGACATAGAGGACGAAGTCGTGCGTGTCCTCCATGCGCGAGAACCAGTCCGACGCGGAGGACAGGGCCGAATGGTCGATCACCTCGCAGGTGAAGCCCATCGCCTCGATCTCGGCCGCCACACGCTCGACGAAGGCGCGGATCGGCCGGGCGCGCACGGAGATGAAACCGAAGACGGTCGGCTCGGTCACGCCCGGCGCGCGTTCGCGGGCGCGCTGGAGCATCAGGCGCGACAGTTCGATCATCACTTCAGGCCGGGTGCGCACGGCCTCGAAGAAATCCTCGCGCGGCAGGGCCAGGATTTCGGAGTCGCGCAAAGCGACGACGCTGGCCGAATGCGGCGTGCCGGCGATCAGGGCCATTTCGCCCACGGGCTCGCCTGGCTTGATGACGCCCAGAAATTGGGGCGCCATGCCGTCGTCTTCGCGGAAGACGCCGAGGCGGCCGGAGCGGACGAGGTAGAGGCTGTCGGCCTCCTCCCCCGCCTGGAACAGGAGCTCGCCGCCGGTCAGGGCGAACCAGCTGGCGCGGGTGTTGCGGTCCTCGAAGACCTTGGCCAGCGCCGCTTCCAGAGTGTCGGGCCGGGTGGGCGCCATAGGGGATGTGTCGCCGATCTGGGGCGCGCGGTTACGGCGCGGATCGATCGACTTAGCGACGGTTCGGCGCTTGGGGCAAGACAGGCTCGATCAATCGCGTACGGAGACCCCGTCGCCGGCCGCGACCGCCGCCCTACCCTGCCCGGTGCGCTGCGACCTTGGCTTCCAGCGTCTCGGCGAGAACCCGCCCGGTCGGATGATCGTCGGTCTGGATCTGGTCCCGGACCACCGCGCGGATCGCGTCGATGTGAGCGTCGATCAGCACCAGGGGCGCGGCCATGCGCTTGGCGGGATCATCCAGCAGCTTGCACAGCGAGCCGGCCAGCCGCGTGACGAGCGGATACTGGTAGGTCGTGCCCAGGCCCTTCAGATCATGGGCGCGGAAGTAGACCGTCTCGGCGGTCTGGGGCGTGAAGCCCTCGGCTCGGACGGCGGCCTGGGCGGCGTCCAGCTTGGTGATCTCGTCCTGCAGCCACTGGCCGAACTGGGCCGACATGGCCTTCAGCGCCTCTTCCGCCTTGGCGATGGCGTCGGCGTTGATGCCGCCGAACCCGCCGCCGACCTTGGCGCGGAGAACGTTCGGGGGCTGGATGACCTGGGCCGGATTGCTCACGGGACGCTCCTGAAGGCTAGTCCCGGCCATAATGATCCGTACGCCCTAAGAAACCGTGACCTGCCTCAGGCCGTGAACTGCTCCGCCAGCACACGTTCCTCGAACGACCGTCCCGCGTCGAACAACATGGTCAGAGCGATGTCGCGCCGTTCCTTCACCGCCACGCGGACGACGCGACGAATTTCTAGGCTGTCCGCCACGGCGCTGACGGGGCGTTTATCGGCCTCCAGCACCTCGAACTCAACCTTGGCCCGGTGTGACAGCAGCGCCCCACGCCAGCGCCTGGGGCGAAACGCACTGATGGGCGTCAGAGCCAGCATGCGGGCGTCCAGCGGGATGATGGGACCGTGGGCCGACAGGTTGTAGGCGGTCGATCCGGCCGGCGTGGCGACCAGACAGCCGTCGCAGGTCAGCTCCTCCAGCCGCACCTTGCCGTCGACGCTGATGCGCAGCTTGGCGGACTGGCGGGTCTGGCGCAGCAGAGAGACCTCGTTGATCGCCAGGCCCGACTGGGCCTGCCCGCTCTCCGTGAAGGCGTCCATCTGCAGGGGGTGGATCACGGCGCGGCCGGCGGCGGCGATCCGCTCGATCAGCCCCTCGTCCTCGTAGTCGTTCATCAGGAAGCCGACCGAGCCCCGGTTCATGCCATAGACCGGCGTGCGGCGGCTGAGATTGGCGTGCAGCGTCTCCAGCATGAATCCGTCGCCGCCCAAAGCCACGATGACGTCCGCCTCGGCTTCGGGCACGGAGCCGTAGAGGCCGATCAGCCGCTCGCGCGCGGCCTGGGCCTCGGGCCGTTCGCTGGCGCAGACGGCGATGCGGGGAGAGGGATTGCTCACCGGCCGAGGTGAACCGACCGGACCGGCGAAGTCAAACGACCGGGATCGGCGTCACTCGCAGATGTGGCCCATCAGGGCGCGGAACTCGCGGGCCGCCGCCGAGGGCGCCAGGGTGGTGCGGCCCTGAACCCCGACCTCGCCGTCACCCTCGCCGGGCCGCCCATCGGCCAGCTTGCGGACTTCGTCGAGAACCGCCGGGAAGACGGCGCGGTCTATGCCGACCGAGGCGCACAGCAGATAGAGCGCGTCCGACGCAGGCCGCTGGATCGCGGCGCGAACCTGGGCGAGGCTGAAGCCCGACAGGGCGGCGACGCCGTGCTCGAACAGGCTCAGGCGCTTCTCCCGAATCGCACGGATCAGAAAGCCGGCGCGGAGCTGGCCGCCCGCTTGCAGCTTGGCGACGAGACGCCGCTCCATCTCGTCGCGCTCGACGACGCTTACGGCCTCCTCGATGCCCTTGGGCTCGGCCTTGTGCGGCTGGGCGCGAGCGGTCGCAACGTCGATGGCGCTGGCGAGCTTGGACTCGTCGACGCGGAAGCGTTCGCCGATGGCTTCGCGGAGCGCCTGGCCGACATATTGATAGAGCTGCGTCGCCAGTTGGTCGTTCAGGCGGGGATGGCGCGTCAGTGGCGCGCGCAGCGCCGCGATCCGCCGGGAATGATCGATCAGACGCTCCAGTGCGCTCTCGGACACCTCCGCCGTGCGGTTTCCGGCCAGCGCGGTCAGGCTGGCGGGCTCGCCCTTGTCGATGATGGCGTCGGCGACCTGGCCGGAGAGGTGGGGGCGGCGGGCGATTTCGATCTGGTGTTCAATGGTGGCCTCGACCAGGACGCGGAGAAGGTCCTGATCTTTCAGCAGCGGGCTCTTGGCGATGACGGGGCGGGCGATCTCGATCTCGTCGAGCGCCAGCATGGCGACCAGCGCCGGCGGGGCCCATTCGGCGGGCGCCAAGGCCTCGGACAGGGCCTTGCGGATGTCGCGCTCGGCCTGGCGGGCCAGGATCATGAAGATGTCGCCGAGCAGCGGCGAGGCCTCGGCTCCCGGCGGGGTCGCGTCGCAAAGGGCGGTGATGCCCAGAAGCAGGCGGCGGCGGTCCTCGGTCGTCTTGGACCGCGCGAGATCCAGAAGCCGCGAGGCGGACGAGGCCGTATCCGGTTCGGTGCGGTAGGTCTGCATCTGAACGACAGCGGTCACGGGCGGCTCCGGCCGGAGGAACTCCGAACGCCGTTCAGCTTGGCCGCCGGACGTGAAAACTCGGTTAATGAAGCCTGAATCGACAGCCTGATTCCTAGGCCGTTCTTGACCCGATCCCAGGTTGGCGCGACGGTCCGGCCGTTCATCGCCACGCCCCAGGAGACGATCATGGCCGACGGCTCGACCCCTTCGCTGAAATCCCGCGTCTCGGCCGAGGAATGGCAGGCGCGGGTCGAACTGGCGGCGCTGTATCGGCTGGTGGCGCTCCACGGGTGGGACGACATGATCTTCACCCACATCTCGGCTCGCGTGCCGGGGCCAGAGCACCACTTCCTGATCAATCCCTACGGCTACTACTTCGAGGAGATCACGGCTTCCTCGCTGGTGAAGGTCGATCTGGACGGGAACATCGTCCAGGAGACGCAGAGCTTCATCAATCCGGCCGGCTTCACCATCCATTCGGCGATCCACGCGGCGCGTGAGGACGCCCACTTCGTCATCCACCTGCACACCGTGGCCGGCGTCGGCGTGGCGGCGCAGAAAGAAGGCCTGCTGCCGATCGGCCAGAACGCCTGCCTGCTGCAGCACCAGGTGGCCTATCACGGCTATGAAGGCCTGGCCCTCAACCACGACGAGCGCGAGCGGCTGGTGGCCGACCTGGGCGACAAACCGCTGATGTTGCTGCGCAATCACGGCACCCTGGCGGTCGGTCAGACGGCGGCCGCGGCCTGGGTCGGGATGTTCTTCCTGGAGCGCGCCTGCGCCCAGCAGGTGGCCGCCCTGTCCGGAGGACGCGAGCACGTCCTGTTCGCCCCGGACGCCGCCCAGGCCGAAACCAAGGAGCAGGGGCGCGGCCTCGGCTCCGTGGCGCCCCTGGCATGGCCGGGTGCGCTTCGGCTGCTGGACCGGAAGTCGCCGGGCTACGACGCCTGATGCGCATCGCCCTCCTCGCGGGCCTCGCGCTCGCGGGGACGGCGACCGTCGCGGACGCCAGCGCCTGGACCCAGCCCAAGGGGAAGGCCCAGATCATCGCCAAGGCAGAGCTCATGCGGGCGACGCAAGGGTTCGACCCCGACGGCGCCCTGGCCAGCCTGCCCGCCCGCCGGGAAGACCGGGCGGTCGGCGTGTTCGCCCAGTACGGCCTCACCGACGAGGTGACGTTGCAGTTCAAGGGCGACTGGCAGTCGGGCCAGGACGCCTTCGTCGACTACTCCGGCCGAGGGCCGATCGAGGTGGGTCTGACGTGGCAGGCGTGGCGCGATGATCGCGGCGCGGTCAGCCTCTACGCCGGCTACGCCCAGGCGGGCGAGGGCCGCAACGCCGGCTACGCGGCCCCCGGCGTCGGAGAACAGGACTGGGAAGTTCGCCTCTCGGCCGGTCGCGGCTTTGGCGCGCCCGCCATGGCCGCCAGCCGCTGGGGACCCAACCGCACATTCGCCGAGGTCCAGGTCGCGCGCCGGATGCGCGACGGCCTGCCGGACGAGGTCCGGGCGGACCTCACCGTCGGCGCGCATTTCGGCGAGGACTGGATGGTGCTGGCGCAGGCGTTCGGTGGCGTGACGGACGATGATGGGGCACAGTGGCTGACAGCCGAGACGTCGGTCGTCCGTCACCTGGGTCGCTGGAGCCTGCAGGCAGGCTGGCGGCGAACGGTCGCAGGACGAGAGACGCCCCTGGCGGAAGGTCCCGTGGTGGCCGTCTGGCGCCGGTTCTGACCTGCGACCGGACGACGCGACGGAAACCGGAACGGCGCACGTTACAAACTGTTTAGATTGCCTGACGCGGCGGAAGCGTTATGGCCGGTCGCCTTTCGCCTCTCGAGACATACGCCTGTGTTCAAACGACACTTCTTCCTCGTGGTCGCCGCCGTCGTGCTGGGCCTGATGATCGTGGCCGCGGTTCTGCGCGTCGCCTTCGCCGAAGATGAGGGCGGTCGCGGGGGTCCGGGCGGTCCCGGCGGGCCGGGCGGGGGACGCGGCCAGCAAGTGTCCGAGGCCGTTGTGACGCTGCGGCCCTTCAGCGACCAGATCGACGTGCTCGGCGTGGCGCGCGGCCGTCGCTCCGTGAACATCACCTCGGCGACCTCGGAGCTGATCACGGCCGTGCTGTTCCAGGACGGTCAGCGTGTCGGCGCCGGCGCCCCGCTGGTTCGCCTGCAGGCCGGAGAGGAGGAGGCCTCCATCATCCAGGCGCGCGCCAACCTGGCCCAGGCCCAGCGCGAGTACGAACGCTTCTCCACCCTCGCCGAGCGCGGCGTGGCCCCGCGCGTGTCGGTCGAAGACGCCGAGACCGCCGTCGAGACGGCCCGCGCCACCCTGGCCGCGGCCCAGGCGCGTCAGGGCGACCGCATCATCCGTGCGCCTTTCGCCGGCGTGCTGGGCCTGTCGACCGTGACGCCCGGCACGCTCATCAGCCCCGGCGCCGTCATCACCACGCTCGACGACATCAGCGTGATCCGCGTCGATTTCCCCGTGCCGGAGCGATACCTTGGCGTGCTCCGTCAGGGCCTGCCGATCACGGCGACGGCAGACGCCTATGGCAACGAGAGTTTCGCGGGCCGCATCGCCCTCGTCGACACCCGCATCAACGAGACCACGCGCGCGGTCACCGCCCGCGCCGAGTTCCCCAACCCCGGCGGCCGCATTCGCCCCGGCATGCTGATGCGCGTCGGCATCCAGCAGGGCCAGCGCCAGAGCCCGTCGGTGCCCGAATCGGCCATCCAGTACGAAGGCGAGAGCGCCTTCGTCTACCGCATCGCCCCCGGCGAGCGCGGCTCGACCGCCCAGCGCGTCGCGGTCGAACCCGGCGCCGTCGAAGGCGGCTTCGTCGAAATCCTTTCGGGCCTTACCGCCAATGACCGCGTCGTCGGCTCGGGCCTGAACCGCATCCAGCCCAACGCCCCGATCAGCGTCGCGGGCGCGGGCGGCCAGCGCGGCGGATCGGCTGAAAAGGCGACAGCACGATGATGCTTTCCGACGTCTCCGTCCGCCGCCCCGTCTTCGCGGCCGTGGCGGCCATCGTGCTGTGCGTCATCGGCGCGGCGGCCTTCTTCTTCCTGCCGGTGCGCGAGCTGCCCGACGTCGACCCGCCCGTGGTGTCCGTCTCCACCGGCTACGGCGGCGCCTCGGCCGAGGTCATAGAAAACCAGATCACCGAGCCGATCGAACAGCAGGTCGCCGGCATTCAGGGCATCGAGCGCATCAGCTCGACCAGCCGCGACGGCCGCTCCAACGTCACCATCGAGTTCGCGCTGGACCGCGACATCGACGTCGCCGCCTCCGACGTGCGCGACCGCGTCAGCCGCGTCCAGGGCCGCCTGCCCGACCAGGCCGACCCGCCCGAAGTGTCCAAGGCCGATTCGGACTCCCAGCCGATCATGATCCTGTTCCTGCGGTCCTCGTCGATGAACCGGCTGGAGCTGACCGACTACGCCGACCGCTATCTGCTCGACCGCCTGGCGACCGTTCCGGGCGTCGCCCAGGTGCAAATCTACGGCGAGCAACGCTACGCCATGCGCATCTGGCTGGATCCCGACGCCATGGCCGCGCGCGGCCTGACGGTCACCCAAGTTGAGGCCGCCCTCACCCGTCAGAACGTCGAGCTGCCCGCCGGGGCGCTGGAATCGACCGACAAGGACTACACGATCCGCGTCGACCGCACCTATGCCCGGGCAGAAGACTTCGCCCAGCTGCCGATCAGCGCGACCGGCAACGCCTCGCTCCAGTCCGCCGGCGCCTCTGGCGCGGTATCGACCGGAGCCCAACCGACGGGGTCGGGGGCGCAGGGCGCGCTGCAGGGCCGCCCGGTCTATGTGGTTCGTCTGGGCGACATCGCCCGTGTCGAGGAGGCCCCCGCCGAGGACCGCCGCCTGTTCCGGGGCAACGGGCTGGATCAGATCGGCCTGGCCGTCACGCGCCAGGCCCAGGCGAACGACCTGGAAATCTCCAAGGGCGTGACGGCGCTGGCCGAGGAAATCCAGTCCAGCCTGCCGCCGGAGACCGAACTTGTCGTCGGATCGGACAACTCGGTCTTCACCAAGCACGCCATCGAGGAGGTCTGGATCACCATCGGCATCTCGCTGGTGCTGGTGGCGCTGGTGAACTTCATTTTCCTGGGCACCCTGCGCGCCGCCCTCATCCCGTCGATCGTGGCGCCGATCTGCCTCTTGGCCACCTTCATCGTTCTGGCCCCGCTGGGCTTCTCGCTGAACCTCCTGACGCTATTGGCGCTCGTGCTGGCCATCGGCCTGGTGGTCGACGACGCGATCGTCGTGACCGAGAACATCCAGCGCCGCCTCGATCACGGCGAGCCGCCCTTGGTCGCCGCCGAGCGCGGCACGCGACAGGTCTTCTTCGCCGTCGTGGCCACCACCATCGTGCTGCTCGCGGTGTTCGCGCCGCTGCTGTTCCTCCCCGGTTACGTCGGCCGGCTGTTCGTCGAGCTGGCGGCCGCCATCGCCGCCGCCATCGCGTTTTCGGCCTTCCTGGCGCTCAGCCTGTCGCCCATGCTGGCGTCCAAGATCCTGCGCCCGGCCTCGGGCGGCGGCTGGGTCGCGCGGCGTGTCGACTGGGCGATGGACAAGCTGAAGAACTCCTACGCCAACTCGCTGGACCTGCTGGTCGGCCGCCGGATCGCCGTGATCGGGGTCTCGGCCCTGGTTCTGGTCGTCGGGGGCGGAGCCGGCCTCATGTTCCTGAACCTGCCCAGCGAACTCGTGCCTCCCGAGGACCGGGGCCGGGTCAGCGTCCGGGTGCAGGGGCCGGAAGGGGCTGGCTTCGACTATACGCGCCAGATCATGCTGGGGCTGGAGCCCATTCTCGCCGAGTATCGCGAGGCGGGCGAGGTGGAGAGCTTCCTGATCTCCGCGCCGGGCTTCGGCGGCGGCAGCTTCAACTCCGGCAACGCGGTCATGGTGCTAAAAGACTGGTCCGAGCGCGATCGCACTGCCGACGAGATCGCCCAGGAGCTGAACGGCAAGCTGCGCGGCCAGACCGACGCCCAGGTCAACGCCTCGACCCCCGGCGCCTTCCAGCGCGGCGGCGGCGGTGGCAATTCCATCGAGCTGATCGCCACCGGCACCGACTACAACGAGATCTTTCAGTGGCTGCAGCCGATCCTGGCCGCCTCGCAGGAGAACCCCGGTTTCTCGCGCCCGCGTCTGAACTATGAGCCCAATGCGCCGCGCCTGCTGGTCGAGGTCGATCCGCAGCGGGCCGCCGCGCTCGGCGTCTCCTCCCAAGAGATCGGCCGGACGCTGGAGACCATGTTCGGCTCGCGGCGCGCGACCACCTATCTGCGTGGCGGTCAGGAGTACGACGTCATCCTCCAGACGGATCGGGAGGACCGCACGTCTCTGGCCGACCTCAACACGCTTTACGTCGGCACGGGCGGCAACGCCCTGGTGCCGCTGTCATCGGTCGTTTCCACGGAGACTTCGGGCGCGACGCCGGATCGGCGTCGCCTGGACCGCCAGCGGGCCATAACGCTATCGGCCGACCTGAACCCCGGCACGACCATCGCCGACGCCGTGGCCTTCATGGAAGCGCAGATCGCCGAGCAGCCTCAGGGGATCGTCAACATCCAGTACGGCGGGGCGGCGCGCGATCAGCAGGAGGCGGGCGGGGCGGTCCTCGCGGCCTTCGGACTGGCGCTGCTGCTGGTGTTCCTGGTGCTGGCGGCCCAGTTCGAGAGCTGGATCACCCCGGCGGTGATCATGCTCACCGTGCCGCTCGCCGCCGCCGGCGGTCTGTTCGGCCTGCTGATGGCCGGGTCCAGCCTGAACATCTACTCCCAGATCGGCCTCATCATCCTGATCGGGGTGGCCGCCAAGAACGGCATCCTGATCGTGGAGTTCGCCAATCAGCTGCGCGACCAGGGCCGCTCCATCAAGGAGGCCATCGTCGAGAGCTCGTCGCTCCGCCTGCGTCCGATCATCATGACCTCGATCGCCACGGCGTTCGGCGCCCTGCCGCTGATGCTGTGGCAGGGTGCGGGCGCCGGCAGCCGTCAGACCATCGGCGTGGTGATCTTCGCCGGGGCCATGTTCGCGACCCTGCTGACCCTGTTCGTCGTGCCGGTGATCTACGGCGCGCTCGCCCGCTTCACGCGCTCGCCGGAATACACGGCCCGCAAGATCGAGGAGTGGGAAGCTCAGGAGCAGACGGCCAACGACGCCGTCCCGATCGCCGCCGAGTAATCAGGCGGCGTTCGCGGCCTCGATGCGGACCTGGCCCTGCGGGGCCTGGTCCAGCCGCTCCATCAGATAGGCCACGTCGTCGCGCGGGGCGTTGGGCCGCTGGGTCAGGAATCGCTCCAGGATCCGCTCGCGGAACGTCTCGCCCGACAGATCCCCGCCTTCAGCCGTCAGCTGGCGCCATGTGTCGACGCCCGCGCGGAACGCCTGGAACAGGCGCGGCGGCAGGCCGGCGCGGTCATAGATCGCCTTCAGCCCCAGCGGCCCCGCGTCATGCACCATCAACCAGGCGCGGCTGTGCGGCGTGGACGCCAGCTCGGCCACCCCGTGCTCGAACAGCGCCATCTTGCCCCGCGCCAGCGCCCGCAGCAGCAGCGACGCCGTCAGGGCCTTCCTCGCATTCAGCTGCGCCACGAAGGTCGCCAGATCGGCCCCGGCCGGCGCCTGGTCGATCAGGTCGACGGTCGCCCGCTCGCGCGCATAGGTCGCCAGCCGGATCGCGGTCTCCGGGGCCACCGCATGACGGCTGACCAGGTGCTCGCGCACGGCCTCGGAGACCAAGGCCACCAGCCGCTCGGTGATCTCCAGCGGCAGCACCTGCCGATAGGCGAGCGCAGCCACGACTTCCGGCGTGCTGCCGAAGCGGTCGATGGCGCGGCCCATGGCGCGCTCGGACAGGTCGGCGTTGTCGTTCGAGGCCAAGGTGCGCACCGCCGCTTCCCCCGCTTCCGCCGCGATGACGTCGGCCACATCGCGCGGCACGCTCGGCCGGGCCGCGACGGCGACCTGGCGCGCGGTCGATCCGGCCCGCACGATCTCGATCAGGTCCTCGTCCGAGAAAACCGGCGACGATCCGATGATGGGCAGGGCGATGGAATCGACGTCCATCGCCAGCTTCCTCGCCACGTCTCGCGGCAGCAGGTCCGAGCTCTTCAGCGTCACCGCCAGCGCCCGCCGCACCAGTTCGGCCGCATCGTCCGCCAGCAGCCGCAGAATCTTCTGCGCCGCCTCGCGGTCCTCGTCCGACAGATCGATCCGCTCCATGCTGCGGCACAGCTTGTGCGCGGCGGCGGCCCGGTCGTCGTCGTCGGACGCCTTGACCAGGCGGCGGATGTCGAACTCGGTCAGGCGGGCGCGGGCGGCGGTCATGGCGATTGCGAGTGTTCCTTGAGTCGCGGCGAATGGTGAGCGGCCAGCGTTAACGGCCGGTTTACCACCCTGCGTCGGTCGAGGATTTCGAGCCGGGTCCAAAGGCGCCGCCGAAGCCCACGCCTGCGCCGGACTTGAACTGCCCCTCTCCGTCCTGCCCGAGCAGCAGGGCGAGCAGGCTCTGGTCCTGTTTCAGCCGATCCATCCGCGCGGCCAAGGCCAGAGCATGGTCGTCCAGCGGCGGCGCGGTCGGGACGGACGGCCCAATCACCGGCGCCGGCCCGCCCGCTGTGCTCTGCAGATTGGCGTGGACCTCGGCCACCGTCGCCGCGCGCCCGTCGCGGTAGAAGATCGAGCGATTGGCCGCCGCCGCCTGCGGAAACATGGCGGCCGCGTTGGCCCCGGGCCGCGTCGCCATCGCCTCCATGATCTGGGCCGCGCCGGCCGGTCCCAGGAAATGCGCGGCATAGAGATCGCCCGCCCCCGGCTCCCGCCCGGTCCGCCCGCGCAGATAGGCCGCGTTCTGGGCCGTCAGCTCGCCCGCCATCAGCGACGCCGCCTGGGGATCGAACCGCAGGTCCAGCACGACGTTCCGCGCCGAGCCTTCCACCCGCCAGCGGCCGTCGGCGCCCCGGTGGATCAGGTCGGCGTACTGGCCATAGCCGTGCTTGGCCCCGTGCTGCTTCACCGTCGCCAGCCACGTCTGTTCGATGAACTGGAACAGGCCTGACGCCGAGGACGTGGGGGCCCTCGCATTGGGATTGAACGCGCTCTCCCGCCGCGCCGTCTTCATCAGGAAGTCGAAGTCGACGCCGGTCGACTGGGACGCGCGACGAATCGCGGCCTCCACCCCTCCCGACGCTGGAATCGCCCTGACGGTCATGGCCGGAAGGCTCAAAGATCGTAGTTAATTGCCCGTTAACGTCGGTTAACGCCACCCTCCGTGCACCCCGGCGAAGGCCGGGGTCCAGAGACGGACGCGATCAATGGACCGACGCTGTGCCTCAGATTCGCGCGCACAGTCCGTGATCTGGACCCTGGCCTTCGCCGGGGTGCACGGAGAGAGAGAGAGAGAGAGAGAGAGAGAGAGCGTCAGGAACGATCATTACCCACCGCCCCGATCCAGGTGTCTCCTGAGCGCGTCGCAATCGTAGGCGACGCCGAGCGCCGCAAACAGGGACCGACGACCATGATGATCGAGACCGCCGCCGGGGCCCGCCGCCTCAACCCGCTGGACTGCGCCGAACGCCGTCGTCCCCTGCCCCGCGCCACCGTCGCGGCGATCAGCGTCGTGGTGCTGGCCCACGTCGGCCTGGCGGTGGCGCTTTACAACCAGCGCTTCGAGTTGCAGGAGGCCGAGCCGCCGCCCGACGGGCCGGTCATCACCCTGCTCCGTCCTCCTCCGCCGCCTCCACCGCCGCCGCCTCCGCCGGAGCCGACCACACAGCCGCCGGCCCCCAATCCGCCGATCAATCGAACCCCCTTGCCTAGGATCCCCACCGAGACCCTGCCCACGGTGATCAACGACGAGGCGGCGCCCGCCCCCGGACCGGTGATCAACCTCGAACGGATCGTCCCGCCCTCCCCCGCGCCCGGCACGGCGACAGAGCCCGTCGTCGAGGCGCCGCGCGGTCCGCCGGTCATCACCTCGCCGCGCTGGATCCGGCAGCCCAGTGGCGACCAGCTGGCCCGCGCCTATCCCGACCGCGCTCTGGACCGCGAGCTCGAGGGCGTCGCCAGCCTGAGCTGCACGGTCAACGCCGACGGTACGGTCTCGGCCTGCGCCGTGGCGTCGGAGACTCCGTCCGGGGCCGGTTTCGGCCGAGCCGCCCAGGGCCTCAGCCGCTACTTCCGCATGAGCCCCCAGACCGTCGACGGCCAGCCGGTTGACGGCGCTCGGGTGACCATCGGCATCCGCTTCAATCTGCCGAAGGATTGAACCGCAACGGATCGAGGGCCTCCGCATGCGGCCCGCACGGCCGCCCCTCGACAGCGTCGGCCACCACGCGGGCCACCAGCGGCGCGAGCAGCCAGCCGTTGCGTCGGGGCGCGAGCGCCAGATGCAGCCCCTTCCCCGCCGCGCCCGCCAGGGGCAGTCCATCTGGCGTCGCGCCCCGGACCGCTGCCCGCCACTCGACGGGCCCTTCGATGGCGTGGCCGAGGAGGGTCTCCGCCTGCCCGATCAGCCGGATGGAGGCTGCGGGATCGACTTTGGCGCGCGACTGCCCCTCGACCATCGTCGCCCCGATCAACGCGCCCTCCCGCGCCGGCACGACGTAGACGCCGGGACCGCGCAGAACCCGGTCGACGAGGGGCGAGGCGACGTGCCCGATCTGGCCCGCGACGGGGCGGATGGCCCCGGCCGCGAGGGCGGCGGGCTCGGGCAGGCCCTGGATTGGCGCACCCACGCCGGTCGCAAGGACGAGGCGCCGCGCCCGGACCCTTCCGCCTTCGATCGACACGGTCCAGCCGCCCTCGTCGGAAGCCACCGCAGAGGCCTTCGCCGGCGTCCGCCTGGCGCCGAGCCGTTCGGTCAGTCGTGCGATCCCAAGGGCCGGATCGACCCGGATGTCGCTCGGCGCAGCCACGGCCTCGGGGCGTCGCTCGACGACGAAGCCGAGCGCGGTCAACGCCTCGGCGACCCCGTCCGGGTCCGGGCCCCGCCATTCGGCCGGCGCGTCGTCGAGCGCCAGTCCGTGGGTCTCGGCGAAGGCGGGCCAGAGCGTTGCGGCGTCGCGCAGGAGGGCGGCCCGTTCAGCGTCGGTCCGGTCGAGCAAACTCTCGAACGCCGGCGCGATCATGCCCGCGGCGACCGAAGAGGCGTTTGGTCCGCCGGGATCGATCACCCGAACGTCGTGCCCGCGCCCGCTTAACTCGGCCGCGACGGCCAGGCCCAGCACGCCTGCGCCGATGACGACAATTTCGGTGGAGAGGTCGGCCACGCGCGCTGCATCGGCGCGCGCGGCCCGGATTGCAAGCCGGGAGCCGCTACTCCGCCGCCATCACCGCCGGTTCGCCCCGCGCGACCGCCAGGCGCGCTTCCAGCGCGGCGTGCTGCGCCCACAGCCGCGCCGGCAGCCGGTCGCCGAACTGGGCGTAGAAGTCCGGGATCATCGACGCCTCTTCGGTCCAGACCTCGGCGTCGACATCGAGCAGGGTCGCCAGCTGGATCTCGGTCAGCTGCAGCCCCGTCAGGTCCAGCGCCTCCGCCGTCGGCACCCGTCCGACCGGCGTGTCCACCGCGTCGGCCTCGCCGTCGATCCGCTCGGCGATCCACTTCAGCACGCGGGCGTTCTCGCCGAAGCCCGGCCAGACGAACTTGCCGTCCTGATCCTTGCGGAACCAGTTGACGAAGAAGATGCGCGGCAGTTTCGACGCCTCCGCCTTCTCGCCGAACTTCAGCCAGTGGGCGAAGTAGTCCCCCATGTTGTAGCCGCAGAAGGGCAGCATGGCGAAGGGGTCGCGGCGCAGCTCGCCGACCTTGTTCTCCGCGGCCGCCGTGCCCTCGCTGGCCACGGTCGAGCCCATGAACACCCCGTGCTCCCAGTCGAACGCCTCGGTCACCAGAGGCACGGCCGACGCTCGACGCCCGCCGAACAGGATGGCGTCGATCGGCACGCCACGGGGGTCCTCCCACTCCGGCGCGATGGTCGGGCACTGCCCCGCCGGGGCGGCGAAGCGCGCGTTCGGATGGGCCGCCGGCTCTCCGGACGCCGGATCGTGCGGCTTGCCCTTCCACGTCGTCAGGCCCTCGGGCGCGGTCTTGGACAGCCCCTCCCACCAGACGTCGCCGTCGGCCGTCAGGGCCGTGTTGGTGAAGACGGTGTTCTTCGCCAGGGTCTCAAGGGCGTTCTGGTTGGTGTTGCGGCTCGTGCCCGGAGCCACGCCGAAGAAGCCGGCTTCCGGGTTCACGGCATACAGCCGCCCGTCGTCGCCGAAACGCATCCAGGCGATATCGTCGCCGACCGTCTCGGCCTTCCAGCCCGGCAGGCTGGGTTGCAGCATGGCCAGGTTAGTCTTGCCGCAGGCGCTCGGGAAGGCCGCGGCCATGTACTTCACCCGGCCCCTGGGGTCGGTCAGCTTCAGGATCAGCATGTGCTCGGCCAGCCAGCCCTCGTCGCGGGCCATGACCGAGGCGATCCGCAGCGCGTAGCATTTCTTGCCCAGAAGCGCGTTGCCGCCGTAGCCGGAGCCATAGGACCAGATCTCGCGCGTCTCGGGGAAGTGGACGATCCACTTCTCCTCATTGCAGGGCCAGGCCACGTCGGCCTGCCCCTCGGCCAGCGGCGCGCCCAGGGTGTGGACGCAGGGCACGAACACGCCGTCGTCGCCGAGCGCCTCCAGCGCCGCCGCCCCCATCCGCGTCATGATGCCCATCGAAACGGCGACATAGCCGCTGTCGGTGATCTCGACGCCCAGCGCGCTGATCTTCGACCCGATCGGTCCCATGGAGAACGGCACGACGTACATCGTCCGCCCGGCCATGCAGCCGTCGAACAGCCCGCCCAGGCGTTCGCGCATCTCCACCGGATCGGACCAGTTGTTGGTCGGGCCGGCGTCGGCCTGCTCCTCCGAACAGATGAAGGTCCGGCTCTCGACCCGCGCCACGTCCTTGGGATCGGACGCCGCATAGTAGCTGCCCGGCCGCTTGATGGGGTCCAGCGCCTTCAGCGTGCCCTTGCCGATCAGGTCGGCGACGATCACCGCCTTCTCTGCCTCGGATCCGTCGCACCAGTGCACGCGGGCGGGCTTGGTCAGGGCCGCGATCTGCTGGACCCAGGCGATCAGCCCGGCGTGACGGGTCGGCGCGGGCTCAAGGCCCGGGATGGTCGAGATGGATTGCACGCACCGCTCCTGAAACGTCTCCGCCCGGCGATCTGACGCCGCCGTGGCTCTTCCTGAGTTTGTAACAACGCCTCACGGCGTGTTTCAGCCGCAATGACACCCGTCCTGCCGCCGCGTCAACCGGCGCAAGATTCCGCCCTTTCGTCCTACGCCTCCGTCTCTCAGGGCAGGAATCTCCCTCGCTCAGGCCGTGCACCCCGGCGAAGGCCGGGGTCCAGAAGCATGCGCGGTGCATGGAATCATAGCGGGGGCCGACGGCTCGACAGGGCGTCCGTGATCTGGCCCCCGGCCTTCGCCGGGGTGCACGGTCGGGTTGGGCTCGCATGGAACGCCTTGGGTCGATATCAAAAGGGCGTGCAGACCTTGGACTCCATCAGCCCCGCCGCTCCGGCCGGCGCCCTCGCCTCCCCCGCCGTGGCGCGGAACACCCAGCCGATCCTCGACGTCCTCAAGGCTCACCTGCCCGCCGAGGGCCGCGTGCTGGAGATCGCCTCCGGCTCGGGCGAGCACGCGGTCGCCTTCGCCCGCGCGCTCCCCCGCACCACCTGGACCCCCAGCGATCCCTCGGCCGAGGCCCGCGCCAGCATCACCGCCTGGGCCGCCGAGGCCGATCTGCCGAACCTCAAGCCCGCGCTGACCCTCGACGCCGCCGATCCGGACGGCTGGCCGCCGCTGGACGTCCAGGTCGTCGTCTGCATCAACATGATCCACATCAGCCCTTGGTCGGCGACCGAGGGCCTGATGACCGGTGCCGGCCGCGTCCTCCCCGACCCCGGCGGCCTGCTGGTGCTTTACGGACCCTTCCGCGAGGTCGACGTCCAGCTGGCCCCCTCCAACGCCGCCTTCGATGACAGTCTGAAGGCCCGCGACCCCGCCTGGGGCCTGCGCGACCGCGACGCGGTCGTCGCCGAGGCGCTGAAGCACGGCCTGCACCTCACTCGCCGCGTCGAGATGCCCGCCAACAACCTCATGCTGCTGTTCCGCAAGGTCGGCTGAACCGGAGACCCGCTCATGTCCAAGACCCCGTTTGCGGCCCTTGCCCTCGCCCTGGCGCTCGGTGCGGCTCCGGCCGCGCTGGCCCAGACTACGGCGCCCGCCGCGTCCGCCACGCCGCCCGCGCCCGCTCCGGCCTATGGCGCGCCCATCGCCCTTGAGACCGCGCAGAGTCTTATCGCCGCCGCCCTCGATCACGCCCGCGCCAACGGCTGGCGCGTCGCGGTCGCGGTCGTGGAACCCTCCGGAGAATTGGTCGCCTTCGCCCGCCTCGACGACACCCAGTACGGCTCCATCCATGTCTCGCAGCGAAAGGCGTCGACCGCCGCCCGCTACCGCATCCCGACCCTGACGATGGAAGAGCGGGTCCTGGCCGGCCGCATCGTCAGCCTCGCCAACGAAGACACGCTCCCGATCGCCGGCGGCCGACCCATCCTCGTCGACGGGCGCATCGTCGGCGGCATCGGCGTTTCCGGCGTCACCTCCGCACAGGACGACGAGGTCGCGCTCGCCGCCCTGGCGACGCTGGACGACTGAGCCCCTTGGCCCTGACCCGCGTCTACGACGGGCCCGAGCCGGTCCGCATCAACAAGTGGCTGGGCCAGTCCGGCGTCTGCTCGCGCCGCGAGGCCGACGCCCTGATCGCCGACGGCCTGGTCTCCATCGACGGCGCGGTCGTCACCGACGCGGGCCGCAAGATCGAGCCCGGCCAGACCCTGACGCTCGCCGACCGCGCCGAGGCGGCGCTAGCTTCCGGCGTGACCATCGTGATGCACAAGCCGGTCGGCTACGTCTCCGGCCAGCCCAAGCCGGGAAAGATCCCGGCCGTTCGCCTCCTGACCGCCGCCAACCGCCTGGGCGAAGGCGATGTCCCCGCCGCCGACGCTTCCCTGCCCCCCATCGGCCGGCTGGACGAAGATTCCCGGGGCCTGCTGCTGCTCTCGTCGGACGGGGTGGTGGCCAAGGCGGTGATCGGCCCGGAGTCGGCGCTGGACAAGGAATACCTGGTCCGGGTCACCGGCGATGTGACCGAGAAGGCGCTGGCCCAGTTGCGTCACGGCATCATGCTGGACGGCCGCGTTCTGAAGCGGGCGAAGGTCACCCGTGTCGAGCCGCATCGCCTGCGCTTCATCCTCACCGAAGGCCGCAACCGCCAGATCCGCCGCATGTGCGAGAAGGTCGGCCTGGAGGTCACGGACCTGCTGCGCATCCGCATCGGCCCCATCCGTCTGGACGGTGTGCCCGAGGGGCGCTGGCGGACGCTCACCGCCGAGGAACGGGCCGCGCTCCTCGGCGGTTAGGGATCACCCCGCGTCGGCGGACTGGGCGGCCAGCTGGTCGGCCTGGCGCTCGAGGTCATCCGCCTGACGGATCAGACGCGGCCCCAGCGCCTGGAGTTCGGCGTCGGTAATGGTGTGGCCCCGCGCTCGATTCCGCTCGATCTGCTCGGCGCGGTAGGCGGGGTCGGCCAGGCGCCGGCCCTCCTCGCGCATGTTCTCCGCGCCGCGACGCATCTCGTCGGCGCCCTGACGCATCTGGACCCGGGCGTTGGCCATGGCGGTGCGCGCCTCGCGCATCGCGACCTCGGCATGGGCGCGAGCCTCCTCTCCAGCGCGGCGGGCGTGCTCTCCAGCCTGACGGGCGGCGTCGGCGGCGGCGCGGACCGCGTCGGCCTGCTCTCGGCTCCATTCGCCGTCGGCGCGGGATTGCAAGGCCATCAGCCGGGCGTGGGCGGCCCTCTCCCGGGCATGGGCGGCGGCGACGCGGGCCTCGGCGGCGCCCTCGTCGGAGCCGCGATAGAACCAGACGCCTCGGCCATCCTCCGGCGGGGAGGGCGGGGCCGGAGGCGCGGGCGGTTCGGGCGCCTCAGCCCAGTCGGCCGGAGCCGGAGGCGCGGGCGGTGCGGCCAGTGTCTGCATCGGCGGGCTCGGCGGCGTCGGGGCGGTCGGGGCGGTCGGAGGCGTCGGCGGGACGCCCTCGGCCTGGACCTGCAGGGCGCGGGTGATCTCCAGGGCGGCGATGGGCGTGGCCACGGCGGCCAGGGCGGCCACGGCGGCGATGACGACGGCGGGACGACGGCGAGAGGGGGTGTCGGTCATGATCCTGGCGATCCTTTGCTTGAGGGCGGGACCCGGCGCGGCCATGGCGGCGGCGCCGAGCGGTACAGGGGCGGTGCGGGCGGCGAGCCCCACCAGGGCGCGGGCGTAGGTCTGTCGATCGACCTGACCCAGCGCGATCGCATCGGCGGCTTCTTCCGACCGCTCGATCAGCTGACGGTGGACGATCCACACCAGCGGGTTGAACCAGAACAGGGCCAGCGCCAGCCGCGACAGCACCAGGAAGATCCAGTCGCCGCGCGTGATGTGCGCCATCTCGTGGGCGATCACGGCCGGGGCGGTCTGGGGCTCTCCCAGCGTCTTCTTGTCCAGCAGCACCACGCCGGGCGGCAGGCCCCAGCTGAGCGGGCTGGTCGCCTGCTCGCTGGCGCGCAGCGACGGCCGCTTCCGCATCCGGTGCCGCAGCACGGCCTCGCGCCAGGCCGGCGCCTCGACCGGGCGGGCGGCGGCGGTCCAGCGCGACAGGGTCAGGACGCCGAGCGCGAACCGCCCGGCCACCACCACAGCGCCCACGGACCAGAACACGGCCATGATCTCGGCCCACGTCGGGGCGAACACCGAACCCGACACCGTCAGTCCCTCGGCCGGCCGGACCGTCCCGCTCCACAGCGTGGTCGGCGCGACGGCGACCGGCTCGGCCGCAGGCAGCAGCGCCAGCCTCAGCTCCGGCCCGAAGGCGACGGCGAGCGGCAGAAGCAGCAACAGCACCACCGTGGCCCGCAGCACGTCGCTGCGGTCCACCGGCCGTCGGGCGACCCACGTCGACAGGACCAGCCCCGTCCCTGCGATCAGGCCCGACTTCACGAACAGGGCGATCAGCAGGGCGCTCATTGCTCCGGCTCCTTCGCGGCCTCGATCAGACGCTCCAGCGCCTCGATCTCCTCGGGCTTCAGCGGCCCGCTCATGCCGAGCAGGGCCGTGGCCGCGGACGCCGCCGACCCGGCGAAGAAGGTGTCGACCATCCGCTTCAACTGACCCGCCGCCACCGTCGAGGCGCGCGGCACCGGCCGATAGACGAAGCCGTCCGGCCCGCTCTCGCGCGCCACCAGCCCCCGGTCCTCGAGCCGCTTCAGCAGCGTCCGCACGGCCGAGTCGCTCAACGGATCGGATAGCGCCGTCCGCACCGAGGCCGCCGTCGCGCCGGGCTGGCCGCACAGCACCTCGAACACCTCGCGCTCGCGCCTGGGCAGCCCCTCGATCATCACGGTCTCCGCTACATTTGTAGCGTTACACTTGTAGCGGATTGCGGCGGCATTGGGGCGACCGGATGAAGCCTTCGACAGGGTTGCGATCGGCGCGGACTGCCGTCCGCCCTCCCTGACGAACGCGACCGCTCTCAAGGCGTTGGCACAGGATGACCCAGCCCCCTCCGCCCTCCCCTCCCGCGCCGCCGGCGACCGGCCTCGTCGTCGGCGGCCTCGGCGGCGACGAGCACGAACTGCTGGAGAGCGGCCAGGAGGAGGTCTTCTCCCGCACCGAGGTCGAGAGCGGCCGCATCGAGCATCCCGCGAAGGCGGGCAGCGGGTCGAAACCCGCGGACCAGCAGCACACGTCCGCCGACGTCGCCGGTTCAGTTCAGACCCCCGAGGGGCGTCCATGAGCGCTGCGGTCCGCGGACACGGTCTGGGTGGGCTTCGCCGCCGCCGCGCCGTCTTGGCAACCTAGCTCTGGGCGCGAATCTCGGCGAGCTTGCGCGACCGACACCATGGAACTCCGACCACCATGACAGACGCCGTCGCCATGACGCCTGCGCGCCGCCTCAGGAACATCGTCGGCGGTTCGGCGGGCAATCTGGTCGAGTGGTTCGACTGGTTCGCCTATGCGGCCTTCACCGTCTACTTCGCGCCGGTCTTCTTTCCCGAAGGCTCGTCGACAGCCCAGCTTCTGGCCACCGCCGCCATCTTCGCCGTCGGCTTCCTGATGCGGCCGATCGGGGCCTGGGTCATGGGCGTCTACTCCGATCGCAAGGGGCGCAAGGCCGGCCTGACGCTGTCGGTCAGCCTGATGTGCGCCGGCTCGCTGATCATCGCGATCACGCCCGGCTACGCCACGATCGGCGTCCTGGCCCCCGCCCTCCTCCTGCTCGCCCGCATGATGCAGAGTCTCAGCGTCGGCGGCGAATACGGGTCCAGCGCCACCTATCTGTCGGAGATGGCCACGGCCAGGCATCGCGGCTTCTGGTCCAGCTTTCAGTACGTCACCCTGATCTCGGGCCAGCTGCTGGCGCTGGCGCTCTTGATCGTGCTCCAGCGCACGCTCGGAGAAGAGGCGCTGGAAGCCTGGGCCTGGCGCATCCCCTTCTTCGTCGGGGCGGGCCTCGCCGTCATCGTCTTTTGGCTCCGGCGGGGCCTCGACGAAACCCGCGAGTTCCAGACGCGCACCGGCCCCAAATCCACCGCGCTGGAACTGATCCTGCGCCACCCGAAGGAAGCCCTGATCGTCATCGGCCTGACCGCCGGGGGCACGCTCGCCTTTTACACCTACACGACCTACCTGCAGAAGTTCCTGGTCAACACCTCCGGCTTCACCAAGGCCCAGGCCACCGAGATCAGCGCGGCGGCCTTGCTCATCTTCATGCTGCTCCAGCCCGCGGTGGGGGCCCTGTCGGACCACGTCGGCCGCAAGCCGGTGATGATCTCATTCGGCATCCTCGGCGTCTTCTGCACCGTGCCGATCATGACCAGCCTGGCGGCGACCGACAGCCCCTTCACGGCCTTCCTGCTGGCCCTGTCGGCACTGGTGATCGTCTCCGGCTACACCGCCATCAACGCCGTGGTGAAGGCCGAGCTGTTCCCGGCCCACATCCGCGCGCTCGGCGTCGCCCTGCCCTACGCCATCGCCAATGCGGTCTTCGGCGGGACGGCCGAATACGTCGCCCTGTGGTTCAAGCTGGACGGTCGCGAGAGCCTGTATTTCTGGTACGTCACCGCGATGATCGGCCTGTCGCTCATCATCTACGTCACGATGCGCGACACCAAGGAGCGGAGCCTGATCCGCGAAGACTAGGGCCAAAGTTCCAAAAGGGCTTCGACCGCTGCCGTCACTCCCACTCGATGGTCCCGGGCGGCTTGGACGTCACGTCGTAGACCACGCGGTTCACGCCCCGCACCTCGTTGACGATCCGCGTCGCCGTCCGACCCAGCACATCCCAGGGAAACTCGAAGAAGTCCGCCGTCATGCCGTCGGTCGAGGTCACGGCCCGCAGCGCCAGCACCTTCTCATAGGTCCGCGCATCGCCCATCACGCCCACGGTCTTGACCGGCAGCAGCACCGCGAACGCCTGCCAGATCTTGTCGTACAGCCCGGCCTTCCTGATCTCCTCCAGGTAGATGGCGTCCGCCTCCTGCAGCGTCGCCACCGCGTCCGGCGTGATCTCGCCCGGGATGCGGATGGCCAGCCCCGGCCCCGGGAAGGGATGGCGCCCCACGAAGGCGTCGGTCAGACCCAGTTCGCGGCCCAGCGCCCGCACCTCGTCCTTGAACAGCTCGCGCAGCGGCTCGACCAGCTTGAGCTTCATATAGTCCGGCAGGCCGCCGACGTTGTGGTGGCTCTTGATGACGTGGGCCTTGCCGGACGAGGACGACACGCTCTCGATCACGTCGGGATAAAGCGTCCCCTGCGCGAGGAACTCGGCCCCCTCGATCTTGGCGGCCTCGCGGTCGAACACTTCGATGAAGACCCGGCCGATGGTCTTCCGCTTGGTCTCGGGGTCCGACTGCCCGGCCAGGGCGCCGAGGAACTCGGCCGAGGCATCCACATGGATCAGCGGGATGTTGTAGTGCTCGCGGAACAGGGTCGTGACCTGCTTGGCCTCGTCCTTCCGGAGCAGCCCCGTATCCACGAACACGCAGGTCAGCTGATCCCCGATCGCCTCATGGATCAGCACCGCCGCGACCGATGAATCAACCCCGCCTGACAGGCCGCAGATGATCTTGGCCGAGCCGACCTGTTCGCGGATCTGGGCGATCTTCTCGTCGCGATAGGCGGCCATGGTCCAGTCGCCCTTCAGCCCCGCGATGCCGTGGGTGAAATTCCGTAGCATCTGATGCCCGCGCGGCGTGTGCATCACCTCCGGATGGAACTGCACGCCATAGAAGCGGCGGCTCTCGTCGGCGATCACGGCATAGGGCGAGCCCGCCGAGGACGCGACGACGTCGAAGCCCTCGGGGATGGCTACGATCTTGTCGCCGTGGCTCATCCAGACGGTCTCGTCCTCGCCGACCGGGGCGAGTCCCTCCAGCAGCGGCGACTCCTTTTCGACGGTGATCTCGGCGCGGCCGAACTCGCGGGTGTGGCCGCCCTCGACCTTGCCGCCGAGCTGCTCGCACATCGTCATCTCGCCGTAGCAGATGCCCAGCACCGGCACGCCCGCATCGAACACGGCCTGTGGCGCGCGCGGGCTGCCCTCCTCGTGCACGCTCTCGGGCCCGCCCGACAGGATGATGGCGCGCGGGTTCATGGCCGCTATCGCGGCCTCCGCCTTCGCATAGGGATGGATCTCGCAATAGACGCTGGCCTCGCGCAGCCGCCGCGCGATCAGCTGCGTCACCTGGCTGCCGAAGTCGACGATGAGGACTTTCTCGTGGTCAGTCATTGGGAGCAACACCGGTCCTTCGGTTACAGCCATCTACAAGTTCGCCGTTCTCAATGCGGTAGAACCGCGCTTCCACACGATTGCTGAGAACGGTCTCAGGCTCCCGGGAAGGCGGTCCTCCCCGCTCAACGAAAGCGACAAGAACGCGGTCAGAGCTCACGCCACGTCGCACCAACTCATCGCGGATCGTGTCGGCACGCGCCTGCGCCAGGGCCCGCCAGGCTTCCTCCGAAACGTTCCAGCCAGCGAACCCCGCGATCCGAACTTCGGCTGGTTCGCTGCCACGGGCGAGCTGGCTCAGCCATTCCAGTCTCCGCTGATGGTCTTCATCGTATGGCCGGAGAGCCGTAGTTTCCGCCTCGAAGTAGAAATCGAAGACGGCGGGCGTGCAGGCTTTCGCGGAAGCTGGAAACAGAACCACCGAAGCGACGACTGCCAAAATCCAGTTCCTGAGGGTCACAGCTCCATCCCGCGTTGACCCACGTCTGCAAAAGCGAGGTGTGGGGGTTTCTGGAAGCACGCCAGATTGTCCAGGCCGCCCTCTTCCAGCACGGCCTTCAGTCTGTCGAGGGCGACGGCGAGGTTCTCGTCGACGTGGTGCAGGGTCGAGGTCCAGTCCTCCAACGCCTTCAGCTCGGCGCGCCCGTCGGACACGCCGCGGAGCGCGATCAGGGGCGCGTCGAACGTCATGGCGGCGCGGACCAGGGCCCAGGTCTCCATGTCAACCATCTGGGCGTCGATGGTGGCGTAGGCGGCGCCGGAGATCACATTCGCCCCGGTCGATAGCGTCGCCGTCGGCACGCCGGGGATGGGCGTCGGCAGGGGCAGGACGGGGGGCAGGTCCGACAGCGGCGTGACGCCCTTCTCGAACCCCAGCGGGCTGGCGTCCATGTCGCGATAGGCGACCGACGCGGCCTGATAGACAGCGGCATGCTCCAGCGCCACCGACCCGCAGGACCCGAGCGACACGATCAGATCGGGCAGGCGGCCCGCCGCTCCGAGCTCGGCCAGGGCGCGGGTCAGGGCGACCGCCGCTTCGACCGGACCGATGCCGGTCATCAGGGGCGCGATCCGCGCCCTCAGATGCTCGCCGTATTCGGCGGGCGCGGCCATGACGGGCAGGACCGCGACCCCGCCCCAGTGCTCCACGCGAAACGTCATGCGCCGCGCTCATAGACAGCGGCGAAGAAGCCATCGGTGTTCGTCGAGGCGGGCGACAATCGCAGGCGCGGTCCGGTCGGCGTGAACTCCGGATGCCCCGCCTCGAAGGCGTCGGCGCTGGCCTCGTTCTCGGCGGTCAGCATCGAGCAGGTGACATAGACCAGCCGCCCGCCCGGCTTCACCAGCCGCGCCGCGCGCCCCAGGATCTGCACCTGCAGCCCGTGCAGCCGCGCGACCTCATCCTCGGTCAGTCGCCAGGCGTCCTCCGGCCGACGCCGCCAGGTGCCCGAGCCCGAGCACGGCGCATCGACGAACACCACATCGGCGGCGCCCGCCAGGTCGTCCATCCCCTCGCCGTCATGGCCCAGCAGCCGCAGCTCGGCCTCCACGCCGGCCCGCGCCAGCCGGGGCCGGATATTGTCCAGCCGCTTCTGCACCACGTCGAAGCCAATCAGCTGGCCCCGGCCCTCCATCTGCGCCGCCAGCCCGAGCGTCTTGCCCCCGCCGCCGGCGCAGTAATCGACCACCGTCATCCCCGGCCTGGCTTCGGCCAAGGCGCAGACGATCTGGCTGCCCTCGTCCTGGATCTCGACGCGGCCCGCCTTGAAGGCCTCCAGCGCCTGGACGTTCGGCGGCGGCTCGGTCGGGAGCCTCAGCCCCACCGGCGAGCGCGGCGTCCGCTCGGGCGCCAGCCCCGCCTCGCGCAACTCCGCCTCGACCGCCTCGACGGTGGCCTTGGTCGTATTGACCCGCAGGTCGATCGGCGCGCGCGGCTGCATCAGGGCGGCGGCCTCCTCCGCCCAGCGATCCCCGAACGTCTTCTGGAAGTCCGCCACCACGAACTCCGGCAGGCCCGCCGCGACCCAGCCCGGCAGCTCGCCCTCGCCCGCCGAAATCCGCGCCCGCTCCTGCTTGGACAGCGGACGCGGCCCATACCCCTCGCCCGAATGCAGCGCCTCGATCTCCTCCAGCGGCAGGCCGTCGATCAGGCTGAGCGAGCCGATCACCAGCGCTCGCCCATCCTCGCGCCCGCCCATAGCCCAGGCCAGGCGCCCTCGCGCCCGCAGCACCTTGTAGACCCGGTCCGCGATGGCCCGCCGGTCCTTGGACCCGGCATAGCGGTTCGACTGCCCCCAGGCCTTCAGCACCACCTCCGCCGGCGCGCGGCTGTGCGCGATGGAGTCGAGAACCGAGGCGGCGGCGGCGAGACGGGCGGCGGGGGTCAAAGGCTTGGGGTCAACTCGGAGATGTCAGGTCAGGATGGCGGCGAAGATGGCGATCAGCCCGCCCATGGCGATCAGCCAGACGATCGACCGCACGAAGGGAACGCCGAGCGCATAGATGGGGATGTAGATCAGCCGCATCCAGAAGAAGGCCTGCGTCCCCCAGAAGGTCAGCGGCCCCTCCTCGCCCGTCACATGGGCGACCAGCACCGCGCCGATGAACAGCGGCAGGGTCTCCCACATATTGGCCTGCGCCCGCTCCAGCCGCTGAGTGATGATGCCCGGCCGCGCCGGCTGGCCGTCCCGGGGCCCCGCGTTCCAGCCGATGCCGTTGGCCAGCGTCCGCCCGGCGGCCGGCAGGAAGACATGCACGAACGCCAGGATCAGCGTCGCCGTCAGCATGGTCAGTTCGGGCGTGGTCGACAGGACCCAGGCGTCGCTCATGCTCGTCATCCCTGCCGGTAGTTGGGGGCTTCCCGCGTGATCATCACGTCGTGGACGTGGCTTTCGCGCAGGCCCGCGCCGGTGATCCGCACGAACCGCGCCTTCGCCTGCAGCTCGGCGATCGTCGCCGCCCCGACATAGCCCATGGCGGCCCTCAGACCCCCGACCATCTGGTGCAGCACCGGCGCGATCGGCCCCTTGTAGGGCGTCTGGCCCTCGATGCCTTCGGGCACCAGCTTCTGGGTGTCCTCGACCTCCTTCTGGAAGTAGCGGTCGGCCGAGCCGGCCCCCATCGCCCCCACCGAGCCCATGCCGCGATAGCTCTTGTAGGACCGGCCCTGGTACAGGAACACCTCGCCCGGGCTCTCGTCGGTGCCCGCGAACATCGAGCCCATCATGGCCACCGACGCGCCGGCCGCCAGCGCCTTGGCCAGGTCGCCGGAGTACTTGATCCCGCCGTCGGCGATGACCGGCGCGCCGGAGTCCCTGGCCGCCCGCGCGGCCTCGATGACGGCCGTCAGCTGGGGCACGCCGACGCCCGCGACGATGCGGGTGGTGCAGATGCTGCCCGGCCCGATGCCGACCTTCACCGCATCCGCGCCCGCGTCGATCAGGGCCCGCGCCCCGTCATAGGTCGCCACGTTTCCGGCGATGATCTGGACCCGGTTGTTCTCACGCTTGATCCGCTCGACCGCCCGGCTGACCTGCACCGAGTGCCCGTGCGCGGTGTCGATCACCACCACGTCCACCCCGGCCTCGGCCAGGGCCATCGACCGTTCGTATCCCGCGTCGCCCACGGTGGACGCCGCCCCGACCAGCAGCCGCCCCTGCTCGTCCTTGGCCGCGTTCGGATGGGCCTGGGCCTTGTCGATGTCCTTCATGGTGATCAGGCCGACGGCGCGATAGGCCTCGTCGACCACGATGACCCGCTCGATCTTGCGGGTGCGCAGCAGCTCGCGCGCCTCGTCCTTGCCCGCGCCTTCCCGCACGGTGATCAGCTCGCCGGACGTCATCAGCTCGCCGGCCTTCTTGTTCGGATCGGTGTCGAACCGCATGTCGCGGTTGGTCAGGATGCCGACCAGCCGTCCGTCGCCGTCCACCACCGGAAAGCCGCTGATCTTCCTCGACGCCACGATCTGACGGACCTCGCCCAGCGTCGTCTCGGGCCGGATGGTCACCGGATTGATGACCATGCCGCTCTCGAACCGCTTCACCTCGCGCACCTGATCGGCCTGCTGCTGCGGCGTCATATTGCGATGAATGACCCCCAGACCGCCGGCCTGCGCCATGGCGATCGCCAGCCGGCTCTCGGTCACCGTGTCCATCGCGGACGACAGCAGCGGGATGTTCAGTTTGATGTCGCGGGTCAGCCGGGTCGAGACGTCCGCGTCGGCGGGCATGATCTCGGACGCGCCGGGTTCGAGCAAAACATCGTCGAAGGTGAGCCCTTCGCGAATCTCCATGGGAGTCTCCGTTTTGCGGGCCGCCTATCGTCTTTCGCGGGTGCGAAGTCAACCGGCGAGGGCGCATCCGGCCGCCGCCACACCGCGTATCTTTTTCAGTCAAGGTTGAACTTTTCAGCCGCAGCTAACATTTTGGTCCCCGATGGTCGTCACTCTCGCCCGGTCCGTGCGGAGCCTCGCGCTCAAGATCGCCAGCTATGGCGTGATGCACCTGATCGTGGCCATGCTGGTCGCCTTGGCCATCACCCAGGACTGGCGCATGGCTCTGGCCATTGGCTTCGTCGAGCCCTTCTTCCAGACCATCGCCTACTCCTTCCACGACCGCGTCTGGCATCGCATCGAGCAGCGCCGCAGGCGCGGACGGCTGGAAGAAACCGCCGAGGCCTTCACCGCCCGCCTCGACGTCATGAACGCCGAGGAACAGGCCCGCGCCCACGGCCACCACGGCCACACCCACGCCCTGCCGTCGTTCCGGAAGATCGCGGTCAAGACCGTGACCTACGGCGTGATGCACCTGATCGTCGCGGTCGCCGTCGCCTTCGCCATCACCCAGGATATCCGTCAGGCGCTCGCCATCGGCATCATCGAGCCCCTGGTTCAGATGGTCTTCTTCGCCATCCACGACCGCGTCTGGACCACCCGCGAGGCCCGCCGCGCCAAGGAAGCGACCCAGGCCGCCTGACGGCCCTCCCGTGACCCTCCTCCGTGCACCCCGGCGAAGGCCGGGGTCCAGATGCAAACTCGATGAACGGAGCTAGCCGTTCTGTGCGAATCCGGTCGGCAGCGGTGATCGTAATCTGGACCCCGGCCTTCGCCGGGGTGCACGGCTGAAAGGAAGGCCTAAGCGAGCCACTCGAACCACGCGCCGTGTGGATGTCCCCGCGCCAGGGCGACATCGTCCCCGCCCGGCCACGCCCTGAGCCTCAGCACCGGCTGACGCTCGAACCCGGATTGCTCCGCCTCGAAGGTCAGCCAGGCGACCGGCGCGTCCCCCGTCGCCCGCGCCCCCGCCGCCTCGATCCACGCCTTCACCCGCGCCTGCACGTCCGGCGGGAAGTACTGGAACGCTATGGTGTGCATCACCACCCGGCACACGCCGGTCTCCGGCTCGACCGCCAGCCGCCGCTCCAGCCAGTCCGCCGCATCCTCGCGCGCCACCTCAACCGCCATTCCCGCCGCGATCTCCAGCGCCGCCTCCAGCCGCGTCAGCCGCTCCCTCTGATCCGCCCAGACATAGGCCGCCAGTCGCTCCCGCGTCGCCGGATCGCCCGGGTCCAGCGGATTGAGATCCACCCCCGCCCGCCGCGCCACCCGCACCTCGGCCGACGGCGGCGGCGCGCCTCGCCACTCCGGGGCGATCCGCACGGCCGACGCCAGATCGCCCGCCTCTACCTCCCCCAGCCGAAACCCATACCGATCCAGCCGCGTGTTCAGCCCCGCGCTGGCCCCCAGCTCATACAGCGCGAACGGCGCCCCGAACCGTTCCGCCAGCACCAGCAGCCCGCCCATCAGCCCGGCCGACCGCCCCACCTCGTTCGTCTGCGGCGGCCCATCCAGCCACCGATCCAGCTGCGGCGCATGAGAGACAAGCGATCCCGCCACGATCTGCCACAACACGTCGTCCTCGCCCGGCGCCGCGTTCGGCGGATAGACCGCCGTCAGCCCCGGATCGCTCCCCGCCCGCGCCAGCCCATGCAGCCCGCCCGCCAGCCTCAGCGGCAACGCATCCCCCTCGTGCGAAGGATTGCCCGCCCAATCCAGCACCCGCCGCCCGATCTCGCCCGACCGATCCAGCCGCTCCCCGGTTAGCCCGCACACTCGTCCCGTGAAGGGCGCGCCCGACGCCGCGCAGATCGCCGCCTGCTTGGCGAAGGCCGCGCGGACGTCGGCCTCGCTCATGCGGCCGCGAAGGGATTGCGTACGGTCAGCCCGCCGAACCTCTGGCCATCCGTCAGGTCCTCGGTCCACAGCGTGTCGCACCCGGCTTCCAGCGCGCAGGCGACGATCGTGGCGTCGTAGATGTGGATGTCGTGGCGGCTGGCGATCTCGACGGCGGCCCGCTGCGCATCGATCGTGATCGGGACGATCTCCAGACGAAGGTCCTCGACGCCTTCGAGCACCGCGTTGACCACCTCCCACGACTGCCTGAGCTTCCGGCGCAGAACAGCGACCATCTCGTTCAACACCTGAACGCTGATGACCCCGCCGTCACGGAGCCGGGCGACGGCCAACGCCGCCATCTCCTCGTCCTCTCCCACGGAGTAGACCAGGACGTTGGTGTCGAAGAAGGCTTTCAACCCCGCCCGCCGCGACGGCTGATCTCCTCGCGGTCGAACTTGTAGTCGGCGGGAATCTTGATGCGCAGGCTGCGGAGCTTCTGGATCGCCTCCTCCCGTCGCCGGTCAGGCGTCACCGAGACGCCGCCCTCAGGAAGAGCCGTCACGACCACCGCGTCGCCGTCCTTCAGACCCGACGCCTCCATCACCGCCCGCGGAATTCGAACGGCGGGGCTGTTTCCCCATCTTGCGACACGGCTCATCTGCGCCTCCGGATATACGTCACCCGACGTATATCATTTCCGCCCCATCGCCACCAGATAGACCTCCGACGACCCCTTCCGGCTGGCGACGGGCTTGACGTATTTCACGTCCTCGAACGCCGCGCGCAGGTCGTTCAGCACCTCTCCGGCCGCCCCGCCCTGGAAGTTCTTGGTCACGAAATGCCCGCCGGGCTTCAGCGTGCGGATGGCGAAGTCCGCCGCGATCTCGATCAGGGCGATGATCTTCAGATGGTCGGTCTGGCGATGCCCCACCGTGTTGTGCGCCATGTCCGACAGCACCAGGTCCGGCGCCCCGCCCAGCTCGGCGATCAGCTGCGCGTCCACACCCGGATCGGTGAAGTCCGCCTGGATCAGGGTCGATCCCGGGATCGGCTCGATCGGCAAGAGGTCCACCCCCACCACCGCCGCCGCGCCCCGGTTGACGCAGACCTGCACCCAGCCGCCCGGCGCCGCGCCCAGGTCGATCACCCGCGACCCGCGCTTGATCAGATGGAACCGGTCGTCGATCTCCGTCAGCTTGAAGGCCGCCCGGCTGCGCCAGCCTTCGGCCCGCGCCTTTTCCGACCAGGGATCGGCCAGCTGGCGCTTGATCCACTGCTGGCTCGACATGGTCTTCTTGTCGGCGGTCTTGATCTTCTGGCCTGTGCCCCGCCCGGCCGCCGTCCCGCCCGAGGGCGGGCGCACCATGCGTCGTCTTTCCGGCGGCTTTTCGTCCTCGCTCATCGCTCCTGCATAGCGCCCGGCGCCGTCGCCCGCTATGACCCCGGCGAACGACCCCAAAGGAGCGCCCGATGGCCGACACCCTCACCTTCACTCTCGACACCGGCGACGGCCAGGGCGGCGATGTCGTCATCAAGCTGCGGCCCGACCTGGCCCCCGGCCACGTCGCCCGCATCACCGAGCTGGCCTCGGAGGGCTTCTACGACGGCGTGGTCTTCCACCGCGTCATCCCCGGCTTCATGGCCCAGGGCGGCGACCCGACCGGCACCGGAACCTCGGGCTCCAAGAAGCCGAACCTGAAGCAGGAGTTCTCGTCCGAGCCCCACGTCCGCGGCGTCTGCTCCATGGCCCGGACCTCGGACCCGAACAGCGCCAACAGCCAGTTCTTCATCGTCTTCGACGACGCCACCTTCCTGGACCGCCAGTACACCGTCTGGGGCCAGGTGATCGAAGGCATGGAACACGTCGACGCCCTGCCCAAGGGCGAGCCGCCCCGCAACCCGGGCAAGATCGTCAAGGCGACGGTCAACTGACGCCAACCGTCTCCTCCCCGTTCGCCCCTTGGCGAATGGGGAGGGGGACCATCCGAAGCCGCTCGGCGAAGGATGGTGGAGGGGTCAGCCCCCGCCCATCGACCAGGCGAACTTGACCCCGCCATAGCTCCGGCCGTCGACCGTCACGCTCCCCTCCATCGCCGGATCCTCGTCCGTGCCCAGGTTCCGTCGCGCCAGCGCCAGCGCCCCGCCGTCGAGCCGCGCGTCCAGCGTCACCCGCCCCAGCGCCTCGCTGCTCCCGGAAAACCGCACGCGGCTGTCCGACACCTCGTACCGCTCCGGCAGCACCCGCTCCCCGCCCGCGAACTCCAGCATCACCGGCGCGAACCCGCCGTCGCGCGTTCCCTTCTCCCACGCCTCGAAGTCCGCCGGCTGGCCGATGAAGACCAGAAGCAGCCGCGCGTCGCCCTCTCCGGTCCCGGCGACCGGCGTATAGAACCCCGACAGGTCCTCGCTCTGGGAATGACGGAACGCCCCGCTCGCCACGGGGGCCGCCGCCCCTTCGCCCGTCTGTGCCCGCTCCGGGGCCGACGCCTCGAACAGGTCGCACCCCGCCAGCGTGATCGCCGCCCCGAGCGCGACCAGCGCCGCCCGCCGCATCAGCGGCTCAGACCCCGATCCAGCGCCTGGAACGACCGCCACGACAGCTCCGTCGCCGCCGCGAACACCGCCGGGTTCACCTTGTCGAAGTCATCGGTCGGCCGGTGATAATCGGGGTGATAGTCCACGCCCAGATACAGGAACGGCAGCCCGGCCCGATAGAAGGCCGCGTGGTCCGACGCCTCGACCCAGTTGTTGTTCCCCGTGTCCTGCGGCGTGTCCTTGCCGAACGCCAGCGCCACGCCGTTCTCCGCCGCGATCGGCTCCAGCAGCGGCCGCAGCGTCGGGTTCTGATACGTCCCCGTGACCCACAGCTTCATGTCGGTCTCCGCGCGCGCCGTCATGTCGAAGTTCAGGTTCAGAGCAATGGAGCTCAGCGGCACCGGCGGCGCCTCCACGAAGTGCCGCGCGCCCAGCAGCCCCCGCTCCTCCCCGTCCAAGAAGGCGAAGATCACGCTGTGCTCCGGCGGCGCCGCCTTCAGCCGCGCGGCGATCTCCAGCGCCGTCGCCACGCCGGACGCGTTGTCGTCCGCCCCGTTGTGGATCTGTCCGTCCGCGATCCCGACGTGGTCATAGTGGGCGGTGATGACGATGTAGCGATCCGTCGCCCGCGTCCCCGGGATCACCGCCAGCACATTGGTCCCGTTGAAGGTCTTCGGCCCCTCGCGCGTGCGCCCTTCCATCCGCCAGGTCTGCAGTCTCCCCACCGGCGGCGCCGCGACGCCCAGCGCCTCGAGCCGCGACACGATATAGGCCCGCGCCCGCTCCCCGCCCGGCGCGCCCGTGTCCCGGCCCTCCATGTCGTCGGCCGACAGGATGCGCAGGTCCGCGATCAGCTGAGCATAGTCGGCGCTCGCGGCCGGCGCTGCGGTCTCCGGCGCGGGCGTCGCCGTCTCCATGCCGGCGCAGGCGGCGAGCGCGGTCAGGGCGGCGCCGACGAACAGGGCGCGAAGCGTGCGGGACATGGAGCCTCCTCAAACGATGTCCACTTCCGATTAGCGCGAGCTTGGCCGGCTCGTCCGCTAAATTCGCCGTCATGCGCGGATGGCTCGCGCCGCCGCCGATGCTAAACCCGACCCCATGACATCCCCCCACCGTGCACCCCGGCGAAGGCCGGGGTCCAGATCACAGACTCCATGCAAACCGACGGCGCTCCGTGCGGTCTGTCCCGACCACCGCATCCGCCTCTGGACCCCGGCCTTCGCCGGGGTGCACGGAGAGAATGGGGCGACAAGCGTGGGAAGCAGCCTCCCGTGAGTATAGACGTCGACACCCTGACCGAAGCCGAAGCCGCCGCCGAACTGACCCGCCTGGCCGCCGAGATGGAGCGCCACGACGCCCTCTACGCCGAGGCCGCGCCGGAAATCTCGGACGCCGAATACGACGCGCTCCGCGTCCGCAACGCCGCCATTGAGGCCCGCTTCCCCGCCCTGATCCGCCCCGACTCGCCCTCGCTCAAGGTCGGCGCCCCCGTCTCCAGCCAGTTCGCCGAGGTCCGCCACGGCGTGCCCATGCTGTCGCTCGACAACGCCTTCGACGAGTCCGACGTCGCCGACTTCGCCGCCCGCATCCGCCGCTTCCTCAGGCTCCCCGCCGACGAACCCCTGGCCTTCGTCGCCGAGCCCAAGATCGACGGCCTGTCCGCCAACATCCGCTACGAGGACGGCGTGCTCGTCCAGGGCGCCACCCGCGGCGACGGCCGCGCCGGCGAGGACATCACCGCCAACCTCAAGACGATCTCCGACATCCCCCACCGCCTGTCCGGCTCCGGCTGGCCCGCCCGCATCGAAATCCGGGGCGAGGTCTACGCCCCCAACGACGCCTTCGCCGCCTTCAACGCCGAGGCCGAGGCGGCCGGCCGCCGCACCTACGCCAACCCCCGCAACTTCGCCGCCGGGTCTCTCCGCCAGATCGACCCGACCGTCACCGCCGCCCGCCCCTTGCGCTTCTTCGCCTACGCCTGGGGCGAATCCTCCGAGCCCTTCGCGCAGACTCAGGCCGAGGCGCTGGCCGCCTTCGAGGCATGGGGCTTCCCTGTCAATCCGCGCTCGAAGCGGGTGGAGGACGCGTCTGGCCTGCTCGCCATCTACCGCGACCTGGAGACCCACCGCGCCAGCCTCGGCTATGACATCGACGGCGTGGTCTACAAGGTCGACCGTCTGGACTGGCAGGAGCGTCTGGGCTTCGTCTCCCGCAGCCCCCGCTGGGCCATCGCCCACAAGTTCCCGGCCCAGCAGGCCACCACAGTGCTCGAAGGCATCGACATCCAGGTCGGCCGGACTGGCTCCCTGACCCCTGTCGCCCGCCTCGGCCCCGTCACCGTCGGCGGCGTCGTGGTCCGCAACGCCACCCTTCACAACGAGGACGAGATCGAGCGCAAGGACGTGCGCATCGGCGACACTGTCGTCCTCCAACGCGCCGGCGACGTCATTCCCCAGATCGTCTCGGTCGTCCTCGACAAACGTCCCGCCGACGCCGTGCCCTACGTCTTCCCCACCCACTGCCCCGTCTGCGGCTCCGAGGCCGTCCGCCCTGACGGCGAGGTCCGCCGCCGCTGCACCGGCGGCCTTTTCTGCGAGGCCCAACGGGTCGAGCGCCTCAAGCACTTCGTCGGCCGCCGCGCCTTCGACATCGAGGGCCTGGGCGAAAAGCAGCTGATCGCCTTCTCCGAACGCGGCTGGATCAAGGAGCCCGCCGACATCTTCCGCCTCGCCCGCGACGAAGAGAAACTCGCCGCCCTCCGCGCCGAGGACGGCTATGGCGAGACCAGCGTCCGCAACCTCATCGCCGGCATCGATGCCCGCCGGACCATCGCGCTGGAACGCCTCATCTTCGGCCTCGGCATCCGCGAGATCGGCGAGCAGACCTCCCTGCTTCTCGCCCGCCACTTCGGCAGCTGGACCGCCTTCCACGCCGCGGGCCTGGCCGCCGCCGAGGGCATTCCCTCGCCGGAGTGGACCCGCCTCGCCGAAGGCCACGGCGTCTCCCCCCGCACCTTGTCCGTCTTCGCCGCCGCCAGCCTCGACCCCGCCGACCCGTGGCCCGAAGCGCCCGTCGAGCAGAAGCTCGCGCTCGCTTTCCCCGGCGTCGCCGCCCCCGCCCGCCGCGCCCTCGTGCCCCTTGCCCCCGACTGGCCGGCCATCGTCGAACTGTCCCGCATCGCCCGCGAGGACGGCCCGTCGGAGACGCTCGGCGAAATCGCCGGCATCTCCGGCGTCGGCCCCGTCGCCGCCCGCGCCGTCGCCGAGTTCTTCCACGAGCCCCACAACCGCGCCGTCGTCGACGCCCTGGTCGCCGAGCTCGACCGCATCGAGGACGCCGAACGCCCCAAGACCGACACCGCCGTCGCCGGCAAGACCGTGGTCTTCACCGGCAGCCTGGAGCGCTTCACCCGCGACGAGGCCAAGGCCCGCGCCGAAAGCCTCGGCGCCAAGGTCTCGGGTTCAGTGTCGAAGAAGACCGACTACCTCGTCGCCGGCCCCGGCGCCGGCTCCAAGCTCGCCGACGCCCAGAAGCACGGCGTCACCGTCCTGACGGAGGACGAGTGGCTGGCGCTGATCGGCTCGTGAAATCCTCCCCCATTGGGGGAGGGGGACCGCGAAGCGGTGGAGGGGGCCAGCCGCGCACGGCGGTGTCTGGGGCGAGCCCCCTCCGTCATTCCGCTGCGCTCCATGACACCTCCCCCAACGGGGGAGGATTTGAGCACCCTATTCTTCTCAATCATCCAACGACGCCCGGATTCCACCTGTAAAATCAGCGCCCGTCCCGTTTGAGAGCCGCCGAACGCGCCCGCATATCCGGGTGTGATACCCTCGCCCTCGGTTCCGTCGCTTGGGAAGGGCGCAAGGCCTTGCGAGCTTGCTGCGGCGGGAGCGGTTGGAGCGGGAGCTCCCGAGGTCCGACGACCGGAGGCCGTGATGAGCGGTCATCCGGCGTCCGGGCGGAGGGGGTGGTGTGGGCAGACTACGCCGTTCGAAGCGAGGGTCCCGGGCTCAAGCAGCCCGGAACCGCGTTCCGGGCGGTAGCCCACCGATAAGGCGTCAGGCAGAAGAGCGGGCGCGTTCAGGGGATCGGCTTTCGCAAGCACGCCGACCTTCCCGCCGGAGGCGTCAGTAGCGGCGAGGCTCTAACAGAGCCGTTGGTCCCCGGTCAGTCGCGTTCGAACGACGCGGGGCCGCCCGCTTCCGGTCAGACCAGCCGCGCGGAGCAGTCGTCTTTCGCCGAAACACAAACCCATACGGTCTCCGGGCGAAGGCCCGGCTGCTCCGCCCGCCCTTCCCACCCGTTCACAGCGGAAGAGCGTCGACGCATGCCCGCGGCCTACCGGTTCAGCGCCGCGCGTCCCGCGAGAGCATAGCGATCCCCGACGACCGCCTCCTTCGGAAACGCCGCCTCGATCCGCGACAGATCCTCCGGCGTCAGCGCGATGTCGACCGCCGCGACGTTCTCCTCCAGCGTCCGCACGCGCCGCGTGCCGGGGATCGGAACCAGCGTCTCGCCCTGCGCCAGCACCCAGGCGAGCGCCAGCTGCGCCGCCGTCACGCCCTTGTCCGTCGCGATCGCCGTCACCGCGTGAACCAGGTCGATGTTCTTCTGGAAGTTCTCGCCCTGGAAGCGCGGATTGGACCGGCGGAAGTCGCCCTCCTCCAGATCGTCGATCGACTTGATCTCGCCGGACAGGAACCCCCGCCCCAGCGGACTGTATGGCACAAAGCCGATGCCCAGCTCGTCGCACAGCGCCAGCAGCTCGTCCTCCGGCTCGCGCGACCACAGGGAATACTCGGTCTGCAGCGCCGTGATCGGATGGGTCGCATGCGCCTTCCTCAGCGTCGCCGGCGCGGCTTCCGACAGGCCCAGGAACCGCACCTTGCCCTCGGCGACCAGCTCGGCCATCGCGCCCACCGTGTCCTCGATCGGCGTGTCGGGATCGACCCGGTGCAGATAGTAGAGGTCGACGTGGTCGACGTTCAGCCGCTTGAGGCTGCCCTCGATCGCTCGGCGCACATTGGAGGGCGAGCCGTCGACCTTCAGCGCCGTGCGATCGGCGTTGTAGCCGATGCCGAACTTGGTCGCCAGGAACACCCGGTCGCGCTTGCCTGCGAAGGCCCGGCCCAGCAGCTCCTCGTTCGTATAGGGCCCGTACATCTCGGCCGTGTCGAACAGGGTCACGCCCAGATCGAGCGCGCGGTGCAGCACGCGGGTCGCCGTCGCCTCGTCGGACGGCGCGCCGTAGAAGGCGCTCATCCCCATGCAGCCGAGGCCGAGCGCGGAGACTTCGGGGCCATTCTTGCCAAGGCGACGGGTCTTCATCAGCATGCTCCATTCAGCTTTCGGCCACAAAATCGGCGCCCGCCTCGGCGATCACAAGAGCGCGGGTCACGCGGCGAACCGATTGATGAGTCACTCGGATTCCGGCATGATCCTCGCTTGACGACCGAACGCAGACCGCGCGTCGATCCCGGATCGAGACCGCGACGCGCATCAACGGGGGCCGCCGCCTTGACCGATTTCCGCCGACGCGCGCTGGCCGCGCCGACGATCGCCATTGCGGCCCCGCTGATGGCCCTGGCCCTGTCCGTCATCGCCGCGCCCGCCGTCGCCGCGCCAGAGCCCTATGAGGCGGTCGTCGCCGACGAGGAGCAGTCCACGCTCCGCATCACCCCCAGCGCCCTCTCCAACGCCGACCGGCTCAGCTACACCAACGCCTTCGACGCCCTGCGGCGCGGCGACCTCGACGCCGCCCGCGAAGCCGCGCGTCAGGCAAACGACCGCGTGCTGCTGGGCCAGGTCGAGTTCGAGCGCCTGTTCCACCCCGACTACACCGCCACCTACGAAGAGCTGGCGGCCTGGCTGAACGACTACGCCGATCTGCCCAGCGCCCAGCGCGCCCATGCGCTGGCCATGCGTCGCCGTCCCGATGGCGCGCCCGAGCCACGGCGGCCTGCCGGCGTCTTCGCCACCCGAACCTGGGACGCGGTCGCGGCCGGCGGCGCCAACGCCGAGGCCGATCCGGCCCGGGCGGCCCGCGTGGCGCTCAACCGAGACGATCTCGGGTCGGCGATCACGCTCGGCGAGCAGATCGGCGACTGGTGGACCGTCGGCCTCGCCGCCTGGCGCACCGGCGACTACGCCAAGTCCTTCTCGGCGTTCGAGCGCGTCGCCGTCGATCCGACCGAAGACGCCTGGACCCGCGCCGGCGCCGCCTGGTGGACGGCCCGCGCCGCCGGACAGACCGGCCGTCAGGACCGGATCACGGAGTTCCTGCGCCTCGCCGCCCGCTGGCCCGCGACCTTCTACGGCCAGATCGCGCTTCGCCAGCTGGGTGAGGAGCCGGCCATCCTCAACGCCGGGCCGACGCCCTACGGCGCACTCCAGACCGCCTCGCTCAACGACGAACCGGCGGGCGTCAATCAGCGCGAGATGGACGCCTTCCTGCGCGACGAGCCCCGCGCCCGACGCGCCGTGGCCCTCTACGAAGTCGGCCGCCGCGGCGACGCGCGAGACGAACTGAGGAACGGCCTGCGCACCGCCGGCGACGCCACGCGCCGCCTGTGGACGGGCCTTGCCCGCGTGCTCGGCCCGCGCCTCGGCGGCTCCGGCAACGACGCGGCCCGGATCGACGCCGCGGACTACCCGCAGCCCGACATCAATCCTGAAGGCGGCTGGACGCTCGAACGCTCGCTCGTCTACGCCATCGCGAGGAAGGAAAGCGGCTTCAACGCCGAGGCCCGCTCGCCCGTCGGCGCCTACGGCATGATGCAGGTCATGCCCACGACCGCCGCCGAGATGACCGGTGATCGCGGCTTCGTCGCCGAGCCCCAGCGCCTGTTCCAGCCCGCGACGAACGTCCGCCTCGGCCAGGAATACGTGAACCGCATGCTGGCGCGGCCCGAGTTCCAGGGCGATCTGCTGCGCGCCGTCTCAAGCTACAACGCCGGGCCTCGCCCCATGATCGAGGCGCTCCGCCGCCTCGGCCCCGACCCCGACCCCCTGCTGCTGATCGAGACGATCGACGTCCCCCAGGCCCGCGAATACGTCGAGAAAGTCGTCGCCGCCTACTGGATCTACCAGCGTCTGGCGGGACGTCCGCTGAACACGCTCGACGCCGTCGTCGCGGGCCAGCGCCACATCCCGATCAGCCTGGACTACGTCCCGCCGCCGCCGTCGGAGCAGGCGCCCACGACGCAGCTGGCCTCCGTGCCCGCGACCGGCGCCCGCTAGAGCAGGCTCCCCACCAGCGAGGCGCACAGGCAGCAGCCCACGAGAATGAACAGCCCATAGCTCATCAGGCTGGGGCGGCCCCGGACGGGTTCTGGCGAGCGCTCAGTGGACATGGCGGTTCCCGAAATCGTCGCTCAGGATAACGGCGATCCCTTAAGCCGGGGTTCGCCATCGCCCTTAACGGCGCGTTCGCCGTCCTAATGAGCCCCGCGCTTGGCCAGTTCCGTCCATTCCAGGAAATCCGGCTGCCGCAACAGTTCCGCCACATAGGCCGTCGCCGTCCCGTCGTCGCCATGCGCCGCCAGATCGATCCGATAATGCCGGAACCGGCACGCCACCGGCGTCAGAAAGGCGTCCGCCATCGACCACTCGCCGAACAGATACGGCCCGCCCGCGCCGAACCGGTCCCGCATCGTCACCATGATCTCGACCAGCCGCCGCACATCGGCCGCCACCGCCTCGCTCGTCGGCGGATCGGCCCGATCGTCTCCGACCATCGTATGGATCACGCCCTGCGCATCCGGACCCATCCCGCACTCGGTCCGCAGCGCGGCAAAGCTCGAATGCATCTCGCAGACCACCGACCGCGCCAGCCACCGCGCGGCCGGGTCAACCGGCCACAGTTTCGCATCCGGATACCGTTCCGCCGCCCAGACCGAGATCGCCAGCGAATCCCAGATCGTCTCCCCGTCGACCTTCAGCAACGGCACCTTGCCCGACGGCGACACTTCCGCCAGCCGCTCCTTCCAGCCTTCGCCGTACAGCGGGATTTCGGTCAGCGTGAACGCGGCCCCGCACCGCTTCATTACCAGCCACGGCCTCAGCGACCAGGTCGAAAAGTCGATGTTGCCGACGATCAGTTCCATTCTTGGCGTCTCCCCTGCCCGCGCTTCCTTGACATCGGCGGGCCGCACCGCCTTTACCCCGCCCCATGATCAGCCGCTACGCCCGCCCCGACGCCGTCGCCCTGTGGTCGCCCGAGACCAAGTATCGAATCTGGTTCGAGATCGAGGCCCATGCCGCCACCAAGATGGCCGAGCTCGGCGTCATCCCTCAGGAAGCCGCCGACGCCATCTGGGCCAAGGGCAAGGACGCCGTCTGGGACGCCGACCGCATCGACGAGATCGAACGCACGACCAAGCACGACGTCATCGCCTTCCTGACCCACGTCTCCGAGACGGTCGGCGAGGAGGCCCGCTTCCTGCACCAGGGCATGACCTCGTCCGACGTGCTCGACACCTGCTTCGCGGTGCAGCTGGCCCGCGCCTCGGACCTGCTGATCACGGGCGTCGACCGCGTGCTCGCCGCGCTCGAGACGCGGGCGAAGGAGCACAAGTTCACGCCCTGCGTCGGCCGCAGCCACGGCATCCACGCCGAGCCCGTCACCTTCGGCCTGAAGCTGGCCGGCTATCACGCCGAGTTCCAGCGCGCCCGGCGCCGCCTCCTGACGGCGAAGGAAGAGATCGCCACCTGCGCCATCTCCGGCGCCGTCGGCACCTTCGCCAACGTCGATCCGGCGGTCGAGGAGTACGTCGCCGAGAAGATGGGCCTCGCCGTCGAGCCCGTCTCGACCCAGGTCATCCCGCGCGACCGCCACGCCGCCTTCTTCGCCGCCCTGGGCGTCGTCGCCTCCTCCGTCGAACGCCTCGCCGTCGAAATCCGCCACCTACAGCGCACCGAGGTGCTGGAAGCCGAAGAGCCCTTCGATCCCGGCCAGAAGGGCTCCTCGGCCATGCCGCACAAGCGCAATCCCATCCTGACCGAGAACCTGACCGGCCTCGCCCGCCTGGTCCGCTCGGCCGTGACGCCGGCGATGGAAAACGTCGCCCTCTGGCATGAGCGCGACATCAGCCATTCCTCCGTCGAGCGCGGCATCGGCCCGGACGCGACCATCCACCTCGACTTCGCGCTCCACCGCCTTGCGACCGTGATCGAGCGGCTGGTCGTCTATCCCGACAACATGGCGAAGAACCTCGACCGCCTCGGCGGCCTGGTGCACTCCCAGCGCGTGTTGCTGGCGCTGACCCAAGCCGGCGTGTCGCGCGAGGACGGCTACGCGGCGGTCCAGAGGAACGCCATGAAGGTCTGGCGCGGCGAAGGCAACTTCCTCGATTTCCTCAAGGCCGACCCCGATGTGATCGTGCCGGACGCCGAGCTCGAGGCCCTGTTCGACCTCGGCTACCACACCAAGCATGTCGATACGGTGTTCGACCGCGTCTTCGGCTGACCGCCTGCGTCGCCCTGTCGCGCCGGAAAATGTGATCGGGCGCGCATCCTTTGTGAAGCTGAGCCGTCTTTAGCGGACTTGCCGTCCGCATCGCCCGATGCGGGCCGCTTGCACTCAGGAGAAGACGCCATGAACACCCGCCTCCTTACCCTTTCCGTCGCCTCGGCCGCCCTGCTGGGCCTGGCCGCGTGCAACTCGGGCGGCGAGACCGAAGCCCCGGCCGCCGACGCCGCCGCGACCGACACCGCCGCGACCGAAGCGCCCGCCGCCGCGACCGGCACAGTCGTCACCGTCGCCCAGGGCAATCCGGACTTCACCACCCTGGTCAGCGCGGTCCAGGCCGCCGAACTGGTCGAGACGCTGAACGGCCCCGGCCCGTTCACGGTCTTCGCCCCGACCAACGCCGCCTTCGAAAAGATCCCCGCCGCCACGCGCGAAAGCCTGATGGCTCCCGCCGGCAAGCAGGACCTGACCGGCATTCTGACCTACCACGTGGTCCCAGGTAATGTCAGCGCCGCAGCGCTCGCCGAGCAGATCACCGCCGGCGGCGGGCAGGCCCAGTTGAGCACGGTGCAAGGCGGCACCCTGACGGCGCGCGCCAACGCCGACGGCTCCATCACCCTGACCGATGCGGCGGGCAACACCTCGCGCGTCGTCCAGGCCGATGTGGCCGCGACCAACGGCGTGATTCACGCCATCGACACCGTCGTGATGCCGGGCTGATTTTTCCGGTGAACCAATTCTCGCGTCCCGCATTCTGGTGGGGCGCGAGACGCGAAGATATCGGGTGAGGCTTTCCCCCAGGCCCCCGATCGAGGAAGGGCCGCAGACCCCCCGCTGCGGCCCTTTTTCGCGTCTGGACGCCATCATCTCGCTGTAACGATGACTGAAATTTAAGCGTCACGGTTCGCGTCCCCTCGCAGCCTCGCTCGGTAGCTCCATCCGAGCCGCCCCATGGGAGGGCGGCCTTGCACAGGAGACTCCCCGATGACCCGTATCTCGCGTTCGCTTCTCCTCGCCGCCTCCGCCTTGGCCCTCACCGCCACGGCGGCGACGGCCCACGAGCGGCCCCGCGCCGCTCGCCCGGCTCATGCTTCGGCGAGCTCCGCCACCCTGGTCGGCGTGGCGGCCGCCAATCCCGACTTCTCGACCCTGGTCGCGGCGGTCCAGGCGGCCGGCCTGGCGGACACCCTGTCCGGCAGCGGCCCCTTCACCGTCTTCGCCCCGACCAACGCCGCCTTCGAGACCCTGCCCGACGGCACGGTCGAGCGTCTGGTCCAGCCGCGCCAGCGCGCCCGGCTGACCCGCATCCTGACCTACCACGTCGTGCCCGGTCGCATCTCCGCGGCAGATCTCGCCACCGCCGTGCGCGTCGGCGGCGGCAGCGCGGCCCTGACGACGGTCGAGGGCGGCCGACTGACCGCTCAGGACGCCGGGCGCGGCCGTCTGCGCCTGACCGATTCGACCGGCGAGACCTTCTGGATCACCGCGGCCGACGTGAACGCCTCCAACGGCGTGATCCACGTCATCGACGGCGTCCTGACGCCCGGCCATTGACGCTCGGCGGACAGCAAAACGGCCGGCGGAGCGATCCGCCGGCCGTCATGATTCTGCGAAGGCGATGCGGCTATTCGCCGGCGCGGACCTGCTCGCGCGCCACCGAAGCCAGCTCGTCCATCTTGGAGCGGATCTCGCCCTCCGAAACGCTGATGCCCGAGCCCTTGAAGTCCTGATCCAGCTTCCTGAACACGTCCTCGTCGCCGGGCTGTTCGAAGTCGGCGCGGACCACCGCCTTGGCGTAATCCTCGGCCGACTCGGGGCTCAGCCCCATCTTTTCGGCCGCCCACAGCCCCAGCAGCTTGTTCCTGCGGGCCATGGCCTTGAATTCTTGCTCCTGATCGAGGGCGTATTTGGACTCGAAGCCCTTTTCCCGATCGTCGAAGGTCGTCATGCGTGGTCGTCGCTCCTCGGGCCGTCCGCGAACGCGGCGGCGGGCCGTGGTCTATATCCGCCGTCGCCCGCAAGGCAATGGATAACGGCTCGCAGCCCGACGGTCGTGCACGGATCAAGCCCGGTGTGGCCAAAGGGTTGCGGCCGGTCCGGCTTCCGGGTCGGCGTTTGTGTCGCAGGGCGATTTCGGCTAAGGCGGGCGCGAAACATTCCCCGCTCAGCTCGAGACCGGATCGCGCCGCCCAGACGAACCCTCTGGCCGCGCGATTTTCGTTTTCGGCGACGCCCAGAGAGGCCCGGTCAAGGACCGACATGATGACCCCCAAGCGCAAGAAGATCTACGAAGGCAAGGCCAAGATCCTCTACGAGGGCCCCGAGCCCGGCACCCTGATCCAGTACTTCAAGGACGACGCCACCGCCTTCAACGCCCAGAAGAAGGCGACGCTGGAAGGCAAGGGCGTGCTGAACAACAAGATCAGCGAGTTCATCATGATGCGGCTGAACGGCATCGGGGTGACGAACCACTTCATCAAGCGGCTGAACCTGCGCGAACAGCTGATCCGCGAGGTCGAGATCATCCCGCTCGAGGTCGTGTGCCGCAACATCGTCGCCGGCTCGCTCAGCCAGCGCCTCGGCATCGAGGAGGGCACGCCCCTGCCCCGCTCCATCATCGAGTTCTACTACAAGAAGGACGAGCTCAACGACCCGATGGTCACCGAGGAGCACATCACGGCCTTCAACTGGGCGAGCACCCAGGAGATCGACGACATCCTGGCCATGACGCTGCGGGTCAACGACTACCTGTCGGGCATGTTCGGCGCGGTCGGAATCACCCTCGTGGACTTCAAGATCGAGTTCGGCCGGGTCTGGGAGAACGACTTCGCCCGCATCATCCTGGCCGACGAGATCAGCCCCGACAGCTGCCGGCTGTGGGACTCGTCCACCGGCGAGAAGCTGGACAAGGACCGCTTCCGCCGCGACCTGGGCAACGTCATCGAGAGCTACGCCGAGGTGGCGCGTCGCCTCGGCATCATGAAGGACATGCCGACCGTGATTCAGGGAGGACTGCACTGATGGCCCCCAAGACTTCAACCAAGGTCAAGGTTCACGTCTTCCTCAAGCCCGGCGTGCTCGATGTCCAGGGCAAGGCCGTCGAAGGCGCCTTGAAGGGCCTCGGCTGGGGCGGCGTGTCGAACGCCCGTGTCGGCAAGCTGATCGAGTTCGACCTCGACGGCGCCGAGGACCCCGCCGCCGAGGCCAGGAAGATGTGCGAAACGCTGCTGGCCAATACGGTGACCGAAAGCTACCGCATCGAGGTCGGCTGAGGCTTTCGCCGGAGCCGCGGCGGCGCTAATCGCGTTTCTCGACGAACGAGAGGAGCCCGCCATGACCTTCACCGTCACTTCCAACGATTTCCGGGACGGCGCGACCCTGCCGGACGCGCAGGTCTACGCCCAGGGCAACCGCTCGCCCCATCTGGCCTGGTCGGGCGCGCCGGAGGGGACGAAGTCGTTCGCCATCACCTGTTATGACCCGGACGCGCCGACCGGCTCGGGCTTCTGGCACTGGACGGTGGCCAACATCCCCGCCGACGTCACCGAGATCGCGGCGGGCGGCCCGGTCCCGGCGGGCGCCGTCGAAGGCCGCACCGACTTCGGCCAGCCGGGCTTCGGCGGGGCCGCGCCGCCGGCCGGACACGGTCCGCACCGCTACATCTTCACCGTCTTCGCGGTCGACGTGGAGAAGCTGGACGTGACGCCCGAGGACAGCGGGGCCAAGTTCGGCTTCAACCTGCACTTCCACACGCTCGCCAAGGCGCAGATCACGGGCGTCTATGAGAACAAGGGCTGAGGCCATCCACAGGGGGAACGCGATGAGAGCGATTGCACTGACGGCCATGCTGACGGCGCTGACGCTGACGGCGCCTGCGCAGGCTCGCCAGGAGGCGGCGACCGCACCGGCCGAAGCCACGGCCACGCCGGCCGGCATCCCGCTGGACAGCGCTTGGCGGCGCGCGGTCCACACCCATGCCCAGGCGAACCTGGCCCATCCCAGCTGGGGTTGGCGGCATTCGGAGCGCAACTATCTGCTGGCCCTGTCGCTGGCCCAGGCCGAGGGGCTGAGCGTCGACCCTGACGTCCTGTTCGCCGCCGCCTTCCTGCACGACTGGGGCGGGATCGCGCCGTTCGCGTCGCCGGGCGTCGACCACGCTGTGCGCTCGGTGGAACTGGCCGAGCCCTTCCTGCGCGACGCGGGCTTTCCGATGGAGAAGTTCCCGGCCGTCCGCGCCGCCATTCTGGGCCACATGTACGACAAGGAGCCGGAAGGCCCCGAAGCCATCGTCATGCACGACGCCGATGCGCTGGATTTCCTCGGCGCGCTGGGTGCGGCGCGGCTGCTGGCGGCGACCGGCGAGGGCGACGATTACGATCGCGCCCTGCGGACGCTCGAGACCTTCGCCACCGCCATCCCGCCCCGGCTGAAGACCCAGACCGCCCAGCGCATGGCGCCAGAGCGCGTCGCCGTCATGTCCGACTTCCTCGCCCGCGTGCGCAGCGAAACGCCGGAGGGCTCCCGCCCCTAAGGATCGCTCTGCGGAGGTTGCGTTCGCGCGACACCGCTCTCTAAGCTGATCAGGTCTCCGGGGGGAGGAATCGTGACCGACAGCGTTCGACCGTTCGCGCCCAGCCATCCGCTGGACCGCACCTTCTTTCTCGTCTTCCTGATCATCGCCGTCGTAGCGGTTGCGGGGGGCTTCCTGCCAAGACTGGAGACCATCTTCTCCGGAGAGCGGGACTGGCCGCCCTTCGCCGTCCATGTTCACGCCGTCCTGTTCTACGGCTGGATCGCCTTCCTCGGCGCGCAGATCGTGCTGGTCCGAAGCCGCAACATGGCTCTGCACAAGCGGATGGGGCTGTTCGGCCTGGGCCTCGCCGCCGCCATGGTCGTCGTCGGGGCCTGGATGGCGCTGACCATGGCCGAGTGGCACTGGGCGCGCGGGGCTCAACGCGCCGCGGGCTTCCTGCCGGTGCCCCTGACCGATCTGGTGATCTTCACCGTCCTGATCGGAGCGGCCGCCCTGCTGCGTCGCGACGGAGCCGCGCACAAGCGGCTGATCCTCATGGGCACGACCCAGATTCTGGGCGCGGGCTTTGGACGGATGAACCTGTACGACGCGCCGGCGACGCCCTTCCTCCCGGCGCTCGAGCCCATGATCGGCCTCTACAGCGAACTCTGGATCATCCTGGCGGCGGCGGTGATTTTCGACGTGGTGACACGGGGTCGGCCCCACCCTGTCTATCTGATCGGCATCCCCTTCATGCTGGCGATGCAGTTCGCGGCGTCCAACCTGCTCACCTGGCCCGGCTGGCTGCCCTTCATCCAGGGCGCGCTCGACCTGAGTTGATCCGCCCCGCCCCTGACAGGCGCGGCGAACCCTGCTACAGGCCCGCGCCATGAGCGCCGCCGTCATCGTCTTCCCCGGTTCCAACTGCGACCGCGACTGCAAGGTCGCCATCGAGCGGTCCACGAACGAGCGGGTCGAGATGGTCTGGCACCAGGAGACCGAGCTGCCGAAAGCCCTCGATCTGATCGTCCTGCCGGGCGGATTTTCCTACGGCGACTATCTGCGTTGCGGGGCCATGGCGGCCCAGTCGCCGGTCATGCAGGCCGTGAAGAAGGCCGCGGACGACGGCGTGGCGGTGGTCGGCATCTGCAACGGCTTCCAGATCCTGTGCGAGGCCGGGATGCTGCCGGGCGCCCTGCTCCGGAACGCCGGGCTGAAATACGTCTGCAAGCCCATCAGCCTGGAAGTCGCCAACGGCCAGACCCGCTTCACCGCCGGCTATCAGGGCCAGCGCGAGGTGGTGATGACCCAGGGCAACGGCGACGGAAACTACTTCGCCGACGCCGAGACCCTCGCCCGCATCGAGGGCGAGGGCCAGGTGGTGTTCCGCTACGTCGACAACCCCAACGGCTCGGTCGGCGACATCGCGGGCCTGCAGAACGCGCAGGGCAATGTGCTCGGCATGATGCCCCACCCGGACCGCGCCTTCGAGGCCGAGCTGGGCTCCGCGGACGGCGCGGTCCTGTTCCGGTCGATCTACGCGGCCGCCTAGACCTCGTCTTCGTCGACGGCTTCGTCGTCGGTGACGCCTTCGAGTTCGCCGTTGTCCGAGCCGTACTCGGTGTCGTCCTCGTCCGATCCGAGGACCGAGGTGTTCTCGTCGAGGAGGTCTTCGTCGTCGCTGTCCTGGGACGCGGACTGGAAGTCGCGCTCCTCTTCCGGCGCGGCGACGGTGTTGCCGACGTCGCCCTGCTGATTGAGTTCACGCTCGCCCATGCCCAGTCCCTGTTCGCGGCCCCGGGTGGCCTCGACGTCGGTGGGATCGAAGGTCTCGTCGGTGTTGGTCGCGTCGGTCATCGTGGCTCTCCGCTGCCAGGGGCGCGGAACAGCTCGCGCCCACAGTCGCCGTAACCCGCGCCCCGCTCGCGCGTTTCAGCTTGGCCGCAGACTCATTTGCCGCACACGCGAAGGTGAACCGCGCGGCTGCGAAGGCGTAGATTACCCGGAGGAGAAGCCCGCCATGTCATCCATCGTCCGCCCGTCTGGCGCCGACCGCACCCGCCGCCTGATCGTTCTGGCGTCCGCCCTGTTCGCCGTGGTGGCGGGTCAGCTGCAGCAGTTCGCTGGGCTGGGACAGACGCCGGCCGAGTTCTCGGCCGACAGCGACGCGACGCTGCGCGTGGTCGGCTGGGCCTTCGCCATCTGGGGACCGATCTACCTGGGCCTGATCGCCTACGCCGTGCGCCAGGTCCTGCCTCAGACCGGAGAGAGCGACATGATCCGCGCCTTCGGCTGGCCTTCGGTTCTGGCGCTGCTGGGCATCGGCTGGTGGATCCTGGCGGCCGCCTGGGACGCGGAGGTCGCGACCATCGTGCTGATCTTCGGCTCGCTGATCGTGCTGCTGATCCCGCTCCTGACCCATGCCCGGTCGATCCGCGCCCTGTCGCGTGGCGATCGCGACCGGTGGCTGACCGTCTGGCCTTTGGCGGCGCTGGCCGGTTGGCTGACCGTAGCCTCTCCGGTGAACCTGCTGACGGTGGCCACCGGCAACGGCGACCTGCCCGCCGCCCTGCCGCCGACAGCGTGGGCGCTTCTGGCCGTCGCGATAGTCGCGGCCTTCGCCTTGTTCGTAACGTGGCGCGTGCGGGTGCTGGCCTATCCCATTCCCGTCGCCTGGGGTCTGCTCGGCGTGTTCGTGGCGGAACAGGACAAGGGCAACCTGACGCTGGCGTTCGGCGCGCTGGCGGCGTCGCTGATCGTCCTGGGCGGCGCGCTCTGGCTGGTTCTGGGCCTGCGCCGCGATCGTCCCGCCGAGGCCCTCGCCTAGTCGGCCGGGGCGACCGGGCCGCCGCTCAGGCGGCGCTCGTCCGGATCGTGTTGGGGGGTGAAGCTGTTCGACTCGGTCATCCGCTTGGCATGGGGCTGCGGCCCCGGATCGCCCGAGGGCGAGACGCCGCCGGATCCCAGCCGCTCCTCGGCTCCCGAATCGTCACGGGGATGGCCGGGCTCCGGCAGGGCCTGGGTGTCGTACAGCTCGGGCGGCGGCGCGTCTGGCCCCGCCCCGACGTCGAACACGCCTGGGTCGTCAAAGCCGATGCTGCCCACGCCATGCGCCGAGCCGGTCAGGCGCTGATGGCGGCTGGTCATGGCGACGGCAGGGGCCAGGGCGTCCATCTCGGCCGTCACCGCCGGATCGTTGGAGCGATCCATCTGCTGGTGATCGGCAGGCGTGGGCGTGGTCTCGGAGCCGGTGCGGGCCATCAGACCCCCTCCCCGTCCACGCCCTCTTCATCCTCGTCGTCCGCGCCGTCGATGGCGTCGTCCGCTTCGCGCGGTTCGATCACCCGGCTCTCGCCCTCGCGGCCGAGCCCTTCGGCGATGGCGGACGCGCCCGCATCGTCGGCGGCGATCTCGGGGGCCGCGCCGTCGTCGGGCGTCGCGGCGGGGTCGATGGGCTGGTCGGTCATGGGAGTCTCCTTGGCTCACCGTTGAGCGCCGGGGCCCGGTTGCGGTTCCGCGACCGAAAGGTGTCGAGAATGTAATGATGCCGCAGGTTTACTTGGGCGCGGGGGCGGTGAAGATGCCCGCCGGGTGCGCGGGGGGCCGTCCGTCGCGTGCAGTAGCGTCCGCCAAGCCGGACGCCGGCGGAGGAGGAAGCCTTGGATAGACGTCAATTCCTTGCGGCCTGCGGGATCGGAGCGGGCGGCGTACTGCTGCCGGGCTTCGCCGGGCGGGCCATCGCGGCGAGCCAGCTGACCGAGACCATCGACGTGGCCGTCAAGAAGCGCCTGGCCGATTCGGGCCTCAGCGCCGCGACGGGGGCCGGCGCCTCCTATGCCGACGTGCGGGTGGGCCGCTACCTGCGCCAGTTCGTCATCACGCGGGAAGCCACCGTCCAGAACGTCGTCAACACCGAATCGACCGGCGTGGGCGTGCGCGTGATCGCCGACGGGGCCTGGGGCTTCTCGGCCACCAACACCATGACGCCCGAGGCCGTGGCCGAGGCCGCGCGGCTCGCCGTCGCCATCGCCAAGGCCAACGCCGTCAACCAGACGCAGCCCGTCCAGCTGGCCCCCACGCCCGGCGTCGGCGAGGTCAGCTATCGCACCCCGATCCGGCGCAACGCCATGGAGGTGCCGATCGCCGAGAAGGTCGAGCTGCTGCTGGGCGTCAACGCGGCGGCGCAGGCGGCCGGGGCCAACTTCGTCAACTCCCAGCTCTTCCTCGTGAACGAGCAGAAGTACTTCGCCTCGACCGACGGCTCCTACATCGACCAGGACGTGCACCGCATCTGGGCGCCCTTCACCGTCACCGCGGTCGATCCCGCCTCGGGCAAGTTCCGCAGCCGCGAGGGCCTGTCGGCCCCGATGGGCCTCGGCTACGAATATCTGGACGGCAACGCCGCCGACAAGCTGAACGGACCCGGCGGCATCATCAGCTATGGCATGTCCTACGACATGCGCGAGGACGCGGAGGCCGCGGCCCGTCAGGCGCGCGAGAAGCTGACCGCCAAGTCGGTCGAGCCGGGCCGTTACGACCTGGTCCTGGACCCCAACCACTTGGGTCTCACCATCCACGAGTCGGTCGGCCACCCGCTCGAGCTCGACCGCGTGCTCGGCTACGAGGCCAACTACGCGGGCACCAGCTTCGCCACGCTCGACAAGCGTCGCGACCGGTTCCGCTATGGGTCGGAGATCGTCAACCTGTTCGCCGACAAGACCCAGGTCGGCAGCCTGGGCGCCGTGGGCTACGACGACGAGGGCGTGGCCACCAAGCGCTGGCCGCTGGTCGATCAGGGCATCCTGGTCGACTACCAGTGCACGCGGGATCAGGCCCACATCCTGGGCAAGACGGAATCGGACGGCTGTTCCTACGCCGACAGCTGGTCGACGGTTCAGTTCCAGCGCATGCCCAACGTCTCACTGGCGCCGGGCCGCACGCCGATGACGGCGGCCGACATGATCGGCAATGTCGAGAACGGCATCTACATCCTGGGCCGCGGCTCCTTCTCGATCGACCAGCAGCGCTACAACGCCCAGTTCGGCGGCACCCTGTTCTACGAGATCAAGAACGGCCAGATCACTCAGCCGCTGGAGGACGTCGCCTATCAGATGCGCACGCCCGAGTTCTGGGCCGCCTGCTCGGCCATCTGCGACGAGAGCGACTATCGCCTGTTCGGCTCCTTCTTCGACGGCAAGGGACAGCCGTCGCAGGTCTCGGCCGTCAGCCACGGCTCCTCGACCACCCGTTTCGACGGGATCAACGTCATCAACACCGCGCGTTCGCTCGGCTGATCGGATCGGAGGGACAATCCCATGAGCATCATGACCGAAGCCGAAGCCAAGGCCATTCTCGACAAGGTGATCGCCCTGTCGCGGGCCGACGAATGCACGGCCACCCTGACGGGCTCCATCGAGGGCAACATCCGCTTCGCCCTGAACAACGTCTCGACGTCGGGCGTGGTGTCGAACACCGACCTGGGCGTCCAGGTGGCGTTCGGAAAGCGGGTCGGCACCGCCTCGATCAACGAGTTCTCGGACGCCGCGCTCGAGCGCGTCGTTCGTCGGGCCGAGGACCTGGCCCGACTGGCGCCCGAGAACCCGGAGTTCATGCCGGCGGTCGAGCGCCAGACCTATCGCCCGACCGAGACCTTCAGCCAGGCGACGGCCGACATCACGCCCCAGCAAAGGGCCGAGGTGGCGCGCGCCTCGATCGAGCCCTGCAAGGCGCAGAACCTGATCGCTGCGGGCTTCCTTCAGGACGGCCAGAGCTTCTTCGCCTCGGCCAACTCCAACGGCAACTTCGGCTATCAGCGATCGACCGAGGCTGACTACACCTGCACCGTGCGAACCGAGGACGGGCGCGGGTCCGGCTGGGTGGCCAAGAACGTCCAGGACATCCGCAGCTTCAACGCTTCGGACGACATCCAGATCGCCATGCGCAAGGCCGCCGCTTCGGCCGACGCCCAGGCGCTGGAGCCCGGCAAGTACACGGTGATCCTGGAACCGGCGGCGGCGGCCGGCCTGATCAGCTTCATGTTCAACTTCTTCAACGCTCGCCCGGCCGATGAAGGCCGCAGCTTCCTGTCCAAGGCGGGCGGCGGCAACAAGATCGGCGAGCAGGTGTTCGACCCGCGGGTGAACTTCTACTCCGACCCGGCCGATCCGAATGTGCCCGCCCTGCCCTGGGACGGCGACGGCCTGCCGCGCGAGCGCATTTCCTGGGTCGAGGACGGCAAGATCTCCAACCTGATCTATGGCCGCTACTGGGCTCAGCGTCAGGGCAAGACCCCGACGGCGGGACCAGGCAACGTCATCATGACGGGTGGCACCAAGTCGACCTCGGACCTGGTGCGCGAGACCGAGCGCGGGATCCTGGTCAGCCGGACCTGGTACATCCGCATGGTGGACCCGCAGACGGTGCTGCTGACCGGCCTGACGCGCGATGGCACCTTCTACATCGAGAACGGCGAGCTGCGGTATCCGCTGAAGAATTTCCGCTTCAACGAGTCGCCTGTCATCATGCTGAACAACATCGACGAGCTGGGCCGTCCGGTCCGGGTCGGCGACGGCCAGACCATGATGATCCCGCCGATGCGTCTGAGGGACTTCACCTTCACCTCGCTGTCCGACGCCGTCTGACGGATCTTCGCGTGTGTCCCTGAGTACCCTGACACGCGCGGACCTGTTTCGCCTTCTGGCGGGGGGAGCGGCGGCGACGTTGCTCCCCTCTCCCGCGGCGGCCCAGACCACCTACGACTTCTGGTTCACCCGCCTGCGCTATCAGTCGGGCAACTGGGACGTGGACGAGCGCATGCCCGCCAACGTCCTGACCTCGCTGGTCGACTACACCAATCTGCGCGTCGATCCGGAAGAGCGGGTGATCGATCTGGCCGATCCCGCCATGCTGACCGCCCCCTTCTGCTACATGGCCGGCCACAAGCTGGTGGAGTTCAACCAGGCCGAGGCGAGGAACTTCCGCACCTATGTCGAGAACGGCGGCTTCGTTTTCGTCGACGACTGCAACCACGACATCGACGGCCTGTTCGCCCGCACTTTCGAGCGCCAGATGGCGGCCCTGTTCGGCGAGGGCGCGCTGGACAAGATCCCCAACGACCACCCGATCTACTCGGCGTTCTTCGACTTCCCCGATGGTCCGCCCAACACCTCGATGGAGCTGAACGGCTGGGGCGACGACCTGGTCCACGACTACCTCAAGGCCATCATCGTCGATGGCCGGATCGGGGTGCTCTATTCCAACAAGGACTACGGCTGCGAGTGGGATTACGACTGGCGGAACAAGCGCTTCCTGGCCGAAGACAACACCAGGTTCGCCGTCAACATCGTCATCTACGCCCTGACCGCCTGACGCCTCCCCTCCCCGGACGCCGCATGACCACGCCCACCGAAGCCGAGATCAAAGCCAAGCTCAGCCAGCTCACCGAGCTGAAGGCCGCCATCGGCCAGGCCGTCGTGGGTCAGAACGAGGTGGTGGAACTACTGCTGGTCGGCCTGCTGGCCGGCGGCCACTGCCTGATCGAAGGCGTGCCCGGACTGGGCAAGACGCTGCTGGTCCGCACACTGGGCCAGGCCCTGTCGCTGGAGTTCCGCCGCGTCCAGTTCACGCCCGACCTGATGCCCAGCGACATCCTCGGCACCGAGGTGATGGAGGAGGATCACGGCACGGGCCGACGGAGCTTCCGCTTCCAGCCCGGTCCGGTCTTCACCAACCTGCTGCTGGCCGACGAACTGAACCGCACCCCGCCCAAGACCCAGGCTGCGCTTCTGGAAGCCATGCAGGAGCACACGGTCTCCTACGCCGGCACGACCTATCGACTGGAGGAGCCCTTCTTCGTCCTCGCGACGCAGAACCCCTTGGAGCAGGCGGGAACCTATCCCCTACCCGAGGCCCAGTTGGACCGCTTCCTGCTGAACATCCGCGTCGGCTATCCGACGGCCGAGGAGGAGCGCGCCATTCTGGTCCAGACCACCGGCGCGGGTGCTGGCGCCGTGCCCCAGGTCATGACCGGGGCTGACGTCGTGACGCTGCAGTCCTGGGTTCGGCAGGTGCATGTGTCGGACGGGCTGCTGGGCTGGATCACCGCTTTGGTCCGCGCCACCCGGCCGTCGCCGGAAGCGCCCAAGGCCATCGTCGACTACGTCCGCTGGGGCGCGGGCCCTCGCGCGGGTCAGGCCCTGATGCTGGCGGCCAAGGCGCGGGCCTTGGTGCATGGACGGCTAGCCGCCACTCGGGACGACGTGCGCGCGCTGGCCGCGCCGGTGCTGCGCCACCGCATTCTGCTGTCCTTCGCCGCCGAGGCGGAGCGCAAATCCCCCGACGACGTGGTCGCCGCGCTGCTGGCCGCCCTGCCCGCCCCCGGGAGCGACTGAGAGCGGTGTCCCCGCTCGATCTCCCGCCAGACCTGAGGACGCGGCTGCGTCGCCTGTCCATCACGCCGCGCCGCGCGGCCGTGATCGCTTCGGCCGGCCAGCACGCGAGCCGCAATCGCGGCGGCGCCCAGGAGTTCGCCCAGTATCGGGCCTATGAGCGCGGCGACGACCTGCGTCAGATCGACTGGAAGCTCTACGCCCGCTCGGACCGCTTCTTCGTCCGCGACGCCGAACGCGAGAGCCCGGTCACCGTCTGGATCGTCCTGGACGCCAGCGCCTCCATGGCCCAGCCCGACCTGAAGACGCCGAACTGGTCGCGCTTCGACGCCGCGCGGCGGCTGGCGGCAGCCCTGGTCGAGATCGCCGTCAATCAGGGCGATCGCTTTGGCCTGGTGATCGAGACGGCCACCGGCCCGATGGTCGTCCCCCCCGGCGGCGGCGCGCGCCAACGGGACCGCGTCCTGCTGACCATGGCCCCGATCCAGCCCGCCGGGATCGCTCGCTGGGACCGCGACGTCGGCGTCTACGGCGAACGGTTCGGAAGCACCGACGTGGTTCTGATACTGTCAGATGGCTTCGACGCCGCCTGCGTCGAGACCGCCGAGCGCCTGGCGATGTCGGGGCGCGACGTCGCCATGATCCGGGTTCTGACCGCCGACGAGCGCGACTTCCCCTTCGACCAGGGCTACCGCTTCGTCGACCCGGAAACGGGCGCCCAGCTGGTCGGCGACGGCCCGGCGCTGAGGGCCGACTTCCTCCGCCGTTTCGCCCAGGCCCGCGAGGCCCTGTCCGACCGTCTGGACGCCCACGGGGTGCGCCATGCCGAGCACTTCGCAGACCGCCCCGCGGACGAGCCGATCCGCGCCCTGTTCCGCCCCGAGGCCGCGCGATGAGCCCGGCGCTGCTCTTCCCGCTCGGCCTGCTGGCGCTCGCGGCGCTCGCTATTCCGCTGATCATCCACATCGCCCGGCGCACCGAGAGCCGCACGGTCGCCTTCGCCGCCCTCGCCTGGCTGGAGGAGCGGCCCAAGCCCCGGCGGCGGCTGCGGCTGGACGAGCTCTGGCTGCTCGCAGCCCGTCTGCTGTTGCTGACGCTTCTCGCCCTCTGGCTCGCCCAGCCGGTGCTGTGGGGCGCGGCCGACACCCGGCCGGTCGTGGCGATCGCCTCCGGCGTCGATCCCGCCTCCCTTGAGGTCGACAAAAACGCCCGCCGCGTCTGGCTGGCACCCGGCTTTCCCGAGGTCGGCGTCGGCCCGGCCCCCGCGCCCATGACCGGACTCGTCAGCCTGATCCGCCAGCTCGACGCCGAACTGCCCGACGGCGCGCCGCTCCGCATCGTCGCGCCCGCCGTCATCGACGACGCCGACGCCCAGCGCCCGATCTTGACCCGCGAGGTGGACTGGACCCCGGCCGCCCAGAATCGCGCGGTGTCTACCCTGGACGCTCCCGCTCCGCCGCGCCTGACCGTCCGCTTCGACGCCGAGGGCGAGGCCGCCGTCCGCTACCTCCGCGCCGCTACGACCGCGTGGGCCGAGGAAGGCGAAGAGCCGGCCTTCGAGGCCGCGGCCGTCGACCGGCCCCTGCCTGGCGACGCACGCGCCATCGTCTGGCTGTCGACCTCGACCCCGCCCCAGGCTGTCATCGACCGGGTCCGGTCAGGGGCCACGGTCCTGACCACCGGCGGCCTGCGCCTGCCCGTCGACGGCGAGCTGCGCCCGGTCTGGGTCGATGCCGACGGCGCTGTGATCGCCTCGGAAGGGCACATCGGACGCGGTCGCGCGGTCGTCGTTTCTCGCGCCCTGACGCCGCAGGACCTGCCCGCCCTGCTCGAACCCGACTTCCCCGACCGCCTGTGGGCCCTGCTCGCCCCGCCGCCCGAGCCGACCCGCGTCGCCGCCGCCGACCACGCGCCGCTGACGGGTGCCGCGCCCTACGCCCAACCGCCGCTCGACCTGCGTCCGTGGCTGGCGCTCCTGATCGCCCTCGTCTTCGCCGGCGAACGCTGGCTGGCGACCCGCCGCGTGCGAGGGCCCGCGCCATGACGGCGATCCCCCTGCTGCTCCAGCCCCAGCGCCGGGCCCAGTGGCGCGCCCTGATCGACACCCTCGCCCTTGGTCTTCCGGCCACGCTCGTCGTCGGCATTCTGGGCTGGCGCGTCGGCGGATGGGGCCTGACGATCCTCCTCGCTTTCCTGACCCTCGCCGCTGTGGTCGGCCTCGGCGTGTGGCGCGCCCGTCGGCTGGACCAAAGCTGGCTGATCCGTTCGCTCGACGCGCGCCTCGCCGCCTTCGAGGACAGCGCCGCGCTGCTGTTCGCCGATGGCCGGGCGCTCGACGGCTTCCGCGCCCTCCAGCGCCGTCGCCTCGAGGCCCGCGCCGGAGAGGCGGCAAGCCTCGACCTGAACCCGCCCTGGTCCCGGCGGCCCATCGCCGTCGCGTGGGCGGCGGCTGTGGTTCTCGCCGCCGCGATCCTCCTGTGGCCCGCCGCCCGCACCGAGAGCGCCACCTCAACCGACCCGGCCGCCCCGGCCGCCGCTGGTCCGCCCGTCCTGACCTCCTTCCGCCTGCGCATCGTTCCGCCCGCCTACACCGGCCTGCCCGCCCGCGAGCAGGCGACGCTGGACGCCAGCGTGCCCCAAGGCTCGCGCCTGGAATGGACCGTCGGCCTGTCGCCCGCCCCAACCTCGGCCGCCCTGTCCTTCCCCGAGGCGTCGCCTCTGCCGCTGGTGCGGACCGGCGACGTCTGGTTCGCCAATCGGGTCGCGGCCCAGCCGTTCCTCTACCGCGTCGAGGCCCCCGATCTGGCGCGCCAGCGGCTGGGCCGCATCGACGTCGTCGCCGACGCCCCGCCCGCCATCCGCCTGATCGAGCCTGACAGCCAGCTGGTCCAGATCGCGCCCGGCCAGACCCGCTGGACCGTCGTGTTTGAAGCCTCCGACGACTACGGCGTCCTGTCCGCCGCCGCCCTGCGGATCACCCTGGCCAAGGGCGAGGGCGAACAGGTCACCGTCACGGAAACCACGCGCGGCATCGCCGGAACCGGAGAGGCCCGTCAGCGCCGTTACGCCATCACCTTCGACCTGGCCCGCGAAGGCATGGAGCCCGCCTCGGATATGATCGTGCAGCTGATCGTCACCGACAACCGGCCGAGCGGTGCCCAGAGGGTCGAAGGGCCGAGCGTCATCCTGCGCTGGCCTTCGGCGCTGGGTCTGGCGGACGGGCTGGACGGCATGGCCCAGTCGGTCCTCCCCGCCTACTTCCGCAGCCAGCGCCAGATCATCATCGACGCCGAGGCCCTGATCGCCGAGCAGCGGCGTCTGGACCGACCGACTTTCGTGAGCCGCTCCAACGCCCTTGGCGGCGACCAGGCGACGCTGAGAAACCGCTACGGCCAGTTCATGGGCGGGGAGAACGAGCCCGTCGGCAACGCCCTGCCCACCAATGACGCGCCCGCGCGTCCGGCCTCGCCGCCCTTGCCGACCAACGATGCACCGGCGGCCTCGACCACCCAGACTCCGGCACGGACTCCGGAACGTCCCCCGCTGGAAGAAGGCCACAGCTACGACGACGGTCACGATCACGGTCCGGCGCCGGAGGGGGGTGGATTCTTCGGCTCGGCGGTGGATGTGCTGAACGAGTTCGGCCACGCCCACGACAGCGGCGACGCGGCGACCCTGTTCGATCCCGGCACCCGTTCGACCCTGTCCCAGGCGCTGGACGCCATGTGGGCCTCCGAGCGGGCGCTCCGGCAAGGCGAGCCCGCCGCCGCCCTGCCCCACGCCTACCGCGCGCTCGACCTGCTGAAAGAGGCGCAGCAGGCCACGCGCATCTTCCTGCGCCGCGTCGGGTCCGACCTGCCGCCTGTCGACATGGCCCGCCGCCTGACGGGTGACCGGGACGACATCGTCGCCGGCGCCCTGGCCCCTGCCCCCGAGCGCGACCCCGAGAGCCCCGCCGTCGCCGCCTGGCGCGCGCTGGAGGATCGCCCTGGCCGCCGCGCCACGCCCAATCTGAGCGCCTTGGACGCCTGGGTGCGCCAGAACGCGAGCCGCATCGCAGACCCGCTCGCGCTGCGCGCCGCCATCGACATGGTGCGGGCCGAGCCAACCTGTGCGGAGTGTCGCCGCCGTCTGCGAGGTCTGCTGTGGGGCGCCATCCAGCCTCCTTCGACCGCCGTAGACCGTCGCCCCGCGCCTCCGGCGCGGGGTCGCCGCTACCTGGACTCCCTCAGATGAACGGCCTGTCGGACCTTTGGCTCGCCGCAGTGATCGGGGCCGTCTGCATCATGGCGCTGGCCCGGTTGGCCCTGTGGCGACGCAGGGCGGCCGCCGGTCACGGCGGACCTCAGTGGCGGTTCCCGGCGCTGGCCGGATTGAACCTGCTCGCGGCCCTGCTTCTCTATCTGACGCTCAATCCCCCGGATGTGGGCGTGCGCGCCGGGCGGCTGGTCGTCCTGACGGCCGGCGCCCCGTCGACCGTCGAGACGCAGGCCGGTGACGTCCTCGTGGCGCTGGCCGAGGCCGGAACGGGCGCTGGCGAGCGGGTCCCGGACCTTGCTACGGCGCTGCGACGCCACCCCGAGGTCCGCGCCGTCCGCTTAGTGGGCGCCGGACTGACCGCGCGGGATCGCCTCGCCGTGGACCGGCCAATCCTGTTCGAGGCTCCTCCCCTGCCGGAGGGCTTTGTTCAACTGACGCCGCCAGAACCGGTCGCCGCGGGCGCGCCCTTCACCGTCAGCGGGGCCGTCGGCGCGCTACCGGCCGGAATAGTGGAGCTGGTCGACCCCTCGGGCGCCGTCGTCGACCGCGCGAGGGTCACGACGGATTCGCGCTTCATCCTGCGAGGCTCGGCTCGCGCGGCGGGTCTCACCCAGTTCGATCTGCGCCTGAAGAACGCCGAAGGCGCGGTGATCGAGCGCATCGACATCCCGCTTGAGGCGCGAGACCCGTCACCGCCTCGGGTCATCGTCATGGCGGGCGCGCCGGGTCCGGAACCCCGGTTCCTCCGACGCTGGGCCCAAGGCGCGGGCATCGATCTGTCGGTCCAGTTGTCCTTGGGGGCCGGCGTCGAACTGACGGCGCGACCCGCCCCGCTGACCCTCGCCGGCCTGTCCGAAACCGACCTTCTGGTCATTGACGAGCGGCGTTGGGACGGGCTGGGCGGAGGCGAGAAGGCGGTCGTGCGGACCGCCGTTGCCGGGGGGATGGGGCTGCTGCTGCGTCCGACCGGACCGCTGTCGGAGGCGACCCGGCGTGAGTGGGCGGCGCTGGGCGCGCCGCTCAGCGGGGGCGAGACGGTGCGGCCTCTGGCGCTGGAAGGCCCGACCGCGCCCGCCGATGAGGCCTCGCAAACCGATCAGGAGGCCCCGCCTGAGCTGACGCGGCGCGACTTCGCCGTCAGCCCGTCGGCGGCCGTGCTGCTGACCGACGCGGACGGGACCGCCTTGGCGACCTGGCGCCCTTACGGCTCGGGCCGGGTCGGCGTCTGGACCGTTGCGGACAGCTACGCCCTGATGCTGACAGGGCGAGAGGACGTCTATGGCGCGCTCTGGAGCCGGATGTTCTCGACCCTGGCTCGGCCGGAAGGCGGACCGGCGCCCAAACTGAGCGGGATCGTACGCGCTGGACAGAGGGCCACGGTGTGCGGGCTCCAGGACGGCGCCGTCATGACAGGGCCAGATGGGGGTCGCGCTCGCCTGCTCATTGACCCGCGGGCCGGTCCGACGGCCTGCGCCGCCTTCTGGCCGCTGCGATCCGGCTGGCACGCGGTGACGGGCGATGGCGGCGAGCGGGGCGTGGTGTTCGTCCACCCGGCAGATGCGACGCCATCTCTGATCGCGGCCGAGCTGCGCGATGCGACGCTGGCGCTCGCGGGCGAGGCGAGATCCAGCAGCTCTGCCGGACCCGGCCGCGCGGCTAGCTCGCCCTGGCCCTTCTCCATCGGCCTGCTCGCGGCGCTCGCGGCTCTGTGGTGGTTGGAGCGGAGACGACCCAACGCCGTGTCGCAGAGCGGTGATCCGCGACTGTCATAAGTCGCCGCAAGCCGCTAGGCTGCACGGGGGCTGAGGCGGGGCTTTGCATGCAGAGGACGCGACCGGCGTGGGGACGCACGGCGCTGATCGGATCGACCGGCTTCGTTGGCGGCGCCCTGTCGCGCGACGTAGCGTTCGACGCGAGCTATGCGTCGGCCACGATCGACCGGATGGCGGGCGAGTGCTTCGACCTCGTCATCTGCGCGGGCGCGCCGGCCGCCATGTGGCGGGCCAACGCCGACCCCGACGGCGATCTTGGCAATCTGGAAGCGCTCGCCGCCTCGGTCGGTCGGGCGCGGATCGGGCGGCTGGTGCTGATCTCGACCATCGCCGTTCTGGCCGACCCCGCCTCGGGGGCCGATGAGACCACCGCGGATTTCGAAACCGAAACGGCCTATGGGCGCCACCGTCGCTGGCTCGAGACCGCACTGTCCGACGCCTTTCCCACGCTCATTCTACGCCTGCCGGCCCTGTTCGGCCCGGGGCTGAAGAAGAACCTGCTGTTCGATCTGCGCCACCCGCTTCCCGCATTCCTCAAGCCCGATGCTTTCGGCGCCCTTGAGAGCGGGCTGAAAGGCGAAGCGGCCTCGGCCGTGACGTCGCTCTATGCGCTGAACGCGGAAACCGGTCTCTGGACGCTGGACCGCGCGGCCTTGACGGATCACCCGTACCGCCAGGCGCTGACGGAAGCGGTGGTCGCCGAGGGCCTGGGCGCGACGCAGTTCACCCATGCCGACAGCACCTTCCAGTTCTACGGGCTGAGACGTCTGGCCGACGACATCGACCTCGCCCTTAGGCTCGACCTGGACGTCCTGCACCTGGCGACGGAGCCCTGGGGGGCGGGTGATCTCAGCGAGCGGTTGACGGGTCGGTCGCTCCTGTCGACGACCGCCCCGCGCCGCACGGAGGATATGCGCAGCCGGCATGCGACGGCGTTCGGCGGGTCCGGGCCTTACCTCCAGTCGCGCGAGGCTGTGCTGGAGGCGATTCAGGCCGACTGGGCGTCGGGGGCGTGGTGATGCGGCTGGCCGTTTCCAACATCGCCTGGCGCCTCGAGGAGGCCGACGCCGCGCTGGATTGTCTGCAGGCGCTGGGCGTGGCGGGGCTGGAGATCGCTCCGGGCCTCACCTTTCCCGGAGAACCGGACCCGGTGAGACCGTCACCGTCGGCGGTCGACGCCTGGACCGTCGGACTTGAGCGCAGAGGTCTGACGCTGGCGTCCATGCAGTCGCTTTTGTTCGGCCGGGCCGAGGCGGCCCTTTTCGGTGACGACGACGGACGCCGGGCTTTCGAGGCCGGACTGGAGGCCGCCATCGACCTGGCGGCGCGGCTGGACTGCCCCAATCTGGTCCTGGGGTCGCCAGCGGCGCGACGGATCCCGAACGGCATGGACGCGCGGACCGCAGAGGCCATCGCGCTGGAGGTCATCGGTCGACTGGGCGATCGGTGCAGCCAAGTCGGATCGATCCTTTCGCTGGAGCCCAACCCCGCGATCTACGGCACGAACTTCCTCAACACCTGGGGCGAGACGCTGGCCTTTGTTCGGACGCTGGATCATCCCGCGGTCCGGCTCAATCTGGACATCGGCGCCCTGATCGTGAACGGCGAAACCGAAGCTGTGATCGACAGCCTGCCCCTTGCGATCGATCGCATTGGCCATGTTCACATCAGCGAGCCGGGACTCGCCGCGGCCCCGGCCGATCCGGCGGCGCTGAGCCCTCTGTTCGCCGCTCTCCAACGCCAGGGCCATGACGGCTGGGTCTCCATCGAAATGCGGAGCGGCGACGGCGACAACCTGGAAACGCTGCGGTCCTCGGTGGAGAAAGCGCGCGCGGCGCTCGCAGCGAGCGGAGCGGACCGGCCGTGAGCGTGGAGCACCTCGCCTCCTTCTGCATCGTCGGGGATCAGGATCAGGGTCTGCCGGATGATCTGCCGGTGCTGGTCAACCGGCTCGCGGTCGAGAACCTGCATTACGAGGTCCTCGTGGTGGTGGGAGAGTCCATGAGGCCCGCCCTGGCGGACGCTGGCCCGGCGCTGGCGGCGCTGCCCAACCTGCGGGTGCTGGTCGTGGCGGACGAGACCAATCCCTATCGCCGGCGCCGTCTGGCGGCCGCCGAGGCGCTGGGCGACGTCATAGTGATCACCGATCACGACGAGGCGGCGCGGCTGGACCTGACGGCCTTCGCGCGCGAAGCCCTGACCGGGGGCCGGATCGTCCTGGGGTCCCGGGCACAGGCGCGGGCCGGATTTCTGGCGCTTCACGGTCCGCTTCGGGTGCTGAGCGGCTATCGGGTCGACACCCGGGACCTGCGCACCCTGGCCCTGCCCAGAACCAGCCTGACCCGGCTTCTGGCCCGGCCGACCGCCGGCATCGACCTGCGCTTCGAAGCCAAGCGCGCGTCCGAGCGGTACGTCCGCAAGGTCGTAGACGCGCCGGGTCTGGATGATCGCCTGCTGCGCGGTCGCCGGATCGACCTGCTGGTGGAACTGGTGTCTGCGTCTGGCCCGAGGTTCCTGAAAGGCTTCGCCCTCGTCGCCCTCCTCACCCTGGGGGCCGCCCTCGTCTATGCGGCGTACGCCGTGGGGGCTCTGCTGCTGGTGGAGGATCTCCAGCCCGGCTGGTTCACGATCTCGATGGCGCTGAGCGGTTTGACGGCGTTCCTGTCCCTGTGGGCGGCGATCGGGTCGCTGGCCCAGGCCCGCATCCTCGAGCTGCTCGACAGCCGCCAGCGGGACGAGATCGTCGAGGAGCTGGGGGCCATCAGCTTCTTCCGGCAGGCGGACCCGCTGAACGTGGCCCTAACCGGCGGGTCCGGGCCGGGGAACCTGGCGTCGTGAAGCGGACTCCGAGCTTCGCCGCGCGCGGCTGGGCCGTGCCTGACTTCGACGTGAAGGGTCTGCACGAGCGTCGCACGCGGCACGTCGTTGTCATACCGGTTATGAACGAGGGCGATCGCATTCGCGGCCAGCTCGCGCGGATGCACGCGATTGGCCTGCACCTCGAGGCCGATATCCTGATCGCCGACGGCGGCTCGACCGACGGATCCACGGATCCCGAGTTCCTGCGCGGCATCGGCGTGCGGGCCTGCCTGACCAAGCGCGGGCCGGGCGCCCTGTCGGCGCAACTGCGATGCGCCTACGCCTGGGCCCTGGACGAGGGTTACGAAGGGATCGTCACCATCGACGGCAACGGTAAGGACGGGGTGGAGACCGTGCCGCAGTTCCTGGCGGCGTTGGACGACGGCTATGGCTATGCCCAGGCATCGCGGTTCATCCGGGGCGGGCATGCCGAGAACACGCCGTGGCTCCGGACGCTCGCCATCCGCCTCATCCATGCGCCGGTGCTGAGCCTGGCTGCCGGGCGCTGGCTGACCGACACGACCCAGGGCTATCGGTCCTATTCACGGGCCTATCTGCTCGACCCGCGCGTCCAGCCGTTCCGCGATGTCTTCGTCCGCTACGAGCTGCTGGCCTATCTGACGGTCCGGGCGTCCCAGCTCGGCTACCGCGTGCGGGAAATCCCGACGTCGCGCGTCTATCCGAAGGGCGAGGCGATCCCGACCAAGATCCAGGGCCTGCGTCCCCTGGTCGACCTGCTGGCCGTGCTGTGCCGCACCGTCACGGGCGCCTATCACCCGAAGTCCGGCCCCGCATGAGCCGCCCGGACTGGGACGCGGTGGTGATCGGCGGGGGCTTCTTCGGCTGCTGCCTGGCCCTGACGTTGCGGACGGCGTGTGATCGGGTGCTGGTCCTCGAGCGCGAGACCGAGCTGATGACGCGGGCGTCGCGGGTCAATCAGGCGCGGGTCCACACGGGCTTCCACTACCCCCGCAGCATGGTCACGGCGCGGCGTTCACGCGCGCTCCAATCACGTTTCGTCGCGGCCTTTCCGGAGGCGGTCGTCAGCGACTTCCGCATGCTCTATGCCATCGCCCGGCATCGCTCGAAGGTGACCGCGTCGCGGTTCTCGGCCCTGTTCCAGGCGCTGGATGCTCCCTTCGCCCCGGCGAGCCGAGCCGACGCCGCCCTGTTCGATCGGGAGGCCGTCGAGGCGGTCTATGCATGCCAGGAGTTCGCCTTCGACTGGCGGGCGCTGCGCCAGGCTCTGATCCCCCGACTGGAGGCGGCGGGCGTCGTGGTGCGCACCGGGGTCGAAGCCCGGAGTGTGACCGACGACGGCGAGGCGGCGACCTTGGAGTCGTCCGAGGGCGGATTCAGGAGCGACGCCGTGTTCAACGCCAGCTACGCCGGGCTGAACGACCTGGCCGGCGCGTCGGGCCTGGCCCGCCTGCCCATCAAGCACGAATGGGCCGAGATCGCGCTGGTGAAGCCGCCGCCCGATCTGCGGGGGCTGGCGGTGACGGTGATGGACGGGCCGTTCTTCTCCACCATGCCCTACCCCGCCGAGCAGTTGTATTCCCTGACGCACGTCCGGTTCACGCCCCACGCCGCCTGGACCGACGATCAGGCCGGACCGACGGGGGCCGTGGTCGATCGCATGCCGCGCCGGTCGCGGGTCCGCGAGATGATCCTGGACGCCGCACGCTACCTGCCCTGCATGGCCGAGACGCGGCACGAGCGGTCGCTGTGGGACGTCAAGACCGTGCGGACCCAGAACGAGATAGACGACGCCCGGCCCATCCTGGTTCATCGCCACGCCGACTGCCCGCGTCTGATCAGCGTGCTGGGAGGCAAGCTGGACAACGTCTTCGACCTGCTGGAGACCTTGCCGGATCTGGACGATCGCTGGCGCGACGCGCGGCCCGAGGCGGTCTTCGGATGAGGGGCGGGGCGCGGTATCTGGCGGTGCTCGTGATCGGCTTTGCGGCCGATCTGGGTTTGGCTCTCGCGCTGAACCGGCTTCTGGGTCTGGATCTGACACTGGCGGCGGGGGGCGGGTTCGTGGGAGCCCTGCTGCTCAACTACCTGCTGTTCGAGGTCTGGGTCTTCCGCGCCGACCGGGCGACGCTCTCGGCGCGCAGGCTGGCGGCGACGGCGGGTTCGGCCGCCATCGCGCTCGGCGTGCGGCTGGCGGCGGTGGCGGGGCTGGAGGCGCTTGTTCGGCCCCAGGGCGCCGTCGTGACCGCGGCGGTTCTGATCGTCGCCGCCGGGCTGTCGCTGATCGTCAACTGGGCCCTGGTTTCGCGCATTTTCGCCCGGTCGAGGGACCGCGACGCCGCGTGAGTTGGACTCTGGCGACACCGAGTCCAACGAGTCCAACACCTTGGACTGTCACGCAAGAATCCGGCCCATCTGTCTGTTTTCGCTGAGGCGACGGCAGCGGTCCCAGATCGCCGCGCGTCTACACCTCAGACGTCGCGCCAGTCTCGCCACCAGCGGACGAAACGGTCCAGGCCCTCGGCCAGCTCGACCTTGGGCGCATAGCCGGTCAGGGCGTTCAGCTTGGTCACGTCGGCATAGGTGGCGGTGACGTCGCCGGGCTGCATGGGGCGCATGACCTTGACCGCTTCGCGGCCCAGCAGACGCTCCAGGGTGGCGATCATGTCCATCAGGCCGACGGGGCGGCTGTCGCCGATGTTGTAGACCTCGTGGGCCCGATGCGGCGGCGGTCGGTCCAGCACGCCAACCACGCCGTCGACGATGTCGTCGATGTAGGTGAAGTCGCGCGCCATGCGGCCTTCGCCGAACACCTCGATCGGGCGCCCGGCCATGATCGCCTCAGTGAAGCCGAAGTAGGCCATGTCGGGTCGGCCCATCGGGCCGTACACGGTGAAGAAGCGCAGACCCGACTGCGGAAAGCCGTAGAGCGACGCGTAGCTCTGGCTCAACAGTTCGCAGGACCGCTTGGTGGCGGCGTAGAGCGAGACGGGGGTGACCGCCGCGTCGTCTTCGCGGAACCCCTGCCCAGTCAACGGTCGGTCGCCATAGACGGAGCTCGACGAGGCGTAGACCAGATGCTCGACCTCGGCGTGACGGCAGGCTTCCAGCACCGCCAGGTGGCCCGCCAGATTGGACCGCTGATAGGCGAAGGGGTTCTCCAGCGAGTAGCGGACCCCGGCCTGAGCCGCGAGGTGGACGACGCGGCGCACGCCCTCGGCCCGCACGATGCCGGCGATCAGATCGGGCTCTGCGATGTCGCCGCGGACCATGCGGAAGGCCGGGTGAACCTCCAGCCGCGCGGCGCGCAGGTCCTTCAGCGACGGGTCGTAGTAGGCGTTGAAGTCATCGACGCCGATGACCGTCTCGCCGCGCTGCAACAACCGCTCGGCGACATGCACGCCGACGAAGCCGGCCGCTCCGGTGACGAGGACCGGTCCCCGGCTCACGGCTTGCCGACGCCGACGTATTCGAAGCCGTCCCCGCGCGCCTCGTGCGGGCGATAGACATTGCGCAGATCGACCATCAGCGCCCGGTTCATCACGCCCTTGAGCCGCACGAGGTCCAGGGCCCGGAACTGGTCCCACTCGGTCAGGATCACCAGGCAGTCCGCGCTTTCGGCCGCCTGATAGGGGCCGTCGACGAAGTCCACGTCGCTCAGCAGATGCCGCGCCTCGGCCATGCCCTCGGGATCGAACGCTCGCACCCGCGCACCCATGGCCTGCAGCGCCGGGATGATGGTCAGGCTGGGGCTGTCCCTCATGTCGTCGGTGTTGGGCTTGAAGGTCAGGCCCAGGATGGCGACCGTCTTGCCGGCGATCGGCCCGCCCATGGCGTCGCGGATCTTCTCGGCCATGCGCTGCTTGCGCGCGTCGTTGACCTCGACCGTCGTCTCGATCAGGCGAACCGGCGCCTGGTACTGCTGGGCCGTGCGGACCAGCGCCAGGGTGTCCTTGGGGAAGCACGATCCGCCATAGCCCGGGCCGGGGTTCAGGAACTTGCCGCCGATGCGACCGTCCAGGCCGATGCCCTTGGCGACCTGCTGCACGTCGGCGCCGACCTTTTCGCACAGGTCGGCGATCTCGTTGATGAAGGTGATCTTCATCGCCAGGAAGCCGTTGCCGGCGTATTTGATCAGCTCGGACGTCCGCCGGGAGGTGTAGACCACCGGGAACTCGTTCAGGCTGAGCGGGCGATACAGCTCCGCCATCGCCGCCTTGGCGCGCTCGTCCTCGACGCCGATGACGACGCGGTCGGGGCGCTTGAAGTCTTCGATGGCCGCGCCCTCTCGCAGGAACTCGGGGTTGGAGACCACGGCGAACTGGGCGTTGGGATTGGCCCGCTTCATGATCGCCTCGACCTCGTCGCCGGTGCCGACGGGCACGGTCGACTTGGTGACGATGACGGTGAAGCCGTCGATCAGGCCGGCGATCTCTTCGGCGGCGGCATAGACATAGGACAGGTCGGCATGGCCGTCGCCGCGCCGTGTCGGCGTGCCCACGGCGATGAAGACGACCTCGGCGTTCCGGATCGCCTCGGCGCCGTCGACGGCGAAGGACAGGCGGCCCGCCTTGACGTTCTTGGAGACGAGTTCGTCCAGGCCCGGCTCGAAGATGGGGATCTCGCCCCGGTTCAGCCGCTCGATCTTGGAGGGGTCCTTGTCGACACAGACGACCTCGTGGCCGAAGTCGGCGAAGCAGGCGCCGGAGACCAGGCCGACATAGCCCGTGCCGATCATGGTGACGCGCATGAAGGTTCCTTCCGACCGCGATGATCCGCACGCCATAGCCCAGCCGGGCGGGTTCGCAACCCATCAAATGCGAGTGCGGGCGCGCGCGTTAAGCCTGTTCGATTACCGGACCTTGAGAGCGGATGAGGCAGGGTCAGGCATGGCCGACGCCGCCCACGCCCTGACCGACGCGGTCTTCGCCGACGACCGTCGCACCGAACCGCGCCGCCCGTTCCGGAAAGCGCGCCGCGAACGCGAGCGCGTGCGGCTGCTGGGCCAGACCGTCGATCTGGTGCGGCCCGAAGAGGTTCTGCACCACGTCGAGACCTGGATCGCCGAGGGCCGGAAGGCCGTCGTGGCCAACCACAATCTGAACTCGCTGGCCCTGCTGCGGAAGCATCCGGAACTTCAGGCCTTCTTCGACCGGGCCGATCTCGTGGAGGTGGATTCTACGCCGCTGATCCATTTCGCCAAGATGCTGGGCCTTCACGGGCGGGCGTTTCATCGCTGCACCTATCTGGACTGGCGCGAGCATTTCTGGAGCCTGGCCGACCGCAACGGATGGCGGGTCATGTATGTCGGCGGCGCCCCGGATGTGGTCGAGACCGCGCGGCTGCGGCTGAGCCAGCTGCATCCGCGTGCAAACATCGCCGTCCGCGACGGCTATTTCGACGCCGCGCCGGGGTCGGCCGGGAATGCGGCGGTGGTGGAGCAGGTCCGCGCCTTCGACCCCGACATCCTGTTCGTCGGCATGGGCATGCCGCGTCAGGAGCTGTGGATCCTGAACAACCTCGAGGCCCTGCCGGACTGCGTGATCTTCTCGGTCGGCGCGGCCTTCGACTATGAGGCGGGCGCCCAGGCCGAGGCGCCGCGATGGATGGGGCGCTGGGGCGTCGAGTGGCTGTTCCGCCTCGTCCACGACCCGAAACGGCTGGCGCGGCGGTATCTGGTCGAGCCGTGGAGCCTGTCGGGCCTCATCGCCAGAGACATCGTCGCGGCGGTCCGGGCGCGGATGGGTCGTCAGGCGGACAGGAGCCGGGTCGAGAGCGACACCCGCTCGCCGCGCCCGGCGGCCTGAAGCAGGCTGCGCGTCTCGCCTTCCAGCCGCACGGCCGACAGGATGCCGGTCGCATAGGCGCCGGTGTCGATGCCGATCCGGCGGGCGTCAGACACCACCTCGTCGGCGGGCGTATGGCCGTGGACCACGACCTTTTCGAACAGCGCGGGGTGATCGAGGAACTCCTGACGGACCCACATCAGGTCGTCCGGCGACTGGGCGTCCAGCGCGACGCCGGGACGGGCGCCGGCATGGGCGAAGAAATAGTCCCCGATGGCGACGCTGTGGCCCTGGCTACGCAGCAGACGCAGATGGCTGTCCGGCAAGGCGGCCCGCAGGGCTTGCGACGCCTCGGCCCAGCCGGCCGGGTCGCCCCGCATGGCGGGCGGGACCACGCCATAGCTCATCAGGCACTCGCGCCCGCCGTAGTCGCACCAGCCCGGCCCGAGCGAGGGATCGTCGAGGAAGGCCTCCATCCGATCCTCGTGGTTGCCGCGAAGACAGTGGACCTCCAGCGCGGGATCGGCCGCGACCTCGACCACCTGATCCAGCACGCCCCGGCTGTCGGGACCGCGATCGATATGGTCGCCGAGAAAGACCAGAACGCGGCGTGCGGCTGCGCTGGCGGCGAGATCGTCCCGGATCACCGTAATCAGCGGCCCTGAAAGGTCCAACCGGCCGTGGATGTCGCCGACCGCCCAGACGACGCAGTCGTCAGGGGTCCGCGCGGGCCCTTTCCGGCCGGGCTTGTTGAACAGGCGGGAGAACATCGCTCCGTCTTCGCCCGCCCGGGAGCTCGGTTCAAGCCGGGGTCAGCCTGAGGGTCGCGGGCTCGCCCGCCTGGGCGGAGGCCGACAGCCAGACATCGAACAGGCCGGGCTCGACCGTCGGGCGACCTTCGGCGCCAATGAACTCCAGCTGCGAGCGGCGCAGGGTGAAGCGGACGGTCTGCGTCTCCCCCGCGCCCAGGGACACCTTGCGGATGTTGCGCAGGCGGCGACCCGGCTGGGTCAGGCTGGCGACCCGGTCGCGGATATACAGCTGGACCGTCTCCTCGACCGGGCGGCTGCCCGCGTTGGTGACCTCGACCGACAGCTCGACCTCGCCGTTCCATGCGAGCGTCGCCTCACCGGGCGTGACGGCGCCATAACGGACGTCTCCGTAGGTCAGACCGTGACCAAACGGATAGAGCGCCGTGTTCACCGTCTCGCGGTAGCGGGCGACGTACTCCTGACTGGCCAGGCTGTTATCGGCGGGACGGCCCGTCGTCTTGTGGTCGTAGCTGTAGGGCTGCTGGCCCGAGCGATGGGGGAAGCTGACCGGCAGGCGGCCGGACGGCGAGGCCTGGCCGAACACCACATCGGCGACCGCGTGGCCCATCTCTCCGCCCAGGAACCAGGTGACGAGGATGGCGTCGGCGTCCTTGACCGCACCGGACAGCTCCAGCGCCCGGCCGTTGCGGAGCAGCACCACCACGGGCTTGCCGAGCGCGGCCACGGCTTCGGCCAGGGCGCGCTGAGGCGCGGGAACGTCGATTTCGGTACGGGACTGGGCCTCGCCCGACATGCGCGCGCTCTCGCCAAGCGCCAGGACGACCACGTCGGCGTTCCGAGCGGCGGCGAGGGCCGCGTCGATGCCGCCGTCCAGCGGCGCCTCGACGTCCGAGCCCCTGGCCACGGTCAGCAGCGAGGCGTCGGCCATGGCCGCGCGGAACCCGGCCTCTAGGGAGATGCGCCGGCTCTCATCACCCCAGATGGTCCAGGGGCCGAAGACGTTGTCGACGTCGTCTGCGAACGGGCCGATCAGGGCGATCCTCTGGCCCGACGGCTTCAGCGGAAGGACGCCCTCGTTCTTGAGCAGCACGATCGATTTGACGCCGGCCTCGCGGGCCAGGTCGCGGTGCTCCTGCGATCCGACGACGATACGCTCCCGCTCCGGATCGCAGCCGCGATAGGGGTCGTCGAACAGGCCAAGCGCCGCCTTGGTGGTCAGGACGCGGCGCACCGCCTCGTCGACGCGGGCCACGGGCACGTCGCCCTTCTCGACCAGGTCGGGGATGTGCTCCAGGAAGATGCCGGACACCATCGACATGTCGATGCCCGCCATCAGGGCGATGCGGGCCGCGTCACGCGCGTCCTCGGCGAAGCCGTGGGCGATCAGCTCCTGCTCGGAGGTGTAGTCGGAGACGACGAAGCCCTCGAAGCCCCACTCCTCGCGCAGGATCCGGGTCAGCAGATAGCGGCTGCCCGAGGCCGGCACGCCGTTCAGATCGTTGAAACCGCTCATGACCGAAAGCGCCCCGGCCTCGAAGGCGGCCTGGAACGGCGGCAGGTAGACGCCGCGCAGCGTCACGTCGGACATGTCGGTGGAGTTGTATTCCATCCCGCCCTCGGCGGCGGAATAGGCGGCGAAATGCTTGGGCGTGGCCAGAAGGGCGTCGCGGTCCGCGAGGCCCCGCTCGCCCTGGAAGCCGCGGGTGCGGGCGGCGGCCAGGATCTCGTTCAGCCAGACGTCCTCGCCGGCGCCTTCGACCACCCGGCCCCAGCGCTGGTCGCGGGCGACGTCGACCATGGGGGCGTAGGTCTGGTGAACGCCCGACGCCGCGCCCTCCAGCGCCGCGGCGCGGGCGGTGCGATAGGCCAGGTCCGGATCGAAGGCGGCGGCCTCGGCCAGGGGAACCGGGAAGACGGTCTTCAGCCCGTGGATGATGTCGGCGGCGAACAGCAGCGGAATGCCCAGCCGGGTCTCCTCCACCGCGATGCGCTGGATGCGGCGGCCGGCCTCGGCACCGATGCCGTTGAACAGATTGCCGACCTTGCCCTCACGAATCAGCGCGGTGACCCGAGCCGGGTCGCCTTGCCCGTCCAGCGGATTGACGTTCTGGGGCCGGAAGCGGAACGGGTCGCCGACCAGGTTCAGCTGACCCGCCTTCTCGACGATCGTCATGCGGGCGATGAGCGCCTCGATGCGCTCGGCATGGGAGGCGACGCGGGCGCGGGTATGGCTGGCGCTCATCAGCATGCTAGCGCCCAGGGCGGCCGCGCCCATCAGGACGCTGCGACGACAGGGAAGACGGGACACGAATACGCGGACCTCCAAAACGGGAGTGTAACCGCTTACAACCCAAGCTCGCTCCTGTCAGCCCGCAGAATTACCTAACGCGACTCAGTGCCCGCCGGGCGACCCCGCCGCGGCGATGGAATGGGTCTTGGCCCGCGAGGCGGCGACCGCGAAGGCCACCAGGATCAGATACCCGACCATCGGCACGTAGAAGAGCGGATTCAGGGTCGCCGAGTTGTCCGCGATCGACCCGGCGATCGGCGGCAGGATGGCCCCGCCGATGATGCCGAACACCAGCAGACCCGAAGTCGCCGGCACCGGTGCGTTCGACCGCTCCAGTGTCAGGGTGAAGATGGTCGGGAACATGATGGAGTTGAAGAAGCCGATGGCGATGGCCGCATAGGCCGCCGTCGTTCCGCCGGTCTGGGTCACGACCAAGCAAAGGATGGACGCCACGGCCGTGTTGAAGATCAGGATCGTGCTGGCCCGGATGGCGGTGAGCATCAACAGGCCGCCGATCAGACGGCCGACCATGGCCCCGCCCCAGTAGAAAGCGACCAGCTGGCCCGCCTGGGCAACGGGGATGTCCAGGATCTCGGGCCGATGCAGGAAGTCGGTCATCAGGTCGCCGATGGTCACTTCCGAGCCGACGTAGAAGAAGATGGCCAGCGCGCCGAACACGGCCCAGGGCGACTTCAGCGCCACCAGCGGCGACATGCGGTCCTCAGCGGTCGGAACCGGGGCGGCGGCGTTGATGGTCTTCCTCGCCGAGAAGATGAAGGCCGCGACGACGGCGAAGAACAGGCCGACGGCCAGGAAGGCGATGTCGATGCTGCGGAGCGATTCGGCGCGCACCGCCGGATCGGTGATGACGGCGTCGGCGGCGAACACGCCCCCCGTGAGCAGGATCGGCGCGGCGAGCAGCGGCCCGAGCGTGGTGCCCAGCGAGTTGAAGAACTGGGAGAAGTTCAGCCGCGCGTGCGAACTCTTCTGCGGGCCGAGCGCGGCGACCAGCGGATTGGCCCCCACCTGCAGCAGGGTCACGCCAGAGGCGATGATGAAGAGCGCGATCAGTACGCCGGGATACCAGTCGACGATGGTGGCGATCGGCACAATCAGGCAGCCGGCGACCATGGTCACCAGGGCGAAGACGATGGCCTTGCTGTAGCCGAGCCGCGCCAGCAGGGCGGCGGCCGGGATGGAGGCGATGCCATAGGCGATGAACCAGGCGAAGGTGGTCAGCGTCGCCTCGGCGTAAGAGAGCTCGAATACGCGACGCACGGCGGCGATCAGCGGGCCGATCAGCGAGGTGACGAAGCCCCAGGCGAAAAACAGCGTCGTCACATAGGCGAAGGCGAGGCCCGTCCCCTTGGGCGGCGTGGCGTCGGTGGCGGTCGTCATCTGTGGCCTTCTTCCCTGGTCGGGCGTTCGGTGCCCGCTTTGCGTTCTAGATCCATGCGTCGCGCGGTTCGCCGCCTCCGTCCAGCGGCATGGGGCGATGTCGTCACCAAATGTTATGCCCCGTAACGAAAAGCGGCCGCGCGGATCGGATCCGCGCGGCCAGTTTCGCCTCAGGAGGAGGCGGCCGCCCCCCAACCCTTCAGAAAAAGATTGGGGGAAGAGCGGCCGAGGTCGATCATCAGTAGCGGTAGTTGATCCCGAACAGGAACGTCCGGCCGTACTGCTGGAAGTCGATGGTCTGGCGCTCGTCGCCGTTCTGGAAGGTCTTGAACGGCTCGTCGGTCAGGTTGTTGACCTGGAACAGGACCGAGGCTCCTTCCAGGACGCCCGACTGGAACTCGTAGCCGATCTGGGCGTCCACGACGTTCTCCTCGGCGACCGAGCGCAGGGTGCGGCCGTTGCCGAAGCCGGCGACCTCGCCCAGGAAGTCCGAGCGATAGCGGTTGGAGGCGCGCAGCTGCCAGCCGTTCTTCTCGTAATAGACGGTCAGGTTGGCGACCGTCTCAGACAGGCCGGGCAGAGCCGTGGTGTTCACCCCGTCCGGCGTGATCTCGCTCTCGGTGACCGAGTAGGAGAACTGGGCGCCGAACCCTTCCAGAGCGGGATGGAAGACTTCGAACGGCGTCGAGAGCGCGAACTCGAGACCCTGAATGAAGCCGCCCTCGCCATTATCCGGGGCCGAAACGACGCCCTGATTGATCACCGGGGTCACGCCGCCGGTCGGATAGCCGGTGAAATCGAAGATCTGGTTCCGGTTGAAGACGAAGGTGACCAGGTCCTTGTAGAAGGCCGCGATCGACACATAGCCCGAGCGGTTGGCGAAGTACCGTTCCCACGAGATGTCGTAGACGTTGGCCAGGGTGGGCCTAAGCTCCGGATTGCCGCCGCCGCCGCTCCACGGGGAGTTCTGGTCGGGACGAGCGTTACTGTTGTTGAACCCAGTGTTGAAATTGTAGTTCCGCGACGCCCGCATGTCGTCCATCCGCGGCCGCGCGAGGGTGCGGGCGGCGGCCAGACGCAGGTAGGTGTCCGGGGCCATCTCGAAGATCAGGTTCGCGGCAGGCAGGAACTCTTGATACTCGTCGCCGCCGGAGACCGGCGTCGACAGCGTCGACGCGCCCGTGCCGGAGGCCGCAAAGCCGTTCGAGCTCTGGTCCGTCGAGACGTACTGCAGGCCGACGTTGCCGCGCACCGGGACGCCCTCGAACACGGTGTCGATGCCCAGCTGGACGTAGCCGGTGTTCACTTTTTCGGTGACTTCCCAGTTGCCGGACAGGACGTCGGCGTTCGGGTTGCGGACCAGGTTGTAGAAGCCGGAGTTGACCAGGCCCAGGGCGTCGAAGCTAAGCACGCCGCCCAGGCCCAGGTACGTCAGCTGGGTCGGTTCCAGCAGGAAGGCCGTGGGCACCTGCGGTGAGCCGCCGCCGGGGACGCCCAGGAAGAACTGGTCGTTGACGAAGCTCTTCTCGCGCTCGGAGATGTTCACGCCAAAGCGGATGTCGGTGAACGGCACGCCTTCGGCGAAGGTGTGACGCGCCTCCAGACGGATGGCGTTGATCTCGTCCTCGGTCTGGGGATTGTTCAGGTAGCCGTCCTGACCGCCCGGGATGATGTCGCCGCCCCAGCCTTGCGGGCTGGTCAGGCGGATCAGGTTGGGGTCGGCGTAGTTCAGGGTGCTGGTGAAGGTCGGCACGCCATCGTCGTTGATGGTGAAGCCGAGCGTGTCCAGCGCGCCGTTGATGTTGCGACCGGTGCCCGCATAGGTCTCCAGCACGATGTCGTTTCGCTCGACCCGGGACATGCTGAGGTCGGCCATCAGCGTCCAGTTGTCCGAGATGTCGAACACACTGTTCCAGCCGAGCGACAGGATCTCACTGTCGCGCGTGTTGACGTCGTTGCGCAGCACGCCCTTGACGTTCGAGAAGCTGCCGGCGGTGACGAAGCCGTCCTCGGTCGTCCCGATGGTCAGGACCGGGGCCGGGCGGCAAACGTCAGGAGTCGCCACGTTGTTGGTGATCTCGCAGCCGCCGAGCACGGTCGAGCTGCGGTTCGGGTTTTCGGACAGACCGCCCCAGAACAACGGGAACTCGATGCCGCGCAGAACCTGGGTGTTCTGGAACTCGGAGTAGAAACCGTCGATGGTCGAGCGGAAGCGGTCGTTCGGCCGCCACTCCACGGTGCCCATGAAGCCGTCACGCTCGAGCTCCGACGACATGACATAGGGCTTGGTGCCGCCGATCACGAAGGCGCCGTTCGAGGCGTTGGGATAGCCCCAGGCGTTGAAGCGCTCGGACTGGTACGGGCTCTCGATGTGGGCGTAGCCGAAGGCGACGCCCAGCGTATCATCCAGGAATTGGTCGATGTAGGAGAACGAGTAGCGCACGCCCTCGTCGGTGGACCCGGCGTTCAGGGCCCCGATGTCGTTCAGCTCGTAACGCACGTTCGCGGCGATGGCGCGCCGGCCATACGACAGCGGCCGGATCGTCTGGAGGTCGATGGTGCCGGCCAGGCCCTGGCCGATCAACTGGGCGTCCGGCGTCTTGTAGATGGTCACGCCGCCGAGCAGTTCCGACGGATACTGGTCGAACTCGACGCCGCGGTTGTCGCCCGTGGTGACCTGTTCACGCCCGTTCAGCAGCGCGGTGGTGAAATCCGGGCCCAGGCCGCGGATCGAGATCAGCTGACCCCGGCCGTCAAGACGCTGGACCGTCAGACCCGGCAGGCGCGCCAGCGATTCGGCGATCGACACGTCCGGCAGCTTGCCGATGTCCTCGGCGGTGATGACCTCGACGATCGAGGTGTTGCGGGCCTTGGCCGCGATCGAGTTCTGGATCGAGGCGCGGATGCCGGTGACGATGATCTCCTCGACCTCGTCAGCCTCCTGCGGCGGGGCGTCGGCGCTCTGGGCGTTGGCGGATCCGGCGAACGCCAGGGCGGCGAGGACGCCCAGGGCGCCTCCCGACAGCAGGCGGGCGCGCGTGTTGTTGCGATGGCTCATTCTCTTCCTCCCTGCGGACGTCTCGCGTTTCTGGCGAAGCGATCCCGTCCCACTTCGCAAATCTATGCAAACTCTGCGCAACCTTGCAAGCCCGTAATGCAGGCGTCGCAAAAAAGGCAAACCGGCCGGAACGCAGGCGCAGCGCCATTTTCGCGGTGCAGCATGTCCACAGTCTTGCCATCGTGGGCTCGGCGTTGCGCGATTGACACGCTGCGCCCATGCTGCAAAATCTTGCAAACAGACCGCGAGCCACGATGCTCGCGGCGCGGGACGGAAGGGAGAGGGCGATGGGCGGAACGGCGACGCGGACGGCCGCGGCCATGCTGCTGGCGCTGGCAGCCGGCACGGCTTCGGCCCAGGATCATCGCCAGCGACTGCCGCAGGACGAGGTGATCTACTTCCTGCTGCCGGACCGGTTCGCCAACGGCGATCCGTCCAACGACACAGGCGGCATTCCCGGTGGACGGCTGGATCACGGCTTCGATCCGACCGACGCCGGCTTCTACCAGGGTGGCGATCTGGCCGGCCTGATGCAGCGGCTCGACTACATCCAGGGCCTCGGCGCCACGGCCATCTGGGTCGCGCCGATCTTCAAGAACAAGCCGGTCCAGGGCGAACCGGGCCGGGAGTTCTCGGGCGCGCACGGCTACTGGGCGACCGACTTCACCCGCGTCGATCCGCACTTCGGCGAGAACGCCGACATGGCGGCCCTGGTCGAGGCCGCCCATGCGCGCGGCATGAAGGTCTACATGGACATCGTCGCCAACCACACGGCCGACGTGATCCGGTACCGCGAATGCCCGGCCAACGACTGCGCCTATCGCAGCCGGGCGGACTATCCCTACACCCGACGCGGCGGCGTGGACAGCGAGCCGATCAACGAGGGTTTCGACGGCACGAACTTCGAGCGCCTGACGCGTTCGGACTACGCCTACACCCCCTACGTCCCGGAGGGCGAGGAGACCGTGAAGGTCCCGGCCTGGCTGAACGACCCGATCTACTATCACAACCGGGGTGACACGACCTTCAGGAACGAGAGCTCGACCGACGGCGACTTCGCGGGTCTGGACGACCTGATGACCGAGCACCCGCGCGTCATCGAGGGGATGATCGAGATCTTCGGCGGCTGGATCGATCGCTACAAGGTCGACGGCTTCCGCATCGACACGGCCAAACATGTGAACCCGGAGTTCTGGCAGGCCTTCGTGCCGGCCATGCTGGAGCGCGCCGAGGCCAACGGCATCCCGAACTTCCACATCTTCGGCGAGGTCTATGACACGGACCCGGCCCAGCTGGCGCGCTACACGCGGGTGGACCGCTATCCGACAGTGCTGGACTTCGGCTTCCAGTCTACGGTGACCGATCTGGTGGCGCGGGATGTTCCGCCCGACCGGCTGGCGCGGCTGTTCTCGACAGACGTGCTCTACGAGGGCGGCGAGGCGGCGGCGCTGGCCTTGCCGACCTTCCTCGGCAACCACGACATGGGCCGGATCGGCAACTTCATCCTGACGGCCAAGCCGGGCATCTCGGACGAGGAACTGCTGGCCCGCACGACCCTGGCCCACGCCTTCCTGATGTTCAGCCGGGGCGTGCCGACGATCTACTATGGCGACGAGCAGGGCTTCGCGGGCGACGGCGGCTATGGCGGCGCGCGCCAGACGATGTTCCCGACCCAGGTCGCGACCTATGCCGACGACCGGATCATCGGCGGGGCCCAGGCCCCCTACTCCGCCGAGGCCCCGCTCTATCGGGCGATCGCCGGGATGGCCCAGCTGAGAGCGGCCGATCCCCGACTGCGAAGGGGCCTTCAGACCGTGCGGTTCGCGGCCGAGGCCCCCGGCCTGTTCGCCGTGACCCGGCGCATCGAGGGCCAGCCGGGCGAAACCCTGATCGTCTACAACACCTCGACCGCCGAGATTTCCGCCAACATCGAGGTGGACGCCGCATCGACCGCGTGGTCCTCATCTCGTGGTGCCTGCCCCACGGCGGCGACCGCTCCCGCCAGCGTCCGGGTGACCGTGCCCGCGCTGGAATTCATTGTTTGCCGTTCCGAGTAGGTGTGCGTTGACGCTTGAAGCCCTGATCCCCGCGACGCACGACCTGGCCGATGGGCCGGCGGCATCGAGCCATGAGTGGTGGCGGGGGGCCGTGATCTATCAGGTCTATCCGCGCAGCTTCGCCGACACCAACGGCGACGGGATCGGCGACCTGCCGGGCGTGACGGCGCATCTGGAGCACATCGCCTCGCTGGGCGTGGACGGCGTCTGGCTCTCGCCCTTCTTCACCTCGCCCATGAAGGACTTCGGCTACGACGTGGCCGACTACCTCGGCATCGACCCGATCTTCGGCACCATGGAGGACTTCGACCGGCTGGTCGAAAAGGCGCACCGGCTGGGCCTGAAGGTCATCATCGACCAGGTCTATTCCCACACTTCGGACGAGCATGCCTGGTTCAAGGAGAGCCGCCAGGACCAAACCAACGCAAAAGCCGATTGGTACGTCTGGGCCGACCCCAAGCCCGACGGCACGCCGCCGTCGAATTGGCAGTCCGTGTTCGGCGGCCCGGCCTGGACCTGGGACGCGCGCCGGCACCAGTACTACATGCACAACTTCCTGAAGGAGCAGCCGCAGCTCAACGTCAGGAACCCGGAGGTCCAGGAAGCCCTGCTGTCGGTGGCGCGGTTCTGGCTGGACCGGGGGGTCGACGGCTTCCGCTGCGACGCCCTGAACTTCTCGATGCATGACCCGGCGCTGACGGACAATCCGCCGGTGACCACGCCCGGCAAGCGGACGCGGCCGTTCGACTATCAGCACCACTTCTTCAATCAGTCCCATACGGACATCCCGGCGTTCCTGACGCGTCTTCGTCAGGTGGCCGACAGCTATGGCGACGACCGATTCCTGGTCGCCGAGGTCGGCGGCGAGCGCGCCAATGAGGAGATGAAGCTCTACACCCAAGGGCCGGACAGGCTGCACTCGGCCTATGGGTTCCTCTATCTCTACGCCGACCGGCTGACGACCGACCTTGTCGACCGGGGCCCCGCCATGTGGCCGGGCGGACCAGGCGAAGGCTGGCCGTCCTGGACCTTTTCCAACCACGACGCGCCGCGCGCCTTGTCACGCTGGGTCGAGGGCCGGGACGAGAAGGCCTTCGCCGAGATGGCGCTGCTGCTGCTCATGACGCTGCGCGGCAACGTCTTCGTCTATCAGGGCGAGGAGCTGGGCCTGCCCCAGGCCGAGGTGCCGTTCGAACGGCTGGTCGATCCGGAGGCCATCGCCAACTGGCCCGAAACGCTAGGCCGCGACGGCGCGCGCACGCCCATGCCGTGGAAGACCGACAACGGCTTCGCGGGCTTCTCCGAGGCCGAGCCCTGGCTGCCGGTCGACCCGCGCCACCGCCGGCTGGCTGTGGCGGAGCAAGAAAAGGATCCCTCGGCGACCCTTCATCTCGCGCGGCGCCTGATCGCGCTCAGAAAGGCTCATCCGGCGCTGCGGACCGGATCGATGACCATGCTGGATTCGCCCGATTACCTGCTGCTGTTCACCCGGCAGGAGGGAGACGAGGGCCTGCTGTGCGCCTTCAACCTCGGCCATGAGCCGATCGCCTGGCGGCCGCCGTCAGGCTGGAGCGTGGCTCAGGCGGTCAACTGCGACGATCCCTGGTCGGGCGAGTTGCCGCCGCTGGCGGGCCTGGTATTGAGCGAGCCCCGCTGAATGACCTCAGCCGCCGCAGGTCTCGCGCACGATCAGGTCGGTGGGGATGCGCTCGGAGCGTCCACCACCCTCCCCGGCGTGGTCCAGCAGCTTGGACACCATCAGGCGGCCAGCCTTCATCGTGTCCTGACCGATCGTGGACAGAGCCGGTCGCGAGTATCGGCTGAACGGCACATTATCGAAGCCGATGACGGAGACGTCCTCGGGCACGCGCTTGCCCGCATGCAGCAGGGCGCGCACGGCTCCGAGCGCGATCAGGTCCGAGGCGCACACGATGCCGTCGAAATCCAGTCCGCGCCGCAACATGGAATCAACCGCTCCCTCAGCGCTCTCAACCTCGAAGTGGGCGGGCAGAATCAGGTCGGGATCGACGCCCAGCCCGGCCGCGTCGAGGGCTTCGGCATAGCCGCGCTGGCGTTGCATGGCCTCGGGCGGATCGAGATCGCCCAGGAAGACGATGCGCTTTCGCCCCAGTCGCGCGAGGTGCGCCGTAGCGCGTCGGCCGCCGCTGACGTTGTCGGAGCCGATGGAGCAATAGACCTGCTCGGGCAGCTCGGCGCCCCAGACCACGAACCGACCGTCCGTCTCGGCCATACGGTTGAACGCCATATGCAGCGTCGATTGCCCCAGGAAGATGACCCCGTCGGCCCGGCTGGTCGTCATCGCGGCGTTGAGATCATCCAGGTTCTGGGGCGAGACGTGGCTGAGGACGATGTCGCAGCCCCGTTCCCGTGCCGCCTCGCCGACGCCGGCGAGCAGTTCCAGGAAGAACGGATCACTCAGACGACCCTCACGACCCTGCGGCCGAGGCGTCACCACCGCGATGGTGCCAGAAGCCCCGATGGGACCGGCCGGCATATGACGCCGGAACGGATAGTCGTGCTCGCGCGCCAGCTTCCAGATCTTCTGCTTGGTGCGGTCGTTGACGGCGGGATGGTCGTTGAGCGCCCGCGACGCAGTCGAGATCGACACCCCGGCCAGCGCCGCGATGTCCTCCAGTCGGGTCGATCGCCGGGTCACCGGATCACCGCTGCAAATTTTGCTGCAAAACACGTCATCGGCGCATCTGCCCACCGGGCGGGGCGCTTGGCAAGAGCTTCGCTATAGAAGCCCCCAGGGAGTGAAGACCATGCGTAGTCTGTTGATGATCCTCGCCTTCCTGGCGGTCTGGACGCCGGTTCTGGCGCAGGATCGACCGACGGCGTCGGTCGCCTCGCCCAACGGCGCGCTGGTCGTCAGCGTCACGACGGACGGCGACGGCCGTCCCAGCTATGCGGTCAGCCGCCTGGGCCGGGCGGTGATCGAGCCGTCGCGGCTGGGCTTCATCCTGACGGACGCGCCCAAGCTTGAGCGCGGACTGGAGCTGACCGCGCGGCCGCCCACCGATCACGATGACACCTGGGAGCAGCCCTGGGGCGAGCGGCGCGAGATCCGCAACCACTACCGCGAACTGCGCGTCACCTTCACCGAACGCGCCGACCTGCGCCGGACTTTCGACGTCGTCTTCCGCGTCTATGACGATGGCCTGGGCTTCCGCTACGAGTTCCCGCAGCAGGAGGCCTTGCGCACCATCCGCATCGGCTCGGAGCTGACCGAGTTCAACATCGCCCAGGACGGCGAGGCCTGGTGGATCCCGGCTTGGGAATGGAACCGCGAGGAGTACCTCTACCACCGCACGCCGATCGAGGGCGCGGGCTCGACCCAGACGCCGATGACCATGCGGCTCGATTCCGGCCTGCACGTCTCGATCCACGAGGCGGCGCTCGTCGACTACTCCGGCATGAACCTGCGCCGCGCCGAGGGCCGCCGCTTCGTCGCCGACCTGACGCCCGGCTTTACCAATGCGGCGGTCGAGCGCGAGGCCCCCTTCCCCACCCCGTGGCGGACGCTGCAGATCACCGACACGGCCGGCGGCCTGGTCGAGTCCAGCCTGATCCTGAACCTGAACGAGCCCAATGCGCTGGGCGACGTCAGCTGGGTTCAGCCGATGAAGTACGTCGGCGTCTGGTGGGAAATGCACCTGGACACCAAGACCTGGGCCAGCGGCCCCCGCCACGGCGCCACCAATGAGAACGTGCGCCGCCACATCGACTTCGCCGCCGAGCACGGTTTCGGCGGGGTGCTGGTCGAGGGCTGGAACGTCGGCTGGGACGGCAACTGGTTCGGCAACGGCTGGGACTATTCCTTCACCGAGAGCTACCCCGACTTCGACATCGAGGCCCTGTCGGCCTACGCCCGCGAGCGCGGCGTCCAGATCATCGGCCACCATGAGACCGGAGGGAACGCCTACCACTACGAGCAGCAGATGGAGGCGGGCTTCGACCTCTACGAACGTCTCGGCATCGGGGCGGTGAAGACCGGCTATGTCGCCGATGCGGGCGGCGCCCGGGTCACCGGGCCGGACGGCCAGCCGACCTTCGCCTGGCACGAGAGCCAGGCCATGGCGCGCCACCATCTGGCGGTCGTGACCGAGGCGGCCGAGCGCCGCATCGCCGTCAATCCGCACGAGCCGGTCAAGGACACGGGGCTTCGCCGCACCTATCCCAACTGGGTGACCCGTGAGGGCGCGCGCGGCATGGAGTTCAGCGCCTGGGGCCAGCCCGGCAATCCGCCCGAGCACGAGGTCAACCTGATCTTCACCCGCCTGCTGGCCGGGCCGATGGACTATACGCCCGGCATCTTCGGCATGGTGACGCGCAGCCCCGACGGCATCGCCACCACCTGGGCCAAGCAGCTGGCGCTCTATGTCACCATCTACAGCCCGCTGCAGATGGCGGCCGACCTGCTCGACAACTACGAGGCCAATCCCGCGCCCTTCCAGTTCATCAAGGACGTCGCGGTGGACTGGGACGAGACCCGTGTCCTGAACGGCGAGATCGGCGACTATGTCACCATCGCCCGGCGCGAACGGGACGGCCGGGAGTGGTTCCTGGGCTCCATCACCGACGAGCATCCGCGCGTCCTCTCGGCGGACCTGAGCTTCCTCGAACCCGGCGTCCGCTACCGCGCCGAAATCTATCGCGACGGACCCAACGCCGACTGGCGCGACGGCAACGGCCGCAGCCGCACCGACATCGTCATCGAGCAGCGCGAGGTGACCTCGGCCGAGACCCTGACCCTGGTGCTCGCGCCCGGCGGCGGTCAGGCGATCCGCTTCGTGCCGCTGGGGAGGGCCCGGCGTTGACCCTGTCCGCGACCTTTCCCAGCGCCCGGCCGCGCCTCACAAGGCTGGCCATCTGGAACATGTGCGTCGGCTTCTTCGGCATCCAGATCGGCTTCGGCCTGCAGAACGCGAACACCAGCCGCATCTTCCAGACGCTGGGCGCCGAGGTCGACAGCCTGGCCATCCTGTGGATCGCCGCGCCCCTGACCGGCCTGATCGTCCAGCCGATCATCGGCCACTTCAGCGATAAGACCTGGGGGCCGCTGGGCCGTCGGCGGCCCTATTTCCTTTTCGGGGCCATCGCCACGACGGTCGCCCTGGTCTTCATGCCCAACGCCCCGGTGCTCTGGATGGCGGCGGCGACGCTGTGGATCATGGATGCCTCGATCAACGTCACCATGGAGCCCTTCCGCGCGTTCGTCGGCGACAACCTGCCCGAGGAACAGCGCGCCACCGGCTATGCGATGCAGAGCTTCTTCATCGGCACGGGCGCGGTCTTCGCCTCCTGCCTGCCGTGGCTGCTGAGCCAGGTCGGCGTGGCCAACACCGCGCCGGAAGGCGTCGTGCCCGACAGCGTGCGGATTAGCTTCTATGTCGGGGCGGCCGCCATGCTGATCGCTGTGCTTTGGACGGTGTTCTCCACGAAGGAATACAGCCCCGAGCAGATCGACGCCTTCGAAGGCGCCAGGCCGGAACCGTTGACGCATGAGGCGATGCGTCCCGCGTCGCGCTACCTGTCCGGTGGCCTCGGCTGGCTCATGGTCGGCGCGCTCGCCTTCCTTGCGATCTGGTTCGTGCGCGATCAGGCCGCCGCCCTGCCCGCTGATGTCCAGGACTGGCGCAAGGCCGTCGGCAAGGAGCTGTACGTCCTCGCCGGCTTCGTCGCCGGCTTCGGCGCCTTGCAGATCCTGGTCGCCGGGATGCGTCGCGCGGCGAGGTCCAACGGCCTCACGGAGATCCTCGACGACATGTTCGGAATGCCCGAGACCATGCGCGGCCTGGCGGTGGTCCAGTTCTTCAGCTGGTTCGCCCTCTTCGCCATGTGGATCTACACCACCGCCGCCGTCACCGCCGTCCACTTCGGCTCCAGCGACACCACGTCGGCCGCCTATAACGAGGGCGCGGACTGGGTCGGCGTGCTGTTCGGCGTCTACAACGGCGTGGCCGCGCTGGTGGCGTTCGGGCTGCCGGTGCTGGCGCGCCGGATCGGCAAGCGCGGCGCCCATGCGGTCGCCTTGGCGATGGGTGGTTTCGGCCTGATCGGCATCTTCCTGATCCGCGATCCGCAGATGCTTTGGCTGCCGATGATCGGGGTGGGCATCGCCTGGGCCTCGATCGTGTCGATGCCCTACGCCATCCTGTCCAGCGCCGTGCCGGGCCGGAAGATGGGCGTCTACATGGGCGTCTTTAACATCTTCATCGTGGTGCCCCAGCTGGTGGCCGCGACCCTGCTGGGCCTGATGCTGAACGCCCTGTTCCAGTCCCAGGCCATCTGGGCCCTGGTCGTCGGCGGGGTCAGCTTCTTCATCGCCGCGGCCATGAGCCTGAGGGTCAAGGAGGTGAAGGCGTGAACCGGCGCGACCTGCTGGCCACCCTCGGCGCCCTGCCCTTCGCGGGCTCGGCCCTGGCCCAGAGCGGCGCCGTCGCGGGCGGGCGGCTGGTGGAGCATGAGTCCGTCGCTTCGGCCCATCTGGGACCGCGGAACGTCACCGTCTGGCTGCCGCCCGGCTACGACGGCGGCTCCGAGCGGCACCCGGTCCTGTACATGCACGACGGCCAGAACCTGTTCGATCCGGCTCGCGCGGCGTTCGGCGAATGGGGCGTGGACGAGCATCTGGTGCGGCTGATCGAGACCGGTCAGGTCCGCCCGCCCATCGTCGTCGGCGTCTGGAACACGCCGCTGCGCCTGCGCGAATACGTCCCCGCCGACCTGATCGACGCCCTGCCGGCCGAGGTCCGCGACAGCCTGATGCCGATGTACGGCGGCCCGCCCCTGTCCGACGCCTATCTGCGGTTCCTGGTCGAGGAGTTGAAACCCCGCATCGATGCCGAATACCGCACCCTGCCCGGCCGCGACGACACGGTGATCGCGGGCTCCAGCATGGGCGGGCTGATCTCGCTCTACGCCATGATGAAGCATCCGGACGTCTTCGGAGCGGCCGGCTGCCTGTCGACCCACTGGCCCTTGCGGCTGGAGCGGCTGGAGGGCGATGCGCTCAACACCTGGCGCGAGGCGGTGGTCCAGGCCTGGTCCGACGTCATCCGGGCCGGCCTGCCCGACCCGTCGACGCATCGCCTGTACATGGACCGCGGCGACGAGACGCTGGACCAGTTCTACGCCTTCTTCCAGTCGAGGATCGACACGGTGATCCGCGACGCCGGATGGGGCCCCGACCGGTTCAAGACGCTGGTCTTCCCGACCGCCGAGCACAATGAGAAGAGCTGGAACAGCCGCCTCGACGTGCCCCTGACCTTTCTGCTTCCCGCCTGAGAGTGACCCCCATGCGTAGACTGACCTCGATCCTGATGGCCGGATCGGCCGCCCTGGCGCTCGGCGCCTGCGCCTCGATGGGCGGAGCGGACGACGCCGCGACCCCGCCGGTCGTCCACGCTGTGGCCCCCGGCGCGCCGGGCGCTCCGCCGACCTGGGTCAATGCGGCGAAGACCGGCGCCGGCGCGTCTTACGAGGCCTATGTCAACGGCCGCTACGCCGACGGCGGCACCACCGGCGCAGTGTCGAAGGTGTGGTTCTCCATCGCCGACGGCGTCCTGACCGAGACCATGTACGGCCTGATCCACGAGGCCCAGATCAAGCAGCTGCGCTTCGCGGTCGCCACCGAGAGCGGCCTGGCCGTCGAAGGCGCCGACACCACCGACCGCACCGAGTATCTGCACGCGGACGCCCAAGGCCGCCCCCTGTCGCCCGCCTATCGCATCACCACCACCGACCGGAACGGCCGCTTCGAGATCGAGAAGCGCGTCTTCACGGACCCGGATCGTCAGGCCCTGATGCTGCGCGTCACCGTTCGCGCGCTGTCTTCGGACGTCACGCCCTGGCTGCTGCTGGAACCGCACGTCGCCAACACCGGCGTGGGCGACAGGGGCGAGGCGACGCCCGAGGCGTTGCATGCCTTCGAAGGCGACACCCACCTGATCCTGCGCCCCAGCGCCCCGTTCGAGACCGCCAGCGCGGGCTTCGTCGGGGCTTCCGACGCTTTGGCCGATCTGGCCGACGGCGATCTGGACATCGCCTATCGCTCGACCGGGGACCAGGGCGGCAACATCATGCTGGCCGGCGGCCTGCCCAGGATCCGGGCGGGAGAGAGCCTGACGCGCGACTTCGTTATCGGCTTCGGCGAGACCCGAGAGGGCGCGGAAGGGGCCGCCGACGGAGCGCTTGCGACGGGCTACGAGACCGTGCTCGCCAACTTCAACGGCCAAGGCGCGGCGGTCGGCTGGGAGGACTACATCGCCTCGCTGGACCAGCTGCCGCGTCTGGCCGAGCAGTCCACGGATGGCGGCAAGCTGGCCTATGCCTCGGCCCTGATGCTGAAGGTGCAGGAGGACCGCACCTATGCGGGGGCCCTGATCGCGTCGCTGTCGAACCCCTGGGGCGATACCGTCGACGCGACCAACCCCTCGACCGGCTACAAAGCCGTCTGGCCGCGCGACTTCTATCAGGTGGCCATGGCCATGCTGGCGCTGGGGGACACGGAGACGCCGCTCGCGGCCTTCCGCTACCTGCCCCAGGTCCAGGTCGACGCCGACACGCCCGGCAACACCGGGGCCACCGGCTGGTTCCTGCAGAAGACCTGGGTCGACGGCACCATCGAATGGGTCGCGGTCCAGCTGGACCAGACCGCCATGCCGATCATGCTGGGCTGGCGGCTCTGGAAGGATGGCGTGGTCTCCGACGCCGAGATGGCGAGGATGTACCGCGAGATGATCAAGCCCGCCGCCGACTTCCTGGTCGACGGCGGCACGCTGGGCATCCTGTGGAACGACCGCACCGTCACCCCACCCTGGACCCAGCAGGAGCGGTGGGAGGAGCAGGAAGGCTATTCCCCCTCCACCACCGCCGCCGTGATCTCGGGCCTGGTGACCGCCGCCGAGATCGCCCGCGCGTCGGGCGATCAGGCGTCCTCCGACCGCTACCTCGCCGCCGCCGACGACTATGCCGGCAAGATCGAGAGCCGGATGTTCACGACCCGCGGTTCGCTCGGCGATGGCGACTACTTCGTGCGCATCACACGCAACGAGGACCCCAACGACCGCGCCCCGATCGGCGAGGCCAACGCGCAGCAGGGCCTGCCCGAGGACCGGATCGTCGACGGCGGCTTCCTGGAGCTGGTCCGCTACGGCGTGCGCCGGGCCGACGCCCCGTCCATCCTGGCCACGCTGCCCGAATATGACGACCAGACACGCGAGGATCGCCTGCGGGTCCGCTACGACCTGAACGGCTTCCCGGCCTTCCGTCGGTACGGCAACGACGGCTACGGCGAGAACGTCGAGACGGGCGGCAGCTACGGGGTCGGCGGCATGACGCCTGGGCAGCGCGGCCGGGTCTGGCCCTTCTTCACTGGAGAGCGCGGGCACTATGAACTGGCGCGGGCGCTTCAAAGAGGATCGGCCTCGCCCGCCGATCTCGCCCGCATCCGCGACACCTACGTCGCCGGCATGGAGAACTTCGCCAACGACGGCCTGCTCCTGCCCGAACAGGTCTGGGACGGTGTCGGAAACCGGACGCGGTTCGACTACGACCCCGGCGAAGGCACCAACTCGGCGACACCCCTGGCCTGGACCCACGCAGAATACATCAAGCTGCTGAGGTCGCTGGCCGATCGCCAGGTCTGGGATCGCTACGCGCCGGTGGCGGAGCGATACGCGAGGTAGAGCACGGACCGAAGACCGTAGAGGCGGCGGGGTTGTCCCCGCCGCCCTACCGCCGGATCAGAACGACGCCTTCACCGTGAAGGCGAAGCGCTCCTCGGCGATGTCGATGCCGTCCAGGTCGGTGTCGTGGTAGCGGCCGTCCAGCACCACGCCTTCGGCCAGGGTGTAGGCCACACCCAGGTTCCAGGTGACGTAGTCGTCGCTCACATCGAGGAACTGGTTCCCGACCGCCCCGGACACGGTCCAGCCGTCGGCGATGGCGAAGGCGGCGTTGCCCTCGACATAGGTGGCCTCGTCGTCCGCGCCGAAGAAGTCGGGCGAATAGAAGACCGCGCCGCCGAGGGTCACGGGTCCGATGGCGCGCGACGCCGCGACCTTCAGCTCGGCGTAGTCGTAGTCGACGCCCCCGGGCGCTCCATTGTAGAAGTAGCCGACGACGCCGAAGTCCAGGGCGTAGCCCGCCGCCTCGGTGCGATACCCGCCGTAAACATCGACCTCGATGTCCGTGCCGTCGCCGAAGTCCACGCTGGAGCCCCAGGCCCCCGCGTAGAAGCCGCCGTAGGTGGCGTCGATGCCCGCGAAGGGCGCCGGGTCCTCGCCGGACTGGCTGACGCCGCGGAAGACGTAATCCGTGGTCAGGCCGAAGTTGCCGGCGATCTGAAGGTCCTGGGCGCTAGCTGCGGAGGCGGTGGCGGTCAGGGCGGCGGCCAGGGCCGCGCAGGCGATGTGCAGTCTCATCTCGATATCCCCTCGTGATGTGTCTCGTTGAAGTGTCCGCCGGACGGGAGGGAGGATCCCGCCCGGCGGTTTCTTGCGGCTCAGGCGCCTTCCAACGCTTCGCCGTGCAAGGTGGTGTCCAGGCCCTCGGCCTCCTGGGCGTCGCTGACACGCAGGCCGGTGGTGAACTTGCAGATCACCAGGATGACGAAGGTCACGACGGCCGACCAGGCGATGGTCCAGGCCAGGCCCATGGCCTGGGTCGGGATGTTGGCCCCTTCCGACAGGCTGTTCACCGCCGTGGTGGCGAAGACGCCGGTCAGGATGGCGCCCAGCAGGCCGCCCGCGCCGTGGATGCCGAAGGCGTCCAGACTGTCGTCGTAACGCAGGAGCTTCTTCAGCCACACCGACGAGGCGTAGCAGACCGGTCCGGCGATCAGGCCGATGATCACCGCGCCCTTGGGATCGACGAAGCCCGCCGCCGGCGTGATGGCGACCAGACCGGCGACCAAACCCGACAGCACGCCGATCAGCGACGGCTTCTTCTTCTCCATGACCTCGACGATCTTCCAGGTCAGGGAGGCGGCGAAGGCGGCCAGCAGGGTGTTCAGCAACGCCACGCCCGCGATGGCGTCAGCCGCCCAGGCGGAGCCCGCGTTGAAGCCGATCCAGCCGACCAGAAGCAGGCTCGCGCCGATCATGGTCAGGACCGGATTATGGGCGTTCATGACCTCGGCGCCATAGCCTTTGCGGGGCCCCATGAAGAGGGCGCAGACCAGACCCGCGACGCCGGAGTTGACGTGCACCACAGCGCCGCCAGCGAAGTCGAGCACGCCCGCCGAACCCAGGAAGCCGCCGCCCCACACCCAGTGGCAGATCGGGGCATAGACCAGCAGGGTCCACAGGCCGGTGAACAGCAGCAGAGCCGAATACTTGATGCGCTCGGCGAAGGCGCCGGTGACCAGGGCCGGCGTGATGATGGCGAAGGTCAGCTGAAACGCGATCCAGAGATACTCCGGTAGGCCGGGCGCGGCCGAATAGGCGGTCTCCATCGTCACGCCGTTCAGGAAGGCGGCGTCGAGGCTTCCGATGAATGACTGCACCGTCTCGCCATCGAAGCCGAACGTCGGCTGGCCGACGCCGAACGCCAGAGAATAGCCCGCCGCGAACCAGGCCAGGCTGACCACGGCGGCCACGCCCAGCGACTGGGTAATAGTGGCGATGACGTTCTTGCGACGCACCATGCCGCCGTAGAACAGGGCCAGACCCGGCAGGGTCATCAGCAGGACCAGGGCCGTGGAGGTCAGGATCCAGGAACTGGCGGCGGCGTCAGGTTCGGCCACCGCCTGATGGGCCAGGAGGGCTGGGGCCGGAGCGGCGTCTTCCTCGGGCGCGGCAACCGACTCGACAGCGGCGGCGGCTTCGGTCGTTACGGCCTCGGCAGTCTCGGTGACGGCGGCGGCCGGGGCCGCCACGGGTTCGGCGGGCGCGGCGAACGCGCCCCCGGCGTAGAATAGCGCTGCGGTGAGCAGACAGAGGGCGATAGCCCCCGGAAGTCGGTTGAGCAACTGCGACATGAGCATCCCCTCTTCGATCTCGCAGTTGCGAACTGTTTACCGCAATGGAGGGCCACGCAAGAGGCTTATGGCGTTTTTGTGCAACTTTCGTGTTTTTGTGAGCACATATCCACGCCTGATGAAAAGATTATTGCTCCGGACCTGCGCTGCAGCGCACAATAGCACTGTGTGACGGCTGAGCGACGGAAAGGTTAACCCCGGATCATCCCCAGTGCATCTGCACCCGGTGGGACGCCGCCCAGTGGATTGCCTTGATGGCGTCGATGACCGCTCCGGCCGCCGCCCGGGTGCCGAGTTCGCCGCCCAGGTCGGCCGTGACCGCGCCCGCCGCCAGCACGGCCGCGACCGCCGCCTCGATGGAAGACGCTTCGTCCTCGAGGTCCAGGCTGTGACGCAGCATCATCGCCGCCGACAGGATGGTCCCGACCGGGTTGGCCAGGTCTTGCCCCGCGATGTCGGGCGCCGAGCCATGGATAGGCTCGAACAGTCCCGGCCCCGATTCGCCCAGCGACGCCGAGGGCAGCAGACCGATCGAGCCGCCCAGCACGCTGATCTCGTCGGACAGGATGTCGCCGAACATGTTCTCGGTCAGAATGACGTCGTATTCGCGCGGCTTGCGGATCAGATGCATGGCCATGGAGTCGACCAGGGCGTGCTCCAGCTTGACCTGGGGAAACTCCTCGGCGTGGATGCGGGTCACGACCTCGCGCCACAGACGGCTGGTTTCCATGACATTGGCCTTGTCGACCGAGGTGACCTTGCCGCGCCGTTGCAGGGCGGTCTTGAACGCTGCCCGCGCCACCCGCTCGATCTCGGGCACCGTGTAGATGCACAGGTCTGACGCCATGTCGGCCGTACGGGTCTTCTCGCCGAAATAGACGCCGCCGGTCAGCTCGCGGAAGACGATCAGGTCGACGCCCTCGACGATCTCCTTCTTCAGCGGCGAGCGGTGGGCCAGGACCGGCGAGACCTGCAGCGGGCGCAGGTTGGCGAACAGGCCCATGGCCTTGCGGATGCCCAGCAGCCCCTCTTCCGGCCGACGCTTGCCGCCGTCCCACTGCGGCCCGCCCACCGCGCCCAGCAACACGCCGTCGGCCGCCAGACAGGCGGCCGTCGTCTCGGGCGGCAAGGGATCGCCGGTCGCGTCAATGGCCGCGCCGCCGATCAGATGCTCCTCGAACTGGAACGTGTGGCCATAGAAGTCACCGATCACGCCGAGCACAGCCTTGGCCGCCGCAGTCACTTCGGGGCCGACGCCGTCACCGGGCAGCAGGACGATATTGTAGGTCTGGGCGGGGGGCATCAGGCAGGCTCCTTGGCGTGAGCGCGTTCGTAGGCTTCGACGGCCGGCAGGTGGTTCTGCAGCCATCCGAGGGTGTCGACGCCGTCCAGCAGGCACTGGCGAGCGAAGGGTTCGACGGTGAAGGCGACGGGCGCGTGGTTGCCTCGCCGCAGTTCCTGAGCTTCCAGATCGAGCGTCACCGGCTGTTCCGGATGGGCGGCCAGATCGTCCCAGACGGCCTGATCCACGACCACCGGGAGGAAGCCGTTCTTCAGCGCGTTCGAGCTGAAGATGTCAGCGATCGAGGTCGAGATCACCGCGCGGAAGCCGTAGTCCACCAGGGCCCAGGGCGCGTGCTCGCGCGACGAGCCGCAGCCGAAGTTGTCGCCAGCCAGAAGGATGCGGTGCTCGGCCGGATCGATGCGGTTCAGCACAGCTTCAGGCTTGGGCGTCCCGTCCGCCTCGTAGCGCCAGTCGTGGAAGGCGTGACGGCCCAGGCCCTCGCGGCTGGTGGTCGTCAGGAAGCGGGCCGGAATGATCTGGTCAGTGTCGATGTTCGACTGCGACAGGACCAGGACCTTCGAGGTCAGGGCGCGGAACGGTTCAGGCATCGACCTTGTCCTCCAGGAAGACGCGGGGATCGGTCAGGACGCCCATCACGGCGCTCGCCGCCGCCGTGGCCGGGCTGGCCAGTATGGTGCGCGCGCCCTTGCCCTGGCGGCCCTCGAAGTTGCGGTTCGAGGTCGACACCGCCAGCTGGCCCGGTCCCACGAAATCGCCGTTCATGGCGATACACATGGAACAACCGGGGATGCGCCACTCCGCTCCGGCCTGGGTGAAGACGGTGTGCAACCCTTCCGCCTCCGCATCGCGGCGCACGGCCTCGGAGCCCGGCACGACGAGCATGCGCACGCCCGGCTTGACCTTGCGACCGCGCAGAACATCCGCCGCCGCGCGCAGATCGGGCAGACGGCCGTTGGTGCAGCTGCCGATGAAGACCACGTCGACCGGCTGATCCGTCGTCGCCCGCCCGGCCTCGAAGCCCATATAGGCGAGGGCCTTGCGGTCGCTGTCCGACGCGGGCTGGGGCACGGGCGCGCCGATGGGGGCGCCGGCGTCGGGCGTGGTGCCGAACGTGGCCATGGGCCGGATCACAAAGCCGTCGATGATGATCTCCGCGTCGAACACCGCGCCCGGATCGCTCGCCAGCGTCAGCCAGTCGGCCGCCGCGCGCTCGAAGGCCTCGCCCGCCGGGACGTGCCGACGGCCCTTCAGCCAGGCGACGGTCTTCTCGTCCGGGGCGATCATGCCGGCGCGCGCACCCGCCTCGATCGACATGTTGCAGAGCGTCATGCGCCCTTCCATGTCGAGCGACCGCACCGCCTCGCCCGCGTATTCGATGACGAAGCCGGTCCCGCCGCCGAAGCCCAGGCGAGCGATGACGGCCAGCGCCACGTCCTTGCCGGACACGCCGGGCTGGAGCGCGCCATCGACGGTGACCCGCATGGCCCTGGACTTCCTCTGGATCAGGCACTGGGTCGCCAGAACGTGCGCCACCTCCGAGGTGCCGATGCCGAAGGCCAGCGCCCCGAAGGCGCCGTGGGTCGCCGTATGGCTGTCGCCGCAAACGACGGTCATACCCGGCTGGGTCAGGCCCAGCTCCGGCCCCATGACGTGGACCACGCCCCGGTCGGCGCTGTCCCATCCGGCCAGGGTCACGCCGTGCCGCGCGCAGTTGGCCTCCAGCGCGTGGACCTGGGCCTCGGCCTCGGGGGTCACATAGGGCTTCAGGCCGTTCAGCCCGGCGGGCAGCGTGGGCGTGGAATGATCCAGCGTGGCGAACGTCCGATCGGGGCGGCGCACCTTCAGCCCCCGCGCCTCGATCTCGCTGAAGGCCTGGGGGCTGGTGACCTCGTGGACCAGATGCAGGTCGATGTAGAGCACGCCGGGCGTTTCGGCGGTCTCGGGGACCACGACGTGCCGGTCCCAGACCTTGTCGAAGAGGGTCTTGGGCGCGCTCATCGAAATCCTCCCCCATTGGGGGAGGTGGCGCGGAGCGAAGCGAAGCGACGGAGGGGGCTCGCCCCACACGCCGTCATTCGCTGCAGGCCCCCTCCACCGCTTCGCGGTCCCCCTCCCCCAACGGGGGAGGATTTTGCGTCATGCCGCCTCATGCTGAGTCTCCCGCTGCCGCGTCGCCACGCAGATGGCCGTCAACTCGGCGTCGTCGATCTCGCCGATCTGATCCGCGCGTTCCTTGAAGGCGGCGAAGGCGTCGGTCAGGTGCTGGCCGGTCAGGCGATGACCCAGGACCTCGGCCCGCTTGGCCACGGCATGGCGACCCGAGTGCTTGCCGAGCACGAAGAAGCTGCCCTCGAACCCCACGTCCTGCGGCCGCATGATCTCGTAGGTGCGGGCGTCGGCGAACATGCCGTGCTGGTGGATGCCGGCCTCGTGGGCGAAGGCGTTGATGCCGACGATGGCCTTGTTGCGGACCACCGGCGAATGGGTGATCTCGCTCAGCAGCCGGCTTGTCGAGACCAGTTTCGTGCTGTCGATCCCGGTCGTGACGCCGAACCGTTCGGCCCGGACGCGCAGGGCCATCACCACCTCTTCCAGCGAGGCGTTGCCGGCCCGTTCGCCGATGCCGTTGATGGTCGACTCCACCTGCCGCGCCCCACCCTCGACGGCGGCCAGGCTGTTGGCGACGGCCAGGCCCAGATCGTTGTGGCAATGGGTCGAGAAGACCACGTCCGGATGGCGGGGCCGGATGCGCGCGATCAGGAAGCGATACAGCTCTCGCATCTCGTCGGGCGTCGAATAGCCGACCGTGTCGGGCACGTTCAGCGTGGTCGCGCCTGCGTCGGCCACGGCCTCCAGCACCTCGGCCAGGAACTCCGGTTCGGTGCGGATGGCGTCCTCGGCCGAGAACTCGACGTCGTCGAAGCGGGTGCGCGCGTATTCCACCGAGGCGATGGCCTGGGCCAGCACCTGATCGGTCGTTATCTTCAGCTTGGCCGAGCGGTGGATCGGGCTGGTGCCCAGGAAGATGTGGATGCGGCGGCGCGCCGTGCCCTTCAGCGCGCGCCAGGCGGCGTCGATGTCGGCCTCGGTCGAGCGGGACAGGGAGCAGAAGACCGGTCCGCTGTCGTCCTCGGCCACCTCGCCGACGACCGCGCGGATGCAGTCCTCATCGCCCGGAGATGCCGCCGCGAAACCGGCCTCCATGACGTCGACGCCCAGCGCCTTCAGCGCGCGGGCCATGCGCACCTTGTCGGCGGGCGACATGGAAAAGCCCGGCGCCTGTTCGCCGTCACGCATCGTCGTGTCGAAGACGACGACGCGGTTCGGATCGGGGGATGCTCGATCTACGCTCATGCCGCCGCCCCGGTCTGGAAGCCGTAGGTCGCGGCGGCGAAGCCGACGCGAGTCGCCCCGTGCAGCTTGTCGATCTGCCGACCCAGGTTGTCGGCGCAGCGCCCGGCGTCGCGGCCGCGCACCTGCATGGAAACCCGCCGCGTCGCGCCCTCGTCCGAGAGGGTCATGCCGTCGATGTGGAAGCCGCGCCGCTCGACGAGGCCGATCAGGCGCTGGAGCGAACCGTCGGCGCGGTCGATGGTGATGTGGATGGTGTCGGTCATCAGATGTCCCCCTCGAAGCGGGCGTCGTGCATCATTTCGGCGTTGGATTTGCCCGGCGGCACCAGCGGCCAGACGTTCTCTTTCGGGTCGATCAGGACGTGCGCGAGGCAGGGGCCGGGCGCGTCCAGCAGGCGCTGGATCCCGGCGGAGACCTCCTCGCGCCGGCTAATTCGGAAAGCTTCGACGCCGAAGGCCTGGGCGACGGCGACGAAGTCGGGATTGTCCGACAGATCGACCTCTGAATAGTTCTCCTCGAAGAACAGCTCCTGCCACTGGCGCACCAGGCCCAGGCTGGAGTTGTCCAGCAGCACGATCTTCAGCGCGACGCCGTAGCGGCGCAGAGTCGCCAGCTCCTGGATGTTCATCATGAAGCTGCCGTCGCCGGAGACGGTGACGACGTGGGCGTCGGGGTTGGCCATCTTGGCCCCCAGACCGGCGGGCAGGCCGTAGCCCATGGCCCCCAGACCGCCGGACGTCAGATGCGCCTCGGGCCGCGAGAAGGCACAGTGCTGGGCCACCCACATCTGGTGCTGGCCCACGTCGCAGGCGGCGATGAAGCGGTCGCCGGCGGCCTTGGAAAGCGCGTTCAGCAGGGCGGGCGCATAGACCCCCTCGCCCGGCGCGTCGTAGCGGAAGGCGTGGCGCTTCGCCGACGAGGTGCAGCAGATGATCCACGGATCGATGGCCAGAGGCGCCTTCGTCACCCGCGCGGTCAGGGCTTCGATACCGGCCCTCAGGTCGCCGACGACCGGCACATGGGCGGCGCGCAGCTTGCCGATCTCGGCCGGATCGATGTCGAAGTGGATGACCCGGGCGTGGGGGGCGAAGGCGTTCAGCTTGCCCGTAGCCCGGTCGTCGAAGCGGGCGCCGAACACGATCAGCAGGTCGGCGTCCTGCACCGCCTCATTCGCGGCGCGCGTGCCGTGCATCCCCAGCATGCCCAGGAACCCCGGCGCATCGGTCGCGATCGAGCCCAGCGCGTTCAGCGTCGAAACCGAGGGGATGCCGGTCCGCTCGGCGAAGTCGCGCAGAGCCTGAGTGGCGCCCGCGATCTTCACCCCGCCGCCGACATAGATCAGCGGGCGCTCGGCCGCTCGGATCAGCTGTTCGGCCTCGGCGATCGCCGCGTGATCCAGCGGCTCGGCCTCGTTAGGATAATGAAAGCCGTAGTCGTCGGTCGCCATGCCGACCTGAACGTCCTTGGGCAGATCGACCAGCACCGGACCCGGTCGGCCGGAGCGGGCGACGTGGAAGGCCTCCTCGATCACGGCCGGGATGTCGGCGGGGTCGCGCACCACCCAGCTGTGCTTCACGATCGGCAGGGTGACGCCCAGGATGTCGATCTCCTGGAAGGCGTCGGTGCCCATCAGGTGCGTCGCGACATTGCCGGTGATGCAGACCATCGGCACCGAATCCATCATCGCGTTGGCGATGCCGGTGATCAGGTTGGTCGCGCCCGGCCCGGAGGTGGCCATGCAGACCCCCACCTTGCCGGTCGAGCGCGCCCAGGCGTCGGCGGCGAAGGCCGCGCCCTGCTCATGCCGGACCAGGATGTGCTTCAGGCCCGACCCGGTCAGGGCGTCATAGACCGGCATGATCGCCCCGCCCGGATAGCCGAACACCACCTCGACCCCCAGCCGCTCCAGGGTGCGGACGAGCAACCGCGCGCCGCTCTGCGGAGCGACGGCTGGCGTTTCCTTGAAGGCGGCGGCGGCGGTCATGACGGTCACGGGACGCTTTCGAACTCAGGCGGCTTCGGCTGGCCGAGAAATGGAATGCGGCGCGTGCAGCCAGGCCATCCGCTCGCGCAGACTGGCTCCGACCGATTCGATCAGGTGGTCGCCGTCGGCCTTGACCAGGGCGTCGTAGGCGCCCTTGCCCGCCTCGTTCTCGGCGATCCATTCGCGGGCGAACTGGCCCGACTGGATCTCGGACAGGATCTCCTTCATCCGCGCGCGGGTTTCGGCGTTGATGACGCGCGGGCCCGACGAGACCGAGCCCCACTTGGCCGTCTCGGAGATGAACTCGTTCATCTTGGTGACGCCGCCTTCGTAGAACAGGTCCACGATCAGCTTCAGCTCGTGCATGCACTCGAAGTAGGCGATTTCGGGCTGGTAGCCGGCCTCGACCAGGGTGGTGAAGCCGCCCATGACCAGCTCCTTGGCCCCCCCGCACAGGACGGCCTGTTCGCCGAACAGGTCGGTCTCCGTCTCCTCCTTGAAGGTGGTTTCCAGCAGCCCGCCGGTCGCCCCGCCGATGCCCTTGGCATAGCCCATGGCCCGGTCGCGCGCCTTGCCGGTCGCGTCCTGCTGGACTGCGAACAGGGCGGGCACGCCGCGGCCCCGCGCGTATTCGCGGCGGACCAGATCCCCCGGCCCCTTGGGCGCGACCAGGATGACGTCCATGTCCTTTCGCGGCTGGACGCGGCCGTACAGGATCGAGAAGCCGTGGGCGAACAGGATGGCCGAGCCCTTCTTGGCGTGGGGCTCGATCGTCTCGCGATAGATCGCCGCCTGGGCCATGTCGGGCGTCAGGATGGCGATGATGTCGGCGCCCTTGACGGCATCGGCCGGCTCGGCCGTCGGGATGCCGTCGGCCTGGGCGTGCTTCCAGCCCTTGCCGCCATGACGGACGCCGGCGATCACGTCGTGGCCGCTGTCCTTCAGGTTCCGCGCATGGGCGCGGCCCTGAGAGCCATAGCCGATGATGGCGATGCGCTGGCCGGCGATGGCGCCGGGTCGGATGTCGTCGTTGGTGTAGATCTGCATGGCTCAGGCTTCCTCGGTCTGATGGTTGTCCGCGCGGACCTGGGCAGGCGGCGGGTTGGGGATGGTGACGGCGCCTTGCGCGGCCGAGGCCACGGTGGCGCGATACTTGGCGAAGACGCCGGCGGCGGCCTTCAGCGGCGGCTGGACGTGGCCGGCGCGGCGCGAGGCCAGGTCGGCCGCAACGTCAATCCGGCGGTTGGTGACGTCGATGGTGATGCGGTCGCCGTCGCGGATCAGGGCGATGGGGCCACCCGCCGCCGCTTCCGGCGAGACATGGCCGGCGACGAAGCCGTAGCTGGCGCCCGAGAACCGGCCATCGGTGATCAGGGCGACGTCGTGGACGCCCCGCCCTTTCAGGGCGGCGGTGACCTGCAGCATCTCGCGCATGCCGGGGCCGCCTTGCGGGCCTTCATAGCGGATGACGATGACGTCGCCCTCGCCCACCGACCCATCCTGCACCGCGTGGAAGGCGTCTTCCTCGCTGTCGAACACACAGGCCGGGCCCTCGAAGCGGTCGACCTTGTGGCCGGTCAGCTTGATGACCGCGCCGTCCGGGGCGACGTCGCCATAGATCACGGCGTAGGAGCCGCGGGGGCTGAACGGAGTGGCGATGGTCGCGACGACTTGCTGGCCCGGCGCGGCCTCGGCCTCGGCGGCCTCGGCGAACAGGCTGCGGCCCGAGACCGTGGGCGTGTTGGTGATCTTGCCGGCCTCGGCCAGCCGCTGGGTGACCAGCCGCGTGCCGCCCGCCGCGTACAGGTGGCTGGCCAGGAACCGCCCGCCCGGCTTCAGGTCGCAGATGACCGGCGTGGCCTCGCAGGCCGCGTTCATGTCCTCAACGCCGAAAGCGATGCCAGCTTCCGCCGCGATGGCGGTCAGGTGCAGCACCGCGTTGGTCGATCCGCCGGACGCGGAGACGGCGGCGGCGGCGTTCTTCAGGCTGGCGCGGGTGATGTACTTGCGCGCCGTGTCGCCGGCGAAGACCCGCTCGACGATCAGGCGGCCGCAGCGTTCGCCCTCCCCCGCCTTCGCCGGATCGACGGCGGGCACGTCGTTGGCCCCCATCGGCGACAGGCCCATGACCGACAGGACCATGGCCATGGTGTTGGCCGTGAACTGGCCGCCGCAGGCCCCGGCCCCGGGACAGGCCGCGCTCTCGACCGCCTTCAGGCCCTCGTCGTCCAGCGTGCCCGCGCCATGCGCACCGATGGCCTCGAACACCTCCTGGATCGAGACCTCACGCCCGCCGACGACGCCCGGCAGGATGGTGCCGCCGTAGTAGACCAGGCCAGGGATATCCATGCGGGCCAGAGCCATGGCCGCCGCCGGAATGGTCTTGTCGCAGCCGACGATGCAGACCACGCCGTCCAGCTGGTGCCCCTGCACGGCCAGCTCGATGGAGTCCGCCACGACTTCCCGGCTGATCAGCGAGGCCTTCATCCCCGGTGTGCCCATGGAGATGCCGTCGGTCACCACGATGGTGTTGAAGTCGACCGGGTATCCGCCCGCCGCCCGGATGCCCGCGCGCACGTCGCCGGCCAGCCGGTCCAGGTGCATGTTGCAGGGCGTGACCGACGACCAGGTGTTGACCACCGCGATCATCGGCTTGTCGAAGTCGGCGTCCTGCATGCCCGCCGCGCGCAGATAGCTGCGGGCCGCCGCGCGGTTCGGACCGCGCGTGACCACCGCGCTGCGGTGTCGGGGGCTGGAGGTGAAATCTTGCGTCGTCACGAGTTCGGGTCCGGGGGCTTTTCCGGACCGCGCGCAACAAAAAACCCGCTTCCTTTCGGGAGCGGGTGGCTGCGGGCGATCCTGTTTTGCTTGGGTTCAGGTCGTCAGCGTCCACGCCGCTCCGGCGAGCAGGCCAAGAAGTACGCTGAGAATGAGGGTGTTCAGGGCGATCGAAACGGTCTGGGCGCGCGAAGCCGCGACGGCGTGAGCCGTGCGGGCGTTCGGGGTGTGACGGCTCGAGTGGCTCACGGCCGGCTCCTTGCTACCCGCCCATAAGGCCAGACATCGCTGCGCCGCACAAGACGAAATTGGAAGAAAGTTCCAAAATCCGTTCACCATGCTCCCAGCGTGGCAATTTCGCCCCGCTGGCTCAGTGGATGGTTTCGCCGTGCTGGGAGTAGTCCAGACCCTCGATTTCGCCTTCGCGATCAACGCGCAGACCCGTGGTGAAGCGGCAGACCAGCAGCACGATCCAGGTGCCGACCGCGCTCCAGGCGATGACGGCGAACAGGCCGAGAACCTGCTTCACGACGTCGGCCCCTTCCGACAGGGCGTTGATCGAGGCGCTGGCGAGCAGGCCGGTCAGAACCGCGCCGACGATGCCGCCCACCCCGTGGATGCCGAAGGCGTCGAGGCTGTCGTCGTACTTCAAGGCGCGCTTCAGCCAGACCGATCCGGCGTAGCAGGCGGGGCCGCCGACCAGGCCGATCAGGAAGGCGCCCTTGGGATCGACGAAGCCGGCGGCGGGCGTCACGGCGACGAGGCCGCCGACGAGACCGGACAGGAGCCCCAACAGGGTTGGCCGCTTCTGGTCGATCCACTCCACCACCATCCAGCCGAAGGCGGCGGCCGCTGGGGCCAGGATGGTGTTCAGCGCCGCCACCGCCGCGATGCCGTCCGCCGCCCAGGCGCTGCCCGCGTTGAAACCTAGCCAGCCGACGAACAGCAGCCCCGTGCCGATGGCGGCGTAGGCCAGATTGGCCGGCGCCATGTTGTCTCGCCCGAAACCGTGCCGGGGGCCGAGCACCAGAGCGCAGACCAGGCCCGCGACGCCCGCGTTCACGTGGACCACCGCCCCGCCCGCGAAATCCAGCACGCCCCAGCCGCCCAGCCAGCCGCCACCCCAGACCTGATGACAGATCGGCGCATAGACGATCAGGTGCCACAGGGCGAAGAACAGGACGCTGGCCGAGAACTTCATCCGCTCTGCGAAGGCGCCGGCGATGATGGCGGGCGTGATGATGGCGAAGGTCAGCTGAAACGCGATCCAGAGATATTCCGGCAGGCCGGGCGCGAGGCTGTGAGCGGTCTCGATGGTGACGCCGTTCAGGAACAGGGCCTGCAGGCCGCCGATGAAGCCGTTGGCCGGCTCGCCCGAGACGCCGAAGGACAGGCTGTAGCCGACGACGAACCACAGCACTGTCACGACCATGAAGGACGCCGCCGAATGGGCGATGGTCGAGATGATGTTCTTTTTCCGAACCATGCCGCCGTAGAACAGCGCCAAGCCCGGCAGTGTCATCATGAGCACCAGCGCCGTCGAAACCAGGATCCACCCCGTCGCCGCCGCGTCGATGGCCAGCGGCGCCTGATGCGCGAGGAGGGCGGGCGTCGTCATCGGCGGGGAGGCCTTCAGATGATCTGTGCGGGTAGACGGATCATGCGGGGACGGCTTCTCCCTGGTCAAGCTTGCGCTCGGCCTCGGCGACCGGGGTCGGCACGATGCGGACGAACCGTTTCAGGTTGTCGCCCCAGGCCCCCAGAAGCCGCCGCGCCAGGGGCGATCCCGTCGCCGCCAGATGGGCCTCGATCAGGGCCTTCAGCCGTCCCGCCGCAGCCTCGGTGACCGGCGCGAAGGAGGCCAGATCGCCGTTCAGCGCCAGTCCGGTTCGGCCCGCCTCGTCCAGCACGTACAGTTCGCCGCCCGACATGCCCGCCGCCAGGTTCCAGCCGACGGGACCCAGGATCGCGACCCGGCCGCCAGTCATGTATTCGCAGGCATGGGCGCCGGCGCCCTCGACCACGGCCTCGGCGCCCGAGTTGCGGACGGCGAACCGCTCGCCCGCGCTGCCCGCCACGAAAAGCCGGCCGGAGGTGGCGCCGTAGAGAGTCGTGTTGCCGATGGCGGGCTGGTGCTCGCGCCATTCGATGGGCTTGACCACGATGTCGGCGCCGGACAGCCCCTTGCCGACATAGTCGTTGGCCTCGCCGGTCAGCTCCAGCTTCAGACCTTTCGCGCCGAACGCGCCGAACGACTGACCGGCCGAACCGGCCAGCTTCAGGGTCAGCACCCCGGTCGGACCCGTCGGCCCCCAGCGGCGCACGATGGCCGAGCTGATCCCGGCCCCAATGGTCCGCATGACGTTGGAGATCGGATAGCTGAGCTCCGAGGTCTGGCCCCGGTCCAGGAATGCCCAGGCGTCGTTGAGGATGCGAGCGTCCAGCGTTGGGGGGACCTCGGCGCGGCCCTTCTCGGCCCAGGCCTTCTTCTCGGCCGCCTCGACACGGACCAGCAGGGGGTTGAGGTCGAGGTCGTCCAGATGCGAGCCGCCGCGCCGGACCTGACGCAACAGGTCGGTGCGGCCGACGATCTCATCGAGCGTGCGCGCGCCCAGCGAGGCCAGGATCTCGCGGACTTCCTCGGCGATGAAGCTGAACAGGTTCACGACCTTGTCGGCCGTGCCGGTGAACTTCTCGCGCAGGCGCGGGTCCTGGGAGCAGACGCCCACCGGGCAGGTGTTGGAGTGGCACTGGCGCACCATCAGACAGCCCATGGCGATCAGGCTGGCCGTGCCGATGTTGAACTCCTCCGCGCCCAGGATGGCGGCGACCACGATGTCGCGGCCGGTCCGCATGCCCCCGTCGGCGCGGACGACGACGTGGCTGCGCAGGTTGTTCAGGCTCAGCACCTGATGAGTCTCGGCCAGGCCGATCTCCCACGGCAGGCCGGCGTGCTTGATAGAGGACTGGGGCGAGGCGCCCGTGCCGCCGTTGTGGCCGGCGATCAGGATGCAGTCCGCCTTGGCCTTGGCCACGCCCGAGGCGATGGCGCCGATGCCGGACGCCGAGACCAGCTTCACCGTCACCCGGGCGTCCGGGTTGATCGACTTCAGGTCGTAGATGAGCTGGGCCAGGTCCTCGATCGAATAGATGTCGTGGTGCGGCGGCGGGCTGATCAGGGTCGTGCCGGGCGTCGAATGCCGCATCCGGGCGATGAACTCTGTGACCTTGAAGCCGGGCAGCTGGCCGCCCTCGCCGGGCTTGGCGCCTTGGGCGATCTTGATCTCGATCTCGCGACACTGGTTCAGATACTCGGCGGTGACGCCGAAGCGGCCCGACGCGATCTGCTTGACCGCCGAGTTCATGTTGTCGCCGTCCGGGCGGGTGGCGTAGCGCTCCGGGTCCTCGCCGCCTTCGCCCGAGACGCTGCGCGCGCCGATGCGGTTCATGGCGACGTTGAGCACGCCGTGGGCCTCGGGGCTGAGCGCGCCCAGGCTCATGCCCGGCGTAAGGAAGCGGCGGCGGATGTCCGAGACGCTCTCGACCTCATGGATCGGGACGGGCGTCAGGCCCTCCTTCCAGTCCAGCAGGTCGCGGGGGGCGAGATCGGGCTGCTCGCGGACGGCTCCGGAATACTGCTTGAACCGGCGATAGTCGCCGCGATTGCAGGCGTCCTGCAGCAGGTGGATGGTGCGGGCGTCGTTGGCGTGCGCCTCGCCGCCCGCGCGGATGCGGAAGAAGCCGCCCATGGCCGGGGTCGGCGTCGCCTCGGTCCAGGCCAGGGCATGGCGGGTCATGGCCGCCTTCTCCAGACCGGCCAGGCCGATGCCGGAGATGCGCGACGGGGCGCCGGGGAAGAACTCGGCGGTGACGGCGCGGGACAGGCCCAGCACCTCGAACTCGCAGCCGCCGCGATAGGCGGAGATGACGCTGATGCCCTTGCGCGCCAGCGTCTTCATCAGCCCGGCCTCGATGCCGGCCTTGTAGTTCAGGCAGGCGTCGCGAAGGGACAGCCCCGGATAGGCGCCGCGATCCAGCCGCTCCTGGAACATCTCCTGCGCCAGCCAGGCGTTGACGGCGGTGGCGCCGACCCCGACCAGCACGGCGAACCCGTGGGGGTCCAGCACCTCGGCCGAACGCACGACGATGGAGACGAAGCTGCGCAGGCCCGTATCGGTCAGCCGCTTGTGGACCGCCGCCGTGGCCAGGATCATCGGGATGGAGAGCCGGCTCTCGGACGCCCGCTCGTCGGTCAGCACGACCAGCCCCGAGCCGCCTTCCACGGCGGCCTGGGCCTCGGCTTGAATCCGGTCGAGCGCGGCGCGCAGGCCCGCGCCCGCCCGGTCGCCCGGTCCCGGCAGCAGGTAGGAGCAGTCGATCACCACGGTCGAACCCGCGCCGACCACGTCCAGCATCCGCTCGTACATGCCGGTGGTGAGCACCGGTGAGTCCAGCACGAAGACGTTCGTCTGGGCCTCTTCCTCGGCCAGGATGTTCCCGAGATTCTTGAACCGGGTCTTCAGGCTCATCGCCCCGGCTTCGCGCAGGGGGTCGATGGGCGGGTTGGTGACCTGGCTGAAGTTCTGGCGGAAGTAGTGGGCCAGAGGCCTCGGCAGGGCCGACAGCACCGCAGGGGGCGCGTCGTCGCCCATGGAGCCCACCGCCTCCTTGCCGTCCTTGATGAGGGGATCGAGCAGCAGGTCGAGGTCTTCGCGGCTGTATCCCGCCGCGATCTGGCGGCGCGTCAGGGCCTCGCCGGTGGCGGCGCGGGGCTCGGGTCCGGGGCCGATCAGGGGCTCCAGATCGACCATGTTCTCCAGCCACTCCGTATAGGGGTGGTCGGCGGCGAGCGCGTCGATGGCCTGGGTCTCGTCCAGTACGACGCCCGTCTTCAGGTCGGCGACGATCATCCGGCCGGGGCCGATCGGCAGGCGGCGCTTGATCCGGCTCTCGGGCAGGCCGGCGAGCCCGGCCTCGGAGCCCGCCAGCAGCAGGCCGTCGTGGGTCTCCATGGCGCGCAAGGGACGCAGGCCGTTCCTGTCCTTGCCGGCCACGATCCAGCGGCCGTCGGTGGCGCAGATGGCGGCCGGGCCGTCCCACGGCTCCATCACCGCGTTGCAGTAGGCGTAGAGAGCGCGATGCTCGGCCTTCATCAGGCCCTCGTCCTTGGCCCAGGCCTCGGGGATCAGCAGCGCCTTGGCCATGGGTGCCGGACGCCCGGCGCGGACCAGAACCTCGAACACATTGTCGAGCGAGGCGGAGTCCGACCCGCCCGCCTGCACCACCGGCTTCACGTCCTCGCCGTGGTCGCCGAAGGCGGTGGCGGCCATGCGGATCTCGTGGCTCCGCATCCAGTTCAGATTGCCCTTCAGCGTGTTGATCTCGCCGTTGTGGGCCAGCATCCGGAACGGCTGGGCCAGGCGCCATTCGGGGAAGGTGTTCGTCGAATACCGCTGATGGAAGATGGCGTAGGCCGCCTCGAAGCGCGGGTCGAGCAGATCGGGATAGAGCCGGTCCAGCAGCTCGGCCCGCACCATGCCCTTGTAGATAAGAGACCGCGACGACAGCGAACAGACGTAGAAGCCGGGCACGCCCTCGGCCGTGATCGCCTTTTCGATACGGCGGCGGACCAGATAGAGCTCGCGCTCCAGCGCCTCGCCGTCGTCCAGCAGGTCGGCGGGACAGGCCAGCATGATCTGCTCGATCTCGGGCCGGGTCGCGTCGGCCTTGGAGCCCACGACGGACAGGTCGATCGGCGTCTGGCGCCAGCCGTAGATATAGAAGCCGGCGCGCAGCACCTCGGTCTCGACGATGGCGCGGGCGCGGTCCTGGGCCCCCAGGTCGGTGCGCGGCAGGAAGACCTGGCCGATGGCGATGGGGCCCGCCCGCAGACTCTGGCCGATGGTGCGGACCTGTTCGGCGAAGAATCCTTGCGGCGCCTCGACCATCAGGCCGGCGCCGTCGCCCGACAGGCCGTCGGGGTCGACCGCGCCCCGATGGGCGACGTTCTTCAGCGACCTGATGGCGAGCTCGACCACCTCTCGGCGCGGCTTGCCATCGATGGCGGCGACCAGGCCCACGCCGCAGGCGTCGCGTTCGGAAGAGGGATCGTAGGCGTGGGCGTCGATCAGGCGGGCGCGATCCGTCTCGTATTGTGTCAGCCAGCTCATGCCGCGACCTCCTGCGTGCGGGCGCGGAGATAGCGATCGATCTCGGCGGCGGCGTCCTGGCCGTCCTTCACGGCCCAGACGACGAGCGAGGCGCCGCGCACGGCGTCTCCGGCGGCGAAGACGCCCGGCAGGCTGGTGGCGCTGCTGCGGCCCGCGACCTTCAGCGTGCCCCAGTCGGTCAGGGCCAGGTCCGGGTCGTGGGCGGCGAAGGCTTCGGGCTCGAAGCCGAGCGCCTCGATCACCATGTCGGCCTTGACGTCGAAGTCGGCGCCGGCGACCGGCACGATCTCGCGACGCTTGCCGAACTCGGGCTCGGACAGGGCCATGCGAGCGGCGCGGACGGCGGCGACGGTCTCCCCCTTGGACATCAGGGCCTTGGGCGCGGCCAGCCATTCGAAGACCACCCCCTCCTCCTCGGCGTTGGCGACCTCGCGGGCGGACCCCGGCATGTTCTCGCGGTCGCGGCGGTACAGGCAGGTGACAGATTTGGCGCCCTGGCGGATGGCGGTCCGAACGCAGTCCATGGCCGTGTCGCCGCCCCCGACGACGACGACCTCGCGGCCCTCGGCGGAATGCCAGTCGGCCCCGGCGGCGTCGCCGAGATCGCGGCGGTTCTGGTGGATCAGGAAGTCGAGCGCCGCGACCGTGTCGCCGGGCCCCGCGCCCGGGACCTGGAGAGCCCGCGCCTGATAGACGCCGAAGGCCAGCAGCACGGCGTCGTGCCGCTCTCGCAGCTCGGCCAGGGTCACGTCGCGGCCGACCTCGCAGCCGGTGACAAAGACCACGCCTCCGTCGATCAGGCGGTCGATGCGGCGCTGGACGATGCGCTTCTCCAGCTTGAAGCCGGGGATGCCGTAGATCAGCAGGCCGCCCGGCCGATCATGACGGTCGTAGACGGTGACGGCGTAGCCTTGCTCGCGCAGCCGGTCGGCGGCGGCGAGACCCGCCGGACCCGCCCCAACGATGCCGACGCTCTCGCCGCGTTCATGGGCCGGGCGGATCGGCTCGACCCAGCCGTTGTCGAAGGCCGTGTCGCCGATGAAGGCCTCGACCGAGCCGATGGTCACGGCCTCCCAGCCGGACTGGTTCAGGGTGCAGGAGCCTTCGCACAGCCGGTCCTGCGGACAGATGCGGCCGCAGATCTCGGGCATGGTCGAGGTCGCCGACGCCACGCGCCAGGCCTCGCGCAGGTCGTCCTCGGCGGCCAGATTCAGCCAGTCGGGAATGTTGTTCTGAAGCGGGCAGGCGTTCTGGCAGAAGGGCACGCCGCAGTCGGTGCAACGCCCGGCCTGGGTCTCGAGCGCCCCGGCCGTCGGCTTGACGATGATCTCGCCGAAATCGCGCACGCGCGCGGTCGCGTCGGCCTTGGGCAGGCGGCGCGGTTGGACGACGAAGCCTCGCGGCTCGGAGGGGCCCTTTTGCTGCATGGCAGCATTTAACGACAACCGGGCCGGTTAGCGCAAATGATTTCCTATCGGCGCGACGCAGGCGGCGGATCGAGCACGAAACATGCTCGATCTACTGGATCGAAGGTCAGGCTTCCCAACCGCCCGCCAGCGCCTTGAACAAGGCGATCTGGTAGGTCGTGACCAGGGCTTCCGACTGGGCCAGCGTCGCCTCAGCCGAGGCCTCGGTGCGTTCGGCGTCGAGAACCGACAGGAAGCTGTCGGCCCCGGCGTCGAAGCGCAGGCGGGCCAGGCGCGCGGCCTCGGCGGCCTGGTCGCGGGCCTCGGTCAGGGCGGCGCGGCGGTCCAGTTCGTTGGCGTAGTTGGTCAGCGCCGTCTCGGTCTCCTGCAGCGCCAGCAGGACCGTCTGGTCGAACGTCGCCAGCGCGGCGTCGGTGTTGGCCTCCGCCCGATTGACCCGACCCTGCGCAACGCCGGGGTTGGTGTAGGACCAGGTCAGGAGCGGCCCTAGGCTGAAGCGGAAGTTGTCCTCGTCGCCCAGGTCGCCGATGTCGAGCGCGGTCGCACCCAGCGAGCCGCCCAGCGTGATGCGGGGATAGAGGTTGGCCACCGCCACATTGACCCGCGCCGCCGCCGCGATCAGCCGACGCTCGGCCTCGCGCACGTCCGGGCGACGGGCCAGCAGCGCCGCGCCATCGCCGACCGGGATGGGCTGCGCCAGCTGGGGCGGGCGGGTGCAGGCGCGCGCGGCCTCGCTGACCTCAGCCGGTGTGCGGCCGGTCAGGGTGGCGAGGCGGAACAGAGCGCCGTCCCTCTGGGCGCGAAGCGTGGGCAACTGGGCCCGCGTTGAGGCCAGCTGCGACTCGGCCCGGGCGACGTCGAGGCCCGATCCGGCTCCGCCTTCTAGCAGACGACGGGTCAGGTCGGCGGTCCGGCCTTGAAGCCCGACGGTGCGTTCGGCGACCGCGATCTGGGCGTTGGCGGAACAGGCGTCGGCATAGGCGCGAGCCGTCTCGGCCGCGACGGTGATCTGGACCGTGCGCATGGCGGCCTCGGCGGCGTCGGCGTCGGCGCGGGCGGCGCGGATCGCGGCCGAGACACGACCGAACAGATCGACTTCGTAGCTGGTCTCGAGCCCGACGTCGTAGGTCTCCAGCTCGTCCTGCGCCCCGCCGGGACCTTGGCCTGGCGGGATCGATCCGGCCGATTGTCGGCTGTAGGTCCCGGAGGCCGTGGCCGTTAGGGTCGGCAGGCGACCGCCCCGTGTCTCGCTGAGCGTCGCGCGTACCGAACGGACGTTGGCGATCGCCGCCTCCAGCTCGTTGTTCTCGGCGAAGGCCTGTTCGATCAGGCCGTCCAGCACCGGGTCGGCGTAGAGACGCCACCAGTCGTCGCGGGCCTCGGCCGTCGAGACCGCGCCGTTGGCGGTCCCGATCGGCGTGCTCACGAAGGCGCCCGACGCCGAGGGGGGGAGAGGGGCGTCAGGCGCCTTCGGCCCGACCGCGCAGGCCGCCAACAGGGCGGTGGCGGCGACCGCGGTCAGGAGGGGGGTGATCTTGGAGCGGATCATGCGGCGTCTCCCTGGCGCGGCGCGCCAAGCGCGGGCGCGGGTCCAGGCTGGGTGATGGAGGACGGTCCGGCGAAGTCGCCCTCGCCGTGGCCGCCAGACGTCGGCGGCTTCTTCTTCGCGCCTTGCGGCAGCCGCTTCGCCAGCGCCCGGGTGATCACATAGAAGACTGGCGTGAAGACGAGGCCGAACAGGGTCACGCCCAGCATGCCGAAGAAGACGGCGGCGCCGAGCGAACGGCTCATCTCCGCCCCCGGACCGGTCGCCAGCACCAGGGGCAGCACCCCCAGCACGAAGGCGAAGGAGGTCATCAGGATCGGGCGCAGGCGGATGCGGGCGGCCTCGACGGCGGCGTCCCGGGTGTCCAGCCCGTGGTCGTCCTCGGCCTGTTTGGCGAACTCCACGATCAGGATGGCGTTCTTGGCCGCGAGCGCGATCAGCACGATCAGGCCCACCTGCACCAGGATGTTGTTGTCCAGGCCCAGCGCGTTCACCCCCAGCATGGCGGCGAGCAGACACAGGGGCACGATCAGCAGCACCGCCAGCGGCAGGGTGAAGGCCTCGTACTGGGCGGCCAGCACCAGGAACACCATCAGCACGGCGACGATGAAGATGGGCGCCGCGCCCCCGGCCGCCGCCTTCTCCTGAAGCGCCAGCTCGGTCCATTCGTAGCTGAAGCCCGGCGGCAGGACCTGTTCGGCCATCTGCTCCATGTGGGCCAGCGCCTGGCCGGACGAGACGCCCGGCGCCGCCGATCCCTGAAGCTCGGACGCGGTGAACAGGTTGTAGCGCACCAGGCGGGCCGGGCCGGATTCCTCCTTCAGCGTCGCCAGGGAGCCGATGGGGACCATGGCGCCGGACGACGCGCGGACCTTCAGGTTGGCGATGTCGGCCAGGTCGTCGCGATAGGCGGGCTCGGCCTGGGCGGTGACGCGGAAGGTGCGCCCCAGCAGGTTGAAGTCGTTGACGTAGGACGAGCCGAGATAGACGCCCAGCGTGTTGAACACGTCGTTCGGCTGGACCCCCATCATCAGGGCCCGGTCGCGGTCGACGTCGGCGGTCACGCGCGGCGAGCCGGTGTTGTACAGCGAGAACACCTGCTGCACCCGATCCGGCGTCTGGGCCGCCGCGCCCATCATCGCGAAGGTGGCCCCCTCCAGCGCGCCGTAGCCGGCGGACTGGCGGTCCTGGATCATCATCTTGAAGCCGTTGCCGTTGCCCAGACCCTGGACCGCCGGCGGGGCGATGACGAAGATGTTGGCGCCCTGGATGCCCTGGGACGCGCCGGTGATGGCCCCGGCCAGAGCCACGGCCGCCGTCTCTCGCGTGGTGCGATACTTGAAGTCGTCCAGCCGCACGAAGATGGTCGCGGCGTTGGAGCCGAACGAGAAGCTGGAGCCGTCCAGGCCGGCGAAGGCCACGGTGCCATCCACCCCTTCCGTCGACTTCATGATGTCGGCGGCCTGGGTCATGATCGCCTGGGTCCGGTCCAGCGACGATCCGGCCGGCAGCTGGATGACGCCGATCAGATAGCCCTGGTCCTGCTCCGGGATGAAACCGGACGGAGTGTCGATCAGACGCCAGGCGGTCAGGGCCAGCATGCCGACATAGACCGCCAGAACGAGGCCGATGACCCGCACCGCGCGCGCGGTGAAGCGGCCGTACTTCTCCGACAGCCATTCGAAGCCGCGATTGAACTGACGTCCCGCCCAGCCGGCCCAGTAGGGGATCTCGCGCCAGCCGCCGCGCCGGGCCGTGGCCTCGTCGTGGGGCTGGTGATGGCGCAGCAGCACCGCCGACATGGCCGGCGACAGCGTCAGCGAAACGAACAGCGAGATCACCGAGGCGGCCGCGATGGTCACGGCGAACTGGCGATAGAAGATGCCCGGAATGCCCGGCACGAACATGGTCGGCACGAACACGGCGACGAGCACCAGGCCGATGGCGATCAGGGCGCCCGAGACCTCCTGCATGGACTTGTAGGCGGCCTCCTTCGGACTGAGGCCCTGGCGCAGATAGCGTTCGACGTTCTCGACCACGACGATGGCGTCGTCGACCACGATGCCGACAGCCAGCACGAGGCCGAACAGGCTGAGCGAGTTGATCGAGTATCCGAGGCCGAGCAGCACGGCGAAGGTGCCGACCAGCGACACCGGAATGGCCACGATCGGAATGATCGCCGCGCGCCAGCTCTGCAGGAAGATCAGCACCACCAGCACGACCAGGGCCACGGCCTCGATCAGGGTGGTCTGGAGCTTCTCGACCGACTTGGCGACGAATTCGGTCGGGTTGTAGGGGACGCTGATTTCCATGCCTTGGGGCAGTTCGGCCCGGATGGCCTCGACCTCGGCCAGCACGCGGTCGGCGGTGCCGAGCGCGTTCGATCCCGGCTGCTGCAGGATGGCCATGCCGACCCCGCGCTCGCCGTCGAAGAAGCCGCGAATGCCGTAGTCCTGAGCCCCCAGCTCGACGCGGGCCACGTCGCGGATGCGGGTGACGGCGCCGGTCGTGGGATCGGTCCGGATGACGATGTCGGCGAACTGTTCGGGGTCGGACAGGCGGCCCTGAACCTGGATCGGCTGCTGGAAGGCAGCCGCATTGGTGGCGAACGGCGGCTGGCCGATGGAGCCGGCGGCGGCCTGGACGTTCTGGGCCTGAAGCGCGGCGGTGATGTCGGTGGCGTTCAGCCCGCGCGCGGCGGCCTTGTTCGGATCGATCCAGATCCGCATCGAATAGTTGCCGCCGCCGAACACCTGGACGGCGCCCACGCCCTCGAGCCGCAGCAGGCGGTCGCGCAGATTGGCGTTGGCGTAGTTGCCGACATAGTCGTTGGACAGGACCCCGCCCGGCGAGGTCAGGCCGATGACCATCAGGAAGCTGGTGGTCTGCTTGTTCACCACCACGCCGACCTGGCGCACCTGCTCGGGCAGGCGGGGCTCGGCCAGCGCCACGCGGTTCTGGACCAGCACCTGGGCCTGATCCAGGTCCGTACCCGGCTGGAAGGTCACGGTGATGGCGACCGCCCCGTCCGACGTCGAGGACGACGTCAGATAGAGCATGTTCTCAACGCCGTTCACCTCCTGCTCGATGGGGGCCGCGACGGTTTCGGCCAAGGTCTCGGCCGAGGCGCCGGGATAGGCGGTGTTGATGGTGATCGTCGGCGGCGCGATCTCCGGATACTGCGACAGCGGCAGCAGCGGATAGGCGAACACGCCGACCAGGGTGATGAAGACCGACAGGACGGCCGCAAAGATCGGCCTGTCGATGAAGAAGCGCGAGATGTTCATCGATCAGGCCTTCAGTCGCCGGAGGCGAGGGACTGGGTCAGGGCGCCGGCGGAGGTGCCGGTGGCGGCGGGCGGCGCGGTCGTGACCGGGGCCTGCTCCTGGCGGGGTTGGCGCTGGATGCGGCCGTTGGTCGGCTGGACCTTCATGCCGGGCATGGCGCGCTGCAGGCCGTCGATGATGATGCGGTCGGTGGGCCGGATGCCCGACCGGATGACCCGGAGACCATCGACGAGCGGCCCGAGTTGCACCGGCGTCGGCGTGACGGTGCCGTCGGCGTTGACGACCATGACCACGCGGCGCGCCTGATCGGTGGCGACGGCGCTGTCGGGGACCAGAAGGGCGTCGTAGGCCCCGGCACCGGCGACGCGGCCTTGCGCGAACATGCCCGGCTTCAGGAAGCCGTCCGCGTTGGGGATAATGGCGCGGGCGCGGATGGTGCCCGACGCCGGATCGACCGCGTTGTCGGTGAAATCGAGCGTGCCGGAACGGGTGAAGTCCGCTTCGTCCTGAAGCCGCACGCGCACCGGGGCCGAGCGGCCCGCGCGGGCGTCGCGCTGATACTTCAGCAGCAGGGCTTCGGAGGCCTCGAACACGAAGTAGATCGGCGAGGAGGAGACGATGGTCGTCAGCACGTCGGCCTGCGACGAACCGCCGGCGACCAGATTGCCCGGATCGACGCGGCGGTCAGAGACTCGGCCCGACGCCGGGGCGACGACGCGGGTGAACTCCAGATCCAGCGCGCGGGCGCGGACGTTGGCCTGGGCCGAGGCCACGGCGGCCTCCGCCTGTTCCACGGCCCCGCGGTTGGTGTCGACCTCGGACTGGCTGACGGCCTGGCTGGCCAGCAACCCCTCGGAGCGGGTCAGATTGGTGCGGGCCAGCGTCAACTGCGCCTCAGCCTGGCTGAGCGCCGCGCGGGCGGCCGCCAACTGGGCCTGGGCCGGGCGGGGATCCAGGGTGAACAGCAACTGGCCGCGCCGGACGAAGTCGCCGTCGCGGAAGTGCACCGCCTGGACGAAGCCGCCGACGCGGGCGCGCACCTCGACCTGACTGGTCGCCTCGAACCGGCCGGTGAAGTCGTCCCAGTCGACGACGCGCTCGGCCAGCGGCACGGCGACCGTGACCGGTGCGGCGGGCGGCGGGCCCTGGGCCTCCGAACGTTGCGAACAGCCGTAAAGCGCGCCCGTCAGAAGGACGGACACGGCCAGAATCTTCAGCCCGCGCATGCGCGCAATCTCCCAGTCGGAGCGATTTCCCTGTCAGGCGCCGACCCAATGCTACGGGGGGGTGGTCAACGCCTGTTGACTTAGATGTGACGAACGCCCACGCTTGTCAACGGGTGGTGACATCGTCATATCAAGAGGACAGCAAAACAAGACGAAACGCCGCAGGATTCGGTGCTTTCAGGGAGATCACATTGGGTTTCGCCGCCGTCTGCCCTCGACCTCGCAACGCCGCCGCCACGCGGACCGCAATTCTGGACGCGGCCGCCAAACGATTCGCGGCCGAGAGCTATGAGCAGGTCGGCATGCGCGACATCGCCCGCGACGTGGGGGTCGATCCGGCCCTGATCTCCCGCTATTTCGGTTCCAAGGAGGAGCTGTTCCGCGCGGTTCTGGACGACTGCGACGGCGACGAGCTGATGGACGGCGACCGCGCCACCTTCGGCGAACGCATGGCCGAGGACCTGATCTACGGTCCGGCCAAGGACGAGGACCTGGCCTGGCTGCTCATCATGCTGAAGTCGGCCGGATCGCCAAAGGCGGCCGAGATTGTCCAACAAGCCGCGATCGAGGGCTTCTACGAGCCCTTCACCGCCTGGCTGGGCGGCGAGGACGCGGCGATCCGGGCGCGCATCCTGGCGGGGATCCTCATGGGCGTCGCGGTCGGCCGCGACCTGTCCGGCGGCATGAAGCTGTCGCCCGAGGAATGCGAGCGCATGAAGGCGCGGCTCGCGCCCATGCTGCAGGAGCTGGTGGACGGCTGAGCCGCCCTACCCCGCCACCTGTCCGAAGTCGGCGACGCGGCCCATGACCGCGCGTACCTGACCCAGCAGCTTCAGCCGGTTCTCGCGCTCCACCGCCACGTCGGAGTTGACCATCACGTCGGTGAAGAAGGCGTCGACCGGGGCCCGCAGCCCCGCCAGCGCCGTCATGGCGGCGGCGAAGTCCTCGGTCTCCAGCGCCTGATCCACCGCGCCGCGCGCCCGCTCGACGGCGAAGGCGAGCGTCGTCTCGGCCTCGGGCTGGTTCGGCAGGCCGGTCCCGACCGCTCCGACCGGCAGCGGCCCCTTCTTCTCCTCGGCCTTGAGGATGTTGGACGCCCGCTTGTAGCCCGCCAGCAGGTTCGCGCCGTCGTCCGTGGCGAGGAAGGCGTCCAGCGCCTCGACCCGCCGCACGATCCGCACGAGATCGTCGTCGCCGAGCGCGAACACGGCATCCACGAGGTCGTGCCGCTTGCCCTGATCGCGGAGGAGGACTTTCAGGCGGTCGGCGAAGAAGCCGAGCAGGTCTTCGACGTCTTCCTTCCGCCACTCATGATCGTCCTTCTTGAGAACCTCAGCTGCTTCGCCAGCCAGTTCCTTGTGGCGTTCCACTTCCTTGCGGAGACGATCAAGAGAAGCTTTAGCCCTTTCGTCGACGAGCGCCTGTGCGCTGCTTTCAACAAGAGTTCTTCCAAGAACCTCGCCGATAGCAACGTGACACCGTAGCTTTTGACGGCTCAAGCTTGCGACAAGCGAGACCTGAGCATTGTTGTCCAAAACCAGCCGGATCACCCCCAGCGCCGCTCGCCTCAGCGCGAACGGGTCCTTCGACCCCGTCGGCTTCTCATCGATGGCGAAGAAGCCGACCAGGGTGTCCAACTTGTCCGCCAGGGCCACCGCCACGGTCAGCGGGGCGGTCGGGACCGTGTCGCCCGGACCCTGCGGCTTGTAGTGGTCGCGGATGGCGTCGGCGATGGCGTCGCCGTGCTCGGCGCGGGCGTAGTAGCCGCCCATGATGCCCTGCAGCTCCGGGAACTCCCCGACCATGCCGGACGCCAGGTCGCCCTTGGCCAGCTTCGCGGCTTTCTCGGCGTCATCCGGATCGGCCCCGACCAGCGGCGCGATCTCGCGGGCCAGCGCCGCGATCCGCTCCACCCGCTCGGCCAGGGTCCCCAGCTTGGCGTGGAAGGTCACGCCCTCCAGCTTCTTCAGCCAGGCGTCGAAGCCGACCTTGCGGTCCTCGTCCCAGAAGAAGCGGGCGTCGTTCAGGCGCGCCGACAGCACGCGGCTGTTGCCGGCCGCCAGCGCCTCGCCCCCGTCCGTCGCCTCAACGTTGGCCACCACGACGAAATTGGGCGCCAGGGTCTGTGGTGACAGGCCCGCCTCTGGCGGCTGCGCCGCCTGTCTCCGCCCAGGGGGCGGAGAGCCAGCGTTGTCCGTCTGTCCCCCCTCTGGGGGGACCGAAGCCTGCGAGGCAGGGTTCGAGGGGGGCCGGGCCACCGCGAAATACTTCTGGTGCGTCTTCATCGACAGCCGGATCACCTCCGGCGGCAGGTCCAGGAACGACGGGTCCATGTCGCCCAGGATCGGCGTCGGCCATTCGGCGAGGCCCGAGACCTCCTCCAGCAGGCCGTCGTCCTCGACCAGCTCCAGCCCCTGCGCGCGACAGGCGGCGCGGGCGCCTTCAAGAATCCTCAGCTTGCGGTCGGCCTGATCCAGCAGGACGAAGTTCGCCTCCAGCTGCGTCCGATAGTCCTCGAACGACCGCACCTTCAGCGGATGACCCGAGCCCATGAAGCGGTGCCCCTCGGTCACGTCGCCGCTCTGGATGCCCTCGAGCGCGAGCGGGACGACAGCGCCGTCGAACAGGGAGAGGATCCGCTTCAGCGGCCGCACCCAGGTCAGCGTGCCCGTGCCCCAGCGCATCGACTTCGGCCAGGGAAAGCCTCGGATGATCCCCTCGACCATCTCCGGGATCAGATCAGCGGTCGACCGCCCCTTCTGCTCGATGACGGCATAGAGCACGCCGTCGCGCTCGGTCAGTTGCTCGCGCGTCAGGCCGGTCTTCCTCAGGAACCCTTCCAGCGCCTGTTCAGGAGCCGAGACCTTGGGCCCCTTCAGCTCCTCGGACCGATCGGGCGTCGCCGACGGCAGGCCCTCGACCACCAGCGTCAGCCGCCGCGGCCCCGCGAAGGTCGTCAACGCCTCATACGACAGCCCGGCCGCCTTCAGCCGCTCGCCGGCCATCCGCTCCAGATCGCGCGCGGCCTGCGCCTGCATCCGCGCGGGGATTTCCTCGGAGAAGAGTTCGAGAAGAAGCTGGGGCATCAGGCCGCCCTCTTCTCTTCTTCGACCCACGCCAGGGCGCATGCCTTGCACAGGTCCCGGATGCGGCCGATGTAGCTCTGCCGCTCGGCGACCGCGATCGCGCCCCGCGCATCCATCAGGTTGAACAGGTGCGAGGCCTTCAGCACCTGGTCATAGGCCGGCAGCACCAGCGCCTGCCCCTGCGGCCCGGTCATGGCCAGCAGGCGCGACACCTCCGCCACCATGTCCTCGAACCGGCGCTTCAGCCCCTCGACGTCATAGCCGTGGAAGTTCGCCTCCGACTGCTGGCGCTCGTTCTCCAGGAAGACCTCGCCGTAGGTCGTCCCTTCCTTGGTGAACTTCAGATCATAAACGTTATCAACGCCCTGGACATACATGGCCAGGCGCTCCAGGCCATAGGTCAGCTCGCCCGACACCACGTCGACCTCGATGCCGCCGACGCCCTGGAAGTAGGTGAACTGCGTCACCTCCATGCCGTCGCACCAGACCTCCCAGCCCAGGCCCCAGGCGCCGACCGTAGGATTCTCCCAATCGTCTTCGACGAAGCGAATGTCGTGCAGTTTCGGATCGATGCCGATGGCCTTCAGGCTGTTCAGATACAGGTCCTGCAGATCGTCCGGGTTCGGCTTCAGGATCACCTGATACTGGTAATAGTGCTGCAGCCGGTTGGGGTTCTCGCCATAGCGGCCGTCGCCGGGGCGGCGGCTGGGCTGGACATAGGCGGCCTTCCACGGCTTCTTGCCGAGCGCGCGGAGCACCGTCGCTGGATGCAGGGTGCCGGCGCCGACCTCGATGTCGTAGGGCTGCAGGATGGCGCAGCCCTGGTCGCCCCAGTAGCGGTGCAACGTCAGGATCAGGTCCTGGAAAGCGAGCGGTTCGGTCTGGGTCAAGGCGGTGTTCGCAGGCGCAAAAGGAAAGGCGGCGGACCCTAGAGCCCGCCGCCTTCTAACTCAACCGGACCCGGAGGTCGGTCGATGCGCCCTTACGACTGAGGCTCGTCCTCATCGGCGGCGTCAGCGTCCTGCTGGCCGTCGGTGGGGTTCGGCACCGGGGGCGAGGCCACCGTGGTCACGGCGGACGCCGGTTGTCCGTTCGGCGCGTTCACCGGGGCGGCCGGCGGGACGGGGGTCGTGCTTGTCGTCGCCGAGCCGGTCGTCGACGTCGTAGCCGAGGGAGTCGTCACGGTCGCCGCGCTCGTGGCCGAGGCGGTCGGCGGAGGCGCGACCTCGCCGGCGTCGACATCGGCCTCGACGTCAGCGCCGACCGTTTCTTCGCCGGCCGAAACCTCAGCGTCGGCCTCGACGTCTTCCGACACCGGCGGCGTCGTGGCGGCGGCGTCGGCCGGAGCCGTCGCCGCTTCTTCGGCATCACCCGTGGCGACCAGCGACTGGGCCGGGTTCAGGACGCGGTCGATGACGAAGATCGCGCCGTTGCCTGCGTCGATGTCGGCCTGGGTGACGGTCGCCGCGTCGACCTTGATCGCGTCACCCGTGCCGTCCAGCTGGACCTGGGTCCGGGCCGCCGTCTCGACGCCGCCCAGCGCGCCCTCGATCTGGCTCGAGTTCACGTCGGCGACGATGACATGGTAGAGCAGCAGCTGGCGCAGCTCATTGGCGTTGGCCGGGTCGAGCAGGCGCGTGCGCTCGGCCTCCGGCAGGGCCGCGAAGGCCGCGTCCGTCGGGGCGAAGATCGACACAGCCGACTGGCTGCGCAGGGTGTCGGTCAGCTGGGCGGCGTCCAGCGCGGCCAGCAGCGTGGTGAACTCACCCCGCTCACGCAGCACATCGATCACCGAATTCGAGGAGGCCGGGGCGGCGGCCTGGGCGGCTTGAGCCGGGGTCGCGGGCGTGGCGGGGTTCGCCGGCGTCGCAGGCTGGCCGTCTTGGGCCGGGGTCGCTGGCTGGGCGGGCGTGGCCGGGGTCGCGGCTTGGGCGGGCCGCGCCTGGTCTGGCGTCTGGGCGAAGGCGGCGCCGGCGCCGAACAGGGCGACAGCGGCGGTGGCGGTGGCGGTCAGCAGTCGAGTGCGAAGCATGACAGTATCCTTACAATGCTGCACGGACCGCCGGGGAGGAGACGCTCGCGGCCCGTTACTCAGTGTTACGAAGCCTAGGAAGACCTCGACCTTCCACTGGTTCCGCGTCACAGCATCATTTCGGAAACTAAGGCGAAGCTCGGGGTGATCTTGGGACTTTGTCGGCGAAGTCGCCGAATAAAAGCCCCGCCGCCGCCTTAATCTCAAGCTTGACTGATTGCACTCGCGAGCATGGTTGGCCTGACCCACCAGCCCGACCCGATTGTCTCCAGGTCACGCGCGGCCGCGGCGGCTTCAGCGAGCGTACCGAACAGCCCAAACACCGTGGCCCCCGATCCGCTCATCCTCGCCAGCCGAACGCCGGGCGTTGCCCTCAACCGCGCAAGCGCCGCTCCGATGGCCGGCTCCCGTGCGACCGCGACGGTCTCAAGATCATTCCTTTGAAGCGCGAGCCACGCGATCGTCTCTCCGAGGTCCCAGGACGGAGGGAGATCGGGCCGATCCGGCGATAAAGGGCCCGCGGCGTCGTAGGCCTGATAGACGGCGCCGGTCGGCGAGGGCGCGCCCGGATTGATCAGCAAGACCGGCAAGGCGGGCACCTCAGGCGCATCGGACAGGACGTCGCCGATCCCTTCCGCCCAGGCGACCCGGCCTCGCAGGCACATCGGCCCGTCGGCCCCGATGACCTTGGCGAGCTCCGCCAGGGCCGCTTCGTCCATGCCAAGCCTCAGCGCCGCGTCCCCCAGACGCAACGCCGTCGCCGCGTCCGACGATCCGCCTCCGAGGCCTGCCGCGATCGGCAGTCGTTTGTCGAGCGTCACGGCAAGGGGCGGGTCGCCGATCCCGGCCGCCTCGCCCAGCGCCCGAAGCGCCTTCAGGATGAGGTTGTCTCCCTCCCCCGCCAAGGCTTCGCCGAACGGCCCCGTCACGCGCAACGACAGCCGGTCCGATGGCTCGACCGTCACATGGTCGCCCACGTCGGCGAAGGCCACGAGGCTGCACAGCGGATGATAGCCGTCCGGCTGCGGCGGACCGACGTGCAGGAACAGATTGACCTTGGCGGGCGCGAGCGCGCTCAGCGTCGTCAGAGGCCGGCTCCGACGCTCGCTTCCGGGATCAGACCGTCAACCAGCTTGCGCTCCACCTCCGCTCGCCGCTCGGCGTCGGGGTCGAGGGTCAGGACTCGGTTCCACTGAAACCCGGCCTCTCGCCGGCGGCCTACCATCCAGTAAGCGTCGCCCAGGTGGTCGTTGATCTCGGCGTTGGCGGGCTCCTTGGCGACCGCCTGTTCCAGGGTTTCGACGGCGACGTCGTACTGCCCCTGGCGGAACTGGGCCCAGCCCAGGCTGTCCTGGATGTTGCCGTCCTCCGGATCGGCGGCGTGGGCGCGGGCGATCATCTCCGCGCCCTCGGCGACGCGGGTTCCGGAATCCACCCAGAGGTACCCCAGATAGTTCAGATAGACTGGCTCGTTCGGCGCCGCCTGCAGGGCGGTCCATAGCTCGGCCTCCGCCTCCGGAATACGGCCGAGCGATTCATAGGCCGCGCCGCGCAGGAAGCGAATGTCGGCGGTCTGGTCCGCGGTATTGAGCAGAGGGCCGTTGAGGACCGTCAGCGCCTCTTCATAGCGCTCCAGCTGCATCAGCTGGCCGGCGGTCACCTGAGCGATTCGGGCGTCGTCGGGGGCGGAGCCCTGGGCGGCCCGGAAGGCGGCGAGCGCCTCCTCGTTGCGCTCTTCGGCCGCGAGCGTCAGACCTCTCTGGACCTGGGCGGCGGCGTGGACGGCGGCCGGCTGTTCAGGAACCTCGGCCAGAACGGACAGGCCGAGATCGCGCAGGTCCTCTTCCTGCGCCGCCGTCTGGCCGAGCAGGTAGAGCGTCTCCGGCGTGCGATCCAGCGCGACGGCGAGGCGCAGATAGACCACGGCGAACTGGTCGGCGTTCTCGGCTGAGGCCTGACGCGCGGCGATGGTCAGGGCCTCGGCGGCCCCTTCGCGCAGGCTGGGCAAGGCGGGCGGACGCCCCCGGGACGCGGCGCGCTCGCGGGCGAGCGTCAGGGCCGGATCGGCCGAGCCGGCGGCGATGCCGGCGTCGTAGATGGCGAGCGCCTCGTCGCGCCGGCCGCGACGTTCGAGGAACTCCGCGTAGGGCACGCGAAAGACAGGGGCGGTGCGAGGGTTGTCGACCAGCGACCGAAGCACCGCCTCCGCCTCGTCGTGGCGGCGACGAAGCTCCAGCAACTGGGCGCGGTTGTAGCGGCCGAAGACGACGACCAGCGGGTCGCCGGTCGGATTGGGCTCGGCGAGCGCCGTCTCCCAGTCGCCTGCCGCCGCGGCGATCCACGGCGAGACGAGCGCCCCCGCGCGGGCATGCGGGGCGCTGACGGGATCGGCTTTCAGCCGGATGTTAGCGCGGCGGGCCTCGCCGCGTTCGAAGTCGAGGACGGCGGAGACCAGTTCGGTCGCCTCGCCGATGGCCGGCGACAGGCCCGCCGAGGCGGTCGCGCGGGCGGCGTAGCTCAAGTCTCCGGCCAGCAACGCTGCCGTCGTCGCCTGCTCGGTGACCGAGGGCTGTTCGGGCGTCAGGGTCTGGACCGCGCTGAGAAACTCGGCGCCTTGTTCGAACGCGCCCTGCGACAGAGCCGAGCGACCGGATAGGAACAGCCCATAGGCCGTGCGGCCCATCTCGTCGCGCGGCGACGGCGACCAGACTGGAGGAATGGCCTCGATGATCGGGGCGGGCGTCTCCTCCCCTTCGCCGACGATCATGGGCGGCGACGGCGGCTCAGGCACGATGTCCTGAATGCGCGGCGCGGGCGCCTCCTGCGCGAGGACAGGAGACGCCAGCACGGTGGCGGTGAGCAGGATCGAACGGAGGACGGTCAGGCGCATGGCGACGACATTCCCCGGCTTGTGCGGCGACGGCAAGGCCCCTCCCCCGCCGCGCGTCACATGTTGGGATAGTTGGGCCCGCCGCCGCCCTCGGGCGTGGTCCAGACGATGTTCTGCGACGGATCCTTGATGTCGCAGGTTTTGCAGTGGACGCAGTTCTGGGCGTTGATGACGAACCGGGGATCGGCCTTGGCCGCCTCGTCGCCATAGACCACCTCGTACACCCCGGCCGGGCAGTAGAGCCTCGCGGGCTCGCCGTAGATCGGCAGATTGACCCGGATCGGCTTGTCCGGATCGATCAGCTTCAGATGCGCCGGCTGCTCCTCGGCGTGGTTGGTGTTGGAGATGAAGACGCTCGACAGCTTGTCGAACGACAGCTTTCCGTCCGGCTTGGGATAGGCGATCGGCTTGTGCTTGGCCGCCGGCTCGGTTGAGGCCGCGTCGGTCTTCCCGTGCTTCTGGGTGCCGAACAGCGACAGGCCGCCCAGCAGGGTCTGGCACCACATGTCGAAGACGCCGAGCGCCCCGCCCAGGGTGGTGCCGTACTTCGACAGGAGGGGCTTGGCGTTCCGGACGCGCTTCAGCTCCTGGTAGACCCAGCTGTTCTCGTAGGCCGTCTGGTACTCGCTCAGCACGTCGCCCGAGCGGCCCGCGATGACGGCGTCATAGGCGGCGTCGGCGGCCAGCATGCCGGTCTTCATGGCGTTGTGGCTGCCCTTGATGCGCGGCACGTTCACGAAGCCGGCCGAGCAGCCGATCAGGGCGCCGCCGGGGAAGGCCAGCTTCGGCACCGACTGGAAGCCGCCCTCGGTGATGGCCCGCGCGCCGTAGGAGATGCGGGTTCCGCCCTCCAGATGCTCGGCGATGGCGGGGTGGTGTTTGAACCGCTGGAACTCGTCGAACGGCGACAGATGCGGGTTCCTGTAGTTCAGGTGCACCACGTAGCCGACGGCCACGTAGTGGTCGCCGAAGTGGTACATGAAGCTGCCGCCGCCGGTGTTCTCGTCCAGCGGCCAGCCGGTCGTGTGCTGAGCGAGGCCCGGCTGGAACTTCTCTGGCGGAACCTGCCACAGCTCCTTCAGCCCGATGCCGAACTTCTGCGGTTCGGCGTCGTCGCACAGGTTGTGGCGAGCCATGATGGTCTTGGCCAGCGAGCCGCGCACGCCCTCGGCGATGAAGACGTACTTGCCGTGCAGTTCGATGCCCGGTTGGAAGTCGGCGGTCGGCTGGCCGTGCTTGTCGATGCCGAAAACGCCGGCGACGACGCCCTTCACGCGGCCGGTCCCCTCTTCCCAGACGACGTGGCTGGCGGCCATGCCGGGGTAGACCTCGACGCCGAGCGCTTCCGCCTGCTCGCCCAGCCAGCGGCAGACGTTGGCCAGGGAGGCGATGTAGCAGCCGTCGTTGTGCATCATGGGCGGCAGGGCCCACATCGGCAGGGCCGCCTGGCCGTGCGGGCCCAGCACCAGGAAGCGGTCCTTGGTGACGGGGGTCTCCAGAGGGGCGCCGCGTTCCTTCCAGTCGGGGAACAGCTCGGTCAGGGCGCGCGGATCGATCACGGCCCCGGACAGGATGTGCCCGCCGACCTCGGCCGACTTTTCCAGCACGGCGACGGAGATATCCTTGCCGTCCTGCTCGGCGCGTTGCTTGAGCCGGATCGCGGCGGCGAGACCGGCAGGGCCGCCGCCGACCACGACGACGTCGTACTCCATGACGTCGCGCTCGACGCCCTGGAGAGCCTCCAGCGGCGGCAGGTTGTCGAGGATGGCTTCCTGGGCGGGGGACGTGGCGCCGCCTTCGATGGCTTCGGCCATGGGGACCTTCGTTCTTTTGTCGTGAGCGCCCCTTATCGGAAGGTGACGCGAGGGCGGTCAAGGCTTATCCCTGACGCACCCCATGAACGCCGAACCCCGCGACATCGCTGCGATCGAGAGCCTGCTCGCCTTCTGGCGCGACGCGGGCGTGGACGCCTGCTTCGAGGAGGCGCCGCAGGATCGGACCATCGTGGTCGCGCCGGCGCTGAAGGCCGTGGCCAAGGCGACGGCGTCCGTCGTGGCCCCCATCGATACCCGCGACGTGGTGGTTGAGGCGCGGGCGCTGGCGCGGTCCGCCGACAGCGTGGAGGCCCTGGCCCAGGCCGTCGCGACCTTCCGCGGCTGCGACCTCGTCGGGCTGGGCGCGCGAGGCTGCGTCTTCGGGCGGGGGAGCGCCGAGGCATCGCTGCTGGTCATCGGCCACGCCCCGGCGGCCGAGGACGAGAGCGCGGGCGAGCCCTTCTCCGGTCGGGTCGGGACCCTGACCGACCGCATGCTGGGGGCCATCTCTGCGACCGAGCGGGCCTATCTGACCAACACCGTCTTCTGGCGTCCCCCCGGGGACCGGGCGCCGACGCCGGAGGAACAGGCGACCTGCGCGCCGTTTCTGGAGCGGCTGCTGGAGCTGATGAAGCCGCGCGCGGTGCTGCTGCTCGGCGCCGTCGCTGCGCGCGGGGTGCTCAAAAGCGAGGAGAGCATCGTCAAGGCGCGCGGGCAGTGGCGGGAGTGGCGGCTGGCGGAGGGCGACGTCTCGGCGCCTGCGCTGGCGACCTTCCACCCGGCCTTTCTGATGAAGCAGCCGCAGGCCAAGCGTCAGGCCTGGGCGGACTTGCTGGCCGTGGCGGCGCGGGTGGACCCAGGCTGATCCGAAGCGTCGTGAGGACCCTGGATTGGACTCTGGCGACACCGAGTCCAGCGAGTGCAAATCCTGAGATTTAAGCGCATCTAATGGATGCAAACTATTGTTTTAGGATGTATTTTTCTGCATTTATTTACTCCGCTCATCCCGGCGAAAGCCGGGACCCAGTGCTTTGGGCGATGAACGGTTCCGGCCCACGTTGACCCTCATCCCAGGCGACGTGCCTCACTCAAGAACTGGGTCCCGGCTTTCGCCGGGATGAGCGGAACGGAGGGGGTCACTCAGAAGCGATTGCTCGAGAACGGGACAGGAAAGCCGAACTCACAGCGCCCGACACTGCTCCTCGAGCCACCCCTTCACCGCGCCATCCAGCAGCGGCCCGACCTTGGCGTAGGTCTCGGCGTGATAAGCGTCGACATAGGCGCGCTCGGCGGAGGTCAGCAGATCGACGTCGATCAGGCGGCGGTCCAGCGGGGCGAACGTCAGCTGCTCGAAGCCGTGCATCGGCCGCTCGCCGCCGGGGATCGGCTCGGCGGGGGTGACGACCTGCAAGGTCTCGATACGGATGCCCCAATAGCCTTCGCGATAGTAGCCGGGCTCGTTGGAGACGATCATGCCGGGCAGCAGGGGTTGGGTGTTCACCGCCTTGGCGATGCGCTGCGGCCCTTCGTGGACGCCGAGGTAGGAGCCCACCCCGTGGCCGGTGCCGTGGTCGTAATCGAGGCCGGCCATCCACATCGGCAGGCGCGCCAGCGCGTCCAGCTGATGCCCCGTCGTCCCGGCCGGGAAGCGGACCGTCGCCATGGCGATGTGGCCCTTCAGCACGAGGGTGAACATGCGGCGCTGGTCGGCCGAGGGTTCGCCGATGGCCATGGTGCGGGTCACGTCGGTGGTGCCGTCGAGATACTGCCCGCCGCCGTCAACGAGCAGGAGCGAGCCTTTCTCCATGCGGCGAATGGTGCGGGTGACGGGCCGATAGTGCGGCAGCGCCGCGTTCGGCCCGACGCCGGCGATGGTGTCGAAGCTGAGGTCCTTGAGCGCGCCGGTGTCCTCGCGGAATCGCTCCAGCGCCTCGACCACGGCGCGCTCGTCCGGCAACTGAACTTGCGCAACCGTATCGACCCAGTGCAGGAACCGCGCGAGGGCCGCGCCGTCGCGGATGTGGGCCTGACGGCTGCCTTCGATCTCCACCGCATTCTTGGTCGCGCGCGGCAGGGTGCAGGGGTCCATGGCGCGCACGACCGAGGCGCCCGCCTGCTCCAGCCTGTCGAAGTACCAGGCGGAGGATTGAGCCGGATCGATCAGAACGCGGCGGCCGCTCAGAGCCTCCAGCGCCGATGGCAGGGCGTCGGGCGCCTCGAGCTGGACGGCGTCGCCCAACCAGCCGGGGAGTTCGTTGGTCACCTTCGCCGGGTCGAGGAACAGCCGCGCCCGGCCGTTCGTCTCGACGATGGCTTGGGCCAGCGGCAACGGCGTGCGGATGACGTCCCCGCCCCGCACGTTGAAAAGCCAGGCGATCGACGCAGGCGCGGTCAGGATGGCGGCGTCGGCGCCAGCCTTGGTGATCGCGTCGCCGATGCGGGCGCGCTTGGAGGCGCTGGTTTCGCCAGCATAGCGCTCCGGATGAGGAACGACTGGCGCGGTCGGCTGGGCGGGGCGAGCGTTGCCCCAGGCGAGATCGACGGGGTTGGCCTCGACCGGCTTCAGTTCGGCCCCGGCCTTCGCCGCCGCTCGGCGCAGGGTCGCCAGGGCGTCGGGGCTGTGCAGGCGGGGATCATAGCCGATCACCGCGCCCTTCGGAGCCTGCTCCAGATAGGCGGGCACGCCCCCCTCGACGAGGTCGCGCAGCTCGAACTGGCCGGCGTCGACCTGGGCCTTCACCTGGACGGTGTAGCGGCCGTCGGTGAAGACGGCGGCGCGATCCTTCATCACCACTCCCGCTCCCGCCGATCCCGTGAAGCCGGTCAGCCAGGCGAGGCGGTCGTTGGCCTCGGGCAGATATTCGTTCTGATGCTCGTCCTCATGCGGCACAAGGAAGCCGTCGAGGCCCTGCTCGGCCATGGCGGCGCGGACGAGGGGCAGGTGCTTGGCCCCGAAGGTGGGATCGGTGGTTTCGTCGAAGGTCTGGCGCATGGTTCGCGCATAGCATCTCCCTCCCCTGCAAGGGGAGGGTGGTCGGACCCCGGATTTGATCCGGGGGGGAGACCGGGTGGGGGCGGCAAGGCGATACAGCGGTGATGTCGGCGTCTGGTGCACCGGGCCGCCCCCACCCGGTCGCTGCGCGACCACCCTCCCCGTTCCGGGGAGGGAGAGAGCCTGCGCCCTACCCCACCCGTCTCAACACCAGGGCGCTCCAGGCGTCGCGGCGGATGCGGCTCTCCAGCCGGAAGCCGCGCGACAGATAGGCCGCCGTCACCCGCCGCTCCTGCGTCCGCAGCAGACCGGACAGCACCGCCACACCACCGATCCGCAGCGCCAGCTTGATGTCCTGCGACAGGGCGACCAGCGGCGGGGCCAGGATGTTGGCGAAGACGAGATCATAGGGCGCCTCGGCCCGGATGCGGCGGTCGTCCAGGCCCGAGGCGTGAAAGAAGCGGCACTTGGCCCGGTTCAGAGTGGCGTTCTCATTGGCGATGCGGACCGAGACCGGATCGATGTCGGTGCCGACCGCGACGCGGCTGCCGGTGCGCGCCGCCGCGATGGCGAGCACGCCGGTGCCACAGCCGACATCCAGCACCCGCTCGAACCGCTCGCGCTTCAGCAGATCGTCGAACGCCAGAAGACAGCCGGTCGTGGTGCCATGGTGACCCGTGCCGAAGGCGGCGCCCGCCTCGATCCGCAGGTTCACCGTCGACGCCGGCGCCCGGCCGCGATCGTGCGCGCCATAAACGAAGAATCGTCCGGCCCGCACCGGCGGCAAGCCGGACAGCGACATGGCCAGCCAGTCGGCATCCGCGAGTTCTTCAGTGGTGACGACGAGATCGCTATAGTCGGCGAGAACGGCGCGCAGGCCTTCGGCCTCCACGTCCGATGTCGGAAAGGCGTCGATGCGCCAGATCCCGCGATCCTCATCCTCCTCCAGGATCGAGTAGGTCGCGCCCTCCAGCAGGGGGGTCGCATCGATCCCGGCGGCGGCGGTTTCGGCGACAGCGCGGGGGCCTCGGGCGATGATCTGCACGGCGTTTTGGGACATTCAGCAAACCTCGCTATCATCGCGAATCGATACAACCACGCACGCGCCCGGCTCCTGCCCATCCGGCCGTGTCAGTTTCAACCGAGGGGTCGGGGAATACATGGCCAAGTCACCGTCTACTGCCGCGTCCAAGGCGTCCGCCGCTTCCAAGCCGAAACCGGCTGCGAAGTCGACCGCGAAATCCGCAACCGCCGCCAAGGCTCCGGCCGCCAAGCCGGCGACGGCTGCGAAGGCCGCTCCAGCCAAGACCACCGCCAAGGCTCCGGCCGCCAAAGCCGCTGCTCCGAAAGCCGCTCCGGCCAAGGCGGCGGCGAAGGCGGCTCCGGCGGTGAAGGCGACGACCAAGACGCCGGCCGCAAAGACGGCGGTCAAGGCGGCGCCGGCGGCCAAGGCCACTGCGCCCGCGAAAGCTCCCGCCGCCAAGGCCGCTTCGAAGCCCGCGGCGAAGTCGACCGCCAAGCCCGCCGTGAAGGCCGCGCCGAAGACGGCCGCCGCCAAGCCCGCGACCGCCGCGTCCGCTCCGGCCGCCAAGCCTGCGGCTCCGGCCGCCCCGGCTCCGGCCGCGACCGCCGCGCCGGCGGCCAAGCCCGCGACCCCGGCGCCCGCCGCCCGTGCGCCCGCGCCGAAAAAGGGCCTGCTGAGCGGAATCGCCGACTTCATCTTCGGCAAGCGCTGATCGCAGAGACCTGAAACGCGAAACGCCGGGCGGAGCGATCCGCCCGGCGTTTTCGCATGCGCCGCTCGCCGGATCAGGCGGCGGGCAGGTCCTCGGCCAGGATCGCCATCTCGAACATGAAGCTGCCGTCCTCGTCCTCGTCGGCGAAGACGACGCCGATGAATTCGTCGCCGACGTAGACCTCGGCGGAGTCCGACACCTTGCCGCGCGCCTTCACGATGATGCCGCCGGTGTTGAAGGTGCGCTTCAGATGGGTCTCGATGCGCTTCATGTCGGCTTCGGTCACGGGGGGCCTCGGGTGGTCTGGGGAACAGGGCGCGGACCCTAGAGGGACCGGCCGCGCATGGGAAGGGCGAACGGGCGCCGGCCGCTTCCGACGCGGTCTTCAGCCGGCGGCCACGAAGGCGTCGACCTCGGCGATGTGGCGGGCCTTGGCCGCCTCCGGCAAGAAGGAGCCGGTGAAGCTGTTGCGCGCCATCTCGGCCAGCTGATCCCGGTTCAGGGCCGTGGCGGAAGCCAGCTGGCGATAGTTCTCGTTCACATAGCCGCCGAAGTAGGCCGGGTCGTCCGAGTTCAGAGTGACCCGGATGCCGCGTCTGAGCATCTCGGGCACGGGGTGGCTCTTGAGGTCATCGACCACGCAGAGTTTGAGGTTCGACAGCGGACAGACGGTCAGGGTCATCTGCTCGGCGGCGAGACGCGCGATCAGGGCCTCGTCCTCCATGGATCGGTTGCCGTGATCCATCCGGTCGATGTGGAGCAGATCCAGCGCCTCCCAGACATACGCCGGCGGCCCCTCCTCCCCGGCATGAGCCACGCGCTTCAGCCCCATCTGCCCCGCCCGATCGAAGACGCGCTGGAACTTGGACGGCGGATGGCCGACCTCGGAGGAGTCCAGGCCGACGCCCTCGATCCGGTCCAGCCAAGGTTCGGCGGCCTTGAGCGTGGCGAAGGCGGCGTCCTCGTCGAGGTGGCGCAGGAAGCAGAGGATCAGCTTCGACGTCACGCCCAGCCGCGCCTCGGCCTCGGCCATGCCGGACAAGAGGCCGTCGGCCACGACCTGGAAAGGGATGCCGCGATCCGTGTGAGTCTGCGGGTCGAAGAAGATTTCGGCATGGCGCACGGTGTCCGCCGCCGCGCGCTCGAAATAGGCGACCGCCAGATCGTGGAAGTCCCGCTCGGTCCGGAGCACGTTCGCGCCGGCGTAGTAGATGTCCAGGAAGTCCTGAAGGTTGGAAAAGCTGTAGGCGGCGCGTACGGCCTCAACGCTGTCAAACGGGATGACGACGTTGTTCCGCCGCGCCAGCTCGAACATCAGTTCGGGCTCCAGCGAGCCCTCGATGTGGAGGTGCAGCTCCGCCTTGGGCAGGCCGTCGATGAAGGCGTCGAGGTCGGTCAAAGTCCTATCTCCTTGGCGAACTCCGGAAGACTCATCAGTTCGACTGAAAGGCCGGCTCCTCGAACCTTGGCGATCAGCTTTCCGTCCGCCGTCAAAAGCGGGGCCTTCATGTCTTCCGCGTGCGCCAGGTAGAAGCAGTCGTAGGCCGAATGCTGAAGCTCACGAGAGAGAGCCGCCGCCCTCTGGATCAGTCGCCGGGAGGGCTCGGTATACATGTTGAGCGCCTCGATCAGGTCGATGGCGCGTTCCGCCTCGCGCATGTCGATCTCACCGATCCGATAGCGTTTCCAGACGATGTTCGCGCATTCCGGAAAGATCAGGTCCGGTGCGCTCCACGGCCTTGCACGAAGTGCGGCGACGGCGATCGGGCTGTGTGGCTCGTGCAAGACCGTCTGGATCGCGACGCTGGCGTCCACGACGATCATCGACTGTCACGATCCTCTCGGATCAGGATCTCGGACGGGATGATGAGGCGGCCCTTCGTCGCCTCGCGCAAGGCGGCGGCGCGACGCTCCCACTCGGAGTCAATCCGGGGGGTCAGCGCCTTTCGCAGAATCTCCCGATGCTCGGCTTCGGCAGACCGATTATTCTCTTGCGCTCGCTTCTTGAGCGCCAGGGCGATGTCGTCATCGACATTGCGCACATGCAGGTTCACGGGCATGGGCACACTCCTCTGCTAGCAGATATAGCATCAGCCGTTGGAGACGACGAGCCTCAGGTTGCCGCGCCGGATCTCGGGCGTCGGCGTCTCGGGTCCGGGCGGAGGGGGCGGGGCCTCGCCCTTGGCGGTCCAGGCGCGCGGCCGCTCGACATAGCCGGACCGCGTCAGGATGCGCTCGGGCAGGCCGCAGCGCTCCAGCATGCCGATCTCGACCTCGGTCCGCGCGTCTGCCCATTCCAGCAGCTGGCGGTTGTGACCCCGGGCCGGTGGGGCGACGCTGACGACGCGGATGTGGGGATAGCCTTCGTGGAGGAACCGCGTGGTCGCGGCATGGTCGCCGTCGGTGGTCAGGATGTAGGCGACGTCGACCTTGTCGGCGGCCGCGTCGGCGGCGACGGCGAGCGCCAGGTTGACGTCGCTCTGCTTCTCGGTGGCGTCCATCCAATGGTGGCCGCAGGCGTGGCAGTGGTCCGAGTGGACGACGAAGTGGCCCATCAGGCAGCGCACGTCGCGCGCCCGGAGCGCCTCCTCATAGGCCAGCAGCGCCTCCATTCGGTCGCGGCGCTGGGGCCGGTGGGCCGAGACCCAGGTCACCCCGGCCATCCGCTCGCCGGACGGAACAAGCGCGCGGCCCAGCGCCATCAGATCCAGCCACAGCAGCTCGCGCCGGTTCAGGTCCAGGATGGCGTGGTGCAGGTTGAAGCCGTCGACGTAGAGCCGGGCGCGTTTCCTGAAGATCGGCAGGCGAAAGCCGTCGCGGCGCACCGACGGCGTCTGCCCTCCCCTTGATCCCGACCGCGCCATGTCCGGCCCCGTCCTGTCTTCCCCCGAAAAACAGTTAACCCGACGATCGATGATGAGTCCGTGGCGCCGAGGCTACAGAGCGGTCGAGACGCTTACATCCGCTCCGGCGTCTCGATGCCGAGAAGGCGCAGCGCGGTCTCCAGCTGATCCAGCGCCGCCTTCGACAGCGCCAGCCGCGATCCGACCACGGCCGGGTCTTCGGCCGCCAGCACCGGGCAGGCGGCGTAGAACTTCGAGAAGCTCTGGGCCAGGCGATAGGCGTGCTCGGCGATCGCGTGGGGCGCGCGGCGGTCGTAGGCGTCCGAGACCGCCGCGTCGAAGGCGTCCAGCGTCAGGGCCAGTTCCCGCTCGGCCGGCTCGGCGACAAGGATGGGGCCGGTGACGACCCCTTGCGCCTCGGCCTTCCTCAGAAGGGATTTGATGCGGACGGCCTGGTACAGCAGATAGGGCCCGGTCTTGCCCTCGAAGCTCATGAAGCGGTCGAGGTCGAAGACGTAGCTGGTGGTCCGATTGTTCGACAGGTCGGCGAACTTCAGCGCCGCCACGGCCACCTTGGCGGCGATGTCCTCGAACTCGGCCTCGGGCAGGTCGGCGCCCAGCTCCGCCTCGCGCAGGCGCTCGCGGGCCTTGTCGCGGGCCTGGGTGATCAGATCGTGCAGCTTCAGCACGCCGCCCGCGCGGGTCTTGAAGGGCTTGCCGTCAGACCCGTTCATGGTGCCGTTGGCGGCGTGTTCCAGCTGGCCGGGCTTGGCGTAGCCGCACTTGTAGGCGGCGCGGAAGACCTGTTCGAAATGGTCGGCCTGACGCGCGTCGACGCAGTAGAGGACCAGGTCGAAATCCTGCTCGCGCCGACGCTGCAGGATCGTCGCCAGATCGGTCGTGCCGTACATGGCCGAGCCTTCGGACGACACGAGCAGGAGCGGCGGCAGCTCGCGCTTGTCGCCCTCTTCCGCCACGCGGATGATCCAGGCGCCCTGGTCGAACTCGGCCAGACCTTTCGCCTTGATCTCCTCGACCATGGCCGGAATCAGGGGATCGGCGTCAGACTCGCCGTTCCAAAGGTCGAAGGTGACGCCCAGAGCGCCGAACTCGCGTTCCAGAGCGGTGCGGCTGACCGCCACGAAGTGCCGCCACAGGGCGCGATAGCCGGGGCGGCCGGCCTGCAGCTCGGCCGTCGCCTTCCGGGCCCGATCGCGGAAGGCGGTGTCCTCCTTCGCCTTGGCGGCGGCCTGCGGATAGAGCCGCTCCAGATCCTCCAGCGTGACGGGGCTCTGGTCCGGAAACGGCCCGTCGCCCTCGACCAGGAAGGCGTCGGCCTGGCCCTCGTCGCCGACCGCGACGATCAGCAGACCCATCTGGAAGCCCCAGTCGCCGAAGTGGGCGTCGCCCCACACGGTGTCGCCCCGGAACCGGAACAGCCGCTTCAAGCTCTCGCCGATGATCGACGACCGCAGGTGGCCGACGTGCATCGGCTTGGCCACGTTGGGGCCAGCGAAGTCGACGATCACCCGGCGCGGCGCGGCTACCGGCGACGCCCCGGCATAGGCCGCGTCATCCGCCACGGCCTGGGCGCGCCCGGACAGGGCCGCGTCCGAGACCCTCAGATTGATGAACCCGGGGCCGGCGACCTCGACGCCCGTCAACCGTGCGTCGCCTTCGAGCCGCGCGGCGACCTTCGTCGCCAGCTCGCGCGGATTGGCCTTCAACGCCTTGGCCGCGGCCAAGGCGCCGTTGGACTGAAAGTCCGCCAGGTCGGGCCGATCCGAGACCGTCACGCGCGCCAGCAACGCATCCACGCCTTCGGCGGCGAAGGCGGCCGCGACCGCTTCGCCGAGCGCCGTCTTGAGGTCGGTCATTGTTCCGGGGCGGTCGTCGGGCCTTGCGCGCCCGCGTTGATGCGGAACCGGCTGCCCGAGCGGTTGAACTCGGCCATCTCGGGCGTGACGTCGAAGCCGATCAGGATCTCGAAGTTGCCGCCCGAGGTCGTGGCTTCCGCACGCGGGATGACGATGGTCTGGCCTTCCTCGACCGACGTCGTGCGCTGTCCATCGAAGTTCACGGGCAGGTCGAAGTATTCCTTGGCGAGAACGGCCTGGTTCCGCTCGGTCACGGCGATCCAGTAGCGGTAGGTGCGCCGGTCGTCCGAAGCCTGCGGTCCGCGGCCGAGGTTGAACAGGATGTTGGTCTGGACCGTAATTGGATCGTCGTCCCGATACGAGCAGCCGGCGGTCACGCCCTCGATCTCGCCGGTGAAGCCGACCGCCGACGCGGCCGCGCGCCCGCCGTCCAGTTCCACATAACGAGCGGCGTCGTAGAGAATCTTGACGAAGGGACATGGGCCGGCGTTCGGCCGGGCGCGCAACGGAGCGAACCGTTGCGGGCGTTCTTCCGCCTCATCCCGCGCCTGACGCTCACGATCTCGTTGAATGGGCCCGGAGCTGGTTTGCGCGATGGCCGTCGAAGCCGAAGCGAGAAGCACAAGGGCGGCGAGGGCGGCGGTCGCAAGACGCATTCGAAGATATCCGGAAAATCGGCGCTGACGAAACGCGGTCAGGCTTCCCGCCTGATAGCGGCTAAAGCGAGGCGTCGCAAACCTCGGTCTGCGCGGCCGCAGTGGCGATGTGGCGGCGAAGCGACTAGGTTCCGGGCATGGACGTCCTGGCCCCCTCCCCCGATCTGGCGCTTCGGCCGCTGACCGTGCGCATGGCGACGCCGCGTGGCTTCTGCGCTGGAGTGGATCGGGCCATCCAGATCGTCGAGCGCGCCATCGAGAAGTTCGGCGCGCCGGTCTATGTCCGTCACGAGATCGTCCACAACAGGCATGTGGTGGATCGGCTGAAGGGGCTGGGCGCCGTCTTCGTCAAGGAACTGGACGAATGCCCCGACGACCGGCCGGTCGTCTTTTCCGCCCACGGCGTGCCCAAGTCGGTGCCGGCGACGGCGCGGGCTCGCGAGCTGCTTTTCCTCGACGCCACCTGCCCCCTCGTCTCCAAGGTCCACGTCGAGGCGGAGCGGCACCACGCCAACGGCCGCCACATCATCCTGATCGGCCACGCCGGTCACCCCGAGGTCGTGGGCACTCTCGGCCAGCTGCCCGAGGGCGCGATCAGCCTGGTCGAGACCGTCGAGGACGCCGAGGCGTTCCAGCGTCCGGGAGACAAGCCGCTCGCCTACGCCACCCAGACTACGCTGTCGCTGGACGACACCGCAGAGATCGTCGCGGCGCTGAAGCGGCGCTTCCCCGAGCTGCCGGACCCGCACAAGGAAGACATCTGCTACGCCACCACCAACCGCCAGGAGGCGGTCAAGCAGCTGGCCGACGGGTCGGATCTGGTTCTGGTTATTGGCTCGAAGAACTCGTCCAACTCGGTGCGGCTGGTGGAGGTCGCGCTGCGGGCCGGAGCCAGGGACGCCCGCCTGCTGGACGACGCCAGCCAGCTCGACTGGTCATGGTTTGAGGGCGTGTCGACGGTCGGCGTCACGGCGGGGGCGTCGGCCCCCGAGCCTTTGGTGCAGGGCGTGATCGCGGCCCTGCGCGGCCGGTTCGACGTAACCGTGGCGGACGATCCCGGCGAGCCGGAGACTGTGACGTTCAAACTGCCCCGGGCTCTGACGGCCTGATCAGTTCTTCTCGGGCTGCTCCGAGCCGCCCGACAGGACCGCCGCTTCGGCCGGAGACGCCGGCGCGGCGACCTCCTTCTCCGTCGCATTCTCCATGGAGTCGGGCGCGGGCGTGACGCCGCCGTCGGTGGGGAGCTCGGTCGGGCCGCCCACGGCCGGGGCGGTGGTGGACTCGATCTCGGTGGCGGGTTCGGCGTCGGCCGGCTCTTCGGCGGCGGGGGTGCAGGCGACGAGCGCCAGGGCGGCGGCTCCGGCGGCGACAATCAGGGTGCGCATCTCGGCTTCTCCTTGGACGGCGTTCGACGAGGAACGGCCAAGGTGACGGATGGTTCAGTCGCCGACGAAGTCCTGGGCGAACTCCGGCGCGTCGCCGTCCTCGATCGGATCCTCCTCGTCCTCGGCGCCGGTGCGCGAGGGGTCCGGCACCTCGAAGCCGACAGGCAGCGAGAGGTCGAGCAGGCCCGCCGCCTTCATCTCGGCCGCGCCCGGCAGGTCGTAGAGGCTGGCGAGGCCAAAGTGCTCCAGGAACCGGTCGGCGGTGGCGTAGGTCACGGGACGGCCCGGCGTGCGGCGGCGGCCGCGGAGGCGGACGAAGCCCATCTCCAGCAGCAGGTCGAGCGTGCCCTTGGAGATGGAGACGCCGCGCACGCTCTCGATCTCGGCGCGGGTCACGGGCTGGTGGTAGGCGATGATGGCGAGCGTCTCGAGGGCGGCCTTGGACAGGCGGCGGGGCTCCTCGCGCTCCTCCGTCATCAGGAAGCCGAGATCGGCGGCGGTGCGGAACCGCCAGCGATCGGCGACGCATTCCAGCTCCACGCCTCGCCCCTCGTAGCGGGCGCGCAGGGAGGCGATGGCGCGCCCGACGTCGGCGCCGTCTGGCAGGCGGCGCGCGATGTCGGCGGCCGAAAGGGGCCCGGCGGCGGCGAACAGCAGGGCCTCGACCCGGCGCTCGATCTCGGCCTCGTCGGGGGCGAAACGGAGGTCGCTCACGGCGTCAGCTCCAGCGGCAGTCCCCGGCCCCGGCGTTTCAGCCAGACGTCCTCGAAGGCCTTCTCCTGGCGCACGTCCATGGCCCCTTCCTTCACCAGCTCCAGACTGGCGGACAGGGTCGAGGCGGTGAAGCTGGCCTGGCTCGGCCCCTCGCCTTCGTCGCGGACGGGGGCGACGCGTTCCAGCGGCGTCCAGTCGGCGAGGCGGGGCAGGATGTCCCGGAGCCAGTCGCGGGCCTCCTCCAGGGCGAAGGCCTCGATGCGCTGGGTCGGATTGTACTGGCGGCCCTGTTCGCGGCGGCGCTGGCCGACGTAGGCGGCCATGAGCTCATACAGGCTGGCGTCGATGCGGTCGGACGGCACGATCACGGTCGCCTCCGGATCGCCGCGCGTGAAGACGTCGCGCTTCAGCTGGGGCCGGGCCATCAGGGCGTCGGACGCCTTCCGCATCGCCTCCAGCTTCTGCAGACGGAAGGCGAGCGCCGCCGCCATTTCCTCGGCCGGAGGCTCGTCGGCCTTGCCCTTCTCGGTGCGCGGCAGCAGCAGCCGCGACTTCAGATAGGCCAGCCACGACGCCATCACGAGGTAGTCGGCCGCCAGGGAGAAGTTCCGCCGCCGCGCCTCGTGCACGAAGGCCAGGTACTGTTCCGCCAGCTTGGTGATCGACAGTTTCAGCAGATCGACCTTCTGCGTCCGCGCCAACGCCAGGAGCACATGGAGCGGGCCCTCATAACCCTCCAGATCGACCACGAAGGCGTCGCGCGCGTCGACCTCCTCGACGGCGGTGAAATCCAGATTGGGCTGGAAGGCTTCGGGCATGCTCAGGCCTGCGCCTCGCCGACGTCCGGCCCCTTGGCGGCGGTCAGGCGGCCGGCCAGCATGGCGTCGAAGCGGTCACGGGCCTCGGCGACGTCCAGCGGCTCGGGCGTATGGACGATGCGGGCAAGCGCCGCCGAGGCCCGCCGCGCGGCCCCGCCCCTCAGCTTGCCGACGCCGGCCATGACCTGCTCCATCTCCGCCATGTCGCCAGTCCAGTGGATGACGAGGTCGCAGCCGGCCTTGAGGGATTTCTCCGCCCGCTCGGTCAGATCGCCGGACAGGGCGTTCATGCACAGGTCGTCGGACAGCAGCAGGCCGCCGAAGCCCAGTCGCTCGCGGATCAGGCGGATCGCCTTTTTCGACTGGGTCGCTGGTCGCCGTTTGTCGATGGCGGTGAAGACGATGTGGGCCGTCATGCCGATGGGCATGTCCGACAGGGCCTTGAAGGGGGCGAAGTCCCAGGCGTCCAGGTGCTGCAGATCGGCGTGAACAGTCGGCAGCTCCTTGTGACTGTCGGCGAAGGCGCGGCCGTGGCCGGGCATGTGCTTGATGACCGGCAGGACGCCGCCCGCCAGCAGGCCTTCGGCCACCGCCCGGCCGAGTTGCGTCACGGTCGCCGGGTCCTTGGCATAGGCGCGATCCCCGATGATGTCGTGGGCGCCGGGCGTCGGCACGTCCAGCACCGGGGCGCAGTCGATGTTGACGCCCACCGCCTTGAGGTCGTGCGCCATCAAACGCCCGCCCAGCCGGGCCAGCTCGCGCGCCGTCAGGGGGTCGTTGGCGGCCTTCAGGAAGGCCTCGCCGGGCGGATACTTGGACCAGTGCGGCGGGCCCAGACGCTGGACCCGGCCGCCTTCCTGATCGACCAGGATCGGACAGTCCCAGCCGACGGCCTCACGCATCGCGTCGGTCAGGCGCAGCACCTGTTCCGGGCTCTCGACGTTCCGGCGAAACAGGATGAAGCCCCAGGGCCGCGCCTGCCCGAAGAAGGCGCGTTCCTCGGGCGTCAGGGCCGCGCCCTTGCAGGCCAGGATGGCGGCGCTGGACACCCCGCCTAGCGCACCAGGCAGTCGCCGCCGCCCGCCTGGATGGCGGCGCAGAAGGCGCGGGCGTCGGCCGCAGACAGGCCGGTGAAGGTCGTCCGATAGACCGTCGAACCGTTCGAGGCCGTCACCTCCTGCACGCGCTTGGTGGCGTTGCGGGCGAACTGGGGGAAGCGGGCGGCGACGGCGGCGTATTCACGATCGGCGATAGCGGTCGAGGAGAAGGCGCCGATCTGGACGGCGGCGTTTCCGCCCGCTCCGGTCGCGGCGGGGGCCGGGGTTTCGGCGGCGGGGCGCGTAGCGGGGGCGGGCGTCGCCGGACGCGGGGCCTCCGCCTTCTCGGCGGCCTCGATGGGGCGGGGTGCCGGGCGCGGAAGCGGAGTCTCCGGCGGAGGCGCGAACTCGGGCGCGGTCACGGTCTCGGGCGCCTCGTCGTAGAGGCCGACGCCCGCTTCGGGATCGATCGGCTGGGCCTCGATCGGGGCCTCGACCTTCATCTGCGGGACCGGCGTGCCGACAGCCGGCGGCGCGTCCGTCGAGGACCGCAGGCCGGAGCGATAGAACAGGACGACCGCGATGATGAGCACCAGCAGCACCCCCGCGCTGACCAGCAGGGTAACCGGCGGCGCCTTCCTCGGCGGCGCGCGGCGCGGGTCATAGCCGCCACGGTTGAACGGCAGGTCGTCGTCGGTCGGCGGCGTGTAGGCGCCGCGATCGCGGGGACGGTGATCGTCGTCGTAGGACATGGTGTCTGCGCCTCGGTTCGGGCCCGGCTCGAATCGGCGATCCGGCCCGTCAGTCTACGCCGCCCCCGTTCCTGTGAGGAATCACAGATCGAGGGCGAGGTCGAGTGTGAACAGCTTTCTGTGTTCCTCGATGGCGTAGCGGTCGGTCATGCCGGCGATGTAGTCGCACACTGCCCGCGCGCGGCGGTGCTCGTCCTCGGTCGAGGCGCGCTCTCGCCACTCATCGGGCATGACCTCCGGCTCAGCCATGAACAGCTGGAACATTTCGGCGAGAATCCGCCGGGCCTGGCTGCGGGTGCGGTTGACGCGGTAGTGGCGATACATGCGCTCGAACAGAAAGCGCCGCAGCTGGCCCAGATCCGCCAGCATGGCGTCGGAGAACTGAACCAGGGTGCGTCGGGCGGCTCGGACGTCGTCGGTGGACACGATGTCGTCCTCGGCGATGCGCCGCTCGGTCTCGGTCAGGACGTCGTCGATCATGACGCCGATCATGCGGCGGACGGCTTCGAGCCTCAGCATGCGTTCGGACAGGTCGGGCCAGTCCTTCCGCGTCCGGTGCAGCACCGGCCCGATCAGGGGCACGTCGGCGAGGTCGGCCAGGGTGAACAGCCCCGCCTGCACCCCGTCGTCCACGTCGTGGTTGTTGTAGGCGATGTCGTCGGCGATCGCGGCGGCCTGGGCCTCCAGCGAGGCGAAGCTGTCCAGCCGCAGATCCCAGCCCGGCGCGAATTCGGCGATGGCCTTCCAAGCCGGTTCGTCCAGCTTGTGGGTGACGGGGCCGTTGTGCTTGACCACGCCTTCCAGCGTCTCCCAGCTCAGGTTCAGGCCGTCAAAGGCGGGATAGCGGACCTCCAGCTTCGTCACGACGCGGAAGGTCTGGACGTTGTGGTCGAAGCCGCCGAACGGCTCCATCTGGAGCTGCAGCTCGTCCTCGCCGGCGTGGCCGAAGGGCGGGTGGCCGAGATCGTGGGCCAAGGCGACGGTCTCGGCCAGATCCTGATCGATGCGGAGCGCATGGGCCAGCGACCGGGCGATCTGGCTGACCTCCAGGCTGTGCGTCAGGCGGGTGCGGTAGTGGTCGCCCTCGTGCGCCACGAAGACCTGGGTCTTCTCCTTCAGCCGGCGGAAGGCGGTCGAATGGATGATGCGATCCCGGTCGCGCGCGAAGGCGTTGCGGGTGCGGCTGGCGGCCTCGGGAACCAGGCGGCCGCGCGAGGCGTCGGGGCTTTCGGCGTAGGCGGCGCGGGGGTGGCTCTGGCTCAAGGGCGGAATCCGGTGCGCCGGGCTTTGCGAACCGGCCGGGGCGGCCTCATATAGACCGTCATGACGCCGGTCCAAACCGCTCCTCTGGAACTGAAGATCGCCACGCGGTCACCCGAGGGCATCGTGCTGGCCGACAGCGCGGCGCGCCGGCTGGCCAGGCTGGCAGAGGCTGAGGGCCGCCCCGTCATGCTGCGCGTCGCCGTCGAGGGCGGCGGCTGCTCGGGGTTCCAGTACCGGCTCGATCTGGTGGACGCAGCTGAGCCCGACGATCTGCGCATTGAGGCCGACGGACAGGCCGCGCTGGTCGATCCGGTGTCCGTCCCCTTCCTGAAGGGCTCGGAGATCGCCTTCGTCGATGAAATCGCCGGGGCGCAGTTCGTGATCCGCAATCCGAACGCGGCGACCAGCTGCGGCTGCGGCGTCAGCTTCTCGATCTAGACGTCCAGAACGACGACCCGGCCCCCGCCCGAACCGGCAAGGCCGGCGCGGACGCGCTTCAGCAGGGTCTGCGGGTCGAAGGGCTTCAGCACATAGCCGTCGCCGCCGGCCGCCATGACTTCGCGCACGGTCGCGGCGGTGTTGTCGGCCGTCATCATCAGCACCGGCATCCTGTGACCGGCGCGGCGCAGACGGCCCAGCGCCTCGACGCCGCCGATGCCCGGCAGGCGGATGTCCAGCAGGACCAGGTCGGCCCGCCAACGAGACAGAAGCGCGAGCCCGTCCTCGGCCTTTCCGACGCCGTTCACAAGATAGCCCGCCTGGGTCAGGATCACGTCCACCGCGTCCCGAAGCAGGGCGTCGTCCTCGATGACGAGGATCTGCCTGGCCATGGTCAGACCCCCAGCGTCTCCTGGAACCGGACCGGTCGGCCGTGGGCCGCGCCGATCAGTTCGCCGTCCCTCATCACCACCCGGCCGCGCACAATCGTGGCCATCGGCCAGCCCTGGGCCTCAAAGCCGTCGAAGGGGGTCCAGCCGCAGCGGCTGGCCATGTCCTCGTGGCGGATCGTGCGCCGGGCCTTCAGGTCCACCAGCGTCAGGTCGGCGTCGTAGCCCTCGGCCATGCGACCCTTGTTGGCCGTCTGGAACACCCGCTGGGCCCCCGCCGAGGTCAGGTCGATAAAGCGTTCCAGCGTCATCTTCCCCTGCGCCACATGGGTCAGCATGACGGGAACCAGCGTCTGCACCCCCGGCATGCCTGACGGCGAGGCGGGATAGGGACGCGCCTTCTCTTCCTTCGTGTGCGGGGCGTGGTCGGAGCCGAGCACGTCGACCACGCCCTGCTCGATGCCGCGCCAGAGCCCGGCGATGTGGTGAGCATTGCGGATCGGCGGGTTCATCTGGGCGTAGCCCTTCAACCGCGCATAGGCCTCGTCGCCGTCCAGGGTCAGGTGCTGGGGCGTGACCTCGACGGTGGCCACGTCCTTGTGGTCGGCCAGGAATTCGATCTCCTCGGCGGTGGAGACATGCAGCACATGGATGCGCTTGCCGGTCTCCTTCGCCAATCGGACCAGGCGACGCGTGCTCAGGATCGCGCTCTCGGCGTCGCGGACCTCGGGGTGGCTGGTCCAGTCGCCAGGGCGGGCCAGAGGACGGCGGTCGGCGAGGCGATACTCGTCCTCGGAGTGGAAAGTCGCGCGGCGGGAAACCGCGTTCAGCACCTTTCGCACCCCGTCGTCGTCGGCGATCAAGAGGTCGCCGGTCGAGGCGCCCATGAAGACCTTGACCCCGCAGCAGCCCGGCAGCCGCTCCAGCTCGCCCAGATGATCGGCGTTGGCGTGGGTGCCGCCGACGTAGAAGGCGTGGTCGGTCCACATGCGGTCCCGGGCGCGGGCGAGCTTGTCCTCCAGCGTGGCCGGATCGGTGGTGTTGGGCTCGGTGTTCGGCATCTCGAACACGGCGACGACGCCGCCCAGGGCCGCCGCGCGGGAGCCGGTTTCCAGATCCTCCTTCCACTCCAGGCCAGGTTCGCGGAAGTGGACCTGGGTGTCGATAACGCCGGGCAAGACCGTGAGGCCGGCGGCGTCCACCACCTGTCCGGCCGAGGCCCGGGACAGGTCGCCGATGAAGGCGATGGCTCCGTCGATCACGCCCACGTCGGCAGGGCCGCGCCCGGCGTGGTTGGCCACCTCTCCGCCACGGACGATCAGGTCGTATGTCTGGGTCATGTCCGCCTTCTACGCGGCAGCGGAGCGCTCCGCCAGAAGGCCGCGCGCGGCCTTCAGCACGCGATCGGCGGGCAGGCCCATCATGTGCTGGATCGCCTGGTTGAGGTTCGGGTCGACCGCGCGGAACTCCTCATAGAGCCGGTCGCCCCGGATGGAGACGCCGCCCCACGGACCGACGCGGGTGTCGTCCGAAGGGCCGTAGACACCCACGGTCGGGGCGCCCGCCGCGACCGCCAGCTGGGTCCAGATCGAGTCGGCTCCGATGTAGAGCGCCGTCCGCGACAGGGCCGCCGCCGTCTGGAGCCGCGTCAGCTTGCCCTGCAGTTCGATCACGCGCGCGCGCGGAACCGCCAGGCGGATGGTGTGGGCCAGGTCGCGGTCGGCCTCCTCGCCGACGATCATCAGCCGCCCGCCCGCGAGAGGACCGTCCTCGGACAGCAACGGCAGGGCGACCTTGGCGTAGCGTTCCGCCGGCCAGCGTTTGCCGATCCAGTCCGCGCCCGGCCCCACGGCCAGGATAGGGGAAGGGTCGTCGCCGATCAGGGCGTCGGCGGCGGCGCGGGTCTCGTCGCCGAGGAACAGACGCGGCGCGGGGACTTCATCCAGATGCAGCGTCCAGGCCGCGTCCTCGACCGCGTGGGTGCCGGGGCGCGCCGGCCCTTTGACAGCGCGCTTCTGGCGCCGCAGCCGCTCGGTGAAGCGGGTGCCGCGCATGTCGACCGCCAGGCCCCAGCGCGTCTGGCGCACCTGGTTCCACAGGGCGATCCAGTCGAACCGGCCGGTCTTGTCGAGCACGATCAGGCTCGAAAGTCGCGGCGTATCCGCGAACAGGGGCGCCGAGGCCGCAGAGCCGACGATGGTGAAATCCGCCTGGGGCAGGCTCTCGACCAGATAGGCCAGGACGCCCGAAGACAGCACGGCCGCCTCCGCGTCGGCCTCGGCGATGTAGAGAATGGGAAAGCGGCCGCTCATGGGCGCACCGTATACGGATTCTCTCGTGGCGAGGGTGGGGCGGGCTCCCGCATTGGCTGCGAAAAGCCTATCTGAGGCGCATGACCGACCGCATCGCCCGCCTCGACAGCCGCGCCCTGATCCGGGTGATCGGGCCGGACGCGCGGCCCTTCCTGCACAATCTGCTGACGCAAGACGTGGAGACGCTGGCGCCTGGCGAGGCGCGATTTGGAGCACTCCTGTCGCCGCCCGGACGGCTGCTGTTCGACCTGTTGCTGTGGGGCGAAGACGAGGCGGTGGTGCTGGATGTCGCGGCCGAGCGGCGGGATGCCCTGATGCAGAGGCTGTCGATGTATCGGTTGCGGGCGAAGGTCGAGATCGCGGCGGACGACCGGCCGGTCTTCGCCAGCTGGCCCGGCGTGGCCGCGGGCTTTGTCGCCGATCCCCGGCTGTCGGCGCTGGGGGGGCGGTCCCTGGGCGAGCGGGCGGCGAACGCGGACGAGGACGCCTGGGACGCCCACCGTCTGGCGGTCGGCGCGCCGGACCCGACGTCGGATGGCGGCCACGACCTCCGCTATCCGATCGAGGCCAACTTCGACCTGCTGAACGGCATCGACTTTCGGAAGGGCTGCTTCGTCGGACAGGAGACGACCAGCCGCATGAAGCGGCGCGGCGAGATCAAGAAGCGGATGCTGCCGATCGTCTTCGACGGCCCGCCGCCCCCCGAGGGCGCCGAGGTGCTGAACGGAGAACTGCGCGCGGGCGAGGTGCTGACGGGGCGGGACGGCGGGGCTATCGCCCTGGTGCGGCTGGATCGGCTGAAAGGAACGCTGACGGTCAAGGGACGAGCGGTCGAGGTGCGCATGCCGGAGTGGCTCGAACTCTGAAGTCAGCCAAGGCTGAACTGTGAAGATTTGGCTTTTTCACGGTCAAGCTGAAACCGCCACATGTGTGGCGAGTATCTGTCTTCGGAAGGGCATGTCCGCCCACGGAGGCACCGCGTGTCAACGACTGAACAGATCATCGAAAAGCTCGACCAGAGAGCCGAGCGCCTCGCCGAACGGCGCAAATTCTTCAAGACGGCCGGTGGCTTCGCCGTCGGCGCGGTCGGCGGCGCCGTCGTGGGGGCCTGCTCGAGTTCCTCGGAGACTGCCGTGGCGCAGAACCCGCCAGCGGGCCAGGCCAACCTCGATGTCGAGATTCTGAACTTCGCCCTGCAGCTCGAGTATCTGGAGGCGCAGTTCTACTCCTTCGCCGCCTTCGGCACCGGCCTGCCGCAGAGCTCGCTCACCGGGACGGGCACGCAAGGCGGGGTGATCGGCGGGCGTCAGGTGAACTTCACCGATCCGCTGGTGCGCCGCTACGCCAATGAGATTGCGGCCGACGAGGTCGCGCACGTCAACTTCCTGCGCGGCGCGCTCGGATCCTCCGCCGTGGCCCAGCCGGCCATCGACGTCGGTGGGACCGATCCGAACGGCGCCTTCTCCACCGCCGCCCGGGCCGCCGGTCTGGTCGGGCCGGGACAGGCCTTCGACCCCTATGCGTCCGACGAGGCCTTCCTGCTCGGCGCCTTCATCTTCGAGGACGTGGGCGTCAGCCTGTACAAGGGCGCCGCGCCCCTGGTGACCAGCAAGGTCTTCCTGGAAGCCGCCGCCGGCATCCTGGCGGCCGAGGCCTATCACGCCGGACTGGTGCGGACCGTCCTGTCGGCAAAGGGCATCGCCACCCCGTCCCTGATCGACGCGACCGAAGCGATCTCCAACGCCCGCGACAGCCTGGACGGGCCGACGGACCTGGATCAGGGCGTGCGGCCCACGGGCACGGGCAACGCGGCCGCCTCGAACATCTTCCCCGGCGACAACAACGCCATCGCCTTCAGCCGAACGGTGCAGCAGGGGCTGAACATCGTCTACCTCAAGGCCGGAACGGGCCAGACCAGCGGCGGCTTCTTCCCCGCCGGCCTGAACGGACCGGCGACTTTCCGCACGACCTGAGCATCGCGCGCGCCTCGCCGCTCGATCGGCGGGGCGCGCCGAGCCTGGCTTTCTGGAACAGCTCCTCATCCCAGACATTCCCGCGTGGACTTCGGGGCGCCCCGGCCCGCGCGAAGGCAACTCAAGGACGACACGATGACCAAGCTTCTTCTCGCCGCGTCGGCGGCGGCCCTGACGTCCGCGGCCTCGCCCGCGCTCGCCCAGGACTGGTCGGGCGGCTACATCGGCATCCACGGCGGCTATGGCCAGACGAACGACCAGGACGACGAGCGGCTGCGCTTCGACCGGAACCTGGATGGAAACTTCGGCGACACGGTCACGACGCCCGCCGGAGCGGACGCCTTCAGCCCGGGATCGTGCGGCGGCTCGGCCAACACCGGCGTGTTCGCCGACGGCTGCGACGACGACTTCGACGCGGCCGAGGGCGGCGTCCGGGCGGGCTGGGACTTCCAGTTCGGGTCGTTCGTCGTGGGTGCCCTGGTCGAGTACTCGGGCGTCAGCGCCGAGGACAGCGTGACCTCCTACTCGTCGACGCCGGCGTCCTACACCTTCGAGCGCAAGCTGGAGAACCTCGCCGCGGTTCGGGCGCGGCTCGGCTATGCGATGGGACCGGCGCTGTTCTACGGGACCGCTGGCGGCGCCAGCGGAGAGATGTCGAACCAGTTCTATTCCAGCAACGGCGTCAACAGCTTCACCGCGACGGTCAACGACGACGAGGCTGACGGCTATCAGGCCGGGGGCGGCATCGAGTACCGGCTGGCGGGCAATCTGACGCTTACGGGCGAGTACATCTACACCTCGCTGGAGGCGCCGGACTTCACCATCCGCGTCGGACGCGGCATCGCGGCGGCCAACAATCCTTTCGTGCTGACGCCCAACACCACCGGCACGGACATCACCCGCTCGAACGGCCGCTTCGGCCTGCACGCGGTGCGGATCGGGATGAACTACCGCTTCTGAGGCGCCGGCCCCGGCTGGGTCGCGCGGGCCGCGTCGGGCGCTAAGCTGTCGGCATGACCGATTCGCGCTGCGCCTGGTGCGGGACCGATCCGCTGTACGTCGCCTATCACGACACCGAGTGGGGCGTGCCCGAGCATGACGCCCGCGCCCTGTGGGAGAAGCTGGTGCTGGACGGGTTCCAGGCCGGGCTGGCCTGGATCACCATCCTGAGGAAGCGCGAGGCGTTTCGGGCGGCGTTCGACGGGTTCGATCCGGAGAAGGTCGCGCGCTACGGCGAAACGGACCGGGCGCGGCTGATGACCGATCCGGGCATCGTGCGCTCGGGCGCCAAGATCGAGGCCGCGATCCGGGGCGCGCGGGTCTGGTGCGACATGCGTGAGCGGGGCGAGGACTTTTCCCGGTGGCTGTGGGGCTTCGTCGACGGTCAGCCGATCCAGAACACGCCCGAGACGATGGCCGGGGTTCCGGCCCAGACGCCGGTTTCGGTCGAGATGTCCAAGGCGCTGAAGGCCCGCGGTTTCGGCTTCTGCGGGCCGGTGATCACCTACGCCTTCATGCAGGCGACCGGCATGGTGAACGACCACGTCCAGTCCTGCTTCCGCTGCGACGAGGTGCGGGCTATGGGCGGGCGGTGACCGGCGCGCCTTCTCTCCTCCCTCCGTGCACCCCGGCGAAGGCCGGGGCCCAGATCACGGACTCAGACGATCCGGCAGGCGCACGGTGCGGTCTGTTTCCCACGCCCGGTACGTTTCTGGACCCCGGCCTTCGCCGGGGTGCACGGTGAGGGGGATGGCGAAAACGATTCCCACTCTCGCCCTGGAGACCGTCTTGGCCGGACGGGTCGGTGGGCCGGTGTGCGGCGTGGACGAGGCCGGGCGCGGGCCGTGGGCAGGTCCGGTGACGGCGGCGGCGGTGATCCTGTCGGCCGAGCGGCTGCCCGAGGGCATCGACGATTCCAAGGCCCTGACGGCGAAGCGGCGCGAGGCGCTGGAGGGCGAGATCAAGTCGAGCGCTGTCGCCTGGGGCGTCGGCTTCGCCTCGGTGGAGGAGATCGCCGAGCTCAACATCCTGCACGCCACGGGGCTGGCCATGTGCCGGGCGATCGAGGCGATGGCGATCCAGCCGGTCGCGGCGCTGGTGGACGGCAACTACCGCTTCAAGCTGCCATGCGACGTGGAGACGGTGGTTGGCGGGGATGGCTTGAGCCTGTCCATCGCGGCGGCTTCCATCCTGGCCAAGACGGCGCGGGACCGGCTGATGGTCGAGATGGACGCCCTCTACCCCGGCTACGGCTTCGCGGGACACAAGGGCTATAACGCACCGGTCCATCAGGAGGCGCTGAGGACGCTGGGTCCCTGCCCCATCCATCGGCGCGGTTGGGCGCCGATCCGGGCTCTGCTGGATCAGTAGACGGCCAGCGCCCCACCGAGCAGGGCGCCCATGATCGCCGAGATCACCCCGCCGATGGCGACCACCAGCCAGCGCGGCATCGGCTCCATCTGCACCGGGCCGGGCGTAGACTGAGGCGCGATCAGATCGGCGCGGGACAGGAAGTCGTTCGCAGCGAAATCATTGGCCGGTCGGCTGTCGAAGCGGGTCGCGGCAGGCGCGCGCCAGGCGGCGGCCTGATAGGCCTCGATGGCGGTCCTGACGCCCTGGGGGCGGCGGCCGAAGTCATTGGTCGAAGTCATGTCGAGCGCGTCCATGTCGCCTTAACGACAGATTGACGCCCGCGTTCCCCCGCTCGTCAAGCGGCCAGCGATGCCGCAGCCTCCGACACCACGAACAGATACTCCACGTTCCGCAGCCGCCCGACGGTGCCGACCTTCTCCCCCCTCGGATTGTGGATGCCGATACGGGCGCCGACATAGCGGGGGCGCGGGATCTCGATCACCTGCACCGGACCGCGCACGGACAGCATCTCGACCAGCTGCTCGCGGCTCAGATAGCCCTCGTCGTTGAACGAGACGATCAGGTGCGGCGCGCGCACCGCCTCGATCACGGCCTTCAGCGCCGGGCCGATGCCGGGGCGCGAGTTGAACGCGCTCTTTCGCGTCCGCACGTCGATCCGTTTGTTCGCCACCCCATAGGTCTCGGGCCGGTCCCAGAGCACCAGGCTCTCCCAGACGTGGTAGTTCCCCAGATAGGAATGCTGGTTGTACGGCGGGTCGAGGTAGACGAGGTCGGCCTCGACCTCGGGCGCGATTTCGACGGCGTCGGCGCGGGTGGCGCGGCCGGGACCGGGGAGGATCGCGGGCAGGCGAAGGTGGAGAGGCTTCAGCGCCCGCATCGCCCACTGTTTCATGTAGGCCATCTGCACCCCGGCCGTGGAATCCACGCGGTCGGCCGCCTCCATGAGGGCGGTCAGGGCGATGGCCTCGAGCTCCGGCTCCAGCGACAGGGCGGCGATCCGCTCCCGGATGGCCTCGATGCGCGCGCCGTTCTGGGGCGTGAAGTAGCGGGCGTCCTCGCAGAACGCTTTCGTGAACCAGCCGGGCGCCGGCGCCACGAGGTTCAGTTCAGTGATCAGCCGCTCGGCGGGCGCGCGCCAGCGGTCGGCGTCGGCCTGCACATAGGCCGTGGCCAGCGCATGGGCGTAGGCGTTCAGATCGTTGGACCAGACCTCATACCCCCGCGCCTTCAGGGCATGACCGACCCGCGCCGTGCCGGAGAACAGGTCGCACACCCGCCCGCCGTTCGGCAGCAGGGCGCGCACCGCCTCGGTGATCGGATCGATCAGCGCGCGCTTGGAGCCGAGGTATTTGATCATTCCTTGTCCAATCCTCCCCCATTGGGGGAGGTGGCTCGAAGCGAAGCGGAGAGACGGAGGGGGCTTACCACGGACGCCGCCATTCGCTGTTGTCCCCCTCCACCGCTTCGCGGTCCCCCTCCCCCTACGGGTGAGGATTATCGCTTGCTCTTCTTCGCCGGAGCATGGGCGAGGCGCAGCAGATTCGCAGCCCCCGGCGCGCCGAACGGCGTGCCAGCCAGGATCAGGATGCGCTGGCCGGGTTCGGCGAGGCCGTACTCCATCGCCGACGCCACCGCGTCGTCCGTCACGTCCTCCAGCGACGTCGGCTCCTTGCCCAGGCGCGGCTCCAGCCCCCAGACCAGCGCAAGCCGCCGCGCCGTCTCCGGCTTGGGCGTTAGCGCCAGCACCGGCTGGATCGGCCGCTCGCGCGACATGCGCCGCGCCGTGCCGCCCAGGGTCGTGAACACCACGATGCAACCCGTCGAGGACGCCTCGCCGGCCTTTCGCGCCGCGGCCACCAAGGCGTCGGCGTCGAAGCCTTCCATGCCGGCGTGTTCGGCGTCCATCAGGCTGGGCCACAGGGGATCGCTTTCGATCCGCTCCATGATCCGGTTCATGATGCCGACCGCCTCCAGCGGGTAGTCGCCCGACGCCGTCTCGGCCGACAGCATCAGGGCGTCGGCGCCCTCATAGACCGCGTTGGCCACGTCCGAGGCCTCGGCGCGCGTGGGCGCGGGCGAGGACGTCATGGATTCGAGCATCTGGGTGGCCACGATCACGGGCACGCCGCGCTGGCGGGCGGCGCGGATGATGGTCTTCTGGGCGACCGGCACCTCTTCCGGATGCATCTCCACGCCGAGGTCGCCGCGCGCGACCATGACGCCGTCGCAGTAGTCCAGGATGCTGTCCAGCGCCTCCAGCGCCTGAGGCTTCTCGATTTTCGCCAGACAGGCAGCGCGGCCCTTCACGATGGACTTCAACTCGGCCATGTCCTCGGCCTTCTGCACGAAGCTGAGCGCCACCCAGTCGACGCCCATGCGCAGCGCGAAGTTCAGGTCCTCGCGGTCCTTGGGTGTAAGGGCCGAGACGGGGATGACGGCATCGGGCACGGCCACGCCCTTGCGGTCCGACAGTTTGGTCCCGCTCTCGACCGTGACCTCGGCCCAGTCATCGGTGCGTTCGCCGACACGCAGGCGCACTCGGCCATCGTCGATCAGCAGCGCCATGCCGGTCCGCAGCGCCCGGAAGATCTCCGGATGCGGCATCTGCACCCGCGTGGCGTCGCCGGGCGTCGGGTCGAGGTCGAAGCGCATCGTATGGCCCGGCTTCACAGCGATGGCGGTCTCGGCGAACTTGCCCAGCCGTAGCTTCGGCCCCTGAAGGTCCGCCAGCACGCCCAGCGGCCGCTTCAGCGCGATCTCGGCCCCACGCACGGCCTTCAGGGCCGCCTCGTGGTCTTCGTGCGAGCCGTGGCTGAAGTTCAGGCGGAACACGTCGACCCCGGCCTGGGCCAGGGCCTTGACCGTGCCGGGCGAGCGGCTGGCGGGGCCCAGGGTCGCGACGATGCGCGCGCGTCTGGCTCTGATCATTGGTTCGTCCGGTGCGTTTCCCAGGGCTGTTGTGCCAACGAACGCCTGCGGAGGTAAGCCCGCCTCCGTTCGGGAAACAGGAAGTTATGGTCGGTTACACCGCGACCGGCGGCGCGCCCGGCACAGCGAAGCGAAGCTGGACGCCGTCGGGCTCGAATTCGTGGCCGGCCAAACTCATCAGGACATTGGCCAGCAGCAGGTCGAACATCGGGCGGTCTCCGGCCTCCAGCGCCGGGCCGAGATAGCCGGTGACAACCGCCCGGACCGGCAAGGTTCCGACCGGCCCCGGCACGCTGATCGCCAGCGACAATCCCTGCTCCCGCCACGACGCCAGGGTCTCGAACAAGGCGCCAGAGCGCAGGAAGTCCGTCTCTCGCACGACGTAGAGGGTGATCTCGCCGGTCGTCAGCCCGTCGGGGCGGACGATGATCCCGCTGCGGTCCGGCCGCCAGTCGTCGGACAGTTCGACGATCCGCCAGACGCAGAACCATGTCCGGCAGGTCTGCGGGCGGATCGCGTGAACCGCGCACCCCGCCCCATCGACGCAATAGGCGCACAGCATACCCGTGGGCTTGGCCAGTTCCGGCAAATCCAGCGGGATGAACCGGCAGCACTCGACGCAGGCCCCGCACGTCCGGTCCGGCAGCAGCGGCAGGTCGAGGGTCATCCAGCCTCCGGGCGACGAATGTGTGCGAAGCGAACAGCCTGTTTGAAGGACCTTCGACACGGGTGCTAGCGTGCCCGCCTCGTATCTTGTGAGGGGACCGCCTGTGCTTCGTAACCTGCTTCTGGCCACCGCCGCCGTCGTCGTGATGGCCTCGCCCGCCGCCGCCCAGACCTCCGCTGTACAGTCCGCCGATGCGCGTCTGTCTGACCTGCTGGCCCGGCACGAAGCGATCGAGCGCCGCTTCGACCCCGTCACCTCCAGCGAGAACGGCGACCAGGCCGCCCTGTCGCGCCTGGGCGACAACTCCCCCGCCGCCGTCGAGGCGCGGGCCCAGGAGCTGCGCGCGCTGCGGGCGGAGCTCGGGGTCATCGACCCGGCGGCCCTCGGCGATGACGACGACCGGCTGAACCTGACGCTCCTGATCCGCTCCATAGACGACGATCTGGAGAGCATCGGCTTCGACCGGGGCCGTCTCGGCGGCGGGGGCGGCGGCTTCGACGGCCTGGGCCGCAACACCCCGCTGCGCAGTCGTGACGACGCCGAAGCCTGGCTGACCCGCATGGGCCAGATGGCGGCGGCTCAGCGCCAGGGCATCGAGAACAGCCGGCGCGGCATCGCCACCGGCTGGACCCAGCCGCGCCAGATCATCGAGCGCTCCATCACCGTCGCTCGCGCCACGGCGGCCCGTCCCGCCGAGCAAAGCCCCCTTCTGCTGCCCTTCGCCACCTTGCCGCAATCGGTGCCCGAAGCCGAGCGCGAGGCCTATCGCACACGGGCGCTGGAGATCATCACGACCCAGATCATTCCGGCGCAGCAGGAGCAGCTGACCTTTCTGGAAACCGAGCTCCTGCCCGCCGCGCGGCCTGGGCTCGGCGTGCGGACGCTGCCCAACGGCGAGGCCTACTACCGCTATCTGGTCCGCTCGAACACGACCACCGAGATGACCCCGGAGGAGGTCCACGCGCTCGGCCTGTCCGAGGTCGCCCGCATCCGCGCCGAGATGGACGCCGTCATCGCCGAGACGGGCTTTCAGGGCGACTTCCAGGCCTTCCTGACCTTCTTGCGCACCGATCCCCAGTTCTACGCCACCTCGCCGGAAGAACTGGTCCGCATCGTCGCCGAGATCAGCCGCCGCGCCGACGCCGCCCTGCCTCGCATCTTCGGCACCTTGCCCCGCCTGACCTACGGCATCGAGGAGACGCCGGCCGAGACCGCGCCGACCTCGGCCACGGCCGGCTACACCCCGGGCAGCGCCGCGCTCGGCAAGGCCGGCACCTATGTGCTGAACACCTATCGCCTGGACCAGCGGCCGCTCTACGAGATGCCGGCCCTGACCCTGCACGAGGCGACGCCGGGCCATCACCTGCAGGTCGCCCTGATGCAGGAACAGCCCGAGGCCCCCTACTTCCGCCGGACCTCGTGGTTCACCTCATACGTCGAAGGCTGGGGCCTGTACGCCGAGACGCTCGGCTACGACATGAACATGTACACCACGCCGTACGAGCGGTTCGGCCGCCTGTCCTACGAGATGTGGCGGGCGTGCCGTCTGGTGGTCGACACAGGCATCCACTGGCTGGGCTGGACCGAGGCCCAGGCGCGCGAATGCTTCGAGCAGAACAGCGCCCTGTCGCCCCAGAACATCACCGCCGAGGTCAATCGCTACATCGGCAATCCGGGCCAGGCCCTGGCCTACAAGATCGGCGAGCTGACCTTCCGCCGCATGCGGGCGGAAGCGGAAGCCGCGCTGGGCGAGCGCTTCGACCTGCGCGCATTCCACGACCACCTGCTGAGCGACGGCGCCCTTCCGATGGACGTGGTCGAGACCCGCATGCGGGCCTGGATCGAGCAGCAACGTGCGGCGCCGGCGACCTGACCGGGATGGTGCGAGCGGCGGGGATCGAACCCGCATGACCGAGGTCGAGGGATTTTAAGTCCCTTGCGTCTACCAGTTTCGCCACGCTCGCGGCGCCGACCCGTCTTACACATCCGACGGGGCGCGTCAGCCCGCCCCGTCGTCGGAGGACCGGTCGTGACCAAAGGACCCAGACGCCGCTTCCTGCACAAGCTCTACCTGGTGCTGCTGGAGCGCCGGGACGGACCGTCGATTCGCAACGGCCGGTCGCTGTGGGGGCTGCAACGGCCGATGGCCTATGAGACGGGCGCCGATCACGGCCACCGGATCACAGTGCCTGCGGGCTTTGTCACCGATCTGGCCTCGGTGCCCCGGCTGGTGTGGTCCTTCTATCCGCCCGACGGCCCGTGGGTGAAGGCGGCGGTCGTTCACGACTTCCTCTACGACACCAATGGCGACGGGCGCTGGTGGGACAAGGACTGGATCGCGCCGGCCCGGACCTTCACGCGGGCAGAGGCCGACGACATCCTGCTGGAAGGCATGCGTGATCGCGGCATCGGCCGGTGGGAGCGGACTGTGATCTGGCTGGCGGTGCGGCTGGGCGGCGGCGCGGGCTGGCGTCGTGCGGGCGCGCTGAAGGCCGAGCGGGAGGCCCTGCGCGCTCAGATCTCGACCGCCGCGCCCCGCCCGGTCGCGGCGGACGAAGAGCCGCCTGCGATCTAGTCCGCGGCCGGCGCCCTCAGGTCCACGTCCGAGTTCGCCAGCAGCCACAGGAAGGCGGCCCAGGCGGCGACGTTCTGATCCAGGTTGTCCGGGTCGATCCGGTCCAGCACGTCGTCGGCCGTGTGATGGAAGTCGAAATAGTCGGTGCCGTCCTGGTTCAGCCGGAAGGCCGGCACGCCCAGCGCCACCGTCGGCCCGGTGTCGGGTCCGCCACCCGTCGCGGGCGCCGGATCGTTGATGATCCCCAGCGGCGTCAGAACGCGCAGGGCCGCCTGGCGGAACTCCGGCGGCGTCGCGGCGGGCAGGCCGAGGCTGTAGATCGGCCCGGCGCCGAAGTCGCTTTCGGAGATGGCGATGTGGTTCGCCATCTGGTCGCGGCGCGTCTCGGCATAGTGGCGCGCGCCGGCCAGGCCTTGCGACGGCGGCGGCTGGGAGACTTCCTCCGAGCCCCACCAGACGACGCGGATGGTGCGCCGCGGCTGGCGCGGCATGTCCTCGATCAGCTTCAGGGCGGCGGCGGTGATGGCCACTCCCGCGCCGTCGTCGATGGCCCCGGTGCCCAGGTCCCAGCTGTCCAGATGCCCGCCGATGACGATGACCTCGTCCGGCGCCTCACGACCCCGCACCTCGCCGATGACGTTCTGGCTCTCGCTCTGGCGGGTGAATCCGGCGGAGGAGAACAGCCGCATCCGCACCGGCTCGTCGGTCAGGCGGATCAGGCGGCGGAGCTGGTCTGCGTCCGGCGGGCTCATGGCGAAGGCGGGGATGGTCCCCTCCCCCACCCGCGTCGCGCCGGTGTGGGCGAAGCGGTGATCGTGGGTGCCCAGCGAGCGCAGCACATAGCCGACGGCTCCGCGCCGCGCCGCCTCGGTCGGGCCCGCGCCGCGGATCGGCGAGGTCGCGCCATAGCCCCGCCCGTCCTGGGCCTGGACCGTGTCCTGAAGGACCACGACGATCTTGCCGGTGAGAGACCCCTCGGGCTGGTCGAGCAGCTGCTGATAGGTCTCGAAGATCGCGGCTTCACCCTCGATGCCTTCGGGTGGGGTGGCGATGGAGCCGCCGAGCGCGACCACCGTCAGCGGCTGGGGAAAGGGCGACAGGATCTCGACCCGCGCCTCACCGCGTTCCCACAGGGCCAACGGGAAGGTCTCGATGTCGACGTTGTCGAAGCCCATGTCCCGAAACTGTTCCGCGCCCCAGCGGGCCGAGGCCTGCTCGGACTCCGACCCGGCCAGGCGCGGTCCGAACCGCGTGGTCAGTTCGGACACCAGCTCATAGGCGACGTTCTGCTCCAGCGCCCGATCCCGCAGCTGTTCCGCCTCGGCGATGATTCGGGCGTCCTGGGCGGCCGCGTGCCCGGCCAGAAGGAAAGCGGCCAGCGCCATAAACGAGACGCGACGAAGGGCGAGCGACATGGAAACTCCGGATCAACAACACCGCGACCCTATCGACCCGCATCGCAGCGGTGAAGCCGTGTCAGCCTTCCGAGGCGATCTCGCTTTTCTGGAAGTAGGGCTCGACCGTGCCCTGCAGCTTGATCGTCAGCTGGTTGCCCTTGCGGTCGACGGCCTTGCCGGCCGCGAGGCGCACCCAGCCTTCGGAGACGCAGTACTCGTCGACGTTGGTCTTCTCCTCGCCCTTGAACCGCACGCCCACGCCGCGCGCCAGCACGTCGGCGTCATACCAGGGGCTGGACGGATTGACCGAGAGGCGGTCGGGGGGCGTGTCGGACATGGCGGGCGCCTGCAGCTAGCGGAAGGCCGGCTGATTAGCCGCCTCGCTCGCCGATGCCAACGGCCTATTGGGCCGCCCGTCGCCCGATCCTGCCTGCCAGGAAGGGCATGTCCTTCGGGCGGACGCGCCTGCATCGGGGCGCCCGGAGACGACCTCGACGCTTGCAGCCTGCTGGCCGAGCTCTGCGGCACGAGTCCAGATCGGCTGTCCGAGCTACGTTCATCGCACCGAACGCCAATGCCTCCCTGTCAGAGGGTTAGGGCGCTTTGCTGAGATCGCGTCTTAGCCGTTGGACTCGTTGCACTCGGCTCGCTGGAGTCCAATCCGCCTCGGCTCAAGCCGGGCAGACCGCATCACTGCACCGACTGGCGGGGCGCTTGAGGATTGGCGGCGGCTCCGGCCGGCTCCCCGGGCTGATAGGGCTGCGGACCGGGCGCGGCCGGCGGCGTGGCGCCCGTCGTGTTCGACGCCGGGGTGCGGGCGGGCTGGCGAGCCGTCTCGCGCGGCGGCGTGCGGCTCGCGGCCCGCTGGGGCTGGGTCCGGGTGGCCTGGGCGCGCGTGGCGACGGGCTGGGCCGGACCGGTTGCCGGCGCCAGAGCCGCCGTCTGCGTCGCAGCGGGCGCGTTCGCGGTCGCCGGAGCTGGCGCGGCGGCGGCCGTCTGGGCCGGGGCGACGGCGGGGGGTTCCGCAGAGGCGGCCGCGGCGCGGGCCGCCAGCTGCTGGGCCTGGAATCTCTGGGCCATCTTCTGCGTCAGGTCTCGCGCCGCGGCGGGCGGCATCTGGGCCATGATGGCCGACAGCGAGCGGGGCCGCATGGCCGCCGCGATCGGCAGGCGCACGCTGTCCTCCAGCGTGGCGAAGACGGCGGCGGCCTCGCGCGGACGCATGGCCGAGTAGACAGCGACCAGACGCGCCGTCTCGGCCTCCTCGCGCTCGTCGACCTGACCTAGCAGGGTCTGGACCTCGGCCTTGATGGCGTTCAGCGCCGTGATCTTGGCGTCCAGCTTCTGCTCGGCGGCGACCATCAGCGGCAGGGTCGTGGCGAGGTCGGCGTCGCGCGCGTCCAGTTCGGTGCGGCGCGCCGACAGCGACTGGATGATGCGCAGTTCGGCCGGAGAGATGCCCGCCTGCTGGGCCAGCTGCTCGGGGGTCAGGGCGCAGACGGCGGGCGCGGGACGCGCGGCGGCGGGGCTGGCGACGGCTTCGCCGGCGGTGGTCGCCGCTTCCTCGGCCCAGGCGACCGCGCCCTGGAACAGGTCCGGGCCTGCGCCCACAGCGCGCACGGCCACCACCCCGCCGATGGCGACGGCGATCAGGGGAAGCAGGCGGGGCAGCTTGGACATCGGCGGCTTTCGAAAACTCAGGCGGCGAACAGGTCGTCGTCCGCCAGGCTAGCCTTGGCGCGGTTGAGGCTTTGCTTCGCAGACTGGTTAGCGGTCAGGGCGTGCAGGATGGCCTGAACGTTGCCCGCGCCAGCGGCGGCCGAGGTCGTCGGCGACTTCAGCCCCTGAATGCGCTCGGCCAGAGCCGCCATCCGGAACGCGCGGTCGTCGGGGTTGGGGGTCGGCGCAGCGGCTGATTTCTCCCTCCCCGGCACGGGGTCGACGACGGCTCGCATTCGAGCCGAGGAGGGGGTCGCGGAGCGACCGGGTGGGGGCGGCTCGGCAACGCGCGCGCGATCGGAACCGGTGTCAGCCGGCCGCCCCCACCCGGTCTCCGCTTCGCTTCGACCACCCTCCCCCGGCGGGGGAGGGAGAGGAGCCGTACGCGCACCCCTCGCCACCAACGCTTCCAGATCCGTTTTCAGCGCCCGCGCCTTGATGATGCGGTCGTGCAGCAGGTCCGCCTCCTCGCCGGTGGCCCGCAGCGACGACAGGGCGTTCTCGGCGCGCGTGCAGGCGGCGTTCAGCTCGGTGACGGCCCCGGCGAACGCCAGCTGTCCCGCGCGCAGCTGACTCAGCTTCTTCTCCAGCCGCACGCCGTAGCCGAGCGCCGCGACCAGCAGCAGCATCAGCACCGCGTCCATGATCATGCCGGTCATGTCAGCGCTTCCCCTTGGTCAGTCGTGCGGCGGCTTCCGTGCTGATCGGCGCCTCGACCCGGACGGCGATGTGCTGGCCCTTGCGGCCCATGCGGCCGGTGGTGACGGGGATCGGCCCCAGCCGCAGCGTCACTTCTGAATCCGGCGTGGCGTTGAGCATCAGGGTGTCGCCGACCTTCAAATCGAGCACCTGCGACAGCGGCAGCGACTGCTCGTCCAGCACAGCGCGGACCTCCGTCTCCGTGGTCCAGAGCTCGGTGGCCAGGTGGCCTTCCCAGATGTTGTCGCGGCCGAACTTCTCGCCCATGAACTGCTGCAACAGCATCTTCCGGATAGGCTCCAGCGTGGCGTAGGGCAGCAGCAGCTCGACCCGGCCGCCCCGGTCTTCCATGTCGATCCGCAGCTTGACCAGGATCGCCGCATTGGCCGGCCGGGCGATGGCGGCGAACCGCGGGTTGGTCTCCAGTCGGTCCAAGTTGAAGTGAACCGGTGTCAGAGGCTCGAAGGCGGCCCGCGCATCGGCCAGGATGACCTCGACCATCCGCTGGACCAGGACCCGCTCGATGGTGGTGTAGGGCCGACCCTCGATGCGGAGAGCGGCGGTGCCCCGACGGCCGCCGAGCAGCACGTCCACGATCGAGTAGATCAGATTGGAATCGACCGTCAGCAGGCCGTAGTTGTCCAGCTCCTCGGCCCGGAACACCGCCAGGATCGCCGGCAGCGGGATGGAGTTCAGATAGTCCCCGAACCGGATCGAGGAGATGTTGTCCAGGCTCACCTCGACGTTGTCGGAGGTGAAGTTCCGAAGCGACGTCGTCATCAACCGCACGAGGCGGTCGAAGACGATCTCGAGCATCGGCAGCCGCTCATAGCTGACGAGCGCCGAGTTGATGATGGCGCGGATGCCGCTCCGCTCCGCCCCGTCGTCGTCCCCGAGGTCGAAGCCGAGCAGGCTGTCGATCTCGTCCTGGTTCAGGACCCGTTCGGTGGCCGCGGCTGACCCGAACCCCTCCTCGCCGGCGAAGGGATCGGTCTCGTCGTCGGCGAAGGCGGCGTCCGACATCGCCTACTGCACCAGCATTTCTTCGATCAGAACCGCGTCGACCTGGCCCGGCGCCGCGATCAGATTGACCCGGCGCAGGATCTCGGTGCGCAGCTGATAGCTGCCGGCGGACCCGGCCAGGTCCTCGGGCCGCAGCTCGCGCAGGAAGCCCTGGAACATGTCCTGCATGCGCGGCAGCTCGCCCTGCAGCTGATGCGCCAGGTCCGCGTCGTGCATCTCCAGCGTCAGGGTCAGCTTGAGGAAGGTCGGACGACCGTCGGGCGCCTGAATGTTCACCACCATGTCGGGCAGGGTGTAGAATGTGACCCCGTCCGGCCCTGCGGCGATCTTGCCGAGCGACGGATCGGCCTCGGCGTCGCCGCCGCCTCCGTGGTCCCCGCCGCCCTTCTTCGCGCCGTGGTCCCCGCCCTTCTTCTCGGCTCCGTGATCGCCGCCTTTCTCTTCGCCGTGGCCTTCCTCTGCGGCGGCGGGCTTGGGCGCGAACAGGAAGAAGTAGGCCCCAGCCCCGCCTCCGCCCAGCACCAGCAGAGCGACCGGGGCGATGATGAACAGCAGCGGGAGCTTCTTTTTCTTGGGCGCGTCGTCGCCCTCGCCCTCGGCGCCGTGCGCCACGGCGATCGCGGTGGCGTCGTCGGCCGGCGGCTTGTCCTTCTTCTTGCCCAGCTTGAGCATGCGGTTCTCGCGCCCCGGAATATTCCAGGGGCCAGCGTCGCCAGACTTGGTTAACGCGAGGTGTAGAACCGGCAGGTTTTGCCGGGCGCCGAGGCCCGAAATCCTGGTCAAACCCAGGCGTGGCGGGCGTTAACCGTCCTGGCACGACCGTTGCGAGGCTGCCTGCGAAGGAGTTCGCCTCTCGTGGAAAACGCCGCCTACATCGGATTGTCGCGTCAGATGACGCTGAGGCGCGAGCTGGATATCGCCGCCAACAATATCGCGAACGCCGACACGACCGGGTTCAAGGTCGAGCAGCTGCTGGTCGCCGCCGAGGTCGGGCAGCGCGCGCGCAACGACGCCATCCGCCCCGGCGCCAGCTTCGTTCTGGACAACGGCGTGGGCCGCGACTTCTCGCAGGGGTCGCTGGAGCAGACCGGCCGTGCGCTGGACTTCGCCATCGAGGGCGAAGGCGTCTTCTTCCGGATCGAGGACGCGGGCGGCGAAGCCTACACCCGCGACGGGGCCTTCACGATCAGCCCCGAGGGCGTGCTGGTGACCAAGGCGGGCCGTCCCGTGCTGGGCGACGGCGGACCGATCGCCATCGATCCGGCGCAAGGCCCCATCACCGTCGCGGACGACGGCACGATCAGCCAGGCCGGCGCGATCATCGGCACGATGGGCCTCGCCCGCTTCGAGGATCTTGGCGTGCTGTCCAAGGACGGCGACGGGCTTTATCGCAACGCCTCCAACGCCGCCCCGATCGACGCCACGGGCGCCCAGGTTCGCCAGGGCATGCTGGAGGGATCCAACGTCAACCCCCTGATCGAGATCACCAATCTGATCGAGATCAGCCGCGCCTACGAACGCGCGACCAAGATGGTCGAGAACGTCCAGGAACTGTCCCGCCGCTCGGTCGAGCGGCTGGGGCGGTCGAGCTAAGGAGACCCTAGATGCGTGCTCTCAGAACCGCAGCCTCGGGCATGGCCGCCCAGCAGCTGAACGTGGAGGTCATCTCCAACAACATCGCGAACATGAACACGGTCGGCTTCAAGCGCCAGCGGGCCGAGTTCCAGGACCTGATGTACCAGAACGTCGAGCGCATGGGGGCCCAGTCCTCCAGCCAGGGGACGGTCGTGCCGACGGGCATCCAGGTCGGCCTGGGCGTCAAGGCCGGCAGCGTCTATCGCGTCACGGAACAGGGCACGCCCCAGCGCACTGACAACCGCTACGACATCGCCATCGACGGTCGCGGCTACTTCCAGATCACCCTGCCGTCGGGCGAGATCGGCTATACCAGGGCGGGCAACTTCGCCCTGAACGGCGAGGGCCAGCTGGTCACCGAGGACGGTTATGCCGTCGAGCCGGCCATCACCATTCCGCAGGATGTGATCGACGTTTCCATCTCCAAGACCGGCCAGGTGCAGGTGATCTCGCAAGGCTCGCCGGAGGCCCAGGTGGTGGGTCAGCTCGAGCTCGCCATCTTCTTCAACGAGGCCGGATTGGAAGCCATCGGCGACAACCTGCTGCTGGAGACGGCCGCGTCCGGTCCGGCCACGGTGGGCACCCCCGGCGAGAACGGCTTCGGCCAGATGATGCAGGGCTTCACCGAGGCGTCGAACGTCGACGCGGTCACCGAGATCAGCGCCCTGATCATCGCCCAGCGCGCCTATGAGATGAACTCCAAGGTCATCACCACCGCCGACGAGATGATGAGCGTCTCCGCCCAGGTGAAGAGCTGAGCCATGAGAGCCCTGACCCTCATCGCCGTCCTAGCTCTGATCGCTGGACCCGCTCTGGCCGGGCCCGTCACGCTGCGCGCCAACCCCGTCGACGACGACGGTCGGGTGACGCTGGGCGACATCTTCGAGGGCGCGGGCGCGGCCTCGGGCGTCGTCGTCGCCAATCGCGCGGGGCCGTCGGTGGTGTTCGAGGCGGGCCAGCTTCAGGCGCTCGCGGCACGCTCCGGCCTGCAATGGGCCAACCCCCTGAACCTGCGCCGCGTGGTGGTCAGGAACGCCGCCCTGGCCCCCGGCGCGGTCGTCCCGACCGCGACGGCGGCCACCGCCACCCGTCCCGCCGCCACGGCCGGAGCCACCGTGTCGGTCCTGACCTACGCCCGCAATCTCTCCGCCGGTGATGTGATCCAGCCTGAGGACGTCGTCTGGACCGACGTCCAGGCTCACCTCGCCCAGTCCGGCGGGCCGAGCGACGCCGATCAGGTCATCGGCCTGAGCGCCCGCCGCGCCCTTCGCGCCGGGGCCGTGGTCGGCGCCCGCGACCTCGTCGCGCCCCAGGTCATCGCCCGGAACGACACCGTCGAGGTCGCCTTTGTGGCCGGCGGCGTGACCCTGACCGTGACCGGCCGCGCCACGCGCAACGCCGCCGTCGGTGAGCCCGTCACCATCACCAACCTGACCTCCGGCCGCCAGATCGAAGCCGTCGCCACAGGCCCCGGCCAAGCGGTCGCCGGACCGCAGGCCCAGGTCGCCCGCGCCAACGCCGCCCAGACCGCCCTTCGCTGAGGAATCCCAGTCATGCGTAAACCCGTCCTCGCCGCCCTCGCCCTGACCGGCCTCTCGCTCGGCGCCTGCTCCACCGCCGTCGAGGCGGTGCGCGGCCCGGAGCTGGCCCCCATCGGCTATCCCGCCCAGCTTGTTCCGGTGACCCAGGCCTATCAGGAGCCGCCCCAGGCGCGCTCGGCCAGCGCCAACTCCCTGTGGCGGACGGGCGCCCGCGCCTTCTTCGGCGACCAGCGGGCGCGCAACATCGGCGACATCCTGACCGTCTCGATCCGGATCGACGACCGCGCCCAGACGTCGAACACCACGAGCCGGAGCCGCACGAACGACATCAGCGGCGGGGTGACGAACTTCTTCGGCCTGGAGAACAGCCTCGGCCGCGCCTTCCCCGGTGGCTTCGACCCCCAGACCCTGGTGGGCGTGGAAGGCTCGTCGAACGCCAACGGCACGGGCTCGGTGAACCGGTCGGAGCGGGTCGACCTGACCATCGCGGCGGTCGTGACCGACGTCCTGTCCAACGGCAACCTGGTGATCCAGGGTCGGCAGGAAGTGCGCACCAACCGCGAGGTGCGCGAACTGACCGTCGCCGGCATCGTGCGCCCCGAGGACATTTCCTCGGCCAACACCATCGCCCACACCCAGATCGCCGAGGCTCGCATCAGCTATGGCGGCCGCGGCGACATCAGCCGCGTCCAGGCGACGCCGGCGGCGCAGAGCCTGGTGGAGCGGTTCAGCCCGTTCTGAATGGCGGCCCCGTCACCCGACAAGCGTGACCAAACACGCCAATGATCAGCGCCAAGATCGTCAGTGGAGCGCCAAAGGCGTCAAAGGACGCAGAATCAGCCGAAGCTCCACCGTGAACCGTTAACGCGGAGCGACGTTTGACGACCAGATCGAAGGTTCTGGCATGTTCAAGGTTCTGCTCCCCGCCGCCGCCGCACTCGGACTGGTCGCCATCGCGGCCCAGTCCCAAGGCGCCGCGTCCGAGCCCCAGATGACGCAGCCGGTCATGAGCTGGACGCTGCATCACGACGGCGAATTCGCCAAGCTGGCCTATGGCGTGCCGAACTCCGACCAGCTGGCCATCATGGTCGCCTGCCAGCCCGGCGAGCGGACGGCGTCGGTCTATGGCGACGTGCGGCTGGAGACAGCGCAGGTCGTGCAGGCCAGCTATGGGCCCCAGCCGATCGATCCCCTGTCGGGCGGCCTGGCCGAAGAGGTCCGCATCGCCGTCAACGACCCCAGCCTTGAGCGACTGGCCGAGCGCGGCCGGCTGACGGTGGAGGGCGACGCCGGCCAGTTCACCCTGCGCGCCGATCAAGAAGAACGTCGCCTCGTGCGCGATTTTCTGGCCTATTGCGGAGCGGAACGCGCCTGAGGCGCGCGGCTGCGGGCGACATCCATGAGCTTTCTGGCGACGGCGTTCGCTCTGCTGGCGATGCAGCCCGGCTGGACCTGGACCCTGTATGAGGGCGAAGGCCCGCTGGTTCTGGCCCATGAAATCCCCGATACGCCGCAACTCCGCGCCGTTCTGGAGTGCGAGCCCGGCGCGGGCGTGGCGCGGCTGGACCTGTATGGCGGCGGGGCGTCGGGCGGCATTGCAACCGTGGCCAGCGGCGACGCGACCGCTCAGACCGAGAGCGTCGGCGTCGCCGATCACCGCAGCCTCGCCATGCGCGCCGATCACCCTGTCTTCGGCCAGTTCGTCCTGACCGGCCAGCTGGCCGTGACCGTGGCCGGGAGGTCGCAGGCTGTGGAGGTCGAAGCCGCCCACCTTGCCAAGCTGCGCCGCTTCGCCGAGCTTTGCGGCGGCTGATCGGGAGTTGGGGCATGCTGAGGGTCTGGGCGCCGGTCGTGGCTCTCGCAGGGCTGACCGCCGCGTGCGCCAGCGTTGAGCCTGTTGTCGCCCCAGCGCCGGTCACCGCCTCGGCCCCTGCGCCGACACCCGGCTATGACTGGTTCCTCAGCGAGGATCAGGGCGCGGCGCGACTGGCCTATGGTGTCGAAGCCTCGGACGATCTGAAGTTGGGCCTCGATTGCGAGGCGGGATCGGGCAAGGTCGACCTGGTCGTGCTCGGAAAGACTGGCACGTCGGAAATTCATCTGGAATCCGGCGGCGACACCGAACGCTTCCGGGCCGAGGGCGAGCCGTCGCAGCTTCACGACGGCGACCTGCTGACTGCCACCGCCGATCTGGATACGCCCGTGCTGCAGCGGTTTCGTCGCCTCGGCTGGATCGCCCAGTGGGTCGATGGCGAGCGCACGGCCTACGCCCCCCAACCCGGCTCCGAGATCAACGTCGAGCGCTTCTTCGCCTTCTGCGACTAGGCCAGACCCAGCTCGGCCCGCGCCTTCTTCGTCAGCTTGGCGGCGATGATGCCGTGGGCGATTTCCAGATGCTCAGCCAGCTCGGCCTCGTCCCACGCATCCGGGTCGGCCAGGAACACCCACTTGGCCCGCGCCAGATAGGGCGCCGGCGCGGCCCGGCCGCTTTCGGTCAGAACCTCAAAGGCGATGTCGGAGACCTTGAACGACAGGCCGCCGTCGCCGCCGATGATGGCGAACATCTTGCCGCCGACCTTGTAGGCGTCGTGGTCGTCGCCGAACGGATGATCCAGCGTCACCCCCGGCAGGGCCAGGCAGACCTTGCCCACCCCCTCCCGACCCACGACTACGCCTCGACGCCGACGCCGATCGGGCAGGTCACGCCGGTGCCGCCGATGCCGCAGTAGCCGTTCGGGTTCTTGGCCAGATAGCCCTGATGGTAGTCCTCGGCGAAGTAGTAGGGGCCCGCCGGCGCGATCTCGGTCGTGATCTGGCCGCGCCCGGCCTTGCTGAGCGCCGCCTGATAGACGTCGCGCGAGGCCTCGGCCTCCCGACGCTGCTCGTCGTCCAGATAGTAGATGGCCGAGCGGTAGGTGGTGCCGACGTCGTTGCCCTGGCGCATGCCCTGGGTCGGGTCGTGGTTCTCCCAGAAGGCCTTGAGCAGCTCGGCGTAGCTGATCTCCTTCGGGTTGAAGACCACCTGAACGACCTCGGCATGGCCGGTCAGGCCGGTGCACGTCTCCTCATAGGTCGGATTGGGCGTGATGCCGCCGGAATAGCCGACCGACGTCACCCACACCCCCGGCAGTTGCCAGAATATGCGCTCCACGCCCCAGAAGCAGCCCATGCCGAAAATGGCCGTCTCGAACCCTTCCGGATGAGGGCCCTTGAGCGGCCGGCCGCTCACGAAATGGACCTCATCGGTGTGCAGCGGCGTGGTGCGGCCCGGCAGGGCGGTGTCGGCGGTGGGCAGGGTGGTCTTCTGGCTCAACATGGCGGCGATCCGGGAGAAAATGGACATGGCCGCCATATGGGCGGTGCGGCTCATCTTCGCCAGCGCGGCGCTTGCCGTTACCGCCCGCCTGTTCTATCAGCCTGCCCTCCCCGGATCGACCGTCCGGGGTCTCGCCCGCGCGGTGAACGGACAGGTGGCGGAGTGGTCGATCGCGCACGCTTGGAAAGCGTGTGTAGGTGAAAGCCTACCGAGGGTTCGAATCCCTCTCTGTCCGCCATCGCCCGGCGAGGACCCTGGACGGAATTACACATCCGACGTGGAGAACCGGCTGGTCGGCGGGCCCAACGGCGCGACGCTGGTCTATGATCCCCTGGGCCGGCTGTTCCAGAGTTCCTCCAACAGCCACCCTGCGACGCGCTACGTCTATGACGGCGACCGACTGATCGCGGAGTACGACGGCTCCAACACCCTGCTGCGCCGCTACGTCCATGGCGACGGGGTCGACAACCCCATGGTCTGGTACGAGGGCTCCGCCGTCACCGCGCCCCAGTACCTCTACGCCGACCACCAGGGCTCCATCGTCGCCCGCACCAATGCGGCCGGGACCACCGTCGATATCAACGCCTACGACGAGTATGGCATCCCCAGCGCCTCAAACACCGGCCGCTTCCAGTACACCGGCCAGACCTGGCTGCCCGAGCTGGGCATGTACTACTACAAGGCCCGCATCTACTCCCCGACGCTCGGCAGGTTCCTCCAGACCGATCCCATCGGATACGGCGACGGGATGAACCTCTACGCCTACGTCGGCAACGATCCGGTGAACCTCACGGATCCGACGGGGCTGGATCGCCTGCCGCCCATTACTGTTACGGGCGACATCTGCAACACCGCAACACACCAGCTGCTAAACGCCGCGTGTGGAGCCGGCGGGAGCGGTGGCCTAACACTCAACCCCGGCCTAGGCGTCGGGCTTTCGCTGCAAATGCCCCCCAGGCAGGAGAGCAGAACCCGACAGCGGCGAGAGCGGCGACAGAGGGTTTCGAGAGAGTGCACAGAAGCACAAGAATTCGCTGCAGGAGCTGCGATATTCATGGACAGTTTGAGTGATGCTCTTGCAATCACTGCACTGGGAGGTGGCGTTGTCGCCGGAGTCGGATTGCTTGCTGGAGGGCCGTCAGCAGGTTCGTCTACCCCCGTCGTTATGTTCGGTTCAGGCCTTATGACAAGTGCAGGCACAGGATCATTTGTTGCAGGTGGCGCTGCTGCAGGCCTTCGCTCATTCGCCGCAGGTAACTCCAACGCACTAGCGGTATTCGCCCTTGAGTCAGGGTTCGGGTCCTTAGCTGGTACCCTTGCTGATATCCAGCCGCTGGCGAGGGTTTTGCCGCGCGAAATGCGTGAACTTTTGTCACAGTCAGCAGAGTTGATTGCGGGCATCAATGATCTTGTAGAAAACAATCCTTGTGATTAACGATGATTTTGAATGAGCAAATAATTGATATGCTAATACCAATAGGAGTGTTCTGGTTTCTTTTCGACGTTGCACATTGTCTCAGATCGGGAAAATCTGGAACTTTCCTAGTATTCCGCAATGCTTACCGCCGAGACCAGCCACTAGACTATTGGGTCATTGTATTTATCAAGTTCTCGTTTTTTTCCCTCCTTTCAGGACTAGCTTTTACACGACTGATACTGGGGCAAGGTATTTGAGCACCCTCAGCGTTGTCAGGATAGTCTTGTCGGGACAACGGCTGCCGCCCAAAACTCGCCCTACCCTCCTCGCCTCAGGCGGTCGCCGCCGCCCAACCTGCATCAGCCTCGGCGCGGAAGCGGCGGAGCGTGGGCCGGCTGATCAGATGTCTGTGGGTGTAGAAGGTGTTGTAGACGCCGGGATGGGTGGTGAGGAAACGCTGGGCTGAGGCCTGGCTCTTGAAGAGCTGCATCTTTCGCTCCCGTCGTCGGATCGGCAGGTGCGAGTTCTCCGCCCTGTTGTTCTCTCGAAGCCGGCCGAGGCGGTGAAGCCCCTCTAGACCGAGCTCCCGAAGGGCAGATCCATAGGACGCCAACCCGTCGGTCACGATCGCCTGCGGCTCGATGGGTTGATTACGCAGGAGGCGCTTCAGTAAGGTCAGGGCCGCGTGGTGATCCCGGCGCTTCTGCACCACGACATCCAGCACCTCGCCTTCATCGTCGACCGCACGCCACAGGTACATCCGCTTGCCGCCGATGGTGCAGACCCCCTCATCCAGATGCCGCCACGGCGAGGGAGCCGGCCGCCTCTTCTTGAGGTTCCTGGCGATCTGAGGACCGAACTTGATCGTCCAGCAGCGGATCGTCTCGTAGCTAACGTCCACGCCGCGCTGGGCCAGCATCTCCTCGACGTCGCGAAAGCTTAGGGTGAAGCGGAAGTAGAGCCACACCGCCTGGCGGATCACGTCCGCCGGGAACCTATGCCGCTTGAACGAGAGTGGCCGCATGCCCCTCCCTCCCATATCGGCCCAGGCAGGCCCGTGGAGACGTGTTGGCGTTAGGCTGACAGCACCAAAGCAGCGCTCTCGGTTCCCGGCGCCGGGCCGGATCAGTCTAACCGATTGAAGACCCGGACGTAGTCGATCTCCATTCTCTGGGGAAAGGCCCGGTCGTCCACCCCCTCCGCGCCGCCCCAGTCGCCGCCGACCGCGATGTTCAGGATCATGTAGAAGGGCGCGTCGAACGGCCAGGTGGCCGGGTCTCCGCGACCGTCGTTGCGGAATCGGTAATAGCCGACATCGTCGACGCCGAAGTTGATTCCCTCGGGCGTCCACAGCACCTGATAACGATGGAAGGCGTCGCAGGCGTCACGAACGCGCTTTCGGCCACCGCGTTCGGTGCCCTGGGTGTGGTTATAGCGGGTCGTGTGGACGGTGCCGTGGATCTCGCCGCGCGCATGGCCGACGTGCTCCATGATGTCGATCTCGCCGCCGGCGGGCCACTCGGCCTCGGCGACCGGCAGCATCCAGATGGCGGGCCAGCTTCCGCGTCCACAGGGTATCCTGGCCCGCACCTCGTAGAAGCCATAGGTCCACTCGCCCCGGCCGCGGGAGATCAGGCGGGCAGAGGTATAGGCCTGGCCGCCGGCATCCGGGACCTGATCGGGCGTTAATCGCTCACGCCGGGCCTCGATGATCAGGTGGCCGTTCTCGACCCGGGCGTTCTCAGGCCGATCGGCGGCATAATACTGGAGCTCGTTGTTGTACCAGCCCTCGCGGTTGCGGTGGGTGTCATAGGTCCAGCGCGCTGGGTCCGGCAGGCCGTCGGTGCTGAACTCGTCGTTCCACACCAGGCGATAGCCGTCCAGGCTGTCCTCCTGGGGCATCGGCCCAGCGCCGAGACAACCCAAGGCCGCCAGCGATACGAGCGCCACGTCGCGACAGCGCATCCAGTCCTCCGGTGATCATTCTGCGACGAACCAGAGTAAGCCAATCTCGGTTTGACAACGTTGTCAACTCCCGACACCTTGAGTGAAAACATAATCACAGGGACGAAACTCATGCAGGATGCCGCCCCCCGGCGCGGTTTTGCCGCCCTTGCCGTGTCGCTGACCGCCCTCGTGATCGCCGCCGGACCGGGGTTCGCCCAGATAGGGCCAGAACCCGTGATCGACCTCGCGTCCTGGCCACGCGCCAGCAGTCCGGACGCGATGACCGACGCTGCGACGCGCGCCTTCGTCGAAGACCTGCTCGGCCGGATGACGATCGAGGAAAAGGTGGGGCAGGTGATCCAGGCCGACATCGGCTCCATCACGCCGGCCGATCTGGCGACCTATCCCCTCGGATCCATCCTGGCGGGCGGCAATTCGGCCCCCGGCGGCGATGAGCGGGCCCCGGCCCAGGCCTGGGTCGAGCTGGCGCGCGCGTTTCGCGCCGCGGCTGCCGAGCGACCGGGGGCCCGGGTGCCGCTGATGTTCGGCATCGACGCGGTGCACGGGCACAACAATGTCGTCGGCGCGACCCTGTTTCCGCACAACATCGGGCTCGGCGCGACTCGCAACCCCGATCTGATCGAGCGGATCGGCGCAGCGACGGCGCTGGAAGTGGCGGCCACGGGCGCGGACTGGACCTTCGGGCCCACGGTCGCGGTGCCCCGCGACGACCGTTGGGGCCGGACTTATGAAGGCTATGGCGAGGACCCCGAGATCGTCGCCGCCTACGCGGGCCGGATGACTTTGGGCCTTCAGGGGGCGCTGGGCGAGGGGAGGCTGGCGGCGGGCCGGATCGCGGGCTCGGCCAAACACTATCTCGCCGACGGGGGCACGCTGAACGGCAAGGACCAGGGCGACGCCCTGATCACCGAACGCGAGCTGATCGACATTCATGCGGCGGGCTATCCGCCAGCCATCAACGCCGGTGTCCTGACGATCATGGCCAGCTTTTCCAGCTGGAACGGCGTCAAACATACGGCCAACCCCGACCTGCTGACCGATGTGCTGCGCGGGCCCCTGGGGTTCGACGGCTTCGTGGTCGGCGACTGGAACGCGCACGGCCAGATCGAGGGCTGCACCAACGAAAGCTGCGCCGCCGCCTTCAACGCCGGGATCGACATGTTCATGGCGCCGGACAGCTGGCGGCCGCTCTATCACAATACCCTGGCGCAGGTGCGCTCGGGCGAGATCGCCATGGCGCGCCTGGACGAGGCGGTGCGGCGCATCCTGACGGTCAAGGTGAAGGCCGGGTTGTTCGAGGCCGAGCGTCCGGTGGAGGGGCGGGTCGAGGTGCTGGGTTCCCCGGAGCACCGCGCCCTGGCCCGCGAGGCCGTGCGCCAGTCGCTGGTTCTGCTGAAGAACAATGGTTCCGTCCTGCCGATCCGGCCGGGCGCGCGCGTCCTGGTTGCGGGCAGCGCCGACGACATCGGCCAGGCCGCGGGCGGGTGGACCATCAACTGGCAGGGCACGGGCAACACCCGGGCCGATTTCCCCAACGCGCAGTCGATCTGGGAGGGGCTGAAGCAGGCGGTGGAAGCGTCCGGGGGATCGGCCGAGCTGAATGTCGCCGGTGAGTTCGAGGCGCGCCCCGACGTGGCCGTCGTCGTCTTCGGCGAAGAGCCCTATGCCGAGTTCCAGGGCGACCTGTCCGACCTCGACTTCCGCCCGCGCGAGCCGTTGGCGATCCTGCGCCGACTGCGCGAACAGGGCATACCGACCGTGGCGGTTTTCCTGTCGGGCCGACCGCTCTATGTGAACCCCGAGATCAACGCTTCGGACGCCTTCGTCGCGGCCTGGCTGCCGGGCTCCGAGGGCGGGGGGATCGCCGACGTCCTGGTGGCTGGGGCGGACAGCGCGCCGCGTCACGACTTCAGGGGACGGCTATCGTTCAGCTGGCCGCGCAGCCCGGATCAGGCACCCCAGAATCGGGGTACGCCGGACTACAATCCTCAGTTCCCCTATGGCTTCGGCCTGACCTATTCGGCGTCGGCTGAGACCCCGCCCTTGATCGAAGTTTCGGACACGGCGGGGGCGGGGGCGATGCGGTTCCTGGCCGACGGTCGCTTCGTGACGCCCTGGTCCCTGGTGGTGCGCGACGCAGGCGGAGAGGCGCGGATCGCCGACGGCGCGCGCGGCGTCAGTCCGCGAGCCGTCGTCACTGTCTCTCCGGTGGACGGTCAGGCGCAGGAGTCGGCGCGGCTCCTGCGGTTCACGGGCTCCGGGCAGGCGATCATCACCGGGCCAGCGATCGACCTGTCTGGACCTGAGTCTTCCGGCCTGGCGCTCAGGTTCCGATACAGGATCGACGCAGGTGATCCTTCGTCCTTGCGGATTGGACTGGGTAACGGCTCGGTTCGGATGACGGGTGGACCGGGCTGGCAGGACGCTTCGATCCCCGTCAGCTGTTTCGCCACGGCTCCGGGCGGCCTGCGAGGGGTGGATCGCGCCTGGATCCTCGAGGCGCGAGCACCGGTTGTGATCGCGATCGAAAACATCCGCCTGACCGCCGCGACCACCGCCCCATGCCCGGCGGCGGACTGAGCGCGCTCAGCGGCGGGGCGCGGTCGAGCCGCGAATCTCCAGGCCGAAAGGCAGCAAATGGTCCGAGGGGGTGACCTCACCGATCTTGCTGGCCCCGATCAACAACTCGGCCGCCCGGGCGGCCATCTCCGAGATCGGCTGGCGAATACTGGTCAGGCCCGGCACGCTGAGCCGCACTCCCGGAGTGTCATCGAAGCTGACCAGCGACAGGCCCGGCACCTTAATCCCCCTGCGCGAGGCGACGTGGAGCGCGGCGAGGGCCATTTCGTCATTGCTGGCCAGGATCGCCGTCGGGCGGTCCGGCAGGTCCAGCAGGCGCTCCGTCGCGACGACGCCGCTCTCGAACGTGAAATCGCCCGGCGCGATCAGGGTTTCGTCGCAGGCCATGCCGGCGGCCCTCAAGGCATCGGCATAGCCCTGCTGGCGTTGACCGCTGGCCTCAAACCGCGGACTGCCGGAGATGAAGCCGATCCTGACGTGCCCCAGCTCGATCAGATGGCGCGCCGCTTCGCGCGCGGCCTCGCGATCGTCCATGAACACGCCGAAGCCAAGGCCTTCTCCCGGCACCCCCATTCGCGCCACCGGCACCCGGCGGCGGCTCAGCATCTCGACCAGGTCCCGGTTCTGGGAATGCGGCGGCGTCAGGATGATGCCGTCCGGCTGCAGGGCCGACAGAATGGCGACGACCTTGCGTTCCAGGTCTTCCGACCCGGCCTCGACCAGCTCGAACAGCATGCGATAGCCATGCGCCTCGCACGTCAGCATGGCCCCGTGCAACATCTGGTCGATCCAGTCGTTGCCCCGACCGCTGCGCCAGTTGTTGATGGTGTTCTGCCGGTCGTTCAGCGCGACGAGCAGATAGGACCGGCTGCCGCCCATGCGCCTCGCGGCCATGCTCGGGACATAGCCCAGCGCATCGACCGCCTTCATCACCCTGTCCTGCAAATCCCGGGTGACGTTAGGCTCGCCGTTCATCACGCGCGAGACCGTCTTGACCGCGACGCCGGCCGCCTCGGCGACGTGGCGGATCGTGACTTTCGACATGGCGCCCCTCGCGACCTCGCTCCGGCGAGCCCCCGCGCCGACGGTCCTGTGTTGCACCAAACCCACCCCGAGACACCAGTCGAAAACGCACGGTTGACAACGTTGTCAGATAATGGCGGACTGAAGGCAAGCGGAATGCTCAAAGGTCCGCATCGGGAGGACGATCCAAATGCGTAACCGGAAGACGGCGCTGCTGTGCGGCGCGACACTGGCCTTCGCCCTGCCGGGGCTGGCGATGGCCCAGAGCGCCGACACGCCGGCACCCGCCAGCGCTCAGGACCCGGAAGAGGAAACCGTTCTCGACGACATCGTCGTCACGGTCGAACGCCGCGAACAGAGCCTGCAGAACTATGCCGGCACGGCGGTCGCCCTGGCGGGCGACGACCTGAAGGCGGTCGGGTTCCAGGACATCTCTGACCTGGAAGGCCGCGTCCCCGGTCTCTCGGTCGCCAACAACGGCGGCAACATCGAAATCTACATCCGGGGCGTGGGCTCGTCGAACAACACCGAGCTGGGCGATCCCGCGGCGGCGACCCACTATGACGGCGTCTACCTGCCGCGACCGGCCGGCATCGGGTCTGCCTTCTTCGACATCCAGCGGGTTGAGGTGAACATCGGTCCGCAGGGCACCCTGCGCGGCCGTAACGCCACCGCGGGAACGGTCAACATCGTCTCATGGAAGCCCGGGCTGAACATCTGGGACGCCGCCGCCGAGTTCGAGATCGGCAATTATCAGCAGCGCGCCTTCCAGGGGATGGTCAACATTCCGATCGGCGAGACCGCGGCCGTCCGCATCGCCGGTTACCACCTCGAGCATGACAGCTACTACGAGGATGTCGGGCCGGCCGGCGTGGGCGTGGCCGAAGCCGAGAACAACGACGCCGGTCGCATCCAGTTTCTGTGGGAGCCCACCAGCCGCCTGTCGATCCTGCTGGGCGCCGACTACATCCGCGAGACCGGCACGGGCTACACGGGCACCAACTATGCCAATCCGCTGGGCAACGGCATCGATCCCGACGACATCGAGGATCCCCGCCGCGTCATCGCCAGAGCCCAGGCTCCGGACCTGAACACCCGCCACTGGGGCGCGCGGGCGCACATCAACTACGACGGCGACCTGTTCGATATCGAGTACACCGCCAGCTATCGGGATCTCGTCTACGACTATCGCGCGGTGACGCCGCTCTCGCCCTTCTATCCGGGAGTGATCGAGAACCTGACCGGGCCGGGCGGGATCGGTGAGACCCTGGACAACTTCTCCCAGTTCCAGTCGATCACCGACAGCCAGTCCAAGACCCACGAGCTGCGGTTCTACGACAACGAAGGGCCGCTGATCTGGAGCCTCGGCGCTTTCTATCTCGAGGAGGACCAGTATTCCTTCCTGGGCTCCACCGGCGACCGGGGCCTGTTCTTCCAGGGCGTCGAGTTCAACATGCCCGACGTCGACACTTCATCCTATGCCGTCTATGGCGACTTCACCTACAGCGTGACCGACCGGTTCCGGATCACGGCGGGCCTGCGCTACACCGAGGACGAGAAGAGCCGTCGGGGTGTCGCGGCCCGGTATGGCTTCGCGCTCGGCGCCGGCGATTTCAACTGCTGCGGCGGCGTGCGGGTGGGCACGGAGGGCTTCGAGTTCGCCGGCCGCGACCGCACCATCATCAATCCGGACACGAACAACAACGGCTCCATCTCCGAACAGGAGATCATCGACTTCTACTTCAACGGCGTGAGCCAGTTCGGCGCGCGCGACAACATCGATGACATCTTCGCCAACGGCCCGGTTCCGGGCGGGGCGCCGAACCGGCCTGCCTGCCTGGACACGATCACCGGCGACTTCTGGAACTGCGCCGCCGACGGCCGCCTGACCTACGCCGTCCCTTTCACCGGCCAGATCTTCCAGCAGGTCGGCGAGAGTGAGATCGACTTCGTCGACTGGCGCCTGCGGGCGGAGTTCGACGTCACGCCGGACAATCTTTTGTACGGACTGATCGCGACCGGCAACAAGTCGGGCGGGTTCAACGATAATATCGGAAACGCGGGTCTGGCTCCTACATACGACGCCGAACGGGTGACGCTGTACGAGCTGGGGTCCAAGAACGAGTTCTACATCGGCGATCTCAGGGCACGGCTGAACGCCTCGCTGTTCTACAACGACTACGAGGACCAGGTCCTGACGTCGCTGCTGTCCGTGGCCCAGATCGTCGAGTTCCTCGGCGGACCGCAGCAGGTGCCGGTGCCGGTGGACTCCTCGCTCGCGCTCGTCGTTTCCTATTCCTACAACGCGGCGTCCTCGCGAATCTACGGGGCTCAGTTCGATGGCGGCATCGACCTGCCCTGGAACATCGGGCTGGACTTCAACCTGCTCTACCTGAAGGCCGAGGTGGTAGACGCCGAAGAGATCCAGGACTTCCGCTTCCAGGCCGACGTGGCGCCGACCGAGGCGGTGTTCCAGTCCATCGACGGCAAGACCCTGCCCCGGACGCCGGAGTGGCAGTTCAACATGAACTTCACCCAGGCCTTCCCGACCGAAACCATGGGGCAGTTCGACTATGTGATCTCGGCGGGCTACCGCTCGGACTTCTTCACCACCATCTTCAACGGCGAGGATTTCCAGCAGCCCAACAACCCGCGCCGGCGACTGGACGACCGCGTCGACGGTTACTGGACCTTTGACGCCGGCTTCGGCTGGACGCCGCCGGGCGACGGTCGCCTCCGGTTCGAGGCCTACGTCAACAACCTGACGGACGAGATCCACGAGGCGGCGATCATCATCACCCAGTTCGACAACACCCGCTTCTTCACCCGTCCGCGCACCTTCGGCGCGCGCGTGCGCGTGCAGTACTGATCCGCTGACTTCCTGAGCGACCCTGGCGGCGTCCTCCTGTCGGAGGGCGCCGCTTTTTTTTGCGCGGTGACAAGGGACGACCGAACAGCCAAGGTCGAGCCGATGCAGCCCGTTACGCCTACGCCCGCGATGGGCCCCTCGACGTCGGTCGGGCCCCGCTTCGTGGCCCTGTATATGGCGGCTCAGGTCGGAGCCTACATCGCCTTCATCCCTCTGCTGACCATCCTCCTGCCGCTGAAAGCAGAGGCGATCGATCCAGCCGGGCGGACGGAGATGTTGAGCCAGGTGGCGTTCTGGGGCGCGTTGACCGCCGGGCTCGCCGGAGTTCTGGCCGGCGTGATCGGTGACCGGACGCGGCATTGGCGGGGCGGGCGCTCGATCTGGATGATTGCGGGCTTGATCGGCACTGCGGTCAGCTACGGTCTGATCCATGCCGCCGCGACTCAGACCGGCCTGATGACAGCGATCATCGCACTCCAGATCAGCCTCAACTTCATGCTGAACCCTTTGGCGGCCACCCTGCCGGAGCGCGTACCTGCCACGCAGCGAGGATTGGTGGCGGGCTTCACCGGCCTGGCCTTTCCGCTTTCCAGCCTTTTCGCCGCCCTCGCCATTGGCGTGTGGCTGACGGGTGAGGCTACCCGGTTGAGCGTGGTGGTGGCGGCGACGGTGGCGCTGATGGTTCCCTTCATCATCGTGACCCTGCGTTCCGAACCAATGCCGGCGCGCGCCCGCATCGGCGGATTGTCACTGGTCGCCCTGGCCGACCGTGATTTCCTGATCGCCTGTGGTTCGAGACTGATGGTCCAAACGTCCGTCGCGCTCAATGTTCTGTATCTTCTGTTCTTCCTGGACCAGGAGAGCAATTTGCCGAGCGCGCTTCCGGGTGTGCGCATCGAGGTTGTGGTCGGCGGGCTGCTGGCGACCTCTACCGTGGCGTCGGTGGCGGCTGGCCTGATCGGCGGCCAGGTCTCGGATCGCGCCAAGCGCCGCCGTCCGCTGGTCTTCGCCGGAGCCCTGCTTCTGTCTGCCGGCGCGCTGCTGATGGCGTCGGCACCGGCATGGCCGGGCCCCTGGATCGCACAAGCGGTGCTGGGTGTGGGCATCGGCCTCTACGGAAGCACCGACGCAGCGCTGGCAGCGGAAGTGCTTCCCTACCCGGAGGACGCGGGCCGAGATCTAGGCCTGTTGAACATGGCCGTGACTGCGGCTCAGATGCTTGCGCCCCTCCTGAGCTTGGTGGCCTTGAGCGCGTTCAACGGTGATCTCCAGTCATTGTATGGCGTCGTTGCCGCGCTCGCAGCCCTGGGCGGTGCGAGCGTTCTCGCGATTCGTCGTGTGGCCTGAGGATTGATAGCTGTCATCAACAGTTGCCCGAGGAGCCATGGCTCGGTCGAGCAGCAGCGGATGGTCCCATAGCTGACTCGACGCCGCGTTGCGCAAGCATCTCCTCCCCGTCTTGAGCGCTGAGCGTGATGCGGAAGTAGAGCCACACCGCGTGGCGGAAAACATCCGCAGGAACCTGTGCCGCATCAACGAGAGTGGCCGCACGCCCTTCCCCTCCTCGACGCCGGCCCCCAAGCAGGCCCCAAGTGGAGACGTGTCAGTTAGACTGACAGCACCGATGCCGACGGTTGAATACCCGCCGAGCGGTCAGGTCCAGCCGAGACACGACCTCGCTTCGTCGGGCTCGCTGTGATCCGAAGCCTGCTTCGCCAGCGCCCCTCGGCGGCGGAGAGGCCGAACGGTCCCATGGATCGTCCTAGGCGTCGGATACGGCAAGCGCGATGGTGCAATGGACGCCCGAGGGGTCGAGCCGAAAGCTGGTCTCCGCGTCCAGCTGATAGGGCAGCGCGCGTTCGATGAGCTCACGGCCCTGACCGATGCGGCTCGCCTCTGTGCTCGAGGCGAGCCCCTCGACGCCAGTCTCTCGCCAGTCGATGAACAGCCACGACTTGCCATCTCGACCGTGCGCCTCATGGGTCCAGGTCACGGTCAGCCGCCCCTCGTTCGAGCGCAAGGCTCCGTACTTGACGGCGTTGGTGGCGAGTTCGTGCAACGCCATGGCCAAGGTCTGGACCGTCGAGGAGCGAAGCCTGATCCCGGCCGGCCCGCTGAGCGCGATCCTTTCCGCATTCGCGCTCAAGGCATCGAGTTGCGTCTTGATGAGATCGTCGAAGGTGACCCGGTCGTGGACATCCAGGCGCGACAGCAGGCCTTGTACCCGAGCGAGGGCCTCGAGACGCTCTCGGAAGTGAGCCTGGAACTCGGTCAGGGTCGTGCTGGTCTTGATCGTCTTGTCAGCGAGCGATCGAACGATCGCGATCAGGTTGCGCGTGCGATGCTGCAGTTCTGACACCAGCACAGCCTGCCGGTCCTCCCACTCGCGCCGCGCCGTGGTTTCCGTCATGGCTCCGACCATCCTGACGGGATGCCCCGCCTCGTCGTAGAAGAAGCGACCCAGCGCGTGCAGCCAGTGCACCGCGCCGTCGGGATGGACCGAGCGGAACTCGTGGTCGTAGTCTTCGCGACGGTCCCGTGCGCGCAGCAGGGCAGCTTCCGCTTCGGGGCGATCCTCGGGGTGGACGCGGGCGGCCCAGGCCTCATAGCTCGGCGTCACCTCCCCGACTTCATAGCCCTCCATGCGGAAGTGTTCGTCCGACCAGTGAACCTCGTCGGCCGGAATGTCCCAATCCCACAGGCCGAGACGCCCGACCTCCGCCGCGCTGCGTAGCCGCTCTTCGGATCGCCAGAGGGCGTCCTCCGCCTGCTTGCGGTCCCGAACATCGTTGAACAACATTGCGACCCGTCGGCGTTCCGGCTCGTCAACCCGGAAGGCATAGACGTCGTACCAGCGGCCGAGCGCATCGGCACGCGCCTCGAACCGTCTCGGCTCGCCCGTTAGCGCGATCTCGCCATAGATGTCGAACCAGTGCTGCTCATGCGCGGGTCGAAGCGCGCGCATGGTTTGGCCGGCGGCGTCCTTCAAGCCCGTCTGACGCTCGAACGAGGCATTGCACTCGATGAAGCGGTAGTCGGCGGGCCGACCGTCTTCGTCGAAGATCATCTCGACGATGCAGAAGCCTTCGTCGATGGAGTCGAACAGCACGCGGTAGTTGGCCTCGCTCTCGCTCAGCGCCTTTTCCGTGCGCTTCTGCTCCGTGACGTCGAGGGCGGACAGCAGGATGCCGTCGTCGGCCTTGGCGATGCTATGGGCGAACCAGCCGTCGAACTGCTCGTGCTTGTAGTAAAGTTCGTGCTGGATCGGCTGCCCGGTCTCCATCACCCGGATGAACTTGTCCCAGACGCCGCTCTCCACCACCGCCGGGTTTTCCGTGAGCAGCCGCTTGCCCGTCTTGGGACCCCAGCGGTCGTTCCACTGCTTGTTCGTCAGCACCCACTCGAAGTCGACGATGGCGTCTTGCTCGTCGCGCACGGCCTTGAAGAGCTGTACGATCTGCAGCGAGCTGTCGAAGGTGGTCCTCAGGATCGAGATGATCCTGAGAAGCTCCATCTCGGCTTCCTTGCGCTGATCGATGTCCTTGAACGACACCGAGAAGCTTTCGTTGGCGGACTCCAGGTCGGCGAACATCTTCTCCCGCACCGCCCGCCGTTCCTCGACAAGGTGCAGACGATCGATGACCGGGCCCAGGATGGTGGCGTAGGTCCGCAGGAATTGGATCTCGTCCTCACCGAACTCGCGCGGCCCTGTGTCGTCGACCTGCAGAATGCCGTAGGGCCGCTAGCCGGGAACGAAGATCGGCACGTTCACCAGGGCGACGACCCCGGCGGTCTTCATGAAGGCCGGGACCTCGAAGCGATCTTCGTGGGCGATGTCTTGGCACACCACGGGCTCCCCCGCCTGGATCGCATAGGTCTCGGATGACCGCTCGTCCATCGGCAGGCGAACGCGGCCGACGACATCCGGTCCCCAGCCCACGCCGGCGCGGAGGAAGAGCTCTCGGCCCTCCTCCTGGATCTCGAGAACCTTGGCGCGTCCGGTTCCCGTCGCTTCGCCGACGAGGCGGCAGGCTTCCATGAGCACCGCATCCAGGTCCTGGGATCGAATGGCGAACTCGCCGAAGTCGGCCAGGACCTGCTGCCGCTTCATCATCTGTTTCAGGTCTGCCAAACGTTCCACCTCTGCGCGATCTGGACGTAAACGCACCGGGTAGGAAAGCGTTGGGCACAGCTAAGGCCTCCGCTTCCGATCAATCTGTGACGCCCCCCGGCGCCGCGGGTTGACGGCCTAGCCTGTCGGCAAGCGTCTTGTTCCGCAGCCTTGATGACCCATCCGCGCCTCCGCGCGTTTCGGCGTCAAACCAGGAGACACCGATGGACGATGGATCACTCAGGGGACGGCGAATTCTGGTGCTGGAAGACGAGTACATGTTGTCGGAAGACATGCGCGAGGCACTGGAGGCGGAAGGCGCCATCTGGCGGAGCGCAACAGGGCCCGCTTCCTCCTGACCTCCACCAGCGAGATCTACGGCGACCCACACGTCCACCCCCAGCCGGAAACCTATCTCGGCAACGTCAACTGCACCGGCCCCCGCGCTTGCTACGACGAGGGCAAGCGCTGCGCCGAGACCCTGACCTTCGACTATGACCGCGCCGGCCGGGGCGAGGTCCGCGTCGCCCGCATCTTCAACACCTATGGCCCACGCCTGTCCGCCGCCGACGGCCGCGTCGTCTCCAACCTGATCAGCCAGGCGCTGGCCGACGAGGAGATCACCGTCTTCGGCGACGGCTCCCAGACCCGCTCCTTCTGCTACGTCGACGACATGATCTCAGGCCTGATCGCCCTGATGGAGCACGACGGGCCTCAGCCCGGTCCGATCAACCTGGGCAACCCCATCGAGCTTAGCGTGTCCGAACTGGTCGATGTCGTTCTGGACCTGACCGGCTCGTCCTCGCCCGTGGTCCAGCATCCCCTGCCGATCGACGATCCCAAGCGCCGCCGGCCCGATATCGCGCGCGCCGCCGCCGTGCTGGGCTGGACGCCGACCGTGGCGCTGGAGGACGGCCTGCGTGCGACCATCCGCTGGTTCGACGAGGACCGCGACCGGGTACGGCCCGAGCGCCAAGCCGCCCTCTCGGCCTGAGGCATGGCCGCTTTCGATCCCGCCCTCACCGCGCCCGCGCACCCCGGCGACGTCGCCACGACGCTGAAGCGCAACATCGAGCTGCTGCGGCGTCGCCGAGAGGCGGAAGAGGCAGAGGCGTCCGTCAGCGACCGGATCGCCCGCGTCATCACCGCCTTTACGGGCAGCCTGACCTTCGTCGTGATCCACCTGGTGCTGTTCGGCGGCTGGATCGGGCTCAACACCGGCGTCCTGCCCGGTCCACGCTTCGACCCCAGCCTGGTGATCCTGGCCATGGCCGCCTCGGTCGAGGCCATCTTCCTGTCGACCTTCGTCCTCATCAGCCAGAACCGAAACGCCGCCGCCGACGCCCGCCGGGCCGAGCTCGACCTGCAGATCAATCTGCTCGCCGAGCACGAGGTGACGCGGCTGATCAGCCTGACCACCGCCATCGCCAATCGCGTCGGCGCGAGACGGCCGGACGGCGAGATCGCCGAGATGGAACGCGACGTCGCCGTCGACGCCGTCCTGGACCGCATCGAAGACGCAGAGACCACCGGGAGCCGCCCATGATCGCCGAGACCCTGACCCGGACCATGCCCGCCGCCGTCCTGACCGGCCCGGGCCAGGTCGAAATCCGCTCCGTCGCCCGCCCAGAGCCCGGCCCCGGCCAGGTCCGGGTGCGGCTGGAGGGCTGCGGCGTCTGCGCCTCCAATCTGACGCCCTGGGCGGGGCCGGACTGGATGACCTTCCCGACCGAGCCCGGCGCGCTCGGCCACGAAGGCTGGGGCCGCGTGGACGCCCTCGGCCCTGGCGTCGATCCCGCCCTCGAGGGTCGCCGCGTCGCCGTGCTTTCGCACGATTCCTACGCGGCCTACGACCTGGCTGCGCCGGATCAGCTGGTCCTCCTGCCGCCCGAGCTGGACGACCGCCCCTTCCCCGCGGAGCCCCTCGGCTGCGCCATGAACATCTTCCGGCGCAGCGACATCCAGGCGGGTCAGACCGTCGCCGTGGTGGGGGTCGGCTTTCTGGGCGCCATCCTGATCCGCCTCGCCGAACAGGCGCGCGCGCGGGTCATCGCCGTCTCGCGCAGGCCCTATTCGCTGGACCTCGCGCGCGACATGGGCGCCGCCGAGGTCATCGCTATGGACGACCACTACGGCATCATCCAGCAGGTCTCGGACCTGACCGGCGGCGTCTTTTGCGACCGGGTCATCGAAGCCGTCGGCAAGGCCTGGCCGCTCGAGCTCGCCGCCGAACTGACGCGCGAACGAGGCCGCCTGGTGATCGCCGGCTACCATCAGGACGGCCCGCGCCAGATCAACATGCAGCTGTGGAACTGGCGAGGTCTCGACGTCGTCAACGCCCACGAACGGGACCCCGCCGTCTACGTCCAAGGGGTGCGGGAAGCCGTCGACGCAGTGCTGGACGGCCGCATCGATCTCGACCGCCTCCTGACCCACCGCTACCGGCTGGCCGAGCTCGGCCGGGCGCTCAACGACACCCGCGACCGCCCCGAGGGTTTCCTGAAGGCCTGGATCGACCTGACGTGAGCCGCCCTCGCCTCGGCTTCCTCGGCGTCGGCTGGATCGGACGCCATCGCATGGAGGCGATGCTGGCCACCGGCCTCGTCGATGTCGTCGGCGTGGCTGATCCCTCCGACGACATGGCTGGGGCCGCCCTCGCCCTCGCGCCGACCGCCTGCCGCGCGGTGGACCTCGAGGACCTGCTGGCGCTCGATCTCGATGGCTTGGTCGTTGCCACGCCGAGCGCCCTTCACGCCGATCAGGCGCGGCGCGCGCTCCAGGCCAGCGTCGCCGTCTTCTGCCAAAAGCCGCTGGCCCGTACGGCTCAGGAGACCGCCGACGTCATCTCCGCCGCCGAAGCCGCCGACCGGCTGCTCGGCGTGGACATGTCCTACCGCCATACCGCTGCGGCGATCGCGGTCCGCGACCAGATCCGCTCCGGCGCGCTCGGCCCCATCCACGCCATGGACCTGACCTTCCACAACGCCTGGGGCCCGGACAAGCCGTGGTTCCGCGACCGCGCCCTGTCCGGCGGCGGCTGCGTCATGGACCTGGGGGTGCACCTGGTCGATCTGGCGCTGTGGATGCTGGACGGACCCAAGGTCGTGGACGTGCACGCTCGCCTCTTCACCAACGGCCGCCGCTGGGACTCCGCCGGGTCGGAGGTCGAGGACTACGCCGTCGCATCTCTGACTTTGGCTGACGGCGCGGTCGTCCGGCTGGCCTGCTCGTGGAACCTGCCCGCCGGAGCGCCCGCCGTCATTGGACTCCAGGCCTACGGCGCTCGAGGCGGCGCCGGGATGCGCAACCTCGACGGTTCTTTCTACGACTTCGCCGCCGAGCAATTCTCGGGCCCGGAACGATCGGGTTTGACATCCCCGCCGGATGACTGGAGCGGGGCCGCTGCACGGGGTTGGGCGAGAGCACTCCACGCGGAGAATGGCTTCGATCCCTCCGTTGAGGACCTGACGGCGACGGCAGCTATCGTGGATGGCATCTATGCCGCTGCAGCCTGATGCCTGGAGCCATAAGCCGTCAACGCGCTAACCACTGAAGCGCGCAAGCACAGAGGGTGCGGGTATCTCTAGGTAATCACCGACGCGAGAATCGAACCCAGAGCGACAGTCACAACAAGGTCGCAGGCGTTGAGCTTGGAGAGGGTTCGTTGGCGAATTTGCCCTCAGAATGGAAAGAACTGCGGAATGGCCAGCATGGCTGCTCCCCAGGTGACGAGGTTGAGCGGCACCCCGACGCGGACAAAGTCCATGTAGCTGTAGCCACCCAGCTGATAGACGAGCACATTGGTCTGATAGCCGAAGGGCGTGGCGAATGCGGCGGAAGCGGCCATCATCACGCCGACGAGGAAGGGCCGGGGGTCGACACCCAGGCTTTCCGCCAAGGCCACGGCGACAGGCGTGATCAGCACCGCCACGGCCGCATTGGACAGCAGCTCGGTGGCGAACAGGGTGACGCCATAAAGCACGACCAGCGCGGCCAGCGGCCCGAGCGGCTCGATCACGCCGATCAGAGCCTGACTTCCGGAGGCGGCCAGACCTGTCACTTCAATCGACAGTCCGATGACCACCATGCCGGCGATCAGCAACAGGACCTCGGGCCGTAGACCCGCATAGGCTTCCTCGGCGCTGATCACTCTCATCAGTATCAGGGCGACCGCGCCGGCAAACGCCGCCGCCGCGATGGGGGCGAGGCCCAGCCCCGCCGCCAGCACGACCAGCACGAACACGCCGAGCGAGAGCGCGGCACGACGAGGTTCGAACGGGCGGTCTGCGGCCTGGAAGAGCGCGGCGTCGCCGAGCTGACCATCGCCCGTCTGATCGAGGGGGCGGGCCGGACCCTTGACGCCGGGCTCGCTCTGGCGCGCCAGCAGGCGGTCGCCGATCAGGAACAGATAGAGTGAGCCAGCCAAGGCGATCACCAGACCGACCGCCGTGATTTCGAACAGACGAAACACGGGTTGCCCGGCGTTCCTCGCCATGTCGTTGACCAGCAGATTGGTCGAGGTGCCGATCAAAGTGCAGGCCCCGCCCATGATCGTCACATACGACAGCGGGATCAAAAACCGCTTGGGCGACAGGTTGAGCGAGGCTGCGACGTCCTTCACCACCGGCGCCGCCAGCACGACGATCGGCGTATTGTTCAAAAAGGCGGATGCGCCGCCGCACAGGCCGATGACGAGCCACAGCCCTCCGGCCCCAAGGCGGGCGCACAGTCGGCTGGCTTGGCGGATCATCAGGCCAAGCAGCCCTGAGAGTTCGATCGCATAGGCGATGACGAACAGGCAGGCGAGCGCGATGACCGCCGGCGAGGCGAAGGCCCCTTGCACCTCCACGGGCCGAATGACGCCCAGAAGCAACAGGGCGGCGGCGCCCGACAGAGCGGCCACATCAGAGCGCAGCCTGCCGTGGATCAGCACGCCGACTACTGCCGCGAGCACCGCCAGAGCCGCGATCTGGTCAAAGGTCATGCCGCTTGCTGGCCCTCGTCACCCCTCAGGTCAAGCGAGGTTCCGACCCCATCGGCGTCACGGATGTGCTAGGCGAGGTTCATGACTGGATCGGATCAGTTCTCTCGCGCGCGCCGAAAGCGACTGGCCTGCGCTTTGGTCCTGGCGGCCCCCATGCTGGCGCACTGCGACCGGCAGAGACAAACGCCGGAGCCCGAACCCGAGGCCGAAGCTACAGCTGCACCGGCCGCACCTGCCGCGCCTCTTGGCCCGCTCACCCGAGGCGATCTGCTGCAGGCCATGGATCAGGCCGCATCCGCGTTCGCCGCGGGCGGATCGAGGTCCTCGTCCGATCCTCTGGTCGGCCGGGCATTCGAAATCCGGTCGCCATTCGGCTGCGGCGGACTTCAGGCGGCCGGCGTGCAGCCTGCTCCGGCGACGGAGGGACTGGCCCAGGCGCAGTGGGGACCGGAGGGCCGAACCATCGTGCTCAGCCTGACCCCTGCGGACTGGAGCGCATCGACCCTGCTGTCGACCGGCGCCGCCGGTTCCAATTGGGAGGCTGCGGAAGGTCTCTGGGTCCCCCGACCATGGCTCAGGACGGGGGGCTGTCCATCGGTCGCACGCGATCCACTCCAGACCGCCCCGTCCCCGCCTTCGCCGCAGACGGTCGGCCTTGCGGCCGTCTTCGAGACCGGCAGCTCGCGCCTCGGCCGTCGCGATGGTCGGGCCTATCGCCATGTGATTCGAGGAGAGGGCGACGCGCCACCGGCGCCGTCCGCATCGGGCTATCGGCTGAAGCTGGCTGGGCGCGTAGTCGGATTCCCCAATGGTCAGGCTATCCGTTGCAGCGCCCAGGGCGTGGATCAGCGTCCGGTCTGCGTCGCAGCGGTACAGTTGGACGAGGTGGCGTTCGAGGCAGCCGAAGGCGCGGTCTTGAGCCGGTGGATTTCAGGCTGATCGCCGACCCACGACGCTGATGTCGCCGTTGCGCTCCAGGCGAACCGTCTCCGTCTGCGAGAGGTCCTCAAAACCTTGAGCGCGAAGGGCCATGGCGATGTCGCCTTCCCCAAGTCCGTGTCTTTTCAGGGCCGAAGCGTCGAGCCTGCCGTCCCGGGCGAGGATGGCCGACCGGCCCTTCACAACATCGGAGAGCCGAGGCCAGCGAACGGCCGCTCGCGCCAGCGCGGCGTGAAGCATGACGAGGGCCACGGTTGCTACAAGCGTGGGCGCGAACGGCGCTGACCCGGTCAGCGCCCGACTGAGGTTTGACCCGACGATCACGGCCAGCAGTATGTCCAGGGCGCCCCACTTGCCGAACGCGCGTGCGGCGGCCAACCGGACCAGCGCCAGTCCCAGGACGAAGATCAGCACCGCCCTCAGCGACATCTGCCACCAGGAGATGTCCCCGCCGTCTGTACCGATGTAGGCGTGTAGAGCTTCCAGGTTCAGCCTCCTGCGCCTGCTGAGCCGATTGAGGGCGCCACGATCGCATAGGCGCCGGAATCTCCAGCCTCCTAGATCGCCCGGACGATTGGCTCAACCTTCCGCCGACGCTGCACCAAGCGCTCGGCCTTCGGAACAGCGATCCCTCGCCCAGCGAGCGAGAGGCGGCTGCGAGACACAGGGCAACGCTGCGATCGCCCGGGGCTTCCTCCCGTCCACAGGAGGACAGGCGGAATGGCGAAACGGGTTCTGGTCACAGGAGGCGCGGGCTACATCGGATCGCATACGGCCAAGGCGCTGGCACAGGCGGGGCATGCGCCCGTGGTATTCGACAACTTGAGCGCGGGCCATGTCGAAGCTGTTCAGTGGGGGCCGCTGGTGGTCGGCGATGTGCGCGACGCCGACACCGTGGCCGAGGCGCTGCGGACCCATGCCATCGACGCGTTGATCCACTTCGCGGGCCTGATCGAGGTGGGCCGGTCGGTGCGCGACCCGGCGCCATTCTGGGACGTCAACCTGGGCGGGACGGCCGCGGTGCTGCAGGCGATGCGCGCCTGCGGCATCGACCGGATCGTCTTCTCCTCGACGGCGGCGGTCTATGGCCAGCCCGGGACCGACCGCCCTCTGACCGAGGAGCTGCCGCTCGCGCCGATCAACCCCTATGGCGACAGCAAGCTGGCCGCCGAGCGGATGATCGCGGGCGTTTGCGCGGCACACGGTCTGACTGGCGTAGCCCTTCGCTACTTCAACGCCTGCGGCGCGGACCCGGAGGGGCGCATCGGCGAGGCGCACGATCCAGAGAGCCATCTGATCCCGCTCGCGGTTGAGGCCGCCCTCGGGTTCGGCCCGGCCCTGACCCTGTTCGGCGACGACTTCCCGACGGCCGACGGCAGCTGCGTGCGCGACTACATCCACGTCGAGGATCTGGCGCGGGCCCATGTGCTCGCGGTCGAACACGCGATGGCGGAAGGCGACTTCCTGGCCATGAACCTTGGCACGGGCGCGGGCCGCTCGGTCCGCGAGGTGGTCGAAACCGTGGGTCGGGTCGTCGGCCGCCCGACGCCCCATGCGGTCGGTCCCCGACGCGCCGGCGACCCCGCCCGCCTGGTCGCCGATCCCAGCCGCGCCGAGGCGATCCTGGGCTGGCGCGCCACCCGGAGCGATCTGGAGGCCATCGTCGCCTCCGCCGCCGCCTGGCGACGCGCCCCCGGGTTTGGCCGGCGCTTCGCCGTCAGCGAGAGCGTCGCCGCGTGACGGCGCCTCTGGAGCTGTGGGGCGGGGTCGAGTGCACCGTCAACCGCGTCGGGGACCGCTGGGGCGACCAGATGCGGCTGTCCGGCCATGATGTCCGCATCGACGACTTGGACCGCATCGCGGCGCTGGGCGTGCGGACCCTGCGCTATCCCGTTCTGTGGGAGAAAACCGAGGTCGAGCCGGGCGTCTTCGACTGGCGCTGGGCAGACGAACGACTGGAGCGGCTGCGGGCGCTTGGCATTCGCCCGATCCTCGGGCTGATCCACCACGGCTCGGGTCCGGCCTGGACCAGTCTGGTCGACGGCGAGGGGTTCGCCAAAGGCCTGGCGCGCTTCGCGGGCGAGGTCGCCAAACGGTATCCCTGGGTGACGGACTGGACGCCGGTCAACGAGCCCCTGACCACGGCGCGGTTCAGCTGCCTTTACGGGCACTGGCACCCGCATGCGCGGGACGAGGCGGCCTTCTGGCGTGCGCTGTTGAACCAGATCGACGCCGTGCGCCTGTCGATGCGTGCGATCCGGGATGTGATCCCCGGCGCGCGCCTGGTCCAGACCGAGGATTTCGGCGTGACCTATGGGACCGAGCCCTGCGCCGAACAGGTGCGCCATGAGAACCTGCGCCGTCTGGCGACCTGGGACCTGCTGGAGGGACGGGTTGGGCCGTCCCACGGACTGCACGCCCGCGTCGCCCGCTTCGGCCTTGCGGAGCGGCTGGCCGCCGTCGCCGCCGATGCCTGTCCGGCGGATGTCATCGGCCTGAATCACTATGCGACCAGCGATCGGTTCCTTGATCATCGGCTGGATCGCTATCCCCCTCATCGTCATGGCGGCAACGGCCGGATCGCCTACGCCGACGTCGAGGCCGTGCGGGTGCTGGAGAACGACGCGCGCGGATGGGGCGACCTGTTCGACCGGCTGTCGGCCCGCTATGGCCGGCGCATCGCCGTGACCGAGTGCCATCTGGGCTGTTCCGTCGATCAGCAGATCCGCTGGCTGTCGGACTGCTGGGAGGCGGCCCAAGTCGCGCGCGGCCGCGGCGTCACGGTCGATGCGGTCACGGTCTGGGCCCTGCTCGGCAGCTATGACTGGAACAGCCTGCTGACGCGCGACGACGGGCATTATGAGCCGGGGGCGTTCGATCTGTCCTCCGGATCGCCGCGACCGACGCCGCTCGCCGACGTGGTGGCCCGGCTCGCCGAAGTCGGAGACCTGGGCGAGGATCCGCACGGAACCTGGGGCATGGCGCAGCTGGGATGGTGGCGCGCGCCCGACCGCTTCGACCCCGCTCCCGCCTGACGCGAGAGTCGGCTCTCGGACCCCGACGTCCTAAAAACTCAGCGAAGATCAATGATCTGGAACCCCGATGCTGCGGTGCGATTGTTCCGGTCCAACCTCGTAAGGCCTCCCCTTGATCCCGTCATCCCACACCGCCCCCGTCGTCGACCTGCCCAAGTCAGACAGCCGCCAGGACCCCGTCGTCTGCCTGTCGCACCTGCGATGGAACTTCGTGTTTCAGCGGCCGCAGCACCTCATGAGCCGCTTCGCCGAGACCCGGACGGTGATCTATTTCGAGGAGCCGACGCCGGCCGATCCTGGCGCGGGCATGTCGGTCGATATGCGCACCTGCGCCGAGACCGGCGTGATCGTCGCGACGCCGCGCCTGCCCGACGGTCTGGACGGCGCCTGCGCGGCCGCCGTGCTGCGCCAGCTGCTGGACGAGACGTTGGCGGCGCACGCCGTCAACCGCCCGGTGCTCTGGTACTACACACCGATGATGCTGCCGGTCGCACGGCACATCGAGGCGGCGGCGGTCGTCTATGACTGCATGGACGAGCTCGCCAACTTCAAGTTCGCACCGCCCGAGCTGGTGGGGCTCGAGCGCGAGCTGTTCACCCAGGCCGACGTGGTCTTCACCGGCGGCTTCAGCCTCTACGAGGCCAAGGCGGACCGCCACGCCAACATCCACCCCTTCCCCTCGAGCGTGGACAAGGACCACTTCGCTCAGGCCACCGCGCGCGTGGACGGCGGCCGTCCGCGCCTCGGCTTCTTTGGCGTGATCGACGAGCGCATGGACCTCGGCCTGATCGCGGCCCTGGCCGAGGCGCGGCCGCAGTGGGACCTGGAGATCGTCGGGCCGGTGGTGAAGATCGACCCCGCCGACCTGCCTCAGGCCCCGAACCTGACTTATCCTGGCCAGGCGGCCTATGAGGACCTGCCGGGCTGGCTGTCCCGCTGGGACGCGGCCCTGATGCCCTTCGCCATCAATGAGTCGACCCGCTTCATCAGCCCGACCAAGACGCCGGAGTATCTGGCCGCCGGGCGGCCCGTCGTCTCCACCCCCATCCGCGACGTGGTGCGCCACTACGGCGACCTCGACGCTGTCTTCGTCGCCGAGACGCGCGAGGCCTTCATCGCGGCCTGCGACGACGCCGTGGCCCTGGCGCGGGGCACGGACGCCGGCTGGCGCGACGACGTCGAGGCCGAACTGGCCAGCCTGTCGTGGGACCAGACCCATCTGCGCATGGCCGCCCTGGTCAACCAGGCCGCGCGTCGGCGCGGGACTATCATCGCCGCGCCGTCTGTGTGGCCGGCCGCGCGTCGCTCCCACTATGACGCCCTGATCGTCGGCGCGGGCTTCGCGGGGTCGGTCATGGCCGAGCGTCTCGCCTCGGCGGAGCAGAAGGTGCTGGTCGTTGACCGTCGTCCGCACATCGCCGGCAACGCCTATGACCACCTGGATGCGGCCGGGGTGCTGATCCACCAGTACGGGCCGCACATCTTCCATACGAACTCGGCCGACGTGTTCGACTACCTGTCGCGGTTCACCAAATGGCGCGCGTACGAGCACCGGGTGCTGGCGCAGGTCGGCGACAAGCTGGTGCCCATGCCGATCAACCGGACGACGCTGAACGCGCTCTACGGACTGGACCTGCGCTCCGACGAGGCGGCCGAGGCGTTCCTGGCCAGCCGGGCCGAGCCGGTCGAGCGCATTCGCACGTCTGAGGACGTGGTCGTCAACGCCATCGGCCGTGAACTCTATGAGACCTTCTTCCGCGGCTATACGCGCAAGCAGTGGGGGCTGGATCCGTCCGAGCTCGACAAGTCCGTTACGGCCCGCGTGCCGACCCGCACTAATACCGACGACCGCTATTTCACCGACGCCTTCCAGGCCATGCCGGCCGACGGCTACACCGCCATGTTCGAGGCCATGCTCGACCACCCGAACATCTCGGTGGAGACGGGCGTCGAATACCGCGACGTCGTGGACGACGTGCTGCACGACCGGCTGGTGTTCACCGGACCGATCGACGAGTTCTTCGACCACCGCTTCGGCGAGCTGCCCTACCGCTCCCTCCGGTTCCGGCACGAGACGCTGGCCCAGGAGACATTCCAGCCGGTGGCCACCGTCAACTACCCCGACGAGGCGACGCCCTACACCCGCATCACCGAGTACAAGCATCTCACCGGCCAGACGCACCCGCTCACCAGCGTGACCTACGAATACCCAGCGGCGACGGGCGATCCCTACTATCCGATCCCGCGTCCGGAGAACCAGGCGCTGTTCAAGCGCTACGAGGCGCTGGCGGCGGCGCGGTCAGACGTCACCTTCGTGGGCCGGCTCGCGACCTATCGCTACTACAACATGGACCAGGTGACGGGGCAGGCCCTGGCCACGGCGCGGCGTCTTCTGGCGCCGGGCGCGGCTGCGGTGGCCACAGGCGAGGGAGCGGCCCTGGCCGGCTAGGCCCGTGGTCTATGAGTTCCGCTACTTCGTGGGGCGATCGGACATCCCGGCCGTCGAACGCTCGGCGTTCGAGGACGATCGGGGGGCGATCGCCCGGGCGGCGAGGGAGCTCCTGAGCATGCCGTCGCGCCGGGCGGTCGAGGTCTGGGCGGGGCCACGCCTCGTCTACCACCGCGCCCGCTATGGCCGAGGCGCGTGGGATGACCCGGAACTGTCGGCCTAGTCGAGCGGTCGGTCGATCCAGGCCCTCGCCTGCGCTACCTCGTCCTGATCGAACGTGCGGGCGTCGATGGGGGTGATGAGGCCGCCGAGCGCGATCATTGCGTCCGCCCACGCAGGCGCCCCGACGACGCCGTAGCGGCGGACGTGCGCGGCCGACGCGAGTTCGACCTTCAGGGCCTTGGGCTCGAACACCGCCCCCGTGGTCGCGCCGTCGAACGGTCGAAAGATGACGAGCATGTCGATGCGGCCGTGCGTGTCGAAGGCTTCATCGACCTGGTCAGCCATCCATCGCATATCGTCGGCGTCCAGCCGCCCGAGAACCTCGAACGTCACCAGATCGGGTCGTCTTTCCTCAAGGCGGTTGACGCAGGAACGATGGAGCCGGTTCGGTTCGGTCATGTCGGTCCCATGAAGGTCAAGGCGGTTACTGATGGCTCGCGACCTTGATGAACGGTCGTCGGCCGGCTTCGAAACGCAAGAACCCCCGCCCGGTCGCCCGGGCGGGGGTTGCTCGTCTCCCGGACGTCAGCTCGGATCGAACTCCACGGGCGTGGTCCGCCCGGCTCCGGGGCCCGCGCCAAGGTCGGCCCCTGTGATCGGGTCGGCCGTCGGATCGGACTGCGTCCGGGCGGCGAAGGCCTCGACGGCCGTCCGCTCCTCGGGGTTCAGCCCGACCGTGGCGTGACCGTCACCGCCGTCGACGGCGGCCTGGCCTTCGCGGTCGTCGATCACCTCCCACTGGTCGCCGGTGTTCCACGGCCCCGTCGCATTGCCCTCGCCCTGCGACATGTCGAAGTACACGTCGGCGAAGTCGGGGTCGGCCGGCAGCTTGCCGGGCGGGAAGTTGGCTGGAATGGCGTAGAGCGCCTTTTCGAACGCCTTCTGATGCGCCACCTCCCGCGTCATCAGGAAGGTCAGGGCGTCCTTGATGCCCGGATCGTCGGTGACGTTGATCAGCCGCTCGTAGACGATCTTGGCGCGGGACTCCGCCGCGATGTTCGACCGCAGATCACAGGCCGGGTCGCCGATCGAGTCGATGTAGGCGGCGGTCCACGGAACGCCCGATGAGTTTACCAGCGCCGTGCCGCCGCCGTACAGGATCGACATGGTGTGGCTATCGCCGCCCGAGGTCATGCTGGCGTAGAGGTCGGCCTCCTCCTCCGCCGCTTCAGCGAGCCGGCCCTTGGCGCCCCTGTTGAGCATGGCCACGATGGAGCCGATGACTTCGAGATGGCTCAGCTCTTCGGTGGCGATATCCATCAGCAGGTCGCGGCGCGCCACGTCCTCGTCGGCCAAGCCTTGGGTGAAATACCGCATGGCGGCGGCGAGCTCGCCCTGAGGGCCGCCGAACTGTTCCAGCATGAGGGTGGCGAGGCCGGGGTTCGGCTCGGCCACCCGGACGGTGTACATCAGCTTTTTGTTGTGCATGAACATGAACTTGCCCCTCAGCGGCTGGCGTTTTCGCCGAGGCGGCGAAGTTCGAGATGCTTGTCGATGACCATGGGCAGGCTGTCCTGCACCCAGCGCGCCATGCGCGTTTCCTCCTCCAGGGTCTGCTGGAGCGGATCGAGCGCGACGGAATAGCCGCCCCGATCGGCGAGGATGATCAGCCCCTGGTAAGCGGCGCATTCGAAATTCTCGAAGGCGTAGTTGGCGAAGGCGTTCTTCAACACCTCGTCGCCCGCCACGGAGTGGCCCAGCGCCGCCATCGTCCCGCCCATCGACATGGCGGCGTCCTTCAATCCCGAAGGCTTCTCGTCGAGCGAGGCCAGCAGGGTGTCGAGCCGCTCGATCTGCAGTTCCGTTTCACCGCGATGCTGCTGCAGCATGTGGGCGATCTCCTGAAAGTTCTTGGCCCGCTCGATCTGTCGGTCCATGAGCGCGAGCGCCTCATGTTCCATGGCGTGGGCGTTCTTCAGTCCGGTCACGAACACGTCGCGCCAGACGTCATCGGCTAGGATGTCGGTCATGGAAATCTCCTGAGGGGTCCATCAGGAGAAGTGCCGACCGATGCCAAGGAGCCGCTGTGTCGGAGGTCCGACCCTCGACATGGGCTGATCGAGTTGAGCTGGGTTAGTTAGAGACTGCCGATGGGGCCGGGGCCGTTACAGCATGTGATTTGCTGCAGGGGTCTCGCCTCCTGATATCGGCCCCAAGCGAGCCCGAAGTGGAGACGTGTTGGCGATAGACTGACCGCACCGCCACCGGCGGCTCATCCCGCCAGCTGCGTCTCCAGCGACCCCAGCACCCGATAACAGGGCAGCACCTGCGCCACGCTGGCCTTCGGCTCGCGGCCGTCACGGATGGCGGCGACGAACTCGCGGTCCTGCAGCTCGATGCCGTTGGACGACACCGCCACGCCGGTTAGGTCGACCGGCTCTTCGCGGCCTGTAACCAGGTCGTCGTAGCGGGCGATGAAGGTGCCGTTGTCGCAGATGTAGCGGAAGAAGGTGCCCAGCGGTCCGTCGTTGTTGAAGCTGAGCGACAGGGTGCAGATGGCCCCGCTCTCGGCCTTCAGCTGGATCGACATGTCCATGGCGATGCCCAGTTCCGAGTGGATCGGTCCCTGCATGGCGTGGGCCTCAACGATCGGCCCGGCCTGCCAGGCGAACAGGTCGACCGTGTGCGCCGCATGGTGCCACAGCAGGTGGTCGGTCCAGGAGCGCGGCTCGCCCTTGGCGTTGATGTTGGTGCGGCGGAAGAAGTAGGTCTGCACGTCCATCTGCTGGATCGACAGTTCGCCGGCCTGGATCCGGTTGTGGATGTACTGGTGGCTGGGGTTGAAGCGCCGGGTGTGGCCGACCATGGCGACCAGCCCGGTCTCCCGCTGTTTGGCGTCGACGGCCTCGGCGTCGGCCAGGCTGTCGGCCAGCGGTATCTCGACCTGCACATGCTTGCCCGCGTTCATGCAGGCGATGGCCTGGGACGCATGCAGCTGCGTCGGGGTGGCCAGGATGACGGCGTCGACCTCGGGCCGGGCCAGCGCCTCGTCCAGCTCCGTCGTGACGTGGCCGATGCCGTATTTGTCGGCGACCTTCTGGGTGGCCTCCAGGGTGCGGCCGATCAGGCTGACGACCTCGACGCCCTCGATGCGGGCGAGCGCGTCCAGATGCTTTTCGCCGAAGGCCCCGGCGCCGGCGAGGGCGATCTTCATGCAGCGGCTCCGATATCGTTGGCGACGCTGGCCTCATCCACGGGTCGCAGCACGATGTGGCCGACAGCGGTGTTGGACGCCGGGACGTGATAGTGGCGATGCAGCTGCTCGGTGGTCTTGCCCATGGCCCCGCGCATGATCAGCCACATGACCATCTCGATGCCCTCCGAGCCGGTCTCGCGCAGGTATTCGATGTGCGGGATGTGACGCAGGGCGTCGGTCGAGCCCGACAGCTGGTCCAGGAAGCGGTTGTCCCATTCCTTGTTGATCAGGCCGGCGCGCGGACCCTGCAGCTGGTGGCTCATGCCGCCGGTGCCCCAGACCTGGACGTTCAGGTCCTCCGGATAGCTCTCGACCGCCCGGCGGATGGCCTCGCCCAGCGCCCAGCAGCGGTTGCCCGACGGCGGCGGATAGGTGACGACGTTGACGGCCACGGGGATGACCTTGCAAGGCCACTTGTCGACCTTGCCGAACATCATCGACAGCGGGACGGTCAGGCCGTGATCGACCTCCATCTCGTTGATGATGGTCATGTCGAACTCGTCCAGGATGCAGCTCTGGGCGATGTGCCAGGCCAGGTCCGGATGACCCTCCACGACCGGCACCTGGCGCGGGCCCCAGCCCTCGTCGGCGGGGGTGAAGCTCTCGGCGCAGCCGATGGCGAAGGTCGGGATGAACTTCATGTCGAAGGCCGTCGCGTGGTCGTTGTAGACCAGGATGACGACGTCGGGCTTCTCGGCCTTTTCCCACTCGCGGGTCCAGTCGAAGCCGGCGAAGGCGGGCTTCCAGTAGGCCTCCTCGGTCTTGTCGAAATCGACCGCGACGCCCAGCGCCGGGATGTGGCTGCAGGCCACGCCTGCGGTGATGCGGGCCATCAGTATTTCTCCTTGATCGAGCGGACGCCGACGGGCGAGCGGCCGCCGGCGATCATCATGGCCTGGTAGTCCTCGAAGCTCATGTCGGTCATGGTCGACACGGCCTGGGCGAAGCTCTTGCCGTCGGTCGAGAACAGCTTGGCCAGGAAGTAGATGTTGCCGCCCAGCTCCAGGCAGCGGTTGAAGTCGCGGTCCAGCACCGCCTGCTTCTGGTCTTCCGTCATGGGCCAGCGGTCCAGATAGGCCCGCTCGTCGGCCTTGAAGGCCTCGCGGTTGTCGGCCTTCATCAGGCTCATGGCGAACTGGTTCAGGTGGTATCCCTGGCGCGCGCGCTGGGCGGTGAAGACCCGGGTGCCGGGGATGTCCTCCATCTCGGCCAGATAGGCGTGGATGTCGCGGGGCGCGGTCATAGCCCTCTCTCCTTCAGCTTGGCGTCGAGGCGCGGGAAGACGCGGCGGGCATTGCCCTCGAAGATGGCGTGGCGTTGCTCGGCGGTGATCGGGGCGGCGTCGATGTAGCGCTTGGTGTCGTCGAAGTAGTGGCCGGTCTGCGGGTCGATGCCGCGCACGGCCCCGACCATCTCCGACCCGAACAGGATGTTGGGCGTCTCGATCACCGTGGTCAGCAGGTCGATGCCTGGCTGGTGATAGACGCAGGTGTCGAAGAAGACGTTGTCCATCAGGTGCTGATCCAGCGGCGGCTGTTTCAGCATGTCGGCCAGCCCCCGATAGCGCCCCCAGTGATAGGGCACGGCCCCTCCCCCGTGCGGGATGATGAGGCGCAGCGTCGGGAAGTCCCTGAACAGGTCGCCCTGGATCAGCTGCATGAAGGCGATGGTGTCAGCGGCGATGTAGAAGGCGCCGGTCGCGTGCAGGCCCGGATTGCACGAGCCCGAGACGTGGATCATGGCGGGTACGTCCAGCTCCACCATCGCCTCATAGAAGGGATACCAGAACCGGTCGGTCAGGGGCGGAGCGGTGAAGTGGCCGCCGCCGGGATCGGGGTTCAGGTTGCAGCCGATGAAGCCCAGCTCCTCCACGCAGCGGCGCAGCTCGGCGATGGAGCCGGTCAGGTCCGCCTTGGGGCTCTGGGGCAGCATGCAGACCCCGGCGAAGGTCTCGGGATACAGGCCGCACACCCGCGCGATCAGGTCGTTGGACGCCCGCGCCCAGGCGGTCGAGACCGATTCGTCGCCGACGTGATGGGCCATGGTCGAGGCGCGCGGGCTGAAGATGGTCATGTCCGCGCCGCGCTCCTTCAGCAGGCGCAACTGGTTGGCCTCGATCGTCTCGCGGATCTCGTCGTCGGTGATTTCGGGATAGGGCGGCGGGGCCTCGCCGGCCTTGAAGGCCGCCTTCTGGGCGTCGCGCCAGGCGTCGTGCTGGGGCGGGGCGGTGGTGTAGTGGCCGTGGCAGTCGATGATCAGGCTCATGCGGCGGCCTCGCGTTCGGGCGCGTCCGCCAGCAAGGCCAGCTTGGCCTCAAGGCCGTCGGGCGAACCGAGGCCGCGCGCGCCGATTTCACGCTGGATGGCGATGGTGCCGCGCGTCATGCGGGGCTCGACGCCGAGCCCTTCCAGCGTCCTGGCCGACTCCTCCATCTCGGCGGCGCGGCGCAGGCCGTGGATCAGGATGCGGTCGAGGTTGTAGTCGAACCGGCCCCGCCAGTCGGCGCCCGGCGAACTGGCTTCCAGCGAGGCGATGACGGCATCGGTCACGCCCGCGCGGTCGGCGGCGAGAATGCACTCGGCGGAGAGAGCCTCGATCCCCTTGACCATCACCGAGCGGATCATCTTCACCGCCGCCGCAGCCCCCACCCGGCCGTCCAGCATCTGGATGTTGACGAAGCCTAGCGCGGTCAGGGCGTGCTCAGCGTCCCCCGCATGAGGGCCGGAGATCAGCAGGGGGACCGCCCGTCGCTTGGGGTGGACCGGGGCCATCACCGCGACGTCGACATAGCGACCGCCCGCCGCCTCGACGGCTTCGGCCGCCCCGCGCTTGGTCTCGGGCGCGACGCTATTCATGTCGAAGTAGAGCGCGCCCGGCGTGATCACGGCAGCGGCTGCGTCGGCTGCGATGACGGCCTGATCGGCGGTCACCAGCGACAGGATCAACGGCGCGTCCGACAACGCCTGAAGCAGGGTCGAACATCCCGCGACGCCGGACCGCTCATAGTCGGCCAGCTTGCCTGCCCGGGTCGCGCTCGACTCGGTCTTGCGGTCATAGGCGCGGGCGGACACGCCGCTCCAGCCCTCGGCGAAGGCCGAGGCCGCTTCCCCGAAGCCGATGAAGGCGAGGCGCTGCGTCATGGGCCGGACCTATCGCGGCGAGGCCCCCGATCCGCAAATCACTATGGGTCGGGGGCTATTCATTTTCCTGAACGAAAGATGCGGCTTGCTCGATCCTCGCGAGGAACCGCGCCTGCGTCGGCGTCGGCCGCCAGTCGCCTCGCGTGGTCAGGCCGATGGTCCGCGTCGTCTGGCCGACCGGCGGGCCGATCGGCGTCAGCACACCGGCCTCGATCTCCAGCGCCACCTGGTCGCGCGACAGCAGGGTCAGGAGGTCGCTCTGCCTCAGTATCCCCCGGATGGCTGTGACCGACCCGCATTCGACCGGCGCGGCGGGCGTCGGACCGTCGGCGAACAGCGCCTGCCACAGCAGCCGCAAGGGCGAGCCCGGCCGCCCGATCACCCAGGGATAGGCCGCCAAGGCCTCCCGGCTGGGCCTCGCCGCGCCCGCCAGCGGATGGCCCTTTCGCCCCACGACCATCAGCCGGTCTTCCAGCAACGGTCGCTGGACGAGGTCGGCGGGAACCTCGTCACGCAGGGCTCCGACCATGACGTCGATGACGCCGTCGCGCAGGGGCTCGATCAGTTCGCGCCAGGCCCCGTCGACGATGTCGACCACGAAGCCCGGCTCCTCGGCCACCATCCCGGCGACCGCGCGCGGCAGAAGCACGGCGCGCGAGAGTGGCATGGCGCCGACCGTGATGCGATTGAGGTCTCCGCCCGCGCCGGGCCGCAGTTCCGCCAGGGCCGAGGCGATCTCGGACCGCGCCAGCCGCGCGCCCCGCGCCAGCCGCCGCCCCGCGCGGGTCAGGACGACGCCGCGTCCCTGGCGCTCCACCATCGGCACGGCGCAGATCTGCTCCAGGTCCCGCACAGCCGCGTGCAGGCCGGGCTGCGAAAGCCCCGTCGCGCGCGCCGCCGCCGTGAACGATCCCGCGTCCGCCAGCGCCAGAAAGGCCCTCAGCTGCGTCGCCGTCACCAGCCGCTCGGGCCGGGCGAAGCCGCTGCGCCCCGCCTGTCGCGCGGCCTCGGCGATGTGGTGGAAGGCCCGGTCAGCCCGCTCGGCCAGAACTTGTCCGGCCTCGGTCGGCCGCACGCCATCCGGCTGGCGCGTCAGCAGACGCAAATCGAGCGCCCGCTCCAGCTTGGCCAGCCCCTGCGTCAGAGCCGGCTGGGACAGGCCTACGGTCTCCGCCGCCCGGCTCATGCTGCCGCGCGCGATCACCACCGACAGGGCGCGTAGGTGGCGCAGGTTCAGGTCGAACGGCGACAGATCGATCATGACCTATCGTAAAATCTTATCGGCTCGGCGCAAATGCGAATTCCCCCTGCCCCTCCCCCCCGCCATGAGCGGGGCGAGCGAAAGGGAGGCATGGATGGCGGGTCGGGTTGTGACCAAGGTCGCGCGCGCGGACGCCTCCGTGATCGACGGCCTCGCCCGGCTGGGCGTCGCCACGGTGCACGAGGCGCAAGGGCGCATCGGCCTGCTCGCCCCGCACCTCCGGCCCATCTATCCCGGCGCGCGGATCGCCGGATCGGCGGTGACGATCTCGGCCCCGCCCGGCGACAACTGGATGCTGCACGTCGCCATCGAGCAACTGCGGCCCGGCGACATCCTGGTGCTGGCCCCCACCTCGCCCTGTTCGGACGGGTACTTCGGCGATCTGCTGGCGACGTCGGCGCAGGCGCGGGGGTGCCGGGGGCTGGTGATTGACGCGGGCGTGCGCGACGTGCGCGACCTGACCGAGATGGGCTTTCCGGTCTGGTCGAAGGCCGTCTTCGCCCAGGGCACCGTCAAGGCGACGCTGGGCGACGTGAATGTGCCCATCGTCTGCGCCGGGGCGGCGATCGAGGCCGGCGACGTGATCGTGGCAGACGACGATGGGGTTTGCGTGGTCCGCCGGGCGGACGCGGCCTCGGTGCTGGAGAAAGGGCTGGCGCGGGAGGCCAATGAGGCGTCCAAGCGCGAGCGGCTGGCGGCCGGCGAGCTCGGCCTCGACATCTACGACATGCGCGGAAAGCTGGAGGCGATGGGCCTGCGCTATGAGTGAGGGCGTCCGCTGCATGTGGATGCGCGGCGGCACCTCCAAGGGGGCCTTCTTCCTCGCCGAGGACCTGCCCGCCGACACCGCCGTGCGCGACGCCTTCCTGCTGCGCGTTATGGGGTCCCCCGATCCGCGCCAGATCGACGGCATGGGCGGCGCCGACCCCCTGACGTCCAAGGTCGCGGTGGTGTCGCGCTCGGCCCGCGAAGGCGCGGACGTGGACTATCTGTTTCTGCAGGTGTTCGTGGATCAGGCGATCGTCACCGACGCCCAGAACTGCGGAAACATGCTGACGGGCGTCGGCCCCTTCGCCATCGAACGGGGTCTCGTCGAAGCGAAGGACGGCGAGACGCCGGTCTCCATCTTCATGGTCAACACCGGACAGACGGCCGTCGCCACGGTGGCCACGCCGGGCGGGCGCGTCACCTATGATGGCTCGGCCCGGATCGATGGCGTGCCGGGAACGGCCGCGCCCGTACCGCTGGAGTTCCGCGAAACCGCCGGTTCGTCCTGCGGCGCGCTTCTCCCGACCGGAAACGCGGTCGATGTCATCGACGGCGTCGCCTGCACCCTGATCGACAACGGCATGCCCTGCGTGGTCATGCGCGCCGACGCTGTCGGGGCCACAGGCTATGAGGATCGCGAGACGCTGGACGCCGCAGACGCCGTCAAGGCCCGGATCGAGGCCATCCGCCTGAAGGCCGGGCCCATGATGAAGCTCGGCGACGTCGCCGACCTGTCGGTGCCCAAGATGATGCTGGTCGCCCCGCCCCGGAACGGCGGCGCGGTGACGGTCCGCAGCTTCATCCCCAAGCGGGCGCACGCCAGCGTCGGCGTGCTCGGCGCCGTCAGCGTGGCCACCGCCTGCCTGCTGAAGGGCTCGCCCGCCGCCGAGGTGGCAGAGGTTCCCGACGGCCGCCGCAAGACCCTGTCGGTCGAACATCCCACCGGCGAGATGACCTGCGTGCTGGAGACCGACGACGCGGGCGAGGTCGTCTCCGCGGCGCTTCTCCGGACAGCGCGCAAGCTCATGGACGGAGTGGTCTTCGCATGAGCATCGACGCCCAGGGCCGGGTCCGCAGCTGGACGCTGGAGCCGTCCATCCCGAGGTTCCGCCCGCCGCCCGGGGCGGTGGACGCCCACTGCCACGTCTTCGGTCCCGCCGACCGCTTTCCCTTCAGCCCCAAGGCCAAGTACCATCCGCAGGACGCCGGCCCTGACGCCCTGTTTGCTCTGCGCGATCATCTCGGCCTGAGCCGCAATATCATCGTCCAGGCCAGCTGCCACGGCACGGACAATGCGGCCACGCTGAACGCCATCGCGGCATCCGACGGCCGGGCCCGCGGCGTCGCCGTGGTCGATCCGGCGATCTCCGACGAAGAGCTTCAGGCGCTTCATTACGGCGGCATCCGGGGCGTGCGCTTCAACTTCCTCAAGCGGCTGGTCGACGACGCCCCCAAGGATCGGTTCCTGGAAGTCGCGGGCCGCCTGCCCGCCGGGTGGCATGTCGTCGTCTACTTCGAGGCCGACATTCTGCAGGAGCTGCGCCCCTTCCTCGACGCCCTGCCCGTCCCGGTCGTCATCGATCACATGGGCCGTCCGGACGTGACCCAGGGACCCGACGGCGCCGACATGCGCGCCTTCCGCGCCCTGCTAGACAGCAGGCCGGATATTCACTTCAAGGCCACCTGCCCCGACCGCCTGTCCGAAGCCCCGCCGTGGGACGACTTCGCCGAGGCCGTGCGGCCGCTGGTGGAGGCCTATCCCGACCGCTGCCTGTGGGGCACGGACTGGCCGCATCCGAACATGGAAAGCCGCATTCCCGACGACGGCGCCCTGGTCGAGATGATCCCCCGCATCGCGCCGACTCCTGAGCTTCAGCGGAAGCTGCTGATCGACAATCCCATGCGCCTCTACTGGAGCGAAGAATGCCCGTGAGCATCGCCACGACCCACGTCGGCAGCCTGCCGCGCGGGCCCGAGCTGACGCCGCTGCTGCTGGCCCGCGACCACGGCGAGCCCTACGACGCCGAGGCCTTCAACCGCGTGGTCCAGACCGCCGTGGACGAGGCGGTGAAGAAGCAGGTCGAGGCCGGCGTCACCGTCATCAGCGACGGAGAGCTCGGCAAGGTCGGCTATTCGACCTACATCATCGAGCGCCTGTCGGGCTTCGGCGGTCACAGCCCCCGGAAGCCCGCGCTGGACCTCGCGCCCCTGCCGGAGTTCCGCGAGAAGCTGGCCGGCATCATGGGGGCCCAGGAGTTCACCCGCGCCTCCTGCATCGGCGAGGTCAGGCTGGTGAACCTGCAGCCGCTGCACGACGACATCCGCCGCTTCCGCTCGGCGCTGGACCGGCATGGGAAGGGCACCCGCGCCTTCATGAACGCCGCCTCGCCCGGTCTCATCACGGCGTTCCAGCCCAACGCCTTCTATCCGACGCATGAGGCCTATCTGGCCGATCTGTCGGACGCCATGCGGCCGGAATACGAGGCCATCGTCGACGCCGGTTTCGAACTGCAGCTGGACTGTCCCGACCTCGCGATGTCGCGCCACACCGGCTACCAGGACATGGACGAGGCGGCGTTCCTCAAGACCATCGAGGCCAATGTCGAGGCCCTGAACGCCGCGACCGCCAGCATCGCGCCCGAGCGGATGCGCATGCACATCTGCTGGGGGAACTACGAAGGGCCGCACGACCACGACATCCCGCTGGAGCGGATCATGTCCATCATCCTGAAGGCCCGGCCCTCGACCATCCTGTTCGAGGCGGCCAACCCGCGACACGAGCACGAGTGGATCGTCTGGCGCGACGCGGACCTGCCCGACGACAAGATCCTGGCCCCCGGCCTGATCGACACCTGCTCCAACTACCTGGAGCACCCGGAGCTGATCGCCCAGCGGATCGAGCGATTCGCCGGAATCGTGGGCGCAGAGCGCATTCTGGCCAGCACCGACTGCGGCTTCGGCACCTTCGCCGGCTACGGCAAGATCGACCCCGCCGTGACCTGGATGAAGCTCGCCGCGCTGCGTGAAGGCGCGGATCGGGCTGCGGCGAGGCTGTAGCTTGCCAGCGAGTGCACGCTGGTATACTTCACGTTCCTGAACTTTTCACATATAAGAAAAGACAGGCAGGCGACTGCGTCCGGACAGAGGGGTCCGGCTGGTTCGAGTAGCGGCCCGGAGAGGCCGGACGACCGTCACCAAGGAAACGACCACCGGGAGGATTTCATGAAGATCGCATTCGGCGCGCTCGCCGCGCTGCTGGCTTCGACCAGCGCCTATGCCCAGACCGGCGCCCCCGCTCAGCAGCAGGAGGCCGCCACCGTCGACGACATCATCGTCACCGCGTCTCGCCGCGAACAATCGTTGCAGGACGTGTCCATCGCCGTGACCGCGCTCGGCGAAGAGCGGCTGGAGAACGCCCAGGTCAACAATCTGGCGGACCTGCAGACCATCGTGCCGTCGGTGAACTTCGGCAACGACTTCAACCAGGCCAAGATCTTCATTCGCGGCGTCGGGGCCAACACCTCGACGACCGGCTCCTCGACCGGCGTGGCGCTGCACGTCGACGGCGCCTACGTCGCCCGCGCCGAGGCGCAACTGACCTCCCTCTTCGACGTGGAGCGAGTCGAGGTCCTGCGCGGTCCGCAGGGCACGCTCTATGGCCGTAACGCGGTCGGCGGCTCGGTCAACGTCATCACCGCCAAGCCGTCCGATGTGTTCGAAGGCTACGGCCGGCTGACCATCGGCAACTACAACGCCCTGATCACCGAGGTCGCTGTCGGCGGCCCGATCACGGACACCATCCAGTTCCGCATCGCCGGCAAGACCGAGGGCCGTGACGGCTTCGGCGAGAACCCCTTTACCCGCGCCGACGTCGACGATCTGAACCGCCGCATGGTCCGGGGTCAGCTGAACTTCGACTTCACCCCGGACGTCAGCCTGCTGCTGTCGGGCGAGTACTTCCGCCAGGACGACAGCTCCGGCGCCATCCACTATCTGCGCGCCGCCTTCCCGGGCGTCGCTCGCCTGCCCTCCCTGGGCGTCGGCGGCTATGCGACCGACCCGCGTGACCTGGCCAGCGAGATCCAGCCCGGCACGGACACCGAATCCTACGCCTTCACCTCGACCTTCCGGGCGAATATCAACGAGAACCTGTCCTTCACGAACATCACCAACTTCCGCAGCTTCCAGACCTCCCTGTTCCAGGACCTGGACCTGTCGGCGGTGCAGAGCGCCTTCACGATCAATGGCGTCAACTCGACGGTTCAGGAGCGTCGCATCGACAGCGAGCAGTTCTCCACCGAACTGCAGATGAACTACGACACCGACTTCCTGAACCTGGTGCTCGGCGGATATTACTTTGAGGAGCAGCAAAACCCGATCGACAACGTCGGCTTCGGCCGCGCTACCGGCCTGCCCGGCACGCCGACCATCCTGGCCCGCGACAACGTCCCGCTGGCCACGGCCTATGAGTTCTGCGGCTATGGTCCGGGCGGCACCACGGGCGGATCGACCATTCAGACGCCCAAGCGCGTCTGCATCAGCTCGGACCTGCAGACGGAAGCCACGGCCCTGTTCGGCCAGGCGACCTTCGATCTGGGCATGCTGTCCGAGCAGCTGCAGGGCTTCAGCATCAAGGTCGGCGGCCGCTACAGCCGCGAGACGGTGACGACCGACAATGCGGGTTACATCATCCGCTATTCGGCGACGGCGCCCAACCAGGCCCTGCCGACGCTCTACACGCCGCGCGGCGCCACCCTGACCGAGCGGACGTTCGAGGACTTCACCCCCGAAGTCGGCATTCAGTGGGAGGTCAATCCGGACCTGCTGCTCTACTACACCTACTCGGAAGGCTTCAAAGCGGGCTCGGGCGAGAACGCCTACGCCTCGCGCACCATCGTTGATCCGGAAGAGATCACGAACCACGAGGTCGGCGTGAAGGCGACCCTGCTGGACAACCGCCTGACCCTGAACATGGCCGCCTATTCCTATGAGCTGGACGGCCTGCAGCTGAACAAGACCATCACCGGCGGCCCGGCGGGCTTCACCACCATCTTCCAGAACGCGGCGCGCACCTCGGCCAACGGTTTCGAGGCGGACTTCTTCGCCGCCCCGACCGACACGGTCCGCCTGTCGGGCGGCCTGTCGTGGACCGATGCGTCGTTCGACGACTACATCACCGTCGATCCGCTGGATCCGCGCAACGTCGCCGGGGGAACCCCCTACAACGCCGTCACCAACCCCGATCCGACCGCCTTCGGCGCGCCGGGCGGCGGCAACCGGCAGTTGGCCGGAAACCGGGTTCGCAACACGCCGGAGTGGGCCTGGAACCTTCACGGCGAGGTCGACCTGCCGTTCGTCATGCCGATGGACGGTCAGCTGACCCTGATGGGCGACATCTCCTACAAGAGCCAGACGTTCTTCTCGGAGTTCGAGCGCGATATCGAGAGCTCGGAGGCCTACACCATGGTCGACGCCTCGGTGGTCTATGAGAGCGGCGACGGCCAGATCTCGGCCCAGCTTTGGGCCAAGAACATCGGCGACGAGGATGTGCGCGCCTCGACCTTCGCGGTCTCCACCGGCCGTCTGATCGGGGTGACCTATCTGCCGCCGCGGACCTATGGGTTCACGATCGGCTATCGCTTCTGATGCCTCAGGGCCTGGGGCGGTTCGCCGCTCCGGGCCCGCCTGTTTCGGGGGTCCCGTGACCGACGCCGAACGCTTCCAGATCGAATGGGCCTGCGCCCGCCTGATCAACCTCTATGCGACGCTGAACGACCAGGCCCGCTGGGACGAGGTCGTCGACCTCTACGCGCCCGACGGCCTGATGACGCGCCCGACCGCGCCTGATCAGGCCATCGTGGGGCGCGAGGCTCTGCTCGCCGCCTTCAAGGCCCGACCGCCCCGCACAACCCAGCACGTCTGCGCCAACATCGTCGTAACGGTGGAAGGCCCCGACGCGGCCTCGGCCAACAGCGCCATGCTGCTGTTCACCGGCCCGGACGCCCCGCCTCTGGTTGGAACCTACCGCGATCGCTTCGTCCGCCTGGACGGACGCTGGCTCTTTTCGGAGCGGCGGGGGGCGCTGAGCTTTCCGCCCTCGACCTGACCCATGACCGCCCCGCCCCCTTGCCAGTCCGACGCCCACGCCGCATGGGAGGCCTGACGCCATGACCGACGCAGCGCCCACATCGACCGTCAAATCCGCCATGCGGACGCTCGACATCCTCGAGCTGCTGGTCGCGCAGGGGCGACCGCTGGCGGCCCACGAGATCGCCACGGCCCTGGCGATACCGGTCAGCAGCCTGTCCTATCTCCTGACCACGCTGGCCGAGCGTGGCTATGTCGAGAAGCTCGGTCGGCGCTACGGGCCGGGGCCGGGGCTGTCGCGGCTGCAGCCGGAGCGGGCGTCGGACGACGTCATCGCCCGCGCCGGGCCGATCATCCGCTCGCTGCGCCTGCGTCTGAACGAGACCGTCGGCTTTTTCGTGCCCAAGGGCCACGAGGTCGAGGCCGCCGTCAGCGAGATCGGCACCCAGGCCCTGCGCTATTCGCTGGAGGTCGGCCGACGCGCGCCGATGCACGCCTTCGCCGCCGGCAAGGCCATTCTGGCAACCTGGTCCGAGGAAGAACTGGCCGAGTACTTCGCCACGTCGGAGCGGGAAGCCTTCACCCGCCACACCCTGACGACCGAGGCCGAGCTGCGTCAGGAGATCGAAACAATCCGTCGAAACGGCTGGGCCCGCACGCGCGAGGAGCACACGCCGGGCATCCAGGGCATGGCGCGGGTCGTCATGGCGGGCGGCCGGGCGGCGGGCGCGATCAGCATCGCCATCCCCCTGCCCCGGGTCACACCGTCTTTCGAGAGCCAGGCGATCGAGGCGCTGAAGCACGCCGTCGACCTCCTGGAACATCCCGACGATGCGGAGCGTCAGCCGGCGGCCTGAGCCGCCGGCCCATCTCGATCAGGCGACCTTGCGGTTACGCCAGCTGTCGGCGTAGGCGTCGCGCGCCACTTCCGAATAGGGCACCGGGCTGACCGTCGCGCGGATCTCGGCCTGGACGTGACGTTCCACCGTCGGCTTCCTCGACCCGCCGTTCTCCTCGCCCCAGAGCAGCGTCACCTGCGTGCCCGGCTTGGCGTGCTCGGCGTCCAGCATGGCCAGGGTCAGGCCGCGGCCCTCGTTGGCGCTGTAGCCGACCCAGGTCGAGAGGCCGACGTCGCGGCCGCCAGCGCCCAGCACCCGGTCGAACTGGTGCATGGTGTAGACCGCCGACGGGAACTCGAAGAACTTCGCCCGGTCGCCCTTCTGGAAGTAGGAGCTCATGATCCGAACCAGGTCCTCGCTGTCGAGCGCGAGCGTCACTTTCTGCCGGTGCGGCCCGGCCTGCTTCTTCTCCAGCGCCTCCTTGCCGATGAAGTCGTGGTCGAACTTGACGAAGGGCCCGTACCCCAGGTCCCACGGCGTCAGGTAGTAGTCCTCGATGTTGTCCGAGTAGAAGCTGCCGCCCAGCGACGCCTTGCCCTCATAGCTCGTGGCCGGCAGCCATTCGCGATACGGCCGCATGGCCTCGCCGGTGTAGACGGCCGGCAGCGGCGACGGGATCCAGCCCGACTCCAGGGTGTTGGACGAATAGGTCCGCCCGCCGACCAGCTTCAGCCCGAAGTCGGCGCCGGCTGCGACCAGGGCCCCATGCACCTCGTCGCGCTCCTCCCACGGCCCGAACAGCTCGAAGCCCGGCTGGCCCGCCATGCCGTGGCGCAGGGCGCGCACCTGGCGGCCCGCGATGGTCAGCGTCGTCATGTGGAAGAACTTCAGCTCCGGCGGCGTCTGGCCCAGCGCCTTCTCCATCAGCTTCATCGCGTTCGGACCCTGGATCTGATAGCGATAAGACTTGCGGTTCTGGGGGTCGGGGCGGACGGCGGTACGCTCGTCGCGGGCGACGCGCACGTCCCAGCCGCCGGTCGCGGCGTGATACTCGACCCACTCGATGGTCGGGGCGCGGCCCACCATGTTGAAGGTGTTCTCGGCCAGATAGAACAGGATGACGTCGCCGATGACGTAGCCGTCATGGCTGACCGGCACGAATTGCTTGGCGCGATCGGGCACGAAGCCCTTGAAGCTGTTGATGCCCAGGCTGTTCAGCATGGCGAAGGCGTCGGGGCCTTCCACCAGCAGGTCCACCATGTGGTAGCTCTGGTTGAACAGGACGCAGGTCTGCTGCCAGGCGATCTGCTCGTCGCGCCAGTTGCTGTATTCCGCCGGCACGCCCGGATAGGCGTTCGGCCCCGCCTGCTGGTTGCGCAGGAAGTCGGGGATGTTTTTGACGCCGTTCAGGACGTCCTGCAGGCTCTGGGTCATGGGGTCTCCTCCTTGAGTTTCTTTTTCAGGCGACGCGGGGAACGGGGATCGAAACCGGATCGGCCGCCAGCCAGTCGGCCACGGCGGCGACGAAGGCGGCGGGGGCTTCGGCGGGCAGCATGTGGCCGGCCCCTTCGACGATCTTCAAAGTCGCGCCCGGGATGGCGGCGGCAATCGCGCGATGCTGATCCGGTGGACTCCACTGATCCTCGGAGCCGACCAGCACCAGCGTCGGACAGCCGATGGTCGGCAGCAACCGCTCGACCTCGGGCCGATGCAGCAGGGCCTTGATCTGACGCGCGAAGGTCTCGACGCCGGCCTGAACGCACATGGTCCGCAGCGGCCGGATCAGCGCCTCGTCGGCGCGACAGTCCGGGGCCACCATCGGCGGCAGCCACCGATCGACCAGGGCCTCCGCGCCCTCGGCCAGACCGATGTCCAGCAAGGCGTGGCGCGCGTTCGCCTCGCCGGGCCGGGTCAGATGCACCCCGGTCGAGACCAGCGCCAGCCGCTCCACGCGGTGCGGGTGACGGCGCTCGATCTCCAACGCCACCCGCGCGCCCATGGAATGGCCCAGCAAGGACACCCGCTCCGGCGCGCCTTCCAAGGCGCGATCGGCCATGTCGGTCAGGGTGTCGGCGTCGCCATAACCCATCGGCGCGATCAACGGCCGCGTCAGGGACAGGATTTCCGTAGGCCAGATGCGTGCGTCGCACAGCAGGCCGGGCAGGAGCAGGAGCGGCGCGGCCGACGATCCAGACATCTTCTCTCCCGTCGCTCTTTGACTTCACATACCTGAACTCTTCATCTATACGAATAAACAGACGCCCGCTAGAGGCTGTCGCAAGGGTCGTCGCAAGGCGGCCGACGGGAGGCCTCATGCTGGACGTCACGCGACCGGACACCCCCACCGCCCCGCGCCTCGGCGCGCTCCTGAATCATTTCTCGCTGGAGATGACGGCAAAGGACGTCCCGGCCCTGGAAGAGGCCGCCGGCGTCATCCCCCAGGGCACGCGCATCGCCATCGCCTTCCTGCCCGGCGAGACCTTTGAACAACGGCTGCACGCCGCCGTGCGCGTTCGCGCGCTGGGCTTCGATCCTGCCCCTCACCTCTCGGCTCGGCGCATCGCGTCCGAGACCGAGCTCCGCACCTTCCTCGAACAGCTCGCCGCCCAGGCCGCGATCCGGCGCCTGTTCGTCGTCGCCGGCGATCCACCCGAGCCGCTCGGCCCCTATTTCGACGCCCTGTCCCTGATCCGGTCCGGCATGCTGGCTGACCTGGGCCTGGAGAGCGTCGGCGTCTCCGGCTATCCGGAAGGCCATCCCGACATCGGCGAACCCGCCTTGTGGGGCGCCATGTTCGACAAGCGCGACGCCCTGGCCGAGCTCGGCATCTCCATGACCATCCTGACCCAGTTCGGCTTCGACCCCGACGCCATCGTCGATTGGGTCGGCAAGGTGCGCGACCACGGCGTCGACGCCCTGATCCGCATCGGCGTGCCGGGCCCGGCGGGCATCAAGACCCTGATGCGCTTCGCCGCCCGTTGCGGCGTCGGAACCTCCGCCAAGGTCATGAGCCGCTATGGCCTGTCGATCACCAACCTGATCGGTTCCGCCGGCCCCGACCGCCTCGTCCACGATCTGGCCGGTCAACTGGACCTGGAGCGCCACGGCCCGCTCAGCCTGCACTTCTACCCCTTCGGCGGGATCGCCAGGACCGCGCAATGGGTCAGCGACTTCCGCGCCGCCCACGCCGCCTGACCCCTTCGGAGACCGCGCCCCGCATGTCCGACATCTGCGTCCTGACCCTGTCCTGCGACGACCAGCCGGGCCTCGTCGCCAAGGTCGCCGGCTTCCTGTTCGAGCACGGGGCCAACATCCTGGAAGCGGGCCAGTTCGACGACCGTGACGCTGGTCGATTCTTCATGCGGGTGCTGTTCGAACTGGCGGCCGACGCCGAGGGCGTCGAGACGCTGCGCCAGGCCTTCGCCCCGATCGCCTTGGCCCACGCCATGACCTGGACGCTGCGCAACACCGCCGAGAAGCGGCGCGTCCTGATGCTGGTGTCCAGGTTCGACCACTGCCTGGGCGACCTGCTTTATCGCGAGCGCACCGGCGAGCTGCCGATGGAGGTGGTCGGCATCGTCTCCAACCACCCGCGCGAGGTGCTGAAGATCTCGCTCATCGGCGACATCCCTTTCCACCACCTGCCGATCACGCCCGACACGAAGCCGCAGCAGGAAGCCGCCATCAAGCGCATCGTGGAGGAGACGGGCGCCGAGCTGGTCGTGCTCGCCCGCTACATGCAGGTTCTGTCCGACGACATGGCCGCCTATCTGTCCGGCCGCTGCATCAACATCCACCACAGCTTCCTGCCGGGCTTCAAAGGGGCCAAGCCCTACCATCAGGCCCACAGCCGGGGCGTGAAGATGATCGGCGCGACCGCCCACTACGTCACCGCCGACCTGGATGAAGGCCCGATCATCGCCCAGGACGTCGAGACCATCACCCACGCCGACCGGCCCGACGACCTGGTCCGCAAGGGCCGCGACATTGAGCGCCGCGTTCTTGCCAGGGCCGTCGCCTTCCATCTGCAGGACCGGGTGCTGCTGAACGGCTCCAAGACCGTGGTCTTCAGCGACTGATGGCGCGCCGGTCTGCTAGGCTTTCATCAAGCGGCCCGCCAGCGGCCGCGCAGGGAGGATAACCGATGGTGACGGACCCCAGGGCGCTCGTCGATCAGGCGCGCATGTCGCGGTTCCAGTGGACGGTCGTCATCCTGATGATCGGTCTGAACGCGCTGGACGGCTTCGACGTCCTGTCGATCAGCTACGCCTCGCCCGGCATCGCTGCGGACTGGGGCATCGACCGGGCGGCGCTGGGCATCGTCCTGTCGATGGAGCTGGTCGGCATGGCGTTCGGCTCGCTCCTGCTCGGCAATGTCGCCGACGCCATCGGGCGGAGGAAGACCATCCTCGGCTGTCTGGTCGTCATGTCGGGTGGCATGTTCGCGGCCGCGACCGCCACCGACATCACCACCCTGTGCATCTATCGCGTCATCACGGGGCTGGGCATCGGCGGCATGCTGGCCTCGATCAACGCCGCCGTCGCCGAGGCCGCCAACGCCAGGCGCCGCGCCCTGTGCGTCGTCCTGATGTCGGCGGGTCTGCCGTTCGGTTCGGTGCTGGGCGGCCTGGTGTCGGGCGAGCTGCTGAAGGTCTACGACTGGCCCGCCGTCTTCATTCTGGGCGGCGTGGCCACGGCCTGCTTCATTCCGCTGGTCCTGTGGCTGGCCCCGGAATCCATCGCCTTCGAGATGCACAAGCGCGGCCCCGGCGCCCTGGAGCGCATCAACAGGACGCTGAAGCGCATGGGCCACGCGGCCATCGACGCCCTGCCCGACGCGCCGGCGATCAAGCCCAAGGCCGGTCTAGCCTTGCTGTTCTCACCAGCGTTCGCGGCGCTCGCCCTGCTGCTGGCGGCGTCCTACTTCGCCCACATCATCACCTTCTACTACATCATCAAGTGGATCCCGAAGATCGTGGTGGACATGGGGTTCCCGCCCCCGACCGCCGCCGGCGTGCTGGTCTGGGCCAGCACGGGCGGGGCGCTCGGGGCCCTGACGCTCGGCCTCATGACGCTGAAGGCGCGAGTCACCGCCCTGACCATCGGAGCCATGCTGCTCTCCACCGTCGCCGTCATCGGCTTCGGCCAGGGCTGGGAGACGCTGAACGAGATCTCGATCGCCGCAGCGGTGGCGGGCTTCTTCACCAACGCGCCCATCGTGGGCCTCTACGCCATCGTGGCCCAGTCCTTCCCGACCGAGCTGCGCGCCACGGCGACGGGCTTCATCATCGGCATCGGACGCGGCGGCGCGGCCTTGGCGCCCGTCATCGCCGGCTTCCTGTTCCAGGCGGGATGGTCGCTGCCGACCGTCTCGATCATGCTTGGTCTCGGAGCGACGGTCGCGGCGCTGATGCTCTTCCTTGCCCGGGGGGGAATCGCCGGAAACAGCCGAACGCTGCCGTCCGCCCCCTGAAGCGCGGCCTCGGTCACATCGACGGTTGAAGAGAGCCCCGGGCCTGGGCGGAACAATGCTCTGGGACGTTTCAGGCTTCAGTCCCTGGTCACGACCAGGTCGTCGCCCGGCCCGGCCGCCGGATCGACCTCGGCGGCCAGGGGCGCGGACTCCCCGTTCAAGGCCGCCGCCAGGGCTTCGCGGTCCAGCGCGCCCTCCCAGCGCGCGACGACCAGGGTCGCCACGGCGTTGCCGATGAAGTTGGTCAGGGCCCGGCACTCGCTCATGAAGCGGTCGATGCCGAGGATCAGGGCCATGCCCGCGATCGGCACGTCGGGCACGACCGCCAGGGTCGCCGCGAGCGTGATGAACCCCGCGCCGGTTATGCCGGCCGCGCCCTTGGAGCTCAGCATCGCGACCAGCAGCAGCGTCACCTGCTGCCACAGGCTCAGCTCGATGTTCAGCGCCTGGGCGATGAACAGGGCCGCCATGGTCATGTAGATGTTGGTGCCGTCCAGGTTGAACGAATAGCCGGTGGGCACGACCAGCCCGACCACGGACTTCGACGCTCCGGCCCGTTCCATCTTCTGCAGCAGGCTGGGCAGGGCCGCCTCGGACGACGACGTGCCGAGCACCAGCAGCAGTTCTTCCTTCAGGTAGCGGATCAGCTTCAGGATCGAGAAGCCGTTGGCGATCGCCACCAGCCCCAGCACGCCCACCACGAAGATCGCCGACGTCAGATAGAAGGTGGCGACCAGCGCGATCAGGTTGATCACAGAGGCGATGCCATAGGCCCCGATGGTGAAGGCGAAGGCCCCGAACGCCCCGATCGGCGCGGCCTTCATGACGATGGCCACCAGCCTGAAGAAGGCGATCGAGACCGATTCCAGCATGGTCAACACCGGCTTGCCGGCATCGCCCACCATGGCCAGGGCCAGGCCGAACAGCACCGAGACGAACAGGACCTGCAGGATGTTGCCGGTCGAAAAGGCGCTGACGACCGTGTCCGGAATGATGGCGAGCAGGAAGCCGACCACGGTCGTCTCATGCGCCGCGCTGGAGTATTGCGACACCGCCCCCGCATCCAGCGACGCCGGGTCGATGTTCAGCCCCCGTCCCGGCTGAACCACATTGGCCACCACCAGGCCGACGATCAAAGCCAGCGTCGAGAACACCAGGAAGTAGGCGAAAGCCTTGGCCGCCACGCGTCCGACCTTGCCGATGTCGCGCATGCCGGCGATGCCGACCACGATGGTCAGGAAGATCACCGGGGCGATGACCATCTTCACCAGCTTGATGAAACCGTCGCCCAGAGGCTTCAGGCTCTCGCCGAACTCCGGGAAGAAATGGCCTATCGCGCCGCCCAGCAGGATGGCGCCCAGCACCTGGACATAGAGATGGCTCCACCAGGCCTTGGGGCCGATCGGAGTTTCGCCGTGAGCCGCCGTAATCTGCATACATCCCCCTCGGACGCCCAGGCGACGCCCATGTCCCCGATCTAGCCCCAGTTCGCACGTCGGGTGTAGCCCGCCGGCCGTCTTTCCGGCTCGGGGTGACGGCGACTAGCGGCCAGCCTCGCCGAGGGCGGCGAACTTTCGTCGGGTGTCCAGCAAAACCCAGCTGCGCATCAGCAGTTCGCCCACGTCATAGGGCTTTAGAAGGACGTCGTTGGCCCCCAGCGATAGCGCTCTCAGGCGAGCGTTCATCGTCGAGTCCGCTGTCAGGACAAGGATCGGCAAGTAGTCCGTGTCCGCCGTCAAACGGCGAAAGCTTTCGAGCAGTTCGTAGCCGTCGAAACCGGGCATCATCAGGTCCAGCAGGACCAGATCCGGAGGTCGGGCGGCGAAGTCGGCCAAGGCGTCGCGCGCGTCGATGCAGGTGACGACGTCGCCGAATCCCTCCCGGCGAAAGGCTCGATCAACCAGACTGAGATTGGCCGCCTCATCATCGACCGCGAGAATTCGGGAAGCCTTCAGCGCCGCGTCATCGGGAACGATCTTCATGCCGGGTCCTCGGTCTCGGGGGCACACGCGGGCAGGTCCAGGATGAAGACCGCGCCGGGACGATCCTCCCGGACGCCGTGGCGCAGGTCGCCGCCCTGCGCCTGGGCCAGTCCGCGCGAGAGGGCCAGGCCCAGGCCGGATCCTTCGACGCCGCTCCATCGTTCCGCGTCGAGGCGATCGAAGGGCGTGAAAAGCCTCGAGGCCAGAGCCTCCGGCACGCCGGGCCCCTCGTCGATCACCTCGATCTGGAGCCTGTCGCCGTCCTCACGAACCGCCAGCGACACCCTGCCGCCCGATCCCCCGTACTTGATGGCGTTCGAAAGAAGATTGAGCAGGATTTGAGTCGTCGCGCGGCGGTCTGCCAAAGCCGTGCGGTCGACCAGGCCGAGCAATTCCACCGCCACGTCGGCGGCCTGCGCCTGCGGCCCGATCAGGTTGCGGACATCCTCCAGCAGCGGACCCACAGCGAGGGGCTCGAGGGTCAGGGCGTGACCTCCCGCCTCGATCCGGGCGATGTCCAGAACCTCCTCGATCATGGCCAGCAGGTGGCCGCCGGCCTTGGCGATCTGATTCACCGCGTGGCGCTGGTCTTCGTTCAAGGTCTCGCGATCCATGCCGAGCAGCTGGTTGAAGCCCAGGATGGCCGTCAGCGGCGTGCGGAGCTCGTGGCTCATGCGCGACAGGAACTCGCTCTTGGCGCGGCTGGCCCGCTCGGCCTCGGCGCGGGCGTGTCCCAGGGCCTCTTCCGCTCGTCGGCGCTCCGTGACATCGCGCGTGACCTTTGAGAAGCCGGTCAGGACGCCGTGCTCGTCCCTCAAGGCCGTAATGACGACATTGGCCCAGAACCGGCCGCCGTCCCGACGGAGGCGCCAGCCCTCGTCCTCAACCCGCCCGTCGCGGCGCGCCAGTTCCAGAAGGCGCCGCGGCGTCGTCTCGCGGGCGTCCGGCGGATAGAAGGTCGAGAAATGCTGCCCGAGGATTTCTTCGGCGGTCCAGCCCTTGATCCGCTCGGCCCCGTTGTTCCAGCTGACGACGCGCCCTTTCACGTCGAGCGCGAAGATGCCGTAGTCCCGCACCCCTTCGATCACCCGCCGATAGCGCTCTTCGCCCTCGCGCAGCGCCGCCTCGCGCATGCGCAGCAGGTCGCCGGCCTGAACCAGGCGCCGGGCCAGGCGGCCGATCTCGTCCTGGGCCTCGTCGGCCAGCGTCAGGGGCTCGCCTCGCTCCAGCCTCTCGGCGTCGCGCTCCAGGCCTCGCACCCGACGCACGATGCCGGTGAAAAGAAGCTGCGCCGCCGCCAGCCCTCCCAGAAGGCCGACGCCGGCCATGACGGCCGTCAAGGCCCAGGTCCGACGGCGCTCGGCGTCCGCGCGGGCCTGACGCTCGGCCAGCAGTTCGGCTTCTCGCCGTTGCATGGCTTCGATCTCGTCTCTCAACGCATCGAGCACCGCCTTGTTGGCAATCAGGGCCCGGGTCACTTCGGCGGTCTGAAGGCCTGCGCTCGTGCCCGCGCCCGGCATGGCGGCGAGCTGCGCCAGGCCATCGCGCTTCAGCACCACGAGGCGGTCCACTCTCGCCAGCCGTCGCCGGATCTCGGGGTCGCGGGTGGTGCGCCGAAGCCGTTCGAGGGTGGTCGGCAGCAGGGCCTCCGCCTTCACATAGGGCTCCAGAAAGGCGCGCCGACCGGTCAGTCGATAACCCCGCACGCCGCTCGCGGCCTCGGCGAGCAGCGCGTGCACCTGGTGGATATCACGCTGGATGGCGAAGGTCAGACGCACGCGCGCCTCGGCCTCTGCTTCCGCCCGCGCCGACAGATGCAGGGCGCCGATGCCGCCAAGCAGAATGCCCAGAGGCAGGACGACGACGATCAGGCCTTTCCTGCTGAGACCGAGATCGGACCAGGTCCCGCCCAGGCGTTTCCAGAACGCGAACGGCTTCATGGCAGCGCCCTCGCGGCGAAGACCGCAGCCTGGGTGCGATCCGCCACCCCGAGCTTGGCGATGACCTTCTCGACATGGGCCTTGACGGTGCCCGGCCCGATGCCGAGCTCGCGTGCGATCGCCTTGTTGGTCAAGCCCTCGCGGACCAGGGCCAGGACCTGTCGCTCTCGAGGAGTCAGTCGCTCCAGATCGCCCGAGGTCGGCCCGACGGGCGGAGACAGGGCTGACCGCAGAAGGTCGGTCGGCAGAGCCGTGCGACCGGCGGCGACGGTTCGAATGGCGTGAAGCAGCTCTTCGCGACCGGCGTCCTTGAGCACATAGCCCGTCGCTCCCGCGGCGAGCGCGCTGCGCACATACTCGGGGGTGTCGTGAAGGGTCAGCAGCAGCACGCGAGCGGGCGACGCCTCGAGGATGCGCCGCGTGGCGTCCAGACCGGTCAGACCTGGGCCGAAGCGGATATCGAGCACCGCCACGTCTATGTCGCCGCGCAGGCACCGATCGATCGCCGCCTCGGCGGTGGTCACCTCGTCGACGAGGCTCAGATCCGGCTCGCGCTCGATCACGGCGCGCAGGCCCGCGCGTGTGAGCTCGTGGTCGTCGGCAATGAGAACCCGCATCAGGCGCCCGCCAGGGGGACGATCGCCCGGATGCGAAATCCGTTCGAGGTCGCCTCGGCCTCCAACCTTCCCGCCACCGCCAGCAGGCGCTCGCGCATCATCTCCAGTCCGAAGCGCGGGGTGTCGTCGGCGGGACCCGTCGCCTCGCCGCGGCCCCCCGCGTTCTCCGCCGTGAGAACGACCACGCGGGCGTCGGCGTCGACGACCAGATCCAGGCTCACCGCCGCGCCCGGAGCGTGTTTGGCCACGTTGTTGAACGCTTCCTGGCCGATGCGGAACAGCAGGGTCTCGAGCCAGCCCGCGAGCCGTCCGTTCAGCCGCTCGGACACCTTGACGACATGTCCCGCCGCTTCCAGGCGACGGGCGTCCTCCCTCAAGGCGGCGGCGACGCCGAGGTCGTCCAGGCTCGGCGGACGCAGGCCCGCGATGACGCCGCGGAGATCGACCACCGCCTGCCGTGCGACGCCGATCAGACCTTGGACGTCCTGGGCCAGCTCGATGTCGCGTGCGGCCAGATCGAGATGCACCAGCTCCAGCTGTCGATGCAGGGCGGCGACCTGCTGGGCCACGCCATCGTGCAGGTCCGCCGAGATGGCGGCCCTCTCGCTCTCCTGGGCTCCGACGACGCGGGAAAGCACCAGTTCCAGCTCCTTCTCGCGCCGCTCCAGCCGGGCGAGCAGCTGGGCTTCCTTGCGCCGCTGGACATCCACGGTCAGGCGCCCCTCGATCAGTTCGACAAGCAGACGCAGGGCATCGGCGTCTTCCTGGGCCGCGATCGCGGCGGGGTTCATCGGTGTCGAGAACACCAGATTGACACCGGGGCGTCCGCGCTGGGCCAGGGCGTTCAGGGGAATGACGAAGGCGTCTTCGGCGACCTGTCCCTCGCCCGTCTGCACCGCGCCCGCCGCATATCCGGCGAACAGAGCGGCCCGTTGCGCGGCTCTCGCCAGGGCTGCCTGCAACTCGCCGCCGTCCGCTGCGGCCAGGTCGCGGCTGACCTCGATAAGCAGCTTGAGCCGCGCCGCGCGCGCCTCGGAGTCCCGGAAAAGCGAGCGCAGGTCGAGGGCGATAGGGAGCGCGTCTGCGGGCAGTCGATGACCTCCGGTTAAGCCCCGTGCTTAGCGCGTTCGCGCGGCCTCGTCATATGCCAGACGGCATAGGACGACCGGCCTGCCGTCAGGCTGATGTGCGCCGCGAAGCGGATCGACACCCTGCTGTCCTCGCCGCGGTTGCGGCCTCAGGAAAAGAGGTTTCCATGCGCAAGATTTTCGCTCTCACCGCCCTGGCCGGCGTGCTGGCGGCGGGCTCCGCCTTCGCCGAACCTGTCCTCGCCAACGCCTTCTCCAGCGATTCCTACGCCGTCGCCAACCTGAACGGGGCCGCCGTGGCCGCCGCTCCGATCACCGTGGCCGAAGTCGAGGCCGCCCAGCGGGCCTGGGGGGACGCCTTGGTCGCCATCGCGACCGAGTATGAGCGCAATGGCCAGGCCGCCGCGACCCGTCTGGCCGGCCAGGTGCTGGACACCGCCTACGGCTACAGCCTGGGACCGGTCGCCTTCAAGCCGACCCTGGCGCACGGCGAGACCACTTTCCGCACGACCCGCGACGGCGCCCTCGCCTACTTCGTCGGCGGCGACAGCCGCTTCGCCGGCGACACCGGTTTCGCGCTGAAGGGCTGGCGGTCCTACGAGATCGACAACGCCGCCATCGTGATCAACGGCTCCACCGCCATCTCCACGGGCAACGTCATGCTGACCAATGACGAGGGCGAAGTCACGACCGTGAACAAGACCTGGGGCTGGGTGCGCGACGCCAGCGGCGCCCTGCGCATCGTACTTCATCACTCCTCCCTGCCCTACGCGCCGAACTGACGCCCCGGAAGACCGGCCCCCGGTCCCTCGCCCGGGACGGGGCCGGTCGCTCGACCACGAAGAACAGATTCTCCGACGATGAAGCGTTTCGCGATCCCGGCCATCGCCGTGCTGGCCTCGTTGACCAGCGTCCACGCGGCGGCCCAGGACGACCGGCAGGTCTGGAGCGCAGTTTTCGCCAGCGGACCCGTCGCCCAAGATAGCCGGCTCCTGGTCTGGTTCGACGGTCACGCCCGCTTCCGCGACGAGGGCGACCAGCTGGATACGACCATCATCCGCCCCGGCGTGGGCTGGCGCGTTTCGCCCCGTCTGGACCTGTGGGCCGGGTATGCTCACGTGACCCTGCGTCGTCCGGGACCCGACGGCGAGGAGCACCGCGCCTGGCAGCAGGCGACCTATCCCATCGCAGAGATCGGCGGCGGCCGCCTGACCGGCCGCACCCGGCTGGAACAGAGGTTCCGCGAAGGCGGCGATGATACCGGCTGGCGGCTGCGGCAGTTCGTGCGCTGGAGCCGCCCTGTCGCGGGACCCGACGTGAGCGTCGTGGCCTCCAACGAGACCTTTCTGGCGTTCAATGACACCGACTGGGGCCAGCGCGACGGCTTTGACCAGAACCGCGCCTTCGTCGGGCTGGCCTGGCAGGCCCGTTCCCGCGTCAGGCTCGAGGCCGGCTACATGCTCCAGCACATCGACGGCGGTCCGGCCGGGAACCGCCAGAACGACAACTTGCTGTTGTCCGCCTTCACCGCCTTCTAGCGATGGTCCGCTGAACAACAAACGCAAACGCTTCTAAGGTCGACGCAATCTTTACCGGTTGGCGGTCAGATGCACGGATGCTCGAAACCGCCGACAGGGCCTCCACGGCCGCACAGACCGTCCCGCCCGTCCGGGTCATGGTCGTGGACGATTCCGCCATCGTGCGCGGACTGATCGTGCAGATGCTCGAAAAGCACGGCGGCATGGCGGTCGTCGCCCGCGCCGCGAACGGCGAGGCGGCGCTGGCCGAGATCGACCGAACCCCGGTGGACGTCGTGGTGCTGGATCTGGAGATGCCCGTCATGGACGGGATGACCGCTCTGCCCCTGATGCTGGCCAAGCGGCCCCGTCTGCAGATCATCGTGGCCTCGACCCTGAGCCAGCGGAACGCCCGCATCAGCCTGGACGCCCTGCAGAAGGGCGCCGCCGACTATGTGCCCAAGCCGGAGACAGGCAGCCTGGTCAACGCCGCCGAGTTCGAGCGGGAGTTGACCTCCAAGATCATGGCGCTGGGTCGCCGCTCGCACGCCACCGCGGGGGCTCGGGCGGCCAGCCCCGTCGCCTTGGCTCCGCGCCGGCGCGATCCGGTGCGGCCGGGCGTCATCGCCATCGGCGGCTCGACCGGCGCGCCGCCGGTGCTGCTCAAGCTGATGGCGGAGATGAGAGGCGCGATCACCCAGCCCATCCTCATCACCCAGCACATGCCCGCCACCTTCACCGCCCTGCTGGCCGAACAGATCGAGCGGGCGGGCGGACGCCCCTGCGCCGAAGGCAAGGACGGCGAGCCCATTCTGCCCGGTCGGACCTATGTCGCGCCGGGCGGGTTTCACATGACGGTGGGGCGCAGCGGCGCGACGCCGGTCATCCGCCTGAACCAGGAACCGCCCGAGCACTATTGCCGTCCGGCCGTGGACCCCATGCTTCGCTCGGCGGCCGAGGTCTACGGTGCCCGCTTGGCTGCGGTGATCCTGACCGGCATGGGGGCCGACGGAGCCGAGGGGTGCCGGATCGCGGCGACATCCGGCGGCCGTTTCGCCGTCCAGGACGAGGCCTCAAGCGCGGTCTGGGGCATGCCCGGGGCCGCCGCCAAGACCGGTCTGGCTGAGGCCGTGCTGCCCGCCGACCGCATCGCCGACTGGATCAAGGAGATCGCCAAGTGAGCCTGGGCGCGCCCGACGACATCGAGGCGTTCCGCCGCCTGGTGCTGGAGCGCTCGGGACTGATCCTGAGCGCCGAGAAGGACTATCTGCTGAAGACCCGGCTGGAGCCCATCGCGCGGGCCGAGAGCTTCGCGGATGTGGCCTCCATGCTGCGGCAGGTGCGGCTGACGCCGGCCTCGCGGCTGGCCCAGCGCTGCATCGACGGCATGGCGACGCACGAGAGCTTCTTCTTCCGCGACATCACGCCCTTCGACCAGCTGCGCGACGTCATCCTGCCCGAGCTGTGGAAGGCGCGGGCGGGCTCGAAGACCCTGCGCATCTGGAGCGCCGCCTGCTCCAGCGGTCAGGAGCCCTATTCGCTCGCCATGCTGTTGCGGGAGCAATACGCCAAGTTCGGCGACTGGAAGATCGAGATCCTGGCGACCGACTTCTCCCAGCCGATCCTGGAGCGGGCGCGCACCGCCCTCTACAGCGACTTCGAGATCCGGCGCGGCCTGAGCGAGGAGCGTCAGGCGCGCTGGCTGGTCAAGGAAGGCGCCGCCTTCCGCATCGCGCCCGAGATCCGCGCGATGATCCAGTTCCGGCATCACAACCTGCTGGACGGCATGGCGACGCTGGGTCAGTTCGACTTGATCTTCTGCCGCAACGTGCTGATCTACTTCGACCCCGCGACCAAGGCGCGGACGCTGGAAGCCGTCGCCAACATCCTCGCTCCCGACGGCGCCTTGATCCTGGGCAGCGCAGAAACTGTGGTGGGGTTGGCCGGCTCGTTCGAACCCCAGCAGGGTCTGCGCGGCGTGTTTCGTCGGAAGGCGACGAGCCAGCGCGCCGTGGCCTGATTGGCCCGCGACGATAGCCAACGAAAAGGGCGGCCGGGGTGACCCGGCCGCCCTTCTGATTTCGGCTGTTGATCGCCTCAGGTGTTGGCGAGCTTGTCCATTTCCAGCGTCAGGCTTTCGGCCTGCTGGGCCAGTTCGGCCGAGGCGTTGAGCAGGTCGTTGGACGCATGGCTGGTCTGGACCGCGGCCTCCGAGACGTTGGCGATGCTGGTCGAGACCAGCTGGGTGCCTTCGGACACCTGGGCCACGTTCGCGGCGATCTCGCGGGTCGCGGCGGTCTGCTCCTCCACGGCCCCGGCGATGGCCGAGGCGATCTCGGCGACCTTGCGGATCGTGTCGGTGATGCCGGCGATGGCCCCGACCGAGGTCTGGGTCGCCGCCTGCATGGCGTTGACCTGGGACGAGATCTCGTGGGTCGCGCGTGCCGTCTGGTCCGACAGGCTCTTCACCTCGGACGCCACGACCGCGAAGCCCTTGCCAGCCTCGCCCGCGCGCGCCGCCTCGATGGTGGCGTTCAGAGCGAGCAGCTTGGTCTGGCCCGCGATGTCGTTGATCAGGGTGACGACATTGCCGATCTTCTGCGCGGCCTCAGCCAGCGTCTGGATGGCTTCCGAGGTCTTGTCGGCCTCGACCACCGCGTGCTGGGAGATGTTGGAGCTCTCGGCTACCTGACGCGCGATCTCGCTGATCGAGGCGGTCAGTTCCTCGCCCGCCGACGACACGGTCTGGACGTTGACGGAGGTCACCTCGGCGGCCGAGGCCACTGAGCCGGCCTGGCGCGTCGTCTCCTCGGCCGTGCGGGCCATGCCTTCGGCGGTCGCGCGCATCTCGGACGCCGCCGAGGCGACGATGGAGGAGATCTGCGTGACCCGCTCGGCGATGCCCTTCTGCTCGGTGATGTCGGTGGCGTACTTCACCACCTTGTAGGGCTTGCCGTTCAGGTCGAGGATCGGGTTGTAGCTGGCCTGGATCCAGATCTGCTTTCCGCCATTACCCTGGCGGCGATACTGGCCGGCGTCGTATTCGCCCCGGCCCAGCTTTTCCCAGAACATGCGGTACTCCAGGCTCTGGGCCTCGGCGGGCTCCACGAACATGGAATGGTGGCGACCCACGACCTGATCGGCGCGATAGCCCAGCGTCGACAGGAAGTTCTCGTTGGCCTGCAGGATGTTGCCCGACATGTCGAACTCGATCACCGCCTGCGCCTTGTTGATGGCGGCGATCTGACCTTCGAAATTGGCGGTGGCCAGCTTCTGGGCGGTCACGTCGGTGGCGTACTTCACGACCTTGAACGGCCGCCCGGCCTTGTCGAGAATCGGGTTGTAGCTGGCCTGGATCCAGATTTCGCGCCCGCCCGAGGCGATGCGCTTGTACTGGCCGGCGTCGAACTCGCCCCGGTTCAGCTTGGCCCAGAGGTCGCGATACTCTTGGCTGGCGGCGTGCGCCGGCTCCACGAACATGGAGTGGTGACGGCCCTGGATCTGATCGATCGAGTATCCCATGGCCGACAGGAAGTTGGCGTTGGCCTGACGGATGGTGCCATCCATGTCGAACTCGATCACGGCCTGGGCCTTGTCGATGGCGGCCAGCATGCCCTCGTTCAGGCGCTCGCGCGTGACGTTGTCCCACTCCAGCACGTTGCCGACGTACTCGCCCTTGTCGTCGATGACCGAGGTGATCTTCAGCGAGAAGCGCAGGTCGCCGACGGTGATCTCGGCGAAGTGCGGCTCCTTCCTCGGCTGGGCCATCATGCCCCGCTGATGCGCCGGGTTCTTGTGGAACTCGTCGATCGAGGTCCCGATCATCTGGTCGAAGTTCACGCGCGGGAACTGCGCCTTGAACAGGTCGGCGTGCTCCTTCATCAGGCGCTCGGTCGCCGGATTGAGATAGGTGATCTCATAGTCGCGGTTGATGGTCATGAGCGCGACCGAGGCCGCCTCCATGGCGGACCGACTGAAGGTGGCGGAATCGAACTCCGGCACCAGGTCAAAGGCTTCGCCGATCTGTTCGGCCAGGGCGCTCTTGGGCATGTCAGTCTTCCTTCAGGCGTGTGCGGGGGCGGATCAGGCCGCCATCTGTTGAGGGGGTGAAAGCGTCAGGAACCGTTCGACGTTGAGGACCAGCATCAGCTCGCCCTCGAGCCGGTAGAGGCCGTCGCAGACCGCGCGCCATTCCGGCGTCAGGGTGATGGGCGTCGGCTCCTGTTCAGCGGAGGCCAGCCAAAGGACATCGCCGACGTCGTCGACCTGGAGCGCGTAGAGCTCGCCCGAGCGTTCGACGATGACGCTCATGTGCGGGGCGCCCTCCTCGCGGGCGGGCATGCCGAGGCGGCGTCGGATGTCGATGGCGGTGACGATGCGGCCGCGCAGATTCAGCGACCCCGCGACCTCGGGCGGGGCCAGGGGCACGACGTCGATACGGACCGGGGCGATCACGTCCTGAACCGACAGCACGGGCACGCCGAAGGTCTCGCCGCCGACCTTGATGGAGACCAGACCCTGGATGGCGGTGTCGGTCATCAGGCGGCTCCCTTCATGGGTTCCAGCGTCTCGGAGACAGCGGACAGGATTTCCTCGCCCTCATGGCTGCGGGCGAAGTCGGACAGGCCGGTCGGGGTATCCAGTCGATGCGCCCCCAGACCCAGCAGCGGCGTGGCGTGCCAGCCGGTGGCGCGACCAAAGGCCTGGGCCATCTGGCGGGCGTGCGGGCTGGCGGGGGATGTGTCGGCCAGGATCAGATCATAGACCGCGCCGTCGTCGTGCAGCGCCAGCGCCTTTTGCGGATCGGCGGCGACCTCGACCACATACCCGGCCTGAGCCAGCAACGGCCCGAGCAGCAGCTGGGTGAAGGGGCTCTGATCGACCACCAGCAGGCGCTTGGTCGGGGCGGGGGCCGCCGCCGGAGCCGGCTCGGCAGTCGAGGCCGACGAAGGGGCCGCAGTCGTTGCGGCCGGGGCCGCGCCCATGCCGACCTTGCGCCAATAGGTCTCGACGTCGATCAGCTCGGTCGCGCGCCCCGCCACGACGATGCTGGCGGTCCCGCCCGCGCTGGTTTGCTCCAGCTGCGGGTTCAGCGGTCCCTCGACGATGTCGACGATCTCGTCGACCAGCAGCCCCATGCTCTGTTCGCCGCGTGAGAAGACCAGCAGCGGCCGACGCGCCTCGCCCTCGACCGTGACCGGTTGACCGTCGGCGCAGATGATCGGCATCAGCGTGCCGCGATACTGGACCACGGAGCGACCATCGACCCACTCGACCGACTTCGGCTCCAACTCCTCGATGCGCGCGACCTGGCCGAGCGGCGCGGCCTTCAACGCCTCACTGCCCGCGCGGAAGACCAGCAAGGGCTGGGTCTGTTCGATGGCTGCGGCGATCTCGGCCTCGACGTTGTCCGACCCGCCCAGCAGGTGCGAGGCGCCGGCCTCCATCGACATGCCCTTGAAGTCCAGGATCATGATGACCGAGCCGTCGCCCAGGATGGTCGCGCCCGAATAGAGCTTCAGGTGACGCAGGATCGTCGCCACCGGCTTGACCACGATCTCCTCGGTGTCGAACACCCGGTCCACGATCACGCCGAAGGTGAAGGACCCCACCTTGGCCACGACGATGCAGGCGTCGGCGCGCGGCGTCTCGGGGCCGGTCAGCCCCAGCATGGTCTCCAGCGACACCAGCGGCAGCAGCCGGTCGCGCAGCCGGAGCACCGAGGCGCCGTTGATCTGCTCGATGCGCCGGCCTTCGGAGCCATTGGCGCTGACCAGTTCGACGATGCTCGCCTGAGGCATGGCGAACCGCTCGCCGCAGCTCTCGACGATCAGAGCCGAGACGATCGACAGCGTCAGCGGAATGCGGATGACGAAGCGCGTCCCCTGCCCCTCGACCGAGGTCAGTTCGATGACGCCGCCGATCTTCTCGATGTTGGTGCGGACCACGTCCATGCCGACGCCGCGCCCGGAGACCGACGTCACCGTCTCGGCGGTCGAGAAGCCCGGCAGGAAGATCAGCTGGCGCGCCTCCGTGTCCGACATGGCGGCGGCCTGGGCGGCCGAGATGACCCCGTTGGCGACGGCCTTGGCGCGGATGCGGTCGGCGGGCAGGCCGCGCCCGTCGTCGGCCATTTCGACCACGATGGCGCCGCCCTCGTGCCGGGCCGACAGGCTGATCCGGCCCGTCGCGGGCTTGCCGGCCGCCAGGCGATCGGCGGGTGTCTCCAGCCCGTGATCGGCGGCGTTGCGGATCATGTGCGTCAGCGGATCCTTGATCAGCTCCAGCACCTGTCGATCCAGCTCGGTGTCGGCGCCCGAGGTGACCAGCTCGATCTGCTTGCCCAGGTCGGTGGCAAGGTCGCGCACCAGTCGAGGCAGCTTGGCCCAGGCGCCGGAAATCGGCTGCATGCGGGTGGTCATCACCCCTTCCTGCAGCTCCGACGTGACCTGGTTCAGCCGGTGCAGCGGACCGGCGAACGGGCTTTCCGGCGCGCTCCGGAGCGTCTGGATCAGCTGGTTGCGGATCAGCACCAGCTCCGAGACCATGGTCATCAGGTTCTCGAGCACGTCGACGCTGACACGGATGGTCTGGTTGGCGGCCTCGGGCTCCGACGCCGGTCGCGGCGCGGTCGTCGGGGCCGGTGTCTCCGCTGCGGCGATCGGGGCGAGGGGCTCCGGATCGGGCTGCGGAGCGGTCTCCGCAGCGGCGATCTCGCCGATGTTTGGCAGAATCGCCGAGACGGCCGAGGGCTCGGCCTCAAGGGCGATCAGGGCCTCTCGCACAGCCTCGGTGAAGCGTTCCCGCTGGGCGTCCGACAGGCCGGGCAGGCGCTGACGCAGCGCCGCGCCGAAGCCGCCCTTGGCCGTGTCGCGCGCCTCGGCCACCAGGCCGTCGCGCAGGTCCGCCTGCAAGCCGTCGATGTCGACGCCGGCGAACTGCGGCCCGATCTCGGGATCGCCGACCATCTCGCCGATGGCGCATTCGCAGCCGGCGTCCAGGGTCGCCTCGCCGCCGAGCCGCTCCAGCAGGGGGCGGTTGGACGCCGGAGCGGGCGCCGCTTGGGCCGGCTGGCTCTCGCCCGCGAAGATGCGGTCCAGCCGCCCGATCAGGACGCTGTCGTCGCCCTGGGGCTCGGTGCCGTCCGCCGCGATTCCGTCGATCACCAGCCGGACCACGTCGACGGCTTGCAGGATCGCCGAGACCGCCTCGCCGCTCACGCCCAACGTGCCGTCCCGGAAGGCGCCCAGCACGTTCTCGGCCGCGTGGGCCACGGTCTGGAGCCGCGAGAGCCCCAGAAAACCACTGGTGCCCTTGATCGTGTGGATCAACCGGAAGATGTCGCCCAGCAGCGCCGGATCATCCGGACACTGCTCGAATGTCACGAGTTTGCTGTCGAGAGCCTCGATGCCCTCCCGCGCTTCCGCGACAAAGTCCTGAATCACGTCGTCCACAGGCGCGCCCCGCCGGACGACCGGGTCTCCCGCCCGATTCTTCCGGTGAGTGCAGCATTCCTCGGATTGGTTAATCGACCCTGAAATTGTTACATGCGTTACATAGGTAGTTCTTCGTATACCGGGAATAGATCAATCTTAAGCGACCATTAGCGAACGGAGCCGTATCCGGTGGGTCAGCTGGGCGCAGACCCAGGGACAACGATCGAGAATGCCGCCATGCCCGTCGACAAGACAATGAACGTTCTGGTTGTGGACGATTACAAGTCCATGATCCGTATTGTGCGGGGTCTGCTGAACCAGTTGGGCTTTCACAACGTGGACGAGGCGCTGGATGGCCCCTCCGCCCTCGCTCTGATCCGCAGCAAGACTTACGGGCTGGTGTTGTCGGACTGGAACATGCAGCCGATGACGGGACTGGAGCTGCTCAAGGAGGTCCGCGCGGACGAGCGCACCAAGACTCTCCCCTTCGTCATGGTCACGGCCGAGGCGAAGGCCGAGAACGTCGTCGCGGCGCGCCAGGCCGGCGTCAACAACTACGTCATCAAGCCGTTCACGCTGGCGGTGCTGAAGCAGAAGCTCACCGCCGTTCTGGGCGAGCTCTGAACCATGGATCGGGCCGCCGCCCTGACCGAAATCGAGGCGCTGAAAACCTCGCTCGACGAGGCTTGCGATCAGCTCATGACCCAGGCCGAAACCGGTCTGGCGTTGGCCTCGGCTCAGACCGTCGACCCGGACCGTGTGGCGGCCGCTTTCTCGGAAATCCTGTCGCTCTGCAGCTTTCAGGATCTGGCCGGTCAGCGGCTGAGCCGGCTGGCTGACCTGCTGTCAGGAGGCGCGTCCGACGCGCGTCCCGACGCCCACCTCCTGAACGGCCCGGCCAACGCCGGGGGCCTGGACCAGTCCGCGGCGGACGCTCTGTTCGATGAGCGCTGATCCCGCCGAAAGGTCGCTGCCGTGACCCTGCCGTCCACACGGTTGGGGCTGAAGGGCGTGGAGCCCCTGATCGTCGACGACAACAACCAGTCGCTGGAGGTTCTCGGCGCCATTCTGATGGGGTTCGGCATCAACAAGACGACCCGCTGCAACTCCGTCGCGGAAGCCCGGGAGCTTCTCGCGCAGCGGGTTTTCGACGTCGTCATCGTCGACTGCGAGATGCCCGACGAGGATGGCTTCGACCTCGTCCGTCACATCCGCAGCGACCCGAACGGCGGCAACTTCACCGTGCCCATTCTGATGATGAGCGCCACGACGCCCCAGTCCAAGGTGGAATGCGGCCGCGACTTCGGCGCGAACTTCACCATCGCCAAGCCTGTCTCGCCGACCGTGCTGCTGGAACGGCTGCTCTGGATGGCCCAGTCCAACCGTATGTTCATCTCGGCCGCCGGATACACCGGCCCGGATCGGCGGTTTCATACCGTGCCCCTGCCGGACGACATTTCGGAGCGGCGCAACGCCGATCTCGAACTGACCGCCAAACCCGAACGCGCCCTGTCCCAGGACGAGATCGACGGGTTGTTCGCATGAGCGCGCGCCCACCCTCGGTCGCTTTCGTGCCGCGCAACCGGCTGGCCAAGATCCTGTCGTCTCTCGACCGCAAGGCCTTCGCCGAGCACGTCGAGGCGGCCGAGCGGGAAGTGGAGCGCGTCGCGCCGATTCTGGGCCAAAGTATCGAAGGCGACGTCCAGGCCCTGATCCGGCTTTGCCGCCAAGACGAGGCGGACATCTTCGCCCAGAGCCGCGAGATCGGCTGGCTCGCCCTCAAGATCGTCGAAAGCGCGCGACTGGCCGACCGGCCCCAACTCGCCGATACGGCGGAGGGCGTCTGGGAGATGATCGAGGCTCTGTCGACGCGCGGGGTCTGGCATACCGAGGCGCTCCGCATCCACGTGGAGGCCCTGCTGGCCCTGACCGCCGACACGGCTCTCGATGAGCCCCACCGTCGGGTCATCGCCCAGGAGCTTTTGAGAATGCGAGCCGCCGTCGGAGCCAAGGACAACTAGAGGACAGGCACGGTTCTCAGAACGGAGCGTCCACAACAAAACCTGCATCTGTTGCTGTTGCGGTCGCGCGCGCGAACGAAGTCGTGCAGAATCTGTGGTCGCTGGCTGACGTCGCAACAAACGACGTCCTGATCTTCTAACGCACTGGACCCCGCTTCAGCGCCACAATACTCTCGACGAAGGCGAAGCGGCTTCGCATCGCTCGCGACGGCTGATCAATAGCCGCGCCGGGCCCTTGGGAGGGGGCCAGAATGGAGGCTTCGTTCGCCAAGAGCATTCTGGTGGACGCTCCGATGGCCGTGGTGGCGATCGACCGCCAGGGCCTCATTCGGACCGCCAATGCGACGGCCGAGACCTTCTTCGGCGGGCCGCTGGTCTGTGAGCCGCATCGCGCCATCGGCGAGTTGATCGACGGTCTTCGGCTCACCGGCGATGCCTCGCAAGGCGATGTCGCCGCCTTCAACGTGCGCAGCCGCAGCGGCGGCGAAGGGGTGCATCTGCAGGCGCGCCGTCTCGACGGATCGACCGTGCCGGTCGACATTCAGGCCGCGCGCTTCTCGGCCGTGGACGAGGATTTCGTCACCCTGTTCATCCAGGACGTCACCGCCGTCATGGCCGCGGAACAGGCGGTCCAGGAGTTGCGGCTGCAGATCACGCAGAATTGGCGGCTCAACTCCCTGGGCGAGATGGCCTCCATGCTGGCCCACGAGCTCAATCAACCCCTGTCCGCGGTCGCCAACCACCTCCACGCTGCAGAGGTCGTCCTCGCGCGCGACGTGCCCGATGCCGATGCGGCCCGCCGATCGATCGCGGCCGCCCAGGACCAGGCTCAGCGCGCCGGTGAAACCATCCGCCGTCTGCGCGCCCTTCTCTCGCGCGGCACCGGCTACCATCGAAGCGAAGTCGTGGCCGAGGTCGTCGGGGAGATCATGCCGATCCTGAGCATCACGGCGCGGGAAATGGATGCCGAGATCACGCTCGACATACCCCCCGACCATCAAACCCATTGCGACCGGGTGCAGGTCCAGCAGCTGGTCTTCAACCTGGTGCGGAACGCCATGGAAGCGCCGGCGACGGACCGGCGTCGTGAAATCCGCATCAGCGGGCGCTGCATCGGACGCGGCGCCTATCGTCTTCTGATCGAGGACAATGGGCCGGGCCTCAACAGCAGCATCCGCGACCGCTTGTTCGACCCGCTCACCAGCACCAAGCCCGATGGCATGGGCCTGGGATTGTCCATCTGCCGCACCATCGTCGAAGCGCATGGCGGGACCATCTCCAGCGTCGAGAGCAACCTCGGCGGCGCCGCCTTCGCCTTCAGTCTGAACGAAGCCAGGGCGAGAGCCGCATGATCACCGGCCACATCATCGTCATCGACGACGATCCCGCCGTGCTGGAGTCGCTCATCTCCCTGCTCACTCTCGCGGGTCACCGGGTCACAGGGTTCCCTTCAGCCATCGCCTTCCTGGATGCGGCTGGAGATCTCAGGCCCTCCTGTCTGATAACGGATATCCGCCTGCCCCAGATCGACGGACTGACGCTCATGGAGCGGCTGAGAGAGGTAGGCCTTCACACAGTTCCGGTCATTGTCATCAGCGGACACGCTGACGTTCCGATCGCTGTGACCGCCATGCAACTCGGAGCCGCTACGGTTCTGGAAAAGCCCTTCCCGCCGACTCGGCTGCTCGCCGCGATCAGCGATGCGATCTCCGGGGCGAAAATGACCGCCGCCAGTCCGGAGGTCGCCTCCATTCGACGGCACTACGAGGAACTCACAGACCGGGAGCGGGAGATCATGGCGCACCTGGTCCGGGGTTCCAGCAGCAAGGTCGCGGCCAAGGCCCTGGGCATCAGTCCGCGCACGGTCGACGTCTTCCGCGCCAAGATCCTGCACAAGATGGCGGCGCCGAACGTGGCCGCCGTCGCCACCCAGCTCGCGATGGCGGGCCTGCCGATGGGTCAGAGAGCGCTCTGAAACCGATCAGGACGCATGCGCGCGGATGAACTCGTCCGCGGCCGCCTCGATATGCGCCCTTAGCCGCTCAGGCTCTATGGGCGGCAAGCCGAAGGACGCCCGCAAATGCGCCTCGCCCTTCACCCCGCCGAGGTAGCGCCAGGCCGCGCCGTCGGGGTCGCGCACATTCAATCGGCCCCGCTGGGTCTCGGCGGTCAGCCACGCGGCGAAGCGGTTCTTCAGCGTCAGCACCGCCGTCTCGTAGAACAGCTCGGCCATGCGTGGCGCGCGCGCGGTCTCGGCGACGAGGACGCGGTTCATCTGCATCGCCTTCTCACCGGTCACCAGGTCGAGAAACCGCGTCGCCAGCACGATCAGCGTGTCGCGGACCGATTGGCTCGGGTCGGGCGAGAAGCTGTCCAGCGACACCGCCCGCTCGCACTCCTGGCGCAGAACGGCCGCGAACAGGGCGTCCTTGTCGGCGTAGCGGGCATAGATCGTAGCCTTGGACACGCCCGCCTTCTGGGCCACGGCGTCCAGGCTGACGGCCTCGTAGCCGTGCTCCATGAACAGGTCGCCCGCGGCCAGCAGGATGGCCTCGTCCTTGGCCGTGTCGCGCGGTCGGCCGCGCTTCAGAGTGGGTTCGGCGAGCGTCATCGCACCGTCACTTGACATACTGAACCGATCAGTATTGTTATTCGCACAGTACCCTAGCTTACCCCCACGCGCCAGTCCCGGCGCAACCCCGACCACGGATCACAGGATTCCGAGGATGAGATCTGTCGCGCTGAAAATGCTGCTGGGCGACAGCGCCAAGTATCTGGCGCTGGTATTCGGCGTGGCCTTCGCCACCCTGTTGATGAGCCAGCAGGTCTCGATCTTCATCGGCCTGATGACCCGCACCGCCAACCAGGTGCTGGACGTGCGCGAGGCCGACATCTGGGTCATGGACCCCCGCGTCCGGTACGTCGACGAGGTCGAGCCGATGCCCGACGCGGCGCTGGGCCGGGTGCGCTCGGTCGAGGGGGTCGAATGGGCCGCGCCCCTGTTCAAGGGCAACGCCATCTTCCGCACCCGCGACGGGCTGATCAACCAGATCAACATCCTGGGCGTCGACGACGAGACCCTGGTCGGCGCCCCCCGCACCTGGCTGGCCGGCGATCTGGAGGCGCTGCGTCAACCCAACAGCATCGTGTTCGACAAGGAGGGGGCGACCCTGATCTGGCCCGACGACGACCCCCTGTCCAAGGTCGGGGCCGAGGCCGAGATCAACGACCGCCGCGTGGTCGTGACCGGCATTGCCAACACGGCGCCGTCCTTCATCACCTTCCCGCTGGCCTACGCCCGCTATTCCGAGGCGATCCGCTTCACCCCGCCACAACGCAACAAGATGTCCTTCGTCCTGGTCCGCGCGCGAGACGGCGTGGATCACAAGGCCCTGGCAGAGCGCATCGCTGAGCAGACCGGCTATCAGGCCCTGACCTGGGACAGCTTCGCCTGGCGCTCGGTCCAGTATTACCTCACCCGCACGGGCATTCCGGTGAACTTCGGCATCACGGTGATGCTGGGCTTCATCGTCGGCGCGGCGGTGACGGCCCAGACCTTCTACCTCTTCGTCATCGAGAACCTGCGTCAGTTCGGGGCGCTGAAGGCCATCGGCGCCACCAACGCCCAGATCACCGGCATGGTGCTGTTGCAGGCCGGCGTCGTCGGGCTGATCGGCTATGGGCTGGGCATGGGGGGGGCCGCCGCCTTCTTCACCTTCGTGCGGGGCACGGCAGCGCTGGAGGGCTTCTATCTGCCCTGGCAGGTGCTGGTCGGCACCGGCGTGGTGGTCTTCCTCATCATCCTGATCTCGGTGCTGGGCAGCCTGACCAAGGTGTTCCGCGTCGATCCCGCCATCGTGTTCCGGGGCTGATCGTCATGAGCGCCGTCATCGCCCGCGACATCGAAATGGCCTTTGGCTCGAACGGCCTGAAGACCCAGGTCCTGTTCGACATCGACCTGGAGGTCACCTCCGGAGAGCTGACCATGCTGGTCGGCCCCTCCGGCTGCGGCAAGACCACGCTCCTGTCCATCCTGTCGGGCACGCTGAAGCCGACCGGTGGCGACGTAGAGGTGATGGGCAACGTCATCACCCGCATGAAGGATTCCGAGAAGGTCATCCTGCGGCGGCGCCGGATCGGTTTCATCTTCCAGCAGTACAACCTGCTGCCGGCCCTGACGGCAGCCGAAAACGCGGCCATGGCGCTCGTCGCCGACGGCATGCCGCTGAAGAAGGCGGCGGAGAAGGCCCGCGCCGTGCTCGAGACCCTGGGCATGGGCCCCCACGCCGACAAGCTGCCCCGCATGCTGTCGGGCGGCCAGCAACAGCGCGTCGCCATCGCCCGCGCCATCGTCCACGAACCCGACCTCGTCGTCTGCGACGAGCCCACCGCCGCGCTGGACGCCGAGACCGGCCGCCAGGTCATGGAGCTGCTGAAGGAAGCCGCCGCCGGCCCCGGCCGCGCCGTCCTGGTCGTGACCCACGACAACCGTATCTACCGCTACGCCGACCGGATCGTCGCCATGGAAGACGGCCGGATCGTCGGAGACAGCCGCCTTGGAACACTCCCGGAGGGACTCCATGCCCACTAATCTTCGCCAACGCATCTCGCGCCTCGTCCTGCCCGCGCTCGCGGGCGGATGCCTGGTCTTCGCCGTCGCCGCCGTGATCCGGCCCGAGCGCACCCGCGCCGATCCGCCCGCCACGCCGCCGAGCGCCGCGTCAGCCTCGGCCGTCGCGGGCATCGGGACCATCGAGCCCCAGTCCGAGCTGATCGCCGTCGCCGCCGAGGTTCCGGGCGTGGTCCGCAGCGTCCTGGTCCAGCCCGGCGACCGGGTGACCCAGGGCCAGCCCCTGTTCCGCCTGGACGCCCGCGCCGCCGAGGCCGCCGTGGCGACCGCTTTGGCAGACGCGGCCTCCGCAGAGGCCGCCGCGCGGCAGGCGGAGGTGGCGCTGGCCGACGAGCGCCAGCGGCTGTCGCTGTTCGAGGCGGTCGACGACCCGCGCGCCCTGTCCGGCGACGAGCTGGAGCGCCGCCGCTTCGCCGTGCGCCGGGCCGAGGCCGCAGCGGCTCAAGCCCGCGCCAGCGCCGCCGCCGCCCGCGCCCAGGCCCAGGCCCGTCGCGTCGATCTGGAGCGTCTGACGGTCGCGGCCCCCATCGCCGGACGCATCTTCCGCGTCGACGTCCGCCCCGGCGAGTACGCCCCGGCCGGCGCGGCCTCCCAGCCCCTGATCGCCATGGGCGAGGACGCCCGCCTGCACGTCCGCGCCGAATTCGACGAGGCCGACGCCGCGCGCCTGACCCGCTTGGGCCGCGCCTATGGGACGCTGCGGGGACAGGCGAACCGCCGCATTCCCCTGACGCTGGTCCGCATCGAGCCGCAGGTGGTCGAGAAGCGCGCCCTGTCCGGCGGCTCCGAGCGGGTCGACACCCGGGTGGTGGAGGCGATCTACAGCTTCGATCCCGCCGCCGCCCCCGCCTATCTCGGCCAGCGCATGGACGTCTTCGTCGAGGCCGCGCCCTCGCCCACGCAGGCGGCCGAGCCGACGACGGAGCCCGCGCGATGATCCGCCGGGCCCTGCTGATCACCACGGCGGGCGTGCTCCTGTCGGCCTGCGCGACGGACCTGACGCCGCCGGCGTCGGCGCTGGCCGCCCCTGCCGCCTGGGACGTCGCCGCCCTGCCCTCAGCCGACCCGGCGACCGACCGCTGGTGGATCGCCATCGGCGACCCGGTTCTCGACGGCATCGTCGAACAGGCGGGCGAAGCCTCCGATGTCCGCATCGCCGAAGCCCGGCTGTTCGAGGCGCGCGCCCGGCTCGGCTCCGCCCGCGCCGCCCTGCGGCCCGAGATCGGCGGACAGGCGACCGCCGAGCGGCAGTCGGTGGACGACGTCGACCAGGACACCTTCCAGGCCCTGGTCTCCTTCAGCCTCAACCCCGACCTGAACGGCGCCGTCCGCACCCGCGCCGCGGCCGAGCGCCTGCGCGCCGAGGCCGAAGCCGCCCGCGTCGACGCCGCCCGCCTGACCGCCCGCTCGACCGCTGTTCAGCTCTACGCCGCCTACCGCGAGGCCCAGGCCCGCGCCGCCGCTGGCGACCTCGCCGTGCGCGCGCTCGAAGAGTCCCTGTCGCTCGCCGACACCCGCGAACGGGCGGGCCTGACGTCTGGCCTCGACGCCGCCTCGGCCCGCGCCGCACTGGCCTCCGCCCGCGCCCGGCCCATCGCCGCGCGCCAGGCGGCCGAGGAGGCCCGCCTGGGTCTGGAGGCCTTGCTCGGTCTGGACCCCGGCGCGCTGACGACGGCTCTGGCCGACCCGACCACCGCCGCGCTCGAAACTCCGGCCGTCCGCGCCCTGTCGGCCCCCGCCGCCGTCCTCGCCCGCCGCCCGGACCTGCGCGCCGCCGAGCTACAGCTCTGGGCCGCCGGGGCCGACGCCCGGGCCGCGCGGCGCGACTTCTGGCCGACGCTCTCGCTGAGCGCCGCGCTCGGTGGTCAGGAGGTGGATCCCGAGACCCCCTTCACCGCGTCCGGCTTTCTCAGCCAGATCGCCGGCGGCCTGACCGCGCCCCTGTTCAGCTTCGGCCGGCTGGAGAGCGCCCGCGAGGCCGCCGACGCCCGCCGGACCCAGGCCGAGATCGCCTATCGTCAGGCCGCGATCGACGCCCTGTCCGAGGTCGAGACCGCGCTGGTCGCCCTGGCATCCGCCGAGGCCCGCGCCGCGACCCTGGCCGAAGCCGTCGCGGCCGCCGATGACCAGACGCGACTGGCGAACCAGCGCTACCGCGGCGGCGTGTCGCCCTTCCTGGAGGTCCTGACCGCCCAGCGCGCCGCCGCCGACGCGCGCGCTGAGGAGGCCGCGGCACGCGGTCAGGCGCTGTCCGCCTATGCCCGGTTGAACGCGGCGGCCGGCCTTGGCGGGCAGGCTGCCGCGTCGGCGCGGGGCGCCGACCTCAGAAGCGAATTCTGAGGTTGGCCCCGGCCGTGTGGGTCTCGGTGCGGTCGTCGAACTCGCCGACGTAGCCGGCGCGGAACGTCCACCGATCTCCGCTGGTCAACTCGAACTCGACGCCGGCCTTCAGGCTCTCGCTTTCGAAGCCGGACCGCAGGACGGCCGGATCCGCCGCCGGATTGGCCCCGACGAAGCGCATCGGCAGATCGAACGCGTCCTCGGAGTGCAGCCGCCCGCCGACGGTGAAGGCCAGCCGGCCTTCGGTCTCCTGACCTTCGTTGATCATGACGCCGAACTCGATTTCGGGGGTCAGCGTCGCGACCGTCTGGTCGTGCTCCAGCACCTCGAAGCCCAGGCCTTCCAGTCCGACTTCCTCGGCGCCCTGGTGGCTCAGCGACGTCACCGCCGCCGCCAGACGCGGCTTGATGAAGCCGGCGCCACCCACACGCCACTCCCGCTCGGCGGAGACGCCCAGCTGGCCGTAGATCGTCTCGGGCTCGGACTCGCCGATGCCGCGCTCGAACACGGTGACCGAGCGGACCATGTCGACTTCCTGCCAGCCGCCCGTGAGGGTGAAGCCCAGCACGATGCCGTTATCGAGATACCGCTCCAGACCGGCGCCCAGGTGCAGGCCGCGACCCGTGAAGTAGGCCCGGTCGCCGACCTGGGACAGGTTGATCTCGTCGAACCCGGCGGCGATGGCCAGGGACCACCGGTCGTCCAGAGCCCGCTGATAGCCGCCGCGGAAGCGCACGGCGTCCGCATCGGCCGGCAGGAACTCCGCGTCGCCCGTCAGATCGAGCTGCGTCATCTCCAGACCGCCCCAGACGCAGGGCTGGCCGGTTTCCACCACGGCGTCCGAGCAGGTGAACATCTGCTCGCCGAACTGGTTGGCCGCGTTGAACTGCACGTGGAGCGGCGTCAGATGCGGTTCCGGGTTCAGCTCGTCGAAGATCGCCTCATAGACGGCCTCCTCGCCGGGACGGAGATTGCCCAGCAGCGCCATCAACCGGCCGATGCCGCCCGAGCCGCCGACCTCGATGGCCGAGTCCATGTGGGCCCCGACCGCGCGGCCGTTGGCGTTCAGGAACGGCTGACCGAAGTCGCTGACGAAATCCAGATGGATGCCGTCCGCATCGGCGATGATCGAGTAGTCGAGCGCCAGGGTGTCGGCGATCTGCAGGCCGTTGTTGACGCCGATCCCGTCGGTGGCGAACAGGGTGCGGCGGTTGCCGTCCTGCAGCCAGGTCAGGATGACCTCGCCCGTCCCGGCCACCGTCGCATTGCCGGTCACGTTGACGATGTCCGACGCATAGGGGCCGAACGCCACGTCGAAGGCCAGGTGGCCCGCGGCCGTCTGGACGTAGTTGCCGTCCAGGGCGACCGTGTTGATCACCCGCGACCCGAACAGCAGGTTGGTCGTCGCCGGACCCGCCAGATCGACGTTGGCGAAGACGGCTCCGTTGGCCAGGTCGATCGGCGTGCGCGGTGCCGACAGCCCCATCAGGAAGTCGCCGGCGTTGTTGAACGTGCCCGTCGATCCCGCGCCGTCGCGCAGGTCGATGGTGTTGAAGGCCACAAAGGTCCCGGTCGCGGTGTTGTTGAACACGTTGACGCCCGAGCCCAAGTCCACGTTGCCCACGACCCAGCCGGAGTTGTCGACGCGGTCGTTGCCCGTGCCGGTGTCGATCGCCAGTCCGGAGACCGCCGAGATCGAACCGGAGGTGATGATCCGGTTGGCGGCCCCGCCGGCGAAGCGGACGCCCGCCCCCGCGCCCGAGCCGCCGCGGATCGCGCCGTTCGAGGTCAGGGTGATGTCGCCGCCGCCCGCCTGGCCGACGCTCTGGGCCAGCACCGCCGTCGAATCCAGTCCGGCCGCGAAGATCTGGCCGGACACGTTCAGGTCGATCAGACCGCCACGCCCGATGCCGCCCGCCGTGCCGGCGAAGAGGCCGTCGATGAAGCCGCCCCCGCCGCCCACCGACTGGGCGATCAGGCCGAAGGCGCCCTGCCCCAGGGCGTTGATATCCCCGGTCTGGGTAAAGCGGATGTCCCCGCCGTCGCCGGTGTTGGCCGCGCGGGTCAGGACGCTCGACGCGGTGAAGTCGCCGAGCACCAGGCCGCCGCCGCCGCCGATCGACTGCAGGATCACGCCGTGGCCGCGCGCGCCCTCGGTGCGGATCGCGCCGTTGTTGGTGATCGTCAGGTCGCCGCCGTCGCCGTCGGCTCCGCCCGTCGCGCCCAGGGTGACGTTCACCGTCTGGACGCCCAGGCTCCGGACTTCGCCGCCGCCGCCGCCGATCGACTGGACCACCAGCCCCGTCGCGCTGTCGCCGAGCGTCGTGACGCCGCCGCTGAAGCCGGCCGTCACGTCGCCGCCGTCCAGTCCAGAGCCGCCGTTGGCTCCCAGGGTGGCGTTGAGCACGCTGCCCGGAACCGGGGCGCGCTCGACCTCGGCCGGAGCCGCCTGAACTTCGGACCCAGCGGCGATGGCCGGAGCGCCCGAGGTCGGGGCCGCGGACCCGGTCAGGATCACGCTGGTGGAGCCGCCGCCGCCGCCGATCGACTGGAGCAGCACGCCGGTGGCCAGATCGCCGGTCGTCGCGATGGCGCCCGTCTGCTGGCGCTCGATGTCGCCGCCCTGCTCGTTCGACCCATTCCGGCCGCCGAGCGTGACATTGACGTCGCCCAGCGTCGTGTCGGACCCGGTCAGGTCGATGATGGCGCGACCACCCCCGCCGCCGATCGACTGGATCAGCGTGCCGAGCGCATTGTCGCCGTTGGTGACGATCCGTCCGGCGTGCGTGGACGACACGTCGCCGCCCGCATTGTCGACCCCGTCGGTTCCGCCCAGATCGGCGAAGAAGCCGATCGCGCGCAGAGGCTGGGTGACGGACGGATCGATCCGGTCGGCCGTGTCGAGGTTAAGCAGCAGGGTGCCCCCGCCGCCGCCGATCGACTGGTTGAAGGCCCCGACCCCGTTCGCGCCGGCGACCCCGAAGGTCCCGGTGGTGTTGAGGATGACCTCGCCGCCCGCGCTGCCCGAGGCGCTCTCGGCCCCCAGACGCGCCGCGACGAAAGGATCGGCCGTCGGGGTCCCGGTCGGGCCGACGAACGGCACGCCCGGGATGCCGATGATACCGTCCAGATCGATGGTCAGGGTGCCGCCGCCGCCGTTGATGCTCTCGGCGCGGATGGCCTGGGATCCCTCGCCGACGACGGTGATGTCGCCGGAGTGGTTGACCGTCACGGTCCCCCCGGCCCCGCCTGCGCCGCCGCCGGTCGCGCCGATCAGGGCGGACAGGGCGTTGCCCAGCACCAGGGTGTTGGCCTCGGCCGTCAGTCCGACGCCGAGGTTGGCGTCGCCGCCGCCCCCGCCGATGGACTGGGCCAGAATGCCGTGAGCATTGGCCCCGCGCGTGACGATCGTGCCGGAGTTGGTCACCGTGACCGCCCCGCCGTCGCCCCCGGCGCCGCCTGTCCCGCCGATGGCGATGAGCGGCGTCGCGGAGCTGGAGCCGATGGCCATGCTGCCGGCCAGGACGAGCCCACCGTTGCCGCCGCCGCCGCCGATCGACTGGGCCAGGACGCCGTGGGCGTTCGCGCCCGAGGTGTCGATCCGGCCCGCGTTGTCGACCGTGACCGTGCCCGCGTGGTTGCCCGAGCCGCCGGCGCCGCCGATGTTCAAGCCGAGGGTCGCGCTGTTGCTGCCGGTCACCAGGCCGCTGATCGAGATGATCGACGAGCCGTTGCCGCCGCCTCCGCCCAGCGACTGGGCGAAGATGCCGTAGGCGTCGTCGCCCTCGGTCACGATCCGGCCGCTGTCGGTGACGCCCGTCACCGGACGGTTGATGACCGAGACGTCGCCGCCCGTGCCGCCCGTGCCGCCGTCGCCGCCGATGTTCAGAGCGAAGCGGTGGACGTTGTTGCTGGAGCCGGTGACGCCGACCGTCAGGTCCGCCAGAACGCCCGCGTCGCCGCCGCCGCCGCCGATGCTGTTGGCCGCGATGCCGACGGCACCGCGTCCCTGGGTCCAGATCAGGCCCTCGTTCAGCACCGAGACCGCGCCACCCGCGCCGCCGGTCCCGCCCGCGCCGCCGACATTGACGTCGATGCTGTCGCCGCCGGTCAGGACATGGCCGCGCACGTTGAAGGTCGCGCCGCCGATGCCGCCGCCGCCGCCGATCGACTGGGCGCGGATGCCGTGCGAGGCCTCGCCGTCGGTCAGGATGGTCCCGCGGTTGGCGACGTCGACCAGTCCGGCAAGCGCCCCGGTTCCACCGGTTCCGCCGACGTTGACGTTGACGGTGGTGCTGCTCGCAGGCGTCGCCCCGAACAGACCCTGGGTGATGGTGAAGGACCGGGCGTTGCCGCCCACGCCGCCGCCGCCGCCGATCGACTGCGCCAGAATGCCTTCAGAGCGATCGCCTTCGGTCGAGATCAGCGCCTCGCTGTCGACGGTCACGCTTCCGGCCACTGCGCCGGTGCCGCCGGTGCCGCCAACGCCGACGTTGGCCGAGCCCGTGGCGTTGTACGAGATGTTGGTCGTCGCACCGCCGTTGCCGCCGCCGCCGCCGATGGATTGGGCGAAGACGCCGCGCGAGTCGTCGCCTTCGGTCAGCAGGGCGCCGACCGCATCGACCCGCACGTCACCCGAGATCGCTCCGGTTCCGCCTTCCAGGCCGACCGCGACCGAGCCCGAATAGCTGCTCGCGTTGTTGCCGGTGCCGGAGGTGCCCGAGGCGCCGACCGAGATGGAGTTGCTGTTGCCGCCCCCGCCGCCGATGGACTGGGCCTGGATGGCGCTGGACGACACGCCGGCCGTGGAGACGGCGCCGTTCGAAGACACCGTCACGTCGCCGCCGACCCCGCCAGAGCCGCCGCGGCGGCCGATGGTGACGCTGACGGAGTTGCGCGACAGCAGGCTGGTGGCCAGGTCGAAGCCGGCGTTGCCGCCGCCGCCGCCGATGGACTGCGCCAGGATGCCGGTCGACAGGTCGCCGCTGGTGACGATCGTGCCGACGTGATCGACATCGACCGTGTCGCCCGATCCGCCGGCGCCCGTATCGCCGCCGACGGCGAGGTTCAGGCTGTTGGCGTCGCGCGCCACGCCCAGGCCGATGTTGAAGTTGGCGTTGCCGCCGCCGCCGCCCAGCGACTGGGCGATCAGGCCCTCGCTGTTCGTGCCGTCGGTGATGATGGTGCCCGCGTGACGGACCGACACGGCCGCGCCCGAGCCCGCGCCCGCCCCGCCGCCGCCGACGCTGACCAGCGCCGACTGCGGATTGTCAGTCTGGCCGCTGACGGTGGCGATGACCACGAAGTTCATCCCGGCGTTACCGCCGCCGCCGCCGATCGACTGGGCGATCAGGCCTTCCGAGTTGTCGCCGAAGGTGCGCAGCAGCGACGGAGACGCCGCCCCGCCAGCCGCATAGCCGCGGACGACGTCGACCAGACCCGCGTGCCCGCCCGATCCACCAGACCCGCCCACGCCGACCGCGACGGGGTTGCCGAAGGGCGAAATGGCGCCGGTGGCGTTCAGGCCGCCCACGCCGCCGCCGCCGCCGATGGACTGGACCAGAATGCCCGCGCCGCCGCCGGTGAACTCGGCCGCCTGCAGCGTCGGCGTTCCGCCGCCCGAGGGGGTGACGAACCGGCCACCGACGATGACGGCGCCGGTGCTGTCCAGGCTGACGTCGCCGGCGTCCGCGCCGTCGCCGCCCGAACCGCCCACGCCCACCGCCAGATTGTAGCCCTGGGCCCGCGACGTCGATCCGCCCAGGTTCAGTCCCGCCGAGACGTTCAGCCCGCCCGAGCCGCCGCCGCCGGCGACGCTCTGGGCCAGGATGCCGATCGAATCCACGCCGTCGACCAGGATCGTGCCGTTGTGGTCGACATCGACGTCGCCGCTGATGTTGCCCGCGCCGCCGAAGCCTCCGAGGCCGAAGGTGATCGTCGGCTCGGACGTATCCAGGTCCGCCGTCACGCTGCCGGAGATGTTGATCCCGCCGGAGCCGCCGCCGCCGCCGATCGACTGGGCCGACAGACCGCGCGAGCGCGCGCCGGACGCCAGCAGGTCCGCGTCCACGTCGACGGTGACGTCGCCGGCCGTGCCGCCGCCGCCGCCGAAGCCGCCGATGCCGACCGTCAGAACGCCGTCCAGCGCCACGGTGCCGGAGACGTTCAGGCCCCCGGCGCCGCCGCCGCCGCCGATCGACTGGGCGATGACCGCCGAGGCGTCGTCGCCCGTGCCCTGGACCACCACGCGATCCGTTCCCGGCGCGCCGATGCCGACCGTGACGTTGCCGGCGTTTCCGCCCAGGCCGCCGAAACCGCCGATGCCGATGGTGGCCGCGCGGGCCGCCTGTCCGCCCGGCGAGGTCAGGGCGATGTTGCCGCTGATGTTGATGCCGCCGTTGCCGCCGCCGCCGCCGATCGACTGGGCGATGACGCCGTTCGATCCGTTGAGCTGCTCCCGATAACCCGGGATCTCATAGGTGGCGGTTTCGCCGCCCGGCAGGGTCACGGTCACCGTCTCGGCGTCCGTCGTCACGTTGGGGCCCGCGCCGGTGGCGAAGACGTTGCCGGTGATGTCGGCGAACACGTCGCCCGCATCGCCGCCGCCGCCGCCGAAGCCGCCCAGGCCGATGCCCACGCCGCCGACCTGGCCGCTGGTGCTGGCCGAGATGTTGCCGGTGACGTTGAGGCCGCCCGAGCCGCCACCGCCCGCGAGGCTCTGCACGCGGATGCCGTCGGAGTTCGCGCCCGAGGCGAAGGTGTCGCCGACCCGCGTCAGCGTCGCGTCGCCGGAGTTCCCGCCGCCGCCGCCGAAGCCGCCCACCCCGATGCCCAGGGTGCCGGACGTGCCCGTCGAGAAGCTGAGCGAGCCCGTGACGTTGAAGCCGCCGTTGCCGCCGCCGCCGCCCAGCGACTGGACCACCACGGCGTCCGAATCGACGCCGGTCGTCACGTATTCGCCGGTGATCGTGCCGGTGGCCGATCCGGCGTCGCCGCCGCCGCCGCCGAAGCCGCCGACGCCCAGACCCACGCCCACGGCGGCGTTGTTGCCGACCGACAGGGCGATGGAGCCCGTGACGTTGAAGCCCCCCGAGCCGCCCGAGCCGCCGAGGCTCTGCAGCATGGTCCCAAACGCGCCGTCACCGACCGTGATCACGTCGCCCGTCAGCACGCCGGTCACATCGCCCGCGTTGCCGCCCAGGCCGCCGAACCCGCCCAGGCCGAAGCCCAGCGAGCCGTTGATGCCCATGCCCGCGCTGACGACGCCGGTGACGTTGAAGCCGCCCGAGCCGCCGCCGCCGCCCACCGACTGGAACAGGGCGCCATGCGACTGGTCGCCCACGGTGCGGATGGTTCCGTTGACAGAGGCGTTGACGGTCGAGGCGTTGCCGCCGTCGCCGCCGAAGCCGCCCACGCCGATGCCGAGCGTGCCGGCCCCGCCGCCGCTGCCGACCGTGGCGGTGATGCCGCCGGTGACGTTGAAGCCGCCGTTGCCGCCGCCGCCGCCGATCGACTGATAGGTCACGCCGCCGGAACGGTCGCCGTCCGTGAAGACGTCGCCGGTCAGGCCGCCGCTGACCGCGCCCGCGTCGCCGCCGCCGCCGCCGAAGCCGCCGACGCCGACCAGGATGTTGCCCGATCCGGTCTGGGCTCCGGAAATGCCGCCGGTGACGTTGAAGCCGCCGTTGCCGCCGCCGCCGCCGACCGACTGGACCAACAGCGCCGCCGAGTCGTCGCCCAGGGTGACCAGGTCGCCGGTCACGGTCCCGCTGGCGGACCCGCCATGACCGCCGTCGCCGCCGCCGCCGCCCACACCGACGCCGATGTTGCCGGACGCCGTCTGGGCGCCGGAAATGCCGCCCGCGACCGTGAAGCCGCCGTTGCCGCCGCCGCCGCCGACCGACTGCGCCAGCACGCCGCGCGCGCTGTTGCCGAGCGTCGTGACGTCGCCGGTCTGGGTCAGGGCCACCGCGCCGGCGTCGCCGCCGCCGCCGCCCGTGCCGCCGACCGACACCGAGACCGTGCCCGCCGCGGTCTGGGCGCCCGAGATCGAGCCCGCCACCGCGAAGCCGCCGGTTCCGCCGCCGCCGCCGACCGACTGGGCCAGGACCCCGTCGCTGAGGTCTCCCAGCGTCAGGACGTCGCCGTCGACGGTCAGGGTCGTCGCCCCGCCGTGACCGCCGTCGCCCCCGGACCCGCCGACCCCGACGGAGACCGCGCCCGCGGCCGTGCCGGCTCCGCTGATCGAGCCGGCCACGGTGAAGCCGCCGGAGCCGCCGCCGCCGCCCAGGGACTGGGCCACGATGGCCGACGAGGCCGTGCCTTCCGTCAGGACGTCGCCTGTCACAGACGCGGTGACGATTCCGGCGTCGCCGCCGCCGCCGCCGGACCCGCCGACGCCGATGGAAACCGCCCCGGCGCCCGTCCCGGCGCCTCCGATCGATCCGCCGACCGAGAAGCCGCCGGACCCGCCGCCGCCGCCGACCGACTGGGCCAGGAAACCGCCAGCGCGGTCGCCGCGCGTGCGGATGTCGCGGGCGAAGGCCGTCACGGCCCCGCCGTCGCCGCCGTCGCCGCCCGTTCCTCCGACGCCGATGCCGATGGCGCCCGCGCCGGTGCCCGATCCGGCGATGGAGCCGCCCACGGCGAAGCCGCCGTTGCCGCCGCCGCCGCCCAGGGACTGGATCACCACGCCGGAGGAGCCGTCTCCCTCGGTGTAGACGTCGCCCTCGGCCTCGCCTCTCACGACGCCGCCGTTGCCGCCGCCGCCCGCGAAGCCGCCGACGCCGACGCCCGCGCCGCCCGCGGCCGTGCCCGAGCCCGCGATCGATCCGGACACCGAGAAAGCCCCGTTGCCGCCGCCGCCGCCGACCGACTGGACCAGCAGGCCCGTCGACAGGTCGCCCAGGGTGGTGATGTCGCCGCCGGCGCTGCCGTCGACCGATCCGCCGTCGCCCGCGTCGGCCCCGAAGCCGCCCACGCCGACCGAGACCGCGCCCGCGGCCGTGCCGGCCCCGGCGATGCTGCCCGCCACGGCGAAGCCGCCGTTGCCGCCGCCGCCGCCCATCGACTGGACCACCACAGCGGTCGAGCGATCGCCCTCGGTGCGCACATCGCCGCCGACGCGGCCGGTCACCGACCCGCCGTCGCCGCCGCCGCCGCCGGTGCCGCCGACGCCGACCGCGACGCTGCCCGAGGCGCCGCCCGAGCCCGATACGGCGCCCGTGACGTTGAAACCGCCGTTGCCGCCGCCGCCGCCGACCGACTGGATCAGGGCGCCGAGCGAATCGTCGCCGCGAGTCAGAATCATCCCGTCGAACAGGGCGTTGACCGTGTTGCCGACCCCGCCGTCGCCGCCGAAGCCGCCCACGCCGACCGACACCGCGCCGGACGCGCCGCCGGCGCCCGCGCCGGACAGGGCGATGGAGAAGCCGCCGTTGCCGCCGCCGCCGCCCACCGACTGGGCGATGAAGCCGCTGGAGAAATCGCCGTCCGTCTGGATGGCGCCGCCGGAATCGACGGTCACCAGACCGCCGTCCCCGCCCGCGCCGCCCTCGCCGCCGATGCCCACCGCCAGGGCGCCCGAGACGGTCTCCCCGCCTGAGAAGGCGAAAGACAGGGCGAAGCCGCCGTTGCCGCCGCCGCCGCCGATCGACTGGGCGAAATAGCCGTCCGAGAAGTCGCCGGTGGTCAGGACGCTCAGGTCGCCGGTCCCGTTGACCGTGCCGCCGTCGCCGCCCGCGCCGCCTTGGCCGCCCACGGCGATGCTGACGCCGACCGCGTAGCCGACGGACAGCTGGCCCGCGAGGCCGCCGTTGCCGCCGCCGCCGCCGACCGACTGCAGATAGACGCCCCGCGCCCGGTCGCCCGAGGTCTGGATGAAGGGATCGATCAGGCTGGTGCCGCCGCCGGGGATCGAGACGCTCTGCTGCGTCAGGTTCAGGGTGGCGTTGCCGCCCGCGCTGCCGATGCCGCCCGAGCCCCCGATGGCCACGCCGGCGAAGGCGCTCACCGAGCCGGTGGCGCCGCCGTTGCCGCCGCCGCCGCCCACCGACTGGGCGAAGATGCCGTGCGCGTCATTGCCGCCCGTCAGGATCTGACCGGCGTGGTTGACCGTCACAGCGCCGCCGGGCCCGCCGCCGCCGCCCGAGCCGCCGATGGTCAGGAAGACGCCGCCCGTAGTGCCGCCATCGCCGCCGCCGCCGCCGACCGACTGGGCCTGGATGCCGATGCCCTGATTGCCGGAGGTCTGGATCGAGCCTGAGTTTCCGACCGTGACCGCGCCGCCGGAACTGGCGGTGCCGCCGCTGCCGCCCACCACGATCAGGCCGCCGCCGTCTCCGCCGGACCCGCCGCCGCCGCCGATGGACTGGGCGAAGACCCCGCGCGCGGCCGCGCCGCTCGTCAGGATCAGGCCGCCGTTGCTGACGGTGACCGCGCCGCCGTTGCCGCCCGATCCGCCGGTGCCGCCGAGCGCGCCGAGGCCGCCGGACGTCGAGCCCGTGCCGCCGCCGCCGCCGACCGACTGGGCGAAAATGCCGTGACCCAGGATGCCGCCGGTCTGGATCTGTCCGCCCGCGAGCGTCGTGACGTTGACGGATCCGGCCCCGCCGGCACCGCCCCCGGACCCGCCGAGCGCCACCAGGCCGCCGCTCCCGGTCGCGTTGCCGCCCCCGCCGCCGATCGATTGGGCGAAGATGCCGCTGGCCGCCAGGCCCGTGACGGCGATGTTGGCGCCGGATGTGACCGATACGTTGCCGCCGAGCCCGCCGCTCGCGCCTTGCGAGCCGACCGCAAGCAGGCCTCCGGTGATGCCCCCGTTGCCGCCGCCGCCGCCGATCGACTGGGCGAAGACGCCGTGGGAGAACAGCCCGCCGGTCTGGATCGAGGACCCGCTCTCGGCAGTCGCCGACGCCGTGCCGCCGTTGCCGCCGGTGCCGCCCGAGGCGCCGAGCGCCACCAGGCTGACCTCCGTGCCGGCGTTGCCGCCGCCGCCGCCCACCGACTGGGCGAAGACGCCGTAAGAGAGGCCGCCGACCGTCTGGATGGATGACCCGGCGCGCGTGATCGCGGTGGCCGCGCCTCCGTTGCCCCCCGGCGCGCCGGAGTCCGAGAAGGTCAGAAGCCCGACGGAGTTGCCGGCGTCGCCGCCCAGGCCGCCGATGCTCTGCGCCGCGACCCCATGGGATCCCCCGCCGAACGTCAGGATGTCCCCATAGTTGTCGGCGATGGCCGTCCCGCCGCTGCCGCCCGCGTTGCCGGCTCCACCGGCTCCGAACAGGCCATAGCTCCCGCCGCCGCTGCCGGCGCCGCTGCCCAGGCTCTGGGCGAAGATGCCGTGCGCGCCGCGCCCCGTCGTGGTGATGTCCGTGTAGCTGATGATGCGGGCGAAGCCGCCAGAGCTGCCCTCGCCGCCTTCGCCTCCGGCCGAGAAGACGAAGCCGCTGCCGCCTTCGCCGCCCTGCCCGGCCCGGCTCTGCACCACGATGCCGTGGGAAGCGGCCCCGGAGGTCGCGATCGATCCGACGCGCGAGGTGATGTCGACCGTTCCGCCCGCGCCGCCGCGTCCGCCCCTGGCCCCGCTGGCGCCGAGGTAGCCGTCGCCGCCGTCGCCGCCTTCGCCGCCCTGGCTCACGTAAAGAATGCCCGGCAGGTTCGCCGACACGGTCGTGATGTTGCCGTGGCTGGCCGCCACCGTCAGGCTGATCGTCTCGCCGGTGTCGCCCGCGCCACCTGAGGACGCCGGAACGAACAGGGCCCCGTCGCTGCCCCCCGAGCCCCCGTCGGCCGTGCGGTAGACATAGATATAGTTGCTGTCACCCGATGCCGGGGGGAAGGGCGGCGTCGTCACAACCCCGCCTGGCCCTCCGCCCGGCGCCGTGGTCAGGGACTGCACCACATTGTAGAGGCGACCATCGGTGAAGACGACGGTGACGGGCAGGCCGGTCCCGGGGTTCAGGACGTTGGACGCGACGGTGACATTGACCGCCGGGTTCGCCGGATCTGGGAAGACGGATCCCGCAGCGGTCGAGGTCAGGATGAAAATGTTGCCCGTGGCCAACACGCCGTTGGGGAAAACCTCGAGCACCGTCAGGCCGACGCCGGTGACCGGGTTGATGACCGTGTCGCCGACCGCCACGCCGAGCGGCAGGTCCGCCACGATCGGTGCGAACTCGGCCGTCTGCGCCGCCGCCGCCAGCGGGGCGGACAGAACCACCCCGGCCGCCACCAGGCCGCCGATCTGAGCCAGGGTCTTGGTCAGGCGCTTGCGGACCAGGGGCTCGACGGTCTTGCCGCCCTTGCGTTCGGCGGTCGCCGACAGGGCCGCGTCCAGCCGTCCCAGGCTCTCGCGCAGCGCCTGCGCCGAAACGCCGTCCCGCTGTCCCAAGGCGGCCAGCAGATCGGCGACCTGCGCCCGGGCGGCGTCGCGTTCGGCGCGGGAAAGGCGACGCTCCTGCAGACCCTCGATCAGGTGATCGACAGCGACCCGAGCCGCATCGAGAGAACGCACAGTCTTGAATTGGGTCGCCATTTCGTCACTCCTCCACAACCTGAAAGGTGACGCCCGGCCCCTGGCTTCGGCGGAGAGACACCGTCTCTGGTCGCCGCAACCGCCTGTTCGCCCCCCAAACAGTTAATGACATGGGGCGATAAATGCGCTTTCGGGTCAAGCCACTTCTCGTTCCGGGCGAGCTTCCGGACGGCCCCGCGTTAACCTTTTGCTCCGTCTCCGGAGGGACCCCGGACCGCAACTGCCTGACCCGCCGCACAACTTTTGAGATATCGATGACCTGGACCGCAGCGATTTTTCGTTCGACCGTCGGCGGGCTGACAGGGCGGCGGTTCATGGCTAGAAGCGCGCCTCATGAGCGCCCCCCAGAAATCGCCCGCCGAACTCGCCGTCGAATGGGGTCTGGCCCCCAATGAGTATCAGGTGATCCTGGACCGGCTGGGCCGCGAGCCCAATCCGGTGGAGCTGGGCGTCTTCTCGGTCATGTGGTCCGAGCACTGCTCCTACAAGTCCTCGAAAATCCATCTGTCGAAGTTCCCGACCAAGGGCCCCCGCGTCATCTGCGGCCCGGGCGAGAACGCGGGCGTCATCGACATCGACGACGGGGACGCCTGCATCTTCAAGATGGAGAGCCACAACCACCCCAGCTTCATCGAACCCTATCAGGGCGCGGCGACGGGCGTGGGCGGCATCATGCGCGACGTCTTCACCATGGGCGCGCGGCCGGTCGCCCTGCTGAATGCGCTCCGGTTCGGCGACGTGGAGCACGAGAAGACCAAGCGTCTGGTCAAGGGCGTCGTCTCGGGCATCGGCGGCTATGGCAACTGCGTGGGCGTGCCGACCGTGGCTGGCGAGACCAACTTCCACCGGGGCTACAACGGCAACATCCTGGTCAACGCCATGTGCGTGGGCCTGGCCCGGGCCGACAGCATCTTCTACTCGGCCGCGCCCGGCGCGGGCATGTCGGTGGTCTATTTCGGCTCCAAGACCGGCCGCGACGGCATCCACGGCGCGACCATGTCTTCGGCCGAGTTCGACGACGAGTCCGAGGCCAAGCGTCCGACCGTTCAGGTCGGGGACCCCTTCGCCGAGAAGCTGCTGATCGAAGCGACGCTGGAGCTGATGGCGTCCGGCGCCGTCGCCGCCATCCAGGACATGGGCGCGGCGGGCCTGACCTCCTCTTCCGTCGAGATGGCCGGCAAGGGCGGCGTCGGCATCGAGCTGGACATGGACAAGGTGCCCCAGCGCGAAGAGGGCATGACCGCCTATGAGATGATGCTGTCCGAAAGCCAGGAGCGCATGCTGGCGGTGCTGAAGCCCGGCCGCGAGGAGGACGGCTACCGCATCTTCCAGAAGTGGGGCCTTGACGCCGCCGTCATCGGCCGCACCACCGACACCGGCCGTTTGGTGCTGAACCACCACGGCGAGGTCGTCTGCGACGTGCCGCTGGGGCCGCTGTTCGACGACGCGCCGCTCTACGACCGGCCCTGGGTCCAACCCGAGCTCCAGCCGCGCATCGCCCCCGCCGACGTGCCCGCGCCCGAGGTCTGGGAGGACGCGGTGTTGAAGGTCCTGACCTGCCCGGACATGGCGTCCAAGCGCTGGATCTGGGAACAGTACGACCGCCACGTCATGGCCGACACGCTGCAGGATTCCGCCACCGGCGCCGACGCCGGCGTGGTGCGGGTCCACGGCACCGACAAAGGCCTGGCGATGACCTCGGACGTCACGCCCCGCTACGTCCAGAACGACCCCTACGAGGGCGGCAAGCAGGCGGTGGCTGAGGCCTGGCGCAACCTGACGGCCGTAGGCGCGCGGCCCATCGCCATCACCGACAACCTGAACTTCGGCAATCCCCAGCGGCCCGAGATCATGGGCCAGATCGTGCGCGCCATCGACGGCATGGCCGAGGCCTGCCGCGCGCTGGACTTCCCGGTCGTGAGCGGGAACGTCAGCCTCTACAACGAGACCAACGGCGTCGCCATTCCGCCGACACCGACCGTGGGGGGCGTGGGCCTGCTGCCCAACTACGACGTGGTCGCGGGCTTCTCGACCATGGCCGAGGGCGACACGTTGGTCCTGATCGGCGAGACCGTGGGCGAACTCGGCGCCTCGATCTATCTGCGCGAAGTGCTGGGTCGCGAGGACGGGGCTCCGCCGCCGGTCGATCTGACGCTGGAGAAGAAGACCGGCGACTTCGTCCGGGCCGAGATCGAGGCCGGTCGCCTGACCTGCGTCCACGACCTGTCTGACGGCGGCCTGGTCGGAGCCGCTGCCGACATGGCGCTGGCCTCGGACACCGGCGTGGTGCTGGACGCGACCAGCGCGACCCATGCGCACATCCTCCTGTTCGGCGAGGATCAGGCCCGCTACCTCGTCGCCGTACCGGATGCGGAGGCTCTGATCGAGGCGGCGCGCGCGGCGGGGCTGCACGCCTCGGTCGTGGGCCACGCCAACGGCGACGCCTTCGCGTCGAAGGACCTGTTCAGCATCCCGCTGAAGCACCTGCGCGAGATTCACGAAGGATGGATGCCCCGATGGATCGAAGGCTGATCGCTCTCACGACGGTATCGCTGGGTCTGGCGCTCGCCGCCTGTGAGGGCGGCGGCGACCCGGTCCAGCAGGCCATGCGCGACGCCGCCACCGCCAACCAGAACGCCGCCTACGCCGAGAAGGCCGCCGGCGCGCACGCGGGCCACGGCGACGCAGGCACGCCCTCGACCGGCGACGCCGCCTTCGCCGAGGTCGAGGCGGAGATGCATCAGCGCATGGGCCAGGCTTCGGGCGCGACGCTCGACGAGGCCTACATCGCCAAGATGATCGAGCACCACCGCGGCGCCGTCGCCATGGCCCAAGTGGCTCTGGCGCAGTCCCAGGACCCCGAGATCCGCCGCATGGCCCAGGCCGTCGTCGACGCCCAAACCCGCGAGATCGCCGAGATGCGGACATGGAAGCCGGCCGCCCGCTGACGCGAACGGCCGGCTCTAGGCCCGGCTGGGAAACTCAGTTCAGCTCTGTGATGTAGAGCGTCGACGAACCCGCCTGGCCGACCGCCCCGACCCAGATGTCGTAGGTGCCGCTTATGGGACGCGCCCAGCGCAGGACGGGATCGAGCCCGTCAGAATCATCGACGCAGTACCACTCGCCGTCCGGCCCGTTGACGACCAGGCTGGTGTCCACGTCCGAGGCGACGGAGAAGGTCAGCGGCAGCGTCCCGGCGTCATAGGTGAACTCATAGTCCGGCGCGCTGGCGACCATGCCCACACAGGCGCCGCCCAGCGTCTGGGACGCATCGATGCCGCCGCCCGAATAGATGCTGACGGTGATCGGGTCTGGGGTGAAGCCGGAGCTCCGGCTGATCGAACCGGCGGTGCCCGACGCGCTCGGGTCCTGAGCCGAGGCGGCTGAAGCCGTGGCGGTCAGCGCCAGGGCGCAGACGATGGAAAGTCCCCGCATTCCGCGATTACGGATGCCCGACGGACCGGACGCCCTAAAGCGGCCTCCGGCGAGAGAACGAGATGTCATGATTGTCCCTCCATGGCGCAGCCCCCGCTGCGGCGGGCACCATGAACCCTCCGACCTTGGCCATACAAGTGCGTTGTTGGCTCCGGCGCGTCCGCGCGCCTGGCTTGGGCCCATGCCCGGGTCCAAGACGCCGCTGACAGGGCTTCGTCAACCGGGGTAAAGCCGGTCCGAAGGAGCGATGATGTCCCCGATCCCACCTCTGGACCTGGCCCAAGCCTCGTGACCCGCACGGCCATCGTCCTGCCGACCGGCTACCTGTTCCCGCAGGCGCGGCCGAACTCCATCGAGACGGTCGTGCGGACGCTGGCCCGAGCCAACCGCCGCGACGACCTGATGATCTTCGCCGACGCCGGCGCCGAGGACGTCGGCGACCTGCCGGTCACACGCATCCCCGCGCAGGGGAGCCGCTCCGGCCGACTCGCGGCCCTGATCACGGCGTTGCGGGCGTGGACTCCCGAGTTGATCGAAGCGCATCAGCATGTCCCGACCGGGTCGCGCCTGGCCCGCGCGTTTAAGGACACTCCGGTCGCGCTCTATCGCCACAACATGACGCCGCCGCCGAGGGGCTGGCTGAGCCGCTGGCGCTATCACCATCGCCTAGACCCCATAGCCGCCCACGTCTTCGTCAGCCAAACGGCGAGGCAGGATTTCCAGACCGACTACCCGGCTTTCGCCGCCCGCGCCCACGCCGTCCCCAATCCCGTCGACGCCGCCCCCTGGCGAGCCGATCCCGCCGATCGTGAGCCCCTGATCGTCTTCGCCGGCCGGGCGACACAGGAGAAGGGACTGGGCCTGCTCTGCGAGGCCTTGCCGCGCGTCCTCGGCTCGCGGCCCGGCTGGCGAGCCGAGCTGCTGCTGGCCGACTGGCGCATGCACCGGGCCTGGGCCGAGGGTCCGCTGCAGGCACTCGCGCCCGTCTCGGACCGGGTGACCGTGACCACCGACGCCCCGCTCGCCCGGGTCCGCGACGCCCTCCAGCGCGCTGCCATCGTGACCGTGCCCTCGATCTGGAAGGAGCCCTTCGGCCTCGCCGCGCTCGAGGCCCACGCCGCCGGCGCGGCCGTGATCTCGTCTGGCACGGGCGGCCTGCGCGAAGCCAGCGGGGATCACGCCCTCTATGTCGAGCCCCTGACCGCTGACAGCCTGACGGACGCCTTGCTCCTGCTGATCAACCAGCCCGAAAGACGCCTCGCCCTGGCCCGCGCCGGCCAGGACTTCGTCGCCGAGACCCACGGGCCGGACCGCCGCGCCGAGCAGTTGTCCACTCTGCGCGCCGCCATCGTCCAAAAAAGCGGGTGAGAGCTGTCACAAACCGCGTCTATTCAGCGCCATAAAGTCGACCCGGAGCGTTCCCGTGACCCTGATGTCCCTGTCCCGCCGTCACCTTCTGATCGGCTCCGCCGCCTTCGGGGCTACGGCCGGGACCAGCCGGCAGGCGCTGGCCCAAGCCGTGTTCGAGGACAACCCCTTCCAGCTCGGCGTGGCGGCCGGCGACCCCCTGCCCGACGGCTTTGTCATCTGGACGCGGCTGGCCCCCCGACCGCTGGAGCCCGACCACGGCATGCCGTCCCAGCCGATGGCGGTGAACTGGGAAGTCGCGACCGACGCGGGCTTCGGCACGATCGTGCGCTCGGGAGAGGCCATCGCGCGGCCAGAGCTGGGCCACGCCGTCCATGTCGAGGTCGGCGGGCTCGAGCCGGGCCGACCCTACTTCTACCGCTTCATCGCCGGCCGCGAGCGTTCGGGCGTCGGCCGCGCCAAGACCATGCCGGTCGCGGGCGCCGCACTGGACCGCGTGCGCTTCGGCATCGTCGGCTGCCAGGCCTATGAGGCCGGCTACTACACCGCCCACCGCAAGATCGCGGCCGAGGACCTCGACTTCATCTACTGCTACGGCGACTACATCTACGAGGGTCGCGGCAACCGCATCTACGGCTCGACCAGTCCGCAGGAGAACCTGCGGGTCCACGTTGGCGGCGAGGTCTACACCGTCACCGATTACCGGCAGCGCTATGCCCAATACAAGATGGACACGGACCTGCAGGCGAGCCACGCCTCGGCGGCCTGGTTCACCACCTGGGACGACCACGAGATCGACAACAACTGGGTCTCGGACATCGACCAGGACGGCACCGATCCGGCCGTGTTCGCCTTGCGTCAGGCCGCCGCCATGCAGGCCTACTACGAGCACATGCCGCTCCGGCGGTCCTCCTTCCCGCGCGGGTCCGCGATGCAGCTCTATCGCCGGGCGGTCTATGGCGACCTGCTGGATCTGAACCTGCTGGACACCCGCCAGTTCAGAACAGATCAGCCCTGCGGCGACCGCTTCAACACCACCTGCGACGGGATCAACGACCGGAACGCCCAGGTGCTGGGCGAGGCGCAGGAGGCCTGGCTGCTGAACAACCTCAACCGCTCCGAGGCGACCTGGAAGGCTCTGGCCCAGCAGATCATGGTCATGGACCTGGACCGCAATCCCGGCGAGGGCGTGGGCAACAACAACGACAGCTGGGCCGGCTACCGGGTGCCGCGCGAACGCCTGTTGCGCCACATCCGCGATCGCCGCATCGCCAACACCGTCGTCCTGACCGGCGACGAGCACCAGAACTATGCGGGCGAACTCTATATCGACGGCCGCAACCCCGAGGGCGAGCCGATCGCCACAGAGTTCGTCTCGACCTCGATCAGCTCCGGCGGCGACGGCCAGGACGCCCGCGCCGATCAGACCGAGTTCCTGGCCGCCAATCCCCAGCTGAAGTTCCGCAACAGCCAGCGCGGCTATGTCCTGTGCGACGTGACGCCGGACCGCTGGCAGACCGAGTTCAAGGTCCTGGACCAGATCCAGAACCGCAACGGGAACCTCTCCACGCGTCAGACGATGGTGGTCGAGCGGGGCAGCGCGCGGCTGCAGACCGCCTGAGCGGAGAAGACCCATGGCCTATGTCGACGGCTTCGTGCTGGCGGTGACGAAGGATCGGCTGGACGACTATCGCCAGATCGCCGCCGACGCCGCCGCCATCTGGAAGGAATACGGCGCGATCCGCACGGTCGAGGCGGTCGCCGACGACGCGCCCTACGGCGAGCTGACGTCCTTTCCCCGCGCCGTTCAGGCGAGCGAGGACGAGATCGTGATCTTCTCGTGGATCGAATACCCGGACAAGGCGACGCGCGACGCCTGCAACGAGAAGGTCATGGCCGATCCGCGCATGAAGATGCCGTCGGAAGGCGTCATCAACGGCAAGACCATGATCTTCGGCGGTTTCGTTCCGTTCGTCGATAGCGCCGACTGAGCGTCAGGCCGCCACTGGCACACTCTGGCTCAGACGCCCGCCCACGCGGATCGGCTCGATCCGCGTCGCCAGACCCGTGCGGTCGTCCGTCTCGACATAGACCCCGCAGATCGTCGCCGGACCCGACGCCGGCGAATAGCGCCCTTGCGAAATCCGCGTCGTGAACCGCCGAAGCGGCTCTTCCTTCTCATTGCCGATGACGGAGTCGTAGTCGCAGCAGCCGCCCGCGTCGGTCTGATAGGCCGTGCCGCCCGGCAAGATCTGGGCGTCGGCGGTCGGCACGTGGGTGTGGGTGCCGATCACCAGACTGGCCCGCCCGTCGCAGAAGTGACCCATGGCCATCTTCTCGGACGTCGCCTCCGCGTGCATGTCGACGATCACGGCGTCGGCGACGGCCCCCAGCGGCGCGGCGTTCAGCTCGCGATCCACCGCGCTGAACGGATCGTCCATCGGATCCATGTGCACCCGGCCCAGCACATTGATCACCAGCACCGTCCTGCCGCTGTGCGTCTCGAAAAGATTGGCGCCTGCGCCCGGCGCATCCATCAGACGAGGATAGTTGACCGGCCGGATCAGGCGCGGCTCGCGCACGATGTAGGTCAGGGCCTCGCGCTGATCCCAGGAATGGTTGCCCAGCGTCAGGCAGTCGGCGCCGGCCATGAACAACTCGCGCGCCGTGTTCTCGGTGATGCCGAACCCGCCCGCCGCGTTCTCGGCGTTGATCACCACGAAGTCGAGCTTCAGGTCGCGCTTGAGCGCCGGCAGGTGGTCGGTCAGACCGTCGCGGCCGGACTTGCCGATCACGTCTCCAAAGAACGCCAGTCTCATGTCAGATATGGTCCAGGGGGGCCAGCCGGCCAGTCTTCACATCGCAGGCCATCGACCCGTTCGAACTCTCGCAGGTTTCCCGTCACCACGATCAGGCCGAGGCTGCGGGCGTGACCGGCGATGAGAATGTCGTTCGCCCCGATCATCCGGCCTCTGCGCCTAAGGTCTGCCTTTATGTCTGCCGCATGGTCAGCCGCCGCCGCGTCGAAGTCGAGGAGTTCGAGCCGGGCGAGCAGATCTTCGACCTCGGCCGCCTGTTCCACGGGCTGGCTGGATAACAAGGCACCGTTCATCAGTTCATGGCGGACGATGACGGACGTGAACAAGCGTCCGCCGAGCGGATTGAGCTGTCGGCTCAAACTGGGGGACCGATTGCGCATCAGGCGGATGCAGATGTCGGAATCGAGCAGATACACCTAGTCCAACGAGACAAAGCTGTCGTCGATGACGTCCTCGGCGATGCGAATGTCGATCCCCGGCCTGTCGAAGAAGTCATCCCAGAGGGCATCGACGGGCACCAGAAGCAGTCCCTTGCCTTGGGGGATAACGCGCAGCTCTTTCACGCCGTCCGGGAACGCGGCCGCTTTGGGCAGGCGCACGGCCTGGGACCGGTTGGAGGTGAAGACAGTCGCCTTGAGCGGGGCTTTGAAAGGCGCGTTCATGGTGGCACCTTCGAGCATCGGTCGGGATATGTCAATGCCATATCCTTAGTCTGTCCAGCGGAAGCCGCCCTCGGTCAGAACGCCATGCAGCGGCATGTCATGAGGTTCGAGCGGAAGGCGCTCGACCCTCTGGCCGGAATAGGCCAGGCCGATCCGGATCGCTTGGGGCATGGCCGCGAACGTCCGGTCGTAGTGCCCCCCGCCTTGTCCCAGACGACCGCCGTAATCGTCGAAGGCCAGGAGCGGGGTCAGGATCAGGTCGGGCTCCACAACCTCGGCCAAAAGCAGGGGCGCGGGACACCCGGCGGCATCGACCTCCAGCGGATCGCCCGGAGACCAGCGACGAAAGATCATCGGTGCCGAGCGGTCGATCACCACGGGCAGGCAAAGCGTTCGCCCCAGTGAAGCGAGGGCTTCCCCCAGCGGAGCCGGATCGAGCTCGGACCCCATCGCCCGGTAGACGGCGATGACCACCGCCTCGGGCAGGTCGTCAGCAAGCCGCGCGACGGCCTCCGCCGCCACGGCCCCGTTGCCGGCGAGAGATCGCCTGATCCGTCGCATCTCCGTGCGCAGGGCGACTTTATCGGAAGGGATCATCCGCCATCCGCGCTCAAGCAGCGAGCCGCCGCGCGGCGAGCGGTAGCGCACTTTCGAAGAGGGGTGGCGGCGCCATGAGAGCCGTGAAGGACGGTTTAAATCCTCTCGAGCCTGGGTAGCCAGGTGGGCTCCGTGTACCCGGCCCCACGGGGCCAGACAGGGACAGATCCCTTCGAGTGAATTAAGGCCGCGAGGATATGTTGCCTTCGACGTGAGCCACAGCTGACCCGCCGGGAGTCAAGATAAGCCGCCGGGAGCGGAGTTTCCAGAGCCGCCTACAGCCCCTGGGCGATCTTCTCGATCCGGGCGGCCACTGCGTTCAACGCCTCCGCCACGCCGGCGTCGGACGGCGGCGCAGCCGGCTGGACCACAGGCGCGGCTCCCGCAGACAGCCGGGCCTCATGCAGTTCATCGGCCAGCAGCAAGGCGCCCATCAGGAACAGCCTCAGGTCGCCGACCTGCCCCACCTCGGAAGCGACCTGCCGCACATTGGCGTCGAACTGCTTGGCCAGGATGCGAACCCGCTCCTCCTGGCCGTCGGCGCAGCCCACGGCGTAGGGGCGACCGTTGATCTCGACGGTGACGGTGGCCATCAGGCGGCCTCGTCCGCTTCGGCGTCGGCCAGCGCCGCGCGCACGGCGTCTGCGGCGCGGGCCAGGGCCTCGGACGCCTCGCGCCCGGCGGCTTCCAGCACGGCGATCCGGTCCGCGTCCTGGCCGCTCGAGGAGGGCGGCGGGGGCAGGGCGAACAGGTCGTCGTCTGGCACGACGGGCGCCAGCTTCAGCTCGTGGATCCTGCGTTCCAGCGTATTCAGCGCGCGGTCGAGACGGTCGCGGGCGGCGGTGGTGGCGTCGGCCATCGGTCGCTTCCTCCAGATTTCGTATAGAACCCGCCACGGCCGCGCGGTAAAGCGGCGCCGCCTCCCTTTTTCCGCCTCCCGACGAAAGTTCCGCCCGTGGCCGAGTCCCAAACCGCCCCTGAAAAGGCTTCCCTCAAGCAGATGGCCGACGCCATCCGGGTGCTCGCCATGGACGGCGTGGAGAAGGCCGCCAGCGGCCACCCGGGCATGCCGATGGGCATGGCCGACGTGGCGACGGTCCTGTTTTCCCGCTTCCTGAAGTTCGATGCGAGCCGCCCCGACTGGGCCGACCGCGACCGCTTCATCCTGTCGGCCGGCCACGGTTCGATGCTGATCTACGCCCTGCTGCACCTGACCGGCTACAAGGCCGCGACCAAGGAGCAGCTGTCGAACTTCCGGCAGTGGGGATCGAAGACCGCCGGCCACCCGGAGTACGGCCACATGCCGGGCGTCGAGACGACGACGGGCCCCCTGGGCCAGGGCCTGGCCAACGCCGTCGGCTTCGCCATGGCCGAGCGGCACTTGGCCGCCCGCTTCGGCGAGGACCTGGTCGACCACCGCACCTGGGTCATCGCCGGCGACGGCTGCCTGATGGAGGGCGTCAGCCAGGAAGCCATCGCGCTCGCGGGCCGCTACAAGCTGAACAAGCTGACGGTGCTGTGGGACGACAACGCCATCACCATCGACGGCGCGGTCAGCCTGTCGGACGCTACCGACCAGAAAGGCCGCTTCAAGGCTGCCGGCTGGGCGGTCAAGGCCATCGACGGCCATGACCCCAAGGCCATCAAGGCCGCCCTGCAATGGGCGACCCGTCAGGACAAGCCGACCCTGATCGCCTGCAAGACCAAGATCGGCCGCGGCGCCGCCACCATGGAAGGCAGCCACAAGACCCACGGCGCGGCTCTGGGCGCGGCCGAGGTCGCCGCCACCCGTCTGGGCCTGTCCTGGACCCACGATCCCTTCGAACTGCCCGAGAGCATCGAGAAGGCCTGGCGCAAGGTCGGCAAGCGCGGCGCCAAGGCGCGCAAGGCCTGGGAGGCCAAGCTGGCCGCTTCGCCCCAGGCCAAGGACTTCACACGCGCCATGGCCGGCGACCTGCCGGAACGCGCCTTCGACGGCCTGAACGCCGGCATCGCCCAGCTGATCGCCGACAAGCCCGCCCAGGCCACGCGCCAGGCCTCGGGCGCCGCGCTTGAGGCCGTCTTCGGCGCCGTGCCGGAGCTGATCGGCGGCTCGGCCGACCTGACCGGATCGAACAACACCTTCGTCAAGGGCACGCCGATCTTCGACGCCCCGACCTATGAGGGTCGCTACGTCAACTGGGGCATCCGCGAGCACGGCATGGCCGCGGCCATGAACGGCATGGCCCTGCACGGCGGCGTCATCCCCTACGGCGGCACCTTCATGGTGTTCTCGGACTACAGCCGTCCGTCGATCCGGCTGGCGGCGCTGATGGGCATCCGCGTCATCCATGTCCTGACCCACGACTCGATCGGCCTGGGCGAAGACGGCCCGACGCACCAGCCGGTCGAGCATCTGGCGGCCCTTCGCGGCATCCCGAACCTGATGGTCTTCCGCCCCGCCGACACGGTCGAGGCCTTCGAGTGCTGGCAGCTGGCGCTGGAGGCGAAGACGACGCCGTCCGCGCTCGCCCTGTCGCGCCAGAAGACAGCGGCGGTGCGCACCACGCCCTCGGACGAGAACCTGTCGGCGCGCGGCGCCTATGAGCTGAAGGCCGCGTCCGGCGAGGCGAAGGCCACCCTGTTCGCCACCGGCACCGAGGTGCCGATCGCGCTGAAGGCCGCCGAGACGCTGGACGCCCAGGGCACGCCGACCCGCGTCGTCTCCGTCCCCTGCTTCGAGCTGTTCGAGAGGCAGGACGCCGCCTATCAGGCCTCGGTGCTGGGTCGCGGCACGGTCCGCGTCGCCGTCGAGGCCGCGATCCAGCAGGGCTGGGAGCGCTTCATCGGCGAGGACGGCGGCTTCGTCGGCATGACCGGCTTCGGCGCCTCCGCCCCCGCCGAGGTCCTCTACCGCGAGTTCGGGATCACCGCCGAGGCCGTGGTCGCGGCGGTCAAGGCGCGGCTCTGAAGATGCGGCTCGCGGCGCTGATCTTCGCGGTCGCCGCCCTGCTCGGGGTCGTCCCGGCCTCGGCCCAGACGCCCGAGCCGACGCCCATCGTCATCGGCCAGTCCTACGCCCTGCCGTCGGCGGTCATGGGCCAGCCGCGCGAGATCAACGTCTGGCTGCCGCCCGGCCACGGCGAGGACGGCCGACGTTATCCGGTGCTCTATGTGCTGGACGGCGGTCAGGCCCAGGACTTCCACCACATCAGCGGCCTGGCCCAGCTCGGCACCGTCAACGGCTCGACCCGCGACGTGATCGTCGTCGGCGTGGCCTCCGTGGATCGCAGGAACGAACTGGCCCTGCGCTCGTCCAATCCGGACCTGATCGCCCAGTACCCGACCCAGGGCGACTCCGCCCGCTTCCGCCGCTTCCTGGCCGACGAGGTCATCCCCTTCGTGGAGACGACCTTCGCCACCGACGACACGTCGGTCCTGATGGGCGAGTCGCTCGCCGGCCTGTTCGTGGTCGAGACCGCGCTGAAGACCCCAGCCCTGTTCGACGCCTACGTCGCCATCAGCCCCAGCCTGTGGTGGGACGACGGGGAACTGGCCGGTCAGGCCGCGACCCTGCTGGCGGCCCATCCACCGGGTCCGCGCACCCTCATGCTCAGCATCGCCGACGAGGGCGGGCAGATGCAGGCGGCGATGGACGTCTTGGTGGCGGCGCTGCGGTCGTCGGTGCCGGCCGACCTGACATGGACCTACGACCCGCGCCCGGACGAAAGCCACGCCACCATCTATCACGGCGCGGCGCTGGACGCCTTTCGCGCCCTGTTTCCCTATCCGTCCGAGCCCTGAACGCCCGCGCCGTCAGGCGTCGCCTCTGGCGAAACGACGTTTGACGAGGCACTCTCTCCGCATCACCGGGGGAGATCGAAATGACCAGAGTGAACGCATGGATTGCGATGGCCGGTGCGGCCGCCGCCCTGTTGCTGGCCGCCTGCTCGCAAACCGAGGGCGAAGCCAAGGCTGACGGCGAAGCCGCCGCTGCTGCTTCCGGTGGCGCCGTCGCCTTCGAGACGCGGCCCGACATCCGCGAGGGCGTTCAGGCACTGCCCCGCCTGACGGGCGACACGCCGGCGATCGCCGCGATCAACGCCGACCTCGACCGTATCGACGCCGACACCGCCGGATGCGACGGCCCCGGGACCTTCACGCGCACCGCCACCCTGCCGATGACCGGTCCGGGCTTCTTCACCGTCATGCTGAGCGACGAACTCTTCTGCGAGGGAACCGCCCGACCCAGCATCGGCTTCACCGCCATCACCTACGACCTGTCGACGGGACAGCGCGTGGACTGGAGCACGGCGGCCCCAGGCCTGCGCGCCACCCGGTCCAGCGCCGAGGGCATGCCGGCCAGCTACGCGCCCACCCTGACATCGGAAAATCTGGCGGAATGGTATGCGCGCGAGATGCTGGCTTCGACGAACGCCGAATGGCTGGAACAATGCCGCGACCGGTTCACCGAGGAGATGCTCGCCGACGACGGCTTCAAGGTCTGGCTGGACGCGAGGAGCGGCGGCCTCGCGGTATCCGCCGACTTCCCCCATGTCGTCATGGCCTGCGCCGAGACCGCGACGATGACCGAGGAAGAGATGCGCCGCTTCGGCGTGACGCCCGCCGTCATCGAGGCCGTGACGACCGCCCAGACCGCAGGAAACTTCGCGCCCAAGGGCTAGGCCGCGCCTTTTCGGATGCGGATCGAGACGCGGGATTGTAGGTCGAGGCGATGACCCACTCTCCCCGCCTCGGCACGCCCCTGTCGCCCTCCGCCGTCGGCGTCATGCTTCTGGGCGGCGGCGAGCTCGGCAAGGAGGTCGTGATCGAACTCCAGCGGCTGGGCGTGGAGACCGTCGTCGTCGACCGCTACGCCGACGCGCCCGCCATGCAGGTCGCCCACCGCAGTCACGTCGTGACCATGACCGACGCGGCGGCCTTGCGCGCCGTCATCGCCGCCGAGCGCCCGCACCTGATCGTGCCCGAGATCGAGGCCATCGCCACCGAGGTCCTGGCCGAGGTCGAGGCCGCCGGTACGACCGTCATTCCCACTGCACGCGCGACCCAGCTGACCATGAACCGCGAGGGCATCCGCCGCCTCGCCGCCGAGGAGCTCGGTCTGCCGACCAGCCCCTACGCCTTCGCCGGTTCGGCGCTCGAACTCGCCGAGGCCGCCCACCGGATCGGCCTGCCCGTCTTCGTCAAGCCGGTGATGTCCTCATCCGGCAAGGGCCAGTCGATGATCGACGCCCTGGAGGACGCGCCCAACGCCTGGGCCTACGCCCAAAACGCCGGGCGGGTCGAGACCGCCCGAGTCATCGTCGAGGGCCGCATCGACTTCGATTTCGAGATCACCCTCCTGACCGTCCGCTCGGTCCGGGACGGACGGATCGTCACCGACTTCTGCGCCCCCATCGGCCACCGCCAGGTCCAGGGCGACTACGTGGAGAGCTGGCAGCCCCAGGCAATGAGCCCCGCCGGCCTCGCTACAGCTCAGGACATCGCCGCCAAAGTCACCGGCGCGCTCGGAGGCCTCGGCGTCTTCGGCGTCGAGCTGTTCGTTAAGGGGGATCAGGTCTGGTTCTCGGAGGTCTCACCCCGCCCGCACGACACCGGCCTGGTGACGCTGGCGACCCAGATGATGAGCGAGTTCGCGCTCCACGCCCGCGCCATCCTGGGCCTGCCCGTCGATGTCTCCCAGCGCGAGATAGGCGCCAGCGCCGTGATCTACGGCGGCATGGATGCGACGGGCATCGCCTTCGACGGCGTCGCCGACGCCCTTTCGGTTCCGTCCGCGGACCTGCGCCTGTTCGGCAAGCCCGAGGCCTTCGAACGCCGCCGCATGGGCGTGGCCCTGGCGCGCGGCGCATCCGTCGAAGAGGCCCGCGAACGGGCGCGGGACGCCGCCGGCCGCGTCCGACCGGTCAGGGCCTGAGGCTCACAGTCCCTGCGCCATTTCCGCGACCGGCGCGCCGCCTGAGGGCGCGCGGGCCTGCTCCTGCCGGTTCAGCGCGTCGAGCGCCGCATCCAGCACCGGATCCCGTCCCGCGCGGCGATCCTCGACGGTGCGCGCCACGACCACGTCCGGGGTCACGCCCCTCTTTTCCAGCCGCACGCCGCCCGAGGTGATGTAGTCCGCCCGGCTGAGGGTCAGACGCCCCCCGTCCGGCAGCACCGTGTCCTGGGAGATCAGCACCGATCCCGCCGTATGCTCGCCCACGACGATCGCCCGTCCTGCCTCCTGCAATGCCGCGGGCGTCAGCTCGGCCGCGCTGCGGCTCGCGCCGTCCACCAGCAGCGCCACGTCGTGCGGCGCCGGCTGCTCCAGATCGCCGCATCCCGGCATGACCGTCAGCGTCACCGGCCGTCCGCCCCGCGCGATGCGCGTGGCCCAGGGCTGACGCGCCGGCAGGAAGCACGACAGGGTCGCGTCCGCCTCCAGCAGCAGACCACCGGGGTTGCCGCGCAGGTCGATCACCACATCGGTCTCGGCCGGAATCTCCGCCAGCCGGTCGCCCAGCCAGCGACCCAGCCCCGCCTCGAAACCCTCGACGCGCAGCACCACGGCCCCCGGCCGCGAGGCGTCGACGCTGAACGCCGGCAACGGGTCCATCTCGCGCGGGATCAGGGTCACCTCGCGCGTCTCTCCGGCGCCGTCGAGAAAGGTCAGCCGCGTCGGCTTTCCCGCCTCGACGTCGAAATCCACGCCCCAGGACTGACCATCGACCGTCTGCAGCACCCAGCCGACCTCGATCCCGGCCTCTTCGGCGGGCGAGCCCGGCCGCACCGAGTCGATCCGCCAGGCGTCGGCGTCCACGCGCGCCAGCATCACGCCCATCACCGCGCGCCGCGTCCGCGCCTGATCCTGACGGCGCGCCTGGGCCGGAGAGATCGCGCCCGCATGATCGTCGTCCAGCAGGTCGAGCATCTGGCCCAGGCTGCGATAAAGCGCCCGGTCATCGACGGCCGCCAGCGCCTGAGGCCGGTAGGTCTCGCGCGCGGCGCGCCAGTCCACGCCATGCAGATGCGGATCGTAGTATCGCCGCCGGACCGTGTCCCAGACCGTGTCGAAGACCCGGGCGTTCATCCGCGCCCGCTCGCGATCCGGAGCCGCGACGGTGGGCGCGTCCGCATGGACCGCGGGCTCGGGGCTCCGCGCCGCGGCCGGCGCGGCGGCCAGCGCGAGCGTCATCGTCGCCACCACCGTGGCGAAAAGGCGCGTCGAGTGTTCGCTGCCGGCGAGGGTCATCCACATCAGCCTAGAACGCGACGAACCCGTCACTCAAGTCACGATACCGAAGCCGTTTCCGCGCGGGACGAGACCGCCCTCAGTCCTCGCCCTCGGGACCGCCGCGCTCGCCGTCCTCCAGGGCGCCGTCCCGGTCGGCGTCCATGCGCAGGAAGGCCTCGCGCAGGGGCGCCACGAACTCGTCTTCCGTGACCCGGCCGTCGTCATTGGCGTCCATGTCGCCGTGACCGTCGGGCCCGCCGAAGCGACGGATCTCGATCCGGCGCTCGCCCGGCCCGTGCGCCTCGACATCGCCGCCCGGCCCGCCCCGGCGCATGACGAAGACCTCGCGATCGCCGCCGCCGGGGCCGCCGTGGAACATCATCACGTCGCCGGGACCGTGTCCGCCGCGACCGCCGAACATTCGCACGCCCGGTCCGCCGCGCCGCATCTCCAGCACCACAGGCCCGTCGTGGCCTTCGGCGTCGCCGTTATGCGACCGAAGCTCCTCGGCCGACAGTCGGCCGTCGTCATCGGCGTCGATGCGGTCAAAGGCGTTCGACAGAGGCGCGGTGAACTCCTCCCGCGTCACGAAGCCGTCCTCGTCGGCGTCGAGCCGACCGGGGCCATCGGGACCGCCCACATTGACGATGCGAACCTCCGAGCGGGTCTCGACGCGCGGCTCGGCGTCCTGGCCCATCGGCAGGGCGGCGAGCGCGGCGATCAGGGCGATGCTGGAAATGGACATGGAGCTCCCTCAGTCTGTTGTTGCGGCCTTTCGATCATGCGTCTCTTGCACTCATGTTTCAGACCGCACCCGGAATGTTTCATCGTTGAAATGACGCCGCCGCGTCCGCGAGGGCATAAGGGCCTCATGACCGAGCCATCCGCCCGCATCCTCGTCGTCGATGACGACCCCGGCATCCGGGAAGTGCTGTGCGACTACCTTGGCCAGCACGGCTATCTCGCCGCCGGCGCCGCCTCGGCCGAGGAGATGGATCGCGCGCTCGCCGCCCGCCCGGTCGATCTGATCGTGCTGGACCTGATGATGCCGGGCGAGGACGGACTGTCGGTCGTGCGCCGTCTTGGCGGGACCCCGCCCGTCGTCATGCTGTCGGCCATGGGCGAGGACACCGACCGCATCGTAGGCCTTGAGCTCGGCGCCGACGACTATCTGGCCAAGCCCTGCAATCCGCGCGAACTGCTGGCGCGGGTCCGCGCCGTCCTGCGCCGCCCGCGCGAGGACGAGGCCCCGGCCGGCGCCGCTCTGGAGTTCGACGGCTGGCGTCTGGATCTGGTGCGGCGCGAGCTGCGCCGGCCGGACGGGCAGGCCGTGACGCTATCGGCCGGAGAGTTCGGCCTCTTGCGCGCCTTCGCCGAACGTCCCGGCCGCATCCTGACCCGCGATCAGCTGCTGGAGGCCGCGCGCGGCTCCGACGCCGATGTCTTCGACCGCGCCATGGACGTCCAGATCAGCCGCCTCAGAAAGAAGCTCGACGACGGTTCAGGTCGGGAACTGATCGCCACCGTACGCGGCGAGGGCTACCGCTTCGACGCCCGCGTCAGGAAGGGCGTGATCCGCTGATGCGCCCGCTCGGCTCCATGTCCGTGCTGGTGCAGGTCGCCCTGCTGGCCGTGTTCGCGGTCGTTGCGTCCCAGGTCGTGGCTCTCGTTGTCGTCCTGACGGCCCCGCCGCCGCGCCCCGCCGGCTTCAGCGTCGCCGCCGCCGCCGAGGCCCTCGCCGGACGACCCGCCGAAACGGCCGACGGCCGCGACCTCAAGCGCCGTCTGTCCGACGCGCCCCCCGCCCCGGCCGGCCCGACCGGACCGATCGAGCGCGTCATCGCTCGGGGCCTCGCCGAGCGCCTGGACCTCCCGGTCGAAGCGGTCCAGGTCCGGCTCGCGCGCGCCGAAGCGTCCAGAGGCCTGCTGATGACACGGCGCGAGGTGCCGCCGCTCCCGGGACTTCCCGACCGGATCAGAACGGAAACCGCCCAGACCTTCGTCCTCAACAGCCGCGAACCGCAGGGTCCCGACCGGCAAGCCCTGCTCGAGGGGTTGAACGCCGCCCTGGCCAGACATCGGCCTCCGGGCGGCTCCCTGGACTCGGTCGAGATCATCACCACCGGCGACCGCCAGACGCGCTTCAGCGTCACCGCCGACCGCCTGACCTTCGCGCCCTTCTCGGCTTCCGCCCAGCTGCCCGACGGACGCTGGGCGACGGTCGAGCCGCCGCGCGGCTGGATCGATCCCTGGCAGGCGCGGCTGCTGATGGCGCTCGCCATCACAGCGCTCATCCTGGCGCCCGTCGTCTGGCTGATGGCGCGCCGCCTGACCCGGCCGATCCGAGTCTTCGCCGCCGCCGCCGAACGGCTCGGGGCCGATCCGGACGCCGAGCCGCTCGCCCCGACCGGCCCGTCGGAGGTCCGCACCGCCATCTCGGCCTTCAACGACATGCAGGCCTCGATCCGCCAGCACATGCGCCAGCGGACCCAGACCATCGCCGCCATCGCCCACGACCTGCGCACCCCCCTCACCCGCCTGCGCTTCCGCGCCGAGCAGGCCCCCGAGGCTCTGCGCGACCGCATGGCCGCCGACGTCGAGGAGATGGACGCCCTGATCGCCCAGGCCATGGCCTTCGTGCGTGGGGAACAGCAGGCCGAACGCCGAGAGTCCCTGGACCTCGCCGTCCTCGCCGCCGATTGCGTCCAGGGCTTCGCCGAGACCGGCGCTTCTGTCCGCTTCATCGGAGATGCCGCCCTTCCCGTGCTCGGCGACCCCGCCGGCCTGCGTCGAGCCCTGGCCAACCTCATCGACAACGCCGTGAAATTCGCCGGCGACGCCGAGATCACGGCGACCCGCGAAGCCGATCGCGCCGTCGTCGCCGTCTCCGACCGGGGCCCCGGCCTGCCCGACGACGAGCTGGAAGTCGCTTTCGAGCCGTTTCAGCGCGGCGAACGCTCCCGCAACCGCCAGACGGGCGGCGCGGGTCTCGGCCTGGCTGTGGCGCGTCAGGCCGCGCGCGCGGCGGGCGGCGACGTCATCCTGTCCAACCGGCCGGGCGGCGGTCTGGAAGCCCGGCTGAGCCTGCCGCTGCGGACCTGAGCATCAGGCGATCCGGCGGCCCTCGAGCGCGGCCAGCGTCAGGGGCGGCCGGTTCGGCGCGCCGACGCCCACCGACAGCCGCGCCGTCAGCGGCCCGACCGCCTCGCGCCGTCGCTCCTGCGGCTCCACGGGCTGATACAGGCCAAGCAGCCGGTCCGTGCGGCCGTCCGGCGTCCTCAGGGGCGCAACGACGATCTCCAGGACGCCCCTCAGCCGCGCCGCCTCGGCCACCACGACGACGGGCCGCGCCTCGCGCACAGTCTGGACGATGGCGGCCTGGACCATCGGACGACTCTGGGGCGACCACAGGTCCAGCCAGGCCGCGCCGCGCAGCGGCCGCCCGTGCAGGGTCTCGATCCAGCCGCCGGCCAGACGCAGCTCGGCCCCGTCCGCCATCCGGTCCGCGCTGAACAGATGCGGCACCAGCCCGCCGAACGTCAGCGGCTCCAGATCGGCGCGCGACGGCAGGCCGCCGACCCTCGGCAGGGCCGCCCAGCGGTCGATCAGGGTCTGTGTGCCGCTATGGAACACCGGGCTCGCCTCCGCCCGGCGCGCCGCAAGCCCCGCGCCTCATCGTGAATCGCTCGGAAACGGAAACGAAAGACCTTTGCCGCCAGATGTCAGGCTGGATCGGCCCATGCGCGGGCCGCGTGACGCTTTTCAGGAGCCCAGCCCATGCGGGTGCGGATCAAGATCTGGTTGCCGGCCGTCGTGGGGGCCTTGGCCTTCCTCGCTCTGGCTGACACCGCCTCGGCCCAGTGCACCTCGGGCTGTCAGCCGCCCCCGCCGCCGCCGTCCTGCTGCGAGCCGCCTCCGCCCCCGCCGCCGCCTCCCCCGCCGCCGGCGTGCTGCGACAATCCCGACCGGCCCGAGTATCCGGGCGGCGACATCAATGTGAACGTCAACGTCAATGCGAACGCCAACGCCTCGGCGGCCGCGCGCGCCGGCATCAACGCCCGCGTCGGCGGCTACGGCAATGTCCGCTCGGGCGGCGGTGGTTCGGCCTACGTCAGCGTCGAACAGCCCTATCCGACCGTCATCCAGGGTCTGACCGTCGAGGCCGGCGCGGTCGCGCGCGTCATCCGCGTGCCCTATGAGGCTCGCCGCCGCTGGGAAAAGCGCGTGGTCATCCAGGCCTTCTGCATCGACGACCGCGGCAGCCCCCATCCCGCGTCCCAGGTCATCCCCGACCGCGATATCCACGACGGCTATGAGGGCGAACTCTATCGCTGCATCGCCGGCACGCGGCTGCAGATCACCTGGGCCGAGTGGTTCGGCCACGTGTCCTTCGACAGGGGCGAGAGCTTCTATTGCCAGAAGGGCGAGGCCCTGTGGCGCGACCGGTCCGGCGCCCTCACCTGCCGCCCCCAGACGCCCCAGCGCGAGTGCAACGAACGCTCCCTGCTCCGCCGCTATGGCGCCGGCGTGAAGGTCGTCACCTGGATCCGCGAGGAGATCTACACCGAGTACCGAGAAGAGACCGTCATGGAGCAGGGCGCGGCCATCACCGGGGCCAGCCTGATGCTCGACGGCGGCGTCGGCGGGCGGGTGTTCTGACCTGAACGCCGGACAACGGGCCGTTCAGCCTGCCAAAAGCGCCAAGCGACTAGATTGAGACCGTCGGTCATCGCCGGCGATCCTGAGTAGACTTGGCCCCGGAGCTCACGCCCCGGGGCCATTTTTCTTGTCTATTGAACGCTCGCGGCGACCACCGTGGCGCGCCAGGCCTTGGACGGGTCGAGATAGCGCTGCGCCAGGGCCTGGATGGTGGCCGGCGTCGCCGCCTCCAGATCGGCGATGTGGCCGGTGATCTCCGCCACCGCCGCCGGATCGGTGTCCACCTCGGAAAGCTGGGCGAGCCAGTATTCATTGCCGGCCTGGGCGCGACGCAAGGCCTCCACCATTGGGGCTCGCGCCCGGAGGAGTTCATCCTCTTCAATGGGCGTGTCGCGCAGTGACGCGGCCATGGCGTCAAGCTCGGTGAAGAAGGTTGTGCGGTTTTCCGGCGTGACCTGGGCCGAGGCGAAGATTGAGCCATAGCCCTCGAAGACGTCCGAAGAGGACGATCCTGCGCTTGGCGAATAGGTAATGGAAAGCTCCTCGCGGAGTCGTTCGTTCAGGCGAAGCTCCATCACCGCCGCCAGCAGGCCGAGCTGCCGCGCCTCGGTACGGTCGCCGATGGTGTCGGTGGTCGGCCAGGCGATATAGGCCATGGCCTGTTCGGCCGGTCCCAGATGCGTCAGACGCAGCGGCTCGGCGGTGCCTGCAGGAAAGCGCTGGATTCGGGCCTCCGCGCTCGGGCTCGGGGCCGCCGGGCGAGCCGGCAGGGCGGCGAAGGTGGAGCCAACGGCGGCGATCGCGTCCTCGACCGTCACATCGCCGACAACGGTGATGTCGATCGGCCCCTGGGCGAGCCCGGCGATGACGCCCGCCTTCAGCTGATCATTGGTCCAGCCTGCGACGGTCTGGGGGTCGGGGAAGGTCTGACGCGCGTCCCCCGAAGCCAACAGCCCGGAAGACTGCAGCGCGAAGGCCCCGGCCGGGGTCGCGGACTGCTGGGCCACGATCTGCGGGAACAAGGCCTTGATCTGCTCGAACGGCGCGGGGCGCAGACCCGGGTCGGTCAGATAGGCCGCCAGCACCTGCATCTGCAGGTTCAGGTCCGCGGGCCGCGTCGCACCGCTCAGTCGATAGGCGTCGCCGTCCAGGGCGAACCCGGTCGAGTAGATGCGCCCCGACAGCACGCGGTTGAGTTCATCCAGCGTCAGACGGCCCAAACCACCGGAAGCAAAGGTGAATCCGGCCAGAGACTGCGGGTCCGGCGTCGTCGTCGACAGACCGAGTTCGCCGATGCCGGTCTCGACGCTGACCAGGATCTGTTCGTCACGGAAGTCCGTCGGCTTGACCGTCAGGCGCGTGCCGTTCGGGAAGGTGACGACGGTCGCGCTGATCTCGGCGATCTCGCGCACTTCGCTCGGCTGGGCCGCCGCACCGAAGTTTGCATAGGGCCACTCCAGAGCGGCCGCCTCGGCCCGCGCCGTGACCGGCACGGCCTGGGACGCCTGCAGCGCGGCCGTGACGGCCGCCTCCCCGCCCGCGATGGGCTCGGGCGTGATCACCAGGACCAGCGGTCCCTCGCCCTGGAAGGCCTCGCGCACGGCCGCATTGACCGCGTCCGGCGTCAGATTGGCGACTGTTGCATTGAAGATGTCCAGGTTGGTCTGCGGATGGACGAAGACGCGGTTGTCATTGGTCGCGGTCAGCAGGGTGTTGACCAGAGCCGGCGTCGTGCGCGTCGCGGCGGAGGCCACGGCGTTCTCGAGCGCGGTGCGGTTCTCGGTGATCTCGCGCTGTAGCTCAGCCGGCGTCACGCCGAACTCGACCAGGCGCCGCGTCTCCTGCTCCAACGCCTCGATCGCGCGCTGGATGCCGCCCGGATTGAAATTGGCCGAAACGCTGCCGATGTCCAGGCTGTTCACCAGCGTCGAGGCCCCGGCGCTGGCCCCGACGAAAGGCGGGTTGTCCGCGCGAGCCAGTTCGGCGAAGCGGCGGTTCAGCACCGCCAGGCCCAGGTTGCGGATGATCCGCGACTGACGCTCGGCCACGGTGTCGGGATCGCGGTCGGGCGCCCGGGTCCAGTTGATCTGCACCGAGGACTGGGTGCCCGGCTCGACCAGGATGCGCGTCTCGGCCTCGCGCGGAGCGACGGCGCCAAGGTCCGGCTCCGGCCCGTCTGGGGCGCTCGGCTCCCAGCTTTCGAAAGCCGCCCGGATCTTGCCCTCCATCACATCGACGTCGAAGTCGCCGACGGCCAGCATGGTCGCCCGGCTGGGCCGGTAATAGGCCTCGTAGAAGGCCACGAAACGATCGCGCGGCGCTGTGCGGATGATCTCCAGATCGCCGATCGGGAATCGGTTGGCGAGGCGCTGGCCGGGCGCCAGCAGGGCGAACTGGGCCTTGAGGCTGCGCAGCCCGGGCGTATTGCGCGTGCGCTCCTCGCCGACGATGACGCCGCGCTCCTCGTCGATGGCCTGGGGGTCCATCAGGGCCTCGGACACCTGTTCGCGCATGATGCGCAGCGCCGTATCGACCGTCTCGTCGTTCGTTCGGGGCAGCTCCAGCTGATAGAAGGTCTGGTCAAAGCCGGTCGCCGCGTTGGTGTCAGGGCCGAACGCCAGACCCAGCCGCTCGAGGATGCGCAGCAGCTCGTTCTCGGGGATGTTGGTCGTGCCGTTGAAGGCCATGTGCTCCATGAAGTGGGCCAGGCCCAGCTGGGTCTCGTCCTCCATCAGCGAGCCGGCGTCGATCCGCAGGCGCAGCGACGCCTGTCCTGGCGGGGTGGCGTTCCTCAGGATCGCATAGCGCATGCCGTTGGGCAGGGTGCCGAAGCGGACATTGCTGTCCGCGGGAATGTCGCTCGTCGTCTGCGGCCAGGGATCGGACGGCGCTTCCTGTGCCAGGGCGGGCATGGAGCCGGTCAACAGGGCAAGGCCCGAGGCGGCGGCGAGCAGCAGTCGGCGGGTCTTCAGCATGGTGGCTCCGGTCATGGGGCGAGGCGTGACGATGACCAGACGGCCCCCCGCTTGGTCGAGCCCGATCCTTATCGCCGCGTCATGATGTGTAAAATGAACTTTACGTCAGGAATCGGCGGCGAGCCCGGCCGCATACCGCTTCCAGTTCTGCACATAGTGCTCCGCCGAGGCTTCCAGCGCGGCGATCTGCCCCGGCTCCAGCGCCCGCACCACCTTGCCCGGCTGGCCCATCACCAGCGACCCGTCCGGGATCACCTTGCCCTCGGTGATGAGGGCGTTGGCCCCGATCAGGCAGTTCTTCCCGATCTGCGCCCGGCCCAGAACCACCGCCCCGATGCCGATCAGGGTCCCGTCGCCGATCGTGCAGGAATGCAGCATCGCCATGTGCCCGACCGTGACGTTCGCCCCGATGATCAGAGGTTCCCCCGGATCGGAATGCAGCACGCTGCCATCCTGGATGTTGGTGTTCTCGCCGATGACGATCGGATCGTTGTCGCCGCGCACCACCGCCCCGAACCAGATGCTGGCGCCCGACTTCAGCGTGACGTCGCCGATCACCGTGGCGTTCGGCGCGATCCAGTATTCGCCGTCGGCGGGAAGCTGCGGTTTCTTGTCCGCTAGCGAATAGACTGTCATCAAACCCTCATCTGATCTGGAACGCTTTGGCGCTTTAAGCCTTCGTAAACCACGTTAGCATCAAGGTGTTGATGCGATTCGAGGCGGCCATTTCCGCCCCGGATCCGAAGCCGGATCAAGCCCGGTCCGGTCAGAGCCCAGGAGAGCGTGCGTGTCGCGTTCGGGTCTACGGCGGTCGTCTCCGCCGGATGTGGGATACATCTGCGACCCTGGACGCTGCGTCGTCGCCTTCCAGCACCTCCCCACCCTCGTTCGAGGCGATGCCATTCCGGCGTCGCCTTTTTTCATGCCTCGGAGACGGACATGACCAAGCGCGCGGCCCTCAAGCGTCAAGCTCGTGAAGCGGGGGCCTTCGATGGCCCCGACTATGGCGCTCACGACGCCAAGGTCCGGCGGTTGCCGGTTTCACAGGGCCGCGGCTGGTCGCCCCATCCGTCCAATGACGACCGCGACCAGGCCTATCTCAAGACGCTGAAGCCCAAGTCCGAAGGCCAGGCCGCCCTGCTGAACGCGGTGGACGCCTACAACCTGACCCTGGCGCTCGGTCCGGCCGGCACCGGCAAGACCTATCTCGCCGTGGCCAAGGCGGTGGAGGCTCTGGAGGCCGGCAAGGTCGGCCGCATCGTGCTCTCCCGCCCCGCGGTCGAGGCCGGGGAGTCGATCGGCTTTCTGCCCGGCGCGATGGAAGACAAGCTCGCCCCCTATCTGCGCCCCCTCTACGACGCCCTGTCGGACCGGCTGTCGATGAAGCGGGTCGGGGCCCTGATGGCCGAGGGCCTGATCGAGATCGCCCCCATCGGCTACATGCGCGGCCGCACCCTGAACAACGCCTTCGTGGTGGTGGATGAGGCGCAGAACTGCACCTACACCCAGCTGAAGATGCTGCTGACGCGCCTGGGCTGGCACTCGACCATGGTCGTCACGGGGGACCCGCACCAGTCCGACCTGCTGCCGGGCGTGTCGGGCCTGGCGGACATCGCCGCCAGGCTGGAGGCGGTGCCGGAGATCGCGGTCGTGCGCCTCGCCGAACAGGACATCGTGCGCCACCCTCTGGTGGCCAGCATGATCGGGGTGCTTTAGAGCCCGACAGAGGTCTGGAGCCGAAACGTCGATCCCATCGACGTTTCCGCGCCCCGCCCGATCGCAGCGATCGCATCCCGCATCCGGCCGCCGCGCCCCAGCGCCTCGTCGGCCAGCGCGACGACCCTCGCGTTCGGCGTGGCGAACGGCGCAGCGGCGCGCAAGGCCGCTGCGAGGGCCGCCTCGTCGCCCGGTTCCGAGCGGGCGCAGGCCAGCACATAGGCGGCGGCCGGCGAGCGGCTCACGCCCGCCCAGCAGTGGACCAGCAGAGGCCGCGACGCCGTCCAGCCCCGCGCAAAGGCGAGCAGCCGCTCGACATCCTCGCGCGTCGCGGGCGTCAGCCCTTCGCGCGGCTCGGGGATGTCGTGGAACGTCAACCGCAGCGTCTCGACGTGATCGGGCAGACGCGCAGGCTCCGCCCCCGGCGAGGCCAGGCTGACGATATGCGAGGGTCGCCACCGGGCGATAGCGGCGTCGATCTCGTGCAGCGGCGCGACGACGATCATGCCGAGGCCACGGCCGCCGCCAGCGCGATCAGGACGCCCGCCTCGAACATCTGTTCGGTGGCCCCCAGGGTGTCGCCGACCCAGCCGCCGATCAGCCGCGCCGCCGCCGCCGCCATCAGGGCCGCGAGCGCCCCGCCGACGACCAGCGCGCCCAACGCGGCCCCCGGCGCGCCGAGCCCCAACGGCGCCCACGCCGCCGCCGCAAGAAGCACGGCCGCCAAGGCTTCGCCGCCGCTCACCCCGTCCGCCGTCGGCTTGACCTTGGTCTGATCCCTGTCCCCGGCGTAGGGCAGCAGACGCATCGCCACGACCGCGGCCGCCCGCCCGCCCGCGTGCGCCGCGATCAGGCCCACAGCCCCGAGCCAGACGGGCGTCTGGGTCAGCGCCGCCGCCTTCAACGCCAGCGTCAGACCGAGGCCCAGCATCCCGAAGGTCCCGATGCGGCTGTCCTTCATGATCTCGAGCCGCCGCTCGCGCGACTGTCCTCCGCCCAGCCCGTCGAAGGTGTCCGCCAGCCCGTCCTCGTGGAAGGCGCCCGTCAGCAGCACCCCAACGGTCAGCGCCAGCAGCGCCGGCACCGGTCCGCTCCACACGCCCGACGCGATCAGGAACATGCCCGCGGTGACAAGCCCAACCAGACCCCCGACCAGCGAAAAGTACCGCGCCGACCGCGCCGTCCAGTCCGGCTGGAACTCCTTGACCGTCGGCACCGGCACCCGCGTCAGGAACTGCACCGCGACCAGAAACAGCGCGACCTGCCGCGCCATCACAGACGCCCCGCCAGAACGTCGTCCAGCGACGCCACCTCGGCCAGCATAGCCGCCGCCGCCCGCAGCAGCGGCAGGGCGAGCAAGGCCCCCGTGCCCTCGCCCAGCCTCAGACCCAGGTCCAGCAGCGGCTCGGCCCTCGCCGCCTCCAGCATCGCCCGATGCCCCTGCTCCGCCGACCGATGGGCGAAGACGCAGACCCTCGCAGCCTCGGGCTCCAGCCGCAGCGCCGCCAGCGCCGCCGCCGACCCGATGAAGCCGTCGATCAGAACCGGCGTCGCCCGCTCCGCCGCGCCCTGGATAGCCCCCGCCATCATGGCGATCTCGAACCCGCCGAACTGGCGCAGAACCTCCAACGGCTCGACCGCGTCCGACCGGGCGGCGGCGCGCTTCAGCGCGGCCCGCTTGCGCGCCAACCCCTCCGCATCATGACCGGCGCCCAGCCCCACGCAGTCCGCCAGCGGCGCGGGCGCGAGCCGATGCATGAGCAAGGCGGCCGAAGCGCTGTTGCCGATCCCCATCTCGCCCAGCGCCAGCACCTGCGCGCCGGCGTCGATCGCCGCGACCGCCCGCTCCCGCCCCCGCGCCAACGCCAGGTCCAGTTCCTCCGTCGTCATGGCCGGCTCGCGGGCGGCGTTGCGGGTTCCTCGCCGGACCTTCGCGTCGATCAGTCCGGGATGAGGCTCCAGTTCGGCGTCCACCCCGGCGTCGATCACGACGACCTCCGCCCCCAGCGCCCGGGCGAAGGCGTTGGCCGTGGCCCGTCCCGCGAGCAGGGTCCGCACCATCGCCACGGTCACCTCGGCGGGATAGCGCGACACCCCCTCCTCGGTCAGGCCGTGGTCGCCCGCGAACAGCAGCAGCGTGGCCCTGTCGACGCGCGGGTTCAGCGTCTGGCGCAGCACCGCCAGCCGCACGGCCAAGTCCTCGATCCGCCCCAGCGACCCCGGCGGGCGCGCCTGGGCGTCCAGATGGGCGCGAACGTCGGCCTCGGTGATGGTCATGCGGCTCGGTCTTTCAGTCCGGCGATGGCGCTCAGCGCCGGGATGTCGAGACAGGCCTCCAGCGCCTCGGCGATCTCGTCCAGAGCCGCATCGACGACCGCGCCGTGGTCCGCGCCGGACGCGCCCACGCCCAGGGGCGCGAGCAGCGCCGCCCGCGTCTCGCCCGTATCGAACAGGCGATGGACGTAGCATCCCGCCACGCGGCCGTCGGCGGACACCGCGCCCTCCGGCGATCCGTCCGCCCGGAGCAGCAGCGGCCGCGACAGCCCCGCGCCCGTCGTTCGCCCCATGTGCATCTCGAAGCCTTCGTACGCCGCCGCGCCGCCCGCCACGCGGCCCCGACAGGGCTGCAGGATCTTCTCGCCGCTCAGCACCGTATCGACCTCCAGCAGCCCCAGGCCTTCGGCCGTCCCAGCCGCCCCCTCGATCCCGTCCGGGTCCGCCACGCTTCGGCCCAGCATCTGGAACCCGCCGCAGATGCCCAGCACCCGCCCGTCGCGCCGGACGTGGGCCTTCACATCGATGTCCCAGCCCTGCGCTCTCAGGAAGGCCAGATCCGACAGCGTCGCCTTGGATCCCGGCAGGATGATCAGATCGGCGTCCCCCGGCAGCGGCGTCCCCGGCGGCGTGAAGATCAGCTCCACCGACGGCTCCGCCCGCAGCGGATCGAAGTCGTCGAAGTTGGCGATGTGTCTCAGGATCGGCACGGCGATCTTCACCCGCCGCTCGCTTGGCCAGGCACCCTGCTCCAGCACCACCGCGTCCTCGGCCGGCAGGCGCCGCGCGGTCGTCAGCCACGGGACCATCCCCAGATCGGGCCATCCCGTCCGGTCACGTATCGCCGCTCGGCCTGCGTCGAACAGCGCCAGATCGCCCCGGAACTTGTTGATGATGAAGCCCCGGATCATGTCGGCGTCGGCCGCGTCCAGCACCGCCCTGGCCCCGACCAGGGCGGCGATCACATGCCCGCGGTCGATGTCGCCCACCAGGACGACGGGCACGCCGGCCGCCCGGGCGAAGCCCATGTTGGCGATGTCGCCCTCGCGCAGATTGATCTCCGCCGGACTGCCCGCGCCCTCCACGATGACCAGATCCGCCTCGGCTTCCAGCCGTCGGAAGCTGTCCAGCACGACCTCCAGCAAGGCGGCCTTCCTCGCCTGATAGGCCATGGCCCCATAGCTGGCCTCCACCCGCCCCCGCACGATCAACTGCGCCCCGACATCGCTCTGGGGCTTCAGGAGCACGGGGTTCATGTCGACCGTCGCGGGCGCACGGCACGCCAGCGCCTGCAGCGCCTGGGCCCGGCCGATCTCGCCCCGCCGCCCGGTCTCGTCCGGCTCGGTGACGGCGGCGTTGTTGCTCATGTTCTGGGGCTTGAACGGCCGCACGCGCAGGCCCCGGTTTGCGAACAGCCGGCACAGGCCCGCGACCAGCACCGACTTGCCCACGTCCGAGCCGCAGCCCTGGATCATCAGCGCCCGCATGCGCGCCCTCCCACGGCCACCATCGCCCACAGCAGGCCGCACGCCCGGACATAGACGCCGAGCGCCCGGCGCAGGTCGCCCGCGTCTGGCGGCGGCCCGTCGCCGAATACGGGCCGGTCGACCTCAACCCCGTCATAGGTCGCCGCCCCGCCCAATCGGACGCCGAGAGCCCCGGCCATGGCCGCCTCAGGCCAGCCCGCATTGGGCGAAGCATGACGCCGCGCATCGCTCAGCATGACGCGCCACCCCCCGCCTCCCGCCACGGCGATCAGGGCGCCGGCCAGCCGCGCGGGCGCCAGGTTCATCGCGTCGTCCGTCCGCGCGGCCGCCCAGCCGAAGTCCCGCCAGCGCGGCTCGCGATGACCGATCAGGCTGTCGGCCGTGTTCACCGCCTTATAGGCATAGAGCCCCGGCAGGCCCGCGAGCGCCAGCCAGAAGGCGGGCGCCACGATCCCGTCGTTGAAGCTCTCGGCCAGGCTTTCGATCGCGGCCGCCGCGACGCCCGAGGCGTCCAGCGTCCCCGTGTCCCGACCCACGATCCGCCCGACCGCCGCGCACGCCGCCGACAGATCCTCGGCCTCCAGCGCCCGCGCCACCGCGACGACGTGATCGTACAAGCTCTTCTGCGCCAGCCCCAGGGTGGCGGCCAGCACGGGCGCCGGCCCCGGCGCTCTCGCCGCCGCCGCGCCGACCAGAGCCGCCAGACCGGCCGTCGCCGCCACCGTTCCCACGCCCGACAGTCGCCGCGTCATCGGCGAACGATCCCGCCGGTTCAGCACCCGTTCGCCCAGCGAGATCATCGCCCCCAATCCGACCACGGGATGCGGCAGGCGGCGATGCAGCCGGTCCGGATAGCCGACCAGCGCCTCGGTCATCAGCGCCCCGAGCGCCAGCCTTCCCTGCCGCCTAAGCACGACGGATCACGTCGATCAGCGGCCCGCCCGGGCCCTGGGTCAGCGTCGCCTCCACGCCATAGGCCCGCTTCAGCACCTCGGGCGTCAGGGCGGTGGCGGGCGGCTCGTCGGCCATGACGCCGCCCTCGGCCAGAACGATGATCCGGTCGGCGGTTCGCAACGCCATCGACAGGTCGTGCAGCGTCACGATCACGCCCGTTCCCTCTCCGGCCAGTCGCCGCAGCAGGGCCGCCGCGTCCAGCTGATGCGCCGGATCGAGCCCCGTCAGAGGCTCGTCCGCCAGCAACCACTCCGGCTCTCCGGCCAGGGCCCGCGCGATCAGCACCCGCGCCCGTTCCCCGCCCGACAGGGTCTCCACGACCCTGTGCTCGAACGCCTCCACATTCGCGGCCGTCATGGCGCGATCGACGGCGGCCTGATCCTCGACGGTCAGTCCCCGCGCGCCGATAAACGGCGTCCGACCCAGCTCGATCAGGGTTCGCGCCTCCACCGCCCAGGCGACCTCCGGCGTCTGCGGCAGGAAGGCCAGCCGCTTGGCCCGATCCCGAGCCTTCATGCCCGACAGGCCGGTCCCGTCCAGATGCACCGCCCCCGACGAGGGCGCGCGCAGGCCGGCGAGACAGGACAGCAGCGTCGACTTGCCCGCCCCATTGGGACCGACCACAGCCGTCACTTGCCCGCTGGCGAACGACAGGCTGACGCCGTCCAGAATGGTCTTGCCGCCAATCGCGACGCGCACATCCGTGCAGGACAGGAGGCTCATGCCATCGTCCTCCGCAGGCGCAGCAGCAGGACCAGGAAGAAGGGCGCCCCGAGCGCGGCCATGGCGACCCCCAGCTTCACCTCCGCCGCCGCCGGCGTCAGCCGCACCAGGATGTCGCCCGCCAGCACCACCACCGCCCCGCCCAGGATGCTCGGGACCAGCAGGGCGCCCGGCCTCTGCCCCACCAGCGGCCTCAGCAGATGCGGCGTCACCAATCCGACGAAGCCGATCACCCCGGTCACCGCCACGCTGGCCCCCGCGCTCAGCCCCACGCCCAGGGCGATCGTCCAGCGGACGAGCGGCATGGACACGCCCAGCGACCGCGCGCCCGTCTCGCCCAGCGTCAGCGCGTCCAGCGCTCGCCCCGTGGTCAGCAGCAAGCCGCAGCCGATCAGGATCAGGGGCAGCGCCATGCGCACCTCCTCATAGCTGCGATCCGCCAGCGACCCCATCAGCCAGTCGACGATCTCGTTCACTGCCCAGGGGTTGGGCGCCAGCGACAGGGCCAGCGACACGCCCGCGCTGGACAGGATGTTCAGGATCGCCCCGGCCAGGATGAACGTCACCAGGCTCGACGCCTGCCCCGACAGCAGCATCAGGATCGCGACCCCGATCAGGGCCCCGCTGATCGCCGCCACCGGCAGGGCCCAGGGCGCCGCTGCGGTCACTCCGTAGTAGAGGGTCAGCACCGCCCCCAGCGCCGCCATGGCCGACACCCCCAGCACGCCCGGATCGGCGAGCGGGTTGCGCGTGTATCCCTGCAACACCGCGCCCGCGAGGCCCAGCGCCCCGCCCACGAACAGCGCCAGGATGGTCCGGGGCATACGCAGCTCGAACACGATGGCCCAGCGCGGATCGATGTACGGCTGGGTCCAGGCGCTGAAGGGCACCCAGACCTTGCCGACGATCAGGCTCAGCCCCGACAGCACGATCAGCAGGACGATCAGCCCGAGATACAGCAGCGGTCGATTGACGGGCTTCATGCGCGGCTTCCTAACGCCTGCTCGCGCGCCCGGGCGAGGGCGCCGGCCGTCTGGATCAGCACCGGCCCGCCGCAGAACAGCAGCCGCTCCGGAAAGACGGCGCGCCGCATGTCGCCCGCCGCGCGCGCCAGCGCCGGATGCTCCATCACCCGCTCGGCCCAGCTCGGCGCGCCCGGATAGGGCTCTCCGGACAGCAGGATCTGCGGCGGATCGGCCACCACCCGCTCCAGGGGCAGATTGGCGGTGCGCGTCAGCCCATAGCGCGTCGCCGCGTTCTCCAGACCCGCGCGCCGCATCATCTCGTCCATCAGGGTGCCGGGTCCTGAGACGAAACCGCCCGGCATGAAGATCAGCGCCGACAGGGGCGCCGCGCCAGGCCTCGGCGCGGCTTGCGCCAAGGCCGTCTCGATCCGGCCGACCAGGGCCTCGCCGCGCTCGCGACGCCCGACCAGCCGCGCGACCTCGCGCACCTGCGCCAGGCTGTCGGCGACCGTCTCCGGCACGCCGAACAGCGCCATCGGCACGTCCAGGCGGCCCAGCGCATTTCGGGTCGCCAGCGACGAATGCCGCCCCGTCAGCACCAGATCCGGCCGCAGCGCCAGCACCTCTTCCGCCGTCTCATAGGTGAAGGGCAGGGTCCGGGCCATATCGGCGATGGTCGAGCCATAGTCCTCGCGCGCATAGTGGCTCAGCGCCGCGATCTGCGACCGGTCGGCGACCTCGACCAGGATGACGTCCAGACAGGGGTTCAGCGACACGATCCGCCGCGGCCGCCCGCCCGCGGACGCAGGCGCGACCGGATCGTCCACGACCCGGCATCCCGCCGCCGCAAGGCCGCCCGCCACCACCATCCGCCGGTCGATCCGCATCAGAAGTCGATCCCCCGCTGGGCCTTCACGCCCTGATCGAAAGGATGCTTCACCAGGGTCATCTCGGTGACCAGATCGGCGACCGCCAGCAGCTCCGGCTTGGCGTTGCGACCCGTGACGCAGACATGCTTGCCCTCCGGCCTGGCCGTCAGCCCCGCCACCACCCCATTGATGTCCAGGTAGTCGTAGCGCAGGGCGATGTTCAGCTCGTCCAGCAGCACGAAGTCGATCTCCGGATCGGCGATCATCTCCAGCGAGGTCTTCCAGGCGGCCTCGACGGCGGCGATGTCGCGGGCGCGGTCCTGGGTGTCCCAGGTGAAGCCCTCGCCCATCACCTCATAGCGGACCTGGTCCGGAAATTTGCGGAAGAACTGCCGCTCGCCGGTGATCCACTTGCCCTTGATGTACTGGACGATGCCGACCCGCATGCCCCAGCCGAGCGCGCGCGCGACCATGCCGAAACCGGCCGTCGACTTGCCCTTGCCGTCGCCGGTGTTGACGATCAGCAGTCCGCGTTCCTCGGTCTTGGTGCGCATCAGTTCGCGCCGCTCGGCCTGCAGCGCCTTCATCGCCTCGGCGTGCTCCGCATCGGACTTGGGGGTGTCGGTCATCGCGATGTCTCCAGGGCGGTCTGAAGCCGCCGCCAATGGTTTCGTCCCGGCAGTCCGAACCGGATCAGCGTCGGGTCATGGTCGAAGGTGCGCGCCAGCACGCCCTGCCCGGCCAGCCGCCGTGCTCTCGCCTGCGCATCCGGGGCGCGCGCCAGCCGGAACAGGCTCGTGCCTCCGACGACGTCGAACCCCGCCGCGATCAGCATCCGGTCCAGCCGCGCCGCGTCCCGCCTCAGCCGCGCGCGCGTCCGCTCGGCCCAGTCCGCATCGGCATAGGCGGCCCGACCCATGGACATCGCGTCCGCGCCCACGGGCCAGTCGCCGATCCGCCGCCGGATGCGCTCCGCCAGCGCCAAGTCGCAGACCACGAACCCCAGCCGCACGCCCGCCAGGCCGAAGAACTTGCCGAACGAGCGCAGCACGACCGTCCGACCCGTCGCCAGAGCCGCTGCGCTCAGGCCGGGGTCCACCTCGACGAAGCTCTCGTCGATCACCAGCCATCGCCCCGCCACGGCCTCGACCAGCGCCGCGCCCGCTGTCGCCGCCCCGTCCGGATTGTTCGGATTGACCACCACGAAGGCCTCCGCCTGTGCCTCGAACAGGGCCCTGCGCGCGACCTCCAGAACCTCTACCCCCGCCAGCCGCCAGGCGTCCGCGTGGCTGCCGTATGTCGGCGACGCCACCGCCACCCGGCCTGCGCCCAGCATCTCGGGCAACAGCCGCAGCCCCGCCTCGGCTCCCGCCACCGCCACGACCCTTTCGGCCTCCACGCCGAAGGCTCTCGCGGCCACGGCCTCCAGCGCGGCGGTGTCCGCCGGATCGGGCAGCCGGCCCAGCTCCGACATCGCCGCCCGCCCTTTACGCCACCCCTGCGGATTGATCCCCGTCGACAGGTCGAGCCACGGCGAGGGCGCCGACGGATGCTCCGCCTGCGCCTGCGCCAGCCGCCCGCCGTGAGGGATGCGCGCGGTCATCGCTCAGAACCGCGCCCGCACGCCGACGAAGGCTCCGCGCCCCGGAACGCCGTAGTTGCGGATCGTCTCATAGACCTCGTCCCCCACGTTCTCGACCCGGCCGTAGAGCTCCAGCGTCTCGTTGATCGGCCAGGCGGCGCGAAGATCGACCAGGGTGTAGCCGTCCAGCCGGACGCTGTTGGAGGCGTTGTCGAAACTGTCTCCGGCGTGCTGGACCGCCACCGACGCCGACAGTCCGGACGCCCACGCATAGCCCAGGACCAGATTGGCCTGCGCCTCCGGCCGCCGCGCCAGCCGCCGCCCCAGGTTCGCCCCCGGCGTCCGGTTCTCGGTCCGCGTCTCGGTGTAGTTGGCGTCCAGCGAGAACCCGCCCGCCCGCAGCGCCGCCGTCACCTCGACCCCGTCGGCTTCCGTCAGGGCGATGTTGTCATAGTAGCCCGATCGACGGACCGGCACGGGCGCCGCTCCCGGCGGCGCGGTGTTGCGAAAACACAGAGCCGCCGTGGCCGTCGCCGGACACGACACGAAGTCGATCTGGTTCGTCGTCTCGCGTGCGAAATAGGTCGCCGACAGGATCAGGACCCCGTCGAGCAGGGCCTGCTCCACGCCCGCGTCCCAGCCGTCCGCCTCCTCCGGCTCCAGAGCCAGATTGCCGAAGTCGCTGTAGAGCTGGAACAGGCTGGGCGCCTTGAACCCCTGGCCGAAGCTGGCCCGCAGGATCGTCGCCCCCTCGTTCAACGACCAGGCCGCCGCCGCCTGACCCAGGGTCCGGCCGCCGAACGTCTCGTGCTCGTCGCGCCGCGCCCCGACGGTCAGGGTCACGCCGTCCACGACCTCCGCCTGCGCCTGGGCATAGGCGCCGTCGATCGACACCTCGGCCCGCGCCGGGATGGGGTTGGGCCTCAAAGCCGTGGGCGACGCCGTGCGGAATTCCGACGTCTCATGCTCGGCCCCGAAGGTGGCGGTCCAGCCCTCGCGCAGGTCGAAGACCCCCTGATACTCCCAGCGCCGGTTCTCTCCCTCGGCGTCGAAGGTGGTCGAGGTGACCGCCTGATCCGGGTTCTCGTTCAGCCGGTTCGTGCGCGTATAGGCGTGAGCCAGCCGGTTCGAGAACCGCCCGTCCAGCAGATCCAGGTTGACGCCGGCGTAGGTCACCAGTTCGCGGTTCCGCGTCGTCTCGCGCGTGTCGGCGAAGCTGAAGGCCGGCGCCGGAAACCCGTCGATCCCGACCGTCCCGTCGGAATAGACGGCCCGCAGGTCCACAGACAGCGCGTCGGTCAGGCGCACGTCCGCTCGCCCGCTCAGCCCCAGGTTTTCATACTGATCGGCCTCGGCTCCCCGGGCGAAGGCCGAGACCCCCTCGGTCTCATACCGCGACGCCGCCAGCCGCCACGTCGCCCGCCCGGTCGCGCCCCCGACCCCGCCCCGGACGTACCGTGTGCCCCGCGACCCCGCCTCGGCCGACAGGGTCGCCTCGAACGGTCCGGTCGGACGGGCGGTGGCGATGTTGACCACCCCGCCGATCGCCTGGCTGCCCCACAGCGTCGACTGCGCCCCGCGCAGCACCTCGATCCGCCCGATGGCGTTGACCAGCAGATTGCCGAAGTTGAACCCCCCGCCCGTCCCGGACGGATCGTTCAGCTTGACGCCGTCGATGACGACCACCGTCTGGTCGGCCTCCGCGCCCCGGATGCGCAGCGAGGTCGTGGCCCCCACGCCGCCGTTGCGCGACAGGCTGACGCCCGGCGTCCGGACCAGCAGGTCCGCCACCGCCACCGTCTGGCTCTCCTCGATCTCTTCGGCGGTCAGGACCGTCACCGACTGGCCGACGCGTTCGCCCGCCTGGGCCGAGCGGTTGGCGGTGACGACGACGTCCTCCAGCAGCGCCGGATCGGCGACCGAGGCGGCCCTCGGGTCCGGGGCTCGGTCTGAGGTCTGGGCGGCCGCCGCCTGGGCGGCCAGAACCAGCGCGGCCGCGGCGGCGCCGGTGATCATACGGATCTTCATGCGGGCTCCTGTCCCTCGCGTTTGACGACGAGCCGGACCGCGCAGGACCACGCCGGGCGCGCGAACGTCCGGACGCGGCCGCGCGCGGACGCGGCCTGGCAGACGTCGTCATTCGGGAAAGACCCCGTTTCGCTCGGCACACCCCGTCCGCGCGAAGGACGACCGCGACGGGCAGGTCTCCTGGCTCGCGGGTCACCGCCCCTTGCGCGCCGCCTTCCCAGAGGGTTCAGACTTTCGTCCTCCCCGCCCAGTGGCGTATGGCGCGCGGGCTCGCCGCTTACAGTTGCGGGGGCAGCCCAGGTCTTTCACCTGAGTTCCCTTTTCATCCCCGTCGCCGGGGAACCTGTCGCAACCGGACCTTAGGGCGAAGCCGGGGCGACGACAATGGAGGCGCGCCATGCCGACGATCCTGGTGCTCGGCGGAACCCGTTCGGGAAAGACGGCCTACGCCCAGGCCCGGGCGCTCGCCGCCGCCGAGGGCCGAACGACGCCGACTATGATCGTCACGGCCCAGGCCCTGGACGACGAGATGACTGACCGCATCGCCCGCCACCGCCAGGATCGCGGCGACGGCTGGCGCACGCTCGAGGCGCCCCTGAATCTTGCGTCGGTTCTGGAGGCGCTGTCCGTTTCGGACGTGGCGGTCGTCGACTGCCTGACCCTCTGGCTCAGCAACCTAATGGGCGAGGGCCGCGACATCGAGGCCGAGACGGCGGCGCTGGCCCAGGCCGTCGCCCGATGCCCGGCGGCGCTATGGGTGGTCTCCAACGAGGTCGGCTGGGGCATCGTCCCGGACAACCCCCTCGCCCGCCAGTTCCGCGACCACGCCGGCCGCCTGCACCAGCGCCTGGCGGCCGAGGCGGACGGGGTTGTTGTGGTGGTCGCGGGATTGCCACTTGCCCTGAAGGGTTAGTTCGCGAGCTGGACGAACTTCGGCACCGCCTGCCCGTTAGAAGATGATCGGCTGGTCTTCCCGTCCAGGCGGATAGATTTGACCGCTCTCGTAGGGAGAGTCCTCGCTTGCGATCTGCAAGACCGCTCCGTTCGCAAACACCAGAGTCAATCCTCTTGGCTCACGCTCCACCCGAGTGATCTGCTGCTGAATGAGGTCGCGGAGATAAACCGCCCCCCGGTCCTGCCCCTCTCCGGCCTGGTGGGCGTGTAGCGCTCCCTTGGCGTCTCGATGGTCGAAGGGGCCCTCAATGGTGATGCGGCCGCCTTGGGAAAAGCGCACCTGCGTGGACCATGGATCATGGCATATCTGGCCGACCTCAAGTCCGATCAGGAACTGCAAATCAGAGGCGGGAGGAAAGGCGTGCATGGGTCAAACTCGCCGCCGATCGGCTGGCTGGCAATGCCCTGGAATACCGGCTTCAGATCGTCACTGGCGCGGAGGGGTCATCTCCCAAGTCGCCGTGTAATCAGGATCGACGACGACCTCGCCGGTCCCCCGCAGCCGGTATGAACCAGGTTGCGCGGGAAGGAGCGCGCGCTGATCGGGCGGCAGGGTATAGATTTCTCCATCCCGGCTTCCGTTCAGCCGCAGGGTTATCCCCTCGTCCGGATCGGCTGAGATAACGGTCCCGAAGAACTGCTCCAGACGCTGTCCCGCAGGCTCATTGAACGTGATGCCCACCAGCACGGTCGCGCCTTCGAGTTGCGCGGCCCAGGCGTCATCCCACGCTGGACGCCCGTCGCTTTTGCTGAATGGCCAAACCATCGTCTCTCTCCACTCCGACTTGCCGGCTCATGGACCACAGCAGGCTCGATATGGCGCTCGACGAGCACGAACCCAGTCGGACGGGCATCCGGTCCCAGGATTTCAGCGTCCTGCCCCCTTGGCGACCCCGGCAGGACTCCAACCTGCGACCTCGGCTTTAGGAAAGCCTTGCTCTATGCAGCTGAGCTACGGGGCCGTCGGGGGCTCCCCTAGCGGTTCGCGTCCGCGCCGAAAAGCCGTCCGACGAAATCGCCGCCGCCGCGACCTTGGCGGTTGTGGTTAATCCCGCTTAAGATACAATATCTTGGGGTGAACAGATCACGAATCGGGCCGTGTCGGTGATTCGGTCCTGATTCGTTTTGCCCCTGTTCCGCCGGTCCGCCCGCTCGCGTTAAGCCTCACCCTCAGGAGCCGCCGCCATGAGCCCCGAGACCCTGTTCAGCATCGCCAATGCCACAGCCCTGGTCGGCTGGATCATCCTGGCGCTGGCGCCCCTCCGCCGCCCGCTCGCCATCGCGGCGGCGCGGGTCATCGGCGTGGCGCTCGCCGTCACCTACACGGTGTTGCTCGGCGGCGTGATCCTGACGCTCGGCGAGGCGGGGCGCGAACTGGATTTCTCCTCGCTGGAGGGCGTCACCCGCGCCTTCGCCCAGCCCGAGGGCGTCCTGGTCGGCTGGGTCCACTACCTCGCCTTCGACCTCTGGGTCGGCGCCTGGGCCACCGAGGACGCGGGCAAGCGCGGCCTGCCCCACTGGGCGCTCCTGCCCTGTCTCTTCTTCATCCTCATGGCCGGCCCCTTCGGCCTGCTGCTCTATCTCGCCGCCCGCACCCTGTTGTCGCGCCGCCCCGCCTGAGGCTTGCCTATCCCGTCCGGGCGCGGAACAGTCCCCCCTGTTCGGGCGGGGGTCTGTATGCGTTTCACGGCGTTTGTTCTGGCGGTGCTTCTCTGGCTGGGGGCCGCCCCCGTTCAGGCGCAGGAGACCGAACGGCCGCGCCAGACCCAGACCGTCTGCTCGGTCGGCGTCTACCTCAGCGATCTCTACGACATCGACACCCGGTCGCACCGCTTCGGCGCCGACGTGTGGGCGTGGAGCGTCTGCACTGGCGACAAGAACGCGCTCCAGACCGCGGAATGGCTCAACGCCCAGGAGCAGGTCCAGTCGCTGGAATACGCCGACCCGACCGACTTCGGCCTGTGGTCTCAACGCAAGATCACCGGCGTCTACCGTCAGAACTTCGACGTGCGCAGCTACCCCTTCGACCGTCACACGCTTCGCATGATCGTCGAGGATTCCTACGACGACGCCGCCACGCTGCAGTACGTCGCCGACGACCGCCGCTCGACCGTGTCGCGCAATCTGCGCCTCGACGGCTGGACCATCACCCGCTTCGCTGTCGAGGCCCGCGAGGAGGTCTATGGCACCGCCTTCGGCGACCCGACCCTGCCGGACGACCAGGAGACCCTGTATCCGCATCTGGAGATCGTCATAGATATCGAGCGGTCCAACCTCTGGACCTTCTGGAAGCTGGTCGCGCCGCTCTACATCTCCTCGGCCCTGACGCTCCTGACCTTCCTGATGCACGACGAGGAAGGGAAATACCTCAGCCCCCGCCTCGGCCTGCTCGCGGGCGTGCTGTTCGCCATCGTGCTCAACATGCGCGCGGTCGAGGAGGTGGTGGGCGAAACCAGCGGCCTCAGCCTGATGGACAACATCCACCTGCTGGCGCTGTTCCTGGCGGTCCTCGCCATCATCGCGGCCACGGCGTGGACCTTTTTGACCCGCAACGGCTGGGGCCCGGCGCGGGTGCGCCGGTGGGACAAGTGGTTCTTCTTCGCGGGCTCCGGCGTCTACATCGCCGCCAACGCCGCAATGATCGGGGCGGCGGTCCAGGCGGGCTAAATCCTCCCCCATAGGGGGAGGGGGACCGCGAAGCGGTGGAGGGGGCTGACCGCGAATAGCGGTGTGTGGGGCCGACCCCCTCCGTCTCCTCCGCTTCGCTCCGGATCCACCTCCCCCTACGGGTGAGGATTAGCCGCGCTTGAGGAACCTCCGGCGAATCGCCACCTTCTTCCCATCATGAGCGACCGCCCGACCGGCCAGGCTCCCTCCCGCGTCGTCGCGGTGCTGGGGCCGACCAATACCGGCAAGACCCATCTGGCGGTCGAGCGGATGCTGGGTCATGCGTCCGGCATGATCGGCCTGCCGCTACGGCTGCTGGCGCGCGAGGCCTATGAACGGATCGTCCGCGCCCGGGGCCAGAACGCCGTCGCCCTGATCACCGGCGAGGAAAAGATCATCCCGCCGCGCCCCGCCTATTTCGTCTGCACGGTCGAGGCCATGCCGATGGAACGGGACGTCGAGTTCCTGGCCGTCGACGAGATCCAGTTGGCCGCCGATCCCGAGCGCGGCCACGTCTTCACCAGCCGCCTGCTGCACGCCCGGGGCCGGTTCGAGACCATGTTCCTCGGCGCGGGCACGATGGCACCCCTGATCCGCCGCCTGATCCCCGATGTGGAGATCGTCAGTCGCGAGCGCCTGTCCAGCCTGACCTACGCCGGGTCCAAGAAGCTGACCCGCCTGCCGCGTCGCAGCGCCATTGTCGCCTTCAGCACCGAGCAGGTCTACGCCATCGCCGAGCTGATCCGCCGCCAGAGAGGCGGAGCGGCCGTCGTTATGGGCAGCCTGAGCCCGCGCACCCGCAACGCCCAGGTCGCCCTGTTCCAGTCCGGCGAGGTCGATTTCCTGGTCGCCACCGACGCCATCGGCATGGGGCTCAACATGGACGTCGACCATGTCGCCTTCGCGGGCCTCAGGAAGTTCGACGGCCGCCGCACCCGCTGGCTCTACGCCCACGAGATCGCCCAGATCGCCGGCCGCGCCGGCCGCCACATCCGCGACGGCACCTTCGGCGTCACGGGCGAGGCCGAGGAGCTGGACGAGGACCTGGTCGGCCAGGTCGTCGACCACCGCTTCGACCCCGTGCAGGCCATCGAGTGGAGGAACGCCCGGCTCGACTTCGACACCCTGCCCGACCTCTTGCGCTCGCTCGTCCAGACGCCCGGCGTCCCCGGCCTGAAGCTGACCGGCCAGGCTCTGGACGAGACCCTGCTTCGCCGCGCCATGCAGGACGACGACATCAAGCGCATCGGCCGTTCGCGCGGGACCATCATGCGCCTGTGGGAAGCCTGCCAGCTGCCCGACTTCCAGAAGACCACGCTGGACGAGCACGCCCGCCTGTCGCGCGATGTCTTCCGCGCCCTGACCAGCAGCCGGGGTCGCCTGACCGACGACTGGTTCGCGCCCCGCTTCGCCGAGGTCGACCGCGACGACGGCCAGATCGACCAGCTCTCGGCGCGGCTCGCGGGCGTGCGCACCCTGTCCTACATCGCCAACCGCCCCGACTGGGTCGCCGACGCCCAGGCCTGGCGCGAGCGGACCCGCGCGCTGGAGGACCGCCTGTCCGACGTTCTGCATGAACGCCTGACCGCCCGCTTCGTCGATCGCAAGACCACCGCCCTGATGCGCTCGCTCCACGACCGCGAGGCGACCCTCGCCGAGGTCGCAGGCGACGGCGTCGTCAGCGTAGACGGCGAGGCCGTGGGCCATCTGGAGGGCGTCCGCTTCGCCCCCTCCGCCGGAGGCTCGGCCCTGGCCGACCGCACGCTGAAAGCCGCCGCCCTGCGCGCCGTCGGCCCCGAGATCGCCCGCCGCCTCGGCCGCCTCGCCGCCGACGCCGACGCGGCCTTCGCCGTCACGCCTGAGGGCGACGTCCTGTGGCAGGGCGCGCTCGCGGCCCGCATCGTCGGCGGCGACCCCTTCAGCCCGCGCGTCCGCCTGATCGGCGACCTCGGCCCCCAGGCCGCCCGCGACCGGGCCCAGCGCCGCATCGAAGCGTTCCTGTCGTCGGAGGCCGGCCGCGCTCTGCGCGACCTCCGTCGCCTGCGTACCGCCATCGAAGCCGGAACCCTGACCGGCCTGCCGCGCGGCCTCGCCTTCCGCCTTGTCGAGGCGGGCGGCGTGCTGGACCGCCGCGACGTCGAGCGCGACCTCGCCGCCCTCAGCCAGGCCGAGCGCCGCACGCTCAAGACCTTCGCCGTCCGCGTCGGCCATCACTCCGTCTGGCTGCCCGGCGCGCTCAAGCCCCGCGCCCGCGCCCTCGCCCAGGCCTTCGCCGGCCCGCCCCTCGCGCTGCGCGAGTCCGGCCTCAGCCTCCTGCCCGAGCCCGCCCCCGGCCCGCGCGCCCTGTCCGCCCAGGGCCTTCGCGCCGTCGGCCGCTTCGCCATCCCGGTCGAGACCCTGGAACGCCTCGCCGAGTTCAAGCGCGAGGCCGCAAAGGCCGACCTGTCCGACGCGGCGCTGGCCGAGCTCGGCTGGTCCGCCGCCGAGCTCAAGACCGTGCTCGCCGCGCTGCGCACCCCCCGCGCCCAGCAGCCCGACCGCCCTGACAAGGCCCCCCGCCCGGTCAAGGACTCGCCCTTCGCCGCGCTCGCCGCCTTGACCGCGCCGCCCGCTCCGGTCAGGCGAAAGCGCCCGCGCCGCAAGCCCGCCCAGCGCGCCTGAGACCCTCCATGGCCGGACCCAGCCCCATGCGGGCCTTCTACAACCTGCTGGCCAACAACGCCGTCGCGGGCGTGGTGAACTTCACCGTCTGGTTCGCCGTCACCTTCTGGGTGTTCCTGGAGACCCGGTCGGTCTTCGCCACCGGCATGATCGCGGGCCTGTTCCTGGTGCTGACGGCTGGCCTGGCGGTCTGGTTCGGCAGCCTGGTGGACCACTATCCCAAGACCCGCGTCATGCTGGCGTCCAGCCTGACCTCGCTGACCTTCTACATCGCCGCCCTCGCCCTGCTGCTGGCGACGCCTGAAGAGGCCTTCGGCGACGTCGCCCGGCCCCAGCTGTGGATCCTGATCGTCCTGGTCATGCTGGGGGTGATCGCCGGCAATCTGCGCACCATCGCCCTGCCCACGCTCGTGACAGCCCTGGTCCCCGAAGACCGGCGTGACCGGGCCAACGGCCTGGTCGGCATGGCCACCGGCGTCGGCTTCCTGACCACCTCGGTCATTTCCGGTCTGCTCGTCGGCTGGAGCGGCATGGCCGGGGCCCTCTCGGTCGCGGTGGCGGCGACGCTGCTGCTGATCGTGCACCTCGTCTCCATCCGCCTGCCCGCCCATGTGCGCGTGGCCGCCTCCGACAGCGCCGCGACCGACCCCGACGCTCGCCCGGATCGCCGCATCGACCTCGCCGGCACGCTGAAGGTCGTCGGCGCCGTCCCCGGCCTGTTCGCCCTGATCCTGTTCGCCACCTTCAACAACTTCCTGGGCGGCGTCTTCATGGCCCAGCTGGACGCCTACGCCCTGTCGATGATGCCGGTGCAGCAGTGGGGACTGCTGCTGGGCTGCGTCTCCACCGGCTTCATCCTGTCGGGACTGGCGGTCTCCCGCTTCGGCCTCGGAAAGAAGCCGCTGCGCACCCTCATGCTCGTCAACCTGGCGGCCTGGAACTCGGCGTCCCTTTTCACGACCCAACCTTGGATCTGGCTCCTGGGCGTCGGCTGCTTCGTCTGGTTCTTCATCACCCCCGTGGCCGAGGCCGCCGAACAGACCACCTTGCAGAAGGTCGTCCCCTATGAACGCCAGGGCCGCGTCTTCGGCTTCGCCCAGTCGGTGGAGCAGGCCGCCTCGCCCCTGACCGCCTTCCTCATCGGCCCGCTGACGCAGTTCATCGTCATACCCTTCATGACCGACGGCTGGGGCGCCCAGGCCATCGGCGGCTGGTTCGGCACGGGGCCGGCGCGAGCCATGGCCCTGGTCTTCACGATCGCGGGCCTGTGCGGCGTCGTCACCACGATCCTGGCTTTCAACTCGCCCGCCTACCGCCGCCTGTCCGCCGCCTACGCCCAGGCCCCCGACCCGGCCCCGGACACCAGACCTGCATGACCACCGAGGCCTGCCGCATCGACGTCTGGCTCTGGCGCGCCCGCTTCGCGAAAACCCGCTCACTCGCCGCCGCCTTCGTCGAAACCGGCGCCGTCCGCCTGACCCACAACGGGCTTCAGACCCGCCTCGACAAGCCCAGCCGCTCGGTCCACGTCGGCGACCTGCTGACCTTCGCCCGCGCCGGCCGCGTCACCACCCTGCGCATCGAGGACCTCGGCGACCGGCGCGGCCCGGCGCCCGAGGCCCGCGCCCTCTACGCCGATCTCGCGCTCGACAGCTCCGCTGGCGGCGACGTTTAGCCCCGCTCGGTTGACAGCCCGCCCGCGCCCGGCCATCTCCCGGAACCGCTGAGCCTTAAGGACCGACCCGCCCGCCCATGACCTACATCGTCACCGACGCCTGCGTGAAATGTAAGTTCATGGACTGCGTCGAGGTCTGCCCCGTCGACTGCTTCTACGAGGGCGAGAACTTCCTGGTCATCGCGCCAGACGAATGCATCGACTGCGGCGTCTGCGAGCCGGAATGCCCCGTCGACGCGATCAAGCCCGACACCGAGGACGAACCCGACGGCAAGTGGCTGCAGGTCAACGCCCAGTACGCCCGCGTCTGGCCGAACATCACGGTCAAGGGCACGCCGCCCGCCGACCGCGAGCAGTACGAGCGCGAGACCGGCAAGTTCGAGAAATACTTCTCCGAGAAACCCGGCAAGGGCTCCTGATCCGGCCGCCTCGGCCCGGGGTCGGAATTTCGGCCCGAGTCACCGCTCGCGCGCTGACGTTTTGAAATTCCGCATTTTTGTGATATGTTCCCCACATTGGGTCGGGCGGTCTGCGTTTTCTGCGCGCCGCCCGCGTTTGCGACAGAACCCTGTCCATGAAGACGGGGTCGGCCAGAGGTTGGGTGATCCGTTTCCGCGTTTGACTGATTGATCTTTGGGCGCCGGCGATCCGCTCGCCGGGCTCCGAGCGCAATTGTCGTCGCGCCTTCGCCTCACCCTTTCCCTGCGTCCGGGAAAGGAATGACATGACGAACAAGACCGGTCTGGAATTCAAGGTTGGCGACGCCGTCGTCTATCCGGCGCACGGCGTCGGCAAGGTCGCGGCCATCGAGACCCAGGAAGTCGCGGGCATGTCGCTGGAGGTCTACGTCGTGACCTTCGACCACGAGAAGATGACCCTGCGCGTCCCGACCAAGAAGGCCAAGACCGCCGGCCTGCGCACCCTGGCCGCCGAGGACACCGTGTCCAAGGCCCTGACCGTGCTCAAGGGCCGCGCCCGCATCAAGCGCACCATGTGGTCGCGCCGCGCCCAGGAGTACGAAGCCAAGATCAACTCGGGCGACCTCATCTCGATCGCCGAAGTGGTCCGCGACCTGCACCGCGCCGAGACCCAGCCGGAACAGTCCTATTCGGAGCGTCAGCTCTATGAATCGGCGCTGGACCGCATGGCCCGCGAGGTCGCCGCCGCCAACCGCATCGACAAGGACGCCGCCGTGGCCCTGCTCGGCAAGTCCCTCAGCGCCAAGAAGGCCAACCAGCCCGTGGCCGAAGAGGCCGAGGAAGCCGAAGCGGCCTGATCGGCCCGGCATCGCTGAGATAAGGAAGGCCCCGGAGCGATCCGGGGCCTTTTTCTTGCCTCCTCGACAGGGCCGCAAACCGTGTCGATCACCCAACCGTGACGGGAGCCGCGCTAGCCCCCGCGTCGCCGCGCGCCTAGCTTTCGCGTAACGAAGCCGTACCCCCAGCGTATCCAGACCCAAGAGACCTCGCCGCCGTCCACCGCCTCCCGGAGCCCACGATGTCCAGCATTCCCGTCTCCCCGCGCGCCGCCGCCCCCGCTGTCCGCCGCATCACCGGACGCGACCTCGACTGGGCCCTGGCGGAGGGGTGGAAGGACTTCAACGCCAAGCGCGGCGACATCCTGGTGCTCGCGGTCCTCTATCCGGTGCTCGGCCTGCTGGCCGCCGCGATCGCCCTGAACGACCGGCTGCTCCCCGTCTTCTTCCCGCTCGTCGCCGGCCTGTCCGTCATGGGCCCCGCCGTCGCCGCCGGCTTCTATGAGATCGCGCGCCGCCGCGACCTCGGCATCTCTTCCAGCTACCGCCACTTCTTCGATCCGCTGAACGGCCGCAGCCGCACGCCGCTGGTCGTCCTCACCCTGATGTCGCTGGTCTTCTTCGCCGCCTGGATCGCGGCGGCCTGGCTGATCTACGAGGCGACGCTGGCCCGCGTCGGCCCCATGACGATCGCCGGCGGTTTCGAGCAGCTGTTCTCCACGTCCGAAGGCTGGACCATGGTCCTGGTCGGCAATGCGGTCGGCGCCGTCTTCGCCGTCCTGACCGTCTTCCTGACCCTGGTGTCCTTCCCGATGGTGGTGGACAAGCCCGTGGACGCCGGCACCGCCGTCGGAACCTCGATCCGCGCCGTGGGTGCCAACCTGCCGACCGTCGCCGCCTGGGGCGTCCGCGTCGCGGTCCTGCTGGTGCTCGGCGCCCTGCCGCTGTTCGTCGGTCTGGCGGTGGTCCTGCCGGTCCTCGGCTACGCCACCTGGCACCTCTACACCCGCCTGGTCGAGCGGTGATCAGGCCGACAGGTCGACGTCCTTCCGCTCCCTGACCAGCAGGACGCCCAGCACCACCGTCATGACCGCCACGACGACCGGGTACCACAGCCCGGCGTAGATGTTGCCCGTCGCCGCCACGATGGCGAAGGCCGCGGTCGGCAGGAAGCCTCCGAACCAGCCGTTGCCGATGTGATAGGGCAGCGACATCGAGGTGTAGCGGATGTTGGTCGGGAACATCTCCACCAGCGCCGCCGCGATCGGCCCGTAGACCATCGTCACGTAGAAGACGAGCACGAACAGGATCGCCACCACCAGCGGCCGGTTCACCAGCGCGCTGTCCGCCTTGGCCGGATACCCCGCCGCCGTCAGGGCCGTCCCCAGCTCCGCCTCGAACGCCGCCTTGGCCTCGCCGAACGCCGCCCGGTCCAGCGCCGCCCCATCGAAGCTGACCACCGTCGCCTCCCCGATCCTCACCTGCGCCACCGCGCCGGCCGGCGCCGCCTCATTGGCGTAGCTGACGCCGGCCTTGGCCAGCCAGCCCTTGGCCAGGTCGCAGGAGCTGTCGAACACCGTCCTGCCCACCGGGTCGAACTGCACCGAACAGTCCGCCGGATCGGCTGCGACCGTCACCGGCGCCGAGGCCGTCGCCGCCGCCAGCCGCGGATTGGCCGCCTCGGTCAGCAGGCCGAACAGCGGAAAATAGGTCGCCGCGGCCAGCAGGCATCCCGCCAGGATGATCGGCTTTCGCCCCACCTTGTCCGACAGCCAGCCCCAGAAGACGAAGAAGGGCGTGGCCAGCAGCAGCGCCGTCGCAATCAGCACATTGGCCAGCGCCGCCTCGACCCTCAGCACCTTCTCCAGGAAGAACAGGGCGTAGAACTGCCCCGTGTACCAGACCACCGCCTGCCCGGCCGTCAGGCCCACGAGCGCGATCAGAACGAGCTTCAGATTGGGCCAATGCCCGAAGCTGTCCTTCAGCGGCGTCGCTGATCCCTTGCCTTCCGCCTTCATGCGCTGGAACGCCGGGCTCTCGGCCAGCTTCAGCCGGATCCACAGCGACACGCCCAGCAGCAGGATCGACACCAGGAACGGGATTCTCCACCCCCAGTCACTGAAGGCCTCCTCCCCCAGCGTCGTCCGCACGCCCAGGATGACCAGCAGGCTCAGCATCAGCCCCGCCGTCGCCGTGATCTGGATGAAGCTGGTGTAGAGCCCCCGCTTACCCGGCGGCGCATGCTCGGCCACATAGGTCGCGGCCCCGCCGTACTCTCCGCCCAGCGCAAGCCCCTGCACCAGCCGCATAACTACCAGGATCACCGGCGCCGCCACCCCGATGGCCGCGTAGGACGGCAGGAGCCCGACGACGAAGGTCGACAGCCCCATCAGCAGCATGGTCACCAGGAAGGTGTTCTTGCGCCCCCACAGGTCGCCCAGCCGCCCGAAGAACACCGCCCCGAACGGCCGCACCGCGAACCCGGCCGCGAACGCCATCAGGGCGAAGATGAAGCCGGTCGTCTCGTTCACGCCCGAGAAGAACTGGGCCGTGATGATCGCCGCCAGCGAGCCGTACAGATAGAAATCGTACCACTCGATCACCGTCCCGACGGACGAGGCCAGGATCACCATGCGGTCGTCGCGCTTCAGGCCGGTGGCGTCGGTCATTTCATCGTCCACACTGTCCCTTCTCCCCTTGCGGGAGAAGGTGGCCCGGAGGGCCGGATGAGGGGTGAAACTCGGTGTTCAACGCCCAGCCGCTCTCCCGCAAGGGGAGAAAGGCAGCTCAGATCGGCATCCTCATGATCTCCTGGTACGCCTGGATCACCTGATCCCGCACCGCGATCACCGTCTCCAGCGACGCCTCGGCCGAGGCCACCGCCGTCACCACGTCGATCATCGAGCCCTGGCCCTGGACGGTCTGGACCATCTGGGTCTCGGCCGCCCGCGTCGCCTGGGTCATGTCGGTCATGGCGTTCTGGACCAGCTGCGAGAACTCCCCGCCTCCGGCTTGCGCCACCGCCGCGCCCGCGCTCGCCCCGCCGGTCCCCTGCGCCGCCGCATAGGCGCGCGCCGCCATCAACGGATTCATCGGCTAGCTCCTCAGCGCTTCAGGATGTCGAGGGTGCGGCTGGCCATCGTCCGCGCCGTCTCGATGACGTTCAGATTGGCCTCATAGGCCCGCTGCGCCTCGCGCATGTCCATCGCCTCGATCAGGGTGTCGACGTTGGGCCGCAGCACATAGCCCTCGGCGTCCGCCGCCGGATGGCTGGGGTCGTATTCGCGACGGAACTCACGCTGATCCGGCCGCACCTCGGCCAGGGACACGCCCATCGCCCCGTCGATGCGCCGCGCCTCGAACACCGGCACCTGGCGGCGATAGGGCTCGCCGCCCGCCGTGCGCGCGGTCGATTCCGCATTGGCGATGTTCTCGGCGATGATGCGCATGCGCGACTGCTGGGCGGTGAGCGCCGAGGCCGCCACCTGCATGGCGCTGTTGCGCTGGTTCCCCCCCCGGCCGTTGATCGGATCAGGCATGAATCATCTCCCTCAGCGGCCCGGCGGCTTGGCGGCCAGCCGCAGCATCGACAGCGACTTCTGATACAGGCCGATCGCGGCGTCATAGGCCATGCGGCTCTCGGCCATCTTCAGCATCTGCTCCTCGACCACCACCGCATTGCCGTCGAGCGTCGTCTCCGAATCGGGCGCTGCCTGCGAGGTGAAGCGCGCCACCGGCGCCCCGTTCGGCCCGCCCACCGGCATGTGCCCCGCCCGCGTCTGCGCCATCTGCAGCGGCCCGCCCTCGCGCAGGGCGGCGGCGAAATCGGTGGGGGCCTTCAGGTCCCGGCCGACGTAGCCGGGCGTATCGGAGTTGGCGACGTTCTGCGCGATCAGCCGCTGACGCTCGTCGAGCCACGTCAGGCGGCCTCGGATCTGGCCCAGCAGCGGCAGGTCGGCGACGCCCACGGTCGTCTCCTCATCATCAGGTGGGAGGAAAATGCCGGGTGCGTGGTTAACGAGGCCTTATCTAAACGCGGCGTTAACCGAGTTCCTTAAGGCTTGGGTCAGTCTCTGGGGCCGGCCTTTCGCATGAACTTCCTCGACCTGTTGCGCGCCCTGTTCGGCCTGGCCTTCACGCTCGGCCTGATCGGCCTCGCCGCCTGGGCCGCGCGCCGCTACGCCCCCCAGCTGATGGCCCGCCTGAACGCCGAGCGCGGCGAGCGGCGCATGACGGTGGTCGAGACCCTCGTCCTCGACCCCGCCCGCCGTCTGGTTCTCGTGAAGATCGACGACGAGGAGCGTGTGCTTCTGCTCGGCGAAGGCAAGGAGCTCATCGAGCCCAAGGGGGCAGGGAAGTGAGGGGCGAGGCGCACGCTCCTCTCCCTCCCCGGCACGGGGAGGGTGGTCGAAGCGAAGCGGAGACCGGGTGGGGGCGGCCGAGCGACCCGAACTCCGACGTTTCCTATGCATCACCCGGCCGCCCCCACCCGGTCGCTTCGCGACCTGCCCTCCCCCGCCGGGGGAGGGAGAATGCGCTCTTCGTCATCCCCACCCGCGCCGAGCTGCTGCGCGCGCTCAAGCTCTCCGCGCTCGCCACCCTGATCTGCCTCGCCTGGCCGATCGCCGCCTTCGCCCAGGACGCGGCGGCCGCCGCCGCGTCCGGCTCGGCCATCAACATCGACCTCGGCACCGGCGCGGGCCTCACCGAGCGCGTCGTTCAGCTCGTCGGCCTGATGACCGTCCTGTCGCTGGCGCCGTCCATCGTCATCATGACCACCAGCTTCGTGCGGATCGTGGTCGTGCTGTCGCTGCTGCGCACCGCGCTCGGCATGCAGCAGTCGCCGCCGAACGCGGTTCTGGTGTCGCTGGCCCTGTTCCTCAGCGCCATCGTCATGGCCCCGACGTGGCAGGACGCCTATGATTCGGGCATCCGCCCCCTGATGGATCAGGAGATGGAACTGCCCCAGGCGTTCGATCTGGCGTCGGAACCTGTGAAAGATTTCATGCTGGCCCAGGTGGAGCCCGAGGACCTCGCCCTCTTCACCCGGCTGAGCAATCTGGAGACGGCGACGGCCCCCTCCGACCTGCCCCTTCGCGTCATCATCCCGAGCTTCATGATCAGCGAGCTGAAGCGCGCCTTCGTGATCGGATTTCTCCTTTTCGTTCCGTTCCTTGTGATCGATCTGGTGGTCGCCAGCGTGCTCATGTCCATGGGCATGATGATGCTTCCGCCGGTGGTCATTTCGCTGCCGTTCAAGCTCATCTTCTTCGTCCTGGTGGACGGCTGGAGACTGGTCGCGGGCAGCCTGGTCGAGAGCTTCCGGCAGGCCTCGGGGACCGGCTAGAGCCCGCCCTCAAAGGGTTTGCCGGGCTTTGCCGCTTGCATTGTCGGTTGAAAGCGGCGTTGATCCCTCCGTCGTCGCCTTGGGAATCAGGGCGAGCTATTTCGGGAAACGACCCACAATGACCACTCAAGCTGAACTCATCGCCGCCGTCGCCAAGGATGCCGGTGTCTCGCAGGCCGACGCCGGCCGCGTTCTGGACGCCATCGTCAAGAACATCCACAAGTCGCTGATCGGCGGCGGCGACGTCCGCATCTCGAACCTGGGCGTGTTCGACACCGCCGCCCGCGCCGCCCGCGAAGGCCGCAACCCGGCCACCGGCGCCACCATCAAGATCGCCGCGTCGAAGGCCGTGCGCTTCCGCGTGTCCAAGCCGCTGAAGGACGCGGTCAACAAGTAAGGCGATCCTCCCCCCTTGGGGGAGGTGGATCGCGGCGAGCAGCCGCGAGACGGAGGGGGCAAGTTCTAGCGCAAGCGCACTTTCTGCCCCTCCCAGCCGTCAGGGTGCTGGCGAAGTTCGGGCGGGGGTCGCAGGGCGGCTCCCGCCCGTCGCTTGTGTGGTCCCCGTCCGCTCGCGCAGCTGCTGCTTCATCTGGGCCACCCAGCCGGTGAAGGTGTCCGCCGACGCCGTCAGCCCGGCGAAGTCCTGGGCCCGCGCCGGCCCCGCCATCCCGTCCAGCCCGTCCAGAGCGATCCGCATCGCCGCCGGCGACCGCGCATTGGCCGTGAACGGCGCATAGTTCCGCGACAGCCGCGCCAGCGCCCCGCCGTCCCGCGCGAGCGAATACCCCACGCCCGCGCGGATCACCCGGCTCTCCTCGTCGGGCGTCAGGGGCCGCGCCGTGTCCGCATGCCGATCCCCCATCTGCGCTTCGTACAGCGACGCCGCGCCCGCCCAGTTCTCCTGCTTCCAGAAGATGTCGGCCCGCACCCCGTTGGCCTCCGCCGACCGGTCGTCGCCCAGCACCTCCAGCGCATGGTCGTAGCGCCCCAGCTCCATCAGCGCCCGCGCCTCCAGCGCCCGCCGCTCGGCGTTCAGGGCGCTGGGCAGCAGCGTCGTGCGCGAGTTCCAGATCGCCTGCAACGCCGGCTCCGGCTGGCGATCCATCAAGAGCACCGTCGCCAGCGTCGTCGCCACCTGCGCCTTGGCGACCCCCTCCAGCCGGTTGTCGACCTGATAGCGCAGCAGCTCCGCCGCCTGGTCCAGCAGGTCCACGTCCACCAGCCGCCGCGCCAAGCGCCGCACCATCTCGTCCCCGTCCGCCCCCACCGGGGTCAGGTCGCGGAAGTCATAGAACAGCGCCAGCGCCTGCACCGGCTGCAGCCCGTCCGCCGCCCCGTCCAGGAACAGCGCCTTGAACGCATTGGACAGATCCAGCTGCAGCTCCGCCGCCCCCGGCAGGTCGGCCAGCCGGTTGCCCGCCCGCTTCAGCGTGTCCATCGCCTCGCGATAGCGCCCCTGCGACAGATAAAGATCGCCCAGCGTCCGGATCACCGCCAGCTCGGTCGCGTCGCCCCGCCAGCGCCACTTCAGCTGCTCCAGCTGGCTGGCGGCGACGTCCGCCGTCATCGTCCCCTTGGCCATCTCGATCTTGATGACGCCGAGTTTCGCGGGTGTGGCGATGGCGTCCAGCGGGGCCCGCGCGATGGCCTTGTAGACGGCCAGAGCCCGGTCTGACTGCCCGTCGATCTCGAAAAGGCGCGCCTGCACCAGCCGCGCCGTCAGCTGGTCCGCCGCCGGCGCCTCCTGCGAGAAGCTGTAGGCCAGCAGCGCGCGGGCCGCATTCAGGTCGCCGGTCTCCAGCGCCGCCATCGCATGCGCCGCCCCGAACCGCGCGCGCCACTCCGCCGGGAATTGGTCGATGGCCGCCGCGCCCGCCGCGAAGGCCTGACGCGCGCCGGCCCAGTCGCCCTGCTCGGCCGCGATCCAGCCTTGCCACACCTTCGCCGACGGATCACCCGCCAGGGGCCCGGCGCCGAAATCCAGCGCCGCCTCCTCGATCCGCCCGATCGAGGCCCGCGCGATCCCGCGCAGCCCCCTCAGCTCCGGCTCGCCTTGCAAGGACGGCGTCTGGACGAACATGGCGTTGACCACGCCGACCGCCTCATACCCCAGCCCCGATCCGACCAGGAACCGCACATAGGCCGACCGGGCCGCGATGGGCGCGCGCGGATCGTCCGAGGCCGCGATCGATTCCTCCGCCGCCGCGTCCTGCAACCGCCGGTGCCGCGCGGAAAAGCCCTCCTCGCCAACGGCCGCCCAGTCGGCCAGGACCAGCGCCGGAAAGTCCGCCTTCCTCGGCGTCTCGGCCTCGGCGGGCGCCGCCGCCTCCAGCCCCATCGACGGCGGCGACAGGGTCAGGCCGCCGGGCCGCCCCAGCGTCACCAGATCGCCCTCGGCCCGGATCGTCAGGTCGTCCGTCGGCGTCTCGACCGCCAGCCCGTGCGCCGTCGGCAGCAGCGTCAGATCCACCGTCTGGCGCCGATCCCCGAACCCCTTCCCGGGCGCCCGCGCCGTCACCGCCGCGAACCGGTCCCCGACCATCGGGTCGGTCAGCCACACCGTCTTGGTCGCTCCCGCCAGCGTCGCCACCAGGGCCGTCGCGCCGTCGTCGCTGCGGCCCACCGACACGCCCGTGGCCGCCCCGGCCTCGCCGCCGATGGTGACGCTCCACTGCGTGCCCTGCCCGCTCGCCGAGACCGCCAGCCCCTCGGGCGCCGCAATCCGCACGGCCGTATAGTCCGGCCCCGTGGCCCAGCGCGCGTCGGTCGCCTCGCCCAGTTCGCGGGCCCGGCTCATGTCCATGCGCGCGGCCGTGTCGAACACGACCCAGACCGCCTCGCCGCGTCGGAACACCGCCGCCCCGACCGGCGCGGCCCATCCGAAGGTCAGGGTCGTGCGCCCTCGCGCCGTGGTCGCCACCACCGGCACCGCCCCGCCGGCCGGGACCGCGCTGGCGGTCTGGGCCGGGGCCGCGCCGGCCGGATACAGGTTGACGAACACCGCCCCGTCCGCGACGCCCGAGCGCGCGTCCGCGCCCTCGCCCAGGGTCATGACGATCTCGGTGGCGTCCATCGCCGCCCGCGTCTGGACCTCCGTCACCCCCGGCGGCGGATCGACCTTCAGTCGGCTGACGTCCGGGGCCGCCGTCGTGCCGATGCGGACGATGACGTCGGCGCCTTCCCGTCGCACCCGCGCCCGGCTGCCGACGACGCCGGCGAACTCGACTCGCGTGAAGCCGTCATTGGCCCCGACCCGGATCGTCACCGGATCCAGCGCGGCCTGCCCGGCCTCCTGCGCCAGCACGGGCGCCACGCCGGTCAGCACGGGGGCGAGCGCGATCGTCCCCGCGACGCCGAGCGCCGTCGAGGTCCGTCCTATCGCGGTCCTGGATCGCGCGCGGGCCATGTCGTCCCTGAATCACGCGAACGCCCTTTCAGCGCGGTTAACGGGGTGTGACCGAAGCCCCCTTGATGCGTTGGCTCGAAAGGCCGACAGGAGCCCCCATGTCCGACAATCCGCCCGCCGAATGGCCCCGCCTGTCGACCCTGTCGACGGGGCTGCGCTGCCGCTGTCCGCGCTGCGGCAAGGGGCCTCTGCTGAAGGGCCTGCTGACCATCCGGGACGCCTGCCCCGTGTGTGGCCTGGACTATGGCTTCGCCGAGCCCGCCGACGGCCCCGCCTTCTTCGCCATGAGCGCCATCGGCGTGGTCGGCATGATCGCCTTCATGGCGTTCGAGTTCACGGTCCAACCCCCGATCTGGGTCCATTTCACCGTGACCTTCCCCCTGATCGCGCTCGCCTGCGTCCTGTGCTTGCGCCCCTTCAAGGGCTGGCTGGTTTCCGAGCAGTACATCCACAAGGCCGCCCCGCCCGAATGGGAAAGCATCGGCAAGCACGGGGATTGAGCTCGAAATCCTCCCCCGTTGGGGGAGGTGTCATGGAGCGCAACGGAATGACGGAGGGGGCCAGCCGCGCGCGCCGTCCTCCGTCGTGTGCCCCCTCCGTCTGCTTCGCTTCGCTGCGCATCCACCTCCCCCAACGGGGGAGGATTTGGCGCGCTGTTTTTCTCAATCATCCAACGACGCGCGGATTTCGCGTGGGAAATCAGAGCCCGCCGCGTTTGAGGCCCGCCGAACGCGCCCGCATATCCGGGTGTGCTACCCTTCCTCTCGGTTCCGTCGCTTGGGAAGGGCGCAAGGCCTTGCGAGCTTGCTGCGGCGGGAGCGGTTGGAGCGGGAGCTCCCGAGGTTCAACGACCGGAGGCCGCCCAGGGGCGTTCATCCGGCGTCCCGGGCCGAGGGGGTGGTTCGCGGGGTCTTCGGACCGCGCGGCGATAAGGTCATGGGCAGAAGACTCGCCGCGTTCAGGGGATCGGCTTTCGCAAGCACGCCGACCTTCCCGCCGGAGGCGTCAGTAGCGGCAAGGCTCTAACAGGGCCGTTGGTCCCCGGGCAGTCGCGCGGGAACGACGCGGGGCCGTCCGCTTCCGATCAGACCAGCCGCGCGGAGCAGTCAGCTTTCGCCGAAAATTGTCATCCCGGACCTGATCCGGGACACGGTCTCCGGGCGAAGGCCCGGCTGCTCCGCCCGCCCTTCCCACCCGTTCACAGCGGAAGAGCGATGAGGCGTGTCTGATCCTGTTCCGATCAGCGTCGAGGAGGGACCAAAGATGACGGTTCAGGGTGCCGACTGGCGAACACGCGGGGTCTATGCTGATGACTGCTCCCGACCAAAGCGGAGGTCCTTCGCATTCGTGCTAGAGCTAGACGCAATCATACCCATTGAGGTCAAGAATGCGCGGTTACACCAACAGAATCTTCTGGGGAACCTGTGTGATCGTTCTAACTTTCGGTTCGCTCGGCCCGATCTTCAGAAGCGACGACTTCGCCGCATACGTCGGGTTTGTCTGCTCGTTAGTCCTTGGTGGAGCGCTTCTATGGAAGGTGCTCAGAGCACAAAGGTTGCCCTAGATGCGACGTCGGCTTCCGGTCGCCGCGCCCCTTGACCCCGCCCCGCCCCCGTCGTGATCTCGCGTTCATGTCGATCCGCGCCGCCGCCCTCGCCGCCTTCCTCCTCGCCACGCCCGTCGCCGGCCAGGAGGCTCCCGCCGACTCCGCCGCCTCCACGCTCCAGAGCGGCCGCGCCCTGGCGCCCGAGCAGGCCGCGGCCAGCCTCGACCTCGCCGATCTCGCCATCAGGGTCCTGCCCGAAACGCGCTCGATCGAGGCCGTCGCCACCCTGACCTTCACGGCCACCGCGCCCGTCGAACGCCTGGTTGTCGATCTCGACGAACGGTTCGCCATCGGCGAGGTCGCCATCGACGGAGTCGCCCTTTCCGCTGACGACTGGGGTCAGGACGACGGCCGCCTCTGGGCTCGCCCCGCCGGTACCCTCGAGGCCGGGGCCGCCGCCACCCTGCGCATCGTCTATTCCGGCCAGCCCCGCGTCGCCCCGCGCGCGCCCTGGGACGGCGGCTTCGTCTGGTCGACCGCCCCGTCCGGCGAGCCCTGGATCGCCACCGCCGTCCAGGGCGAGGGCTGCGACCTGTTCTGGCCCTGCATCGATTCCAGCCTGTCGCAGCCGAGGCGCGTCGACCTGCACATCACCGTGCCGTCGAACCTGTCTGCGCCGTCCAATGGCCGCTTCCTGGGCACGGTCGATCACGGCGACGGCTGGACCACCTGGAACTGGTCGGCGCGCGACATCAACCCCTACGCCGTCGCCCTCAACATCGGCCCCTACGACAAGGTCGAGGCCACCTACCGCAGCCGCTTCGGCAACAGCTTCCCGATGGAATACTGGCACCTGAAGTCCGACGACCCGGCCAAGGTCGCCGCCCTGTTCGCCCAGTTCGCCCCCATGCTGGATTTCTTCGAGGCCACCGTCGGTCCCTACCCCTTCGCTGACGAGAAGATGGGCGTGGTCGAAACCCCTCACCTGGGCATGGAGCATCAGACCATCAACGCCTACGGCAACGGCTACCGCATCGACCTGCGCGGCTACGACTGGCTGCTCCAGCACGAGCTGGCCCACGAATGGTTCGGCAATCAGCTGACCCACGCCGACCCGGACGACTTCTGGCTGCACGAGGGGCTGGGCACCTATATGCAGCCGCTCTACGCCCGCTGGCTGAACGGCGACCGCTACATGCAGATCGAGCTGGGCGAACTGCACGCCGATCTGGTCAACGCCCATCCGGTCGTCTCGGGGCGGCCGCTGACGGCAGGGTCCTATTTCGAGGGCGGCGGGCCGGGCAACGACATCTACTTCAAGGGCGCGCTCACCGCCCACACCCTGCGCATGCTGATCGGCGACGAGGCCTTCTTCCGCTCGCTCACCACCCTCGTCTACGGCCGGCCCGACCCCCGGCCCGGCAACTTCACCACCGTCACCCGCTCGACTCGCGACTACATCGACATCGTCGAGGCCGAGGTCGGGCGCGACATGGACTGGTTCTTCCGGGGCTATCTGTTCAACGCCGCCCTGCCCGTCCTGAACCAGAGCCGCGAGGGCGACCGCCTGATCCTGAGCTGGACCACCGGCGACGGCGCTCCCTTCCCCATGCCGGTCGAGGTCGAGATCGACGGCGTCACGACCACCGTCCCCATGCCCGACGGCCGGGGCGAAATCGCGGTCCCGGCGAACGCCCACGTCCTCATCGACCCGGACAACAAGGTGCTCAGACGACTGGAGGTGATCGAGACCTACCGGGCTTCTCGCGCCCGCCCGAACTGAGCGCGATCAGGCCGCGCGTGCGGTCTCGTCCTCGGCCACGGCCGTGATCGACTGGCGCACCAGCTCACAGGTGCCCTGCGTCGACAGGAAGGCGATGTCGGCGGCGTCGCGCCCGCAGGCGATCCGCACCAGCCCCTCGATCGGCGCCAGGCCCGTCGGATCGACCAGCCACCAGCCGTTCGACAGCCACACCTCGAAGATGGCGTGGAAGTCCGGCGGCGTCAGCTGATGGGCGTATGCGCTGACGGCGCGGGCCGGAATGCCCGACGCCCGGCACAGGGTGATGCCCAGGTGCGTGAAGTCCCGGCACACCCCGGCCCGGTCGATGAAGGTCCGCGCCGCCGTGGTCTCGCTGTCGGACACGCCGCGCTCATAGTCGATGTTCTCGGTGATCCAGTTCAGGATGGCCAGAACCCGCTCCCCGCCCTCGGTCCCGCCGAACTGGCGCTCGACGAACCGGCCGAACTGGTCCGACGGGCAGTACCGGCTGGGCCACAGATAGGTCAGCACATCGGCCGGCAGGTCGTTCCAGTCCTGCTGCGTCGCCACCGGCGGCAGGCCCATTAGCCGCCCGTTGTCGACCAGGGCCTCATAGACCACCGCCACCTCGCCGCCGAGCCGCGCCCTCAGGGTGCGGGCCCCGAAATCGGGATCGACGTCCTCGTGGAAATCCTGCGGCGGCGTGGCGACCAGCCGCTCCTCCAGGATCGTCTGCCCCGGCCAACGCGCGACGTGGATCTTGTAGATCGCATCCGTCGGCGGATCGAAGCGATAGACGAGCTCGGCGCGGACGCGGATCTTCATGGACGGCCTGGGACTGAGGGTCGATACGGCAACGCCGCCGCTCGGGCCCACGTTCCGGAGCCGCTCGTCTAGCAGCTTCCCGAGCCCGCGAAAGGGCTTGGGACGCCGCAGGCGCTCAGCGCCACAGCCACTGCGCGGCGGCCGTGTAGAGGGCGATCCCCGCCAGCAAGTTGAAGGGGAAGGTGATGGCCAGCGACGCGGTCACGAACACGCCGGGATCGGCCTTGGGCGCCGCCACCCGCATGGCCGCCGGCACGGCGATGTAGGACGCCGACCCCGCCAGCACCGCCAGCAGCGCCGCATCGCCGACGCCGAGACCCGCGACCTTGGCCAGCGCCAGCGCGATCGAGGCAGAGGCGACCGGGAACAGCAGGGCGAAGATCACGACACGCGCGCTCAGCTTCCTCGCCCCGGTCATCAACCCGCGGGCCGCGATCAGGCCGAGATCGAGCAGGAAGAAGCACAGCGCCCCCTGGAACAGCGGCCCGACGAACAGCTCAAGCCGCTGGTAGCCTGCCTCGCCCGAGATCGCCCCCACCGCGAACCCGCCGAGCAGCATCATGGAGGCGGCCCCGACCAGCACCTCTCTCAGGACCAGACCCCGGTCGACTGGCCTGTCCGAGCCTGACCCGCCCATCAGGATCAGGGCGGTCAGGATCGCCGGCGTCTCCATCAGGGCCAGCACGGCGGCCATGTACCCCCCGGCGTCCAGGCCGATCGTCGCCAGATGCTGTTGGCCCGCTGCGAACGTCACCACCGACACCGAACCATAGGCGCCGGCGACGGCGCAGATCGTCGGCTTGTCGAGCTTTCTCGATCCCCTCAGCCATAGCCAGACCACGAGCGGCATCAGCGCGCTCATGGCCACGCCGATCACCCCGGCAGTGAGAAAGTCGCCGTTAAGCCCCGCCGCCCGCGCCTCGACCCCGCCTTTGAAGCCGATCGCCATCATCAGATAGAGCGACAGCGCCTTGGTCACCGGCTCCGGTATCGCGAGATCCGAGCGCAGGAAGGCCGCCAGCGCGCCGACGAAGAAGAACAGGATGGCGGGCGAGGTCAGCAGCGCCAGGCCGGCGGACAAATCGGTCATGGATGGGGTTCCGGCGAGGGGTGGCGCCGTGTGCCCCTGCGACCTTGGCTATTCCAGTTTATTGACGTGATAGAAGACATAATGGATGATTATGATATGAGCGCGCGCCCCCTAGACTTGGACATCGATCTTCTGCGGACGTTCGTGACCGTGGTGGAGACGCGCAGTTTCACCCGTGCGGCGGCCCTGTTGAGCCGAACCCAGCCCGCGATCAGCCTCCAGATCCGGCGCCTGGAGACACAGCTCGGTTCGCCGCTCATCGACCGTACGGGCCGGGCGGTCGCCCTGACCACCGAAGGCGCCGCCCTTCTGCCCCAGGCCCGCCGGCTGCTGCGGCTCAACGACGAAATCGTCGCGACGCTGGGCGAGGGCGATCTGGAAGGCGAGGTCCGCTTCGGCGCGCCAGAGGACATCGCCACCCTGCACCTGCCCGGTATCCTGGGCGCCTTCGCCCGCAACCATCCCCGCATCCGGCTGTCTGTGACGTGCGACTTCACCGCCAACCTGCTGGATCAGATGTCGCGCGGGATGCTGGACCTGGCCCTCATCAAGCGCGAGCCGGTCGGGCCGGAACTGGGAGCCCGGGTCTGGAAGGAGCCACTGGTCTGGGTCGCGCAGGATGCGTCCCTCGCGGCCCAGACGCCGCTGCCTCTGATCGTGGCTCCGGCGCCGGACATCTATCGCAAGCGCGCACTGGCCGCCTTGCAAAGCGCCGGGATCGCCTTCCGCCCCGCCTTCACCTCCCCCAGTCTCGCCGGCCAGATGGCGGCGCTCAGGGCCGGGCTGGGCGTCAGCGTCCTGCCCGCCGCCATGATCCCGCGTGATCTGGTCTCGGTCGGCGCCCCCCTGCCGGCCCTGCCCGACAGCGAGATCGCACTCGTCAGCGCGGTCGGCGCGAGCGGTCCGGCGGGCCTGCTGTCGCAGGAAGTGCTGAGGGCGCTGGAACGGGGGCCGCAGGCGGTGCGGATGTCGGCCTGACGGCGCGCTATCGTCCGTCAGGCCAAGGGTCCGATGGCCGCTTCCTGAGAGAATAGAGGCGCTTGATCGCGGGCTTGAGGGCCGACACCGACCGCGTGGATCAGCTCCGCCGGGACAAGGTGGTAGGCATGACGGAGCCGGTTGCCGATATCGGCGATCTTCGGCCAAGGCTGGTCCGGCTCCAGCGCCTTGTCGTCATCGGCGATGTGGCGACTGGCTTCAGAGATAATCTCGATAGCCCGCTCGACCGACAGCCGAAGAGGCACATCGACTTCGAACGCCTCAAGCGACACATCCGCCATCAACCGCTCGCAAACGGCGATCTTGTCGAGGATGTCGAACAGCCAATGCCGCGTCTCGCGCACCATCAGAAGACGCGCACGGCCTCCCGTTCGATGTCTTCGCGCAAGAACGGATGCAGCGCCCGCCGGGTCGTCAGGTCCACAGGCCGACCGAGTTCACGGCCAAGCAGTTCCGGCGCTCCGGCAAAGTCCCAGCCGATCGCCGCCCCGGTCTCGAACTCAACGAAGACATCCACGTCGCTGTCGGGACGGGCGTCGTCACGCGCCGTCGAGCCGAAGACATGCAAGGAGCGCAGTCCAAGCGCGCGCAGCCGCGGCTCCATCGCCTTCAGGCGCGACAGGACTTCGCTGCGTCGAATGGCTCTCGAGGCGTTGGCGTTCATGAGCGAACCATACCGCATCTCTGCGGCAGGGTCATGTCGGCCCCGTCAGGCCGCCGCGCTCTGCTGGCCCTCCGACGGGTCGCGGAGCACATAGCCCCGGCCCCAGACCGTCTCGATGTAGTGCTTGCCGCCCGCGGCCGTGGCCAGCTTCTTGCGCAGCTTGCAGATGAAGACGTCGATGATCTTCAGCTCGGGCTCGTCCATGCCGCCGTACAGGTGGTTCAGGAACATCTCCTTGGTGAGCGTCGTGCCCTTGCGGAGCGAGAGCAGCTCCAGCATCTGGTATTCCTTGCCCGTCAGGTGGACGCGGTGACCATTCACCTCGACCGTCTTGCCGTCCAGGTTCACGGCGATCTCGCCGGTGTGGATGATGGCCTGGGCGTGACCCTTGGAGCGACGGACCACGGCGTGGGTGCGCGCGATCAGCTCGTCCTTGTGGAAGGGCTTGGTCATGTAGTCGTCGGCGCCGCCACCGAAGGTCTTGACCTTGGTCTCGATCTCGGTCGAACCCGACAGGATCATCACCGGAGTGTTGACCTTGCCCACGCGCAGCTGGCGCAGAACCTCGAGGCCGCTCATGTCGGGCAGGTTCAGGTCCAGAAGGATCAGATCGTAGTCATAGATCTTGCCGAGATCGATGCCCTCTTCACCGAGGTCCGTCGTGTAGACGTTGAAGCCCTCGGACTTCAGCATCAGCTCGATGCTTTGCGCCGTGGCGTGATCGTCTTCAATCAGCAGAACACGCATTCATGCCCCTCCAGGCAAAGCTTGACCGTATGAACCCGCGCACACACACGGGTAACCTTGTTCGCGAGTTAACCGGCGAAAACCTTAAGAACGGTTAATGGCCTCCCCGTGACCGATTCGTAGGCTGATTTGCGAATCGGCGTCGAGAGTCCGCGAGTCAACGATTCGAAATTTTTCCGGCGCCGTTCACGGCTACGTCCGCTTCTGACGCACAAAAGGATTATCTTCCTATCGTCAGTTCAGCGAGGGAGGCGTGCGTGAGGGAGCCCTATCGGGTCGAGGTCAATGAACGGGACCGGCTGCACGCCGATCTGGTGATGCAGCTGGTCGCGGTGCGACTGGGCGTGCCGACCGAGACCATCCGCCGAACCAGCCGCCTGCCCCTTCCGGCGCTGCGGGCCCGGAGGGTGGCGATGTATCTGGCCCATGTCGCCCTGGGCTGGCAGCTGGAGCGGGTCGGCCATGCCTTCGGCGTCAACCGCCAGACGGCCTCGAACGCCGCGACCCGCATCGAGGACGCGCGCGAGCACGAGGCGCTGAACCAGCTGCTGGAGGAGCTGGAAGACGCCATCCACGGAGTGGTCGACGCTCCGCCGCCGGACCTGTCGGGGCTGGGAGAAGTGGCATGAGCGTCTCGGTCGAACGCGCGCGCCGCATGCTGTCCCGCCCCGGCGCCTGGATCGACGCCGTCGTTCCCGACCGGACCTACGCCCTGCGACTGGGCCCGACCCGCAACCACCGCGCCATCACCACTCTCGACGAGACCGTCTTCCGCGCCCTGGTCGAGACCCCCGGACTGCGCCGGCGCGCGAAAGGGGGCTGGGAGGCCCGCAACGCCCCTCGGCCGGAGCGTCCGGCCCCCGTCGGAGCCCCGGGCCGGATCGAGGGCGAACGCATCCTGATGGAGGCCGACGGCCGCCCCCGCCGTGTCCGCGCCAACCTGGGCCAGAGCCCGCTGCAGCGGCTGGCCCTGCGCCGCGACGCCGACGGTCGCCCCTTTCTGACGCCGGCCGAGGTCGCGTCCGGCCTGCGTCTGGGTCTGGATGCGGAGAAGGCGCTGTCCGGCCCCTCGTTGACCATGCGCTGGGACGCCCTTCCGCGTTCCGGCGGAGGCTCCGCCGCCCGCGTCGAACCCGGCGACCGCGCCCTCAACGCCGCCGACCGCGTCAGACGCGCGCTGGCCGCCTGCCCGCCGGATACTCGAGGCTTGCTGGACCAAATTTGCATCCGGGGCGCGACCCTCGACATGGCGGAGGAGGCGCTGTGCCTGCGAAGACGGCAGGGGGGTGAGGTTCTGAGGCGCGGGTTGACGGCCTTGGCCCAACATTACGGTCTGGAATGAGCCCCCATGAACGGACCGTTCCAACGCCTGAGACGGGTGGAAGGCGGACGAAACGCGAAGGCGATCCGGGTCGGCGGAAACCCGTCAGCCGTTGCGCTCAGCAGCGTGCAAATCCATCACTTCGCGCTATGCCGTAGCCTGTCGGGTGCAGGTCGGCTCGCCTCCAACGCTACGCTGGCCGTGAGCGTCAAAACAGCGGCGGCCAGGAGGGGTCCGGCGTTCATATGCCCCTCCTTCAGTAGGGGCTCGGCGGGGTGGCAATGACTCCGACGCGCTTGGATTGCTACTCGAGCCTGCGGCAAGGGCTCACGACGACACCAACACCATGGTTGTCATGGCTCCATTGGGACCAAAGGCCGGCGTTTGCGTCCGAAGCCGCGACATAGGCCCCTCTGGTTGGCCCGAAAACGTCGCTCGGTGCAGGATACTCGTAGAGCAGAGCGCCTCTTCGAACCTGGACAGGATACGACGTGCTGCTGGAGAATGAGTCCGTCATTGTCATTTTCCGCAGGTCGAAGACGAAGACGATCTCACCCTCAACGTCACTCCAGCGACCGGGAACCCAAGCGTCGTCCTGCCGGCTGACGTCAGTCACAGTACGTCGGTCGCACTCGATGACGACCCTGTTCGGCCATCCATGGAGCTCTTGCTCCGTCGGGGCGAAGACAGACGCCGCTACCAACATCTGCAAGATCATGCCGCGCTCCTAGACTGCGATGTGCGGTGACATTGCGCGCCGCGACTGTCCCAGGCCGTCGCTTGAGGCCGTCTGCCGGACAGCCTGCGTTCAACCTATCCATTCGCCTCACTCCGGATTGGAGGGGGGGCGCTCGCCCGAATAGGGCCACCGTAGTTGTACTCGCCGACACACTCCGGTGTCCGTGGCGACCAGGCGATCTGAAACGAACGAGACGACCATCACCCCTTCCACATCGTCCGGCCTCCCGAACCAGGTCCAGGTCCTGGGCCCGGCCGAGGTCGGCGGGTCGCAGCCCAGCAAGCCTTGTTCGCAAATCTCCGCTGGGAGTTCGTTGCTGTACGCCTCGCTCGAGGTGTGAGTGAGCGACAGACTGCGTCCGGTCGCTCGAACCGAACCGCCTACCCGCCAGTCCGGCCGCATCCAGTCCCGGGCGGGCCAGTCGACCCATTGGCCGCTGACGGTGAAGAGGAGGTTGAGCGGCTCCATCGGCCCCCTAAGATCGGTCACGACCTCCCAGCTGTCCTCGCGGCGAGCAACGGTGACGACCTTCGAGAACTCACAGACGAACCCGACCATGTCCGGCCAGTTTCCCTCGGTCTGACCCGTTAGGAGAACGGCCGCAGTGGCTGCTGCCAACATTTGTGTTCCTTTGAGACCTAAGCTTCGGGCGACGTTAAGGGGGTCTGGGGTCGCTCATCAACCCACGCTTTCTGATGAACGAACCCGGACAAGTGACTGGCCGGAGCCGGCCGCTGACATTGGCGAAGCGGGAGAAAGCGCTTCCTTGACCGCAATCGTCTCTTGCCAGCAGTTTCCATGGCTCGCGTGGCTCAGCCTATGAGCGCGGATAAGCCGCGATCGCGTGGATTGCGCCGACGTGGCTCTGACGCTCGTTGGGAGCGGTGATCAGGCGGGGCGGGCGACCCATCTCCTCGATCCAGACATAGAAGGGGGTCCAGTCGTGAGGGTGTGGCGGGCCCGGTTGGGCTCGCGGGCGCCGCAATGGAGGGTCCCAAGGCCACCGATCGGGTTCCCAGCTCCTGCAGGGATCCGAAAGCGACCGCTCCAGAGCCGCAGCCTGAGCCGCATTGAGTGGCCCGTGAACAGGTGGCCAACGAACATGATCCGGAGGCGGGTATTGCGCGATCTCGGCCTCATAAGCAGCGCGTTCGGCCGGACCCGCGTCGGAGCCTGGTGGGGGCGGTGGCGGCGGCGGCGGCTCGTTGGTCTGGTTCTGACGCCAGAACCACCATCGGCCGTCCGGCTCTTTCCACACCACGGACCAGACGGTGTTCGAGTACATGCCGCCCGGCGGCGCGACTCCGGTGAGGACGACAAGCGCTTCTGAACTGGGTGCACGCGCGTCGCCCGTGACGCGGACCCGATTCAAGAGGTCTTGGAGGTAGGTTTCGGTCCGTGCTGCTGAACTCCTTCGGGACTCCGTCAGCTGGTCCGCGGCGATTGTGGCGAGGTCGATGTCGGCCACAAAGGGGCAGGCGGAGATCGGCGGTGGAGCGGCACCGCCAGCGGCCTGCCAGGCCCGGACTTGGGGCAAGAAATCGAGCGGTGGTTGGGTCGCGCACCCCGCGAGAACACCGCCGGCACACAAAATGACAAGGTTACGCATCATCGTCCCCGAACCTCTTCGCAACCCTGTAGGACAATCGGTCAAGCTTCAACTTTCAAGATCTGACGTTCCGCGAAGTCCGTCGAAGTGACGACGACGCAGTCGGTGTCCTCGATCCACGAGTTCAGCGGTCCTCAACAGTCGGACGAAGCGAACCTTCCCGATGGGTCACAAGAGGAATTGCCTCTTAAGCGTTGGGCTGGTGGCATCGCCCTCCCTGTCAACGGACCTTCCCAACGTCCGCCTAGGGTCGAAAACCGACCTCGCCCTACCCCGCCGCCATCGCCTCGGCGCGGATGCGCCCTACCATGGCGTTCAGCCCGTTCGCCCTCTGTCGGGTCAACGCCTGGGGCAGGCCCAGCCGATCCAGCGCCGCCTTGGCGTCGAACGCGAGGATGTCGGCAGGCGCCCGGCCGGAATAGAGCCTCAGCAGCAGCGCCACATTGCCCTTGGAGATCGCGCTGTCGCTGTCCGCCCGGAACGTCAGCCGGTCGCCGTCGCGCTCCGTCGCCAGCCAGACCTGGGCGGCGCAGCCCGACACCTTGTTGGCCTCGATCCGGTCGGCATCCGGCAGCGGCGCCAGCCCCTTGCCCAGGTCGATGACGTAGGCGATGCGCTGTTCCCAGTCCTCCAGGACCTCGAAGTCCTCGATCAGTTCGGCGAGGGTGTCCTCGATGGGATTGGCGGCGGCGGTCATGGCCGCGACATAGGCCCCGTGCCGATCAGGGACAACCGTGACATCGTTCCACGACCGCGAGGCGATGCCCCCCCGAAATCGAGTCGCCCCGCGCGGGAGCGGGCTTTAGGCGACTCGTGCGCGAGGCTACCCTCGCACGTTGGGCGCAACCTCCCTTTCAGCCCGGCCGTCGCCCCGGCCGCCCGGACCTCGCTTGACGCCAGCCCCCGCCCATACGCCAGAGGACGCGGCCGCGACGGCCCCGCGGCTCTTCGAGGGCCAGGGCGTCGTCGCCTGGCATGGCGGCTGGGCGGCGGCCGTCGCCGTCGCCACGGTGCTGGCCCTGACGATCGACCGACCGGCGGGAACCGCGGCCTTCGGGGCGCTCGCCATGATCGCCCCCGGCCTGGGCGGCCTGGCCCTGCTCCGCCGCGACGGGCCCGGCGAGCGGTCGCTGGTGCTGGTCGGCTGGACGCTGGCGGCGCTGGCGGCGCTGGTGCTGTCAGGCGGCTTGTCGGGTCCGCTGGTCGCGTTTGCGGTCATGCCCTTCGTCGCCGGGATCGCCCTGGGCGGCCCGCGCCACGGCGTCCGACTGACCCAGGCCGGGGCCGCCGGGTCGGCGATCGCGGCCCTGGCGGGTCAGTTCTCGGCTTGGTGGATCGGCCCGCCGGAGCCGCGCTACATCGCCGCCGGCGTTTTCGCCCTGATCGCCGCCGGGGCCGCGGTTTTGGCCGTGCGCCTGTCGTGGCGGGTGCGCGAGCGGGTCCTGCTCCAGGCCGAGACCGAGGCCGAGCGCGTGCGGGGCTTCCTCGACGCCCTGCCCGGCCTGACGCTCGTCATGGATCCCACCGGCCGGGTTGTCGCCGATTATGGCGCCCCGCCGCCTGCGCTCGACCTCGCGGCGCTCCGCACCGGCGGGCTCATGGCCGCCGTCCACGCCCCGGACCGGACCGCCGTGCTGGCAGCGATCGACGCCGCCCTGGCCGGGCAGGAGGCCCAGGTCGTCTTCGCGCCGCGGCAGGCGCTGGATCGCCGGGTCAGCCTCGCGCTGCGCCAGATCGGCGGCGGCGACAGCGCGCCCCTCGTCGTCGCCCAGGCCTTCGACGCCACCCGTCAGTTCGCCATCGAGGTGGGCCTCGAAGCCGCCCGCGCCGAGGCCGAGGCCCGCGACGCCGGCAAGACCCGGTTCCTGGCCAACATGTCCCATGAGCTCCGGACGCCGCTGAACGCCGTGATCGGCTTCTCCGACGTGATGCGCCAGCGCCTGTTCGGGCCCCTCCCGCTCCGCTACGCCGAATACGCCGAAAGCATCCACCAGGCCGGCGGCCACCTGCTGGAGCTGATCGGCGACGTGCTGGACGTCGCCAAGATCGAGGCCGAACGCTATGAGCTGTCGCGCGAGGTGTTCGACGCCCGCGACGCCGTCTCCGCCGCCGTCGCCCTGGTCCGGGTCACCGCCGCAGACAAGGGCGTGACCCTGTCCAGCCTGCTGCCGGACGAGGCCGTCACCGTCGATGCCGACCGCCGCGCCTTGAAACAGATCACGCTGAACCTGCTTTCCAACGCCATCAAGTTCACGCCGTCGGGCGGGTCCGTCACCCTGACGCTGGAGACCATCGGGCCGTATCTGGAACTCGTCGTCGCCGACACGGGCGTGGGCATTGCGAAGAAAGACCTGAAACGTCTGGGCCGCCCCTTCGAACAGGCGGGCGGCGCGGATCAGAAGGCGCAGGGGACCGGTCTCGGCCTGTCGCTCGTCCGGGCCCTGGCCGAACTGCACAGCGGCCGGATGTCACTCGACTCGACCCTGGGCGAGGGCACGGCCGTCACCGTCCGCATGCCTGTCGCCCGGACAGAACGCCCGGCGCCGTCCGAAACCGGCGCGGAGATCGTCCCGCTGAACGCGGGCTGAGCCGCGCCTGCCCCGGTTCCGCCTCACGAAACGACGCAATTCGATGTTAGACGTTAAGCCTGTCGATATGCTGAAGCTGGAGCGCCTCCCCGCATGCGTCGCTTTCTGATCTGGTCCGCGCTGGCGGTCGTCATCGGCCTGGCCATCGCGGGCGGCGGCTACTGGGCCTACTGGAATTTCTACGCCCGCTTCCAGCCGGTCACGGTGACCCGGAACCAGACCGAGATTCAGCGCCTGCTGGACGAAGCGTCATGGATATCCGGCGGCGGCGGCGGTGAACCGCTCTACCTCATCGGCTACCGCGACTCGGCCTCGTTCCAGCGGTATCAGCGGGAGGAAGCCAATAGACTGCGGGCCGGCGGCGTCGAGATGCGCGTGGTGGTCTTCGCCCGGCCCGACCGCGAGGGCGCGCCTCAGTCGACCCCGACCGAACGCTCGACCATCGCCGAACTGTGGCTCAGCCGCGACTGGAGCCTCTACGAACGCTGGCTCGCCACGCCGTCGCGCAACTGGACCGCCGCCGGCGTCCCGGCCGCCGACGGCAACCTGGCCCGCTCGGCCGTGGTCGAGGCCAGCCGCGAGTTCACGACCCGGCTGAACGACCTGCTGCGCGACGCGGGCGTGCCCACTGGCTACCCGCTGGTGATCTGGCGCGACCGCGAGGGCTTCCTGAAAGCCTGCGCCTGCTCCGACAGCCGCTCCTGGGTGTTCGTGCGCGACGACGTGGGGGCGCCCGACGATGTTTCGGCCCCGACCCCGCCCGATCCGGTGGATGTCGCTCCCGGATCGCCGCCGCCGGCGGGAACGCCGGGGGCCTCTCAGGCCCTGCCCTATCCGAACCTGGGTCCGATCCCGCCGCTGGAGGGAGGCTCCACACCGACGACGCCGTCGAACCCCGGTGCGACGCCTGCCCGTCCCAGCCCGGCCCGCCCGGCCCCCGCCCGCCCCGCCCAGCCGACAAGGCCGCCGCAGCCGAGCCAGCAGGAAGACACGACTTTCTTCTAGGCGGTCAGGCGAACAGCGTGCGGCACTTGGTGATCAGCCGCTCGACGTCGTCCGCGTCCTGATAGAGGCCGAAGCCGAACCGGATCACCTCGTCGCGCACGTCGGTCACGACGTTCGCGGCCAGCAAATCCGCACGCCAGCGCTGGGCGTCCCTGTCCTTCAGGGCCAGGAAGCGGGCGCGGGGCCGGTTGTCGCCAGGCGGCGGATTGAGCACCTCGGCCTCGCTAAGCCGCCCGCATTCTCCGCCCTTCAGCGCCTCGAAGAAGCGTGACGACAGCCGGTCCGCATGGGCCGAGATGTCGGCGGTGGTCAGGCCGTTCTCGTCCAGCATCCGCCGCACGCCGTTGAAGCGATAGAGCGGCGTGGAATCGAACGTCGCGCCCCAGAACCGGCCCGCGTCGGCGCGATACTGAACCCCGTCCGGCGGCCCCATCAGATTGCCGAACTCGGCAAACCAGCCCGTCACCACCGGCCGCTCGCAGAAGCCTTGGGGCGCATGAAGGAAGCCCGCCCCCTCGCCCGTCATGGCGTATTTGTAGCCGCCGGAGACGTAGAAGATCCGGTCCGCCACTGCCGACAGGTCCGTCGGCGTGGCCATGAAGCCGTGATAGCCGTCCACGATCACCCACGGGCCCTCGGGCCGCGCGAGGTCGGCGAGCGCGGACAGACTGTCAATGGCCTGCCCCGTCTTGAAGAAGACCTGGCTGACTACGACGGCGTCGAACGCCCCACCCTTGGCCGCCGCGACGAACCGCTCGTCGAAGGTGTCGAACGGCTCCAGCGGCACGCGCGTGACGACCGCCTCTCCGGCCTCCTCCCATCGCTCGGCCTGACGGCGGAAGGCGTGGAACTCCCCGTCCGTGGTCAGGATGCGGATGGGCCGGGTCTCGATGCCTGAGAACACCCGGATCAGGAAGTCATGGGTGTTGGGCGCGAAGACCACCGTCTCCGGATCGGGCAGACCCAGCTCCTTGGCCACATGCCGCTGCGCCTCCGGCACCACCTCGCCGAAGACCAGGTCCCACTTCCGGTCCGCGAAATGGTTCGCCTCGACCCAGGCCCGCACCTGCCCGTCGAACGAGGCGTCCGGCCACAGGTGATGGCTATGCGCCGCGAAATGCAGCCGGTCAGGGTCAAGCGCGAGGGCGCGGGAGAAGAGGGGCTTGTAGGTCATCAGGATGTGGGAATCCGGCCGGGGTCGATCAATCGAGAGCCGTGGGTGATCGCTGTCACCAGAACACGCCAAGGCCTGAGCACATAAAAGATGAGATAGTTTCCGTGAATTGCCCTTCGGACCGGCTCGGGACGTTCAGACACAACCGCCCACTGCTCTGGAAACTGACTCAGCGAGCGACAGGTGACGAGCAGTTCCTCGACATAGGTCTTGCCTCGTCTCGGATTATCTCGGGCGATCCAGCGTCCGATCTGGCGAAGCTCGGCTTGGGCGCGGCGCGTCAGGACGACCTTCAAGCGGCTCGCTCGTCGGCGGCGATCATCTCGTCGATCTCGGCGAGGAGTTCTGCAAAGACGATCTCGGCGTCGACGCCTTCATCGTCATCATCGAGGCTCGCCTGGACCATCGCCGCAACGTCGTCGGGCGAGATTTTCGACATCGGCAACGCCTCGCGCCACTCGGCGAGCGCGTGGGCGACGACATCGGACACGCTGCCATATCTGCCGGTTTCGACCGCTTCCCGGATGGTCATCGCCATCGCTTCGCTGATCTCCGCCGTGATCGTCTCGTGCTTACCCATGAGGCCTAGACTACCACGACCCCGAGATCAGACCAGCGCCCCGTGGCAGTGCTTGAACTTGCGGCCCGAGCCGCACGGGCAGTCCGCGTTCCTCGGCGTCCGCTCCCACCCCGCCGGCAGCATCTCGACCGGCAGCCGTGAGCGCGCGTCGCCGTCCAGCTGGCCTTCCGGCAGTTGGGCCATCGGATCGGCCATTTCGTTGACGCCCGTGCCGGGGTTCAGGTGGATTTCCTGGAACTCGGGCATCTCCATCGGCGGCGGGGCCTCGAAGCGGAACTCCACCGTCATCAGCCAGCGCGTCACATTGTGACGCAGCTCGTGCAGCAGGGTCTCGAACAGGCTGAAGGCCTCGGTCTTGTACTCGTTCAGCGGATCGCGCTGGCCATAGCCGCGCAGGCCGATGACGCCGCGCAGGTGGTCCAGATGCACCAGGTGCTCGCGCCACTGCATGTCGATCATCTGCATCAGGAACTGCTTCTCCAGCCCCCGCATCTGGCCTTCGCCCAGCTGTTCCAGACGCTCGGCGGCGCGTTTGTCGGCGGCCTCGCGGATGCGCTCCTCGACCTCCTCGTTGGAAACGCCTTCCTCGGCGGCCCAATCATGCAGCGGCAGGGTCAGGCCGAGGGTGGACTTCACCTTCTCGTCAAGGCCGTCGATGTCCCACTGCTCGGCATAGGCCTTGGGCGGCATGAAGCGCTCGACCAGGTCGGAGATCACATCGTTCCTGAACTCCCCGACCAGTTCGGACAGGTCCTCGGAGTCCATGAACTCCTGGCGCTGCTCGAACACGGCCTTGCGCTGGTCGTTCACGACATCGTCGTACTTCAGCAGGTTCTTGCGGATGTCGTAGTTGCGCGTCTCGACCCGCTTCTGGGCGGTCTCGACGGCGCGGTTCAGCCAGGGGTGGCTGATCGCCTCGCCCTCGGCCACGCCGAAGTTCCTCATGATCGCATCCAGCCGGTCGCCGGCGAAGATGCGCAAGAGGTCGTCCTCGCAGCAGAGGAAGAACTTGGACACGCCCGGGTCACCCTGACGACCGGTGCGGCCGCGCAGCTGGTTGTCGATGCGGCGGCTCTCGTGGCGCTCGGTGCCGAGCACGAACAGGCCGCCGGCGGCCAGCGCCTTTTCCTTCTGGACGGCGATGTCAGCCTTCAGGCGCTCTTCCTCGGCCTTCTCCATCTCGGGCGTGACCTCGATGGCCAGGTTCCTCTGGTCCAGCCGCCACTTGGCCATGCGCATCTCGAGGTTGCCGCCCAGCTGGATGTCGGTGCCGCGACCCGCCATGTTGGTGGCGATCGTCACCGCGCCGGGCAGGCCGGCGTCGGCGACGATATAGGCTTCCTGCTCGTGCTGACGGGCGTTCAGCACGCTGTGGGGGATGCCCTTGCCCTTGACCGTCTGGATGTCATAGGCGGCATCGCCGATCTTCTGGGCTTCCTTCTCGCGGCCGACATATTCGGGCTTCAGCGTGCGCGAGACCTCGACCTCATAGGCGTAGGTGCGCAGCAGTTCGGACAACTGCTCGGACTTCTCGATCGAGACGGTGCCGACCAGGATCGGCTGGCCCTTGACGTGGCAGGAGGCGATCTGTTCGGCGATCGCCTGGTTCTTTTCCTTGTAGGTCCGATAGACCTCGTCGTCGTGGTCGATGCGCTGGACCGGCCGGTTGGTCGGCACCTCCAGCACGTCCATCTTGTAGATGTCGAGGAACTCCTGGGCCTCGGTCGCGGCCGTGCCGGTCATGCCCGACAGCTTCTCGTACAGGCGGAAGTAGTTCTGGATCGTCACCGAGGCCAGGGTCTGGTTCTCGGGCATGATCTTGACGTCCTCCTTGGCCTCAATAGCCTGGTGGAGTCCTTCGGACAGACGACGGCCCTGCATCATGCGGCCGGTGAACTCGTCGATCAGGATGATTTCGCCACCCTTGATGATGTAGTCCTTGTCGCGCTGATAGAGCGTATTGGCCCTGAGCGCCTGGTTGACGTGGTGCACCAGGCTGATGTTGGCGGCGTCGTACAGACCGGTGGTGTCCTCGGCGAAGTGACCGCCCTCCTCCAGCATCTGCTCGATGCGCTCGGAGCCTTCCTCGGTCAGCAGGGCCTGGCGCTGCTTTTCGTCCAGGTCATAGGTCGACTTGTCCTGGATCAGCGTCTTCACCAGACCGTCGACGATCTTGTACAGCTCGGACCGGTCCTCGGTCGGACCCGAGATGATCAGCGGCGTGCGCGCCTCGTCGATCAGGATGGAGTCCACCTCGTCCACGATCGCGAAGTGGTGGCCGCGCTGGACCATCTCGCGCCGGTCATAGACCAGGTTGTCCCTCAGATAGTCGAAGCCGAACTCGTTGTTGGTGCCATAGGTGATGTCGGCGGCGTAGGACATCTGCCGCTGACCCGACGACAGGCCGTTGACGATCACCCCCACTTCCAGCCCCAGGAAGCGATAGACCCGGCCCATCCACTCGGCGTCGCGCCGGGCCAGGTAGTCGTTGACGGTGATGACGTGGACGCCCTTGCCCAGCAGCGCGTTCAGATAGACGGGGGCCACGGCGACCAGCGTCTTGCCCTCGCCGGTCCGCATCTCGGCGATGCCGCCCTCATGCAGGATCATGCCGCCGGTCAGCTGGACGTCGTACTGGCGCTGACCCAGCACCCGCTTGGAGGCCTCGCGCGCCACGGCGAAGGCGTCGTTCAGGATCTTGTCCAGGCTTTCCCCTTGCGCGATGCGGTCGCGGAACGCGTCCGTCATCATTCGCAGTTCGTCGTCCGACAGGGCCGCGTACTTGGCCTCCAGAGCGTTGATCTTCTGGACCCGGCCCATGAAGTCCTTGACCTTGCGGTCGTTGGAGGAGCCGAAGAGTTTCTTGGCGAAGCCGAGCATGGACGATCCGGAAGCGGACGAGCGGTTCAGAGCTCAGGAATGACCCTTTTGGGGGGCGGCGAGAACGCCGCGAGAGGGGCCGCCGGACGGGGCGGCGTGAGGGCCGCGCGAACGCTCGAAAACCCCTCGACTTGGGCGCAGGCGGGACTTAAGCACCGGCCATACCCCTGTCAACGCGAGGGGCTTTGCAGCCGCGCGTTTGGGCCTGATCGCTTAAGACATGGAGCGTCCGATGCGGCGCCTTTCCCACGCCCTGACCCTGTTGGCCCTGACCGGCGCCCTTGCGCTCGCCGCCTGCGGTCGCGGAGGCGGCGAAGACCGCCCGCCCGAGCCCGGCGACCGGGCCGTCGCGGAGGTGCAGAACCAGACGATCTGGGCGTCCGACGTCAAGCGCGAGGCGGTGGCGCAGGGCCTGATCGGCGAGGGCGAGCCGCTGGATGTCACCTCCGATCTGTTCCGCCGCGTGCTGGACGAGGTCATCGACCAGAAGCTGCTGGCGCGGGAAGCGGAACGCCGGGGCCTCGACAACTCGCCCCTCGCCCAGCGCCGGCTGGAGGCGACGCGCGAGCGCATCCTCGGCGACATGCTGGTCGAGAACGTCGTCAACGGGGCCATCTCGGACCAGGCGGTCGAGACGCTGTATCGGGAACAGCTGAGGCTGGCGCAGACGTCGGAGGAGATCCGCGTGCGCCTGATCTTGTCGCGCACCCGCCAGGAGGCCGACGCCGTTCTGGGCATCCTGGGTCAAGGCGCGACCTTCGAGGCGGTGGCGATCGAACGCTCGATCGATGAGGCGACGCGATTCTCGGGCGGCGACCTCGGCTATTCCACCGTCGACGTCATGCCCCAGGCCTACGCCAATGCGCTCCGGGACGCTCCGGCCGGCTCCACCGTCGGGCCGTTCCAGACCGAAGGCGGCTGGGCCGTGCTGCGGGTCGAGGATCGCCGCCGCGAGAGCCCGCCGACGCTGGAGCAGGCCCGGCCCCAGATCGTGCGCTACCTGACCTATGAAGGCGTCCGCCAGCTGCTGGAGGAGTTGCGCGGCAAGGCCGAGGTCGAGGTGCTGCTCTCCGCCGAGGAGGGCCGAGCCCAGGAACCGGCGTCGGCGCCGCCCGCCCGCGCGCCGGCGACGCCCCCGGCTCCGACGACCACGCCAGCCCCCGCCGCTCGTCCTGCCGCCCCCGCCGCGACGCCCGCCGCGCCCGCCGCCAAGGCGACTGCCCAGTGAGCCGCTCGCCGCGCGCTCCCGGCTCGACCGGCAAGGCCATCGAACAGGCGGTCGGCAAGGCGCTGGACCCGCTCGCCTCGGCGCTGCGCAAGGCCACCCAAAGCGCGCCCTCTGCGACCGTCCCGGCGACCCCGGCCGCGCCGGGCAAGCCGGGCCTGAAGATCTCGCCGCTCGCCGTCCCCTTCCCGACCATCCCCGGGGTCGGCGGTGTCGAGATGACCACCGCCCGCGCCGGCTTCTACAAGCACGAGCGCGACGACCTGGTCGTCTTCCGCTTCGCGCGCGGGACCAGCTGCGCCGGCGTCTTCACCCGCCACAAGGTCGGCTCGGCCCCGGTCGACTGGTGCCGCCGCCAGCTCGACTCGGCCGGCGGCGGTCAGGACGTCCGCGCCCTGGTCGTCAACGCCGGCTGCGCCAACGCCTTCACCGGCAAGGCCGGGGCCGACGCCGCCCGACGCACGGCGTCGGAGGTCGCCAAGCGTTTCGGCTGTCGCCAGAGGGACGTCATGCTGGCCTCGACCGGCGTCATCGGCGTGCTGCTGGACGACCGCAAGATCGCGGCCAAGCTGGGCGAGATCGAGCACAAGCTCGACGGCGACACCCCCGCGTCCGAGCAATGGGCGGCGGCCGGTCGGGGCATCATGACCACCGACACCTTCCCCAAGGGGTCGTTCGCCGAGTGCAGGATCGATGGCTACACGGTCCGCATCGCCGGCATCGCCAAGGGCTCGGGCATGATCGCGCCGGACATGGCCACCATGCTGGCCTTCATCGTCACCGACGCCGACATCCACCCGACGGTGCTGCGGGCGCTTCTGGGCCTGCACGTCCGCACGACCTTCAATTCAGTGACGGTGGACGGCGACACCTCGACCAACGACACCTGCCTGCTGTTCGCCACCGGCACGTCCGGCGCGCCGCGCATCGGCCGGGTCGGCGACCGCCGCCTGAAGGAGTTCTCGGCCGCGCTCGACAAGGTCATGCTCGACCTGGCGCATCAGCTGGTCCGCGACGGCGAAGGCGCGTCCAAGTTTGTGCGCATCACGGTGGAGGGAGCCGCCAGCCCCGCCTCGGCCCGCAAGCTCGCCAAGTCCATCGCCGACAGCCCGCTGGTCAAGACCGCCATCGCCGGCGAGGACGCCAACTGGGGCCGCATCGTCATGGCCGTCGGCAAGACCGAGGAGCCGGTCGACCGCGACCACCTGGCCATCCGCTTTGGCTCACATCAGGCCGCCGTCGACGGCGCCATCGTCCCGACCTACGACGAGGCGAAGATGAGCGCCTACATGAAGCGCCCCGAAATCGACATCGCCGTCGACGTCGGCATGGGCCGCGCCTCGGCCACCGTCTGGACCTGCGACCTGACCAAGGGCTACGTCGAGATCAACGGGGATTACCGGAGCTAGGCCGCCGCCTGCTCCGCCCGCCTGAGGGCGCTCGCCCGGACCTTCTCGCTCTCGCTCTTCAGCTGACCGCACGCGGCCAGGATATCCCGTCCCCTCGGCGTCCGGATCGGGCTGGCGTAGCCCGCCTTGTTCAGCACCGCCGCGAACCGTTCGATCGTCTTCCAGTCCGAGCATTGGTAGTCCGTGCCGGGCCAGGGATTGAACGGGATCAGATTGATCTTGGCCGGGATGCCCTTGATCAGATTCAGGAGGGCGCGGGCCTCTTCGACGCTGTCGTTGACGCCCTTCAGCATCACATACTCGAACGTCACCCGCCGCGCGTTCGACAGGCCCGGATAGGCCCGGATGGCGGCCATCAGCTCGGCCAGCGGATACTTCTTGTTCAGCGGCACCAGCACGTCCCGCAGCGGATCGTTCGTGGCGTGAAGGCTGATCGCCAGCATGGTCTGGGTGCGCTCGCCCAGCTCCGGGATCATCGGCACGACACCCGAGGTCGAGACCGTGATCCTGCGCCGCGAGATGGCGATGCCCTCGCCGTCGGCGATGATGTCCACCGCGTCCGCGACGTGGTCGAGATTATACAGCGGCTCGCCCATGCCCATGAAGACGATGTTGGACAGGCGGCGGTCCTCCTTGGGCGACGGCCATTCGCCCAGGTCGTCGCGCGCCACCTGAACCTGGGCCACGATTTCGGCGGCGGTCAGGTTGCGGACCAGCTTCTGGGTGCCCGTGTGGCAGAAGGTGCAGTTGAGCGTGCAGCCCACCTGGCTGGACACGCACAGCGCCCCCGCCCGACCCACGTCGGGGATGTAGACCGTCTCGATCTCGATGCCCGGCGCGGTGCGGATCAGCCACTTGCGCGTGCCGTCGTTCGACACCTGGCGCTCCACCACCTCGGGCCGTGCGAGCGTGAAGGCCGCGGCCAGGGCGGCGCGCGTCTCCTTGCCGATGTCGCTCATCAGGCCGAAGTCGGTGACGCCGTAGTGGTGAATCCAGCGCCAGACCTGCCCAGCCCGCATCTTCGCCTTCTCGGGCGGGCAGATGTCCGCGTCGATCAATGCCTGGCGCAGCCCCTCGCGCGTCAGACCGGACAGGTTGACGGGAGCGGCGATCGGCGTGCGCGAAAGGTCGAGCGTCAGGCTCAAGAGCGAAAATCCTGGGTGGCGGGAAGCGCGCCTTATAGCACGGATCGCGCTGGATTTAAGGCGCGGCGCTGAACCTCTCCCTCCCTGGCACGGGGAGGGGGGTCGAAGCGGAGCGAAGACCGGGTGGGAGCGGCCGATGATCCAGACAGCGGCTTCAGGCCGCCCCCACCCGGTCGCTTCGCGACCTGCCCTCCCCTGAAGGGGAGGGAGAGGATCGCGCCTTACAAAATGAACCGGCTCAAGTCCGCGTTCCTGGCCAGCTCCGCCACTCGCGCCCGCACCGCCTCGCCGTCGAAGGCGACCGTCTGGCCAGACAGGTCAGACGCCTTGAACGAGGTCTCCTCCAGCACCCGCTCGATGACCGTCACCAGCCGCCGCGCCCCGATGTTCTCGACCGCCGAGTTGGCCGCGACCGCCGCGTCGGCCAGGGCCTCGACCGCGTCCGGCGTGAACGTCAGCGTCACGTCCTCGGTCGCCAGCAGGGCCTGGTTCTGTCGGATCAGATTGGCCTCCGGCTCGGTCAGGATGCGCACGAAGTCGTCGCGCGTCAGGGCCTTCAGCTCGACCCGGATCGGCAGCCGCCCCTGCAGCTCGGGCAGCAGGTCGCTCGGCTTGGCGACGTGGAAGGCGCCCGACGCGATGAACAGCACATGGTCCGACTTGACCGGCCCATACTTGGTGGAGACGGTGGTGCCCTCGATCAGGGGCAGCAGGTCCCTCTGCACGCCCTCGCGCGAGACGTCGGCTCCGCCCCGGTCCTGTCGCGCCGCGACCTTGTCGATCTCGTCGATGAAGACGATGCCCTCGTTCTCGGCCAGAGCCACGGCCTCGCGCGCCAGGCTGTCCTGATCGAGCAGCTTGTCGCTTTCCTCGGTGACGAGAGGGGCCAGCGCCGCCTTGACCGTCGTCTTGACCGGCCTGGTCCGCTGGCCGCCCAGCTTGCCCAGCATCTCCGACAGATTGATCAGCCCCACGTTCTGGCCGCCCAGGTCCATGCCCGGAATGGCCGGCGCTGCTTCGGCCATCTGCAGCTCGATCTCCTTGTCGTCGAGTTCACCCGCTCGCAGCTTCTTCCGGAACGCGTCCCGCGTCGCCGGCTGGGACCCCGGCCCGACGAGGGCGTCGAGGATGCGCTCCTCGGCCGCCGCTTCCGCCTTTGCCCGCACGCCGACCCGCTTCTGCTCACGCACCATCAGAAGCGCCGCCTCCACCAGATCGCGGATGATCTGATCGACATCGCGGCCGACGTAGCCGACCTCGGTGAACTTGGTCGCCTCGACCTTCAGGAACGGGCTGCCCGACAGCCTGGCCAGGCGCCGCGCGATCTCGGTCTTGCCCACGCCCGTCGGCCCGATCATCAGGATGTTCTTGGGCGTGACCTCATCCCTGAGGTCGTCGGGCACGCGCTTGCGCCGCCAGCGGTTCCGCAGGGCCACGGCGACGGCGCGCTTCGCATCCTCCTGGCCGACGATGAAGCGATCGAGTTCGGAGACGATCTCGCGGGGGGAAAGGTCTGTCATGCTCGGCAGATGGGGCGTTCGGGGCGACTTGGCGAGGGCCGAAGCCCTACCCCAGCCGCTCCACCGTCAGATTGCCGTTGGTATAGACGTCGATGTCCGCCGCGATCGCCATGGCCCGCCGCGCCACGGCCTCAGCGTCCAGGTCCGTGTTGTCGATCAGGGCCCGCGCCGCCGCCAGCGCATAGTTGCCACCCGACCCGACCGCCGCCACGCCATGCTCGGGTTCCAGCACGTCGCCTACGCCCGTGACTGTGAAGATGCTGTCCTTGTCCGCCACCAGCAGCATGGCCTCCAGCCGGCGCAGATACCTATCCGTCCGCCAGTCCTTGGCCAGATCGACGCAGGCCCGCGCCAACTGGTCGGGATATTGCTCAAGCTTGGCCTCCAGCCGCTCGATCAGGGTGAAGGCGTCCGCCGTGGCGCCGGCGAAGCCCGCCAGCACCTTGCCGCCCGCCAGCGTCCGTACCTTGCGCGCCGCGCCCTTGACGATGGTGGGCCCCATCGAGACCTGACCATCACCCGCGATCACCGTCCGGCCGTCCTTGCGTACCGCCAGGATCGTCGTGCCATGCCAGCCGGGGCCGTTTGTCGTCTGATCGATCATGAGGGCCGACATGGCCTCCAACTTGGGGCACGGCAAGCCCCGCCGACGCAGAGGCGTCGCAAATAGAAGGCCGCTTATCCGCCACAATGTAACCACCGTAATCGGTTACAACCGCATCATTACACCGTTACATGGGCATCCAGGGGACGTGTCGTGCTTTATCGCTTGATCTACGCGGCCGAGACCGTCGGTTCGACCGGCTCCTCGACGCTATCGGTGGCCCAGATTCTGGGTGCGGCGACTGTCAACAATCGTCGGGACAACATCACCTCGGCCGTGATGTTCCACGACGGCTGGTGCCTGCAGGGCATCGAGGGGTCGCGACAGGATGTCGACCGTCTGATGCGCCGCATCAGGGACGACCGCCGCCTGAACAACATCCGCATCGTTTCGGACAAGCCGGTCGCCGAGCGCCGGTTCCCGGAGCCGATGGGCCTGTGCGACGATCCCGCCGCCATGCTGCGGGCTATCGGCGTTGCGAACATGTCCGAGATCACCGCCTACGACGCCGACCGCATCGTCGAGCTCAAACAGGCGGCGTGACGTGACGCGCCCGCGCGCTTAACTGAGGCGCATGGGCTTCTCCCCCAAAGACGTCGAACGCTACGCCCGCCACCTGGTCCTGTCTGAAATCGGCGGGCCGGGTCAGCAGAAACTCGCCGCTTCGACGGTCGCCGTCGTCGGGGCTGGCGGCGTCGGCTCTCCCGCCGCCCTCTACCTGGCCGCTGCGGGCGTAGGGACGCTCCGGCTGATCGATCCGGACACCGTGTCGCTGTCCAACCTTCAGCGCCAGGTGCTGTTCGATACGGCCGACATCGGCCGTACCAAGGTCGAGATCGCCGAGCGCCGCCTCGCCGCCCTCAACCCCGGCGTCCACATCGAGGCCGTGGCCGAGGCCCTGACCGCCGAGACCGCGGCTCGCCTGATCGCCGGTGCGGACGTCGTGCTCGACGGCACCGACGACTTCGGCGTCCGCCACGCCGTCAACGCCGCCTGCGTGGCCTCCCGCATTCCCCTCGTCTCCGGCGCGCTCGGCCGCTGGAGCGGTCAGGTCGGCGTGTTCGCTGGCCAGCCCTGCTACCGCTGCCTTGTCCCCGACCTTCCGCCGGATGCAGAGACCTGCGCCCGCGTCGGCGTCGTCGGGGCGCTGGCCGGCGTGATCGGGTCCATGGCCGCGCTCGAGACGATCAAGCTGATCACCGGCGCGGGCGAGCCGCTCAACGGCCGACTCCTCCTCTACGACGGACTTTCGGCGACCAGCCGCACGGTGGGCATAGCTGCCGATCCAGACTGTCCGACCTGTGCCGTTCAGGTCTAGGCTGGCCGAGCCATGACGCTCGAAAGCCGAACGACCTTCCTGTCGGTCACCCGTCTCAAGCCGCGCGGTCTGCGCTTCCTGGCGCCGATCGCCCTTCACACCTGGCGCAGCCGACAGCAGATCGAGAGGGCGCCGGGGTTTCTCGAAGGCTATCTGGCGACGGGCTCCGGCATGGCTCTATGGACGGTGACGCGCTGGACGGACGAAGCGGCGATGGCGGCCTATCGCGCCTCGGCCGCCCATCTGAAGGCCATGCCCTCGCTGGCGGGAAGCTGCTCAGAGGCCGCTGTGGTTCACTGGATCAGCAATGACGATGCCCTCCCCACGCCCGCGCAAGCTGCCGAGCGGCTCTTGACCGGTCGCACGTCGAAGGTGCGACGCCCGTCTCCCGCCCATGCCGCGAGCGATCCCTGGCCTGATCGGCTCATTCCCCTACGCGGCCCCTCTCTGACACCTGCAGCCGACACCCCCCGGACGTCGCCCGGCAAAGAGAGATAAGTCGGGCGGGCGACAGTAGAACGCGCCGTCGGCCTGTAGAGCTCTGTAAATCAAGACCTTCCTGCGAACGCCCAGCATCGTCAGGAACCCGCCCCGCGTTCCGCCGCTTGCCCTCCCGAACCGAGAGGGCTCCCATGACCGATCCGACATTCGCCACCCCATCGCCGGGCGGTCGCAATCCTGCGGCCGCGTCCGACGACATCCGCACCGCCGCCCACGACGCGGCTGAACAGACCAAGGCCCGCCTGCGCGAGAAGGGCGACCAGAAGATCGACGCCGCCTCGACCTCGGCGGGCGAGCAACTCCGCACCGTCGCCGACCAGCTCCGCCAGGCGGGCGACGGTCTGGGCGAGGAGCAGGGCTGGGCGCGCCAGGTCTTCAGCCAGGGCGCCGACGGGCTGGAGCGCGTCTCCTCCTATTTCCGCGACGGCCGCATGGACACCTTCGCCCGCGACCTCCAGGGCTTCGCGCGCAGCAACCCGGCGGCCTTCCTGGCCGGCAGCGTGGCGCTCGGCTTCCTCGCCGCCCGCATCGCCAAGACGGCGGCCGCGCACGCCGCCCCGGCGGCCCAGCCGACCACCGCCTACACCGCGCCACCGACCGGCATGGAGGAGCCGCGTTCCTTCGCCCCGGCCGACGCGAGCGATCTCGACCCGACGATGAGGGACCTCTGATGGTCGCCCCGGACAAGCCCATCGGCGCCCTGCTCCAGGACGCAGCCGCCGACGTGGCCTCGATCGTCAAGAACGAGACCCGCCTGGCCCAGACCGAGATCAAGGAGAACCTGCACCAGGCCGTCAACGGCGCCATCGCGGCGCTGCTGGGCGCCGTCGTGCTGATCCCGGCGCTGACGCTGGTGCTGCTGGCGCTCGCCTATGCGCTGGACGACTACGACGTCGCCCCCCGATGGGTCGCCGCTCTGATCGCCGCCGGCGTCGGCGCCGCCATCGGCGCGGTCCTGTTGGCGCGCGCCAAGTCGGCGTTGAAGCCCGCCGCGCTGGCCCCCACCCGCACCGCCGACAACCTCAAGCGTGACGCGCAACTGATCAAGGAACAGGCCCGATGAGCGACGCTGATCGACTGGAACGCGACCTGGAGCAGGACCGCGAGCACCTGCGCGAGACCCTGGGCGCGCTCGAGGACAAGATGTCCCCCGGCCGCCTGCTCGACGAGGCGATGGCCTACTTCGGCACGGGACCCAAGGCCTTCGCCTCCGACCTCGGCGCCCAGGTCCGCGACAATCCCATGCCGGCGTTGCTGACCGGCGTGGGCCTCGCCTGGCTGATCATGGGCGACCGGAAGTCGAAGACAGCGTCGACGGACGGCGCCTTGTCTCAAACGGCTTCGGAACCGCCTGTCACCGACGGCTTCGGCTACGTCATGGACCCGGCGGACTATGACGCCTGGCAGGAGCATGACCGGCTGCAGCAGGCCGAGTGGGCCTGCGTTCGCCAGGACGGCGAGACGGCCGACGCGTACGGCCTGCGTCTGGATCAGGCCCGCGCGGCGGCGCTCGGCGTCACCCATGAGCCCGCCGACGACCATGCCGGTTTTTCCACCAAGGTCCGGAGCGCCGCCGATGCAGTAAAGTCCAGGGGCGTCGCCGCCCGCGACAAGCTGAAAAGCGCCTCGCGCGGAGCTGGGAGCGCCGCGAGCCGCGGCGGTCAGGCGGTCAAGTCCGCCGCCGCCTCGACCAAACAGGGCGTGGCCAACGCCGCCTCGGCTGGCATGCATCTGCATGAGACCAATCCCATCGCCACCGCCGCCATGGGCGTGGCGCTCGGCGCCCTGCTCGGCGCCGCCCTGCCCTTGTCGCGCAAGGAGGAGCAGGCGCTCGGCAAGGTCGCTGATGCGGGCCTCGACCTCGGCGCCCAGGCAGGCCGCAAGGCCGCCGACGCCCTGTCGGAGCGGATGTCCCGCTCGGACGGAGCCGGCGATGGAGCGGCGGCGGGCGGATCGACCCTGCCGATGGGCGCGGCCTGACCGCGCTCATCGGGTGAACCGGACCTAAGGCCTTCCTCGGGCCGGCAGTCCGTCGGCCGCGCGCACCAGCTGCACGAAGGCCGCACGTTCGCCGTAGGGGTCTGCGCCCCGCGCGCTTTGGGCGAGGTCCAGGATCGCGGCCTCGCCGAAGTCCTCGTTCATCCACGGGTCGCCGCGCAGACGCTGACCAAAGGCCGCCACCGCGAGCGCCCAGCGGGTCGTCTCCGGCGGCTGACCCGACGCTCTCGCTGCGACGGGAGTCTGCATCAGCCGTGAGGTGGGCTCGCCCGGCAGCTTGTAGCGCACCTGGACGAAGCCCAGTTCGCCCGACCCCGCGCTCGCCCCCGCCGTCGGCTCCGGCCGGTTGCCTTCGTAGCGGCGGTCGCGGATCTGGCTCGGCCCGCCCACCGGCGTGACCTCGTACAGCGCCGTCACCGAGGCGCCCGACCCGACCTCGCCCGCGTCGACCGCGTCGTTGTCGAAGTCCTCCTCGTTCAGCAGCCGGGTCTCGTAACCGATCAGCCGGTATTCCGAGACGACGGCCGGATTGAACTCGACCTGGATCTTGACGTCGTCGGCGATGGGGAAGGCGCCCCGGTCGAAGGCCGGGCCGAACAGGCGGCGCGCCTCATTGAGGTCGTCGACGTAGGCGGCGACGCCATTGCCCGCCTGGGCGATGGTCTGCATCCGCTCGTCCTGGTAGTTGCCGCGCCCGAAGCCGTAGACCGACAGATAGATGCCCGTTTCGCGCTTGTCGGCGACATAGTCCTCCAGCCGCCGGTTGTCGGTAACGCCGACGTTGAAGTCGCCGTCGGTGAACATCAGGATACGGTTGACCTTGTCTTCGCCGAACGCCGCCTCGGCCTGCTCATAGGCGTTGACCATGCCTTGCGCCCCGGCGGTCGACCCGCCCGCGTCCAGCGCCTCAACCGCGCAGCGCAGCTTCAGTTTCTCGGAACCCGACGTCGGCCCGATCGCCGTGCCGACATTGGCGGCGTAGTAGGTCACGGCCACCCGGTCCTGCGGCCTCAGCCGGTCGATGATCAGGTTCATGGCCTGCTTGGCCAGCCCGAGCTTGTCGGGCGTGCTCATGGAGCCGGAGACGTCGACCATGAAGGTCAGGTTCAGCGGCCGACGCTCGCCTTCCGGCAGCTCATAGCCCTGCAGGCCGATGTGGACGATCTGGCGTCCTTCCGACCACGGCGACGGCGTCACCACCGTCTGCACCGCGAAAGGCTCCTCGGCGCTCCTGGGACGGGCGTAGCCATAGTCGAAATAGTTGATCATCTCCTCGACCCGCACCGCGTCGCGCGGCGGAGACACGCCGTCTGAGATGAAGCGACGGACATTGGCGTAGGAGGCCGTATCCACGTCGATCGAGAAGGTCGAGACCGGCTCGTCCGCCACGCGTCGCACCGGGTTCGGGGTGGCGTCAGGGTAGCGTTCGGTGTCCGAAGGCGCGAAGCCCGGCGCAGGCAGGCCAACCGCAGAGTTCGAGAAGCCGGGCGGACTCGCGACCGGCGCGGCCGCCAGCGGAGCGGGCGGAGGCGGAGGCGGCGGAGGCGGGGGCGGCGGGGGCGGCGGGGGTGGCGGGGGTGGTGGCGGGGGTGGCATCGGGAGCGGCGGCGGCGCCGAGCCCCGCTGCACACGAGACCCGGTCACGACGACATTCTCGACCTGCGTCCGGCGAAGGGGAATCCCTAGCGCCGCGCACGCCGCCTCGCTGACCGCGCCGTCGCCTGGCCCATAGGCCGCTCGGGCCTGAACCGGCTGGGTCGCACCCCCGCTCGGCAACGCCAGACCCACCCCGATCAGCACCGCCAGCCCGCGTTTCACGGTTGCTGCGACCATCGTTAGACCTCCGGTTGTTTGGAGCGTCAGAAGGCTTTCCAACCGGAGGCGGAAATGTGGCGAAGGGCCGCCCGCAAGTCTCGCTGTCAGCTTCGATCAGGGGTCCGGAATGTCATGCCGAGGAGAGCGAGAGGCGATATCCGGAGCGCGGGCCGACCTGATCCCCGGGTCCCTGATCCCCCCTACTCCGGCTTCTGGCGCTTCTTGCGGAAGCTCGGGTTCAGCACCTGCTTCCTCAGCCGGATCGACTTGGGCGTCACCTCGACCAGTTCGTCCTCGTCGATATAGGCGATGGCCTGTTCCAGGCTCATGACCCGCGGCGGGGTCAGGCGCACGGCCTCGTCCTTGCCGGAGGCGCGGACGTTGGTCAGCTGCTTGCCCTTGATCGGGTTGACGTCCAGGTCGTCCCAGCGGCTGTTCTCGCCGATGATCATGCCCTGATAGGTCTTCTCGCCGGCGCCCACGAACATGACGCCGCGCTCTTCCAGGTTCCACAGGGCGTAGGCCGCCGTCTCGCCGTCGGAGTTGGACACCAGCACGCCCTTCAGGCGGCCCGCGATCTCGCCCTTGTAGGGCTCATAGTGGCTGAACACGCGGTTCAGCACGCCCGAGCCGCGCGTGTCGGTCAGGAACTCGCCCTGATAGCCGATCAGCGAGCGCGAGGGGCACTTCAGCTGGATGCGGGTCTTGCCGGCGCCCGACGGCCCCATGTCCGTCAGCTCGCCCTTACGCGCCGACAGCTTCTCGATGACGATGCCCGTGAACTCGTCGTCGACGTCGATAACGACGTCCTCGATCGGCTCCAGCTTCTCGCCGTTCTCGCCGGTCTGATAGACCACGCGCGGACGGCTGATCGACACCTCGAAGCCCTCGCGGCGCATATTCTCGATCAGGACGCCCAGCTGAAGTTCACCCCGGCCCGCGACCTCATAGGCGTCGCCGCCCTCGGTCGTGGTCACGCGGATGGCGACATTGGCCTCGGCCTCCTTCAGCAGGCGGTCGCGGATCACGCGGCTCTGCACCTTGTCGCCTTCGCGACCCGCAAGGGGGCTGTCGTTGACCGACACCGTCATGCTGATGGTCGGCGGATCGATGGGCTGGGCGGGCAGGGCCTCGGTGACTTCCATGGCGCACAGGGTGTCGGCCACGGTCGCCTTGGACAGGCCCGCGATGGCGACGATGTCGCCGGCTTCAGAGCCCTCGTCCAGCGGCTGGCGCTTCAGGCCGCGGAAGGCCAGCACCTTGGTGATGCGGCCCCGCTCGATCTCCTTGCCTTCGCGATCCAGCGCGTGGATCGCCATGCCGGGCACGGCCTTACCGCTCTCGATGCGGCCGGTCAGGATGCGGCCCAGGAACGGATCGCTCTCGATCAGTACGCTCAGCATCCGGAACGGCTTGTCCTTGTTCGCCTGCACGGCCGGCGGCGGGACGTGGTCGACGATCAGGTCGAACAGCGGCGCCAGATTGTCGTTGGGCTGGTTCAGATCCAGCGTCGCCCAGCCGTTGCGGCCCGACGCATAGATGTGCGGGAAATCCAGCTGCTCGTCGGTCGCACCGATGGCGGCGAACAGGTCGAAGGTCTCGTTGTGCACCCGGTCGGGATCGGCGTGGGCGCGGTCGACCTTGTTGATGCACAGGATGGGGCGCAGGCCCATCTTCAGCGCCTTGGTCAGGACGAACTTGGTCTGGGGCATGACGCCCTCTTCGGCGTCCACCAGGATGACGCAGCCGTCCACCATGCCCAGGATCCGCTCGACCTCGCCGCCGAAGTCGGCGTGGCCGGGGGTGTCGATGATGTTGATGCGCGTCTCGCCCGCCTTGCCGTTCCAGAGCACCGAGGTGCACTTGGCCAGGATGGTGATGCCGCGCTCCTTCTCCTGATCGTTGGAGTCCATCGCCCGCTCGGTCGTCGCCTCATTGGCGCGGAAGACGCCGGACTGGGCCAGCAGCTGGTCCACCAGAGTGGTCTTGCCGTGGTCGACGTGGGCGATGATGGCGACGTTGCGGAGGTTCATGGTCGTTCAATGCAGAAAGGCGGCCGAGTGTCGGAGGCCGCTGGAAAGGGCGTCATTGCGGGGAGCGCGCGCCTCCTACACCGCGACCGCCGAAATGGCCAGAGCGGCCGGTTTGACAGCGTGGCGGCAGGGGCGCAGCGTCACCGTCTCACTCAAGGGAGACGGGTCCATGAAGCGTATCGTGATCGCGGGGGCACTGTCCCTGATGTGCGTGGCTGGCGCGGCGGGAGCCGCACAGGAGGTACCCCCGGAAGAAGCCGCTGGAATCGTGGCGGTGCGCCAGGCCTCCTTCGCCCTGTCGGCGGCGACCTTCGGCGGCATCAAGGCTGGGCTGGATGCGGGCACGCCCCTGCAACAACTGGCCTTCGGGTCCAATGGCCTGGCGCGCTGGGCCGCCTCCATGACCGTCGCCTTCGTGCCCGGCACCGGACCCTCTGCCGTCCCTTCCACCAAGGCCAAGCCCGAGATCTGGACCGACGGGACCGGTTTCCAGGCCAAGGCCGCCGACTATCAGGCCGCCTCCGCTCGCCTGCGCGACGCCATCGCCGCCGATGACCGGGCCGCCGCCAACGAAGCCTGGGCCGCGACGCGGGCGACCTGCCAGAGCTGCCACGAGGCGTATCGGTCCTGATGGCCACTACGGCCCGCCCGGATCACGGGCGGGCCATGACCCCCATCAAACCTTCGCCGACCGCCCCTTGATCCACTGATAGAGGCCGAACGCCAGCACCGCGAAAGCGACTACCCCCACCGGCATGGCGGGCCAAGTCTCGGGCAGGCCGAACACGGCGAAGGGCGCCTCGTTCTCGGTGGCGCCGATGACGCCCGCGTTGAACACGCCGAACAGGCTCTCGCCGACGATCAGGCCCGAGGCCATCAGCACGCCCATGCGGCGTCCGATGTCCTCATAGGACTTGCCCTTCAGGCCCTTCTCATAGAGCCAGCCCAGCACCGCGCCGATCACCAGCATCGTCGTCACGGCGGCCGGCAGGTAGAAGCCGATGCCGACAGCCAGCGGGGGCAGCTTCATCCGCCCCTTGGTCGCGCCGTTCAGCACCGCGTCCAGAATGATGACGCCCACGCCGATCAGGGCCCCGACGCCGATCAGGTCCCAGCGCAGATCGCCGCCGATCACGCCGCGCGCCAGAGCCGAGATCAAGGTCGCCTGAGGCGCCGCGAGCGGTTCGGACGCGATCCCGACCGGCCCGCCTTCGAAGCCGAAGGCGCGGTTCAGCGCGTTCAGTACGAACGGGATCACGAGCGCCCCCGCGCCCACGCCGACGATCAGGGCCGCCTGCTGCCGCCAAGGCGTCGCCTCAACCAGCTGGCCGGTCTTGAGGTCCTGAAGGTTGTCGTTGGCGATGACGGCGACCGCGAACACCACCGCCGTCACGATCAGAGCGTAGGCGATGAAGCTGGGATCCGCCGGCACGCCCGCGAGCGCCATGAGGCCGAGCATCAGCAGCGACGCGATCACGATCGCCAGAATGCCGACGCCCGACACCGGGCTGTTCGACGACCCGATCAGGCCCGCCATGTAGCCACAGATCGCCGCCACCGCGAAACCGATCAGGATGACGTAGACCAGCCCGCCCGCGATCAGCACCGGTGTCTGGCTCGCCAGCGCCGGAGACGTCTGGGCGAACCAGGCGAGCAGCAGACCGATGCCGACCAGCGCCGCGACCGACAGCCCGGCCACGATGTTGATCGGAATGTCCTGCTCGGTCAGCTCCAGCGCCTGCCCGCCCGTCCGCGCGCGGTTCGCCGCGAGCGCCGAAGTAAGACCGCCGATCAGCGGCCCGGCCAGCTTGATCAGGGTCCAGATGGCGGCCACGCCGATGACGCCCGCCCCCATGAAGCGGACCTCGTTCCGCCACACGCCGATCGCCAATTCCTCGGCCGGGGCGCCCGCCGCGATGCCCGCCGCGACCGACTCGATGCCAATGCCCTGCAGCCACGTCACATAGTCGGGCGAGGTCATGATCGGCACGATCACCAACCAGGCGAACAACAGGCCGAACAGCTGGGCCAGACCCACCGTCAGCCCGATCAGATGCCCGGCACCCAGAAGCGCGAACTGCATGCCGAAGCCCAGCCCGGTCGCCCCGCCGCCGAGACCCGCCGGCAGGTTGAAGAACCGCGCCGCCTCGCCCGCGAAAACCCGCGCCGCGGCCAGGAAGGCGTAGCCCGCCGAAACCACCGCGCTCCAGACCACGACCCACAGGCCGATGGCGTTTTCGCGCACCGCGCTCTCGGACTGTTCCGCCCCGCGCGATCCGACCTTCAGCACCTCCGCCGCCGCCACGCCTTCCGGATACGGCAGACCCCCGTTGACCACCAGCGCCCGGCGCAGCGGAATGGAGAAGGTCACCCCCAGCACCCCGCCCAGCACGCAGATCGCCACCGATTCCCAGATCGGAAACTCCAGCCACCAGCCGATCATGACCAGGCCGGGCAGGACGAAGATGATCGAGCTCATGGCCCCGCCGACCGACGCCACGGTCTGAACGGTCATGTTCTCCCAGATCGTCGAGGTCTTGAACGCCCGCAGCAACGCCATGGAGATGACCGCCGCCGGAATGGCCGAAGCGAAGGTCAGCCCGACCCTCAGGCCCAGATAGGTGTTCGCCGCCGTGAAGATCACGGCCAAGATGCAGCCCAGCACCAGGGCGCGAAGGGTCAACTCGACGCGCTTGCCTTTTGGCGCGGCGGTGGAGGCGGTGTCGGTCATGGAGATCCTGCTGATCGTTCGCCGTGACCTAAGCCGGAAACCGGCGGCGCGGCAACGTCCGCTCTTTTTGAGGTTCGAGGTTCTAGGGGCTAGGGAAGACAGGCTTCCGCTTTCGGGGTCAGGCGGCTCTTCAGAAGACCGCCCCAACCTCGCCCCTAGAACCTAGAACCTAGAACCTCCCGCATGCCCGAGCTTCCCGAGGTCGAAACCGTCCGACGCGGCCTGGAGCCCGTGCTGACCGGCGCTCGACTGACCCGCGTGCGCCAGAACCGCCCCGACCTGCGCTTTCCTTTCCCCGACCGGTTCCCGGACCGCCTCGACGGCGCGACCGTCCTCGCCGTCCAGCGCCGAGCCAAATATCTGCTCGCCCCTCTCTCGACCGGCGAGACCTGGGTCACCCACCTCGGCATGACCGGCCGCTTCACCCTGGACGGCGAACAGCTGGGCGAGTTCGAGGAAAACGCCCCCATCGCCGGCAAGCACGAGCACATGAGCCTGTGCGCGGTCCGCGAGGGCCACCCGACCCGCATTGGTTTCGCCGACGCGCGCCGCTTCGGCTTCATGGGCCTGATCGCCTCGGACGCGGTCGAGGCCCACCCCTGGTTCGCCGCCATCGGCCCCGAGCCGCTTGGCAACGCCTTCTCCGCCGCCCATCTCGCCGATGCGTTCAAGGGCAAGATGCAGAACATCAAGGTCTCGCTGCTGGACCAGCGCATCGTCGCCGGCCTGGGCAACATCTACGTCTGCGAGGCCCTGTGGCGGGCGAAAATCCCCCCCACCCTGCCGGCGGGCCGCGTCTCCCAGCCGCGCCTTGAAGCCCTGACCGTCGCCATCCGCGACGTCCTGACCGAGGCCATCGCGGCGGGCGGCTCGACGCTGCGCGACTTCGCCAACGCCGAGGGCGGTCAGGGCTATTTCCAGCATCGCTTCGACGTCTACGGCCGCGAGGGCGAGGACTGCCGCCGCGATCCCGCCCACCCCGTCATCCGACGCATCGTCCAGGGCGGGCGGTCCACCTTCTACTGCCCGGCGTGTCAGCGGCGCTGACCGCCTACGTCCGTTTCTGACGCAGGCCCGTGCCACACTGAGCGCATGACCGACGCGCCCCAGCCCTATCGCATCCGCTCGCCCCTGACCTGGGCCGCCGCCCGCGCCGCCTATCTGGAGGGCGAGGCGGCCGAGAGCGTCTGCGCCCGCTTCGACCTCGGCCTGTCCGCCTTCCGCAGGCGCGCCCGCGAGGAGGGCTGGCGTCGCGCCGACCAGCCCGACCCGCCCGAGACCAATCCGGACGATGCCGACCCTGACGGCGATGAGGACTTCGATCCGATGGACCTCGCCTCGCTCGCCTGGCGCCGCGCCGGCCGCGCCATGGTTCGAGGCCGCTCGGCCGAAGCGGCGCGCTGGCTGCGGCTGCATGAGACCCTGATCGCCTCCGAACGCGCCCGCGAGCGCCACGCCGCCCAGGCCGAGGGCCGCCGCGACCGCGCTGAACGCGACCTCGACGATGCCCATCTCCGCGCCATCACCCTCGCCGAGCGACGCCTGGCGTTGGATGCGGCCGGACCTCGCTCGTCCGGGCGTTCCGTCCAGGCCGAGGTGCAAGATCTGCACGATGCGCACCCTGTTCCGGCGGCGAGGCCCGCCAACCGCGCCGAACGCCGCCGCCTTGCGCGGATGGAGCGGGCGGGCGCATCGCCCTGAGCCGTCTTTCGCCTTCGCTGCGCCCTTGGTAAGCCCGCTGCCAAGAGGAGGCCCCCATGTCCGACACCTACGCCAATCTGCTGATCGAGCGGCACGCCGACGGCTATGCGGTCGTCACCCTGAACCGGCCCGAGGCGCTGAACGCGCTGAACTCGGCGCTCTTTAAGGACCTGGCCGACTTCCTCGACGCGGTCGAGCACGACGACAGCGTCCGTTGCCTGATCCTGACCGGCTCGGGCGACAAGGCCTTCGCCGCCGGCGCCGATATCAAGGAGATGGCGGACCAGACCTACGCCCAGATGTATGCGGGCAATTTCTTCGCCCTGGGCCACGACCGGATCACGCGGTTCCGGAAACCCATCATCGCCGCCGTCAACGGCTTCGCTCTGGGGGGCGGCTGCGAGCTGGCCATGCTGTGCGACTTCATCGTGGCCTCGGACAAGGCCAGGTTCGGCCAGCCCGAGATCAACCTGGGCGTCGCGCCGGGCATCGGCGGCTCCCAGCGTCTGACCCGCCTGGTCGGCAAGTCCAAGGCCATGGACATGGTCCTGACCGCCCGCATGATGGACGCGGCCGAAGCCGAGCGCGCGGGTCTGGCGTCGCGCGTCTTCCCCCATGACCAGCTGCTGGACGAGACCCGCAAGATCGCCGCGAAGATCGCCGCCCAGAGCCCGCTCGCCGTCATGGCCAACAAGGAGATGGTCAACGCCGCGCTGGAGACGACCCTGACCCAGGGCGTCCAGTTCGAACGCCGCCTGTTCCACTCGCTCTTCGCCTTCGAGGATCAGAAGGAAGGCATGGCGGCCTTCGTCGAGAAACGGAAGCCGGAGTTCAAGGGGCGCTAGGGATTAGGGATGGGGGATTAGAGTTTGTCGGCCTTGGGAGCGGGGCGCGGCGGATGAGCCCGACGCGGCATCCTCTGATCCCGAATCCCCAATCCCTCCCTTGCCCGACCGCGCCCCTTCCGCTATACGCCGCGCCTCTTGAAGTTTCCCCACGCCGTGGACGGGGTGTCCCCGGCGTTTGCCTTGATAGGTTCTGACGAATGGCCAACAACCCCGGCGCCAAGAAAGCGATCCGCAAGATCGCCGCGCGGACCGAAGTGAACAAGTCGCGCCGCACCCGCGTCCGCACCTTCCTGAAGAAGTTCCAGGAAGCCGTCGCCGGCGGCGACGCCGAAGCGGCCAAGGGCGCCTTCGTCACCGCCCAGTCCGAGCTGATGCGCGCCGTCTCCAAGGGCGTGGTTCACAAGAACACCGGCTCGCGCAAGGTCTCCCGCCTGGCCGCCCAGCTGAAGAAAATGTCGGCAGCCTGAGGTAGGTAGTTTTGCGGACTGTCACCGGTCCGTCATCCTAAAGCTAAACGATTTCAACGGCGAGTAGGCTCAAGCTTACTCGCCGTTTCGCCGTGTGCGGATAAGTGATCACAGGGGAATCGGCGCTCGCCGAACGCGCGAAACCGGCATTTTCCCAAGCGGGATTTGCACTTGGCCCTGTCAACGAATTTAGTTGCCATTCGGTCAACGAATCAGCGTTGACCCCCGCCGCGCCCGGCGTAAGTTTTCCCTCCTAACGCACTTCCATCCCGACACGGATGAAGACGGAGCGAGGCCCTGCCTCGTGCCGGCGGGAGATGTCTGTTCGCAAGGCCGACCCCAACCCTGGAGCCACCGCTTCAAGGGACAGGAGAAGTCGTCCCTGAACAGACCGGCCCGGCGAAGGGCCTGGAGCGTGACCGTTCCGGGCGTCGATGACTTTTTTGAGGCGGGTGGAAAGATCATGGGGGGACTGGCGTTGGCGTCGACGGGAATGACGGATCCGGATCGCATCTGGACGGAGGCGGCGACCCGTCTCCGGGCCGAGATCGGCGAAGGGCCGTTCAGCTCCTACATCGCCCCGTCGGCCGTGCGCGCCGACGGCTCGGGCCAGCTGATCCTCGTCACCCCCACCGGCTATGCCCGCGATTGGGTTCGCAAAAACGCCCTGCGGCGTCTGAATGAGCTCTGGCTGGGCCTCGACGGCCTGTCGCGCCGGCTTGAGGTCCGCTGCCGCGCCGAGGTGCCGGCCGTGACGCCAGCCTCTGCCGTCGCCCTCCAAGCGCTTTCGGCGGCGGGCGGCGAGACACCAGTGGCGCCCACGGTCGCGCCGGTCGCCGACGGACCCCGCGCCGTCCGCGCGGCGGGCCTGCAGGAACGGCTGACCTTCGACAGCTTCGTGGAGGGCCAGGGCAACGCCTTTGCGCTCGCCATCGCGCGCCAGACGGCCAGCTGGGCCGAGGGCCATTTCAACCCGATCTTCTTCTGCGGCCCCTATGGCTACGGGAAGACCCACCTGCTGAACGCCATCGCCTGGGAGGCCCAGCGGCTCAAACCCGACGCCAAGGTCGTCTACCTGACCGCCGAGCGGTTCCTGTCGACCTTCGTCAAGGCCATGCAGGATCGCTCCACCGCCGCCTTCAAGGAAAGCCTGCGCACCGCCGACATGCTGCTACTGGACGACGTCCAGTTCGTCGGCGGCAAGGCCTCGACGCAGGAGGAGCTGCTGTCGACGCTGACGGCCCTGATCGAGGACGGCAAGCGCATCGTGCTCTCCGCCGACCGGCCGCCAATGGCGCTCACGGAGGTCGAGCCGCGGCTCCGCAGCCACCTCGCCGCCGGCCTGACCTGCCCGGTCGAACCCGCCGATCGCGCGCTCAAGATCGCCGTCGCCCAGAACCGCATCGCCGCCTTCGCCCGCATGGGCCTGGTTTCCGGCGAGGCTCCCCGCGAGGTGCTGGAGCAGCTGGTCGACCGCACGCCCGGCTCGGTCCGCGAGCTGGAGGGGGCGATCAATACGCTCGCGGCCTCGGCCGGTCCGCGCCTCGCCACCCTCGGCGCCGACGAGGCCGTGGCGCTACTCGGTTCCGCTCTTCGCGGCGGGCCCGAGCGCCGCATCACTGTCGACGAAATCCAGAAGACGGTGGCTGAGCACTTCTCGATGAAGCAAGCGGACCTCTTGTCGGAGCGCCGCACCCGCGCCGTCGCCCGCCCGCGTCAGATCGCCATGTATCTGTGCAAGCAGCACACGACCCGCTCCTACCCCGACATCGGCCGCCGCTTCGGCGGGCGCGATCACACGACCGTGCTGCACGGCGTGCGCAAGATCGAGGAGCTCCTGGCCACCGACGACCAGATCGCGCGGGATGTCGAGGCCCTGACGCGCAAGCTCCGGGGCTGATCGGACAGCGGGGCGTTGCCCCGCCGCGCCAATCCGCTAGTGTCCGAAGTCCTTATCCGCGACCCGGTTTGAGTCGCGCCCGGACGCCCAAGAAGACCTCATGCAGCTGACCATCGAACGCTCCGCCCTGCTGAAGGCCCTCGGCCATGTTCAGAGCGTGGTGGAACGCAGGAACACCATTCCGATCCTGTCCAACGTCCTGCTGTCGGCCGGCCGCGACAAGCTCAGCTTCGCCGCCACCGACCTTGACATGGAGATGGTCGACGAGGCCGAGGCCACTGTCCAGGTCGAGGGCCAGATCACGGCCCCGGCCCACACCCTCTACGAGATCGTCCGCAAGCTGCCGGACGGCGCCGAGGTGGCGCTCACCTACAACGGCGACGATCCCCGCCTGACGGTCCAGGCCGGTCGCTCCAAGTTCAATCTGCCGGTCCTTCCGGCGGGCGACTTTCCGGTCATGTCGACGGACTCCACCGGCGTCCGCTTCACCCTGATGAAGGACGATCTGGCCCGCCTGATCGACAAGACCCGCTTCGCCGTCTCCACCGAGGAGACACGCTACTACCTGAACGGCCTCTACCTTCACACCGTGGCGGAGGCCGGCATTCCCCTGCTCCGCGCCGTCGCCACGGACGGCCATCGCCTGGCGCTTGCCGAGACCCCGGCTCCGGAAGGCGCGGCGGGCGGCCCGGGCGTCATCGTGCCCAGAAAGACGGTGGACCAGGTGCGGCGCCTGCTGGATGACGGGACCGGCCCGGTCGAGATCCAGGTCAGCCCCCAGAAGATCCGCTTCGAGTTCGGCCAGGCGTCCCTGACGTCGAAGGTCATCGACGGCGCCTTCCCCGACTACATGCGTGTCATCCCCAAGGGGAACGACAAGCAGGCCGACATCGACAACGCGGTCTTCGCCTCCGCCGTCGACCGCGTCGCGACCATCTCGGCCGAGAAGAGCCGTTCGGTGAAGCTGGCCTTCGAGCTGGACCGCGTGACCCTGACGGTGCGCAACATGGAGGCCGGCCAGGGCGTCGAGGAGCTGGAGATCGGCTATTCCGAACAGCCATTCGAGATCGGCTTCAACGCCCGCTACCTGCTGGACGTCGCCGGCCAGATCACCGGCGAGAACGCCACCTTCATGTTCGCCGACCCCGCCAGCCCGACCCTGGTCCTCGATCCGGGCGACCCGGGCGTGCAGTATGTGCTGATGCCGCTCAGGGTGTGACGTGGCCAGGGCGCTCGACCAGTTCGAGCGCGTGGAGGTCACGACCCGCGCTCAATGGCGCGGCTGGCTGAGCGCCAACCACCAGCAAACCGACAGCGTCTGGATCGTAACCTACAAGGTCGGCGCCTCCCAACCCCGCGTCCCTTACGACGATCTCGTGGAAGAGGCCCTGGCCTTCGGGTGGGTCGACAGCCTGCCGAGGAAGCTCGACGCCGAGCGCACTATGCTCCTGATGTCGCCCCGCAAGTCCGGCTCCAACTGGTCGGCGGTCAACAAGGCGCGGATCGAGACGATGACGGCGGCGGGTCTGATGCATCCGGCCGGGCTGGCCAAGATCGAACAGGCCAGGGCCGACGGATCCTGGACGGCGGTCGACACCGTCGACCGGCTGGAGGTCCCCGACGACCTCGCCGCCGCCTTCGACCAGCGCCCCGGATCGGCCGAGGCCTTCGCCGGCTTCCCGCCCTCGACCCGGCGCGGCATCCTTGAATGGATCGGCAACGCGAAGAAGCCCGAGACCCGCGCCGCCCGGATCGCCGAGACGGCGGAGAAGGGCGCGCGCGGCGAGCGCGCCAATCAGTGGCGCGGGCGCGGCTGAACGCCTATCACCTGTGGCCTTGATCCGTTCGCTCGCCCTGACCGACTTCCGCTCCTACACCTCCGCCCGTCTCGACCTCGAGGCGGGGCCGGTAGTGCTGCATGGGCCAAATGGGGCAGGCAAGACCAATGTCCTGGAGGCGCTGAGTCTGTTCACCCCCGGCAAGGGCCTGCGGGGCGCAACGGCGCAGGAGATGGGGCGGCGCGAACCCGGTGAGGCGTCTGGTCGGGCCTGGGCCGTCGCCCTGACGCTCGGGGATCAAGATGGCGATGTCATTCGGCTCGGCACCGGCGTCCAGACCGCCGGGGCGTCGCGACGGCTGGTCCGGATCGAGGGCGAGACGGCCCAGCCCGGTCGCCTGCTGGATCACCTGCGCCCCGTCTGGGCGACGCCCGAGCACGACCGCCTGTTCTCCGACGCCCGGGCCGAACGGCTGAAGTTCTTCGACCGCCTGGTGTTCGCCGCAGAGCCGGCCCATGCAGCGGTCGTAGCTGCCTATGAGAAGGCCCTGCGCGAGCGTCTGCGGCTGCTGATCGAGGGGGCGGAGGGCCGGGAGGCCGATCCCCTGTGGCTGGATGCGCTGGAGGCGAGGCTGGGCGAGGCCGGGGCGCGAGCGGCCCTGTCGCGCGCCCGAGCGCTGGCGACACTTCAGGCCGGCATCGACGCCCGCTCCGACCGCCCCTTCCCCCAGGCCGACCTGGCCCTGGTCGGAGAGACCCAGAGCCTCGCCGGGGACGGAGCCTCGGAAGCTACGCTGGCCGCCGCCATCCGCGACGGCATGGCCCGTTCGCGCGGCCGGGACGCGGCGGCGGGACGATCCCTGTTCGGGCCGCATCGCGCGGACCTGACGGCGCTTCACCGCGCCAAGAACCGGCCGGCGGCGGAAGGGTCCTCGGGCGAGCAGAAAGCGTTGGCGCTCAATCTGATCCTCGCCCAGGTCGGGCGGCTGGCGAGCGGCGGCGCGGCCCCCGTCCTGCTGCTGGACGAAGCCCCGGCCCACCTCGACGCCGACCGCCGCGCGGCCCTGTTCGAGGAAATCGTCGCGCTGAACCTCCAGGCCTTCATGACGGGGACAGAAGCCGTGCTGTTCGCCCCGCTGGAGGGCCGGGCGGCGTTCGTCCGCGTCGAGGGCGGAGAGCTGATCCCCGCCTAGGCCGTCGCCGGATTGACCTCGCCCGGCGCACGGGTCTCCCCCTTGCCGCCCCCGATCCGGTCCATGAAGCGGAAGACGAAGGGGTTCAGCGAGATCGACAGCAGGGCGGCGGCCAGGATCAGGTCATGCGTCCCCTGGCTGAGCGCGCCGAGCGACAGGCCGAGCGCCGCCAGGATGAAGGAGAACTCTCCGATCTGGGCCAGGCTGGCGGCCACCGTGAGGCTGGTCGCGCGATCCAGCTTGAACGCCGAGGTGATGACCAGCGCCGCCAGCGTCTTGCCGACCAGGACGATCCCGACCACGCCCAGCACCGCCAAGGGCTCGCGCACCACGATCGAGGGGTCGAACAGCATGCCGACCGATACGAAGAACAGGACCGCGAAGGCGTCGCGCAACGGCAGCGACCGCTCGGCCGCATTGTGCCCCAGCGGCGTGCCGTTCAGCACCAGGCCGGCCAGGAAGGCGCCCAGGGCGAAGGAGTGGAAGAGGGCATATGCCACCCAGGCGATGCCCAGCGCGATGGCCAGCACGCCGAGCGTGAACAGTTCGCGCGACCGGGTGTGGGCGATCCGCACCAGCACCCAGGGCAGCACCCGGCCGCCGATGAACAGCATCGCAGCGACGAAGGCGGCAACCTTCAGCAGCGTCCAGCCGACGTTCAGCCCCAGGGTCGAAAGATCGACCGTCGTCCCGTCGTTCAGCAGCAGCATGGGCAGCATGACGAGCGCGATGACGATCACCAGGTCCTCGACGATCAGCCACCCGACCGCGATCTTGCCGACCTCGCCCTTGCCCTGGTTGCGCTCTTCCAGCGACTTCATGAGGACGACGGTGGAGGCGACGGACAGGGCGAACCCCATCAGCAGCGCCTCGATGTCCCCCATGCCGAGCCCGAACCGGCCCAGGATCCAGCCCATCAGGGTCGCGGCCGCGATCTGGACCAGGGCGCCCGGCACGGCGACCCTGCGGACCTTCATCAGGTCGGCGGGCGAGAAGTGCAGCCCGACGCCGAACATCAGCAGGATCACCCCGATCTCGGCCAGCTGAGGCGCAAGTTCCGCGTCCGCGACGAAGCCGATGGTGTAGGGTCCGACCGCCACGCCCGCGAGCAGATAGCCGACCAGCGGCGACAGCTTCAGCCGGTTCGCGATCATGCCGAACGCGAACGCCAGCACGAAGGCGGCCACGAGGGTCGAGATCAGGCTGTAGCTCTGCATCCAGGCTCCGGTTCAGATTGTGGGGCGACCCTCCTTGGGACCCACAACATATGGGGCGATAACCCGCCGGAACAAGCCGGCAAAACGCGGTGAATCCTCGCTTTTCGCTGCGGAAATCCTATATAAACGACGCATCCGGACGACGGGATTCGTTGGCCCGGATGATCCTTTCCTGCGGCGGGTCCGGCAGCGCGTGCGCGGCCCCTTCGACCCCGCGCTTCCGGACGACCGAATGACCGACGAACCCCTGAACAACGCCGAGACCGAGCGCACCGCCGATACCGCCGAAGAGGCCGCCTACGGCGCCGATTCCATCAAGGTGCTGAAGGGTCTGGACGCGGTTCGCAAACGCCCCGGCATGTACATTGGCGACACCGACGACGGCTCGGGCCTGCACCACATGGTCTATGAGGTGGTGGACAACGCCATCGACGAGGCCCTGGCTGGTCACGCCGACCTGGTCGAGGTGATCCTGAACGCCGACGGCTCGGTGACGGTCACCGACAACGGGCGCGGCATCCCGGTCGACATCCACGAGGGCGAAGGCGTCTCGGCCGCCGAGGTCATCATGACCCAGCTGCACGCGGGCGGGAAGTTCGACCAGAACTCCTACAAGGTCTCCGGCGGCCTGCACGGCGTGGGCGTGTCGGTGGTCAACGCCCTGTCGGACTGGCTGAAGCTGGTCATCTTCCGCAACGGCAAGCGCCACGAGATGCGCTTCGAGCGCGGCGACACCGTCGAGAGCCTGAAGGTGACGGGCGACGCCCCCATCCGCACCGACGGCGCCAAAGCGGGCCAGCCGCTGTCGGGCACCCAGGTGACCTTCTATCCCTCGGTCACGACCTTCAGCCACATCGACTTCGACCTGAAGACGCTGGAGCACCGGCTGCGCGAGCTGGCCTTCCTGAACTCGGGCGTCGTGATCAAGCTGGCCGACCACCGCCACGCGGAGCCCTTCGAGGAAATCCTGCACTACGAAGGCGGCGTCGAGGCCTTCGTGCGTCACCTGGACAAGTCCAAGACGCCGATCCTGAAGGACGTCATCGTCATCCGGGGCAAGAAGGAGGGCGTCGAGCTCGACCTCGCCCTGTGGTGGAACGACAGCTACCACGAGACCATGCTGTGCTTCACCAACAACATCCCCCAGCGGGATGGAGGCACCCACCTGTCGGCCTTCCGCGCCAGCCTGACGCGGGTAATGGGTGCCTACATGGAAAGCTCCGGCGCGCTGAAGAAGGAAAAGGTCGCCCCCACCGGCGAGGACGCCCGCGAGGGCCTGACCTGCGTCCTGTCGGTGAAGGTGCCGGACCCCAAGTTCTCGTCCCAGACCAAGGACAAGCTGGTCTCGTCGGAGGTTCGCCCGGCGGTCGAGGCCCTGTGCTCGGAAGGCCTGTCGACCTGGTTCGAGGAGCATCCGGTCGAGGCCAAGCTAATCACGGCCAAGATCATCGAGGCGGCTTCGGCGCGTGAGGCGGCACGCAAGGCGCGGGACCTGACGCGGAGGAAGTCCGCGATGGACATCAGCTCGCTCCCCGGCAAACTGGCCGACTGCCAGGAGCGTGATCCCGCCAAGTCCGAACTGTTTATCGTCGAGGGTGACTCGGCCGGCGGCTCGGCCAAACAGGCCAGGAACCGCGAGAACCAGGCGGTTCTGCCCCTTCGCGGCAAGATCCTGAACGTCGAGCGGGCGCGGTTCGACCGCATGCTGTCATCGGACCTGATCGGCACCCTGATCCTGGCGCTGGGCACCGGCATCGGGCGCGACGACTTCGACGCCGACAAGCTGCGCTATCACAAGATCATCCTGATGGCCGACGCCGACGTCGACGGCGCCCACATCCGGACCCTGCTGCTCACCTTCTTCTATCGGCAGATGCCGGAGCTGATCGAGCGCGGCCACGTCTTCATCGCCCAGCCGCCGCTCTACAAGGTCTCCAAGGGCAAGCAGTCGCGCTACCTGAAGGACCAGGCGGAGATGGACGCCTATCTGATCGAGGAGGGCTCCACCGAGGCTGAGCTCGACTTCCGCTCCGGCGAGCGCCGCATCGGTCAGGACCTGATGGCCCTGGTGCGCGAGGCCAAGGCGTTCAAGGCGGGCGTGGATCGCCTGTCGCAACGCGCCCCGGCCTTCGCCATCGAGCAGGCGGCGCTCGCCGGTCTGTTCGCCCCTGACGCCGATCTGGCCGACCGCGCCGCCGCCGCAGCCGACCGCCTGAACCTGTACGCCGAGGAGGGCGACGGGGCCTGGACCGGCGAGCCCGGCGAACAGGGCGCGGTCGTCTTCGCCCGCACGCGCCGCGCGGTGAAGGAGACCATCGTTCTGGAGGAACAGCTGATCCGGTCGCTGGACGCGCGTCGTCTGGCCGAGCGGGCGGCGGCGTTCGAGGGCCTGTTCGAGAGCCCGGCCACCTATCGTCGCCGCGACAAGAGCGTGGACGTGCGCGGGCCGCTCGATCTCCTCACCGCCGTGCTGGACGCCGGCAAGAAGGGTCTGTCGATCCAGCGCTACAAGGGCCTCGGTGAGATGAACCCCGATCAGCTGTGGGAGACGACGCTGGACGCCAATGCCCGCACCCTGCTGCAGGTCAAGGTCGACCACGCCGACGACGCCGACGACCTGTTCGCCAAGCTGATGGGCGACGTCGTCGAACCCCGCCGCGACTTCATCCAGGAAAACGCGCTGGACGCGGCGGTGGACGTCTGAGGCTCAGGGTCGGCCGGCGTCCATATAGGCGCGGATCGACGCGTGCTCGGCCCCGCTCGGGACCATCTCGCCGCAGGCGAGCTGCTTGACGGCCTCGTCCAGCGTGCCGGCGCGCGCCTCCGACCATGGCTCGTCGGTGACGTAGGTGTCGGACGTTTCGCCGTCCTCCAGCACCTCGGTCGCGTTGACCACACGCGTCCGGCCGGCGGCGCATTCGACGCCGAACTCGTCGATGACGTGGCTGAGGTCCCCCGCTTCCGGCGCGCGCGGCACCCGGGCGACCATGACCCGCACTTCCTCTCCCTCCGGCCGGATGCTCGCCAGGTCGATCAGGTAGTTGATCCGATCGCTGCGCGAGAAGATTTTCCACTGCGGCCCGGCAGGCGCTGTAGGCGCCTCGGCCGTCTGAGCCGGCGGCGACGCCGCCTCCTGCATCGACGCGGCCTGCGCCGCGCCCGCGATCGTCAAGATCGCCAAACCTCCGATCATCCAGCGCATGAACTCCTCCCCAGGACTGCTGCTGAAGCGATGTTACACGACTGACACACAGCAAGATCAAGACCCCGCATCGCCAACCAAAGGCCGCGATCCTCGTTCACCTCGACGCCATGACCCGCCTTGTCGCCCTGCTTTCACTCCTGATGTTCGCCCTGCCCGGCCTGGCGTCGGCGCAGACGCGAGAGCGTCCGTTTGTCTCGGAGCGGATCGTGGTGGACGCGCGCGGGCGCGGCCCCGACGTCATTCTGATCCCGGGCCTGGCCTCGACCGGCGACGTCTGGGCGCGGACGGCGGCGCGGCTGGACGACGAATATCGCGTCCACATCGTCTCCATCCGGGGCTTCGGCGACACGCCGCCGGGCCGCAATCAGGACGGCGCCCTGGTCGCGCCGGCGGCGGCGGAGCTGCGCCGCTACATCGCCGAGCGACGGCTGGAGCGACCCGCCGTGATCGGCCATTCGATGGGCGGGCTGGTCGCGCTCCGGGCCGCCGCCGACGCGGGCCGGGACCGGCGTAATCCCATCGGCCGGGTCATGGTGGTGGACGCCACGCCCTTCTTCCCGGCCCTGATCAGCCCCGGCGCCACGTCCGGCGACGTCGAGCCCATCGCCCAGATCGCCTATCAGGCCCTGCTGCTGCTGGGCGACGCGGCGCTGCGGAACCAGCCGACCCTGATCGGGCGCGAGCTGGGCGGGGCGGCCGACAGCGTGTTCGGCTCATTGGGCTGGCAGGGCGGCGACCGCCAGGTGCTGGCCCAGGGGCTGTACGAGGTCATGACCACCGACCTGCGCCACCGCCTGCCCGACATCACCGCCCCGGTGACCGTCGTCTACGGCTGGAGCCCAGACGAAACCAACCCCCGCGCCCGCCTCGACGCCGCCTTCCAGACGGCCTACCGCAGCCTTCGCGCACCCGCTCGGTTCGAGCGGATCGAGGGCGCCGAGCACATGGTGATGATCGACCAGCCGCAGAGGTTCCTCGCGGCGGTGGGGCGGTTTTTGGGGTGAGACGAGCGAAACTAGCGAATCTCGTTTAGCGCGGCAGCAGCGCTCGGGCGACCGGCCCTAGGAGTCCGGTTTGTCTCGATTGGCGGCTTGGCTGCTGGCCAATTTGTAGATCTGTAAACCGTCAATGGCCGTCAGCGCCAACAAGCCGCCAACCACAAGCAAAGGCACAAAGACGCTCATGCCGAAGAGCGTCGGAGCTAGGAACGAAAGTGCGAGTGCTGTCGCAGTGACGCCAACACGCCGCGCGGAGAACAGGCGAAATGATGGTGATGGGAACAGGTCGCCCGCTCTCAAGCCGAACATCATACTCATTCTGAGCGCCAGCAGGCGGGGCTGCAAGAAGAAGGCGATAGCGAACATGGCCAGTGTCGCGATGTATAAACGGCCGTCTGCTAACATGCGGTGCGATTGCCTTGGTCGTGGCCAGTATAAATGAGGTCTCTAGGAGACGGTGCTGTGATTACCTCGTGGGGCTTGGACCGCACGGTGGACTCGCCTACAGCCACCCCGCCATCGCCTCGCCCGCCAGCATCTCGTCGTAGCTCGGCCTGGCGCGCACCACCGCCCAGTCGAAGCCATCCACCAGCACCTCGGGGATCAGCGGCCGGCTGTTGTATTCACTCGACATCACCGCCCCATAGGCCCCGGCCCCGGTGAAGACGACCAGGTCTCCGGCCTCCAGCGGCGGCAGGGGGCGGCCCCGGGCGAAGGTGTCGCCGGTCTCGCAGACCGGGCCGACGATGTCGTAGGCGACGAGGTCACCCTCCCGCACCACCACCGGCTTCACCTCGTGGAAGGCGTCGTACATGGCCGGGCGGACCAGGTCGTTCATGGCGGCGTCCAGCACCAGGAACCGCCGCCCGTCCGCCCGTTCCGTGATCTGGATCACCCGGCTGAGCAGCACGCCCGCATTGGCGGCCAAGAGGCGCCCCGGCTCGAACGCCGCCTCGACGTCCAGACCCTCCAGCACCCGCGCCGTCATGGCGGCGTAGTCGGCCGGGCTCGCGGTCTGCGCTCCGCCGGAATAGGGCACGCCCAGCCCGCCGCCGAGGTCCAGCCGCGTGACCGACAGACCCTGCCCTCGCAGCGTCCGCGTCATCTCGGCGAGCAGCCGGAAGGCCGCCTCCAAGGGGGCGAGGTCGGTGATCTGGCTGCCGATGTGGCAGGCCAAGCCCACGGGCGTGACATGCGGGCTGGTCGAGGCGCGGGCGTACAGCGCCATGGCCTCGTCGGCGGGGACGCCGAACTTGTCGCCCTCTCCGCCCGTGGTGATCTTGGCGTGGCCGCCCGCGCCGATCTTGGGGTTCACGCGGATGGCGATCTCGGGCGAGGCGCCCTTGTCCGCCGCGACCGCGATCAGCCGATCCAGCTCGGCCGGGCTCTCGACGTTGATCTGGCGCACGCCGGCCTCGATCGCGAAGGCCAGTTCCCGGTCGGTCTTGCCGACGCCCGAGAAGATGATGCGGTCGGCGGGCACGCCCGCCTTCAGCGCGCGCCGGATCTCGCCCTCCGACACCGTGTCGGCTCCGCAGCCCTGCTTCGCCAGCGTCGCCAGCACCGACAGGTTGGAGTTGGCCTTGACCGCAAAGGCGATCAGCGCGCCGTTCAGCGGCGCGTGGCCGTCGAGCGCCTCCCTCAGCACGTTGTAGTGCCGCGTCAGGGTCGCGGTCGAATAGACATAGACCGGCGTGCCCACGGCCTCGGCCAAGGCAGCCAGAGGGACGTCCTCGGCGTGGAGCGCGCCGTCGCGATACTCGAAGTGGTCCAAGGCCTACTGCGGCTCCCGCCCGGCTGCCGTGCCGCCGTAGGGATTGGACGGACCGCCATCGATGCCGACTTGGCTGGACGGACGGTTGACGGTCGCCGGATCGGTGATTGGACGGGCGCGGGCGTCGCGCGGAGCGCGCTCGGTCTCACGCGGAGCCGGCGCTTCCAGATCGGCCATGCGGCCGCAGGCCGAGAGGACGACGGCGAGGGCGACGAGGCCCAGAACGGGGAGGGTCTTCATGGTGTGATCCTTCACGCGAGACGCGCCTTCCAGTCGGCGATGCGCGCGCGGACCTGTTCCGGCGCGGCGCCTCCGAAGCTCTGGCGGCTGGCGCAGGAAGCCTCAGGGCTGAGCACCTTGTAAACCTCCTCGGTGACGGAGGCGTGGAGCGCCTGCAATTCAGCGAGCGGCAGTTGCTCCAGACCCACGCCCAGCGACTCCGCCCGCTTCACCGCCGCGCCGGTCACATGGTGCGCCTGACGGAACGGCAGCCCGGCCTCGCGCACCAGCCAGTCGGCAAGGTCCGTCGCCGTCGAATAGCCCCAGCCCGCGGCCTCGGCCATACGGGCGGTGTTGGGCCGCAGCGCCGCGACCATCGCAGTCATGGCGGTCAGCGCCAGATCCAGCGCGTCCAGGGCCTCGAACACCGGCGGCTTGTCCTCCTGCATGTCCTTGGAATAGGCGAGCGGCAGCCCCTTCATCACGGTCGACACGGCGACGAAGGCCCCCATGATCCGTCCGGTCTTGGCCCGGACCAGCTCGGCCGCGTCGGGATTGCGCTTCTGCGGCATGATCGACGACCCGGTCGTCAGGTCATCCGGCAGGGTGACGAAGCCGAACATCGGCGTCATCCACACCACGATCTCTTCGGCCAGCCGCGACAGATGCCCGGCCGTGATCGAGGCGGCCGCGAGCGTCTCCAGCGCGAAGTCCCGGTCCGAAACCGCGTCCAGACTGTTGCCCATCGGCCGGTCGAACCCGAGGTCCTTGGCCGTCGCATGGCGGTCGATCGGGAAAGGCGAACCGGCCAGCGCCGCCGCCCCCAGGGGGCTCTCGTTCATGCGGGCCCGGGCGTCAGCGAAGCGTCCGGCATCGCGGCCGAACATCTCGACGTAGGCCATCAGGTGGTGGCCCAGCGTCACCGGCTGGGCGGTCTGCAGGTGAGTGAAGCCGGGCATCAGGTCGCCCGCGTGCTGTTCGGCGCGGGTCAGCAGCGTGCGCTGCAGGGCCTTCAGCTGTTCGCCCGTCCGGTCGCAGGCGTCGCGCACCCACAGTCGGAAGTCGACCGCCACCTGATCGTTGCGGCTGCGCGCCGTGTGCAGCCGACCCGACGGCTCGCCGATCAGTTCGGACAGCCGCGCCTCGACGTTCAGGTGGATGTCCTCATACTCGTCGCGGAAGGGGAAGGTCCCCGCCTCGATCTCCGCCTGGATCGCATCCAGCCCCGACAGGATCGCCGCCCCGTCCTCGACCCCGACGATGTCCTGGGCCATCAGCATGCGGCAATGGGCCCGAGAGCCGCGCAGGTCCTGCGCCCACAGGCGTCGGTCGACGCCGATGGAGACGTTGATCGCCTGCATGATCTCGGCCGGGCGAGACGAAAAGCGACCGCCCCACATGCCTTGACCTTCGGGCGACGGCGCGGCCTTAGTCGCGGCCGGGTCTTTGGAGTGGGGCATGAGCGGCTCGAAAAGGGGCGTCTGGATCGGCGGAGCGCTGGCGCTGGCGGTTCTGGCCGGCGGAACGGTCGGCACCCTATACGCCATGCGAGCCGGTCCTTTCAAAGCGGCCGAGCCGGCCGTGGCCGAAAAGAGCGAACTGGCCCGCTTCGCCACAGGCCCACTCGCGCGGCTGGAGACCCCCGCCGCGCTGGAGATCGCCCCCGACTATGTCTTCACGGACCGCGACGGCGCCGAGGTTCGCTTCGCCGACTTCCGGGGCAAGGTCGTTCTGGTGAACCTGTGGGCCATGTGGTGCGCGCCGTGCCGCACCGAGATGCCGACGATCGCCGCCCTGGCCTCGGCCTATCCGGACGGCGATCTGGTCGTCCTGCCCATAAACGTCGACACGGGCGAAGACGCCGTCGCCGACGCCCGCTCCTTCATCGACGTGCACGAGCCCCTGCCCTTCTATTCGGACACGCGCTTCCAGCTGCCGTTCGAGTTCCCCGGCAAGGGCAAGATGCCCCAGACGATCCTGCTGGACCGTCAGGGGCGCATCCGCGCGTCCTTCTCTGGCGAGGCGGACTGGAACAGCGCCGAGGCCCGCGCCCTGATCGACGCGGTCCTGGCGGAAGAGGCTGTTTAGAGGCGCTAACGCTCGGCTCGCGGAGGCTCGCTGCTTGAGCGTCCCTTATTGCTCGGCGGGCGGGGTCGCGCCGGGACGGCCCTCGGCGGCGGCTTCGGCCTGATTGTCCTCGAGCTTGTCGGCCAGATTGCCCGCGCCCTCTTCCACGGCCTGAGCCGCCTTCATGGCGCCGGCTTCCAGCACCTCGCCGGCGGCAGCGGCCCCTTCCTGGATTTCCTCGCCCGCTTCGGCGGCGGCGAACTCGGCGTTGTCGCCGGCGGCGTCGGCTTCCGCGGCGGTTTGATCCTGCTCGGCCTCGGTGCAGGCGACGACGCCCAGCGACAGGGCGGCGATTGCGGAAACGGCGACGATAGACGGCAGACGAACACGCATGGGAAACCCCCGGTCAAGCTGTTGAACCTTTGCCGTAAACGCCGGTCCAGCTGTTCGGTTGCGCTCCAGCTGCCGTAGCGCCCCATTAAGGTTTACCGGAGATGATCGCCGCGAACTCGCGGAGACGCCCTTCCCCATGCCCATGCCCGTCGAAGCGCTGCACGCCTGCCTGGCCGAGGCCTTCCCCGACGCCGAGATCGCGATCGACGACTTGGCGGGTGACGGCGACCACTATCGCGCGCGCATCGTGTCTTCGGCGTTCGAGGGCCTGTCGCGGGTACGGCAACACCAGCTGGTCTACGCAGCCTTGAAGGGCCGCATGGGTGGAGAGCTCCACGCGCTCGCGCTTGAAACCTCCGCACCGGCCAAGGGAGACTGACGATGCGTTATCGCCCCTTCGGCGCCTCCGGGAGCGCCGTCTCCAGCCTCACCCTCAGCCTCGGCGTCGACTCCCTGGCCCGCGGCGAGAAGCCGGCGCACGAACTGATCTACTCGGCTCTGGAGGCGGGCATCAACGCCTACAGCCTGGAGACGGCGGACCCGGTGCTGGCCGAAGTTCTGGGGCAGGCCCTGTCCAACGTCGATCGCAAGCTCCTGAACGTCAGCCTACATCTGGGAAGCGGCGACGGCCGCAAGGGCTCGGCGCGCGACTTCTCGGCCGAGGGGATCACAGGGGCGATCGACCGCTGCCTGCACGTTTCCGGCCTGGGCTGGTTCGACCTGGCCATTCTGGACGAGCCCGGCGAGCACGAACTGCCGCAGAGCTCGCTGAGCGCGCTGAAAGCTCTGCGAGCGACCGAGCGCGTGCGATATCTCGGCGTCGCGGGGGAAGGCGAGGTGATGGACGCCTATGTCTCGACGGGCGCCTTCGACGTTCTGGCCACGCCGTTCCATGTCAACGTCGACTGGCGGGTGCGCAGCCGCATGCGGGCGGCGCGGGAGCAGGACATGGTGATCCTGGCCTACGACTACTTCCCGGAAGCGCTGAACACCGAGAAGAAGGCGGCTACGGTCAATCAACAGCCGGTGAAGAAGGGACTGTTCGGCTTCGGCGGGGGCAAGTCGGAGCGCTCCAAGGATGATCCCCTGGCCAACGTCGGCACCTTCGCTTTCCTGCACCGCACGCCGAACTGGACGGCCGAGGCCATCTGTCTGGCTCACGCCATGACCGATCCAAACGTGGCAAGCGTCCTCGTGCGCGCGACCGATCCGGAACGGCTCGCCGTGCTGGCGGCCGTGCCCGAGCGGGACATGCCGCCCGGCCTGTCCGCCCAGATCGAAATGGCCCGCGTAGCGGCCTGAAACGGACCCGCATCGCGGCGCCGTGATCGGCGCCGACCTTGACCCGCCCCTTCGCGGCGCCTAGCTGACGGCCGCACACGAAAGGCGTCCCTGTGACCGATACTGCAGTCGAAACCCCCGCCGATCCGATCCAAGCCTTCATCGCCCAGGCGATCGCCGAGCATCCGGTCGTCCTGTTCATGAAGGGCACCCCGGACGCACCGCGCTGCGGCTTCTCCTCGCTGGCCGTGCAGATCCTGGATCATGTCGGGGTCGAGTTCGTCGGTGTCGATGTTCTCCAGGACGACGGCCTGCGCGACGGCATCAAGACCTTCACGGACTGGCCGACCATCCCGCAGCTTTATGTGAAGGGCGAGTTCGTCGGAGGCTCGGACATCGTGCGCGAGATGTTCCAGACGGGCGAACTGCAGGCCATGCTGGCCGAAAAGGGCGTGCCGACCGGCCAGGCCTGACCCGCATGGCCCGAAAGACGCTGGAGCCGCGTCCGGATCGCGAGGTGTTCGAGCTGCCGCTCGTCATCCGGCCCGAGCACATCGACGAGAACGGCCACGTCAACAACGTGGTCTATGTCGGCTGGCTGCAGGACGCCGGCACCGCCCACTGGAATGCGCGCTTCGACTCCGAGACCCGGGCGAAATGGTCTTGGGTCGCCCTGCGTCACGAGATCGACTACCTGCGCGCCCTCATGCCGGACTCCACCGCGGTCGCCCGCACCTGGGTCGGCGACCCGCAGGGCCCGCGCTTCGCCCGCTATGTCCGCATCGAGGACGGCGAGGCCCGTCTGTGCGCGCAAGGGGTGTCGGAATGGTGCCTGATCGAGCCGCGCACCATGCGACCGACGCGCATCCCGGCCGACATGCTGCAGACCTTCGAGCGCCGCTGAAGGGCCTCAGATCGAGGGCGGCAGCTGATAGGGGTTGTTGACGCGGACCCGCTCGCCGGGGGCGAGGCCCAGCTCCTCGAACGACCAGATGATCTCCACGCCCTCGGCCAGAGGGTGGTCGCAGGTGTCCTCGTCGATGCGGCGAAGGGTGATGGTCGAGCCGTCGCCGGCCCGTTCGATCACCGGCGTCAGGTCATCCTTGTCCGTGCAGCCGTTGGAACTGACCCAGAACACCGCCAAGTCGCGCGTGATCGCCGCCGCGTGGATGGGCTCCAGCTGACCCGGCATGTCGCGTACCACCGCCTCCTCCCGCCCGAACGGCAGCAGGGCGCAGCCGGATGCGCCGAGCGCGGCGGCAGCGACGAATGAAAGTGTGCGGAGGGTGGTCATGCCCCCGATCCCGTAACAGCCAAGGACCGGATGATCACTCAATTCGGTCCTGTTCGCATCTGATATCTTTGTAATCTCAGCTGTCGCGAGAGCGGCCATGCAAAGAGGGCCCCGAATCGCTCCGGAGCCCTCCTGTTGTGCTTGAACTGGCCGCCTGAGCGCGCGGCCTGCGCGTGACGGGATCAGGACGAGTAGTATTCCACGATCAGGTTCGGCTCCATCTTCACCGGATACGGCACGTCGGCCAGCTCCGGCACGCGGACGTAGCGAACCGAGAAGCCGCGGTCGCCCAGCTCGAGGTAGTCGGGCACGTCACGCTCGGACGATTGCTGGGCTTCCAGCACCAAGGCCATGTTGCGGGACTTTTCCTTGACCTCGATCACCTGGCCGGGCTTGACCCGGTAGGAGCCGATGTTGACCTTCTTGCCGTCGACCGTGACGTGGCCGTGGTTGACGAACTGGCGGGCAGCCCAGGGGGTCGGGACGAACTTGGCGCGATAGACGATGGCGTCCAGGCGCGATTCCAGCAGGCCGATCAGGTTCTCCGACGCGTTGCCCTTGCGGCGCGTGGCTTCGTCATAGATCGCCGAGAACTGCTTCTCGGTGATGTTGGCGTAATAGCCCTTCAGCTTCTGCTTGGCCTTCAGCTGCAGGCCGAAGTCCGAGACCTTCGACTTGCGGCGCTGGCCGTGCTGGCCGGGGCCGTAGCTGCGCTTGTTGACGGGGGACTTGGAGCGACCCCACAGGTTTTCACCCATGGCGCGGTCGATCTTGTACTTGGCGCTGTGGCGCTTGGACATGTGTTCTCTTTTCAGCGACGCGGCCCGGTCCCTCCCGGATTGGAGAGACGATCTCAACGGCGGTACACGCGTCATCCGTCATGCATCACGCCCCGGACGATGTCCGGCGCGCGAAAGCGGGCCTTATGACGAGCCGGACGGGTCAGGTCAAGCCGTTACAGGCTTTCCTCAGGCGCCGGGCGTTTCCGGAACCCAGACGAAGGCGTCCTCGCGTCGCTGGATGCGGCCGATGCCGGGATAGGGGAAGTGCACGGCGTACACGAGCAGGTTCTCCGACGCCGCGCGGCTGAGCAGGGCCTGGCGGCTGGCCTCCGCTGTCGCCTCGTCGCCGTCGAAGGCGATGGTCCAGGTCGGCTGCTGCACCGAGATGATCTGATGGTGCATGGCGTCGCCGATATAGAGGAGCTTCTCGTCGCCCGACGCGATCTCATAGCCGGTGTGGCCCGGCGTATGGCCGTCGATGGCGTAGGCCTTGACGCCCGGCGTGATCTGGGCCCCGGGCGCGAAGGTCTCGACCTTGGGCGTGATGGCGGTGACCAGGGCGGCCAGCTGGCGGTCGGCCTGGATGGCGGTCCATTCGTTGGCGGTCAGACGAATGGTGGCGTTGGGAAAGGTCAGGGCCCCGGACGCGTCGGCCAGACCCGCGACGTGGTCGCCGTGGCCGTGGGAGATCAGAACGTCGGTGATCTGGTCCGGCGTCACGCCCGCAGCCTGCAGCGAGGCGACCAGCTTGCCGGCGTTGGCGCCCATGGAGGTTCCGCCACCCGCATCGATCAGCACCAGGCGCTCGCCGTCACGGACCAGCAGGGGCTGGATCGACAGGTCGAAGGTGTCGCCCGGCAGGCCGTTGGCGGTCAGCAACGCCGCGACCTCTTCGGGAGTGCGGTCCACGGCGAGGATGGAGTTGTCGTTCGGCACGCCGGTCATGCCGCCGTCGCGGAGAGCGATCAGCTCCAGCGAGCCGACATTAAACCGCGTCACGTCTGGATTGGCGGTCGGCGCCTCAGCCGACGCTGGCTCGGTCGTCTCTGCGGGCTGGGAGCAGCCGGGGGCGGCGATGACGCCGGACAGCAGAAGCGCGGCGGCGGAAATCTTGAACGTGGGGGACATGGTCAACCTCGACGGATCGGAAACAGCCAAGGTGACATAGGCGCGACCGGGAAAGGCGCCAGAGGGGCGGATCGTGAAGCTTTCGCGACGATCCGCCCGAAGCGATCAGCGACCGGCTCCGATCAGGCCGCGGCGGCGGCGTAGAGGTCGTTGACCTTATTCCAGTTCACCACGTCCCAGAAAGCCTTCAGATAGTCAGCCCGGCGGTTCTGGTAGCGCAGATAGTAGGCGTGCTCCCAGACGTCGGCGCCGAGCACCACCGCGCCCTTTTCTTCGGCCACGTCCATCAAAGGATTGTCCTGGTTCGGAGTCGAAGTGACCTTCAGCTTGCCGTCCTGGACGATCAGCCACGCCCAGCCCGAGCCGAACTGGCCGGCGCCGGCGGCGTTGAAGGCCTCCTTGAACTTGTCGAGACCGCCCAGGTCGCGATCGATGGCGGCCGACAGTTCGGCCGAGGGCCGACCGCCCTGCCCGGCGGGGGCCAGCAGCTCCCAGAACAGGGCATGGTTCCAGTGACCGCCGCCGTTGTTGCGCACGGCCTTGGGCGCCTTGGAGATCGAGGCGAACAGCTCTTCCAGCGACTTGCCCTGAAGGCTCGCGTCCGCGTCCACCGCCTTGTTCAGATTGTCGACGTAGGTCTGGTGGTGCTTGTCGTGGTGGAAGGTCATCGTCTCCTTGTCGATGGCCGGTTCCAGCGCGTCATAGGCGTAAGGCAGCGGCGGCAGGGTGAAGGCCATGGGAGGTTCCTTTCCAGGGTCAGATGTCCGGTAACGCCCAGATAGGCGTCCGGTCGCCGGAAGGAACCCCCGTTTTGTCATCCCGGAAGTCGCAGAGCGACTATCCGGGACGGTGCATGGCGCAGATCTTGTTGCCCGAAGGATCGCGCAGATAGGCCAGGATCAGCGTTCCGAACGGCCCTTGGCGCTCGCCGGGCGGGTCCTCGATGGCCTTGCCGCCCGCCGCGACCCCGGCGTCATGGAAGGCTTGGACCATCTCGGGCGTCTTGGCATGAAAGCCGATGGTGCCGCCGTTGGCATGACAGGCCGGCTCCCCGTCGATGGGCGCGCCGATGGCGAAGGCACCCAGGCGGCTTCTGTACCAGTAGCGGCCCTTGGCGTCCGGCCCGACGCCCGGATCATGGCCGAGCGCGCCGAGCACGGCGTCATAGAACCGGTGCGACGCCTCGACGTCATTCGCGCCGACGGTGACGTGTGTGAACATGGTGATGTCTCTCCCTGTTGTACGGCGACGCTAGCCGAGTGCATTTCTCAACGCAACGGACTTAGAACACCACCACGCTGCGGATGCTCTCGCCCGCGTGCATCAGGTCGAAAGCCTCGTTGATGCGCTCCAAAGGGAGGGCGTGGGTGATCATCGGGTCGATCTCGATCTTGCCTTCCATGTACCAGTCCACGATCCGCGGCGTGTCGGTCCGGCCGCGCGCTCCGCCGAAAGCCGAGCCGCGCCAGACCCGGCCTGTGACCAGCTGGAAGGGCCGGGTGGCGATCTCCTTGCCCGCTTCGGCCACGCCGATGATGACGCTCTCGCCCCAGCCCCGGTGACAGGCTTCCAGCGCCTGGCGCATGACCGTCGTGTTGCCGGTGCAGTCGAAGGTGTAGTCCGCCCCGCCCCCGGTCAGCTCGACCAGATGGGCGACGATGTCCGCGCGGTCCTTCGGGTTCACGAAGTGGGTCATGCCGAAGCGACGGCCCCACTCCTCCTTGGACGGATTGATGTCGACGCCGACGATCATGTCGGCCCCGACCATCTTGAGGCCCTGGATGACGTTCAGACCGATGCCGCCCAGGCCGAAGACGACGCAGTTCGCGCCGGGCTCCACCTTGGCCGTGTTCACCACCGCGCCCACGCCGGTGGTCACCCCGCAGCCGACGTAGCAGGCCTTGTCGAAGGGCGCGTCTTTGCGGATCTTCGCCACGGCGATCTCGGGCAGGACGGTGTAGTTCGAAAACGTCGAACAGCCCATGTAGTGGGCGATCGGCTGGCCCTTGTAGCTGAAGCGGCTGGTCCCATCGGGCATCAGCCCCTTGCCCTGCGTCGCCCGGATGGCGGTGCACAGGTTGGTCTTGCGGCTGAGGCAGGACTTACACTGGCGGCATTCGGGCGTGTACAGCGGGATCACATGGTCGCCGACCTCCACCGAGGTCACGCCCGGCCCGACCTCGACCACCACGCCCGCGCCCTCATGGCCGAGGATGCTCGGGAAGATGCCCTCCGAATCCAGCCCGTCCAAGGTGTAGGCATCGGTGTGGCAGACGCCCGTGGCCTTGATCTCGACCAGCACCTCGCCCGCGCGCGGCCCCTCCAGATCGACCTCAACGATCTCGAGCGGCTTCTTGGCCTCGAAGGCGACGGCGGCGCGGGTCTTCATGGGCGGCTCTCCTGAGTCTTCGCTCTTCCTAGACGAAGCCGGGTGCGCGATGAAACGCCATGCGTCACCACGACATCGTCATCCTGACCGGCGCGGGCATCTCGGCGGAATCCGGCGTGCCGACCTTTCGCTCCGACGACGGCCTGTGGCTGGGCCATCGCGTCGAGGATGTGGCCACGCCGGAGGCCTTCGCCCGCGACCCGGCCAGGGTCCAAGCCTTCTACAACCAACGCCGCCGCCAGATGGCGGAGGTCCAGCCGAACGCCGCCCACCGCGCCATCGCCGACTTCGCCGCGCGGTTCCAGGGGCGGCTGACCCTCATTACGCAGAACGTGGACGATCTGCATGACCGCGCCCACGCAGACGCGCCGCCCGCGCCCGGCTTCCAACTGATCCACATGCACGGCGAGCTGCTGAAGGCCCAATGCACCGCCACCGGCCGCGTCCTCGACTGGACCGAGGACCTCGACGCCTTCCACGACAGCCCGTTCAGCCCGGATGGCTGGCTGCGCCCACACATCATCTGGTTCAGCGAGTTTCCGCTGCACATAGATCGGATCGAGCGCGCGTTGGCCACCTGTGACCTGTTCGTCTCCATCGGCACCTCGGGCGAGGTCTATCCGGCGGCGGGCTTCGTGCGCCGCGCCCTCATGGCCGGTGCGCGCACCGTGGAAATCAATCTGGAGCCCAGTCTCGGCGCGTCCCTGTTCGACGAGGGTCTCTATGGTCCGGCCACAGAGACTGTGCCGGCCTTCCTCGACACCCTGACTTAGCCGCGCGCCTTCCGCTCGGCCGCCAGCTTTTCCAGCCGCCGCCCTCGCCCCTTGGACAGGGCATGGATCACGCCGCGAAACGTCGCCACCTCCTGCTCGGAGAAGGCCGCTCGACCCAACATGACGCGCAGGTTCTGCATCATCGAGGGCTTCTTCTCCGGCGGATAAAAGAAGCCGCCCTCGTCCAACTCCGTCTCCAGGTGGGTCATCATGCCTTCCACCAGCCGGGCCTCGGCCGGCGGATCACCTTCACGGAAGTTCGGCGGCGGGGCGTCTTGCACCAGGGCGCGCCACTCATAGGCGTTGATGGCGACGGCCTGCGCCAGGTTCAGCGAGTGATGGCGCGGATCGATCGGGATGGTGGTGATGCCCTGGCAGAGCGCGATGTCGGTCGTCTCCAGCCCCGCCCGTTCGCCTCCGAACAGCAGACCCGTCGACAGCCCCGACGCGGTGTCATCGTAAAGCAGCCGGGCGCTTTCCCGAGGCGTCCGCACCGGCTGACGCGTCTCGCGCGGGCGGGCCGTGGTGGCGAAGACGGTGTTCAGATCGGCGATGGCGTCCGCGACGCTGTCGAACACCGCGATCCCGTCCAGCACCCAGTCGGCGCCCGACGCCGCCGCCCAGGCTCGGTCCTGGGGCCAGCCGTCGCGCGGACTGACCAGCCTCAAGCGGCTCAGGCCGAAGTTCGCCATGACCCGCGCGACCGCACCGATGTTGTCGGCCAGTTGCGGCTTGTCGAGAATGACGACAGGAGGCTCGCGATGCATCCCCCGTCCTTATCCGCTCCGTTCCCGCGGGTCGACGAAGGTTCTGCCACGCATCGATCTCGTGAGCGGAGATCGAAGCCGATCAGGCAGAAGGCGCCGCGATCTCTTCCGTCGCGCGGACGGGGTTGACGCGGATGCGGCCGCCGCAGGGGGTGAGGCTCAGGGGCACGGCCAGGGCGGCGGTGTCCGGGCCGAGGCGGACGGTGACGCGCGCGGCGGTCGGGCAGGTCGTCTGGCCCTGAGCCTCGTTGGGCACGACGTTCCAGGCGATGTCGAAGTAGGCGCGACCGCCCGCCGGAAGCGTGACGGGCGCGGCCGTGCCGGGGTTCTGGTCCGAGCGAACGCCGGTCACCGGGCGGCCGTTGGCGTCGAGAAGGGAGACGGCCGGATAGCCCGACAGGCTGCACGGCGCGGCGCCGGCGTTCGTCAGGGTCAGAATCTGGCTGCGGTTGCCCGCGCCGGCGTCCCCCTGCCCTGCCGCCAGACGCAGGTCGGCGGTGCGGCAGGCGACGGCCGCGGCGCCGGTCGAGGCCGGCTGGCCCGGCGGAGGCAGCTCGGGGTCGGCGGACGGGCGGCTGCAGCGTTCCAGCACCGCCGTGCCGACCTGATCGTTGGGGCCGATGCGGCTCAGCGTCGCCTCCTCCTGGCCGTTGCGGCTGGCGGTCCACCACTCCAGGCCCGAGCCGACGTAGCGGGCGCCGCTGCCGGAGACGGCGATGCGCATGGCGTAGGTCTGGCCGTCGTAGATCACCTGGGCGGTCTCGGTGTCGATATACTGGGCCTGAACCGTCTTGCCGCTCTCGCAGGCGTAGCCGATGGCCGGCGCGGTCGGGGGCGGGGCCGCCACGGGCGGCTCCTGAGGCACGGGCGTTACCGGCTCGGCGGCCTCGCGGTTGCACGCGGCCAGCGACAGGGCGCCCATCAGGACGACGGCGAGCGGACGGGTCGGGGTCATGCGAGTCTCCGTTGAACGCCCAAGCTTAACGCCGTTCGATGACAATGGCTCCGCTTGTCTATGCGTGAGGCGCGGCTTGGCCCGGCGGGCCCGCGCCCGCTAAGGTCGGGGTCAAGGAGCGCCCCATGACCGACCGCGACCTCTATCCCGTCCCGCCGGAATGGGCGGCCCGCGCCCACATGAACCGGGAAGCCTATGAGGCGGCGCGGGTCGCGGCGCGCGAGACGCCGGACGCCTTCTGGGCCGAGCAGGCGAAGCGGCTCGACTGGATCACGGCGCCGACGGTCATCAAGGACGTGTCGTTCCGGAAGGAGGACTTCCGCATCCGCTGGTTCGCCGACGGGGTGCTGAACGTCTGCTTCAACTGCGTGGACCGGCACCTGCCCGAGCGGGCCGATCAAACGGCCATCCTCTGGGAGGGCGACGAACCGGATCAGTCGGGCGGCCTGACCTATGCCCAGCTGCACCGCGAGGTGTGCCGCATGGCCAATGTGCTGAAGTCGCTGGGGGTGAGGAAGGGCGATCGGGTCACGATCTATCTGCCCATGATCCCGGCGGCGGCGGTCGCCATGCTGGCCTGCGCCCGGATCGGGGCGGTGCATTCGGTGGTGTTCGGCGGCTTCAGCCCCGACAGCCTGGCGGGGCGGATCGAGGACTGCGGCTCGAAGCTGGTCATCACCGCCGACGAGGGGCTGCGCGGCGGCAAGCGGGTGCCGCTGAAGGCCAATGTCGACGCGGCGCTGGAGAAGGTCGCGGTGGAGACGGTGCTGGTCGTCAGCCACACCAACGCCGATGTGCCGATGACCGGCGGGCGGGATTTCCGCTATGGCGAACTGAAGCACGGGGCCTCGGACGAATGCCCGTGCGAGCCGATGAACGCGGAGGATCCGTTGTTCATCCTCTACACCTCGGGCTCGACCGGAAAGCCCAAGGGGGTGCTGCACACCACGGGCGGATACCTGTTCTGGGCGTCGTGGACGCACGAGCTGGTGTTCGACTACCGGCCCGGCGAGGTGTTCTGGTGCACGGCCGACGTAGGCTGGGTCACGGGGCACAGCTATGTGGTCTATGGGCCGCTGGCGAACGCGGGGACGACCCTGATGTTCGAGGGCGTGCCCAACCACCCGAGCGTCAGCCGCTTCTGGGAGGTGGTGGACAAGCACAGGGTCGAGATCTTCTACACGGCGCCGACGGCGCTCAGGGCCCTGATGCGCGAGGGCGACGGGCCGGTGAAGGCGACGAGCCGGGCGTCGCTGCGGCTGCTCGGCACGGTGGGTGAGCCGATCAATCCGGAGGCCTGGCGCTGGTACCATGAGGTGGTCGGCGAGGGCCGGCTGCCGATCGTGGACACCTGGTGGCAGACGGAGACGGGCGGCGTGCTGGTCTCTCCCCTGCCCGGCGCCACGGACCTGAAGCCGGGGTCGGCGACGAAGCCGCTGCCGGGGGTGGAGCTGGAGCTGGTCGACGCCGAGGGCGCGGTGCTGGAGGGGGCGACGAGCGGCAATCTGGTGATCACCGACAGCTGGCCGGGCCAGATGCGGACGGTCTATGGCGACCCGCAGCGGTTCTTCGACACCTATTTCAGCGCCTATCCGGGCAAGTACTTCACCGGCGACGGCTGCCGGCGGGACGAGGATGGCTACTACTGGATCACCGGGCGGGTGGACGACGTAATCAACGTCTCGGGCCACCGCATGGGCACGGCGGAGGTGGAGAGCGCGCTGGTGCTTCACGCCGATGTGGCCGAGGCGGCGGTGGTCGGCTTCGCGCACGACATCAAGGGCCAGGGCATCTACGCCTATGTGACGCTGAACGCCGGGGTGGAGGCCACCGAGGCCCTGCGCGCCGAACTGGTCGGGCACGTGAGGAAGGAGATCGGGCCGATCGCGGCGCCGGACGTGATCCAGTGGGCGCCGGGCCTGCCCAAGACGCGGTCGGGCAAGATCATGCGGCGTATCCTGCGCAAGATCGCGGAGGGAGAGACGGGGGCGCTGGGCGACACCTCAACGCTGGCCGATCCGTCGGTGGTCGAGGCGTTGGTGGCCGGCCGAAGCTGACACCTGGACAGCAAAAAGCCCCGCGGCCGGAGCCTGCGGGGCTTTGAGATCTTGGGTGCGGGAGCAGGATTTGAACCTGCGACCTTCAGGTTATGAGCCTGACGAGCTACCGGGCTGCTCCATCCCGCGGCAAACGGTAGGCGTGAAGGAAGAACGTTCGAGAGATTTCACACTATCGGCTGTCCGCTCGGTAGACCCGGCGGCGACCTACTCTCCCGCGCCTTGAGACGAAGTACCATTGGCTCTGGAGGGCTTAACGACCGAGTTCGGAATGGGATCGGGTGGGGAACCTCCGACATAGCCACCAGGTCAACCGAGCGGACAGCGGATAGTGCGAGAAGACATTGTCGACGTAGTCGAATGAGTTTTGCTGAGAAACGATCAAGCCGATCGGATTATTAGTACCAGTAAGCTTCACGCGTCGCCGCGCTTCCACACCTGGCCTATCAACGTGGTAGTCTTCCACGATCCTCAGCGAAGCCTTGTTTTGAGGTTAGTTTCCCGCTTAGATGCTTTCAGCGGTTATCTATTCCGTACTTAGCTACCCTGCTGCACGGCTGGCGCCATGACAGGTCCACCAGAGGTACGTCCATCCCGGTCCTCTCGTACTAGGGACAGATCCTCTCAAGCTTCGAACACCCACGGCAGATAGGGACCAAACTGTCTCACGACGTTCTGAACCCAGCTCACGTACCACTTTAATCGGCGAACAGCCGAACCCTTGGGACCTGCTCCAGCCCCAGGATGTGATGAGCCGACATCGAGGTGCCAAACTTTGCCGTCGATATGGACTCTTGGGCAAAATCAGCCTGTTATCCCTAGAGTACCTTTTATCCGTTGAGCGATGGCCCTTCCACGCGGGACCACCGGATCACTATGGCCGACTTTCGTCTCTGCTCGACTTGTCAGTCTCGCAGTCAGGCGAGCTTATGCCATTGCACTCGACGAGCGATTTCCGACCGCTCTGAGCTCACCATCGCGCGCCTCCGTTACACTTTGGGAGGCGACCGCCCCAGTCAAACTACCCACCACGCCATGTCCCGGGACCGGATAACGGCCCTCGGTTAGACGTCAACGACAGTAAGGGTGGTATTTCAAGGATGGCTCCACCAGAGCTGGCGCCCCGGCTTCATAGCCTCCCACCTATCCTACACATACGGTCGCTAACGCCAAGGCGAAGCTATAGTAAAGGTTCATAGGGTCTTTCCGTCTGACCGCGGGAACCCCGCATCTTCACGGGGAATTCAATTTCACTGAGCCTGTGCTGGAGACAGTGGGGAAGTCGTTACGCCATTCGTGCAGGTCGGAACTTACCCGACAAGGAATTTCGCTACCTTAGGACCGTTATAGTTACGGCCGCCGTTTACCTGGGCTTCAGTTCGACGCTTTCACATCTCCCTTTAACCTTCAGGCACCGGGCAGGCGTCAGACCCTATACGTCGCATTGCTGCTTCGCAGAGCCCTGTGTTTTTGCTAAACAGTCGCTACCCCCTGGCTTGTGCCACTCTCATCTGGTTGCCCAAAAGAGAGTCACGCTTATTCCGAAGTTACGCGTGCAATTTGCCGAGTTCCTTCAGCACAGTTCTCTCAAGCGCCTTGGTATGCTCTACCTGACCACCTGTGTCGGTTTCGGGTACGGTCTCTGCTGGAGTTATTTCCAGGGACAACTTCCCTGCCAGGACAATCCAATAAGCCCTGACAAGTTACGCCATCCGTCACTTCCAGCTGGTGCAGGAATATTTACCTGCTTCCCATCGACTACGCTTTTCAGCCTCGCCTTAGGGGCCGACTAACCCTGCGCAGATTAGCTTTACGCAGGAACCCTTGGTCTTTCGGCGGGAGTGTCTCTCACACTCCTTATCGTTACTCATGTCAGCATTCTCACTTCCGATACCTCCAGCCAGGCTCACGCCTGACCTTCACCGGCTTACGGAACGCTCCGCTACCGCTCGCTTACGCGAACCCATACCTTCGGCGACTGGCTTGAGCCCCGTTACATTTTCCGCGCAGGATCGCTTGATCAGTGAGCTGTTACGCTTTCTTTAAAGGATGGCTGCTTCTAAGCCAACCTCCTGATTGTCAAAGCAATCCCACATCGTTTCCCACTTAGCCAGTACTTGGGGGCCTTAGATGATGGTTAGGGTTGTTTCCCTTTTCACGACGGACGTTAGCACCCGCCGTGTGTCTGCCCGGTAGTTCTCTCGGGTATTCGGAGTTTGGTTAGTATTGGTACCGCTCGCGCAGCCCGCAACCATCCAGTGCTCTACCCCCCGAGGAATTCGCCGGACGCTCTACCTAAATAGATTTCGCGGAGAACCAGCTATGTCTGGGTTTGATTGGCCTTTCACCCCTATCCACAAGTCATCCGAGACTTTTTCAACAGGCACCGGTTCGGACCTCCAGTTGGTGTTACCCAACCTTCATCCTGCTCATGGATAGATCACCCAGTTTCGGGTCGTCATACGTCGAACTTAGCGCCCTATTCAGACTCGCTTTCGCTGCGCCTACACCTAACGGCTTAAGCTTGCTCGACACATGAAGTCGCTGACCCATTATACAAAAGGTACGCCGTCACCCCGCATGGGGGCTCCGACTGCTTGTAGGCTTCCGATTTCAGGATCTGTTTCACTCCCCTTGTCGGGGTGCTTTTCACCTTTCCCTCACGGTACTTGTTCACTATCGGTCGTAGAGGAGTACTTAGGCTTGGAGGGTGGTCCCCCCATGTTCAGACAGGATTTCACGTGTCCCGCCCTACTCGAGTCTCTTGCTGTTTGACGTCTACGGGGCTGTCACCCGCTATGGCCGACCTTTCCAGGTCGTTCGACTTTATTTCACAAGAGCACTGGCCTGGTCCCGGTTCGCTCGCCACTACTACGGGAGTCTCGGTTGATGTCCTTTCCTCCGGGTACTGAGATGTTTCAGTTCCCCGGGTTTGCTTAATGAACCCTATGTATTCAGGTCATTATACCTTTGAACGATCCGCCAATCGCCGCCTGCCGAAGCAAACAGAGTTGGAAGACCGTAAAGGTGGGTTTCCCCATTCGGAAATAGCCGGATCAAAGGGTGCTAGCGCCTCCCCGGCTCTTATCGCAGCTTGCCACGTCCTTCATCGCCTCTCTACGCCAAGGCATCCGTCAGAAGCCCTTCAACGCTTGATCGTTTCTCAGCAAAACTCATGCAGGGAATGATCCGCCGACTGGAAAGATGCCGGCGGGTCCCTGCCTGATTTTTGTCAGACAATGTCTTCTCTCGAACGCGACCTAGAAGCTCAGGGGAGCCGGTCATGTTCTTCCTTCACGATGTCAATGCCGGCCGACCCCAAAGGGCCGGAGGCAAACTTGATGTGCGATCATTTGCGAAGCTGCGCTCAAGCAGCGAACCGCCGCGCGGTGAGCGTTAGCGCCACAAACATGCGGTCCTGGTGGAGCCAGACGGAGTCGAACCGACGACATCCTGCTTGCAAAGCAGGCGCTCTACCAACTGAGCTATGGCCCCGTTCTCAGGAACGGAAACAAGCCCAGGAAAGCTGTCGGCGACCTGTCGGTGAAACCAGCTGGGCTGGTAGGCACGGGCAGACTCGAACTGCCGACCTTACGCTTATCAGGCGTACGCTCTAACCACCTGAGCTACGCGCCTATGGCAG